>JAESFZ010000013.1_pt1 | contig 1035284 bp, 972 predicted proteins | sample 9269561 | NCBI WGS metagenome assembly JAESFZ01 (sample SAMN14515552, study PRJNA621657) | algae metagenome | isolation source: Tildeniella nuda ZEHNDER 1965/U140 and co-occurring heterotrophs from wet... | place: Switzerland: Stansstaad, Zurih | collected 1965-01-01
AGCTCGGGCAAGACGACGCTCGCCCTCCATGCCATCGCCGAGGCCCAGAAGGCCGGCGGTACTTGCGCCTTCGTGGACGCCGAACATGCGCTCGACCCGGCCTATGCCCGCAAGCTCGGCTGCGACGTCGACAATCTGCTGATCTCGCAGCCCGACGCCGGCGAACAGGCCCTCGAAATCGCCGATACGCTGGTCCGTTCGGGTGCGGTCGATGTGCTGGTCGTCGACTCCGTCGCCGCCCTGGTGCCGCGCGCCGAACTCGAAGGCGAGATGGGCGACAGCCATATGGGCCTGCATGCGCGCTTGATGAGCCAGGCTTTGCGCAAGCTCACGGGCTCGATCTCGCGTTCCAACACGCTGGTCATCTTCATCAACCAGATCCGCATGAAGATCGGCGTGATGTTCGGCAACCCCGAGACGACGACGGGCGGCAACGCGCTGAAATTCTACGCCTCGGTGCGCCTCGATATCCGCCGCATCGGCGCCCTGAAGGACAAGGACGAGGTCGTGGGCAACCAGACGCGCGTCAAGGTCGTGAAGAACAAGATGGCGCCGCCGTTCAAGGTCGTCGAGTTCGACATCATGTACGGCGAAGGCGTTTCGAAGATGGGCGAGATCATCGACCTCGGCGTCAAAGCCGGCGTGGTCGAGAAATCGGGCGCCTGGTTCTCCTATGACGGCGACCGGATCGGGCAGGGGCGCGAAAACGCGCGCAACTACCTCAAGGAGCATCCGGAAGTCGCCAACGCGATCGAAAAGGCCATTCGCGCCAATTCGGGGCTCGTCGCCAACGCGATGATGGTGGAATCGGGCGGCGGGGATAACTGATCCTCGCTACCGGTTCGCCGGCGCGGACTGCCAGTTTCCGATGATTTTGGCCCCGCACGTCCCCTGATCTTTCCGATCCCGGGGGACGGTCCGGGCCCCATACCGGGTCGGCCGGGCGGTAAATCCCATGTGGTGCGCCCCGCCGGCCCGGTTTTCGTTTATGCGCCGGGGGTTAGGCCCGGCCCCCGGGGTGACGGGCCATGTTTGACGGGGGCGGATGCGCCCGTTAAATGTGGCGGTCCCGCAGCTATTCCGAGTGCCGCCGCCCCATGACCTCCGCCAGCGACGTCCGCAAAACCTTCCTCGATTATTACGCGAAGAACGGCCACCAGGTGGTCGCGTCCTCGCCGCTGGTGCCGCGCAACGATCCCACGTTGATGTTCACCAACGCGGGCATGGTGCAGTTCAAGAACGTGTTCACGGGTGCGGAAAAACGCGCCTATTCCACGGCCGCGACCTCGCAGAAATGCGTGCGCGCCGGCGGCAAGCACAACGACCTCGAAAACGTCGGCTACACCGCGCGCCATCACACGTTCTTCGAGATGCTGGGGAATTTCTCCTTCGGCGATTATTTCAAGGAACGCGCGATCGAACTCGCGTGGAACCTGATCACCAAGGAATACGGGCTGCCCAAGGACAAGCTGCTCGTCACCGTCTATCACACCGACGACGAAGCCGCCGGCCATTGGCGCAAGATCGCCGGGCTGCCGGACGACAAGATCATCCGCATCCCGACTTCCGACAATTTTTGGGCGATGGGCGATACCGGCCCTTGCGGCCCGTGTTCGGAAATCTTCTACGATCACGGCCCCAAGATCGCGGGCGGCCCGCCGGGCTCGGCGGATGCCGACGGCGACCGCTTCATCGAGATCTGGAATCTCGTGTTCATGCAGTTCGAGCAGCGCGCCCCCGGCGACCGCGTGCCGCTGCCCAAGCCCTCGATCGACACGGGCATGGGGCTCGAGCGCATCACGGCGGTGCTGCAAGGCAAGCACGACAATTACGACATCGACTTGATGCGCCGGATCATCGAAGCCTCGGCCGCCGCGTCGAACGTCGCGGCCGACGGCCCGCATGCGGTTTCGCATCGCGTGATCGCGGACCATCTGCGCTCGGCCTGCTTCCTGATCGCGGACGGCGTGCTCCCGTCCAACGAAGGCCGCGGTTACGTGCTGCGCCGGATCATGCGCCGCGCGATGCGCCACGCGCATATCATCGGCTGCAAGGACCCGCTGATGTTCCGCCTCGTGCCCACGCTCGCGGATCTGATGGGCCAGGCCTATCCCGAATTGCTGCGCGCCCAGGCTCTGATCACCGAAACGCTGAAGCTCGAGGAGACGCGCTTCAAAGCGACACTCGATCGCGGCCTGAAGCTACTCGACGAAAGCACGTCGGGCCTGACGAAGGGCGGCTCGCTGGCCGGCGACGTCGCGTTCAAGCTCTACGACACCTACGGCTTCCCGCTCGACTTGACGCAAGACGTGCTGCGCGCGCGCGGCATCGGCGTGGACAATGCGGGCTTCGAAGCCGCGATGGCCAAGGCGAAGGAAGAGGCGCGCAAATCCTGGGCGGGTTCGGGCGAGCAGGCGGGCGACCGCATTTGGCTCGAAACGCGCGAGAAGGTCGGCGCCACAGAATTCCTCGGCTACGAGACGGAAGCGGCCGAAGGCCAGCTCGTCGCGATCATCGCCGACGGCAAGCCGGTCGAGAGCGCTTCGGCCGGTGCCAAGGTGCAGCTGATTTTCAACCAGACGCCGTTCTACGGCGAAAGCGGCGGCCAGACCGGCGATGCCGGCGCCATCTTCACCGCGGGCGGTGCCGAGATCGCGATTTCGGACACGCAGAAGGAAGCCGGCGACGTCCATGTCCATGTCGGCGAGGTGACGCGCGGCACGATCAAAATCGGCGATTTCGCCGAACTGCGCATCGATGTCGCGCGCCGCGATCGCACGCGCGCCAACCATTCGGCGACGCATCTTCTGCACGAGGCGTTGCGCCGCCGCCTGGGCGATCACGTCACGCAAAAGGGCTCGCTGGTCAGCCCCGACCGCCTGCGCTTCGACATCTCCCAGCCCACGCCGCTGTCGCTCGACGATATCCACGCGGTCGAAGACGACGTGAACAAGCGCATCCTGGAAAACCAGGACGTCACCACGCGTTTGATGACGCCCGATGCCGCCGTGGAAGCGGGCGCACTCGCCTTGTTCGGCGAGAAATACGGCGAGGAAGTGCGCGTCGTCGCGATGGGCTATGCGCGCGGCAATCTCGAAGCCCAGCCGTTCTCGACCGAGCTTTGCGGCGGCACCCATGTGCGCCGCACGGGCGATATCGGCTTGTTCAAGATCGTGTCGGAAGGGGCTGTCGCCGCCGGCGTGCGCCGTATCGAAGCGGTGACGGGCGAGGGGGCCCGCGCCTATCTCGCCCAGCAATCCGATCTGCTGCTCGAAGCGGCGATGATCGCCAAGGCGTCGCCCGCCGATCTGCCCGCACGCGTGGGCGCGTTGATCGAAGACAAGCGCAAGCTGGAGCGCGAATTGTCCGAAGCGCGCCGCGCGCTCGCGGTCGGCGGCGGCGGTGCTTCGGCGGCGGGGCCGGAGAAGGTCGGCGCCTTCAACTGGGCGGGCCGCAAGCTCGACAACACGCCCGCGCGCGAGCTTAAGGCCACGGCCGACGAGATCAAAAAGCAGATCGGCTCGGGCGTGATCGCGCTGGTCGCGATCGACGAAGGCAAAGCGTCGATCGTCGTCGCGGTGACCGAGGATCTCGCCAAGACCGTCAGCGCTGTCGATCTGGTGAAGATCGGTGTCGCCGAGCTCGGCGGGAAGGGCGGCGGCGGGCGTCCCGACATGGCGCAAGGCGGCGGGCCGGATGCCGACAAGGCCGACGCCGCGCTGGCCGCGATTAAAGCCGCACTCGCGGCGAAAGCGGCTTAGGGACCATTTCGGCCTCGCCCTTCGACAGGCTCAGGGTGAGGCCTCATGGTGAGCTTGTCGAACCATGAGGCGGTCGCTTAAATCCGGCGTTCGACGCGCGGCCGCTTGGCAGAGACGACGCCGGAATTGATGCCGCCCCAGGACAATTCGCCCGACAAGCGGCCGAACTCGATCTTGGGGCAGCGATCCATCACGACTTTGAGCCCTGCGGCTTCGGCTTTGCGCGCGGCGTCTTCGTTGACGACGCCCAGCTGGAGCCACAGCACTTTGGCGCCGATCGCGATCGCGTCGTCGGCGATCGGCGGCACATGCTCGGGTGCGCGGAACACGTCGACCATGTCGATCTTCACCGGGATATCTTTGAGCGTCGCGTAGACCTTCTCGCCGAGAATCTCCTGGCCGGCGGCACCCGGATTGACCGGGATCACGCGATAGCCTTTGGCCTGGAGATACTTCATCGCGAAGAAGCTCGGCCGCGCCCAATTGGTCGAAGCGCCGACCATCGCGATGGTCTTCGTGTCGCGTAAGATTTCGCGGATATAGGAATCGGCGTAGTCGGAATGGTCCATTTCAGCGTCCTTCCCACACCGGCGAGCGCTTCTGGATGAAGGCATCGATGCCTTCCTCCGCGTCGCGGGCGAGCATGTTCTCGGTCATCGTGCGGCTGGCATAGGCATAGGCGTCGTCGAGATTCATTTCCGCCTGGCGATAGAAGGCTTCCTTGCCGATCTTCAGCGTCAGCGGCGATTTCGACGCGATCAGCGCCGCCAGCCGGTCGACCGTGTCGCACAGCTCGGCCTTGATCACCGCGCGGTTTATGAGGCCGATCGCGACCGCGCGCTCGGCCGAAATCATGTCGCCGGTCAGCAGCATTTCCATCGCCGCCTTGCGGCCGACATTGCGCGACAGCGCGACCATCGGCGTCGAGCAGAACAAGCCGATATTCACGCCCGGTGTGGCGAAGCGCGTATCGGACGCGGCGATGGCGAGATCGCAGCTCGCGACGAGCTGGCAACCGGCGGCGGTCGCCACGCCATGCACGCGCGCGATCACGGGCTTGGGGCAGCGCACGATCGCCGTCATCAGCCGCGAGCATTGCGCGAACAAGGCCTCGTAGAATTCGCGGTGCGGATTGGTGCGGATTTCTTTCAGGTCGTGGCCCGCGCAGAAGGCGGGGCCCGCACCGGCGAGTACGATAACCTTCACCGATTTGTCGGCGCCGAGTTTCGCGAACGCGGCTTCCAGTGCTGTCATCAACGCCACCGACAGGGCGTTGCGCGCGTCGGGCCGGTTGAGGGTGAGGGTCGCCACGCCGTCTTTGTCGCTGCGAAGCAAAATCGCCGTGTCGAGAGCGGAATCGGGCATCTGTTCCTCCGCGTCTATTTACGGCAATTTGGGCGCGTCGAAACGCCAACGCAAGCGCGTCGCACGACGCCCTGGGTCGCATGAGCCGCATCACCAAGACCGAAATCTTCGACATCGTCGCGGAATCGCTGCCCGTGGCCGCATCTTTGTCGCCGAAGATCGACAAGCTGAAGGCGGGGCAGGCGATCGTGCGCATGCCCTATAAGCCCGATTTCGTGCGCCCCGGCGGTACGATTTCCGGGCCGACGATGATGGCGCTTGCCGATTTCACGATGTACGTGGTGGTGCTGAGCTTGATCGGCCGCGTCGAACTCGCGGTCACGACCAATCTCAACATCAACTTTTTGCGCAAGCCCGCCCCGAAGGATCTGATCGCCGACGGGCGCATCCTGAAACTCGGCAAGCGTCTGGCGGTGATGGAAGTCGCGATCTATTCGAAAGGCGAGCGCGAGCCCGTCGCGCATGTGACGGGAACCTATTCGATTCCGCCCGTGGCAGATAAATCCGCGAAATCAGCGCGTTCGCGTGCGGTAAAATAATAAGACATTCGCAAACCCATTGAAATCGCTTGCGTCTTTCGCGTTGACGCTGCGCGTCGCGATCAGCATATTCCCGCGACCTTCGGACCCGGTTTGCGCCGGGTCCTCACTCTGATTTTTGGAAACCCCGATGACGCCGAATCTGACCGTCGCCGAGGCGCAAAAGAGCAAGAGCTGGATCCTGGTCGACGCCGAAGGCGTCGTGCTCGGCCGTCTGGCGTCGTTCATCGCGCTTCGTCTCAAGGGCAAGCACAAGCCCAGCTTCTCGCCCCATCTCGATCTCGGCGACTTCGTCGTCGTCGTGAACGCGGAAAAGGTCCGCCTCACGGGCCGCAAGATGGACCAGAAGGTGTTCCACTGGCACACCGGCCATCCGGGCGGCATCAAGGAAATCTCGGCGAAGAACACGCTGTCGTCGCAGCATCCCGAGCGCCTGATCGTGCGCGCCGTGGAGCGCATGCTCAAGAAGGACAGCCCGCTCGCCCGCCGTCAGCTGACCCACCTGAAGGTCTATGCCGGCACCGATCATCCGCACGCGGCCCAGAACCCGAAGACGATCGATTTCGCCGCGCTGAACCCGAAGAACAAGAGGAGCGCCTGAACATGGCCGAACCCCGTTCGACCGAGAAGGCCGCCAAGCCGAAGACCGCGAGCCGCACGCTCGCCGACCTGTCCATGGCCGCCGCTTCGGCCGCCGCCGCGCAGTCGCCCGCCACGCCGGCGGCCCCGCAGCGCGACAAGTTCGGCCGCGCCTACGCGACCGGCAAGCGCAAGAACGCCGTCGCCCGCGTCTGGATCAAGTCCGGCACCGGCAAGATGATCGTCAACGGCCGCGAGCTGACCGTGTATTTCGCGCGTCCGGCCCTGCGCATGATGATCAACCAGCCGTTCCAGGTCTCCAACCGCGCCGGCCAGTTCGACATTTGGTGCACGGTCGCCGGTGGCGGTCTGTCGGGCCAAGCGGGTGCCGTTCGTCACGGCATCTCGAAGGCGATGACGTACTACGAGCCGGATCTGCGCCCGGTGCTGAAGAGCCACGGCTTCCTCACCCGCGATAGCCGCGTGGTCGAGCGTAAGAAGTACGGCCGCCACAAAGCGCGCCGCAGCCACCAGTTCTCGAAGCGCTAATCCGCTTCAAAATTGGATCGACTGCGAAGGGCGCCGGAAACGGCGCCCTTCGTTTTTTCGGGGATACGCATGGCGTTCGACATCGTTCCATACGCGGCGAAGGATCGCGACGCGCTCGCGGCGATGATTCTCGCCATCCAGAACGGCGAGTTCGGCGTGGGCGTGACCTTCGAAGGTCAGCCCGATTTGCAGGACCCCGCCGCCTTCTTCCGCAAAGGCGCGGGGGAGTTCTGGGTCGCGCACGATCCCGACGGTTCGCCGATCGGCTCGATCGGCTTGCTGGAAGCGGCACCGGGCCAAGGCGTCATCCGCAAAATGTTCGTGCGCGCCGACCGGCGTGGGCGCGAATTCGGGATCGCGCAATCCCTGCTGGACATGCTGATCGCCCATGCGCGGCGCGCAGGGATTTCGACCATCCGGCTCGGCACCGTCGAAAACCTCAAGGCGGCAAGGCGTTTCTACGAACGCAACGGCTTTCGCGAAATCGCCGCCGCCGACTTACCGCCGGAATTTCCGCGCATGAAGGTGGACACGCATTTTTACAGGATCGATCTTTAGGTTAAACTCGGGGCGTCAAGGAGCGATCGCCATGGACGGCACGACGAGCACGACGCGGACCATCTTCATTGACGGCGAAGCCGGCACGACCGGTCTCGGCATCCGTCAGCGCTTGGAAGCTTTGGGCGGTGTCGCACTGCGCCAGATCGATCCGGCGTTGCGCAAGGATCCCGCCGCGCGCAAGGCGATGTTCGAATCGGTCGATCTGGTCGTGCTGTGCCTGCCCGACGACGCGGCGAAGGAATCGGTCGCGTTGATCGACTCGCTCGGCGCGAAGGGCCCGCGCATCATCGATGCGTCGACCGCGCATCGCGTCGCCCCCGGCTGGGTCTATGGCTTCCCCGAATTGTCGCAAGGCCACAAGGCGGCCGTTGCGTCGGCAATGCGCGTCGCCAATCCCGGCTGCTATCCGACCGGCGCCATCGCACTGATCCGGCCCTTGGTCGATGCGGGCGTGATCGCGAAGGATTACCCCGTCACGGTCAATGCCGTGTCGGGCTATTCGGGCGGCGGCAAGTCGATGATCGAAGCCTACGATGCCGGCACCGCGCCGAATTTCGAGCTTTACGGTTTGGGCCTCGAGCACAAGCACGTGCCCGAACTCGTCGCCTATACGGAGCTGACGCGGCGGCCGATCTTCGTGCCGTCGGTCGGGAATTTCCGTCAGGGTATGCTGGTCAGCGTGCCGCTGCATCTCGACACGCTGGGCGGCAAGCCGACGGCCAAGGATCTCGAAGCGATCCTGTCGAAGTACTACGCGGGTGCGGAATACGTGAAGGTCGTGCCGGCCGAAGCGAACGGCAAGATCGAAGCGGAATCGCTGAACGACACGAATAATCTGGAGCTGCGCGTGTTCGGCAACGACAAGCGCGGCCACGCCGTGCTGGTCGCCAAGCTCGACAATCTGGGCAAGGGCGCGTCGGGGGCGGCCGTCCAGAATATCCGCACGATGCTGGGCCTCGCCTGACGTGACGATCAAATATCGCGACTGGACGCCGAAGATCGACGGCTCGGCCTTCGTGGCCGATACGGCGCGCGTGATCGGCAATGTCGAAATCGGCGCGCGCGCGACGATTTGGTACGGGGTGGTCGTGCGCGGCGACGTGCACGAGATCCGCATCGGCGCCGACACGAATGTGCAGGACGGCACGGTCATCCACTGCAGTTACGAGAAATACGGCACCTATATCGGCGAGCGCGTGACGATCGGCCATCTCGCCTTGCTGCATGGTTGCGTGGTCGAGGACGACGCCTTCATCGGCATGAAGGCCTGCGTGATGGACGGCGTGGTGGTGGAGAAGGGCGGCTGGGTCGCTGCGGGCGCGCTGGTGACGCCCGGCAAACGGGTGAAGACCGGCGAGCTTTGGGCCGGCAGCCCGGCCAAGTTCTTCCGCAACGTGACGCCGGCCGAGCTCGAAGGGGCCGAAACCGCGATGCGCCGCTATGTCGGCCTCGGCCAGGAATATCGAAAGGTTTAAGTGCCCTGTACCTCGCGATAGATTGAGCGCACGAGGTCAAGGATATCGACAAGCAAGAGCCCGACGCCAAGGAACGGAACGAACCGCGCCGCGAAACGCCGAATGACGATTACGCCGAGGCTTCGTGCGCCGATCGTTGCCACGCGCTGCCATAGCTCAAGAAAAGCTTCCGTCGCGATTACGCGCAGATAGCGAAAAATCGCTTCCGCCACGCGGCGGAAGTTGTCGCTGCCTATCGAATTCTCGATCTCCCGGACATATGGCCCGGTGATTGGAGAGTTGCGACTGAATTCGATCAGATTGGCAATGACGCTTTCGTCGTCTAAGCCGATGAATCGAAATATCTCTTCGAGTATCCGTTCGGCCCGTTTTCGTTGCGATCGAGGGTTGGGGCGACTCTCGATCCGCGTTTCGTCCCGTGTCGGCGTAAGGCCACCGTAATCGGGCGTAAGGGAAACATAGGCCGCGTATTCCGGGCGGGTCAGCGGACGCAATCGGCTTTGTGGCAAAGGTCCCAGAGTTGATTGCAGGCTGTCGAGAATACGGTCTCGGCGTGCCGGCAATATCGGCATGATCTCGAATGGTCTGAAGTTCTCCGTCAGCGGGATTGACGCCGCGCGCTGTAAAAATTCCTCCAACAGAGCTTCGCTGCTGGCGAGCGCGTCGTCGATGATCTTCCGCGCTTCGGCATCAGAAACCTGCGCGAAAGAAAAGCGGGGCGATGCCGTCAATATGGGCAGTCCGACGACGACGGTGCGGCGGCGCATGCGTCTCTCCATATTTGGAGTATTATTCGTAAATATAAATACTAAAAATATTGAGGCTGGGCAAGCGCGATCTTGGCGGCGCGCGCTCCGTTAAGGCGTTTGGGTCAGTAGCCCGGGTCGGCCAATCGCGCGCGGATGGCGCGGATCGCGGCCAATGCGCGGTCGACGCGCGGCGAGACGGCGGTGTTGGCGGTATCGATCTGGCGGACCATGCGCTCCCATTCCGGTAGCGCCGTTTCGAGCTGGGCGAGATTGGCGGCGAGCGCGTCGCCCGCTTCCTTCATGCCGGTTTGGCAGGTGATCCAGCCCGACGAGGCATCGCCTTCGCGTTCTTTGATCGCGGCGCAAGCCGGGCCCTGTTCGCCGAGATAGGCGGCCCAGCGTTTGGCGTCGTCGAGGATCGCAGCCGTGGCCGTCCACCAATCGCGCGCATAGGCGGTGCCGAATTGGCGCTCGACCGCCGAACGGCCGGCGTCCTGCGTCAGCAAGGCGATGGGTTCGCCCAGATCGCGCTGGACGAGCGTGTTCGCGTCCTGCGCCCCCGCTGTTTGCGAAAAGGCGTTGGACGCGGCGAAAACCAAAATCAGGGCAAAAAGAAACCGGCGCATAGTCGTCAGACTATGCGCCGGCGCTGTGGCGTCAATATGGCGCGCTTAGGCGGCTTGCTTCTTGAAGCCCGGCAGCACGCATTCGGCGATCTGGACGGCGTTGAGGGCCGCCCCCTTCAACAACTGATCGCCCGCGCAGAAGAAGTCGAGACCGTGCGAACCGAAGACGAAGCTTTGGCGGATGCGGCCGACTTCGACGTCGTATTTGCCCGTCGCCGTCACCGGCATCGGGTAGAGCTTGTTCGCCGGATCGTCGACCAGCTTCACGCCGGGGACGTTGGCGAGCGCCGCGCGCGCGGCTTCCACCGTCACGGGCTTCTCGGTTTCGATCGTCACCGCTTCGGAATGCGTGCGCGAGGTCGGGATGCGAACGGCGGTGCAGCTCGCCAGCAGATCGGGGATGCCCATGATCTTGCGGGTCTCCCACACGACCTTCATCTCTTCCTTCGTGTAGCCGTTTTCCTGGAAGCTATCGATATGCGGGATCACGTTGAAGGGCAGGGGATGCGCGAAGACCTTGTTCTCGATCTTCCCGCCATTGGCCCAGGCGCGATACCCGTCCTCGAGCTCCGCCATGCCTTCCGCACCCGCACCCGACGCGGCCTGATAGGTCGAGACGATGACCTTCTTAAGACCGAACGCCTTGTGCAAGGGCGCGAGCGGCATGACCAGGATCGCGGTCGTGCAGTTCGGATTGGCGATCAGGCGATGGCCTTGCGCGGCCGCCGCGTTGATTTCCGGCACCACCAGCGGGATCGCGGGGTCGTAGCGCCAGGCCGACGAATTGTCGATGACGGTCGTGCCTTGCGCCGCGATCTTGGGCGCCCATTCCTTGGCGAATTCGCCCGAGACGGCGAGCAGCGCGAAGTCCACACCCTTCGTGGCGGCGAGCGAGAATTCCTCGATCGTTTTCTCGCCATAGGGCGTCGTGACTTTTTTGGACGCCGAGCGCGCGGAGGCAAGAAGTTTCAGCGCCGCGACCGGAAACTTCCGATCGTGGAGAACCTTCACCATCTCGATCCCGACGGCGCCCGTGGCGCCGACGATCGCGACCGAGTAGCCGCGTGCGTCGCTCATTGTCCCTTGCTCCTTCCTCTAAAAAGGGGAAGGACTTATACGGCCTTTTGCGGCGCAACACCAGAGCGCGCGCGGGCGAGGCGGATCGGCGTATGCCCCTGCTTGGCCAGGAAATTGGCCGGTTGGGCCCACCAATCGGCGACGATGCCCGCATAGATCTGACGGAAATCGGTCGTGGCGTCCACGTCGCCCTCGACCAGTTTTTCCAGATCCGGGGCCGTACCCTTGAACCCGCCTTCGACCGAACCGCCCATCGCGAACAGCGGGGCGGCGGCGCCGTGATCGGTGCCGCGCGACAGGTTTTCGGCCGCGCGCCGCCCGAATTCGGAATAGGTGACGATCAGCACGTCGTTCCAGCGGCCCAGATCGATCATCGATTTGCGGAAACCCGACAGGCCTTGCGCCAACTGGGTCATCAGGCGCTGATGGCGGCCGAGCTGATCGGCATGGGTGTCGAAGCCCGGCAGCTGCACCTTCCACACCGGCACGTCGACGCCGTCGGCGATCAGATCGGCGGTCGTGGCGAGCGCGCGGTTGAATTGATCGCCGGGGAAGTTGCGGTTGAAGCGCTCGCGCCCGGTCTGCTTGCGGCGCACGGCGTCGGCCGCCGCGACCGCTTCGTTTTGCGTGCGCACGACATGCGCCAAAGCCGCGGTCGGCGCGGCGTTCGCCGGCATGGTGCGCAAGCGTTCGGATTGCGCCAGGAATTGGCGCGGATCGCGCATCGTGACGAGGCGTACGTCGATCCCGGCGAGCGGACCGATATTGCCTTGGCCGATCGACAGCGCATCGGCGTCGCCGCCGCGCTTCGACCAGATCGGATGTTCGCGCAACGCCTGGGCGAGCCAGCCTTCGCTGCCGTATTGATCGCTCGCCGTCGCCTGTTCCCAAATCTCGATCGAACGGAAATGCGAGCGATTGGGTTTGGGATAGCCCACGCCGTTGACGATCGCGAGTTCGCCGCGATCGTAGATCTCGGCGAGCGGCTTCAGTGCGGGATGCAGCGCGAAGCCGTGATCGATATCCAGCGCTGCCGCGCGATCGATGGCGAGGCCCGGACGCAAAGCCTTATAGGCCGGCTGCGCCATCGGAATGACGGTGTTGAGGCCGTCATTGCCGCCATGCAGCTCGACCATCAGCAGAATGCGTTTGTCGACCGCACCGGCGGCCCCGGTCGAACGCGGCACGGCCGCGCGCGGGGCTTGCGGCACGGCGGCGGTTTGCGCGCCGCCCGTCGCGGGGCGGGCATTTTGATCGGCGCAAGCGCCGAGCATGCCGGCGAGCGCAAAGGACGAACCGGCGGAGAGGAAATGACGGCGATCCATAGTGGTCTCCTTCCTCACTGAACCTGATAGACGGGATCGAGAACGACGGCGCGCAACGCCGCTTCGAAGTCGGCGGGCAGGGGGCCGGCGACCGGCGGCAGCGGCGCCAAGGCGCGCCAAGTTTGGCCCGTCTCGCGCCACGGGGCGGGCAAGCTTGCGCGCCACGCACCGGCGTCGAGATAGACGTTGCGCCGTGCCCGCGCGATCCCGGCCATCGCGGCTTGCGACGGGCGTTCGTTGGCGTTCATCATTTGCATCGCGGGGGCGGGCCGCGTGGATGCGGGTGTGGCCATCATCATCGTGTCGCCGCCCATCATCCCGCCGGCGGCGAGTTGATCGGTGTAGGACACGCCCGATTTGCGCATATCGGCGAGATCGAATTCGAGCTTGCCGCCGCAATAGAGATCGCCCGCGCGCGCCTTGCCGCAATTCGGGTTGAACAGCGTTTGCTGCGCGGCGATCGCGGGGAAGGTCTCGCCGTCGATCTCGATCCAATCGACGAACAGGTTGCGATCGCCCTTGCGCACGCCGTTGACGACCGGCGCGGCACCGTCGTTGACGAACTCGATCTTCACCTTGGAGACCGGGCCATCATAGGGAAAGCGGACCACGCCCCACGCCCAGTCGGTGCGGTCGGCCAGCGCGCCGAATTTTTCCGAATCGTTGGCGAATTCGACATCGCGCGTTTCTTTGAGCGCGCCATCGTCCACCGTGACGACCATGCGCGGCGCGCCTTGCCACGCGTCGCCCGCGACGCGCACGGCGAGCGCCCGGCCTTTGGACGAGGGCACCAGATCGCGATTGGCGAGCAGGCGCGTGAGCACGTCGTTGCGGTTCACGAGCAAGGCGGGCGTGATCCAGATCGTGTCGCCGGGCCAGCCTTTGACGTTCGGCGGCTCGAACAGATCCTGGCCCAGACGCTTGCCGTAGACCGGCAGCGCTTGCAGATCGACGACGGGTAAACCCAGATCGCGATGGAGACCCGCGATCAGCACGGCGGGGGATTTGACGATGGCGCCGCGGCTTTCCTTGGCCCAGAACGCGTCCGACGTGAACAGCGCGCGCAAGGCGGGCCGGATCTCGTAGCGGGAATTGCGCATCGCGGCGGCGACGCGCTCGATCTCGGCTTCCGGCGGCAATTGCGGCGAAACGAACTCGCGCCACATCTTCTCGGCGATGAATTGCGCCGTGCGCTTCTGTTCGAGGACGATGCGCGCGACGTCGTCGGCGTCGAACTGGCCCTTGCGGCCCAGGAATTCCTTCGTGCCGTCGTCGAAATTGCCGCGGAAGAAGCGATAGCCGAAATCGGTCGTCACCTCGATGCCGCGCCCGGTGAGGGCGCGCGCGATTTCCTTGATGTCGCGTTCGGAGTAATGGCCTTCACCCAGCGTGAACAGCTCCAGCAATTCGCGCGCGAGATTCTCGTTCGGGCGGCCCTTGCGGTTCGAGTTGTTGTCGAGATAACGCAACATGATCGGGTCGCGCAGAATCTCGTAGACCAGCACGGCGAAATTGCCGCCCGCTTCGCGGCGGAACAACGCGTTCTGATCCGCGATGCGATGCACGTTGTAGGTCACCGCTTCGAACGCCGAGACGAAGTGGTTGTGCCAGAACAGCGTCATCCGCTCCGTCAGCGGCGACGGCGTGGAAATCATTTCCGCGTACCACCAGGCTTTGAGCTGCTGCAGCTCCAGCCGGCGCGCGGGAATGAATTTGTCGCGATCCTCCTGCGTCATCTTCGGCCAGTCGCGATAGGCGGGCCAGGGCTTGGACAGGAATTCGGGCGGCGGCACCGACGGTTCGCGGCGCATGCGCGCCAGCAAAAGGTCGACGGCCTGCGTGCGGTCGAGCGGGGCGAGTTCCGCAATTTCTGCGGCCGTGGCGCCGAAGCCGGTGCGGTTTAGAAGATGGCGGGAATCTTCCAGTGACAAGGCGTTAACCGCGCCCGTCGCCAGGAGTGTGACCGAAAAACCCAACCCTGCCCAAAACCGCGCCATTCAAGCCTCCGAATGCAAATGCCCTCGACCGATGGCGAGGGCATTCAGGACTCTTCTGGTGGCGCGCCGCTACGTGGCGATGCGCCTTCCGGATTCCACTAGCATATTTCGGATTGGATTACACGTGTCTCGTTTGTTATTGCGCCTTCACCTTCACATACGTGCCGGGGGCGGGGCCGAGAACTTTCAAGCCGCCGTCGCCGGGTTTGCGCGCCGGAACTTGTTCGCCGGCATAGGACTTCGCCCATTCATCCCATGTCGGCCACCACGAGCCTTGGCGCTGCGTCGCGGTCTCGAGCCATTGCTCCGCCTTCTTGGGCAAACGGTCGTTGACCCAGTGACCGTATTTGCCCGACGCGGGCGGATTGACCACGCCCGCGATATGGCCCGACGCGGCGAGGCAGAATTTCGTCGGCCCCGTATAAAGCTGCGTGGCGAGATAGGTCGATTTCCACGGCGCGATGTGATCTTCGCGCGTCGATAGGATGAACACCGGCAGATCGATCTTCGTCAGGTCGATCTTGGTGCCGAGCAGCTTGATCTTGCCGCGCGACAGACGGTTCTCCTGATACATCTGGCGCAGATAGAAGGAATGCATCGCCGCCGGCATGCGCGTGGAATCGGAATTCCAATAGAGCAGGTCGAACGGGAAGGGCTCCTTGCCCAGCAGATAGTTGTTCACGACGAACGACCAGATCAGGTCGTTGGCGCGCAGCATGTTGAAGGTATTCGCCATGTCGGCGCCGTCGAGGAAGCCGCGCTCGTTCATCTTCTCCTCGAGGGCGGCGAGCTGCTCCTCGTCGATGAACACCGACAATTCGCCCGCTTCGGTGAAATCGACCATCGTGGTGAAGAACGTCGCCGACGCGACGCGCTTTTCGCCCTTCGCCGCGAGATAGGCGAGGGTGCACGCGGTCAGCGTGCCGCCCAGGCAATAGCCGATCAGATTTATCTCGCGCTCGCCCGTCGCCTTTTCGATCGCGTCCATCGCGGCGAGCGGCCCTTCGACCATGTAGTCGTCGAAGCTTTTCTCGGCGAGTTCGGAATCGGGGTTGACCCAGGACACGACGAACACCGTGTGGCCTTGGCCGACCGCCCATTTGATGAAGCTGTTCTTCTCGCGCAGATCCAGGATGTAGAACTTGTTGATCCAGGGCGGGACGATCAGCAGCGGCGTCTTGACCACCGTCTCCGTCGTCGGCGTGTACTGGATCAATTCCATCAGATCGTTGCGGAAGACGACGGCACCCGGCGTCACGCCGATATTCTCGCCGACGCGGAACGCGTCCATATCGGTCATGCGGATTTGCAGCTTGCCGTGCCCGCGCTCCAAATCGGCGAGCAGGTTCTGCAAACCCTTCACGAGATTCTCGCCGCCGCTTTCCAGCGTCTCGCGCAGCACTTCGGGATTGGTCATCGCGAAATTCGACGGCGCCATCGCGTCGACGAATTGGCGCGTATAGAAATCGACCTTACGCGCCGTCTTGTCGTCGAGCCCATCGACCTCGCGCACGCGGCTTTGCAGCCAGCGCGCCGACAGCAGATAGGATTGCTTGATGAAGTCGAAGACGTAGTTCTCGTCCCACAGCGCGTCTTTGAAGCGCCGGTCGTCGGCGTTGGGCGTGGCGACGGGTTCGGACTGCTCGCCCAGCATCTTGCGCGTCGTCGACTGCCACAAGGACATGTAGTCCTGCCACAGCGAGATCTGCGCCTGCACCAGCTTCGCGGGGTTCTGCATCATCCGCGCGGTCATGTCGAAGAACGCCTGACCGAGATTCAGCGGATCGGGATTGCCGAACGCCAGCGGGCTTTGCCGCGACAGGAAATCGGTCACCACGCGCTGGCTGCGCTCGGCGATGTCGGTCATCATCTTCGACATCTCGACCGGATCGGGAAGTTTTGCGTCGCGATCGGGTTTGTCGGCCATCGGCGTGTTCTCCCGCTTGGCCCCGGCTTGGGGCCCTGCACTAGCGTCTTTAACTTGATCTGATTATAACTCGGAGGATGTTTCAATCTCCTAAAACCCGATTCGCGTCTATTTTGCTGGGGGTTACCTTCCTGGCGGGGTGCGGATCCGACCAGGTCGTGACGCGCAATGTGGTCGCCGCGGGCCGCGCGGTGGGCGACGGGATCGCGTCGGTGACCGGTTCGCCCGTGCCCGAACGGCGCGACGCGATCGACGCGCCCGACCCCGGCAACACGCCTTATCCCAATCTCGGCACGTTCCCGGTGCGCCCGCCGCGCGGCGGGCAGGACGCGCGCGCCGCCGAGATCCGGACGCTGGAACAGCAGCGCGACGCCGCCCTCGAATTCGATGCCAAGCTGCGCGCGATCGACCCGGTCCTCGACCCCGGTGCGCGCCCGCCCGAGCCGCCCGCGATTGCGGCCGCGGTCGAAGCGCCCGCGACGCAAGTTGCGGCGCCGACGCCGGCCCCGGTTCCGGTCGTCGTGCCGCCCGCACCGGCCCCGGCTCCGGTTGCAACGCCCGCACCGCAAGCCGCCGCGCCGGTTCTGCGGCCGAACGTGGCACCGGCGCCGGTCGTCGTGCCGCCGCAAGTCGCCCCCGCCCAAGTCACGCCGCCGCAAATCGCCGCCGCCCCGTCGGCGCGCGCCCTGCCATCGACGGGTGCCATCGTGGGCAACGTCGATTTCGTCGAAGGCACGGTGCAACTCACGCCGCAGGCCAAAAGCGATCTGCGCGCGGCGGTGATCGCGGCGCAATCGCGCAATGGCATCGTGCGCGTGACGCCCGCGTCGAACGTCTCGCTATCGCCGATCGATCAAAGCCTGACGTCGCGGCGCATGGCCGCGATCGCGATCGAGCTCGAAACGCTCGGCCTCGACCGTTCGCGCATCATGGTCGATCAAGGCTGGCTGCGCGCGGGCCGTATCTCGGTCGAGTACTGATTTTGCTCTATTGAATATCTCGATAATTTTTGTTGTATTTTGTTTTTACATCGATTTAAGGTTATGGGGAGAGGATGCAATGAAGCTCCCCGAGAGTTGCTTAATATGGGTCGATGCAATGCGCGCTTCCCCTAAGGGGAAAGCGATCCTTTCTCATATTGAGAAGGAAAACTGTCTCCCGATAGGGTTGGAAAATGAATATTTTCATTTGATTGGATTGCGCCTTATTGAAGGCATCTCCCTCGATTCAGACGCTGCCCAGTCACTCGCGCTAGAAGTCTGCCTCAGGAATTCAGATCGGCTCCTTCTTAAGGGCCCGCAAGTAACTGACGGGAGATTTGATGCACTCGTTAGAGTTGAAGCAGTCAGGGGGTTGCGTCGTGTTTGCCGGGATGCGCTAGATAGCGCCGGTTTGGTTGATGGGGATGTGAGCAGTGAGAGCGAAGAATCAAAAAAATTAGTCGCGCAAGGATTAGCTGTTTTTCACGCCGAGAGCTCTGGCGTTCTTCCGTATGCAAACCTTGGTAATCGTCTAGCAATTGTTTGGGCAACTTGTATGCCTGAGATTGATGGCAAGGAAGATATTGTTGCGGCGTTAGTACGGCGTCTTGCTATTCAAAACTCGTCCGCCTATCTCGCAATTACTTATCAAAAGAATGAGGTGCCGAACCAAGATATTCGAAGACCGACGTCTTTGGACGGCATCGATCAGCCCCAATTTTTCCCTGTAGCTAATTGCGCTTTTCCATTTGGAATGACTGCGCCGGACGGTGATCCTGATATGGGTGTTCCTGAAGTCGTACATGCGGCTATCCGCTTGACGAATCCTGAATTTTTCGTCTTGATAGGTCCATGACGCATTGGCTGTTAAAGCCCGCGATCAAGCACTTGCAGTCGATGGATAGTGATCGGCGCAAGGCGTTTTTGATTGATCGGCTTTATACTAAAGAATGGGTTCCAATATCAGCAGGTGCTCCTGATCTGACGGGGGAGGAGCCTGAAGATGTTTTGGCTGCTGCATTAAGTATTGAGGGCTCGGATGAAAATGAGCCTGTTCGGCGCGACGCTATAGATATTGCTCATAAAGTATTTCAGCAGGTCATGAGTGAGGCCTATTTCTCACCCGGCCAAGAAGTCATTGATGCTGGTGTCCGATTGGTTCATGCCCTTGGGGCGGCGAAGGCATCGGAGTTTAAAACAAGAATTAAAGCATTATCTACTTTGCTTGAGCGCGAGCCAAATAGTTCAGCAAAAGATTTGGCGATGGCCTGTGTGCGGTCACTTGTATCTATGCCAAAGGACGAGTTGGATCGCCCGTTTTGGGAAAGGCTCGTTAAAATTTCTCAAACGAAAGCGTTGGCAAGTAGGGCCTTGAGAGATATCGATGCTCTGCCTATGTCCGATGCAGAATCGATGCCCATGGCGGTTTATCTGCCTTCCGAGCCATTTGTTTCTCGTGGTTTATTGGGTGATGCTAGTCACAGCGCTTTAACTGAAGCGAGTTACGCTTCGTTGAGCAGAGCAGCATATGCAATTCCTAAGGGAAAAATTCTTGTATATGATACAACATTTTCGGTGATTGACAAGGTTGCTCGAGCTACGCCTAGCTCTGAAGCTCGTAGCATTGTGTATAGAGGAGAGCGTGAGCATTCAGAGAATTTGCAGATTTTGAATTTGCATGGTGTAGGTCGGCGCGGCAAATATCTTTTTGGTGGAAAGTCTTCAGGGGCCCGAGAAGGGAAAAAACGTCCCTTTACAATGTTTGGCGTTTCGCGTCTGACTGAGCCTTTAAATTGAACGGGCTAGTGTTTGGGAAGCAGGCGGTAGATGTCCGAACCAACCAATACCTCCGACACTGAAGAAGAAACTGAGCTCCAGTCTCCTACGGCTGGTTTCTTTTTTGGGCAGGTCAATGCCGTAGGGGCGGTTCCCTATTATTTCCCTCAAAAAAACCAAGCGCTCTTGCCGCTTCTTAGACTCTTTTTTGACATTGAATCTGCTCGTGAACCATTCTTTGCAACCATGAGCATACGTGAAGCGTTGGGATTCGTTAGCTACATTCTTGAGCGCATTTCTGAGCAGAAGAATCTAATGGAAAATTTATCGACCCTTAAGCTTCTTCATTTTAGCCAAGAAGATATCGAGGAATGCCGTTCGCATATATCGAGTGCAAACGAAAATTATAAACCAATATTGGAACTTCTTCAGAAGATTAGCGAAGGCTTGGCCAAGTAAAATTCCTTCGATTCCTCAATAGCTGCGCGCGGGCCGTATCTCGGTCGAGTACTAACCCATCATCCAGCGCCCGATGGCGACGGCGAAGACGCCGATCATCGCGGCGATCATGTCGTCGCGCACGAAGCGCATGGCGAGCGCCACGGCCGCGAGCGCGATCAATTCGGGAATATTGCCCTTCATCGCGACCGGCAGGACGATGCCGATCATCACGGCGAGCGGCGTGCCCTTCAACGCCGCCTCGACGCGCGGTGTCACCGGAATGAAGCGCATCAGCATATAGCCGCCGACGCGGCAGAACAGCGACGCCGCCGCCATCGCCGCGAGTGCGGGCAGAAATTCGGGACGGAAAATCACGATGCGGCCTGCGTCTCGGGCTTATGCGTGATCGCCGCGACCAAACCGCCGGCAAGGCCCGCGGCGACGATCGTCCAGCCGCCGGGCGCGAAGCGATCGACGATCAGCGCCACGATCGCCGCGACGATCAGGTTGGCATAGGGCACGCGCTTGGCTTTGCGCACCATGCCGATCGCCATGGCGGCGGAAAAAGCGACGAGCAGGAAATCCACGCCCAGCGCCTTGGGATTGGCGAGCAAGCCGCCCATCGTGGCGCCCGCGAAGGTGCCGAGCAGCCAGGGCCCGAAACTCGCCACGCCCGAGCCGAGCACGAAGCCGGCATCGCGCTCGCCGTCGTTGTAGGCGGCCATCGACAGAACCCAGTTTCCGTCGCCGAGCACGGCGAGGGTGGGGTAGGCGAAAGCCGGGCCGGTTTTCGACAGCCACGGCCACATCGATGCGCTGTAAAGCAGGTAACGCGCGTTGAGCAGCAGGATCGCCGCCGCGATCGCGGCGATGCCTGCGGACCCGCCGCCATCGATCCCCGTGCCGGTCAAAGCGCTCGCCGCCGCGATCTGGGCCGTGCCGGAATAGATGACCGCCGACATCGCCATCGCTTCGGCAAGCCAAATGCCCGCTTCGCGCGACAACAGGCCGAAGGCGAGGCCGTAAAACAGGATGCCGATCGACATCGGTTGCGCGCGCCAGAAGCCGCGTTTGAAGCCCGCCCAGCCGACCGTGATGGAATCCGACGTCATTAGGCTATCTCCCGCGCCGGGCCCCGGCCTGTCAAACGCGGCGAAAACATGGCGGCCGCGCGCATATTGTCCTGGGACAGCAAAGTCTTAGGAAAGGCCCTTTTTCGGGTGCGCCGTCCGGCCCAGCGATGTAGATAGACCCTCCCGGCGCCGTGGGGCGCCGAATCCAGAAGGCCAATTCGTGCCATGAATGACGAGTTCTACCGCATCAAGCGCCTGCCGCCCTACGTGTTCGCCGAAGTGAACGCGCAGAAGGCTACGGCACGAGCTGCGGGGGACGATGTCGTCGATCTCGGCATGGGCAATCCGGACCTTCCCACGCCGGCGCATATCGTCGCGAAGCTGACCGAGGCCGTGCAGGATCCGCGCACGCATCGCTATTCGACGTCGCGCGGCATTCCCGGTTTGCGCAAGGCGCACGCCGCCTATTACGCGCGCCGCTTCAATGTCGATCTCGATCCGGAAACGGAAACGATCGTCACGCTCGGGTCGAAGGAAGGCCTCGCCAATTTGGCGCAGGCGATCACCAGCCCCGGCGACGTGATCCTGGTGCCGAACCCCAGCTATCCGATCCATCCCTACGGCTTCATCATGGCGGGCGCTTCGATCCGCCATCTGCCGACGGATGTGTCCACACCCGAAGGTGTCGAAGTCTTCTTCGCGAGCCTGGAGCGCGCGGTGAAGCATTCGGTGCCCAAGCCCGTGGCGCTGATCTTGAACTATCCGTCGAACCCGACGGCGCAGGTCGTCGATCGCGGCTTCTACGAGCGTTGCGTCGGCTATTGCCGCGCGCACGGGATTTGGATCCTGTCGGATCTGGCCTATTCGGAGATTTTCTTCGACGGCAATCCGCCGCCGTCGATTTTGGAAATCCCCGGCGCCAAGGACGTCGCGGTCGAGTTCACGTCGATGTCCAAGACCTATTCGATGGCCGGTTGGCGCGTGGGCTTCGCCGCGGGCAACAAGACGCTGATCAAGGCCCTATCGCGCATCAAGAGCTATCTCGACTACGGCGCGTTCACGCCCGTGCAGGTCGCGGCCACCGCCGCGCTGAACGGGCCGCAGGAATGCGTGGCCGAAGCGCGCGAGATCTATCGTCAGCGCCGCGACGTGCTGATTCAAGGTCTGGCGCAAGCCGGCTGGAACGTGCCGAGCCCGCCCGCGTCGATGTTCGCCTGGGCGCCGATCCCGCCGCAATTCGCGCATCTGGGTTCGCTCGAATTCTCGAAGCGCTTGATGGCGGGGGCCAACGTCGCCGTGGCGCCGGGTATCGGCTTCGGCGAATACGGCGACACGCATGTCCGTATGGCGCTGGTCGAGAACGTGCACCGCATCCGTCAGGCGGTGCGCAAGATCAAGACGTTCCTCGCGGATCCCGAGCGTCTGCCCGAACCGCCGACTCAAAAGCTCGCAAAGAAACACGCATGAGTGCAGCACCTCTCGACATCGCCGTCGCTGGCCTCGGTACTGTCGGCGCTGGCGTCATCAAGTTGATCGAAGCCAACGGCGCGTTGATCGCGCGGCGCGGCGGGCGGCCCTTGCGGGTCGTCGCCGTGGCCGCGCGCGAGCGCAAGAAGGACCGCGGCGTCGATCTTTCGAAAGTCGAATGGTACGACGACGCGGCGCGCATGGCGGCCGAAGCCAAATGCGACGTGGTCGTCGAACTGATCGGCGGCGCCGACGGCATCGCGCACGCGACGGTCGAAGCCGCGTTGAAGGCGGGCAAGCACGTCGTCACCGCGAACAAGGCGCTGCTCGCCCATCGCGGCACCGAACTCGCGCGCATCGCCGAGGATAAGGGCCTGACCATCGCCTACGAAGCGGCGGTCGCGGGCGGCATTCCGATCATCAAGGCGATCCGCGAAGGTCTCGCCGGCAATCGCGTGTCGCGCGTTTACGGCATCCTCAACGGCACCTGCAATTACATCCTCACGCGGATGCGCAAATCGGGCGAGGCGTTCGCCGACGTGCTCGCCGACGCGCAGAAGCTGGGCTATGCCGAAGCCGATCCCAGCTTCGACGTGGATGGTATCGACGCCGCACACAAACTTGCGATCCTCGCGGGCGTGGCGTTCGGCACGCGCATCGATTTTCCCGGCGTGCATGTCGAAGGCATCCGGCGCATCGGCTCGGAAGACATCCAGTTCGCGCGCGAGCTCGGCTTTCGCATCAAGCTGCTGGGCATCGCCGAGCTGACCGAGGCGGGGCTGATGCAGCGCGTGCATCCGTGCATGGTGCCGCTGGAAACGCCGATCGCGCATGTCGAGGACGTCTATAACGCCGTCGTCGCCGAAGGCGATTTCGTCGGCCGTTTAGTCTGCGAAGGGCGCGGGGCGGGGGCGGGGCCCACGGCTTCTGCCGTCGTGGCCGATATCGTCGATATCGCGCATGGCCGCCGGCCGATGACGTTCCAATTGCCCGCGGCGGAACTCGCGGCCCCCACGCGTCTGCCTGTCGCGGCGCGCAAGGGCAGCTACTATATCCGTCTCGACGTTGTCGACCGGCCCGGCGTGATGGCCGACGTGACCGCGACCTTGCGCGACGAAAACGTCAGCCTCGCCTCGATGCTTCAGCGCGGCCGTGCCCCCGGCGAGCGCGTGCCCGTCGTGCTGGTGACGCACGAGACCGAGGAAGCCGGCATGCGCCGCGCCCTCGATCGCATTTCCAAACTCGGCGCCGTGCTCGAAGAACCGCACGTCGTCCGGATCGAACGTTTCTGACGGGAGGAACGAACCTTGCCCAGCCCCACCGCCATCAGCCTCGATCGCAACCTCGCCATGGAAGTCGTGCGCGTGACCGAAGCGGCGGCCCTCGCCGCGTCGCGCCTGATGGGCCGCGGCGACGAGAAGGCCGCCGATCAAGCCGCCGTCGACCATATGCGCCGCGCGCTCAATTCGCTCGCCATCGATGGGACGGTCGTGATCGGCGAAGGCGAACGCGACGAAGCGCCGATGCTGTTCATCGGCGAGAAGGTCGGCCAAGGCGGCATCAAGGTCGATATCGCGCTCGACCCGCTGGAAGGCACCACGATCACCGCGAAGGGCGGGCCCAACGCGCTGGCCGTCATCGCGATGGCGGAACAGGGCGGCTTCTTGAACGCGCCCGACGTCTATATGGACAAGATCGCGGTGGGCGGCGGTTTGCCCGCCGAACTCGTCGATCTGGACGCCACACCGGAAGCGAATTTGAAGGCCGTGGCCAAGGCCAAGGGCCTGGATGTGTCGGACATCGTCGCCTGCATTCTCGACCGGCCGCGCCATGCCGAATTGATCGCCAAAGTGCGCGAGGCGGGTGCGCGCATCATGCTGATCTCGGACGGCGACGTGTCGGGCGTGATCGCGACGTCGCGTCCTGAATCGGGCGTCGATATCTACATGGGTTCGGGCGGCGCGCCCGAAGGCGTGCTGGCGGCGGCGGCGCTGCGCTGCATCGGCGGTCAGATCCAAGGCCGTCTGCTGTTCCGCAACGACGACGAGCGCGGCCGCGCCAAGCGTCTGGGCATCACCGACCTCAATCGCAAATATTCGATGCTCGATCTCGCCAAGGGCGACGTGATGTTCGCCGCTACCGGCGTGACCGACGGCACGATGCTGAAGGGCGTGCGCCGTTTCCAGAATGGCGCTTCGACGCATTCGATCATCATGCGCTCCAAGACCGGGACCGTGCGCACGATCGAGGCGACGCACAACTACGCGGTCAAGCCGGGGCCTTGATGGACGCCGCCGCTTTCCTCGGCGTCCAGCGTTCGGCCCTCGGCCGGTTCTGGCGGCCGAGGCTGGCGGACGAGCGTTCGGCCTTGGCGCTCGCCCAGCGTTTGGGCGTTCCCGAAATCGTCGCGCGTATTCTGGCCGGACGCGGCGTCGATGCGGACGCGGCACCCGGCTTCCTGAGCCCTCGCTTGCGCGACGCGCTGCCCGATCCGTTCGCCTTCAAGGATATGGATCGCGCGGCCAAACGCCTCGTCGGCGCGATCAAAGCGAAAGAAACGATCGCCGTGTTCGGCGACTACGACGTCGACGGCGCGACGTCGTCGGCGTTGCTGCGCGTCTTCTTTGCGGCCGTGGGCGGCGAAAGCGTCGTCTATATCCCGGACCGGATGAAGGAAGGCTACGGCCCCAACGCGCCGGCCTTGCTGAAGCTGAAAGCCGACGGGGCGGGGGTGGCCGTCACCGTCGATTGCGGCACGACCGCGCATGCGCCCCTCGAAGCCGCAAGCGATGCCGGGCTCGACATGATCGTGGTCGATCATCACGCCGCCGAACCGCAACTGCCCAAGGCGTTCGCCATCGTCAACCCCAACCGGCTCGACGAAAGCGGCGCGCACGGCCAGATGGCGGCGGTCGGTGTGGCGTTCCTGCTCGCGGTCGCGGTCAATCGCCGTTTGCGCGACGAGGGCTTGCACCATCTCGACAACGAAGGCTTGCTCGAGCTGCTCGATCTTGTGGCGCTGGGCACGGTCTGCGACGTGGTGCCGTTGACCGGGGTCAACCGCGCTTACGTCGCGCAAGGCCTTAAAGCCATCGCGGCACGCGCGCGTCCCGGCATCGCCGCACTTGCCGACGTCGCGGGACTTTCCGAAACGCCGCAGGCGTTCCATCTGGGTTTCACGCTGGGCCCGCGCGTCAACGCCGGCGGGCGCGTGGGCGAGGCGGATCTCGGCACGCGATTGCTGACGACTCAAGATCCGCTGGAAGCCGCCGAGATCGCGCGCAAGCTCGACGGCTATAACCGCGAACGTCAGCGCATCGAAGCCGAAGTGCTGGAATCCGCGTTGACCGAAGCCGAGGCGATGGGCAAGTCGGATTTCGTTTGCGTGGCGGGCGAGGGCTGGCATGCGGGCGTCATCGGCATCGTCGCCAGCCGCTTGAAGGAGAAATACGATCGTCCTGCGCTGGTCATCGCGCTCGACGGCGAGATCGGCAAAGGCTCGGCGCGCTCGGCGATGGGCTTCGATATCGGGGCCGCGACGATCGCGGCGCGCGCCGAAGGTTTGCTGATCAATGGCGGCGGCCACGCCAACGCGGCGGGACTGACCGTCGCGCGCGACGCGCTGCCGGCGTTGCAGCGTTTTCTGAACGCGCGAGTCGCCGCATATTTTTCGGACGCACCGCGCGTCTCGACCTACGACCTCGACGGTGCGATGTCGCTCGCGGGCGCTACCACGGGCTTCCTGGACGAGATCGAAAAAATCGGACCGTTCGGGATGGGCAACCCGGAACCACGATTCGCTTTCGCCAATTTGCGGATTGCGAAGGCCGATATCGTCGGCACCGACCATGTCCGTTGCTTTTTGCAAGACGCGCGAGGGGCTCGGCTCGCGGGTATCGCGTTCCGGTCCGCGTCTTCGCCATTGGGTACGCTGTTGCTGCGCGGCGATGATGCCGCATTGCACATCGCCGGGCGGTTGAAGCGCGATACCTGGCGCGGCGCGCAGCGCGTACAATTGCATATCGAGGATGCCGCGCCGGCATGACGCGTTAAACATCGGTTCACCGCCGCATGGCATATTTCGCGGATGAACGACGAGACTGAAATCGCGGCCCTGCGGGCGGAACTCGCCGAAGCGCATGCGCGCATCGCGCGTCAGCGCGATTTCCTGGCCCAGTTGATCCACGAGTTCCGCAGTCCGCTGAACGCGATCGCGGGCTTCGCCGAAATCATGGCCGAAGGCAAGTTCGGTCCGATGGGCAATCCGCGCTATGTCGATTACGCGCGCGACATCCACACCGCCGCGATCCATCTGAGCGAGCTGGTCGTCGATACGCTCGACGTCGCGCGCTTCTCCTCGGGCCAGTACACGCTGGAGGAGGAAGTCTGCGATCTCGCCGGCGTGCTGACCGTCGCGGCCGCCACGGTGCGCGGCCTCGCCGAGCGCAACCGGCAGAATCTCGAACTCGATCTGCCCGCGAATCTTTCGATTTTCGCCGATCCGCGCGCCCTGCGCCAGATCGCGATCAATCTTCTGTCGAACGCGGTGAAGTTCACGCCGGCGGGCGGCACGATCCGATTGGCCGCGCGCGTTTCCGCCGACGGCACGCCGGGCTTCGGCGTGTCGGATAGCGGGGCGGGGATGGATGCCGCCACGCTCGCGCGCGTCACCAAGCTTTACGCGACGTCCAGCGAAGGCGTGCGCGGGGAGAAAGGCACGGGGCTCGGCCTGTCGATCGTGCGCGTGCTGACCGAGTTGCACGGCGGCACGCTCGCCGTCGACAGCGTGCCGGGCTCGGGCACCGACGCTTGGGTGTCGCTGCCGTCGTGGCGCGCGCGCAGCGGTCCGCCGCCGATCCATCCGTGGGAGAATGTCGCGTGAGGGGGGCCGGGCAGCCGAAGCTCGACCGTATCGCGCTGCGCGAGATTGCCGCGTCGCACGCGCGCTTCCGCAAGGGCGATCCGCAAGGCCAGCGCGCGAAGTTCGCGTTCCAGGACCTTGCCGGGCTCGACCTCGACGGGCTCGATCTTTCCGGCGCCGATTTCACGGGTGCGCAAATGCGCGGCTGTTCGGCGCGCGGCACCAATTTCAAGGGCGCCACGCTGTTCTGCGTCGATCTGCGCTTCGCGCGGCTCGCCGGTGCGGATCTGTCGGGCACCGATCTGCGCGGCGCCACGTTGCGCGGGGCCGATCTCACCGGCGCCAAGATGGTCGCTTGCGATCTGCGCGAAGGTAAACTCGCCCGTCAGCGCCATGAAGGCTCCAACGCGACCGGGCCCGCGATCGGCGGCGTGGTCGACGCCGCGACCGCCGTGATGAAGGGGGCCGATCTCAGCCGCGCCCAGCTCGACGGCGCGATCGCCATGCAGGTCGATCTGACCGACGTCACATTCGCCGGCGCCAAGCTGGTCCGCGTCGATTTCCGCAACGCCAATTTCACCGGTGCGGATTTGCGCGACGCGGAATTCCGCGCCTGCGATCTGGCGGGCGCCACGCTGCGCGGCGCGGTCGTCGCGGGCGCATTCCTGCCGGGCACGTCGCTGGCGCGTTCCGACATCGCGGGCGCCATTCTCGATCGCGCGGTGCGCGAAGCGCTGGCCGCCGGCGGCAATACGAGCGCGCAATTGCGCGATGTGCGCGACAAGCTCCCGTCGCTGATCGAAGCGCATGTCGCTTGGATCGCCACGCAAGGGGCGCAAGGCGGCCGGCTCGATCTGGCGGGCGCGGATCTGGGCGGTGCCGATCTCGCGGGGCTCGATCTGTCGGGGGCGAGTTTGCGCAACGCCTATGCCGCCGGCGCCAAATTCGCGCGCTCGTCGCTGGTGCTGTCCGATCTTTCGTTCGGCGATTTTTCGGCGGCGGATTTCTGCTGCGCGGATCTGCGCGCGGTAACGCTCAAGCGCGGCTTCTTCGCCGAGGCGCGGTTCGCCAAGGCCGATTTCCGCCCCGTGCGCGTGGGCGGACCCGGCGGGCAGGCGATGTCCGCCAATCTCGAATTCGGCCGTTTCTGGCGCGCCGATTTCGCCGGCGCCAATCTGACGCGCGCGAGCCTGGCGGGGGCGACGTTCGACGGTGCCGATCTGCGCGGCGCGGATTTGCGCGAATGCGTAGTCGCCGATGCGCGCTTCGACGGCGCGAAGCGCGACTAACGTCGAAAGCCCTGCCCGGCGTGTAACGCCGAAGACCCGGATGCGCTGCCGCATCCGGGCGAAGGCGCCGTGAAGCGCGACGCTTAAGCTTGCAGGTTGACGTTCTGACCGCGGCCCGACGAGGCCGGCGGCTGAATCGTTTCGACCAAGCCGACCAGCGCTTGCTGGGCCTGGGCCGCGATCTTGAACGCTTGAATGGCGGCGGCGGCTTGAACGCCACCAGCCGAGCTGCCCAGCGACGTGGCGGCGGAGGTCATCGACAGTTCCATTGGGTTCTCCCAAAAAAAGAATAAGTCGTTCTGATAGTCCAGAGTATAGCGCGATCCGGTTGAACGGAATAGGGCGAAATCGCCGGCCGTTCGCGCTATATAGGTAGGGTGTTGGAAAGATTGATTAAAATATGGCGGAATGGTGGCCGGCGGCGACGCGTGTCGATCGTCGCCGTGGCCCTTTTGGCCGTCCTGTTGCCCCCCGCTTTGTGGTGGGGGCCGTCCGCGGCTTTGCGTTTTGCACTGACGCGCGGGCTGGAAGCGCAAGGCATCAAGGTCGCGGCGCTCGACGAAGCGGTGTTCTCGCTGACGCGCGGCCAAATCGACTTGCGCCGCTTGGACATGCGCCCGCCGATGGGCCCGCCTTTCATCGTCGACCACATCGACGTGTCCTTCGCGTGGAAGCCCTTGTTCGCGGGCCGCGTGGATATTCTGGAAGTCACGGTCGACGGGTTCGAGTTGCGCTTGGAGCGCGACAAGGACAAACGCTGGGTGCTGCCTTTCCCGAGCGGCGAGACCGTCCCGGTCGAGGACGCGGCGGCTGCGGTCGCCGCACCGCCGTCCGCATCCTCGCCGTTCCCCTTGGGGATCGCGCGGCTGACCGCGAAAAACGGGCGCGTGACGCTCGCCGACGCCGGCGGCAAGACGCTGCCGGTCGCGATCGAGAAATTCGACGTGTCGGATTTCGCGTTGACCGACGCCGAACGGCCGCTGCGGCTGGAGGTCGATGCGAAACTCGCCGGCGGCACATTGCGCGCCAAGGGCACGGCCACGCCGATGGCGAACAAGCCCGCCGCCAAATTCGATATCGCGATCGCCGATCTCGATCTGGCGGCGGTGGCGCCCTTCGCCGATATCGCGATGGCGGGGCGCTTGCGCGCCGAAACGTCGATCGACGCGAAATTCGACGACGCGACGCTCGACGGCACGCTGTCGCTGGCGAATGGCGATCTTCCGGGCATCGTGTCGGCGCGCAGCCTCGATTGGAAGGGCAAGCTCGCCTGGTCGCCCAAAATCGGCGTCGCCGCGACCGGTGCGGCGAACGCCGCCGATTTGGCGCTCGACGGCGTGAAGGCCGGGACGATCGCCGCACGCGCGCTCGATTTCCGCCTATCCGCCGACGATACGTGGCACGCGACGGCGACGGGCGATGTCGGCGCGGTGGAATTGGCGTTGCCCGACGCGCGGCTGGGTGCGGCGAATATCGCGCTCGCGGATTTCGCCGTGCGCGGCGCGAAAGACGGCGCCATCACGCTGCAAGGCAAGGCGACGGGCCGCGATCTGCGCGCGCAAACGGGCGGCGTTGCCGCCGATATCGCCGGGCTCGACGTGACCCTTGGCGACGTGTCGATCGGCAAGACCATCGCCGCCGAATTCGACGCGCGGGCGACCGGCGTGTCCGGCAAATTGCCCGATGGGCAAGCGACACTCGAAGCGCTGCGTATTTCCGGAAAATTCACGTCGGGCGATTTCGACGGCAAGGTCGAGATCGACAACGCGAATGCCGAGAACGCCGAGTTCGCCGCCAAGATCGCGCGCGCGGCGATCCAGGGGCGCTACGCCAACGGCGATTTCACGGGCCCCGTATCGCTCGAAGGGCTGGAAGCGCGCGACAAGGCCGAGAAGATCACGATCACCGCCGCCGGTATCGGCGGCAATATGGATATCGCCCCCGAACGGCCGCGTTTCGCCGCCCAGCAACTGCGTTTGCGCGAACTGGCGGCCTGGCGCGACGACGGCATGGATTTGTTCCAGGCGGCGTCGGTGTCGTTCGATCGCTTCACCTACGCCGATGCGGCGCTGCGTATCCGGGCGCTGGCGGTCGAACAGTTGAAGGCGTTGCGCCGCGAAACCGCGATGGGCGAAATCGCCGCGTTTCCGTGGCGCTTCGAAGCCGCGCGCGTGGATGTGGGCGGCGCCAATCTCGATCCCGACCGTATCCTGCGCTTCGGCACGGTGCGCGCGCGCGCGCCCGTTTTGCGCGTCACGCGCACGGCCAAGGGGCTGGTGAGTTTCGAGGCGCTGGCGGCGGGCGATGCCGATCCCGATGCGCCGTCGCCCGCGATCCGTGTGGCGCGGGTGGAGATCGACGACGCGCGCCTCGAGTTCGAAGACCGCGCGATCAAGACGCCGGTCTATCTCGACGCCTCGCGCGTCGCGATCCGTATCGGCGCGCTCGACACGCGCGCGGTCGATCGGCCCACGCCGGTGTCGCTGAAGGGGCGGGTCGGCGGCTATGGCGAAATATCCTTGGAAGGCACGGCGATGCCGCTCGCGGCCAAGCGCGGCTTCGATCTGAAGGGCAAGGCGCTGGGTATCGATCTGCCGCCGATCTCGCCTTATGTTTCCGACGCGCTCGGTGTCGATCTGCGCACCGGCAATTTCGATCTCGATCTGACGCTGGCGGCGAAGGAGGAAGCGCTGACCGGCGTTTCCAACTGGCATATCCGCAATCTGGAGATCGACGAGCGCGGCGCGCCACCCTTGTCCGACGAAACCGGCGTGCCGATCGGCCTCGCCTTGTCGCTGCTGCGCGATTCCGCGGGCGATATCGCGCTCGATATTCCCATCGCCGGCAAGCTCGACGATCCGAGCTTCGATACGTCCGGTGCCGTGCGCCAGGCGGTCGGCGGGGCGATGCGCGGCGCCATCGCGGGCACGTTCAACGTGCTGTTCCCCTTCGGCATGGTGTTCGGCGCGTTGCTGGAAGGCGGCGGCGGGCCGGAGATCGCCTTGGCGCCGGTCGCTTTCGCGGCGGGAAAATCCGAATTGGACGACGCGACCGCGACGACGCTGGATCGCTTGGCCGATGCGTTGGCCGCGCGCCCGACGCTAAGGATGGAGATTTGCGGCTTCGCGGGGCCCGACGATCTGCGCGCCCTCAACGCCGCGCAAGGAACCGACGCCCAGGGTCAGAAGCTGATCGAAGGCATCCAGAATCTGATCGCGCGCGCGACCGGCGCGCCGCCGCCGGTCCCCGGCGAAGACGATCTGCGCCGCTTGGCCGAAGCGCGCATGCGCGCCGTGAAGGACCGCTTGATCGCGCGCGAAGGTGTCGCCGCGAACCGTTTGTTCGAATGCCGGCCGGTGGTCGAAACCGCCGCCGGAGCCAAGCCGCGCGTGGCGCTGAAATTCTAAGAAGCGGTCGGCGGGGGCGGCGGGGCCGAGGCGGGGCGGCCGATCGACAATTCGAAATCGGCCCCCATCGTTTCGCAATCGACGAAGCTCGACCAGCGCAGATCGGCCTCGCGGAACGAGGTCTGCGTCAGCTGGCAATTGACGAAGCGCGCATGGCGCAAGGTCGCGCGGTCGAAGCGCGTGACCAGCGCCTTGCCCGAAGCGACGACGAGCGGTGCTAGATTCGCCGCTTCGAAATTCGCGCGCACCAGATTCGTCGCGCGTAGATTGGCGCCGCGCAGATCGGTGCCGCGGAAATCCGCGCCGCGCAGATCGGCCCCTTCGAAATTGCTGGCTTGCAGCCAAGCGCCCAGGATGCGGGCATGGGCGAGGCAAGCGCCCGCCGCCTTCATCGAGGTGAGCAAAGCGTGATCGGGCCATTCGATATCGCGCATGTCGAAGCCGGAGATATCCAGCGCCTTGCCCGAAGCGCCGCCGCTTTCGACCCAGCTTTGATGGTCGCGGATGAGGGTGTGCAGAGAATCGCGCAGCATGCTCATCGGCTTGCCGCGCGGCGCATCGGTCAACGCGCCGGTTTCGTCGGCCCCCGTGCGGTCGGCGGCGATGAAGACGGCACCGTAGAGATTGGCGTTGCGCAAGATCACGCCGCGCAGATCGGCGCGGCTGAGATCGGCGCCTTCGAGGTCCGCCCCTTCCATCACCGCGTTTTTGAGATTGGCCTTGGCGAGATTGGCGCCCTTCAAAATCGCGTCGGTGAAATCGGCCATCGCCGCGACCGAGCCCGACATGTTCGCTTGCGTCAGGTTCGCGTTGACGAGCTTGGCGCGGCTTAGATCCGACGGATCGGGATCGACCGCCATGCTTTCAAGGTCGCTCGCCTTCGCGCGGGTGAAGATCTGGCCTTCGCGCAGATCGGCGTTGAAGAGTTCGGCGGCGGTGAGGTCGGCACCCTTCAAACACGCGCCGCGGATATCGGCGCGGGTCAAATTCGCGCGCACCAGTTTCGCTTTGGTCAGGTTCGCGCAGAACAGCAAGGCGCGCGTCAGGTTGGTGCCCGACAAATCGCACTCGACCATGATCGCGCCGGTGAAATCCGCTTCCGACAGATTTTTGCAGGCGAGGTTGAGGCCCGTGAGATTGCGATAGGAGAAATTGGCGCGCTGGCCGCCCGAACGCGCGAGCATGAACAACTCGTGCCGGCGCATCATCAGATCGCATTCGCGCTGATCCATCGCTTTGCGGCGATGGATATCGTCGGGCGTGGGCGCGGTGAGGGCCATGCGTTCTGCCGCCTGATTCGCTGTTTCGTCGGGGATTGTCGCCCTGAAATGGGGCGAAGTCTAGGCGGCCCCCGTCAAATCGACATGCGAAAAGCGATCCGGCTCGAACCCTTTGAGCGAAACGGGCGGCGTATTTCCCAGCGCCAAAGCGCAAATTGACTTGGCGGTGACGGCGGATAGCGTGATGCCGTCGCCCTCGTGCCCGGCCGCGACCAAAAGATTGGCATACTTGGCGCTACGGCCCAGCAGCGGCTTCTTGTCGGGCACGAAGGGCCGCAATCCGGCGAAGGCGCGCAAGATCGAGACCTGGGCGAGGGCGGGGACGCGTTTGGCGCCTTCGGCCAGAATGGTGCGATAGCCGTCGTCCGACACGCTGCGGTCGTAGCCGACGAAGCTGCGCGTATTGCCGATCAGATGCTGGCCATGGGGCGTGGCTTCCAGCGTGAAGCCGTAGCCCATGCGGATCAAGGGATCGTCCGACTTGGCCGCAAGATCGGGATCGAGCTTGGCCGTGAGATAGCGCGCCGAAACGAGGAAACGTTTGGCGAGGGGAACCCCGCGCGCCGTCACCAGCAATTCGCCGCGCCGCGGGATCACGGGCAAATCGAGCCCGATCATCGCGCCCAGATCGCGGCTCCAGATTCCCGCGCAGAACACGAAATGCTCGGCGGCGAGCTGGAAGCGTCCGCCTTCGGAATCCTCCAGCGTCGCCGACACGATCCGCCCGCCCGCGATGTCGAAATCCACGGACCGCGTCTTCCAAGATGTCGCGGCACCCTTGGCGCGCGCGGCGTCGAGCAAGGCGAGCGTGGCGAGATAGGGCGTCACGCCCGCTTCGTTTGGCACATCGACCGCGCCGTGAAGCTGGGGCGACAGTTCGGGTTCGATCGCCAGCATGCCGTGGCGATCGACGACGCGCGCGTCGACGCCTTGGCCGGTCAGCAGCGCCGTATGCGCCTCCATCTTGGCGATTTCGTCCGGCGCTTCGATCAGCATCAAGCCGCCGGTGATTTGATACTCGACGCGTTCGGCGCCGAGCTCGGCCGCCCAGTCGCGCCATAGTTTCTGGCTGGCGATGGCGAGCGTCATCGCGGGGCCGGGCGTCTTGGTCGAGACGGAGACATAGCCGTCGCAAGCACCCGATGTGCCGCCGGCGGGCAGGCCGCGATCGATCAGATGGACGCGCTTTCCCGCCTTGGCGAGTTCGTAGGCGCAGCCGGCCCCCATGATCCCGGCGCCGAAAATGGCGATGTCTGTTTCGAGGCGACGCATGTTCTCGTACGTGTTGGCGGCGACCCGGAATCCGTGACAGGTTCCGCTTGCGATGTCCAAGCCCTTCCGCCGCCGTCACGATTCCGCCGATCTCGAAATCGAGGTCGATGGTGCAAGCATCCCCGCCCGGACGGGGGAAAGTGCCGCCGCCGCGATGCTGGCCGCCGGAATCGCGGCGTTCGGTACCGATCCGAAGGGCGCGCCACGCGGCCCCGCCTGCATGATGGGCGCTTGCTTCCAATGCGCTTGCACGATCGACGATGTGCCCGATACGCGCGCGTGCCGCACGGCGGTGGCGCCGGGTATGAAAATCTCGACCACCCCGGCGCGGGGTCCCCAACGGCCGGCACAAATCCCGGTTGAAATAGAGTCCGACGTCGCCGTCGTCGGCGCGGGGCCGGCGGGCGGCGCTTGCGCGCTGGCGCTCGCCGCCGAAGGTTTGCGCGTCGCGTTGATCGACGACAACGCGGCGGCGGGCGGGCAGATCTGGCGCAAGCGCTTCGACGCCGAGCAGGGCGGGGGCGCTTGGCTGCGCGCGCGGCTTGCCGCCGCGAAAGATCGCATCGACCATCGCGCGGGCTATGAGGTGCTGGGGCGCGGCGCCGACGGCGCGCTGATGCTCGCCGATCGCGACGGGCGCGGCGCGATTTCACGCGCACGCCATTTGGTGATCGCGTCGGGTGCGTTGGAAGTGCCGAACCCCGTGCCCGGTTGGACGTTGCCCGGTGCGGTGAATCTTGGCGCCCTACAAATCCTCGCCAAGGCCGACGGCGTCGTACCGGATGGGCCGGTCCTGGTCGCCGGTGCGGGGCCGCTGCTTTACGTCGTCGCGCATGATCTGGTTGTGTCCGGCGTGCGGCCCGTCGCCGTTATCGACGCCGCCCCGTGGCCTTCCATCGATGTTTTGAAGGCGTTGTGGACGGCGCCGGGTTTGCTCGGGCAAGCGGTGAAATACGAGTTGAAATTGCGCGCCGCGCGCGTGCCGATTTTGCGGAAGACGCGGATCGAACGCATCGAGCGGGTGGGCGAGATGCTGCGCGTCGCCGCGACCGGCGGCCGGAGTTTCGACGTGGCCGTCGTCGGCACGAGTTTGGGCTTGCGGCCCAATGTCGAACTCGCCGCGCAAGCGGGCGTGTCGCTTGCGCACGATCCGCTGCTCGGCGGCTGGCATGCGCAGGTCGATGCGCAAGGGGCGACGTCCTGCGACTGGATCTATGCGATCGGCGAGACGCGCGGAATCGGCGGCGTCGAGGCGGCGTTGTGCGACGGCGTGATTGCGGCCGCCGCGATCGTCGAATCGGAAGGCCGTATTCCGAGCACCGAGCTTGCGCGGGCGGCGTCGGCCGCGCGCGAACGGCGCGCGAAGTTCATGCACGCTGCGCGGGAAATGGCGCGTTGGTCGCGGGTCGCGATACCGGACGGCGATGCCGCCGCGATCGTCTGCCGCTGCGAAGCGGTGACGCGCGGCGAGATTTCGCGCGCGGCGGAGATGGGACTATCGGGCCCGCGCGAAGCGAAGCTCGCGACGCGCGCCGGGATGGGATTCTGTCAGGGCCGGACCTGCCATCCGGCGGTCCAGGCGGCGATCGGGGCGGACGAACCGCCCAGCTATCGCTTTCCGTTACGGCCGGTGCGCGCCGACGCGTTCGGCGCGCACCGATAGCCGATCAGGCGGCGTGACGGATCGCCGGCACGGCGTTCTCGTTCACCGGATAGGCATCCTTGGTGAACTGGCCGTCGCGGCGCGCGGCGTCTTCGCGCGCGACGAAGAACAGGGTGACGGCGAAGGTCACGAAGGCGGCGATCGCGAAGCACAGATAGACGAGTTCGGCGGTGTCCATTTTGTCTCTCCCCTTGAGACGGCTCGACTGCGAGCCTCCCCGGCAAATTGCGGCGATCGGCCTCGCGGCACATTGATGCAGGTCAACATCGCGAAGATTTTTGCGGGGAGCGGGGGCCGTCCGACTCCGGTTCGGGAGGCAGGTTTTCGGACGGGATGATTTGTCGCAGCCGGCGGGGGTAGTTTCGGATCCAATTTCGCCGCAAAAATTGCCGATATATCGCCTCAGGATCGAGTTTCAGTAAGGCTCTTTAGTAATTGTTTTTAAACGATAAAATAGGAATTCCTTTATTGTCTAAAAAATAGGCATATTGAGGCTGAGGTGTGGTCGATAGGCATTATCATAGTAAAACAGTAGGTCAATAACCAATGCGTGTACGTTAAGTATCTGTTTTTCCATAATTCACCATCGACCTAAACAATTCATTACCATTTGATAGTCTTATATTGACCCCTTCAGGCAGCGCTAATAATGTAGCGAGGTCGGAATCCGGGCAGTTGGGACCGAAGAGCCACACCCGCAATTTGGCGGCTGGCTGGGGACGGTTCCAAGGGGCGGGCAACGACAAAAACTTCGGGGCGGTGAAAGCCGCCGAACGGAAGCGCGGATAAAAATGGCCCAAGGCGAAATCTATACGATCCGGTTGGGGCAAGACCTCGTCATCGACGGGTTCACGAGCGGCGCGGTTTTGCGCTTCGAAGGATCCGGACTGACTTCGTCGAACCTGATGATCGACCGCGTCGGCGCCGACACGGTGCTGAGCTTCGTCGGATCGTCGACCAGCCTGCGCCTGACCAATTTCAGCTCCAGCTACTTCAACAACCCGAATAACTTCGCGTCGACGTTCCAATTCTCGTCGGTCGTCTCCACCAATCCGACCGGCTCGATCGGCAACGACGTCGTCACCGGCGGCAACGGCAACGACGTGATTCGCGGCGGTGCCGGCAACGACACGATTTCCGGCGGCAAGGGCAACGATCAGCTGTTCGGCGAAGCGGGCAACGACAAGCTCGATGGCGGCACGGGTAACGACACGCTGACCGGCGGCACGGGTTCCGACTGGATCCTCGGCGGCGACGGCAACGACACGCTGATCGGTTCGGTCGACGCGACGTGGCCGGGCGGCTGGGTGGCGCTGAATGTCGGCGACCCCGGTGCGCCGGGCACGAACGAGCGCGTGACGATTCTCGACAACGTGCGCAGCTACGACGTGTTCGATGGCGGTGCGGGCACCGACACGATCCTGCTTTCTTCGGCCAACGACGCGCTGTTCCTCGACGATCCCTATAGCGATACGGCTTCGGAAGGGGCGCGCATCCGCAACGTCGAGATCATCAACGCGGGCGACGGCAACGACGTCGTCGATCTGACCAGCACGCGCTTCGGCTATGGCGACGTGACGATCGATGGCGGTTCGGGCAACGACGTGTTGTGGGGCAGTGCCGGCAACGACAGCATCCTGGGCGGCACCGGCAACGACAATCTGTTCGGCGGCTCGGGTCGCGACACGCTGTCCGGCGGCGACGGCAACGACACGATCGACGGCGGGCGCGGCGACGATCTTCTGATCGGCGGTGCTGGCGACGATTTGATCTTCGGCGGTGCGGGCAACGAAGGCGCCACGATCACCGTCACCAACAGCTTTGGCGGCGGCGGCCAGTCGACTTGGGCGGGCGTCAACGTCACCGCACAGAATATCGGCGCGAACGGCCAACTCGGTTCGGGTTCGGCGTCGAATGTCGGCTACACGAACGACGGCATGGGCGCCTCGGGCAACCAGGCGTCGCGCCCGTCGGTGAAGGCCGAAACCGGTTACGATCCGGTCAGCCGCGTTTCCGAAACCGTTTCGGTGGCGCTGCCCGGCGACGTGGCGTCGGCCAATGTCAGCCTCGCGTGGTTCTACAGCGCGCAGACCAGCACGGATTACAACAAATCCGAGCAGGCGTTCTGGCGCATCCTCAACGACGGCAACGTCGTCGCCGAAGGGCGCGTGATCGCGACCGGCACGTCGGGCGATTTCAGCTTCACGATCGACCCGCCGGGCAATGCGGTGTTCGACACGTTGGTGATGTGGGCGGGCCCTTACGTCACCGCTTCGGGCGCCACGGCGCAAGGTTCAATCACCGACGACAGCTCCGACTTCCTGGTCCGCGCGATCACCACGACCGCCGTGGTGCCCGACACGGCGCAGATGGGCGGCAACGACCGCATCGTCGGCGGGGCGGGCAACGATCGCATCGACGGCGGTGCGGGCACCGACACGTCGGTCTATTCGAGCTACATCACCGACTACGCGTTCTCGCGCAATTCGCTGGGCGAGCTCGTCGTCACCGATGCGCGCCCCGGCTCGGCCGACGGCACCGATACGCTGGTCAATGTCGAGTTCCTCGAATTCCTCAACGGCGTCGTCGTGCCGACCGGCAATCTCGGCTACAACGCCGCGCCCGATGCTGCGGACGGCACGGCCGGCGGCACGGAAGATCATGCGATCGCCGGTCAGCTCTCGGCGACCGATACGAACGGCGACGCGCTGACCTTCGCGCTGGCGCAGAACGGCGGGCCCGCGCACGGCACGGTCACGATCAATCCGAACGGCAGCTACACCTATACGCCCGCGGCCGACTACAACGGCACCGACAGCTTCACCTACACGGTCAGCGACGGGAAGGGCGGCACCGACACCGCGACCGTCACGTTGAACGTGGCGCCGGTGAACGATGCGCCCCTCACGGCGGGCGGTGCGGCCGCGGGGACGGAAGACAGCAACGTGACCGGCCGCTTGACGGCGACGGACGTGGACGGCGACGCGCTGAATTTCGCGCTGGCGCCCAACGGCCAGCCCGCGAACGGCGTGGTCACGATCAATCCGGACGGCACCTATAGCTACGTGCCGCACGCGAATTTCAACGGCACGGACTCGTTCACCTATCGCGTGTCCGACGGCAATGGCGGCGTCACCACCGGCACGGTTTCGGTGAACGTGTCGCCGGTGAACGACGCGCCGACCACGTCGAACGCGACCTACGGCATTCAGGAAGACGGCTCGATCGGCGGGCGCGTGCAGGCGTCGGATGTCGACGGCGATACGCTGACCTTCGGTTTGACGCCGAACGGTTCGCCCGCGCACGGGACCGTGACGTTCAATCCGGACGGCACGTTCAACTATGTGCCCGCAACCAACTACAACGGCTCGGACGCCTTCACCTATACGGTGTCGGACGGCAAGGGCGGCACGACGACCGGTACGGTCACGATCAACGTCGCCGCGGCCAACGATGCGCCGACGACGTCGGGCGGTACCGCCACCGGCAATGAAGACACTGCGATCACCGGCCAACTCGCCGCGAGCGATGTCGATGGCGATGCGCTGACCTTCGGTCTGGCGCAGAACGGCGCCCCCGCGCATGGCACGGTCACCGTTAATCCGAACGGGTCCTACACCTATACGCCGGCCGCGAACTTCAACGGCACGGACTCGTTCACGTACCAAGTGAGCGACGGCAAGGGCGGCACGACGCTCGGCACGATCACCGTCGGCGTGAACCCGGTCAACGATGCGCCGACCACGTCGAGCGCCACGGTCGCGGGCCAGGAAGACGGTTCGATCACGGGCCGCGTGACGGGCAACGACGTCGATGGCGATACGCTGACCTTCGCGTTGGACGGCGCGCCCGCGAATGGCGCGGTGACGTTCAATCCCGACGGCACGTTCAGCTACGTGCCGGCACCGAACTTCAACGGCACGGACTCGTTCACCTATTCGGTTAGCGACGGGCAGGGCGGCACGACCACCGGCACCGTCTCGGTCAATGTCGCGGCGGTCAACGATGGGCCGACGACGTCGAATAGCAGCGTCACCGGTAGCGAAGATACGCCGATCACCGGTCAGGTCGTGGGTGCCGATGTCGACGGCGACGCGCTGACCTTCGGCGTGGCGCAAGGGCCGGAACACGGCACGCTGAGCTTCAATCCCGACGGCAGCTACAGCTATACGCCGACGGCCGATTGGGCCGGCACCGACAGCTTCACCTATACGGTCAGCGACGGTAAGGGCGGCACGGCCACCGGCACCGTCAATCTCGGCGTCGCGGCCGTGGCCGATACGCCGGCTTTGTCGGCGTCGTTCGGCGCGCCGCAGACCACGATGGGGACGAGCACGATCTCGCTCACCCAGCTCGGCGGGTCGGCCGGCTACAACAACACCTATGGCTACTACACGATCGGCGCCAACGGCGAACCGACCGGCGGCACGATCCTGTGGTCCAACGTCAAGGATCATATCGGCCAGACCGCGGTGGTGTCGGGTCTCGATCCGAACACGACCGGCTTCTTCATCATCCCCAACGGTTCGGGGCTGAACGGTTCGAAGCTGCAGGACGGCGAAAGCGTTTCCTTCGTCAAGGGCAGCGACGGCAAGTGGACCGCGGTTGACGGCGACGGCAATCGCCTGGCCGGCGAGGGCGGGGCGAATGTCGTGTTCGACAATCCCGCGCTGAACGCCGGCAACCGCGCGCTGTTGCAGGATAACGGCAACACCGGCGATCAGAATTGGGAAGACATCGCGCAAGGCGGCGACGCGGATTTCAACGACGTCAACGTCGTGTCGTCGTGGACGTCGGACAATAACGGCCATTCGACGATCCCGCTGAACATCGTCGCGGCGTCGACCGATCGCGACGGTTCGGAATCGCTGTCGGTGAACGTCTCGGGCCTGCCGGCGGGCAGCGTGCTGCGCGACGCCAGCGGCAACGTCATCGCCGCGGGCAGCGACGGTTCCTATACGCTGACGCCCAGCCAGCTTCCGGGCCTGACGGTCACCACGCCGCCGGGCTATACCGGCCCCGTCAACGCCAATGTCGTCGCGACCGCGACCGATGGCGCTTCGACCGCCGCGACCTCGTCCGCCACCGGCACCTCGGTCGATGTGGCGAACGACGCGCCCGTGGCGAACAACGCCACGGCGTCGGGCACCGAAGACAATCGCGTCACCGGCAATTTGACCGGTTCGGACGCCGACGGCGATCGCTTGACCTTCAGCCTGGCGCAGAACGGTGCGCCGGCACACGGCTCGGTCACGATCAATCCCGACGGCACCTATAGCTACACGCCGGCCGCCAATTACAACGGCGCGGACAGCTTCACCTTCCGCGTGACCGACGGGCGCGGCGGCGTGACAACCGGCACGGTCTCGATCAATCTCGCGGCGGTCAACGACGCGCCGACGACGGCGAACTCGACCAAGTCGGGCAACGAGGATTCGCAAGTCTCGGGCCGCGTGACCGCGACCGACGTGGACGGCGATGCGCTGACCTTCACCGTGCCGCAATCGGGCGCGCCCGCGCACGGCACCGTCACGATGAATCCGGACGGCACCTATACCTACACGCCGGCCGCCAATTACAACGGCACGGATTCCTTCACCTATCAGGTCAGCGACGGCAAGGGCGGCACCACGACCGGCACCGTCACCTTCGCGATCGCGGCGGTGAACGACGCGCCGACGACGTCGGGCGCCACTTTCGCGGGCCAGGAAGACGGCACGGTCGCGGGCCGCGTCACCGGTCACGATGTCGATGGCGATGCGCTGACCTTCGGCTTGGCGCCGAATGGCGGCCCCGCGCACGGCACCGTCACGTTCAATCCGGACGGCACGTTCGTCTATACGCCGGCGGCGAATTACAACGGCACCGACAGCTTCACCTATACGGTCAGCGACGGTAAGGGCGGCACGGTCACCGGGACGGCGACGGTCGATGTCGCGGCGGTGAACGATGGGCCGACGACGGCCGGTGCCACGGTCGCGGGCAACGAAGACAACACGATCACCGGCCGCGTCGTCGCGCAGGACGCGGATGGCGACGCGCTGAATTTCGCGGTCGGCGATGCGCCGCAGCACGGCGCCGTCACGATGAATCCGGACGGCACCTTCAGCTATACGCCGGCGCCGAACTTCAACGGCACCGACAGCTTCACCTACACCGTCTCCGACGGCAACGGCGGCACGACCACCGGCACGGTGACGCTCAGCGTCGCCGCAGTGAACGATGCGCCCGTCACCTCGGGCGGCGAAGCGACTATCGCCGAGGATGGCTCGGTCACCGGCCAGCTCGTCGCGTCGGATGTCGACGGCGATGCGATCACCTTCGGCTTGGCGCAGAACGGCGCGCCGACGAACGGCACGGTCACGGTCAATCCGGACGGTTCGTATAGCTATACGCCGAACCCGAATTTCGCGGGCACGGACTCGTTCACCTATCAAGTCAGCGACGGCAATGGCGGCACGACGTTGGGCACGATCACCGTTACGGTGACGAACACCAACGATGCGCCGACCACGTCGGGCGCCACGGTTGCGGGTCAGGAAGACGGCACGATCACCGGTCAGGTCACGGGCCACGATGTGGACGGCGATGCGCTGAGCTTCGCGGTCGATGGCGCGCCGGCCAACGGCACCGTCACGATGAACCCCGACGGGTCGTTCAGCTACACGCCCGCCGCGAACTTCAACGGCACCGACAGCTTCACCTACACGGTGAGCGATGGGAACGGCGGCACGACCACGGGCACCGTCTCGGTCAACGTCGCGGCGGTCAATGACGCGCCGACGACCTCGGGCGGCACGGCTTCGGGTACGGAAGATGGTTCGGTCACGGGCCAACTCGCCGCCACCGATGTGGACGGCGATGCGCTGACCTTCGGTCTGGCGCAGAACGGCGCGCCGGCGAACGGCACCGTCACGGTCAACCCGGACGGCAGCTACACCTACACGCCGGCCGCGAACTTCAACGGTACCGACAGCTTCACTTACACGGTGAGCGACGGCAACGGTGGCGTCGCCACCGGCTCGATCAGCGTCACGGTCGATCCGACCAACGACGCGCCGACCACGTCGGGTGCTTCGCTCGCGGGCCAAGAAGACGGCACGATTGCGGGTCAAGTCACGGGCCACGATGTCGATGGCGATGCGCTGACCTTCGCGGTCGCCGGCGCGCCGGCCAATGGCACCGTCACGATGAACCCGGATGGGTCGTTCAGCTACACGCCCGCCACGAACTTCAACGGCACCGACAGCTTCACCTACACCGTCGCCGACGGGAACGGCGGCACGACGACCGGCACCGTCTCGGTCAATGTCGCGGCGGTCAACGACGCGCCGACGACCGCAGGCGGCACGGCGGATGTCACGGAAGACGGTTCGGTCTCCGGCCAACTCGCGGCCACCGATGTGGATGGCGATGCGTTGACCTTCGGTCTGGCGCCCAACGGCGCGCCGACGAACGGTACCGTCACGGTCAACCCGGACGGTTCCTACACCTACACGCCGGCCGCGAACTTCAACGGCACCGACAGCTTCACCTATACGGTGAGCGACGGGCAGGGTGGCGTCACGACGGGCTCGATCTCCGTCACCGTCGATCCGACCAACGACGCGCCGACGACATCGTCGGCGACGGTCGCGGGCCAAGAAGACGGCACGATCGCCGGTCAGGTCACCGGTCATGACGCCGATGGCGATGCGCTGAGCTTCGCGGTCGATGGCGCGCCGTCGAGCGGCACCGTGACGATGAACCCCGACGGGTCGTTCAGCTACACGCCCGCCGCGAACTTCAACGGCACCGACAGCTTCACCTATACGGTGAGCGATGGGAACGGCGGCACGACCACGGGCACCGTCTCGGTCAATGTCGCGGCGGTCAACGACGCGCCGATCGCGTCGAACAGCGCCGTTCCGGGCGTAGAAGACAATGCGGTCATCGGTCAGATTTCCGCGGCCGATGTGGACGGCGATGCGCTGACCTTCGGTTTGGCGCCGAACGGCGCGCCGACGAACGGCACCGTCACGGTCAACCCGGACGGCAGCTACACCTACACGCCGGCCGCGAACTTTAATGGCACCGATAGCTTCACCTATACGGTCAGCGACGGGCAGGGCGGCACGACCACCGGCTCGATCAGCGTCACCGTCGATCCGGCGAACGACGCGCCGACGACGTCGGGCGCGACGCTCACGGGCCAGGAAGACGGCACGATCGCCGGTCAAGTGACCGGCCACGATGTCGATGGCGATGCGCTTACCTTCACTGTCGATGGCGCGCCGGCGAACGGCACCGTCACGATGAATCCGGACGGGTCGTTCAGCTACACGCCCGCCGCCAACTTCAACGGTACCGACAGCTTCACCTATACGGTAAGCGACGGAAACGGTGGCACGACGACGGGCACGGTCTCGGTCAACGTCGCGGCCGTGAATGACGCGCCGACGACGTCGGGCGGTGCCGCGAATGTCGCGGAAGACGGCTCGGTCACCGGTCAGTTGAGCGGGACGGATGTCGATGGCGACACGATCATGTTCGGCTTGGCGGAGAACGGCGGGCCCGCGCATGGCGCCGTGACGATCAATCCGGATGGCAGCTATAGCTACACGCCGAACCCGGATTTTGTCGGAACCGACAGCTTCACCTACTCGGTCAGCGACGGAAATGGCGGCACGACGCTCGGCACGATCAGCGTCACCGTGACGAACACCAACGACGCGCCGACCACGTCGTCGGCGACGGTCGCGGGCCAGGAAGACGGTACGATCGCCGGTCAGGTCATCGGTCATGACGCCGATGGCGATGCGCTGACCTTCGCGGTCGATGGCGCGCCGGCCAACGGCACCGTGACGATGAACCCCGACGGGTCGTTCAGCTACACGCCCGCCGCGAACTTCAACGGCACCGACAGCTTCACCTACACGGTGAGCGATGGGAACGGCGGCACGACCACGGGCACCGTCTCGGTCAACGTCGCGGCGGTCAATGACGCGCCGACGACCTCGGGCGGCACGGCTTCGGGTACGGAAGATGGTTCGGTCACGGGCCAACTCGCCGCCACCGATGTGGACGGCGATGCGCTGACCTTCGGTCTGGCGCAGAACGGTGGCCCCGCGCACGGCACGGTGACCGTCAATCCGAACGGCAGCTACACCTATACGCCCGCCGCGAATTTCAACGGCACGGACAGCTTCACCTACACGGTGAGCGACGGGAACGGCGGCGTCACGACGGGTTCCATCTCCGTCACCGTCGATCCGGCGAACGACGCGCCGACGACGTCGGGCGCGACGCTCACGGGCCAGGAAGACGGCACGATCGCGGGGCAGGTCACCGGCCACGATGTGGACGGCGATGCGTTGACGTTTGCGCTCGACGGCGCACCCGCGAACGGCACCGTCACGTTCAATCCGGACGGCACGTTCACCTATACGCCGGCGCCGAGCTTCAACGGCACGGACTCGTTCACGTACCAAGTGAGCGACGGCAATGGCGGCACGACGACGGGCACCGTCTCGGTCAACGTCGCGGCGGTGAACGACGCGCCGGTCGCGGCGAACGCGACGGCTTCGGGAACCGAAGATAACGTCGTCACCGGTCAATTGACCGCGACGGATGTGGACGGCGATACGCTGACCTTCGCACTGGCCGACAATGGCGGTCCGGCGCATGGCAACGTCACGGTCAACCCGGACGGTTCCTACACCTACACGCCGAACGCCGATTGGGCGGGGACGGATTCGTTCACCTACCAAGTCAGCGACGGCAATGGCGGCACGACGACGGCGACCGTTTCGGTCAATGTCGCGGCGGTCGCCGACGTGCCGAATGTCGATATCGGCTTCGGCACGCCGAGCGTGAACGACGGCACCAGCGGCGTCACCGTCACCAATCACGGCGGTTCGGCCGGCTACAACAACAGCTACGGCTATTACGTTCTGAACGATTCGGGCCAGCCGGTCAGCGGCGGCATCATCTGGGCGAACACGAACGCGACGGTCGGCCAGACCGCGACGGTCGCGGGCCTCGACGCCGATCGCGTCGGCTTCTTCGTGATCCCGAACGGCTCGAACAACAATCCCGGCGAAATCCAGAACGGCGAACCGATTACGTTCAGCAAGGGCGCCGACGGCAAGTGGATCGCGACGGACGCGCAAGGCAACACGCTGACGGGCAACGGCGCGAACGTGCTGTTCGACAAGCCGGTGCTGAACGCGGGCGGCTTCGTGCAGGTCGTCGATAACGGCAACCCCGGGAACCAGAACTGGGAAGATCTGGCCGGCGGCGGCGACAACGACTTCAACGACGTCAACGCGACGACGGTTTGGACGGCCGAGAACAATTCGACCAGCACCTATCCGCTGAACGTGAGCGCGTCGCCGTCCGATCGCGACGGCAGCGAAACGATCACCGGCGTGACGCTGACCGGCATTCCCGCCGGTTCGGTGCTGAAGGACGCGAACGGCAACACGATCGCGCCGAACGGCGACGGTTCGTATTCGCTGACGCCCGCGCAACTCGGCACGCTGTCGCTGACCACGCCGCCGGGCTTCTCGGGCACGCTGGACGTGACCGCGACCGCTACGGCGAAGGACGGCACCAGTACGACGACCGGCAGCGACAGCGCGTCGGTCAACGTGGCCGAGATCAATCTCGATCCGGTCACCGCCGGCGGCGTCGTCAACGGCACGGAAGATGGCGTTACGACCGGCCAGCTGGTCGCGCAGGATCCCAACGGCGATCCGCTGACCTTCGGTCTTGCGCAGAATGGCGGACCGGCGCACGGCACGGTCTCGATCGCGCCGGACGGCAGCTACACCTATACGCCCGCGGCGAATTATAACGGCACCGACGCGTTCACCTACACGGTCAGCGACGGCAAGGGTGGTACTGCCACCGGCACGATCGTGGTCAACGTGGCGGCGGTCAACGACGCGCCGACGACTTCGGGCGGCACGGCTTCGGGTACGGAAGACGGTAGCGTCACCGGTCAACTCGCCGCGCAGGATGTCGACGGCGATACGGTGACCTTCGGCCTCGCGCAGAATGGCGGCCCGGCCCACGGCACGGTTACGATCAACCCGAACGGCTCTTACACCTACACGCCGGCCGCGAATTTCAACGGCAACGATTCCTTCACCTACACGGTGTCGGACGGCAAGGGCGGCACGGTCACCGGCTCGATCACCGTCTCGGTCAGCGCCACCAACGACGCGCCGACGACGTCGGGTGCCATCGTCTCGGGCAACGAGGACGGCACGATTTCGGGTCAGGTCACCGGCCACGACGTGGACGGCGATGCGCTGACCTTCGGCCTCGCGTCGAATGGCGGCCCGGCGCACGGCGCCGTCACGTTCAATCCGGACGGCACGTTCGTCTACACGCCGGCCGCGAACTACAACGGCACCGACAGCTTCACCTACACCGTTAGCGACGGGAAGGGTGGCACGGTCACGGGCACGGTTTCGGTCAACGTGGCGGCGGTCAACGACGCGCCGACGGCGGCGAACTCGACCGCGCAGACCGACGAGGATCAGCCCTTGTTCGGCCGCGTCGCCGCGCATGACGTGGACGGCGACGCGCTGACCTTCGCGCTGGCCGCGAACGGCGCGCCCGCGCACGGCACAGTCACGCTGAACGCCGACGGCACCTACGCCTATACGCCGGCCGCGAATTATCACGGCACCGACAGCTTCACCTATTCGGTCAGCGACGGGAACGGCGGCACGACCACGGGCACGGTCACGATTTCGGTTGCGTCGGTCAACGACGCGCCGGTCGCGCAGCCGACCACGGCCAACGGCCTGGAAGACGCGCCCGCGATCACCGGTCATGTCGTCGCGTCCGATGTGGACGGCGACGCGCTGAGCTTCGCGCTGGCTTCCGACGGCGCGCCCGCGAACGGCACGGTCACGCTCAATCCCGACGGGTCGTTCAGCTACACGCCGGCGGCGAATTTCAACGGCTCGGATTCCTTCGCCTACGAAGTGTCGGACGGCAACGGCGGCGTCACGCGCGGCGTCGTCAACGTGATGGTCGCGGCGGTCAACGATTCGCCGACCGCGCCCACGCAGACGATGTTGCAGGGCACCGAAGACATCGTGATGTCCGGCACGCTGCCGGCTTCCGACGTCGACGGCGAGAACTTGACCTTCGCGCTGGTGGGCGCGCCGCCCGCCGGCTTCACGCTGAACCCCGACGGGACGTATCAATACACGCCCGCGGCGAATGCCAACGGCCCGGTCGCCTATTTCGACTACACCGTGACCGATCCGTCGGGCGTGTCGGTGCAAAGCCGCGTCTATATCAGCTTGACCCCGGTCAACGATGCGCCGTGGTTCAACGACAAATCGATCACGATCGCGGAAGGTTCGGGCTCGGCGGGCGTCCTGCAATACGGCGATGTCGATGGCGACACGGTCACCGTCGCGATCGCCGACGGCGGCGCGCCGCAGAACGGCACGGTCGTACTGGGCGCCAACGGCACCTACACCTACGTGCCCAACCCGAATTTCTCCGGGAACGATAGCTTCCAGGTCGCGGTGACCGATGCCAACGGCGCCACGACGATCGGTACCGTTGCCTTCACCGTCACGCCGGTCAACGACGCGCCGATCACGACGCCGATGATCGCGACGGGCCAGGAAGACAACGCGATCTCCGGCCAATTGTCGGCGACCGATCCGGACGGCGACGCGATCACCTATTACCTGCCGTTCGGCTACGATGCGACGAACGGTCAATTGACCTTCAATCCGGACGGCTCGTTCACCTTCGTGCCGAAAGCCGATTGGAACGGCCAAGTCGAAATCTACTATCACGCGCGCGACGCGTGGGGGGCGGAGACGTCCGGCTCGCTGAAGATCGTCGTCGATCCGGTGAACGACGCGCCGATCGCGCTGACCGCCAGCGCTTCCGGCGCCGAAGACACGACGCTCGCCGGCCGCCTGACCGCCAGCGACGTGGACGGCGACGCGCTGACCTTCGCGCTGGCCCCCGGCGGCGCGCCCGCGCACGGCACGCTGACGATCCAGCCCGATGGCAGCTACACCTATGTGCCGGCCGCGAATTTCAACGGCACTGATTCGTTCACCTATCAGGTCAGCGACGGCAATGGCGGCACGGTGACGAAGACCGTGGCGCTCGACATCGCGGCGGTGAACGACACGCCGGTGACGCAAGGCCAGGATCTGAACGGCACCGAAGATCACACGATCGCCGGTCAGCTTGCCGCGACCGACGCGGACGGCGATGCGCTCAGCTACTCGCTCGCCGCCAACGGCGCGCCCCAGCACGGGTCGGTCACGCTCAATCTCGACGGCTCGTTCACCTATGCGCCGGCCGCGAACTACAACGGCACGGACTCGTTCACCTATCAGGTCAGCGACGGCAAGGGCGGCTTCGCCACGGCGACCGTCACGCTCAACGTCGCGGGTGTCAACGACGCGCCGGTCGCGGGCACGACCGCGCTGTCGGTCAACGAGGATACGGTCCTCGCCGGCCGCTTGGTCGCGACCGACGCCGAAGGCGACACGCTTACCTTCGCGCTGGCTTCGGGCCAAGGCCCGGCGCATGGCACGCTCGACCTTCAGCCGGACGGCACGTATCTCTACACGCCGGCCGCGAATTATCACGGCACCGACACGTTCACCTACACGGTCAGCGACGGCAATGGCGGCTCGCTCACGCAGACCGTCACCATCGCGGTCGCGTCGGTCAACGACGCGCCGGTCCCGCAGAACGCGACGGTTTCGGGCACCGAAGATACGGCGATCACCGGCCAGGTGACCGCGACGGATATCGAAGGCGACAATCTCACCTTCTCGGTGCCCGCTTCGGGCCGGCCGGCGCATGGCACAGTCACGATGGCGGCCGATGGCAGCTACAGCTACGTGCCGCACGCCAATTACAACGGCACGGACTCGTTCACCTATCGCGTGTCGGACGGCAATGGCGGGATCACCACTGCGACCGTCACGATCAATCTGGCCGCCGTCAACGACGCGCCGGTCGCCAATGCGGCGCCGATCGCCGGGATCGAAGACACGGTCGTCACCGGCCGCGTCGTCGCGACCGATGTGGACGGCGACGCGCTGAGCTACACGCTGGTCTCGGCGCCGGCGCATGGCGCGCTGACCTTCGCGTCGGACGGCAGCTATACCTTCGCGCCGTCGGCCAACTACAACGGCAACGACACGTTCGTCTATCAGGTCAGCGATGGCCATGGCGGCGTGACCAACGTCGTGCAGACGATCCAGGTCGCCGCGGTCAACGACGCGCCGACCACCGTCGGCTTCGACGCCGTGTCGCTCAACAGCGCGCCGGTCGCCGGCACGCTGACCGCGCAGGACATCGACGGCGACGCGCTCACCTTCGGTCTCGCCGCGAATGGCGGCCCGTCGCACGGCACCGTGTCGATCGCGCCCGACGGCCGCTTCGTTTATACGCCGGCCACCGGTTACGACGGTGCCGACGCCTTCACCTATGTCGTGTCGGACGGGAAGGGCGGTACGGCCACCGCGACCGTGTCGCTGACGCTGGTCGGCGACAACGACGCGCCCGAAGCGACGAACACCGCCTTCGCGCTGGACGAGGACACCGTCCTCAACGGCAATCTCGGGATCGTCGATCCCGAGGGCCATGCCTTCACCTACGCGCTGGCCGACGGCCCCGATCACGGCACGCTGATGCTGGGGCCCAACGGCACCTTCGTCTATACGCCGGCCGAGAATTATCACGGCGGCGACAGCTTCCAGATCACGCTGTCCGACGTGTTCGGCGCCACGCAAACGCAGACGATCTCGCTGGCGGTCGCCTCGGTGATCGACGTGCCGCGCCTCGATCCGATCCACATCACGATCGACGAAGATTCGGGCCCGATCACCTTCCCGGTCAGCGTCGTCAATCCCGACGGTTTGGCGTTCGGCGTGTCGTCGGGCACGTGGAGCTCGCCCTTGGGCAGCTACGCCTGGTCGAACGACGGGCAGTCGCTGACCTTCACCCCGAACGCGGACGCCAACGGCACGGCCAATCTGTCGCTGATCCTGTGGGATGGGAATGGCGTGGGCACGCAAGTTCCCGTCGTCATCGACATCCTGCCGGTCGACGACGGCCCGCGCGTCGATCAGCTGAACTTCGGCATGCTGGAAGACACCACGATCGCCGGCCGCATCGACGCGCGCGATCCGGACGGCGGCGGCATCGCCGGCTTCGCGCTGGTCGAAGGGCCCGATGTCGGCGAATTCACGCTGAACGCCGACGGCACCTTCACCTTCACGCCGCCGCAAGACTATTTCGGCAATGTCAGCTTCACGTATGTCGTCACGGATACGACGGGCGCTTCCTCGACGCTGACGTCGACGATCGCGGTCGCCAATGTCGGCGATCCGCCGGTCACCTGGCCGCAGAGCTTCTCGGGCACCGAAGACTCGCTGATCACCGGCAAGCTCGAAGGTTACGACCCCGATGGCGGCGTGATGGGCACCGATTACTGGTGGGTCGATGCGCCGGGCGAGAACGCGTATCTCGCCGAAGGCTATCTCGATATCGGGCTCGACGGCACGTTCACGTTCCGCCCGGATCCCGATTGGTACGGCACGGCGACGGTGCATATGCGCCTGGCCGACAAGGAAGGCTTCGTGTCGGAGCCGGTGCTGCTCACCTTCACGATCACGCCGGTCAACGATCTGCCGACGGGCGCGAACTACACCCATATCTCGATCGCGGAAGACACGACCTACAGCGGCAATCTCGGCGTCAATCCCGAGACGGGGGCCGCCCTCGTCAACGACGTCGAAACGGCGCGCCAGGATCTCGCGTTCACGGTCGCGCGTCAGGCGGCGCACGGTACGGTCACGCTCGACGCGAACGGCGACTTCGTCTACACGCCCAACGCCAATTATCACGGCTGGGATAATTTCTCGTACACGGTCACCGACGCCGACGGCGGCACGGTTACGCTGGAAGCGCCCAGCATCTACGTGTCGTCGGTCATCGATCCGATGATCTGGACCGACGGGCTGACGGTCGAGGGCAGCCACACGCTGTCGGGCTATGTCGGCGGCAGCGCCGACGGCACGGCGTACACCCAGGATTCCTGGGCTTCGCACGGCATGCTGTCGTTCAATCCCGACGGCACGTTCGTCTACACGCCGAACGACGGCTTCACCGGCACCGACCGCTTCCTGGTGACCGCGTATTTCAACGCGCAGTCGGAACAGCGCTGGGTCGAGATCACCGTCACGCCGAACGACGCGCCGGTGATCGAATCCCCGAACCACGAAACGGCGCTGCTCTCGCAAGGGCCGATCACGGGCCAGATCCTGGCGAGCGACGCGGAAGACGACGCGCTGACCTTCTCGCTGGTCTCGGGTCCGGCCGATGGTTTGCTGACGCTCAATCCCGACGGCAGCTTCAACTACCAGCCCAGCGGCAGCGCCGTGGGGCCGCAGAGCTTCGTCTACCAAGTCGACGACGGCTTCGGCGGCGTCACGCAAGCCACGCACACGATCGATCTTTTCGGCGAGGCCGATCACTCGGCCGGTCCCGGCGTGTTGTCGGGCAATTGGAACCTGCAGGACTACGTGCACGACAATGTCGTCGTCACGGCGACCAACGAAGCGCCGGGCGACGCGCCCGACACGGTCGTGGGCTTCCAGGCGGCCGAGGATACGATCGACGTCACCGCGCTGTTCGGCGCCGACGTGCCCGCCGATTGGGCCGCGATGCTCACCGCGCAATACGATGCGGGTGCCGGCGGCACCTATATCGGCGTGACGAGCGAAGGCGCCTCGACGCCGGAATGGGGCGTGTTGCTGGTCGGCGTGCAGACCTCGATCGACGATCTGCTCAGCCAGCACGCGATCACCGCGCAGCAAAGCTCGACGCCGTAAGCGGCAGGCCTATCGCGCAAAGAAAAAGGGCGGCTCTCCGGAAGGAAAGCCGCCCTTTGTTTTATCGGGCTTCGATCAGGCGGTTTTTTTGCCGCGCTGGACCGCGATATCGCCCAGATGGCGCAGATTGGCGAACGAGACGAGGTGCAGATAGACGAGGCCGAGCCCGCCCGATTTGCGCAGCTCCAGGAACTTGTCGTCGGGAAGCTCGTTGAGTTTGCGCTCGTCGACGATGCCGAAACCTTGGAAGCCGACCGTTTCGCCGCTGGCGAGCTTGGCTTCGATCCGGCGTTCGATCAGCAGGCCCAGATCGCCGAGCAGTTTGACGATCTGCGCGGTGCGCACTTGGTCGCGATGGATGTCGGCGCCCAGTTGCAGCATGCGGTCGAGATAGGCCGATTTCTTGCCGTTCTCGAAGAAGCGCATGCCTTGCTGGGTCGAGACGAGCGGCGAGCCTTCGTCGATGCAAAGGATCAGGCGCTGGCCGTCGTTCGATTGCGCGATCAGGAACGGGTAGCGGCGCAGATACGCGGGCATATAGGCGCCCTGGCGCCATTTGCCGTCGTCGCCGACATAGAGGTTTTCGTCGGCGCGCAAACCGACCAGCACGGCCGCCATCGGCGACGGCTTGGTCACGAACACGATGGGGTATTCGCGCGCGGCGACGGGGAATTCCGCACCCGTGATCGGCACGGCGCGCGTCTTGGCGGCGAATTTGAAATCGCGGGTTTCCAGCACCGCGAATTGCTCGTGACGTTGCGGGTCGATCGGGCGCACGCGGGCGTAGAGCGGCGGCATATCGCCCGAAGGCGTTGCTTCGCGCATCGCCGGGGCGGGGGCGGTTGCCGGGGCGGGCGCCTTCGCGGGTGCGGGTGCCGATTTGGCCGCCGGTTTGGCGGCTTGTTTGGCGGCGGGTGGGCGGGTCGGTTTTTCGGCCATTGTTTCCCCGGTTTATCGTTCCGTCATTGCGCGGTCGGTCGTCTTCAGGATCGGCTTCAGAAGATACTGCAAGATCGTCCGTTCGCCAGTAACGATATCGACTTGTGCGGTCATGCCGGGGGAAATCGGCAACGGCCGGTCGGGCGTGCCCAAAGCCATCCGATCGGCGCGCACGCGCACCAGGAACCAGGGCTCGCCCTTTTCGTCGGGGATCGAGTCGGCGCTGATCGCCGCAACGGCGCCTTTGATCCCGCCATAGATGGAGAAATCGTAGGCGGTGATTTTCACCAGCGCTTCCTGGCCGATATGGACGAAGGCGATGTCCATCGGGCGCACGCGCGCCTCGACCAGCAATTCGTCCTCGCCGGGCACGATCTCCATGATGACGGAGCCGGGTTCGAGCACGCCGCCGATTGTGCGCACGGCGATCTGCTTGACCGTGCCCGCGACCGGCGAGCGCACGTCGCGGCGCGCCACGCGATCGGCCATCGAACGCAGGATTTCGGCGGTCGCCGAGAATTCGGCGCGCACGCGGGCGAGTTCGGTCGAGGCTTCACGCTGATAGGTGCGGCCGCGCTCGTCGAGTTTGGCTTCGACTTCGGCGATCGCGGCGCGCAAGCCCGGGATCTGGAAACGCGTCGTGCGCAGCTGGCCTTCGATCTCGTTCGACTGGCGTTGCAGGCGCAGAAGATCGAGCTGCGAGCGATAGCCGCGCTCGGCCACTTCGCGCACGATTTCAAGCTCGCGGTTGGAAAGATCCAGGCTGCGCGACAGCCAGATTTCCCGGTCGACCAGCGTGCGCAATTCCTGCTGGCGCTGGGCGAGGTTGCGGCCGAGGCCCTCGCGCGCGGCGTCGAGCTCTTCCTTGCGCGCGGCGAATAGCGCGCGTTCCGTCTCGACGAAGGACGGGCCTTCGCGCAACGCTTCTTCGGGGAAGGTGACGTTGGGGCGCACCGCGGCTTCCGCTTCCAGGCGCGACGCGGCCGCCATCAGGGCGAGATATTTCTGGCGGTTCTGCTGAAATTCCGACGCGAACGCGACGTCGTCGATGCGTGCCAGCATCTGGCCGACGACGACGCGGTCGCCTTCGCCGACGTAAAGCCGTTCGAGGATGCCGCCTTCGAGATTCTGGATGCGCTGGATCTGCAGCGACGGCACGACCTTGCCTTGCCCCGAGGCGTAGGTGTCGAGCTTGCCGACGGCCGCCCAAGCGCCCAGCGACACGATCATCGCCGCGACCGCGATCAGGAACATCGCCCCACCGGCGGGCGGCGTGATCAACGCGCCGGAAAGCCGGTCGGGCGGGGGCAAGGCGCGCGCGGGAAGCGACATGTTCAGCTCCCCACGCGTTCGACCGCGCGACCGCCGCCTTGCGGCGGCGTGCGGCGCTTGGCCAGCGCGTCGAGCACGCGTTCGCGCGGGCCGTCGGCGATGATGCGGCCGCGATCGACGACGATCAGGCGCGAAACGAGGGTGAGCAGCGACGGGCGATGCGCGATCAGCACCAGCGTGCGGCCGTCGAGCACTTCCTCCAGCCGGATCTTCATCGCCTGTTCGGAGCCTTGATCCATCGCGGAGGTCGGCTCGTCCATCGCCAGAACGCGCGGCTTCAACAGCAGCGCGCGCGCCAGCGCGATCGCTTGGCGCTGGCCGCCGGACAGGCGCTCGCCGCGTTCGCCCACGGCCCAGTCATAGCCTTCGGGATGCTGGCGCACGAATTCGTCCACGCCCGCGAGCTGGGCGGCTTCCAGGATTTGCGCGTCGTCCGACAGCGGCGCGCCCAGCGAGATATTCTCGCGCACCGAGCCCGCGAACAGCACCACGTCCTGCGGCACGCAGCCGATATGCTTGCGCAGATCCTCGGGCGCCAATTGGCGGATATCGGCCCCGCCGACCAGGATCTGGCCGTCCTTGGCGGTGTAAAGGCCGAGAATGAGTTTGAGGATGGAGCTTTTGCCCGAGCCGATCGGGCCGACGATGCCCACGCGCTCGCCCGGGCGGATCGTGAAGCTCACATTGCGCAGCACTTCGTTGCCTTGGCCCGGATAGGCGAAGGACACGTTGCGGAACTCGATCTCGCCCGTCAGGCCGGTGCGTTCCAGATAGCGCTTCTTCGAATTGCCTTCCTGTGGCAGCTTCATGATTTGATCGAGCGTTTGCAGCGAGGCTTGGCTTTGCTTCAAACGCGTGAGCAAAGCGGCGATCTGGCCGATCGGTGCCATCGCGCGGCCCGCGAGCATCGTGCAGGCGATGAGGGCGCCGGTCGTCAGCGACATCTCGACGAACAGATAGACGCCGTGGACGATCATCACCATCGTCGTCAAATTCTGCGCGAGCGACGAGAAGTTGATCGCCAGCGACGACCAGGTGCGCGACTTGACCGCCGCTTCGGCCGAAGCGCCGACCGACGCCTCCCAGCGCTGCTGCATCTTGTCGCCGGCCCCGACGGCCTTGATGGTTTCAAGGCCGGAGATGGTTTCGACCAGCACACCGTGGCGCAAGGCGGCCAGCGCCATCGCTTGTTTGACGACGCGTTCCAGCGGGATCTGGATCAGCACACCGACCAGCAGCACCAGCGGAATGGCGATCAAGGGTGTCAGCACCAGCCAGCCGCCGATCCACCAGATCAGCGCCAGGAACATCACCACGAAGGGTAGATCGACCAGCGTGTTGACCGTCGCGGAGGAGAAGAACTCGCGCAAGCTTTCGAACTCGCGCAGGTTATTCGCGAAGCCGCCGGCGGTCGGCGGGCGCGCCTCCAGCCGGATGCGGATCACTTGGTCGAAGATGCGGCTGGCGAGAAGGGCGTCGACATTCTTGCCCGCATGATCGACGAAATAGCCGCGCAGCATGCGGATCGCGAAATCGAACAGATAGACGATCAGGATGCCCGAGGAGAGCACGAACAACGTCTCGATCGCGCCGTTGGGTACGACGCGGTCATAGACGCTCATCGAATACATCGGCGCGACCGTCGCCATCACGTTGACGACGACGGAGGCGAGAAGCACATGGATATAGGTGGGCCAGGCGAGGAACAGCGCCTGCCAGAACCAGCGCTTGCCGCGCGGCGGCGCGGTCTTTTCCTCGACGTCTTCCTCGTCGGGCCGGCGGCGCAATTGCGCGAACACGCAAGCGCCGGCGTAAATTTTGCCGAGGTCCTCGAAGCCGAACCATTCGAAGCGGTCTTCGTCGGGCCAATAGATGCGCAAGGCTTCGGGCTTGGCGTCGGCCGCGATCGCCGCTTCGCCGTTCTTCAACAGCAGCACGGCGGGAAGGGGCTGGCGCGGGATCGCTTCCAGCATCATCGTGCGCGCTTCGGCCTCGATGCCGATTTTGGCGCAATTCTCGACGAAGGCGGCGGGCGTGTCGGCCGGCTGGACCAGCGCGGCGGCCGCTTCGGCCAGATCGAAATGCTTGGCGATCGCCGGGAAGCAGGACGCGAGCGTTCCCCGCCGGTGCTGCGGCGCCGGTTCGGCTTCGGACGGGGGCGGTGTCGCGTTCACGTCAAACGAACTCCTCCGCTTCCGGCCCCATCCGGAATTCTTCAAGCGGATGGGTTCGGCGGATGATCGGACGATATCCGGTTAACGTTAAAGGTTCCCTAAAATTTTCGGATATTGCAGATGCGTTCTAAAAAATCATATTTATATCAATGGCTTTTGCGGGTATATTGACGTTTGTTCTTGCCGCCGAATTGACATGACCGACAGTCCCGCCGCCGACCTTCTCGTTCAAAGCATGACCCGCGCCCTCCTCGATGATCGGGAGGCGGCGATCGAGGGCATTTTCAAATCCGCCGATCTGGTCCTGCCCTATGCGTGCTGGACGCCCGACGTGGCGACCCTGCCGCACGCCACGTTGCGCGCCTTCGCGGAAAGCATGCCGCTATTCGCGCGCGGCGGGATGGCGGCGGTGCTGGATGCGTTGCAAGCCCCCAGCCATGCCGAGATCGCGGCCAATTCGCTGGTCGTCCGCCTGCTCGACGACGGCGACATGGAATACGTCCATTACGGCGAGGCGCTGGCCAGTGCCGGCGGCTATTCCTGGGCCGGGCAGCGTTTGTCGTCGATGGCCACGCGCACGCATTTCGCACGTTACTATCAGGCGGGTTATCTGGCGGCCGGCAAGCGGCGCAAGACGCTCTATACCGAGAACGCCGGCGGGGCCGGCTTCGCGGTGCGCACCTGGTGCCGTTTCGTGGTCCCGATCGGCGCGCCGCGCGGCCCCATCGAAGGCTTCGCGGTCGGCAATATCGGCTTGCCCGGACCGCCGATGTGGCGCGCGGTCAGTCCGCGCGGGGCGAGCCCCGAAATCGTCGCGCGCTGCAACGATCGCCATCGCCGCTTCGCGCTGGAAACCGCCGCCGCCTTGACGCGCGCGGCCGACCGCTCGGCCGTGCAGATGCTCGATGGCGGGCCGATCCCGTTCGGCTTGCTGGCTGTCGACGCGTCGCGCTTGCGCTACGCCAATGCCGGGTTCCTCGATGCGTTCGGGCTCGACGCGCAAGGGCTTGCGGCGTTCGAGCCCGCGTCGATGTTCGCCGACGCAGCAATCTGGAAGAAAATCGCCGAAACGATCGTCGCGGGCGGCACGCCCGACCAGATCGAAACCGACATCATGCTGGCGCGCGGGCGCAAGGCGCATATGCGTCTGACCTTCGCGCGCGGCAGCTACAATGGCGGGGCCGGGATCGCGATCTGGCTGATCGATCTTTCGCAACGCCGCGCGCTGGAACTCGAACTCGTCGCCGCGCGCGAAGCGGCGGAGGAGGCGGCGCGCGCGAAAGCGGGGTTCCTGGCGGCGATGAGCCACGATTTGCGCACGCCGCTCAACGCCATTATCGGCTTCGGCGAGTTGATTGCGCGCATCGCTTCCGACCCCGCGAAGGGCCCGACGCATCTCGCCAAAATCGCCGATTACGCGACAAGCGTCACCCATTCCGGGGAGTTGCTGCGCACGCTGGTCGAGAACGTGCTGGAAGCCGCGCGGCTGGAAAGCGGCAAACTCGAATTGGCGCATGAACGGCTGAACGTCGCCGATACGCTGGGCCTCGCCTTGGAAACGCTGGCGATAGCCGCGTCTCAGAAAGGCGTTTCGCTGGCCGCCGATCTCGCCCCCGATGTCGAAATCGAAGCGGATGCGCGCGCCCTATCGCAGATCGCGCTGAATTTGATCGGCAACGCGATCAAATACACCGATGCGGGCGGTGCCGTGCGCGTGCGCTTGACGCGCGACGACGATGGCGCCGCGGTGTTGGAGATCGCGGATAACGGTCGCGGGATCGGTGCGGCGGATCTCGCCCGCGTCATCAAACCGTTCGAGCGCGGCGAGCGCGAAGCGGGGACGCCGCGCGACGGCGTGGGCTTGGGACTCGCCATCGCCAAAGGCTTGGTCGAGGCGCAAAACGGCACGCTCGACATCGCGTCGGCGCCCGGCAAGGGCACGACGATCGTCGTGCGCCTTCCCTAATTCACGCGCGTTCGCGCGTCGCGAAGCTTTTGTATTTTTCGGGATCGAAGAAATTCGCGCCGGCGACATAGCCGCGATAGGTTTTTTTATTTTTTATAATAATGTTCTGTTTGACTGTCAGCTACGTTTCCTGTGTTTCCTCTCCTGAAAAGGAGAAATAATTATGAAAAATCATTTAGTTCATGTCGATGCTTACTCGCGGCGTCGAGGCAATCGAATTGTCGCTGTCGCCGAGCATATCAGAGGCGGCGGGCACGGCGAAACCGAAGAGCCGCGTCGGGCATGGGTCGGGCGTTCCAATCAGGATTTCCGTGAACGTATCGCGGAACTTGAGAGAAGCGCCGAACATCCAGACCATGGATACGGACAAAAGAATGCGAACAGTACTGCGCTAGGCCGATACCAAATTCTGGAAAGTTCGATGATCGATGCTGGCTGGAAAGATCGCGAAACAAAAATGTGGACTTCGAAGGCCAAGTCCAGCGGTGTATCGTCAGACGCGGCGTTTCTCGCGAATGCCGAAGCGCAGGAAATCGCAATGGCGGATTACATGCGTGCCGTCGAAGGCCAGCTTCGCGCGAAGGCCAGCTTCGCGCGAAGGGCGCGACCTCCCATGTCGGAAAATCGTATGTCGGTCCGGACGGGCAGACGGTTCGAGTGACGAATGCCGGAATTGCCGGGGCCGCCCATAGAGAGGGAGCGGGAAAAACGAATGAAACATTGGCAAAACTTGCCCGCCGTGCAAACGGCCGCCCGGCCCGATTTGACAAAGGCAATCGGAACGTCATCGAAAGAATGACAAAGCTTTCAAAGCATACCTACGAGTTTGGTCGATGGTGAGTTGGCGCGGACGTATTCGGCGCATCGGCGCCATCGTCGGCGCTTTCGTCGCCGCCATTTCATGGCCGGCGGAGTCGGCAGATCACGTCGTCCGATTTCGCAACGATCTAACGGCCGCCGAGCGTTTGCTTGTGCGGCGTTTACCCGAACTTCGGGGCGACAAAGCGGAGCTGACGGCAGCCTTCGCGGGCAAGAATGTCTGGATGGCGGATGTGGCGTTGCGCGATGACGCAAAGGGCGAGAAACTCGTTCTGCTCCAAACCGGCTATTGGTGCGGCAGCGTCGGCTGTCAGCTATTGCTGCTTGAACGTGAAGGGCGCTACTGGCAGATCGTCACTTCGCTCAACTTTGAACTCGGCAATCGGCCGCTTCGGATATTGCCGGACAGCGATTCCGGATGGCGCCGGCTGGCTTGGGGCGATCAGGTTTATATTTGGCGCGCCTGCGGCTATTGGACGCGTGATATACTCGACCGCCCGGAATTCAATCCGCAAAAGATGTGCGACTGAGCCCTAGCTCACACACGTTCGCGCGTCGCGAAGCTTTTGTATTTTTCGGGATCGAAGAAATTCGTGCCGGCGACATAGCCGCGCCCCGGCGACATGTCGGGTTGGCGGCCGGGCTCGCCCGCCCCCTCGAACGTCAATTCGAGTTGCACGCCCGACGGGTCGTAGACGAACAACTGCCACAGCGTCGTGCCGGGCACGAGGAATTCGCGATAGGGCAGGCCGAACTGCTCGAGCTTCGCGCGATAATCGTGGAAGCCGATCGCGGCGAGCGAGACGTGATCGATCGCGGCCGTGCCGTTGGGCGCGATGCCCGACGGGCCCATCGCGGGGCCGCCCGCATAGATATGGAAGATCGCGTCGCCGCCGGGCATGGGCAAAGCGAGCCAGGCGCCGGGAAAATTGAAGGCCGGGCGATTGGCTTGGCGCAAGCCCAGCACGTCGCAATAGAAACGCACCGTGGCGCCGAGATCGGCGGTTTTGATGGCGATATGGAAAAGTCCGGTCAGCGGCATGGCGGCAGTTTAGCTCAACCGCGCGGTCGCGGAAATCTCAATCCGCTCTTTGCCTTTGCCGGGGTTGCGGCGTTTCAGCGCGATCGTGCCGATTTCGCCGCTGCGCTTCAAATGCGTGCCGCCGCAAGGCACGCGCGCGAAACCGTCGATCTCCCAATAGCGCCGCTCGGCCGTTTCCATTCCGGGTTCGAAGGCCGAGACGATCGGCCGGTCGGCAGCCACGATCGCATTGGCCGAGGCGGCGATATCGGGCAAAGTGGGGGCCACGCTTTCGGGCCAGACGAAATCGATGCGCGCTTTGTCCGGCGCGATATGCGCGCCGATCCGTTCCACGCCGGGGAAGCGCCGCACGGCGAGTTCGAGCACGATCTCCGCCGCGAAATGTAGGCGCATCAGCGCGTAGCGCCGCGCCCAATCGATTCGCACCGTCACGGCAAGGCCGGGCGTCAAACCGTGGCCGGGATCGAGCGCGTAGACGATGCGCCCGTCGTCGTGCAGCGTTGCGCTTCGCACCGGCCGATCGGCGATGCTGCCGTGATCGCTTTCCTGGCCGCCGCATTCGGCGAAAAAGATCGTGCGGTCGAGTTCGACCCAATCCTCGCCGGCGGCCGTCACCGTCGCGTCGCAATGCGTGGCGTAAGGATCGCTCCAGAATAGTTTCGCGGTCATGCGAGTTCGCCGCGCCAGAATTCGAGCAAGGCCGCTTGGGCGCGCGCGGGCGAATAGGCCGCGACCGTCGCCGCACCCGCCGCGAGCATCGCTTGATGCGCCGCCGGATCCTCGTCGACCATGTCGATCGCCGCGGCGAGCGCGTCGGCGCAAGCCCGCCAATCCTCCTCCGCCGCCCAGAAGCCGTTCGCGGGCGTCATATATTCGCGCCCGCCATCGCCCATGAACCCGGCCGGGATCGTGCGGCACGCCATCGCTTCGAGCGGCGGCAAGCCGAAGGATTCGCGATGCGACAGCGACAGGAACCATTGCGACCGCGCCATCTCCGCCGCCGCTTGGGCCGACGTGGCGCCGTCGACCGACAGCCAGGGAATATCGGCGTGGCGCTTGTGGCGGCGCTTGAACGTGTGATGGATCAGCGCCGCCAGATCGGCGCGTTTGCGCGGCATCAGCAAAATCGCGCGCATCTTGGCGGCGGGCGCGTATTCGGCGGGATCGATCGCGTAGGGCACGATCGGAATCTCGACGCCATAAACGTCGCGGAAGAAATCGCGCACCGCCACACTCGAGCCGAGCACGCGGTCGACGCCGAATTCGGCGATGCCCATCCTCGGGTCGGCGCCGAATTGCAGGTAATACTGATTCTGGCAGAACAGGATGCGCCTTATCGGCGCGTTGGCGAGGGGCGCCAACAGATGCGGCAGACCTTCGGGAATGACGACGCGGTCGCCCGCTTGCGGCGTATAGGCGAAATCGAACTTGGCGCGCGAGGCGTAGAAATCCTGGGCGGGCGGGGCGGCCATGGCGATCGCCGCGTCGAACCCCGCCGCCGCCAGCCATTCGACATGGCGATGGATCGTCGCGACACCGCCGAACGGCTTGTCGAAAGGATGCAGCAAATAGCGCAGGCGGGGCATTGTCAGCTGGGCCGGGAATCGGTCGTCGGGATCATGCCGGAGCGTAACCCGGCACCCGGATGCGGCCAAACCCCCTGGCGCGATTTGCGAATCAGGGCAAATTCGCGCCCTTTTCCGCACCCCGCGTCGACCCTGGCATATCCATTGCTTGATCCACCGTAAGGCGTGTCGGACGCCCGAAACCAAGAATTAGGAGGGCCTATGCCCCTGGACCGTTTTTCCCGCCGCTCGTTCCTGCAAGGTACCGCTGCCGGCGCCGCCGCCCTGTCGCTGGGCGACATCAAGCTGGCCGCCGCCCAGGCGAAGGTGACCATCGGCATCGTCTATGTCGGTCCGAAGGACGATTTCGGCTGGAACCAAGCCCATGCGGTCAACGTCGCGGCGCTGCGCAGCCTGCCGAACGTGACGATCGTCGAAGAGGAGAACGTGCCCGAGACGGCGGCCGTGCTCAAATCGATGGAGTCGATGATCAATCTCGAGGGCGCCAATCTGATCCTCGCGACGTCGTTCGGGTACTTCAATCCGTTCATGGTCGACGCGGCCAAGAAATACCCGAAGGTCACGTTCCGCCATGCCGCCCCGTTGTGGGAGAAGGACAAGCATCCGGCGAACGCCGGCAGCTATTTCGGCTATCTCGATCAGGCGCATTACATCAACGGTGTGGCCGCCGGTCTTGCGACCAAGACGAACAAGATCGGCTTCGTCGCCGCCAAGCCGATCTCGTCGGTCTTGCGCAACATCAACTCGGTGCTGTGGGGGGCCCGCTCGGTCAATCCGAACGTCACGCTGCAGTTGATCTTCACCGGCGATTGGGCGCTGCCCGTGCGCGAAGCCGAAGCCGCCAACGCGCTGGCCGGTGCGGGTTGCGACATTCTCACATGCCATGTCGACAGCCCGAAGGTCGTGATCGAAACCGCCGAACGGCGCGGGATCATGAGCCTGGGCCACAACGCGAGCCAAGCCGCGTTGGCGCCCAAGGGCTTCATCACCGGGGCGGAATATAAGTGGGAGACGATCTATCGTTCCTACGCCGATAACATCGCCAAGGGTCAGCCCGTGCCGAATATGCTGTTCGGCGGCTACGAGAAGGACATGGTGCGCAACACCGCCTATGGTGCGGGCGCGCCCGAAGCCGCGCGCAAGGCGGCCGATGCGGCGATCGCCGATCTCAAGGCCGGCAAGCGTATCCTGAAAGGGCCGGTCAAGGACAACAAGGGCGCCGTGGCATTGCCCAGCGCCGACGGCTACGACAATCTCGATCGCGTGCTCGACGGCATGAACTTCCTCGCCGACGGCGTGGTCGGGTCGATCACCTGAGGAACCGGGGCGGGCGCCGGTCGCGTCCGCCCCTTTCTTTTCCGGCCGAAGGATGACCGACATCGCCCGTTCCGCCGCCGCCGCGCCGCAGAGCATTTTCGATTCCGATTGGATGATCCGCGTACGGCGCGGATCGGAAGCTTTGGCGATTCCCATCGCGGCGCTGCTGGTATCGGCGCTGCTGTTTTCGTTGTTCCTGCTGGCGCTGGGCAAGTCGCCCGCGCAGTTCTTTCAACTCATCTGGCTTGGCGGCTTCGGCACGGGCTTTTCTTGGTCGAACACGCTGCTGCGCGCGGCGCCCGTCATGCTGACGGCCTTGGCGGTCGCGATCCCGGCACGCCTGGGCCTTACGATGATCGGCGGGGAGGGCGCCTTGGTGCTCGGCGGCTTCGCCGCCGCCGCCATCGCCATTCCGATGATCGGCAGCACCGCGCCGTTCGTCATGCATATCCTGATGTTCGCGGGTGCCTTGGCCGTTGGTGCCGCGTGGGTCGGGATCGCGGGCGCGTTGCGCCAGTTTCGCGGCGTCAACGAAACGATCTCGACGCTGCTGCTCTCCTATATCGCCATCGCGATCATGAATTTCTTCGTCGAGGGCGCGTTGCGCGATCCCGCCGATCCCAACAAGCCGTCGACCAAGGCGCTGGAAAGTGCCGAGATGATCGGCAAGCTGCCGGGGATCGACGTGCATTGGGGCTTGGCCTTCGCCATCGTCGCCTGCGTCGCCGTCTATATCCTGATGTTCCGCACGACCTTCGGCTTCGCGTGCAAAATCGCCGGCGGCAATGCGCGCGCCGCACTCGCGCAAGGCTTGCCGGTCGGACGGCTCGTGATCGTGGCGACGCTGATCGCGGGCGCGTGTGCCGGGATGGCCGGGTATTTCGAAGTCGCGGCCGTGCACGGCAAGGCGAACGCGTCGCTCGCCACCGGTTACGGTTTCACCGGGATCCTCGTCGCGTTCCTCGCGCGCCAGCATCCGCTGGCGATCGTGCCGGTGGCGATCCTGTTCGGCGGCATCGCGGCGGCGGGCGGTATCATCCAGCGCCGCATGGGCCTGCCCGACGCGACGGTGCTGCTGCTGCAAGGCCTGACCTTCGTCGTGCTGCTGGCGAGCGAGACGTTCTACGGGCGCCTCGCGATCTTCAATCCCCAAGCGCGGACGGAGCGAACCTGATGGATGCCGGCCTCGCCCTTTCGACCGTGATCGCCGCGATGCTGGGCGGCGCCATTCGCGTAACCACGCCGTTCCTGTTCGTCGCCCTCGGCGAAATGCTGACCGAGCGTTCGGGGCGCATCAATCTCGGCCTCGAAGGCACGCTGGTGCTGGGGGCGATGACCGCCTACGCGTTTTCCTACGCCACCGGCTCGCCGTGGATCGGCGTGCTCGCGGCGGGCTGCTTCGGCTTCCTGATGGGCACGTTGCACGCGTCGATCTGCCGCTTGCCCGGCGTCAACGACATCGCCGTCGGCATCGCGTTGATGCTGTTCGGCACCGGCGTCGCGTTCTTCTTCGGCAAACCTTACATCCAGCCGACGGCGCCGCGTCTGCCGTCGATCTCGCTGGGGGCGTGGACGGGCGATCCGCGTTTCGAACAAGCACTGCAGATCAATCCCTTGTTCCTGATCGGCATCGCGCTCGCGATCTTCCTCGCCTGGGCGCTGAAGAACACGCGCATGGGCCTCGTGCTGCGCGTGACGGGCGACAGCGAAGCGGCCGCGCGTGCCTTGGGCCATCCCGTGATGCTGATCCGCCTGCTCGCGACCGCCATCGGCGGTTTCTTCGCGGGCGTGGGGGGCGCCTTCCTGTCGCTCTATTACCCCGGCAGCTGGAACGAAGGCCTGTCGTCGGGCCAAGGCTTGATGGCCGTGGCGCTGGTGATCTTCGCGCGCTGGGACCCGATCCGCTGCCTCTACGCCGCGCTGCTGTTCGGTGCCGCCGGCGCGCTGGGGCCCGCCCTCCAATCGATCGGCGTGACGCAAGGCTATTACTTCTTCAACGCGGCCCCCTATATCCTGACGCTGTTCCTGATGATCGGGTCGGCGGGTTCCAAGAAAGCCTTGCGCGACGCGCCGGGCGAATTGTCGTTGACGCGGTGACCGCCATGACCGGGGAACGCCGCGCCATTGGTCTCGAAGCCGTCAAGATGCGCAAGGTCTTCGGCGGGCTCGTCGCCCTCGAGGACGTGTCGCTGAAAGTGCCCGCCGGCACGTTCCATGCGCTGCTGGGCGAGAACGGGGCGGGCAAGTCCACGCTCGTCAAATGCATCATGGGCTTCTACAAGCCCGATGGCGGCCAGGTCCTGGTCGACGGGCGGCAAAGCGCCATCGCCAATCCGCGCGAGGCGGCCGAAGCCGGGATCGGCATGGTCTATCAGCATTTCACGCTGGTGCCGTCGCTGACCGGGGCCGAGAACCTCGTCGTGTCGCGCCCGCGCGGGTCCCAGATCATCGATTGGAAGACCGAGCATGCGGCGCTGGAGGAATTCCTCGCCCGCATGCCGTTCCGCGCCCCGCTCGACAAGCCCGTGCACATGCTGTCGGCGGGCGAGAAGCAGAAGCTCGAAATCCTCAAGCAATTGTTTCTCGATCAGCGCTTCATCATCTTGGACGAGCCGACATCGGTGCTCACGCCCGACGAGGCCGACGAAGTACTGGGCCTGCTGCGCGGCATGACCAAGCGCGGCGATGTCACCGTGCTGATGATTACGCATAAATTCCGCGAAGTGCAGGCCTTCGCCGACGATCTGACCGTGTTGCGCAAAGGGGCTTACGCCGGCGCCGGCAAAGTCAGCGAAACGCCGGTCGATGCGATGGCGAAGATGATGATCGGCGATACGCAGATCCGCGAACGCGCGGCGCGCGTGGCGCAGAAGGATGCGCCCGTGACGCTCGACATCGCCGGCGTCTGCGCCGATGCCGACGACGGCCGCGTGGCGATCGACGGCATCAATCTTCGAATCCATGCGGGCGAAATCGTCGGTATCGCGGGCGTTTCGGGCAACGGGCAGAGCGCGTTGGTCGAAGTCCTGTCGGGCCAGCGTCCGATGCGCGAAGGCCAGTTGACGATCAAAGGATCGGATTTCGTACCGAGCCGTCAGTCGATGGCGAAATACAAGGTCTTCGGCCTGCCCGAGGAGCCGTTGAAGAACGCCGCCGTGCCCAACATGACGGTGGCCGAGAACATCGCGTTCCGCACCTTCGATCAGCCGCCGATCGCCACACTCGGCTGGTGGCTGTCGGCGGGGCCGATGCGCAAACGCGCGCAGGAACTGATAGCGCGCTATCGCGTGAAAACGCCGTCGGCCGACGCGCCCATCGCGGCGTTGTCGGGCGGCAACGTGCAGCGCGCGGTTCTCGCGCGCGAGCTTTCGAGCGAGGTCGACGTGTTGATCGTCGCCAACCCGTGTTTCGGTTTGGACTTCGCCTCGGTCGAGGAAATCCGCGCCCAGATCATGGATCAGCGCAATCGCGGGGCGGCGGTGCTGCTCGTCTCCGAAGACCTCGACGAAATCCTGTCGCTGTCCGATCGCGTCGCCGTGATGTCGGAAGGCAAGATCGCCTATGTCGAGGAGATCGGCAAAACCGACCGCGCGACGATCGGCCATCATATGGCCGGGGCTGGGCATTAAGGCGGGGGCCACTGAGATGGACGAAGTCGCGATCCAAGCATTGCCGGACGCGTTCCCCTTCGTGCCGGGCAGGACGGCGCTGGTCGTGATCGACATGCAGCGCGATTTCATCGAGCCCGGTGGCTTCGGCGCCGCGTTGGGCAACGACGTGTCTCGGCTTCAGCCCGCGATCGAACCGGTCGCCAAGCTGTTGGCGTTGTTCCGCGCGAAGGGCTGGCCGATCGTCCATACGCGCGAATCCCATCTGCCCGATTTGTCGGATTGCCCGCCCGCCAAACGTAAGGGCAAGCCGGGTTTGCGCATCGGCGACAAAGGGGCGATGGGCCGCATTCTCGTGCGCGGCGAACCGGGCAACGCGATCGTCCCGGCATGCACGCCACTGCCGGGCGAAATCGAGATCGACAAGCCGGGGAAGGGCGCCTTTTATGCGACGGCACTCGGCACCATTCTCGACCGCAAGGGCATCACGCATCTCGTATTCGCGGGCGTGACGACGGAAGTTTGCGTGCAAACCTCGATGCGCGAAGCGAATGATCGCGGCTATGTGTGCCTCGTCGTCGAGGAGGCGACAGAGAGCTATTTCCCCGAGTACAAAGCCGCCGCGTTGTCGATGATTCGCGCGCAGGGCGGTATCGTCGGACGCACGGCGAAGCTCGCCGATCTGGAGAAGGCGTTGGCCTAGACGCGTTCGCGTTCGTCTGCGCATAGTGGTCGCGTAGCGTTCCATCGGATCGAGACTTCCATGAACCCCGCGCGCCGCGACTTGGGCATCGAGGACATGAATCCGGGCGTGCCGCTCGATCCCGATATCGCGGAGATTTACGAATACTGGTGCGCCTTGGCGCCCGACCGGCCGCTGCCGGGCCGTCAGCATGTCGATCCCGCGGATATCCCCGCGCGGTTGCTGCCGTCGCTGTGGCTGCTCGACGTTCAGCGCGGACCGTTCCGGCTGCGCTATCGCTTGGTCGGTACGGCGATCGTCGAAGCGATGCGCGCCGATCCGACCGGGAAGTTTCTCGAAGACGCGCATCCGCACGTCAAGACGCGCGCCGAGTTCTTCGAGCGTTACGAGCGCGTGGCGCGCACCGGCATTCCCAGCCGGCGGCGGGGCATCGCGCAGCTTTGGATCCATGCCGATTATCGCGAAATCGAAAACCTGATCCTGCCGCTGGCGAGCGACGGCACGAATGTCGATATCATTATGGTGTCGACCAAACTTTTCCGTTACGCGCCCGAACGCCGCGCCTAGACCGATCAGTGACCGCCGCCGCCCGCCGCGCGCTTGGGGCGCTGCATCAACGGCGTGAGCACCACCAGCAGCATGAACAGGAAGGTGAGGGCGATGAACACGTCGCCCATCGCCATCACGAAGGCTTGCTGACGCACCAGCCCCGCCATTTTCTTGATGGCCCCCAGCTCGGCGTCGCTGCCCAGGCGCGATAGGGCGCCGGTCATCAGCGTCAGCGTTTCCAGCGCCGCTTGGCTCGACCAGGTCACCTGCTCGTGCAGGCGCTGGAGATGCAGATCGGTGCGGTCGTTGAGCAGCGTGTTGATCAACGCCAAGCCGACGGCACCACCCAGATTGCGGGTGAGATTGTAGAGCCCCGAAGCGCCCTTCAGCCGCTCGGGCGGTAGCGAGCCCAGCGCCAGATTGTTGATCGGCACCATGCAGGTCATGATGCCGATGCCGCGCAGCATCTGCGGGATCAGCAATTCCCAGAAATCCCAATCGATCGTGATGGCCGAGGCTTGCCACGTGCCGGCCGAGAACATCACGAAGCCCGCCGCGATCAGCACGCGCGGATCGGCTTTCGCGGTCAGGCGGCCGATGACCGGGGCTGTGAAGAACATGCAAAGCCCGGTCACGAACATCGCTTCGCCGATCTGCAAGGGCGAGAAGCCGCGCACGCGCGCGAGATAGACCGGGTAGAGATAGGTGAGGCCGTAGAGGCCGATCCCCATGACGAAGGAGCAGATCGACGCCGCCGTGAAGGTTCGGTTGGCGAAGGCGGTAAGGTCCACGATGGGCCGCTTCACGGTCAGGTTCCGCCAGAAGAACACCATACCGCCCAGCGTCGCGGCGCAGGCGGCGGTGACGATCAGATCGCTGCCGAACCAATCCTTGGCCGGGCCTTCCTCGAGCACGTATTCGAGCGAGCCCAGGAACACCGCCATCGCGCCCAGGCCCAGCCAGTCGAATCCTTCGAGCATCGCGAGATCCGCGCGGTCGAAATCGACCAGCACCCAGACCGAGAGCGTCACGACGATGCCCGGCACGATGTTGACCAGGAACAGCCAGTGCCAGGAGAACAATTCGGTGAGATAGCCGCCGACCGTCGGGCCGATGGTCGGCGCCAGCGTGGCGACGAGGCCGACCACGGGCGCGATCAGCGATTGCTTGCTGCGCGGGAAGATCGTGTAGGCGGCGGCGAACACGGTCGGGATCATGCCGCCGCCGATGAAGCCTTGCAGCGCGCGCCACACGATCATTTCCTCGATCGAGGTGGCTTGCGCGCACATGAAGCTCATCAGCGTGAAGCCGCCCGCCGAGATCGTGAACACGATGCGGGTGGAAAAGGCGCGGCTCAGGAATCCCGATAGCGGAATCATGATGACTTCCGCGATCAGATAGCTCGTCTGGACCCACGAGACTTCTTCGGCGCTGGCCGACAAGCCCGCTTGGATTTCGGCGAGCGAGGCCGAAACGATCTGGATGTCCAGGATCGCCATGAACATCCCGAACACCATCGCGATGAACGCGGCGAGGCGTCTTGGATCGATGCGATCCGCGTCGGCGGTTGGGGCGGCCATGGCCGTGCTCACTTGGCTTCGTCGGCTCCGGCGGCGGTCAGGTCTTTCGTGCGCACATCGACGACGACCGACATGCCCGGGCGCAAGCGGCCTTCGCGCGCCACATCCGCGGGCAAGGCGATACGCACGGGCAGGCGCTGCACGATCTTGGTGAAGTTGCCGGTCGCGTTCTCGGGCGGCAGCAGCGAGAATTCCGCACCCGTGGCAGGGGCGACACTCGCCAGATGACCGCGGATCGTGCGGCCGGGATAGGCGTCGACATGCAGTTCGACATCCTGACCGGGGCGCAAATTCGCGAGCTGCGTTTCCTTGAAATTGGCCTGGATATACACGCCGTCGAGCGGGACGAGCGCCATCAATCGCGTGCCGGGCTGCACGTATTGGCCGGGCTGGGCGGCGCGGTTGCCGATCGTGCCGTCGAAGGGGGCGCGGATCACCGTGAAGTCGAGATCGCGTTCGGCGCGCTGCAAGGCGGTGTCGAGTTCGCGGCGCAGGCTTTCGGCCTCGGCCTGCTGGGCGCGCAACACGTCCATCGCGGCGTTGGCCGCTTCCACACCCGCGCGCGCACCCGCCACGCCGGCGATCCCGCGATCGCGGTCGGCGCGCGCCTGATCGAACGTGGCGATCGACGCGTTGCCGGTGCGTGCCAGCGAGTCCGCGCGGGTGAAGGCGAGATTGGCGCGCGCGAGTTCGGCTTGGGCAGAGGCAAGCTGGGCGACCGCCTGTTCGATCGACGCGCGCTGTGCGGCCGTCTGGCGGGCGAGGCGGGCGATGGTCGCGTCTTGCGTGGCGACGCGTAAGCGCGCCGCATCGACCGCGAGCTTGTAGTCGCCGTCGTCGAGGCGCAGCAGAACGTCGCCGGCCTTGACCTTGGTGTTGTCAGCGGCTTCGACGGAAGCGACGAGGCCCGCGACCTTCGCCGCGACGATCGACTGATCGGCCTTCACATAAGCGTCGTCGGTCGAGACGATGAACCGCCCGTCGGTGTACCAGCCATAGCCTTTCCAGCCGCCGAAACCGAGCGCCACGGCCAGCACGGCCAGCAGCACCAGGCGCTTGCGATTGGGGGCGGCGGCTTTGGGGGAAGCCTCGCCATCGGGCCGCAGCTTGGCCGCTTCGTTATCCATCTTCATTTGAACCGGAGGGGTGAGAATAAAAGGGGCGCCGCCTTGACAGGCGCGATGGGCTCATTCAAATTGAACCGAACGGTTCGGTCAACAACTTTCCACGGCATAGGTCCGTTGATGTTCTCGCAGGTCCCCCAAATCGCCGAGGTCGCCGATACGGCAAAGCGTCGCCAAATCATTGAAGGTGCAAGACAAATCTTCATGCGCGACGGCTTCGACGGCGCCAGCATGAACGACATCACCAAGGCGGCCGGCGTATCGAAGGGCACGGTCTACGCCTATTTCCCGTCGAAGGAGGCGCTGTTCGAAGCGCTGATTCGCGAGGATCGGCGCATCCAGGCCGAGCAGATCTGCCGGTTCTCCGCCGACGACGAAAACGTCGCTGAAGTCTTGCGCGAGCTCGCGCTCAACATCGTCGCGGCGGTGACGCGGCCCGGGCATATGGCGCATTTGCGCACGGTCATCGCGGCGTCGGCGAAGTTTCCCAGCATCGGTCACGCGTTTTACGAGGCGGGACCGATGTACGGCGCGGGGCGGCTTGCGGCCTATCTCGATCGCCAGGTGACGGCGGGACGTTTGCGGATCGACGACACGCAACGCGCGGCGTTCCAGTTCATCGATCTGTGTCTTGCGCGGCCGCTGAAGCAGATGTTGTTCTGCGTGATCGAAACGCCCGATCCCGCCGAGATGGCGCGGGCGATCGATTCCGCGATCGCCATGTTCATGGCCGCTTACGGGCCGAAGCCCGCGAAATAGTTCAGTCGTCGAGCCAGGAACGGCCCATGCGATGGGCAAGCGGCTTGGGGCCGGCGATGCGGAACATGACTTGGCCCGGAAACACGACCATGCCGTTTTCGGGCCGCGCATAGACGACACCCGGCGAGCGCGCGCGCAGCGTCACGTTGCGCGTCTCGGGAGTATCCGCCATCGGATTGACCACGTCGCAGATCGCATCGCCGTCGGCGACGCGCGTGCCCGGCTTGACGTGATAGACCGCCGGCCCCGCGAACGGCGCGTAGCCGACATCCATACCCGAAATCGGCGTGGCGTCGGCGGGCAGCGGCGGCAATGGCCCGGGATCGCCCGCGATCAAGCCGCGGCGCTGCAAAAGCGCGAAGAAGCGCTTGGCGTCGGCCTTGGCCAGAGCGTGCGACACGCTGTGCCGGCCGCGCAACTCCAACAGCACCGCAGTGCAGGCGTTCGGGATCGCCGCGCTTGCGCCGAAGCGTTCGGCCAGTCGCGGCCATAGCGAGCCGATGACGCCGGAGAAATTCGTCGACGCGGCGTAAGGCTCGTTGAGGATCGTCGCTTCGCAGCCCAGCGTCGCGGCGATATCCGTCGCCCCCGGCCAATCGGCCTTGTTGACGTACATGAACGGGATGGCGTCGAGATCGGAATGGATGTCGAAGACGAGATCGGCGTCGATCGAATGCTCGAGCAGCGTCTTGCGCCACACCGCGAGTTCGTTGGTCGCAGGGATCGACGCGATCACGTCCTTCGCCGCCCGGCGGATCGCGGCGACGTTGACGGCCGCATCCGCGCCGAGTTTGCCGGCCAAGGCTTCGGCGACGGCGTCGGATACCTCGTAATGGCCGCGATTGAAATTGTCGCGGCTGCGATGGTCGAAGCGGCCCGATTGCTCGCCCAGCAGGAATTGGCCGTAACCGATGGGATTGCACATCGGCAACTGCACGATCTCGCCTTTTATCTCGCCGCGCGCCTGCGCGGCGTCGAGCAAATCGGCGAGTTCCAGCAAGGCCAGCGTTCCCGTCATCTCGCAGGCGTGGATCGCCCCCTGCAGATACGCTTTGGGCCGGGCTCCCGGCGTGCCGTAACGCAGGATCTTCATCGTGCGGCGATTGCCCGGGATCGTGGGGCCGAGATCGACTTCCTCGATAATGCGCGTCGTCGCCATCGGTCTCTTCCCTTAATTGTGATCGCGTTTGACGGCCGCTTTGTCGCCATAGGCGCGGCCATACCGGTCTTCGATGCGGCGCTGGATCACGTCCCAGATCGACGTCAGCACCAGATAGTAGATCGCGCAGACCGCGAAGATCTCCAGCACTTCGAAACGCAGTTGGATCAGCACCTGGCCGCGCCGCAGAAGTTCTTCCATCGAGATGACGGAGGTGATCGACGTCGCTTTCAACAGGCTGTTCACGCTGTTGCCCAGCGGCGGCACGATCAGCCGCATCGCTTGCGGCAGCGTGACGAAGCGCAGGATATGGAACTTCGACAGGCCCAGCGATCGCGCGGCTTCCGTCTGGCCTTTGGGCACGGCGACGAAGCCCGCCCGGATGATCTCCGACAGATACGCCGCTTCGTTGAGGATCAAGCCGAGCAGCGCGGATTCGATGACGTTGAACTTGATTCCCAATCGCGGCAGGCCGGTATAGATGATGATCAATTGGATCAGCAGCGGCGTGCCGCGGAACGCCCAGACATAGAACGTCGCCGCGGCGGAAACGGGCCGCAACGCCGAGGCCCGCATCAACGCGAGCGCCAATCCCAGCACGAACCCGCCGGCGATCGCCGCGACGGTCAACCAGACCGTCGTGACGACGCCTTCGAGCAAGTAAAGATTCGGCAGATAGCCGAGAAACGCCTCCCAGTTGAAAGCGCGCATGGCTTATTGCGGGCCGGGGCCGTTGATCGCGAACGCCTCGCTCCATTTTGCGAAGCCGTACTTGTCCATCATCTTGTCGTAGGTGCCGTCGGTCTTCATCGCGGTCAATGCGCTGGCGAAAGCCGTGGCCAGCGCCTTGTCGCGGAACGCGAAGGCGATCGGGGCGCCGCCGATACCCTTGATCGGCCAGACGAAGTCGGTGCGCTGAACGATCTCGGCAGCGGTGATGTCGATGCTGGCCGACAATTCGACCTGCCCGGCGGCGAGCGCTTGGTAGCCTTCGGCACCCGTGTTGAACGTGCGGATCGTCATCTGCGGCTTGCCGGCCTTCTGGAAGTCGGCATTGAAGTCGCGCAGTTTGCGCTCGGCATAGGTGCCGGTTTCGACCGCCACGCTCTTGCCGGCCAGATCGTCGATCGTGCGCACGTTCTGCGGATTGCCCTTGGGCGTGAGAACGCTGACGGCCTGGCTGCCGTAATTGACGAGATACATGATCTTCGACCGCTCTTCGGTCCAGAAGATGCCGGTGTTGATCACGTCCCAGCGGCCGGCTTGAAGCCCGGGCACCATCGCCTGGAAATCGATGCGGATATGCTCGGGCGTCAGGCACAGGCGCTTGGCGATGTCTTCGGCCAGATCGACGTTCAAGCCCTTCAGCACGCCGCGCTCGTCGACATACTGCATCGGCGGCAGCACGGGATTGATCGATAGGACGAGCTTGCCCGCCGTGCCCACGCTCGGCGGCGCGATCTGCGGCCGGCAGGTTTGGGCGGCGAGCGGGGCGGCGGCGAGCAGGCCCAAAGCGGCGAGGGCGGCGGTGACGAGATTTCGGCGTTGCATGGCGGCTCCTTCTTTGACGGTCGGGCGGGATTTACCGGCCCCAGAAATCGTCCGGGGTACGCAGCAGGTCTCGAAGTTCGAGGCGATCGAGCATCAACTCGGTTTCGCGCTGGGCGGCGTCGAGGATCGCGGCTTCGTCGGCCAGGACGGGCTTGCCGTTTTCCAGCGCCACGACGCCGTCGACGATGACCGTGTCGACGTCGTTGCCGTTGGCGAAATAGACGAGGCGGAAAAGCGGCATATTCGCCGGATAAAGATGCGCCCGGCGCAGATCGACGATCGTCAGATCGGCCTTCTTGCCGGGTTCCAGCGAGCCGATCCGGTCGGCGAGACCGAGCGCCTTGGCGCCTTCGATCGTGCACATCTCCAGCACGCGGCCGGGCGGCATGACCTTGGAATCGCGGAAATGGCGGCGGTGATAATGCATGCATTGCTGCATATGGCGGAACATGTCGCCCGAACGGTCCGGCGCCGTGGCATCGGAGCCCAAGCACACGGTCGCCCCCGCGGCGGCGAGTTCCGGCGCGGGGCAGCGGCCATAGACCGACGCGATGGCGCTGGGATTATGGACGACGGCGCTTTGCGTTTCGCCGCAGATCGCGATCTCCCGTTCGGTCAGATCGGTCGCGTGCGACAACAGCATGTCGGGGCCGAGCCAGCCCTGCAGATGCGCGAAGGCGACGCTGTTGGTCGTGTGGCCGTCCTGGGTGAACAGAATGCCGCGATCGCGGCTGAGGGCGCGCAGGCGGCGCGTATGGCCGATCGCTTCGTCGATCTGGGCTTGGCTATGATCGCGCAAATGCTCGTCGCGGATCGTCGGCGTGATCAAAGCGATGCGGATCTTGCCGTTCGCCTTGTCGTGCCATTCGTCGATCAATGCGCGGCAGGTCGCGAATTGATCCTCGAAGCCGACATCGCGATCGTGGCGCACGCCATCGGTCCAGCGCGCATAGGTCCTCGGGAAAGGCGGGCGCGTGGCGCCGACCGCGACGACGGAACGCGTGCCGACATCCAGCACGCCTTGGCAATGCGCGGCAGCATAAGCGGGGTCGTCGGTGCGCAGGATCGTATCGCCGCCGCCCAGCAGCGACACGCCGGTCGTCACGCCGAAGCGCAAACGCTCCAGCGCCGCAAGACGCGCCTCGGCATGCCAGAATTCTTCGGTCGAGCCGACCGTATAGGCGCGCTCGCACGCGTCGTGCCACACGTTGGAATCGCCGCCGCCCATCGTCTTGATCAATCCGTGCCCGGCATGGGCATGGGCGTCGATCAGCCCGGGGATGACGATTTTGCCGGTCGCATCGATCGTGCGGCGCGCGGGGAACTTCGCGGCGAGATCAGCCGCCGGACCGACAGCGACGATCTTGTCGCCGTCGATCGCAACGGCGCCGTTCTCGTGGACGCTGCGTTGCGCATCGATGGTGGCGACGACGCCACCGGTCACAAGAAGATCGATCATCCCGGCAATCGTGTTTTTCATTCGACCCGCGCGGGATGGCGCGGCTCGTCGAGGCCGGAAATCATAGCAAAGAACGTACCGTTGCCAGCGTGAATTCGCTTACACGCGTAATCGATATTCCGCGACCGGTTGACGCTAGCGTCCCGCACCCGTTTGCATGCGCGCACTCCAGGGGAACAACAGGCGCTCGGCCAGCACGACCAGCTGGAACAGGATCATCGCCAGCAGCGACAACACGACGATGGCGCCGTAGCCGACCGGCGTGTTGAAGAAGGCGAGCGACGAGGTCATCAGGAAGCCCAGGCCCCGATCGGCGGCGACGAATTCGCCGACCACCGCGCCGATGACTGACAACGTGATCGCCATCTTCAATCCCGAAAACACGAACGGGATCGCGTAGGGCAGGCGGATACGCAGAAGTTCCTTCCAGCGATTGGTCTGCAACGAGCGGCCGAGTTCGATCAATTCCTTCGGCGTGGCGCCGAAGCCGGTGGCGCTGCTGATGACCAGCGGGAAGAACGCGACCAAGAACGTGATGACGATTTTCGGCAGCACGTTGGTGCCGAGCAGCAGCACCAGAATGGGCGCTAGCGCCACTTTCGGGATCGATTGCGACAGGATCAGCAGCGGATAGATCGCCGCACGCCCGAAGGCGGACAGCGTGAGATAGGCCGCGAGCGGCAGCGACACGACGATCGACAACGCGAAGCCGGCGAGGATCGTGCCGAGCGTGGCGGCCGCGTGCATCGCGACCGTGTCGCGGATTTCCCACAGCGCCACGACGATGCGTTGGGGCGAGGGCAGGATATAGACCGGGATCGCGAAAATTTCGACGGCCAGCGCCCAGGCGACGAACAACGCCGCGACGACGGCCGCAGGCAGCAACGCCGACGCGTTAAGCGGCTTGCGTCGCGCTTGGGGGCGCATGGCGGGACCCGCGATAGACGTGGGCGCGGATGCGCTTGGTTGCGGCCTGGAACTCATCGCGGGACTCCATGTCGAAATTGCGCGGCCGGGGCAGATCGATGCGCACATCGTCGACGATACGGCCGGGGCGCGCCCCCATCACGATCACGCGGTCGGCGAGCATCACCGCTTCGGGCACCGAATGGGTGATGAACACGATCGCCTTGGGCTTGGCCGCCCACAAATCCAAAAGCAGCGCGCCCATCTCGTCGCGCGTCAGCGCGTCCAGCGCGGCGAAGGGCTCGTCCATCAACAACACGGCGGGATCGCGCACGAGGCCGCGGCAGATCGCGACGCGCTGCTGCATGCCGCCGGAAAGCTCGTCCGGCATCCGGTTCTCGAAACCCGCAAGCCCGGCGAGGGCCAGCAACTCGCGCGCGCGTTTCTCGCCTTGCGGCCCGTACTCGTTCAGCATGCGCAAGGGGAACAGCACGTTCTCCAGAACGTTCGCCCAAGGCAACAATGTCGGCGCTTGGAAGACGAGACCGACATCGGCGGTCGGCTTCGTCACTTTATCGCCCCCGATGCGGATACTGCCCGCACTGGGCGTGACCAGGCCTGCGATCAAACGCAGCAACGTCGATTTTCCGCAGCCCGACGGGCCGACGACGGCGACGAATTCCGTGGCGCCGATATCCAGCGAAACGCCCGAAAGGGCCGGGATCGGCCCTTCCGGGGTTTCGAACTGGTGCGAGACGAAGTCGAGTTCGATCACGAGCGGCCCGGCAGGAAGCGCGCGTCGATGAAGGTCGAGACGTCGGGCGACTGCGTCAGCTTCTGCGCTTCCTTGACCGCCTCCCAGGTGCGCTTCAACTGATCCATATCGAAACCGCCCAGGCCGACCTTCTGGCTCGTCTCGTTGAAGACGAAATCCATATAGGCGACGTGGTTCAGCTTGACGCTTTCTTCCTTCAGTTCCGGATAGGCCTTGGACAGGATCTTGGCCGTTTCGTCGGGATTGGCGCGCGACCATTGCCAGGATTTGACGACCGCACCCAGATAGCGCTTCAGCATATCGCCCTTGGTCGCGGCGGTCTGTTCGGTGACGAATTGGCATTCGCCGTAGACCTGCACGCCATTCTTGGCCATCGGCATGGCGTGTAGCGGCTTGCCTTGCGCGGTCGTCTCGGCGTTGCGCAGCGGGAACACGGTGCTGAAGCCCGGCATCGCGTCGACTTGGCCCGCGAGCAGCGTGGGCAGCAATGCGCTCGCCTCCATATTCACGAAAGTGACGGAAGCGGGGTCGATGTTGTTCGCCTTGGCGAGCAGCGGGAAATAGACCATCAGCGAATTGCCGGGCGTAATGCCGACGCGCTTGCCCGCGAGATCCTTCACCGTTTTGATCGGCGAAGATTCGAGCGTCCAGAAGCCTTGCGGCGAATAGGAATACTCGGCGCTGATGCATTTGACCGGCAGGCTTTCGCGCACCCGGCCGAGTGCGACGACGCCGAGATCCGCGGTGCCGATCGTCGCCGCCCCGGTGACGATCTTCTTGACCGTATCGCCCGAGCCGAAGCCGCGCTGCATTTTGAGGTCGATCCCGGCTTCCTTGAAGAAGCCTTTCTCGATCCCGGCGGCCATATAGGCGTTCTCGCCCTGGATCAGCCAATTGGCCTGGAACACGACGCTGTCTTGCGCGAAGGCGGGGGCCGACACGGCCAAGCAGGCCAAGGCGGCGGCGGTGACGAGTTTTTTCATCGGGGGCATCCCTGTTGGCTGGATCAGAAGGGCAGGTCGCCTTTGACCATCATGCGATGGATATGGCGCTTGTATTTTTGGTCGTCGAACAGCGTGCCGGTGTGCAGCGTGCAGCGATTGTCCCAAAGGACCAGATCGCCTTCGCGCCATTTATGGGCGAGCTGAAAGCGCGGCGCGGTCGCATACTCGACCAGGCGATCGACCAGCGCCTTGCCTTGCGCGCGGTCCATGCCGTCGATGCCCCACACCGTGCCCGTACCGATGAACAGCGATTTGCGCTTGGTTACCGGATGGGTGCGGATCAGCGGATGCTTCACGTCGGGCGTCAGCGCTTTTTGCGCCTCGGTCAGCGGGGCGCGATCGGCGCGCGTGGCCATCCAGCTTTGATAGGAATGGTGGATGCGAAGCCTGTCGAGCGCCGGCTTCTCGTCCTCGGGCAAGGCCTCGTAGGCCGACGTCATATCGGCGAACAGCGTATCGGCGCCTTCCGGCGGGCAGATCAGGCCGTACAACGCCGTCATCATCACCGGCGTTTCCTTGTAGGAAAGGTCGGTATGCCAGCCGATGCCTTCGTTATGGGCACCGATCTGCCGGCCGTTCTCCTCGATATTGGCGAGGACGTAGATCTCGGGAATGCCGGGCAGGGTGTATTGCAGCAATGTATGCGTTTCGAGCGGGCCGAAGCGCTTGATCGCGTCGCGCATCTCGGGCGGGGTCATACGCTGGTCGCGCAGGCAGACGACCGAGTAGCGGTTGAACGCCGCTTCCACGGCCGCGAAGGACACCGCGTCGGCGTCCTTCAGCTGTATGCCGGTGATTTCGGCCCCGAAGCCGTTGGCGTTGGGGGTGACGATCGGCGCGGGGGCTAAGGTGGCGGCGGCTTGCATCGCGGTCTCGATCCTTCCGGTGGTCGCCTCGGCACCGGTCGTAGAGGCAAACCCCGTGCCGATCGGCGCACCTAAACCGTGGCCGAGCCGAGCATCCCCCGAAAAGCATCGATTTACGGACGCAGTGTTGCCTTTAAAGCACCACGCGCCGTTTGCGGCCGGTAGAGCCGGTCGAGCTCGGCCTGAAGTGCTCGGACCAAAAGATCGGCGAGCCCCTCCAACGGCGCCTTGGTCCGCTGGGCGAGGATCAACGATTGCGGCCGTGCGGCCAGCTCCTGAACCGGGATGAAGACCAGTTTGCGCTGGCGCAGCTCCTCCGCCACATCGACCTCGTTGAGGAAGGTGAGGTGCGGGGACTCGCGCGCCAGCTTCTTCAAAAGATCGGTCGAGTTGCTTTCGAGGACGGGCAGGATTTCCGGCTGCGGCGGGATCAACTCGTCCAGGATCATCCGGATCGTCACGCTGGGATCGGGCAGGACCAGCGGATAGTCGAGGCAATCGGCGAGGCGCAGCTTGGTCTCGCGCGCCAGCGGATGATCGGGGGCGACGACCGCCCCCAGTGGGCAGCCGACATCCGCGAGCACGCGCAAGCGCGGATGGCGCGGGAGGTTATAGGCGAGGACGAGATCGAGATCGCCGCTGAGCACGGCCGCGATCAGCATGTCGAGCGAGGCGTTGCGCACCGTTACGCGGATGAACGGATGCTTGGCGCGGAAATCGGCGATCACCGTCGACAGCAAGCCGCTGGCAAGGCCGCTGACCGTGCCGATCGCGACCTTGCCGTGGCGCAGGCCTTTCAGGCCCTCGATGCGCCGGCGCAACCGGTCGTGATCCTTCAAGGTCTGGCGGATATGGGCGATCAGCATTTCGCCGGCGGCCGTCAAGCGAAGGCCGCGGGGGAGGCGTTCGAACAACGGCGCGCCGAGTTCGGCTTCCAGCGCCAGAAGCTGACGGTTGATCGCCGACGACGCGACGTTCAAACGCGCCGAGGCTTTGCGGATCGAACCCGCGCGGACGATCTCGTCCAGGTAACGCAGCATACGCCCGTGCAGCACGGCCAAGACTCCTTGTCGCGGAGCAAGCCTACGTCATTCGCGCGCGGCGCGCACATGGTTAACGCAGCGTTGTGGTTAACGCACATTGAGGTTAACGGCGCTTCAACCAAAGATAATCGGCGACGCATGCCGATTTTTCTTCGCCGCGCGAAACGGCGTGCGTTACATATCGATACGCTTCCGATTCGTTTCGGCGTTTAGAATTCCCGCACTTCGACGATTTTTCCGAAATTTCATTATCCACGTAAAAATTGTATTGATAGGTAAAAAATTCCTCTAAACCGAGTCTTGCCGGGTCGTTTCTTCCGCCGCCGTAATCGGGAGATCGAATCTTCCAAACGAATCAAGGCGGCGTAACTGGCAAGCGGTTTGCAGTTCCCTCGGCATAGAGATTTTGCTTTTCAAGCGTCGCGTTTTCTTCTGGAGTGATTGCCGATGTCGCTTTCCGCGGCACTCTATTCGTCGCTGAGCTCGCTGCTGACCTTGCAGCAGCAATCGCGCATCGCCTCGGCGAATGTCGCGAACGCGCAGACGGCCGGCTACACGCAGAAGCGGGTGAACCTAACCACGCCGGTCGTCCAAGGTTTGCCGAGCGGTGTGGCGATCGCGTCGATCACCCGCACGACCAACACGACGTTGCAGAACGAATTGCTGAACCGTACGGCGGAATCCGCCGGGGCTTCGGTGCGCCAGCAATATCTGCAACGCATCGGCTCGTTCCTGAACGTCGAAAGCGGCACGCCGCGTCTGACGTCGACCTATCAGGCGTTCCAGCAGGCGTGGAAGGATTACGAAGCCAATCCCGAGAACGCGACGCTGGCGCGCGCGGTGATCACGCAAGGCACGCTGCTGGCGGGGGAGATCAACAATCTCGCCGGTCAGCCGCAGCAGATCGACGCGATGATCCAGACGGATATCTCCCAGAACGTCACGCAGCTCAACCAGCTGGTCCGGCAGGCCTACGATCTGAATGCCCAGATCGTGAATCAGTCGTCGTCCGGACAGCCGATCGGCGATCTGCAGGACCAGATGGATCAGGTCGTCGCGCAGATGTCCAAGATCACCAAGGTGCAGATCTTGGGCACGGGCACGAATTCGCTGCAGATCGTCACGGCGGGCGGGCAGACTTTGGTCTCCGGCGCCGTGCCGCCGAATTTCAGCTACGATCCCAATTCCAATCAGATCCAAATGTCGGTGAACGGCGCGACGCAAAGCGTGCCGGCGTCGTCGTTTCCCGGCGGCCAGCTCGAATCCCTGATGCGCTTGCGCGCCGGGTTCGAAGCGCAAGCCTCGACGTCGAGCTATTCGCAAGGCGTGATGGCGTCGAGCGAGCCGGGCGACGGCGCGTTGCGCAAGTTCCAGAACCAGCTCGACGCGATCGCCAATCAGGTCGCCTATGCGGTCAACACCGCCTACAACAAAAGTGCCTCCTACGGCACCGAACTGGCGGCGAATTTCTTTACCTATTCAAGCCTGCCTTATCCCGTGTCGAACACTACCGCGACGAATGTCGCGACCGGCGGGGCGACCGGTTCGACCGCCGCCGACGGGCTGACGGATGCCGGCGCGGCGTTCGGGAATTATTCGCCCACGCCGACGGCCTACTATCGCGTGACGATCACCGACGGGCTCGGCAAGGGTTCCTCGGCGATCGTCACCGGCAGCACCGGCACTTCGATCACCGCACCGGGCCTCGCCGCGACCGACGGGACGAGCAAATACGTCATCCAGCAGGTCACCGGCCCGCTGATGTCGAACGCCACGACCGCGGCGACGACGACCAGCCTGACCGACACGACGAATTCCTGGACGCCCAATCAATTCGCGCCCACGGCGGCGGGTGTCGGCTATCAGGTGCGCATCGTGTCGGGGCCCGGCGCGGGGCAAGTCGCCGCGATCACCGGCAACACCGGCGACACATTGAATCTCAACCCGCCTTTCACCTCGGCGCCGGGCGCGGGCAGCGTCTACGTGATCGAGCCCGCCTACGGCAATAATCCGTCGGCCGCGTCGATGTTGCAGGTCAATCCGGCCCTCGCCAATGGCGGCACGAAGGCGAAGGCCGGTGCGGCGGGCGATATGTCGAACGCCCTCAACAACGCGACCGCCACGACCTTCGACAGCATTCCGATGCCGACGGGGGCGGGCGCGCTCAACAACACCGGCATCGTGCAAGGCGCGCTCACGATCGCCAATACGATCGGCTCGACCGTGTCCTACACGGCCTGGAGCATCGCCGACGCGCAGAACACCGCGACCTACAGCGATGCGCTGCGGTCGCAGACGAACCAGACCTATCTCAATACGGTCGGCGTGTCGGTCGATCAGGAGATGGCACATCTCGTCACGTTGCAATACGCGTATCAGGCCTCGGCCATGGTCCTTCAGACCGTGCGCACGATGATGGATACGCTTATCAACCTCGGAAGGAACTGACCATGACGGCCGGCATCACCAGCCTGGCGCAGCTTCTGGGCATCCAGCGCAATATCTCGACGCAGACGACCGAATTGGGCGAGCTGCAAAAGGAACTATCCACGGGGCGCAAGCGCAACGGCTTGATCGGCGTCGCGGCGGGCGCGTTCCAACAAACGGGGCTCGCCTCCGACGCGCTACGCTATCAGCAATATCGCCAGACGACGGTGCAGGCGACGATCTACACCCGCGCGATCGACGCGACGCAGTATCGGACCGATCTCTACGCGCAGTCGCTGACCTCGTTGCAAAGCATCGCCAGCGACATGAATTCGGAACTGCTGAAGACGCAATCGACCACGCCCGCGACCTATTCGGTCCAGATGGCGCTGGTCGACGGCGCGCTCAACCGCATTCAGTCGATCCTGAATACCAGCGACGGGCAGCGTTATATCTTCGGCGGCACGGCCTATTCGACCGCGCCGATGAAGAACCTGACCGGCCTCGATACGGCCGCCCTCGCGGCGGGGGTCAACGATTTCGCCGCCGGCACAAACTCCCCGCCGCGCAACGCGACCTATGCCAACGCGGTGCAAACGATGCCGTTCACCGCACCGGTCAACGCCGCGCAATTCGCGGGCGACGGCAACACGAACGTGCCCGGCTATATCGACGCGAGTCTCGATACGGCGGCTCCTTCCACCGCCAACGGCCAATGGATCTATTCGCAGACCAGCGTGTCGGTCGCCGACGGGATGAACGTCGAATTCGGGATCAACGCGGCGAACGGCGCGTTCCAAAATCTCGTCAACGGCCTGCGGAACTACAAAATGGCGCTGCGCTGGGCGCAGAACACGCCGAACACCTATTTGCAGAACGATCCGACCGGCAACGCGCAGCAATATCTGGCGCAAGCCCAAGCGCAGATCCAGCAGGCGATGAAGGACATCGCCAACCTGTCCGGCACCAACGGCGCCAACCAGGCGATGCTGAAGGATATGCGCGCGATCCAGGAGGATACGGCGACCGCCGGCACGATTTCGGCCGACAAGATCGTCGCCGTCGATATCGGCGAGGTCGGCACGCGCATCAAGGGCGTGCAAGCCTCGCTCGAAGCCACCTACATCACCACCCGCGATATTTTGAATCTCAGCCTCGCGAAATATTTGTCCTGACGATAAGGAGTCCAAACATATGGCAACCGTCGCAATGAATTCGGCGATCAGCGGTTTGAACGCTTTCCAGACCGCGATCAACTATATTTCCGACAATGTCGCGAATTCGGCGACGATCGGTTTCAAGCGCATCGACGCGAATTTCTCGTCCTATGTTTCCGCTTCGTCGTCGCGTTTCTTCAATCCGGGCGGCGCCACGGCGACGCCGAAATTCGTCAATTCGCTCGGCGGGCCGATCATCCAAGACGCGTCGCCGACATCGATCGCGGTGACCGGCTCGGGCTGGCTGCCGGTGCAGGACGGATTCACTTCGGCTTCGGGTCTGTCGACAAACGGTGTGCGCCAGTTCACCCGTCGCGGCGACTTCACGCTCGATCAGAACAATTATTTCGTGAACGGGGCGGGCAAGTACCTCTACGCGCGTTCCGTGCCGCGCCCGACGACGGCGACGCCGAACCCGCAGCCCGATCAAGGGCCGTTGGTGCCGGTGCAGATCAACAAGGATCAGATGCCGGCCTTGGCGTCGACGCTGGCGAACTACGCGGCGAATATTCCCTCCAACGCCGCGGCGGGGACCGTCTACAACGGCGGCACGATCACCGTCACCGATGCGAACGGCAATGCGCAGCCGATGACCGTGACCTGGTACAACCGTTCGGCGTTGGACGGGACGGGCACGCTGCCCGGCGTGGCGGCGGGTGCGTCGACCGGCACCAATGCGATCGCGGCTTCCGCCGCCGGCACGGCGCCGCAATGGCGCGCGGTGTTGAGCGTGCCCACGAGTTCGGGCAACGGCACGGAATCGATCGCGCTCGACTTCTCCTTCGGCACGACGACGACCACGGCGGGCCAGCTGACGGGGATCACCGTGGCGGGCAACACATCGCCGGCCGGTCAGTTCGGCGCGACGGTTACCGCCGGGACGGGGCAGGTTGTCTTGAGCTACAGCGCGCCGGGCTTGGCGGCCGCGCCCGCGCAGACCATCAACGCCGAGTTCGGCGCGCCGAACGGCACCGCCGGTCAGCCGTCGCAGTTGAACGTGGCGGGGGCGGGCACGTCGCAATATGGCGGCACGTCGATCTCGCTGTCGACCGCCACCGCCAACGGCTATTCCGCCGGCACCTATACAGGCACCGGCATCGATGGCGCCGGCAACATCTACTCGACCTATTCGAACGGCCAGCGACTGGTCCAGTACCAGATCGCGCTCGCCACGTTCAACGACCCCAATGGTCTCGTGCGCCAGAACGGCGAGGCCTTCCTCGACTCGCCCGAAGCCGGTTTCGTCGGCTATCAGGCGCCGGGGACCGGGTCGGCCGGCGGCATCAGTTCCAATGCGCTGGAGAATTCCAACGTCGATATCGGCGCGGAGTTCACCAAGATGATCGTCGCGCAACGCTCCTATTCGGCGAACGCCCGCATGATTACGACCGCGGACGAGATGCTTCAGGAAGTGGTCAACCTGAAGCGTTAGTAGCCGGATATCGACCGTTTCGGCTCCAACTTGGGCCGCCGGTTCGCCGGCGGCCTCTTTTCTTTTTCGGGGGGCTGTAAATCGGCGCGGCGATGCCCCACATTGGATGAAATCTTTCGTCCGGGGACAGCGAACACATGGCCAGCAAACTCTTCTCGCCGCTCAAGCTCGGCGGGCTCGAACTCGCCAACCGAATCATCATCGCGCCGATGTGCCAGTACAGCGCCGTCGACGGCAGCGCGTCGGATTGGCATACGATTCATTTCTCGAACATGCTGCAATCGGGTGCCGGCGTCTTCATCCTCGAGGCGACGGGCGTCGAGGCGGCGGGCCGCATTTCGAATGGCTGCCTCGGTCTCTATTCCGACGCGAATGAAGAAGCGCTGGCGCGCGTCCTGAAGATCGTGCGCCCCTATTCGAAAATGCCGATCGGCGTGCAACTCGGCCATGCCGGGCGCAAGGCGTCGACGCAAATCCCATGGCTGGGCGGCGGCGGGTTGAAGGCGGGGCAGAATTCCTGGCCGACGATCGCCCCTTCGGCCCTCGCGTTCGACGAGAACCACGATACGCCGAACGCCATGGGTACGACGGAGATGGCGCGCGTCAAGCAGGCGTTTGCCGACGCCGCCAAGCGCGCATTGCGTCTCGGTCTCGATCTGATCGAGCTGCACGGTGCGCACGGCTATTTGCTGTGCCAGTTCCTGTCGCCGATCGCCAACAAGCGCACGGACCAGTATGGCGGCTCGGCCGTCAATCGCGCGCGCTTTCCGCTGGAAGTGTTCGACGCGGTCCGTGCCGTATGGCCGAAGGAAAAGGCTTTGGGCGTGCGCCTCAACGGGACCGATTGGCGCGAGGACGGCATCACGGTCGACGAAGCCGCCGATTTCGCAGCCGAGCTCGCCAAGCGCGGCAGCGATTTCGTGCATGTCACCTCGGGTGGCAATGGGGCGGCGAATATTCCGCTCGCACCCGGCTATCAGGTGCCGTTGGCGGCGAAGGTGCGCGATCGCGCCAAGATTCCGACCATCGCGGTCGGCTTGATCACCGATCCCCAGCATGCCGAAAGCATTCTGGCGGAAGGCAAGGCGGATGCGATCGGTGTGGCGCGCGGCATCCTCAACGATCCGCGCTGGCCGTGGCATGCGGCGGTGGCGTTGGGCGAAAACCCGCCGGGCGTGGCGCCGCAATATCTGCGCGGCGCGCCGCGGCCCAAAGCCTAGGCGCCGCCGAATTCGCGCAACTGACCGACGACCAGCACGTGCTGGCCTTGGCGGACGGGGGCGCGCCACGCTTGCGCGATGACGACACCATCCACGCCCGCCCGGATCGGCTCGGGGGCCAAGTCGATGCGCTCGAAATCGTGCAGCAGGCCGATCGTCTCGCCCTTGCGCACTTCAGCGCCGCAATCGAACAGCGGCTCGTAGAGGCCGCCGAACGGCGCGGGGACGAAGCATTCGCGGTCGACCATCTCGGCCCGGCGTTGCGTGCCGTCCTTGTGCGCGCCGATCTTTTCGATCTTGTCGTCGAGCTGGCCGTGGTGGATCGCGGCGGCGAGCACGCCTTGGCGCGCATAGCGCACGCCGGCGGGCTGTAGCGCTTCGCCCCAACCCAGCTCGCAGCCCACGGTGATCTTGCCCATCGCCTCGGCCTCGCTGGTCAGCAACCCCGGCGTCTCGTTCTGATAGGTGATGACCAACGGTGTCGCGAACCAGCGTGCCGTATCCTCGATCGCCTTGCCTTGCACGGGATCGGGGATCGGATGGAAGCTCGCGCACGGAATGAAACGCGCGATTTGGCCGCCGGCGTGAAGATCGAGCACGACATGCACGCGCGGAAAGATCGTCTCGCGCACGAAGCGCGCGATGCGATGGGTGATGCCGCGCCGGCCCGGCTCGATCCCGGCGCCGGGAATGAAGGCGCGGTTGAGATTGACGCCGTCGTCCTGCGTCGAATCGCGTGTCCCCGCCATGAAGGCGGCGACGTTGAGCACGGGGACCAGCACGATCCGCCCGCGCACGCGCGCGATATCGATCTCGCCCGTCAATTTCTTGATCGCGACCGGGCCTTCATATTCGTTGCCGTGATTGGAGCCGAACGCGACCAGGCCTTGGCCCGGCTTCGCTTCCGGCCCGACGAATACGGTCAACGGGATCAAATGATCGCCCCAGATCGAATCGTGGTCGAGCGCCACGTGATAGTCGCGCCGTCCGGGCGTGTCGAAATCGATCTCGGCGGGGCGAACGATCGGGCGGGCGGCGGTCATCTTCTCGCTCCTCAATTCACGCGATGCGCTTGGACGAATTTTTCGTCGACCGTCACGCCGATGTCCACCGTATCGGGAATGGCGAGAAAGCCGTCGGCGTCGAGCTTGAACGGCGCATGGGCGATGCCGCCGGTGAGCGCGCTTTGGCTGACGTTGAATTCGACCAATGGCGCTTCCTTCAGCGTCGACAGGAATTGCACGCTGTGGCCGGTCAGCAGATGCGTCAACCACGAATGGGTGACGAGCTGGATGCCCGCTTTCTCCGCCATTCGCGCGACGTCGAGCGCCACGGTCAAGCCGCCGCAGCGCGTGAGGTCGGGCTGGATCACGTCGACCGCACCGCAGCCGATGAAACGCTCGAACTCCCAGCTCGTCGCGACTTGCTCGCCGGCGGCGAGCTTCACGGGGCTGTCCTTGCGCACGGCGGCGTAGGTGTCGAACTGCTCGGGATGGATGAAATCCTCGACCCAATAGACTTTGTAGTCGGCGAGCCAATTGCACAAGCGCAAGGCTTGGTCGCGGGTGCGCGGCGCCCAGCGTTCGGGCTTTGCCCAGCCGGCCGGATACCAGCCGGGATCGACCATCAGCAGACGATCGGGGCCCAGCGTTTCGCGCGCGGCGGCGACCAACTCGCGGTCGCGGCCTTCATCCTCGCCGAACACGCCCCAGCCGAACTTCACTGCGGTGAAGCCCTTGTCCATGTAGCCTTGGGCCGCGTCGCGCATCCCGGCGGGGGTGGCGCGGAACAAGGTGGAGGCATAGGCGCGGATGCGATCGCGCTTACGCCCGCCCAGCAACGCCGCCAGCGGCTTGCCGGCGGCTTGCGCCTTGATCGACCACAGCGCGTTGTCGATCGCCGACATGCATTGGATCGCGATGCCGCGCCGCCCGTAATAGGCGCTGCCGACATATAGTTTGTTCCAGATGCGCGTCGTATCGGACGGGTCTTCGCCGATCAGCAAATCGCCCAGTGCCTTGAAGCCCAGGATCGACATGCCGGGGCCGCCGATGATCGCGGCCGCGGCGGAGGCGAGGGTTTCGATATCCCCCCAGCCGACGAGGCCTTCGTCGGTCGTGATCTTGACGATCAATTGCCAATCGCCGTTGTCGACCGCCTCCTCGCCGCCTTGCGTGGCGACATAGGTCTGCTCGCCCCGCAGCAGGATCGGATCGACGGCGACGATCTTCATTTCTTCTCTCCCAATTCGCCCGCGTAATGGCAGGCGACGACGTAGCCCGGCGATGTTTCGCGCGGAGCCGGCGCTTCCGTCCGGCATTTGTCGGTCGCGAAGGCGCAGCGCGGATGGAAATGGCAGCCCGCCGGCGGGTTCAATGCCGAGGGCACGTCGCCGCGCGGGATCGCTTGCGTGCGGCGCAAGCGCGGATGGGCGGCGGGCACGGACGCCAGCAGCATGCGCGTATAAGGATGCTGGGGCTTGGCGAACAGCTCAGCGACCGCGCCGATCTCGACGATACGGCCCAGATACATGACCGCGACGCGCTGGCACAGATGCCGCACGACAGCGAGATCATGCGCGATGAACAGATAGGCGAGGCCGAGTTCCTTTTGCAGATCGCTCAGCAGATTGACGATCTGTGCTTGGACCGAAACGTCGAGGGCGGAGACGGGCTCGTCGCAAACGATCAGCTTCGGGCCGGGCGCCAAGGCGCGCGCGATGCCGATACGCTGGCGCTGCCCGCCGGAGAACTCGTGCGGATAGCGCGAGATATGCGCCGGCGGCAAGCCGACGAGTTCGAGCAACTCGCGCGCTTTTTTGGCGCGCGCGGCACCGGCAAGACCGCCTTGCACGACCAGCGGCTCGGTCACGATCTCCTCGACGGTCATGCGCGGATCGAGCGAGGCTTGCGGATCCTGAAACACGATCTGCATCGACCGGCGCAATTGGCGCAGTTCCGGCGTGCCCAGCGACAATACGTCTTGGCCTTCGAACTCGACCGTGCCCGAGCTGGGCTCGATCAAGCGCAGCGTCAAACGCCCGGTGGTCGATTTGCCGCAGCCGCTTTCGCCGACCACGCCCAACGCTTCGCCCGCGTGAAGGTCGAACGACACGCCGTCGACCGCGCGCACGCGGCCGGTTTCGCGCGTGAAGATGGCGCCGCCCTTCACCGGGAAATGTTTGGCGAGATCGCGGACGCGCAAAAGAGGTGTCGTCGTCGTCATGCGGCTTGCCAATTCGTCGTCGCGTCGGTACGCCGGCAGGCGGCGCGATGGCCGGCGGCGAGGGCGATCTCGGCGGGCCGCGCGGCCGAACATTCGGCGTCGGCGAATGTGCAGCGCGGCGCGAAACGGCAGCCGGGCGGCGGCGCGGCCGGATCGGGCAGCGAGCCCGGAATGGTGCGCAGCCGCGTCTCCGTCTGCGCGAGGGTGGGGGTGGCGCCGAGCAAGCCTTGCGTATAGGGATGGCGCGGCGCGTCGAACAAGGTCTCGATCGGCGCTTCCTCCGCCACGCGGCCCGAATACATCACGACCACGCGGTCGGCGAATTCGGCGATCACGCCCATATTATGGGTGATCAGCAGCATCGCCATGCCGGTTTCGCGCCGCAGATCGTTCAGCAGGTCGAGGAGCTGCGCCTGCACGGTGACGTCGAGCGCCGTGGTCGGCTCGTCGGCGATCAGCAGCTTGGGATCGCAGGCGAGCGCGATGGCGATCATCACGCGCTGGCGCATGCCGCCCGAAAGCTGGTGCGGATAATCGTCGAGCCGGCGCGACGCCGACGGAATGCCGACGCGATCGAGCATCGCGATGGCGCGTTTGCGCGCGGCTTCGGTGCCCAAGCGTTCGTGCAAGCGCAGGCTTTCGGCGATCTGTTCGCCGATCGGGAAGACGGGGTTGAGGCTCGTCATCGGCTCCTGGAAGATCATGCCGATGCGCTTGCCCCGGATGCGGCGTAGTTCCTTCGCGGGCATTTGCAGCAGATCGCGCCCTTCGAACATGGCGCTGCCCGACAGCACGCGCGCGGGCGGTGTCGGCAGCAGCCCCAGGATCGACAGGGCGGCCACGCTTTTGCCCGAGCCGCTTTCGCCGATCAGCCCGACGGCTTCGCCCGCGCGCACGTCGAAGCTGACATCGTCGACGGCGATCGTGCGCCCGCTTTCGGTCGCGAACGCCGTGGTCAAATTCCGTACGCTGAGCAACGCGTCGCTCACGGCTACTCCTGTTGAATTTTCATGCGCGGGTCGAGCACGTCGCGCAGACCATCGCCCAGCAGATTGAGGCCCAGCACCGTGATCGCGATGGCGAGGCCCGGCACGACCGTCAGCCACCACGCTTCGCGGATATAGGACCGGCCTTCGGAAATGAGGATGCCCCAACTCGGCACGGTCGGCGGCGCGCCGAGACCCAGGAAGCTCAAGACCGCTTCCGACAACACGGCATAGGCGAAGACGAAGCTCAACTGCACCAGCAGCGGCGCCATGCAATTGGGCAGGATATGCCGCGTGAGGATATACCAATCATTGGCGCCCGCCGCGCGCGAGGCGTGGACGTAATCGAGTTCGCGTACGACCAACACGCTCGCGCGCAAGATGCGGGCGGTGCGCGGGATATAGACGACGGCGAGCGCGATCACCGCCGTGCTGGTCGACGGACCCAGGATCGCGGCGATGCCGATCGCCAGCAGCACCGACGGGAAGGCCATCAGCGCGTCGGACAGGCGCATCAGCGGATTGTCGAGCGCGCGGAAATAACCGGCCAGCGCCCCCAGCGTCACGCCGAACACGGCGTTGAGCATCACGACCCAGAAGCCGATCTCGATCGACAACCGGCCGCCATAGAGGACGCGTGCGAACATGTCGCGGCCCAGATTGTCGGTGCCGAACCAGAATTCCGGCGAAGGAGGGCGGAAGCGCATCCGGATCTGCATCCGGTTGGGCTCGTATTGCGCGATCAGCGGCGCCAAAAGGATGGCGAGGAACACGAACGCGACCAGCACAGCGCCCGCCACGAAAGCGCGGTTGCGCAGCAGCTTGCGCCCCGTTCGCCGCGCGGTTGCCGGGAACAGCGTCAAGGCGAGATCAGCCATCGCGATCCACCTGCACGCGCGGATCGAAATAGGCGTAGAGCATATCGGCCAGCAGATTGAGCAGCATCAGCGCCGCCGCGACGAACAACAACCCGCCTTGGATCATCGGATAGTCGCGGCGCAGGATGGCGTTGCCGAGCAACGCGCCCATGCCGGGGATCGTGAAGATCGTCTCGATCACGATCGAGCCAGAAATGAGCACCGAGAAGATGAGGCCGACGACGGTGACGATCGGGATCATCGCGTTGGCCAGCGCGTGTTTCATCACGACGACCCATTCGGGCAAGCCCTTGGCGCGGGCCGTGCGCACGTAATCCTGACGCAAGACTTCCAGCATGGCGGAACGGGTGATGCGCGCGAGCAAACCGATCTGGAGCATCGCCAGCGCCGCCGCCGGCATTGTGGCGGTGCGCAAGAAGCCGACGACGCTCTCGGCCGGATCGACGAAGCCACTGGTCGGCAGCCAGCCGAGATGGACGGAGAAGACGACGATCATCACAAGGCCGAGCCAGAAATTCGGCAACGACACGCCGATCAACGCCAGCGTCGTCGCGGCTTGATCGACCCAAGTGTTATGCCGCAAGGCGGCGATGATGCCGGTCGCAAGCCCGAAGATCAGCGTCAGCAGCATCGCGTAAGCCGACAGCCACAAAGTCGCGGGCAGGCGTTCGATGATGGCGCTGGTCACGGGCACGTTCAGCAGCAGCGAATTGCCGAGATCGCCATGCAGCAAATTCCAATAGAACGCGCCGAGCTGGACATGGAACGGCTGATCGAGGCCGAGATTGCGGCGGATCTGATCGATCTCCGCCGCGGTCGCGTTGGTGCCGCCCATTACCACGGCCGGATCGCCGGGGACGAGCTTGATCATCCCGAACGCGATCAGGCTGACGATCGCCAGAATGGGGATCGTGTGCAGCAGACGTTTGATGGCGAAAGCGAGCATTTGGGAATCGTAAGGGCGGGACCGGCCGATGGAAAGCCGGCCCCGCTTTCTCCGTTACGGACGGATCCAGACGTTCGAGAACCGCGTGTTGAAGTAGGGCACGTAGTTCTCGACGTTCGCACGCACGGCCTGGGTCTTCGGCGCCACGCCGAAGGGCACGGCCATCACCTGATCGAGCGCGATGCGTTGCGCGCGCGCGAAGGCGGCTTGGCGCTGAGCCAGATCGGGGGACGTGTTCACCTGGTTGAACGCGGCCATATAGGCGGGATCGACCTTGTTGTCCTTCGGCTTGTAGACCGGGTTCGGCTCGGCCATCTGACGCAAGGTCTGCGGCCCGCCAAGCGCGATCACCGTGATCCAGCCCGTGTAGAAGAAGTTCCAGCCTTGGGTTTCGCGCTGGCTCTTCTGCAACGCGGCTGGCCAGTCGAGGACCTCGAGCTCGGCGTTGATGCCGGCGGCCTTCAACTGTTCGGCCATCACGAGCGAGGTGTTGTACATGACCGGGAATTGGCGATTGGTCAGCAGCACGACCTTTTCGCCCTTGTAACCGGCTTCCTGCAACAACTGGCGCGCCTTGGCCGGGTTCTTCTGGTTCAGCAGTTCCTTACCCGCGTCGGTGAAGTACTGCATGCCCGGATATTGGAAGCCGGTGTTCAGCTTGTACTGGCCTTCGGTCGCGGCCTCCATGATCTCGTCGAAATTCATCGCGGCGAGGATCGCTTGGCGCACCTTGGGATTGTCGGTCGGCGGGGCCGACCAGTTCGGATAGGTGACGTTCATCCAGAACGTCTCCAACCGCGCGAGCTTGATCGCGCGGTTCTCGCCCAGGCGCTTTTGCGACGCGGCGGGAACGTCCTCGACGCCGTGGATTTCGTTGACTTCGAGTGCGGCCGTGCGCGCCGCCGGTTCGGTCATCATGCGCAGCGTGACGGTGTCGACGCAGGCGCGCTTGCCGCCGCCGAAGCCCGACATCGTCGCGTGGCGCGTGTCCGGGCGGTAATCGTCGAAGCGGCGCAGGCGCACATGGCTGTCGGCGCGGAACTCGTCGAGGCGGAACGGGCCCGTGCCGACCGACGGCAACTGACCGGCGGCGGCGCCGGCGTTTTCCGCCGGGATGATGACGATCGGCACGGTGAAGGACGACAGCGCTTCCAGGAACAGCGGCTGGCGTTCCTTGAGTTTCATCACGAAGGTGTTCGCGTCGGGCGTCGACCAACTATCGACCGGATCGAGGATCGAACGATCGATGCCCAGGCGCTTGTAGCGATCGAACGACGCGGCGACGTCGGCCGAGCTCATCGTCTTGCCGTTATGGAACTTGATTCCCTGACGCAGACGGAAGGTGTAGGTCAGGCCGTCGGCGCTGGTTTCCAGCGTCTCGGCCAGTTCCAGGATCGGGTTCATGTTCTCGTCGCGCGTGACGAGCGTCTCGAACATGTTCATGGCGACGTTGCGCGTCGCCGAGGAATTCGAGGCGTGCTGGTCGAGACCCGGCACCTGGCTTTCCAGCGCGAAGATCAGATCGCCGCCGGTGCGCGGGCATTGAAAGCCTTGCGCTTGCGACGGCGTCGCTGCAAGGGCCACGGCGGTCAGTGCCGTCGCGGCGAGCATGGTTTGACGAAGTTTCATTTCACGACTCCCTGTTTGGAGGTTGGTTTGCTGGTTCGTTTTGTCGGCGTGATGTCGGACGAAGCGGCCGGCGCGAACTCCACCGGCAGGATTTTCTTGCGCCAGGCGAAACGCCCGGTTTTCAGGCGCTCGACCAAAGCGGTCGCGGCGTCCTCGCCCAAACGGAAGGCGGGCACGGAGACCGTGGTCAGCGCGGGTCTTGCGTAGAAATGGTTCTCGAACCCGTTGAAGCCGGTGACGCGCACGCGGCCCGGCACGTCGATCCCGCGCGCCGCGAATAATTGCAGCGCCGCCAGCGCCATGCGGTCGTTGCCGCCGGCGACCGCGTCGGGCACGCCCGCCGCGTCGATATGGCGGGCGAGGGTGGCTTGCGTCGCTTCGAAACCTTCGTCGGGGCAGCGCAGCACGACAAGCTCGATGCCCGCTTTCTTGCGCGCCAGCGCCCGCCGTAAACCTGCTTCGCGCCGCGCCATCGCCGGCCATTCGACGCCGGGCACCAGCATCACGATGCGCTTGGTGTCGGGCAACGCGAGATGTTCGCCGATCGCTTCGGCGCCCGCTTCGTCGTCGAGCAGGATCGAGCAGCAATCCTCCGCGTCCGGCGGGGCGACGTCTTGGATCACGACGATCGGCTGGCCCAGATCGGCCATACGCTCGACGATGCGTTTGCGCTCGCGCGCGGGGCCGGAGGTGATGACGCAGATCCCGTCGCTTTCGATGCTGCGCAGCATCGGCACGGAGGCGAGATCGTTGGCCGGGCTGCCGTGCAAAATCAGGCTGTAATTATGCTTGCCCAGACCTTCGTTGAGGCCCGCGAGCATCGCCGCCGTGAACAGATCGGAAAGGTAATAGGGCGAGGGATCGACGATGACGACGCCCACCGCCATGCGCCGTGCCGCGCGCAATTGCCGTGCGGCCGCCAGCGGGCGATAGCCCAAGCGATCGCGGGCCGCCAAAACGCGCCGCGCCGTATCCGTCCCGACCTGATCCGAACGCCCGTTGAGGACGTTCGACACCGTCATCGTGGTCGTGCCGGCGGCTTGCGCGATATCGCGCAATGTCACGCGGCGGGGCGGGGCGGCGTCGGCCATCAATGCGATTCCCGGGGCGGTTCGCCGCCCGATTTGCCGACCAGAAAGTCGAGATCGACGCCGCGATCGGCTTGCAGCACATGTTCGACGTAGAGCTTTTCCCAGCCGCGCGTGTAGGGCGACTTGTGGGGCACGAGTGCCGCGCGCCGCTTGGCGAGTTCCGCGTCGGAAACATCGAGATGAAGTTTGCGCGCCGCGACGTCGAGCTCGACCATATCGCCGTCGCGCACGAGGGCGAGGGGCCCGCCCGCCGCCGCTTCGGGCGCCACATGCAGCACGACCGTGCCGAAGGCCGTCCCGCTCATCCGCGCGTCGGAAATGCGCACGATGTCGCGTATACCGTCGCGCAGCAGCTTGGCCGGGATCGGCATATTGCCGATCTCCGCCATGCCCGGATAACCACGCGGTCCGCAATTGCGCAGGACCAGTACGCTGTCCTTGGTGACGTTCAGCGCCGGTTCGTCGATGCGCTTTTTCAAATCGTCGGGGCCGTCGAACACGACCGCCGGGCCGCGATGGCGCATCAATTCGGGCGACGCGGCCGAAGGCTTCAACACGGCGCCATTGGGGGCGAGATTGCCGCGCAGCACGGCGATGCCGCCCGCCGGTTTGAACGGTTTGTCGAGCGTGAGGATCACGGCGGGATCGTCGATCCGCGCATTCGCATAACCGTCGCCGAACTTGCCGCCCGCGACCGACGGACGGTCGGGATGCAGCAGATGGGCGATCTGCGCGAGTACGGCGGGCACGCCGCCGGCGCGATGGAAATCCTCCATCAGATGCTTGCCCGACGGCATCAGATCGACGAGGCACGGTACGTCGCGCCCGCAACGATCCCAATCGTCGAGCCCGAATTCGACGCCGATACGGCCCGCGAGCGCGATCAAATGCACGACCGCGTTGGTCGAGCCGCCCAAGGCGGCGCACAGGCGCACGGCGTCTTCGAAGGCTTCGCGCGTCAGCACTTTCGACAGGCGCAGATCTTCGCGCGCCATTTCGACAGCACGTCGGCCGGCTTCGAACGCCAAAGCTTGGCGGCGCGCATCGACCGCCGGGATGGCGCCGTTGCCGGGCAAAGCGACGCCCAAGCCTTCGCACAGGCTCGCCATGGTCGAGGCGGTGCCCATCGACATGCAGGAACCCGCACTGGGCGAGCTGGCGGCTTCGGCCTGCATCAGCTCGTCCATCGTCATCCGGCCCGCGCGCACTTCGGCGTCGAGCTTGATGAGGCTCGTGCCCGAGCCGAGTTTCTCGCCGCGCCAATGCCCGGTCAGCATCGGCCCGCCGGAAACGAGCAGCGTGGGGAGGTCGACGCTGGCCGCCCCCATCAGCGTGGAGGGCGTGGTCTTGTCGCAGCCCGCGAGCAGCACGACGCTGTCCATCGGCTGGGAGCGGATCGCCGCCTCGACGTCCATCGCCGCGAGGTTGCGATAGAGCATCGTGGTGGGGCGCATCAGCGGTTCGGACAGCGACGTGACCGGGAATTCCAGCGGGAAGCCGCCGGCCTCGTAGACGCCGCGCTTCACGTGTTCGGCCAGCATGCGCAGATGGCCGTTGCACGGCGTCAATTCCGACCACGTATTGCAGATGCCGACGACCGGCCGCCCGTCGAACATGCGCGCGGCATGCCCTTGGTTCTTCATGAAGCTGCGCGCGATGAAGCCGTATTTGTCGGCCGTGCCGAACCAAGCGGCACTGCGCGACTTCCGGGCGGGTTTGTCGGCCATTTGGCGTCAGACCTTCAAGCCGCCATGCCACCAATGGGCCAGCGGGTTGGAATGGATGATGCGGTCGATCGTGTCTTGGGCGATGCGCGGCAGGCGCGTGCCCTCGACCTGATCGTTGATCTTGCGCAAGCCCGCGATGGAATCGGCGACGGTCGTGAACGGAAAATCCGTGCCGAAATAGATCTTGTCGCGCGCGACGATGTTGTATTCCTGCGCGCAGACCAGGATGTTGTAGTACTGCCACGGCCGGTAATAGAGCGCGGAGACCTCGCAATAAACGTTCGGGTTCTTGCGCGCGACGACGATGCACTCCTCGTACCAGGGGTGCCCCATATGGGCCATGACCATCTTCAGGTCGGGATAGCGCGACGCGATCGTGTCGACGTCCAGCGGGCGGCCTTGCGCGATCGGCGCGTTCTGGCCGTAGGTCGTGCCCATATGCATCGTCAGCGGCAAGTTCTTGCGCTGGAGATATTCGTAGACGGGCACGAGGCGCGGATCGAGCAGCGACACGCCGTTATAGATCGGGCCGAATTTGACGCCTTTCAGGCCCAGATCCTCGACCGCGTGTTCGAGCAATTCCATGCAATTGGGCATGCGCGGATCGACGGCGGCGAAGCCGATGAACTTCTTCGGGTCGCGTTTGACCAAGCGCGCGGTCACTTCGTCGTCGCCGTCGATGCCGATCGAATCCTTGTAGCGCAGCGAGAAGACGATCGCGTGATCGACATCCTTCATCGCCGCTTCGACGGTCGGCGGGTCCGACTTGATGGTGAAGCCGCCCGCGCGCGCGATGCCGGCGATCTGGCCGTAAAGCGGCAGGATCTGGGAATCTTCGTAAACGTTGACGTGGCAGTCGACAATCATGGATCGCTCCTCACAGAATGCCGTAGCGCGCGAACACATCGGCGAGTTTGTCGCCGCGCTGCAGGTCGGCGAGCGTATTGCGCTCGCCCGAGATCTTCTCGAAGGCGAGGTCGAGCACGCGCTTCTCGTGCGCTTTCGGGATGACGACGACGCCGTCGGCGTCGCCGAAGATCAGATCGCCGCTTTCGACCTTCACGCCGGCACATTCGATCGGCACGTCGATCGCCATGATCTTGCCGCGGCCCTTGGAATCGAGCGGCCCGATGCCGCCATGGAACACGGGAAAGCCCATCTTGCGGATCGGCTTGATGTCGCGCACGCAACCATCCATCAACGCGCCCGCGGCGCCGCGATATTTGGAAGCGGTGCTGAGCAACTCGCCCCACGGCGCCACGCGCACGGGATTGGAGCACGCGAAGACCGGGATCTCGTCCTTCTTCAGACTGTCGATCAGCGCGATCTCCAGCTCGTAGGGGTTCACGCCTTCGGCGACGTGATAGACCTCCATGAACGCGGCGGTGCGCGCGCGCCCGACCATCACGCTGGCTTCGTCCAGCGGGCGGATGCGCGAGGGCAGGGCTTGATCCATCAAGCCCGCTTGGTCGAGGCAATCGGACAGAACGGACGCGAAAAGCTTGGTGCGGATTTCTTCGAGAGTCCGGGACATTACATCGCTCCGGGTTTGCGGTTGGCGGCGCGTTGGACGCGGATGAGCTGTTCGGCCGTCGATAGGCCTTGCGGGATATCGCGCGGCCGGCGGCCCACACCGTCGATCACGTCGGTGCGGCGCGTCTTGGCGTAGAGCGTGGGCGGCACGCCGGGCGCTTGGCGGTTCGCCAAGCGATCGGGAAAGCGCGTCCATTCCGACGTGCGCGGCTTGTCGGTCGATCCGTAATAGAGATGGACCGTGCGCCGCGCCTTGGAGCCGAGTTTGAGCTTGCCGCCATGGATGCAGCGCGCGTGGAACACGAAGGCGGAGCCCGCGGGGCCGAGCGCGTCGAACTCCATGCCCGGCGTCACGTCTTCGGGGCGCATATCGACCCGGGCCGCATGCGTGCCGGGCACGATCGAGAAGCAATGATCGCTCGGCCCCACATCGGTCAGGTAATAGACGACCGAGATCGGATCGATCTCGAAGCGCCTTTCGTAGGCGCGGATGATGTCGCGATGCCAGCCCTTCAACTCGCCGACATTGTCCGTGGGCTCGCGCAGGATCAGGCTGAGCTCTTCGATCGACAGGCGCGGACCGATCAGCTTGCCCAACAATTCGAGCACCATCGGCGTTTCGATCAAATGGTCGAAGGCTTCGGTGCGCGTCAGAATATCGGGGGCGGTGATGAAGCTCTCGCTGAATCGCGCGAAATCTTCGGGGTGATCGGCCAGCAGATCGCGGAACGCCTGGTCGGCCTTCTTCACCTGCGCGGGCGACAAAGCGCCGGGGATGATCAGAAACCCGTCGCGGTCGAAAGCCTCTTTGGCGGCGTCGAGGTCGAGTGCGCGTCCTTCGAAATCGGCGAGCGCGGCGGTCATTGGGTTCCTCCGGATTGCAGCGCCGTGCGGCGGCGCTTGGTTTCCTTGTCGGCGAGAAAAGCGGGGGCGAGGTCGAGGCCCAGGCCCGGCCCGTCGAGCGGCGTCATCACGCCCGCGTCGATACGCGGCAAGGCGGTCACCGTGTCGGCGTACCAGCCGCGCAAATAGGCGCGCACGGTTTCCTGCAGCATCGCCGTGGGGGCGCTGATCGACAGATGCGTGCCCGCGACATAGCCGACGGGACCGGTGCAATCGTGCACGCAGAAGGGAAGCTGGGCTGCGGCGGCCATATCGGCGATGGCGCGCGCTTGGGAGAGCCCGCCGCACCAGCCCGGATCGCAGGACACGATTCCCGCATGGCCCGACGCGATCAGCGGCAGGAAGGACGATGCGGGCGCCAGCGTCTCGCAGGCCAGAATGGGAATGCGCGTGTCGCGCGCGAGAATGCCGAGGGCCGCGATATCGTCCATGCGCAACGGGTCTTCGATCCACAGCGGATCGACCGCCTCGACCGCACGGATGATGCGCCGCGCACTCGCGACGTCCCACAGCGCGTGCAACTCGACCATCAATTCGATGCCGCCGCCGACCGCGTCGCGGATGCGTTTGAAGGGGCGCAAGCCTTCCTCGATCTGGCGCGCATCGATGCCGACGCCGCGATTGGCGAAGGCCGCGCGATCGAAGGGCCAAATCTTCATGCCCTTGATGCCTTCGGCCACGAGTTCGCGGGCGAGGCGTTCGGGCTCTTCCTCGAAGGCGCGCAGATCGTCGAGCGGATGGGGCTTTTTGTCGGTGCCGAACCACGCGTCCACATCCGTGCCGCGTTTGCGCTTCACGTAATGCGGGCCCGCACAGGTGTTGTAGACCGGGATCGTGTCGCGCGACTTGCCGCCCAGCAGCGCATAAAGCGGCTGGCCGGTCTTGCGGCCCAGCAAATCCCATAGCGCGATATCGATGGCCGACGCCGCGCGCATCTCCACGCCCGACGAGGCGTAGCCCGTGGGCTGGCGCACGAGGTCGCGGTTGATGCCGGCGATGGCGGCTTCGTCGCGGCCCAGCAGATTGGGCGCGACAGTCGTGTGAATATAGGTTTCGACCGCTTCGGGCGCGAAGAACGTCTCGCCCAGGCCCGAAAGGCCCGAACTCGTTTCGACGCGCACCCACACGAGATTGTCGTGCGCTTCGGTCCGTATCGTTTCGATTGCGACGATCGTCACTTGGTTATGACCACCCTGTGACGAAACGCTGGGCCTTTAACGATAAAGCTGTCAAGCCGGAATCTGCGCAGGACCCGTTAAGGCTGCGGCTTGATTGGCGAATTTTTGTATGTCGTCAGGCCGACGCGGTCGCTTTGGCGAGTGCGAGTAAAGGCCCGGCGTTCAAACCGTCGAGCAGCGAGAAATGATGCGCGCCCGCCAGATGCAGCGGCTTGGGCGCGTTCCAGGCGGCGGCGATGGCGTCGGATTGCCATTTGAATTCGGCGCTTTCGAGGTCGCCGAGCGCCACGCCGATCTTCGCCGCGCGCGATTTGCGCAAGATCGGCGACATCGCGGCGACGTGCTCGGCGCTCGTGACACCGATCACCTTGGCCATCGGCAGGAACGGGAAGGGCGTCATGTCGAAAAGCCCGGAGAGCAGCAGCGCCGATTTGATCGGGGCGCCGGTCTCGCGCGCGGCCATCATCGCGGAAAGATGCCCGCCCGCCGAATGGCCGGAGACATGGATCGACGCGCCATCGACGCCCAGCGCCGAGCCGTTCGCGGCGATGAAGTCGATACAAGCACCGATCTGGTCGACGATGCCCGACAGCGGGATATCGGGGCAAAGCGTGTAATCGACATTGGCGACGGCGTACCCGGCATCGAGCATGCCTTGCATATATTGGGCGTGCTGTTCCTTGCCGGTCGCCTGCCAATAGCCGCCATGGATGAACATCCATACCGGCGGCGCTTTTTTGCCCTTGGGCAAATACAGATCGAAATTCTCGTCCGGCGATTTGCCGTAGGCGATATCGATCGCGGCATGGTTGGCGCGCCAAGCGGTACCTTCACGCGTCCATTGGCGGAACAAGGGGCGCATATCCGGCACTTGGTTGCGCGGCGAATATTCGCGCGCGAGTTCGGCGCGCGAAAGCCCATGCCAGACGGGCTCAGGATTGGGGGCGGGGGCTTTGACCGCGGCGATCTCGACGGCGATGGCGTCGCCGGCTTGCACGCTGATTGGCGTGCGCGCGCCGCCCAAGGCTTCGCGATAAAGCCGGTCGATAACGCGCCGTTGCGGCGACAAGGCGGCGGGGTTCGGCGCGGTCCACACCATGCCGCGCATCGTGCCGGGTGTGCCGCCCGCCTTCATCAAGCCGCCGATCGCTTGCCAAAGCGCGTCCGCGAAAGCGGTCAGGGGATCGGCGGCGTTGGACGTGCCGCGAACGGTGAAGATCTCAGACGCCGACATAACGATGCACCAGCTCCGCATCGCGATCGAGATCCGCACCCGTGCCGGACCACACCGTGCGGCCCTTTTCGATCGCGTAATGGCGGTCCGCCAAGCGGCGGAGCACCCGCAAATTCTTATCGACGATCAGGATCGATTGGCCGTCCGCTTTCAGCGTTTCGATGCAGCGCCAGATTTCGGCGCGGATCACGGGGGCGAGGCCTTCGGTCGCTTCGTCGAGGATGAGGAGATCGGGATTGGTCATCAGCGCGCGGCCGATGGCGAGCATTTGCTGCTCGCCGCCCGACAACGTGCCGGCGGATTGCGTCAGGCGCTCACCCAAACGCGGGAACAGCGCGGTCACGCGCTCGATGGTCCATGGCGTGGCGCGCTTCAAGCGATTGGCGGCGGTCGCGACCAGATTTTCGTGCACCGTCAGTGTCGGGAAGACTTGGCGCCCTTCGGGCACGAGGCCGATGCCGAGCCGCGCGATCCCTTCGGGCGGGCGGCCGATCAGCGCGGTGCCGCCGAATTCGATCTTGCCGCCGCGCGCTTTGACCAGCCCCATGATGGTGCGGATCGTCGTGGTCTTGCCCACGCCGTTGCGGCCCAGCAGCGTCACGACCTCGCCGCGATCGATCGACAATTCGATGCCGAACAAAACTTGGCTGTCGCCGTAGGCGGCCGCGAGATCGGAAACGCGCAGCATCAAGCGTCTCCTTCGCCGAGATAGGCAATGCGCACGGCCGGGTCCGCTTGGATCGCGGCCGCATCGCCCGTGGCGATCGCGCGCCCGCCGACCAGCACCGAAATACGGTCGGCGAGGGAGAAGACCGCCTCCATATCGTGCTCGACCAGCAGCATCGCGAAGCGGCCTTTGAGGCTTTGCAGCAGCTCGACCATCTGCGCGCTTTCGACCGCACCCAGACCCGCCATCGGCTCGTCGAGCAGCAGCAAACGAGGCTCCATGGCGAGGGCGACGGCGAGTTCGAGCTGCTTGCGCTCGCCATGCGACAGCGACGCGACTTGTTCGTCCGCGCGCGCTTTCAGGCCGACGCGTTCGAGCAGCGCGTAAGCGGGATCGCGCAAGCTATGGTCGCCGCGCGCGGCGCGGAAAAAGCGGAAGGAATGTCCCTGATGGGCCTGCACGGCCAAGGCGACGTGATCGAGGGCGGTGTAGCTGCCCATCAGCTGCACGATCTGGAACGTGCGGCCCAACCCGCGATGGACGCGCGCATGCACGGGCAGGGCGGTGATGTCCTGCCCGTCGAGCAGGATGCGGCCGCCATTGGGCGCCAGCTCGCCGGTCAATTGATTGATGACCGTCGTCTTGCCCGCCCCGTTGGGGCCGATCAGCGCGTGGATTTCGCCCGCGCGCACGTCGAGCGTCAGGTTATCCGTCGCGGTCAGGCCGCCGAAGGTCTTGTAGAGGCTTTCGATCGACAGCAGCGGGGCAGCACTCATTTGCCGCCCCCGCCGATGAATTTAAACAGGCCCGACAGCCCGCCCCGGAAATAGAGGATGATCAGGATCAGGATGGGCCCAAGGAAGAATTGCCAGCGCTCGGTCCAGCCGCTGAGCACGGTTTCGAGCGTCAGCAGCGCGAACGCGCCGAACAGCGGCCCCAGCAGCGTGCCGGCCCCGCCGAGGATGACCATCACCATCAGCTCGCCCGATTTCGTCCAATGCAGCATGTCGGGGCTGACGAAGCGCGCGTAATTCGCGACCAAGCCGCCCGCGAGACCCGCGCCCATGCCCGCAATGGTGAAGGCGGCGAGCTTGTAGCGATAGACGGCGATGCCCATCGCCGCGACGCGGCGCTCGTTCTGGCGGATGGCGCCCAGCACCATGCCGAAACGCGATCCGGCGATCCGCCACAGCAGCAGATAGAAAGCGATCGTGACGATCAGCACGATGAAATAGAAGATCGTGTCGTCGCGGGTGTTGAGCCCGAACAGCGCGTTGCGCCGGCGGATGATCAAGCCGTCGTCGCCGCCGTAGTATTTCAGCGACACGAACAGGAAGAACAGCATCTGCGCGAAGGCGAGCGTGATCATGATGAACTGCACGCCCGAAGTGCGCAGCGCCAGCGATCCGATCAGCAGCGCGAACAACCCGGCGACCAGGATCGCGGCGGGAACGGCGATCAGGAATTGCTCGGTGCCGGGAATGAATCCCAGCAGCGGCTCGCCCAATCGCAGATGCTGGAACAGGATGCCGACCGTATAGCCGCCCACGCCGTAGAACGCCGCGTGGCCGAAGCTGATCATGCCGCCGAAGCCGAGCACCAGGTTCAAGCTGCCCGCCGCGATCGCGTAGATCAGAAGGCGCGTGGCGAGCGGCGTGGTCGCGGGCAGGCCGACTTCCTTGGCGACGAAGGGCAGGACGATCAATGCCGCCACCAGGATCGCGATCGCGATCAGCGCCTTGCCGGAGAATTTGAAAGGATCGTGCATCGCCGATCAGCTCCGCGCCGGGAACAGCCCTTGCGGGCGCCAGAGCAGCACGATCGCCATCAAGACATAGACGCCCATCGAGGCGAGCCCGGCGGAAAGCTGGTCGGCCTCCGACGGGTTGGACAGCATTCCGCGCACGAGCTGGGGCAGGAAGGCGCGCAGCAGCGTGTCGACCAAGCCGACGACAATGGCGCCGAACAAGGCGCCGCGGATGGAGCCCACGCCGCCGACCACGACGACGACGAAGGTCATGATCAGGATCTGCTCGCCCATGCCGACTTGCACCGATAGCAGCGGCCCGGCCATCACGCCCGCGAAACCGGCGAGCAAAGCGCCCAGGCCGAAAACCAGCGTGTAGAGAAGTTTGATGTCCACGCCCAGGGCGCGGACCATGTCGCGATTGGTGGCGCCCGCGCGGATCAGCATGCCCAGGCGCGTGCGCTGGATCAGCGCGTAAAGCCCGGCGGCGATAACGAGACCGGCGACGATGATCGTCAGGCGATAGACCGAGAACGCCATGCCCGGCAGAATTTCGATCGAGCCCGACAAAGCGGCGGGAACGCCGACGAACAGCGGCTGGCGGCCGAAAATCAAGGAGACGGACTCGTTGAACAGCAATACGAGGCCGTAGGTCGCGAGCACCTGATCGAGATGGTCGCGGTCGTAGAGTTTGCGGATGACGAGATATTCGATCGCAAGGCCGGTGACGGCGGCCGCCGCGAGGCCCGCGGGGATCGCGAGCAGGAAGGAGCCCGTCGCCGATGCGGCGATCGAGCCCGCATAGGCGCCGACCATGTAGAGCGAGCCATGGGCGAGATTGATGATGCCCATGATGCCGAAAATCAGCGTCAGCCCCGCCGCGAGCAGGAACAGCATGACGCCGAGCTGCAGCCCGTTCAGAACCTGTTCGACGAAAAGAAGCGACATACCGATCCGAAAACCGACGCCCGGAAACCGGCCCCCGAATGGGGCGGCGGCTTCCGGGCGCGATTCAAACGCTTAGAGTTTGCACTGCGCCGCGTAGATGTCGCCGTGCGCGGTCAGCACTTTGCGCTGCGTGACGATTTCCATCTCGCCCGACGCGGCCTTGCCGGCCTTCAGCGCGTACCAATCCTGGATCGGGTGCTGGTTGGGCCCGAACTTGAAGGCGCCGCGCACCGAAGCGAAATCGGCCTTCACCATCGCCGTGCGGAACGCGTCCGGCTTGATGTCGCCCTTGGTCTGCCGCAACGCCGCCGCGATGGCCAGCGCCGTGTCGTAGCTTTGCGAGGCGTAGTAGGTCGGCGTGCGGTTGTGCTTCTGCGTGAAGCCGGCCATGAACTTCTTGTTCGCGGCGTTGTCGAAATCGACGTTCCAGTGCGACGACACCCACAGCCCGTCGGCGACGTCGCCCACGGCCTTCAGCGTCGTGTGGTCGAGCGACGGGGCCGCGACGACCATCGGGACGCGGCCGATAAGGCCGGCTTGCGCGTATTGGCGCAGGAAGGCGATGCCGAGGCCGCCCGGATGGAACTGGAAGACCACGTCGGGATTGGCCGCGCGGATCGCCGCCATTTCGGCCGCGTAGTCGGTCTGGTCGAGGCGCGTGTACTGCTCGCCCACGATCGTGCCGCCGAACATGCGCTTGAAGCCGGCGAGCGCGTCCTGGCCCGCCTGATAGTTCGGCGCCAAAATGAACGCGCGCTTATGGCCGAGTTCCTTGGCCACCTGGCCGGCGGATTCGTGCAGCGTGTCGTTTTGCCAGGCGATCGAATAGAAGTTCTTGTGGCATTCCTTGCCGGCGAAGTTCGACGGCGAGGCGTTGGGCGACACGTAGATCGCGTCGGCGTCCAGAATATCGGGCAGCGTGGCGCCCAGGATGTTCGAGAACACGATGCCGGTCAGCAGCTTGATGCCGTCGTTGCGCAGCATGCGCTCGGCGACCGTCTTGCCTTGGCCGGGGCGGAAGCCGTCGTCTTCCACGACGACCTGCACGGGCACGCCGCCCAGCTTGCCGCCTTCCATATCGACCGCGAGGTTGAAGGCGTCGCGGATATCGGCGCCGATATAGCCACCGGGACCCGACAAGGTCGTGATCAGCCCGATGCGCACGGCGCTTTGCGCGCGCAGCAGCGACGGGGCGGCGAGGGTGGCGGCACCCGCACCGGCGACGGTGAGAAACGTTCTTCTCTTCATCTTTGCCTCTCCTGTTTGAAGCCCCGGTCTCGGCCGAAGCTTTAGACTTAAACTATTTCTAACCCAACGCCCGGACGCTGCCTAGCCGTCAGATTTTGACCCAGCCCGGCGGCGGCACCTTGCCGGGATGGACCGATCCGCAATGCGGGCAAACCCGCGCCTTTTCATCGGCGTAGAAGGCATCGTAAAGCGGCGGCAGGTCTTTGACGATATCCTTCAATTCCACTTCGACGCGGTGGACTTTGCCGCCGCATTCGAAGCAATACCACTCGAAACCGTCGATATCGCCGGGGCGGCGCGCGCCCTCGATCACCAGGCCGACGGAATCGGCCACCGGGCGCTGGGGCGAATGGATGGTATGGGGCGGCAGCAGGAACACGTCGCCTTCGCGGATCGTGACGTCGTAGATCTTCCCCCGATCCGCGATCTTCAGGATCATGTCGCCCTTCAGCTGATAGAAGAACTCCTCGGCCGGGTCGTCGTGGAAATCGACGCGCGAGTTCGGCCCGCCGACCACCATGACGATGATGCCGCCGTTCTGATACAGCGTCTTGTTGCCGACCGGCGGCTTCAGGAAATGCCGGTTCTCGTCGATCCATTTCTGGAAGTTGAACGGCTGGCGGAACGAAAGTTCGGAAACGGGGGGGGAGGGCAGGTCGAGAATGGACATGACTTATTCTCCCTTCAGCTGAGTTTGAGGCCGCTTTTCGCGATGGCGGTTTCGATCGCCTTCTTTTCGGTGTCGGTGAGGCCCAGCAGCGGCATACGGACCTCGCCGCCCGTTTGCCCCAGACAATCCTGCCAATACTTGGCGTGAGCATGGGGTTTCTCGGCCGGGCGGCTGTGTTTGAACGCTTCGCGCACCGGCTCCAGGCTGTCGCGGATGCGCTTGGCTTCCTCGATCCGGCCCGCGAAGGCGAGGTCGGTGTAGTCGCGCATGCGCTTGTCGGCGGCCGTCTGGAACAGGAAGGGCGGATTGGAGCAGAGATAGACCTGCCATTTGAGTTCGACGATGTTGTCGAACCATTCCTCCTCCGACGCGGTCGAGACGATCAGATTGTCGCCCGCGAGCCGCGTGAGTTCGGCATACATCGGGCGCGGCACAGAATACTTGATCGCCACGACGTTCGGGATTTCGGCGAGGCGCGCGCAAAGCTGCGGGCTCATCAGATAGCCGGAGTCCGGATGGCTCCACAACGCGATGCCGATATCCACCTGGCGCGCGACATGGCTGTAGTAGTTGAACAGCGTTTCGTCCTGCGCCTTCAGGAAATGCAGCACGGGCGCGTGGACGACGATGTAATCCGCGCCGGCCTTTTGCGCGTGCTTGGCGAGTTCGATGACCGTGTCCATATTCTGGTCGGAGCACGACATGATCGTGCCCGCGCGTTTGCCGGTCGCCTCGACCGCCAGATCGAACATGCGTTTGCGCTCGGCCAAGCTCATGGAGAAGAACTCGCCCTGCTTGCCGGCGATGAACAGGCCGTCGATGCCGAGCTTGCCGACCCAGTGATCGACATTACGCTGGAACCCGGCTTCGTCGATCGCGCGCTCCGGACCCTTGAAGGGCGTCAACGCGGCGGCCCACACACCCTTCATATTCGTGCGGGCGTAGGTCTTGGCTTCGCTGCGGGAATATTTCATCGCGGTATCTCCCGGTTCGTCAGCCCATCGCCATGCGATGGGAGACGTTCTTCACGATCATATAATGGTGCAGACCTTCCGCACCGCCTTCGCGGCCGTAACCGCTTTCCTTCACGCCGCCGAACGGCGTTTCGGCGACCGACGCTTCCAGCGTGTTGATCGACAGATTGCCGCATTCCACGCCGTCGGTCAGCAAATCGACGTTGCGCGCCGAATGGGTGAAGGCATAGGCCGCCAGGCCGAAGGGCAGCGAATTGGCTTTCTCGATGCCTTCCTCCAGCGTGCGCACGGGGGCGATCAGCGCCAGCGGCCCGAAGGGCTCGACGCTCATCGCCTTCACGTCGTCGGGCACGTCGGCGAAGACGGTGACGGGGAAGTAATAGCCGCGATTGCCGATGCGCGTACCGCCCGCCAGCAACTTGGCACCCTTGGCTTTGGCGTCGGCGGTTAGGTCTTCCATCGCCGCCAAGCGGCGATGATTGGCGACCGGGCCCATTTGCGTGGCGGGATCGAGCCCGTCGCCGACCTTGATCGCCTTGGCACCTTCCACGAAGGCGTCGCGGAACGCGGCGTAGTTCTTTTCCAGCACGAAGAAGCGCGTGGGCGAGGTGCAAACCTGGCCCTGATTGCGCGACTTGCGGATGACCGACAGGCGTGCGGCTTCGATCGGATCGACATCGTCGCACACGATCACGGGCGCATGCCCGCCCAATTCCATCAGCACCGGCTTCATCGCTTGCGCCGCGCGCTCGCTCAACCATTTGCCCACGGCGGTGGAGCCGGTAAAGGCGACCATGCGCACCGGCTGGCGGGGGATGAGGTAGCTCGAAATATCCGCCGGCACGCCGAAGACGAGGTTGAACACGCCCGCCGGCAAACCCGCATCGTGCAAGGCGCGCGCGATATGCATGGCGCCCGCCGGCGTTTCCTCGGCGGCTTTGATGATGATGGCGCAGCCCGACGCGATGGCACCCGCGATCTTGCGGCAAGGCTGGCTCATCGGGAAATTCCACGGCGAGAACGCGGCGACCGCGCCGATCGGCTGGTGATGGACGATATAGCGAATGCCCTGTTCGCTGGGGATGACGCGGCCATAGAGGCGTACGGCTTCGCCCGCGTCCCATTCGAAGAATTCGCAGCCGCGAATGACTTCCAGGCGCGCTTGCGCAATCGGCTTGCCGTGTTCGCGGGTGATCGATTGGGCGATCTCCTCCTGCCGCTCGCGCATCAAGGCGGCGGCGCGGCACAGGACCGCGGCGCGCTTATGCGCCGAGGTGCGGCTCCACAGCGCGAAGCCCTTGGCGGCGGCGGCGAGGGCATCGTCGAGATCGGCCGTGGTCGCGACCGGGCAGAGCCCGATTTCGGTTTCGTCGGCGGGGTTGAGAATGGGCAGCGTGTCGGACGTCTTGCGCCACTTGCCGTCGATATAAAGCCCGATTTCGGGATAGGCCGGCATCTTCGCGGTGCTCCTGTTCGCCTCGATTGGGAAGGATTGTCCCGCCGCCGCGTTTGAGAGACTAGACGGAATTTTTCGATTGATTGATAGTCCTAGCCTATGAATGTCGAGTTACGCCATCTGCGCGGTTTCATGGCCGTCGCCGAAGCGGGCGCCTTCCGCCGGGCGGCGGAACGCCTGCGCATCAGCCAGCCCGCTTTGTCGGCGCTGATCCGCGATCTGGAGCAGCAGGTCGGCGTCGCGTTGTTCGACCGCACGACGCGCCGGGTGGAGATGACGCAGGCCGGGCGCGAATTCATGCCCCAGGCGGAAAAGCTGCTCGCCGATATCGATGCCTCGCTGCGCGGGCTCACCGATCTTGCGCAGCGCCGCAAGGGCCATGTCGCCGTCGCCTGCGCGCCGCTGCTCGCCAGCGTTTTGATGCCGGGCTTGATCGCCGCCTTCACCCGCGCGTATCCAGGTGTCCGGGTTTCGTTGATCGATGCGGGCACGGATATGATCGTCGACAAGGTGCGCGGCGGCGAGGCCGATCTGGGGATCGGCACGTTCGCGGCGGGGGAGGCGGGGATTTCGCAAACCCGCCTGATGCACGACACGTTGATGGTGTTCGCGCCGGCGAGCGAAGCGGGCGGGCGCAAGCGCCGCTCGACGACCTGGGCCGAGATCGCCGACGCGCCGTTGATCGCGCTGACCCGCGAAAGCGGTTTGCGCGCGCTGGTCGAAATGGGGTTCGGCGGGTTGGGGCGCCCCGCGCGCCCGGCCTATGAAGTCTCGCATGTCACGACGGCGGTGGCGCTGGTCGAAGCGGGCCTTGGGCTAGCCGTACTCCCCGCGATCGCGCGCAAGATCGCGCATGATCGGCGCGTGACGCTAAAGGAGCTGCGCGGGCCGCAAGTCGGGCGCGATATCAGCCTGATCTCGGCGGCGGGCCGTTCGCTGACCCCGGCGGCGGCGGCGTTCACGGCTTTGGCGCGCGCGAGTGCGGCGAAAGCCTTGGCGCATGGCGGGGCGGGGGATCGCAAGTGACCCGCGCGTGGCAACGCATGCTGTCGGGGCGGCGGCTCGATCTGCTCGACCCGTCGCCGCTGGATATCGAGATCGAGGATATCGCGTTAGGCCTGTCGCGCGTCGCGCGCTGGAACGGGCAGACGACCGGCGCGCATGGGTTTTCGGTCGCGCAGCATTCGCTGCTGGTGCTCGATATTTTCGACGCGGCGATGACGCGCCCGACGCGCGAGATGCGCCGTGCGGCGCTGTTGCACGACGGCAGCGAATTCGTGACCGCCGATCTGATCACGCCGTTCAAGGCGGTGATCGGCGATTCGTATAAATCGCTGGAGAAGCGCGTGCAGGCGGCGGTGCATCTGCGCTTCGGCTTGCCCGCGCGATTGCCGGAGGAATGGACTCTCGCGATCAAGCGCGCGGATCGCGAAGCCGCTTACATCGAGGCGGTGGCGCTGGCCGGGTTCACCGAGGCGGAAGCGCGCAAGGTCTTCGCCTTCCGCCGCCAGCCCCATGTCGCGACGCTGAAAGCGTGGTCGGCCGAAGAAGCGCGGGAAAAGTTTTTGGCGAAATTCGCGAAGCTGGCTTAGCCCTTCGGCGTGTCGATGGAGCCGATCATGGCCCGGCCTCGCCCTTCGACAGGCTCAGGGTGAGGCCTACTGAACGAGCCTCATGGTGAGCTTGTCGAACCATGAGGCCGGCACGCTTTCGATCAAGCCATCGTCTTCGGCTGATCGTTGCGGTCGATCGTCGCCTGCAACGCGTAGAACCCGGCTTCGAACGGGCCGACGGCGCCGCTCGCTTCCAGCTTCTTGTCGGCCAGCGCCGTGCGGCAATATTCGGCGAATTTCGAATCGTCGCCCCAGCCTTCGACGATCACGATCCAGCGAGGGACGCGATTGGCGACACCCCGCGCTTTTTCTTCCGCGTTCACCACGGCGCTGGCATCGGCATCGGCGCGCAGCAGATGCGCACCCGCGACAAAGCCCTGGCGCGCGATTTCCGGCAGGATCGTTTCGGCCAGCGCCTTGCGATGTTCTTCGGCGCGCGCGGGCTCCACGTCGTAGCGCAACGTCAGCGCCAACCCACCTTGGCCCGAACCGAAGCTCGCCCCCACTTCGCAGATCGAACGCGCGACGTTGCGGAAATGCTTCACGGTGGACACGGTCCATGGCGTGGGGCTTTGCAGCCGCGCGTGGTAGGCGGGGCCGGTCACGTCGCCATGGGTTTGCGCTTCGTAGAGATTGAAGAATTCGAGGCTGGCGTCGCGCGCCACGTAGCGCCGGCCGCGCAGGAAGCCGGGGATGGCGACGCGCTCGGGCATGTGTTCGGTGCCGTGCCACGCATAGAATTCGGCGCGGCCCTCGGGAGCGATGTCATGCCAGATCGCGACGGCGCCAAGTCCAACCAAACTCATCGATATCTCCGCGGTTTTTGAGCTGCTGTCGTAAAAATGATATTGCATTCCAGTTTGGAATTCAGTATCAATTTTTCATAATCGCCCTGGGAAACCGCCCGCCACCAACGAGACATTCATGACGGTCAACGCGGTCGAGCGCTGTCTTGCGATCATCGAGGTTCTGGCCGGCGAGGCGGAGCCGATGGAGCTGTCCGAGCTTGCGCGCCGGGTCGAGCTGCCGCCCAGTGCGGGTCACCGAATTCTTGCGACATTGATGGCGCGCGGCTGGGTCGTGCAGGACCCCGCGACGCAAAGCTACGCGCTGTCCTTGCGCCTCAGCACGCTCGCCTTCCGCAATCTCGACGCGCGCGCCGTGCCCGACATGGTGCAAGCCGTGCTCGATCGCTTGGCCAAGCGCACCCACGAATATTGCCGCTTGGCGATCGTCGAAGGCGAAGACCTCGTTTGGGTCGCGCGCGCGCAAGGCGCCCCGCCGGGCCTGCGCTACGACCCCGATATGGGGCAGGAGATCGTGCTGCACGCGACCGCCAACGGCAAAGCCTGGCTGTCGACGCTCCCCGAAAGCGAAGCCTTGCGCATCGTTTGCGCGCGCGGATTTAAATCTCGACGCCCGCTCGGGCCCCGCGCGGTGAACGACGTCGAATCCTTCCGCCGCGAACTCGCCGATGCGCGCGCGCAGGGCTACGCCAAAGCGGTGGACGAGGCGGAGACGGGGACGGCGGCTTTGGCCGTGCCCTTCTTCGCCGGTCTCGATTCCAAATCGCCGGTCGCGGGCACGATCAGCGTCGCGGGTCCGATCCTGCGCATCGATCCGGCGCGCTACGCCGATCTCGCCGAAGCGCTGAAAACCGCGTCGCGCGAAATCGCGGAGATTTGGCCGCTGCGCATCCGTCAACGCGACATGGCGCCCGCATGAGCGCCGCTTTCGCCCGCCTTCGCGAACCCGTGCTGTGGTTCGCCGGCATGCTGCTGCTGTGGGAACTGGTCGTGCGCGTCTTTGCGTTACCGACCTTCGTGCTGCCGGCCCCGTCGAACTTCCTGATGCGCGTGGTCAACGAGTATCCGCGCTTCGTCACGCACGGCCTGATCACCACGCGCCTCATCATCTACGGCTTCGTCGCAGGTGCGGTGCCGGGCCTCATCCTCGCCTATCTGATCGCGAATTCGCGGCGCTGCGAAATGCTGCTCTATCCGCTGGTCGTGTTCGTCCAGGGCCTGCCCAAGATCACGCTGGCGCCGATGATGCTCGTCTGGTTCGGCTACGCCGATTTCCCGAAGATACTGCTGACGGCGCTGATCACGTTCTTCCCTGTGCTGGTCGATGGCGTGGCGGGGTTCAAGGCGGCCGACCGGCGTTTGTTCTATTTGAGCCGCTCGATGAACGCGTCGTGGTGGCAGACCTTCCGCTACATCGAGTTGCCGGCGGCGGCCCCCGCGATTTTCTCCGGCTTCAAAACGACGATCGTCATCGCGGTGACCGTCGTCATCGTCGTCGAGTGGATGAACTCGAATAACGGGCTCGGCTACATCGTGCTGCGCGCGATGGACAACAAGGATACGCCGCTGATCTTCGCTACGTTGGTCGTCGCGTCGGCGATCGGTGTGGCGTTGAGCTACGCGATGGCGTCGCTCGAGAAATTGCTGCTGCCCTGGCGGCGCAAGTAAACCAACCAACGAAGTTCAACGAAGGAGGAAACGATGAATAAGTTCACGAAACTCGCCGCTGTGGCGGCCGGCCTCGTGCTGGCGTCGGCGGCTTCGGCGGTCGCCGCCGAAAAGCTGACGCTGACGATGAACTGGCGCGCGGATTCGGCGCATCTGGGCTTCGCGATGGCGCAGAAGAACGGCTATTACGCCGCCGAAGGCCTGGAAGTCGTGCTGCAGGAAGGCCGCGGTTCCGGCGTCGCCGCCCAGCTCGTCGCGACGGGGCAGAGCGATCTGGGTCTCGCCGATGCGGGTGCGATCCTCAACGCGGCGTCCAAGGGTGCCCCCATCAAGATCGTTTCGACGATCTGGAAGGCCGGCCAATTCGGCATCAACTTCCTCGACAAGTCGGGCATCAAGACGCCGAAGGACCTCGCCGGCAAGAAGATCGCCGTGGCGCCGGGTGCGGCGGTGGTGCCGCTCGTCCCGCTGTTCCTGAAGGCGAACGGCATTCCCGAATCCTCGGTCACGATCGTTTCGGCCGCCCAGGCCGCGAGCCTCGGGCTGCTGACCTCGGGCGGTGTCGACGCCGTCGCCGAAACGCCGGAAAACATCGTGGTGCCGCTGGCCGCCCAAGGCCAGAAGGCGAGCGTCATCTACTTCTACGACAACGGCGTGCCGCTGATCAGCTTGAGCCTCGTCGCGCGCGACGACAAGCTGGCCGCCCGTCCGGACGTCTACAAGAAGTTCGTCGCCGCCACGGCGAAGGGCTGGGAAGCGGCGATCAAGGATCCGTCCGCGTCGGTTGACGCGCTGAAGGCGCTGTTCCCCGACATGGAAAAGTCGAAGGACGATCTGCTGAAGGGGGCGGTCTATAGCTTCGCGTCGGTCTGCCCGGCGGGCAAGGGCGACACGATCGGTGCCACCAAGCCGGAAGTCTGGCAGAAGACCTACGAGGTGATGACCACCGCGATGGGCTTCCCGACCGACAAGCCGATCACGAACTACTACACCAACGCCTATCTGCCGGCGTCGCCGGTTCTCTGCCCGTAATCGGGTTTTCCGGCGGCGCGGAGGAGCGATCTTCCGCGCCGCCGGATCCGTTTTCAGATCGAGCGATGAACGCACCGATGAAAAGCTTCCGCCAACGCACCGCCTGGATCGCGTGGATCGCCTATCCCACGCTCGCGGTCGCGTTGTGCTTGGGGCTGTGGGAAGCGCTGGTGCGGATCAACGACGTGCCGCTCTATATCCTGCCCAAGCCGTCGGATTTCCTCGCGCGTCTCGTCGTCGATCGGACGACCGTGTTGGCGCAGGCTTGGGCGACGTCGGTGTCGATCGCGCTGGGCTTCGGCATGGCCGTGCTGGTCGCCGTACCGCTCGCCCTCGCGATCATCTCGGTCGGTACGCTCGAGCGCGGCCTGTTTCCGGTCATCGTCTTCCTCAACATCATGCCCAAGACCGTGATCGGGCCGATCCTGATCGTGTGGTTCGGCGTCAGCCCCGCGGTCGCGGTCTTCATCGTTTTCCTGATGTGCTTCTTCCCGATCCTGGTCGACAGCATGTCGGGCTTCCGCGCGACCGATCCGCGCTTGCGCTACATCACACGCTCGATGGGCGCGTCGGCCTTCCAGACCTTCCGCTATGTCCGCTTGCCCGCCGCGATGGGCTACATCTTCGCCGGCATGAAAATCGGCATCGTCAAGGCGGTCGAAGGCGTCATCATCGCGGAGTTCATCGGCTCCAGCGCCGGCCTCGGCTTTATGATCATGCGCGCGTCGAGCTTCATGGATATGGAGCTGATGTTCAGCGGCCTGATCGCGACGGCGCTGGTGGCGCTGGTGTTCAACGGCGCGATGCTCGCCGCCGAGAAGTTTTTGATGCCGTGGAACCGTCCGCGGCACGCTTGATCTTTAGCAACAGGACCGATCGAGAATGACGACAGGCGCCTCCATCGTCGCGCGCGGCATCACCAAGGTGTACGGGAACGACAGCTCGGCCTATCACGCGCTGGGGCCGATCGATCTCGACATCAAGCCGGGCGAGTTCGTTAGCTTGATCGGCCCGTCGGGCTGCGGCAAGAGCACGACTTTGCTGCTCGCGTCGGGGCTCGAGCCCGTCACCCAAGGCAGTATCGAGGTCGACGGCAAGCCGTTGACCAAGCCGATCACCGAAGTCGGGATCGTGTTCCAGGACCATCTACTGCTCGATTTCCGCACGGCGATGAAGAACGTCATGCTGCAGCAGGAAATCCGCGGCCTCGACAAATCGGTCATTCAAGCGCGCGCGGAATCGCTGTTCGAGCGTCTCAATCTCAAGGGCGCGGAAAACCGCTATCCCTGGCAGCTCTCGGGCGGCATGCGCCAGCGCGTGTCGATCGCGCGCGCCCTCGTGCACGATCCCTCGATGCTGCTGATGGACGAGCCCTTCGGCGCGCTCGACGCGATCAGCCGCACCCAGATCCGCCACGATCTGGAAATGCTGTGGCTCGACACGCGCAAGACCGTGCTGTTCATCACGCACTCGATCGACGAGGCCGTGGGCCTCAGCGATCGCGTGCTGGTCATGTCGAAGGGCCCGGGCACGATCGTCGAGGAGATCAAGATCGATCTGCCCCGGCCGCGCCCGGCGCATCTGGGCGAATATCCGGAATTCACCAAATACGCGAACCGGATCTATTCGATCTTCGAAAAGCTCGGCGTCTACAAGTTCAAGTGAAGCGATGAAGCGCTATATGATGATCGGCGCGCCGGTGACGACCGTGCGCACGCCCGCCTTGCTGACGGAATATCTGCAAGGGCTTGGCGTCGCGGTCGAGATCGACACGCGCCATGTCGATCCCGGCGATCTCGACGCCTTCATGGCGGCGGCGAATGCGGACAGGTCGATCGACGGCTTGCTCGTCACGATGCCGCATAAACGCACGATCATTCCGCATCTCGAAGCGATCTCGGCCGTTGCTCGACGGGCGGGCAGCGTCAACGCGGCGAAGCGTGGGTTAGGCGGGCGTTTCGTCGGCGCGCAATATGACGGGATCGCGCTGGTCAACGCGCTGCTGGTGCGCGACGTGGCCGTCGCGACGTCGACTATTCTGCTCGCCGGGATCGGCGGGGCGGGACTGCCGATCGCCCAGGCGATTTTGGCGCAGGGCTGCAAGCGCTTGGCGATTTCGGACACGAGCGCCGACATCGTCGCCAAAGCGGTCGAAAGCCTGCGCGATCTCGGCCCCGTCGCGGCCTATGACGGGGGCGATCACGACATTCTGGTCAACGCCACGCCGCTGGGTATGCGCGACGGCGATCCATCGCCCTTCGACGAAGCCCAGATCGCCAAGGCGGTGAGCGTCGCCGATATCGTCGCCGATCCGCCCAAGACGCGCCTTGCCGCGATGGCGCGCGCGGCGAAAGTGCCGGTCGTCACGGGCCGCGACATGGTCGGCAGCCAAGTGAAGCCGATCGGCGATTGGCTGATCGCGGCGGGTCTCGAACAGTAACTACGGCGCGGTCTGCAACGCGTCGTCGCGCCAATGGCCGCCGATCGCTTGGATCAGCGAGACCGCAGCACTCTGCCGGTCGGTGATCGATTGCGCCTCGGCAAGCCGCGCGCTCAGCGCCGTCGTCTGCACGACGATCACGTCGGCATAACCGATCTGACCGGCCAGATACTGGTTGCGGGCGATCGCTTCGGCTTGGTTGGCGGCGCGCGCGGCGGCGACGCGGAATTCGGCGACATTCGCCAGTACGCGGATCGCGGCGAGCTGATCTTCCGTCTGCTGGAAGGCGACGAGAACCGCACCGCGATAATTCGCGACCGTCTGCGCATAGGCGGCGCGCGCCTGTTCGACGCGCGCGGCCGTCGCGCCGAAATCGAGCAGCGTGACCGTGCCCGAAACGCCCAGCGACCACAGCGTGCTCGCCGCGTCGAACAGCTTGCCCACGCGCTGCGCGCTCGACGTCAGATCGCCGGTCAAATCGACGACCGGGAAATACGCCGCGCGCTGGATGCCGATATTGGCGTTGGCGGCGGCGACGCGCCGCTCGGCGGCGGCGACATCCGGCCGGCGTTCGAGCAATTCGCCCGGCACGATCGACGGGATCGCGGGGATGGTCGGCGTCGCGACGGCCTCATGCAGCGCGAAGGTCGACGGGTTTTCGCCCGCCAGCACGGCGATGGCATGTTCGAGCTGGGCGCGCTGGCGGTCGAGGTCGCTCGCGTTGGCGCGCGCGTTATACAGGGCCGTTTCCGCTTGCAGCACGTCGGAACGCTGCGCCGTACCCGCGTTGTAGCGGTTCTGCACGATGGTCAACGCGCGCTCATACGCCGTGATCGTATCGGCATAGATCGCCTTTTGCGCTTCCAGGCCGCGCAGTTGAACGTAGTTCAACGCCATTTCGCCTTGCGCCGACAAGGTCGCGGCCAGCAGGTCGGCGCGGCTCGCCTCGGCCAGCGCGCCCGCTTGGCTCGCCGTGGCGCCGATCCGGCCCCACAGATCGGGCTCCCACGTCGCACCTACAGTCGCGTTGTACGCGACCGTATAGCTGCCCGTGCTGCGGTTCGTCGTCGTGGTCGTGCGGCTGGTCGAACTCGTGCTGGGGTTTTCGGTCATGCTGCCGCCGGCACTCAAATTGACGGTCGGCAGATAGGCCGCGCGCTGTTCGCGCACCAGTGCACGCGCTTGGTCGTAGGCGGCCTTCGCGGCGGCGAGCGTTTGGTTCGAGACCGAGACGCGCTGTTGGAGATCGTCGAGGATTGGATCCTCGAATAATCGCCACCATTCGCCGCGCGCGATGTCGTCGGCGGGGGCGGCGACGCGCCAGCCCGGATCTTCCTTGAACGTGGCGGGCGGCGCCGACGTCGTCGGGCGCAGATATTCGGGCACGAGATCGCAACCGGCGACCAAGGCCGTGCAAGCGAGAAGGAATGTGCGGCGGGCGATCATGGCGTGACAGGTCCCGGCGCCGTCCGGCGCAGGCGCAAACGGTCGAGGGCGAGATAGACGACGGGCGTGATGAGAAGGGTGAGGAACTGACTCGCGATCATGCCGCCGACGATGGTGATTCCCAAGGGGCGGCGCAACTCCGCCCCGTCGCCGAAGCCGATGGCGAGCGGGATCGCGCCGAAAATCGAGGCCAGCGTCGTCATCAGAATGGGCCGGAAGCGCAGCAACGCCGCTTCGCGGATCGCTTCGCGCGGCGAAAGGCCGTGCGTGCGTTCCGCGTCCAACGCGAAATCGATGATCATGATCGCGTTCTTCTTGACGATGCCGATCAGCATGATGATGCCGACCATGCCGATCAGATCGAACGCCGTGCCCGTCGCCAGCAGCGCCAGGAACGCGCCGATCCCGGCGGAGGGCAGGGTGGTGAGCACCGTCAGCGGATGGATCCAGCTTTCGTAAAGAACGCCGAGCACGATATAGATCGCGACGATGGCGGCGAGGATCAGCAGCGGCATCGTGCGCGTCGTCTGCGCGAAGGTGCGCGCGGAGCCCGCGAAACTGCCATGGACCGAGGTCGGCAGGTTCAGCGAACGTTGCGCTTCCAGCAGAAGATCGGCGGCTTCGCCCAAGGTCACGCCATCTTCGACCGCAAAGCTCAACGTCGCCGCCGGCTGGCCGCCGTCATGCGCGATCGAGGCGGGGGCGGCTTGCGGCGCCCAGCGCGCGATCTGCGACAACGGCACGAAGCCGCGCGGGGCCGTGCTGACGGGCGAACCCGTGCTCGCGTCGCGCGGCGCTCCCGAAGCCGTGCTGGGCAAGGCCGCCGCGCCGATCGGCACGTAGATATTCTCCAGCGCTTCGGGCGCGCCCATGAAACGCTGACCGACGCCCAGCACCACGCGATACTGGTTGAGATCGGCGTAGATCGTCGCGACTTGGCGCTGGCCGAAAGCGTTGTAGAGCGCGGCGTTGACCGCTTGCATCGTGACGCCGAGACGCGCCGCACGGTCGCGGTCGATCTCGACATAGACCGACATGGCACTGCGTTGCTGGTCGATGTCGACGTCGGTCAGGCCCGGCGTTTCGCGCAGCTTGGCGACGAGTTTTTGCCCCGCATCCCACAGCGTGTCGGGATCGTCGGCCTTCAACGAATATTGATAGGCGCTGTTGGATGCACGTGCGCCGATGCGCATATCCTGCACGGGGCTGAGGAACACCGTCAGCCCCGTGACGCGCGCAAGCTGCGGGCGCAAGCGCGTGATGATCGTGCGGCTGGAATCCCGCTGCGCCACCGGCTTCAGCGCGATCGACATGAAGCCGCTGCCCGCACGCGTGCCGCCCGTGAACGCGACGACCGATTCCACGCCGGGATCGGAACGCACGATGCGTTCGATCTGCCGCAGCTTGTTCTGCATGTCGCGGAACGAGATGCTTTGATCGGCGCGCAAGCCGCCGATCAGCGCGCCTGTATCCTGCTCGGGGAAGAACCCCTTGGGGATCGTCTGGATCAGATAGACGCTGCCCGCGATCGTCGCGACGAAAGCCAACAGCACGATCTTGGGATGGGCGAGGGCCCAATCGAGATCGTGCGCATAGCGCCGCTGCGCGAGGCCGAAGAGATATTCGGCCGTGCGGCTCAACGTGTTCGGCTTTTCGTCGCCACGCAGCAGCAGCGAGGCGAGCATCGGCGTCGTGGTCAGCGAGACGACGAGGCTGATCGCAATGGCGATGGTCATCGTCACCGCGAATTCGGCGAAGATGCGCCCCACCACGCCGCCCATGAACAGCAGCGGGATGAACGCCGCGATCAAGCCGACGGAGATCGACAGCACCGTGAAGCCCACGTCGCGCGCCCCGTTCAAGGCGGCCATTCGCGGGCTTTCGCCTTTCTCGATATGGCGGGCGATATTCTCCATCACCACGATCGCGTCGTCGGCGACGAAGCCGGTCGCGATTGTCAGCGCCATCAGCGACAGATTGTTGAGCGAGAACCCAGCGAGATACATGATCGCCAGCGTGCCGAGCAGCGATACGCTGATCGACACGAGCGGGATCAGCGTCGCGCGCAACGAGCGCAGGAAGAAGCTGACGACCACGACGACCAGCAGCGTGGCGACGACCAAAGCGGTCTCGACTTCCTTCAGCGAGGCGCGGATCGTCTTCGTGCGGTCGGAGGCGACGTGCAGCGAAATACCCGCCGGCAGCGAGGCTTCGAGGACGGGCAACGCCGCCTTCACCGCATCGACCGTCGCGACGATGTTGGCACCCGGCTGACGGCTGAGCAGCACCATCACCGCCGGCTGGCCGTTATAGAGGCCCATCGTGCGGACATCCTCGGGGCCATCGGTGATTTCCGCGACGTCGGAGAGGCGCACGGCCGCCCCGTTGCGCCACGCGACGACGAGGTCTTTGTAATCGGCGGCGAAGCGGCCCTGGCGCGTCGTATAGACTTGCCAGGACAAAGCCTCGCCTTCGATGGCGCCGCGCGGGCGATTGGCGCTGATCGCGGCCAAAGCGGCGCGCACGTCTTCGCTGGAGATGCCGAAGCGCGTCAATGCCAGCGGATTGAGATCGACGCGCACGGCGGGCAGGGCGGCCCCGCCCATTTCGACGTCGCCGACACCTTCGATCTGCAACAGGCGCTGCTGCACGATGTTGGAAACCGCATCGTAGATTTCGGGCGGTGTGAGCGTGGGCGAGGTCAGCGCCAGGATCAGCACGGGCGCATCGGCCGGATTGATCTTGCGATAGGTCGGATTGCTTTTGAGGGCGGCGGGCAGATCGACCCTTGCGGCGTTCAAGGCCGCCTGCACGTCGCGCGCGGCGCCATCGATCGAGCGGCTGAGATCGAATTGCAGAATGACGTTGCTGCTGCCGATGCCCGAGCGCGACGTGATTTCGGTGACACCCGCGATGGTGCCGAGATGCTTCTCCAACGGGGCCGCGACGCTCGCCGACATCGTCGATGGGCTTGCGCCGGGCACCGAGGCGGTGACAACGATGGTCGGGAAATCGACCTGCGGCAGCGGGGCGACCGGCAGCAGGAAGAACGACGCCAGGCCCGACAAGGCGATGCCGATGGTCAGCAGGATCGTGCCGATCGGGCGGCGGATGAAAGGGGCGGAGAGATTCATCGCCCCAGCCGATCGAAGAACAGGAAGATGACCGGCGTGGTGAACAAAGTCAGCGCCTGGCTGACGATCAAGCCGCCGGCGATGGCGATGCCCAAAGGCTGGCGCAGTTCCGCGCCCATGCCGGCGCCGAAGATCAGCGGCAGCGCGGCGAACAACGCGGCCAGCGTGGTCATCAGGATGGGGCGGAAGCGCAGCAGCGCAGCTTGGCGGATCGCCGCGACGGGATCGGTTTCGCCCGCACGCCGCGCCTCGATCGCGAAATCGATCATGATGATCGCGTTCTTTTTGACGATGCCGATCAACAGCACCAAGCCGATAATGCCGATGACGCCGAGATCGTTGCCGGTCAGCATCAACGCGACCAAAGCGCCCACGCCGGCCGAGGGCAATGTCGACAGGATCGTCAGCGGATGGACGAAGCTTTCGTAAAGCACGCCCAGCACGATATAGACGACGACGATCGCCGCCAGGATCAGGTAGATCTGATTGGTCAGCGCCGCGCGAAAGGCGCTGGCCGTGCCCGTGAACTTGATCGTCACACCCGGTGGCATGCCGATCTGAGCGGCGACCGCCGCGATACGGTCGACCGCGTCGCCCAGCGCCACGCCGGGCGCCACGTCGAAGCCGATCGTCGCGGCGGGATATTGGGCGACGCGCGAGACGAGCAGCGGCGCTTGGCCGGTCACGAAACGCGCGATCGTGCCCAGCGGCACCGATGTGGTCGCGTTCACCGGCACGTAAAGCCGGTTGAGGGAATCGGGTGTCGCCAGCATGCCGGGCTGGCTTTCCAGGATGACGCGATATTGCGCGGCTGGGGCGAAGATCGTCGAGACGATGCGCTGGCCGAAGGCGTTGTAGAGGGCGGCATCGATCGTCGCCGCACTGATGCCCAAGCGCGCGGCCGCATCGCGGTCGATGGCGACGGTGACGGATGCGCCGCGCGCCAACACGTTCGAGGTCGGGTCGCGCAGCATCGGCTCGCGGCGCAACGCGTCCAGAAGCCGCTCGGCGGTCGCGTTGACTTCGTCGAGCTTGGCGCCCTCCAGCGAGAAGCGATAGCGATTGGCGCCGCTCTCGGTCTCGATCGTCAGATCCTGCACGGGCTGAAGATGTAGCGTGACGCCCGCGACGGCGCTCACGCGTTCGCGCAAGCGGTCGAGCAGCGCGCTTTGGGGGCCGCGCCGTTCCTTGGCGATCAGATTGACGATCATCCGGCCTTGATTGAGCGTCGGGTTTTGCCCGTCGACGCCGACATTGGAACTGAGGCTCGCGACTTCCGGCTCGGCGAGGATCGCGTCGGCGACCTGCGCTTGAAGGGCGGCCATACGCTGGAACGATACGTCCTGGGCGGCGACGATCGTGGCGCGGATCTGGCCCGTGTCTTGTTCGGGGAACAGGCCCTTGGGGATGTGGATGTAAAGCGCCACGGTCAACGCCAGCGTCGCCGCGAAGAACAGCAGCGTGATCGCGCGAAAGGCCAGCACCCAATCGAGCATCGCCGCGTAGACCCGTGCCACGGCGTCGAACCACGCCATCGTCCAGCGCACCAAAGCGGGGGCGTGGTCTTCCGCCTCCGGTTTCATCCAGCGCGCGGTCAGCATCGGCACCAGCGTCAGCGCGACGACGGCGGAAATCAGGATCGAGATCGCCAGCGTGATCGCGAATTCGCGGAACAGCCGCCCGACGACATCGTCCATGAACAATAGCGGGATCAGCACGGCGATCAGGCTGACGGTCAGCGAGATGATCGTGAATCCGATCTCCTTCGATCCGTCGATCGCCGCGGCGAAGGGTGTCGCGCCCTTCTTCAAATGGCGCGCGATATTCTCGATCATCACGATCGCGTCGTCGACGACGAAGCCCGAGGCGATGGTCAGCGCCATCAGCGACAGATTGTTGACGCTGAAGCCCAGCTGGTACATCGCGGCGAAACTGCCGATCAGCGAGACGGGTACCGCGATGCCCGCGACGATCGTGGCGCGCAGATCGCCCAGGAACAGGAAGATCGCCAACATCACCAGCACGACCGCGAGCACGAGTTCGATGCTGACGTCGCGGACCGACGCGCGGATACCTTCGGTGCGGTCGGTCAGCAGCGTCACGCGCATGTCGCCGGGCAATTGGCGCTCGAGTTCGGGCAAGGCGCGCTTGATCGCGTCAACCGTGCCGATCACGTTGGCGCCGGGCTGGCGGCGCACTTCGACGATGATCGCCGGTGTGGCGTTCATCCACGCCCCGAGGCGCGTATTCTCGGCCGACATCACCACCTCGGCCACATCGGCCAAGCGCACCGGCGCGCCGTCGACGAAGGCGATCACGAGATTGCGATAGGCGGCGACATCGGCGAGCTGGTCGTTGGCGTCGATGCTCCAGGATCGCGTCGGCCCGTCGAAACTGCCCTTGGCGGTGTTGACGTTCGCCGCCGCGATCGCGGTGCGCAGCGTGTCGAGCGACAATCCGCGCGCGGCCAAGGCCTGCACATTCGCCTGGATGCGCACGGCGGGGCGCTGGCCGCCGCTCAAACTCACCAGACCCACACCGGGCACTTGCGCGATTTTCTTGGTGAAGCGCTGATCGACCAGGTCCTGAATCTCGGGCAGGCCGCGCGTGGGCGAGGTGACGCCAAGGGCCAGGATCGGGGCGTCGGCGGGATTGATCTTGGCGTAGATCGGCGGTGCGGGCAGGTCGCTGGGCAGCAGCGAGCTTGCCGCGTTGATCGCGGCTTGCACTTCCTGCTCGGCGACATCCAAGCGCAGATCGAGCGCGAATTGCAGCGTGATGACCGATGCGCCGGCGGAGGACGACGACGACATCCGATCGAGCCCCGCCATCTGGCCGAATTGGCGTTCCAGCGGCGCGGTTACCGTGTTCGCCATCACATCGGGGCTCGCCCCCGGATAGAGGGTGCGAACCTGGATCGTCGGGTAATCGACTTCGGGCAGGGACGACAGCGGCAGCAAGCGCAGCGCCACCAAGCCGATCAGCACGATCGCCAGCATCAGCAGCGTCGTCGCCACCGGGCGCAGCACGAAAAGCCGCGACGGGTTCAGGCCGTCCGTCGCCGCCGTGTCGTTCGTGGGGTCGTTCACGGAAGCGGCGGCCCCGGCGGTTCGGCTGCCGGGCGGCCGCGACCGGAACCTTCGCGGGGCCTGTCGCCCGGCATCACGACCTGCGCGCCATCGACCAGATTATCCGCACCTTCGGAGACGACGCGCTCGCCCTCAGATATGCCCGAGAGCACGACGATACGGTCGCCATCGGCGACGCCCGTCGTCACTTGGCGCAGGCTGACCGTGCGGTCGTTGTTGAGCGCGAACACGAACGCACCGCGCGCGCCCTGGCGCACGGCCGAGACCGGGACGGTGATCGCACCCGCGATCGTATCCGCGCGCACGCGCACATTGACGAATTGGTTGGGGAACAAGCGGCCATCCGTGTTGGCGAAGCGCGCTTTGGCCTTCACGGTGCCGCTGGTCGCATCGACGACGTTGTCGAAGGTCAGGAACGTTCCCTCGGCGAGTGTCGCAACACTTTGCTGATCGAGCGCCAGGACGGGCAACGGCGTGCCGCCGGCGCTGCGCGCTTGCAAGGCGGGGCGGCGATCCTGCGGCACGGCGAAGATCACGTCGATGGGATCGAGCTGGGTGATGACCGCAATTCCATTCGCGTCGCCCGGCGTCAGGTAATTCCCGATATCGGCTTGGCGCAGGCCGATGCGCCCCGCGACCGGCGCGGTAATCGTCGTGTATTCAAGATTGAGCCTGGCCGTGCCGACCATGGCCTCGTCGGCGGCGACGGTGCTCTCCAGTTGCTTGACCAGTGCGGCTTGCGTATCGACCTGCTGGCGCGCGATCGAATCCTGGGCCAGCAGCGTGCGATAGCGCCCGAGATCGCGCTGCGCGTCGGCAAGCTGGGCTTGATCGCGCGCGAGATTGGCCTGGGCCTGGGCGAGGGCGAGGCGATAGGGCCGCGCATCCATCTGCGCCAGCACCTGGCCTTTGGTCACCATCTGGCCTTCGGTGAAGTTGATGCCGACCAGAATGCCGGCAAGCTGCGTGCGCACCGTGGCGGTGACGACGGGCTGCACCGTGCCGATCGCGGCGACGATCACGGGCACGTCGGCGCGGGTGGCTTGCGCGACGCCGACCGTCGCGGCCGGGCGGAAACGTGCGGCGGGTGCGGCGGCGGCACGCTCGCGCGGCAACTGGACGAACCAGTACCAGGCCCCGGCCGCCCCGCCGCCCAGAACGGCGAGCGTCAGAAGCCACGTTATGAAAATCGAAGCGCGGCTTTTTACGGGCGGCATGCGGTGAACGGTCGATCGAGGCGTGTCATGGCCTCGAATATAGCGGCACCGCCCCGCGGCGCGGTTCCGGAATGTTACCGAAGATCGCCGCCTGTGGATGCCTTCCGCCCGCGTATTCCCGTTTCGATTGGTCCCGGCACCGCCGAAGGCCCGCGCAGGTCACACCGTGTAACGCATTTCCGCCGGAAACGACGACAAATCAATGGTGTATCGGGCGCGGCAGGTTCAGGCACAGCACCAGCCGCGTAACGCCCGCCCCATCGATCGGCGGCGAGCGATGGACGATCCCGCTGGCGGGCGCGGCACAGCTGCCTTTGAACATGCCCGCCGCGAAGCGCGACAGGCTCGGGATCGGCCCGCGATAATCCTTTTGGCGGTCGAGGGCGGCCTCGCCGAGGGCCGGCGGCACCCATTGCGTGCCGGGCCCGCGATAGGTCGTGAGCAGCCGCGCCTCGACGCAGTCGCGATGGAATTTCCAGCACGCGTCGTGATCGATGGTTTCGAGGCGGATATCGACCTGCGCGCTGTCCATGATCGCCATGAAGCGTTGCGCCAGCCCCGCGATATCGTTGAGCAAAAGGTCGCGCATCGTGCCCGACGGCGTGCACGCGATATCGAACATCGCGGCGATCGTCGTTTCGACGGAATTCGCGTCGGCCACCGCGCGCGCATCGGGCAGGTTTTCCGCCGGCAGCGCGTCGAGCCATTGCGCGAAATCATGCGGCAATTCGCGTTCCCAGATCGCGAGTTCGACGGCTTGATCGCGGATGCGCTCGAGGATCGCGGGCGCGTAGCCGTGCAGGACGAGCGCTTCGCGCGTCGCGCTTTCGAGCGTCGCGGTCATGGCGCGCTCCGTTTCCAGGGCGGAAACGGATCGGCGAATTTGCGCGGCCAGGCTTTGGGGCCCAGCGCCATTTCGGCGTCGGTCAACAGGCAGTCTTCCAGGCGGCGGCGCAGATCGGCCTCGTCCATGCCGATGCCGATGAAGACGAGCTCCTGACGCTTGTCGGCGAATTCGCCTTGGCACGTCGCGTCGTATTGGCGGCGCCAGTCGGGATCGTCGGGCCAACGTTCCTGCGGCATCGACGACCACCACAAACCGGCGGCTTCGACCTTCACCGCCGCCCCGGCTTGGTCGAGCGTGCCCGCCCAATGGAAGCGCGTGGCGAGCCACAGATAGCCTTTGGCGCGCACCACGCCGCGCCATTCGGAATCGATGAACGCTTTGAAACGCGCAGGATGGAAGGGGCGCCGCGCGCGGAACTCGAAATTGCGCACGCCGAATTCCTCGGTCTCCGACGGCAAGCCGCCGGCCATCGCTTGCGCCCAGCCCGGAAACTCTTCGACCTTCACAGGATCGAAACGGTGCGTGCCCAGAACTTCGTCGAGCTTCACGCGGCCATGATCGGCCAGCACGATCCGCGCGGAGGGGTTCAACGCTTTGACGAGGCCGAGCACGCGATCGAGCTGTTCGCCGTCGACCTGATCGACCTTGTTGACGATCAGCGTGTCGGCGAACTCGATCTGCTCGGCGAGCAAACCCACGACCGGGCGCGTATCTTCGGGCCCCAGCGCCAGGCCGCGATGGCCCAGCAGATCGCTGGACTCGTAGTCGCGGATCAGGCGTTCGGCGTCGACGATCGTCGCCATCGTATCGACGCGCGCGATGTCGGACAGGCTTTGCCCGTCCTCGTCGCGGAATTGGAACGTCGCCGCGACGGGCATCGGCTCGGAAATGCCGGTCGATTCGATCAGCAGGTAGTCGAAACGCCCGGCGGCGGCGAGGTCGCGGACCTCCTTCAACAGATCGTCGCGCAGCGTGCAGCAGATGCAGCCGTTGGACATCTCGACCAGTTTTTCTTCGGTCCGGCTGAGCTTCGCGTCGCCGTTACGCACCAGCGCGCCGTCGATATTGATCTCGCTCATGTCGTTGACGATGACCGCGACGCGCCGCCCCTCGCGGTTGCGCAGGACATGGTTCAGCAGCGTGGTCTTCCCGGCGCCAAGAAAGCCGGACAACACGGTAACGGGCAGGCGGGTATCGACGGCTTGCATTCGATGCTCCTGAACAAACGATATAACATAACATTTATTAAGATCGCAGTTTCGTCAATGCACTAAGAATTAAACCTCCGAGTTAAGGCGAGGCATTGGCGTCAAAAAACCTTGACGTGCAATGCTATATCATTGCTTATTCGCGCCTCGTTTTCCAGTGCGAGGTTGGCAATGACGAAGCGGCGGACGGTGATTTCGGCGGCGATCGCGGCGGCGGCGATTATGGGGACGGCGATGATGCCGGCGATGGCGCAAGACGCCGATCGGGTTCTGCGGGTCGTTGCACCCTGGGAAATCGGCGGGCTCGACCCGGCGAATACCGGCCATATTTTCGCGCGCCTTCAGGTCGCCGAAACCCTTGTCGGCGCCGACGACGGCGGGTTGCCGGTGCCGTCGATTGCCCGGGCCTGGACGGTTTCGCCCGATGGTTTGGTCTGGCGCTTCGAAATGCGGCCGGGCGCCACGTTCCATGACGGTTCGCCCTTGAACGCCGCCGCCGTCGCGGCGTCGCTCGATCGCGCGCGCGCGGCCGCGGCGGGTATGCTCGTCAATGCGCCGATCGCCGCGATCGCCGCGCAAGGCGACGCGGTCACGATCACGTTGTCGCGGCCGTTCACGGCTTTGCCGGCGTTGCTGATGCATTCCAGCGCCATCGTTCTGGCGCCGTCCGCCTACGACGCCGGCGGCAAAGTCGTGCGCGTGGTCGGCAGCGGTCCGTATCGCGCGACGCTGGTCGAGCCGCCGCTGCGCATCGAACTCGAGCGTTTCGCGGGCTGGTGGGGCCCGGCACCGGCGATCGCGCGGGCGAGCTATCTTTCCGTGCCGCGCGGCGAGACGCGCAGCGCCATGGCCGAAGGCGGGCAGGCGGATCTCGTTTATGTCGTGCCGCCCGAGGCGGTCGCGCGGCTTCAGCGCAATGCGCGCCTCGACATGCGCGTGCAGCCCATTCCGCGCACCCGCGTGTTGAAGCTCAACGCCGCCGCACCCTATTTCGACGACGTCCGCGTGCGTCAGGCGGTCAGCCTGGGCATCGATCGCGAAGGCATCGCCGAAGCGATCCTGCGAAGCCCCGCCGTGCGCGCGACCCAGATGTTCGTGCCCAGCCTCGCCGAGTGGCACGTACCCGATCTGCCGCCGCTCGACTATGCGCCCGCGCGCGCCAAGGAGTTGCTCGCCGCCGCCGGCTGGCGCCCCGGGGCCGACGGCATTCTGGCCAAGGACGGCAAGCGCTTCGCGGTCACTTTGCGCACCTTCTCCGACCGGCCCGAGCAGCCCGCGATGGCGACCGCCATCCAGGCGCAGCTGCGCGAAATCGGCATCGACGTCAGCGTCGCGATCATGAAGAACGGCGAAATCCCGGCCGGGCATCACGACGGCACGCTGCAAATGGCGCTGTTCGCGCGCAATTTCTCGATCGTTCCCGATCCGATCGGCACGCTGCTGCAGGATTTCGGACCGCAAGGCGGCGATTGGGGGGCGATGAACTGGTCGAACGCGGAATTGACCGCCGCCTTGAACGCGCTTTCCGGCCCCATCGACGCGGCCGGCCGCGCCAAGGCGCGCGGCGATGTCGCACGGATCCTTCAACGCGAATTGCCGATCGTGCCGCTCGCATGGTTCGACTATGCGGTCGCGATCAATCGCCGCGTCGACGGCGCCAGCGTCGATCCGTTCGAGCTTTCGTACCGGCTCTCGGCGATGCGATGGGCGCGCTGATCCGCGCGCTGGCGCCGCGGCTCGTTCAAGCCGCGTTCGTCGCGCTGCTGGTCGGTGTCGCCTGCTTCGCGATCGTCGAGCTGTTGCCGGGCGATCAAGCCTATCGCATCGCGTCGGCGCGCTACGGCGAAGATATGGCGACCGGCAAAGCCGCCGAGGCGGTGCGCGCCGAACTCGGGCTCGACCGGCCCTGGCCGATGCGCTTGGCGTCGTGGCTCGGCGGGATCGCGACGTTTGACCTGGGCGTTTCGCTGGTCAGCGGCGAGGACGTGGCGGTGGAAATTCGACACCAACTCGGCGCGACGCTCGGGCTGTCGCTGCTGGCGCTCGCTTTGTCGGCGGCGGTTGGCATTCCGCTGGGCGTCGCGATGGCGCTGCGCGGCGGGGTGCTCGATGCAGGGGGGCTGATCGTCGCGGCGGCGTTGCGCGCCACACCCGCCTATTTGATCGGTCTGGGGTTGATGCTGCTGATCGCGGTGCATTGGGGATTGCTGCCCGCGGCCGGTTACGACAACGCCGCCGCGTGGCCCTTGCCGGCGGCGACGCTGGCGCTGGGCCTCGCCGCGATGTCGATGCGCGTGACGCGCGATGCGGCCGCGCGCGTGCTGGCGCGCGCCGACACGCATTTCGCGCGCACGAAAGGTCTGCCGGAATCCGCCGTGCTGCGCCGCCACGTGCTGCGCAACGCCGCCGTTCCGGTCGTCGCGTATCTCGGGGTGCAACTCGTTTGGCTGGTCGAAGGCGTGGTGGTGGTGGAATCCCTGTTCTCCTGGCCCGGCATCGGGCATGCGCTGATCCACGCCGTCATCGCGCGCGACGTGCCGATGCTTCAGGGCACGGCGTTGACGATGGGGCTGCTGTTCGTGGCGTTGAACGCGGCGGTCGATCTTCTGTGCTTGGCGATCGATCCGCGCGGGCGGCGCGCATGAACCGCACGAAGCTGTTTCGCGCGGCCGGTTTCGCGCTGCTGGCCGCGGTGGCGATCTTCGCCCTTCTGGGGCCGGCGCTGATCGACGCCGATCCGCTGCGCCAGAATTTGCGCGCGGCGTTGCGCCAGCCCTCGGCCGAGTTTTTGTTCGGCACCGATCATCTCGGCCGCTCGATGCTGGCGCGTCTGGCGTCGGCCGCACGGCTGTCGCTCGGGCTCGCGGCGGCGGCGGTTCTGCTGGCGGGCGTTATCGGCACGGCACTGGGCGCCATCGCGGCCGCATCGCGCGGCCGGGCGTTGGACCGCGCCTTGTCGGGGCTGTGCGACGCGACGATGGCGCTGCCCGGCCTGCTGACGGTCGTGCTGATCGCCGCTTTGGCGCCGGGCAAGCTTTGGCCGCTTTATGCGGGGCTTGTCGCCACGCAATGGGTCGAGTTCTTCCGCCCGGTGCGCGCGTTAGCCGCCGGGAGATTGGCGGCACCGGACGTCGAAGCGGCGAGATTGTTCGGCTTCGGCGGCTGGCATGTTTTCCGCCGCCATTTGCTGCCCGAGTTGACGCCGCTGGTCGGCATGCTCGCGGCGTTCGGCGTGGCGAGCACGGTGCTGGCCGTTTCCACGCTCAGCTTCGTGGGCATCGGATTGCGGCCGCCCACGCCGGAGCTGGGCAGCATGATGGTCGAGTTGCTGCCGCATTACGCCGACGCGCCGTTGCAATTGCTGGCACCGGCGCTGCTGTTGTTCGCGACGGTGCTGGGCTTGCGGCTGGCCGCGGGCGGAGACGAGGCATGAGCGTGGCACCGATGCTGGAAGTCAAAGGCCTGTCGGTTCACGCGGGTGGCAAGACGCTGGTGCGCGACGTCGATCTGCGCGTCGCCGCGGGCGAATGCTTGGTCGTGATGGGCGAAAGCGGCTCGGGCAAGTCGCTGCTGGCGCACGCGATCATGGGCGATCTCGCATCCGGCCTTGCCGCGCGCGGCGAGATCGGCGTCGCGGGTCAGCGCATCGATGCGCTGACGCCGGACGCGCGGCGCGCATTCTGGGGCAAGCGGATCGCGCTGTTGCCGCAGGAGCCGTGGCTGTCGCTCGATCCCCTGATGCGCGTCGATAGCCAGATCGCGGAAACCCATGCGCTGGTCGCGGGGCGCGATTGGGCGGACGCCAAATCGCGCGCGGCCAAGGATCTTGGCCGTTTGGGGCTTTCGGCGTCCGCGCGGCAATTGCCGTTCCGCCTGTCCGGCGGCATGGCGCAGCGCGTGGCCATCGCCGCGACGATGGCGGCGGAGGCGGGGCTGCTGATCGCCGACGAGCCGACCAAGGGCCTCGACGCCGACGCCTGCGCCGGGGTTGCCGCGTCGCTGCGCGCGCAGATGGAACTGGGGCGCGCCGTCGTGGTCGTGACCCACGATATCGGTCTCGCCCGCGCGCTGGGCGGGCGGATCGCGGTGATGCGCAACGCCGACATGGTCGAAACCGGCGAAACGCGAGACGTGCTGTCGGCACCGCGCCACGACTACACGAAGATGTTCGTCGCCGCCGATCCCGCGAAATGGCCGCGCCCGGACGCCCATGCCGGCGGCGCAATCGTGTTGCGGGGCGAGCAACTTGCCGCCACGCGCGGGGCGAACCTGTTGTTCGAGAATATCGACCTCGCCCTCGCGCGCGGCGAGATCGCCTGCGTGCAAGGCCCTAGCGGCGGCGGCAAGACGACGCTCGGCGCGGTGCTGTTGGGGCTTTTGCCGCCGCTTCGCGGCCGGGTGCGCCGCGCCGACGGTGTCGAAGCGTGGCGCTATCAGAAGCTTTATCAGGATCCGGTCGCGGCTTTCGCGCCGTATTCGAGCTTGCGCGTCGCGCTCGACGACGTCGTGCGCCGTCGCGGTGGCACGTGGCCGGCCGTCGAAGCGATCCTCGCGCGGCTTTCCGTGCCGCTCGACCTGCTCGATCGGCCGCCCAGCCAAGTTTCCGGCGGCGAGTTGCAGCGCGTGGCGATCGCCCGCGCGCTGATCGTCGATCCGGTATTCCTTTTCGCGGACGAGCCGACGTCGCGTCTCGATCCGCCGATCCAGCGCGCGACGATGGAATTGCTGCGCGAACTCGCCGTCGAACGCGGTCTCGCGATGCTGCTGGTGACCCACGATCCCGATCTCGCCGCCGCGATGTCCGTCCGGCCGCCTTTGCGTATCGGCTGAACGCGCGCCGCGACGGGGCATGACGCGCTCACAAGGCGGGCGTATATAGACGCCGTGCCGGCGCATCGCAGCGCGCCGGCGGCGGAGTGCCTATGAAGAAAATCGCGATTATCGGGATCGGGGCCGGCGATCCCGAACACATCACCGTTCAGGCGATCAACGCCCTCAACCGGGTCGATGTGTTCTTTCTGCTGGAGAAGGGCGAGGCGAAGGCGCAGCTGATCGAGCTGCGCAAGGAAATCTGCCGCCGCTATATCGCCAAGGATCGCGCCTATCGCATCGCCGACGCGACCAGCCCCGACTGGGCGCGCGATACGCCCGACTATTTGGCGACCGTCGACGATCTGAACCGCGACAAGCAGGCGGTCTTCGAACGCCTGTTCGCGGACGAATTAAAGGACGGCGAATGCGGCGCGTTTCTGGTGTGGGGCGATCCGTCGCTTTACGACAGCACCATCCGCATCGTCGAAGCGATCGTCAAAGCCGGCGCGCAGGATATCGAATTCGAGGTGATCGCCGGGATCAGCTCGATCCAAGCGCTCGCCGCGCGCTGCAAGACGACGCTCAATAGTATCGGCGGTGCCGTCGCGATCACCACCGGGCGGCGTCTGTCTGCGGGCTGGCCCGAGGGCTTCGACAATGCGGCCGTCATGCTCGACGCGCGCGACGCGTATAAAACGCTCGCCGGGCGCGACGTCGATATCCATTGGGGCGCTTATGTCGGCATGAAGGAGGAGATCGTGATCTCCGGCAAGCTCGCCGACGTCGCCGACGAGATCGCGCGCGTGCGCGCGCAAGCGCGCGCCCGGCATGGCTGGATCATGGACAGCTATTTGCTGCGCCTCAACGACGCGGAAAAAAGCTAAGCGGGCTTACGCGCCGTCAGGATCGTGACCGGCATCGCCGTGCGCCAGGCGTCGAATTTGCCGACGGGCGCGGCGTGCGCGACCGAGATCCGCACCAATTCGCCGTCATAGGTCTCGCGCGCGGCGATCAGCATCGCTTCGCTTTGCAGCGTCACCGCGTTGGCGACCAGCACGCCGCCGGGCCGCAACGCCGCCCAGCATTTTTCCAGCATAGCCGCTTCGCTGGCCCCGCCGCCGACGAATATCGCGTCGGGCGTTTCCAAACCGTCGAGTGCGGCGGGCGCCGCCCCCGCGACGATGCGCAAACCCGGCACGCCGAGATTCTTCGCGTTGGTCGCGATCATGCCGCGCCGCGTTTCGTCGCGCTCGATCGCGATGGCGCGGCAAGCGGGATGCGTGCGCATCCATTCGATGCCGATCGAACCGCAACCGGCCCCCACATCCCACAGCAGCGCGCCGGGATAGGGGGCAAGGCGGGCGAGCGTGGCCGCGCGGACATCGCGCTTGGTGAGCTGTCCGTCATGGACGTAAGCGTCGTCCGGCAAGCCCGCGACGACCGGCAGCAGCTTCGCCATCGCATCGGCGACGCAGGCGATGGCGACGACGTTCAAGTCGCGGCGCCGTTCGGGCGGAAAGATCTCCGCGCGCGCATCGAACAGCACTTCGCTTTCGCCGCCCATATGTTCGAGCACGGTGACGACGCTCGCCGAATATCCGCGCGCGCAGAGCATGCGGGCGATCGCGGCGGGCGTGTCGCCGCTATCGCTCAGCACGAGCAGCTTGGCGCCGGGCTGTAGATGCGGCTGCAGGGCTTCGATCGGGCGGCCATGGACGCTGAGCGTCGCGACATCCTGCAACGGCCAGCCCATCCGTGCGGCGGCCAGTGCGAAGGCCGAGGGGGCGGGGTGAATGCGGTATTCGCCCTTCGCCAAACGCCGGGCGAGCGTCGCGCCGATGCCGAACCACATCGGGTCGCCGCTCGCCAACACGCAAACCGGCGTGCCGCGCAGGGCGAGGAGTTTTTCGATTCCGGCTTCCAGCGGACTGGGCCATGCCCAGCGTTCTTGCAGGCCTTCGGGCACCAGCGCCAAATGGCGTTTGCCGCCGACCAGGACCCGGGCGCGCGCGATGGCGGCATGGGCCGCCGGGCTCAAGCCCGCCAGCCCGTCCTCGCCGATCCCCACGATCTCCAGCCACGCGTCCATTTGTCCTCGATTCGTCAAGCCGATCCGGACATTACGGGCGTTGCGGGATCGGGACGAGTATGATCTTTACAGGTCGGATCGAATTCGATCAGGGAATCGCATGCGGAGCAATACGGCCTGTCCGGGTTTGTTCAGAATCGTGCCCGCGCGCGACGGCGGCATTTGCCGTTTGCGGCTCGCCTTCGGCCATCTTTCCGCCCCGGCGGCGCGCGCCATCGCCGGGATCGCCAGGCGCCATACCAACGGCGTGATCGACATCACCAACCGCGCCAATCTGCAACTGCGCGGCGTGGCGCCCGCCGGCGATGCGGCGTTGATCGCCGATCTCGTCGCCGCCGGGCTGGGGCCTTCGCGCCCCGAGGCCGATGGCGCGCGCAATGTGCTCGTCAGCCCGACCGCCGGGATCGATCCCGCGCAGGCATTCGATGCGCTGCCGGTCGCGGCGGCGATCGATGCGTTCCTGCAAAGCGACGGGATCGCCGAGCGCTTGAACCCGAAATTCGGCGTATCGCTCGACGCGGGCGAAAGCCTCGCCGCGATCGATCACCCGAACGACATTTGGCTCGCCGCGATGGGCGACGGCAAAGTCGCGTTGGGGATCGCGGGCACGATCGCGCACGCCGCACGCGGCATGCCGTATGTCGTGTTCGCGGAAGCGGACGCGGCAACGGCCGTGAACGCGGCGATCGCGCTGTTCCTCGAATTGGCGGGGACCGATCCGGAGATTCGGCGCTATCGCGATTTGCTGAAGACCGCGTCGCGCGACGAAATTCTAGCGCGGCTGGGCGGCGAGCTTCGCCGCGATGTTTGGATACGTGCGACGCCCCGTCCGCGCGGCCATGTCGGGATTCATCCGCAGCGCGGCGGGAAATGGTTTCTCGGCGCCGTGCCGCCGCTCGGGCGCTTGTCGCCGGCGATGCTCGAAGACCTCGCGTCGCTCGCCGAGACCTATGGCGACGGCACGCTGCGCCTCACACCCTGGCAAAGCGTCGTGCTGCCGGGGATCGCCGATCCGCCAGCGGCGGCGAAGGCGGCCGCGGCTGTCGGCCTGATCGTCGATCCGGCGTCACCATTGGCGGCGATCGTCGCGTGTTCGGGCAGTTCGGGCTGCGCTTCGGCCATGGCCGATACGAAAACCGATGCGCTCGTGCTGGCCCGCGATCTGGGCGATCTCGGCGGAAGGACGGTCCATCTGACCGGCTGCGGAAAATCCTGCGCCGTCGCAGGCACGGCAGACGTCACGCTCCAAGCACTGGCGCCGGGGCGCTATACGGTATTCCGCAAAGACGGGAACGATTCGGCGCGGTTCGGGCGGTGCGTCGCGGAAAACGCCGCGATCGGCGACGCCGCCGGCGCCGTTTCAGCAGCTTAGGATGTCGATGGACTATATTCGCGACGGCGCCGAGATCTATCGCAGATCCTTCGCCACGATCCGCCTTGAAGCCGATCTTTCCCGCGTGCCGCCGGATCTGGAAAAGCTCGCGGTGCGCGTGATCCATGCTTGCGGCATGGTCGATGCGGCCGGCGATCTGGTTTTCTCCGAAAACGCGGGGAAGGCGGGGCGCGACGCGCTGGCGTCGGGCGCACCGATCCTGTGCGACGCGCGCATGGTCGCCGAAGGCATCACCCGCGCGCGCTTGCCCGCGAAGAACCGCGTGATCTGCACGCTGGGCGATCAGCAAGTGCCGGACCTCGCCGCGCGGATCGGCAATACGCGCTCGGCCGCCGCGCTCGAACTTTGGCTGCCCGACCTTGCCGGATCGGTCGTCGCCATCGGCAACGCGCCGACGGCACTTTATCGCCTGCTCGAAATGCTCGATGGCGGCGCGCCGCGCCCGGCCTTGATCTTGGGCTTTCCCGTCGGCTTCATCGGCGCGGCTGAATCGAAGGACGAGCTTGCGGCCAACAGCCGGGGCGTGCCCTTCGTCGCGTTGCGCGGCCGGCGCGGGGGCAGCGCCATCGCCGCCGCCGCCGTCAACGCGCTGGCGACGGAGGTCGAGTGATGGCGAAGACCGGCCGTCTTTACGGGCTCGGCGTCGGGCCGGGCGATCCCGAGCTTCTGACCGTCAAGGCGCTGCGGATTTTGCGCGCCGCCCCGGTTGTCGCCTATCTCTCGGCGAAAGCGAAGAAGAGCAACGCGCTGTCGATCGTCGAATCCTATCTCGATCCGCGCCAGACGATGATGCCGCTGATCTATCCGGTGACGACCGAGAAGATCGAGCCGCCGCACTGCTACGAGACCATCATCGCCGATTTCTACGACGAGGCGGCGGAGGCGATCGCGCGCCATCTCGACGCCGGGACGGATGTCGCGGTGCTGTGCGAGGGCGATCCGTTCTTCTACGGCTCGTTCATGTATCTGCATGATCGGCTCAGCACGCGCTATCCGACCGATGTCGTGCCCGGCGTGTGCTCGATCGTCGCGAGTTCGGCGGCGTTGGCCGCACCGCTCGTCTATCGCAATCAGACGCTGACCGTGTTGTCGGGCGTGGCGCCGGAAGAAGATCTCGAAGCGCGATTGGCGCAAGCCGACGCGGCGGCGATCATGAAACTCGGCACCAATTTCGAGAAAGTGCGCCGCGTGCTGGTCAAGCTCGGCCTCGCGGAGCGCGCGCTTTACGTCGAGCGTGCGACGATGTCGGCCCAGCGCATCGTGCCCTTCGCGGAAGTCGATCCCGCGTCGGTGCCGTATTTCTCGATGATCCTCGTCCCCGGCGCACGTTGGCAGGGATGAGTACCCGCGCGCCCGCGATCGTGATTCTGGGGGCGGGCAGTCTGCCCGTGGCGCGGAAGATCGCGACCGCGTTGCCGGGCGCGCAAATCCACGGTCTCAGTTCCCGCGTCACGGGTGCGGATATCGCGTTCGACGAATTCGGCCCCGCGTTGCGCGAACTCTTCCTGCGCGATACGCCGATCGTCGTGCTCTGCGCCACGGGCATTGTGGTGCGCGCGCTTTCACCCTTGTTGCAGGACAAGCGCGCCGAGCCGCCGGTCGTCGTCGTGGCGGAGGATGGTAGTGCCGTCGTGCCACTGCTCGGCGGCTTGCGCGGCGTCAACGATCTCGCCCGGCGGATCGGGGCGGCGCTGGAAACGGCGCCCGCGATCACCACGACCGGCGAGGTGCGTTTCGGCACGACGCTGGAATTGGCGCCGGAAGGTTACGTTCTCGCCAATCCCGAAGCGGGCAAGCGCTTCATGTCCGATTTGCTCGCCGGCGCGAAGGTCCGGATCGACGGCGCCGCGCCGTGGCTCGAAGCGTCGCGCCTGCCGATCGACCCGGCGGGCACGCTGACGATCCGCGTCACGCCGAAGGCGGTCGTGCCCGCCGAGGGCGAACTCGTTTTCCATCCCCGCGTGGTGCGTATCGATGTGCAAGGCGGTGCGGCCGATCGCGCGATGGCTGCACTCCAAGCGCAAGGCTTGGCGCCGCAAGCCGTCGCGTGCGTCGTCGCCTCCGAAAGCGATGTCGCCGATCCGGCGATCCATGCCCTCGCGAGAACGCTGGATCGACCGTTGCGCGTCGTCGCGACGCTCGACGCCGATCCCGTCGCGCTATCAATCGCCGATGCGCCGATCGACCCGGCGACGATCGGGCGCGCGCGCGGGAAATTGAGCGTGATCGGGATCGGCCCCGGATCGCTCGATTGGCGCACGCCCGAAGCGCAGCGCGAATTGGCGGCGGCCGACGATTTGATCGGCTACGAAACCTATCTGCGCATGGCGGGGCCGTTCGCGCCGCATCAGATCGTCCACGCGACCGATAATCGCGAGGAGATGGCGCGCGCGCGCCATGCGTTCGAATTGGCGGCGCAGGGGCGTTGCGTCGCGGTCGTGTCGTCGGGCGATCCGGGGATTTTCGCGATGGCGGCGGCGGTGCTGGAAGCGCTGCACGACAGCGCCGATCCCGCATGGCACGGCGTGGAATTGAGGATCGTGCCGGGTATATCCGCCGCGCAAGCCGCCGCCGCGCGCAGCGGCGCGCCGTTGGGCCATGATTTCTGCGTCATCTCGCTCTCCGACAATCTCAAGCCCTGGGATGTGATCGAGCGGCGCTTGGCGCTGGCCGCGCAAGCCGATCTGGTGCTCGCCCTCTACAACCCGATCTCCCGCGCGCGACCGACGCAATTGGCGCAGGCATTGACGGCGATCCGCGCGCATCGTGCACCGCAAACGCCGGTCGTGCTGGGTCGGGATATCGGCCGCCCGGACGAAACTTCACGCGTGGTCACGCTCGGCGCGCTCGATCCGGCCGACGTGGATATGCGCACGGTCGTGATTATCGGTTCGTCGACGACGACCACCTTCGACGGCGGGCGCTGGGTCTATACGCCGCGCTGGTACGGCGATAAGAAGCCGGTCAGCGAAGTTTGAGCCACGCGATCGCGTCGTCGATCGTATAGGCGATCGGCAGATCGGGGCGGGGCGGACGGCGCTTCATCACGATCGGAATGCCGAGCTCGCGCGCCGCGATCAGCTTGGCTTGCGTCGCCGTGCCGCCGCTGTTTTTGCAAACGATCGTGTCGATACGCTTGTCGCGCAGCAATGCGCGCTCGCTTGCCACGTCGAAGGGCCCGCGCGACAGCAGCAATTCGTATTGCTTGAACGCGGGCATCGGTTCGGGCGCTTCGACCGAGCGGATCAGGAACCAGATCTCGCCGAGCGTTACGAAGGGCGCCAATTCCTGCCGGCCGACGGCCATCAGCACGCGTTCGGCGTCGTGCCGCAGGATCGCCGCCGCTTCGTCCAGCGTGTCGATCTCCGTCCAGCGATCGCCGGCACCGGGGCGCCAGGGTGCGCGTTCCAAGCGCAGCAAAGCCGTGTTTTCCCGCGCGCAAGCCTCGGCGGCGTTGAAGGCCATCGCGGCGGCGAAAGGATGGGTGGCGTCGATCACCGCGTCGAATGTTTCGGCGCGCAGATACTCGGCGAGGCCTTGGGCGCCGCCGAAGCCGCCGCTGCGCCATTCGCCCGCCGGCAGACGCGGGCTTTTCGTCCGGCCCGCGAAGGACGTGACGACGCGCGAAACCCCGCGCGCGACGAGGGCGGCGGCGAGATCATAGGCCTCGGTCGTGCCGCCGAGGATCAGAACGGAAGGGGAGGTTTGCATGGCCGGAACGATAAAGCATAAACTGGAATCCCAGTCTCGTCGCGGTTTCCCATTCCAGTGACCGATTTCCGTTCCGACAATTCCGGCCCGCGCGTGCGCGCGATCGCCAGCGTGGCCAATCCCCTGGTCAAGGAGATCCGCGCCCTGCATATGCGCAAGGCGCGCGCCGAGACGGGGCGCTTCCTCGCCGAAGGGGCGCGCACGATCGCGCAAGCGCTCGATCACGGTTTCGCGCCGGAGATGCTGGTTTATCGTTCCGATCCGGCCATCGCACCACTCTGCGCCCGGGCCGCCGCCGCCGGCGCGGAGCTTTTGGAAGTTACGGACGCGGTGCTGGAGAAAATCTCCCAGCGTGACAACGCGCAAAGCGTGATCGGCGTGTTCCGTCAGCGTTTGCGCCGCTTGGCCGATCTTGATCCCAAATCGGCGCCGCTGTGGCTGGCGTTGGAGGGCGTGCGCGATCCCGGCAATCTCGGCACCTGCGTGCGCACGGCCGACGCGGTTGGTGCGGGCGGGGTGATTCTGATCGGCAATAGCTGCGATCCGTTCGGGATCGAGGCGGTGCGCGCGACGATGGGCTCGATCTTCGCGGTCCCGATCTACATGGCCGCGCCGGACGAAGCGCAGGCCTTCGTGCGCGCCTGGCCGGGCGTTTCGGTGGGGACCGCATTGCAAGGGGCGGTCGATTATCGCGAGGCCGCTTACGCCGCACCCACGCTGATCGTCAACGGGACGGAGCAAAGCGGCTTGAGCGACGCGATGCGCGATTCCTGCGGCACGCTGGTCAAACTGCCGATGCGCGACGGCGTGGAATCGCTCAATCTTTCCGTCGCCGCGGGCGTGATGCTCTACGCCGTGCGCGAACGGCTTTAGAAGCCGCTTTCGCGGATCAGCACACCCAGCACGATGTTCCAGACGCGGCGCAGGATGCTTTCCGGCGCCACGTCGATCCAGGCCGTGCCCACGGCCACGCGGCGCGGCAATTCCGCCGCTTCGGGCGCCAAGCGCACGCGATAGACCGGCGTTTCGGGGATCAGCGTTTCCTGCGGTCCCGGCCGCACGCCGATATGCCCGCCATGGATCGAGGCGAGCTCGGCATCGGCCAATGCGCGCGTCGCCGTATCGGCGATCGATACGAGCCGCGCTTTGATGCGCGGCGCCTGCGGATCGGCGAGCACCAGCCACGCCGATGCGCCCGTGGTCAGGCGCGCAAGATCGGCCTCGGCGACATAGGCGTCGATCACGACATGCGACATGTCGGCGATCACGGCCAAAGCTTCGCCCGGCCGCACCCATTCGCCCGGGGTGAGCGCGTCGCCGATCTCCATCACCGTGCCCGCGAAGGGCGCCGTCACGATCAGCCGCGCGCGTTCGCTGGCGAGCCCGGCGCGTTCGGCCTCCGCCCGGTCGAGCTCGCGGCGCAGGATTTGCGCGCGCGCCGCCCCGTCGGGTTCCTGCAACGCGTTGGCGGCTTGCAGGCGCAATTGCGCCGCGAGGCGTTCGGTCTGCGCCAAGCGATAATCGAGATCGGGGGAGTCGAAGCGCGCCAAAGCCGCCCCGGCGGCGATCGCGTCGCCCGCCGCCACGTCGACCGCGACGAGCCGCCCGCCGACCGGGGCGACGACGAGGGCGCGTTGTTCGGCCCCCAGCACCGCCGGCACGCCGATCGAGCCGCGCCACGGCACGATCAGCGCGGCGACGACGAGGCCGAACACGGCGAAGGTCACGATCGCGCGCTTGCCCATGCGCCGCGATCTGCCGAGCTTCGCCCATTCGACGATCTCCATCACGATGGGCCGCGACAGGAACCACCAGATCTCGACCGCGAACAGCACGATCCCCAGCAGCTTGAAGAACATGTGATAGACGAGGAACGCGATGCCGATGAACAGCGTGAAGCGATAGATCCACGTGCCGAAGGCGTAGCCGAGCAGGATCAAGCGCATGCGCGGCGGCCAGGCTTCCGGTGCCGGCTCGCCGCAGCCGAACAGGAATTCGCGCAGCCGCCAGCGCGCCAGCGCGAAGGCGCGTTCCTGCAAATTCGGCACGTCGATCAGATCGCTGAACAGGTAATAGCCGTCGAAGCGCATGAAGGGGCTGAGATTGACCGCGAGGGTCAAGATCCAGCTCGACGTCGCCCAGATGAACACGACGCTGCGCAGCGGCCCGTCGGGCAGGAAATTCCACGCGAGCAGCGCGTAGCAGGCAAGGCCGAGTTCCGCCGCCATGCCCGCCGCCGCGACGGCGACGCGCTTGCGCCGGTCGTTGAGCCGCCAGACCGACGTCGTGTCGGTATAGAGCGTGGGGTACATCACCATGAACGCCAAGCCCGTGGTCGGCACGTCGCAGCCGAAGCGTTTGGCGGTCACGCCGTGCCCGAACTCGTGCAGGATTTTCGCCAGCGCCACCGACAGGAAGGCGAGCAACGCGCCTTCGAGCGAGAAGAAATAGACGAAGCTGCCGGCGAAACGCTCCCATTGGCGGGCGGCGAGGTAGAAGCCGGCAAGCCCCGACAGGATCGTCAACGCCAGGAAGAATCGCGTATAGATCCAGCCGAAATTGCGCGCCATGAAGTCGAGCAGCGCGTCGGGCCGGAACAGCGGCAGGCGGACGAACAGATAGTTCTTCACCGCCCAAACGGGCCAGCTTTTGCGCGACGCGCGCAATTGGGCGAGCATCCGCTCGAGGTTCTTCTCGCCGCCGCGCACGAGTTCGGATTTCATCAGGAACTTCGCCAGTTCCTCGATATCCTCGGCCGTCGGGCGCAAGGTCGTGTCGCGCGCCACGCGCGCGGCGATGGCGGCGGGATCGCCCAAATGCCAGCGGCGCAGGATTTCGAACTCCGCCCAGCCGATGCGGAAATAACGGCCGGAGACGGGATCGGCGAGCGTCCAACTCGGCGATCCGTCGCGCGCCGTCGGGCCGGGCTCCAAACGCAATTCGTCGCGCAACGGCGGCAAACGCGGGGCTTCGCCGTCGCGCGGCGCATTGCCGGCGGCGGCCGTCGCACTCACAGCCCCACCGCCTGGCGCAACGCCGCGAGCGGCCGGCGGAACACGTAAAGCGCCAGCGGCACGGATTTGCCGTAGAGCTTCGCGGTCCCTTTGAGGCCGATGCGCGTCGCCGCCATATCGCCCTGGGGCCGCGCCTTCAAGCGATAGGCGAGTGCGCCGTCGGGACCGGGCTGGGCGCGATAGGCCTGGAATTCGAGCGTCGCGGGCAAAGCGCGCTGCGGATCGGCGTTGAGGAAGACGCGCACGTCCGCCCCCGACGGCAGGTCGATCGCGTCGGCGACCGGCAACCGGATTTCGAATTCCGTCTGTGACGGATCGGCCAGCAGCATGATGCGTTCGCCCTGCGTGACCGGGCGCCCGATCCAGTCATTGGCGTCGTCGAACACGACGATGCCCGGTTTGGCCGCGCGGATTTCGACGCGTTCGAGCAGCGTTTGGGTATAGGCAAGCTCGGCGGCGGATTGTTCGTAGCGCCCGCGCAAGACGGGGACCGAGGCGCGCGCGCGCGCGTCGAACACCGCCCCTTGCAGGGCTTGACGCAATTCGGCTTCCGCCGTTTCGGTCGCTTTGCGCGCGATGTCGAGCTGGCTTTGGAGCTTGCGGTCGTCGAGGGCGACGAGCAGATCGCCCGCCGCGACCGGCTGATTGGGTTTCACCGGAATGCGGTCGATCACGCCGTCCAACGCGGCGCGCACGATCGCGGGCTCACGGGCGACGATCTCCGCGGGCGCGAGTACGCTTTCGCTGACCGGCACGAAGCCGAGTGCCACAAGGGCGAGCACGCCGGCGACGCTTAAGGCGCGCGTCCAGCGCCCGGTTTCGCGGGGCACGCGCAAGCGGCCGCCGCGCGCGAGCCCGTCCCAGGCATGGGCATAGGCTTCGGCGAGCAGATCGAGCGTGCCGAGTTCGGGGGGCGCGAAGGCCTCGTCGCGTGCCAGCAGCAAGGCGCCCATCCGGCGCTCGCCGTTCGTCAGGGCGAGCAGCACCGCATGGGCGGGCAGGAACCCCGCCCAGCCCGCGCGCCATTTCGCGGGGATATCGGCGGCGGTCAGGGTGCGGATCGCCGGCGCATCCTTGGCGGCGAGGAAGCCGGCGAAGGCGCCTTCGGCCCAGACGACGAAGGGCGCATCGCGATCGGCGGCGGCAAGGCCCGACACGGCGGCGATCCGCGCGCCGCGCGACAGGCGCCGGAACAAGGCCGCTTGGCGATAGGGGACCAGCGCATGCGTTTCGTTGACCGCGACGAAACCGAGTTCCTCGACCGACGCCGCACGGCGGGCGCGGCGCTGCAATTGCAGCATCGCGGACAGGCGCCGCAAAGCCGCTTCGTTGCCGGCGGGCGGGGCGGGCGCGTTCACTTTACGGCGGAGGTGGGGGCGGCGGGCGCGGACACGGCGCGCCCGCTCATGCCCGACAGCAATTCGGGATGGCGGCCGACGATGCGCCCGAAAATCTTCACGGTCTGGCTGACCGGATCGATGCGCGCGGCCAAGCGGACGATCTCGACCGGATAGGTCTTGCGCGTTTCCTCGATCTCGGCGCCGAAGCGCGTGCCGGGGCGCATAGTCTCGATCAAGGCCGAGGGCACGATCATTTCGACTTCCATCTCGCGGTCGTCGATGATCTCCAAGATCGGCTCGCCCTCGCGCGCGAATTGCCAGCGCTGGACGCGCAGCTCGCCGACGCGGCCGCCGAACGGGGCGGCGATCGTGCAGCGCCCGACGGGTACCCGCGCCGCTGTCACTTCGGCTTCGGCCGCCGCCACGTCGGCCAAAGCGAGATCGTATTCGAGCTTGCTGGTCGCCCCTTGGCGATCGAGCTGGGCTTGCACGTCGGCCTGACGGCGCGCGCGGTTGAGCAAGGCCTCGGTCCGCGCCAAGCGCGCGCGATAGGGCGCGCAATCGAGCGCCACCAAACGCTGGCCATCCTGGATCGTGTCGCCTTCGCGCACGCTAAGCTCGACGATCTGCGCCGCGATCTCGGTCGACAGCAATGTCGTCCGGCGCGGAACGAGATGGAGGCGGATCTCGCCTTCCGCCGCGAGCGGCGGCGATTGCGCGCCAGTCTCGGCCGCGCATAACAGCGCCGCCAGCAGGCATGCGGCGCCGATCGATCTCACGGCTGGTCGGTGCGCTCGATCTGGATCGACCGGACGATCCGCGCGAACAGCGACGGGTTGTCGCCGGGCGGGGGCGGGATTTCCGCCGCATCCGGTTCGAGCGCCGAAGCCGGCGCCGTCGCGAAGACCGAGGGCGGCGGGGGCGGCAAAGCGCCGGCTTCCAGCCGTTCGGGCGGCACGGCGGCTTCCAGGCGCAGCGTCTCCTGCACCTTTTCGATCTCCATGCCCGCCAAGCGGATACGGCCGGCGAACAGGTCGCTATTGGCGCGGCGGATGGCGCCGGTCAGCGTGGCGAGATCGGGGGCCTCGACTTCCTCGGGCAGGAGATCGGCGCCGAGCGACACGAACACCGCCGCCAGCGCGTTCTGCAACGCGGCGTAGGCGCGATCGCGCTCGAGTTCGGCGACGATCGATTCAGCACGGCCCCGGATGCGGTCGAGATCGGCGACCGCCTGGGCTTGCGCTTGCTGGGCGCCGAGTTCGGACAAGCGCTTTTCGACATCCGCGATTTCAGTCGCGCGCTGGAACACGCCCGCCGAGCGCGCGAAATTGCGCACCGCGAGATTGACCTGCGTGACCACGGCCATCGACACGGCTTGGCGGCGCAGCGCCGCCACTTCCTGCTGCACCTTGCCGACTTTGATCTGCGAAGGCGCTTGCAGGATGCTGAACAGATTCCACGTCACGCGGGCGCTGGCTTCGTTCCAGTTCTGCGTGTGGATATAGCTGTTGTCGTTGTGCTGGGCCTGCGCCAGGAAATTGAAATTGGGCAGCAGGCGCAGCAGACCGCGCTTGGCCTCGAAGGCGGCGATGCGGGTATTGTAGGCTTCCTCGCGCACTTCGGGCCGCGTGACGAGGGAGATGCGCTCCATCGTTTCGATATCGAACGGCACGTCGGGAATGCGCATGGCCGAGGGCGCGATCACCTCGACCTCGAAATTCGTCGTTGCCGGCAGGCCCATCAACTGGCCCAGGCGCGCCGTCGCGGTCAGCAACTCGACCTCCAGCCCTTCGAGCTGGCGGATGAGATCGAGGATCTGGCGCTGCTGGCGTAGATTGGCGCCCGGCGGTTGGGCACGGCGCCGGTCGAGATCGCGCAAGGTTTCCAGCGCGAACAGCGCGTCGGTCAAAGCGGGCTTCAGATCGCCGCGCACGCGCTGGGCCGCCGCCGCCTGCCAATAGGCGACGCGCACTTCCTGGAAGATGTTGTTGATCGTGCGCCGGCGGCGTTCGCTGGCGATCATCGCGCGGTCGGCCTGCTGGCGCGCCTGATAATAGCTGACGCCGAAATCGAGCAGGCTCCATTGGAGCGTCAAATCGGCGGTGCCGATCTGCTCGTCTTCGCCCACCGTCGGGTTCACGGTGCGCACGCCGGTCCAGTAATCCTTGCTCCACTTCACTTCCTCGCGGTCGCGGACTTTGTAGCCGGCGTTCGCGGTCAGCTTGGGCAGCATCTCGTAATTGGCGAGGTCGAGCTGGCGCAATTGCAGCGCCTGTTCGAACATCGAAAGCCGCTGGTCGAGATTGTATTTGAGCGCGCGCGCGAGCGCTTCCTCCAGCGAGATCGCGCCGACGATCGGTTCCTGTTCGGAGAACAGATGCGGCCGGTCGGCGAGGCTGCGCTGGATATGCTCCTCGGTCGTGATCGGCGTCACCTCGACCGCGCATCCGGCGAGGAAAATCGCGGAGCCGCAGAGAAGGGCGAAACGGCGCAAATAGCGGGGCTGGTTCATCGCGGTTCTAAAATCCGTCATTGCTTGAGCGCGCGTTCGGAGGCGGGCGGCAGGAAGCGATCGGTGTAGACGTCGGCCGCTTTCAACTGCGCGGTCGAATTCGTCGCGGCCGCGAGGCTCGCGAGCCGGCGTTCGACGCGCGCGGTTTGCAGCGCGGCGAGACCCGAAACGCGCGTATGCGGGGTCAGCAGCGTGCGGTCGCGCGCGATTTCCCAGCGATATTGCTCGGTCGCGGGCTCGACGAAGGGATCGACGGTGCGTAGCGCCGCGATGCCTTCGGCCGAATTTTCGAGCATACGCATGACGCCCGCGAGCGATCCGCCGACCACCGCGCGGATGCGCTCGGCATCGGGTTCCAGGCGGTCGTTGCGCACGAACATGCCAAGGCCCAGCAGCTCGACGCCGTAATCGGCGTAGCGGAAGACGGTCAGTTCGTTCTCCGGCGTGCCCATCACTTTGAGCGAGGGCAGGATGGTCGAGATCGACCCGACGATGCCGTCGACCTGCGACTTGGCGAGCACGAATTCGCGCAAATTCGGCGAGATGTTCTGCCACACCACGTCGGTGGGCGCGAGGCCGGCGCCTTGCGCGAACAACGGGAACAGGATGCGCGCCGAAACGCCCGGCGGGGCCGCGATCCGCCGGCGTTTCAAATCCGCGGTGGTGCGGATGTCTTTGTTGCGGGTGATGAGCGCCGCTTCGGACTCGTCGTAGACCGACGCGACGATCGTCACGCGTTGTGCCGCCGGCGCTTGAAGATTATGCGCGAGTGCGACGTTCAAATCGCCGAAGCCGAAATCGACTTCGCCCGATGCGACGCGCTGGACCGTGTTGAGCGTGCCGTAGCCGCGTTCGAGCGCCACATGCGCGCCGCGCTTGGCGTATTCGCCCTTGGTCTCTGCGACCGCCACGAAAGCGTGCAGGCTTTGCAACTGCCATTCGACGGCGAAGCGGGCGGGCGGCGGTTCGGCGGGACTTTGCGCCGCAACCGGTCCGGCGGCGAACAAGCCCGCCAGCACAAGGGCGATCAGCGTGGGACGTCGTGTCATCGCGTTCGTCGGGCTCCGTTGCATCAGGCGGCTTCGCGTTCGTGGTCGACCAATTCGCCGATCAGATTCAAAATTTCCGCGATTTCGCCGGCGGCGGCGGCCTTCGCCAATTGGCTGGTCAGCGACGGTTGGGCGATCGGTGCCGGCGCCAGATCGATCCGCGCCTCCAGTGCCGTGGCGTCGGGGCCCGCGGGCACCGACGTGCCTTGGCCCGGCGGCAGCACGATCGCCGGTGCGGGCGCGTTGTTGGTGTTCGGAAGTTCGCCTTCGGGCGTGGGGACGCGGATCGTCACCTCGGCGCGCGCCTCGTTGCCTTGGCTATCGCGCGCCACGACCACGAACTGATAGACGCCAGGTGCCACGTTGATGTCGGGTGCCGCGGAAATGGTCTGGTTCGTCGGGTCGAACTGCACCCAGCTCGGCAGCGGATCGCCGCCCGCCGCGCGTGCGTCGTATTGCAGGCTGGCGAGCTCGGCCGGGTTGTCGTGGGTGAAGGTGACCTTATCGGTCGTCGCCGTGCCGTCGCGCGAGGTGATGCGATCGATCGGATCGCCGTCCAGGCGCAAGCGGCCGGTTTGATTGGGATCGGGCAGGGCGGCCAGCGCCTGGGAGAGCGAGTTTCCGTCCAGCACGCCGAGCACGGCCGGCGGGGCGGGGATCGGCGGCAGACCGCCCGAATTGCTCGGGCCGGTCGTCGACGCGATCAGCGTCGAGGGCGGCAGCGAGGGCAAAGGTGCGGGCGGGGCGGGCGGCGGCGGGGCGGGCGGCGACGGCGAGGAGGGCGGTGTCGCGACCTTCGGCACATAGGTGACGTTGACGGTCGTGCGCGCCGTGGCGCTGTTCAACTCGTTCGTGCCGCCGGTGTTCGAGGTACCGGCGTCGCGCGCCACGAAATCGAAGGTGCGGTTGCCTTGGGTGGGCACGTCCTTCGTGTTCGTGTAGCGCATGCCGTCGATCAGCGAGGAGGTGTCGTCGCGCGGGATCAAGCCGCCGCCGTTGCGCGTGATGGTGATGACGGGGTTGATCGTATTGGCGTTGGTCACGACGATCTGGAAGGTCGTCGTCCCTTCCGTCGCCGTATAGGTGCCGTTGACGTTGAGCGGCACCTTCACGCCGCCGATCGACAGCTCCTCCGACGCGCCGTCGCGTAGATCGCCCGCCGTGATGACGACGTTGACGAGGCTGGTATTGTCGACGTCGCGCACCGGATTGGTCAGCGCCATATCGGCGGGGATTGCCGCTTCGCCTTCGTCGCGCACGAAATTGGCGGTGTAGTCGACGCCGGACGAGCCTCCGTTGAGGTCGACGCGCGGCGGCACGTCGAACGTGACCGTGTTCGGCGCGGTGTCGAAGGCGCCGCGCGAATCGCGCACCGAGAACGTGGCGCGCAGATTGTTGTCGGGCGTCGCATCCTCGGCGGCGATGTATTTGAGCCGCCCGGCGGTGATGTCGGCGATCGCCACGAGGCGGTTGTTGCTGGCGCTGAGCGTGCCGTTCTGCGCCACGATCTGCTCGCCGCTATCGGCGACACCGTTGCCGTTGGTATCGACGAACAAGGTGCCCGAGGCGGGGGCCGTATCGAAGCGCACCAGCGAGAACGTGTCGCTGTCGGGATCGGCGTAACCGAAATCCGCGCTCGTCAGCGTCACCGCGACGCCGCCGGAAGGCAGGGTTTTGTGGAAATCCGTGCCGGTCGGCGGGTTGTTGAGGCCCGCTTCGGCGTAATAGGTGTTCACGCCCGTATTGGCGCCGTTGCGCTCGCCCGTCGCCGCACCCGTCGCCCCCGGCGTTTGGGAAAGATTGCCGGCGGCGGCAGGGCCTTGAGTGCCCGGCGTGCTGGTCCAGGTGACGACCGTTTGGCCGCTGGAAACCGCGACGTTCGAATCTTCGACCGGGGCGGTATAATTCACGCGCACATAGGTGCCTGGTGCCACACCGTTGGTGAAGGTGATGTCCATCCGGTTGGCGACGGCAGTGTAATCGGTGCCTGCGGTCAGCGTCGTCCATGTCGTGCCGTCGGTCGATGTCTCGACCGTCAGCGCGGTGCGGTTGCCCAGATTGTCGCCCGCACTGGCCGTGCCCACGCGCGCGTCTTCGACGCGCAGATCGTAGGCGGTCGTCGTGCCGGCCGCGTTCGACAGGCGGAATTCGGTCGTGTAGCTGATCGTTTCGCTGCCGATGGCGCCGGTGCGCGATTCCGAACGGACGGGCGTTGCGGCGAGCTTGGGCTCCTGCAGCGTCAAATCCGCATTGTTCGACGTGATCGCCGAATTGCCGTTGGCGACCATCGCGAAATTCGTGCGCAGCTGCGCGGCGGCATGGCCTTGCACGTTGGCCGCGACGTTGACGACCAGCGCGTTGAACTCGACGACCACGTATTCGGCGTTGCCGGAATCCGCGTCGGCGTTGACGAGATTGCCGAGATAGAAGGTCGGGTCGGTGCCGGGATTGGCGTTGGCGACGACGATGTTGTTGGCGTCGAGCACGGCGGTCGGCGTGACCGTTCCGGCCGTGCCGGTGAGGCCGGCCCCGCTGACCGCGACGCGCGCCCCGCCGCCATCGGGATCGGCCGAGCTGATGCCCGTGCCGTTGGAGACGAACGCGACCTTGGTCAGCCCATCGTTGAGATAGGCGAGGCCCGGCGGCAAATTCGGCGTGATCTGGAAATTCGACATCGTGCCTTCGGGCACCTGGACGATCATGCGCATGCGCACGACTTCGCCCACGGTGACGTTGGCGGCAATACCGTCGCCGGTCGTGGTGTCGGAATCCGGCGTCGTCGTGTCGACCGAGGTGTCGACGATGTGAAGCTCGACCGCCGGTGCGGCGAAGCCGATCGACGCGGCTTCCTTGCGCGCGGTCGTCAGGAAGTTGGTCGACCCTTCGGCATTGGCGAAGCTGGTGATCTCCGCGTTGGTCGATTGCGCGGCCGATCCGACCGGCACGCTGTTGGACAGGCGCGCGTCGTAGGTCGCGACGATGATGTTCGCACCCGTGGTGATCGTCGTGCCGGCGGAATCCTTGCCGGCCCCCAAGGCGCCCGTCGCGCTATCGACGAAGCGAATGCCGCCATTCGTCCCTTGCGAGAAGAACGCCGCCTGGGCGAGCTCGGTCACGTCGGGGATGCCGTCGCTGTCGCCGTCGGCGGTGCGCGTCAGATTGACCGAGCGCCACGCCGCCGCCGTATCGGTCGCGGTGAAGCCCGTTTCGGTCGTGGCGAGCGCGCCGAACGTGCCGCCGTCGACGCGGACGATCAGGATCGTGTTGCCTTCGACCGACGCGCGATAGCCGCTGGTCGCGGCGTTGGCGTTGATATTGTCGACGATCGCTTGCGCGGTGGTCGCGGCGTCGGTCGTGAAATTGACCGTGCCGGTCATCAAATTCGTCGCACCGGCCGCGATCTGGCTGACCGAGTTGCCGCCCGCGATGGTCGAGATATCGACCACGCCGGTATAGATCTCGACATTGTTGACCGCGACGCCGGCCCCGGTCGTGAAAGCGAGATTGCGTACGGTGTTCGCGTCGACCGCGGCGGGCAGCGTGTCGCGCACGGTCACGTCGAACGCGCCCTTCGACGACGAGCCCTGGTTTTCCACGCCCACGGCCACGCGCACCCAATCGCCGGCGTCGAAACCGGTCGCGTTGGAATTAGTGATCTGCGTGGCGATGTTGCCCGAGGTGATCGTCCCCAGCGACAGCGAGACGGCGGAGACGGTGCTGTCGACGTCGGCCGCCACCGGGTTCGAAACGGTCGTGCCGACGGCCGAGCCGCTCGCCGCGTCGTATTTGCCGACATAGCCTTTGTGGACCACGACATTCGCCTGGCCCAGCACGTTCTGCTGGACCGTGGAGGTCGAGGTCGCGACGTTCTGCGACGAATAATCGGTCTGCTGGCCGAGCGAGGTGAGCTTCAGGCGGTCGACGAACGGATCTGAGCCGACGGCGAGGGTGAAATAGATTTCGACCTTGCGCCCGGCGGCCGTCGCCTCGGTGTAGTCGGTGGCGTTACCGCCCCAGGTCAGGCCGTTGGACGTGGCGTTCGTGGCAAGGCCCAGCGTGCCGCCCGTACCCGTATCCTGGAACAGCGTGGGCACGTTGGCGCCGGTCATGCCGCCGGCATTGGTGCCCGTGCCGATGCTCCATTGATTGAGCGGCGGCAGATTCGAGGCTTGCACGCCGCCTGTGCCGCTGTCGCCGTCGTACATCATCGCCTGTAGATCGGCGACCTTGAAGATCGGCAGCGGCAGATAGGCGGCGAGGGCGAGGTTTTCGAAATCGCCCATCACCAGATCGTAGGTCAGCTTGAACGTGACCTGATCGCCGGGCATCAGGGTTTCCGAACCCGTCGCGGCGGCACCGTTGATATTGGTGATCAGCAGCGACACGTTGCCATGCGCGATCTTCGACGTGACGCCGTCGGTATCCGCCTCGCTTTGGCCCGTCGCCGCACCGCTCGTGCGGTCGTAGATATCCATCGACGCGGTGACGTTGTTGGAAACGCTGTCGCCTTCCTTCAACTGCGCGCCAAGCCCGGCGACATAAGATGTCCCCGCCGGACCGGTCCAGCTTTCGTCGATCGCGGTACGGAACTTGATGACACCCGTCGTCTGGCCCGTGCCCGAACCGGCGGCGGTGGCGGCGCCGTCGTCGCGCCCGCCGCTGATGATCGCTTGCGCGATTTCGGAGGAGACGAGGAAGCGCACGCGCGTCGTGCCGTCGGCCGTCTGTTTGGTGAGCGCCGACGTGCCGTCCCACGCGACCCAATTGGTGCCGGCCCCGGCATCGTTGTCGTATTCGATATTGACGGCCGCGAAGGCGGCGAGGCTGCGCGACTGGTCGCTGCCGTTGGATACGTCGCGCCAATCGAATTGCAGCGTCGGGCCGAAGCCGGTGGCGAAGGTCTGGCCGTCGCTCAGCGTATCTTCGACGACGATGTTGCCGCCGCGGAAGTAATCCGACAGATCGATGCGCAGCGTGTATTCCATCGTGTCGCCCGGCGTGATGCCGGTCGGACCGGTATCGGTGACGATGGCGCCGCCTTTGTCGATATGGATCGACTGGGCGACGATCGTCGGCGCGTCGGCGCTCGACGAAACCGCTTGCGTCGTGTCGGACAGGATTCCGCCGCCGGTCTTGCCGGTCCACGAGCCCGCGAAGGTGACTTCGTTCGCCGCCGCCCACAAATTGACGTCGTCGCCCGACGCGGCGTTGACCACGCGCGTCGTGCCGTCGCGATTGAACTCGTTGACGTAGTAATCGATGGCGATGGCGCGCCCGGCATCGGGGATCGTCGTCGTGTATTGGACGCGGATCGCCTGATACGACGTGGCGGGGGTGGACGCGTTGGTCGCGTTCCAGGTTTCCCAGGTGCCGTCGTCGCCGCGCTGGAATTCGATCGTGCCGCCGGTGACGGTCGGCAGCGCGTTGACGATCACGCCGTCGGGAATGGGAATGTAGAGATAATCCGCGCCGCTCTGACTCAACGTCGTGCCGTCGGCCGGATCGACCGTCACGGTCAGCGTGCGCACGTAGTTGGAACCGGTCGCGGTTTCGTGATCGGGGGCCGAATTGGTGACGGTCAGCTTATAGGCTTCGGCGGTGAAGGTGCCGGTCGCGGCTTGACCCAGCGTTTCGTAGATCGGCGCGTCGACGGTCGGGTTGTCGAGCGCGTCGGCGCCGAATTCGTAGCCCGCGCGCGCCGCCCAGTTCAGCGCCGTGCCCGGATCGGCGTATTCGCTGACCGTGAGATTGGCGGAGATGTTCACCGTCGGGTGATCGGGGCCGAAGCTGCCGAACGGCATGCGCATCACCACGACCTGATCGCCGGGGGCGAACCAGGTCGGCAAGGCGACGACCAGCGGATTGCCCGATCCGTCGACCGCGAAAGGATGGGTGAAGCTATAGGCGCCGGCCGAGCCGGTCAGGTTGACCGTCGTGTTGCCGTCGCCGCCCGACAGAACGGCGCGCAGCGACTTCACGACCGGGTCCTGGCCGCCGATCGTCGTGGCGGAGTTGAAGATCAACCCGTCGCGCGTCGCCGTGCCGTCGCCATCCGCACCGCGCGACTGGATGAACAGATCGACATAAGGCCCGAAGCCGACATTGCCGGCGGAATTCGCGGCCGTGTTGTCGAAGGTCAGCGTCAACGTGACGTTGGCGCCGATTTCGGGGGTGGGCGTGGTGGTCGTTCCGGTCACATCGGGCGTGGGGGCCAGAATATGGCCCCAATTTTCCATACCCGCCGCCGTGAAGGGCGCGGCCGCTTCGACGGCGCCGGTCGAGGCTTCCAGCACCCAATCGCCGCCCAAAGCGGCCACACCGGTCGGGTCGTCGGATGCGGCGACGTCCGCGCCGGTCAGCTCGGCCAAGCGATCTAACAGCGCGATGCCGCCCGGCGTTGCGGCCACGTCGCAACCCCAGATCAAAACATCGGCATCCGCGGTCAGCGTTTGCGCCCAGCCCGCCAGGGCGGTCGCGTAACTATCCAGCGTCTGCGCATTCAGCACCGTCTCGCCGATGCGGATCTGGCCGGGCGTGCCGTGGCTCAGGATATTGATCGCTTCGATGCCGCTGCGCCCGTCGAGATAGCTGGAGATCTGCGCGATCGCGTCGATACCGGCTTGCAGGCGCACGACCTCCACGCCATCGGCGACGGTCAGCGCGTCGAAATCCTGCACATCGGGGGCGACGAACAGGATTTGCGTGGCCGGCGGGGGCGCGTTCTCGGCCGGGGCTTCGGGGGCGAGGGCGGGGTGCGTCGTATCGGTCGTGTCGGCGTGATGCGTGTCGCCGGACGATGAATCGTCGGTCGGGATCGTCGCCGCGACCGTGGCGGCACCCGCCGCGTCGAACATGAAACGCTGTTCGAGCGCCAGCGCCAAACGGCGCCGAACCGGCTTTTCGGCCGAATTGGATGGTGACTTCCGTCGTCCCGACGACAGAGACATAACCAAGTCCCCCGAGCGCCCCCCGGCGCTTTAAGAATCGCAATAAAATGTGGTTTTCATTTATTTACGGCGGAGACTGCAAAGCAAGCGTGTTTTCAATTAAAGATCGAGTCGTGCGGAACTAAGTTTGTGACTCGCCATCGATTTGCAATTTGCGAGTTACAATCTGACAATGCCCGCGAAATGCTTGGATAAGTTGCGGGCGCGACGCGGCGGCAGCGAACGTGAAAACGCCCGCCAAATGAGCGGCGCCACCTTGCGCAACCATCGTCTTAATCAGGGTCGCCAAGGCAAAGGTTCAATTGGCGAATTTGGCTTCCAAATCATCCCCGCCAATGCGGCCGGCTGGGATCTAGGTTCGCGCCGCGTCGTCCAGCGCGAAGTGCGCGGTACGTTCGGCGATCATGATCGTCGGCGCGTTGGTGTTCGCCGAGGTGATCGCGGGCATCACCGACGCGTCGGAGACGCGCAAACCCTGAACGCCGCGTACGGCCAAGCGCCCATCGACGACCGACGCGTCGTCCGCGCCCATGCGGCAGGTGCCGACGGGGTGGAAGACCGTGTCGGCCTTTTGCGCGATCCAATCGAGGATTTCGGCGTCGCTGCGCACATCCGGGCCCGGCATCAGTTCGGCCCCGCGCCACGCATCGAATGCCGGCTGGGCGAACAACCCGCGCAGGATTTTGACTCCGGCGGTCAACACGCGCTTGTCGCGCGGGGCGGAGAGGTAGTTGGGATCGATGCGCGGTGCCGCCAACGGATCGGCGCTGGCGAGCGAGATGCGGCCCCGGCTTTCCGGGCGCATCTGGCAGATATTGGCGAAGAAGCCGTTTTCGGCACGGGCCCCCGGCGGATCGCGGAACGGATTGACCCTTATCGTGGCGCTGGTGAGGGCCGGCATGAAATGGCTTTGGAGATCCGGCTCGGCCAAGCCGGGCTCGGAGCGGAAATAGCCGCCGACCAGCAGCGGGAAACACGCGGCCGGGCCTTTGCCCTGGATCAACGCGCGCAATAGCGCGAACGCCGCGCGATCGGCGCGCAGAAGTTCGTTGAGGCCGCCGGGCTTCAGCGCCGCATGCTCGACGCGGATCAGCAGATGATCCTGCAGATTGGCGCCGACCTGCGCGCGATCGGCGACGATGGGTACACCCAGCGCCGAGAGTTCGCCCGCCGGCCCGACGCCCGAGCGCAACAGCAAATGCGGCGAGCCGACCGTGCCCGCACAGACGATCACTTCCCGGCGCGCTTTGACGATCCGTTCGACGCCGCCTTGGCGCAGGATGAGGCCAGTGCAGCGCGTGCCGTCGAAGGTCAGGCGCACGACTTCGGCGTCGGCGATCAAACGCAATGCGCCGCTCGCCACGGCGGGGCGAAGATAAGCGCGCGCCGTGCTGGCGCGCCGTCCGCCGCGAATATTGAAGCGATAGCGCCCAGCACCCATCGGGTTGGGGCCGTTGAAATCGTCGGTGCGGCCATAGCCCGCACTTTCCGCCGCATTCAGATAGGCGTCGTAAAGCGGCGTCCACCAATCGGGCTGCTCGATGCCAAGCGCCTTACGCCCGTCGCCGCTCGGCTCGTTCTCCAGCGCTTGGTAGACGGGCGCGACTTTCTCCCACGACCAATCGCGCAATCCGGTTTGCGCCCAATGTTCGTAGTCGGAGGGCAGGCCGCGCACCCAGACCATGCCGTTGATGGCGCCCGATCCGCCGACCAGCTTGCCGCGCGGCCATTTGAGGCGGCGATCGGCGAGGTGCGTTTGCGGCTCGGTCTCGAACTGCCAGGTGTATTTCGTGCCGCGCAGGAACCAGCCGGTCAGCAGCGGCACGGAGAGCAGAGGATCGCGGCCGGGCGGGCCCGCTTCGATTACCGCGACTTTGTGTTTTCCGTCCGCCGCAAGCCGCGCGGCGAGCAACGAACCGGCGGAGCCGGCGCCGACGACGACGAAGTCGGCTTCGTGAAGTATTTCGGCCATCAATTCAAATCGAGTTCGATCGACAAATCCAAACGTTGCCACAGATCGCGCTTTTCCAGATCGTCGCCTTCGGCTTCCGTGCCGCGCACGTCGCGCAGATTGCTGTGCGTCTCGCGGCGCAGGATGACGATCAGATCGGTGTCGTCTTCCAGCACGAAGGGGAATTCGTGCCAGCAGCCGATCTTCATGCAGAAGCCCGCACTGCCGTCGAAGCGCAACGCTTTCAACGCGTTCATATCCGGCATCGGCTGATCGTTGGGTGCCCCCAGCACCACGACGAAGGGCTTGCCCTTCAGCGGAATGAAGGTCTGCGTGTGTTTGAAATGCCGCTCGATCCAGCGCACGGCGAGGGGGCGGCGGCGCAGCGTTGCGACGGTCAGCTCGGTCTGCTCGTCGGACTCGAAGCGTGTGGGCTTGCGCAACACGCCGTCGTAGAAATGCAGCCGATTGCCGGGCTCGGGCACGTTGGAGCCGAGCAGCCAGCCGAACGGCGCCACGTTCTCGGGCGTCGCATCCTCGATGCGCAAGCGTTGGATCGTCGTCGCGGTCATGCTGCGGGCTCCACGAAGGCGCCCGTCTTCTTGTCGCGCAGGCGCAGTTTGACGAAGACCTTGCCCGTACCGCCATGGTCGATGCCGGTATCGAAGCAATCGAACGTGTTGAAGCGCGGGCTGATCGGGTGCAAACCCGCTTCCAGCCGGTCCTGCGCCATCAGCAAGGCGGGTTGCAGCTTGGCGATCACGCCCAGGCACAACGGCGCGGTCGACGCCGAGGTATCGAGCAAGCCGTCGGTCGAGAACACGAAGGTTTCGCCCGCCCGGATGAAATTCGCGCAATGATGCGCGCCCGTCACCTCGGCGACGATTTCCATATCTTCCTTGTTCATGACACCGCCTTCGGAAGAATGCGTTCGGTCACGGGCGCGTGCGTGTCGGCGCGGCGCAGATGCACCTGGCAGCGCGCCTTCGACTTGCCTTCGTCGGGGCCCGTATGCGGGCATTCGTGATAGCGCCACACGCAGGTCATGGGATTGAGCCCTTCGGCCGCGCGATCGAACGTCATGTAGAAGATCGACAGGATCGGCGAGAGCAGATGCACGCAGACCGGCGCATCGGTCAACGCCGGGATCACCTTGTGGCGCATGTCGAACACGATTTTCTGGCCGGGCTTCACGCCGCATTTGCAGCCGCCGCCATTGCTCGTGACCTCGACCACGACTTGATAATCGTCGAGCCAGCGATGACCGAGATGCCGGCGTGCGGCGAACAGGTTGCGCACTTCGGGCGATAGGCGTTCGAATTCGTCGTCGGTGAATTCCAACGCCTGTTTGAGACGCTCCTGCATCTCGTCCAGATGGTCTTCGGGCTGGACGTAGAACGGATCGATGGGGGGCGGGTTCGTCATACGGCCGTGACTCCTCCGTCGGCCACCAGAACATGGCCGGTGATGAACGATGCGGCTGGCGAGGCAAGGAACAAGGCCGCGCGCGCGATTTCGTCGGCTTCGCCCAAGCGGCCCAGCGGAATGCTGGCGACCAGGCCTGCGGCACGCGTGGCGTCCGCGCGCGCGATGGCGGTCATCGGTGTCGCGATCGGGCCGGGGGCGACGGCATTGGCGCGTGCGCCGAACAGCGCGAATTCCACCGCCAGCGTTTTTGCGAGCGCGTTGACGCCGCCTTTGGATGCGGCATAGGCGGTCGCGCGGCGATGGCCGATCAAGCCGATTTGGCTGGAGAACAGCACCAGCGATCCGCCGCGCTGCTTCTCGAAAGTCGGCGCCACATGGCGCGCCACGCGATAGGCGCCGCCCAGATTGATCGAGATGACGCGCTCCCAATCCTCGGGGCCGGTCTCGCCGATATTGCGATGTTCGAATACGCCGGCGGTGACGATCGCCGCGTCGATGCCGCCGAGTTTGTCCTGTGCGCCGTGCACGGCAGCGGCGACTTGGCCGTCGTCGCGCGTGTCGCAGGCGCGAACGAATTTGGCTTCCGCTGCGGTTTCGCTCGACCCCGGCAAGGTCGTCGCGGCGACGATCGCACCGGCCTCGACCGCAAGGCGCACGCAAGACTGGCCGATACCCGATCCGCCGCCCACGATCAGCAGGCGAAGGCCGCGCAGATCGACCAGGGGCGCGGTCATGCGATCACGACCAGATCGCGATCGATGGGCCGCAGCATGCGGCAGCCCTTCGCCTCGACCTCGACGCTGTCTTCCAGATGGAAGCTGCCGAGATCGGGATCGCGATAGAACACTTCGGTGTTCACGATCATGTTCTCCTCGAGGGCGTAGCCTTTGACGAGGCTATCTTCCTCGGGGAACTCGAAGACTTCCAGCCCGATCCCGTGCGTGGTGACGGAAACGAGATCGCGGCGCAGGCCGAAGCTTTGGACCGTGTCGCGCGTCAGGTTGCGCAGATCTTCGGTGTTCACCCCGGGCTTGATCGCGGCTTCGACCGCTTCCAGCGCGGTGACGACGGCTTTGTAGCGCAGTCTATGCGCCTCGGTCGGCGCGCCGACCACGCCGGTGCGTGCCAAATCCATGTGATAGCCGCCCAGCGTGCCCAGGCAATCGAGTACGACGGCGTCGCCCGGCGTCAAACGGCGCTCGTGGCTCGCGGGCAGGCTCATCGCCGACGCGTCGCCGGCACCGAACATCATGCCGCGTTCGCCCAGGAACGCCGCGTCGTGATCGACCAGCACGCGGCGATAGACGCGGATCAGATCGTCCTCCGCGATGCCGGGCTTGGCGTTGGCGATGACCGCTTCCAGCGCCTTGGCGTTGACTTCGGCGCCCTTGGTCATCAGCGCGATCTCGTCGCGCGTCTTGACGATGCGGATGCGGCGCATGAGCTGGAGGATATCGGCGATGGGCGCGCTGCCGCCCAGACCGCGCGCGGCGAGGCGCTGCGCCAATCGCGCATCGTCGCAGCCGAGCTTGGCGGACTTAAGACCGGCGCGTTCGACGGCCGCGATCACCGCGTCGACGAACGAAGCCTTCTGCGTCGGGCGCAATTCCGCGCGCTTGGCGGCGAGGTTGCGGCGAAGATCGTTGGAGAGATTGCGCTCAAGCGTCTCGCCCATATAGACGCCGACCGAGCTCCACGGATTGCCGAACATCTCGACGGCTTTGATCCAGCTCGGCCGCTCCGCCAGCGTGGGCAGATCGAATTCCTGGATCACGAGCACGGGTTCGGCATCTTCGCGCGCGGGCAGGATCACCGCCGCCGACCAATCCTCGAACCGGCCGAGCAGATACTCGGACGCGAAGCCGGACGCGTAGCAAACATTGGTCGTCGTCGCGAGGACGGCACCGTCGAGTCCGGCTTCGCGCAGCAAGCGGCGCGCGCGTTCGAGATTGATCAGCATCAGGCGGCCTTGCGCGCGGCGATGACGACCCAGGGGAAGCGCCACGCTTTGTTTTCGGGCGACAGCGCGCCGGTCATTTCCTCGAAGCGCATGATCTCGACGTCGTCGAAGCCCGCGCGGCGATGGGCGGCGGCCAGATCCATCTTGTCGAGCGGCGGCATGAACGGCTCGTTGTTCCGCGCGCTATGGCCGTAATGGATGAACTTGTTGAACGGATCGTCGCCCGCCAGGAAATCGAGATGGATCGACCAGCCGCCGGGGGCGAGCAGGCGATGGGCTTCGTGCAGCACCTTCTCGATATGCGAGACGGGCATCTCGTGCAGCATCATCGTGCTGGTGACGAGATCGGCGTTGCCCGCGGGCAGTTTCGTATCGGCCGCGTCGCCCTGGCGGAACTGGACGTTGCGCGCCTGATCCTCGGCCGCCGTATGCGCCGCGAGTTTCACGCAAGGTGCGGCGAGATCCACACCAACGACTTCCGTCTCGCGGCTCGACGAATAGAAGGGGCGGGTGCTTTTGCCGAAGCCGCAGCCCATATCGACGATGCGCTTGGGCTGCTTGCCCAGGCGTTCCATCGCGATGCGGGTAAAGCGCTGATGCAGATCGCCATGCTTGTCGAGCAGCGGCGTCGTGGTGCGCGCCCCGCGTTCATAGACCATGCCGGCGACGGAATCGCCGTGCACGCCGCCGGGATGCTGATGGATGTCGATGGCGGGGTAATATTCGGGCGGCGCGAAATCCGGCGGAATGACGAGGCGCTCTTTATTCGCCGTTTCGATCATCGGCGCCAATTCGTCGCGATGCGCGCCGTAGTGATTGGCGAGGCCGTAATGGCCCGAATACTTCATCTTCTGCAGATGCCGCTCGAACCACGCGAAATAACGATAGGTCGTATCGCCCGCGATCAGCTTTTCGACGTCTTCGACGGTCTTGGGTTTGGCGGGGGCGGCTGCGGCCGCATCGCGATAACGCTGCGCCACTTCCGGATACAGATTGCGCGTCCATTGCAGCTTGCAGGACAGCAGGAATTCCTGGAACGCTTCGAAGGGCCGATGGGTCGGCGGATCGGTACGCATGCGAAGCCTCCATTCCTGTCCGTGATTGGTTTTCTGGCATGAGTGTGTAATTGTACTAAACATATATCAATAGGTTTTTTGCGCGGGGGCGAAATGGCGGGGGAAAACGGGGTCGACGAACTGGTCGCGAAGCTCGCCGCGTTGAAGGCGGAGCGCGGTTATTTGCTGCCCCATCACGGGTTGTTGGCGGCGATGTCGCCCGACGTGCTGGAGGCCTATGGCGCCCTGTACCGGGCGCTGACTTTGGGCAAACGCCATCTCGACGATTTCACCAAGGAATTCGTCTGGCTCGCGATCCTCGCGGCGACGGACGAAGCCGCGGCGACGCATCACATCGCGAAGTTTCGCAACGCCGGCGGCACGGACGCGCAGATCGCCATCGCGGTACGTTTGGCCGCCTGGGCGCGCGGCGAGGGCGCCGTCGCCTTCGCCGACAAGATCTGGTCGCCGCATATGGCGGGCTTCGACTGGCGTCAGGCGCGGAACGACGCGCGTGCGGCGTTGATCGCGGGCGGCGATGTGACGCCCGGCCAAGCGTTGTTGGCGGAAGTCGCCACACGCACCTGCCTCGACCAATGGACGCAGCTGGCCGACGCGATCGTCGACGCAGTGGCGGCGGGCGAGAGCGAGGATCGCATCGCCGAAGCGTTGATGCTGACGATGTTCCCGGCCGGCGTGCCGCGCTTCGTGGAAGCGGCGGGCGTTTGGCTCGAACTCATTCGCGAGGGCCGCGTGAAGGCCTCGCCAAGATTGCGCGCCTGGGCGTCCCTCGAAGGGCAGGGCGGGCACGACGAAGCCAGTGGAAAGGTGAAGAAATGACCGATACGAAGACTCTCGATCAAGTCGGCGGCAAGCGCGGCTATCTGCTGCCCTATCACAAGATGCTGGCCGCCTATGACGGCGAGCTGCTGGCCAAGTACGACGCGTTCTATACGCGCCTGACGCTAACGCAGAAAACGCTGACCGACCGCGAAAAGGAATTCGTGTGGGTGACGCTGCTGGTCGCGGTGCGCGAAGGCCACGGCACGCTGCATTTGCGCCGCGCCGATGCGGCCGGTTTGCCGCGGGCGCATATGCATATCGCGATCAATCTCGCCGGCATCGCCGAAAGCCGCCCGGCGACCGCCTTCGCCAAGCAATATTGGAAGGATTGGGCGCCGGACGAGGACATGGACGCGCTTTACTTCGCCAATATCGCCGCCGCGCGCGGCGACGTGCCCGAAGCGCTGGTCGAATTGGCGCTGGCGACGGCGCATGCGTCCAAGCGCGATGCGGCGTCGCTGCAAATGCACATCAAGCGCTTCTTCGCCGCGGGCGGCAAACCGGCGGCGCTGGTCGAAGCTTTGGCGTTCTTGCTGTTGCCGTGCGGCGGGCCGACCTTGATCGATGCGGTCGACGCGTGGGCCGAGGCGGCGGCGGACGGGAAAATCCCGTCGCCGTTCTAAAGCTTCGCCTTAGGCGAAGCGCTGATTGACGTCGGCGGGGGCGCCCAGCGAAGCCTGGGTGCCCTTCGCCGCTTCGATGATCTGGCGCGCGAAGGCGTCGCGTTCGGCGGCGAGTTTCTTGGCTTCCTCGGCGTCGGGCGCATAGGCGTCGAGCGCATCGGCTTGCAAGGCGCCTTGGCGCACGAGCAGCACTTCCATCGCGCGCAGACGATCCTTGGTGACCGCGAGCTCGGCCGCCAGCGTCATGATCATCGCCACGGCGCGGTCGATCGCCGGATCTTCGAAGAAAGTCTGTTCGGGAACGCTATCGGCCGACATCGGCAGCTCCGCTTGCGTGGGTTGGAAAGAAAAAGGGGCCGCGCGTTCTTCGCACGGCCCCCTCTTGCGGCCTTGTTAGGCCTTCTTGACGATGTCCCAAGAACCGGCGCCGAAGATTTCGTCGGCGAGGCGCTTGTTGAGCGGCTCGAGCTCCGCGGCCAGATTGTCGCCCGGCAGGGTGATGATGCTGTCCGCACCCTGCGAGTTGCGCCACGTGGCGATGTCCGAGTCCTTCAGCTTGACGCCGACTTCATAGTATTCGGGGCCTTCCAGCTCGTCGAAGCTGGATTGCAGCGCCTGCTGCTGTGCCGGCGACAGGCGGTTCCAGGCGGCGACCGAGATCACTTCCTTGTCGAGCGCCAAACCGAAATCGTTCGTCACGACGTATTTGCAGACTTCGAAGAACTTGCCGGCCACGCCGGGGTTCAACGCGGTCAGCACGCCGTCGACGATGCCCTGCTGAAGGGCGAGGTAGATTTCGTTGAACGGGATCGGAGTGGGGATGGCGCCGAAGAACTTCAGGCCTTCGATGCAGCCTTCGATCTGCGCCGCGCGGATCTTGCGGCCCTTCAGGTCGGCGAGCGACTTGATCGGCTGCTTGAGCATCAGGTTGTAGCCGCCCAGACGGCCCGCACCCAGCAAGCGCGCCTTATAGCGCGTTTGCAGCACGGCCGAGGCCTTTTGCCCGATCGGGCCCTTCATCACGCGGCCGGCATGCGCGCCGTCGCGGAAGAAATAGGGGCTGTAGAGGACGTCGAACTCGCGGGTACCCGTATAGGCGCCGTTGTAGACGTCGAGGCTGCCCAGCGCCATCGAGTCCAGCAGCTTCTGTTCGCCGCCCAGCGAGCCCGCGAAGATTTCGAACGACACGGCGCCGTTGGTCTTCGCCGACACCGCCGCGGAAACCTTGGCGTTGAAGGTGTTCGACAGCGTGTTGGGCGCACCGGCGTTGCCGTAACGCAGCACGATCTTCTGCTGTGCCGCCGACATGCCCGGCAGCAGCGCAGCGCCGCCCAGGGCCGCCGTACCGGCGACGAAACCACGGCGCGAAATCTTGGTGTTCATTGTGTTGCCTCCTGTTTTCTAGGTCTTGGGGGTTTTAACGCATCCAAAGATCGACCAGCGCGAGCGAGAACCACGGCACGTAAGTGAGCAGCAGAAGCACCGCCACGAGGACGAGGAAGTAGGGCCATGCGGCCCAGAACAGTTCCCACACGCCGACATTGCCGATCCGCGCCATGACGAACAGCGTGAGCCCGACCGGCGGCGTGACCATGCCGAGGACGAGGTTCAGCACCATCACGACGCCGAAATGGATCGGATCGACGCCCATCCCGGTCAGCATCGGGAACAGGATGGGGGCGAGAATCAGCATCAGCGGCAGCGGCTCCATGATCGTGCCGAGCAGCAGCAACGCGATGTTGATGAGCAGAAGCAGGACGTAGGGATTGTCGGAGATCGCGCGCATCGCGGTCGTCAGCGTTTCGCCGAGACCCGCCAGAACGGCGAGCGAGCCGAAGATCTGGCTGGTCGCGACCGTCATCATCACGACGGCCGTGGTCAGCGCCGAGGCGACGGCGGCTTGCAGGAAAGCTTTCGGGCTGAGGCTGCGATAGACGACGACCGCGAGCACCAGCGTGTAGAGCGTGACCAGCGCCGCCGATTCCGTCGGCGTGGCGATGCCGAAAATCTTGCTCAGCACGATCATCACCGGGGCGCCCAGCGGCAGGATGCCGCCGATGATCGCCCGGCGCTTGGCGTCGCCGGTCACGCGTTCTTCGACCGGTAGATTCATGCGGCGCGACATATAGGCGCTGGTCGCCAGCATCGCGGCGTACATCACGATGCCGGGCAGGATGCCCGCGATGAACAACTGCCCGACCGAGATGTTGACGATCGAGCCGAGCAGAATGAACATGATCGACGGCGGAATGATCGGGCCCATCGACGCGGCGGCGGCGATCACGCCGGCGGCGTAGGCGGAGCTGTAGCCGCGGCGCTTCATCTCGGGCACCAGCACCGAACCCACGGCGGCGGCGTCGGCGACGGCCGAGCCCGAAATGCCGGCCATGAACAGATTGGCCGTGATGCCCGTGTTGGCGAGGCCGCCGGGCTTATGCCCGACGAGGCTCGACGAGAAATTGATCAGGCGCTGCGTGACGCCCGATTTGGTCATCAACTCGCCCGCGAAGATGAACATCGGAATGGCGAGCAGCGCGAAGCTGTCGACGCCCGCCGTCAATTCCTGGACGAACAGCACCGGGTTGATCGGCCGGTCGCCGAACTGCGTGATCAGAATATAGAAAAGCGAGGCGACGCCGATGGAGAAGGCGATGTCCATCCCGAGAATGATCAGGACGAACAGCACCAGAATCATTGAAAGAAGAAGCATCGATCACATACCCGAATGCAGAGAGCTGTCGTCGTCGGTGTGTTCGCCCAGCACGGCGAGCCACATACGCACCACTTCGTTCGCCGCGAGAAGCACGGCGCCGATCGGCAGTGCGGCATAGGTCCAGGCGTCGGACAGGCCGGTCGCCAGAACGCGCCGATACATCGACAATTCGATGATCGGGAGCGAGTACCAGACGATGACCGCGAGCATCGCCAGCGTCAGTGCCCGCATCGCGAGTTCGACCGCGACTTGGACCTTTCGCGGCATGCTCTCGACGACGCTGGTCATGCGGATGTTGTAGCCGAGCATATAAGCGAGGCCGCCGCCGACGAAGCTGAGCCAGACGAACAGCAGCTTCGGAATATCCTCGCCCCACATCGGCGGATTGTTGAGGAAGTAGCGCATCGCCACCGAATAGAGGACGAGTCCGGTGAACGCGGCCAGCACGGCGCCGCATGCCCATTCGAAAACCGTCCGCGCCAGTTTCAGGCGCTCGGTAAGCGATTTCGCACCAGCCATTCGTCCCCCAAGTCGAAGCCCTGCAAATAAGCGGTTCGGTTCTCTTGCCGAGCCCACTTGATATAATGATATATTAAAAAGCCATTTGAGCAAGGGGAGACAGATGGGGCTCACGGTCGATGTTGCGATTGTAGGCGCGGGCACGGCGGGAATGCCCTGCGCGATCGAGGCGGTCCGGGCCGGCGCCAAGGTCGCGGTGATCGAACAAGCCGAACGCATCGGCGGCGCGTTGCACGTTTCGGCGGCACAGATGAGCGGTGCGGGCGCAAAGCGCCAGAAATCGCGCGGAATCGCCGATGATTGGCGCACGCATCTTGATGATGTTTTGCGCATCAGCCGGGGCACGTGTCAGGCCGATCTCGTCGAATTGGCGACCCAGCTGGGTGGCAGCACGATCGATTGGCTGGAAGCGGCCGGTTTCGAATTCGATCCGGTGACGCCGGCGATCCTGCATTTCCACGAAGCGTACCGCACCGCGCGCACGTTCTGGGGCGTAGCCGGCGGCCGGTCGGTGCTGAAAGTCGTCAAGCCGCTCTTCGACTCGGCGATGGCCCAGCCCAACGCGACGCTGCTGTTGAACAGCGAAGTCGTGGCGCTGCGTCAGGAGAAGGATGGTGCGGTCACCGGCATCGTCGTACGCGGCAAGGACGGTGCCGAGCAGACGATCGCGGCCAAGCATGTCGTGCTGGCGACAGGCGGCTATGGCGGCAACGCCGAGCGTTTCGCGCGCTGGACCGGCGGGCGCAAACTCCATACGGCGGCGTTGCCGACCGCGACGGGGGCGGGGATCGAACTCGGCCTCGCCGCCGGCGGCGTGTTGCGCGGCGGCGAACATTATCTGCCGACTTTCGCGGGCATCCCCGCGCAATCGGGCGGGCATCAGATCCTGTGGGATCAATTGCCGTCGCTCACACCGCAGGTGCGTAGCCCCTGGGAAGTGTTCGTGTCCAGCCAAGGCAAGCGCTTCGTGCGCGAGGACGTGGACAGCGTGGATGCGCGCGAGCGCGCGTTGAACACGCTGCCCGACGCGCTGTTCTGGGCGGTGTTCGACGAACGCATCTGGCGTGAAGCCCCACCGCTGCTGCCGGGCTGGAAAGCCGACGAACTCGCCGCCGCCTGGGCGTCGCATGAGAATTTCGTCACGGCGCCGACGCTTGATGAACTCGCCAAGCGTATCGGCTGCGATGCGGCGGCATTGAACGCGACCATCGCCGCCTATAACGATGCGTTGCTTGCGGGCAAGCCCGATCCGATGGGCCGTGAATCCCGTCCGTTGCCGATCGTAGAGGCGCCGTTCCGCGCCATCCGCATGCACGGCATGGTGCTGAAAACGCCGTCGGGCCTGACGGCCGATCGGAATTTGCGCGTCGTGCGCGCCGACGGTTCGCCCATTCCCGGTCTCTACGCGATCGGCGAAGCGTTGGGCGGCGCCACGTTGTCGGGCAACGCCTTCGTCGGCGGGATGAGCGTGACACCCGCTTTGGGCTTCGGCCGCTGGCTGGGCGCCAAGCTCGCCGGCCGCGATTTGTTGGAGGCGGCATGAACCCGGTGAAACTCAAGCGCCGTTTCGCCGATGTCGGCGCGCTGCAAGTCCATTATCGCGAGGGCGGGACGGGCGGCGCGACGCCGCTCGTCATGATCCACGCGTCGCCGGGAGCCTCGCGCCAGGTCGCCCCGCTCGCGGCGCTGCTGGCCCAAGGCCGCCGCGTTGTGGCGCCGGACACGGCGGGCAACGGCGATTCCGATGCGCTGCCCGATCCCACGCCCGCGATCCCCGATCTCGCCGCACATGCGCGCGCGGCGATCGACAAAATCGTCGACGGCAAGATCGACCTCTATGGCAGCCATACGGGCGCTTCGATCGCGATGGAGATCGCGCTGACGGCGCCGGAAAAGGTGCGCCGTTTGGTGATTGACGGCATGGGGCTTTACGCCGCCGACGAGCAATCCGACGTGCTGCGCAACTACGCGCGCGAGATCGCCCCCGATCTCGAAGGCACGCATCTGCTCAAGGTCTGGCATTTCTGCCGCGACCAGTATCTGTTCTGGCCTTACTACAACCGCACTGCCGAGGGCCGCTTGCCCAACGGCCTGCCCGACGCCGAGGAATTCCACGATTTCGTCGTCGAAGTGCTGAAGGCGATGCGCACCTATCACCGGTCCTATCGCGCGGCGTTCCGTCACCCGAAGCGCGACCGCTTGGTGAAGCTGAACCTGCCCGTGCTGGTGCTGACTTCGCCGTCGGACATGCTGGATAGCTACGCGGCCGAAGTCGCTTCACTGATCCCGGGTGCCGCACGCGCCGCGACCCCGCGCTGGGGGGCGCCCGATTTTCATGCGGCCACCGCCGCGACCATCGCCGAATTTCTGGATCGTCCATGACCGCGCCAACCAAACCGCGTTTGATCGCCGATTGCCCCGTGATGATCTTCATCGCCTATACGGTGGGCGCGGAGGCCGTCGCCAAGGGCTATCACCCTTGGCTGGTCAAAACGGACAATCCGTTCTTCAACGCCATTCCGGGCGTGCACCACTACGCGAACTGGATCGTCGACGGCGTGTCGAAAGGCGGGCCGCTGGCGTGGACCTATTACGACTTCCAAGGCCTCGCCGACGAAAGCGATCTGGAACGCGTGTGGTTCAATCCCGATCTCGACGGGTTCCGCAAGGAATGGATCCGGCTATGGGGCTATGGCCCCGGCGAGCGCCCGCCGGTGTTGCGCCACGCCTATCTGTGCCGGCGCGTGTCGCGTAGCGACGCGAAGCCGCGCGATAAGCTGCGTTTGTCGGCGGGGCAGGGCAAGCCGTCCGCGGGCGGCGACCTGACCTTCGCCGTGACCGACGTGCTCGCCAAGCATTTCGCGGGCGTGGGCGCGGCCAAGTGGCATTGGCCGATCGCGGAAGGCAATCCGCTGGGCTTGGAATGGCTGCGCGTCGATTACGCGCCGGATGCGCCGGACGTGCCGGAAGCCGAGCTCGTCTTGTCGGCGGGGTTGATCGCCGCGCCATGACCCGCCTGCCGCTTCAACTTGGCTTCGCCCATATCGTTCCAGACCGTCTGGCGAACGATCAGGCCGGCTTTCAGATCGAAGCGGTCGATATAGCGGATGCCCGAAAATTCATCGCCGTCCAGCCAGCGCCCCGACAGGGTGCCGCTGACATGGACGATGGCCGTGTCGTTCGACTCGGTCGCGTCGATTCGCTCGAATTTCTTGCGCACGCCGGTGTAGCGGCCGCGCGCCCAGGCGAACAGCGCATCGAAATCCGCGAATTCCACGCCGCCGGGAAATTGCATCGTAAATCCCGGCGCGATGAGGGCTTTGACGGCGGCGAGATCGCCGTTTTCCAGCGACCGCAAAAATCGTGTGGCCGTGGCCGCTGGCCCGCTCTCAACCAATTGTGTCATAAGGACGCTCTCCCTAACCTTTCGATCGAAATTCCGCCGCACGCCGTTCCCGAGGATCGCAGCCCGCCATGACCCGTAAAGGCGCCGCCTTGCGCAAATCCGTTCCGACGATGGCCGATAACGGCGGCATCGACGCGCGCATGAAGGCGCCGCTCTATCATCAGATTTTTCTGGTGCTGCGCGACGGCATTCTCGACGGGCGCTATCGCTACGGCGACGTGCTGCCCTCCGAACACGAATTGGCCGGGCGCTACGGCGTGTCGCGCATCACCGCCAAACACGCGATGACGGAGCTTGCGAATGCCGGCCTCGTCACGCGCGCGCGCGGGCGCGGCACGACCGTGCAATACCGTCCGCCCGCCGCACCCTTGCGCGCCCCCGTCGGCAGCTGGCTGCAAACGATGGAAGCGATGGGCCGCAGTACCGAAGTCGCGGTGCTGGATTTCGCCTATGGCCCGGCGACGATGACGGAAAGCGAAGCGCTGGAACTGCCCGAAAGCGGCGAGGTGCAGCGCTCGCTGCGCGTGCGCAGCATCGGCAAGCAGCCGATTTCGATGCTGATCACCGTGCTCCCCGCCGATGTCGGGCAGGGTTTCGACGCCAAGGATCTCGCCCAGCATCCGATGCTGGAACTGATCCGGCGCAACGGCACGGTCATCGGCCAAGCGCGCCAAGTGATTACGGCCACGCTGGCCGATCAGCGCGCGGCATCGTGCCTGGCGACCGATATCGGGGCGCCGTTGTTGAAGCTGCAACGCGTCGTACGCGACAAGGAAGACCGCCCGATCGAATTCCTGACCGCGTTCTACCGGCCCGACCGCTACCAGATGGAAATGGTGCTGTCGCCCGACCAGACCGTCAAATCGATCGATGTCGGCCTGTCGGGCCGCACGCATAGCCACGGTTAGGCGAGGCTTTCCATCGCCGCGGCGATGGTGGTGACGCCGACGACGCTGCGCAGACTATCGATCGTCGCGCGATGCACCGCCGGATCGAAGGCGGCGCAGCCGTCCTCCAGCACGGTCACCGACATGTCGCGCACATGCGCGTCGCGCACGGTGGAGGCGACACCGCCATTGGTGACGATGCCCGCGACCAGCATCGACTTGATGCCCGCCTTGGCGAGCGCGAACTCCAGCCGGCTTTGATAGAAGGCGGAGTAGGCGACCTTGTCGACCTGGATGTCGCTGGGCGCCAATTCGTCGAGCAACGCATGGCCCCAGGAACCGGGTGCGAAATCGCCCTTGCCCAGGAACGGGCGCAGCTTCTTCAAATGCGCGCCGACGAAGGGCTCGCCGCCACGCCCCGGCACGAGCGTGAAATGCGTCGAGACGATCCACGCCCCGCGCTTGCGCATGGCGTCGACCAAGGGAACGAGCCGTGCGGGCAACGCCGCGATATGCTCCGACTTCGCCCCGCCGCGTGCATAAGCGCCCTTGGGATGGATGAAGTCGTTCTGCAGATCGACCAGCAGCAACGCGTCCGCCATATCAGCCTCGCTCGATGACCAGATTGCCGAACGCGTCGACCTGGGCGGCGAAGCCCGGCTCGACCAGGATCGTCGTGTCGGGCTGTTCCAAAATCGCGGGCCCCGCGATCTTGGCGCCGACCGGCAATTCCATGCGCGGATAGATCGCCGTCTTGTGCCATGCACCCTCCATCCACACGTCGCGATGGCTCGGCGTGGGCATGGTCGTCGACGTCGGCGCCATGGTGCGCAGATCGAATTTCGGGCGATGGCCGATGGCGGCGACGCGCAGGTTCAGTACCTTCGCGGCGACACCCTTCAGCGTGCGGCCGAACGCGGCTTCGTAGGCGCGCTCGAACGCCGCCATCACGCCCTTGGTCGTGAACTCGTTCGCTTCCAGCGGCACCGACAGCGTGTGCGTCTGCCCGAGATAATGCATATCCAGCGACAGGCGCACGCTGCGCGAGGCGAAGCCGACACCGGCCGCGTCGAGCAGCTTGCCGCCTTCTTCGGCCGAATCCTTCGCTTGTTGGGCGAGGGACGCCATATCGATCTGGTCGAGCACACGGTTCACCGTGCGCACGAAATCGTGGCGCATATCGGCGATGACGCAGCCCAGCGCCGAGGTGACGCCCGGGAAGCGCGGCACCAGCGCCCGGCCCAAGCCCACTTCGCGCATCAGGGCGCTGACATGCAGCGAGCCGCCGCCGCCGAAGGGCATGATCGCGAAATCGCGCGGATCGAAGCCACGTTCGATGGAGACGAGGCGGATCGCCCCCGCCATGCGCGCATTGGCGACGCGGATGATCGCTTCGGCCGCCGCCATGACGTCCAGCCCCAAGGGCTTGCCGACATGGGTTTCGATCGCGGTCTTGGCGGCCGCGACGTCGAGCTTGTTGTTGCCGCCGCCGATCGGGCGTTCGGCGTCGATGCGCCCCATGACGACATTGGCGTCGGTCACGGTCGGGCGCGTATTGCCCTTGCCGTAGCACACGGGGCCGGGATCGGAACCCGCACTTTCGGGACCGATCTGCAGCAAGCCGCCGCGATCCAAGCCTGCGATCGAGCCGCCGCCCGCACCGATGGTCACGATCTCGATCATCGGCGTGCGCACGACCATGCCGAAATCGATCGAGGTCTGTGCGGCCAGTGCGGCTTCGCCATTGGCGATCAGCGACACGTCGAACGACGTGCCACCCATATCGCAGGTGATGACGTTGGGGAAACCGGCGGCGACCGCGACCGCTTGGCACGCGATCACGCCCGCGGCCGGGCCCGACAAGGCCGTGCGCACGGGGCGCCGGCGCGCGGACTCGACGCTCATCACGCCGCCATTGGATTGCACGATCAGGATCTGCGCGTCGGAGCCGCCTTCCTTCAGGCGGTTCTCCAAACGCTGGAGATAGGAACCGACCGGCGGCTGGAGATAGGCGTTGAGTGCCGTCGTCGACGCGCGTTCGAATTCGCGGATTTCCGGCAGCAACTCGGTCGAGATCGAGACATGCGGGTTCGGCCAAACCGCGCGCAACGCTTCGGCCGCCGCGCGCTCGTTGGCGTCGTTGGCGAAGGCGTTGATGAAGATGAGGGCGACCGCTTCGCAGCCTTTTTCGATCAGCGTTTTCGCGGCCGCGCGCACTTGATCGAGATCGACCGAGGTGTGGATCGTGCCGTCGGCCAACGTGCGTTCGGCGACTTCCAAGCGCAGATCGCGCGGCACGACGGGCTCGAACGTACCCCACAGCCCCCAGGTCGTCGGCCGGTCGCGGCGGCGCATTTCCAGCACGTCGCGGAAACCGCGCGTGGTGATGACGCCGGTCTTGGCGCCTTTGCGTTCCAGCAGCGCGTTGGTGCCGACGGTCGTGCCGTGGACGACGGTCGCGACGGTGGCGAGGTCGGGCACCTTGGCGCGGATACCCGCCATGAAGCCGACCGATTGGTCGCCGCGCGTCGAGGGAACCTTGGAGATTTCGACTTTGCCGGTGGACTCGTCGAGAACGAAAACGTCGGTGAACGTGCCGCCCACGTCGACGCCGATGACATGCTTGCGATTCATTTCGTCACGTAACCCAGTGTGCGGTCGCGTTCGATGGCTTCCTTCGTGCGCTCGGCGGGGTTGCCGTAACCACCGCCGCCGGGCGTTTCCAAACGCAGGCGCTCGCCGCGCTTGAGCTTCAAGCCCACCATCTTGGAGATTTGCGGCGGCTCGCGCTCGACGCCGTTTTCGGCGTAGAGGAAGCGATTGCGCGCGGCGGCTTGGCCGCCGGCGACGCCCGGCGGCGCGAATTTGCCGCGCTCGCCGAACAGGAACACGTCGGCGTTTTCTTCGAGCAACTCGATTTCGTAGATCGCACCCAAGCCGCCGCGATGCTTGCCCGCACCGCCTGAGTCGGGGCGCAATGCCCATTGCGTGAACATGACGGGATAGGCGGCTTCAAGGATTTCGACCGGCGGGATCGTCGCGGTCGAGATCGGCGCGTTGCCGTGGTTCAAGCCGTCGCCCTGCGGATGGCCGCCATGGCCGCCGCCGAAGAAGCTGAACATCACCCAACGCTGGCCGTTCTTGCGCCAGCCCGCCAGCGACAGCGCGTTGATCGTGCCATAGGCGCAACCATTCGTGCGTTCGGGCGCGGCCTGCGCGATCGCTTGGAACACGACGTCGATCAAGCGCAGGATCGTTTCGGTATAGCCGCCGACGGGCTTGGGCGCCTTGACCGACAGCAGCGAATCTTCCGGAATCTTGAACTCGATCGGGTCGAGCACGCCCGCATTCGCGGGCACGTCTTGGAAGACATGCTTCAGCGCCACGTAGCAAGCGGCGACGGCGGTCGAGTAGGCGATGTTGACCGGACCCGCGCAGGCCTTGGCCGTGCGCGAGAAATCCAGGGTCATCTTGTCGCCGGCGATGGTGATATCGAGGCCGATCTTCAGCGGCTCGTCGACGATGCCGTCATTGTCGAGCCAATCTTCGGCGCTGTAACGCCCGTCGGGCAGATCGGCGATATTGGCGCGCATCATCTTGGCCGCGCGCGCGCGAAGTTCGCCCAAGGCCGCTTCCACCGAAGCCGGACCGTATTCCGCCAGCAGCGCATCCATGCGCTTGATGCCGAGATCGAGTGCCCCGACCTGGCCGTTCATATCGCCATACAGGCTGGTCGGCAGGCGCGAATTGCTGCGCAGGATCGACACGATGTCGTTGCGCAGTTTCCCGGCGGCGTAAAGCTTCACCGGCGGAATCAGCATGCCTTCCTGGAAACACTCGGTCGCGACGGGGTTGTAGTTGCCCGGCACGTTGCCGCCAACGTCGTGCCAATGGCCGACCGAGGCGAGCCAGCAGAACACTTTGCCGTCGCGGAAATAGGGGCGCACCAGCTTGAAGTCGGAAAGATGCGTGCCGCCGTCATACGGGTCGTTGAAGATATAGACGTCGCCGTCGGCGAGGTCGCCATCCGCCGCCGACTTGTCGATCACGGCCTTCACCGCGAAGGACATGGCGCCGACGAAGACGGGCAGGCCCGACTTACCCTGGATCAGCGTTTCGCCAGTCGTGGCGTGATAAAGCCCGTGGGAGGCGTCGTGCGCTTCGGCGATGATCGGGTTGAAGGCGCTGCGGAACAGCGTCGCGTCCATTTCGTCCGCGATCTGCTCCAGGCGGCCTTTGAGCACCGCCAGCGTGATCGGATCCAGGCTCATTCGTACTTCTTTCCCAAGGCGAGCAATTCGGGCGTGCCGACAAGGCCGTTCAATTCCTTGAAGTCGAGCATGCGGTCGCGGAACGGCTCGTTGGAGCCGTTGGCCTTCAGCGAGGCCATATAGGCGCGCGTCATGTGCGCGGCCGCGCGCACCAAGCCGCCCGGGAAAATCGCGACGCGATAACCCATGGCGGCGAGCGTCTTGGCGTCGGCGATCGGCGTGCGGCCGCCTTCGACCATATTGGCGAGGAGCGGCCCCAAATGGCCGAGCTTGGCGGGCAGGTCGCGCTGCTGCGCGGCGTCTTGCGGCGCCTCGACGAACAGCACGTCGGCACCCGCTTCGGCGTAGCGTTCCATCCGCTCGACCGCCGCATCGTAGCCTTCGACGGCGATCGCGTCGGTGCGCGCGACGATCAACGTATCGGCGCTGACGCGCGCATCGACCGCCGCGCGGATCTTGCCGACCATTTCCTGCGCCGGCACGACCTTCTTGTCGGCGAGATGCCCGCAGCGCTTCGGGAAGCTTTGGTCTTCGATCTGGATCGCGGCGGCCCCCGCGCGCTCGAAGGCGCGCACGGTGCGCTGCACGTTCAGCACGTTGCCGAAGCCCGTATCGGCGTCGACGATCACCGGCGTTTCGACGCGGTCGCAAATCGCGGCGAGGCAGGCTTCCACTTCCGTCGCGGTGACGAGGCCCACATCGGGCCGCCCGAAGCGCGTATAGGCGATGCTCGCCCCCGAAAGATAAACCGCGTCGAAGCCCGCGTCGGTCGCGATCAATGCGCCCAGCGCATCCGATACGCCCGGGGCCACGACCAGGCCATTGCCGATTTTCGTCTTCAAACTCATGTGCGTGACGCTTTCAGCCGTTGTTCCAAATGCGCCAGAAGCCCGCCCGCGCGCACCATGGCGATCAGGTGCGGCGGTAGCGGCTCGCAGGCGAAACTCTCGTTGTTCGTGGGATCGATCGCGCGCGCGTTCTCGGGCTCGACCGTCAGGCTTTGGCCTTGGCGGATCGACTTTGCTTGCGGGCAGACCAGCGCCATCAAGCCGAGATTGAGGGCGTTGCGATAGAAAATGCCGGCGAAGGACACGGCGAGCACGGCGCTGACACCCAGCATGACCAGCGCTTGGGCCGCTTGTTCGCGCGACGAACCAATACCAAAGTTGCGCCCGCCCACGACGACGTCGCCGGGGCGCACGTTCTTCGCGAAATCCGGATCGGCGGCTTCCAGGCAATGCTTGACGAGTTCGTCCATGCCGCCGCGCATGTAAAGCCCGGGGGCGAGCATGTCGGTGTCGATATCGTCGCCGAACAACCAAACGCGGCCGGTCATGACGCCACCTCGCGCGGATCGACGATCATGCCCGCGACCGCCGCCGCCGCGACCGTGTAGGGCGAGGCGAGATAGACCTTGGAGCTGGCCGCACCCATGCGGCCTTTGAAGTTGCGCGCGGTCGAGGCGATGCAAATCTCGTCTTCCGCCAACACGCCCGCACCGTAGCCCGCACACGCGCCGCAGCCCGACGGCATTAGAATGGCGCCGGCCTCGGCGAGGGCCGCGAGCGTGCCGTCGGCGGCCGCTTCCGCCGTCGTGCGCGCGGTGGCGGGGGCAACCAGCAGACGGACATTCGACGCCACGCGCTTGCCGCGCAGCACGCTTGCCGCCATGCGCAGGTCGTTGATCTTCGCACCCGTACACGCGCCGATATAGGCTTGGTTGATCGCGACACCGCGCTGTTCGGCGGCGGGGCCGGAATTCGCCGGGCTGTGCGGGGCGGCGACTTGGGGGGCAAGGTCGCTCGCGTCGAAATTCTCGACGCGCAGATATTCCGCACCGGCATCGCCTTGCCAATGCGCGGTGTCGATATTGGTCACGCCGCGCTCGGCCAGGAAGTACTCGGTGACCGTATCGGGCGCGATCAGGCCGACTTGCGCGCCCAATTCGGCGGCCATGTTGCACAAGGTCATGCGCTCGAACATCGGTAGGCCGGAAATCGCGTCGCCCGCGTATTGCACGACCTGATATTCGGCCCCGCCCATGCCCAGGCGCTTACACAGCGCCAGCATCATGTCCTTGGCCGAGACCATGGCCCCAAGCTTGCCGTGCCAATTCAGCAGAATGGTACCGGGCGTTTTCAGCCAGATTTCGCCGGTGACGACGGCGCCGCACATTTCGGTGGCACCCACACCGAACATGAAACAGCCGAAGGCACCACCGGTGGGGGAGTGGCTGTCGCCGCCGACGACGAACATGCCCGGGCGCAGATGGCCGTTTTCGGGCAGAACGACATGGCAAATGCCCTGCATGTCGTGGAAGCGCTCGATCTTGTGGTCGCGTACGAATTCGCGCGTGAGCTTCAGGATCGAAGCGCTTTCGGCGTCGACCGCGGGCACGTAATGGTCGCTGACGACGACGATCTTGGACGGGTCCCAAATCTTGGCGCCGAGGCGTTTGAGCATCGGCTGCAAACGGCGCGGGCCCCCGGAATCGTGCATCATCGCGAGGTCGATGGCGCAGGTGACGACTTCGCCCACATCGACATGCGGCCGCCCGGCGGCGCGCGCGACGATCTTCTGGGTGAGGGTTTGCGGCCTGTTCATGCCTGTTCGCGTCGACCTTTGTTTTCGTAGGTCCGGATCGACGAATCGGTCGGTGGGCCGTCCCGCCGTCGGACTAGCTATAAAGATATAGCTTTATATCTTTTTGTCCAGCCGCCGCTTTCGCCAGGGGCGGACGCATGGCGGCACTTTATGTTGCCAGCGGTGCCGCCCTTGACAACACCAATCTAAAGCCACTTAGTCGCGGCCATGATTTGGCACGCGACGAAGGGCCGGGGCCGATGGACAGGTTGTTGATCGATGGCGGGCGGCGGCTGGAAGGCACGGTCGCGATCGCCGGCGCCAAGAATGCGGCTTTGCCGCAGATCGCCGCTTCGCTGCTGAGCCCCGAGACGCTGACGCTCACCAATCTGCCCGCCGTGGCGGACGTCACGAACATGCTGTCGGTCGTCGGCCGTCACGGCGTGAAGATCGCGGCGAAGGGCGCGCACGAGGCGACACTCGACGCCGCCGCCGCCGAACATGTCGAAGCGCCCTACGATGTCGTGCGCAAAATGCGCGCGACCGTGCTGGTGCTGGGGCCGCTCGTCGCGCGCTTCGGCAAGGCGCATGTGTCGCTGCCCGGCGGTTGCGCGATCGGCGCGCGGCCCATCGATTTGCATTTGAAGGTGCTGGCGCAATTGGGCGCGCAAGCCAATGTCGAGGGCGGGATGATCGTCGCGTCGGCCCCGTCGGGTCTGTCGGGCGGTCGCGTTTTGCTGCCGTCGCCCTCGGTCGGCGCCACCGAAACCGCGATGATGGCCGCGACCTATGCCAAGGGCGAGACCGAGATTGTCAACGCGGCGTGCGAGCCGGAGGTCGTCGATCTCGCCGCGTGCCTTGCGGCGATGGGCGCCAAGATCGAAGGGGCGGGCACGCACCGGATTTCGATCCTGGGCCCGACGACATGGCGGCCGGCGCGCCATCACACGATCCCGGATCGGATCGAGGCGGGGACCTACGCGATCGCCGCGGCGATCACCGGCGGGCAGCTCGAACTCACCGGTGCGCGGCTCGAACATCTCGGCGCGCCCGCGCAAATCCTCGAGACCGCCGGCGTGCGGATCTTCCCGACCGATCGCGGTTTGATGGTCGAACGCGACGGCAAGATTTCGGCGATCGACGTGACGACGGAATCTTATCCGGGTTTCCCGACCGATTTGCAGGCGCAATTCATGGCGCTGATGGCGATCGCCGACGGCACGTCGACGATCCGCGAGACGATTTTCGAGAACCGTTTCATGCACGTGCCGGAATTGTCGCGCATGGGGGCGGATATCACGCTGCGCGGTTCGACCGCCGTGGTGCGCGGCCGGCCCAAGCTGGTCGGGGCGCCCGTGATGGCGACCGATCTGCGCGCGTCGGTCTCGCTCGTGCTCGCGGGCCTCGCCGCCGAAGGGCGCACGACCGTCAATCGCGTCTACCATCTCGATCGCGGCTACGAGGATCTCGCGCGCAAGCTCGTGCGCTGCGGGGCGGCGATCGAACGCGTGCGGGATTGAGATGAGCGACGCGATTTTCCTCGGCGTGGATGGCGGCGGCACGGGCTGCCGCGCGCGTTTCGAAGACGGGGCGGGCATCGTGCTGGGCCAAGGGATCGCGGGCCCGGCGACGACGCGTTTAGGGATCGAGAAGCTTTCTGCCGCGATCGAAACCGCGTGGCGCGCGGCGGCGGAAGAGGCGGGCTTGCGCGACGGCGATCTCGCCCGTGTGCGCGCCGGCTTCGCCATCGCCGGCTATAACCGCAAAGGTTTCCCCGAAGCGTTGCGCGCCTTGCCGCATCCTTTCGCGTCGGCCGCCTACGATACCGACGCGATGGGCGCATGCTTGGGCGCGCATGACGGGGCGGATGGTGCCATCGTCATCGTGGGCACGGGCTCGGTCGGGATCGGGCGCGTCGCCGGGCGCGATCTGCGCGTGGGCGGCTATGGTTTCCCGATTTCCGACGAGGGCAGCGGCGCCGATCTCGGCCTGCAAGCCGTGCGCGTGGCGCTGCGTGCGCATGACGGGCGGCACGAACCCAGCGCCTTGTTGCGCGCGGTGATGGCGCGTTTCGGCGACGATCCGATCGCCGCCGTCGAATGGATGGACAAGGCGAGTGCGACGGAATACGCGACTTTCGCGCCGTTGGTGATGCGCCATGCCGATGCGGGCGATCCGGCCGCGCGGCGCATCGTGCAGGGGGCGGCCGAACAGATCGACGGGCTGGTGCGCGCGCTCGTCGCGCAAGGGGCGCCGCGCGTCGCGCTGCTCGGCGGTTTGGCGAGCGCGCTGGAGGCCTGGCTCTCGCCCGATGTGCGCCGGCGTTTGACGCCGCCGCTGAAGGACGCCGTCTCCGGCGCCATTCGTCTGGCGCGCGCGGATTAGGTTTTCTTCGCGGCCTTGGCTTTGACCAGCAGCATCGTCGCCGAGCCCGCGAGGATCAGCAGCGCCCCGATCCACATCGCCGGGCGCGGCGTTTCGCCGAACGCGAAATAACCGATCATCGCGGCCCAGATCAGGCCCGAATAATCCGCCGCCGCGACCTGGGCGGCTTGCAGCTTCGCGATGGCGGCGGAAAAGGCGTAGATGCCCGCGGCGCCCAGCAAGCCAATCCCGCCGATCGCCCACAGATCGGCGCTGTCGGGCATCGTGAAGCTTGGCCCCGCGACGAGCGCCAAGCCGATACTGATCATCGTCGCTTGGACGATCAGGATCGTCGGCACGCTTTCGTGCAAGGTTTGCGAACGCAGCAACACGACGCCCAGCGCGTAGCTGACGGGCGAGGCGATGGCGCAGGCCAGCGCCAGATATTGTTGCGTGTCGCCGCCGCCGCCCGCCGGCCCATCCGCCGCGATCACCAGCACGCCCGCGAAGCCGCAGGCGATGGCCGCCATCGTCGGCCAGCCGACTTTCTCGCCCAGCAGCAGCGCGCCGAACAGCGCCACGAAGATCGGCCCGGTATAGGCGATGGCGAAGACTTCGGTGAAGGGCAGCTTGCCCAGCGCATAGAAAAACGTGGTGCTCGTGACGATCGTCAGCACCGCGCGCGCGGCATGGGCGCGCAGCCTTTCGCGGCGCGGCCATTGCGGCCGCAGCCACGGGATCGCTGCCGCCAAGAACAGCAGCGACACGGCGTAGCGGAAGAACACGATCTGGAACGTGCCGTAACCGCCGGCCAGCGCTTTGGCGAGCGCGTCCATGCCGGTGAGCAATGCGATGCCGAACACGGCGAGCGCGAAGAAGCGGGCGTCGATGTTCATGGGCGATCCGCTCCCGGCCGACTGGTATTGTCGCGCGCGGCAAAAGGTTATATAGTGGTATTATTAAGTTCCGGGCGATGCCATGACAACCGAAAATTCCGATCCGCGCTTCGTCGACCTCGACGCTTGGCCCGTCGCCGACATTCTCGAGGCGATGTGGGAAGGGCAGGCGAGTGCGGTCGCCGCCGTGCGCGCTTCGTTGCCCGCTTTGGCGCGCGCGGTCGATGCGGCCGCGTCGGCGTTGGGCACGAAAGGCCGCCTCGTCTATGCGGGGGCGGGCACGTCGGGCCGTATCGCCGTGCAAGACGGCGCCGAATTGCCGCCGACCTTCGATTGGCCGGAAAGCCGCGTCGTGTTCGCGATGGCAGGCGGTCCGCGCGCGTTGACGCGCAGCGCCGAAGGCGCGGAAGACGACGCCAAGGCCGGTGCGGCGGCGATGCGCGCCGCGCGGGTGGGGCGCGGCGATGTGGTCATCGGCGTGGCGGCGAGCGGCACGACACCCTTCACGCTGGCGGCATTGCGCGAAGCGCGCAAGCGCGGTGCCGTGACGATATCCATTGCCTCCAATCGCAACGCGCCGTTGTTGACGGCGGCGGCGTTTCCGATTTTGGCGGAGACGGGCAGCGAGGTGATCGCGGGCTCGACGCGCATGAAGGCGGGCACGGCGCAGAAGATCGTGCTCAATCTTCTGTCGAGTGCGGTCATGGTGCGCTTGGGCCGCATCCATCGCGGCCTGATGGTGAATATGCGCCCGACCAACGACAAGCTGCGCAAACGCGCGGCGGCGATGGTCGCCCAGCTTTGCGATTGCTCGCTCGCGGCGGCGCGCAACGCGCTCGACGCGGCCGATGGCGATGTGAAGACGGCCGTGTTGCTGCGCTCGGGCGCTTCGCTGCGCCAGGCGCGCGCGTTGCTAGGCAAGAACGGCGGCAATTTGCGCGCCGCACTCGCGGGCCTCGGGACGCCAGCATGAAGCGGCCGTTCTCGAAACTGACGCTGGACGAGACGAGTCCCACGCCGCTCTATCTCCAGCTTGCCGATGCGATCCGCACGCGGATCGCCAACGGCGACATCAAGGTCGGCGACGCGTTGCCGTCCGAGCGCGAGTTGAGTCAGACCACCGGCATTTCGCGCGTCACGGTGCGCAAGGCGATCGACGCGCTGTTCCGCGAAGGTCTTCTGTCGCGCCGTCACGGCTCGGGCACTTATATCGCGCCGCGTATCGAGCAATCGGCGGCATTGCTCGCCGGGTTCTCGGCCGATATGGCAAGCCGCGGCAAGGCGCCGGGCTTCACCGTGCTGAAACACGCGACGGGCTTGCCCACACCGGAGGAGGCTTTGGCCCTGGCGCTGGGCATGGGGGCCAAGATCGTGCGCCTGTCGCGCGTGCGCACGGCCGATGGCGAGCCGTTGGCGGTGGAACGCGCTTGCGTGCCCGTGCAATTCCTCGAAGGTTTCGCGCCGGCCGAAGGCTCGCTCTACAGCGCGCTGGAGAAGCGCGGCTTCCGGCCGGTGCGTGGGCTACAGCGTTTGCAAGCCTCGCTCGCCTCGCCGGAGGAAGCGTCGCTGCTGGGCGTGCCACCGGGGGCCGCCGTGTTGCGCATCGAACGGCGCGCGTTCCTGGCCGACGGCACGCCGGTCGAATTCACGCGCTCGGCCTATCGCGGCGACCGCTACGATTTCGTCGCCGAAGCGCGCGAATTGAAACGCGCCGGGGCTTAGCCCGCCGGTTTGAGGTATTCGACGAAAGCGTAAGTATCGCCGACGAATTCGCGCGTGTAGTCGCGCGCATGGACCCAGCCGCGTTTTTCGTAGAAGTTCCGCGCGGCAATGTTGTCGCGAAAACATTCCAGACGCACGGCGCCGCGCGCTTCGGCATCGGCCAGCAGCGCCGCACCGGCACCGCGCGCCTGCAATGCCGTATCGACGAACAGCATATGCAGCGTGCCGCCATGGGTCAGATGGAGGCCGATCGGCCTTCCCGTTTCATCCTCGGCGAGAACCGGTGATACGGATTCGGCCGCGAAACGCCGCGCGAAATGCGCGGCCTTGCGTTCGGCGAGGGCGGCTGGGGACAGGATCGTCCCGAACGCGTCGCGATAGCCTTTGGCAACGATCTCGGCCAGGGCGTCGAAATCCGCCGCGGTTGCTGGGCGGATTTTCACGCGGCGCGCCGCAAGCGCGGGTCGAGCGCGTCGCGCAACGCGTCGCCCAGCAGATTCAGCGCGAAGGACAGGATCAGGATGCCGAGCCCGGCGAAGACCGAGTTCCACGCCGACAGCATCAGGAAATTGCGCCCTTCCGACAGCATCGTGCCGAGCGACGGGGACGGCGGCTGCGTGCCGAGGCCGAGGAAGGAAAGCGACGCCTCGACCAATATCGCGGCCGACAGCAACAGGCTCGTTTGCACCAGCACGATACTGGCGAGGTTGGGCAGAACATGCAGCAACGCTATGCGCAGATCGGAAGCGCCGATCGAACGCGCGGCCAGCACGTAATCGCTTTCGACGATCGACAAGGCGGGCCCGCGCAGCAGCCGCGCGAAGATCGGCGTGTAGACGACCGCGATGGCGATCGCGGTGGTGATCGCCCCCGGCCCCAGAATGGCGATGATCGCGATGGCGAGCAGGATCACCGGGAAGGCGAACAGCACGTCCATCGCGCGCATCAAAACGCGCTCGATCCAGCCGCGATAGAACGCGGCGGCGAGGCCGATGGCCCCGCCGACGATCAGCGCGGCCCCGACGGCGCCGCCCGAAATCGCCAGCGAAGCGCGCATGCCGTAAAGGATGCGCGAGAACGTGTCGCGGCCGAATTGGTCGGTGCCGAGCCAATGCAAGGCGGTCGGCCCTTTCAGGCGCTGGATCACGTCCTGCGCCAGCGGATCGTAGGGTGCGATCAGCGGTGCGAACAGCGCGGCGGCGATCAACAGCGCCGTCAAGCCGCCCGCGAACGCCGTGAGCTTGTTGCGGCGCAGATTCATGAATCCGCTTCCAGCCGCACGCGCGGATCGATCACCGCGTAAAGCAGATCGACTGCGAAATTCACCAGCACGAAGCCGAACGTCACCAGCAGGATCGCCGTCTGCAGCAGCGGATAATTGCGTTCGGAGATCGCGCCGAGGATCAGGCGGCCGAGACCGGGGATCGCGAAGACCTGCTCGACGACGATGGCGCCGCCCAGCAGATAACCGGTCATGATGCCGACACTGGTGACGAACGGGATCAGCGCATTGCGCAGCGCATGCTTGAACAGCACCGAACGTTCCGACACGCCTTTCGCGCGCGCGGTGCGCACGTAATCCTGCGCCAGCGCGTCGAGCATGGCCGAGCGCACGAGACGCGCGAGATTGGCGAGGATGGGCAGGGCCAGCGCGATCGCGGGCAGCAGCAAGCGCGCGATATTGCCCGCCGGATCCTCGGTGAACGGCACGTAGCCGAGCAATTGAAGCTCCGGCGCGAAACTCGTCAGCGCCAGGATCATCATGATGCCGAGCCAGAAGGACGGCACGGTCAAGCCGACGACCGAGGCGATTTGAAGGGCGGTTTCGCGCCAGCCGCCGCGCAAACGCGCCATCGCCACGCCCAGCGGCACGGCGAGACCGGCCCCGAGCAGCAGGCTCAAGCCCGCGAGTTGCAGGGTGGGCGGCAGATGGACGGCGATTTCCTGCACGACCGGTTTGCCGGTCCACAGCGAATTGCCGAACTCGCCGCGCAACGCGTTGGCGAGCCATTGCGCGTATTGTACCGGGATCGGCTGGTCGAGGCCGAGACGCGCGCGCAGTTCATTCATCCGCTCGACGGTCACCTCGGCATTGGCGCCGAGCATGATCGCCACCGCGTCGCCGGGGACGAGACGGATCATCAAAAACGTGAGCATCGACACGCCGACCAGAACGATCGCGAGATCGACGATGCGCGTGACGAGGAAGTTCCGCGACATGCGGGGGAAAAGAAAAGGGGCGGGGCCGCGCTATGCGGCGACCCGCCCCCTGTGCCGTTAGCGGCCGAGCACGACGTTCGACAGGCTCATCAGCGAGCGGTTCGCGATGATGTCGAAGCCTTGCACGTTGTTGCGCGTCGCGGTGTAGAGCTGACCGTAGGTCAGCGTCGCCGCCGGGCCTTGGCAGGCGAGGATCGCTTGCGCGCGGTCATAGGCGGCCTTGCGCGCGGGCATCGCCGTTTCGCGACGGCCGGTGTCGAGCAGCGTGTCCAGTTCCGGATTGGAATACTTGAACACGTTGGTCGAGCCGCCCGTGCGGAAGGTGCGGTAGTAATAGTCGTCCGGATCGGTCGAACCCGCATTGGTCGACGCGAAAGCGTCGAAATTCGAGTTGCGCCAATCCTGAACGAATTGGCCGATTTCCGGAATGCGCAGTTCGACGCGGAAGCCCGCACGGTTCAGCTGCTGCTGCACGACCTGGGCGATGTCGCGGATATCCTGGCGCGGCAGCACCAGCAGCGTGATCGCGATCGGCGCCGTGATGCCCGCTTCGCGCAGCAACGCCTGGGCCTTCGCCGGATCGTGGCGGAAGCACGGGAAGCTCGCCACGTCGACCGCCCAATCTTTGAGGGCCGGCGATAGCGAACCGCCGGGCACGCCCGCACCGAACAATGCGGCTTGCACGATTTCCTGCCGGTTGAGCGCGTAGTTGAGCGCTTCGCGGACCTTCGGATTGTCGAAGGGCGGCTTCGACACGTTCATGCCGATCAGCGTGTAGGCGAGTTCGAGCGTGTCGACCAAGCGCACATTCGGACGGCCGCGCAATTGCAACGCCGTCGCCGCGTCGATATTCGGCAGGATCTGGTACTGGCCGCTGGTAAGGCCCACTTGGCGCGTCGCCGATTCCGGCACGATGTTGAACTTCACGCCGTCGACGCGCGGCTTGGCCTTGTCCCAATAGCCGGCGTTCTTCTCCAGCGCGATGAAGCCGTTGGGCTGCCATTCCTTGAACTTGAACGGGCCCGTGCCCATCGGCGCACGCTGCAAGCCGTCTTTGTCGGCTTCGAAGCCGCGCGGCACGATCGCGATGGAGGCGAGTGCGGTCAGCAGCGGCGCGGTCGGTTCCTTCAACGTCACGACCACGGTGCGCGCGTCGGGTGCCGTCGCATCGGCGACCGAGGCGAGGCGCGAGGCGAGCGGCGAGGCGATCGCCGACGACATCACGCGCTTGAGGCTTGCGACCACATCGGCGGCCTCGGCCGGCTTGCCGTCGTGGAACGTCACACCGCCGCGCAGACGGAACGTATAGGTCAGATTGTCGGCCGCGATCTGCCAGGATTCGGCGAGGCCCGGCACCGTGCGCAGATCCTTGTCGATCGTGGTCAGCGCTTCGTAGATCGTGCCGCTGACGACCTGCACCGAGTTGAACGCGGTGACGATATGCGGATCGAGACCCGCGGGCGAGCCGTCGACCGCCAATTCGATCGTCTGCGCGGACGCGCCGTTCGCGAACGCCATCGCCCCCGCCAAAGCGAGCGCGCTAAACCAGTTCTTGCGCATGGATGCCCCCCGTCGTGGCCGCGGGTTTCCGCGTGCCGATTGCATAAGGTGAGTACCCGGATGTATAGTCCTCTACAATACCAATTGCAATCCACTTTGCAGGGGGATCGGATGCCGGCAGGCCAGTTCCTAACCGCGATCGGCGCGATCAGCGGCACGTCGATGGATGGAATCGACGTGGCGCTTCTGCGCAGCGACGGCGAGCGCGTCGAGCGCAGCGGCAAGGGCGGTTCCTATCCTTATCCGGCTGCGTTGCGCGCGGAATTGCTGGAATTCCTCGCCGATCCGGCGCGCGCGGAAACCGATCCGCTGACCGAATTGGAAGCGCGCACGACCGATGCGCATGTCGCGGCGATCAAGCGCTTCGCGGCCGAGAACGATGTCGATCTTTCCGCCGTCGACATCGTCGGCATGCATGGGCAGACCGTGTGGCATCGGCCGGAGAAGCGATTCACCCGCCAATTGGCCGACGGTGCCCGCGCGGCCAAAGCGTTGGGGCGCGACGTCATCACGCGATTCCGCCATGCCGACGTGGCGGCGGGCGGCGAGGGGGCGCCTTTTGCACCCCTTTATCATCGCGCGCTCGCCGAACCGCTCGCCAAGCCGCTGATGGTCCTCAATCTCGGCGGCGTGGGCAACGTCACCTATATCGATCGCGACACGACGATCGCGTTCGATACCGGCCCGGCCTCGGCGCTGCTCGACGATTTCGTCCGCCGCCGGCGCAACATGCCGTTCGACGAAGGCGGGAAACTCGCCGCGTCCGGCAAGGTCGAGACGCGCGTGCTGGCCGAATTGATGTCGAACCCGTTTTTCGCGGCGAAGCCCCCGAAGTCGCTCGACCGCAACGACTTCCACGCGCGCGCGAAGATCGTCGATCTGCTGGGCGACGCGGATGGTGCGGCGACGCTCGCGGCCTTCACGGTCGAAGCGACCGCTGCCGCGATCGATCACGTGCCCGCGAACCCGTCGCGCTGGCTGGTGACCGGGGGCGGGCGCCTCAATCGCTTCTTCATGGACGGGCTCGCACGCCGCTTGGGCGTGCCGGTCGAGCCGGTCGAAGCGGTCGGCTGGAACGGCGATTATCTCGAAGCCGAATTGTTCGGATTCCTCGCCGTGCGTTCGCTGCGCGGCCTGTCGCTCAGCCTGCCCACGACGACGGGCGTGCCGCATCCGATGACCGGCGGATCGCTCGCCAAAGCCGCATGACCGATCCGATTCTGCGGGTCGACGGCTTGACGATCGAACTCGGCGGCGTGTCGCTGGTCGAGGACGTGTCGTTCGACATCATGCCGGGCGAAGCCTTCGGTTTGGTCGGCGAGTCCGGCTGCGGCAAAAGCGTCACCGCCTTGTCGATCTTGCGCTTGATCGCGTCGCCGCCGCTGGCGATCACAAGCGGGCGGATCGAATTCGGCGGGCGCGATCTGTTGAAACTTTCCGAAGACGAAATACGCGGCGTACGCGGCGGGGAGATCGCGATGATCTTCCAGGAGCCGATGACGTCGCTCAATCCCGTCTTCACGATCGGCGATCAGATCGGCGAGGCGCTGGCGATCCACCGTTCGATGAACGCGCGCGCCGCAGCGTCGCGCGCGGCCGAGCTTTTCGATCTCGTCGGCATTCCCGCCGCGCGTACGCAGCTGGAGCGTTATCCGCATCAATTGTCGGGCGGGCAACGCCAGCGCGCGATGATCGCCATGGCGCTTGCTTGCGAACCGAAGCTGCTGATCGCCGACGAGCCGACGACCGCCCTCGACGTGACCGTGCAGGCGCAGATCCTGGCGTTGATCGAGCGCTTGCGGCGGGAATTCGGGCTCGCTTGCTTGCTGATCACCCACGATCTCGGCGTGGTGGGCGAGACCTGCGCACGTGTCGCGGTGATGTATGCGGGCCGGATCGTCGAACACGGGCCGACATCCGACGTGTTCGGGCGGCCGCGCCATCGCTACACAAAGGCGCTGCTCGAAACGATCCCCGCCGCCAATCCGCCGGGCAAGCGCTTGCCCGCGATCCAAGGCAACGTGCCCGCCCCGGGGCGGCGCGCGTCGGGTTGCACCTTCGCCGAACGCTGTGCGGCATCGCTGGCACGCTGTGCGGGCGATCGGCCGCAACTGGTGCGCGAAGGCGAACACGGCGCCGCGTGCTGGAATCCCGCCGCATGAGCGCGCTTCTGGAAGTCGAAGGTCTGGTGAAGACCTATGTCGACCGGCGCGGACGGCGCGTGCGCGCGGTCGACGGCGTTTCGTTCACGCTGGCCTCGGGCGAAGTTCTCGGGATCGTGGGCGAGTCCGGTTGCGGCAAGACCACGCTGGGCCGCACGGCGATGCGGCTGCTGGCGCCCGATGCGGGCGCGATCCGTTTCGAAGGGACGGATATCGCACGACTGGGCCCGCGCGCGTTGAAGCCGCTCCGGCGCGGCATGCAGATGATCTTCCAGGATCCGTTCGGTTCGCTTAATCCGCGCCATAAGGTCGGCACGATCGTCGGCGAGCCCTTGGCCGTGCATGGGATCGGCGGCGCACGCGACCGCGTCGGCGAATTGCTCGAACTCGTCGGGCTGGGGGCCGAAGCGGCGGCGCGATTCCCGCACGAATTCTCGGGCGGGCAGCGTCAGCGCATCGCCATCGCCCGCGCGCTGGCGTTGTCGCCCAAGCTGATCGTCGCCGACGAACCGGTTTCGGCGCTCGACGTGTCGATCCAATCGCAGATCATCAATTTGATCGTCGATCTGCGCGCGCGGCTCGGCTTGTCGATGCTGTTCGTCAGCCATGACTTGTCCGTCGTGCGCCATGTCTGCGACCGCGTGGCGGTCATGTATCTGGGCCGGATCGTCGAGATCGGATCGACGGAGCGGATTTTCGCCGCACCGCGCCATCCTTATACGCAGGCGCTGCTCTCCGCCATTCCGCGCCCGCCGGGATCGACCGCGCCGATTCAGCCGCGCATCGTGCTGCAAGGCGAGATTCCCGATCCCGCCGATCCGCCGCCGGGCTGCCGCTTCCATCGCCGCTGCCCGCGCGCGAGTGCGATTTGCGCTGAAGTCGAGCCGCCATTGCACGCGGCTTCCGCTGGCGGCTCGGTCGCGTGTCATCACCCGTTGGATTAGGATGCCGCCCGAACTCTAGGGCCGCGCGTATTTCCAAATCGTCGTGCGCGACACGCCGAGCAGGCGTGCGGCCTCGCTGCGGTTGCCGCCGGTTTTTGTGAGCGCATCGCGCACGCGATCTTTGATCGCGGCCTTTGCGGCGTCGTCGAGCGAACCCGACGCTTCGCCGCGCGGTGCGGCGAAATCCAGTGTCGTTTCCGGAAACAGGTCGTCGACGCCGAGGATGTCGCCGTCGCCCAGCGCCGCCGCGCGCTCGACGCGGTTGCGCAGCTCGCGCACATTGCCCGGCCAATCATGCGCGAGCAGCGCTTCGATCGCGTCGGGCGTGAAATCCCTGCGCGGGGCCGCGGGCAGGAAGCCGCGCGCCAGTGCGACGATGTCTTCGGTCCGCGCGCGCAAGGGCGGCACGGCGAGGGCGATCACGTTCAGGCGGAAATAAAGGTCCTCGCGGAACGCGCCCGCCCGCACGCGCTCGCCAAGGTCGGCATGGGTGGCCGCGACGATGCGCGCGCGGAAGGGCAGATCGGCCTTGGCGCCGAGCGGGCGGAATTCGCGCGCTTCGACCAGGCGTAAGAGCTTCGCCTGAAGATCGAGCGGCAATTCCGCGATCTCGTCCAAGAACAACGTGCCGCCGGCCGCTTCCTCGGCGACACCCTGGCGGCGTGCGACCGCCCCGGTGAAGGCACCTTTTTCGTGCCCGAACAACAGGCTTTCGGCGAGATCGCGCGCGATCGCCGCGCAATTGATCGCCACGAAGGGCGCGGCGGCACGCGCGCTCGCGTCGTGCAGAACTCGCGCCGCGACTTCCTTGCCCGATCCGGTTTCGCCGCTCAGGAGAACCGGCAGATCGGCGCGGGCCGCCTTCAGCAATTGCGCTTCAAGGCCGCGCATCGCCGGGGCCGCACCCAAGCCTTGGCGTAAGCGCGGCGTGCGCGCTGTGCCGAGTGCCGCGATCAACGCGTCGACATCGACGGGTTTGGTCAGATAGTCGCGCGCACCGCCCTTCACGAGGCGCACGGCCTGCGCGATATCGCCATGCGCGGTCATGAACCAGGTCGGGACGGGACCGATCGCGTCGACGAGCTTGCGCCACAGCGCCTCGCCGTCGAAATCGGGCAAACGGATATCGCTGAGCACGATATCGGGCGCGCGGGCGCGCGCGGCGGCGACGGCACTTGCCCCCGTCGTGGCGAGCTGCGCCTCGAACCCTTCCAGCGCCAGGCGCTGAAGCAAAGCGGGCCCCAGTATGGGATCGTCCTCGACGAGCAGGATGCGCAGTGCGGTCACTTAGGCTTCTCGCAACGGGATGGCGATGGCGACGGTCGTGCCGCCCGTCGTACCACGTTCGACATGCGCCGCACCCTCCAGATCGCCGAGCAACGAAACGACGGCGTCCAAGCCCAAACGGGGCGCGCCCGGCGGCGACGCGTTCCGGCCCAGCAATTGTTCGATCCGCGTAGCGTCCATGCCGGGGCCTTGATCGACGATCGTGCAATGGAGTTTGTCGCCGTCGATCCGCGCGAGGAAAGCGACGGTGCCGCCTTCGGGCGACGCGGCGCACGCATTGAGCAAGAGATTGAGCAGGACTTGGCGCACGCCCGACGCGCCGAGGGCGAGCGTGTCGGGGATATCGACGCGCCAATCCAGGCGCAGGTCGCGATTGCGCATGGCGGGCGCCAGCAGCAGCCGCAAATCGTCGAAATCGGCGCGGGTCAGGCGGCGTTCGTCCTCGGGCCGATGGAAATTCATGATCCGCGACACGATCGCGTCGATCGTGTCGATGCCGCGCGCCACGAATGCGAGCGAGTCCGCGCGGACTTTCGGATCGTCGCCGAATTTCCGCAGCGTGGCGACCGCCGTGGCGAGCCCGCCCAAGGGATTGCGCACCTCGTGCGCCATCGTCGCGGCGAGGCGGCCGAGCGCCGCCGCCTGACCGCGCTCGGCGATGTCGGCGCGGAGCTTCTCGCGCTCGGCTAGCGCGTCGGCCATGCGGTTATAGGCGGCGAGCAAGGGGGCCGTGCGCGCATCGGCCCCCGCGACGAGCGTCGCCGGCACGCGGCGCAAGGCGCCCGTACCCGCCGATTGCAGCAGCGCGAGCACGCCGTCCGTCGTCCGGTTGATCCGGCGCAGCAGGAAATAGGCGGCGAGGCCGCTCAGAAACGCGATAACGAAATCGAGCGCCATCACGGCCAGCAACAAATTGCGCTGGGCGTCGCGCACCGGTCCGATATCCAACGCCACGATCAGCGAATTGGCGCCGTCGGGCGGCAATTCGCGCGCCGCCCACAACATGCGCGCGGCTTCGTCGTAGGCGATGCGCGCCGCCGCGAGGCCCGGCGGCGGCCGTATGGCGCCGCGATCGACGGCGGCGAGGCTGGTGCCGTTGCGGTCGAGTGCTAGAAGCGCCGCCTCGGCGACGCCTTCCTGAACGCCGAAAGCGGCGGCGAAGCGCCGTTCGACGGCGGTCCAGTCGCCGGCGATCGCGTCGTCGGCGATCGCGGCGGCCAATCCGTCGAGATAGACTTGCGCCAAACGCTCGGTCTGGCGGTCCGCCGCGCGATCCTTGAAATAAAGCGCCAGATGCGTGGTGCCGGTCGCGGCCGCGAACACGATAATCGCGGCGAGCAACGGCAATCGCAGCGCCAATGGCAGGCCGGCCAGCATCATCCCGCCAGAATGGCGTCGTTACGGCCCGGGTTCAAGGCAACAAGACGAATCCCGCGCGCGCCGCCAGCTGGGCGTTCGCATCCTCGCGCAGCGCATCCAGCACCGATCGGCGGACGGCAAGCGCGCCCATGATCGCCGCATCGAAGCCGGAGATGCGCCGGTCGATCGCCTCGCGCGTCGCATCGGCGGCGATCGGATCGGCTTCGCTCGCCTCGTAGCCATGCGCGCGCAGCAGCGCCGTTTGCGCTTCGACGCCCGCTTGGCTTTGCGAATCGTCGCGCGCGGCGAAGACCGTGATTGTCGCGTCCTGCCATAGGCCCGTCGCCGCGAGCTTCGCGGCCAAGCGCGCGCAAGCGGGCGTTCCGGCGAGCAGCAAGGCGGCGCGGCGCACCGGCGTATGGCGTTGCACCCGCAGCACGGGGCCGGCGCCGTGGGCCGAAAGGGTGTCCGCGAGTTCGTCGCTCCCGTCCGCTTTGCGCCCGAACCGGTCGATACCCGCGGGCACGATCAGCAGATCGTTGCCCGCGGCGAGCGGCAGCAGCGTTTCCAAAGCGCCTTCCGCGTGGCGCGCGGCGGCATCGACCCGTATATGGGCCGCACGCGCGTCGAAATCGGCCAAGGCCTTGGCCGCCCGCTCGCGCTGCTGCAAGCGCAAGCGGTCGCCGAGCCATTGCGACCAGGCGAGTCCGCCGACCGGAACAGCTTGCGCGCGTTCGGCGAAGCCCGGATCGACGGCGGAAAACGCGGTGAGTTTGGCGCCTTGCGCGCGCGCGAGGTCGAGGGCGAATTGGTTCGCCGCGTCTTGATGCGCGCCGCCCGCCAGCCACAATGTCAGCACGCGCAAGCGTGCCGATTGCGGGACGGGATAATCCTGCGGCGCGCGAATTTCCTGGGCGCTCATGATCGTGGCTCCGGCTGGAAAGGAGGGAGACGCGCGACGCGCGCGCGCCATGCGTTGCGGGGCGATGTCGAAGAGATTGCGGGGCAGATTGCCGTGCAGCGCGTCGGCAACCGTCGCCGATGCGATGGGCGCGCCCGAGATATAGGCGGCGCGGCCCAGCGCATGCGACGCGATGGGCGAGGTGACGAGCAGGAAGACGACGCACAGCGTGCCGATGACGAGCGCATCGAGCGCCACGCCGCCGCCGCCCAGCGCCCAGGCCGCGCCGAAAACGACGAAGCCGGAGCCCACGACGCCCGCCTTCGTGGCGGCGTGCATGCGCATGAACGGGTCGCGCAAACGGATCAGGCCCAATGCCGCGATGCCGACCACGATCGCGCCGGCGAGGATCGCGAGCCCCGCCCAGATTTCGACGAGCGCGCTCATTCGCCCGGCTCCGGCGGCGGGGCGCTGGCGCGTTCCAGCAAGCCGCCGAACGAGACGGCGGCGAGGAAGCCGATCAACGCGATGCCGAAGGCGATGTCGAGATAGGCGCGCGCCCCCGTCGCCGCCGCGACCAACGCGGCGAAACAGATCGCGAGCAAGCCCAGCATATCGGTCGCGATCGCGCGGTCGGCGGTCGACGGGCCCCGGATCAGGCGCCATGCGACGGCGCCGGTCGAAAGCCCGACGATGAAGAAGGCGAGGGCGATGCAGATATCGAGGAAACTCATGGCAACACCTTGCGCGCTTGCGCCTCGAGCGAGGCTTTCATGCTTTCGATCGCCGCTTGTCCGTCGGGCGCATCGATGGCGTGGACGTAGAGGGTCTTGCCGTCGGGCGAGACGTCGAGGCTGGTCGTGCCGGGCGTGAGCGTCACCATGTCGGCGAACAACACGATGCCGCCGGGCGATTTGACGTCGAGCGGCACGGCGAGGATCGCGGGCCGCAAGCGATCCGGCGGGCCGATCACGGCGCGGATCGTCGCCCAAGTCGACTTGGCGAGTTCGACCGCGAAGACGAGGGCGACTTGCGTCCAGGCGATGAGTTTGGTCATCGCGCGATTCCCGCGATTTGGCCCGCATTGCCGAGCACGGCGGCGATATAGGAATCGCGATCGAGCAGCGATGCGGCGGCGGTTTCGGCAAGCGCGGCAAAGGGCTCGGTCCACAGCCCGATCGTCATCGTCGTGGCACAGAGCAACGCGATCGGCAGATAGGTCGCGACGCGTTCGACGCGCGTCCAGACGATCGGCGCGGCCGTCTCGGGTGCGGCTTTCCAGAACGCTTCGTTCCAGATCTTGATCATCGAATAGAGCGTGAGCAGCCCGACGAACAGCGCGATTCCGGCAAGCCAATAGGCTTCGGCTTCGATACCGGCGCGCACGACGGCGAATTTGCCCCAGAAGCCCGACAGCGGCGGAATGCCGGCCAGCGACAAGGCGGGGATCAGAAAGCCGATCGCGAGGATGGGGGCGGTGCGCCACAATCCGCCGCAGCGGCCGAGCGCGAAGCTGCCGTTCTCGCGTCTTATGGCACCCGCGACCAGGAACAGATTGGCCTTCACGACGATGTGATGGACGATATAGAGGATCGCGGCCGCGACCGCGGCCTGGGTCAGCAATGCCACGCCGATGATCATGTAGCCGATCTGGCTGACGATGTGGAACGACAGGATGCGGCGGATATCGTAATGCGCGGCGGCGCCGAACACGCCGAACACCATCGTCGCCGCGGCGACCCAGGCGAAGATCGGCCCGAAGAACGCGATGTCGTGCGCGTAGACCAGCGCGAACAGACGCAGGATCGCGTAAACGCCGACCTTGGTCAGCAATCCGGCGAAGATCGCCGCGACCGGCATCGACGCGGTGTGATAGGCGGCGGGCAGCCAGTTGAACAGCGGGAACAGCGCCGCTTTCGCGCCGAACGACACGAGGAACATGACGCCGATCGCCGCGAGCAGGCCCTGGTTTTCCGCTTGCGGCGCCAGGCGCGCCAGATCGGCGAAGTTGAGCGTGCCGAGCTGGCCGTACAGCAGCCCGACCGCCATCAGGAACACGGTCGTGCCGACCAGGTTCAAGAACACGTAGCGCAAGCCGCCGTCGATCTGCGCGCGCGTACGGTCGAGCACCAGCAAGCCGAACGAGGCGATCAGCATCACCTCGAACCAGACATAGAGGTTGAACAAATCGCCCGCGACGAAAGCGCCGCACACGCCCAGCATCAAGCTGTGGAACAGCGGCTGGAACCCGGCGCGGTCGCGCGCCATTGCGTCCGGCCCCAGCGCGTAGATCGACACCGACAGCGCCATCAATCCGGCGATCGCCAGCATGATCGCGGAGAACGCGTCGACGACCAGCGCGATGCCGAACGGGGCCGGCCAACCGCCCATTTGCGCGACCAGGATCGAACCATCGGCGGTGCGCGCGACCAGCATCAGGCCGACGGCCAGCAGCGATGCCGATGCGCCGACGCCGACGACGCGTTGCGCCGCGATGCGCGTGCGCAGCAAAGCTGTCAACGCGGCCGCGCAGAGCGGGATCAGCAGGGGGGCGACGATCAGCAGCATCGCCTAAGCCGCTTTCTTCGCGACGGTGGCGGGCGGCAGGGCCGGGCTTTTCGCCGCTTCGATCGGCGTTTCGGCGGCGTCGAGATCGGCGGCATCGACGCTGCGGAATTCGGCGTTCGCGCGCACGACCAGCATCAACGCGAACACGGTCAGGCCGAAGCCGATCACGATCGCGGTCAAGATCAGCGCTTGGGGCAACGGGTTCGCCGTGCCTGCGATCAAGGCATCGGCGCCCGGCGCCACGAAGGGCGGCAAGGTCGCGCCGAGCCGTCCGCTCGCGAAGATCGAGAGATTGACGGCAGACCCGAACAGCACGAATCCGATCAGCACGCGCGGCAGATCGTGCGCGAGGAACATATAGACGCCGACGGCGGCCAGCCCGCCGATGGAAAGCGCGATGACCGGATCCATCAGAGCGTGTCCTCTTCCATCAACGACAGGAACAGCGTGGTGACCGTGCCGACGACGGTGACGTAGACTCCCGCGTCGAACAGAATCGTGGTGCCCAGCGGCAGGACGATTCCGATATCCGGGAACCACCAGAGATGCGTGAGATATGGCCCGGCGCCGAGCAACGCCGGAATCCCGCTCGCGGCCGCCAGCAGCACGCCGATCGCGCAATAGCTCGTCGGCGCCAGACGCATCAGTTTGCGTGTGGGGGCAGCACCAAATGCGATCGCGTGGAAGATGAGGCCGACGCCGGCGAGCAATCCGCCGATGAATCCGCCGCCCGGTTCGTTATGGCCGCGCAGCAGCACATAGAGCGACGCGGCGAGCGGCAGCCACAGCAGCAACGGCGCCGAAACGCGCAGGATCAGCGAGCTGCTCATTTCGCGGCACCTTTGCGCAGCAACGCCGCGACCGCGAAAGCGGCGATCGCCAGCACGGTGATTTCGCCCAGCGTGTCCAGCGCCCGGAAATCGACCAGAATGACGTTGACGACATTGCGCCCGTTCGCGGCGGCGGCCGAGTTCTCGCCGAACCACAGCGACAGGCGCGGATCGAACGGGGTGGCGAGAACGCTCGCCAGGACCAGCGCGACCGCAAGACCGACGAGGATGGCGACGCCCGCGTCGCCGCGCTTCTCGCTTGCGCTGCGCATATCCGCCCGGCGCAAGGGCAAGCGCAGCAACGCCGCCGCGAGGATCGCGACCATCAGCGTTTCGACGGAGAACTGGGTGAAGGCGACATCGGGCGCGCCGAAGGTGAGGAAGATCAACGCGATCGAAAACCCGACCAAGCCCAAGGCCAGCACGGCGGCGATGGCCGTGCGTGCCAAGGCGGTCGCGACAGCGCCGATCAGCATCGCCGCGAACAACAGCAGGCGCGGATCGGCGAGATTGTCGGCCGCCGGCCACGCCGCACCGCCGCGCAGGATCAGAGTCGCGAGCGTCGCGAGCGCCAGCACCAGAAACAATGTGCGCAGATAGCCGCGCAGCGAGCCGTGCTGGATATTCCGCGTGCAGCTCTCCGCAAGCGCGATCAGCGCCGCGAGGCCGCGCTCATAGGCGGCGGCGGGCGCATAGCGATCGACGATGCGCAGCGCCTTGAAGCGGGGCACGAGCGGGCCCCAGGCGAGATAGAGCGCCACGCCGACGACGATAGTCGCCGCACTCAACAGCAAAACTGTGTTGAAGCCGTGCCAGAGCTTCAGCGGGACGGCGACCGGGCGGCCGAGGATCGCGGCGGCGGCGGGCTCGACGAACGCGCCGCCGAGAAGGGCGGGCAGCAATCCGGCGATCAAGCCCAGCACGGCGAGGATGATCGGGCCGGCCAGCATCGCCGCCGGCGGATCATGCGGCTTGTTTGGCGTGGGTGTGGGCGCGCCGAAGAACAAGCGATAGGACATGATGCCGGCGATGGCGACCGTCGCGGCGTTCACGAAGAAGCCGAGGCCGAGCAGCGCGATCGAGCCGGGGCCGAGATCGAGCTTTGCTTCGTAGATCAGTTCCTTGGCGACGAAGCCGACGAAAGGCGGCAAGCCGCTCATCGAGAACGCGGCGAGCGTGGCGGCCAGCGCCGTCAACGGCATGGCGCGCGCGAGGCCGCGCAGCGCGCTCGCGTCGCGCAGGCCCGTCTCATGATCGACGATGCCCGCGACCATGAACAATGCCGCCTTATAGAAGGCATGGACGATCAGGAAGGTGACGGCGGCGGCGATGGATAGATCGGGCGCGATGCCGATCAGCATCACCAGCGTGCCCAGGGCCGCGACCGTCGTCTGGGCAAGGACGCGCTTCAAATCGGTTTCGCGGAAGGCCATCGCCATGCCGGTCGCGGCCGTCGCGATGCCGAACCCGGCGAGGATCGTCTGCCACAACGCTTCGTCCTGATAGAGCGGGTTGAAACGCGCGAGCAGATAGACGCCGAGTTTCACCATCGTCGCCGAATGGAGATAGGCGCTGACGGGCGTGGGGGCCGCCATCGCATTGGGCAGCCAGAAATGCAGCGGCACTTGCGCGGATTTCGCGAAGCAACCGGCGATCACCAGCAGCATCGCCGGGATCGCGGCGGGATGGGCGAGGACGGCCTCGCGCGCCGCGAGGATGCCGGACAGGCTCGTCGTTTCGGCGGCAAGGGCGATCGGGATCAGGCCGCCCAGCAGCGCAAGCCCGCCCGCCCCGGTGACCAGCAGCGCTTGCAACGCCGCGCGGCGCGCGACCGGGTTTTCGTGGTCGTAGCCGACCAGGAAGAACGAGGCGAGGCTGGTCAGTTCCCAGAATACGAACAACACGACGATATCATCGGCGGTGACCGCGCCCGCCATCGCGGTCATGAACAGGATCAGCACCACGACCAGGCGGCGCAGGCGCGGATCGCCGGCGAGATAGGCATGCGCGTAGATGAAGATCAGCGCGCCGATGCCCGCGATCAGCAGCAGAAAGACGAGCGATAGACCATCGACGCGCAAGCCGCCGGCGATGCCCAGCGCCGGCACGGACCAGAAGGGGGCCGCGATGGCGCCGCCGTCGCCGATCGTGCCGACATAGCCGAGTGCGATCGCGAACAAGGCAAGCGCGCTGGCCGCACCGAACGATGCCGCGAACGCACGCGGAATGCGCGTCGCGGCGAGCGTGGCGGCGGTGCCGATCAGAATGAGCCAAACGGGCGACAACATGCCCAACGCCATTCCAAGCGCCGTGCCAAGTACGGATCGCCGAAGCTTCAGTGGGTTAGCGTGTTCGGCGCGCCCCCCTGTTCGCGTGCGTGAACGTTTCTGGCGTTCAAAGCGTTCACGTTGGCGAACGGCGAGTTCGAACAAGCAGAATAGAAGAGAAGAGTAATATATTAAAATAAATCGCTAAAAATGTTCATTGCCTCGATCCCGAAGATGAGAACCGCGGGTTTGTGGCGATCGCCCGGAATTGATCGAGGGCTTTGTCGATCCAATCCTTGTAGCGGCTTCGCCCCAAAGGAGAGGAGCCGGCACGACCTTTGGTGTTGATTGCCCAGTTCCCGTGCGGGACATGCATAAAGTTGATGCATAATCATGTTTATGCGGTATCATTACTTCATGTATCGCTTTCATATAAACTGTTAAAATTATGTTTATATTGTATTTATATCTGAAAATCTGGTTTGGCACATAACTTGATTATGAGGAAAGTGTCTTTCCCGCTGTGGCGATCACATGTGCTCGCCGCCAAGCCGCCGAGGTCCATTTGGACGTCATCCTGCCACGCCGCACCGCCGCATCCCCGGCTGAAACATCGCCGGCTTCGGCGCGACTGGGCGAGGCGCTGTCGGTCACGGGTGTCGTTCACGCTTACTCCGGCGCAACGGCCGTGGACGACGTGTCGTTCGATGTGCCGGCCGGCGGTGTCGCCGCGATCCTGGGGCCCAGCGGTTGCGGCAAGTCGACGATGCTGCGGATCATCTCGGGCCTTGTCACGCCGACAGTGGGCGTCGTTCGCCTCGGCGCGCGCGACGTGACCCGGATGCCCGCGCGCGAGCGGCGCGTGGGCATGGTGTTTCAGAACTACGCGCTGTTCCCGCATATGACCGTGCGCGAGAACGTCGGCTATGGCTTGTCCGGCTTGAAGGGCGCGGACAAGCGCGCCGAAGTCGACAAGTTGCTGGCGCTCGTGCGTCTCGAGAAGTTCGCGGATCGCTTGCCGCGCCAAATGTCGGGCGGCCAGCAGCAGCGCGTGGCCGTCGCGCGCGCCCTCGCGCCGCGCCCGACCTTGTTGCTGCTCGACGAGCCGTTCGCCGCCCTCGATCGCGCCTTGCGCGCCGATATGCAGTTCGAGTTCCTGCGCCTGCAAAGGGAGCTCGGCATTACGACGATCCTGGTCACGCACGACCAGGAGGAAGCGCAAGCCGTCGCCGATCGCCTGATCGTCATGAATGCCGGCAAGGTCGAGCAAGCGGGCAGCCCGTCGGAACTCTACGATCGGCCGAAAACGCTGTTCGTCAACACCTTCGTCGGTCAGGCGTCGTTGATCAAGGCTAGCGTCGCGGCCGAAAGCGAGAGCGCGTCGACATTGCGCCTGTCGACCGGCGACGAGATCGATTTGCCGCGCCGCAGCGGCTTCATGCGCGGCGCGAAAATCGTCCTTGCCGTGCGGCCGGAGCATGTCGTGCTGCACGAGGAACCCGCACCCGGCGCCATTCCGGCGCGCCGCATGATGGCCGTGCCGCAAGGGCCGCTGCGCCTGCACGATTTGCTGCTTGCCGACGGCACGCCGCTGAAAGCCGCGGAACGCCGCGCGCCCGGCGCATCCGATGCGCCGCCCGGCGGCACCGTTCACGTCACTTTCGAGATCGATCACTGCCGTCTCTATCCATCGCCATAACCCAAAACCATCCGAACAGGAGAAGGATCATCATGCTCAATCGTAAGGTTTCCCGCCGTTCCGTCATGGCCGGGCTCGGCGGCCTCGTGGCTGCGCCGATGCTGGGCGTATCGCGCGCGCGTGCCGCCGGCTCGATCGTCGCCGCCGCCTTCCCGGGATCGTGGGAAGACGCCTATCGCGCGACGGTGGCGCCGGTCGTGAAGGCGGCGGGCACGGAATTGGTGCTCGCCCCGGCGCTCGCGCAAGATCAGCTCGCCAAGCTTCTGGCGAGCCAAGGCAAACCCGCTTTCGATGCGATGATGGTGTCGCCCGGCCAGACGACCGAAGCGATCGCGCGCGGCCTGATCGAGAAGGTCGATCCGAGCAAGCTCAAGAATTGGAGCAAGCTGCTGCCGGCGGCGCAGACCGAATGGGGCCCCAACGTGACGGTCGAGATCACGGGCTTCGCCTACAACCCGAATCTCGTGCCTAAGCCCAAGACCTATCGCGAATTGTTCGACAACCCCGTCTATCACGGCAAGGTCGGCTGGGTCGGCTTCGGCTCGAACACCGCGACGCTCGCTTGGGTCGAAATCGCCAAGGCGTTCGGCGGCAGCGAGGACAATCTGGCGCCGGCGTTCAAGATCCTCGCCGAGCATCTCAACAAGGGCGCTGTGATCGCCAATAGCGGCAATCAGCAAATGGCGCTTTACCAGCAGAACGAAATCGCGGTGTTCATCTCCAGCGTCGGCAACGTCGCGAATTTGAAGGCGCGCGGCGTGCCGTGCGAATTCGCGCATCCGACGACGGGCTCGCCCGCCTTGCCGGTGGCGCTGCATTTGGTGAAGGGGGCCGCGAATCCCGAAGGCGTCTATCAGTATATGGACGCCGCGATCTCGGCCGATGTACAGCGCAAGCTTTCCCAGCCGCCGTCCGAGATCCTGCCGACGAACACCGACGTGCCGCTGACCGACAGCTTGAAGTCGTTCATCAGCGACGCCGACATCAAGAACCTGATCTATCCCAACTGGGCGAAGATCAATCCCAACCGTGCGGCGTGGTCTGCCGAGTTCGACCGCGTGGTGAAGAAGTAACCGGGCGGCGAGGGGCGCGCAGGATGACCCGCGGCGGCATTCCGTTCGTGGCGCCGATGCTGGCGCTGTCGATCGCGGGATTCCTCGTACCCCTCGTCGTGCTGGCGGCGTTTAGTTTCAGCGATCCGGCGGGCGGCTTCGGTATGGCGAACTACGCCAAGCTTTTCGCCGATCCGCTGGCGCTGCAAGTGTTGTTCGACACGCTGGCGCTGGGATTCAAGGTCGTCGCGTCGACGACCTTGATCGGCCTGCCGATCATCCTGCTGTTCTGGCATGCCGGCCCGCGCGAGCGCAGCTTAATCGTCTTTCTGACATTGCTGCCCATGCTGGTCAGCAACGTCGTGCGGACCTTCGCCTGGATCGTCATTCTCGGCCGCCAAGGGCCGGTCAGCCAAACGCTAGCGCAGCTCGGCTTCATTCCGGCCCCGCGCAGCCTGTTGTTCAACGAGACGGCCGTGGTCGTGGTGCTGAGCCAGATCGAATTGCCGCTGTTGTTGCTGCCCGTGATGGCGGTGCTGTCGCGCACCGATCGCAGTCTGGTCTCGGCGGCCGAGACGCTGGGGGCAGGGCCCTGGCGCATTCTCGCGACCGTCATCCTGCCGTTGGCGGCCCCCGGCATTCTCGCGGGCTGGGTCCTTGTCTTCGCCAGCGCCACGACATCCTACGTCACCCAGTCGGTGATCGGCGGGGCGCGGCATATCTATCTGCCGCAATATATCTATCGCGAAGTCGGCGTGTTGTTCCAATGGCCGTCCGCGGCGGCGATCGCGTTCGTCTTGCTGGCAACGACCGGGATCATCATGGCGGCGATGGCGATGCTGTCGCGCCATCCGAGGCTCGCCGCCCATGGTTAGCGGAGGCATGGCGAAGAGCGATCGCTTTTATCGCGCCGTCGTATTCGGCCTGGGCTGGCTCGCCGTCGCCTTCATGGTGGCGCCGGTCGCCGTCGGTCTGGTCATGTCCTTCACCGCCGGTCAAACGCTGAAATTTCCGCCCGACGGATTTTCGCTGCGTTGGTACGCGGCGTTGTTCGATCCCGTGCGATCGGCGCCGATCCACACCGCGATTTGGAACTCGCTGCAAATCGCGGTGCTGACGGTGTTGGGCGCGTTCTTGTTCGCGATGCCGGCGGCGTATGGCGCGACGCGTCTCAAAGGCAAAGTCGCGGCGATCGTGGAACCGCTGATGCTGGCCCCGTTGGTATTGCCAACACTTGTTTACGGCTTGGCGGCGTTGATCGCGTTCAGCAACATCGGCTTGCGCCCGTCGCTGCCGCTGGTCGTGCTGGGGCATGTCGTGGTCTTCGGACCGTTGATGTATCGCGCTTGCATCGCCATCGCGCAGCGCCTCGACCCCAGCCTCGAAGAAGCTTCGACGTTGCTTGGCGTCGGCGCCTTCATGACTTTTCTGCGCATAACGCTGCCGCTGATGGTGCCGGGCATTCTGGCGGGCGCGTTTCTCGTGTTCATGCAATCGCTCGACAACGTCTCGGTTTCGCTCTTCCTCGCCGACGCGCGCACATCCGTGCTGCCGCTGCGCATGTTCCAGATGATCGAGGAATCGCTCGACGTGCGCGTCGCCGCGATCTCGGGCGTTCTGATCGGCATCGTGTTCGTCGGTCTGTTCTTCGCCCGCCGCGTCCTCGAACCGACACGCTCGACCTAAAAGAAAGTACCGGAAGGAATCCCCGCTATGACGATCATTGCCAAATCGACGCGTCCCACCATCGAAGCTTTGATGGCCGATTTCGCGCCGAACTTCGACTTCGTGCCGCCGCCGCCCTTGCCGGTCGCGGAGTACGAGGAGCGCCTGCGCCGGGTGCGCCGGGAAGCCGTCGTCGCCGGTCACGACGCGATCGTCATCCATACCGGTATGGTCGGCTGGTTCCACGCGTCCAACGCCTATCTGCGCTACATGATCGATTGGATGCGCGAAGGCGTGTTGATCATTCCGTGCGACAACGACAAGCCGCTAACGCTACTGACCTTCTTCACGGAATCCGTGATCCTGCCGCCGGGCGGCGAGCCCGTGCTGGTCGACGATATCTGGCAGGTCGGCGCGATCGGCCGCGAATATGCCGATCGTCCCGGCACGTCCGACGAAAAGGCGGGCGAGGCGGCGGCCAAATTCCTGCTCGAGCAATTCGGGCCGAGCGCCCAGATCGGCCGCATCGGCGACGGCAAGTCGGTCAAGTTCTGGGCGCAGCTTCAGGAGCTGATGCCAAAGACGAGATTCGTCGCCGAGAACGGCATCATCGATCGGATGCAGCGCGTGCGCTCGCCGCGCGAGATCGACATGTTCCGCGCCGCCGGCCAGTTGATCGATGTCGCGACGCAAGCCGCCTACCATGTGACCAAGCCCGGCGTCACCGATCACGAAATCTTCGGCGCCTTCACCTTCGCGCAGATGTCGCGCGGCGGCGAAACCGGCGACGGGTATCAGATCGGCATCAACGAGTTCGGCACGCATTGCGGCAAGCCCTATGGGCATGTCGTGCGGCCGGGCGATCTGATCAATCTCTATATCTCCAACGTCACGTTCCGGGGCTATACGGCGCAAACGGCGCGCATGATCGCGGTGGGTGCGATCACCAAACATCAGGAGAAGGTGATCGCGGCCTGCGTCGAGGGCGTGAAGCGCGCCGAGAAACTCATCAAGCCCGGCGCCTTGTTCCGCGACGTCAACAACGCGGCGTTCGAACCCTATATCGAAGCGGGTCTTTTGACGTCGCCGGAAGCGCGCACCATGCCCTATATCTGGGCGCCGGAGGACGACGGTAGTCCGCGCCAAGTGAAGCGCCAATATGTGCGCGACGTCGATTGGGAAGCGCAGGGCCGCAAGCTGATGCATGTCTATCCCGCGCAATACGGTCCGCATAACCCCAATCTCGGTCATTCGATCGGCATGGCGGGGGCGGGGAACAGTTTCAACGTTTCCTCCCACAACTACGATCGTTTGGAGGAAGGCATGGTCTTCGTTCTGCACACGCAATGGATCGAGCCGCTGAACGCGGGCTGCAACGTGGGCGATCTCTACACCGTCACCAAGGACGGTTTCGAGAATTTGAGCCGCCACACGCCGCTCGATCTGCATCGCGTGTAAGGGGCGGCGGTCGATGGCCGATCTCAAAGACACCCGTAACCTGACGCTTGCGGGCGGGCTCAAGGTCCTTCACGCGGCGATCGCGGCGGCGGAGAAGATCGGACAGCCGATGTGCATCTGCGTCGTCGATCTGGGCGGCAATATCGTGGCACTGGCGCGCATGGACGGGTCGAAGGCGATCAGCGTGATCTCCGCAACCAACAAGGCGCGCACGGCCGCCTTGTCGGGCGAGCCGACGGGCGGCGCGCATGCGGACGTCGAGATCCAGATCGCGCTGGCATCGGAGAACAAATGGACCAATCTGATCGGCGGCTTGCCGATCCGTGTCGGCGGCATTGTCGTCGGTGCGGTCGCCGCCGGTTCGGGAACCGGGGCGCAGGACCTTGCGGTTGCGCGTGCCGGGGCGGCCGCTATCGCGGGCGCCGATATGTTCGACGGATTCGTGCCGATGGGGGCGGAGGACACGGGCATCGTGCGCGGCTCCCATCCGGACAAGGTTCGTGGCTGACTCCGCCGCCACGATCGCCGCGCATGTGCGCGCGCGCCGGCTGAGTGCCGTCGAAAGCGCTGCGGCGGCGCTCGACGCGATTTCGTCGGCCGATTCCGAGATCCATGCCTTCTGCACGATCGATCCGGACGACGCATTGAACCAAGCGCGCGCGGTCGACGCGCGCCTCGCGAAGGGCGATGCCTTGCCGCTGGCGGGCGTGCCTGTCGCGATCAAGGACCTGATTCTCACGAAGGGGCTTCGCACGACCTTCGCGTCGCCGCTTTATGCGCAAAACGTGCCCGATATCGACGATGTCAGCGTCGCGCGATTGCGCGCGGCGGGTGCGATCGTGATCGGCAAAACCAACGCGTCGGAATTCGGCTACGGCCCCGTGGGGCGCAACAAGCTGTTCCCGACGACGCGCAATCCTTGGAATCCAGCCCTCACGACGGGCGGGTCGAGTGCTGGAACGGGGGCAGCGGTCGCCGCCGGCATGGTGCCGTTCGGCTTGGGCAGCGACGGCGGCGGATCGATCCGTATTCCGGCGGCGCTTTGCGGCGTCGCGGGGATGAAGGCGTCGTGGGGCCGCGTGCCGCTTTTCCCGGGATGCCGGGACGAAACCCAGCCCGGCGCGTCGAGTTGGGAGTCGCTCGAACATATCGGCCCGTTGGCGGCCTGCGTCGCGGATCTCGCCTTGTGCCTATCCGTCATCGCCGGTCCGACGCCGGACGACAGGCATTCCGTGCCGCTGGAGCCCGGCGCGTTCGCCATCGCGCCGCCGGAAGCGTTGCGCAGGCTGCGCATCGCCTATAGCGGGACGCTGGGTTTCGCGAAGGTCGAGCGCGACGTCGCGGAACGCTGCGCGGCGGCGGCGACCGCGTTCGCGCGCGCCGTCGGCGCCACGCTGGTCGAGGCCGATCCTCCCGTGGGCGATACCCACGCGATGTTCGACGCCTTGGTGGCGCTCGATACGGATCGCGATGGTCTCCGGCGGATGGCGACGGCGCAAGGTCATGTGTTCGAGGGCGCGCTCGGCCGATTGATGGCGCGGGACTGGACCGCCGGCGAATTCACCGCCGCGATCATGGCGCGCAAGAAGGTCGCCCGAGCGATGGCGCGCTTCATGGCCGATTTCGACCTATTGCTGACGCCGACGACCGCGTGCGCGGCATATCCGCTCGATGCGCCCGAGCCGAAGGGGTGGACGCCGTTTACGGCGCTCGCCAATCTGACCGGCCAGCCGGCGGCGAGCGTTCCGGCGGGCCTCACAGCCGATGGCCGACCCGTCGGCCTGCAGATCGTCGGACGGCATCTCGCGGATGCCCAAGTATTGAGCGTTTGCGCGGCCTTCGAGGCGATCTTGCCTTGGGCGGCGCTTCGGCCAAAAATCGCCGCAGCGAATCGCGCATCGGGGGCGTCGCCGGTATGAGCAAGGCTGCGAAGATCGAAAAGATGCCGGCGTCGCGCGATCTGCAGATCGGCGCGCGCGTGCGTCATGCGCGGATCCTCGCGGGGATCCGGATGCGCGAATTGGCCGAACGGATCGGCTGCGCGGAAAGCTCGATTTCCAAGATCGAGAGCGGCCATGTCGTGCCGTCGCTGCCGATGTTGCAGCGCATCGTCGAGGCGCTGGGCCGCGATCTGTCGTCGTTCTTCGGCGCGGATCTCGATGCGCCCGCGATCATTCAGCGCGCCGGGCAGCGCGTTGTGGCGCTGACCGATCCGATCCGCGACGGGAAGGGCATCAAGTACGAACGCATGATCTCGTTCGCCACCGGCAATCTCCTCGAAGCGAATATCCATATCGTCGAGCCGGGCGGCGGGCGCGAGGATCGCGTCACGCATCAGGGCGAAAGCTTCGGCTATGTGATCGAGGGACAGATCGAACTGACGATCGAGAATTCGCCCTACACGCTGTCGGCGGGCGATTCCTTCTCGTACAAGAACCACCTGACCAGCAGTTATCGCAATACCGGCACGGTCGTCGCGCGAATGCTGTGGGTCAACACGCCGCAAGTCCATTAGCTGCGCGTGGTGTGCCGCGTAGAGACGCGGCCTGCGCAGGCGTTGTGGGGCGCTAAGGCGCAAGTTCAACTTAAAGATAACGAATAACCCGCATGCGCGGCCGGTTCGGCTGCGACGCATGTTTCGGCGTTTGGCCGGATGAAATCGCAAGATTTATGATTTTTGGGCGGAATTCAGCAAAAAATATTGACAAATAGTCCGACTCAACAGCGTTTTGTATCATATCAAACCCACGCCTGACGTGCCCGTGGAATTTACATGAGAATTATGCTGTTCGGCCGCACGGTCCTTTGGACGCAAGCGGTACTACTTTTGGTGTCAGGCATCGCCGCCGCGCAGCCGCGCCCGGATGGCGGCCAGATCCTGCGGGATATCGAGCGCTCGACGCCGGGGCAGACGGGGCCGGGCTTGGCGCCGCGCCGGATCGCACCCGCGGAGACGCCGCTGCCCAGCACGTCGGACAAGACCATCCTGGTGCGCGGCTTTCTGGTGCGCAGCGAGCGCTATCCGCAGGAAGTTTTCGACGAGCTGCTGAAGGACCTCGTCGATCGCCAGCTGACTCTGGCGCAGATCGAAGCCGCCGCGCGGCGCGTGTCGCAGTATTTCCGCGACCACGACCTGATCGCCACGGCCTATGTGCCGCGCCAGACCGTGCGCGACGGCATCGTGCGCATCGTCGTGGTCGAAGCGCGCGTCGGCAAGGTCCGGACCGACGTGAACACCGCCGTGCGGCTCGATCCTGATCTCGCCTCGCGCATGGTCGCGCGCCGCGTACCGCCGGGCGAGCCCTTGCGGCCCTCGCAGCTGAGCGAGGCGGTCACCATCCTGGGCGAGGTGCCCGGTGTCAGAGCGGAATCGCTGCTCGAGGCGGGTGCGGCGGAAGGCGAGACCGATGTCGTCCTGAAGCTCGAGCCCCGGCCGATCGTCAGCGGGGCGGTCATCGCCGACAATGCCGGTTCGGAATCGACCGGCCGCAATCGCGTACTTGCCGTCACCACGCTGGCGAGCCCCTTCGGCACGGGCGAAGCGGTCAACGCCACGGCGCTGAAAACGCGCGGCACGATGTATGGCCGTATCGGTTTGAACATGCTGGCCGGCGCCAGCGCTTGGACCGTCGGGCCTTATTTCTCGGTGCTGCGCTACGAGGTCGCCGGGCGGTTCAAAAATCTCGGCCTGTCGGGGACGGCGGTCACGGCGGGGCTGGGTGCCGCCTATCCCTTGCTGCGCTCGGACACGGCTTCGCTCAGCTTCAACACGAGCGTCGAGCATAAGCGCTTCCTCGACTACGCGTTCGATCAGTCGTCGAACCGCAAGACCATCGATGCCGTCTCGGCGGGGCTGACGGCGACCCTGCAGGACGGGTTCCTGGGCGGCGGGCGCAACACGCTGGGCGGCACGTTCACGCTCGGCCGGTTGCAGATCGGCGACGAAGCGGCATCGGTCTCGGACCGCAACGCGGCGGGCTCGCAAGGCGGCTATACGAAGCTCGTCCTCAACGCGAGCCGGGAACAGGTTCTGACCGAGAAATTCAGCCTGTTCGCCGGCACGCAGTTCCAGCTGACGCGCGACAATCTCGACAGCTCCGAGAAGATCAGTGCCGGCGGCCAAGACGACCTGCGCGGCTATCCGTCGGGCGAAGCGTCGGGCGATCTTGGGCTCAAGACTTCGCTCGAACTGCGCTGGCAGGCGCACGAGAAGCTGCGGCTGACCGGCTTCTGGGACAATGCGCTGTTCCGCCAGCATGCCTCGCCTTGGGTCAACTGGGAACCGGTGACCGGCCAAGCCAATCGCGTCAGCCTCAACAGTGTCGGCGTGTCGTCGAGCTGGGCGCCGCTCGACAACGTCACCTTGCGCGGCATCGTGGCCTGGGCCGTCGGCAACAATCCGGTCCGCGATTCCAGCAACAACAACTCCGACGGCAAGCGCGATCGCGCGCAAGCCTGGCTGCAACTCACCGTGGGATTCTAACCGATGCGCAATGCTTCGACCGCGTTGGACACGATCCGCCATTCGGCTTTCCGGGCCATGCTGCTGGCGGGTGTCAGCCTGCTGCCCTTCGCCGCCGCCGCGCAGCCCGCCCCCAACACGCTGCCGACCGGCGGCACGGTCGCGTCGGGTGCGGCCAGCATCGCCACCTCGGCGAACCGGATGGACGTTACCCAGACGACCCAGCAGGCGATCATCAACTGGCAGACCTTCTCGATCGGGTCGAACGCCCACGTCAACTTTGTCCAGCCCAACGCATCGTCCGTGGCGCTCAACCGCGTGATGACGCCCGTGCCGTCGGAGATTTACGGCAAACTGACGGCCAACGGCTCGGTGTTCGTGCTCAATGCGGCGGGCATCATCATCGGCAACGGCGCGCAGATCAATGTGGGCTCGCTGGTCGCCTCGACCATGGGGATCACCGACCAGGATTTCCTGGCCGGCAACTACCGCTTCTCCCGGAACGGCACAACGGCCGGCATCGTCAACCATGGCAACGTTGCGGTCGCGGATGGCGGCTATCTCGCACTGCTCGCCCCGACCTTGCGCAACGAAGGCGTGCTGTCGGCGCGCCTGGGCAGCGTCGTGCTGGCGGCGGGCGAAGCGGTGACGCTGGGCCTTGCGGGCAATGTCTCGGTGCGCGTCGATCCGGCGACGGTCGCCGCGCTGATCGACAATCGCGCGATGATCGTCGCCGAAGGCGGTCGCGCGATCCTGACCGCCAAGGCCGCCGACACGCTGATCGGCGGGGCGATCAACATGTCGGGTGCTGTGGTCGCGGACGCGATCGATACGCGCGGCGGCGAGATCGTGCTCGACGGCTCGGGTCCGGTCACGGTCACCGGCCGCTTGTCGGCGCGCGGGACCAATGGCGGCAGCATCTCGGTCGACGGCGATGCGATCGCGCTTGCCGGCGCCACGGTCGATGCGGGCGGTGTGACCGGCGGCGGCACGATCCGTGTCGGCAGTTGGTCGTCGTCGTCCGCAAGCGTCGATGCGGGTTCGACGCTGACGGCCTCGGCATCGGGCAACGGCAACGGCGGTCGGATCGAAGTGTTCAGCGCGTCGACGAACTTCGCGGGTGCCGCCTTCGCGCGCGGCGGGGCGGCGGGCGGCAATGGCGGCTTTATCGAGACCTCGGGCACGCGGATCGTGCTCGCGCCCACCATCCGTATCGATGCGGGCGCAAGTCTGGGCACGGCCGGGCTGTGGCTGATCGATCCGCAGGATCTGACCATCGACGCGGGCGGGGCGTCGACCATCGCGGCGGCACTCGCCACCACCAACGTCACCGCGACCACGTCGGCCTGCAACGTCGCCTATGGCAGCTGCTCGGGCACCAACGGCGATATATTCGTCAACTCGGCGATCACGCCGGTGGTCACGGCCGCCAGCGGCACCACGCTCACGCTTCAGGCCGATCGCCATATCACGATCAGCGCCAACATCAATGCAACCGGCGGGGCCAACAAGCTCAACATCGTCTTGAACTCGAACCGCTCGGGCACCGGCGGCGGCATCTTGGTCTCCGGCGCCACGCTCAACTCCAATGGCGGCGACGTCACCATGGTCGGCGGCACGTCGAACGGCTATGCGCAAGGTTTGGCGGCTTTCAACGCCGGCCGCGGGATCTGGTTGTCGAATTCGGCCGTCGTTCAGGCCGGCGGCGGAAATATCCTGATGCGCGGCGAGGCCGGCGGCGGACAGAGCTATGCGATCGGTATGGATATCGCGGGCGGCTCGACCGTCGCGACGACCGGGGCCGGCACGGTCACGCTGGACGGCATCGGTGCGAACAGCACCGGCGGCGGCGGTTTCAGCTCGGGCATCAATCTGCACGGCGACAGCGCCGTCAGCACGGTCAACGGCAACATCTCGATCACCGGTCAGGTGGCCGCGTCGAGCACGAATCCCGCCTACGGCATTTCGTTCGACGCCGACAGCACCGGCCATAACCGCGTTTATTCGACGAGCGGCAACATCACGCTGACCGCCAACGGCACCAACACCTCGATCGTCGGTGCGACGGCGTCGGCCAGTTCGTCGGGTTATATCGGCTGGAACGGCACGTCGGCGACAAGCGGCACGGTCACGTTGTCGGCGGCGAACATCAATCTCAACGCGACGAACGCGTTCGAGGTCCGCGGTGGCGCGATTACGCTGACCGGCGATCAGTTGACGCTGAGCAGCACGACGACCGTGACGACGGCGGGCGCGTTGACGATCGCGCCGCGCAATTCGGGCACGACAATCGGCCTTGGCACCGGTACGGGCACACTGGCGGTGACCAACGCGATCCTGGCGCGCATCGCGTCGGGCTATAGTTCCTTCACGCTGGGCAACTCGACGGCCGGCGCGTTCAACGTCGGCGGTGCCGTCACCGCGTTCTCGGCCGCGACGACATTGCGCACCGGCGGCACGATGACACTCGCCAATGGCAGCTCGGTGTCGAGCTCGGCCTCGGGCGACGCGCTGCGCTTGGTTTCGAACCAGTTCGTCAATAACGGCACGACGCTGACGGCGGCATCGGGGCGTTGGCTCGTCTACAGCAACGACATCTCGAACGATACGCGCGGCGGATTGACCGGTTCGTTCAATCGCTATGGCTGTTCGTTCGCGGGTAGTTGCCCGACCGGCGTCAGCGTGCCGACGACCGGCAACGGCTTCCTCTATTCCACGCGGCCCAGCCTCTATGTCGATGTGACGGCTTCCGCCACGACGCCGGCGGGCGTTGCACCGGTAATCTCTGGCGCGACCTTCGCCTATAGCGGTCTGGTCGGCGGCGATACCGATGCCGGAGTCTCGGGCGTCAAGGTCGCGTCGATGGGGCCGCAGAACGTGGTCGGATCGGTGCCGATCGTCGCGGATTTCTCCGGCGCGACCAGCACGCTCGGCTACAACTTCGTCAATCGGAATGGCGGCACTTTGACGGTCACGGCGGTCGGATCGCCCACCGTCAACAAGGCGGTCGAAATCGCCCTCGGTCCGATCACGGGGATGTCGTTCGGCGGCGGCGGCGGTCCGGTCACCGGGCAAAGTCTCATGCAGAATCTGATTGGTGGCTTGCAATCCGGAACGCAGGCGATCGTCCGCGGGGCGGTCACGCAAGCCGGAATCACGAGCGTCGTTCAAAACACCTATGTGCAGAGCATGATGCCGCCGGGGAGCGGCGAGATGCCGGTGTCGGGCGTTACGCGTATTGACAACATGCCGCTATACACGCCGGCCGCCTTGGAGCCGCCGCCAGCGTTCGCGCCAGGTGCCGTGCGGACAAATCGACCGCCGACGAGCGCCGTGTCCGGCGTGCCGAACGCCGCCATTCAAGCGGTGCCGGGCGGCACGGCTGCGTTTACACCGGTCGGCAGCGCGCCGTTGCAGATCACATTCGCCGGCGGCGCACCGTCATCGGCGATGGCGGCTGTGGGGTCGCTGGTGGCGGCGCCGCCTGTTTTCGAACAACTCGTTCCCGTGGCGCCTGTGGCGACACCCGCGCCTTCGCCGGCGCCCGTCCAATCGGCGCCTGCACCGACCGCCGGACCTATGTTTGAAGACGGAACCCCGGCGCCGCAATCGACCACCGTCCCCGTCAATTCGGCGCCAGCGATCGATTTCGGTTCTTTGCCGTTCGAACAGCCCACAATCTCGGTGTCGGGCGGGCCGGCCACGGTACTTGCGTTTGCCGCAGCGCCGCCGCCCGCCGCGGCGCCGTTACTTGCGCCGGCGTTGCCGGCGGCGGATGCGCGCGGTCAGCGCGCGGCCGGCGTCACGGCCGGCGATATGCGCGGGCGCGGGCTCAACGCGCTCGACGCCGCCAATGCCGGGTTCACCGGAAAGGAATTGGCGGCGGCGGGATATTCGCTGGGCGATATGATCGCCGCCGGCGTCGATCTGGCGGTCATGACGGAGGCGGGGCACTCCATCGGCGCGCTGCTGGGGGCGGGATTGACGCCCGCGCAATTGCGAAACGCCGGCGCTTCGCCGGCCGCGCTTGCGAATAGCGGCGTGCCGCTCACCGTCCTCGTCGCGAGCGGTTTCAGTCTCGCGGAGATGAGCCGTTCGGGCATTCCCGTCGCGCAATTGCGTGCCGCGGGATATTCCGCGCAGCAGATGAAGGACTCCGGACTTAGCTACGCTGAAATGGCCGGGGCGGGATTCACCGCCGGCGACTTGCTGGCGACGGGCGCATCGCTCAACGACCTCAGCCGGGCGGGTGTCACGCTACAGGAAACGAAGTCCACGATCTTTAGCGGCGATACCATCGCGGCGCTTGGGGGCCCCGGCGATATGGGCGTGCCGCTCGGGGGCGCGACATTGACGGACCTCAACGCGCCCACGTTGAGTTCGCTGAATTCGGGCGGGAGTATTCTGTTTACGCTCCCGTCTATCGGCGGAGGACCAGTAAATATTCCATCGCCGACCGTCGCGCCGGCCCCCGGCCAGATTGCGATAATCGGTCTCATGTCGCCCGGCTCCGGAAACACCACCATCTCGTTCGGAGATCACAATGGCTTGTTTTGAGCGAGGCTCGCCGCCGAGGATCGACAATTCGGAACTCGAACAAAGACAAACGACATGCGAGTGCTAACCAACAGTTTGATCATTGCTTGCGCGCTGACCGCGCTGTCGGTCGGATTGGCGCAGGCTCAATCGGAATCGAGACGAGATTCCTCGACCGAAACGATCGATCCCGCTGCCGATTACGCCGCAACGCTGCCTCTCGCTCGAAGCGGGGATGCCGACGCGCAGTACCTTATCGCCCAGATGCGTTTGGTCGGTCGCGGCGTCGCGAAGGACGAATCCGATGCGGTACGCTGGTTACGCATGGCGGCCGATCGGGGACACGTCGCCGCCATGACCGCCTTGGGGCGCGCCTATGCGACGGGCACGGGCATCACGAAGGACATGGGGGCCGCGATCCGCTGGCACTTGCGCGCCGCCGATAAAGGTTCGCCGGCGTCCCAGTTCGATCTCGGCGACGTCTACGCCAAGGGCATGGGCGTCGCGAAGGATCAAGCGAAGGCGCTGGCGTATTACCGGCGCGCCGCCGAAGGCCAGAATCCTCTAGCGCAATTCTCGCTGGCGCGCGCGTTGTTGCTCGGCGAGGGCGTGCCCGTCGATATCGCCGAAGCCTATTTGCTGTTCCGCATGTCGGCGGAGCAGGGCTTCGCACCGGGGCAATACAGCGTCGGCATGTTGCATTTGTCGGGCTTCGGTGGGGCCGTCGATATCCGCCAGGCCATCACATGGTTCCATAAGGCCGCCCAGCAAGGCTCACCGGAGGCGTATATACGCCTGGGGCAGATTTTTTCGGAAGGCAAGCACGTAAAACCGAATCCCGAACTTGCGGCGCGCTACTATCTCGCCGCCGCGGAACGCGGCAACACGAACGCGCAATTCGTCGCGGGCAGCCTCTATGCGGCGGGAAACGGCGTGCCGAAGGACGAGCGTTTGGCAGCGGCGTTGCTGATGCGCGCCACGGAAAACGGCCATAGCGGGGCGCAGCTCCTGTTGGCGACATTGTTGATGAACGGCGCCGGTGTCGAACGCGATCCGAAGACGGCCGGCCGCTTGATGATCGCGGCGGCGGAGCAAGGCGTGCCGGAAGCGCAAGCCCTCGCCGGGACATTGCTGAGCCAGGGCAGCTTTGGCGACGCGCCCGACTTGGTGCACGGCTATATGTGGCTTGCGCTGGCGTCCGAAGCCGGGATCACGGGCAACGAGAAGGTCCTGGCGGAAATCGCCGCCAAGATGACGCCGGCGCAACTTACCGAGGCGCAAGCACTCGCCAAGGCTTGGCGCGCGCGTCGGCCGGGTTAAGGAATATACGGCGCGCGCGGTTTTTCCACGTGCGTGCCTCGCGCCACGCCGCTCAAATCGATGAATATTTAAGGAAGGCGGCACGCGATCTTGCCGCCGTTTTGCGCGCGGGTGCCGGCAATTCTGTCGTTCGAATAGCGGCCATCAACGAAACGCGCAAAAAAACAAACGTACGAAAGTTGGCATGCCCTCGGCGACGAAGATGAGATTTGCTGTCGCGATTAAGTGCCGCGACAAAGTTTTACGCAGTTTATCGCCGACTCAAGAATGCGTAGCGCATCCGATCTAGTAATGCGCTTGGCTGATTTCCATCATACTGAAAACGCTAAGTACTAGCGGCCTGAAAAACGGTCGTGGAACAACAATCACCCTCATTTCAGGCGTGGTGAGTGTTTGAGCATTCAGCGGATCAAGGTCGATCGTTGATTGCCCTAAGGTTCACATAACAATTCCGAGAGATCATTTCTTGTGTTCGCTTCCAAGGACGCAAAGTCCTGGTTTTCATCGACAGTGTGAAATCTGACTGGCTGACAACCGATTGGTCACGAGGAAGATCGACGCAAAAAAAGACAAATAATTGCCTCCCCTCACGGCCTTTCTGGGGATCACCGGAGCAGGGTGTCGAGACAAACGGCGGAGACACAGATGTCCAGCGGCGGCACAATTCTTGTAGTCGATGACACGCCCGAGAATCTCGACCTTCTGTCGGATGTGCTGATGCCGCACTATCTTGTTCGCGTGGCGAACGGCGGCACGCGGGCGATAGCGGCCTTGAAGACGGGGCCCCGCCCGGACTTGATCCTGTTGGATATCATGATGCCGGATATCGACGGATACGAGGTGATACGCCGTATTCGCGCCGACGAATCCACCCGCGACATTCCGGTTATCTTCGTCACCGCTCTCGATGCCGATGCTGAGGAGATATTGGGGCTCGATTCCGGCGCGGTCGACTACATCGTCAAGCCGGTCCAGCCGGCAGTCGTGCTTGCGCGCGTTCGCACGCAGATCGATCTGTCGCGCGCGCGCGAAGCGTTGCGGGGACAGAATACATGGCTCGAGGCCGAGATTCGCCGGCGGATGAAGCAAAACTTCATCGTCCAAGACGTCGCGATGCGCGCGCTTGCGTGTCTTGCCGAAACGCGGGACCCGGAGACCGGCCAGCATATCCTTCGCACGCAACAATACGTGCGGATACTCGCCGAAGAGTTGGCGCTCCTGCCGAAATTCGCCGACGATCTGACGCCGGACCGGATCGATCTCTATGTCAAGGCGGCCCCGCTCCACGACATCGGCAAAGTTGGAATTCCGGATCATATATTGCGAAAGCCCGGGAAGCTCACGCCGGAAGAATGGGAAATCATGAAGACTCATTCCGCGATTGGCGCGCAAGCGATACGCCAAGCGGTTGCGGAGCAGCCCGACAGAGGCGGGCTCGAGTTTCTGGAAATTGCGAGTGAGATCGCCAATTTCCATCATGAAAAATGGGATGGGTCCGGTTATCCGGCGGGACTATCGGGTCTGGCTATCCCGCTTTGCGCAAGGTTGATGGCTCTGGCGGATGTATTCGACGCACTCACGAGCAAGCGCGTCTACAAGGAAATTTTCGACTTCGATCATGCGATCTCAATCATCGCCGAAGGCCGCGGGAAGCATTTCGATCCGGATATCGTCGATGCCTTCCTCGCCCGTCTTTCCGATTTCCGTCGCGTCGCCGTGGAGATGAGGGATTCCGTCCATTGAACGCTCGAGCGCGATCCACGCGGCCGCGCATGGGCCGCCGTGAACTCCTAGCTGGTGCGACGGCGCTGTCGGCGGGAGTTGCGGCTTGCGATGCGCAGGCGCCGCTGCATATAGCGCTGCATCCTTGGCCTGGATACGAGTTCATGCGCCTCGCGTCGCGATCGGATTTGATCGATGCCCCGGTAAAGATCGTCGACACGGCGACCGTTCAGCAGTCGCTTGAAATGCTCACGTATGGCTCGGTCGATGGCGCGGGGTTGACGCTCGACCAGGTGCTTGGCCTTCGACGTAACGGGCAAGATATCGCCGTCGCATTGGTATTCGACGTGTCCGCCGGCGCGGACGCGCTGCTTGCCGTTCCGGAGATCTATTCGCTCGGCGCTCTTCGCGGAAAGTCGATCGGGGTGGAACGAAGCACGCTCGGTGAGATCATGCTGGCGAAAGTTCTTGAGTCGGCCGAACTGGATCGCTCTGACATTGATGTCGCCTATATCGACGATGATCATGTCGCCGCTTGGGATCGCGGCGGGTTGGACGCCATTATCACCTATGATCCGGCGCGATCGCAGCTGCGTTCCCGTGGTTTACGGCAGATATTCGATAGCCGCAGACTTCCGCGATTGATCGTCGATGTTCTGGGGGTTCGGCGATCATCGGCGAATCGAAAAGCCTCGGCGTTGCGCAAGCTCAATGCCGCCCATTTCGCGCTTTTGGATGAATGGAAGCGGTCGCCCGTCGATTTAGCTTACCGGTTGGCGACGATGCTCTCGTCGTCGCCGGAGGAAGTGATCGATTCTTATGCCGGGCTGGATCTTCCGGACGCTGTCTACAACAGACGATACCTCACGCCCCCCGCGTCGGAGATGACGTCAGCAGCGCAGGTAATCGCCGCGATTTTGGCGTTCCCGGTACCCGCCAATGATGTCTTCGTTGCGGATTTTCTTCCCGGCGCCCGATGAAAAGCAAGTTCCGGATCGTTCTCACAGTTGTCGCCGCGCTCGCTGCCATTCCGGCACAGTCCAACGCGTGCGTCAAAGTCGGTATTCTGCCGGTCTTCCACGGCGCGATCGAGCAACAGTTCTGGGACGGCCTCGCGGCGAAGCTTGACGGGAGTTGCGCCGCCGGCTCGCGCATCGGATTTACCGTGATGTCGCGCGCGGCGCTTGACGAGGCTGTGACGGGCAGAACGATCGATGCCGTCGTGACGGACCCGGCCCATCGAGGATTCTTGGCAAGGCGCAACGGCGTCGGTTCGCCCCTCGTTTCCGTGATCGACGATGCGGATGGCCGCCCCCTGCGGGCGGCCGGGGGCGCGATCGTCGCGCGACGGGACGATGCCCGCTCATTATCCGGTTTCGGCACCGCGGCGCGCATCGCTGCCGTCGATCGAGTATCGCTCGTCGGTTTCCAGGCGCAGCTCCTTGCTTTGCGTTCGGCGGTCGGGTCTCGGATCGAACTGGATCGCGTCGACTTCACCGGCGGCGCCCAAGCCGATGCGATTGCCAGGGTATTGCGAGGAGAGGCGGATCTGGCCTTCGTTCCCGCCGGCACGGTCGAGCGTCTTGCCGCCTTGGGCGATCCCGCATCGGGTATGGTGAAGGTTGTCGAGCCGCTTGAACGCCGCGGATATCCATACGCGACATCGACGCCGCTCTATCCGACGCGGGCGCTTGCCGCGATCGCCGGCGCGGACGAGGCGGCGTTGCGACAATTGGTTTCTGCCTTGCTCGCGATGCCGCACGCCGGTGCTGCAGGAGCGTCGGTCGGGGGCGTGTTCGGTTTCGCGTTACCCGACGATGACGATTCGGCACGACAGGTTGGTCGCGCGCTCGCCGAACCGCCGTATGACTCGGAACCGCAGATACGGCTTATCGACATTTGGCGAGATCATTCCGCTATCGTTGTCGCGATAGCGTTTGCGTTCGCCGCTATCCTGGGGCTGCTGGTGCTTGCCAGCCGCATCGCAATTCGTCTGCGCAGCGAACGCGAGAGGGGCGCGCGGGGGCGCCGGCAACTCGAGGAGTTGCTCTCGACGCTTCCGGATCTCGTTTGGATGAAGGATCCGGCGGGAGTGTACCTATTTTGCAATCGCGTTTTCGCGCGGTTCTTCGGTGTGGATGCGGAAGCGCTTATCGGCCGTCGCGACGAAATGATTCTCGATGCCGACACCGCGGCGAACGTGCGCGCCGACGATGCGGCGGTCGCGGCCCGACATTCGCCGTACTCGTTCGAGGAGACGATCGTCAATCTTTCCGACGGTAAGCATTATCTGTTGCATACGACCAAGAGCGCGGTGCGCGATGCGAGCGGAGTGATCGGGGTTCTCGGCGTTGCGCGCGACATAACCGGGATCAGAGCGACCGAGATTCAGCTCAATCAGAGGATTCGCGAGCAGCGTTGCCTGAACGCGATCTTCACCGCGACCGAGGACCCCGATATTCCAATCGATATAATGCTCAACTCGGTTGCAAAGATACTGCCGTCTGGAACGCTCAATGCGGGAGGCGCGCAGGCTTGCGTAGAATGGCAAGGGCGCCGGCATTCGGAGTTCGATACCGGAGACTGGCGCTCAATCCTTCGTTCCGATTTTGAAGTCGCGGAGTTAGGAGATGGATGGGTCGCCATCGGTAACACCGCCGACCTGCCGGAGCGGGATGAAGGCCCTTATATTCGCGAAGAACGCGAACTACTGGACGCGGTCGCGCGACGACTGGCAAGCGTTCTATCGCGCCGCCGCGACACCGAGATCGGCCGTCGTTCCGCAGACCTTCTTCGCGAAAGCGAAGCGCGGTTCCGGTCTCTGATCGAGAACATCAAGCTGCCGGTGCTCTTGTCGACCGACTTTCGGTTCGTCGAGGCGAACCCGGCGGCTGTTGCATTCCTTGGATACGCGAATTCGGATTCGATCATCGGACGATCGCCGCTCGATCTATCGCCGAAAGTCCTTTCGGATGGCCGTATATCGGCCGAGGCCGCGCCGGTCATGTCGGCGATACCGGAAGGCGGTCAGGCGCATCAATTCGAGTGGGAGCATTTGCGTGCGGACGGATCGATCGTGTCGGTTGAAGTCACCCTTACGCCGATCAAGATCGACGGAAGGATCTATCTGCACACTGTTTGGACGGACCTCACAGAGCGCAAGCGTGTCGCGAGAGAGCTCGATGAGCAGCGCAATCTGTTGGATCGCTTGGTGGCGGAGCGCACGGCCGAGCTCGAGCTTGCGCGTCAAAGGGCGGAAGAGGCGAATAGGGCGAAGAGCGCGTTTCTGGCCAATATGAGCCACGAGATTCGAACGCCGATGAACGCCATCGTCGGATTTGCAAATCTGCTCGCCTCCGAAGTCTCGCAGGACCGGGCGAAGCAACGGGTCTCCAAAATCGTCGGCGCGGCGAAGCATTTGCTCGGCGTCATCAACGATATTCTCGATCTTTCGAAGATCGAAGCCGGCCGGCTGACTTTGGCGGATACGCCGTTCTCCGTGGATGCCGTCATCAGCAATGTGTCGAGCATTATGCAGGACCGGATAACCGAACGGGGTGTTCGCTTCGCCGTGGAGAACGATCCGGCCGTTGCCGGCCTTGCTCTGCGTGGCGATGCTGTGAGGCTTAGTCAAATATTGCTGAACCTTTTGGGCAATGCGGCCAAGTTTACGGAGCGCGGCAGCGTCGCTTTGCGCACGACAGTGCGACGGATCGACTCCGATCGCGCGGATATTCGCTTCGAGATCGAAGATACCGGAATCGGAATCGCGCAGGAGGATATCGACCGCATTTTTGCGCCGTTCGAGCAGGCGGACGCAAGCACGAACCGGCGGTTCGGCGGTACGGGTCTCGGGCTCGCGATCAGTCGGCGGCTTGCGAAGGTGATGGGAGGTTCGCTGGACGTCGAAAGTACGCCGGGGCGGGGAAGTAAGTTCTGGCTCGACGTTTCGCTTGCGAGAGCCTCCATCGAGGCGGTCTTCGTTCCAAAGATGTCGAACGCGGATGCCGGAGTTCGAAAGGATGCGCGAGTTCTGCTCGTCGAAGACAACGAAACGAACCGGGAGATGGCTTTGCAGACATTGCAGAGGGCCGGCTTGGCGGTCGAGACGGCGGCGGACGGCGCGGAGGCGCTTTCATCGGTTATGACGGGCCACTTCGACGTCATCCTAATGGATATGCAGATGCCCGTCATGGATGGGCTCGAAGCCACACGCCGACTGCGCGCTTCGCCGGAGGGCGCCGCCATACCGATCATCGCGATGACCGCGAACGCATTCGAAGAGGATCGGCGGCTATGTTTCGAGGCGGGCATGAACGGTTTCATTCCGAAGCCCGTCGAACCGGCCCAGCTATTCGCGGAGCTTGCGCGCTGGATACCGGGCACGACGCCAGCTCCGACGGCAACCATAACGCAATCGGCCGACGCGGACGCGGAGCGCGCTATCGATGTCGGGCTGGCCCTCAAATACTGGGGCGAGAAATCATCGTTTTTACGCGCCTTGGGAAGCTTCGTAGAGCGTCATGACGAAGATGCCGTGCGGCGCGCGATCGCGACGTTCGAAGGCGGCGAGCGTCAGGATGTGCGACGATTGGCTCACTCTCTCAAAAGCGCCGTTGCGTCCTTCGGCGGTTCAGAAGCTTCGGCTGCGGCAGCGACCGTGGAGTTGGCGGCTCAGCATGGCGCTTCAGCTGCCGATGTTCGAAGCGCGTTAGCCGAGTTTGACAACGCGTTGAGACGTTTCGTTTCCGAGGCGAAACGTCTGTGCGGCGAGGCGGCGAGCGTTGACGGCGCAAATGCCGTGCTTCTGGGCGGCGAGCCTAAGGCCGATATCGCGACGCTTCGCGCCATGCTCGAGGCGGACGATGCGCGTGCCCGCGTGATATGGCGGACGGTTCGCTCGCAGCTTGAAGCGCGGTCCGCCCCCGACGTGATTGCGCGATTGGATCGGCAGATCGATGCGTTCGAGTTTCCTGCGGCGGCGGAATCGCTTGCGAAACTTTTCGCGTCCCCGGAAAGCCCTTCCGCATGATTTTCTGAGGACCTAGAGAAAGATGAGGCGCTCGGCGATCGGCCTGCGCGCGCCGACCGATGAATGAGTTCTCCCGAATGCGAAGAACTCGGTTCTTTGCGGACGATGTGGTGCGGATTCGGCTTAGTTCGATGACAAAACTCAGAACCCAAATAAAATTGCGCATAATATATATAAAAAAATAACTCAAAAGTGTTAATGCCCTCGACGGCGAAGATGAGAATCGATGGAGCGTATCGCGGTCTAGAACTATCGGCACGCCGTAAGAAGCTGACATTGAGAGGTTTCTCAATCCGGCGGGGTCCAGCCGAGGATCTTGGCGCGCAGGGCTTCGGGTCGCGCGGCGCGCTCGACCTTGCCGTCCGGAGCGGCGCGCCACGTCGCGATCATCGCGACGAGATCGTCGACGTCGTCGCGCGTGATCGCGCCGAACAGATAGCCCCAGCGGCCGGGCGCCGAGATCGACAGGCGCAAGCGGCGCGAACAATTGCCGATGCAGGCATGGGCCTTGATCGTGACGCCGTCGTCGTCCGCCAGCTTCTCGCGCATCAGCTCGAGCAACTCGGGCCCGCCGCCCATTTTGGCGACGCGCCGTTCCGCGTCGGGATCGACGCAGCCTTCGCAAATATGGATCGTGTTCATGGCGATGTCGTCCGGTCGAGGGCGGCGAGCGGCACGATCGCCGCGATGCCGCCGGGCGAATGCGCGATCTCCGCGTGGACGCGATAGGTACGGGCGATCAGTTCGGGCGTCAATGTCGCCGCGGGCGCGCCTTGCGCGATCAGGCGGCCTTGATCGAGCACCGCGATCCGGTCCGCAAAGCGCGCGGCGGCGTTAAGGTCGTGCAAGGCCGCGACGACGATCAAGCCGTTCTGATGGGCGAGCTTCGCGACGAGATCGAGCAGCAGAATCTGGTTGCGCATGTCGAGCGCGCTGGTCGGCTCGTCGAGCAGCAAGACGGCGGGATCGCCCGCCAAGATCTGTGCGAGATAGACCATTTGTCGCTGGCCGCCGGACAGTTCCGTCAGACGTCGCCCCGCGAGATGCCCGATGGCGAGGCGCTCGAGCGCCGCGATGGCGTGATCGAGTTCGGCTTGGGGCACGGTCAGGCCCAAAGCGCGCAAGCGGCCGAGCAGCACCGTCTCCAAGACGGTCAGGGCAGTCTGCGCGCCGTTGTCCTGGGGCATGAAGCCGATCGAATTTGCGGCGCCACCCGCCAGCGTCACGCGGCCATCGTGGCGTTGCAGCCCAGCGATGGCGCGCAGCAGAGACGACTTGCCCGAACCGTTGGGGCCGACCAAGGCGACGAACTCGCCGCGCTTTGCCGTGAAGCCGACGCGATCGACGGCGCGGAAGGCGCCGTAACGGACGGAGACCTCGTCGAGGCGGAGCAACGTTTCGCGTTTCATGGTCAATGCCGCCCCCGGCGGGCCGATAGGATCAGCAACGCAAAAAACGGCACGCCGACCAGCGCCGTGACGATGCCGATGGGAAATAGCGCGCCGGGTGAGATCGTTTTGCTCGCGACCGATGCGGTCGATAGCAGCAAGGCGCCGGCGATGGCGGCACCCGGCAGCAGCGTGCGTTGATCTTCGCCCAGCAGCATGCGCGCGACATGCGGCGCCACCAGGCCGATGAAGCCGATCGTGCCGACGAAGGCGACGGCGATGCCCGTCGCGACCGAGACGAAGACGAAGCCGCGCAAGCGCAGTGCACGCACGTCGATGCCCAATGCCGACGCGCGCTCGTCGCCCAGGCGCAGCGCCGTCAAGCCCCAGGCGTCGCGCATCAGCAACGGCATCGCGATCGCCAGCGTGGCGCCGACGATGGCGAGCTTCTGCCAGGTCGACCGTTGCAGGCTGCCGAACAGCCAGAACACGATCTGCTGCAAGGCTTCGGGCGAGGCGAGAAATTGCAGCAGCGATTGCAGTGCTTGGAACAGGAACATCAACGCGATTCCGGCCAGCACCAGCGTTTCGGGCGTGGCGCCGCGCACGCCGCCCAGCAGCCAGACGCAGCCGCACGAGACCCCCGCGAAGACGAAAGCCGAGACCGGGATCGCGTAGGATTCCGGCACCGGCAGGGCGGCGCCGAGCACGATCACCAACGCCGCGCCGAAACCCGCCCCGGCGGAAACGCCGAGCGTATTGCTCGACGCTAGCGGATTGTTGAGGATCGTCTGCATGACCGCGCCCGTCATGCCGAGAGCGGCCCCCACCAGCAGCGCCATGATCGCCGTCGGCAAGCGGATCGCCCAGACGATGGTGTTCGCCATCGCGTCCGTGCCGCAGCCGAACAACGCCGCGACGACGTCGCCTACTGGCAACATCGCCGGGCCCGTCGCGATATCCAGCAGAAAACTCGTCGCCAGCAATATTATGCCGGCGGCGAGCACGATCATGCGGCGCAAGACGAGCCCGCGCCACGCGGCGCGGGCGTCGAACGCGGCCGCTACGCTTTCCACGGCAACATCCATGTGCCGGAGAATGCGACCGGCAGGTATTTGGCGTGATACGCGGCGAGCGAGGCGATCGGGTCGTCTTTCTCGAAGGCACCCGGGAACAGGCGCTTGGCGATATAGAGCGTGGCGGTATCGTCGTAGAGCGTGCGGCCGAGCCCGTGTTCGATCGCGTGGATCTCGCCGCGCTTGATCGCGTTGAGATTCTGCCACAACGGGCGCATCGCATAGGGGGCGAGCGTGCGGCGCGTTTCCTCGGCGGGCACGTCGTAGCCGGTCCTCACCGCGTTCGGCCGGTTCACCCAGGACGAGCCCGCGATGAAAATGAAATCCGGATTGGCGGCGAGCGTTGCTTCGACCGGCATCGGTCCCCACGGACCCGCAAGCTTGCCGTCGGCGATGTTGGCCGCGCCGATCGAGGTGGCGAGGCTGCCCCACATCGTGTTCGCGTAGGAATTGCCGATCGTCTCCGCGCCCGCCTGGCCGAGTTCGAAATGCACTTTCGGCTTCGTGGCCGATCCCGCGCGCGCGGTGCGGTTGCGGATATCCTCGATATTGCGCCGGTAGCGTTCGGCCAGTTCCTTGGCGCGGTCGGGCGTGCCCATCGCAGCACCGATCGCCAGCGTCGACGCCATATGTCCTTCCAGCGTCTGCGCGTTGTAGTCGATCACGACCATCGGGATGCCCGCCGCCATGATCTGCGCGCGCTGGGTATCGATCGCCGACCAGATCCATTTCGGAACGATCACCAGATCGGGGCGCAAGGCGATCACCTTCTCGGCGCTGAAGGTACCTTCGTCGGTATTGCCCACATCGGGTTGGCCTTGCAGATTGGGGATCACCGCGCCGTAGCGCGAGAAGATCGCCGGGCGCCAGCCTTCCCAGACCATGCGATTGATGCCGACGACGCGTTGCCAGCCTTGCGTGCCGGCGATGGCGGTGAATTCCTCGTAGTTGAACATCACCACCACGCGCTTGGGCGGTGCGGCGAGGCCGATCTCGCGATCGAGCGCGTCGACGATGCGGATCGATTGGGCGAAAGCGGGGTTGGCGAGGGCGGCGGCGCCGATGGCGGCCGTGCCCAGAAAACGGCGGCGGGTGAGCTGCATAAGAACGGACTCCTGACGGCGCGCGATCGCACGATCGTCGTCGCGCGCGGACGAACGGAAAATCCCAGCGGGAAGGGGCCGGGCGCTGTTTCGTTCAGGTCAGGGTCGGCGGGGCGCGCGACGCATACGACGCGGGCGCAAGATCGTCGGGTGCCGCATACGCGATGGCAATATCGACATGCGACACGATGGTTTGCGGCAACGCCAGCATGGGCGATGCCGGAACGACGCCATTGGGCAAAGCGTGACAAACGAAGCAGAAGCCGCCGGCATGATCGGCGGTCGCGGGTTGCGTGCCGTCATGGCCGGGAACGAGCGGCGGCAGGCTGGAATCGTAGGAACAAAAAACGTAGTCGATCCCGACGCCGGCGTTCTGCGGCGCCATGCGCAGGCATTGTGCGAAGGCCAGCGTGCTCTGGAAAAACAAGAGCAACGCGAACAACGCGTGAAGTTGGATTCGCCAGCGACGCATTCGGTACTGTTAACCCGGCGAACGTGTTCGATCAAGGCGGCGCGATTTGTCGCGGCGGCGATGGCGCGGCGATTGCGTCTTGACCGTGCGGCGGCGGGGTATAGTCTTCGCCGCATGACGGGCTTCGGGCTCCAAGCGATCCGCAACGATATCGGCACGCGCCTCCTCGCGGCGCTTTTGTGCGCCGTGTTGCTGCTATCGACGCGCGGCGCGATCGCGTCGGGCGCGGTGCCGGAAGCGGTCTCGGCTTCCGTCTTCTGCGCCTTCGATCCCAGCCTGCCGCCGCTCGTTCCCGACCAGACGAAGGCGCCCGCCCCGGCGAGTGCGACGGCGATCGGCCATTGCGCGTTGTGCATCGGCGGCGGCGGTCCGGCCTTGCCGCCGCCCGCCAACATCGCGATCCTGGCGCCCTTCGGCGATTTCAACGCGCCGGACTGGCGCATCAATAGCGAAACGATTTCGGTCTCGGCGGCGGTTTCGCCCAACGCGGCACGCGGACCGCCGTCGCGCGCCTAGACGCGACCGCTTCTCGTTTCCCTTCCACATTCCGGTTCGGCAATGCCGTCGTTTACGGCCATTCGCCGGCTGTCGCTGCGCTTGGCGTTGCTTGCCATCGCGACGATCGCCGGTCCGCATTTCGCGTCGGCGCACGCGACGCTGATCGAAACGACGCCCGCGATCGACGCGCGCGTCGCCGACAGCCCCGCTTTCGTCGAGCTCGTATTCGATCAGCCGGTCGAACTGCTCTCCGCGCGCGCGGTCGAACTCGGCGGCGGTGCGGCGCCCAGCTATGTCGGCGGCACGAGCGCGGGCACGAATCTGCATTTGTATTTCGGCGCGGCTTTCGCGCCGGGCGACTACGCGATCGTCTATCGCGCGGCCTCGAGCGACGGTCATCCGGTCCAAGGCACTTTGCGTTTCGGCGTGGGCGCGGGTCAGCCGATCGCCATCCGGACCTTGGCGAGCGGCGATCCGGAAGCGACTTATGGCTGGCTCGGCATCGCGATCTTCGTGCGTTTCTCGATCACGGTCGTGGCGGTCGTTATCGCAGGCGGTCTCCTCTATGCGCTGTTCGTCGCGGTACCGGGCGTTACGTATCGTTCGGCCGCGCCACGCTTGGCGTGTTTGGGGGCGGCGTTGTCGCTGCTGGATATCGGCGTGCGCGCCGCGTTTCTCGCGGACGCTGCGCCCTTGGGCTTGTTCGATCCCGGGCTTTGGCGGTTCGGCTTGATGCAGGAAGCGGGGATCGCGCGGCTGGCGGGCGTGCCCGGATTTTTGCTGCTCGCTTTCGCTTGGGCCTATGGCGCGTCGCGTGCGCTCGGAATCGCGGGCACGGCGTTGGTGTTGCTGTCGATCGCCGGCGCCAGCCATGTGACGGGCCCCAGCCCGCGCTGGTTTGGCGCCGCCGCCTTGGTCTTGCATCTTGCGGCGGTGCTGTTCTGGTTCGGCGCCTTCGCGCCGTTAATCGGCGCACTGACGCGCGGCGGCGGCGCGAGCTTACCGGAGATCCGGCGCTTCGCGCGGCGCATGGTGCCGGCCTTGATCGTGATCGCGACGACCGGCGCGGCGTTGCTCGGCGTCCAGGTCGGCTCGCTCCAAGGTCTGCTCGCCAGCGACTACGCGACGCCGTTGGCGCTGAAACTCGCCTTCGTCGTCGTGCTGCTGGCGATCGCGGCGGCGAATAGATGGATCCGCACGCCGATGCTGCGGCTCGAGCCCGCACGCGGGGCTTGGTCGCTGGCGCGCGCCATCCGTATCGAAGGCGCCGTGGCGTTGGGCGCGCTCGGTTTCGCGACGCTGCTTGCCTATACCGCACCGCCGCGCGTGCTGGGCCTTGAGTCGCATTCGGGATTGCATCTGGAAGCCGCGAAAGACGACGCGCAAACGTCGATCGTCGCCGGTGCGGCTGCGGTCGCGGCGGTGATGCTCGATCCCGCGCGTTCGGGCCGCAATCGGCTGCTGGTCACGCTGACGGATCCGGACGATTTGCCGATATCCGGCGCCACGCTCGCCGCGCGGTTTACGCACATGGACGGCGGCGCAGCACCGCTGACATTCGCCCTCCACGACATGGGCGGCGGCGACTATGCCGCATCGCCCATCGAGTTGCCGGGGACGGGGGCGTGGCGCTTGACGCTGATCGTCGAACGCCCCGGTACGGAAACGATCGAGTTGGAAACGGAGGTTACGCTCAAATGAAACGACGGATTTTCCTGGCTTGCGCGCTTGCGATATGCGCGCTGCCTAACGCACAGGCGCATGACTATAAGGTCGGTGCCATCCAGATCGATCATCCCTATTCGCGGCCCGTGCCGAATATCCGCACGCCCGGCATCGCCTATATGACGATCGCCAACAAGGGCGAGAAGCCGGACCGTCTGATCGGCGCCGCGTCGCCGGCCGTGGGCAAGATCGAGCTGCACGCCAATCTGCGCGACGGCGACGTGATGCGCATGCGCCCGGTCGACGCGATCGACCTGCCGGCGGCGGGCGTGTTGCGCCTTCAACCGGGCGGGCGCTGGCATCTGATGCTGATCGACCTCGCGAAGCCGTTGCAGGTCGGGGACAAATTTCCCCTGACCCTCAAATTCCGCGACGCGGGCGACGTGCAGGTGGAGATCGAGGTGCAACGCGCCTCGGGTCCGCAAAGCCATCAACACTAAAGAAGGGGAGACCGAACATGAAAAAGCATCTTATCGCGGCGGCGGCGCTGTTGTCGCTGGGCGCCTGTGCCGGCGCGCAACAAGCCGAGCGCGACGTGATGATCTCCTTCGCCGCGCGGATCGGCGACGAAGCGTTCAAATGCGGCCAAAGCTATGCCGGGGTCGGCACGACGAACGCGCGGATCACGCCGTCGGATTTCCGCTTCTACGTCTCCGACGTCGAGTTGATCGACGCGTCGGGCAAGGCCGTGAAGCTGCAACTCGCGCAAGACGGCGTGTGGCAGTTCCAGAACGTGGCGCTGCTCGATTTCGAGGACGGCAGCGGCCCGTGTCGGGGCGGCACGACGGGCGTCAACGCGCGCGTCGTGGGCAAGGCGCCGGCGGGCGATTATCGCGGCGTGAGCTTCACGCTGGGCGTGCCGTTCGAGCTTAATCATCGCGATCCGACCGTCGCGCCGTCGCCGTTGAACCTGACCGCGATGTTCTGGAGCTGGCAGGCCGGCTATAAATTTGTGAAGGTCGACTTCACCAGCGCATCCGCGATGCCGATGGCGATGAACGCGCCCGCCGGCGGCGGCCATACCGGCCATGGCGGGCATGGCGCGGCGGCGGGACAAGCGCCCGGCTGGTCGCTGCATCTGGGGTCGACGCAATGCGCCTCGGGCGGCGCCACGCAACCCGCGTCGCAATGCGTCAATCCCAATCGGCCACGCGTGACCTTCGCGAATTTCGACTTCGCGCGCGATACGGTGATCGCCGATGTGAAGCCGGTGCTCGCCGGGGCGAATGTCGACATGAATGCGCCGGCGACGTCGCCAGGCTGCATGTCGTTCCCCAACGATCCCGATTGCGTGACCGTATTGCCCGCGTTGGGCTTGCCCTACGGGACGGCTCCGGCACAGGCGCAGCGCTTCTTCAAAGCGGCGACACGTTGAAGCGCGTTCACGCATTCGCGGTCGCGGCGTTCGGCGCCGTCCTCGCGGGCCTTGCGGCTTGCGCGGGCGGCCCGTCGCCGCAGCTTGGATCGGCGGCATATGACTGGCGGCTGCCCGAATGGGTGCCGCCGCCGGTCGTGCCCGCCGACAATCCGATGAGCGAGGCGAAATTCGAGCTCGGCCGGCATCTTTTCTACGATACGCGTCTGTCCGCCGATAATACGCAAGCCTGCGCGACCTGCCATCATCAGGACCGCGCCTTCACCGACGGGCGCGCGTTGCCCGTCGGCGTCACGGGCGATGTCGTCGCACGCAACGCGCAAGGTCTCGCCAATGTCGCGTGGCTGCCGGTGCTGACCTGGGCCAATCCGAACGTCAAAACCCTGGAGCAGCAGGCGCTGATCCCGATGTTCGGCACGCATCCGACCGAACTTGGCATGGCGGGGCGCGAGGACGAGCTGTTCGCGCGGTTGCGCGCTGAGCCGCGCTATCGCCCGCTATTCGCGGCGGCGTTCCCCGAAACGCCGGAAGAAATCTCGTTGCGCACGATCACGCGCGCCTTAGCGACTTTTCAACGCGGCATCGTGTCGTATCGCTCGCCCTATGACCGCTACAAATGGGGCGGGGCGGCGGATGCGATCTCCGCCTCGGCCAAGCGCGGCGAGGATTTGTTCTTCGGCGAGCGGCTCGAATGCTATCACTGCCACGGCGGATTCACTTTCACCGACAATATCCGCCATACGCGTTTGCCCTTTGCCGAATTGGGTTTCCACAACACGGCGCTTTACGACGCGGACGGCGAAGGCGGCTATCCCGCCGGTAATCCCGGCATCGTCGAGCACACGGGCGATCCCGACGATCGCGGCCGTTTCCGCACGCCGTCGCTGCGCAACGTCGAAGTGACGGCACCCTATATGCACGACGGCTCGATCGACACGCTCGACGCGGCGATCGACCATTACGCGGCCGGCGGGCGCAAGCCCGGCAATCCGCTCAAAAGCAATTTCCTGGTCGGCTTCGAATTGTCCGCGCAGGAGCGCGGCGATTTGATCGCCTTCCTCAAAAGCCTGACGGACCGGTCGCTGTTGACCGATCCGCGCTACGCCGATCCGTGGAACGGACCGACTTCCCCTCGAGCGAAATAGGAGTTTCCATGAACTGGCTGGCTTATTCGGTCGGAACCGTTTTGGCCTTGGGTCTGATGGCCCTCGGCGCCGCGGCACTCGGCGGCGTCGCGGCGTTCGCCTATCGATGGCAAGCGGGAGCCCCCTATATCGTCGGGGCATTGGCGCTGGCGGCGATGGCGGTGCTGTTCGCGATCCGGCGTCGCGCGCCGAAACGCCCGGGCGAGGCGCCGGAAGACACCCACGCCAAGCATTTGTTGATGATGCTGCTGAACGGCGTGGGCGTGCTGGTGCTGGTGGCACTGCATGTGTCGCATGAGGCGGCGTTCTACGGCGTGCTGGCGATGGTCGCGGGCGCCTTCGCCTGGGTGCTTTATCTCACTTCGGGCCTATTCGCCTAGCGGATACCTGCCGCGCGATACAGTTCGGCGATGCAGTCTTTGACGATCCGCGAGGGCGGGCTGTTGGGCGGCGTGATCAGCAGCGTGCGCGAATGGATCGCGGGCGTGAGCGGGCGCAACGCCATGCCCAGCGCCAGATACGGCTCCGCCGTCATCGGATTGACGATGCCGATGCCGATCCCGGCATGCGCCATCGCGCAGACCGTGGTGGAGTAGGGCGTCTCCAGCACGATGCGCGGCTCCACGCCATGCTTGGCGAATACCGCCTCCGCGCGCTGGCGGGCCGTATCCTCGGGCGCCAACGCGATGAAATCCTGCTGGTGCAGATCGCGCGGCGTCAATTTGGACTTGGCCGCGAGTTTGTGGTCGCCGGGCATGGCGATGGCCAAGCGCTGTTCCATGAACAGCCGCGCATCCACGCCGGTCGTGTCGATTTCGTCGGCGGCGAGGCCGACATCGAACTGCCCCGTCGCGACGAGATCCTTCACGACCGACGACATGCGCGCCTGGAACGTGATCGACACGTTGGGATTCTTGATCTGGAACGCCCGCAGCGCCTTGGGCACGACCGTGGTGCTGAGGGCCGAAAGGCAGGCGAGACGGATCTGCCCGGTGCCGAAATCGCGGATACGCGCGGCGGCGGCGCGCAGCTGCGTAAGCCCCGCGAACGACGCCTCGACCTCGCGGAAGAAATGCCGGCCCTCGGCGGTCGGCACCATCCGGCCGCGCGTGCGCTCGAACAACGCGAAACCGATGCCGCGCTCGAGCTCCTGGATCGCCTTGCTGACGGCCGGCTGCGAGATGCGCAAGACCTCCGCCGCGCGCGACGTCGTGCCGTTGGCCATCATCGCGTGGAAGACCTCGATCTGGCGGAGATTCATGGCGGTGACCCTATAACCCTGGAGAATAATTTGACCTCCCATTGATATTAGAAATAATAGCCGCCGCCCGGCAACCTCTCCCTCATCGCACGAGAGGCTTGCCATGCACGATCACACACGCTGCGTCGTCCACCCGCCCTTGGTCACGCAAGGCTTCGACAGTCTTTCCGTGCCCGTCTATCGCGGGTCGACGATTGTTTTCGCCAACGCCGAGGCGTACGCCAAGCGCGGCGCGCGCGGGCATAAGGGCTACACCTACGGGCTCTACGGCTCGCCGACGACGCGCGCGCTCGAGCAAACGCTGACGGCGCTGGAGGGCGGTGCTTGGACGTTCCTCCTGCCGTCGGGGCAAGCCGCGAACGCCTTCGGCATGTTGCCCTTCGTGAAACAGGGCGACCGCGTGCTGCTCGCCGATACGGCCTATCCGCCGGTGCGCGATTTCGCGCAAACCGATCTGGCGCGGATGGGCGTCGAGGCGGTGTTCTTCGACCCGATGTCGCCCGAGGACGTCGCGCGCAAAATCGACGCGCGCACGCGGATCGTGTGGTGCGAATCCCCCGGTTCGACGACGATGGAGATCCAGGATCTGCCCAAGATCGCCGAGATCGCCCACCGCCATGGCGCGCTGGTCGGCTGCGACAATACTTGGGCCACGCCGCTGCATTTTAAGCCGATCGCGCATGGCGCCGATCTGGTGACCGAGGCGTTGACGAAATTCGCCGGCGGGCATTCCGATCTGCTGCTCGGATCGCTCACCGTCGCGCGCGAGGATCTGATCGCGCCAATCCGCGGCCTGATCGGCCGCATGGGTATAGGCGTGTCGCCGGACGACGCGGCGCTCGTGCTGCGCGGCATGGAAACCATGGCGGTCCGGCTCGGCCATAGCGCCGCCGTCGCACTCGAAGCGGCGGCGAAGTTCCAGGCGAACCCGCTGGTCGCGCGCGTGCTGCATCCCGCCTTGCCGGGCGCGCCGGGCCACGACATTTGGAAGCGCGACTTCCGAGGGGCGAGCGGCGTGTTCTCGGTCGTCTTCGTGGCCGAGGCGGCGCCGCATGTCGAGGCGGCCCTCGACGCGCTGAAGCTCTTCGCCATCGGGGCTTCGTGGGGCGGTACGCGCAGTCTGGCCGCACCCATGCCCGTCAAGCGCAACCGCAGCGCCACGCATTGGAAGGGCGACGATCTCGTCCTTCGCCTCAGCATCGGCCTCGAAGACAAGGCGGAACTGCTCGCCGATCTCGACCGGCTGCTTGCCGCCATCGCCGCCGCTTGCCGCAAGGCGGGTTGAGCTTTCCATAACCCGAAAACAGGGAGTCATATCTATGCGTTCGACAATCGCGACTTTGATCGCCGCCGCGGCCAGCACCGTATTTTGGACGGCCGACGCCGCCGCCGGTTCCACGCTCGACGCCGTGCGCGCGCGCGGCAAGATCATCTGTGCGGGAAGCGCCGGTACGGTCGGCTTCTCCGCACCCGACGAAAAGGGCTATTGGCGCGGGCTGGACATCGACACGTGCCGCGCCGTCGCGGTCGCGCTGTTCAAAGACAAGGATAAGGCCGAGTTCGTGCCGCTCAGCGGCCAGCAGCGCATTCCCGCACTCCAGACCGGCGAGATCGATCTGCTGCAGCGCACGTTGACCTGGACCTTGCAGCGCGACGCGAACGGCTTGGCCTTCACCACGCCGAACTATTACGAGTTCACCGGCTTCATGATCCCGAAAAGCCTGGGCGTGTCGCGCGTGCAGGATTTGAAGGGGGCGAGCGTGTGCGTGCAGACCGGTTCGACGACCGAAGTCGTCGTCGCCGACGTGTCGAACGAGTACAAGCTCAACCTAAAGACCGTCGTGTTCGAAAGCATCACGTCGACGCGGCAAGCCTTCTTCTCCGGCCGTTGCGACGCGCTGATCACCGATGCGGCCGCCCTCGCTTCGGTGCGCGCGACGCAAGCGCGCAATCCCGACGACTACATCATCTTTCCGGCGACACCCTATATGGACGCGCTGACGCCGGCCGTGCGTCAAGGCGACGATCAATTCTACGATATCGTCAATTGGTCGTTCCAGGCGTTGATCGCCGCCGAGATGTTCGGCATCACGCAAGCCAATGTCGATAGCTTCCTGGCGTCGAACGATCCGCGCATCAAGCGCTTCCTGGGCGTGGAACCGGGCAACGGCAAGGCGCTGGGCCTCGACGAGCGTTTCGCCTACGACATCATCAAGGCGCTCGGCAATTACGGCGAGATCTACGACCGCAATGTCGGCAAGGGCAGCCCGTTGAAGCTCGATCGCGGCCCCAACGCGCTGTTCAAGGATGGCGGCCTGATGTTCCCGCTGGCCTTCCAGTAAAAGGCGAGCGCCACGATGGGCCTCGTGGCTTGGTGGAACGACGCGCGCGTCCGGTTCTATGCCGGGCAGGGGATGCTGATCGTCCTGGTGTCGTCGACCGTCTATTGGCTGGTCGACAACACCATGGACAATCTGGCCGCGCGCGGCATCCGCGTCGGGTTCGAATTCCTGCGGCGCCAGGCGAATTTTCCGATCTCGGAAAGCCTGGTGCCGTTCGATTCGACGGACACGTTTTTCTGGGCCTATGTCGCGGGGATCGGCAACACGCTGGCGATCTCGGCCGCGACGATCCTGCTCGCGACGATCCTGGGCACCGGTATCGGTTTGGCGCGGCGCGCACGCCATCCGATGGTCGCCGGCGTTTCGGGCGTCTTGGTCACGGTCGTGCGCAACATGCCGCTGATCGTGCAATTGCTGTTCTGGTACGCGCTGGCAACGACTTTGCTGCCCGCGCCGCGGCTTGCGTGGTCGCCGTTCGAGGGCGTGTATCTGTCGCTGCGCGGCCTGTATGTACTGTGGCTGTCGCTCGATGCCGCCGCGTGGGGCGTGGCGGCGGCCGGTTCGGTCGCGTTGTTCGCCCTATGGCGCTTTATGCGCTCCAACCGTCGCGCCGCGTTCGCGCTGTGGCTGATCGGCACGATCGCAAGCTGGCATTTCCTCGGCGCGACGCTGTCCGTCGATATGCCGAAACTGACCGGGTTCAATTTCACCGGCGGTTTCCGTATGTCGGCGGAGTTCGTGGCGTTGATGGTCGGGCTGGTGCTCTACAGCGCCGTCTATATCGGCGAAGTCGTGCGCGGCGGGATCGACGCGGTCGCCAAGGGCCAATGGGAAGCGGCGCGCGCCTTGGGCTTGCGCGAACGCCATATCCTTTTGCGCGTGATCGTACCGCAGGCGTTGCGGATCATCATTCCGCCGTTGACGACGCAATACCATTCGACGGTCAAGAACACGACCCTGGCGGTCGCGATCGGCTTTCCCGAACTCGGGCTGGTCGTCGGCACGATCATCAACCAGACCGGACAAGCGCTGGAAAGCATCGCTGTGCTGCTCGCGGTGTTCTTGACCATCAACGCCGCCGTCTCGCTGGCGATGAATTCGATCAACGCGCGCTTGGCATTGGTGACGCGATGACGCCGCCGCCCGTCCAGCGCCCCGGTATCATCAAAACCTTGTTCGGCGATGCGACGGCGGCCGCATTGACCGCCGCGACCGTCGCCATTCTGGTCACATTGCTGCCGGCACTCGACTGGGCGTTCGTTTCGGCGATCTGGACGACCGACGATCCGATGCGTTGCAACGGGGCGGGCGGGGCGTGTTGGGCCTTCGTCGCCGCGAAGCTGCGCTTGATCCTGTTCGGGCTCTATCCGCCCGAAGAACAATGGCGGCCGATGGCGGTCATCGCCATCGTCGTCGCCCTGTCGCTCGCCACGCTTCCGCCGCGCTTTTGGGGGCGAAACCTCGTTCTCGCCTGGATCGCCGGTATCGGTGCCGGTCTCGCCTTGATGTGGGGCGGGTTTCTCGGCCTCAAGCAGGTCTCGACGGCGAATTGGGGCGGCCTGCCGGTGACTTTGCTTCTCGCGGTGTTATCGCTGGGGATCGGCTTTCCGATCGCGGTCGTGCTCGCTTTCGGGCGGCGCTCGGCGGCACCGGTGACGCGTGTCGTTTCCGTCTTCGCGATCGAGATCGTGCGCGGCATGCCGCTGGTGGCGCTGCTATTCGTCACCTCGATCATGCTGCCCTTGCTGCTGCCGGGCGGCTGGACGATCGACAAACTCGGCCGCACATTGGCGGCGTTGGCGATCTTCGCGGCGGCGTATCTTGCCGAAGTCGTGCGCGGCGGTTTGCAAGGTGTGGCGCAAGGGCAGGTCGAGGCGGCGCGCGCCTTGGGCTTGCCGATGTGGCTGACGATCTGGCACGTCGTCCTGCCGCAGGCGATTCAGAAGGTGATCCCGCCATTGACCAACACGGCGATCGTGATGGTGAAGAACACGAGCCTCGTATTGATCGTCGGAATCTTCGACATGCTGAGTGCGGGCCGTGCCGCGGCGACCGATCCGCGCTGGCCGGCCCCCTACGCCGAGAGCTACGTGTTCGTCGGCGCCGTCTATTTCGCGGTGTGCTTCGGGATATCGCTCTATTCGCGCTGGCTCGAACAGCAAGCGGCCGCGAAATCATACCGCTAAGCAGCAAGGTCGGATGGCGTGCCGTCGGCGACGAAGATGAGAACTTTTGGAGGCTGGCCGTTTCGCGATAAGGAATGAGTCGAAGCGTCGTCGGCGGTGCACGTCCCGGAGATGTGACTTTGCGATAACGCGCTCGCTTGTGCTGCGTGAGGCGGGCGTTTGCATCGCAGCCGTCGTGCGAATTCTCGATCCTTAGCAGTTCCAAAAGTGGATGTTCAGGCCGCGCCTGGGGTTTGAGGGCGCGTTTGCGCGGTCATGGGTCAAAACAGGTTGACAGATCGGCGGCCGAAACTTAGAAATCGATAATCGATAACTAAGAAATACGGCAATGAGCGCCATTCGGGAAACGCCGGCTCCACAGACGATCATCGAACGCGTCGAGCTGCGCATCTTTTCCTTTCCGATGGAAAACGTGGCCGATGGCATCGACTTGCCGGGTGCGCGCAGCAAGCGCGTGCGTTTGGCCGTGCGGCTTTGGACCGCCGACGGCGCCACCGGCGAATATGTCGGCGGCAACGACACGATGTTCGGCCAAGCGCGCATCGTGGCGCGCAAGATGCCCGGCTATGGCGCTTTCGAGCGCGAGCGCTTCTACGAGGATATGAAGCGCGATCTGCGCAAGACCGACCGCATGGGCGTCGGCGTGTTCGACATGGCGATGTGGGATCTCGCGGGCAAGCGCTTGGGCTGTTCGGTGAGCGAACTTCTCGGCGGCAGCCGCGGCCGTTTGCCGGCCTATGCCAGCACCTGGCATGGCGGCGCGGGTGGCGGTCTCGATCAGCCCGAGCATTACGTCGCCTTCGCGCAGGAATGCTTCGAGATGGGCTATCGCGCCTTCAAGGTGCATGGCTGGAAGGACCACGATCCGGCGATCGAAGCGCGCAACGTGCGCCTGTTGGGCAAGTCGCTGGGCGACAAAATGCGCTTCATGCTCGATCCCGGCTGCTATCTGCGGACCTTCGCGGACGCGCTGGATGTCGGCCGTGCTTGCGACGACGCGAATTTCTATTGGTACGAAGACCCGATGGGCGAGGGCGGCTTGTCCGCGCACGCGCATCGCCGCCTGCGCGAAATGATCCGCACGCCGCTGCTGATCGGCGAACATGTGCGCGGTCCCGAAGCGATGGCCAATCTCATCCTCGCCGACGGCACGGATTTCGTGCGCGCTGATCCCGATTTCGACATGGGCATCACCGGCGCCATGAAGATTGCGCATCTGGCCGAAGCGCTCGGCCTCGATGTCGAGCTTCACGCGCCCGGTCCCGCGCAGCGCGCCTGCATGTCGGCGATCCGCAACAGCAATTACTACGAATTGTCGATGGTCGGCCCGTCGCGCGGCTGCTTCACCGGCGATTTCTACACCTGCGGCTATTCCGACAAGCTCGATGCCGTCGGCGCCGACGGATGCTTCCCGGTGCCGACGGGGCCGGGCCTCGGCGTGAAATACGACTGGGATTACATCGAGCGGCAAACGCTCGAAACCTACGAACACAGGCTCGGCACATGACCGCCCACGGATCGGAAATCGCCGCCATCGAATGCTTCCATGTCGAATGGCCGGGCCCCAGGCAATTCCCCGCGCGCAGTTCCTGGGTGCGCGTGCGCGACAAGGCGGGCCGCATGGGGCTCGGCGAAGCGTCGCCGATGCTCGACAGCGCGTTATCGTTGTCGTTCCTATCGGGCTATGTGGCGCCCGATTTGATCGGCGCCGACCCCTTCGACACGGCGGTCATCTTTCAGCGCGCGCTCAACAAGGCGATGAAGCTGGGGCCGCACGGCATCGTCACGGCGGGGCTCGCGGCCCTCGATATCGCGCTCTGGGATCTCAAAGGAAAGATCGTCGGACGTCCGATCTACGCGTTGCTCGGCGGCGCATGGCGCAAGGAATTGCCGTTCTACGCGTCGATCGGCGGCCTCGGCAAAGTCACGGCCGACGACATGTTGCGCGCGATCGACAAGCGCATGATCGACGGTCCCGCGCTGATCAAAATCCGCATGGAACATGGGCGTGGCGAGCGCGACCGCGACGTCGAGGGCGATATCGCGAAGCTTCGCGCGGCGCGCCGCCATCTCGGTCCGTCGATGCGCTTGGCTTTCGACGCCAGCAACGGATATTCGGTCGGCACGGCGATCCGCATCGGCCGGATCCTCGAGGACGAGGGCTATACCTGGTTCGAGGAGCCGGTCGAGCATTATCATCTCGAAGCGCTCGAAGCGGTTTCGCGCAAACTCGACATTCCCGTTTCGGCGGGCGAGCAAAGCTACACGCTGCAGGACGTGGCGGCGCTGATCGACGCGGGCGTTTCCATCGTGCAGCCCGACATCATCAAGATGGGCGGCTTCACGGGTATGCTGGAATGCAAGGCGCTCGCGCACGCGCATGGCGTCGATCTCGTCCCGCACCAGACCCAGCCCGCGATCGGCCACGCCGCCAATCTGCATTTCGTCGCGGCGCAATTCCAGTCGACGCAACCTTGCGAGCTCAACGATCAGACGGACCGGCAAAGCGCCGTCTTCTCGAAGTTTCCGCGTATCGAAAAGGGACTCATCAAGCTCGGTGCCGATCCGGGGCTCGGGCTGGTACTCGACGAAGCCAAACTCGCGCCGCTCATGCGGCCGATCTAATCAAAACGATCCAGGGAGGCAATCATGAAGGCAACACGGCGTGACATCATCAAAGCCGCAGCCGCATCCGTCCTCGTCGCGGCGGCAACCGGTCCGGCGGCCGCGCAGGCCCGCCCGGTGCGCGTGGCCGTTTCGGCGACCAACGTCTTCTCGCTCGATCCGCGCCGCAGCGTGCAGAACGCCGATCAGTTCTCGTCGCGACAGGTTTTCGACGCGCTGCTCGATCCGCCGGACGGCACGTTCGAATTGTCGCCCGACAAGGTCGTGCGCTCGCTCGCCGAAAGCTGGGACGTCTCGGCCGACAGCAAAAGCTGGACGCTGAAGCTGCGCGAAGGCGTGCAGTTCCACAAGGGCTTCGGCGAGATGACGTCGGACGACGTCAAATACACTTACGAAATGATGCTCGATCCGAAATGGGGTTCGCCGCAGCGTATCTACCTCTCCGACGTCGACAGCGTCGAAGCCGTCGACAAGTATCGCGTGCGCTTCAACCTCAAAATTCCCAACCCGACCTTCCATGCGTCGGGCTTGATCTCGCTGATCGGCTCGATCGTGTCGCGCGCGGCTGCGGAGAAGAGCACGCCCGAAGCCTTCGCGCGCAACCCCGTCGGAACCGGCGCCTACGAATTCGACCGGATCGATCCCGATCGCGGCGTCGTGCTGAAGGCGTTCGACAAATATCACGGCGGCAAGCCGGCGATCGAACAGATCGAAATCCGCTATATGGCCGATCCCACGGCGCGCACGCTCGCCTTCATCAAGGGCGATCTCGACATCATCGAGGGCGCACGCCTGCCGGGCTGGGTCGATCAGATCAAGCGCCAGAAGGCGGACGTCATCATCGACCAGACGATGCCGGGCAGCATCAACACCTTCTCCTTCAATATGGGCCGCAAGCCCTTCGACGACATCCGCGTGCGCAAGGCGCTGCGCTACGGGATCGATCGCAACATCCTGATCAAGGCTTTCGGCGGCATGGCCGGTGCGGCGTGGGGCATCAATCCGCCCGACTTCCCCGGCGGCTTCAAGGAAAACGAGCTGCCGGAGGAACTGCGCTATTACCACGACCCGCGCAAGGCCAAGGCGTTGCTGACCGAAGCGGGCCTCGGCAGCGGTTTCAAGTTCGAGATCATCATGACCCAGCGCGAGGATTATTCCTCGATCATGCTGATGGTGCAGGATATGTGGCGTTCGATCGGCGTGGATATGTCGATCCGCACGATCGACCATACGACCTACCATTCCGAGAAGGACAAGGACGTCAACGCCGTCGTCCTGCATTCGGAAACCTTCGCGCCGGTCTCGACGCAGATCCCGATGGCCTATTATCACAGCGCCGCCGAGGTCCGCAGCGACGGGAAGGGCAACAAGAACTACAGCCATTACGGCGCGATCGGCGGCAAGGGCGTCGACGATCTGCTCGACGCCGCGATGGCGGAACCCAATCTCGAACGCCGGCAGAATCTGGTGCGCGACGCGGAGCGGAAGATCCTCACCGATCTGCCGGCCTTCACGATCTGCACGCTGGGCTTCGTCTATGCGCGCAATCCGCGTCTGCAACTCGGCTTCGACGTGAAGGCGGGTTACGCGCGTTACCGTCTGGCGAAGGCGCGTTTCGTATCGTGATTCGATCCGCCATCGCCCGCCTGAGAAAGTTCGGACATCTCGTTCCGGCCGCCCGCATCGCCGACGCGCTGATCACGGTGTTCCTCGTGCTCTGCTTCGTGTTCGTGGCGATGCGGGTGCTGCCGGGCGACCCGGCGGTGACGGCGCTTGGAGACAATGCGAGTCCCGAACAGCTCCAGATTTTCCGGGAGCGGTTCGGGCTCGACAAGCCGCTGTGGCATCAATTCATCCAGTTCTTCGTGAGCATCGCCACGCTCGATCTCGGCAACTCGCTGATCTCGGGCCAGAGCATCGCCAAAATGCTGGCGACAAATCTTCCCTACACGATCGAGCTTTCGCTGGCGGCGATGGCGATCGGCATGGCGATCGGCGTGCCGACGGGCGTCGTTTCGGCGACGCGGCGCGGCGGCGGCGTCGATTACGCCGCGCGGCTCCTGGCACTCGCCGGGTTCTGCATTCCGGACTTTTTTCTCGGCGCGCTGATCCTGATCGTCTTCGGGCTCAAGCTCGATCTGCTGCCGATCATGGGCGGCGGCACCGATTTCGCCGACCGGATGAAACATCTGGTGCTGCCGGCGATGACATTGGGCTTCATCATGGCCGCGTTCACCAGCCGCTTGACGCGTTCGGCGCTGCTCGAAGTTCTGCGGCGCGATTATGTGCGCACCGCCCGCGCCAAGGGCGTGCCGGAGCGTTACGTCATCTACAAGCACGCGTTGCGCAACGCGTTGATCCCGGTCGTCACGGGCTTCGGCATCTATATTCTGACGATGCTGTCGGGGTCGATCGCGATCGAGCTCGTCTTCGCGCGGCCCGGTGTCGGCAGCGTGCTCGTCAACGCGATTTCGTCGCGCGACTACCCCACGGTTCAAGCCACGCTGCTCGTTTTCGCCCTGTTCGTCGTCGGCGTGAATTTCGCGATGGATCTTATCTACATACTGATCGATCCGCGTTTGCGGAGGACCAGCCGATGAGCGCTGCACCTGCCGCCGCACCCGACGCGGTCGCCGTTACGGCCGCAAATCCCTGGCGCGACTTCATCCGTCAGCCGGTGACGCTGATCGGCATTGTCGTCATCGCGTTGTTCGTCGCGATGGCGGTCCTCGCGCCGTTGATCGCGCCCTACGATCCGCTGAAACAGAACATCCTGATGATGAGCCAGGAGCCGTCCGCCGCCAACTGGTTCGGCACCGACCGCTATGGGCGCGATATCCTGTCGCGCGTGCTGCATGGGGCGCGCCCGTCGCTGGCGCTGGGCATCACAGCACCGCTGCTTGCCGGCGTGTTCGGCACGATCATCGGCATGCTCGCGGGCTATTTCGGCGGAATGGTCGATCGCATCACCGGCCGCATCAGCGATGTGCTGATGGCGTTCCCGGCCTTGCTGATCGGCATCATGATCGCGGCCGCACTTGGGCCCGGCTTCTCGAATCTCGTCGTTGCGATCGCCTTCGCCTTCCTGCCGCGCTTTATCCGCGTGGCGCGCGCCTCGACGATGACGATCAAGGCCGAACCCTATATCGACGCCGCTATCGCGGCGGGGCAGAAGCCGTGGCGCATTTTGTTGCGCCATGTTCTGCCGAATATCTCGGGGCCGCTGGTCGTCGTCGCCACGCTGTGGGTCGCAACCGCGATCCGCATCGAAGCGACGCTCAGCTTCCTCGGCCTTGGCACGCAACCGCCGTCGCCGAGCTGGGGCAATATCATCCGCGACGGATTGACGGAGATTTTGGTGTCGCCCTGGTCGGTCGTGACGGCGGGCCTTGCCGTCACCGCCTGCGTGCTGGCCTTCAACATGGTGGGCGACGCGATCCGCGACATCCTCGATCCGGAGTCCCGCGAATGAACATTGGCGCGGGGCAGGGACCGATCCTGTCGGTCCGCAATCTGGTCGTCGAATTCGCGACGCGGTCGGGCACGATCCGCGCGGTCGACGACATCAGTTTCGACGTGCCGCGCGGCGGATGCGTCGGCATCGTCGGCGAGTCCGGGTCGGGCAAGAGTGTTACCGCGTTGGCGATCATGCGCCTGCTCGCCGAGCCGAACGGCCGGATCACGCGTGGATCGGTGCTGCTCGACGGCGTGGATATCGCGCGCCTGTCGCAAGCGGAGATGCAGCGTCGGCGGGGCCGGGAACTGGCGATGGTGTTCCAGGAGCCGATGACCTCGCTCAATCCGGTCTTTCCGGTCGGCGATCAGATCGCGGAGGCGATCCAGCTTCATATGAATCTCGGCCGGCGCGCGGCGCGCCGTCAGGCGGTCGAAGCGCTGGCGCTGGTCGGCATTCCCGATCCGGAACGCCGCGCGGACAATTATCCGCACGAATTGTCGGGCGGTATGCGCCAGCGCGTGATGATCGCGATGGCGCTGGCTTGCGAGCCGAAACTTTTGATCGCCGACGAGCCGACGACGGCGTTGGACGTCACGATCCAGGCGCAGATCCTCGATCTGCTGCGCAATCTGCGCGGCCGTCTTTCGACCGCCATCGTGATGATCACGCATGATCTGGGCGTGGTCGCTGAAATCGCGGACGAAGTCTTGGTCATGTATGCGGGCCGGCTCGTCGAGCAGCGCGAGGTGAACGCGATCTTCGCCGCCCCGTCGCATCCTTATACGGAAGGATTGCTGCGATCGATCCCGCGCCTGGACGATCCGCGCGACCGTCTGGAACAGATTCCCGGCGTTGTGCCGAGCCCCTTGTCGCGGCCGGCGGGGTGCCGGTTCAACCCGCGCTGCGACCAAGTCCGCGATATTTGCAAGACGCGCGAGCCGATGGCTTTCCCGACCGACGACGGCGGCGCCACGATGTGTTGGCGACAAACCGGCTTTGTGGCGCCGGCGGAGGGCGTGCGATGACCGACGCACCGCTTCTCGATGTTCAAGATGTTTCGAAAGTCTATGGCGGCGGCGGGTTGCTCGGCGGGCGCGGGGGCATCCACGCGGTCGACAAAGTCTCGTTCGCGATGGGACATGGCGAGACGCTGGCGCTCGTCGGCGAGTCCGGTTGCGGCAAGACGACGACGGCGCGCATGGTCGTGCGTTTGCTCGATCCGACCTCGGGCCGCATCGTGTTCGACGGCGTCGATCTCGCGTCGCTGGGGGCGGCGGAGTTGCGCGAGGCGCGCCGTCATTTCCAGATCGTGTTCCAGGACCCTTTCGCCTCGCTCAGCCCGCGCGAACGCATCCTCGACATCGTCGGCGAGCCGCTTCAAGCGCATGGCGTTTGCCGCACGCGCGCGGAACTGAAGGACCGCGTGGTCGAGCTGTTGGAGCAGGTCGGTCTGAGCGCCGCGCATATCGATCGGTTCCCGCATCAATTCTCGGGCGGGCAGCGCCAGCGCATCGGGATCGCGCGCGGAATCGCGCTCAATCCCAAGCTCGTCGTCGCGGACGAGCCCGTCTCGGCGCTCGACGTATCGGTGCAAAGCCAGGTCATCAACCTGCTGCAGGATTTGCAGACGAAACTCGGCATCGCCTATCTGATCGTCGCCCACGATCTGGCCGTCGTCCGGCATATCGCGCGGCGCGTGGCGGTCATGTATCTCGGCCGGATCGTCGAGCTTGCGGACAAGGACAGCCTGTTCGGCCGGCCGCATCATCCTTATACGCAAGCGCTGATCTCGGCCGCACCCGTTCCCGATCCGAAGCGACGCAACAAGCGGATCGTGCTGACCGGCGACGTGCCCAGCCCCGCGCGCGTGCCGTCGGGCTGCCGATTTCATCCGCGTTGCCCGATCGCGCAGGATATTTGCCGGAAGGTCGATCCGGCGTTGAACGTGGCCGCACCGGGCCATGCCGTGGCGTGCCATTTCGCCAAGCCGTCGCCCATTCCGGTCGATTGAAATGTCAGCGCGCCGCGCCGGTGATCCGATCGATCAATTCGAGATACGCGTTCTGCAGATGCCGGCGGCTGACATCCTGCGCCGCGTCGCGCGAATGGCGGGCGAAGGCGTCGATGATGCGATGATGCTCGTCGATCATGTCGTCCATCCGGCTGGGGCCGTAGCCGAAGCGCGCGCGCAACGCGCGGATCAGCGTGTGGTGCCGGCGCAGGATCTGCAACGCTTCGCGGTTCGGGCGGATGTTGAGCGCCACGCCGTGGAACTCGATATTGCGCTGGATAACCGCATCGCGGGTCCCGCGCGCGGCCGCATCCTCGAAATCCGCCTGGATCTGGCGCATGCGCGACACGTCTTCGTCCGACGCGATCACCGCGCGCTCGCCTTCGAGATAGGGGATCAGGCCGAGACGGATCTCGTAGATCTCCTCGATGAAGGCGGTCGTGATCGTGCGCACGATCGCGCCGCGTTTCGGCTGCAGGATGACGATGCCTTCGGCCGAAAGGGCGAGCAGCGCTTCGCGGATCGGCGCGAGGCTCAGCTTGTAGCGCTCCGCCAGATCGTTGGTCATCAATCGCTCGCCGTCGGCGAAGCGGCCGTCGATGATGTCGCGCCGGATCGCGTCGGCGGCGAGCGTGTAGCTCGGCGCGCCGATCGCGGTTTCCTCGGCGAAGATATCGGGCCAGGCGCGCGCTTGGCTTTGCGTATTGCTTTCGACGTTCATGGTTCCATCGCGGTCGCTCGAAGCCGGTGCGGGGCGAAGCGCCGCACCGATCGAAAATTTACACGCTGGCGCGCGTCAAATCACGCGCGAAATCCAATCAAAATTCCCGGAGTAAGTCGAAATGGCCGACCCGCATGTTTCTGGCATTGAGTACGACGTCGATGCGGCGTGGGGATCTGTGGAAGCGATCGAATGGGCGACCGGGCATCTCGCGCGGATCGTCGATGCGTCGCGCCGCGCGGCGGGTCCGCGCACGCGCATCGCCGTAACCAAGCGCGCCGGCGATGCGGCGGATTCCTTTACGATCGAGCCGATCTCCGGCGGGTTGCGGATATTCGCGGCCGATACGCGCGGTGCCGTCTACGCGCTGACCGAACTCGCCGAGCGCGTGCGTCTCGCAAGCGGCGATGGCGATCCGCTCGCGCTGGATGCGGAGATTTCGGAAGCGCCCTCGACGCGCGTGCGCAGCGTGTGCCGTTTCTTCTGCTCGGAGGAGGAGGACAAGCGCTGGTTCTACGACGAGCAGATGTGGCGCGATTATCTGACGATGCTGGCGAGCAATCGCTTCACGCGGTTCTCGATCGGCTTCGGGCTTCAATATAACTACCCGTACTACAATCGCCTGATCGAGGACGTGTATTTCTATTTCGCCTATCCGTTCCTCGTCGATGTGCCGGGCTACGATGTGCGCGTCCATGGTTTGTCGGCCGAGGAACGCCAGCGCAATCTCGACATGCTGCGCTTCATCGGCCGCGAGGCGGCGCGGCGCGGGTTGGAATTCCAAGTCGCGCTGTGGACGCATGGCTACGATTTCCACGACGTGCCGCGCGCGAATTATCAGATCACCGGCATCGATCGCGGCAATCAAGCGGAGTATGTTCGCGACGCGCTGGGGACATTGATGCGGCAAGTGCCGGAGATCACCGGCTTGACGATCCGCGTCCATGTCGAAGGCGGCGTGCCGGAAGGCAGCTATCCGTTCTGGGAGACGGTGTTCTCGTCGCTCAAAGGGATCGGCCGGCCGATCGCGCTCGACGTTCACGCCAAGGGCACGGATCGGCGCATCATGGAGATCGCCCTTTCCACCGGGCACAAGATGACGATGTCGCCCAAGTTCATGGCCGAGCACACGGGCTTGCCCTATCACCAATCCGCCGTGCGCCGACGCGAAATGCCGTCCGACGAAGCGGTCGGGCAGATTTTCAAGCTCAGCGAAGGCTCGCGCCGTTTCCTGCGCTACGGTTATGGCGATCTTCTGGCGAGCGATCGCGATTTCGATGTGCTCGTGCGCGTCTGGCCGGGCACGCAGCGCGTGCTGCTCTCGGCCGATCCGGCTTTCGCCGCCGCTTATGCGCGCGCGGCGCGGTTCTGCGGCGCGTCGGGCATGGAGTTCTGCGAGCCTTTGTCCTTCAAGGGGCGGATGGGGTCTGGCCGATTGGGGGAACGCTTCTGCTACGAGCCCGAAGAATTGCGCGGCCGATACGACTGGTCGAAATTCGAATACGCCTATCTGCTGCAAGGCCGGCTCGGCTACTCGACCGACGCGCCGCGCGAAAGCTGGCTGCGGTTCCTGCGCGCGACGGCAGGCGATGCCGCCGAGGCGTGCGAGAAGGCGCTGGCGCATGCCGGCCGCGCTTTGCCGCTGGTCACGCTCGCGCATGGCGTGTCGGCTTGCAACAACACGTACTGGCCGGAAATCTACGACAACATGTCGCTGGTCTATCCGCCGACGACCTATCCCTATGGCTACGATTCGGATTCGTCGACGCGCTTCGGCGACGTGCCGACTTTCGATCCGCAGCTTTTCGCCAATCCGCGCGACACGGTCGCGGCGTTGTGGAACGGCACGCCGCTCGAGAAGTACACCGCGCTCGACGTCGCGGTATGGCTCGAGAAATTGGCCGACGATTGCGAGGCCGCGTTGCGTGCGGCACGGGCTTGCGCCGATGCGCATCGCCCGGCCACGCGCCGCTATATCGTCGATGCGCAGATCCAGGCGTCGCTCGCGCGCTTCTTCGCGGCGCGATTCCGCTCGGCCTGCGCGCACGAGCTCTATCTGATCGCGGGCGGGCGTCCGGCCTATGACGCGGCGATGAACGACTATGCCCGCGCGCGCGACGCGTGGGTCGCGATCGTCAACGCCGCCGAGGGCGTCTATCAGACCGATCTCTCCTACGGGCCGCAGCCCTGGCTGCGCGGCGCGTGGCGCGATCGTCTTCCGGGGATCGACCGCGACATCCAGGATTTCGAGTTCTGGTACATCAACGATCGCGACCGCCCGATCGTGGAGCAGGCGAAGGTCGCGGCGCAGCTCGCGGCGATGCGCGGCTGGCAAGCGCGGCCGAGCGCGCCGTTGACCGGCGAGTTTCCGCAACGTTACGCGCGCGGAAAGGCGCTGACGCTCGCCGTTCGCAAGCCCGCGAAGGCCATAGCGGCGACGCTGCATTTCCGCCATGTCCATCAAGGCGAGATCTGGTCGAAGACCGCGATGTCGCCCGGCGCGCAAGGTTTCTCGGCGACGTTGCCGGCGGCGTTCACGGAATCGAACTATCCGATCCAATTCTATGTGGTGTTCGAAAGCGGCGAGGGGCCGATCTTCGCCCCGGGCCTCGGCGACGATCTCGCGGGGCAGCCCTACGTCGTTATCCATCCGGAAGACGCGACGTTCGTCTAAATGCGAGTTTGCTGGAATTCTTCGGCTTGGGTCGAATACGGCGCGTTGTTCCGCTGGACCTGTGCCAAAATTATATTAATAAATATAAAAATACTTTCGTAAAAGTTGGCGTGCCGTCGGCGACGAAGATGAGAACTGTTGGTTTTTGACGCTATTTAGATAACGACATCTAGCGCAAAGATCGACGCGGATATTTTAAGTATCTGATATTAAATGTAAAGGGCGCAGTGCGTCTGGCGAGAGTTGGCTGAAAGTGGTCATTCCGATCAATCCAAGCGTCGTATGGATTTCAATCTCCAGGATCTCCAGCGCACGGATCAGGGCGGGCGCGCCGCCTGCCGCCAACGCATAGGCTTGCAGCTTGCCGAGCCCGACCGCATTGGCGCCAAGCGCCATCGCCTTAATCACGTCGCTGCCGCGCATCATGCCGCCATCGACGATCAGATTTGCCCGCCCGTGAACGGCGTCGGCGATTTCCGGCAGCATTTCGATCGTCGCGGGCGCGTAGTCGAGCTGCCGTCCGCCGTGGTTGGAAACGTAGATCGTGTGGACGCCCGCATCGACCGCGCGGCGCGCGTCGTCGGCATCCATCACGCCTTTCAGCACCACGGGCATCCCGGCGATCGACACGATATAGGCGAGCATGTCCCAATCGACGGCGGCTTGATGGAGGTCGCCGTCGCGGCCGAGCAGATGGGCGACATCCGGCCGATCGATCGCCGAAGCTGGCGAGAAGCGTGCCTCGAGATCGCGTTCGCGCCGGCCATAGAGCGCGGTATCGACGGTCAGGCACAGCGCCCGGAAGCCTGCGGCGCGTGCGCGCGCGACGATATCGGCGATCCAACCGCGATCGCCGCGCACATAAAGCTGGAACACCGGCCGCACGGACGTGTTCGCGGCGACGACTTCAAGGGCCGGGAAGCCCATCACGCTGACGAAAGGCAAGATGCCGAACGCTTCCGCTGCTTTCGCGGCGGCGAGCCCGCCTTCGGGATCGACGAGGGCAAGCCCGCCGATGGGGGCGAGCACGACCGGCAGGCGCCAGTTCTGGCCGAATAGATCCGCGCGGCAGTCGATCGTCGAAACGTCGCGCAGGATGCGCTGGCGAAAGCCGATCGCGTCGAGGGCCGCGCGATTGCGGCGCAAAGTTGCCTCGCTGTCGGCGCCGCCCGACAGATATTGCCAATGCGCCGGCGGCAATTTTGCGATTGCCGCTTTGACGATCTCAGGGATTGTCAGGAATTCCACCGGCGACATCAAAAAGGCGCGATGCCCTTGGTTTGGGTTCGCCACATGATGCGCCGTTCGGTCGTGTCGTCGTAGCCCGTCGCGCGATGCATCAAACAGCGATTGTCCCAAACGACTAGATCGCCGCGCTTCCAGCGATGGCGGTAGACGAATTCCGGCCGCTCGAGGAATTCGAACACGAAAGCGAGAACGGCGTCGCTCTCGTCTTTCGCCAAGCCATCGACCGCGATCGCGGAATCGGGATCGATATAGATCGATTTGCGGCCCGTCGCCGGATGAGTGCGCAAGGCGGGATGGCGCACATCCGGATTGGCGGCGAGGCGCTCGGGCGTCAACGGCTCGGCCTCGATATAGTTCTTCTCGTAGCTCGCGCGGAAACTATGGACGACATCGCGTCCCGCGAGTTTTTCGCGGATCCTGGCGGGCAGGGCGTCGTGCGCCGCGCGCATGTCGGAAAACAGCGTGTCGCCGCCGTCGCGCGGGACTTCGTGGCCGTAGAGCAGCGTGTAGGTTACCGGGATGGCCTGATGGATCTGATCCGAGTGCCAGAAAATGCCGTTATTCGGCGCGCCCAATCGCTTCCCGTCGGCGTCGAAGTTGTTCGACAGGATCATGACTTCGGGATTGTCGCCGGCGAGATACTCGGCGACTTGATGGCGCACCGGCTCGCCGAACTGGCGCGTGAAGGCGACGAGGGCGCCCCGATCGAAATCCTGACCGTCGATCGCGACGACACCGTACTGATCGAGCGCGGCTTGAATCGCGGCACGTTGGCGGTCGTCGGGCAAACCGGCGAGACCGAAAATGCGCGCGCCGTAGGCCGCATCCAGCGGCCGTACTTCAATTCCGTCGCTCAGATCGGACATGTTCGCCGCATCCCTTTCGGTTTCGACGGTAGACGTAGCAAGCGTTATGCCCGGCGATTTCCGGGCATACATTTCGATTGCGTGGCGCGCTTGCGCCAAAAATATGCATGGCCTGCCTCGCCGCCTAAAATTGCGCCAAGAAACGACGGTAATAAACAAACTAAATACCTGCATGAAATAGCTAAATCGATTTTTGAATTCATCATTCAGTATGGTTCGGAGGCGCTTTCCGGCGCGCATTGCGGCGATGGCATGCTCCTTGCGGAGTACCCCTTCGTTTCGGTGTCCCGATCAATACCGGAAGGGGGAATTCTTTCGTCGCCATGAAAGCGCCGGCGTTCCGCTATCACCGTCCGAACTCGCGGGCCGAGGCGCTGGGGTTGCTGGCAACCTTGCCGTCGGCGCGAATTCTCGCGGGCGGGCAATCGCTGATGCCGATGCTGAATTTCCGCGTGGCGCAGCCCGACGATCTGATCGATATCAATCGCATCGCCGATCTGGCCGGAATCGCCGAGGCGCCTGCCGAAGTCGTAATCGGTGCGATGACGCGCCAGCGCGAACTCGAAAAATCGTCGGTGATCGCCGCGCGCTTGCCGCTGATGGCCGAGGCGATCGCGCAGATCGGGCATGTCGCCACGCGCGGGCGCGGCACGATCGGGGGCAGTCTTTGCCATCTCGATCCGGCGGCGGAACTGCCGGTCGTCGCGCTGGCGCACGAAGCGCGCTTGCGCGTCGAAAGCGCACGCGGCGCACGCGACATCGCGATGGCCGATTTTCCCGCGGGGCTACTGACGCCGTCGCTGGACGACGACGAGATGCTGACCGGGATCGCCTTTCCGGTCTGGCGCGCGGGCCACGGTAGCGCCTTCGTCGAGTTCGCGCGCCGCCACGGCGATTTCGCGATCGTCGCTTGCGGCGTATTGGTCGAGCGCGCGGCCGATGGGGCGATCGCGCGCCTCGCCATCGCGGTCGGCGGCTTGGCGCCCACACCGCTGCGCTTGACCCAAGCCGAGACGCTTCTAACCGGCATCCGGCCGGATGCGGCACGCATCGCGGCGGCCGCGCAGGCCACGCAAGACATCGATCCGCTCGACGATCCGCAAGCGCCCGCCACCTATCGCCGGCGTCTGGCGCCCGCCATCGTGCGCCGTGCGCTCGACGCCGCCTTGTCGCGCGCGACTTTGGGGGCGGCATGACCGCGCAGCGCTCGGCCATCGCGCTGACCGTCAACGGCAAGCCTTGCGAAGGTACGGCGGAGCCGCGCACGCATCTCGCCGACTTTCTGCGCCACGATCTGGGGCTAACCGGCACGCATGTCGGCTGCGAACACGGCAGCTGCGGGGCGTGTACCGTCATCGTCGATGGCGTCGCGGCGCGATCCTGCCTGATGCTGGCGGTTCAGGCCGATGGCGCATCGGTCGAAACGATCGAAGGTCTGGCGACGGCCGACCAATTGAATCCGCTGCAACAGGCGTTTTGGGAGCGGCACGGGTTGCAATGCGGCTTCTGCACGCCTGGTATTTTGATGACGCTGACGGCCTATTTGCGCGAAGACCCGTCGCCCGACGCCGAGACCTTGCGCGTCGTGCTTTCCGGAAATTTGTGCCGTTGCACGGGCTATCAGAACATCGTTGCGGCGGCCCTCGATGCCGCAGCGCAATTGCGCAAAGGCGTAGCGGTATGAGCGAGCCGGTCAAAATCGGGTCGCGGCTGCGGCGCCTGGAAGACCGGGCCTTGCTGACCGGGCGCGGGCGCTTCGTCGACGACATCGCCTTGCCGGGCACGCTGCACGCGGCCTTCGTGCGCAGCCCGCACGCCCATGCGCGCGTGAATTCGATCGATACGGAAGATGCGGCGAAACTCGAAGGTGTACGCGCGATCTTCACCGGTGCCGATCTCGCGCGTGTGTTGACCGCAACGCGCCTGCCGATCGCGTTTCCGGAAGGCCAGATGCCGGCCGAAGCGATGCCGCGCATTCTGCCGGGCGACGAAGTGCTGCATGTCGGCGAGGCGGTCGCGATCGTGATCGCCGAGAGCCGCGCGCGCGCCGAGGACGCGGTCGATCTGGTCGCGGTCGACTACACGCCGCTGCCGCCGGTCGTCGATCCGAACGCCGCGCTGGCGGCGAACGCGCCGGCCGCTTGCACCGGCGACCGCGACAATCTGTTCAAGCGTTTCGTCACCGGCTATGGCGATTGCGACGCGGCCTTCGCGAAGGCCGCGCATGTGGTCCGCACCGATTTGGTCCAGCATCGCGGCAGCGCGCAGCCGATGGAAGGGCGTGGCACGCTGGCGCGCTTCGATGCGGGCGCCGATCTGCTGACGATTTGGTCGTCGACCCAGATGTCGCATGAATTGCGCGACACGACGGCGCATTTGCTGGGCCTGTCGGAAGACGCGGTGCGCGTGATCGCGCCCGATGTCGGCGGCGGTTTCGGCGCCAAATATATGGTCTACCCGGAGGATATCGCGGTCGCCGCGTCGGCGAAGATCCTCGGCGCCACGGTCAAATGGATCGAGGATCGGCGCGAGCATTTCGTCTCCGCGATCCAGGAACGCGACCAGCATTGGAAGCTGGAAATCGCGGTCGACGCCGACGCGCGGATCCTCGGTATTCGCGGCACGCTGGTCCACGACCAAGGCGCCTACGCGCCGCACAGCATCAACGTGCCGTTCAATTCCTCCGTCTCGCTGCCCGGCCCGTATGTCGTGCCGGCCTATCGGCTGGAGGTATCGCTCGCGCGCACCAATCTGCCGCCGGTCATTCCGGTGCGCGGGGCGGGCTATCCGCAAGGCTGTTTCGCGATGGAACGGCTGATGGATCGCGTCGCGCAAGCGCTCGGTCTCGATCGGGCGGAGGTGCGCCAACGCAATCTCGTACGCGCCGAGATGATGCCCTATGCGACGCCGATGAAAACGCGCGCGGGTGCGGCCATCGTCTATGACAGCGGCGATTATCCCGCCTGCCAGGATAAGGGCCTCGCCGCGATCGATTACGCGGGCTTCGCCGCGCGCCGAAGCCTAGCGCTGGCGCAAGGCAAGCGCTTGGGCATCGGGATCGCCCATGCCGTGAAGGGTACGGGGCGCGGGCCGTTCGAATCCGGCTTGGTGCGCGTGATGCCCGATGGGCGCGTCTCGGTCTATACCGGCGCGCTCGCCATGGGGCAGGGGTTGAAGACGGCGCTGGCGCAAATCTGCGCCGATACGCTGGATGTCAGCCCCGACGCGGTCGACGTCGTGACCGGCGATACCGGTTTCGTTTCGATGGGCTTCGGCGGCTTCGCCAGCCGTCAGACGGTGACGGCCGGATCGTCGGTGTTGCTCGCCACGCGCGAAGTCCGCGCCAAGGCGATCAAGGCCGCCGCCGGCATGCTGGAAGCCGCCGAAGCCGATATCGTCATCACCGACGGCTACGCGCATGTCGCCGGCGTGCCGAAGGAGAGCGGGGTATCGCTGGGCAAGATCGCCAAGGCGTTGCGGGGTTTGCCGGGCTACGCCTTTCCCGCCGGTCTGGGGGCGGGGCTCGAAAACGAAACGCATTTCCGCGTCGATCCGTTGGCCTTCGCCAACGCCTTCCACGCGTGCGAGGTCGACGTCGATATCGAAACCGGCGCCGTTCGCGTCGCGCGCTATGTCGTGGTCAACGACAGCGGCAAGCTGATCAACCCGCCGATCGTCGAAGGCCAGATCCAGGGCGGTGTGGCGCACGGGATCGGCAACGCTTTGTACGAGCGCATGCGCTACGACGATCAAGGCCAGCCGATGAGCGCGACGCTGGCCGATTATCTGCTGCCGACGTCGACCGAAGTGCCGGATATCGAAATCCTGATGCATGAAAGCCCGTCGCCCCATAACCCGCTGGGCATCAAGGGGGTGGGCGAGGTCGGCGTCATTCCCGTCGCGGCGGCGATCGCTTCGGCGGTCGAGGACGCGCTTCGCGAATTCGGCGCGAAGATCGACGCGGTGCCGATCGAACCGTCGCGCATCCTGGAGATCGTGGATGCGGCGGCGACGGGGGCGGCGGCATGAAACTCCGCTGGAATTGGATCCTGGTCCCGCCGCTCGTCTTGTCGAGCCTGCTGCTGATCGTGTCGCAGGCGGCGTTTCTGCGCGGCTCGCTCCATCGCGATATCGGGCTCGGCCGTCTCGATCCCGCGTTGACGCTGTCGAACTTCGTCGAGATCGCGACGGACGAGTACTTCACCCACGCCTTCTCGCTGTCATTCGGCGTATCGGCGTCGGCGACCGTGCTGACGCTGTTGATGGCCTTTCCGATGGCCTATCTGATCGCGCGGATGGAAGGCCGCTGGTCGATGCCGCTGCTCGCCGCGGTCGTCGCCTCGTCCTTCGTCACCATCGTGATCAAGGTGCTGGGGCTGTTGCTGATCTTCAGTAGCAACGGGCCGCTCAACAAATTCCTGACCGGCTTCGGCCTGACCGACGGACCGGTCGCGATCGTCGGCACGCTGCCGGGCGTCGTACTCGGCCTCATCTACTACACGTTCGGCTTCGCGGTGCTGCTGTTCTACAGCCTGATCGTCACCATCCCGCGCTCGCTGGAGGAAGCGGCCGAGATCCACGGCGCTTCGCGCTGGCAGGTGATGCGCCAGGTCGTGCTGCCGCTGTGCCTGCCGGGCCTCGCCGCCGGCACGTTGATGATCTTCAACGTCAATATGGGCGGGTTCTCGTCCACCGCGCTGATCGGCGCGGGTAAGGTGTTGACGGTGCCGATCGTCGTCCAACGCACCGTGTTGCTGGAAACCAGCTACGGCATGGGGGCGGCGGTCGCGGCGGTGCTGCTGATGGTCGTGTTGCTGATCAACGTCGCCGCCGTCGCGGTCATCGCGCGCGGGCGGAAAGGCATCGTGACATGACCGCGATCGCCATGCCGGCTTATAAGATCCGCCGCCGCGTCGCGGCCGCGATCTTCCTCGCCTTCGGCTATCTCGTGCTGCTCGGGCCCGTCGTCTATGTGGCGCTCGCGTCGTTCGACTACGGCCAGCGCGCCTATGTCGTCTTCCCGCCTGAGAAATTCACGATCGAGGCCTATCTACGCATCCCACCGCGTTACTGGAACGCGCTGGGCGTGTCGCTGATCGTGGCGCTGGCGACGACGGTGATCGCCTGCTTGATCGGTATTCCCGCCGCGATGGGCATCGTGCGCGGCACGTTCAAGGGCAAGTCCATCGTGTTGGCGATCCTGCGCGCCCCCTTGCAAATCCCGGCGGTCGTCGCGGGGGTGGCGTTCCTGCAAGCCTATTACGTCATCGGGGCTGCGACCGGCTGGTACGGCGCGAGCACCTTCGCGGGGCTGATCGTCGCGCATGTGTTCGCGGCCACCCCCTATCTGATCGGCACGCTGGTCAGTTCATTGCAGCGTTTCGATTCAAGCATCGAAGAAGCGGCGTTGATCCTTGGCGCTACACCTTTGGGCACGCTGCGCCAAGTGACCTTGCCGATGATGCGGCCGGGGATTTTCGCGGGCGCGCTTTACGCCTTCATGATCTCGTTCGGCGAAGTGCCGATGTCGGTCTTCCTCACCAGCGGGCGGCTGGTGACGTTACCGGTCGAGATCTTCAACTCGATGCAATTCGATTTCGAGCCGGTGATTCTGGCGATTTCGACGCTGGTAACGATCTTGTCGCTGGCGATGGTGTGGATCGTGCAGCGCGCGATCGGGTTGGACATTTTCATCAATAAAGGAGCGGCGGAATGAAAAAGATGGGCATTGTCAAAAGCGCTCTCGCGATCGCCTTGGCCGCGTTGATCGGCGTGGGCGAAGCTTCGGCCGGCCAGTTCGACGGCGTGACGCTGCGTCTGGGCACGTTCGGCGGCAAATGGCGCGATATCGTCGACGCGCATGTGGCCAAGGCCTTCGCGGCCGAGGGCGGCAAGATCGAATACGTGCTGGGCCAGCCCGCCAACAACATGGCCAAGCTGATCGCCTCGCGCGGCCAGGAAGCGCCGTTCGACGTGTTGGAGGTTCTGGACAATCTGCTGCCGTCGCTGGTCGCGGGCGATTTCCTGGCGCCGATCGATCTGTCGAAGATGCCGAACGTCAAGGATCTCGATCCGTCGATGTACGACAAGAACAAGGTGATGATCTGGATCACCCAGGAAGGCATCATCTACAACAAGAAGATCTTCGCCGAGCAGGGCATTCCGGTTCCGAAATCCTACGCCGATCTCGCCAATCCGAAGCTGAAAGGCAAGGTCTCGCTGCCCGATATCAGTGCGGGCGGCGCCATGCCCGCGATCGTAGGCATGACGCGCGAAACCGGCGGCACGGAGATCAATATCGATTCCGGCCTCGACCTCGTGCGTAAGATCGCGCCCGCGAATTTCTGGTCGTCGTCGGCGAATCTGCAAACCGCCTTGGTCGGCGGCGACGTGTGGGCCGCGGCGGCGCAAGCCGGTAATGTCCAGCGCCTGCGCGGTCAGGTCGATCTCGGCATTGTCTTCCCGCCGGTCGGCGGCAAGCATGGCGTGCTCAAGCAGGGCTATCTCGTCAAGATCAAGGGCACGAAGCATTCGGCCGCCGTGGACTGGCTGATCAATCAATTCCTGTCGACGCCGATGCAAGAAGCCACGCTGAACGAAGGCGGCCAGGTGCCTGTCGGCAAGACGGCGCTCGCCAAACTCTCAAAAGATCCGCAATACGACTTCCTGCGTCTGAAGCCGGAGGAGCTCGCGGGTATGTACCAGATCGATTTCAGCAAGGTGGACGAAGCGGCCTATGTGCAGCGCTGGAACCGCCGGATCGTGCGCTAACCGGTGACACGCGAGAACGCCATGTCCGCGCCCAAAGTCGCCTTCGAGCCAAAGGTCGCCTTTGAAAAAGTCGAGCGCCGTTACGGCAACACGACGGCGCTCGCCGCGCTCGATCTGACGATCGGGGAGGGCGAGTTTTTGACGCTGCTCGGCCCCTCGGGCTGCGGCAAGACGACGACGCTGCGCATCCTCGCGGGCTTTGTCGATCCCACGTCGGGGCGCGTGCTGATCGACGGGCGCGACGTGGTCGCGTTGCCGCCGAACAAGCGCGACGTGGGCATGGTGTTCCAGAACTACGCGCTGTTTCCGCATATGACCGTGGCCGAGAATATCGGCTTCGGCATGAAGCAGCGCGGCGCCGAACCCGCGGCGATCGCCAAACGCGTGGGCGAATTGCTCGAGCTCGTCCGAATGTCGTCCCTCGGCGGGCGGCTTCCCGGTGAGTTGTCGGGCGGCCAGCGCCAGCGCGTGGCGATCGCGCGCGCAGTGGCACACCCGCCCAAAGTGCTGCTGATGGACGAGCCGCTGGGCGCGCTCGACCTCAAACTGCGCGAGTCCATGCAGCACGAATTGCGCGCCATTCAGCGCGCGTTGGGCATCACCACGCTTTACGTCACGCACGACCAGACCGAAGCGATGACGATGTCCGATCGCATCGTCGTGATGAATGCGGGGCGCGCCGAGCAGATCGGCGCCCCGGCCGACATCTATATGAATCCGGCCACGCGTTTCGTGGCGTCCTTCGTCGGCCGAATCAACGTGCTGCCCGATCGCGGCGGCCCGGCGATCGGCGTGCGTCCGGAATGGATGCGGCTTTTGCCCAAAGGGGCGGCGACCAACGGCTACGACACGATCGAAGGCCGCTTGGCGGACCGCATCTTCGTCGGCACGCATGTCAGCTTGCTCGTCGATGTCGGGCAGGGAATCACTTTGTCGGTCGACGCCCATCCCGGCGACGCGCTGCCCGATACCGGCGAGACGGTGCGCGTCTCGTGGGAACCCAAGAACGCGATCGTGCTGAATTGAAGCCGACAACCGGAGGCGGAGAAGGAAACGAACGATGACGGATGTCCGCGATGCTTGCGCCTCGACGACGCCGCGGATCAGCGAGGCGGAAATCCGCGCGCTGGTCCGCCCCGATCGTATCCATCGCCGGCTCTATACCGATCCCGATCTTTTCGATCTGGAGATGGAGCGGGTGTTCGGCCAGGCCTGGATTCTGGTCGGCCACGATTCCCAAGTGCCCCAGCCGCACGATTTCGTGACCACGCGCATCGGCAAGGAGCCGGTGATCATGTCGCGCGACGCGAATGGCCAAGTTCACGTCGTCGCCAATCGCTGCGCGCATCGCGGGCTCCAGGTCTGCGCGACCGAAAGCGGCTCGACGCGGCATTTCAAATGCCCGTACCACGGCTGGGCCTATCGATCGGACGGCTCGCTCGCCTCGATGCCCAACGCCGTCAGCTACGGCGGCAAAGCGGCGATCGCCGATCCCGCGAATGGCTTGCGGCCCGTCGCGCGCATGGCGATCTATCGTGGCTTCGTTTTCGCCAGTCTGTCGCCGACAGGGCCGTCGCTCGACGAATACCTCAACGGCATCAAGACCAGCATCGACGATCTGGTCGATCGCGCGCCGGACGGCGAGATCGCGTTTGTCGGCGGGTGCAGCCGCTATATCGTGCGCGCGAATTGGAAGACGCAGATCGACAACGGCGTCGACCTCCATCACGCGACCTATACCCATGTCTCGACGCTCGACGCCGACGGCCGGCAGTTTTCGCGTCATGGCGGCGGTCCGCGTATCCTGATCGACGGCAAGCGGTCGATCGATTGGGAACCCTTCGGCGTGGTCGGCTTTCCCTACGGCCACGGCTATCAGGGCCGCCCGCCGGTCGAAACCCTGCCCAGCGGACCGGTCTACGAGGATTACGTAAGCCGCCTTGTCGCGCGCCACGGCGAGGAGCGTACCAAGGCGATCCTAAAATACGATCGCTTCAACAGCGTCGTCTATCCGAGTTTCACCTTCCAAGCCTTCGGCCAGCATGTGCGCGTCGTACGGCCGATCGCCGTCGATAAGACCGAAATCCGCGTCTATCCCGTCGCGCTCAAAGGCGCGCCCGAAGCCTATAACCGCGCGGCGATCCGCTCGCTCGCCGCGACGCATTCGGCCGCGTCGATGATCCAGACCGACGACATCGAAGTGTTCGAACGTGCGCAGCGCGGCCTCGCCAGCACCAGCAACGATTGGGTGCTGTTCGCGGGCCATCCCGGCAAGGGCGAGCCGTGGCACGAAGGCGGCTGGCGCGGCTCGGGCACGTCGGAGTTCGTTTCGCGCATCCAATACGCCGAGAACTGGGTTTCCTATATGTGCGGAGGGCAGGGCAATGCTGTCGCTTGAATCGGCGCGACGCCACGATATCCGCGCGGTCGAGCAATTCCTGTTCGCCGAGGCGCGGTTGCTCGACGAGCGACGCTTCGAGGAATGGGCGGAGCTGTTCACCGAAGACGGCGCCTATTGGGCGCCCACGCGCCACGATCAGAAAAGCCCCGAGGAAGCGGTTTCGCTGTTCTACGACGACCGGGTGACGATGGCCGCGCGCGTCAAGCGCCTGCGCCATCCCGACGTCCATATCCAGATTCCGATTTCGCGCACGACCCATCTCGTGACGAATATCGAGATCGATCCAGTACCGCCCGACGACGCGGATATCCGCGTCTTCGCCGCGTTCATGGTCGCGGAGTATCGCGAGAACGCGGAGCCGCGCTGGTACGCGGGACGATACGAATATCGCCTCAAAAGCTTCGGCGCCGGTTTCCGGATCGCCCTCAAGAAAGCCGTCCTGGTGAACTGCGACGGCGCGTTCACCTCGATGGCCGTCTATATCTGAATTCCGTATCGGGAGGTTCCCTCATGTCGTCACTCGCATTGACCGCCGCGCAGGTCGCCGACTATCACCGCGACGGTTTCGTCGTCGCGCGCGGAATGTTTTCGCCCGAGGAAGCGGCTTTGATCCGAAAGACCGCCGAGGTCGACGACTCGCTGCACAAAGCGGCGTATTTCCGCAGCGATTCGACCGGGTCCAAAACGCGCATGACCGTGTGGAACGAGCCGGGCGACGATATTTTCGGCCTGTTCTCGCGCAGCGAACGCATCGTCGACAGCATGGAGACGCTGATCGGCGAGGAGGTCTATCACTACAATTCCAAGCTCAACGCCAAGGAGCCCTTCGAAGGCGGCGCTTGGGAATGGCACCAGGATTACGGCTATTGGTACGCCAGCGGCTGCCTGTTCCCGCGCATGGCGACGTGCATCCTGGCGCTGGACGCGAGCACCAAGGAGAATGGCTGCCTTCAAGTTCTGAAGGGATCGCATCTGGCCGGGCGCATCGATCACGGCCTGTCGGGCAAGCAGGTCTCCGCCGATCAGAAGCGCATCGAATATCTGCTGGAGAAGCTCGAGCGCGTCTATGTCGAGCAGCAGCCGGGCGACGTGCTGTTCTTCCACGCCAACATGCTGCACGCTTCGTCGGCGAACACCTCCGCGATGCGTCGCTGGGTGCTGATCTCGTGCTACAACGGCCGTTCGAATTCGCCGGTGCTGAAGCATCACCATCCGGAATATTCGCCGCTGCACAAGGTGCCGGATTCGGCGATCCTGGAAGCCGGGATCAAGCCGACGGCGGGCAAGAAGTCCTTCCTTGAGAAAGCCTACAACCCGCTCGAGCACCAGGAAGGCTGAATGCCGGCGGGCTCACCCCACGCGATGGCGGGCGCTCTCGCTCGCGGGCAGGCGGCGCAGCGCTTCGATCGCGGCGTCGCCGGTCTTGCGGCTGTGCTCGGCGAGCCGTTCGGAAGCGCGTCGCGCGTCGCGCTTGCGCAAGGCGGCCATGATCGCCTCGTGCTCCTCGACCGATTCCTGCCAGCGCTTGGCGTCGTAGTTCACCAGCGAGCGGGCGCGCACCAATTTGGTGCTGCACGTGGCGTAGATGGCTTCGAGCACGGGGTTGGCGGCGAAGGCGACGAGGCGCGCGTGGATCCGCCGGTTGACGAGGAAATACTCGTTGCGCTTCCCCGCGCGATGGAAGGCGACGAGTTGGGAGTGCAGTTCCTCGAGCTCGGCGAGTTCGACGGGGCCGATATTGCGCACGGCGAGTTCGCCGGCCAGGCGTTCGAGCGCGTCCATCAGCTGGAAGATGTGGCCGATCTCCGCGGGATCGATCGGCGCCACGATGGCGCCGCGATGGGGGCGCAGTTCGACCAAGCCTTCGGAAGCGAGCACCTTCAACGCTTCGCGCAACGGCGTGCGCGATATGTCGAAGGTCTCGCACAACGCGGCTTCGTTGATCTTGGAGCCGGGCGCGAGTTCGCTGGTTTGAATCATCACGCGCAATTCGCCCACGATCGTATCGTGCAGCGGCAGGCGCCTGATCACCCGCGCGATGGGTCTACCCGTTGTGATTTTCGGCAACTTGGCGCCCCGAATTCGCGTCAATCGGACTTTCAAATCTTTAGCTAAGTACCTGCCAGAATGCAACGTTCCGGAAATTGCATCTTTCATTCAAATCCCCCAAAGCGGTCCCGGGCGATCGGGACGCCGGAGAAAACGCCGTCATGAACAAAGCGATCCGGATCGGCATGCTGACGCCGTCCTCGAATACGGTTCTGGAGCCGGTCTGCGCGGAAATGCTGCGCGGGCTTCCCGGCGTGACCGCCCATTTCGGCCGATTCGAGGTGACCGAAATCTCGCTGCGCGACCAGGCGCTGCGCCAGTTCGAGATGTCGCCGATGCTCGCCGCCGCAAGGCTGCTGGCGGACGCGCAAGTCGACGTGATCGGCTGGAACGGCACTTCGGCGAGTTGGCTCGGTTTCGAGCGCGACGAGCAACTCTGCACCGAGATCGAGGCTGCGACCGGCATCAAGGCGGTGACCTCGGTCCTCGCTTTGGTCGAGATACTGAAATCGATGGAGGTGACGCGGCTGGGCCTCGTCTCGCCCTATCTCGACGACGTGCAGGAAAAGATCATGGCGACCTTTGCCGCTTCGGGCGTCGAGGTCGTGTCGGAGCGCCATTGCGGAATCTCGCGCAACTTCGCCTTCGCCGAGGTGCCGCCGGCGGAGATCGCGCGGATGACGCGCGAGGTCGCCAAGGACCGGCCGCAAGCGATCACGGTTCTGTGCACCAATCTGATGGGCGCCCCGCTTGCCGAGGAATTGGAGCGCGAGATCGATCTGCCGATCCTCGACAGCATATCCGTCGTCGTCTGGAAGGCGCTGAAGACGGCGGGCATCGATCCCAAACTTGTCAAAGGCTGGGGGCGGCTGTTCCGCGAATTGCAGTGACCGACATCGCCGCGCGTTTGATGGAAGAGCAGGGCGTGACGGTGACGCCCGATCGCGCCGCGCAATTGGCGACGATCGCGCAACGGCTTAACGAGGCGACGCTTGCGGTCGCCGATCGGCAAGCCTCGCTCGTCGATCCGGGGACTTATCTTCATACGCTGGCGGCGCTGCGCCGCGACGATACGCGATGACCCTCGGCCTCGTCGCGACCGCCGGAGCGATCGCGCGCGGCGAGATGTCGTCGCGCAAGGCGGTCGAAGCGGCCTTGCGCAAGATCGACGCGTATGACGGCCAACTCGGCGCGTTTCTTTCGGTCGATCGCGACGCCGCTTTGGCATCGGCCGAGGAACGCGACCGCGAGCGCGCGGCGGGAAAGCTTCGGGGCAGGCTGCATGGCGTGCCCTTCGCTTATAAGGATATTTTCCGCCGGGATGGCTATCGCGCGACGGCGGGCACCGTGCCGCCGGACGATGCGGCAAACGAGACCGCGCATGTGCTCGAGGAATTGTTCGCGGCCGGGGCGGTGCCCATCGGCGCGTTGAACATGGACGAACTCGCCGCGGGCGGAACCGGGATCAACGAACATTACCGGCGCTGCGCCAATCCCTATGCGCTCGATCATATCGCGGGCGGGTCGTCGAGCGGTTCGGCCGCGTCGGTCGCCGCCGGGTTGGTGTCGGCGAGCTTGGGGTCGGACGCGGGCGGTTCGATCCGCCTGCCGGCGGCGTTTTGCGGCGTCGTCGGCCTGAAGCCGAGCTATGGCCGCGTCAGCCGGCACGCGACACTCGCGCGCAGCTGGTCGATGGACTGTACGGGACCATTGGCGCGCGACGCGGACGATTGCGCCGCCATGTTGGCGATCGTCGCCGGGCGCGATAAGCGCGATCCCACGACCGCCGATGTGCCGGTTCCGGATTACGCCGCGGCACTCGCGATGCGTCAGGGCCTTCGTGGCGTGACGATCGGCTTGGCGCTCGACGGGCCCTATGCGGATATCGACGCCGAAATGCGCGCGGCGATCGCGCATGCTTGCGACATATTGCGCGATCTCGGCGCGACGCTGCGGCCGGTCGAGATTCCCGATGTCGCTTTGCTCAACGACTTGCAGCAAGTGCTGGTGAAATGCGAGGCGGCGACGCTGCACGGCAAGCGTCTGCGGAACGATCCCGATGGGATCGGCTTTTCCGCCCGTAGCGTGATCCAGGAAGGCCTGCTGATTCCCGCGACGCGCTATATCGAGGCGCTATCGCTGCGCGGACCTTTGTTGGAGGCGCATGTCGCGGCCCTTTATCGCGGCACGGCGGATATCGTGTTGGCGCCGGTCATTCCGGGTCCGGCCCCGAGCGTGGCGGCGATGGCAACGGGCGATTCCGGAACGGTCGAACGCCTGTTCACCCGGACCGCCCGATTCACGCGGGCGGCGAATTATCTCGGCACGCCGGCGATCAGCGTGCCCTGCGGCATGTCGCAAACGGGCTTGCCGCTGGCGTTTCAATTCATGGGGCGGCCGTTTGCGGAGGCGGAACTGCTCGCGGCCGCGAATGCCTATCTGCGCGCGACCGGGCCCTTGCCGGCGCCGACGCTCACATCTTGAATTCGGGGATCGCCTTTTCGGCGAAGGCGTAGAGTGCGCGCCAATCGCGGCCCTCGGCGGAAACCACGCCGCGTCGCGCCATTTGTTGCGCGCCATGCTCGCAGATATCGTCCGATGGCAGGATCAAGCTATCGGGCCCGCCGGCGGCCAACGCCGCAATCTGCGCGCGGCACGCCATTTCCAGATAGTGATGCAGGAAATAGGCTTCCGGCACGGTGCGCCCGCAGGCCAGCACGCCGTGATTGCGCATGATCATGCACAGATGCGGACCGAGATCGGCGACCAGCCGGTCGCGGCCTTCCATGTCGAACTCGAAGCCGTTAAAGTCGTGATAGCCGATGCGGTTGTGGAACAGCAGCGAATGCTGGGAGACCATCAACAGGCCGCATTTCTGCGCGGCCACGCCCATATTCGCGGGCGTGTGAAGGTGAAACACGGCCTGGATATCGGGCCGCGCTTCCAGAATGCCACCATGGATGACGAGCCCGCCCGGCGCCACCTTGTGCGGTGACGGGCGCAGTTTGCGCCCGGCGGAATCGTAGAGCACGAGGTTGGAGGCGGTGACCTGCTCGAACAGCTGATCCTCGCCCTTGATCAGAAACCGGTCGGGTGCGTCGGGGATGCGCGCCGACAAATGGTTATAGGTCATGTCGTGGAAGCCGAAATGCGCCATCAGGCGGTACGACGCCGCGAGTTCCAGGCGCGTGCGCCATTCGGCGTCGGTCATGTTGCCTTCGGCGAGATAGGTCTCGGCTTCCATCGTGCTCATCGCCTTACGCTCCCCCACATCCTCATTCCGGCAGGACGACCGCGCCGTCGACGGGCCAGCTGACCACGACCGCGTCGCCCGGTTCGGGCGGCACGGCGCGCGGCGGGAAGTCGAGCAGGATCGGCTCCGCGAGCCCGACATCGATCCAAATTTTCATCACGTTGCCGGAAAACTGGCGCGACGCGACTTTTCCCGGCAGAGCGTTGTCGCCCGCCGCGACGGTTTCGTCCGCGCGCCGCAGCGCGACCTGCTCGGGCCGGATGCCGATCGTGATCGGCAAACCGGGCATCATCGTTTTGGCGATACGCGCTTCGCGCCCGGCGATCGTCACGGTCGAGGTTTCAAGTCCCGCGCCGGCCGTGACCGCGGGCACGAGATTGATCTGGCCGATGAAGTCGGCCACGAAGCGCGTGCTCGGCCGCTGATAGATATCGACCCCGCTGCCGATCTGTTCCAACCGGCCCTTGTTCATCACGGCGATGCGGTCGGACATGTTCATCGCCTCGGTCTGGTCGTGGGTGACGTAGACCGTGGTGATACCGATGCGCTGCTGGATGCTGCGGATCTCGTACTGCATCGACTCGCGCAGTTTGAGATCGAGCGCGCCGAGCGGCTCGTCCATCAACAGAACCTGCGGCGAGTGCGCGACCGCGCGGGCGACGGCCACGCGCTGCTGCTGGCCGCCGCTGAGTTCGGTCGGGTAACGTTTCTCGACGTCCTTCAACTGGATCAGCTGCAGCAATTCGCGCACGCGCGCGTTGATTTCCGCCTTGGGCCGGCCGCGCTCCACCAAGCCGAAAGCGATGTTCTCGCCGATCGTCATATGGGGGAACAAAGCGTAGTCCTGGAAGACCATGCCGAACTCCCGCCGATGGGGCGGAAGTTCGGTCACGTCGTCGCCGCCGAACAAGATGCGGCCTTGGGTCGGTTTCAGGAACCCTGCGATCAGCCGCAGCGTTGTGGTTTTGCCGCAGCCCGAGGGACCAAGAAGGGTGACGAATTCACCCTGCTTGATCTCCAGATCGAGCGGTTCGAGTGCCGCGACGTCGCCGTAGGATTTGGAGACGCCGCGGAGCGTGACGCTTGCCATGTCGCTATACCGCCGTGATTCGTGCGCTGCGGTTCACTTCACGACCATGCGGTTCCACTGGTCGACCCAGTCGGGGATGTTCACCTTCGTGTAGTCGATATGAAGCTGATGGGCCATTTGTTCTGGCTTCAACTGCATCATCTTCGCGAAGACCGGATCCTCGCCCATCCGTTCGATCGCCTTGGTGTTGACGGGCACGACGCCGCCGACGATCGAGAAGGTGAGCTGGTAGTCCGCATCGACATACTGGTTCAGGAACCAAGTCGCGGCCGCTTCGTTGGGCGTGCCCTTGATGACGCCCAGCCAGCCATCCTTCGAGACACCTGTTACACCGGGCTTGATCGTCGGATGGACCGAGGCGACGGGCTGGCCTTGCTTGAAGGTGCGCAAGCACCAGCCGGCATGCGCAACGGCGGCGACGATGTCGCCGCTTTGGAACGACAGCACGACCTGATCGCCTTGCGCCCAGAATTTCAGCGTCTTGAGGCTTTTGATCAGCTCGACGCCGGGTGCCACGTTCTTTTCGTCGCCGCCGGCGGCGTAGGCCATCGCGCCGAACCCGGCCAAGCCTCCGCCCGAGTTGATGTCCGGGATCATCACCTTGCCGACCAGTGCGGGATGGGCGAGATCCTTGTAGGTGGTCGGTGCTGGCAGGCCGAGTTCCTTATACTTGTCGACATTGTAGCAAATGCCTTCCTGCGTCGCCCAAGACGCGATCAGCATTTTCTGCTTCTGGAATTCCGACAGATACTGCCCGTTCGGGATCTTCGAATAATCGATCGGCAGCAGGAAGTCCGTCTTGGCGAAATCGCCGGTTTGCGCGTCGAGGATTTCCATCACGTCGAAGGGCGGACGGCCGCGCGCGGCGATCAGCTTGGCGAAGTTCACCTGCGGGCTGCCGGTGATGAATTCGAGCTTGCCGCCAAGGGCCGCGAACTTCGGCGACAATTCCTTGTCCATAATGTCGCGCCACACGCCGCCGAACGTCGCGACGCGCAGGGTCACGCCGTCGAAGCGCTGTTGCGCGGCCAGCGGCGAAGCGGCGAGTGTCGCGACGGCGAGCGCCGCGGCGGAAAGGCGGAGGAAGCTACCGAGTATCGAAGACATCGTGGGACTCCTCGTCGTTGGGTGAGGGGAAATGGGGAAGCGCGCGATCAGCGCCGCCCGGTGCCGCCGATCCGCAGCAGGGTCTCGAGACCGACCACGCGTTGGACGAGCAGCATCAAGGCGAAGCAGAAGATGATGACGAGCGTGGCCGAGGCCAGGATCGTGGGGCTGAAATTCTGTTCGAGCCCCATGAAGATCTCGACCGGATAGGTCATGTAGCCGGGCGCCGACAGGAAGATCGAAATCGGCACGTCGCCGAACGACACCATGAAGGCGTAGAGCGCGCCGGCGTAGAGGCCGGGCATGATCAGCGGCAGCGTCACGCGCCGGAAGGTGCGCAACGGCGTGGCGCCCAGGCTCGCCGCCGCTTCCTCAAGTCTGCCGTCGAAACGCTGCAGGATCGCCGTGACCGTACCGACGACATAGGGTGTCGCGACGAAGCAATGCGCGATGGCGAGGCCGACGAAACTGCCGGAAAGGTCGAGTTCGAGCGCGTCGCCGACGGCGTAGACGAGCTGCAGGAAGGTGATGCCGATCACGACGGTCGGGATCTGCAGGGGGGCCCGGAAGATCGCGGCCAGAAGCCCCTTGCCCGGCAAGCGGCTGCGCACCAGACCGAATGCGGCGGGCACGCCGAGCAACACGCCGACGGTCGCGGACAGGAAGGCGAGTTTGAGGCTCAGCAGGATCGAATGGAACTGCGACGCCGGAATTTCCCAATAGCGTGCGAGCGTGAAGCTGGTCGGCGGGAACGAAATCGCGCCGTATTGCGAGGACGCGTTGAGCGAGGCGCCCATCACGATGATCGTCGGGGCGTGCAGAAACAGATACGCGAAGATCACGACCGACCAGAGCAGGCCTTGACCGACCGGCGTTTCCAGGCGCCACAACAGGCGCTTGAACGGCGATTTGGAGATCATGCGATCACCTTTCGGCCCGCGCGCATCCGGCGCATCAGGAAGATCGACAGCAGATTGACGGCGATGACGGCGAACAGCAGCAACGCCGCGAGCGTGGCGGCCATGGAGTATTTCACCTCCATCATGATCGTGCGCTGGATCAAGATCGGCAGCGTCATGACCTTGCCGCCGCCGATCAGCGCCGCCGAGGTGAACGCGCCCATGCACATGTTGAAGATCATCAAGCCGCCGACCGAAATGCCGGGAAGGCAGAGTGGCAGCAGCACGCGGCGCGCGACGCGCAGGCGATTGGCGCCGAGCGCCTGGGCCGCTTCCTCGTAGGAGCGCGGGATCGTTTGCACGACGCTGTAGAGCAGCAGCACGGCGAAGCCGAGGGTGAACTGCATCAAGCCGACGACGACGCCGCCTTCGGATCCGAGCAGGACGAGCGGCTCGCCGACGATCCCCAGCGCCACAAGCGTGCGGTTCATGAAACCGTTGCTCGCGAACAGGATCATCAGCCCGAAGACCTTGATCACGATGGTGATGAAGGTCGAGGCGACGATGCCGGCCAGCAGCAGCATTGCCCAGCGCGAGCGCAAGCGCGCAATCACATAGGCGACGGGGAAGGCGAGCAGCATCGTGCCGATCGTCGCCATCGCGGAGACCTTCACCGTGATCCATAGGCATTTGAGATAGAAGGAGTCCGTGAAGACGCGCAGATAGTTCGAAATCTCCCACTCGGCGCCGGTGCGCCCGTAGCCGAGATCGCGATGCAGGCTGCCTTCGATGAACAGACCCAGCGACGCCACGAGCAGAACGACGAAAACAACGAGCGACGGGACGAGCATCAACGCCCAGACGCGGCCGTCGCCTTCGTCGCCCGGCGCCGCTCGGCGTCGCCGGAAGAAAGGGAAGTTGATCGGTTTGAAGCGGGGCACGCGCGGCGCGGTAACGTCGGTCGGCATGGGTCAGGCTCCCATCGGCGCGAAGAAGGCCGGGGCGTTCGCGGGAATCTCGTTGGCGAGCGCGCGCCCCGCGCGCCAGTTTTCGATATTCGCGAAACAAAGCTCGGCGAGCTGCACGCCGACCTTGCCGTCGTCGTAACCGGCGACATGCGGCGAAATGATCGCGTTATCGAAGGCCCAAAGCGGGCTCGACGCGGGCAAAGGTTCCTCGGCCGCCACGTCGGTCGCGAACCCATGCGGCCGGCCGACTTTCAAGGCTTCGACAAGGGCGGCTTCGTCGACGATCTCGCCGCGCGCGACATTGACCAGCAAGGCGCCGGGCTTCATCGCCGCGAGTTCGTCGCGACCGATCAGATGGCGCGTCGTCTTATCGAGCGGGATCGCGAGGACGATCGCGTCGGCTTGGGCGAGTTCGGCGCGCAACGCGTCGAGGCCGGAAATCCGCTCGACATTCTCATGCGCCGCCGGTTCGCGCGTACGGCGCGCGATGCCCGCGACCTTCATGCCGAAGGCTTTACCGAGACCCGCGACCGCACGCCCAATGGCGCCAAGGCCGACGACCAGCAGTTTGTTGCCGGTCAACGAAATCATATTGGCGCCCAGGCCCGGCCGATCCCAGGCCGCGCGTTGGCGCTGGCGTTCGAGACGCGGCATTTGGCGGGAAAGGGCGAGGAGCAACGCCATCGCATGTTCCGCGACGGTCGGCGCCCAGATATCGCCGCCGGTCGACAGGCGCAGGCCGGGCCGCACGCCGTGACGCGTGAACGCATCGGCCCCGGAGGAGACGGATTGGATCATGCGCAGTGCGGGCGACGCGGCGCAGGCACGCGCGATCGCGGCCGTATAGCGGCTGTTTTGCGTGATCAGGATTTCGGAGCGCGCGAGATGGGCTTCCATCGAAGCGGGGTCGTTCTCGACGACGACGGCCGCGTCTTGAAGCTCGGCGCAGCGTGCGGCGATCGCTTGCGCCGAGTTATCGACATGCACGGCCACGCGCATGGTCATGCCGCTTGCCCGCTTTGGCAATGTGTTCGACGTGCCGGCGAAGGGGAGGAAACGGGCGGCATACAAATGAGGTAGCAAGCGTTATGCCATCGGTAATTCATAATGCAATTTCCGGATTTACTCGATTTATCAGCTTGGTATCGGGCGAATATCTGCCTGTTTCGGGGCATGTTCGGCGGCCATCGTTTATTTTTTGGACGGTATGTTGGCGACGAACCCCGAAGGCGGCATCAAATCGACGACTTCGGGATCGTCGTAACGGACGAGATCGTCGAGATGGCGCGCCGAATCCTCGAGAAAGAGGTTGCGCAACACGCCCGCGACCAGGCGCGGCGTCCCGTATTTCATGCCCGAGATCGATGCCGCCGCGTGGCCCATGCTGATATTGGCGCCGGCGGTGAAGTTGTGGATATGCCGGAGATACGGGGCGGCTCCCGGTGTCTTCTCCTGAAACTCAAAGGCGGGGCCGAGATAGGTTTCGTTCGCCAGCTGCTCGTCCTCCTCGCCCGGCGGCGGGCGGAAGCGATCGCGCCATAACGCGATATCGTCGGCGATCAACGCGAGTTCGGGCCGGCGATGCGGATCGCTGATCAAGCCGGTGCCGAGGATCAGAAAATCGAATTCGAACAATCCCTTCGGTGTGCGGATCGCAACGGTGTCGCCGCGCATTTCCGCGTCGAGCCAAGCGGCGGCGCCATGCATCGCGAAATTCGCGTGCGAGGTGCAACGCCACACCGTGTCTTGCGGCGGGGGGGCGCGCATGCGCTGAATCTGACGGCTGAACATCCATCGGTCGAGCGGCGGCAGATCGGCGTAGAACGCGACGAAGCCCGAATACTCGATCCAGCGCTTGTGGTTGATGCGCGGCAAATCCGGCTGGCGGAAGCATAGATCGACCCGCGCGGCGCCTGCGTTGAGCGCGACGAACGCGTTGTCGAACGCCGAGGCGCCCGCACCCAAGACGCCCACGCGTTTTCCGCGCAACGCGGCGAAATCGATGACGTCGGCGGTGTGGGCGTATTTGCTCTTCGGCAGTCCGGCGACGATGTCGGGAATGTGCCAACGTCCGCCGCCTTCGATGCCGGTCGCGAGGATCACCTTGCGCGCCAGGATCGGGGCCGCGTCGCCAAGCTCGACCTGAATTACATTTCCTTGCGGACGCAACAGCGTAACCTCGACGCCGTTGCGCACCGGAAGATCGAGAACGCGGCGATACCAGGCCAGATATTCCTGCCAGGTTTCGCGGGGGAATTTGGTCATTTCGTCCCACGCCGGCCGGCCGAACCGCGCCTCGAACCAAGCGCGCGGTGTGAGATTGGGCATGCCGAAATCCAAGCCGCTCGATTGTTTGGGCGTGCGCAGGGTGGGCATGCGCGCGAAATTGGTCCACGGGCCTTCGGCGCCGCGCGGATTGCGGTCGAGCACGACGATGTTGTCGACTTTCTCACGCAGCAGGCCGAACGCCGCGGCGAGGCCGCTTTGCCCGCCGCCGACGATGACGACGTCGAAGCTTTGCGCCGGTCCCGGCGGATGCGCCGGCATCCATCGACGGTTCGGGTAATCGAGGAACTCAAGTTCCATCCGGATGCGTCGTTCGAGCTCGTTTAAATCCATGCGGCGCCTCCGATGTCGGCGTCCGCCAAGCATCATTCGTGCCGCCGCCGGCGGAGCCTGTCGATTCATGTTTTCATGAGCGGCCTTCAGTTTTTTTGACCAAGCTGTTTGGACCGTCGCTTGCAAGATCCGTCGGAATGGAGGGCCGCGGGATGTTCCGCGACAGTTTCGACTACATCGTCGTCGGTGCCGGATCGGCGGGATGCGCGATCGCGAACCGGCTATCGGCGGATCCGGCGTGCGCGGTGTTGCTCGTCGAAAGCGGCCCGCGCGACGGCAGTTGGAAACTGCGCATGCCGATCGCCGCGCGCGGCGTGTTCCGTGGCGCCACGCCCTTCGCCGTCGAGTACCTGACCGAAGCGCAGCCGCATTTGGGCGGGCGGCGGATTGCGCATCCGCGCGGCCGCGTGCTCGGCGGTTCGTCGTCGATCAACGGCATGGTGTTCGCCACCGGCCATCCCGGCGACTACGACGATTGGGCGGCGAACGGCGCGAAGGGCTGGCGCTTCGAAGACGTGGCGCCCGTTTTCAAACGTCTGGAGAATTTCCACGGACCCGCGACCGCTCTGCGTGGCCGGGAAGGGCCCGTTCACGTCCATCCCGCCGGCCCGCTGGGCGAACTCGCGCGCGCCTTTCTGCAAGCCGGGCGCGAGGCCGGTCACCCGTTCGCGGAGGATATCAACGGCGCAAGCCGGGAAGGCTTCTGCGTCTTCGACATCAACGTCAACAAAGGTACGCGCGCAAGTGCGGCCCAAGCCTATCTCGATCCGGTTCGCGCGCGCGGCAATCTGTCGGTCCTGACCGGCGCCCTAACGACGCGCATCGCGATCACCAAAGGACGCGTCGCCGGGATCGAGGTCGCGATCGGCGGGGAAACGCGATTGCTCGCGGCGCGGCGGGAGGTCGTCGTTTGCGGCGGCGTCTTCGGATCGCCGCAGCTTCTGATGCTATCGGGGATTGGCCCGGCAGATATGCTCGCCCGGATCGGAATCGCGCCGACGCATGATCTGCCCGGTGTGGGCGAGAATTTGCACGACCATCTTCATATCGGGCTCCAGTTCGAAACGCCGCTGCCCGTCGCCTATAACGCGTTGATGGTTCCGCACCGGATGTTGCGTATCGGCGCGGAGTGGTTCCTCTTCAAACGCGGCCTTGCCGCCAAGCCGGTGCTGCAGACCGGCGCGTTTCTACGTTCGAGGCCTGAGCTGACGCGGCCCGACGCGCAATTCCACTTCTTTCCGGTTCTAATGCGCGACGGCGCCCCCGTCGCGGGGTGCCACGGCTACAAGGTGATCGCGGAAGCGAGCCGCCCGAAATCGCGCGGCACGCTGCGCTTGCGGTCCTCCGATCCGGCCCAAGCACCTGTGATCGATCCCGCGTATTTGTCGAACGAAGACGATCGCGTCGTCCTGCGGCGCGCTTTCGAGATGGCGATGGATACGATGACCCGGCCGGCCTTCGCGTCCTATCGCGCGCGCCTTGTCGAGCCGACGGCGATTCCGCGATCGCCGGCCGAACTCGATGCCTATATCGCCCGGGCAGCGTCGACGTCCTATCACCCTTGCGGCACGTGCCGGATGGGCGAGGACGCCGGCGCCGTCGTCGATTCACGATTGCGGGTGCGGGGGATCGATGCGTTGCGTGTCGCCGACGCGTCAATCATGCCGACGATCGCGAGTTCCAATCTAAACGCGCCGACAATGATGATCGGCGAGCGGGCGGCGGATTTTATTCTGGGAACGCGCAATGCGGGAGGTCCGGCGTGACGAAAGGGGAGATAGGAGAGATGAAGCCGTCTTACTTCGTCGGAGGCACCATCTTCTTTGGCGCGATGGCGGCGCTAATCGGCGAAAACATACTTAGCGCTTACTTTCTACTGTTGTTGTTCGTCGTCCTACCGGCATTGGTGATTGCGTATATTTTCCGATATCGCCGGCAATCCAATGGGATCCAAGCGGCTGTTGAAAAGCTTAGGTCCGAGAAAGGGCCTTTCGCGTTCGAAGTGCCGAGCCGGCCTGCGCTTCTGGTCGACGAAAGATCCGGAACGATATTTGTGGTCGGGCCGATCGAAGGAGATAGTGACGCCGTAAAAGTGCTCGAGCTGGATTTCGGCGATATCGCTCAGATCGAAGCCATGCGGATCGATTCATCGGAGATCGATGTGCCAAATACTCCTGCGGATAATGAAAAATGGCAGATATGGCTCACGACGAAGAACACCGATCATCCGATAGTTCGCTTGAATATCGGTGACAAAGAGTCCGAAGTGCTGGAGCTCCGAAACAAGTTATCGGCGGTTCTTACGCATTGAGCGACTGAGATTCAGAAATATTAATAGAGTAAATAAATAATAAGTAATCGCGAAAGTTGGCGTCCCCTAGGGGATTCGAACCCCTGTCACCACCGTGAAAGGGTGGTGTCCTAGGCCTCTAGACGAAGGGGACATCCTTCGCGAAAGCGGGCCTGTGTACCCGCTTGTGCGGCGCAAATCAAGTGCCGGAAAAAAGCGATTTTACGGCCGAAAACGGGAGCTTAACGCAGTCGTGCCGGCTTTTGTGCCGGGCGACGGGCGCAAACGCGTCCCAAGGGCGCGGCGCGGGCCCGCCGGCGAGCACCGATTCGGCCGCCGCTTGGGCTTCGGCCAGCGCCGTGGCGGCGGGTTTGCCGTCGAGCACGCGCGCCAAAGCCGCGGCCGAAGCCTGGCACAACGCGCAGCCGCGCACCTTGTGGCGCAGTTCGCGCGCGATGCCGGCCTCGAGCCTGCCGTCGAGCGTCACCCGGTCGCCGCACAGCGGATTATCGACCGTAACGCCCGTGCCCGGCGGCAACGCGGCGGCATGGGTGCGGTCTTTGGCGAGCGCCATCAGCGCGTCGTGATAAAGCGCGTCGTTCATGTCAGCACGCGCTTGGCCTCGGCGAGGCCCGCGAAGAACAGGTCGATATCTTCGTCCTCGCTATAGAGGGCGAGCGATGCGCGCGTCGTGCCGGCGAGATCGAATTTCGTGTGCAGCGGCTGCGCGCAATGATGCCCGCCGCGCAACGCGACACCATGCCGATCCATGATTTGGCAAATATCGTGCGGATGCGCGTTTTCCAAATCGAACGACACGACGGGCGCGCGGGCCTGGAGCCCTTGCGGCCCGATCACCGTCACGCCATCGACGCCACGCAAACCGTCGAGCAAACGGGCGGTCAGGCGCAGCTCGTGCGCCGCGATCGCGGCCCAATCGAGCGTGCCGAGCCATTCGCACGCCGCCCCCAGGCCGATCGCGCCGGAGATCGGCGGCGTGCCCGCTTCGAACTTCGCGGGCGCCATGGCCGCCGTGAAGCCTTGCGTCGTCACGCTCGCGATCATCTCCCCGCCGCCGAGGAAGGGCGGCATCGCGTCGAGCAATTCGGCCTTCGCCCACAAAGCGCCCACGCCATGCGGGGCGAAAGTCTTGTGGCCGCTGAAGGCGTAGAAATCGACGCCGAGGGCGGGGAGATCGACGGGGCCGTGCGGCGTGCGCTGCGCGCCGTCGAGCAGTACGCGCGCCCCGACGCGCTTGGCTTCCGATACGATCGCCGGCACGTCGAGCACCGCGCCCGTGACGTTCGACACATGCGCGAGCGCTACGAGCTTCGTGCGCGGCGAGAGCGCTTGAACGACGATACGCCCGTCGCCGTCGACCGGCAGGAAATTCACCTTCACGCCGTTGCGTGCCGCCAGCATATGCCAGGGCACGATGTTGGAATGATGCTCGAGTTCCGACACCGCAATCTCGTCGCCGGGCTTCAGCAACGCGCCGAAAGACTGCGCGACGAGATTGATCGCCGTTGTGCAGCCGCTCGTGAACACGATTTCCTCGGCCGGAACCGAGAGATACGCCGCGACCTGCGCGCGCGCCTTCGCGTAAGCCTCGGTCGCCGCTTCAGCTAGGCGATGCACGCCGCGTTTGACGTTGGCGCGCGAGGTCGTCTCGAATACGCGCACGGCGTCGAGCACAAGATCGGGCGTTTGTGCGGTCGCCCCGCTATCGAGATAGGCGACGCGCGGGCCGGGCTGGTTCAACAGCGGAAAATGCCGGCGGAGAGTCACGCGGATTTCTCCCGCGCCGCGCGGAAGGCGGCCAACGCCTCGGCGGTGTCGAGATCGACCAGCACGCCGTCGTCCGGCATCGGCACTTCGCAGAGCAGGTCTTCGTGCTTGCGCATCACGATGCGGGCGCCCTGATCGCCGTCAAGGGCCAGTATCTCGGCGAAGAAATCGCGACCCCATAAAACGGGATTGCCGCGCTTGCCGTCGAAGGCGGAAACGCAGATCGCGCGCCCTTCGATGGGGGAGAAGGCCGCGATCAGGCGATCGACATGCGCCGCGCCGACCAAGGGCATGTCGCCGAGCAGCACGACGGCGCCGTCGCAATCGGCCGGCACTTGCGCAATACCCGCGCGCACCGAACTGGCGAGGCCCGACGCGTAATCGGGGTTTTCGACCACGGCGACATTCGATGACAGCGCCGCCTTGGTGCGCGCGGCATCGTTGCCGACGACCACGATCGTGTGCGCGGCTTGCGACGATGTTGCGGCGCCGACGGCGCGCGACAGCATCGTTTGTCCGTCGATCTCGACGAATAATTTGTTGGCGGGCGCCATGCGACTGGATTTGCCGGCGGCGAGCACGATGGCGGCGATCTTCGGCGCCTTGGGCGACGCGGTTTCGCCTGCGCGCGGGGTGGGGCGCGGGATCTCGGCGAGCAAGCCGCCCACGCCCATGCGCGAAATCGCGTCGCGCCCGATGGGCAAGCCCGCCGCGTGGCGGCGCAGCACCCAATCGAAGCCGTTGAGCTTGGGCGAACGCGCGCAGCCCGGCAGGCCAATGACCGACGATGAACCCAAACGCGCGACGAGCAACAGATTGCCGGGATCGACCGGCATGCCGAAATGCTCGACCGTGCCGCCCGCCGCTTCGATCGCGGCGGGGATCGCGTCGCGCCGATCGACGACGGCCGATGCGCCGATGACCAGGATTGGGTCGCAACCCGAAGCGGCGCGAAGTTCGCGCGCGATGGCTTCGGCATCGTGATCGCAGATGCGCGCGGTTTCGAGCGCGGCACCCAAGGCGGCGAGACGTTGGCGCGTGGCGTCTTCGGTCTTGTCGAGCACCGATTGCTTGGTGCCGGGCAGGCGGGTTTGGATCAGCGCGGCGCGCTTGGGCGTAAACGCGGCGAAAGTCACGGCGTTCGTCGCGAGCGCCAAACATTTTTCCAGCGCCTTACGTGGTGCGGCAAAGGGGATGATCTTCACCGTCGCCAGCATCGTGCGCGGCTCGGCCGGCGCGCAATCGGCGAGGGTGGCGATGGTGATCGCTTCGTCGATGGCGTTGATCGCGTCGATCTTCGCGGCGTCGATGCGCACGAGGCCGGTTGCTTTGGCGAACAGATTGCAGCGCCCGGTGAACGGGGCCGCGACGTCGATGCCGTCGCCCGCCAATGCTTTCGCCAAGGCGTGCGCGGCGTCATCCTCGGCCACGTCGTCCGCGTCGAGCCTTGCGACGACGACCGACGCAACGCCCGCCACGTTCAATGCGGCGATATCGGCGGCGTTGAGCTTGCGGCCTTTGCGCAGCGACACCGATCCCGCACGCACGCCATGGGCGAGGATCGCCCCTTCGGCTTGGGCGGGCGGGACGGGGCCGAAAAACATCAGGGCTTCCGGCGCGCCTGGACGATTTGCGCGACGATCGAGACCGCGATTTCGGCGGGCGACAAGGCACCGATATCGAGACCTACGGGGCCGCGGATGCGCGCGAGCGTGGCGTCGTCGTGGCCGAGTTCCTTCAACCGCGCGAGCCGTGCGGCATGCGTCTTTCGCGAGCCCAGCGCGCCGATATAGAAGGCCGGCGATTTCAACGCCGCGTCGAGCGCGGGATCGTCGATTTTCGGGTCGTGGGTCAGCGTGACGATGGCGCTGCGCGTGTCGGGCTTCAACTCGGCCATCGCGTCGTCCGGCCATTCGGTCGAGACGGCGTATTCCTCGAAACGCTGCGACGTCGCGAAAGCGCGGCGCGGATCGATCAGCGTGACGCCGAAACCCGCCATCGCGCCCATACGCGCCAGCGGATCGGCGATATGCACCGCCCCGACGACGATCAAACGCGGCGGCGGGTTATGGACTTGCACGAAAACGGGCCCGGCCCCGGTTTGCAGCGTGCCGGACTCGTCGCGCGCCAGCATGTCCTGCATGCCGACGATCATGTCGACGTCGAGGCACAAGGGGCCTTCGGCGCCGTCCTTGAAGATCAGCTTCTGCGCGCCGCTGCGCAGATTGGTGGCGAGCGCCACCGGCCGCTTGGCGCGGCGGGCTTCTTGCAACCCGGCGAGAATGGCGGTGTCCATCGGCTCAGCCCAATTTCTCGACGAAGACTTGGACCTTGCCGCCGCAGGCGAGGCCGACTTCCCAGGCTTGCTCGTTCGTCACGCCGAAATCGAGCAAGCGCGGCTTGCCGTCGCCGATCGCGGCGAGCGCTTCCTTGATGACGGCCCCCTCGATGCAACCGCCGGAGACGGAGCCGAGGAACTTGCCCTCGCCATCGACGGCGAGCTGCGAGCCGACGGGCCGGGGCGAGGAGCCCCAGGTCGTCACCACGGTGGCGAGCGCCACGTTGCGGCCTTCCTTGCGCCAAGCCTCGGCTTGGTCGAGCACGTCTTCGGTCATGCGGCTATCCCTCGCCAAACGTAACGGCCCCGATTGCGCGGGGCTTCGCCCAGGGCTGCGACCAGCGCTTCGAGCGAGTCGAGATTATGGACCGGGCGGAACTCGTCGACGAACGGCAGGATCGCCCGGATCCCCAAAGATTTGGGTTCGAACCGCTCGTAGCGCAAGAGGGGGTTGAGCCAAACCAAGCGCCCGCAGGATTTGGCCAAACGTTCGGCCTCCACGGCCAAGCCGTCGCCCGCCTCGCGGTCGAGCCCGTCGGTCACCAGCAATACCGTGGGCGAACGCGCCAGGCTGCGCCGCGACCAGCGCCAATTGAATTCGCGCAAGCATGCACCGATGCGCGTTCCCCCCGACCAATCCTCGACCAGCTCCGCGATTTTCGACAACGCCTTGTCGACGTCCTTCTGGCGCATCGCGCGCGTGACGTTCGTCAGCCGCGTGCCGAACAGGAAGACTTGGACGCGTGCGCGGTCGGTCGCCAGCAGATGCAGGAAATGCAGCAGCATGCGCGCGTAGCGTTCCATCGAGCCCGAGATATCGAGCAGAACGACCAAAGGCGGTTCCTCGACGCGCGGCGCCTTGAAGGCGAGGGTCGCCATATCGCCGCCCGAGCGCAGCATCGTGCGGATCGTCGCGCGATGGTCGAGGCGCCTTCCGCGCTTGTCGGGGCGATGGCGGCGCGTGCGCCGCATGGGGAAGGGGGAGGCAAGCCGCGCCATCGCGCGCTGCGCGCGCGCGATTTCGTCGGCCGACATCTGCTCGAAATCCTTCTTCTGCAGGAGTTCGCGTTCGGAGAACGTCATCGCCGCGTCGAAACGCTCTTCGTCTTCCTGCTGTTCGACCGGCCTTGGCGCGCGATCGACGGTATTGAAGGCGTCGGCCACGCGGCGCAGCGGTTCTTCCACCTCGCCCTTGTCGTCGCCGACGGGCGAGGGCGGCAGCAGCGTGCTCATCGCGCGTTCGAGCAGTTTGGGATCGCGCCAGAACATGCGGAAGGCTTGGTCGAACACCTCGCGCTGGTCGCGGCGATTGACCAAAGTGGCGTGTAGCGACCAATAAAGATCGGATTTGCTGGCGACACCCGCCGCACCGACGGCACGCACGGCTTCGATCGCGCGGCCGGGGCCGACGGGGATGCCGGCCGCGCGCAGCAGCCGCGCGAAGCGCACGATGTTCTCGACCAGCGTGCCTTCGCCGTCGCTCATGCGGCCGTTTCTTCCACCGCTTGCAGCAGCTTCATCGCGGTCGTGCCGCGGATGCGCGCGATATCGTCCTGGTATTTGAGCAAGGCACCCAGCGTGTCGTCGATCGTCGCGGGATCGAGCGCGATGCGATCGAGTGCCACCAGCGCATTGGTCCAGTCGAGCGTTTCGGCCACACCCGGCTGCTTGAACAATTCCTGCCCACGCAGTTTCTGCACGAAGCCGACGACTTGGCGCGACAGCTTCTCGCCCACGCCCGGACATTTGGCGCGCACGATCTGCAATTCGCGCGCGGCGTCGGGAAAATCGACCCAGGCGTAGAAGCAGCGGCGCTTCAGCGCGTCGTGGATTTCGCGCGTGCGGTTCGACGTGACGATGGTCAACGGCGGCGCGGGGGCCTTGACCGTGCCCAGTTCCGGAATCGTCACCTGCCAATCCGACAGGACTTCCAGCAGATAGGCTTCGAACGGCTCGTCGGCGCGGTCGAGCTCGTCGATCAGCAAGACCGGCGGGCCGGCGGGGTCGGGGGCCAGCGCTTCCAGCAGCGGGCGGCGGATCAAGAAACGTTCGGAGAAGATTTCGCTTTCCAGCGTCGTCTTGCTGTCGCCGCCCGCTTCGGCGAGGCGGATTTCCATCATCTGGCGCGGATAGTTCCACTCGTAGACGGCGGCGGCCGCATCCAAGCCTTCATAGCATTGCAGGCGGATCAGCTTGCGGCCCAGGCTCGCGGCCAGGACCTTGGCGATCTCGGTTTTGCCGGTTCCCGGCTCGCCCTCCAGGAACAGGGGGCGGCCGAGTTTGAGCGACAGCAGCAACGCGGTCGCGAGGCTGCGGTCGGCGACGTAGTTCTTGGCGGCGAGCAGGTCGAGCGTGGCTTCGACCGTTTTCGGCAATTCCATGGGAGCCCGGTGTCCAGATGCGATGAAGCCCCAGCATCGCACGCCGCCGGGCCGCTCCGGAAGGGCCTTAGCTTCGACCCGCTATGCGTTGATTGCGCGAGAGTTTCGCTCATGCGCGCCGGAAAAGAAAAAGGCCGGCGCCCCGAAGGACACCGGCCCGTAGTCTTGGTACGGGGCAGTCTTAAGCTGCCGCCACCGCGCGTTTGGCCATCACGCCGATCAGATGGGCGCGATATTCGGCCGAACCGTGGATATCGGAATTGAGACCGTCCGCCGACGCCTTGACGCCGTCGAGCGCAGTGGCCGCGAAGTTCTTGGACAGCGCCGCTTCGGCTTCCTTCCAGCGAAAGACCGAGGCGGCCGCACCGGTGACGGCGACGCGCACGCCGCCAGCGGTCTTGGCGACGAACACGCCGACCAGCGCGTAGCGCGAGGCGGGCTGGTCGAATTTCATATACGCGGCCTTCTCGGCGACGGGGAAGGAAACCGAGACGATCAACTCGCCCGCTTCCAGCGCCGTTTCGAACATGCCGCGGAAGAAATCGTCCGCCGCGATTTCGCGCTTGTTGGTCTTGATCGTGGCGCCCAGGGCCATGCACGCGGCCGGGTAGTCGGCGGCCGGATCGTTATTGGCGATCGACCCGCCGATCGTGCCGCGATGGCGCACGGCCGGATCGCCGATGCCGCCAGCCAGAACGGCGAGTGCGGGGATCGCCTTCTTCACGTCGGCCGAGGCGGCGACGTCGGCATGCTTGGTCATCGCACCGATCGTGACCTTGCCGCCGGCGACGGAAATGCCGGCGAGATCCTTGATAGCGCCGAGATCGACGACCGCCGTGGGGCGGGCGAGGCGCTGCTTGAGGGTGGGGATGAGCGTTTGGCCGCCGGCGAGCGCTTTGGCCTCGCCGTCGGCGCCGAGCAGCTTCACCGCGTCGGCGACGCTGGCGGGTTTGTGATAGGCGAAATCATACATCTTCCGTCTCCCTCACTCGGCCGCGGCGCGGCGGCCGGAATTCAACAGCGCCCAGATCTTGGCGGGCGTGGCGGGCATATCGATATGGCGTACACCCGTCTCGCGCAGCGCGTCCACCACCGCGTTGATCACGGCGGGCGGCGAGCCGATCGCGCCGACTTCGCCCACCCCCTTCACGCCCAGCGGATTATGGGTGCAAAGCGTGCTTTGGGTGGCGACGTCGAAGCTCGGCAAATCGTCGGCGCGGGGCATCGTGTAATCCATATACGAGCCCGAGCGCAGCTGGCCGTTGGCGTCATAGACGCACGTTTCCAGCAGCGCCTGGCCGATCCCTTGGGCGAGGCCGCCATGGACCTGGCCTTCGACGATCATCGGATTGACGACCCGGCCCACATCGTCCACGGCCGTGAACTTCACGACTTTGGTGACGCCGGTATCGGGGTCGATTTCGACCTCGCAGATATGGCAGCCGCCGGGGAAGGTGAAGTTCTTGGGATCGTAGAACGCGGTTTCTTCCAAACCCGGCTCGACCGTGTCGATCGGGTAGTTGTGCGGCACATAGGCGGCCAGCGAGATTTCGCCGAACGCCTTGGCCTTGTCCGTGCCCGCGACGACGAATTTGCCGTCCTTCAACTCGATATCGGCGGGCGAGGCTTCGAGCAGATGGGCCGCGATCTTCTTGGCCTTGTCGACGATCTTGTCGAGCGCCTTGACGATCGCCGTGCCGCCGACGGCCAGCGAACGCGAGCCATAGGTGCCCATGCCGAACGGGATCTTGTTCGTGTCGCCATGCGAGACTTCGATCTGATCGATCGAAATGCCGAGGCGATCGGCGACCAGCTGCGCATAGGTCGTCTCGTGGCCTTGGCCGTGGCTATGGCAGCCGGTGAACACGGTGACCGAGCCGGTCGGATGCACGCGGATATTCGCGCATTCGTATAGACCCGCGCGCGCGCCCAGCGATCCTACCACTGCCGACGGCGCGATGCCGCAGGCTTCGAGATAGGTCGAGATGCCGATGCCGCGCAGCTTGCCCTTCTTGGCGGCCGCCGCACGACGCGCTTCGAACCCGGCCCAATCGGCGATTTTCAAGGCCGAGGCGAGGGTCGCCTGATAATCGCCGCTGTCGTATTGCAACGCGACCGGCGTTTGATAGGGGAACGCGTCGGCGGGGATGAAGTTCCGCTTGCGGATTTCGACGCGATCCATGCCCATCTCGGCCGCGCAATTATCGACGAGGCGTTCGAGCAGGAACGTCGCTTCCGGACGGCCCGCACCGCGATAGGCGTCGACCGGCACCGTGTTGGTGAACAGGGCGCGCACTTCGGCGTAGATGACCGGCGTGGTGTAGGTGCCCGCCAGCAGCGTGGCGTAAAGATATGTCGGCACGGCCGGCGCGAAGGTCGAGAGATAGGCGCCCATATTGGCGTCCGTCTTGACCCGCAGCGCCAGGAACTTGCCGTCCTTATCCATCGCCATTTCGGCGTGCGACACGTGATCGCGGCCGTGTGCGTCGGACATGAAGGATTCGGCGCGATCGCAGGTCCACTTGATCGGACGGCCGACCTTCGCGGAAGCCCAAGTCACGGTCGCTTCTTCGGCGTAGTGGAAGATCTTCGAGCCGAAGCCGCCGCCGACATCCGGTGCGACGACGCGCAAACGGCTTTCGGGGATCTGCAGCACGAAGGCACCCATCAGCAGACGGATCACGTGCGGGTTCTGGCTGGTGGTGTAGAGCGTGTACTCACCCGTCGCGCGGTCGAAATCGCCGATCGCCGCGCGCGGTTCCATCGCGTTCGGGATCAGGCGGTTGTTGACGAGGTCGAGCTTGGCGACCTTGAACGCCTTCTTGAACGCGGCTTCGCACGCGTCCTTGTCGCCGATATGCCAGTCGTAGCAGACATTGCCGCCGTCATGGACCTTGGCGGCCCCCGGCTTCACCGCGTCCGCCATCGTGCCGACGACGGGAAGTTCGGTGAGCTGCACGTCGATCAGCTCGGCCGCGTCCTTGGCCTGCTCGCGCGTTTCGGCGATGACCACGGCGATCGGATCGCCGACATGGCGCACCTTGCCTTGGGCGAGGACGGGGTGGGGCGGCTCCTGCATCGGCGAGCCGTCTTTGTTTTTGACGAGCCAGCCGCAGGGCAGGCCGCCTTTGCCGTCGGCGGCGAAATCGGCCCCGGTGAAGATCGCGACCACGCCCGGCGCCTTGGCGGCCTTGGCCGTGTCGATCTTGCCGATCGTCGCGTGCGCGACTTGGCTGCGCAGGAAATAAGCGTGCGTCTGGCCCGGACGATTGATGTCGTCGGTGTAGTTGCCGCGACCGGTCAAAAACCGGAAATCTTCCTTGCGCCGGACGGCGGCGCCGATCCCTTCCGCTCCCATATCATCCTCCCTAAAACCGCGTGTCGTTTATGAACGTCGGTGTGCCCGCATCTTGTTGACGTGCGGGTTGGGATCAGTCGGCGGCGGCTTTCGCCCCCGCCATCGCCTTGGCGCCGGCTTGCACGGCTTTGACGATGTTGTGATAGCCCGTGCAGCGGCAAATGTTGCCTTCGAGCCATTCGCGCACTTCGTGTTCGCTGGGATTGGAATTGCGCTTGGCGAGATCGACGGCACTCATCACCATGCCCGGCGTGCAGAAGCCGCATTGCAGGCCGTGATGTTCCTTGAACGCCGCCTGCATCGGGTGGAGTTCGTTGCCGTTCGCGAGGCCCTCGATCGTCGTGACGTTCGCGCCTTCGGCGGCCACGGCGAGAGTGGTGCAGCTCTTGACCGACTTGCCGTCGATATGCACGACGCAAGCGCCGCACTGGCTGGTGTCGCAACCGACATGCGTGCCGGTCAGACCCAGCTTCTCGCGCAGCAGTTGGACCAGCAGCGTGCGGCCTTCGACGTCGGCCGACACGGCGCGTCCATTCACGGTCAACGAAACTTTGGGCATGGTGCTCCCCCCATGTGTACGAACTGGTAAGTGTTCGCGTTGATCAAGTTTCCCGCGCCGACGGGTACAGCGTCAAGCGCGCGTAGGTGACGTTCGGCTTTATCGCGACGCGAGCCAGTAGACGGCCGCGAGGACGACCACCAAGGCCGGGATCCAGATCGCGGGCGACAAGCCACTACCCGATGCCGCCGCGGCGGCGACCGGGGCAGGGGCGCTTGGTTGCACTGCGGTATCGTCGCTCCCCGCCGTTGCGCCTTGCGGACCGGCACGTTCCGCCATCGCGGCGGCGAACTTGCCGAAAAACTCGTCGGCCAATTTCTTGGCGGTGGCGTCGATCAGGCGGGAACCAAGCTGAGCAATCTTGCCGCCGACCTGGGAGTCGGCCGTGTAGCGCAGGATCGTCGCATTCGATCCGTCTTCCTCGAGGCTAACGACCGCCGAGCCCTTGCCGAAGCCCGCCACGCCGCCTTGGCCTTCGCCCGCGATCTTGTAGCCCTTGGGCGGGTCGATCTCCGACAGCGTGACCTTGCCTGAAAATTTGGCAGACATCGGGCCGATCTTCAGCGCGACCTTCGCCGACATTTCGGTGTCGCTGCTTTTGATCAATTCCTCACAACCCGGAATGCAACGCTTCAACACGTCGGGATCGTTCAATCCTTCCCACACGGCTTGGCGGGGAAGGGGAAGCTTATATTCGCCGGAAAGGTTCATGGCAGGCGCCGATCGATGGAGATTCGCTGGGTAGAGATAGCCCGATCCCGCATGTCGGCGTCAATCCGCACGAACGTTCCGGCAGCCATGACGTTCGCTCTTGCGAAAGGCAAGGGCGCCCTTGCGAAAGCGCCGGTTCGGCTTGACCGTTCCGGATCGTTCCTGCACAAACGCGCAACGCTTATCTAGCGCAACCACAAGGGAGGACATAATGGCGTTCCACGGAAAACTGGCGTTCGCGGCCGCGGCGCTCGGCGCCGTTCTGGCGACGGCGGCCCCGGCCAACGCGCAGTTCATCAATATCGTTTCGGGCGGCACGACGGGCGTCTATTACCCGCTCGGCCAGGCGCTCGAAGCGATCTATGCGCAGGCGATTCCTCAGGCGCGCGTGCAGCACCAGGCGACCGCCGCGTCGGTCGAAAACCTCAATCTCATCCAGCAGGGCCGCGCGGAAGTCGCGTTCACGCTGGGTGATGCGCTGTCCGATGCCGTGCGCGGCAACGCGGAAGTCGGCTTCGCCCAGCCGCTGACCCGCGTGCGTACGATCGGCGGTCTCTATTCCAACTACATCCAGATCGTCGCGTCGAAAGAATCGGGCGTGAAGTCGCTCGCCGATCTGCGCGGCAAGCGCATCTCGGTCGGTGCCGCGCGCTCGGGCACGGAAGTCAACGCGCGCGCCATCTTCCAGGCCGCCGGTCTGGGCTATGGCGGCCCGCAGAACCTGGGCACGGGCTTCTCGCAAGTCCAGTTCCTGCCGTTCGGCCAGTCGGTCGATCTGATCAAGAACCGCCAGCTCGACGCGACGCTGATCTCGGCGGGCTTGGGCGTGGCCGCGATCCGCGACGTCGCCTCGACCAGCGATATCGTGATCGTCGCCGTTCCGTCGGACGTTATCGCCAAGGTGGGCGACGCGGCCTATCAGCCCGGCACGGTGCCGGCGGGTACCTATCGCGGTCAGGACGAAGCGGTCGCCACGGTGCAGATCAAGAACTTCCTGGTGACGTCGGATCGCGTGTCCGAGGATCAGGTCTACACGATGACCAAGGCGATGTTCGAAAACCTGGACCGCATGGTCGCCAGTGCGGCCGCCGCGCGCGGCATCAAGCTCGAAGACGCCTATCAAAACCCGCCCGCACCCCTGCATCCCGGCGCGGCACGGTATTATCGCGAGCGCGGCCTCTTGAAGTAATCGAAGCGTCGGGTAATCTGGCGCCCTTCCGGCGGCGGCTTCAAACGGGCCGCCGCCGGTTCTATTTCAGCCCCTTTTTCTCCGGTTCCGAACATGACGAACGCCGCTCTGCCGCAAGACGACGAGGAAATCTCGAAAGAAGCGTTGCGACAGGCGGAGGAGGCGGCCGGACACGTACCCACGCTGCATGGTTTCGCGGGCAAGGTCGTGTTCTGGATGGGCGTGATCTTCTCGCTGTTCCAGATCTACACGGCGGCCTTCAACCCGATTTCCAGCATCATCGTGCGCTCGGTGCATGTCGGGTTCGTGCTGTTCCTCGTGTTCCTGCTGTTCCGTTCGCGGCTGCTGCCCGGCGAAACGCGCGAGCGCGTGCCGTTCTACGATTGGATCCTCGCGATCGCGGCCTTCGCGCTCGGCTTCTATCACTGGGTTTTCCATATCGAGCTGATGACCTATCCCGACCCCACGCCGATGGACATGGTCGTGGGCACGATCATCATCGCGATGGTTTTCGAAGCCGCGCGCCGCGTGATGGGATTGGCGCTGCCGCTGATTTGCGCGCTGTTCCTGATGTATCTTTTCTTCGGCGAAAAACTGCCGTTCCCCTACGGCCATCGCGGCTACGATTTCGATCTGATCCTCCACCAGCTTTATCGCGGCGTGGAAGGGATCTACGGCATTCCGATCCAGGTTTCCGCGACCTTCATCTTCCTGTTCATCCTGTTCGGCACCTTCCTCGAGAAGGCGGGGATGATCCAGCTGTTCAACGATATCGCGATGGGCACGGTCGGCCACTACACCGGCGGCCCGGCGAAGGTGTCGGTCGTGTCGTCGGCGTTGATGGGCACGATCAACGGCTCGGGTGTCGCCAACGTCGTGTCGACCGGCCAGTTCACCATTCCGCTGATGAAGCGTTTCGGCTATCGCCCGGCTTTCGCGGGTGCGGTCGAAGCGACCGCCAGCATGGGCGGCCAGATCATGCCGCCGGTGATGGGCGCCGTCGCCTTCATCATGGCCGAAAATCTCGACCGGCCTTATGCGGAGATCGCGCTGGCTGCGACGATCCCGGCGATCCTTTATTTCGCCTCGGCCTTCTGGATGGTGCATCTGGAAGCCAAGCGGCTGAACCTGTCCGGTCTGCCGAAGGATCAATGCCCGTCCGCGTGGCAGGCGATCAAGAAAAGCTGGTATCTGCTGCTGCCGCTGGTGATCCTGGTCTATCTGCTGTTCGCCGGCTTCACGCCGCTTTACGCAGGCACGGTCGGTCTCGCCTTCACCGTGGTGCTGATCCTGGGCGGGCGCATCGCTGCCAAGCTCGGCGCGATGCCGTTCCGTTTCTTCCTGTGGATCGCGCTGGGCGTGCTCGGCGGGGTCTATCTCAAGACCGAGAATCTCAACCTGCTGGTCGGGCTTGTGGCGGCGCTGCTGGTCGTCACGGCGTTCTTCAAGGGTGCGCGCGAGACCTACGATATCATGCTCGACAGCCTGGCCGAGGGTGCCCGCAACGCCATCGCGGTGGCGATCGCCTGCGCGCTGGTCGGCATCATCATCGGCACGCTGACGATGACCGGCTTGGGCGGCACCTTCGCGCGCATCGTCGTGGGCGTGGCGGGCGACAGCAAGATCCTGGCGCTGATCCTGACCATGATCGTCTGCCTCGTGCTCGGCATGGGCATCCCGACGATCCCCAACTACATCATCACCGCGTCGATGGTGGCGCCGGCGTTGCTCGGCATGGGCGTGGAACTGCTCCAGTCGCACATGTTCGTCTTCTATTTCGGCATCATGGCGGATCTGACGCCGCCGGTGGCGCTGGCGGCCTTCGCGGCGTCGTCGATCGCCAAGGAATCAGCGATGAAGATCGGCATCATCGCGGTGCGCGTGGCGCTGGCCGGGTTCGTGATCCCGTTCATGTTCGTCTACGACCCGGCCTTGCTGTTGCAAACCGACAGCCCGATGGCGGTGGTCTACATCACCTTCAAGGCGCTGCTGGCGATCGGCTTGTGGGGCGGGGCGGCCAGCGGCTATTTGATCGGGCCGATGGGCTGGGTCGAGCGTGGCATCGCGACGGGTGCGGCGGCATTGCTGATCGCAGCCATTCCGCTGACGGACGAATTGGGCTTCGCCCTGTCGGCCGCATTCATCGCTTGGCATTGGTGGCGTAACCGCCAAACGCCCGCGCGGGCGTGAACGCGCTCGCAGTTCTCTGTCTTGGCGTCTGGCCGTCGCTGATCGGGGCGACGGTCCCGGCGAAGGAATTCACGCTCGCCTGGACCCACTCGATCGAAAAGATAAGGTGGGAGGAGGATTGGCGCGTGATGGAGGACGGCAAGATCGTGCCCGTCGCCGCGCGTATCCAGGGCAGCGGGGCGGGGATGGAACCGCCGCCGGACGCCGTGTTGCGCGACGGCTGGTATCACTACACGCCCCATATCGCGCCGCTCGCGCATGTGACGCTGCGCCGCGCAGGGTTCACCCGCGACTACACGCTTTGCTGGGACGGCCAATGCCGCCCGATGGAGGCGCTGCTGCCCCCCGGGCCCGACGGCACCGATCTATTCGCCTGTCCGCCGGGAACATCCGCGCGTTAGCCTTTGCGGTTGGCGAGCTTCCACAGCAGCGGCCCGAATAGCGCGATGGCGGCGAGTGCGAGCAGCGAGGCCGAGAGCGGGCGTGTCAGGAACACGGTCATGTCGCCCTGGCTGATCGTCAGCGCGCGGCGCAGTTCCTGTTCGGCCAGCGGGCCCAGGATCATGCCGATGATGACGGGCGCGGTGGGGAAGTCGAAGCGGCGCATGAAATAGCCCGCGATTCCGACCGCGTAGAGCAAAGCGAGGTCGATCACGCTTTGGCTGATGCCGTAGGTGCCGATCGTCGCGAACACCATGATGCCGGCATAGAGCCAGGGCTTGGGGATGGCGAGGATCTTCACCCACACCGCGACCATCGGCAGGTTCATCACCAGCAGCATGACGTTGGCGATGTAGAGCGAGGCGATCAGTCCCCAGACCAGCGTCGCCTGGGTCTCGAACAGCAGCGGGCCGGGATTGATGCCGTAGCTTTGGAACGCCGACAGCATGATCGCGGCGGTGGCCGAGGTCGGCAGGCCCAGGGTCAGCATCGGCACGAGCACGCCGGCGGCCGAGGCGTTGTTGGCGGCTTCGGGGCCGGCGACACCTTCGATCGCACCGTGGCCGAATTCCTCCGGCTTCGTCGAAAGCTTCTTCTCGATGTAATAGGACAGGAAGGTCGGGATTTCGGCGCCGCCCGCGGGCAACGCGCCGATCGAGAAGCCGAGTCCGGTGCCGCGCAGCCAAGGCTTCCAGCTGCGCTTCCAATCCTCGCGCGTCATCCACAGCGAGCCGGACATCGGCAGCAACTCGTCCTTGCCATGCGCATGGCGCGAGGCGAGCCACAGCGTTTCGCCGACCGCGAACAGCCCGACCGCGACGACGATCACGTTGATGCCGTCGAGCAATTCGATCAGGCCGAAAGTGAAGCGCGCTTGGCCGGTCTGCATATCGATGCCGATCAGACCCAGCCAAATGCCGAAGGCGAGGCTGGCGAGCCCGCGGATCGCCGAATTGCCCAGCACCGCCGAGACGGTGACGAAAGCGAGGATCATCAGGCTGAAATAATCGGCGGGGCCGAATTTGAGCGCGAGTTCGACGACGAGGGGCGCCACGAAGGTGATGCCGACCGTGCCGATCGTGCCCGCGACGAAGGACCCGATGGCGGAGGTGGCCAGCGCCGCCCCCGCACGGCCGCGCTTGGCCATTCTGTTGCCTTCGAGGGCGGTGACGATCGTCGCGCTCTCGCCCGGCGTGTTCAAAAGGATCGACGTCGTCGACCCGCCATACATGGCGCCGTAATAGATGCCGGCGAACAGGATGAAGGCGCCCGTCGCGTCGACCTTGTAGGTGATCGGCAGCAGCAGCGCGATCGTCAGCGCCGGCCCCAGGCCCGGCAGCACGCCGATCGCCGTGCCCAGCAACGTGCCGACCAGCGCGAACAGAAGATTGGTCGGCGTGAGCGCGACCGCGAAGCCGGCGCCCAGTGCGGCGAGCGTTTCCATCAGAACACCAATTTTTCCAGAATGCCTTCGCCGATATTGATGCCGAGGCCGACCGAGAAGCCGAGATACGCGACGGCGGCGAGCACGAAGCCGACGCCGAAATCGGCGATCGGGCGCTTGGAGCCGAAGCAGCGCGAGACGCAAGCGAACATCAGCGCCGAGGCGAGCGTGAATCCCAAATCGGCGATGGTCGCGAGATTGATGCCAAGGCCCAGCGCCACCCAGAACACCGCGCGCCAATCGGGCTTCAGCGTCAATTCGGGATCTTCGTGCGACCAGCCGCCGCGCAAACCTTGGACGAGCAGGGCGACGCCCAGCAGCGCCATCGCGCTCGCGACGAAATAGGGGAACACGGCGGGGCCGACGCGCGCGTAAAGCGGCGAGGCGGGGATCTGTGCCGCTTCGTAATAAACGATGCCCGCGAAGATCAGGACCGCGATGCCGACCCACGAGTCGGCGGTGAGTTTGAAATTCATGATTCCCCGGCGCAAAGAAAAAACCGGCGGTGCCGCCCTTGGAAAAGCGGCACCGCCGGTTTCGCAAACGACTTAGGTGGCGAGGCCGAGATTCTTGAGCACGCCTTCGATGCGCGCGACTTCGGCCGTGACGTAACGGCCGAATTCGTCGCCCGACATCAAGATCTGGACCCAGTCGCGCTTCGTGCACTCTTCCTTCCACTGGGACGAATTCGCCATGCGGTCGACCACCGCCGTCAGCGCCGTGCGCTGGGCGGCACTGATGCCCGGTGCGGCAAACACGCCGCGCCAATTGGCGAGCTCGACGTCGATGCCCTGTTCCTTGAGCGTGGGCACTTTGATGGCGGGATCGCGCGTCGGCGAGGAATAGCCGATCGCGCGCAGGCGGCCGGCCTTGATCTGCTCGGCGAATTCGCCCCAGCCCGACACGCCGGCCGTGGTCTGGCCGCCAAGCAGCGCCGCCTGGGCGGGGCCGCCGCCGGCGAACGCGACATAGCTCATCGCCTTGGGCTCGACGCCCAGGGTCTGGCCGATCATGCCGACCAGGATGTGGTCCGTACCGCCGGCCGAACCGCCGGCCCACGACACCGCACCCGGGTTCGCCTTCACGGCGGCGGCGAGGCTGCGCATATCCTGGTGCGGCGAATTGGGCGGCACCACGACGACTTGGTATTCGCCGGTCAGGCGCGCGATGGGCGTCGCGTCGGTGATCTTGACCGGGCTTTTATTCGCGATCAGCGAGCCGACCATCACGAGGCCCGCGACCATCAGAATGTCGCCCTGGCCGCGCATGCCCAGGAAGCGGGGCAGGCCGACGGCGCCGCCGGCACCCGGCACGTTCTCGAACTGGAAATTCTGGACGATACCCGCCGCGCGCATCGCCTGTTCCATCGTGCGGCCCGTTTGGTCCCAGCCGCCGCCCGGGGCCGCGGGGATATACATGCGCAGACGATCCATCGTCTGGGCGAAAGCGGGCATCGACATGCCGGCGAGCGCGCCGGCGGCGGCGGAGGTTTTGAGGAAATCGCGACGAAGCATGATGACGGGCCTCTCCTGAATGATTGATTGTGCCGGGCTTCGCTGAATGGCCTGGCTCTGATGCGGAGAATTTAGCGGAGCCGAAGGTGGATTTGCAAGGTATTGACTTGCCGTCGCTTGCCGGGCGCGGGCGGGGATTGTAGGGTCCGTAAATCTTAATCGCGCGGGGATCGCATTAGCGGCGTGGACGGATTGCGCACCTTCGATATCGGCGCTTTCTTCGTCCGCGCGGTGGACGAAGTCACGCGTTCGGACGCGCTGCTGGTGGGATTGGCGCTGGTCGCGGGGCTGTCGATTCTGGCCCTCGCCATGCAGCTCCATCGCCGGCTGGAGGAGCTGTCGCGCATCCAGTCGCGGCTGGAAGACCGCGAGCAGCGCTTCCGCGATTTCGCCGAGACCACCGCCGACTGGTTCTGGGAACAGGACAAGCATCTGCGCTTCACATGGTTCTCGACCGGCGGGCAGGACCCGTGGGGCCTGGGGCTTGCCAAGCAATACGGTATGCGGATCGAAGAGACGCCGTTGATGGGGGTCAGCGACGCCCAGTTGAAGGCGCATCTGGCGTCGCTCGAACGGCGCGAACCGTTCCGCGACTTCACCTTCGAGCGCGTCGATAGATTGGGGCGGCGGCAGTTCTTCTCGGTCTCCGGCAAGCCCTTCTACGATTTCGACGGCAATTTCGCGGGCTATCGCGGATCGGGCCGCGACCTGACGGCGGAAATGGAGGCGCGCCAAGCCTTGGCGCTCGCGCGCATTTCGGCCGAGGACAGCGAGCGCACCTTGCGCGACGGCATCGAATCCTTGCGCGACGGGTTCCTGATGCTCGACGCCACGGGCCGCGTCATTTTGTGGAACAAGCGCTACGCCGAAATGTTCCCCTATGTCGATGGCAAGCTCGAACCCGGCATGCTGGGTTTCGATTTGATGATGCTGCATGCGGGCTCGTCCGTTTACGACATTCCCGTCAACGCGCGCGAATCCTGGTCGATGACGGCGTTGGCGCGCCTCAACAACGGGGCGCGCTACGAGCGCACCTTGGGCGATGGGCGCACGATCCGCGTGATCGGCATTCCCTCGCACCAAGGCGGGCAGATCCATATTCTGCAGGACGTGACGGCCGAGCATCGCATCACCCAAGCCTTGCGCAACGCCAAGGAAGCCGCCGAAGCCGCCAACGAAGCCAAGTCGAACTTCCTGGCGACGATGAGCCACGAGGTTCGCACGCCGATCAACGGCGTCATGGGCATGGCGGGCCTGCTCAACGACACCGAACTCGACCCCACGCAGCGCCGCTACGTCGACGCGATCCGCGACGCGTCGGAAGCGCTGTTGCAGATCATCAACGACGTGCTCGATTTCTCGAAGCTCGAAGCCGGGCGTTTGGAATTCGAGGATCTGCCCTTCGATCCGCGTGCGCTGGTGCGCGCGACGGTGGATATCGTCCAGCCGCGCGCGCGCGCGAAGGGCTTGATCCTGGAATGGAGTTCGGCCGACGACGTGCCGACGCGCCTCGTGGGCGACGCGGGCCGGTTGCGCCAAGTGCTGCTGAACCTGCTGTCGAACGCGGTGAAATTCACCGAGCGCGGGCGCGTCGACGTGGAAATGTCGGCGCGGCCCGAGGCGGACGGCCGCAGCCGCTTGATCGTGCGCGTGATCGATACGGGCATCGGCATCGCGTCGGATCGCTTGCCGCTGCTGTTCCGCGAATTCGAGCAGCTCGACGGGTCGATCGCGCGCCGCTTCGGCGGTACGGGCTTGGGCCTCGCGATCAGCAAGCGCCTCGTCGCACGCATGGGCGGCGATGTGCGCGCGGATTCGAAACCGGGGCAGGGCAGCGTCTTCTCCTTCGCCGTGCCGTTGCGCTTGGCGGCGGAAGAACGCCAAGACGCCGCGCGCAAGGATGTCGATTGGCTGCGCGAATTCACGTCCGTCGCCGCCGGGTTCGGCCGGCCGGTGCGCGTGCTGGTCGCCGAGGACAATCAAACCAACCGCATGATCGTCGAGGCGATGCTGGAACCGCTGGGCGTGGAGATCGGCACCGCCGAAAACGGCCTGGAAGCGATCGAAGCGCAGCGCGGCAAGGCGTTCGATCTGATCTTGATGGACGTCAACATGCCCGAGATGGACGGGTATGGGGCGACGCAGGCGATCCGCGCGATGCCGGGAATAGCCGGGCAGGTGCCGATCGTCGCGGTCACCGCCAACGCGTTCGAAAGCGATCGCGAGAAAGCGCTGGAAGCGGGGATGACCGATTATATTTCCAAGCCCTTCCGCAAGACCGCCTTGCTGCGCGCGATGACGCTGGCGCTGGCCCCGGCGGCGACCGGCCGGCCCGACGCGGCGCAATAAGTCACCGCCAGAAACAGCAACGCCCTAGCGGAGCGGCGCCGGGCGCCCTACATAGGGCCGATGCGACGTCGTTCCCAGCCTTCCGATCCGCTCAACGTTCCCGGTGTCGATCCCGCGCAAGACGTGGGCATGATCCGCCGGCTGCTGCCTTATCTCTGGCCCAAGGATCGGCCGGAGATCCGCCTGCGCGTGGCGGTAGCACTTCTGATGCTGGTCGGCGCCAAGCTCGCCACCGTGACCGTGCCGATTTTCTACAAGCGCGCGGTCGACGCGCTGTCCGGGGCGGGCGGGGCGGAGATCGTGGTGCCCATCGCCATCGTCATGGCCTATGGCGCCGCGCGCGTCATGTCGCAGATCTTCACCGAATTGCGCGAAATCGTATTCGCGCGCGTGGCGCATCAGGCGATGCACCGCGTGGCGCTGGAAACCTTCCAGCATCTCCATCGCCTGTCGCTGCGCTTCCATCTCGACCGGCAGACCGGCGGCCTCAACCGCGCCATCGAACGCGGCACGGCCGGCATCGAAAACCTACTGCATTTCCTGATCTTCCAGATCATCCCGACGATTCTGGAGATCGGGATGGTCTGCGGCATTTTGTGGTGGCTCTACGATTGGCGCTTCGCCGCCGTGACGCTCGTCACGATCGGACTTTACGTCGCCTACACTTTCGCGATCACCGCGTGGCGCTTGCGCTATCGGCGCAAGATGCTGGAAGCCGAAGGCGAGGCTTCGACCAAGGCGATCGACTCCCTGCTGAATTACGAGACGGTCAAATATTTCGGCAACGAGGCGCATGAAGCACGGCGCTTCGACGTTTCGCTCGACTCCTACGAGCGCGCGGCGATCCTGTCGAAGACCTCGCTGTCGCTGCTGAACGTCGGCCAGGGCTTCACCATCGCGATCGGCCTGACGGCGGTGATGCTGCTCGCCGCGTCGGAAGTCGCGGCGGGCCGCATGACCGTCGGCGGCTTCGTGCTGGTCAACGCCTATCTCATCCAGCTTTATCTGCCGCTCAATTTCCTCGGCATGGTCTATCGCGAAGTGCGCCAAGCGCTGATCGATATGAGCTCGATGTTCCGCCTGCTGCACGCGCGCGAGGAAATCGTCGACAAGCCCGGCGCGCCCGCGTTGCGGGTCGAAGGGGCGCGTCTGCGCTTCGAGCATGTCGGCTTCGGCTACGATCCGCGCCGCTCGATCCTGCACGGCGTGGATTTCGAGGTCGAGCCCGGCCACATGATCGCCATCGTGGGCGCGTCTGGGGCGGGCAAATCGACGATCTCGCGCCTGTTGTTCCGCTTCTACGACGTCGATAGCGGCCGCATCCTGATCGACGGTCAGGATATCCGCGACGTGACGCAAGCCTCCTTGCGCGCGGCCATCGGCATCGTTCCCCAGGACACGGTGCTGTTCAACGACACGATCGGCTACAACATCGCCTATGGCCGTCCCGATGCGTCGCACGACGAAGTGATCGCGGCCGCCAAGCTCGCGCGCATCCATGATTTCGTCATGTCGCTGCCCGACGGCTACGAATCCCGGGTCGGCGAGCGTGGCTTGAAGCTCTCGGGCGGCGAGCGTCAACGCGTATCGATCGCGCGCACGATCCTGAAGCGGCCCAAGCTGCTGGTGTTCGACGAGGCGACCTCGGCCCTCGATACGCGCACCGAAAAGGAAATCCAGGAATCGCTGCGCCAGATTTCGGCTGGCACGACGACGCTGACCATCGCGCATCGCCTGTCGACCGTGGTCGATGCCGATCAGATCGTCGTGCTCGACAAGGGGCGCGTCGCCGAACGCGGCCGCCATACCGAGCTTTTGGCACTCGGCGGGCTTTACGCGCAGATGTGGCGCCGCCAGGTCGAGGTGCAGGAAGCCGAAATCCGCGCCGAAGCCGCGCGCCTCGCCGAGAAGGTCTAGCGAGCGTGGACCTCATGGTTCGACAGGCTCACCATGAGGCTTCTAAGGAGGCCTCACCCTGAGCGTGTCGAAGGGCGAGGCCTATAGCGCGATGACGAAGCTATCGAGATCGGGTTCCTTGGCGATCAGTTTGGACGCCGCCAGGAATTCGGCGAAACGCTTGTAGCGCGCGCGGTCGAGGGCGGCGGGCGAATGCGCCCAGCGCGGCAAGGTCGATTTCCAGGCGCGGCGGTTCAACTCGTTGTCGAGCTGCGTGCGGCCTTTCAAGAACAGCTTCCACGCCTCGTCAGGGTTATTGACGCAGTATTGGGCGCCGCGCTCCACCGCGTCGAGGAAGCCGCGCAAAGCGGGGTCCTTGGCTTTCGCGCGTTCGCGGTTGGCGACGAAGATCAAGCCGTCATGCAGCGGAATGCCGTGTTCTTCGAGGAAGAAGGCGCGGCCCGGCCGGCCTTCGAGGTCGAGCTGATGCAGCTCGAAATTCCGCAGCGCGCCGATGACGCCTTCGACGCGCCCCGCGAGCAACGCGGGCGACAGCGAAAAATTGACGTTGATGAGCTGCACGTCGTCGATCGACACGTTGGCACTCGCCAGCATCGCTTTCACCAGCGCGTTCTGAATGCCGGAGATCGAATAGCCGATCCGCTTGCCCTTGAAATCGGCGAGGCTGCGGATCGGCCCGTCGGCCAAGGCGGTGATCGTCGAGAGCGGCGTGTCGATCAAAGCGCCGATGCGCATCAGCGGAATATCCTGCACGGCCTGTAAGACCAACGAGTGTTGATACGACACGGCGACGTCGCCGCGACCGGCGGCGACGAGGCGCGGCGGATCGTTGGGATCGGTCGGCGGCAGGATCTTGGCGTCGAGCCCAACCTCGCGGAAATAGCCGAGTTCCTGTGCTGCCATGATCGGCCCGTGGTTCGGATTGACGAACCAATCGAGCAGCACGGTGAATTCCTTCCCGGCTTGTGCGCGCACGATCGACGGGGCGGCGATCAAGGCGGCGGAAGCGGCGAGAAGCGCGCGGCGGGAAAGTTTCATCGATCGATCCTTTTCGGGTCCCACGGAACAAGCGCCGTCATCAAGCGATCGATGGCGGCATAGAAAATCAGCGCGAAGGCGGCGAGCACGATCAGGGCGGCGAACACCAGATCGACGCGCATCTGCGCGTTGGATTGCAGCATGACGAAGCCTAGGCCGGCCGAGGCGCCGACCCATTCGCCGATCACGGCGCCGATAGGCGCGATCGCGGCGGCGACGCGAATGCCGGAGGCAAGCGCGGGCAGGGCGGCGGGAAAACGCAGGCGAAGCAGGATCAGCGGCTTTGTCGCCCCCATCGTGCGCGCGAGATCGAGGAACCCGGCATTGGTGCGCGCCAGCCCGTCATAGAACGCCGACGCGACCGGGAAGAAGATGATCAATGCAGCCGCCGCGATCTTCGACGCGATGCCGTAGCCGAGCCAAAGCACCAGCAAGGGTGCTATGGCGAAAACCGGGATCGCTTGGCTCGCCACGATCAGCGGCAGCATCCAGACGCGCAGCAGGCGCGACATCGCCAAAGCCAATGCGCAGGAAAGCCCCGCGAGCAAGCCGACCAGCATGCCGAGCACGATTTCGAGGAACGTGATCGCCGCGTTCTCCGCGATGAATCCCGCATTGTCGGCGAAGGCGGCGGCGACGCGCGCCGGACCGGGCAGGATGTAATGCGGCACGCCGGTCGCGGCGACCAGCGCGTACCAGAATGCGAAAAACCCGAACGCGATGACGAGGCCGCGAATCATGCGGCACCTTCCGCAATCTCGCCGATCAGTTTCGTTTCCATCGCCAGCAGCGAAACATCGTCGAGGGCGCGCGGCGTGGCGCCCGGCGGCGACAGCACGGGGCCGAGCTTCACCGGGCGTCCGGCCAGCACGCGGATATCGTGGCCCAGGCGCAACGCCTCGCGCGGGTCGTGCGTGACGAGCAGCATCGTGCGCCCGGCCAGCAGCGTCGCGGCGAGTTCCTGAATGCGCCAACGCGTGGGCGCGTCCAGCCCCGCGAAGGGCTCGTCCATCAACACGACGTCTTGATCTTCGTAAAGCGTGCGGGCCAACGCCACGCGCTGGCGCTGCCCGCCGGACAGTTCGTGCGGCGCGGCGGTCGCGCGATCGGCAAGGCCGACTTGCGCCAATAGTTCGCGCGCCTTCGCGGCATCGGCTTTCTCGCCGCGCAAAGCGGCGCCCAGCGTTACGTTGCCGAGTGCATCGAGCCACGGGCAGAGCAGGTCGTCCTGCGCCATCCAGGCAACGCGCGGCAGTTTCGGCGACACGGCGTCCGGGCCGACCTCGGCCAAGCCGGCGAAAGCGCGCAGCAGCGTCGACTTGCCGACACCTGAGGGGCCCAACAAGCAGGTGAAGCGCCCGGCCGCGAAATCCGCGTCGAGGTTTTCGAACAGCGGCGCGCCGTCATAGACCAAACGCGCGGAACGGAGATGGAGCGAAGGCGGTTTCCGCATTCCCTACGCCGGCATGACCCGGATCAGGTTAGACGGGTATGATCTCAGCCGACCCAGTGCCGGCACCCCGTGCGAACGCTTTGGCGTATACGACGGGTTGACGGCGGGCGCAAGGGGCACCAGCTTCTTGCCATGGCGTTGTTCATCGGCTCGGAGATCTATCGGCGCTCGCGCTACGGCTCGAACCACCCGCTGGCGATCCCGCGCGTGTCGACCTGCATCGATCTGTGCCGGATTCTGGGCTGGCTGCCGGCGGAACGTTTTCTCGACAGCCCGATCGCTACGCGCGACGAGCTGATCCGTTTCCACGATCCCGCCTATATCGACGCGCTGATCGCGGCGGAGGCGGCGCAAAGCGTCGATGACGTAACGTCGGAGCGCCACAATATCGGGCGCGGCGGCAATCCGGTGTTCGGCGAGATTTTCCGCCGGCCCGCGACCGCGTGCGGCGCTTCGCTCGCCGCCGCCGAGCGTTTGGCGTCGGGCGTGGCTACGCGTATCTACAGCCCGGCGGGCGGCACGCATCACGGGCGCAAGGATCAAGCCTCGGGCTTCTGTTATCTCAACGATCCCGTGCTGGCGATTTTGCGCTTTCTGGATCGCGGATTGACGCGCGTGGCCTATGTCGATCTTGACGCGCATCATTGCGACGGCGTGGAAGCGGCCCTGGCGGGCGAGGAACGCGTGCGCCTCTTTTCGATCCACGAAGCCGGGCGCTGGCCGAACACGGGTGCTGCGCACGACACCGCCGGCGGCATCGCGACGAATCTCCCGGTTCCGGCCGATTTGAACGACAGCGAGTTTGCACTATTGGTGGAGGAAGCGATCCTGCCCGCCTTGGCCGCGTTCAAGCCGCAGGCGATTTTCGTCCAGGGCGGGGCGGATGCGCTCGCCGACGATCCGCTGTCCAATCTGGGCTTGTCCAACCGCGCTTTGTGGCGCGCGGTCGCGGCGATCCTGTCGCTCGACGTGCCGACGATGGTGACGGGCGGCGGCGGTTACAATCCGTGGAGCGTCGCGCGCGCCTGGACCGGTATGTGGGCGCAGGTGGCGGGGCACGACATTCCCGATCGCCTGCCGCCGGCGGCGGAAGAAATGCTCCGCGCGCTCACTTGGCAACGGCGTAAGGACCAAGCGCGGCCCGAGCATTGGTTCACGACCCTGGCCGACGAACCGCGCGACGGGCCGATACGCGCTGAAATACGCGACCTCTTGGGGCGCCCCCGCGCGGCGTGATAGGAATCACCGCCATGATGATCCAGCGCCGTCTATTCCTCGCCGGGCTTTCCGCGTTCGTCGCGACGCCGGCTTTCGCCCAAAACGCCGCCGGCGTGACCTTCGAGAAGGGGCCGCTGGAAATCGTCAGCGGCGCCAAGACGCATAAATTCACGGTCGAGTTCGCGGACAACGATCAGCGCCGCACGCTGGGCCTGATGTATCGCCGTCAGATGGCGGCCGATGCCGGCATGTTGTTCGACTTCAAGCGGGACTCGCCCGTCGCGATGTGGATGCGCAATACGCTGATCCCGCTCGACATGCTGTTCGCCGACAAGACCGGCTTGATCGTCCATATCCACGAGCGCGCCGTGCCGATGGACGAGACGACGATCGAATCGCGCGGCGTGGTGCGCGCGGTGCTGGAACTCAACGGCGGGACCGTCCAGCGCCTGGGGATCAAACCCGGCGACCGGATGGTCCACGCGATGTTCCCGAAATCTTAGGTGCCCTTCAGCGTCGCGATATCTTCCAGCACCAAGTGATAGACGCGGCCGGTGAAGAACTTCATCGCGGCCCCGATCTCGGTGCGGACCGCTTGACGCACGGGGCTGGCGAGGGCGGCATGCATCGCCGCCAGATCGTCGAACACCAGATCGAAGATCATATAGATCGGTGGCGCGCCAGCTTCCGTCTCCGCCGGTCTGCGTAAGCGCACTTCGCGAATGCCGGGATAGCGTGTGATCGCGGGCAAGATCGAATTGCGCGCGAGCGCGTCGAATGTCGCGCGGTCGGCTTCGGCGACGGTGCCTTCGAGAACGGCGGAACGGACGATCAAGTTTTGCTCCTGTTATTTCGCGGCTTCGCGCATGCCCGCTTCGAGCAGGCGCGCGACGGAGTTTTCGGTCGCGGTCAAATGCGCGTCCATCAACGCGATGGCGCGTTCGGCGTCGCGCTTCAACACCGCGTCGGCGATCGCGGCGTGTTCGGCATGCGCGTCGCGCACTTCGGCGCTCTTCTCGCGATGGCGAAGCAGGCGCACTTTGCGATAACGCTCCGAATGGTCGGCGAGCATGTTCCAGAAGCGCAATTGCCAGGGCGAGCCGCAAGCCGCGATCAAAGCGGTGTGGAAGCGGCGATGCAGCGCTTCCCATTGCGTCGCCGTATCGCGGTCGGCGTCAGAGGCCGGCAATGCGATGCGCGTCAGCAGATGCAGGCTCGCGACGATCTCCGCTTCCCATTGCGCGTCGCCGTTCGCGATCGACGCGGCCAAGCACATGCGTTCGATCTCGCGGCGCGTGGCCATCAGATCGCGCAGTTCCGCGATCGACACGTCGCGCGCGCGCGAGCCGCGATTGGCTTCGCCTTCGACGAGGCTTTCGGAGGTGAGGCGCATCAGCGCCTCGCGGATCGGGGTCAGCCCCAGATCGTAGCGATCCTGCAGATCGGCCGCGCGCAAGCGTTCGCCCGGCATCACGTCGCCGTGCAGGATCTCGCGGCGAAGCACGCGATAGGCGCGCTCGGATTGGGACAGTTCGTCGATTTCTTCCATGACAGATGTCATTTTTCGTATTGACTCTCCGATTTCATAAAATTAGCCTTTCTTCATACGAAGTCAAGTGCGCGAGCGGCCTCGAATGCCGGTTCGCGTTTCGCGGCAGGGGGTTGCAGGATGGCGAAGGGGAACGCGGCGCAGTGGGCGCTGGCGACGGTCGAGGCTGGCGGAAAGCCGGTCGCGGTCTTGGAAATCGGCGACAAACTTTATCGCCTGGGGCCGTCTTTGGCCCGTGCCGGTCTCGCCGGGATCGAAACCGTCGCCGAAGTTTTCGCCGATTGGGCCAAGGTCCAAGCCGCCCTCGACAAGGCCGCGACGCTGGTCGATGCCGCCGATGCGGTGACGCCGACGCGAAGGCTTGCCCCTTTGATTTTCCCCGGCAAGATCCTGTGCGCGGGCGCCAATTACTTCGACCACCTTGCCGAGATGGGCATGCCGGGGGCGAAGAAGGAAGACCAGCGTCTGTTCTTCTTCATGAAGCCGCCGCGCAACGCGATCGTGGGCGAGGGGCCGACCGTCCATCAGCCGATCGGCACCAAGGCCTTCGATTGGGAAATCGAACTTGCGGCCGTGATCGGCAAGCGCGCGCGCAACGTGTCGGTCGAGGACGCGCTGTCGCATGTCGCGGGCTACACCGTGTCGATCGACTTCTCCGCGCGCGATCACAATCGTGCACCCGAGACCTTCTACAAGCTCGACTGGGTCGCCGGTAAGGCGAACGACACGTGCTGCCCCACGGGGCCGCGTTTCGTGCCCGCATCGGCGATCGCCAATCCGCAGGATATCGGCTTGAAGCTGTGGGTGAACGGCGAGCTCAAGCAAAACGGCCGCTCGACCGACATGATCTTCTCGATCGCCGAGCAGATTTCGACGGCGTCGAAGATCATGACCCTCGATCCCGGCGATCTGCTGCTGACCGGCACGCCCGCCGGCGTGGGCGTGCCCAAACAGACCTTCCTGAAACCCGGCGACAAAGTCGACGCCGAGATCGAGACGATCGGCAAATTGTCGGTCGTCATCCAAGAGCCGCGCTGAACTCTCCCTCATTCAAGGAGTGAAAAGCCTATGAAGTCGTTTCTGAAACTCGCCGCCGCCGCGTTGCTGCTGGGCGGCCTCGCGTCGGCGCCCGCCGTCGCGCAGACCGAAATCCGCATTTCGACGGCCGCCCCCGATCAATCGCCGCTGAGCGACGCCTTCCGTATGATCAAGACGCGGATGGAAGCGAAGTTCCCCGGCCAGATCCGCGTCTCGGTCCATACGGCGAGCTCGCTGTTCCGCCAAGGCACGGAATTGCCGGCGTTGCAGCGCGGCAATCTGGAAATGGCGAGCCCGGTGACGTTCGAGATCGAGGGCCAGCTGCCGGAATACGGCGTGTTCAGCGCCGCCTATCTGTTCCGCGACGCCGATCACCTGATCAAGACGTTCCGCTCCGATGTCGGCAAGGAATTCGTCGACGACGTCGCCGCGAAGATGGGCATCGTCATCCTCGACACGGCCTATCTCGGCACGCGCACGGTCAATCTGCGCATGGACAAGCCGGTGCGTCTGCCCGGCGATCTGGCCGGCGTGAAGATGCGCATGCCGCCGGGGCCGGCGTTCCAGATGCTGGCCAAGGCGCTGGGCGCCACGGCCGTATCGATGCCGATCACGGAAGTCTATCTCGGCCTCAAGACCGGCTCGATCGACGCGCAGGACAATCCGATCAACATGACGCGCGACTGGAAATTCAACGAAGTGACCGCGCAGGTGATCCTGACGCGCCATCTCGTCCAGCCGGTGTTCTTCGCGATCGCCAAGCCGGCATTCGACAAGCTCACGCCCGCCCAGCAGGCGGAGCTGCGCGCGGCTTCGCGCGAGGCGGCCGATTTCGAAATCGCCAAGACGCTGGAGGACGAGAAGTCGGCGGCCGACACGTTCCGCGCCGCGGGCATCAAGATCGTCGAGCCGGATATCCCCGCCTTCCGCGCGGCGGTGATGGAGCAGTACAAGGAATCCGGCATGATGGCGCGCTGGAAGCCGGGTCTGGCCGAGAAGGTCGAAGCGATCCGCTGAAACGATGGGCCCCGGCGCGTATCGCCGGGGCCTTTTTCGATCGGAACTGGCGATGTTGCGACGCGCATTCGATTTCGTGAGGGGCACGGCCGAAGCCGTTTCCGCGCTGCTGCTCGCGGCGACTTTCGCGGTGACGCTGGCGGGCGTGTTCATGCGTTACATAGTGAACCGGCCGATTTCCTGGGCCGACGAACTCGGCATGATCATGCTGATCTGGGCGATGTTCATCGCCGACTCCTTCGTCACGAAGGACAAGGATCACGTCGCTTTCGACATCGTCTGGGACGCTTCCTCCCCGCGCGCGCGCCGCGTCATCCTGATTCTGCAAGGCGCTTTGTTCGCCGCGATCTTCGCCTATGCGTGGCCGCTGGTCGCCGACTACATCCTGTTCCTGTGGCGCGAGCGGACGTCGGCGCTCGAATGGCGCCTCGACTTCGTCTATTCGTGCTTCTTGATCTATATCGTCGCTTGGGTCGTGCGTTTGGCCTTCAAATGCTACGACGCGATTTTCGGCGATTGGCGCGCGCAAGTGCGCGATGGCGATCCGGCCGATCAAACCAACAATCTTCTCGGCTGAACCATGTCCGTCGGAATGATGACGCTGCTGTCCGTTTTCGTCGTCGCGGCGGTGCTGCGCTTGCCGGTCGCGGCGTCGATGTTCGCCTCGGGCATCGCCTATCTCGCCGTCACGCGCCAGGATATCGGCCTGCTCGCCGATCAGACGCTCAACAGCACGCTGGGCCTCAGCCTATTGATCGCGGTGCCGTTGTTCGTGCTGACGGCCAATATCATGAACGCAGTCACGATCTCCGACCGTTTGTGGAACGCGGGCAGCGCCTTGGTGGGGCGGTTGCGCGGCGGCCACGGGCACGTGACCGTGCTGATGAACCTCGTCATGTCGTCGATGACCGGCAGCGCCGTATCCGACGTCGCCGGGGCGGGCATGGTCGCGGTGCGCATGATGCGCAGCCAAGGCGGCTATCCCGCCGGTTTCGCCTGCGCGATCGCGGCGTCGGCCTCGCTGCTCGGGCCGCTGATCCCGCCCTCGATCCCGATGGTGCTCTACGCGTTGCTGTCGGGCGCTTCGATCGGCGCGCTGTTCCTGGCGGGTATCGTGCCGGGACTGCTGATGGCGGCGTCGATCTCCGCCTGGATTTACATCGTCGCCAAGCGCCGCGATCTGCCGCGCGGAGATGTGGTGCCGCTGCGCGCCGTGCCGGGCGTGCTGGCGCAGGCGGCCGTGCCGATGACGCTGCCGGTCGTGTTGCTCGGCGGCATCTGGCTCGGCATCTTCACGCCGACCGAAGCCGCGGCCGTCGCCGCGTTCTGGGCGGCGCTGATCGGCTTCGTTTGGTATCGGAACCTGTCCTTCGCGAAATTCGTCGATGTGTTCCGCGAATCCTCGCGCCAATCGACGATCGTGATGATGCTGATCGTCTCGTCCTTCATCGTGAACTATGCGATCACCAACGAAGGTGTCGCCGACGCCGTGGCGCGCTGGTTCGCGGCGAACGAATTCTCGCAGGTCGGGTTCATGCTGGTCGTGAATCTGATGTTCCTCGTTCTCGGCACGGTGCTCGACGGATCGGTCATGTTGCTGGTCTTCGTGCCGATCCTGCTGCCCACGGTGAAGGCGCTGGGCATCGATCTCGTCCATTTCGGCGTCGTGGTGATCGTCAATTTCATGATCGCGATCATCTCGCCGCCCTACGGTTTGATCCTGTTCGTGCTGTCGGCGCTGTCGAAAGTGCCGATGCGCGAGATCAACCGCGAGATCTGGGCGTTCATCCTGCCGCTCGCCGTGGCGCTGCTGCTGCTGATCCTGTTCCCGGCGATCACGCTGTTCGTGCCGCATTTCTTCGGCTACGCGACGTGAGCAATCCCGTCGCCTTCGTGACGGGGGCCGCGCAAGGGATCGGACTTGCCGCCGCCAAGCGTTTGGCCGAGGACGGGTTCCGCGTCTTCGCGATGGACCGAACGGCCGATACGCTCGCCGCCGCTTGCGCCAAGCTGCGCGGGGGCGGGCTCGATGTTCTCGCAGCGCCTTGCGACGTGTGCGATCGCGCGTCGGTCGCGGCGGCGCTCGATCAGGCCGATCGCGTCGATGCGATGGTGACGGCGGCGGGGATCTATAACGACGCGCAATTCCTCGACCTGACCGAGGATCAGTTCCGCCGCATGCTGGACGTGAACGTCGTCGGCACGTTCATTCCAGCACAGGAAGCGGCTCGCCGGATGAAGCCGGGCGGGCGTATCGTCACGATCTCCTCGCGCGGCGCGCTGGGCGGCACACGCTTCGCGCATTACGTCGCGTCGAAAGCCGCCGTGATCGGCCTCACGCGCGCGATGGCGATGGAATTGCGCGCCAAGCAAATCGCCGTGAACTCGGTCGCGCCCGGATTTACAGACACACCGATGACGCGCTCGGCCCCGGCCGAGATGTTCGCGGCCTGGGAAAGCCTGGAGCCGTCGGGCAAGGCCGCGTCGCCCGACGAGATCGCGACCGCGATCGCCTTCCTCGCGTCGCCCAAAACCAGCTTCGTGACCGGCCAGACGCTGTTCGTCGACGGCGGCAAGTCGCTGGGCGGCTTGGGGATCTAAAGCCGGCCGCCTCAGGCGGCTTTGATCTTCGCCAGAAAATCGTCGAGGGCGGCGTTCAGCGAGCGGCTATCATGCGCCAACGCGCTGACTGATCCCAGAACGCGGTCGGCGGCTTCCTCGGTCTTCGTGCTCGAATCGGCGACACCCGCGACGTTCGTGGTGACTTGCCGCGTGCCGGACGCCGCTTGCTGGACGCTGCGCGAGATTTCCTGCGTCGCGCTGCCTTGCTCTTCGATCGCGGCGGCGATCGCCGTGGCGCCGCCGTCGATCCGGCGGATCGCTTCGACGATGGCGTTGATCGCCGCGACGGTCCGCTCGGTCGAGGATTGGATGTCCTGAACCTGGCGCGCGATATCCTCGGTCGCCTTGCCGGTTTGGGTCGCGAGGTTTTTGACCTCCGACGCCACGACGGCGAAGCCCTTGCCGGCATCGCCCGCGCGCGCGGCCTCGATCGTGGCGTTGAGGGCGAGGAGATTGGTCTGCTCGGCGATACCGGCGATCAGCTTGACGACCTCGCCGATTTCCTGCGCGCGCTGCGCAAGGTCGGTCACCAGCGTGTTCGTGCTGGCGGCTTGTTCGGCGGCTTCCTTGGCTTCCTTGGCGCTGGATTGGACGCGCGAGGAGATTTCGCCGATCGACGCGGTCAATTCCTCGGTCGCGGCGGCGACGGAGTTGACGTTCTCGGTCGCTTCCTCAGCGGCCGACGCCACGCTCGACGCGTTGCGGCTCGACGACGTCGCGATCTCGCGCATCGCGTTGGCGGTGCCCGACAGATCGGCGGTCGATGCTTCGAGCTTGCCGGTCAGATTCTTCGCCACGGCGTCGAGATCGGCGCAAAGCTGGGCCAAGGCGGCGGCGCGCTTGACCTGCGCTTCGCGCTGGGCGGCTTGCTCGGCGCCCAAGCGCTCGGCGTTCGCCGCGCTTTCGCGCAAGGCTTCCAGCGCGTCGGCGACGCTGCCGAATTCGTCGGCGTGGCGCCATTTCGGCACCGGCGTGGCGTAGTCGCCGGTACCCAAGCGACCGATCGCGGGGATCAGCGCCGCGAAGGCGGCGACCACGCGGGTGCGCACGGCGAACATCGCATAGGCGGCGAGCGCCAGGACGAACGCCATCACCGCCGCCGAAATCGCGAAGGCCGCGACCGCGTCGGCGCGCATGGCCTCGGCGCGTTCGACCGCGAGGTCTTGGGCGATCGTGCCGATCGCCACGATCTTCTCGAACGGCGCGTTGCAGGCCGCGGTCCATTCCGCCGCCGGTGCGGCCGGCTGGCCGGAACCGAGATTGGCGAGCATCGTGTCCATCCGCGCGATCGATGCGTTGGCGGCTTGCTGGGCTTCCTTGACGGCGCGGGCGAGTGCGGGTGCTGCGCCGGGCCCCTTGACCAGATCGAGCAATTCGTCGAACCGGTTGGCGACGATGGCGCGATAGCCGCCGATCTCGCGATGCTGTTCGGGCGTCATCGCGGTTCCCGAAGCGACGGTCGGGCGCAGATACGAGCATTGGGAACCGAAATTCGCGCGGATCGACCAGCTCGTCAGCCGGAACTGCACGAGTTCGGCGAAGGTGGGGTCCGTGCCGCGCAAGGCCGTCGCCAAGCGGTCCGACGCTTGGTCGAACTTGGCCAGGATGGTGTCGGCCGCCGCGACCCAATCGTTGATGCCCGAAAGTGCGCGTTGCGCGCGCGGCTTGGCCGCCTCGCGGTCGACCGACGCGCCGCGCGCGGTCATTGCCGCCATCAGGTCGCGCATCTCCGCGACGTCGCGCTCGGCGCCGGTCACGCCGGAATGGCGCATGGCGTCGATCGCCCGGTCCACCCGCGCGGCGACCATCTGACGGATTTCGGCGATTTGGGATTTGGGATCGTCTTGCGTCTGCAGGGAAGTGGCGACCGCGCCGCGCTGCTGGCGCAACGGCGACAACGCTTCGAAGATCGCGCGATCGGCTTGGGTCAACGCCGTGACGGTGCCGCTGCTCATAAACCGCGTGGTGGCGCTCCAGATGTCTCCGGCATTCACGTAGATCAGCGCCAAAGTGAGGGCGCCGAACAGCGCCATGATGCGGTTGGAAACCGAAGTCGTGCGGGCGGACGCCATGATGCCTTCTCCGAGTTCGCGGATGATCGCCGGGTGTCGACGCCTCCTTTTTCGCGGGAAGGTCTTAAAAAGATATTGCTGTGCAGCAAGAATCTTCATCCGGGCGCGGCGCACGCGCGGCGGACGGCGCGCCAATTCCCCGAAAAATCGTGACGCCGCAGATGGTTGCCTCGGAAGCCAAGCCCGTGTAGGGAAGGGGCCGGGGAAACGGTGTGTAGCTCAGCCTGGTAGAGCGCTTGCTTTGGGAGCAAGAAGTCGCGAGTTCGAATCCCGCCACACCGACCCGGATTTTCAACGATAGTTGGAAGTCAGTTGGAAAATAGTTGGAAGTCCAACGCGAAGCACTTTATGCAGCGTATATACGCCGCATATAGGGTGGCACCGGATGAAGCTGAAATACGTCTCGCAGACCACGCGACGCAGCGCCAACGGATCTACAGTCACTTACTATTTTTATCGTCGGCCGGGGACGCGTCCGGTCGCGATGGGAAGCGATCCCAACGCTGTTCTTGAGCGCTGGCGCGTTCTTGAAATGCAATTTAATGCCGCCGCAAGCGTTGGCGTGCGCATGCCCGGGACGATCGCGGACTTAATCGCGAAATTTTATCAGTCCGATGATTTCAAGCGGCTTGCCCCTGCCACAAAGTCACTGTGGCGGTCTGCCTACCGCGATCTTGAGAATAAGTTCGGCGAGTTTCCGCCGGATGCTCTCCCCGTTCATGTTGTCCACAAATGGAAGGAAAAGCTGGTCGCAGCGCGAGGGCGAGACGGCGCACGCAACCACTTCGTCGCTTTCCGGCGCCTTTATGGGTACGCCCGGGCGGCAGGGCTATTTAATGGCGAAAACCCGTTTTCAAAGCCGGGAACATTCGGTCAGCGCGTTGAACCGGATAATCCCAAAATTTGGACGGTCGCAGATATCCGGAAGTTCCTTTCGGCAAAACGTACGATTCAGAAGGGCGGAAATCCAAATCTGAAAAATTCAGATCAGCTCCATGATCGAACGCCGCCGCTAGGCATACGCCTCGCGCTGCTTCTTGGGCTTTTCACAATGCAGCGGCTATCCGATGTTTTAAATCTCACCGGCCGGAATATTTTTAAAGATGATGACGGCAAGCTTTGGCTACGAGTTAAGCAGCGAAAAACAAAGCGCCCCGTCGAGTTTCCAGTTCACAAAATTCTTGCTGACGAGCTTGCTCGCCAAAAAATCCAGCCTGGCGATGACCGGCATTTAGTCCGGTCAATGTTTGGTTTACCGCTTGATCGCCAGGCTTTTTATAAGCGATTCCGAATTTGGGCGGAGGCGGCGGGCCTCAATCTCACTTTCAAAGCATTACGTAGCTCAGGCATGGTTATGCTCGCCGAAATGGGCGTGCCAACGCCGCAAATCACGGCTGTTTCAGGGCATTCGATCCACGAAGCTCAGCGGATCTTGGACCATTATATTGTCAAGACTCGCGCGGCCGCGCGCGCGGCCGTGGACGTGATGGAGGATCGTCTACCATCACTCGACGCTCAGCTTCCGCCGCATACCAACTCCGGTCGCGCGGCTCAGCCGGCGCGTCGCCGGACAACGCAGCGAAAACCTTTTTGAGCGCCGAGACACAGTAGATCTCAGCACCGCGCAGGGGCAGAGGCTTGATGTGCTGGCCGAATATATTTTTAAACTCGCTGGCATTCTTCAACCCGACCATCCGCGCCGCTTCGGCGGCACAGATTCCTAGGGTTTCGATTTTTGCCACACGCGTTTGCATGTGATGATTCTTTGGGTTGGAAATGGTGAACCCAAGGATTTCGTTTTGATATCAGTGAAATGATTGATTCAGCGCTGTGAATCTGAATTCCATGCTTGATTTTATGTGACTTGTCACGGAAAATAATTAAATGAAACGCAGGCGCGGGCGGCCTCGGCAAAGCAAAGACATCAAGCTTAGTGCGTCGGTACGGCAGGCTCGTCGTCGCGCGCGTCTGAAAGCCGAAGGTACTACAACGATTACGCTTCAGCTCCCCGTAGCATTTGTAAATCACCTGCGATCTAAGGCGCGGGAGAGCGGACGCACGATCTCGATGGAACTCCATGCGATCATTGCCGCTCATCGGGCGGCGGAAGGAGAGTAGAGAATGGAGATCGATTATGAACACATGCTTCTTAATCGCTTTAAGATGCATTGTGATTTGACGCGTGCGTGCGATCACCTGGAGAGACTAGAAGACCCGATGCGCTTAGCCGCGCTTCGCACTTTTCGGCTATATCGGCCGGGCCGCGCTGGCGGATTGATCCAGTACCTTTTGAAGACAACGAATCAGCCAATCGCCGACGTGCGCCGGGCGCTTATCCACGCGATGGATGATCGTGCCAATGACAGGGGCCGTATGGACGCGCGAGACCAGCAATTCTTCGCCGAGATTCTCGCATTGGATCCCGTTTGATCGTACTCCGAGCGCGCGTCGTTGCGCGCGCGGATTACGGCGGAGCTTGAGGACGATTGCGAAGCTATCAACGATGACGCGCGAGCTGTTGTCGAAGACTTCCAATCATCGTCCGCGCCAGCTAACTACCCGGCATCTGACTTGCCGGGCCGCGAAGCCGCGCATTGCGCGGCGAGCGAATTTACGCGCTCGACATCGAGCGCAGCGAGCCCCCGCGCTTCGCGCGGCCCGAAAATTTCCGATTTTTGTTCATCGCGAATCTCTCCGCGCACTCGCGCGTGGTTTGCGTCAGTCGCGCCAACGAGTTGGCACGCCAGCCGCGCGGAACCACGCGCCACGCGTTCGACCGATCGATTTTCTTTTGCTGAAGCGTACCGACGCCCCCTCGATGAAGTGAAGGGGGCGCGCGGTGCGCTTCCGAGACGCAAAAGGAAATCGATCATGATCCTGGCTCATATGAACAAAAAGGAAGACGGCACTTTTACGGGCCTCTTCCGTTCCGCGACAGTCACTTGCCCGATCGCCATCGCTCCGGCGCGCGAACGCAAGTCCGAAAAATCGCCTAGCCACGGCGTATTCGCGCACGGTGTTCGCATCGGTGCAGCCTGGGCGGGCGTCAGCAAAGCTGGCCGTGAATACCTTTCGGTTCGAATTGAAGACCCCGCTGTCCAGTCGCCGCTTCATGCGGCGCTTGTCGCCACGCCGACCGGTCACGCCCTCGTTTGGGGGCGCTGACCAGCACCCGAAAAGGAGATCGAGAATGTCCGCGCAGATTCTTACGTTTCCGCTTCGCGACGAGCTTCAGCCGCGCGTCTATCCGGATGCAGCGTTTTGGGAGGCCGTCGCAGATACTTATTCCAACCAACTTTCACCCGCGATCGCACGGCGACTCATCGACGACGCACCCGATCCGACGCATCCGCTTGTCGATGTACTGAAGACATTTCTGTAACGAGGTGCCGCGCTGCGCGCGGGGCGAGCTATGCTCGCGTATCGAGCGTTCCTCGCTCGTCGCGCGGTGCGCGCCTCGCGGCCCGGCAAGTGAGATGCCGGGATGTTTAGCTACGCCGGTCGTTTACAAACTGCTTCGGCGATAGTCACGCGTCATCGTTAATAGCTTCGCCTATCGTCCATGACGCTACGTCATGCCCCGCCGCGCGGTTCTGGCCGCGCGGCTCAACATCGCTGGTCGGATTACGTTGCGGGCATCTGGTTCGCGTCCAGAGCCGGGTTTTGAATAGGAAAGGATCGGTAGGGAGTGAGACAGAAAATCGCGAATAAGTATGGTCGACCATACAAAGGAAGGAAGGCCCAATCTCCCCTCGATCCCCTCTTCCCATGGGGGTAAGAGGGGAGGTGAACACCTTTGCACCATTTTCATGGATGCTGGCTCGCTGCGCTCGCCGAGAAGGCGCTTCGCGCCTAAGCTATTAAGAAAGAAAGGAAAAAGAGGGTTTCAGAGAACGCCATCAATTTATATATGTGATCAAGATAAGCCCCTGTTTTAACGAGCTAATCGCCGGATTTTTGGCGGTTTTCGTGTTGCTTTTTAATTCGTTCACGATAACCCTTTGTCCAGGCAAATAAATCGTCCTTTTTCTATCGATTTAAGCAGCTTTAAATAGAAAATCGCGAGACGCCATGTTTTGTATTTTTTCAATAGGTTATCGTGATCACTGACAAAGCGAGTAGAAATTGTCTGTTTCTACCATGACGCGATCTTTTCCAACTCTGAATGGCATTTATTGAGATTTTTCAGAGGCTTATCGTGATCAAGTACATCCAAAAAGAGGAAATAGGTAAGTCTTTTCAATAAGATAAAATATTTGAGAGAAGGCGTTGAAAAAAGGGCGGCGGCGGCGAGTTAGCAATAGGAGATCGCCATGCCGCAAATCCACGTCCGGCTTCAGCCAAATATTTATGCCGCATTAAGCGGGGTTGTTCGTGAGCAGAAGTTGAAAGGTGGTTTGAGTGAGCTTTGCGGGAGCTTGATAACTCGTTTTGTTTTGGATGGATTTGAGTTTTCGAAATTAGACAGCTTGGCAAAGAGAGTTGAGACGATTGCAGATGCTGTCGCGAGAATTGAATCCGCGCCAACTAACGTTGGATTGACGAGCGAGCAAGACCAACTTCTTCGGGTTTTGGCGCGTGCGTCGGCAAAAATCACACAGCTTTTGGAATCTGCCGGAGGCCAAAAATGACGGGCCTAGCCGGAATAGTTGCAGTTGGAGTTATCGGTATTGGTGTTGCCGTGGGCGGCGAGGCTGCCCAACGGTTTTCGCCAATCCATGAGTTAAATAATGTGGAGTATCGCACCTCAATTTATGGATATCCGCTTGTTTACGCGGCGCCGAATTTTTATTCGGCGATTCTAGGGCGCGTAAGTAATCGGCCGTTCTTAAATCAGCCGGGCGTTTGGTCAAAAATTTCAACGCAGGCCAGTATCATTTGGCCGCTTTCGCTTATACCCGCGATTGCGGCGGCTTGGGCGATTGGCAGTGGAACAAGCGTTCGCGTTTCGCGCGAAGGTAAATTTCTTCGCGGCCGAAAGCTTCATGTCGGCAAGGAAGCAATTGTCGAACTAAAGCGCTATCTCAAGTCAGAGATAAAGAAAGACGGCGAAGGCTTACGTGTTTTGGACGCAGCACCGTTTTCTCTTGAGCTCGAATGTAGACACGGTTTTGCGATTGGCGGTGTCGGCAGTGGCAAGACGGTTTACATCCGCCGACTGATAGATGCCGCGCGAGATCGCGGCGACAAGCTGCTAGTTCACGATGTCAAAGGCGACTTCACATCTAAGCTTGAAGGTCCGTTCTTGCTCTTAGCGCCGCACGATAGGCGCTCCGCAATTTGGGACATCGCGCGCGATATCAAAACCGAGATCGATGCAGCCGAACTTGCTTCAAGACTAATTGTTGAGGGGCGCGACCCATTTTGGTCCCAGGCCGCGCAGGCTTTGATGATCGGGTGGATACTATATTTGTTGAGAACACGCGGAGAGAAGTGGGGGTGGAGTGATCTGGCGAAGCTTGCGGAGGCTTCCCGCGACGAACTTTCGGATGTGATGAAAGCTCACTATCCGGCCGCGCTTAACTTTGTAGATGAGGCAAACGCAATGACCAGCTCAGTTATTGCAAGTCTCAAGGCGCCTTTGATGTTTGTTCGCATGCTTGCCCAAGCATGGCCATCAGATGATTTGAGGCCGAGATTCTCATTTAGAGATTGGCTGGTTTCAGACGTTAAAAATGAGCGGACAGTTATATTTCAGTACGCACCTAATTTGCCGAAGTTATCGTCGGTTTGGATTAACTCAGCAGTCCAGCTTTCGGCATCGATCGCCGTTAGCGCGCTATTGCCGGACAATCCGCGCAATGCTGGTTTGAAAGATCAACGTCGTCTTTGGTTTATCTTAGATGAACTCCCGGCTCTCAAAAAGCTTCCTGCCGTTGAAAGTTTGATTGCGATGGGAAGAAGCAAAGGGATCCGTGTCTTCGCGGCAGTTCAATCTTGGGAGCAGCTCGTCGATGTTTATGGGCAGAACGTTGCCGATTCTTGGCTGGCGATGTCGGGCACATTGCTTGCTCTTTATTCAAAGGGAAAGAGCGGTGATCGTTTGTCAGAGGTTTTTGGTGATGCGGAATTTGAAGTCGTCCGCAAAGCACAGACGATAGATGATTCGAGCAAGCGCCGTACCCGAGGTTATACGCCCCAACTTGAAAAGAGACGGGTCTTGCTCCCGGCGGCATTTGAGAAGCTTGGCAAAACGAAATTAGCGAATGGGCAATACGGAATTGGCGGTTACATGCTGGTTGGCGGGGATGGGTTTGAAGTTAAGTATTCGTTTGTCGATGAGAAGATGTATCGCCACGCCACCATGCCGGCCGATTGGACGACGACGCTGAGCCAGGCGGAGAAACCAAATGTTTAAAATCAAGATTCTTAAAGGCGGAAACGCAGATAGTTATTACGTCCATCTTAACGAGGTTGACGGGTATTACACGAAAGAAGAAGAGCCCCCCGGCCGCTGGCACGGCCGTGGAGCGGCAGATTTGAAGATATCAGGCATGGTTCGTGAAAGTCAGTTCAAGGAGCTGATGAATGGTCGCAATGGTGAGCGTCAGCTTGTTCAGAATGCAGGCCGGGAGGGGCGGGTTAAGGGCTTTGACTGTGTCATCGCTCCCCCAAAATCCGTTTCCGTCGGCTGGGCACTCGCCAATCAACAGGATCGGGCCGCAATTGATCGCGCGTTTTCGCGCGCGCGCGATCGGGTAATTGAAAAAATGGAAGCGACGGCGATCACTCGCAGCGGCCGAGGTGGCTTGAATAAGAGTGAAGGCGCTCGGCTGATTATTGGAGGGTTCAGACACGACACCAACCGGGCGAACGAGCCCAGTCTGCATTTTCATTTGGTCGTGATGAACGCGGCCGTACGTGATGACGGCAAAACATCCACTCCAGATTTTTCAAGAGTTTTGCGAAACCAGCGCGACATCGGTGCCGAGTTTCGGCGCGAACTCGCGCGAGAGCTTCGGCACGAGGGATTTTCAACGCGAGAAGTATTGGCGGAGGATGAGAAGGGGAAGAGATATCAGAGCTTCGAGTTGAGGGACGTTCCAGCCGATCTAGTCGCGGCGTTTTCAAATCGTAGTGACGAGATCAAGAAGATAGCCAAAGAACAGGGCGTCGATCGTCGTATTGTCAACCTGAGAACAAGGCAAAAAAAGGAGCCCATCGATCGCAGCCGATTGGAAGCGGCTTGGCGTCAGATCGCACGCGATACAGGCCTCACAAGAGATGGAAAGATCAGTATTAAAGGGACGGGAATTGGAGAACACCAGCCGATTCCACACATCAATCAGCAAGCGACATTGCAAGCTGGATCTCGCGTTGCCGTTGGCACGGCCGCACGCGGTGCTTCGGTTCTGTTAGCGGCTTTGAAATCCAAGGCGAGGCCAGGACAGCAAATTGATGGGATGGAGCGGCAGATAGAAAGAAAATATGAAAGCGATGCGATTTAGATCTTGATATTTTCGTTAGCACTAACTATATTAGACTCACGTTGGCCTTAGAGAGGGAGAGGCATATGAAATCCATTCTCGAAAATTTCGAAACCCTGCGGCGGCTAACGTCCGCTCCGGCAGTCGGTGATCAGGTCGCGGTAGAGACCTCTTTTGGATTTCAGAACGACCGTCGTATCGGAACTGTTTCTGCGGTCCTGTCATCGCATTTGCAAGATCAATGCGATTGGTGTGTCGTCGTTCGTTTCCCTCGTACGCAGCACGGACGCGCAACCAAAAAGTATTTGAGGGTTCACGAATTGCGGGTGGCATAGAGATGGCCACAGTGCGCGTCGGCCGGCCACGCATCGGAAAGAAAATTATGACCGGGGCGGAGCGCGTCGCTGCGCATGCCGAACAGCAACGAGCTTCCGGTAGGAATCGGTTAAGTGTATGGATACTGAAAGAAGCAATTATAGACTTGCGGGAAATTGCAGAAGCGCAGGGTGCCTCTGTTTCGGAGGCGCTCGAGCGAATTATTAGACAAGCAAAATCAAGATAATTGCGCAGCAAAGAAATCAGTTTGGAAAGCATTTAATAGAATAATAATATGCAATCCGCAGTCTAAAGGCGGAGTCATAGAATGTTTGGAAAAACGATTGCGGATGCACAGAAGAAGGTTGCCGATGATCTGCGCCTGGATCTGGCCGAGAGCGGTCGCCGCAGCGCCGAGCGTATCGCCGAGAACTGGGAAGATCACGCCGTTGCGCGCCTGAAGACGATCAACCAACTCACGGCCCACAACGCCCAAGATTACTTCAACTACTTCAACTCCGATATCGATGCCACCGGGGCCGCCGCGGTCCTGAAGGATGTCGATCGGATGCTGAACGAGGTCAAGAACGACCCGAACAAGCTTCAGGTCTATCGCGATGCTCTGGTCGGTGTCGATCGTCCGGATCGCACGGTGAATCGAAATATCCACCGTCGCCGGGTATTCGTGGCCGCAGCTCGGGCGCGCGTTAAGGAGATTGCTGCAGTCGCGACGGCCTATCACAAGCAATGGATCGTCAACCACGAGAATGCTCTAGAAGAGAATCTCGTGGAGGCTGGCCTGATCAAAGTGGTCGGTGGCGAAGTGATCTAAGCCTGGCGGCTCGTTATTATGCGCGCGGCGCATATTCAGATTTTCTAATTTGTACCACGTGCTGATAACGCCAACGTCGGTTTTTGTGTTAGTGATAAACTCAACAAATTCAAATACGGAGACGCGCACGTCGCGCACTTCAACGCGAATTTTTAGCCGCAGTGGCTAAAACTCGTACCTAAGTGCACTCACGTTGACAAAAACGAAAGCTCGCTATCTGCGACTCACAACGTAGATAAGAAAAGAGACGCTCGTACTTTGTGTGTACGAGCGTCTCGCCTTAGAGGCCCTCGGCAAAGGGTCGTGATCTCGGGCGGAGACCGCAAACATCGGATCTTGACCGATGCCTCTCTCCCAAGAATCTATCTCAAAATTCCCGTTAATCAATACGCCTCGCCATGATGCGCAGCGTCACTTTCTGGGCGAGTTCAGCCGTATTGGGCTGCTTAGAAAGCTAGGCGCGCGACGGATTGATGTTGATACCGCAGCGCGCACGCGCCGTGCGCGCGAATCGCGTGATGAGCAAACTCACACTATTGCGAGACGCCTGCGCGCGGGGGGTATTGAAGCTGAACGGCACGATTTCACAGATGTCGTGGCGTTGGGCGCGATCTCCGACCAAACCGCGACGGTGTCGGATCGTTGGCGGAATATTAACTTTCTGCCGGCAATGCAGGTGACCCATGGTGCCCGGCATCGTGCGGAACTCGGGTCGTATCTTTCCCAACATCCCAAAGGATCTTACTGCCAATACTTTGTTTTGACGGGCGGCGAGCGCTGCACAATAGCAGAGATTCCTCGCCGTTTTTCCGAGATGACGCGATCACTTTCTCGATTTGTAAATCGAGCGCGAACCGAATGGCCCTTTGCCGAATTCGTGGCCAGACAAAATGAAGTGACTATCAACGAAGATCGCTTGGCACATCCTCACATCAACGTCGCCGTCATTTTTTTGAATCGGGTACAAGAATCCACACTTATTGAATTCACGAATGCCCTGCGTAGCGCGCTTGGGGGTTGGGTAAAAAACAATCGCCGCATTAAATCGATCGACGAGTTTGTAAAGTACTCGGTGAAGTTTGGTATTGAATTAGATGACGAAGGAATCGAACGCGGCTGTTCATCGCGGCGTGAATCTGTGTTGAACGCTTTGCAACCCGATTTATTTGATCACGCTGACAATCGTGGCGACTATTTGGTTTCGTTATATCACTCCACATTTAAATCGCGCGCATTCGCGGCATTTTCTAGATTCGCAGACTGGCGACGTGACCTAAGGGCTCGCCGTCTTGTTCCACGGCGGATTGGCGATGACTTTGCGCTAGTTCGGATGTGTCCATATCGACCACGAAAAAAAATGTCTGATGAGCAGACTGGTCATATCGGTAGGACAGGCAGAGCTGAGAACATCCTATTAAATTGGGCAATGCCACACGCGCATGGCGATACCGGTACGCTGATCGAACCCACTATTCGTATTCTCAATTTCACGCCAACTCCCGACAGCGCTGATGGCCGAGATCGTTTGATGGTGATTCGCGATCTTCAAAATCACCTACGGACCGCCTGCAATGAGGCAGAGGCCGCACGCCAGCCGCGCATCGACGATAAGGTCGTTGACCTTGCCGAGGCGCGCGCGAAGCGCGCGGAGCGATATGAGGGCGCGCGAAGCGCGGCCCTATATCGTTCACACAAGCACGATAACTGTCCGCCAAACACATTCACGCCGATTGGTCTTCGTGATGAGTACCTACATCACGAATCTGGAGCCGTGTTTACGAAGTCAGAAGCCGAAGCGTATGGCTACCAGCCACCACCATCGCTGTACGGCCCTGAGCCAATCTCGTTTCAAGAATTCCTCGGCTATTTTGGGCCGGCGTCGTCGTTCAAATCTCCGGAACCACAGCAACTTTCGTTTCTGATCGCGTAGGCAAGGGAGGGGCGAACATGCATTTTTCAGATATGAATGTACTTATTATTCGCGCACAAGGCGGTGATCGTCGCGCGTCCGATCAGATCGCACGCCATCTTCTTGCGAAGTTTCATCCGGCAATCGCACGCGCATCCCTCGTTATCGGGAAGCCGGAAGCCATAAGTGCGGCTGGCTTATCAATCACTGTTGCGCTCAAAAAAGTCCGCCCAGGTGATTCCGTCGAAGCATTCTTCTACGCCTGCTTCCAATCTCATTTTATGACTGAGGCGCGCGCAGCGGCGCGCCGTATCCGTCGCGAAGCAGAGGCCGCATCATTCTTTGATGAAAGACATGGTGACGTCGAATCAGAGTTCGCGATCCGCTCGCGGTTCGAAAACGCAACTCTGTCGAAACGCGAGCGAGAGATTGTCCTATCGCGACTACGGGGCGAAACGTTCCAAGAAATTGCGAATTCGCTGCGCGTGTCCGGATCTGCAATTTCAGTCGCCTTCACCCGCGCGCTCAAGAAAATCCAGGTGTCCAATGAACTCGCTTAATCAATTTTTTGCTGGGTCGGGGCAGGGGTTTGCAAATACGATTTTTGCAAACATCATCAGTTCGCCAATCGGCGATGCTTTCCAGTATTTCAATATCGTTCTTTCAATCTTCTCGATTTTTGTAATTGGAAAACAGATAGCCGCGCGAGCGCTGGCGACTGGGGAAACGGCAAAAGCGACCGGTATGACGGCGCTCGCAATTCGCCTTGCGATCTTGCCGCTTTTTTGCGTCCCAGCAGTCGGCGGAAAGCTATCGATTGCGCAAGCCGGCGTTTTAAAAGTTGCCGAATATGGCTCAAATTTTGGTGACTTCATTTACTCGAAGATACCAAACCTGCGCGATTCGATTTCTGTTTCTTTTTTTCCATCATCGTCGAACTCTACTGCTGCCAAATTGAACTACTCTGCCGATGTAGCCGAGTTGGTCGGAAAAATTTATAAGCTTCGATATTGTCAATATCGTTTGAGTTGGCTCAACTTTGATTACTCCGTCCCGCCGGTCACATCCCGAGTAGTCGCGGGCGCTACTGTTTTGAATTTTGGCGGCCCCGCGCAACAGCGAACGCCGGCCAATATATGCGGTTCGATTACTCTGCCTCTCTCTTTAAACGATCCTGAAAATGGCTTCATGTCGAGAATTGGAAACGCAGTGTTTTCATTCTCGAACTCGGTTGCGGACGAAATTTTAGACGCGCATAAGCTGGCAATTCAGACTGCAATTGGGCAAGCGGATGTCGCCTTACGTCAAGCGTTTCCTCAAAACGAAATCTGGACGCCGGAGAGGTGGACTCAACTTATCAACGCAATGCAGACAACTGCCGCCGACTATCAATCAAAAATCTTTTCGGCCGGCGGCGTCGTTTTTGCTGATGGCGACAGTAAGTCAAAGTCGACAATTCTCGATCCACGATTTGGTTGGCTGGGGGCGGGTTTTTCCCTTACGGCCCGATCAAATCAGGTCGCGGGCCGCGTGTCAGCGTTAACCTGGCGACCCGCAGTCTCCGTCCATAACGTCGAGCGGGTTTATCCGCTTACAAATTTTCCACCTGTGTATCAGAACGTCGATCTTCAATTTAATTATTCTCTACAGGTGGCAGGTCTGACGAAGGTTGCCACGGGTGCGGCGGCGGGAGGTATGGGTTTGGAGACATTTCTAAACGGCGGTGACATCCGGGCCGCCATAGAAATGATGTCGAATCCTTATAGCGATGTGTTCGACGTATCTGCGTCTGTCGGACCGCTGCTAACAGCTTCTGCGGCGGCGGGTCTTGCCGCATATGCGGCTGTGAGCGTATTCATCCCGGGAATTGGTAGCTTCGTTTCCATTGCGCTCGGCACACTGGCGATCGCCGGGCAAAGCCTGACCGTGGTCATTCCCTTAGCCCCAGCAATTGCTTGGTTGTTTATAATTTTGGGTTGGTTTTCGAACGTCCTCATCTTGTTTTGTGTCGTTAGTTTTTATGCTGTTTCATTAGCGAGCGATGAAACGGAAAATCCACTTTCCGGCAAGGTCGCCGAGTTACTTGCGCGCGCGCTAATCGTGATCTTCACTCCAGCTCTGCTCATCGTTGGTCTCGCATTAATTCTGCCGGCGATCAAAATTGGTTGGTTTTTTGTCGTCTCTTCGATTGCGCCCGCCGTTCAAAATGCGACGTCCGAGTCAGTAGTCGCATCCGCTATATCGCTCATTTTGGTCGTCCTGATCGTCGTGAGCTTGATTTCTTTGATCGTCTATTTTTCGCTTGCGAAGGTCGCTTCACTCGCTAAGTCCGCTGCTGAGATCCTCGAAAGCACGGGCGGCGGCTCATTGTCAGTTGGAGAAAGGGTTACGGGCGGCGAATCTGTTTCTGCCGCCCCCGGCCCGGTCGGCAGCGGTGCGCGCCTGCCGAGTCCCCAAGGCACACCTGGAGCGCTCAGGTTAGGTGGGCAAACATCCCCGCTCGCAGGCACGAATGGAGGCACCCCCGGGGGTATCGATAGGAATGCTGGGCACGTCAGCGCCGTGACAAAAGGTTCTCCAAAATAATTTCGAGGGGCAGGTTGAAATAGTGCGTGCGGCGGCGAATTACTTGTATGGAAGCCGCTACAAAAGATGCCATTTTTTCGCTAGTCGAGACCGTTGCCTTCGTCGTCGGGCTTGGGTTCGGCGGATGGGCTTTTGTCCACCTAATTCGACAACATGTTCAAAAAGCACTTTTTGCATTTCTGGCCGGTGTCACGCTGGTTAGTCTTCAGAAGTTTTCCGAAGTTGCACGCCAAACTTTTTCACTTGCTGGCGTGAGCGTTGCGAGCACGGTCGGCGCTCAGGATTCAAGCTTAGTTGCCGCTTTAAATTCGATCGACTTCACATTCGCCATCGTTGGGTACGTTTTCTTCTTCCGATCAATCCTCTTATTTTCAAGAATTCCTGACGGCCGGGCACGGACCTCCGATGCGGTTGTCGTCTTGCTGTCCGGGGTCACGCTCGTAAATCTTGGAAGCGTTCTTCAGATTCTTTTGAAGGCGATGCTACCCGCATGACGATTTGCCTCATCTATTTGTTTCCCAAATTGCGCCATCAAGTTCGCGCCGTGCGATTTTTTGTCCGCAGATTGTCGAGAATTCAATCATCGCAGCGGCGCGATCAGCTCGCCCGGGAATACGGATTTGCGGATTTTGAAACAACAAAAAACTACCTTCAAAAACTTTGCATTGATCGGACTAAAGCGCGCCGAGCCGAAACTAAGAAAATAAAAATCTGCAAACGGAACCTATCATTTTTGAAACGCGAGCTGCGATATGTCGATTGATAATGACCTCGATATCTTGAATCGGTTCGTTGGCGACGAACCCGAACCTATTTCAAATCCAGAGCCTTCGCCTGAATCTGGCTCGGAAGGGCTCGACATAGCGGAGTTGATTCAGCTTTCCGATGAACCGCCGGCACCTGTACAGCCAGATATGCGTGATGACGATATCGAAACACTAAAGTTTCGATTACAGGCGGTTGAAATCGCACTCGATGACGCGCGGGCAAAATTGTCGGCGGCCGAAAAGGTGGCCGACGAACTCGCGTTCTTCCGGCATCCAAATTTTTCGCGGATCAAAAAACACGCTCAAGCAGGCGGGCAGATATATCTTTATCCAATCGGCATTTCGCAAGTCGGTCGTGAAGCCATCTACATCGCGGCCAACCAAATTATGGAAATTCAAAACCGCGCCGCATTGGAGAAATACGTTCCGATTTTCGATGTCAAAATCATCGACATCTCAACTCAAAACAGGAGCCAATAATGCCCCATGTCGATTGGACAAATGCACATAGATTCCGCATGGGGGCGATCGTAAGTGCGGCGTGTTCGTGCCTGCTTTTTGCTCTCGCAGGCGCGTACCTGTCGGCTGGCGATGCTGCCTGGGGCGCACTATGTCTGATGACATCCATCGCATTCTCAATTCGTGCCCGAGCGTCGGCAGCGCGATGCGCCGCCGCACTCGCCGGGTACTCCATGTCACCTTCGGCAGCCCTGAAGGAATGGGGTGGCACATGGAGAATTTTGTTTCCGCCGAAGGCCGTGATCCTGCCCCCCAGTAAGTAAAATGGAGCTTCAGATGACCACAAGTATCGACCTGTCCGCTGCTCGCGAAGCCCTCTCGAAAATCGTCGTTGAGGATTCGCGAATTTCGGCGCTCCGCGAATTGATGCCGGACATCCGAAACTCTCTAAAATGTGGTGCGTCGATCAAGCAAATTTTGGCGGCTTTAGCCCCGAGCTTCGACGGCGACGAGCGATTTGTCGCGCGCACGATCGCCGAACTTCGACGCGCGAGGGGAGGGCGGCGAAAGAAATCTGCCGCAGGGGCTCCGCATTCGCCCCCTAACGCCGCGCAACCGGCGCGCAAGACCTTGACCTTAAGCCGGCCGGCAACGCCCAGGGCGGAGGCATAAGATGGTCCAGATCATTAATCACGCTGACGATCATGAACAGATCAAAGCCGCTCGACTTTTCCTTGAACAGCGCGGGCTGCTCGTCATGGATTTACGGCTTGCACCGTATCCGATCGATCCGACCGCGCCTGATCCAGAGAGCTTTTCTTCTTCGTATCACCCAAACTTCGAAGTCGGCTGTGCTGGGCAACCGCTAGGCTATCTGCCATTGCGTGTCGTCTGGATCATCGCGATCAGCATGATGGCGTTTGGGATCGGAATCGCTAATCGTATTTCTTAAATTCCACACGGGCTTACTTTAGTGCTCGTGATGGATCTTCGGTTGGCGCCACATTCAATTGATCCAAGCGCAGCGCAACCTGAGCGTCTCTCCACCTAGTCATCGCACGACAACAAGCCTTATAATTTTCAAGTCGGCCTTACTGGGGCTCCCTTGGATTTACGCTGATGCGATATTTTTGGGTAATCGCTTTTGGTTTTTTGGAGCCGGATTCGGGGTTGCTAAAAATCTCGCTGGATAAGGAATCTTATAGAATAGTTTATCAAGTGATTGATTTATAATGATAAAATATGCTTTTTTGCCGTTATGTGTAGCCTATAAAATTCACGTAAGTTGGTGACTTGAGAATGGATCGCCAGTGACTAAGTTTGTTAGTCTCGCATGCAAATAAGCACTTTTGGGGGTTTAACGGGTGGCCTGGGTTCCAGAGCAGTTTCGTTTTTCAGCTTTTCATGCTCCGGGGAAAATAGCACTTCCGGATTGGAAACAGATTTTCGGCGCCGAGCCAGATTCCATCCAAGAGCACCCCAAAAGCGGTGTCACGTTTCAAACTGGCGATTGGGCCGGCGTAAAGCTCCGCTATGCTGCTTCAAAAGAGCGAATTGATTGGGTTGTATTTCCAAACGTTGAGGCTATGCAGGTGCCTGCAAGCCTGCCAGGCGTTGGTGATTTTCCAGCCAAAGCTGAAGAGTTTTTAGCTACGATTCTGGAATCCATCTCCATCGAGAACCAGTTTGTGCGTGTTGCATTCGGGGTAATCCTAAATGAGATTTATCCAGATTTGGCTTCAGCCGGCCAACAATTGAAGGAAAAGTACCTTCGCGCTTACGGCGTGCCTTTGGATGATCCGGAAGACTTCTTTCTTCAGTTTAATACCCCTATCAAGAGCGCAAGCCTTGACGGATTGAGGTTAAATCGCTTGCTAAAGTGGCAGGTTGTTCAGACGGGGGTGCTTGAGGTTGAAGCAGCAATGACGCCGACGGCAGGTCAACCACAAGTGCAAGCGCCGATTTCTTTGCTAAAACATTTAAGATTAGAAATCGACGTTAACACTGATGCTGCAAGGCGAACGCCATTTACGGCCACGCAGCTAAAAGGACTTTGGCCAGAGACTCTCTCCACTGCGAGCGCGATCGCAAATAATGGAGTGGGGGGATGAGCCCAAGTGCATTGCAAAACTATGCCGAGCTTCGGAATCGCTCGTTCCCGACATTTGTAGCTATACAGAGTTGTGGAAACCGTACAAATTTGAGAGACGCTGAATATGATGCGCCACTCACTCAGCATTCGTCAGATGGTTCAACGCGCGGGAGCGTTGTTGTCGCTTTAACCGACAGACACCCCATGAAGTTCACGGCGCATACAGCAACGTCTTCTGTTGATGCTTCGATTTTTCAAGCTTTGGCATCTGTTTTTATAACATTTTCATCAACTGAAAATATTTCAACGCCTGAGGAAAATACTTTTTATGACAACTCTTATTTGAAGTCTCTTTTTGATTTGATGTCTCATGCAGAAAGTCCAGAGCAAGACTATTCGAATAGTAGCTTAGACATCCTAGGAGAAATTGCAGATGGTAATTTTTTCGACGTTCCATCTTCGATGGAACCTGAGCTAACACGTGCTCTTGATTCTGCAACCGAAGGGCGCAAGCTCTCGCCAGAAGAATGGGCTAATAAACTAATTCAGGACGTTCGCGGCTTGAGAGATCGATAGAAGCATGTCTGGGGCTCCATCGTTAAAATCTCAGTGTCCAGAAGAGTGGAATTACGACGCTCACCCTCAATATTCTGAACAATTAATTGACCAAAAACTTAAACCGATTCTAATTAAACTTAAGTCTGGTACCGCCTCAGATATTAAAGCTATCTGTTTCGATTCTAGGCCTATTCATGGGCAAATTTTTTCCGATTTAACCCCGGTCGGTATGCCATATTTCGCAGGTAATTACAGAGGTACTGAAGGGTATGAGTGCCTAAAAAGAGATGTCAAAATCTTCGGTAAGAAGGGAGCGCCGTGGCAGCGTGTAGCCGCCGAGATGTATAAACATCATGAGCTGCACCAGAAGGCAGTTCACTCACTCATCATAAAACACTCTGCTGGTTACTTTGTAGATCCACGCAAGTTTCTTTTTAACTGTGCGTTAGTCGCTGCTGTTTTTCTTGAACATTTTTATAGGATCCACCCATACGCTGATGGTAACGGTCACGCGGGAAGGGTTAGCGTTTGGGCTTTGATGGGCTTATTTGGGTATTGGATGAAGCACTGGAAATTTACGGAGCGGCCACCTGAAATTGACGAAGCAATTGCCGATTTCCAAAACACAAGAAATCCTCATAAGTTGGTAAACGTTTTACTTAAAGGAATATAGAGTGTGGCTACGGTTAACGTGGCCTGGGTCCGTGAATTTCTCCCGGTAGGAGTTAGAGTTTGCCATGACAGGCGAGCGAACGCTGAAGAGCGTTTAAAATCATCGAGATTCCGAAAAGCATGCCAAAATCTTCCAACCGTCGTTAAATTATTTTAGTTTTATGTTTTATTAATCTGAGTCATTGAAATCTCGAATGCAGCCGTGGGAGCACTTTTAGTTAGCTCTTAACGCCTCGAATGCCAAGGCGGCGAGTTGCATGCCGCTGCCAGATGCGACCATGTGCAGCCCAGTTCTTGCCGATCGAGATTGCTTGATCAGCATTTGTGCGAGCGGAAGCTTGACGTTTTCAGCGGGGTCGTTGCTTGCATAACGCGCCGCAGCGAGTTGGGCTGCTGTATTCTCATCAATGAAAAGCGCTCGACCAGCCGTGAAGGCGCCGGCTAAACAGAATATGATTCCCAGCGCATTCCAAAGAGCGCCGGAAATTAAGAGATCAGCGAGGGTGGGTAGCATGAAACTTCTCCATCTAGCGCGGCCGATACGGAATTTCGGATGGCCTAACTCGCTCGGTAAGTCGAGTGCGGCCATTTGCAGCGCACATACGCTTAATAGTCCGTAACGCGATTGGCGACGCTGCGCTAGGACCAATGACAATTCCGCTGATCAGATCTTCCAGCTCAATTTTTTCACCATGAGGGCTGGCGAGTTCATCGATCGGCAGCTTTAGTTTTGGCTCTACGCCACGGGGGCCGAGATTGTATCCAAGGTATTTCTTGAAAATGCTCTCTTTATCACGACTTGGCAGATATACGGCGCGCCACTCGGCTTCGTCTTTGAATCCAATATCCTTCGAGTAGAGTGCAAACATCTTGATTCGTTCGAACCAGTAGTATGCGGCTCGTCGCACGTCATTTGCAGACAACTTATGCTTTCCGAGTTCGGTGCAGAACTGAGCGGTAATGCCGTTGATCCACCCTAGACGTTCTTCTTTGGAACCATAGAACACCGGCGCGAGTACAAGCGGTCCGCCTCCAGGGGCTTTCACGCCAGAAGTATCGAACTCAATTGCGATGCCGTGGCCGTCAGCTCCATAGCCGCGCCACATTGCAAGCTTGCCGTGGCGATCAGTGTCCAAATGCCTACATAAGCAGATTATGTAAACGTCAAACGCTTCGTTCTCATCGAATGCTTGAAAGAACTCATCGACGGCAGCATGAAATTGCGAGGCGAGATCTTGCGACTTCAGCGCTTCGTTTAGTTCGGCGCACTGCGGCAAGATTCGTAGTGCCTCGAGCACGCCAAATCTCAATTCCTCCAAATCGTTCATAAGGAGGGGATGCGATAACCAGATTTGTCCGGTTCGCAGGATGCTTTCTAAGACGGTTGCGCTGGTGTAATGCGCCAGAACCGGCTTCACCTTCGTATAATCCGAGTCCTCTTTGACATCTCGCCAAAGGATTTCATTCAAAGACCGATCGAGAAGAGGGATTTCAGTTTCCATTTTGCCTTCGTTTGTCGTTTCGGTTTTTGGATCTTGTGGAAGGAAAACCCATTTTGGGGCATAACACGAGGTAAGAAGGCTACAGTTGGTGATGGTAGCACTTGTACGCTATCGTTGCTTTGCTACTGGGTTGGGAATTCTTCCCCAAAAATATGCCAAAATCTTCCAACGATCATTGAAATCGTTGAAAATTTAGGCTTTTTGGGAGCAAGAAGTCGCGAGTTCGAATCCCGCCACACCGACCCGGATTTTTGATGGCAGTTAGGAGTTAGTTGGAACTGGCCAATATCAAATCAGCAAAAAGTGCTGAAAACTCAGGGGATTATCGCCTTGGTGGCTATGGTTTACTAAAAATAGATATATTTTTTGAGGCTACGACAACATCACTTGGCGACGTCACTCTAAATGCTCCATCGTCCGAACCAGAGTAACCTGGGCAAGAAATTTTATATCCCAACCAAAAGTCTTGGCCAATCGCGCCTGAGATACTGAATTTATCGAGACTAAAGACCTGCCCTCTGAAAATTGGCATGTGTTCCGGAACCATCATATTTTGATGGTACGAGTGTGCTGGAATCAATGTGTCTTGAGAATTTTTGAACGCTCTTTCTGTTTTAGTCAGCAACGTATCTTTCTTTGTCGAAACGTTTAATCCTTTATCGATGAAAAGAAAAACTGTGGAATAAAGTATTGGCTCATCTTTTGTGTTGGTGATCGAAAAACTTAGTGTCGCATTGAAACTTGTATCGTCGGATGCTCCCAAATTAATTCCTGCCCTGATGATTGGGTGGGGTTTTGCTTCACGCCGCAGGGCATCCCGAATCTCGTAATCTTCCATTGGTCCAACGGTGAAATTTCGTCGGCGGTAGTATCGCCTGTCACTCGCTTGATGGGGAGCCGCAGAGATCGCTTGCTCCACGTCTACGACGTATGCGCGGCCTCCGGATGCCAATTGTATTTCGTGCACTATGAACTTCTCTAGCTTAGGGAAAATGCTCGAAAGCAGAACTTGTTCAAGCCACTCTTTCGTAATATTTGGGTCTAACACCCCGGTATCGACCCGATCCGGAACTCTTGTTCCATTGTCAGTTTTTCTTTCACAAATGCCGTAGATAAGACGGCCACCGGCCGAGTTCGCAAGTGCGGATACGTCCTTGCTGATTTCAACGGTTAGATCTTTGCTTAGGGCGGCGGAGGCCTTGTATTCGAGGGTGAGGGATTCCACTACTCCGCCGTCGACAAGAGCTTGGAGCGTGGCATGTGTCCACACTTGGACCGGTAACATGAAGATGCTCCTCAACTTGGCAAATTGACGCAAGCTCAATTGGAGGTATTCAAGCGCCTATTCATTTAGGTACACTAGGCGTGTGCGATTTTAGAGATATTAAAATATATAACTTTCTCTGACAGCATTTAAGTCTTTCATTGGAAGCAAGAAGTCGCGAGTTCGAATCCCGCCACACCGACCCGGTCCCGCTTAAAGCCCGCGCCAGATTTCCGGATTGAGATTGTCCGCGTCGTAGCGCGCCAAAGCCGGATGGGGCATTGGCCGCTGCTGGGCCCCCATCAAAATCGCCTGAATTTGACGCGCGCGGTGCATCGCGGGCGTGGCGACATTGGCACTTTCGAGGAAGTCCCACAGCACGGCCGAATTTGCGCTCGCGTTGAACCCGGCGGCGAAACTGGCGTTCGAGACGAACGCCTCGATCAGGCAGGCGCTGAACCAGTTGCCGATCGCGCCCGCGGTCAGTGCTTCGTAGCGCACGAGGGCGGGGATCAGCGGCTCGTCCGGCATCGTTGCCGTCCCCGCCATGACCGCGTCCAACGTCCGTCCGAGCGCGTCGATCATCGCGCCGCGCCGGCCCGCCGCACGCGCGATCCGCGCATAGGTCAGTGCGCGCGAGAAGCCGGGCCGCGCCATATAGGCGATTTTGGCCAGGCGCTCGGCTTCCAGGAAATCAGCGACACGCAACGGCAAGGGCCGATCGGCGTGGCGCGCGCGTTCGAACCGCGCGATTGCCGCGATGTATTCACCCGCCGCCGGCGCTTGCGGCGCGCTCAGATTCAGCGCGACCGCCGGGTTCAACGCGAGGACCGCGATGCGCGATCGGGCGAGGGCGACGAACGGCGCGGGATCGTCGAGCGGCTCGGCTTGCGGCACGTTCTCCACCAGCCTGCCCTCGGCGGCGAGTTGCTTCGCGCGTCGGGGCAGCGCGCCGAACCCGTAAGCGAGAAACGGGTCGGCATCGGGTGCGTTAAGGTCGAGCGGTACCAGCGCGTTCGGGCCGGGCAGCAAGGCGTAGAGTGCGAAACCCTGCGCGATCAATTCGTGCATCGGGGCCAGATTGCGCGTGGTGTCGGCGTTCACGATCTCGCTCATGACCAGCGGCGCATGGCGCGCCAGCGCATTGCGGCCGCCCTTCAGCGCGTCGGCTTCGCCGCCTTCGAGATCGAGTTTCAGGAAATCCCACGTGTCCCAGCCCAACCCGGCGATTTCGTCGTCGAGTGTCACGACCGGCACGTCGAGCGCGCCGCCTTCGGCCAGGCGCGCATTCTCCGAATGGCCGGAAATATCGAAACGCGCAGTGCCGGTCGCGGCCCCCAGCGCCACGCGGCGGTGATGCACGCGCGCCGACAGGCCGTTCAGCGCGATGGCGCGCGCACCGCGATCGGCGATCGGCGGATTGGGCTCGAAGGCCAAGACCTCGGCGCCCGCGCGCGCCAGGGTCAAGGTATAGACGCCGAGATTGGCGCCGCCATCGACCACGCGCCAGCCCGGCCGGACCAGGGACCGCATGAAGGCGAACTCGTCTTCGAACCAGGTCTCGCGTTCCAGCAGGATGATCGTCGAGGTCGATGTCTTCTCGCGCGGACATATCGCGACGGAGCCATCGGTCAAACGCAACGCGTATTCGTCGTCGCGCACGGGATCGGCGGACGGCGGCGGCGGGGCATCGGCGGCGAAGGCGGCGGCACGCGCGGCGAAATGGCGCGGATCGTTGGCCCAAACGGGATGGCCCGCATGGCGTTCGATCGCGATCGGCGCGCCGGGTACGGTTTGTCCCAGGAACGCGTCGCCGGCGAGAACAAGAACCGGCGAAGCAATCTCCTTCCACAGATGGAGATAATCGCGGCCATCGGCCTTACGGCGATGCGGATCGTAGCCGGTGAATGCGCCGAACGCCGCAATCGCCGGATGGTCGGGCGCAAGACCAACCATCGCGCCGGCGGCGTACTCGGCAATGCCGGGATACTCGCCGGGCGAGAAAACGGGATCGTCGAGCACCAAGGCGCGGACGATCGAGGGCCGCGTGCGCGCGATCAGTGCCGCCACGACGGCGCCCAGCGAGATGCCGTAGATCGTGATCGGCGTGCCCGCGAAATCCCGCGCGCACAACGCACCCAGAACATGCGCCAGCCGTTCCGGCGTGGCGGTCGGCGACGGCGCTTCGCCGTTCGTCCCCGGTTGATCGAAGGCGACGACGGAAAAATGCCGCGCGAGCGCCGCGATCAGCGGCGAAACGATGTCGATATTGCCCATCGTTCCGGGCACGAGAAGCAAGGGCGGTAATCCCGATGCGGTTTCGAAACGCGCGCAGACCAGCGCCGTGCCGTCCAAGTCGACGTTAAAATTAAGTCGATTCATCTCGGCGCATCCGCCGACAGCGCCGCGATCATATCCGCGCGCGCGGCGCGCACGGCGACGTAGTTCGCGTTCTCGAAATCCTCGTCGGCCAGCGAATAATCGGCGAAGCGCACGCCCGACGGGCCCGCCTTGCCGACGCGGTAGCCGAGATTCGTCAGCATGAAATGGAAGTCGATCAACAGCCTGTGGGTCAGGATGTTGACGCGGCCATATTCGAATTGCAGCGCTTCGATCCGGCCTTCGTTCAGCATCGCGCCGAACCCGTCGAAGACGAGATGTTCCGCGCCTTCGACGTCGATCTTGGCGTAGTCGATGCGCGCGACACCGTTCGCGGCGGCGTAGCCGTCGGCGCGGCGCACCGGGCAACGCACAACGCGCGACGGGGCCGCGTGCGGAAACGGCGCAATCGAAGCGAGCTCGTCGAACCCGGCATAGATGTTGATGTCGATCTCGCCATCGACATGGGCGAGGCCGAACGGATTGGCGTGCACGCGTGGCTCGTTCGCGAAGCGCGCGGCATAGTGCTTGAACGTGTCGGGTACCACTTCGAACCCATGCACCGCGCAATCGGGCCAATGGGCAAGGGCCGCCGCCGTCCAATTGCCGCGATTGGCGCCGATATCGAACGCGACACGCGGGCCCAACGGCGCAAGGGCGCGCACGATGCGCGCTTCGCCGGAGATTTCCAACGCGGCCCCCTTCGCGGGCGGCGGCGGGGCGAGGCGTGCGGCACGCCCGAACAATCGCGCGAGTTCCGCCAATTCGCCGTTGTCGGCGCGCGCGGCCAAAGCGCGTGCGGCATTCTCGAAATCGGCGTCGGGGGCGGCGTCGCCCAAGGCGAGGGCGAGTGCGCGGCGGCGAAGTTCGGCGAGGTCGTCGGTCATGATCCACCAAATATCGCGCGGCGCGCGAAGGCGCGATAGGCGCGTTCGAGGCGGCGCATCCATCGCGCTTCGTCCACGAGGGCCGAATGCTTCATCCGGTCCGGCAATTCGGCGCGCAACGCATTGCGCCACGCGACGTCGGCGGCGAGGCTGGCGGCGACGCGTACATAGTCGCCGAAATTCGCCGCGCGGCAACGTTCGAGGCCTAGCGGGGCGAGGATCGCGCCGCTCCAGCGAGACATCATCGTGTCGCCGGTCAGCGACACGACCGGCACGCCCATCGACAACGCCTCGAACGTGCTGGTCGAACCGTTGAACGGGAACGGGTCGAGCACCACATCGACGCCGTCATAGGACGCGAGATGCGCGGCGAGATCGGCGACATAGGGGCGCACCGCGACGCGCGCGGGATCGATGCCGGCCTTGGCGAAATGCGCCTGGAAGCGCTGGCGGATTTCCGGTTCGTCCATCGCACGCGCATGACCCAGCAGCAGCGTGGCACCTTCGACCGCGCGCAAAACTTGCGCCCAAGTTTCCAGCGTGCGGCCGTTGAGCTTGGTCGGGTTGGAGAACGACGCGAACACGATCGGCGCGGTCGCCGCGCGCGGCGCCAATGCGCGCGCCTCGGCGAGCCATGGGTGGATATAAAGATTGGGCAGGCGCATCACGCGCTCGGCATAGAACTCGCCGCCATGCCGGGGAACCAAGTTCCGGTCGGCGATCAGATAATCGATCGCGGCGATGCCGCTCGTCGCCGCATCGAACAGGCTGACCTGGACGGGGGCCGCGCGCCGCCAGGCGAGGCCCAGGCGGTTTTCGTCGAAATGGCCGGCGACATGCACCAGGATGTCGATCCCGTCGCGCCGCACGATTTCCGCAAGCTCCGCGTCGGGCCGGGCGGCGAGATGGTGCCAGCCATCGGCCATCGCGGCGAATTCGCGCGAGACGTCGTCCTCGCCGAAGGCGAGATTGTAGCCGTAGATCGCGAAGTGCTCGCGGTCGGCGGCGCGGAACAAAGGCCGCATCGAGCGCGCGACCGGATGGCGGCGGAAATCCGACGAGACATAACCGACGCGGATTTTCTCGCCCGTCTTACGCACCCACGGGGCGGACGGGGCGGTCGTGCCGTCGCGCATCGCCTCGGCGAAGTCGAGATGCAGCGCCTTGCGCCGAGCGAGCGTTAAATCGGGATCGTAGAGCGACACGGCGATGCGGTTTTTGAGCGCGCGCAAGCGGCCGAGCTTCGCGGCGGCGGCGAACAACGCATCGGCGGTCGCGTAATCGTCGAAGAGCGGCAGCAGCGTTGCCAGCACATCGCAGGCGGCGGCGATGCGTTCGCGGCGCACCATGTCGAGTGCTTGCGCCTGTTCGCCCAGAACGCGCGCGACATCGCCCAGGCGTGCACCGGGTGCGGCACCGATCATGTTGCGCAAGGCGCGGCTCAGCACCGCGATCGCGGCGGCGGGCTTGCCTTGCAGATTGGCGAGTTGTCCTTGCGCCATGTCGACGCGCGGATCGTCGGCCGGGGCGTGGCGCCGCATCGCGTCGAGCGCTTCTTGCGCCGAGGCCGCATCGTTGCCCGTGCAGTACGCGGCGATCAGGCTCGCCCAGGCGTCGAGATGGCCGGGGGCGATCTCCAGGCATTTTTTGTAAGCGGCGATGGCGCCCGCCGAATCGCCGGCGACGAAAAGCAACGTCGCGAGGGCGAGGTGATGGTCCGGGGCGGCGGGATCGAGTGCGATGGCTTGGCGCACATGATCGAGCCCGCCGCGCAGATCGCCGTCGTTCGCGAGCAGCGTGCCGAGCGCGAAATGGGCGCCGCCATGGCCCGGCTCGCGCGTCGTCGCATCCCGGTAGTGGCGCATCGCCGCCGCGCGGTCGCCCGCGAATTCGGCGATCTGGCCCAAGCCCATCGGCCCGAGCGCGGAGGCGGGCGCGATTTCCGCCACGCGGGCATAGGCGCGGGCGGCGTCTTGCGGGCGGTTCACCCGGCGCAGAACGGTGCCCAAATGCAGCCAGGCCCCCGCGAAGGCGGGCTGCAACGCGACCGCGCGTTCGAGCGGCGCCACCGCATCGGCGTCGCGCCCGCGCTGATGCAGCGTCAAGCCCAGCAGGTTCAGCGCGTCGACATTGTCCGGTTGCAGCGCCAAAACCTGCTCGTAGAAACGCGCGGCCCCGTCGACATCGCCGGCGCGATGACGGTCGAGTGCGGCGTTGAGCAGGGCGGGCACGTCCATAACCGCCAGTATGGACATGATTCGGAATGATTCTCATAATGCCACGCGATGGCGAACGCAGACTCCGACGCGCTCTATACGGGCAAGAAGATCCTGGTCACGGGCGCCACGGGGCTTTACGGCCGCAATCTCATTCCCCGGCTTTTGGCGAAGGGCGCCACTGTGCGCGCCGTCGCGCGGCGCATTCCCGCCACGGGTTTCGGGCCGGATGTGGAATTCGTCGCGGGCGACCTAAAGGAGCCGGGTTTCGCGCGCCAAGCGGTCAAAGGTTGCGACGGCCTGTTCCATATGGCGGGCACGCGCGGTTCGATCGGTATCCAGATCAAGCGCGCGGCGGAGATGCTGCACGACAACACGCTGTCCTGCTTCAACGCGCTGAACGCGGCGCGCGAAGCGGGCGTGGCGCGCGTGGTTTACGTGTCGACCGTATCGGTCTATCCGCCCGGCGAGCGTTACGTGGAAGACCAAGCATGGTCGGCCAATCCGCATCCCGGCAACGAATTCGTCGCCTGGTCGAAGCGCATGGCCGAAAAACTGATCGAAGCGTTCGAGGTGCAATACGGCGCCAAGAACTTCGCCATCCTGCGCCCGGTGAACACGTTCGGCCCGTGGGACGATTTCAATCCGCAAACCGCTTTGGTCGTGCCCGCGTTGATCGGCCGGGCGCTGGGCGGCGAAAATCCGTTGACCGTGTGGGGCGACGGCACGGCGGTGCGCGACTTTCTATATGTCGAAGACGCGGTCGACGGTTTGCTCGCGGGCTACGAACGCGGGCTGGGCCAAGGACCGATCAACCTTGGCAGCGGGCGCGGCTATTCGGTCGCCGAGGTCGTCGCGGCGGTGCTGCGCCACGGGGCACCGGACACGCGCGTGCGCTGGGATGCCGACAAGCCGGCGGGCGAGGCACGCAAAGTCGCCGACACCGCGCGCGCCGAAAAAATCCTCGGCTTCACGCCCAAGATCGGGTTGGAGGAAGGGATCGCGCGCACGATCGCCTGGTATCGCGCGCGCGACTGACCCTCAATCGTCGAGGCCCGGCGTGGTCAGCATCGGCGCATCGGCGACTTCCACCAAATGCGCCCGCTCGAAGCCGTTGAACGCGGTGCGCAGCGCCGCCCCATAGGCGCCGAGCTGGCCGATTTCGATCCAATCGCCCTCCGCGATATCGGCGGGCAACGGGAAGGGCCCGGCCATCCGGTCGGCGGAATCGCAGGTCGGGCCGAAGAATTCGAAATCGCGGATGGGGGCGTCCGACGCGCGAAGGCAACGCACGGGAAAGCGGAAGCCGGGATAGCCCGCATCCGACAACGACCCGTAGATGCCGTCGTTGAGATAGAGCATGTACCCGCGCCGCGCTTGCACCTGCACGATCACCGAACCGCCGCCCGCGACCAACGCGCGGCCGGGTTCCGCCCACAGCTTCGCACCGCGCAAATTCACGGCGTTGTTGCGCGCCGCCTCGATCTCGGCGAAGAAGGCGCCAAGCTCCGGCACTTCGATATCGGGATAGGTCACGGGGAAGCCGCCGCCCACGTCGAGCAGATCGACGCGCACGCAAGCTTCGCCCGCCACGCGATCGGCCAATGCGATGGCGCGCGCATAGGCGGCCGGATCGACGCATTGCGAGCCGACATGGAACGAGATCCCGAGCGCGCGCGCGAGCGGGCGCGCTCGGCGCAGCAACGCCACCGCCGCGTCGAATTCCGCTCCGAACTTGCCGGACAGGTCGTAACGCGCACCGCCCTTGGGCAGCGCCAAGCGCACGACAAGCGTCAACTCGCCCGGCTTCGCCTTGGTCTCGGCGAGCAGCTTGTCGAGTTCGTCATCCGCATCGAGCACGAAGTCGCGCACCGCATGGCGCGTGTAAGCCTCGCGGATCGCCGCACGCGCGCGCACCGGGTGCATATAGGCGATATGCGCGTCCGTCCCGAACATCGAGCGCACGAGCGCGATCTCGGCGGGCGAGGCGCAATCGAAATGGCGCACGCCGCCGTCCCACAACGCGCGCAGCACGCGCGGGTCGGCGTTGCACTTCACGGCATACAGAACGTCGCCGGGGAAACCGGCCACGAAACGGCGCGCGGCCTTGCGCAGCGTTTCCGGGCGCAAGGCGTGCACCGGCTCCTGCGGCTTTTCGCGCGCGATCACCGTGTCGACATTCGGCAACTCGGCCGGAACGGGCAAAGGCTGGACGACGCTTCGTCGCTTCAACGGCGAGACGGCGATACGCAGATTGGACAAGGCCATGGTCGGCATCCTCACAAGCAAACGCGCCTGGAAAGGACGGAATTCCAACGGATGCGTTGCCGGAGGGTTGAAGAACCCCCGAGGTCGATCGCGGCGAAATCCCGTTCCTCCCGGGGCGCAAACCCCGAAAGGACGCGTGACGTCGTTGCTTGACCTCGAGCGCTGGTGGTCGAGAGGCGTGGAGGTTCTTCGCGAACTTCCCGCCCTGCCTCTTAGCGCTGCCTCGTGGGCCTGGGGCACGTGCGACTTGCGTCTGGCGTGTTTATCGGGTCGATCGGCCTTGGGAATCAAGCGACATCGACGCGTGCGACGTGTCCGCAGGAATGCAGCGGACGCATGTCATTTTTTCGCCGCAAATATTCAGCGCAGGGCGACGAGCGCCAGATATTCCCAAACGATCGTCGCGGCGGCGAGCGAGGTAATCTCCGCGTGATCGTAGGCGGGGGCGACTTCCATCACATCCATGCCGATCCAGTCGATGCCGCCCAGCGCCCGCAAGATCGCCTGGGTTTGCCATGTGGCGAGGCCGCCGATCTCCGGCGTGCCGGTCCCCGGCGCGAAGGCGGGGTCGAGCGCGTCGATATCGAACGACAGATAGGCTGGCGCGTCGCCCAGCACGCGGCGGATTTCGCCCGCGACGAAAGCGGGCCCGCGCGCATGGACGGTCTGCGCGTCGAGGATCGTTACACCCTTGCCGATCGTCCAATCCCACACTTCGGGGTCGGCCGGGCTGCGGATGCCGATCTGGATCATCCGGGCGGGATCGACCAAGCCTTCCTCGATCGCGCGATAGAAGACCGAGCCGTGGCCGAGCGCCTGGCCGAAGCTGGTAGGCCAGGTGTCGATATGCGCGTCGAAATGGGCGAGGGCCACGGGCTTGCCTAGGCGTTTGCGAACGCTGCGCAGCAGCGGCAGCGTGGCGCCGTGATCGCCGCCGAGGGCCAGCAAATGGCCGATCTTGGCGGCTTGCGCTTCGATCTTGGCGTAGCTCGCTTCGATATCGCCAAGTGCGATGTCGAAATTGCCGATATCGGCCAAATCGAGCGACGCGGGGTCGAGGCGGGAGTTCGGATGCGCCCCGTCGCGCAGCATCACGGAGGCGGCACGAATGCCCGCCGGTCCGAAACGCGCACCCGCGCGGTTGGTCGTGCCGAGATCGAAGGGAATGCCGGCGACGCAAAACTTCGCGCCGGGCGCGCGGTTTTCGAGCCCGAGGAAACCATGCGGCAAAGCGAAAGTGGGCGGGAGGACGGCCATGCGGCGAATTTAGTCGCTACGGCCGGGCTTCGCTACCCCGTCACAAAACCCCAACTGTCATAAAACATTGAAATAGAGCGGCCCGCCGATCGACGCGCGCAGGTCGGCCGGCACGTGGCGCAGCCGCACGTCGGCAAGGCGGCCGAGATAGCCGCATTCCGACACGAGATCGTAACGCCCTTCGGGCGGCAAATCCGCGCCGCGCCGGGGTTCGAGCACCACGGCGTAGCGCGGGCCTTTGCCGTCCGGCTTCAGCGCGAAGGAGCGCGATCCGTAGGCGACGCAATGCTTGATGCGAATGCGGATCGGCGCAGCCTTCGGCCCGGCGAGGGTCGCCGGAAAGCTGCGTGCCGCGACGAAGCCGAGGAAATTCTGCGTGGGATGCAAGGGGCGCCAAGCGTGGCCGCCGGGCAATTGGGCGTCCGGCGCCACGACCACCGGCGGGGCGAGGGCATGCGGCTTGTCGTCGATCGCCGCGCGTTTCTTCGAGCCGGACTTGCCCATGCCGCATCCCCGATGTTTCGTTTTGGAGAAAAGAACAGATATTTTTCTCTGAATAATATCGTATGCTATTGGTTGAAAGATAAATATTCAAGGAATATCGATAAAACACAGATCGCGGCCGGAAGCGGTCCGGCCGGCGCTTGCCGATAAGGGTTGCCTTCGGGCGCGGGCGACGCCATGTTTCGGGGCGCCGGGGCCGGTCCCGGCGATTCAGCCGTTTCACGAGCCAAAACCGCCATGAGCAAGCCCGCGCGCATCTACCGCCCGTCCAAAAACGCCATGCAATCGGGCAAGGCGAAGACCCAGAATTGGGTTTTGGAGTTCGAGCCGGGGGCGGCCAAGCGCGTCGATCCGCTGATGGGCTGGTCGGGCTCGCCGGATACCGACGGCCAGATCCGTCTGGTTTTCGAGACCCAGGACGAAGCTTTGTCCTACGCCCAGCGCCATGGAATCGCCTATGAAGTGGCCATTCCGCATGCTTCGCGGGTCAGACCCAAGAGCTACGCCGACAATTTCAAATACGATCGCGTTCGCTGATTTTTCGCCGACGGCCGGACCCCGTAGCTCAGCTGGATAGAGCACTTGCCTTCTAAGCAAGTGGTCGCAGGTTCGAATCCTGCCGGGGTCGCCATCGGACGCCCGTACCTCCCGCCCGGGCCCGTGAAGTTGATATTTCTCGGGTTTTGACGCAACTTCCCGCGTCGAACATGGTGACTTTGCCGCCCAAAGAGACGCCCGAGACGCGTCAGCGCACGTTGGAGATCTTCGCCGCCGCGATCGAGCGCGTGTCGGGCGGGACGACCGATGCGTCGCGCGCCGCGCGTTTGGCGTCTGAATCGGGCGATCGCATGGATATCGCCAACGCCAAGCGGCAATTCGACAAGCTGCCCGGCCCCGAACGGCGCGAGGTCGGCCGCGTGGCCAAGACGCTGGCCGAGGAAATGCGCGCGGGCGCCAAGGTCGTCCAGATCGTCGAAAACATGGCGGCGGACGAGGATGTCAGCCTCGAGTTGATTTGGCCGCGTTAGTGGCCACGCTCGAACAGGCCTTGGCGCTGCATCAGGCCGGCAGGCTCGACGAAGCCGAAGCGATCTATGCCCGACTGATCGCCGCCGATCCCCACGCCATCGACGCGCTGAACCTCTCCGGGCAGATCGATCTCGCGTATCGCCGCTTCGACGCGGCCCGCGCCAAATTCTTGCGCGCGCGAAGCTTGGCGCCCGGCTTTGCCGACGCGTGGATGAACGAAGGCAATGCGCTGCGCGGCGCCGGGCGGCCCGTCGAGGCGCTGGCCGCCCTCGAACAAGCGGCGACGCTGGCGCCCGGTCACGCGCTGATCTTGTGCAATCGCGGCCTCGCCAAGCTCGATCTGGGCGACGCCGATGGCGCTGTCGCGGATATCGCGGCGGCCGATGCGGCGATGCCCGGCGTCAAAGCCTTGCGCGAGAATCTCGGCGTGGCGCTCAAAGCCGGGAACCGGCCGATGGCGGCCTTGGCGGTGTTCGTGGCGAACGATTCACCCGGGGCGGCGGCGAGCGTGCGCCAGGATCTGCTCGATCACGCCGGTGCCATGGCCGATTACGCGACGGCGCTGGCGCGCGAACCCGGCCGGCCCGACGTCGAAAGCAATCGGCTGTTCACCGCGAATTACGATCCGGCGTTGGAGAGCGGCGCCATCAAGGCGCTTTACGCCGCGTGGGGGAACGCGCGCGCGCGGCCGCCGATCGCGTTGACGCCCGATCTGTCGCCCGAGCGGCGCTTGCGCATCGGTTTCGTGTCGGGCGATTTCCGCCGCCATTCGGCGCGGCATTTTCTGTGGCCGCTGCTCGAACATTTTCCGCGCGAGAACGCGACGCTGATCGCCTTCGCGACCGACCCGGCCGCCGGCGACGATTGGACGCGGCGCTATCGCGGCGCGTTCGACGAATGGCATGCGATCGGCGAAATGGACGACGACGCGGCCGCCGCCTTGATCGCCGCGGCGAAGATCGACGTGCTGGTCGATCTGTCGGGCCACAGCCAAGGCAATCGCTTGGGTGTGTTCGCGCGCAAAGCGGCCCCGGTGCAGGCGACATGGCTTGGCTATGGCGGCACGACGGGGCTCGCCGCGATCGATTGGTATATCGGCGACGCGCGGCTAGTTCCGCCGGGGGCTGAATCGGCGTTCGTCGAGCGCGTTTGGCGTTTGCCGCGCACGGCCTTCGTCTATGCGCCGCAGGATACGATGCCGGCATGCGGGCCCGCACCGATGATCCGCAACGGCGATCCGACCTTCGGCTGTTTCAGCCGCACCGTGCGCTATAACGAAAATTGTCTGCGCCTCTGGGCGCGCGTGCTGGCGGCGATCCCGAAGGCGCGCCTCGTGCTCAACGCGCTGGTCTTCGGCGAGGCCGAGACGCGCGCGCTTTTCCAGCGCCGCTTCGCCGAATGGGGCGGGGACGCTTCACGCCTCGACCTGATCGCAACATCGCCGCAGCCGGTCACCTGGGCCGCGTATGGCGAGATCGACGTCGCCCTCGATCCGTTTCCGCATAACGCGGGGGCGACGACGTTCGAGGCGCTGTGGATGGGCGTGCCGGTGCTGTCCAAGCGCGATCGGCCGCCATTGGGCCGCTTCGGGGATTCGATCCTGGGCGCTTGCGGCCTGAGCGATTGGGTAGTGGACGGCGACGACGCGTTCGTTGCGCGCGCGGTTGCCGCCGTTGCCGATCCGGCGGCGCTGGATGCGCTGCGCCAAGGCATGCGCGCGCGGGTCGCAAACTCGGCCTTGGGCGATGCGCCGGCCTATGCGCGCGACTTCGCTGCCGCGTTGCGCGGCATGTGGCGAATGAAATGCGCGGAGAGCGCCTAAGTTAGGCGAAGATATCGATCGGCTTGGACGCCGACGCCGTCGGCTTCTGTGCCGGCGGGGTGCCGAAGACGCGCGCGACGGTGCGGTTCTCGTCGTTCGACAACACGATATCGACGAACACGCGGAACGAATTATCGAACAAGCCGATATTCTGGGAATAGGGCGAGGGCGGCAGGCTCGGCGACTGACGGCTTTCGCCGCTGCGCTGGTTCTGCGCTTGGGCCTGTTCGGCCAAGGCGGCGGCTTGGTCCTGCTGCTGGCGGATCTTGGCGGTGGCGGCCGAGCCGAGAGCGGGGGCATCCGGCGCACGCGCAGAGTCGCTCACGACGCCCGGTTGGGAAACCGGCGCCGGGCGGGCGAGACCCGGGAAGGTCGTCGTTGCTGCGAGAGGCGGCAAAGCCACCATTTCTTGGTCCCTCTGCAACGGTCGCTGCGCCACGACAGTGGCGTTCACAACCGGAAAAGACGCAATTCGAGCCCCTTTTCCTGATTACCAATATATGCTTAACGGGAAAGCGTTGCAATATGCGGAATTAAGACCGGGTTCAGATCTATAAAAATTATTACAAATCAACGATCTGTGGATAAGTCTTAATCTTTGGCGCGATCTTTCTTGCGCATTAACCTTGTAAAGCTCTCGACATCCGGCGCTAAAAAATGCTGTGCGCGTGACTCCATCGCCCGGTAGCGCGCGAGGGCCTCGTGACCCAAGGCCGTCACCTCGGCCCCGCCGCCGCGCCGGCCGCCGGCCCCGGCGGTCACCAGCGGTTCGCGGAACGCGTCGTTCATTTCCGACACCAGCAGCCAAGCGCGGCGATAGGACATGTCCATCTCGCGCGCGGCGGCCGAGATCGAGCCGGTGCGCGCGATCGCGTCGAGCAGATCGGCCTTGCCCGGCCCGATCGCGATCGCCGAGCCCAGCAGGATCCGCAAGCGCGGTTTGGGCTCAGCCGCCATAGAGCTTGTCCGGATCGACCAGCACGGGCTTATCGATGACGAGGGCTCCGTCGCGCACGACGCGGAAGAAGCAATCGCGCCGCCCGGTATGGCAAGCGACCCCGGTTTGATCGACGCGCACGAGCACGGCATCGCCGTCGCAATCGACGCGGAACTCGACCAGACGCTGCGTCTGGCCCGAGCTCTCGCCCTTGCGCCACAGCTTCATGCGGCTGCGCGACCAATAGCAGACCGTGCCCGTCGTCAGCGTTTCCTCGACCGCCGCGCGATTCATATACGCGACCATCAGGATCTCGCCCGTGTCGTGCTGCTGGGCGATCGCGACGACCAGACCAGTGGCGTCGAACGCGATCTCGGCCAGAATGGGGGCGAGATCGGGCGCGCTCATTTGGCGCCTTTGGCGGCCGCGCGCAAACGCGCGAAGCCCTTGTCGAGATCGGCGATCAGATCGGCGGGATCTTCGAGCCCGGCATGTACGCGCAACAATGGACCGGGACCGGCCCATTTGTTCACGGTGCGGATATTGTCGACCTTGCTGGGCAGCATCAGGCTTTCGAAACCGCCCCACGAAGCGCCCATGCCGAAATGCTCGAGATGATCGACGAACGCCGCCAGCGCGGCGCGCGGCGTTTCTTTCAACACGAACGAGAACAAGCCCGACGCGCCCTTGAAATCGCGCTTCCAGAATTCATGGCCGGGGCACGAGGGCAGGGCGGGATGCAGCACGCGATCGACTTCCGGCTGTTGCGCCAGCCAATTGGCGAGCTTCAATCCCGTTTCGTAGTGGCGCGGCAAGCGCACGCCCAACGTGCGCAATCCGCGCAAAGCGAGATAGACGTCGTCCGGCCCGACGGCGGCACCCAGATCGTCCACGCCCGCGCGCACGGTCTGATAGAGGCGCTCCTCGCGGATCGAAACGATGCCGAGCATCACGTCCGAATGGCCGCAGATATATTTGGTGCCGGCCTGGATCGTCACGTCGACGCCAAAATCGAACGGGCGGAAATAGAAGGGCGTGGCCCAGGTGTTGTCGATCGCGGTGGCGACACCCTTGGCTTGGCACGCGGCGGTGATCGCGGGCACGTCCTGCATCTCGAAGGTCAGCGAGCCGGGCGACTCAAGCAAGCACAACTTCGTGTTGGGCTTTATGAGATCGGCGATGCCCGCTCCGATCGCCGGATCGTAATAGGTCGTCTCGACGCCGTAGCGCTTCAGGATGCCGTTACAATAATGCCGCGACGGCGCGTAGGCCGTATCGACGCACAGCACATGGTCGCCCGCCTTGGTGAACGCCATCAACACGGCAAGGATGGCGGCCGCCCCCGAACCCACGGCGAAGGATGCGTAGCCGCCATCGAGCTCGGCCATCGCGTCGGTCAATGCGAAGGTCGTCGGCGTGCCGTAACGGCCATAGCGCATCTGGTTTTTGGTCTTGGTTTTCTGGGCCGCTTCCAACGCGTCGAGCGTGGGGAACAGGATCGTCGACGCGTGATAGACGGGCGGATTGACGATGCCGAAATTGGCGTGGGGGTCGCGGCCCAGGGAGGTGAGTTTGGTGTCGGTTTTCATGCGCGTCTGGCTCGTTTCAAGTATCCGGATTTCACGGGCGATAAGCGCACTATAGCGTCCCCTTTCTTTAGGGGGGCTTTCGATTTTTCGTATCGATACAAACCATTTGAGAGCGGTATAGAGCGCGTGCTAGCGTGGCGCTTCCTGACGGGTAACGAGTGATTGTTTCAAACGACCTCGGCCGGCAGGGAGGACACGATTCAATTGGAAACCAGCGCCCCATTCCCGGGGCGCCGAAGGGAGATTGGTTCATGAAAGCTCTTGCCAGCGCCATCGCTGTGGCGGCCCTTGCCGTCGCCGCATTGCCGGCCCAAGCCCAACAAGGTTCGGGCTCGCCGACCCTCGACGCCGTCAAGGCGCGCGGTCAGGTGATCTGCGGCGCGAACGGTTCGGTGGCCGGTTTCGGCATGCCCAACGCGCGCGGCGAATGGACGGGTCTCGACGTCGATGTGTGCCGTGCGGTCGCCGCGGCCGTGTTCGGCGACGCGACGAAGGTCCGTTACGTTGCCACGACGGCGCAGCAGCGCTTCACGGCGTTGCAGTCGGGCGAAGTGGACCTGCTGGTCCGCAACACGACCTGGACGCTGTCGCGCGACACGTCGCTCGGCCTCGATTTCCTCGCGACGAACTTCTATGACGGCCAGGGCTTCATGGTGAAGAAGTCGGCCAACATCAAGTCGGCCAAGGAACTCGACGGCGCCACGATCTGCGTGCAGCCGGGCACGACGACCGAGCTGAACCTCGCGGATTATTTCCGCGCCAACAAGATCAAGTTCACGCCGGTCGTCATCGAGCGTTTGGAAGAGAACATCGCCGCCTATCTGGCCGGCCGTTGCGATTCGTTCACGACCGACGTGTCGGGCCTCGCCTCGATCCGCGCCGCGAACACGCCGGTCCCCGCCGATCACGTGATCCTGCCGGAAGTGATCTCGAAGGAGCCTCTGGGCCCGTCGGTTCGCCACGGCGACAGCAAGTGGGGCGACATCGTCAAGTGGGCGTTCTTCGCTTCGCTCGAAGCCGAAGAGCTCGGCCTCACCTCGGCGAATATCGACTCGCAGATGAGCTCGACCAACCCGTCGATCCAGCGCTTCGTCGGCGCCACGGGCGGTCTGGGCCAGATGCTCGGCCTCGACAACAAGTGGGCCTACAACATCATCAAGCAAGTCGGTAACTACGCCGAGCAGTACGAACGCAACATCGTGCCGCTGGGCATCGAGCGCGGCATCAACCGCCTGTGGACGCAAGGCGGCCTGATGTACTCGCCGCCGATCCGCTAACGGCTGCGACGGTTCCCGGACGGGGCGGTTCGCCGCCCCGTCCGGCCCGGTTTTTGAATACCTCCGGACCGCGCGATCCCGCCATAAGAGCGGGGCTTGCGGAATTCGGAAGACGCCAGCGCGCCGGTAGGGCACGCGGCGGGTGTTGAGACGAACAGGTCAGCAAAAAGGAGAGGGGCATGGCCGATATCGCGGCGAGCTCCGGGGCACGCGGAAAACCAGCCATTCGGCTGTCGTTGAACGACCCCACATTCCGCGCCATTTTTTGGCAGATCGTGGTCGTCGGCTTCATCGGCCTGATCATTTGGTTTCTGATTTCCAATACGCTGCATAATCTCGAGGTCCGCAAGATCGCGACCGGCTGGGGCTTCTTGAGCCGCGAAGCCGGCTTCGCCATCGGCGAAACGCCGATCGAGTACGGGCCCGAAAACAGCTATGGCCGCGCCATCGTCGTCGGCATCGTCAATACGCTGCGCGTCGCCGTCGTCGGCATCGTGCTCGCGACGATCCTGGGCACCTTCATCGGCATCGGCCGGCTGTCGAAGAACTGGCTTATCGCGAAAGTCTGCTCGGTCTATGTCGAGTTCATGCGCAACCTGCCGCTGCTGGTGCAGCTGTTCTTCTGGTGGGCGCTGTTCCAAGACGCGTTTCCCGGCCCGCGCCAGGCGCTGGAGCCGATCACCGGTTTCTTCTTCTCCAATCGCGGCATCAAAATGCCGATCCCGGCGGAGCACTGGATCCATGCCTGGATGGGGGTGGCGTTCCTGATCGGCATCGCCGCGTCGGTCGTCATGCGGCGCTGGGCGGCCGCGCGCCAAGCCGCGACGGGCGAGCAATTCCCGGTCTTCCGCGCGACGCTCGGCCTGATCCTGGGCTTGCCCTTCGTCGTGTGGCTGATCGGCGGCGCGCCGGTCGCGATGGATTGGCCGGCCTTGCGCGGCTTCAACTTCCAAGGCGGTTTGACGCTGACGCCGGAATTCGCGGCATTGCTGGTCGGGCTCGTGACCTACACGGCGGGCTTCATCGCCGAAATCGTGCGCGCGGGCATCCTGGCCGTGCCCAACGGCCAGACGGAAGCGGCGTCCGCACTCGGCATCCGCCGGGGCAAGATGCTGCAGCTCGTCATCCTGCCGCAGGCGCTGCGCGTCATCGTCCCGCCGATGACCAGCCAGTATCTGAACCTGACCAAGAACTCGTCGCTGGCGGTGGCGATCGGCTATCCCGATCTCGTCTCCATCGCCAACACGACGTTGAACCAGACCGGGCAGGCGATCGAAGGCATCGCCATCATCATGGCGGCGTATCTGACGGTCTCGCTGTCGATCTCGCTGTTCATGAATTGGTACAACAAACGCATCGCCTTCAAGGAGCGCTGAGCATGGCCGGAATTCCCGTTTCCGCCGGCATGCGCGCGCCGGTCGCCCCGATCAAGATCTTCGCGTGGATGAAGGCGAATCTGTTTTCGAGCTGGCTCAACACCGCGCTCACGCTGGTCGTCTTCTACGTCATCGCGCGCACGCTGATGGGCTTCGTGCCCTGGGGCATCGTCAACGCGGTGTGGATCGGCACGCCGGAGGAATGCAAAGCCGTCAAAGGCGTCGGCGCGTGCTGGGCCTTCTTCCCGGAAAAATGGCGCTTCATCCTGTTCGCCACCTATCCCTACGACGAGCAATGGCGCCCCGCGCTGTCCTGCGCGATTTTCCTGTTCCTCTACGGTTTCAGCGCCATGCGCCGGAACTGGAATTCCAACCTTTTCTACGTTTGGGGCGGCGGGCTCGCGGCCATCGCCCTCCTGATGTGGGGCGGGATGCTGGGCTTGTCCTACGTGTCGAACGAACGGTGGGGCGGGTTGGTGCTCACCCTCATCCTCGCGACGTTCGGTATCGCGCTCGCGTTCCCGCTGGCGATCCTGCTCGCACTCGGCCGCCGCTCCGACATGCCGGCGATCAAGACGATCTGTATCGCCTTCATCGAGCTGGTGCGCGGCGTGCCGCTGATCTCCGTGCTGTTCATGGCGTCGGTGATGTTCCCGCTGTTCCTGCCGGAAGGGATCTCGATCGACAAGCTGCTGCGCGCCCAGGTCGGTATCATCCTGTTCGCCGCCGCCTATCTCGCCGAGGTCGTCCGCGCGGGTCTGCAGGCGCTGCCCAAGGGCCAATACGAAGCGGCCGACGCGCTGGGCCTGTCCTATTGGCAGGCGATGCGCATGATCATCCTGCCGCAGGCGCTGCGCCTGGTCATTCCGCCGACCGTCAACACCTTCATCGGGCTGTTCAAGGATACGTCGCTGGTCCTGATCATCGGCCTGTTGGACATCCTGAACGCCGCCAAGACCGCCGCCGCCGATCCGCTTTGGCGCGGCTACGGGCCTGAGGTATATTTCGGGGTGTCGCTGCTGTATTTCGTCTTCTGCTTCGCGATGTCGAAATACAGCCAGCAGGTCGAATCCGAGTTCAATCGCCACAAGTACCGCTAAGGGAGCTACGTCAGATGTCCGCGACCGCCGCCGCCGCCCAGCAATCGGGCCAGCCGATCATCAAGCTCTCGAAGCTGAACAAGTGGTACGGGGATTTCCACGTCCTCAAGAACATCGATTTCGAGGTCTATAAGGGCCAGAAGATCGTCGTTTGCGGCCCGTCGGGTTCGGGCAAATCGACGATGATCCGCTGCATCAACCGCCTGGAAGAGCATCAGCAGGGTTCGCTGGTGGTCGACGGGATCGAGCTCACCAACGACCTCAAGAACATCGAAGCCATCCGCCGCGAAGTCGGCATGGTGTTCCAGCACTTCAATCTGTTCCCGCATCTGACGGTGCTGGAGAATCTGACGCTGGCGCCGATCTGGGTGCGCAAGGTGCCGAAGGCCGAGGCCGAGGAAACCGCGATGCACTTCCTGAAGCGCGTGCGCATCCCCGAACAGGCGAACAAATATCCGGGCCAGCTCTCCGGCGGTCAGCAGCAGCGCGTGGCGATCGCGCGCTCGCTGTGCATGAAGCCGAAGATCATGCTGTTCGACGAGCCGACCTCGGCCCTCGACCCCGAAATGGTCAAGGAAGTGCTCGACACCATGGTCGAACTGGCGCGCGAAGGCATGACGATGATCTGCGTGACCCACGAAATGGGTTTCGCCAAGGCCGTCGCCGACGCGGTCGTGTTCATGGACAAGGGCGAGATCGTCGAGGCCAACGAGCCGCACGAGTTCTTCGCCAATCCGCAGAACGAGCGCACCAAGCTGTTCCTGTCGCAGATCCTGAATCACTAAGGATCGCGCCGCACCAAAGCGAAAACCCCCGGATGCAAATCCGGGGGTTTTTGTTTGTGCGTGCCCTCATCCTTCGACAGGCTCAGGATGAGGGCTTTGCTCAATCCTCATGGTGAGCTTGTCGAACCATGGGCGAGCGATGTTCAGGCCGGGCCGGTGGCGACCGGCGGGCCGTCGGGCAGGCCCCATTCCGACCACGAGCCGTCATAGATCGCGACCTTGTCGACGCCGATCAGATGCAGCCCGAAGGCGAGGCCGCAGGCGGTGACGCCCGAGCCGCAGGTCGTGGCGATCGGCTTCGTCACGTCGATGCCGGCGGCGGCGTAAAGCTTGGCGAGAGCCTCGGCCGATTTGAGCTGCTTCGTGGCGGGATCGACGAGCTCCGACATCGGCAGATTGCGCGAGCCCGGAATATGCCCGCCGCGCAAACCCGCGCGCGGTTCGGGTGCGGTGCCTTCGAAGCGGCCCGCGGCGCGCGCGTCCAGAACCTGCTCGGCCTTCGTGTCGATATTGGCGACGATTTGTGCCTTCGAACGCACGAGATCGGGGCGGAATTTCGCGACGAAATTCCCGGCGGCGGGCGATGCCGCGCCGCCTTCCGTCGGCCGATTCTCGGCGAGCCATTTCGGCAAGCCGCCGTCGAGCAGCGCCACGTTGTCGTGGCCGAAGATGCGCAAGCTCCACCACACCCGCGCCGCCGATTGCCAGCCATAGGCGTCGTAGACGACGACGCGTGTCTCGGCCGAGATGCCGAGCTTGCGCATCTCCGCCTGGAACGCTTCGGTCGACGGCAGCATATGCGGAAGGTCTGTCGAATGATCCGCGATCCCGTCGATGTCGAAGAACGCGGCACCGGGAATATGCTTGGCGGCGAATTCCGCGCGCGCGTCGCGCTTGACCGTCGGCAAATGATACGTGCCGTCGAGCACGCGGATATTCTTGTCGCCCAGATGCGCCGCGAGCCACTCCGTCGAGACGAGGCTTTCGGGATGCGCGTAAGCCATGTTCGACCTCACTGGAACGGGGTGGGGACCGGAACCTTGGGCGCATCCTTGTCGAGCCACGCGGGCACCGGCAGGTTTTTCGTGCGCAGGAATTCCGGATTGAACAGCTTGGACGCGTAGCGCGCCCCGCCGTCGCACAAGATGGTCACGATCGTGTGGCCGGGCCCGAGCGTCTTGGCCAGCGCGATCGCGCCCGCGACGTTGATGCCGGACGACGCGCCCAGGAACAGGCCTTCCTCCAGCAGCAGGTCGAACACGATCTGCACCGCCTCCGCGTCCGGAATGCGATAGGCGTGATCGACCTTCAACCCTTCCAGATTGGCCGTGATGCGGCCCTGGCCGATGCCTTCGGTGATCGATCCGCCTTCGGATTTGAGCTCGCCGGTCGTGAAATAGGAATAGAGCGCCGCGCCATAAGGATCGGCGAGGCCGATCTTGATCGACGGTTTCAGCGAGCGCAGCCCCAGCGCCGTGCCGGCGAGCGTGCCGCCCGAGCCGACGGCGCAGATGAAGCCGTCGACCTTGCCTTGGGTCTGGCGGAAAATCTCGGGCGCCGTGGTTTCGATATGCGCCTGGCGGTTGGCGACGTTGTCGAACTGGTTGGCCCAAATGGCGCCGTTGGGATCGCTCTTGGCGATTTCCTCGGCCAGGCGCCCGGAGACCTTCACGTAGTTGTTGGGGTTCGCGTAGGGCACGGCGGGCACTTCGCGCAGCTCCGCGCCGATCAGGCGAAGATAATCCTTCTTCTCCTGGCTCTGCGTTTCGGGAATCACGATCACGCTGCGATAGCCGCGCGCATTGGCGACGAGGGCGAGGCCGATGCCGGTATTGCCGGCCGTGCCCTCGACGATCGTGCCGCCCTTTTTCAGCAGGCCCTTCTTCTCGGCGTCGAGCACCATGGACAACGCCGGGCGATCCTTGACCGAGCCGCCGGGATTCATGAACTCGGCCTTGCCGAGAATTTCGCAGCCGGTCATCTCGCTCGCCTTGCGCAGGCGGATGAGGGGCGTGTTACCGATGGTCTCGACGAAGCCGTTCTTGATGTCGCTCACGTTTGCGTCTCCTTGGTACCGAGCCATGTGGCGCGCAGGCGCGCGCGATTCAAGGCCAAAGCTTGCAATGCGAGCAGCGTGAAGGCGCTGCCCAGCCGCCGCCCGTCGAAGAAACTGGCATAGGCGTCGTCGAAATCCTCGACGAGAACGCGGATATCCTCGCCCTCATGGGCAAGGCCGTGGATACCGCCCGCGTGGCGCGCATCGACGCGCGCCACGTAAATATCGCAGCATTCGCTGGTGCCGCCGGGCGAGGCCATCGTCCGGCAGGCGAATTCGATTTCGCGCACGTCGAGGCCGGTTTCTTCTTTGACCTCGCGCTTCACGACGTCGATCGGATCTTCGCCGGCCTTGCGCATGCCCGCGACGCATTCGACCATCCACGGCGCTTCGCCGGCCGCGTAAGCGCCGATGCGGAATTGTTCGATCAGCACGAGTTGTTCGCGCACCGGATCGTAAAGGGCGGCCGCGACCGCATGGCCGCGTTCCATCAATTCGCGGCCGATCAGTTCGCTCCACCCGCCCGCGAACAGGCGATGGCGCAGCCGATACTCATCGACTTTCAGGAATCCGCCATAGCGGCGGTCGCGTGCTAGGATTTCGACGTCGTCGCGATTCATGGCGGCGAGTTTAGTCCGAAGCCGCAGGGGAATGCCATGTCCGGTCCGGGGCCCGTTATCGTCAGCGAAAAAGGCGTCAAATACGCCAATAAGGTCGAGGCCTCGGGCCATGAATTGATCTGCGACGAGCCCGTCACCGATGGCGGCGGCAATGCGGGACCCCAGCCTTTCGAATACGTGCTGGCCGGGTTGGGGGCGTGCACGTCGATGACCGTGCGCATGTATGCCGATCGCAAAGGTTGGCCGCTTAAAAACGTCAGCGTGCGCGTGACGATGGAAAAGATCGCGGCACCCGACGGCAAGGGCAAGATCGACCGGATCGTCCGCGCGATCACGCTCGACGGCGATCTCGACGCCGAACAGCGCGCGCGCATGATCCAGATCGCCGAACATTGCCCGGTGCATAAATTCCTGCTCGGGCAGAAGGTCATCGAAACGGTCGAGGCCTGACGGCCTCATCCTTCGACAAGCTCAGGAAGAGGCCTCATGGTGAGCCTGTCGAACCATGGGCCGACTAAGTGCCGATCCGCAGCGGATCGACCAGGCGCTTCAGCGTGGCGAGCACCGACAACGGCACGATGGCGCTGGTCTTCGGGTTGTCGGGCGAGGGCAGGCCTTCGGTCGAGACCGAGAACTTCACGCAATCGGCGACGATGTCGAATTCGTGAACGTTGCGGGTCAAGCCCGGCTCGGCCCAGATCTCGACCTGCGTGCGATCGGGGCCGGGCCCGGCGAGGCTTAACGCCGCCGCGACATTGACGTTCGCGGGGAAGCCCTTCGCCGCTTCGCGCGCCGTGCCGGCGAAGATGCGCGTGGGCTTGTCGATCGCGTCGAGATCGATTTTGTTGGCGACCACGTAGGGTGCCCCCGACCAGCCTTTGGGCGGTTTGCGATTGCGCATCGTGGCACGCTCGATCCGCCCGAGCGACGCGGCCGCGACGGCGTCGAGGGCGAGCAACGCGCCCGTCGCGACGATCAACTTCGCCCCGTTGCGCGCGGCGATGTCGGCGAGGTCCATATGATCGAGCAAGGCGGCGGCGTTGACCGTGACCAGCGACTTGCCTTGCGCGAAGGCCGCGAGCGCGACGTCGCGCAACGCCGCACCCGCCGCGCAATCGACCAGCAGATCGGCGTGTTTGGCGAGATCGGCGACGGACATCACCGGCGTCACGATCGACTTGGCGCGCAAGGCGGCTTCGGCTTTGGCGATATCGCGCGCGGCCATGCCGGCCAAAGCGAGGCGCGGTTCGCCGGCGGCGAGGCGGGCGGCGACGGCCGTACCGATGGCGCCGGTGCCGACGATTCCGATTTTCAGCGTGGGAGACGGATTGTTCATGCGCGGCGCAGTGGAGCGCAGGACGGGCTTGCGATCAAGGCTCGCTTTGCGTCGCGAACGATACGCGGCATGATGCGCTTCCATCGCCGGAGCCGAAATCCATGCCCATTCCGCTGCTCGTCATGCTGCCGTTGGAGCCGCAATTCGTCGCCCAGTTCGAAGCGGCGGGCTTCGCGATGCACATGGCCGTCGAGAATCACGCCGAAATCATCGCGACGCGCGGTGCCGAATTCCGCGGCGTGTTGACCTTCGGCACGCTGGGGCTCTCGGCCGCCGATATCGACCGCATGCCCAATCTGGAAATCATCTGCGCGATCGGCGCGGGCTACGAGAATATCGACGTCGCGGCGGCGCGCGCGCGCGGCATCGCCGTGACGCATGGGCCCGGCACCAATGTGATTTCCGTCGCCGATCACGCGATGGCGCTGTTGATGGCGGCGGCGCGGCTGATCGTGCCGGGCGATCGCATCGCGCGCACCGGCGAATGGTCGAAGGGCAAGCAAATGCGCCCGACGATCACGGGCAAGAAGCTCGGCATTCTGGGCATGGGCCGGATCGGTGCGGCCATCGCCAAGCGCGGTGCGGGCGGCTTCGATATGAAGATCGGCTATCACAATCGCCGGCCGGTCGAGGGCGCTTCGGGGACCTATTTCCCGAGCCTCGTGGCGCTGGCCGAATGGGCCGACTTCCTGGCGATCGCCTCGCCCGGCGGTCCGGGCACGCGGCATTTGGTGAACGCCGAGGTGCTGGCCGCGCTGGGGCCGGCGGGCTACGTCGTCAATATCGCGCGCGGCAGCATCATCGACCAGGCGGCACTGATCGAGGCGCTGAAAACCGGCAAGATCGCCGGCGCGGGGCTTGACGTGCTCGACGGCGAACCGGCCGTGCCGCCGGCACTCGCGGCGTTGGAGAATGTCGTGCTCAGCCCCCATATCGCGGGGCGCGCCCCTGAATCCGAAGCCGCGATGGCCGGGCTGATGCTCGAGAACGTCACGGCGCATTTCGCCGGACGGACGCTCCTGACGCCGGTGCCGGGCTAGGGCGAGTCGGCACCGGACACGCCGCCGGGGATGGAATTTCGGCCGATTTCAGGCGTTTATCCGTAACGCCAAGGGGATTTTTATGGCGCGGCCGCTGATGTATAAGGGACGACCTTTTTCGAGGAGCAAACCCGCGTGCGATTCCGTTCCATTCTCGCCGGTACCGCTCTGGCCACGCTGCTGAGTGCTGGCGTCGCCATCGCCCAGAACGCTAACTGCCTGACCAACGACGAAGCCGTCGCGATCAAGGCCCGCATGCTGCAGACCGAGCTGATGGTCGCGACCTTGTCGTGCCGGCGCGCGGTCAGCCACGAGGCGGCCTACAACAACTTCATCGATCGGCATTCGGCCGAGCTTCAGCGCCATAATCGCGTGATCCAGCAGCATTTCGGCCGCACCGGCGGCAACGCGCAGCGCCGCTACGACACCTTCACCACGGCGCTGGCCAACGACGCGTCGAACCGCTCGCTGGGGGCGGCGGATTTCTGCGAGACCTCGTACAAGTTGTTCGACGCGATCGCCGCGGTCGAGCGCGGGCGCCTGGGCGCCTATGTGGCCAATCTGGGCCGCGAGGGCAGCTTGCGCACTGGCGAGCAATGCGGCCGCGATCCGGCGATGCAGTACGCGCTCGCGCGCTAAGCAATACGCGCTGGCGCGAAGCGCCGCGTTCGACGGAAAAGGGCCGGTCGCAAGACCGGCCCTTTCTTTTTGCGCGTAGGCTCTTTGCGCGCCCATCGGATCGCCCAACGAAAAAGGGCCGGTCTTGCGACCGGCCCCGTTCCGTAGCGCCGTAAGGCGGGATCGTTACTGGAGAACGATCTCGACGCGGCGGTTCTGCGGCTCGCGCACGCCGTCGGCGGTGCGCACACGCAGTTCGCTTTCGCCGCGACCGACCGTGACGATCTGGTTCGCGGGGATGCCCTGGCGGACGAGCTCGTCGCGCACCGCGGCGGCGCGACGTTCCGACAGACGCTGGTTGTACTGCGGCGTGCCCGACGTATCCGTGTGGCCCGTCGCGGTGATGCGCGTGACGTTGCCCTGGCGGGACGCCGTCGCGGCCTGACCGATGATGCGGCTCGCTTCCGGCGTCAGGTTCGAACGATCGAAGTCGAAGAAGACGAGGAAGTTGCGCTGGATCTGCGGGGCCGGCGCAGGGGCTGCGGCGGGCGCCGGCGCGGGGGCCGGGGCGGGCGCGGGGGCTGCGACGGGGGCGGGAGCCGGCGCGGCGGCCGGAGCCGGACGCGCGGGCGCGCCGAACTCGTAACGCAGGCCGAGCATGATCGAGTGGTTCATCGGGCGGTCCAGCGTGACCGAGTTCTGACCGGCGTTGGCCGCACGATAAGCCGCCGTCGTCGAGTATTCCGGCTTCGAGAACGTCGACAGGAAGCGGTAGTCGAGGGTCACCTTCAGCTGTTGGGCGAGCGGATAAGCCACACCCGCGATCAGCTGGTAACCGGCGAGATCGTCATGATCGTCGGCGATCGTCAAACCACCGCCCTTGATTTCCGCGTTCGAGCGGACCCAGCCGAGGCCGAGACCCAAATAGGGCACAAACGGCGAGCCGAGGTTGAAATCGTACAGCGCGTTGCCGAACAGGCCGAACGTGCTCGTGTTGCCACCCGGCGTCGTCTGCGCAACCGAGTTACGCGAAACGCCATCGACCTTGTTGTCGCGCCAGTTGGCTTCGATTTCCGTGCGCCAGCCATTGGCGTAGCCGTAGCCGAGCGCTGCCAGCAGCCCGTAGCCGGTCTTGAAATCGGTATTCGTGTTGGCGATCGCCGGGCTCGTGCTGCCGCCCTGCTCCTGGAGCCAGTTCACGCCGGCGCCGCCGCCGATGTAGAAACCGGTCGTGCTCTGCGCGGCGGCGGGGGCGGCCAGCGCGATGACGGTCGCGGCAGTCAAAAGGGCGGTGCGCAAGCGCATCTCGTGTTCCTCTTCTTTCGAAGCTAAGTAACCAAACTCAGGCGGTCGCTACGACGTATCGACTCGCGTAACGATTATGTATCACAAACACTTGTTGGAATGCCCAAGGCAAAAGCGGATCTCGGGATCTTCTTTGTCGAGTGTGGCCCTGGCGCCACGCTCGAATTGCAGTTAAGAACGCCCCGTAAGTCGTTATTCGATAACGATTTCAACTCGGCGGTTACGCGGTTCTTTCGTCTGATCCGGCGTCGGCGCCAACAATTGCGTTTCCCCACGCCCGATCACGACAATTGCGGAGGCGGGAATGCCCTCGCGGACCAGCACGTCGCGCACCGCGTTCGCCCGCCGGATCGACAGCGCCATGTTGTAGCGCGGGCTGCCCATCGTGTCGGTATGGCCGGTCGCGGTGATGCGGGTGAAACTGCCCGACTTCGCGGAATCGGCCGCCTGCACAAGCACGCGATTCGCGTCGCCCGAAATGTCGGCCTTGTCGAAATCGAAGAACACCGTGAATTGACGCGGACCCGCCGTCGCGGCGGCGGGGGCCGGTAAAGCGGGCGCTGCCGGCGGTGCGGCGGCCGGTGCCGGAGCGGCAGGCGCTTGGGCTTGAACCGGCTGCGCCGGCGTCGCGGGCGCGCCGAAGCTCCAGCGCATGCCGACGAGCAGTGCATGATCGCTATACGGGATCTTCGCCGTGTTGCCCGCCGATGTGCCGATATCGGCCTTCTGCGTGGCGAAGTAGCGATATGAAGCGCCGATCGCGACGTTGCGATCGATCAGATAGTCGAGGCCCGCAATGCCTTGATAGGCGAAGACCGTGTCGTTGCCGCCGACGGTGACGCCGCCCGGCAATGCGCCGAAATTGTCCGCGCGCAAACGCGCCGCACCGATGCCGGCACCAAGATAGGGAACGAAATCGGTGCCGGTCGCGATGTCGTATAAACCGTTGACCATCACGCTTGTCGCGTCGAGCTTGCCCGACGCGGGCTGGCCGAACGCGCCCGCTTTCGCTTTCGACATACGGTGCGCCAGTTCCACTTCGGCGCGAAGACCGTTGCCGAACGCGTAGCCGATCGCGGCGGCACCGGCGAAACCGGTTTTGAGATCGACGCCGCCGCCATTGCCGCCCGCGCGTGAAACGTCCGCACTTTGCGGCTTATGCGCGCCGGCCCCGGCGCCGACATAGATGCCTTCCGAAAATTGCGGACGGGACTGCGCCTGCGCCCCGCCGACGGCGAGCGACAACGTGGCCGAGAAGGCCAACAGCGACGCGGCCAAGACGATTGGGGATAAAATGTGCAAGCGCATGTGGAACCATACCGATTCGAGGTTATCCACAGCACCCTGTCACACCGGTTCCGAGTCGCCCAAGGACGACTCGAACGCCGGTCAGGCGAATTCGGCGGGGTGTCTCTTATCGGTATCGGCCGCTTCGAATGCGGCGGCGAGACGATAAAGTTTCGCCTCCGTATTCGCGGCGCTCGCCAATTGCACATGCAACGGCAAACCTTGCGCATCGAAGCCCGCGGGCAAAGCCATCGCGGGATGCCCGCTCAAGTTGAAAGCGCCGCGCAAGGAAGAGCCAAGCAAGCGCGCGATCGCGGCGGGATCGTCGATCGCGCAAGGCTGCAAACCCGCACCCGCGCACAGCAGCGCGTCATACGTATCGAGGATCGCATCGAGCTTCGCCTTCAGCGTCGTGCGCGCGCGTTGCGCACGGATGTAGTCGGCCGCCGAAACGAAGGCGCCGGCGGCGAACAACTCGCGCGCGCGCGCGCCGTAATCCTCGGGGCGTTCGCGCAATACTTTCTCGTGCACCGCGAAGGCTTCGGCGGCGAGGAGCGTCCAATTGGTCGAACCGTAAGCCGCGAATTCGCCGGGATCGATCTCGACGACGACGGCACCCAAGCGGCGCAAGCGTTCGGCGGCCGCATCCATCGCCGCCGCGACCGCCGGTTCGCACGGCACGTCGCGCATGTGCCAGGCCTTGGCGTAGGCGACGCGCATACCCGTTATCGGCGTGCCGATCTCGCGCGCGAAATCCTCGGCGCCGCCCGTCATCGCATTCAGCATCAGCGCGTTGTCGCGCACGTCGCGCGTCATCGGCCCGATATGGTCGAGCGACCAGGCGAGCGGCAACACGCCCTGACGGCTGACGCGTTCGTAGGTCGGCTTCAAACCGACGATGCCGCAGAATCCGGCGGGCCCGCGGATCGAGCCGCCGGTATCCGTGCCGATCGCGGCGGGCAGCAAACCGGCGGCGAGGGCCGCCCCCGAACCGCTCGACGAGCCGCCGGGCATGCGCGACAGATCCCACGGATTGCGCGCGGACGGGGCGGGCAGATCGAACGCCGGCCCGCCGAGCGCGTGTTCATGCAAGGCAAGCTTGCCGAAGGGAAAGGCGCCGGCCGCGCGCAGCGAAGCGACGGCGGCGGCGTCGCGCGCTTCGGGTTTGGGATCGTGGACGCGGCTATGCGCGGTCGTCACGTCGCCCGCGACCGCGACGATATCCTTGATGCCGACCGGAATGCCGTGGAAGGCGCCGCGATCATGGCCCTTGGCGAGTTCGGCCCCCGCCTTGTCGGCATCGGCGCGCGCCGCGCGCTCGTCCAGATGCAGGAAGGCGTCGAGCTTGCCGTCGAGGCGCTTCACCCGCGCGATCAGATGTTCGACATAGTCGCGGGGCTTCAGCGCGCCCGAACGATATTGGCGGCCGATCTCGACGATCGATAGGAAATGCAGCGCGCCGCTCACGGTACGAAGCGCGTCGCGGGCTCGATCGCGGGATCGTCGCTCGCGGGAATATTGGCGAGGTGACGCGCCATGCCTTCGCCCGCGCGGATCAGCGCGTCGGGGTAAAGTTCGGCGAAACGCTGCAAGCCCGCCATGCGCGCGCGGGCGAGAATTTCGGTTGCGGTGTCGCTATCGGTCATGCGGCTATGGTGGACCGAAACGCAGCCCGGGAGCTAGCGCCGAATGAAGATGTGCGGCATTCCCTTCACGACGGTCGATTGGGCGGATTTGCCGCCCACGCGCCATGCGGGCACGACCGGCGAAGCGTTGTGGCGCACACGCAACTTCGCCGATATCCGCGTGCGCATGGTCGAATACTCGCCGGGCTACGAGGCCGATCATTGGTGCGAGAAGGGGCATGTGCTGCTGGTTCTCGCGGGCGAGTTGGAAACCGAACTCGCCGACGGGCGGAAATTCATGCTGAAGCCCGGCCAAAGCTATCAGGTCGCCGACGGGGCGGAGCCGCATCGCTCGCGCACCGCGATCGGCGCCAAACTCTTCATCGTGGATTGACGCGAATGATCGACGGCCGCCGTTTCGAGGATTTCGCCGTCGGGCAGGTTTTCGAGCACGGCGAGATCGCGGTGACGGCGGAAGACGTCGTCGCTTTCGCGCGTCAGTTCGATCCGCAGATATTCCATCTCGATGCCGAAGCCGCGAAGGACACGTTCTTCGCCGGGCTCGCGGCCAGCGGCTGGCACACGGCGGCGATGACGATGCGCCTGATCGTCGATAGCGGGCTGCAACTCGCGGGCGGGATCATCGGGGCGGGCGGTTCGCTGACCTGGCCGCGCCCGACCCGGCCGGGCGATGTTCTTTCGATCCGGATCGAGGTTTTGGAGCTGCGCCCGTCGCGCTCCAAGCCGGAACGCGGTACGCTCAAAGCCCGGGTCACGACCCGCAATCAACACGGCGACGAGTTGCAGATCATGACATGCGATCTTCTCGTCTGGCGGCGCCAGGTCGCGGATTGAGATGGATCAAGGATAACGGGTTCGCGGCAGGGCAATCGGGAAGGCGTCGATCAGCAGCAGGTGGTCATGTCGGGTCCGGATGGTCTTTTCGCCGTAAAGGGGTTGCTGCGGCTGGGTGGCGATCGGCGCTTGTTCGAACCGGACTCCGCCGCCGAATGGATGCTCGCCTATTGGCGCGGCAAGTCGCGCGACGGCAAATTGCCCGGCCGCGCCGATATCGACATGGTCGAAATCCTTCCCGACGCGCTGCCCGATCTTTATCTGCTGGATGTGCTGCGCGACGGCGACCGTTTGCGTTACCGGTATCGTCTCGTGGGCACACGCATGGCCGACGTGGCGGGCGGCGACCCCACCGGCAAGATCGTCGACGAATTCATTTCCCCCGCGCGCGTGCCCGAGATCCATCGCTGGCTCGACGGCGTCGTCGCCGATCCGGTGCCGTGGATTTTTTCCGCGCCGATCGCGTTCAAGAATCGCGATTGGAAATGGAGCTGGCGCTTGGCGCTGCCGCTCGCCACCGACGGCAAGAACGTCGATATGCTGCTGCTGCATTACACGTTGGGGATGGAGCTGCCCGCCGCCGATCAATGAAAATCGCGGCTGGGAAAACGGCGCCGGTCTTCGCCGGGGCGGCGCACTTCGTCCGCGCGCGCGAGCCCGGCATCGAACGCGCCCGACGATAGCGGGCCCAGCAGCGCGTCGCGGGATTCGAGCTTGCGCGCGATCACATGGATCACGTCGCCCTCGCGTTGCACGGCCCCGCGCACCGCCATCAGTCTTGCACCCAGCACGACCGCACGGAAACGCTCGAACACCGTTGGCCAGACGACGAGATTGGCGATGCCGGTTTCGTCCTCCAGCGTGATGAAGATCACGCCGCTGGCCGTACCCGGCCGTTGGCGGATCAATGTCAGCCCCGCCACCGCGATCGTCGAACCGTCGCGCGCGGTCGCTAGCGCCGAACACGGACGCAAGCCCGTTTTCGCGAGCACGCCGCGCAACAAGCCGACCGGATGCGCCTTCAACGAGAGACGCAAATGCGTGTAGTCGAGCGCCACCGCCTCGCCGGGGCCGATCTCGGGCAGATCGGGCAGGGGTTCGGGCTTCGCTTGCAGATGCGCGAATAAGGGCAGCGGGGCGCGCTTCTTGGTCATCGTCTGCCACAAGGCCGGGCGGCGCCCGATATCGAGGGCCGCGAACGCATCGCCCTTGGCCAATGCCGCGCGGTCGCGCTGGGGCAGGAACTCCAATTCATGCGGACCTTGCCAACCCGCCGGCGGGCGGCGCTCGATCAATTCTTCGGCCGCCGCTTGCGACAGCGATTTGATCTGGCAAAGCCCCAAGCGCAGCGTGTTCGCATCCTCCAGCGTGCATTCCCAATCGCTGGCGTTGACGCAAGGCGGATGGACGGCGACGCCATGTTCGCGCGCGTCGCGCACGATCTGGGCGGGCGCGTAGAAGCCCATCGGCTGGCTGTTGATCAAGGCCCCCGCGAACGCCGCCGGATGACGGCGTTTGAGCCACGCCGAGACATAGACGAGATGCGCGAAGGCGGCGGCGTGGCTTTCCGGGAAACCGTAATTGCCGAAGCCTTCGATCTGCTTGAAGCAGCGTTCGGCGAAATCGGGCGTGTAGCCGTTGGCGATCATGCCGCCGACGAATTTGTCGCGGAAGCGATGGACGTCGCCGTGGCGTTTGAACGTCGCCATCGCACGGCGCAGCGCGTCGGCCTCCGACGGCTGGAAATTCGCGGCGACGATGGCGATCTTCATCGCCTGTTCCTGGAACAGCGGCACGCCCTTGGTTTTCTCCAAAACCGCGCGCAATTCGGGCTTGGGATACTCGACCGGGTCCTTGCCTTCGCGCCGGCGCAGATAGGGATGGACCATGTCGCCCTGGATCGGGCCGGGGCGCACGATCGCGACTTCGATCACCAGATCGTAGAAGCAGCGCGGCTTGAGGCGCGGCAGCATGCTCATCTGCGCGCGGCTTTCGACCTGGAACACGCCGATCGAATCCGCCTTGCACAACATGTCGTAGACGCCTTCGTCGTCGCGCGGCACGTTGATGAGGTCGTAGCGTTCGCCGCCCGCATCGACGATCAGGTCGAAGGCCTTGCGGATGCAGGTGAGCATCCCCAACGCCAGAATGTCGATCTTGAGGATGCCGAGCGCGTCGAGATCGTCCTTGTCCCATTCGACGATGGTGCGCGCTTCCATCGCCGCGTCGACGACGGGGCAAAGCTCGTCCAAGCGCCCGCGCGCGATCACGAAGCCGCCGACATGCTGCGACAGATGGCGCGGAAAGCCGCGCAATTCGCGTGCGAGTTCCAGCGCCAAGCGTAGGCGTTCCTGATCGGGGTCGAGCCCGGCTTCGCGCACATGCGCATCCTGCAAACCGTCAGATCGGCCCCAGACCGAACCCGACAAGGCCTGGATCGCGTCCTCCGACAGGCCCAGCGCCTTGCCGACATCGCGCAAGGCCGAGCGCGTGCGATAGGAAATCACCGTCGCGGCGAGACCGGCGCGCGTGCGGCCGTAACGCTCGTAGATGTACTGGATCACTTCCTCGCGCCGCTCGTGTTCGAAATCGACGTCGATATCCGGCGGCTCGTCGCGCGCGTCGGACACGAAACGCTCGAACAACACGTCGATCTGTTCGGGGTCGACGCCGGTGACGCCCAGGATGAAGCAGATCACCGAATTCGCCGCCGAGCCGCGGCCCTGGCACAGAATGCCGCGCGACCGCGCGAATTCGACGATGTCGTGAACGGTCAGGAAATAGGGTGCGTAGCCCAGCCGCGCGACGATTTCGAGTTCGCGTTCGATCTGCGCCGCGACCTTCGCGGGCACACCGTCGGGATAGCGTTTCTTGGCCCCTTCGCGCGTCAGGCGTTCGAGTGTCGCTTGGCTCGATCCCGGCACGGCATCGGGCAATTCGGGATAGAGATAGCGCAGCTCGTCCATCGAGAAAGCGCAGGCGGCGGCGATATCGGCGGTCGCGGCGATCGCATCGGGATAGTCGCGGAACAATCGCGCCATTACGGCGGGCGTTTTCAAATGCCGTTCGGCATTGGCGGCCAGAAGATAGCCGGCTTGGTCGATCGTTGTCCCCTCGCGCACGCAGGCCAGCACGTCGTGCAAGCGCCGCCGTTCGGGGACGTGATAATGCGCGTCGTTGGTCGCGACGAGGCGCAACTGCGCGCCGCGCGTGGCGGCCGCGTATTTGGAAAGATGTGCTGCGTCGTTGCCGTCGAAGCGGCAGGCGACGGCGAGATAGGCGTCGCGGCCGAACATCGCGCGTAGTTCGTTCAAACTTCGTGGTTCGAGGGCGAGGACGAACGCATGGCCGCGCAAGGTTTCGAGCTCGGCGAGGTTCAGCACGCAGCCTTTGTTGTGGCCCGCGCGCAAACGGCCCGTCGAAATCGCGCGCGATAGTGCCGCGTAACCGATTTTGTCTTTGACGAAGATGCGCAGCGGCGGCGCGTCCGCGGGATCGAGCCGTGCACCGATCAGCAATTTGAGGCCGGCTTCCTTCGCCGCGACATGGGCGCGCACGATCCCGGCGAAGCTCGCGCGGTCGGCGATGCCGATGGCGGCGAGGCCCAGCGCTTGCGCCTGGTGCACGAATTCCTCGGGATGCGAAGCGCCGCGCAAGAAACTGAAATTGGTCGTGACGCCGAGTTCGGCGTAAACGGGGTCGGGCCTCATGGTTCGACAAGCTCACCATGAGGCCTCATCCTGAGCCTGTCGAAGGAGAGGCCTCGCGTCACGCGAACAGCCCGTGCAGGAACCAGCGCAAGCCGCCGGCCGCCCCTTCGCGATAGACCCAGAAGCGATGGCCCTCGCGGTCGTCGATGGCGAAGTAATCGCGCGGCGGCGCGGGCGCGCGCCACCACTCGGGTGCGATCCGCTCGGGCCCTTCGGCGCGCACCACGTCGTGCAGACGCTTGCGCCAGCGGAAGCGGCGCGGCGGCCCGTCGGGCAATTCGGCCAACGCCTCGATCGGCTCGGGCCACGCCAACAAACGCAACGGGCGCGGATTGGCGGGCGGCTTGGCGCCGCGCAAATGCGCGGGCACGGTGCCCAGGGCGGGCAGGCGGATTTGCGCGCGTTCGGGAATGTGACTTTCGAACGGCGCCAAGCGCACCACGTTCGCGGCCCCCAGGCGGTTGATCAGGCGATCGACCAGCGGGGCGAGATCGCCGAGATCGGGATCGCCGTCGGGAAGTGCTATCGCGCTTTGACGCAAACTCAGCGGGCTGGCGATTTCGGCGTCGAGCAAGGCCGTGTCGATGCCGAAACCGGGATCGAGCTTGGGCAGATGTTCGGCGAACAATCGGACGAGCGCTTTCGCGTCGCGCATCGGCCGGCTGGTGCCCAGCGCCAGATGCGCGGCCGTGCCGTCGGCGCGCAACGCGATCAGGCGTGCACGCCGCAAGCCGAGTTCGGCGGCTTCGAGCTTGGCGCAAAGCTCCTGCGCCAAACGTTCGACGATGCGTGCGAGATCGTCGGGCGTCGAAACGGGTTCGGCGAAAACGAGGCGGGCGCGCATCGCCGGCACGGGGATATCGGGATCGAGCGGTTCGTCGATCTCGCCGAAGGCTTGACGCAACCGGCGCAACGGCTCGGGCCCGAACCGCGCGTCGAGGCCACGGCGCGGATCGCTGGCGCGCACGAGGGCTTCGAGATCGGCGACGCGCCGCAAACCCAGCCGATCAAGATCGCCGAGAATATCGGACGGCAAACGCAACGCGGCGGGCGGATAATCGGCGAGGACGGTTTGCGTTTCGCCCGGCGCGATGCGCGTGGCGGTGCTTGCGCCGTAACGCGCCGCGGCCCAGGCGGCACCGATCGTGTCGGCCAAGCCCGCGCGCGCTTGCAGCCCGAACCGGCCGAGTTCGCGCGGGATCGCCGCGAGCCATTCAGCCTCGCCGCCGAACAGATGGGCCGCCCCCGTCGCGTCGAGCAGCAAACCATCGGCCACGCGCGCGATCGACGGCGACCAGCGTTGCGCCCAGAGGGCGAGCGATTTCAGCGCCGCGTCGTCGCCATCGGGATCGTGGCGCGTCGCGACCAGATCCGGGCATCGCGCGCGCGCCTCGGCAAGGCCGAGACCGGGATGGAGCCCCGCCTTGCGCGACCGCGCGTCGATCGCCGCCAAGCGCAGCGCGCCGGCGGTTGAAGTGAACGTCGCGCAAGGGAGTTGCGGCGGGACCCCATCGCGCTCAGCCCGCCTTGCGGCGCGATCGGTCGGCAGAAACGGCAGGAAGATCGCGATGAAGCGTTTCATCGTCGGCGAGGGACCAGTTCTGCCCCGCGAGTTCGACCGTCCAGGCGCCGGGGGCGGCGTTTTGCGCGCGGAAGAGTTCGACGTTCCAGCGCCGCGCACCCGTGGGCGACGGCGCACCGGCCACGCGCCAGCGCGTGCGCGCGGCGCTGGGCTCGGCGAATTCGGCTTGCGGGCGCAGCAGGAAGGCGGCCGTGCCACCCATTTCGGCGGCGAGCTGCAAGCGGCGCGTCTGGACGAGTTCGACGCCGTCGATTTCGGCCGCCACAGCGGCGAGCGAGCGGCAGCGCAACGCTTCCTCGAACGCCCACAACGCGTCGATGCGCTTGGGCGCGTCGACCAGCAGCAGGCGCGCGGGGTCGAGGCCGAGGGCGGCGAGGCCGGCCTGGGTCAAATTCGGGCGGCGCGCGATCCACACGACCGGGCCGCCTTTGGCCGCATCCTTGGCGAAGCGGGCGAGCAGGGCGGCGGCGAAGCCGCCGGCCGCACCGTCTTGCGCCGGGCCGTCGACTTCCACGCCCGCGATTTCGTGCAGCGCGCCGCGCGGGATGCCGCCCCAGGGCAGATGATCGTCGATCGCCTTGAGGCCGAACCCCACGCTGCCGTCGCCCGAACCGGGGCGGGCGGCGAAGCTCGCCAAGCGCGCCTTGAGTTCCTGGACCGTGGTCGAGGCGGGGCGGCGGGGCGGCGAGGGCATATTCATGAAATGTTTCCCCAAGAGCGGATTACGAAGCGTGCCGAACATTTCCTGGCGATGGGCCGGGATCGGCGCCATCGCCGGGGTGGGCGGCGGGAAAGCCCGGATGATCGCGGGAAAACCGGTCGAGGCTTGCAGGTTCATCTTCCGCTCCTGTCACGAAGTTCACTCTTCATTCGTATTCGAGTTTTGTTCTAATCGTGACCGCGTGAACCGTCAAGAGCTAACCGGCGTTCTTTACAGATTTGCGAAATGCGATTCGATGGGCGTTAAATTAGCAAAACTGATCATATACCCCCTTGCAAAATGCGAAAGGGCTGGGCATATTGAACTCAACATTAACCATCCTGGTCGCCATGAGCCCCACAATGCCCAGCGCCCCTCGCAAACTTCCCGCCCGCACCGCCAAGAAGGTTGCGGCGAAATCGAACGCGGAACTGCCGCCGATCGGCGAGGTTCTGCTCTCGATGAAGGAAATTCTGCGCGAAGACGGGCTGCTGCCGAACCCGAACTGGCACTGAGCTTCGTGCCACGGAAACAAGACGGCCGCCTTCGGGCGGCCGTTTTCGTTTCAGAGCTTGTTTTCGCTGACCGCGACGATCTTGGTTTCGTTCTGATCGCCAAGCCCGGCATCGACCAAGCGCGAATAGGCGTCGCACGCCGTTTCGCCCAAGCGCGCCGGGATATCGAGCTTGCGCGCGAGCGCCGCGCCATACGACGCGTCTTTGAGCCGCAAGCGGCCGGTGAACAACACGTCGCGATCATGGTCGCCCGCGACGATGCGATTGGCCGCGCGCACGGCTTGCGGGCTGGCGGCCTGACCCTTGGCGAGATACGCGGCGACTTGCGCCACGTCGAGCCCGGCCTTGGCGGCGAGCGACAAGCCTTCGCCGACCGCGGCGATCTGCACGGCCCCCATCAGATTGATCATCAGCTTGTAGACAGTGCCGGCCCCGACGGGGCCGAAATGCGCGATCTCCGCCGAGAGCGGCGCGAGCAAGGGCCGTGCTGCGTCGAGATCTTCCTGATCGGCGCCGACGAACAAGGTGAGCTTGCCGGCGGCCGCGACGTCGGGCAGGCCGGTCACGGGGCTGTCGATATAACGCAGGCCCTTGGCTTTGGCTTGCGCCGCCAGTTCCAGCACGCGGTCATGCGACAGCGTCGAGCATTCGGCGACGAAAGCGCCCTTGGGCAGCACGGGCAAGGCGCGGTCCCACACGTCGCGCGAGGCCGCGTCGTCGGCCAGCATCGCGAAAGCGGCGTCGGCGTCCTTCGCGGCGTCCTCGATTTTCGCGACGAAGCCCGGCTCGTTCTTCGGCGTGCGGTTCCACACGCGCACCTCGTGCCCGGCATCGCGCAAGCGCGCGGCCATGCCCGATCCCATCCGGCCCAAGCCGAAAAACGCGATCTTCGCCATCAGCCGGCTTGCCCCAGGCCGTGGACGCGCGCGAGATAGCCGCCCAGCACGGCTTGTTCGGCAAGCGACAGATGCAGGCCCGTCTTGGTGCGGCGGAACAGAATGTCGTTCGAGGTGCGCGCCCATTCCTCGCGCACCATCAGATCGACTTCGGCGCCGTAAAGCCCCGCCCCGAAATGCGGGCCGAGATCGTCCAGCGATTTGGCGGCGGCGAGGAATTTGAGCGCGCGCGAACCCTGGCGACGCAGAATGCCGCGCAGATGTTCGCGCGGCAGGTAATCCCATTCGCGCGCGCGATCGTCGACGAAGCGCTCGAAATCCGCGTCGCGCCCGTCGAGTTCGCCGCCCGGCAGTTTGGCGCCTGCGGTCCATGCGCCCGTCGCTTGCGGAAAGAACGGCGCAAGCTTTTCGAGCGCGTGTTCGGCCAAGCGGCGGAACGTGGTGATCTTGCCGCCGAAGATCGACAAAGCGGGGGCGCGGCCTTCGCCCGCGTCCAGTTCCAGCACGTAATCGCGGGTGACCGCACTCGCGTTGTCGGAGCCGTCGTCGTAAAGCGGGCGAATGCCGGCATAGCTCCACACCACGTCGGCCGGCGTCACCGGGCGCGCCAGGAAACGGTTTGCCGCCTTGCACAGATAATCCGTTTCCTCGGTCGAGATCGCCACGCGGCCCGGATCGCCTTCGTAGACCACGTCGGTCGTGCCGATCAGCGTGAAGCGCCCTTCATAGGGAATGACGAACACGATGCGCCGATCGACGTTTTGCAGAATGAAGGCATGTTCGCCTTCGTATTGCTGCGCCACGACGATATGGCTGCCTTTGACGAGCTTCAATTTCGCGGGCGCGTTCTGGCCCATCACGCCGGTGATGGTCGACATCACCCACGGGCCCGCCGCGTTGACCAGCGCGTGCGCGCGAATATCGGCTTGGCCGCCGCCCAGACGGTCGGACAGCGTCAAGCGCCATTCGCCGTTCTCGCGCCGCGCGGAGGTGACTTGCGTGCGCACGCGGATATCCGCACCCAGATCGGCGGCGGCGCGCGCGTTGAGCGTGACGAGGCGCGCATCGTCGACCCAGCAATCGGAATAGACGAAGCCCGTGGGCACGTCGGCGCGAAGCCCGCGCCCATATTCGCTGGCCGGCAGATCGACTTGGCGCGAGCCGGGCAGGCGCGTCTTGCGCCCCGGCGACCAGCCGAGATGGTCGTAGAGGAACAGCCCCATCCGGATCAGCCATGCGGGGCGCAGCGACGAGTCATGCGGCAATACGAAGCGCATCGGCCACACGATATGCGGTGCCGATTCGAGCAGCACGTCGCGTTCGGCCAAGGCTTCGCGCACCAAGCGGAACTCGTAATGCTCCAAGTAACGCAAGCCGCCATGGATCAGCTTCGACGACGCCGACGACGTGGCGGAAGCAAGATCGTTCTGCTCGGCGAGCAGCACTTTGAGGCCGCGGCCGGAAGCGTCGCGCGCAATGCCGCAACCGTTGACGCCGCCGCCGATGATCGCGAGATCGTAAAGGGGAGTGGATTCGGACATGACCGGACTTTACTGCCGTTGGAACCCGGCTTCACCCATACAAGCGGCGAACGCCGTTTCGCGCGCCCGCAGCCGGGCGGCGAGGCGGGCATAGGCCGCGTCGTTCTCCCGCGCGCAGCGGTCGCGCGCATTGGCGTCGATTTCGTTGGCGCAAGGGCGGGGCGGAAGCTCGTTGGGGCCCGAAGCGGCTTCGGCGCGGATGTCGCAGGCTTGGCGCGCGGCGGCGGCGGCTTCGGGCGAAAGCCTTGGGTTGGTCCAGCGTTCTTCCGGCGCGCAGGCCGAAAGCCCCAGGGCCGCCACAATCGGAACCGCAATCGCGCCACAAATCTTCACGAGTTTCATGTCCAACAAACTAGCCCTCCGGACCCCGTTCGGTTAAGAGCATTCATATGAGACGTTCCCTTCTTGCCGTCATTTTTGCAGCATTCGCCGGACCCGCCGTCGCCCAGGACGCCGCGGAGTGGAGCTGGCGCGGCACCTATTCGGTGATCGTCGAGAACGACAAGTTCAGCTCTTTCGATCAGGCCAAGCAGACCGACCGCAATTTCACCAACGGCGTGCGGTTCAACTGGATGTCGGAACCGGGCTTGCGCTGGGGGCCGTTGCGCGAACTCGCGGGCTGGATTCCGGTGTTCGACGCCTCGGGCAAGACGCGCGCGGGCCTGGGTTTCGGGCAAAACATGTACACGCCCGAGGATATTTCGCGCCGCGATCTCGTGACCAACGACCGGCCTTATTCGGGCTGGACGTATCTCGCGGCGGCGCTGACGTCGGATTTGGGCGAGGGGCAGAATCGCGGCCGCCTCGACACGCTGGAACTGCAGGTCGGCATCGTCGGTCCGCAAAGCTACGCCGAGCAGACGCAGAAGGAATATCACAAGCTGATCGGCGCGCGCATGCCGATGGGCTGGGGCAACCAGTTGAAGAACGAGCCGGGTGTGGCGCTGTTCTATGAGCGCAAATGGCGCCGTATGCGCACGCCGTTGCCCGATTTTCCGCTGTTCGAACTCGACATGACGCCCCATATCGGCGGGTCGGTCGGCAACGTGTTCACCTATGGTGCGGTCGGCGCCACGTTCCGCATCGGTCGCGATCTGGGTGTGGATTACGGCCCGCCGCGCATCCGCCCGGGCCTCGCGGGCTCGCTGCATGTCGATCCGCCGCTCGACCGCTACGCTTATTACGCGTTTTTCGGCTTCGAGGGCCGGGCCGTGGCGCGCGACATCACGCTCGACGGCAACACCTTCGCGCGCAGCCATTCGGTCAATCGCCGGCCGCTGGTCGGCGATCTGCAAATGGGCGTCGCGGTGGTGGTCGAGCGCATTCGCGGCACGTTCAGCTACGTGATGCGCACGCGCGAATTCGAAGATCAGAACAAGCCCGACCGTTTCGGCGCGCTGTCGATCTCGTATCGCTTTTAGCGGATCCGGTTCGCGTTCAGCACCAGGGCCGCACTCGCCAGCGTGAAGGCGAGGGCGCCCAGCGCCACCGGCATCAGGCCTTGTTCCAGGAACGGCGCCACGATTTGCGTGCCCGCCGACGACAGGCCCAGCCCCATGAACATCAGCAAGCCCGAGGCGCGCCCGACGATCGCCGTATCGACCGACAGCGCGCGCGCCATCGTCGACGGTCCGCGCAAGCCCAGCGCGCCGCAAAACGCGGCCCAGACGATGCCCAGCGCCACGAAGGATTTGAAATCGGCCCAGGCGAGCGCCAGAAGCGCGAAGGTCGCGACGATCTGAACGATCACGCCCGACGCGATCATCGCGTCGAGGGAAAAGCGCTTGGTCAGCCGCCCGTTCTGCGACGCCGCGACGCTGAAGGCGAGCACGCCGCAGCATTGCAGGATCGCGAAATCGCGCGGGCTCCCGCCCAGCCAAAGCTCGATGATCTGCGGCGCGCTGGCCACGAACATCAGCAGCGCGCCGAAGCATAACCCGTGGCCCAGCGCGTAGCCGAAATAGACGCGGTCGCGCAGCAAAGCGCCGTAGCCACCCGCCGCCTTGCGGGTTTCGCGCGACACCGGCGGGGCGGGCGGGATGGCGCGCAACGCGAAGGGCGTGGCCAGGATGGTCAGCAGCGCCACGATCCAAAAACTCGCGCGCCAATCGGTGACCAGCAGCAGCAGCGCGCCCAAGATGGGGGCGATCGCCGGGATCATGCTTTCGCCGGTGGCGAGCAGCGACATCGCGCGCACCGACGCGGCCTCGTCGAGATTGCGCCGGATCAACGCCGGCACCACGGCCGCCGCGGCGCCCACGCCGAAGCCTTGAACGCCGCGCGCGGCGATCAGCGTTTCGACGCTGGGGGCGATCGCGCAAACGAGGCCCGCCGCGATTTGCAGCGTGATCGCGACGATCAGCACGGGTTTGACGCCGAATTTGTCGGCCGCCGCGCCCCACACGAGCTGCGAGGCCGCCAAGGCGGCGAAGAACACGGCGAGCGTGGCCTGCGCTTCGACGATCGTGCCGCCGAGTTCGAGGGGCAGCGTGGGCACGGCGGGCAGATACAGATCGACCGTCAGCATGCCGGCCGCCGTGATCGTGAACAGCGGCAGAAGTTTAAGCGAGGTCTGGGCTTGCATAGCGGCGCCGATCGGAAAGGGGCGACGCGTATAGACGAGCGGCGCGGGGTGCGCAATACGGGCGTCGTTTGGAATGGCCGCTCGAGCCATTTCGCGTTAAGGCTGCATGCGGACGAGCATGATGGACGACATTCGACGGCAAATTTTGACGACGCGTCTCGGCGCGATCGAAGTGGCGATCGCGGGTGACGGACCGCCGGTATTGTCGATCCACGGCGGTATGGGCGGATTCGACCAAAGCCTGCTCTTGGCGCGCGCCGCGTTTGCGATGCCGGTGCGCGTCGTCGCCGTGTCGCGGCCGGGTTATCTCGGCACGCCGCTCGCGGATGCGGGGATGCCCGACGCGCAGGCCGATCTTTACGCCGCGGCACTGGATACGCTGGGAATCGCCCGCGTCCATGTGATCGCCGTGTCGGCGGGCGGGCCGTCGGCTTTGGCGTTTGCGCGCCGATATCCCGCGCGCTGCGCGGGGGCCGTACTCGTCTCTTGCTGCACCGGACGGCTGGCGATTCCACCGGAAATCCGCTCCCGCATGCCGATGATGACATTGTTCGCGCGCATTCCGGGGCTCTCGTCGTTCATGCGCTGGCGCACGCGCCGCGATCCCCTGCGTTCGGCGCTTCGTTCGATCCGTGATCCGGACCTCGCGGCGCGCACGCTCGCCGATGCGCAAGCGGGGCCGCTGTTGCTTGCGCTTTTGTCCGGCGTGTTCGAGCGGCTTCGCGAGCGATTGCCCGGCACGCTCAACGATATGGACGTCTTCGCGCGCCAAGACGATATCGCGGGCGATAAAATCGTCGCGCCGATGCTGATCGTCCACGGCGACGCGGATCGCGTCGTGCCGTTCGCGCACGCGTCGCGGCTGGCGGACGAAGCACCGAACGCCATGCTGATGCGCATCGCGGCCGGCGAGCATGTTTGCCTGTTCACGCATATGCGCGCGATCCACGAGCGCGTCGCGTCCTTCGTCGCGGCTTAATCCGCCGGGACCAGCCTGAAGCCTTTATTGCGCAGACAGAAGTCGCGCAAACGCTGTTCCTCGAACCAGGTGTCGTTGAAGCCGGAGCGCATCCATGGATCGGCCATATAGACCCGACCGTCGCGACCGCGCACATAGGTGGGACCGTAGGCGAAGCGGTTATAGAACGCGCGCGACTGCGCCTCGCTCCAGGCTTGCTGGCGGCAATCGCTCGCCTCGGCCTGGGCCTGCGCATCCGACAAGGCCGGATGTTCCCAACGCATCGGCGGCCCGCAGGCGGATAGCGCCAGCAGACCGGCCAAAGCGAGAAGGGGGCGCAGAGGGTTCATCGTACGGGCAACGGTTATTTCGGCGAGTCTATTCCCGATCATCCGCATCTTGACGATTCTTGTAATTTACGTATTTTATGAAAAATACGGAAAAGGAGCCCGCCATGGCGAAAACGCAAGGCGTACCGGCGACCGAATTCTCGCGAAATTTCGCGCGTTATCGAGAAGCGGCGATCGAGACCAAGGTCGTCCACGTCACCAGCCATGGCCGGGTGATCGGCGCGTATCTGTCGGCGAGCGAAGCGGCGCATTACGCCAAGCTCAAACGCCTCGAGCGCCAATCGCTTGTGGTGGGCGAACTGCCCGACGACGCCGTCGCGGCGATCGAAGCGGCCGAGTACGGCGTCGCGCCGAAATGAAACTGCCGGCGCCGCGGCCCGGTCTCGTCATCCGCTATGCGTTCCTTTGGCGCGCCGATCATGCGAAGGGCGCCGATACCGGCGCCAAAGATCGCCCCTGCGCTATCGTCGTCGCGGTGCGGCGCACCGAAAGCGGAGAGATCGATACGATCGTGGCGCCGATCACACATCGCGCACCCGACGATTCTGCCGCATCGATCGAAATTCCGGCCGCGACCTGCAAGGCGCTGGGGCTCGATGACGGGCGCCATTGGTTGCGGCTGGACGAACTCAATCGCTTCGCGTGGCCCGGTTTCGATTTGCGGCCGATTCCGAACAAGCCTTCGAAATGCGATTACGGGATGCTGCCGCCGGGCCTGTTCGCCAAATTGCGCGACGGCATTCTGGCGCGCCAAAAAGCGAAACCCCGCCGGATCGTGCGGCGGGACGAGGATTAGGCGGAATTTGGCGAAAAACGTTGGCTCCCCGGGCAAGATTCGAACTTGCGACCAATCGATTAACAGTCGATTGCTCTACCGCTGAGCTACCGGGGAACGGCAACGACGGGCGGGGCTTATAACCGATGCACCGGCGCGTCGCCAGGGAAAAGAGCCCTGGACGGAACGCGTGGAGGCCGAGGGCGGAATCGAACCGCCGCGTATCGGATTTGCAATCCGATGCATTACCACTTTGCTACTCGGCCGCACACGCGGGCGCCACGTATAGGCAAGCCGCCGCCCGGGGTCAATATCGCCGCCGAGAGCCGAGCCGTTACCGGGACTTACGCGCTTTCAGTTGTCCCTTGTGGCGACGCACCATATATAAGTCGCCGACCCCGACCGCTCGACCCAAGGGAGCCCGAAGCCATGGATTTCGCCGAACGCCGCCGCAACATGGTGGAAAGCCAGTTGCGCACCAACAAGGTGATCGACGAGCGCTTGATCGCGGCGATGTCCGCGGTCCCGCGCGAGAAATTCGTGCCCGCCAAGCTCGCGGGCGTCGCTTATGTCGACGAGGATCTGGCGCTGGGCGGCGGCAAGTATCTGATGGAGCCGATGGTGTTCGCGCGGCTGGTGCAAGCACTCGATCTCGAGCCCGGCAAGCGCGTGCTGGTCGTCGGCGACTTCACCGGTTACGCGAGCGCGGTGCTGAAGGATATGGGCGCCACGCTCGCGTCCGACGCCGACGATTCGCCCGTCGATGCGGTGCTGTTCGCCGGCGCGATCGGCGAATTGCTCGACACATATGCGCGCCGCTTGAACGAAGGCGGACGCATCGTTGGCGTGCTGACGGCGCCGGGGGAACCCGGCCGCGCCACGCTGTGGCGCAAATTCGCGGGCGACGTGACCAGCATCACGATGTTCGACGCGGCGACGCCCGTGTTGCCGGGCTTCGAGAAGCAGCCCGGCTTCGTCTTTTGAACGGAGTTGTTGTGAGCGACGAAACGTATCCGTTCGAAATCGGCGTGGCCGAGCTGAAACGCTGGCTCGACGAAGGCAAAAAGCCCGCGATTATCGATGTGCGCGAAGCTTCGGAGTACGAAATTTGCCGAATCGCGGGTAGTTTACACATTCCGATGGGAACGATTCCCGATTCGCTGGATCGTTTGCCGAAGGACGGACCCTTGGTGGTGACGTGTCATCACGGCGGGCGGTCCGCACGTGTAGTTTCTTGGCTGCGTCAGCAAGGGATCGATCGAGCGATCAACTTGGCGGGCGGAGTCGATCAATGGGCCGCGCAGGTCGATCCGGCCATGGCGCGCTACTGATTTGGAAGAGGGTTATTCGATGGCGACGCGACGCATGGCATTGAACACGACGGCGGCGGTCGCCGTGTTGGCGGCGATGTTGGCCGTGACACCGATGGCCGGCGCGCAGTCCATCGACGAAGCGCTCGCCAACGCCTACCGCACCAACCCGGAAATCCTCGCCCAGCGCGCCGCGTTGCGCGCGACCGACGAAACCGTGCCGCAAGCGCTGTCGCAATGGCGCCCCTCGGTCACGCTGTCGGGCAATACCGGCAAGGCGCGCGACTTCAACTCGACCACGACCACGGTCTACGGCGCCAACGGTTCGCGCGACCAGCAGACGACCGAGAACGAACGCGATCGCACGCCTTTGCAAGCGACGTTGACGCTGACCCAGCCGATCTATCGCGGCGGGCGTTCGACCGCCGAACTCGCGCGCGCCGAAGCCAACGTGCAAGCGGGCAGGGCGCAGCTCGGGGCCGTCGAACAGCGCGTGCTGCTCGACAGCGCCACGGCCTATATCAACCTCGCCCAGGCCCTCGCGGTGCTGGACCTCAACATCAACAACGTGCAGGTGCTGCAGCGTCAGCTCGACGCCGCGCGCGACCGTTTCCAGGTCGGCGAAATCACCCGCACCGACGTCAGCCAAGCCGAAGCGCGCCTGTCGCAATCGCAGGCCAGCCGCACCAAGTCGGAAGGCGACGTCAACACCGCGCGCGCGACGTTCCTGCGCACGACGGGCATGGAAGCGGGCCGCGTCAGCGTGCCGCCGGTGCCGCGCGGGCTTCCCGGCAGTGCTGAAGAAGCGCGCGCCTGGGCCCAGGCGCAGAACCCCAACATCATTCAGGCGCGCTACGCGCATGAATCCGCCGGTCAGGACGTGGCGCTGGTCGAAGGCGAGCAGCTGCCGACCGTCGCCTTGCAGGCCGACGCGATCCGCGGCAAGGAAACCCAGACGCGCGGCACGATCCGCGACACGGTGGACGTGCTGCTGACCTTCTCGGTGCCGATCTATCAGCAGGGTGCGACCGACGCGCGCGTGCGCGGCGCCAAGCAGACGCAAGGTCAGCGCCGGACGCAGGTCGACGTCGCTTTGCGCCAGGCGATCAACGACGCGACGACGGCGTGGCAGCAGCTTTCCACCGCGCGCGCCCAGATCGGTTCGTTCACCGCGCAGATCCGCGCCAACGAAATCGCGCTGGAAGGCGTGGAACAGGAAGCCCGCGTGGGTTCGCGCACCGTGCTCGACGTGCTGAACGCCGAGCAGGAACTGCTCAACAGCCGCGTGAGCTTGGTTCAAGCGCAGCGCGACGAAGTGCTGGCGTCGTTCCAGCTGCTGTCGGCGGTGGGCAAGCTCCAGGCCCGCGAACTGGGGCTGCCGGTCGAGATCTACGATCCCGCCGCCAATCTCACCGCGACGCGTGACCGCTGGTCGGGTAACGACATACCTGGCGAAACGGCCAAAAAGTGATGCCGGAACCCCGCCAGGAAGGGCGGGGTTTATCTCTGGCGTCGGGCTGTTCTGTCGCTTAATCTTTGGTCGCGGAACGGCTTAGCGGCGATTCGCACGCGTTTACCGTTCCGCCATGGCAATTTAGGGCGGTTTCGAACCCTCGGCGTTCGAACCGCACTGGCGGTTTGAACAGGCGACTGGAACCCGGACGAAGATGACGGATCCGAAGAACCAACAAGAACCGTCGATGGAGGAAATCCTCGCCTCCATCCGCCGTATCATTTCCGAAGACGGCGATGCGGGGAAAGCGCCGCCTGCCGCACCCGCCGCCGAAGCGCCCCCGCCGCCGCCGCCACCCCCGCCGCCGGCAGCAGCTCCGCCGCCACCGCCGCCGCCGCCACCTCCGCCGGCGGAGCCCGAGCCGATGATGATGCCGGAACCGGAGCCGATGCTGCCGGAGCCGGAGCCCGAGCCCGTTATGGAGATGATGGCGCCGCCGCCACCCCCTCCGCCGCCGCCGCCACCCCCTCCGCCGCCGCCACCTCCGCCGCCGCGTCCGCGCATGCCGATGCCGGAGCCGGACCCGATCGACGACGTGCTGGAACTGACCAACGTCGTCGACAAGCCGCCGCCGGTGATGTCGGACGAGCCGCGCCGCCTGATGTCGGACGACACGGCGAACCGCGCGTCGGATTCGCTGCAAGGTTTGCAGGCCCGCGTGCCGCGCAACCTGCTGCTGGGCAATTCGGACCTGACGATCGAAGATCTGGTGCGCGCGGAATTGCGCCCGATCCTCAAAGCGTGGCTCGACCAGTATCTGCCCGATCTGGTGGAGCGTATGGTGCAGCGGGAAATCCGCCGCATCACGCGTGAGTCGCAGGACTATTGAGCCCGCACTTGGTGCGGGCTAAACCCTTCCGGCCATGACAGACACGCAAAACGACGAGACCGCCCAGGGCGGTCTCGCTAAGACTTTTTCGCCCGCCGAGATCGAAACCCGCCGCTACGAGGCGTGGGAGAAATCCGGTGCCTTCGCCGCCGATCCGAATTCGGCCAAGACGCCCTATACGATCATGATGCCGCCGCCCAATGTCACGGGCTCGCTGCATATGGGCCACGCGCTGACCTTCACGATCCAGGACACGCTGATCCGCTTCCAGCGTATGCGGGGCAAGGATGCGCTGTGGCAGCCGGGCACGGACCATGCGGGCATCGCCACGCAGATGGTGGTCGAGCGGCGCTTGGCGGAGAAGGGCGTGTTCCTCGATCGCGGCGGTGTGGCGCCCAAGGGCAAGGATGCCGGCAACGCGACGCTGATCGGGCGCGAGAAGTTTCTGGAAGAAGCCTGGGCGTGGAAGGCCGAGAGCGGCGGCACGATCACGCGCCAGCTGCGCCGTCTGGCGGCGTCGCCCGATTGGGCGCGCGAGCGCTTCACGATGGACGAAGGTCTGTCGCTCGCCGTGCGCCGCGTGTTCGTCGAACTCCATCGCCAGGGCCTGATCTATCGCGACAAGCGCTTGGTCAACTGGGATCCGAAGCTGCACACGGCGATCTCCGACCTCGAAGTCGAGCAGCGCGAGATCAAGGGCAATCTCTGGCACTTCAAATATCCGATCGAGGGCGAGCCCGATCGCTTCATTGTGGTCGCGACGACGCGGCCCGAAACGATGCTGGGCGATAGCGGCGTCGCCGTGCATCCGGACGACGAGCGCTATAAATCGCTGGTCGGCAAATTCGCGATCCTGCCGATCGTCGGCCGTCGCATTCCGATCGTCGCCGACGAATACTCCGACCCCGAGAAGGGCACGGGTGCGGTGAAGATCACGCCCGCGCACGACTTCAACGATTTCGAAGTCGGCAAGCGGCACAAGCTCGCCATGATCAACGTCATGGACAAGGACGCGCATATCGCGGGCGACGTGCCCGAGCGCTTTATCGGCCTGGAACGCTATGCCGCGCGCAAGGCGATCGTCGCCGAAATCGAAGCGCTCGGCCTGCTCGACAAGATCGAAGCGCATACGCATATGGTGCCGCATGGCGACCGTTCGGGCGTGGCGCTGGAGCCGTGGCTGACCGATCAATGGTTCGCCGATGCGGCGACGCTGGCCAAGCCCGCGATCGAAGCGGTGGAGAAGGGCCATACCGTGTTCGTGCCCAAGCAATGGGAGAACACGTATTACGAATGGATGCGCAACATCCAGCCCTGGTGCGTCAGCCGCCAGCTTTGGTGGGGCCATCAGATCCCGGCTTGGTACGCGCCCGACGGCAGCGTGTTCGTCGAGGAAACGGAAGACGCCGCCAAAGCGGCCGCGCGCGCGAAGTTCGGCAAGGATGTCGATCTCCGGCGCGATCCCGATGTGCTCGACACGTGGTTCAGCTCGGCCTTGTGGCCGTTCTCCACGCTCGGCTGGCCCGAACAGACCCCGCATCTGGCGCGCTACTATCCCGGCGACGTGCTGGTCACGGGCTTCGACATCATCTTCTTCTGGGTCGCCCGGATGATGATGATGGGTATTCATTTCGGCAATCCGGGCAAGCCGCTCGCCGAACGCGTGCCGTTCAAGACCGTGTATATCCACGCGCTGGTGCGCGACGAGCGCGGCCAGAAAATGTCGAAGTCGAAGGGCAATATCATCGACCCGCTCGACCTGATCGGCAAATACGGCACCGACGCGCTGCGCTTCACGCTGTGCGCGCTGGCCGCCCAAGGCCGCGACGTGAAACTCGCGACCGCGCGCGTCGAAGGCTATCGCAACTTCGTCACCAAGCTGTGGAACGCCTGCCGCTACGCGCAGATGAACGGGGCGGCCCCGGTCGCCGGCTACGATCCCGCCAAGGTCACGCTGACGGTCGACAAATGGCTGGTCGGCGAACTCGCCAAATGCGCCAAGGCGGTCACCGCCGCGATCGACGCCTATCGCTTCAACGAAGCGGCCGAAGCGTTGTATCGCTTCGTGTGGGGCACGTTCTGCGACTGGTATCTCGAATTCACCAAGCCGCTGCTTCAGCAAGGTACGGATGCCGAGAAGGCGGAAGTGCGCGCGACCACGTCCTACGTGATCGGGCAGGTGCTGAAGCTGCTGCATCCCATCGCGCCCTACGTGACCGAGGAACTCTGGGAAACGCTCGGCTACAAGCGGGGCGACACGCAGCTGATGTCGGAAACCTGGCCGGACTACGGCGCGGGCCTCGGCGACGCCGCTTCGGAAGCGGAGATGAACTGGGTCGTCGACGCGATCACCGGCATTCGCGCGTTGCGCGCCGAGATGAACGTGCCGCAAGGCGCCAAGCCTTCGTTGCTTTATCGCGACGCGGACGACACCGCGAAGGCGCGGCTCGCGCGCCATGAAGGGCTGATCAAGACCCTGGCGCGGGTCGAGAGCATCGCGGCCGAAACCGGCGGCCCGACCAAGGGTTCTGCGCCGGTCGCGTTGACCGGTGCGACGCTGGTGCTGCCGCTCGCGGGCCTGATCGATGCGGGTGCCGAGCGCAAGCGCCTGGAAAAGGAAATCGGCAAGCTCGACGGCGAGATCGCTAAAGCGGACAAGAAATTGTCGAACGCCGATTTCGTCGCCAAGGCCGATCCCGAAGCGGTCGAAGATCAGCGCGAACGCCTCGCCGAAGCCAAAGCCGCGCGCGGCCGCTTCGCCGTGGCGCTGGAGCGGCTCAAGGATATTTGAGCCGCCGGCGCTTTACGCCGCGCGTTGCGGGAAGGCGGCAAGCGGAACGGGCGTGTCGGGAATGTCGATGGCGAATTCCGAGCCGCGGCCAAGCGTGCTGTCGACGTCGATCTTGCCGCCGATCTGCTCGACGAGCTGTTTCGTCACCATGAGGCCGAGCCCGACGCCGTCCGGCCGCGCGATATAGGCGTCGGAGCTGCGCCAAAACGGCTCGAAGATATGCGGCAACTCGCCGGGCGCGATGCCGACCCCGTCGTCGGCGACGAACAGGCTGATCCGTCCCGCCGCGGCTTCGCGCCAGCCGATCCGCACGCGGCCATTGGGGTGGCTGTACTTGACCGCATTGTCCATCAGGTTCAGCAGGATTTGGCGCAGCACGCGCTTGTCCGCGTAGAGTACGCGCCGTCCGTCCGGAACGGCCAGCTCGATGGCGATGTCGCGCGACGCCGCCTTGGCGGCGAGCATCTGCGCGATGTCGCGCAAAAAGGGCGAGAGGTCCAGCTCCTCCGGATTCAAGCGCGCGCGGCCGGCCTCGATCGCCGCGATGTCGAGCAGCTGGTCGACGACGGTGAGCAGGTGGCGCGCCGCCGTGACGACGTCGCCGTTATATTCGGCGTTCTTGGCCGAGAGCTTGCCGAAAATGCCCGTGCCGATCATCTCGGAGAAGCCGATGATCGCGTTCAACGGCGTGCGCAATTCGTGGCTGACATTCGCGAGAAAATCGCGCTTGGCGACGTTGGCGGCGTTCGCGGTAAACAAGGCTTTCCGCAGCGACGCGGCTTCGCGTTCGCGGATGAGGGCGAAATACGCGATCAATCCCGCCATGGCGAAGCTCAACAGGCTGACGAGCATCGCGGAGCCGAAATAGATCGGCCGGCGCGCGACGCTGCGCCGGTCGAGATCCGCATTGCGGAAACTCGCATAGACATAGACCGGATGCCGATCGACGTGTTTGTACGCGATCGTCAGCGGCCTGCCGTCGGGATCCGTGCGGTTCAGAATTACGCCCAAATCGTTGCGGGCGACCTCCGGTCCCATGAAGTAGTCGAGATCGAGCTTGATCCCGACATAGCCGTCCGGATCGGGGGTTCGATATATCATGTGGCCGTCCTCGCGAAACGCGCCGACATAGCCCGGGGCCGAGATGAAGATGCGGTCGAACAGCCGGTTCAGATCCGGCACGTCGATCGCGGCGACGATGTACTTAACCTTGAATATGTTCGGCCGCGCCAACTTCGAGACCGGGATGATATCGCCGCCGGTCGCGCGCGAGCGCGATTGCAGACCGATCTTGAAAAAATCGTCCGGCTTGCCTTCCAAGTCTTTGATGTACTCGCGGTCCGCGACGTTGAATTCGGGTTCCGGAAAGCTGGGCAACGAAATTCTGTTCCCATCCGCGTCGAACAAACGCAATCGGATCGAAAAGGATTGATGCCGGCCGAAGCCCTCGATGAATCTTTCGAGCGCCATAAGATCGGTCGACGCCGAAAACGGCTGGCGCTGTTCGGCCATCCATTTCTCGGTCGTGTCGGCGAACAGGACCGCCGTGTCGATCGCGCGGGCGAAGTGCGCCGCCATCAGGTTCTGGGCGCCGAGCAATTCCGCTTGCGCGTTTGCGTGGACTTCGCGCTCGTCGTCGAGCGTTTTCCATATCGCCAGCGACCAGACGGCGCCCGCGATCAGCGCCGCGAACAGAAAAGCGAGGTTGCCGGGAGCGACGTGACGTAGAAAGCCGCGTCGCTCCCCGCGTATCCAACGATCCATGTCGAACCCCGCCACCCCGATGCCGTTATGCCGAGCGGACTTGCCGCAGGAATTGCTCGACGGCGTTGCGCAGATCGTTCGCTTGTCCGCCCAGATCGCCGGCGGCCTTCTGCACCATGCCGGCGGCGGTGCCGGTGTCCTCGGCGGCGCGCGTCACGCCGGTGATGTTCGACGAGACTTCGCTTGTGCCGGAGGCCGCTTGCTGGACGTTGCGCGCGATCTCGCTGGTCGCCGCACCTTGCTCTTCGACCGCCGCCGCGATGGTCGAGGCGATCGAATTCATGCTGGCGATCGTTTCGCCGATCGAGCGCATGGCTTCCACCGATTGGCCGGTCGCGGCCTGGATCTCGTTGATCTGGGCGCCGATCTCGTCCGTCGCGCGCGCCGTCTGGCTCGCGAGGCTTTTGACCTCCGACGCCACGACCGCGAAGCCTTTGCCCGCTTCGCCCGCACGCGCCGCTTCGATCGTGGCGTTGAGCGCCAGAAGATTGGTTTGCGACGCGATCTCGGAGATCAACTGCACGACGTTGCCGATCTTCTGCGCGGCGTTCGCCAGCGCTTCGACCGTCTGGCTGGTGCGGCCGACATCGTCGACCGCTTTGCCCGACATGCGCGCCGATTCCGTAACCTGGCGCGAGATCTCGCTGATCGACGACGAAAGCTCCTCGGTCGCCGCCGCGACGGTCTGCACGTTGGTGGAGGCTTCTTCGGAAGCCGCCGCGACGGCCGTCGCTTGGCGGCTGGTTTCCTCCGCCGTCGCGGTCAGCTGCGTGGCGGATTCCTGCATGCGGTTGGCTTGGGTCGAGACTTCCGCGACGACGCCGCCGACTTTCCCTTCGAAATCGTCGGCGAGCGCGATCATCGCCGCGCGCTTTTCCTCGGCCGCGCGCGCTTCGGCCGCTTTCTGCTCCGCTTCCAGCGACTTCACCCGGATCGCGTTGTCCTTGAAGACCTGCACGGCCTTCGCCATCGCGCCGATCTCGTCCTTGTTCGAGAGGGACGGGACGTCGGTCGTCAATTCGCCGCCGGCGAGTTTGGTCATAGCGCCGGTCATATCGCCGATCGGCGCCGTGATGCCCTTGGCGATCAGGAAGGCGAACAACAGACCCAGTACGAGCGCCGCGGCGGAAAGCGAGACTGTGATCGTGATATCCTCCGCGATCATCGCGCGCATTTCGTTGGCGATCTGCGTCGTCGCGGCCTTTTGCGCGCCGACCAATTCGGCGATCCGCCCGGCAAGATTTTCCGCGACGCGCGCGTTGGCCACGTTGACGAACTCCGTCATCTCCAGCGAGGCGCGCATGCCGGTTTGCAGCATGCCGCGCAAAGGCGCTACGGCTTGCGCCGCCGTCTCGACGGCGTCGCGGGCGGGGCTGCGCGCGGCGGCTTGCCGCGCGGCGGCGATCGATCCCTCGAGATCGGTGAGCGCGGCGTTGATCGACGTGACGCCCGCTTCGGTCGGATTGGCGAGGAAGCGCGCGACGCGGATGCGCAGAATGCCCAGATTGTCCTGTGATTTTCCGGCGGCGGCGCTGAGCGTATCCTCGCCCGTTTTCATCGCGCCGTCGAACGCTTCGGTCAGTTTCTGACGCGCGTTCAGCGCGGCGGGTTCGTATTTCGCGGTGACCGCATCCTCGCGCAGCGCGCGCAATTCGACGATTTTCCCGAAGTTGCGAACATACTCTTCGGCAAGTTCGCCGATACTGCGCGCGACGGCGCGGCGCTGCTCGGACAGGAGTTTCGGAATCACGGCTTGGACCGTGTCGCGGATCTCCTTCGCATTTTCGCCGATGCGCTTTTCCGCGTCGGGACTGCCGCTGGCTAAGAAGATCAGAACTTGGCGGCGAATTTCGCCGAAGTCGGCGGCGATATCCTCGACTGCGATCGCGTTCTCCGCGATCGATTGGAAGCTCTCGAACTCCTTCTGCGTATCGCGCAACGCGAGCCAGGCGTTCGTCGCCAGCGCCCCCAGCAAAATCAAAACGAGGGCGAAACCGAAGCCGATACGCGTGCCGATTTTGAAGCGGCCGTTAATCGCGGAAAGTGCGGACATCGTGGAGCTCCAAATTCTCTTGGCGCGCCGTTGCGCCGGTTCTTGCTTCGATCGGATTAGATCGCCGCAGCGTTAAGGAACGCTGAAGCGATCGACGTATCACGCAAGTGCCGCTGTACACTCGTGTCGGCACGATATTCCTTAGTCGCATTCAAAATCGGACCGAACGTCGGATTGTGTTGAATTCCGCAACGCACGTCCGTATCGCGGAGAGAGATTCGCGTTATTTCGATAACCGAACATCCGGAGCGAGTGTCATACTACTGAATACGATGGCTCCGCAGCAGCCGGCCGATGGAGGAGGCGCCAAAGCGATGCTTTCCAGCCCTTCGAACAGACGACATCTTCGGATCGTTCACGACGCTGCGGATGTCGGCGGCGGAAACGACGATCGCGCCGGCCGCGCTTTGCCGCCCGATTACGAGGCGCTCCATCCGTGGTTCGCCGCGATCCGCGACTATCTCGCGTCGCTCGCCGCACCGGGCAAGATCGCGTCCCGCGCCGATTTCGATCCTTGCTGGCTGCGCGGCAATCTTCGCCTCGTGAATCTGGTCGAAGTGGTGCGCGATGCGCGCGGCGCCGTTCGCTTTCGCTTCCGTCTGGTCGGAACGACGCAAACCGAGCTCGCGCGGCGCGAGATCACGGGGCTGTTCGTCGAGGACGCGGTGCTTCCCGCCTATGCCGATCGCATTCTGCTGAACATGCGGACGGTTCTGCGCACGCGCGCGGCGGTCTATGATCGCTTTCCGATGCCGCACCCGGACCGCGAGTTCATCGACAGCGAGCGCGTCTATTTCCCGCTCGCCTCGGACGGCGAGAACGTCGATATGATTCTCGTCGCCTGCAACTATCCGAACGACCTGAGGCTTATGCCGATGCACCCTTATGTCGAGCTGCTTCAGTCTTCGTCGTCGGCGGGGATGCGATAGGCTTCGAGCTCGGCGCGCGCTGGCCCGATCGAGCCCCACGGGCAATCGGCGAAGCGCAAGGCGACGAACGCGCAGGTCGGGAATTTCGCCGCGATACGCGCGCGCGTTTCGGTCTCGGCGGGCGGGATCAGGTCGAGGGCGAATTCCTCCAGCCCCGGATTATGGCCGATCAGCAGCACGGCGTCGGGGCAGGGGCTGCGCTTGTCGAGTTCGGCCAGCCGGGCGCGCAAATCCTCGCTATCGGCAAGGTAAAGCCGCTTCTCGATCGAGATTTCGGGCCGGCCGCCGAACCCGCCTTGGGTTATTTCCAGCGTCTGGCGGGTGCGCAACGCCGCCGAGCACAGCACCAGATCGGGCGTATATCCCTTGTTTTCCAGCCACTTGGATAGGCCGCGCGCGGCCTTGCGCCCGCGCTTGTTGAGGTCGCGGTCGAAATCCTGGACGAACGGGTCGTCCCACGCGGATTTCGCGTGCCGGAGAAGAAAAAGTCGCTTGGGTTTCAAAATCTTGACACCGTTCGCCCGCTAGAGTCGCCCGCGCGTGATACCATAAACGGCCCGTCGGCATCAGCCTTGGGCAAGGAGAATTCAGGTGGACGGCGAGACGCAAGCCCAAGAGCGGGTCGAAATCGGCGAGTTCGATACTTCGCGCTACATCAATCGCGAGCTGTCGTGGCTCGCGTTCAACGAGCGCGTGATCGAGGAATGCGCCAATCATCATCACCCGCTGCTGGAGCGGCTGCGCTTCCTGTCGATCTCGGCCTCCAATCTCGACGAGTTCTATATGGTGCGCGTCGCCGGCCTGAAGGGCCAGGTCGCCGCCGGCGTGACGACGCCGTCCGAAGACGGGTTGTCGCCCGCGCAAGCGCTCGCCGCGATCAACCGGCGCGCGGGCCAATTGATGAACGTTCAGCAGAACGTGTGGATGGAATTGGTCGCCGAATTGCGCGCAGCCGGAATCGCGGTCGTGGGGCCGGGCGAACTCAGCGACGACGATCGCGCGTTCCTGGCGCAGCGCTTCCAAGAGGCGATCTTCCCGATCCTCACGCCGCTCGCGATCGATCCCGCGCACCCGTTCCCGTTCATCCAGAACAAAGGCCTCGCCCTTGTCGCGCGACTGGTCTCGCCGACCGACGGCCGCGTGCTGCAAGCGCTGATCCCCGTGCCCCAGCAGGTCGAACGTTTCGTGCGTCTGCCGGGCAAGACGATCCGCTTCATCCCGGTCGAGGATACGATCCGCCTCAATCTCGGCACGTTGTTCCCGGGTTTCGAGACCAAAGCCGTCGGCCGCTTCCGTCTGTTGCGCGATTCCGAAATGGAAATCGACGAGGAAGCGGAAGATCTGGTGCGCGTGTTCGAAAGCGCGTTGAAGCGCCGCCGGCGGGGCGAGGTGATCCGTCTCGCCTTCGACGCCGAGATGCCCGAGGATTTGCAGAACTTCGTGCTGTCCGAATTGGAAGTGAAGCCCGAAGATTGCTTCCGCCTGGGCGGCATGCTCGGCATGGCGGATCTGAAGCAGCTCGTGCTGTCGGAACGCGCGGATCTTCTTTTCCCGCCCTATAACCCGCGCTTCCCCGAACGCATCCGCGATTTCGGCGGCGATTGCTTCGCCGCGATCCGCCACAAGGACATCGTCGTCCATCACCCGTATGAGAGCTTCGACGTCGTCGTCCAGTTCCTGCGCCAAGCGGCGCGCGATCCGGCGGTCGTCGCGATCAAGCAGACGCTGTATCGCACGTCGGATAATTCTCCCATCGTTCGGGCTTTGGTCGAAGCCGCCGAAAGCGGCAAGTCGGTCACCGCGATGGTCGAGCTCAAAGCCCGCTTCGACGAGGAAGCGAATATCCGCTGGGCGCGCGATTTGGAGCGCGCGGGCGCGCAGGTCGTGTACGGCTTCATGGATTTGAAGACGCACGCGAAGATCTCCTACGTCGTGCGCCGCGAAGGCCCGGCGCTGCGCTCCTACGTGCATTTCGGCACGGGCAACTATCACCCGATCACCGCGCGCATCTATACCGACTTGTCGTTCTTCTCCTGCGATCCGGGTCTGTGCTCGGATGCCGCGCGCCTGTTCAATTTCATGACCGGCTACGCCAAGCCCGAGGCGATGGAGAAGCTCGCCTTCGCGCCGCTGACCTTGCGCGCGACGCTGGTCAAGCATATCGACGCGGAGATCGCGCACGCCAAATCGGGCCGTCCCGCCGCGATCTGGGCGAAGATGAATTCGCTGGTCTGCCCCAAGATCATCGACAAGCTTTACGAGGCGAGCAACGCCGGCGTGCAGATCGATCTGGTCATCCGCGGCATCTGCTGCCTGCGGCCCGGCGTGAAGGGCATGTCGGAGAATATCCGCGTGCGCAGCATGGTCGGCCGGTTCCTCGAACACGGCCGGGTCGTGTGCTTCGGTAACGGGTTCGGTCTGCCGCATCCGGAATCGAAACTATTCATCTCGTCGGCCGACTGGATGCCGCGCAATCTGGATTGGCGCGTCGAAACCTTCGTGCCGATCGAAAACCCCACGGTCCACGAGCAGATCCAAGATCAGATCATGGTGGCGAACCTGCGCGACGTGGCGCAAACTTGGGTCCTCGATTCGGCGGGCGACTACAAACGCCTCGAATGCGGGGCCGACGCGTTCAGTGCGCACGAGTTCTTCATGACCAACCCTTCGCTTTCCGGGCGCGGCAAGTCGCTTCACAATCCGGATAAAGTCAAAGCCAAGGGCAAGGGAAAACCGAAAGATTGAGATGGCGGTACGGCGCGCCACGTCCGGCGTCAGCATCGACAGGCGCCCCGTCGCGGTCGTCGATATCGGCTCCAACTCCATCCGTCTCGTCGTATTCGACGGGACGAGCCGCGTGCCCTTGCCGTTGTTCAACGAGAAGGTTCTCTGCGGCCTCGGCAAGGGGATCGAGCGCACCGGCAAGCTCGACGAAACCGGCGTGGAGCAAGCGCTGGTCAATCTGCGCCGTTTCGCCGAACTCGCGCGCGCGATGGGCGTGCGCCGGACCTATGCGCTCGCCACCGCCGCGGCGCGCGACGCGACCAACGGGCCGGAATTCATCGCGCGCGTGCGCAAAACCACGGGTCTGCCCGTGCGCATCCTGTCGGGGGCGGACGAAGCGCGGATTTCGGCGCTGGGCGTGCTCGCCGGCACGCCAGGCTCGCAAGGGGCGATGGGCGATTTGGGCGGCGGCAGTCTCGAACTCGTGGCGCTGGGCGAGGGCAAGACGCGCGGCTACGTGACACTGCCTTTCGGTCCGCTGCGCTTGAAGGAATACGCGGAGAAGGGGCGCGGGCGCCTGAAAGATATGATCGACGAGCGCTTGAAGCCGCTCGATTTCCTCGACAAGGGCCGCGACGCGGAATTCTACGCCGTCGGCGGCGCCTGGCGCGCGATCGCCAAGCTGCATATGGCGCATTCGGGCTACGGCCTGGAGATCATCCACCACTATACGATCGCGCGCGACAAGGCGATCGACTTCCTGGAATTGATGGCGACGCAAAGCCGCGTCTCGCTCGAAGGCTTCGCGGGTATTTCGCGCAAACGCTTGGAGACGATCCCGCTCGCCGCTACGGTGCTCGAACGCGTGCTGCGCCGGATGAAACCCAAGCAGCTCGTCTTCTCCGCCTATGGTTTGCGCGAAGGCTGCCTCTACGATTCGCTTTCGCCGGCGTTGAAGCGGATGGATCCGCTGATCTCGGGTGTGGCCGCGATCGCCGCGCAAAACCGCCGCTATCACGTGAAGGCGGAAGAATTGCAGCGCTGGATCGAGCCGCTGTTCAAGGACAAGTCGCGCGCGCGGCTGCGGCTTGCGACCTGCCATCTTTCCGATCTCGCCTGGAGCGAGCATCCCGATCACCGCGGCGAGATCGCGTATCGGCGCGCGCTTTATATGCCCGTCGCCGGTATCGATCATCCCGGCCGCGCGTATGTCGCGCTCGCCTTGTTCGCGCGTTACGACGGCGAGCCGGGCGGGGAAACCGCGCAGATTTCCTGGCGCATGCTCGACGAGGATTCGTTGCGCGAGGCGTTCCGCTTGGGCCTCGCGCTGCGGCTTGCCTATCGCCTGTCGGGCGGGGCATCGGCCGTATTGGCGCGCACGCGTCTTGTCGTCGATGGGCGCGAACTGATCCTCGAAGTGCCCAAGCGCGATGTCGGTATGGTGGGCGAAATGGTCGGGCGGCGGCTTGAATCCGTTGCTTCGGCCTTCGACAAGAAGCCGCGTATTCGGCCGCGATGAAAACCATCCTCGCTCTGTTCGCCGCCGCGATGGCGTTGACCGCGTGCGCGCGCCCGAACCCGATCGCCACACCGTTGCGCGCCGGCCCCTTCGGTGCGGTGCTGCTCGTGCCCGGTTGCGCGGGACCGGGCGAACATACCGCCCGCGCCGCACAGGAATTGACGCATTCGGGTTTCGCCGTATCGACGCTCGATTGGCCGTCGGGCGCTTGCCGCGCCAACGACGCGGCCGCCGGCGTGCCGACGATCGAACGCGCTTTGCTGCGCTTGGCGGCAGTACCCGGCGTGGATCGCGCGCGGCTGCATCTCGTCGGCTGGGCGGAAGGCGGGGCGTCGGTTCTCGCCGCCATGGCGCGCACCGGCGTGCGCTCGGCGGCGGCGTTCTATCCGTCTTGCGCCGGTTTGCGCGAGTGGCGCCCGACCGGCCCCGTGCTGTTGATGCTGGGGGAGAACGACACGATCGCCCCGCCGGAGACTTGCTTGGATGCCGTGGGCCGCACCCCGGATTCCGACAAGGTCCTGGCGATCCGCTATGGTGGCGCCGCGCATGGCTTCGACGATGTCGGGCCGGGCTGGGCGTTCTGGCGGTCGAGTGCGGCCAGCGCCCATAATAAAGCCGTACGCGATGCGGCGTTTTCGGATTTACGCATCTTTTTGGATGCTTACGCCGCGAAATGAAGGCGAATTCTAAGCGGTTTGGCCGGGGAAGCCTTGCCGAACCCGCAAGACAGGCCTAATCTTTCCGGCATCCCGTTTCGGGGAGAGGAACCATGGCCGCCAGTTCCATCGGTAATACGCAGTATTCGCCCGCGAGCCAGCTGTCGTCGCTGGAAACGTCGCGCCCCGCGCCGTCGAGTGCGGATGCTTCGCCCGCCGACGAAGCGCGCCCGCAGCTGGGCGCCGCCGCGCAAAACCTGACGGCGCCGCCGTCGGATTCCGGCCGCGGCCGTAACGTCGACGTGACGGCCTAAGCTTACGCGACCGTCGCCGCCGCGCCGTCCAGGCGCATCAGCACGATCTTTTTGCCTTTCAGCGTAAAGCCGAGCCGGCCCGCCTTCATATCGAGGGCGGCGCCGCCGAAGACTTCGCGCCGCCAGCCCTGAAGGGCGGGCACGTCGGCGACGTCGTCGGCCGCGATGCGCTCCAGATCCGCCGTGGTCGCGACGAGCTTCTGCGCGACACCGTGTTCCTCGCATTTCATTTTGAGGAGCACTTTGAGGAGCTCGACCACGGGGCCCAAGCCCGGCGGCAAATCGGGCGATTCCGGCAGGGCCGGTGCCTTGTCGACCGGGGTCGCCAAGCCGCGCTTGACCGCCTCCATCATCTCTTGGCCCAAGCGGCCTTCGGTGAAGCCGCGATTGATGCCGCGCATGCGCGCGAGATCTTCGAGCGATTCAGGCGCGTGAGCGGCGACGTCGAGGATCGTTTCGTCGCGCACCACGCGATTGCGCGGCGTGTCGCGGCGCTGGGCCTCGCGTTCGCGCCAAGCGCAGACTTCCTTCAAGATCGCGAGGAATCGCGGCTTGGCGCCGCGCGGCTTCATCCGCCGCCAGACTTCTTCGGGGTCCGCGCGATAGGTCGCGGGGTCCATCAGGATCGCCATTTCCTCGGCCAGCCAGCCGGCCCGGCCGCTTTGGCCGAGCTTGCGCGCGAGCGCCTCATAGGCCGGGCGCAGATGCGTCACGTCCGACAGCGCGTAGCTGATCTGCTTGGCCGATAACGGGCGCTGCGCCCAATCGGTGAAACGCACCGATTTGTCGATCCGCGCGCGGGCGAGCTGGGCGGCGAGGTTTTCGTAGCTGACCTGCTCGCCGAAGCCGCACACCATGGCGGCGACCTGGGTATCGAAAAGCGGCGCAGGCACGCGGCCGGTGAGGTTATGGAAGATTTCCAGATCCTGTCGCGCCGCGTGGAACACTTTGAGGACGGCGGGATTGTCCATCAGCTCCAGCAGCGGGGCGAGATCGAGGCCCGGGGCCAGCGCGTCGATCACGGCGGCATCATCCTCGCCCGCGACCTGCACGAGGCAAAGCTGCGGGTAATAGGTCTTATCCCGCATGAACTCGGTGTCGACGGTGACGTAACTGGACGCAGCCGCCTTGGCGCAGAACGCCGCCAGCGGGGCGGACTCGACGATCAATGTCATGTGCTTGTTTAACCTTGCGTCTTTGGCGCAACAAGAGGGGGCGTGGGGGTTGACAAGCGAAGCCCTTCATGGGCCATTAACGCCCGATTTTCAAAGGAGATTCGACGCGATGCACGCCTACCGTTCGCATACTTGCGGTCAATTGCGCGCCACGGACGTGGGCGCCCAGGTTCGCCTGTCGGGCTGGGTCCACCGCAAGCGCGACCACGGCAATCTCCTGTTCGTCGATTTGCGCGACCATTACGGCATCACGCAATTCGTGCTCGATACCGAGAACCCGGCGTTCAAAACCGTCGAAGCCTTCCGCCCCGAAAGCGTCGTGACGCTGACCGGCAAGGTCGTGGCGCGCGAACCGTCGACCGTCAACGCGAAGCTGCCGACGGGCGAGATCGAAGTGCGCATCGAAGCGGCGTTGCTGCAATCGGCGTCGGAAGTGCTGCCGTTCCAAGTCGCGCAGGAAGGCGACTACCCCGAGGAAATGCGCCTCAAATATCGCTTCCTCGATCTGCGCACGGAACGTTTGCACGCCAATATCGTGCTGCGCTCGCAGGTCATCGCGTCGATCCGCCGGCGCATGATCGATCAGGGCTTCACCGAATTCCAAACGCCGATCCTGACGTCGTCGTCGCCGGAAGGGGCGCGCGACTATCTGGTGCCGTCGCGTTTGCATCCGGGTAAGTTCTACGCGCTGCCGCAGGCCCCGCAGCAGTTCAAGCAACTGCTGATGGTCTCGGGCTTCGATCGCTATTTCCAGATCGCGCCCTGCTTTCGCGACGAAGACGCGCGCGCCGATCGCTCGCCGGGCGAATTCTACCAGCTCGATTTCGAAATGAGCTTCGTCACGCAGGACGACGTGTTCGCCGCGATCGAACCCGTGCTCGGCGGCGTATTCGACGAATTCTCGAAGGGCCGCAAGGTTACCAAGCCGCCATTCCCGCGCATCGCCTTCGACGACGCGATGCTGAAATACGGCTCCGATAAGCCCGATCTGCGCAACCCGCTGGTCATCGCCGATGTCGGCGAAGTTTTCGCGGGGTCGGACTTCAAAGTGTTCGCCGGCATCGTCGCGGGTGGGGGCGTCGTGCGCGCCATTCCCGCACCCAAGACCGCCGATCGCCCGCGCTCGTTCTTCGACAAGATGAACGCCTGGGCGCAAAGCGAAGGTGCGCCCGGCCTTGGCTACATCGTGTTCGAAGGCGACACGGCCAAGGGCCCGATCGCCAAGTTCCTCAACGACGAACGCCTTGCGAAGCTCAAGGCGCTTGCCGGTGTTGGTGCAGGCGACGCGGTGTTCTTCGTCGCCGACAAGAAGAAGCTCGCCGCCGCGAAGCTCGCGGGGGCCGCGCGCAAGAAGCTGGGCGAGGAGCTCGATCTCATCAAGGAAGGCGAATTCCGCTTCTGCTGGATCGTCGACTTCCCGATGTACGAGCTCAACGAAGACACCGGCAAGATCGAGTTCAGCCACAACCCGTTCTCGATGCCGCAAGGCGGGCTGGAAGCGCTGACGACCAAGGATCCGCTGGAGATCAAGGCGTATCAGTACGACATCGTCTGCAACGGCGTCGAACTCTCGTCGGGTGCCATCCGCAATCACTTGCCGGAGATCATGTACAAGGCGTTCGAAATCGCCGGCTATAGCCAGGCCGATGTCGAAAGCCGGTTCGGCGGCATGCTCAACGCGTTTAAGTTCGGGGCACCCCCGCATGGCGGTTCCGCCCCCGGCATCGACCGCATCGTCATGCTGCTGGCGGACGAGCCGAATATCCGCGAAGTCGTCGCCTTCCCGATGACCCAGGGTGCCGTCGATCTGCTGATGCAGGCGCCGAACTCGGTCGATCCGATCCGGTTGAAGGAACTGCACATCAAGCCGGATCTGCCGCCGGTCAAGAAGAAGGACTAGCGCGGTCATGGCGAAAGCGGCGCGACTTCTGGCGCTTGTCCAGATTTTGCGCCGCCATCGCCGGCCGGTCGTCGCGGCGGTGCTGGCGCGCGAGCTGGACGTTTCCGAACGCACGATCTATCGCGATATCGACGCGCTGCGCGCGCAAGGGGCGGCGATCGACGGCGAAGCGGGGCTCGGCTACGTGCTCCAGCCCGGCTTCATGCTGCCGCCGTTGATGTTCTCCGATCAGGAGATCGAGGCGCTCGTCCTCGGCATTCGCCTGGCGCGCGAACATGGCGATGCGTCGCTCGCCGCCGCCGCGCGCGAGGCGCTCGTCAAAATCGCGCATGTTCTGCCCGCCGATCTGCGCGACATGGCCGAGGATATCGGGTTGTTGGCGGGGCCGGCCCCGGCCGGGCCCGCCCTTTCCATCGACCCCGCCTTGCTGCGCGACGCGATACGGCGCGAGCGCAAGGCCGCGATCGTCTATACCGACGCCAACGGGACAACGACGCGCCGCACGATCTGGCCGCTGGCGATCGGCTATTTCCGCGACGCGCGCGTCGCCATCGCGTGGTGCGAGGCCAAGGGTGATTTCCGCCATTTCCGCCTCGACCGGATCGGCGAAATCGCCGTCGATCGCGCGCGTTATCCCAAATCGCGGCGGGCGCTGCTGCGCGCTTGGAAGGCGAGCCAGAACATCCCCGACGAACGCTCCTGACGGAAACTGTCAGGAGGGGTGGGTCACGATGCCGGTCTTCCAACGGAGGACCGACATCATGGCCTTGCATATCGATAAAACCCGGACCGATCTTTTCCCCGATGCGCCGTCGCGCCCGGCGATCGCCGGTGCTTGGATCGCGGTCGCCTGTGCGGCGCATGTCGCACGCGGGCGCCGGGACGGCTTCATGCAGGTTTGCCACGGCAAATGCGGGCCCTTGGCGCGGATCGCACCGGGGGATCGCGTTGCCTATTATTCGCCCAGTCGCGAGCGGGGCGACGGCAAGCCCTATCGCATGTTCACGGCGATCGGCACGGTCCGACCGGGCGAACCGTACCCGTTCGATCAGGGCGGCGGTTTCATGCCGTACCGGCGCGATGTCGACTGGGACGAGGGCGAACCGGCGGAAATCCTGCCGTTGCTGGGCGAACTGGACCTGACGCGCGGCCAACGCAATTGGGGCGCCAAGTTCCGCTTCGGCCTTGTCCGGGCCACGCCGGAAGATTTAATGCGCATCGCCGCCGCGATGCGGGTACGGCTGCCTGGATAACCCGTCCGGAAAACGCCATATTCTTGGGGGAATGTCGCAGGAAGCGGCGTTCCCCCCGTTTTCCGGAGTCGTCATGCGTTTCGTCATCGCGTTCGTTGCGGCCCTGATCGGTTTGGCGCCGGGTTTCGCCCAAGCCCAAAACCTTGCCCCCCATCGCGCGGCGTATTCGTTGTCGCTGGGCGACAACAAGGGGCAGGTGGGCGCACTCGACGGCGCGTTGGTCATCGATTGGGCGGAAATGTGCGAGGGCTATACCCTCAACCAGCGCATGCGCTTCACGATGACGACGGCCGAAGAAGGCACGACCGAAAGCGACATCCTGTTCTCGTCCTTCGAATCGAAGGACGGCACGTCCTATCGTTTCACCCTGCGCACGTCGCGCGACGGTCAGGTCGTCGAGGAGTTGAAAGGCCGCGCGACGCTCGATCCCGATAAGGGCGGCAGGGCGGTGTTCACCGATCCCGAGACCGAGATGGAATTGCCGCCGGGCACGATGTTCCCGACCGCGCATGCGCTGCTGCTGCTCAATCTGGCCGAAGGCGGGGAACGCGTGATTCTGCGCGCCGTGTTCGACGGCGCCACGCTGGACGGCGCGCTCGACGTGACCGCGATCTTCACCGACAAGCAGCCGGGGCAGATGCTGCTGGGCGCGCAAACGCCCGAGATCGGCAAGCGCCCGGCGTTTCGCGTGCGCATGGCCTATTTCAATCCCGACGACAAGACCGGCACGCCGCAATACGAAACCTCGATGCGCATGCTCGATAACGGCGTCGCGGGCGACTACACGTTCGAGTATCCCGAGTTCACGATGAAAGCGAAACTCGAGCGCCTGGAAGCTTTGCCCAAACCGCGCTGCTGAATTTCACTGTTGAATTCATGCAACGCTGCGCGCGGGTCTTAGCGCCTGCGGCAAGATTGCACACTTTCCCCAAGTTAAATCCGTGACACGTTGCCGACGTCGCCGCGCGAGGAGTCTTTCGCGCGGTCGAAAGTGAAGTCAGCGCGAAGCGGAGGGGTTATGCGCAAGGGCGTTTTGGATATCACGAAGACGTTGGCCGTGACGGCGGCGTCGGTCGTTCTTCTGGCGGCGGCGGGGGCCGGTGCCCAGGAAATTCGCGGCAAACAGGCCGGCGATTTCAACGTGCGCGTCCGCGGCATCGCGGTCGTGCCGGATAACGGCGCGCGGCCGGTCAACAACGCGACGACGGGCGCGAAGGCCTCGACGCTGGAACGCGTCGACGATGCCGCGGCGCCCGAAATCGACATCAGCTATTTCGTCACGTCGAACATCGCGTTCGAGCTGATCGCGGCGACGACGCGCCACAAGCTGAAAGTCGGCGCGCCGTCGTTCAACAACGGCACCAAGCTCGCCGACGTGGGCGTGCTGCCGCCGACGCTGACGCTGCAATACCACCCGCTGCCGAAATCGACCTTCAGCCCGTATGTCGGTGCGGGCGTGAACTACACGTTCTTCTACGATCAGGAAGCGAGCTCCGCCAATTTCAACGCCATCAAGCTCAAGAACAACTGGGGCTGGGCGTTGCAGGCGGGCTTGGACGTTCAGACGTCGACGCCGTGGTCGCTGAATTTCGACGTGAAGAAGATCTTCCTGAAGACCGACGCGACGGTGAACCTGAACCCGGCGACGGCTTTGCGCGTCGACGGCGTGAAGCTCGACCCGTGGGTGTTCGGCGCGGGGATCGGCTACCGGTTCTGATCCCGCCGGCGACAGCGCGTCAGGCGGCGGGCCACAGCCACGCCGCCCCGCGCACGCCGCTGGAATCGCCGTGTTTGTTGCGGACGAGCTTCGTGAGAAGCTCGTCCGTAAACGTATGCGCCTTCATCACCGGCAAAACGTCGCGATAGAGCCGCGCGGCGTTCGACAAGCCGCCGCCCAGCACGATCGTTTCGGGATCGAAGATATTGGCGATGGTCGCCAGCGCCCGGCCCAGCCGGTCGATATAGCGGCGCATCGTCGCATCGGCTTCTTTGTCGCCGGCGATATCCGCGGCGACGATTTCCTCGGCCGTCAGCTTTTTGCCGGTGTAGCGCAAATGGTCGGCGGACATTGCGCCACCCGACAGATAGGTTTCGATGCAGCCCGTATGGCCGCAATAGCATTGCGGGCCGGGGCGTTCGTCGAGTCCGTCGATCACGCGCATCGAGGGCAGGGGATTATGCCCCCATTCGCCGGCGATCGCGTTGGGCCCGCCGATCGGCTTGCCGTCGAAGACCAAACCGCCGCCCACGCCCGTGCCGATGATCACCCCGAAGACCGAGCGCGCCCCGGCGGCCGCCCCGTCCGACGCCTCGGACAGGGCGAAGCAATCGGCGTCGTTGGCCAGGCGCACCGGGCGGCCGAGCCGTTCGGACAGGTCGCGGTCCATCGGGTGGCCGATCAGCCACGTCGAATTCGCGTTTTTAACCAAACCCGAGATCGGCGAGATCGTCCCCGGTATACCGACACCGACGCTGCCGCGCTGGCCGGTTTTGGCCTCCGCCCGCTCAACCAGTCCGGCGATCGCCTCGACCGTCGCGCGATAATCGCCTTTGGGGCTGGGAACGCGCTCGCGATGGACGATCGTGCCGTCGCCGCTCAACGCTGCCAGCTCGGTTTTGGTGCCGCCCAGATCGATTCCGTAACGCATTCTACCGCCGCGCGATTTGGGGCTTCGGGCGGGTTTTACGCCGCCCGATTGCCGTGCTAAACCTAACACCGCCTCTATACCTTGAAGCGAACGTGCTCGCGAGCCCCTCCATGTCGAAGACCGTCCTGATCGTCGAAGATAACGAGCTCAATATGAAGCTCTTTCACGACCTGCTGGAGGCGCATGGCTACGCGACCTTGCAGACCAAGGACGGGATCGAAGCGATGAAGATCGCGCGCCAAAAGCGCCCGGATCTGATTTTGATGGATATCCAGCTGCCGGAGGTTTCGGGGCTGGAGGTCACCAAATGGCTGAAGGAAGATCCGGAATTGCGCGCGATCCCGGTCGTCGCGGTGACCGCCTTCGCGATGAAGGGCGACGAGGACAAAATCCGCCAAGGCGGGTGCGAGGCCTATATCGCCAAGCCGATTTCGGTCGCGAAGTTCCTGGAAACCGTCCAACGCTTTTTGAACTGACCGGAACGGTACCGGAATGTCAGCCCGGGTCCTGGTCGTCGACGATCTCCTCCCGAACGTCAAGCTGCTCGAAGCGCGGCTGACGGCCGAGTATTTCAACGTCGCCACCGCGTTTTCCGGGCCCGAGGCGCTGGAAAAGGCGATCGCCGATCCGCCGGATATCGTGCTGCTCGACGTGATGATGCCCGGCATGGACGGGTTCGAAGTGTGCCGCCGATTAAAGGCGGATAAACGCACCCGCCATGTCCCGGTCGTGATGGTGACGGCCCTTTCCGCCGCCGAAGACCGCTTGCGCGGCATCGAAAGCGGTGCGGACGATTTCCTGACCAAGCCGGTGCGCGATCTCGCCCTCTATGCGCGCATACGTTCGCTGGTCCGCTTGAAAATGCTGGGCGACGAATGGCGCCTGCGTTCGGCGACGTCGGGCCAGTTCGACATGCCCGATGGCGGCGACACGGTCGAGCGCGAATTGCCGGTCACCAACGCCAAGATCTGCGTCGTCGACGACATGCCGGGCCTGGCACGCACGCTGGGCAAGGCGGTCGCGGGCGACAATTCGACGGTCGAACTCGTCGCCGACGCGGGCGCGGCGCGCGCACTGGCCGAAAGCGGGACCTGCGACACGCTGCTGGTCAATACGCTGATGCGCAAGACCGATGGCTTACGTCTCTGCGCGGAATTGCGGGCGAGCGAGCGCGCGCGCAACGTGCCGCTGGTGGCGGTGCTGGACGACGGCGACGATCCGCGCTTGGCCAAGGCGCTGGACCTTGGCGTCACCGATTATCTGCTGACGCCGATCGAGCCCAACGAGCTGGTCGCGCGCGTGCGCACGCAAATCCGTCGCAAGCGCTATATGGACGCGCTGCGCGCCAATTTCGAACGCAACATGGCGCTGGCGCTGACCGACGCGCTGACCGGCCTGCACAACCGGCGCTATATGGAGGCGCATCTCTCCAGCCTCGTGCAGCGCGCGGCACATTCGCGCCGGCCCTTGGCGTTGCTGATGATCGACATCGATCACTTCAAGAACGTCAACGACACCTACGGCCATCTGGCGGGCGACGAGGCGTTGCGCGTCGTCGCCAATCGCCTGCAACGGAACTTGCGCCCGTTCGATACTGTCGCGCGCTGGGGCGGCGAGGAATTCCTGGTCGTGATGCCCGAGGCCGACACGAAGATCGGCCGGATGGTCGGCGAGCGCTTGCGCAGCAAGGTCGCGGCCGAACCGATCGCGATCGACGGCAAGGAAGACGGCGTCACGGTGACGATCTCGGTCGGCGTTTCGGCGACCGACGGCGGCTTGAACGATTTGGCCGATCTGATCCGCGCGGCGGACGAGGCGCTTTATCGCGCCAAGCAGGGCGGGCGCAATCGCGTCGAAGCCCCGCCGGAATCCTGAAAAACGAAAAGCCGGGCCGTCGATGACGGTCCCGGCTTTTGCGTGCAACAAGTAAACGCCGGCCCGAAGGCCGCGAATTACTTGATCTTGCCTTCCTTGAACACGACGTGCTTGCGCGCGACGGGATCGTATTTGCGCAGCTCCAGCTTTTCCGTGGTCTTACGCGGGTTCTTCTGCGTCACGTAGTAGTAACCCGTGTCGGCGGTGCTGTTGAGCTTGATGAGCAGTTGCTTGGACTTTGCCATGATCGCGTTCTCGAATGGGGTGGCCCCGAAAAGGGCGGCAGGGCGCGGAACATAACCGCCTGTGCCGCAATGTCAAGCGCGGGGGGAAAGCCCTTGTTTCAGGGGTTTAACGGCGGATTTCAGCGCGCCTCGGCGGCCAGTTGGACCGATTCGAGGGCGCGGGAGAACAAAGTGCGGTCGCGCAGCAGCGCTTCGGCGATGCCAAGGTCGCTTTCGCGGTTGGCGTTTTCGGGCGCGCAGATCTGGCGCAAGCGCTTCAAACCGTCCATGTCCGAATGGTCGGCGGCGCGCCAGCGCACCATCACGTCGGGCCCCGTGGTGCGGCCCTGGTTGATCGCCTGAAGGGCGGCGGCGACCTGATCGTTGCCCGAGGTGCACACGGCCGGGATCACGCCCAGATCGGCCAAAGGATAGCCCGTGGGTGCGTGGAAGCGCGCCCAGGTGATGACGAGCTCGCCGTCATTGGGCATCGGCACCAGCGTCTGGACCGAGCCCTTGCCGAAGGACGTGGTGCCCACGACCACGGCACGCCCGTTGTCCTGCAAGGCGGCGGCGACGATTTCAGACGCCGACGCGGATTGGCCGTTGACCAGCACGATCAGCGGCACGTCCTCGCCGATATCGCCCGGCTGTGCCGTCATCGATTGCAGCGCGCCGCGATGGCGCCCGCGCGTCGAAACGATCGTGCCGCGCGCCAGGAACAGGTCGGAGACGCCGACCGCCTGGTCGAGCAGGCCGCCGAGATTGCCGCGCAGGTCGAGCACGGCGCCGCGCATCTTCGGGCCGATTTCGGCCTTGGCGCGGCGCACCGCGTCGGTCAAGGCGTCGGTCGTGCGCTGGTTGAAGCCGGTCACGCGCAGATAGGCGATGTCGCCATCGCGCCGATAGGTGACCGTCGGCGACACGATATGGCTGCGGGTCAATTTCAACTCGGAGCGCGTTTCGGCCGGCGGGCGGCGGATTTCGATCCGTACCTCGCTGCCGATCGGCCCGCGCAAACGCGAGATCACCTCGCGCTCGGGCATGCCCAAAAAGGCGCGACCGTCGGCGGCGATCAAACGGTCGCCCACGCGAATGCCGGCGCGCCCGGCGGGGGAGTCGGGCGTCACCGCGTCGACGCGGACTTCGCCTTGCTCGAACCCCACGGTCACGCCGATGCCGCCGAAGCCGTCGCGCGCGGCGCGGGCGTCGCGCGCACGATCGGGATCGTCGTAGCGCGTATAGGCGTCGAGCGGGGCGAGCGCTTCGTCCAACACCGCGCGGAAAACGCGCTCGTTCGACGTGTCGCGCAAGGCGGGCGAGATGTTGCGCGCACTATCGATCGCCGCAGCGGTCAATTGCGCCCAGCGCAGCGCGTCGTCGCGCCGGGGCAAATCGTAGCTCGCCGCGACGATGGCGCCGTCCATCACCTGAAGCCGCGTATCGGTGCGTTTCACCGTCACGCGCTGATCGATCTTCGACAGCCCGTTCAAGCCGGTGCTCGCCAGCACGGGCATATCGATCGGCTGGATGTAGCGCACCGCGAGTTCGTCATAGGCGCGGTGGAAGAATTGCGTCGGCGAAACCTGGGCCGCGCGCGGGGCGGGAACCGCCGCCTGTTCGGGGCGCACGGTTTCGCGCGGGCCCGCGCAGGCGGTCGCGAACAGAACCAGTGCGGCCGCCAACACCCCCAACCGCGAACGCGGTTTACGTAGCGAGGAGGGGCGATAGGCGGCGCGCATGTCTTGTGTCCGTTACGGTTTCTCGCGCTGGGCCCACAACACGCCGACGACCGCGCCCTTGATCGGGCGCAGGAAGGCGAGGCTCAGCAGCGTCGTCAGCGGCAGCCACAGCACCATATGCACCCAAATCGGCGGCATATAGGCGCGCTCCAGAATCAAGATCAGCGGCACGATGATGTGGCCGACGATGAAAATGGTGAAATAGGGAGGCGCGTCGTCGGCGCGCAGATCGTCGAGCGTCTCGCCGCAGACGGCGCATTTCGGCGTCACGCGCAGATAGCCGGCGAAAACCGGGCCCTCGCCGCAGGCGGGGCATTTGCACGCCAGACCGCGCCAGAACGACTTGGACCAGTCGCGGGCGGCGGGCGTTTGCAGATCGGCGGACATTCTTCCGAAACTCCTTCTCGGATGCACATCATATAGGCCGGACGGCGTCCGGCCACCCCTTCCGCCAGAGCATGGCAGAAAGGTCGCGCAGGCGCGGCAATCCGGCAACACTCCCCTGACTCGGAGAATGTATGCCGGAATTTACCTCTTTTTCCGGGGGAATTTCCCACGGCCCGAGGGGCGGCCGCCACCGTCGAGCAGATCGAAGGTCAGCGAGCCGGTCAATGCGTCAACTTCCCGCAGGCGGACCTCGACGGCTTGTCCCAGGCTGAAGGTGCGCCTTGTGCGCGCGCCGCTCAGCACATGGCTACGCTCGTCGAAATGGTAGAAATCCTGCGGCAAAGCGCGCACCGGGACCAATCCGTCGGCGCCGATGTCGTCGAGCGTGACGAAGACGCCGAATTTCTGCACGCCCGAGATGCGCGCGGGGAAGGTCGCCCCCTGCCGGTCGGCGAGATAGGCGGCCATGTAGCGCGCCATCGCGTCGCGCTCGGCGGTCACGGCGCGCCGTTCGGTCGCCGAGATATGTTCGCCCGCTTTCTCGAAATCGGGCACGTGACCTTCGGTCAACGCGCCGTCGCCCAATTTCTCCGCGTCGATCAGCGCGCGATGGATCAGCAGATCGGCATAGCGGCGGATGGGCGATGTGAAATGCGCGTAGCGCGCCAGCGCCAGGCCGAAATGCCCCGCGTTGTCGGGGGAATAGACGGCGAGCGATTGGCAGCGCAGCACCATCGTGTTGACCATGTGGCGCCACGGCTTGTCGGCCGCCCATTCGATGATACGGCCGAAATCCTTGGGCCGCAGCGCCGTCTTCGCCAAATGGAAATCGAGCCCGTCGAGCACTTCGCGCAACGCGTCGATGCGCGTTTCGGCCGGTGGTTCGTGGACGCGATACATGCACGGCCGGTTGCGCTTCTCCAACGTCTCGGCCGCGCAGACATTGGCGAGGATCATGAATTCCTCGATCAGTCTGTGGCTGTCCAAGCGCTTGCGCGGCTTGATCGACGCCACGCGGCCCAAATCGTCGATTTCGACTTTGCGTTCCTCGAGGTCGAGGTCGAGCGCACCGCGATCCTGGCGCGCTTTGAGCAACGCGCGATAGGCGGCGTAAAGCGGCTCGACGATCGGCGAAAGTTCGTGCTTCTGGCCGTCGGCAATGTCCTGCACTTCTTCATACGTGAAGCGTTTGGCCGAGCGGATCAGGCCGCGGAAGAATTTATGCGCGATCTTGTGCCCGCCGGCGTCGATACGCACGCGCACGCCGAGAACGGGCCGATCCTCGTTGGGGCGCAGCGAGCACAGATCGTTCGACAGACGCTCGGGCAGCATCGGCACGACGCGATCGGGGAAGTAGCAGGAATTGCCGCGGTCATAGGCGTCGCGGTCGAGCGCGTCGCCGGGGCGCACGTAATACGCGACGTCGGCGATGGCGACGATCAATTCGAACCCGTCCGGATTTTCGGGATCGGGGCGGGCATGGACCGCGTCGTCGAAATCGCGTGCGTCGATGCCGTCGATCGTCACGATCGGCAGATCGCGCAGATCCAAACGATCGCCGAGCGTGGCGGGCTTGGCGCGGGCGGCTTGGGCGAGCGCTTCGGGCGAGAAGACGGTCGGAATATCCTGGCTGAAAATCGCGATCAGGCTGGCGGCTTTGGGATCGCGCTCGTGGCCCACGCGCTCTAAAATCTTGGCGCGCGGCAGGCCCAAGCGGCGCGCAGGGCTAACTTCGGCCAGCACCAGATCGCCGGGCTTCACGTCGTCGGGCGGATCGCCGGCGAGTCCGAATTCGACGCGCAGCTTGCGGTCTGTCGGGATCAAGCGCCAGCCGGCCCCCACGCGGTCGAGCCGTGCGACCAAACGCTCCGATTGCCGGTCGGCGATGCGCAACACATCCGCGAGCCAGCCTTCTTCGTCGCGCTTCAAGCGCGCGAGCGCATGCGCGCCGATGGGCGGGACGGGATGGCCCTGCGGCAGGCGCACGCGCGCGAGCGGGGCGGGTTCGTTGCCGTCCCAATCGACCGGCCTGGCGCGCAACACGCCTTCTTCGATATCGGCTTCGACGATCTCGACCATTTGCGCGCCGACGGGCACGCCGTCGCGGCGCGGCAAAGCGACCTTGCCTTCGTCGAGCGAGATCAAATCGCCGTCGCGCAGCATGTCGCGCAGCAGGTTCTTCAGCGCGTCGCGCGCCGGACCTTTTAGGTTAAGGAACTTCGCCAGCCGCCGCTTTTCGACGGGCTTATTCGAGCGCTTCAACGTTTCGAGGACGCGTTCCTTCGTCGGCCAGGAACCGTCTTCGTACTTCGCCACGCTCAGCCTTCTTCGGCGGGGGCTTGGGCCTTCTTCGCCTTCTTGGGCTTCGGCGCGGCCTTGGCGGGCTTCTCGGCTTTTTCGGCCTTCTCCGCTTTCGGCGCCTTTTCGGCCTTGGGCTTGGCGGCTTTTACAGCCTTTGGCTTGGCGGCACCGCGCTTGGGCTTGGGCCCGCCATTGGCGGCTTCGCGCGCGCGGCGTTCGGCCAGCAGCGCGACCGCTTCGTCCAGCGTCACCGCATCGGGCGAGCCTTCCTTGGGCAGGTTGGCGTAGGTCGAGCCATGCTTCACGTAAGGCCCGTAGCGGCCGGCGGCGGCGGTGATCGGCTGGCCGTCATCGGGATGGTTGCCGACGACGCGGCCCACCGGGCCCGCGGCACGGCCGAAGCGACGCCCGGTCGAGGGCTGCGCCAGAATATCGACCGCGCGGTTGAGCCCGATCTCGAGCGCGTCCTGCGTGGTCGGGATCGATTTGTATTTGTCGCCGTGCTTGATGTAGGGCCCGAAGCGGCCCAACCCCGCGAGGATCGGCAGACCATCGGTCGGATGCGTGCCGACGGGGCGGGGCAGGGTCAGCAGTTTCAGCGCCAGCTCGAGCGTCACGTCGCCGGGCGTAATATCGCGCGGGATGGAGACGCGCTTGGGCTTCTCCTTGGCACCGCCGGTCCCGAGCTGAAGATAAGGACCGTAAGGCCCGTTCTTCAGATGCACTTCTTCGCCGGTCGTCGGATCGACGCCGAGCACCTTGTTGGCGATGCCGCCGGCGGCCGTGCCGTCGCCGTCGCCGGTATCCACGCTCAAAGGCCGCGTGAAGCTGCATTCGGGATAGCGCGAGCAGCCGATGAACGCGCCGCGCTTGCCCAAACGCAGACCCAAACGGCCGTCATTGCAGGCGGGGCACACGCGCGGATCCGCACCGCCCGGCTTGTCCGGGAAGAAATGGGGCCCGAGCGCTTCGTCCAGCGCGTCGATGACGTCGCGGATTTTGAGTTCCTTGGTCTCGTCGAGCGATTTCGAGAACAGCGTCCAGAAATCGGTCAGCACCTTGCGCCAATCGGCGCGGCCGCCGGAAATCTCGTCGAGCAGATCTTCGAGCTTCGCCGTGAAATCGTATTCGACATAGCGGCGGAAATAATGCTCGAGGAAGGTCGTGACGACGCGGCCGCGATCTTCGGGAATGAAGCGGCGCTTGTCGAGGCGGACATAGCCGCGCTCCTGCAACGTCTCCAGCGTCGATGCGTAGGTCGACGGGCGGCCGATGCCCAGCTCTTCCATGCGCTTGACCAGGCTCGCTTCCGAATAGCGCGGCGGCGGCTGGGTGAAATGCTGCTCGGGCTTGACCGATTGGCGCGGCGTGGCATCGCCCTCGGCCAAGGGCGGCAGCAGGCGATTTTCCTCGTCGTCTTCGGGCGAGGCGTCGTCCTTGTCCTCGCGATAAAGCGCAAGGAAGCCTTCGAACACGATGATCGAGCCGGTGGCGCGCAACGTCGTCTTGCCGTCCTTCGATACGAGATCGACGGCCGTTTGGTCGAGCTGCGCGCTTTCCATTTCCGAGGCGACCGTGCGGCGCCAGATCAGTTCGTAGAGCTTCAACTGATCGTCGGAAAGATAGCGGCGCATTTCGTCGGGGCGGCGCAGCAGATCGGTGGGACGGATCGCTTCGTGCGCTTCCTGAGCGTTCTTCGCCTGGGTCTTCCAGACGCGTGGGCTTTCGGGCAGGAATTTCTTCCCGTATTGATCCGCGATCAGCGCACGCGCGGCGCGCACGGCTTCCTGCGACAGCGTCACGCTGTCGGTACGCATATAGGTGATGAGGCCGACGGTCTCGCCGCCGATATCGGTGCCCTCGTAAAGCTGCTGGGCCAAGCGCATCGTGCGCGAAGCGCCGAAGCCGAGCTTGCGCGAGGCTTCCTGCTGCAGCGTCGATGTCGTGAAGGGCGCCATCGGATTGCGGCGCGTGCGCTTCTTTTCGATCGAGCCCACGCGGAACGGATCGCCCGCTTCGATCTTGGCGACGGCGGCGCGCGCCGCGTCTTCGTTGGGCAGATCGAATTTGTCGAGGCGCACGCCGTCGATATGCGTGAGCTTGGCGTCGAACAACTCGCCGCCCGGCGCCTTGAACGTGCCGGCGATCGACCAATATTCGCGCGCCTTGAAGCGCTCGATCTCGGTCTCGCGTTCGCAGATCAAGCGCAGCGCCACGGACTGCACGCGGCCGGCCGAACGGCTGCCCGGCAGTTTGCGCCACAGGACGGGCGACAGGTTGAACCCGACGAGATAGTCGAGCGCGCGGCGCGCCATATAGGCGTCGATCAGATCGCGGTCGAGGTCGCGCGGATGGCGCATCGCCTCCAAGATCGCGTTCTTGGTGATTTCGTTGAACACGACGCGCTTCACGTCGATGTTCTTCAGCTTCTTGGTTTCCTCCAGCACCTCTTTCAGGTGCCAGGAGATGGCCTCACCCTCGCGATCGGGGTCGGTCGCCAGAATAAGGGTGTCCACACCCTTCAGCGCCTTGACGATCTCGCTGACCGGTTTGCGCGCGCGCTCGCCGATCTCCCAATGCATCGCGAATTCGCGATCCGGCTCGACCGCGCCGTCCTTCTCGCGCAGATCGCGGACATGGCCGAACGACGCCAGCACCGTGTAATCGGTGCCGAGATACTTGTTGATCGTTTTCGCCTTCGCGGGCGATTCGACGATAACCAGCTTCATCGAGATAAGAAGGCCCTTCGTCCGGAGCCGGAGCCCAGGCCGTCAGGCGCGCTTGGCGACCTTGTTACCTGGGTACCGCTCAATATGCCCAGCCAGCTCCAATTCGAGGAGAGCGGCCAGGATTGCGGGGGCGGACAATTGGCACTCGCGGACGATTTCGTCAACATTGGTCGGGACCGGCCCCAGCCGTTCGAGCACCGCAAGGCGGGCCTGTTCGATGTCTTTATCCATTAAATAAGAAAAGCTTGCATAAAGTTCTTCGTGTTCTTTCGAGGGCTCCGCCAGCGACCGCCGGAGGACCACGTCCAGCACGTCTTTCGCCGTCTCGATCAACGTGGCGCCGTTGCGGATCAGGTCGTTGGCCCCTTTGGCGCGCGGGTCGAGGGGCGATCCTGGCACGGCGAAGACCTCCCGCCCATACTCGCCGGCGAGGCGCGCGGTAATCAGCGAACCGGAGCGCAACGCCGCTTCGACGACCACGGTGCCGAGCGTCATGCCCGCCACGATGCGGTTGCGGCGGGGGAAGTGGCGGGCCTGCGGCTGTATGCCCGGCGGCAGCTCGGAAATCAGCGCGCCCGATCCGGCGATGCGGTCATAGAGGCCCTTATTCTCCGGCGGGTAGCAGACATCCACCCCGCCGGCCATGACCGCGACCGTGCCCGTCGCCAGCGATCCCTTATGCGCGGCGGTGTCGATCCCGCGCGCGAGGCCGGAGACGACGCACAGCCCGGCATCGCCCAGATCGCGCGCGAGATCCTCGGCGAAGCGCAAGCCGTTGAATGACGCATTGCGCGCACCCACGATCGCGACGCTGGGCTTTTCCCAGATATGCGGATGGCCGATCGCCGCGACCAAGGCGGGCGCATCCTCGGCCTCGCGCAACAAAGCGGGATAATCGGGCTCGCAGGACGCGATCAGCTTGGCGCCGAGCTTGCCGAGCGTGTCGATTTCGCGCGCCGCATCCGCCGCCGCGAAGACCTTGAAACCGCGCTTGCCGCCGCGTTTGGCGAGATCGGGCAGGGCGTCGAGCGCTTCTTGCGCCGTGCCGTAGCGTTGCAGCAATTGGCGGAACGCGATCGGCCCGACATTCTCGGACCGGTAGAGGCGCAGCCACAGGCTGCGTTCGGCGTCGCTCAATTGCTTTGCGGCCATACGCCCGTTAAAGCGCGGCCGCGCGCCGGGGTCAACCGGAAGTATTCGTGTCTTTTTTCTTCGCGCCGATCTTGGGTTCCTCGCCCTTCAGCAAGCGCGCGATATTCGTGTGGTGCTTGATCCACACCAGCACGGCGAGGAAGGCCGCGAAAAACGACATTTGCAGGTCGCCGATGCGTTCGACACCCGGCGCCCACAGCAAGGGCAGGAAATAGGCGTAGACCGGGGCGAGGGCGACCGCGACGAGGGCCGAGAGCGACGAATAGCGGAAGATCGCGGCGACTACGGCCCAGGTCAGGCACGCCGCGATCCCGACGGGGAAATCGGCGGCGAGCAGCGTGCCGAGCGTCGTCGCCACACCCTTGCCGCCCTTGAAGCCGAGCCATACCGGGAAAAGATGGCCGAGCATCGCGCCGGCCCCGGCCAGCAACGCCGCATCCGGACCCCAGAAATAACGCGCGATCAGCACCGCGATGGCGCCCTTGCCGCCGTCGAGCAGCAACGTCGCCAGCGCCAGCGGCTTGTTGCCGGTGCGCAGCACGTTGGTCGCACCGATATTGCCGGAGCCGATTTTGCGGATATCGCCAAGGCCGGCCGCGCGCGTCAGCACCAGCCCGAACGGGATTGAGCCGAGCAGATAGCCGCCGATGATCGCGGCCAAATAGAACGGCCACGCATGGATGATGAGTTGGGGTGCGAACACGATCAGACTTTATACACGGTCAGACCGCCGCACACCGTACGCAAAACGCGGCCCTGCACCAGCCGGTCGTCGAACGCCGAATTCTTGGATTTCGAGAGCAGCTTCTTGGCTTCGACCTTCCACGGCGTATCGGGATCGAAGACCACGAAATCGGCATGCACGCCCTTGGCAAGGCGGCCGGACGACAATCCCAGCAATTTCGCCGGGCGCGCGGTCAGCAGATCGAGAGCCGCGAGCAGCGTGAGCTCGCCCTTGTGGACGAGTTCGAGCGTGATCGGCAGCAATGTCTCAAGCCCCACGGTCCCGAACGCCGCTTGGGCGAAGGGCAGGCGCTTGGAATCCTGATCGTGCGGCGCATGGTCGGAAACGATCGCGTCGATCGTGCCGTCCTTCAACGCGGCGACGACCGCGCGGCGGTCGTCCTCGCTGCGCAAGGGCGGGGCGACCTTGCTGAAGGTGCGATAATCGCCGACCGCGAGTTCGTTCAGCGCGAAGTAATGCGCCGCCGTATCGCAGGTGACGTTCAGCCCGCGCGCCTTCGCCTCGCGGATCACGCGCAGCGATTCCGCCGTCGTCACGCACGGGATATGCAAGCGCCCGCCGGTCAACGCGGCGAGGCGCAGATCGCGCTCGATCTGCATGATCTCGGCCGCCGCCGGAATGCCGGGCAGGCCCAGGCGGGTCGAGATCTCGCCTTCGTTCATGCTGCCGCGCGACAGCGTGGGTTCTTCGGGATGCTGCAAAATCGGCTTGCCGAAGACCTTCGCGTAGGACAAGGCGCGGCGCATCAATTGCGCGTCCTTCGTCGCTTGCGTGCCGTCGGTGAAGCCCAGCGCGCCGGCTTCGGCGAGCAGGCCAAGCTCGGTCATTTCCTTGCCCTGAAGCCCGCGCGTCAACGCCGCATAGGTCTCGACGCGCACGAGGCTCGTCTCGCGCGCGATACGCGCGACGGACTCGACCAGGGCCGCGTCGTCGATCGCCGGATGCGTGTTGGGCAGGGCCACCATGGTGGTGACGCCACCGGCGGCGGCGGCGGCCGACGCGCTCGAGATCGTTTCCTTGTGCTCGTCGCCCGGTTCGCGCAATTGCACGCGGATATCGACGAGGCCGGGGGCGAGGCATTTGCCGCCAAGATCGATCGTCTCGATCCCTTGCGCGGCGACCGCACCGGCCTTGGCCAGATGCGGGCCGATATCGGCGATCATCCCGTCGCGCGCGACCAGGCCGCCCGGCGCGTCCATGCGCGTCGCGGGGTCGAGCAAGCGCGCGTTGACGTAAGCGAGGGCCGGGCCACCGCGCCCGCCGGGCGTGCGGCCGGCGATGGCACCTTCGGGGAGTCTCATTTGCCGTTCCCCTCGGTGTTGGAGAGCAGATTGCGGGTGAGCACGTCGAGGCAGGCCATGCGCACGGCCACGCCCAGTTCGACCTGTTCGCGGATCAGCGAGCGATCGACGTCGTCGGCGACTTCGGAGTCGATTTCCACGCCCCGGTTCATCGGGCCGGGATGCATGATCAGCGCGTCGGGCTTGGCGACTTCCAGCTTCTGGTAGTCGAGGCCGTAATGGCGGAAATATTCGCGCACCGAGGGCACGAAATTGCCCTGCATGCGCTCGGTCTGGAGGCGCAGCATCATCACGATGTCGACGTCGGCCAGACCCTTCTTCATGTCGTGGAACACTTCCACGCCCATACGCTCGATTTGAGCGGGCATCAGCGTCGGCGGCCCGACGACACGCACGCGCGCGCCCATCGTTGACAGCAGATGGATATTCGAGCGCGCGACGCGGCTATGCAGAATATCGCCGCAGATCGCCACCAGCAGCCCTTCCAGGCGCTTCTTGTGGCGGCGGATGGCGAGCGCATCGAGCAGCGCCTGGGTCGGGTGCTCGTGCGTGCCGTCGCCCGCGTTGATGACCGCGCAATCGACCTTCTCGGAAAGAAGTTTTACGGCCCCTGAATCCGCATGGCGGACGATCAGCACGTCCGGCAGCATGGCGTTGAGCGTCGTCGCCGTGTCGGTCATCGTCTCGCCCTTCTTGATGGACGAGGCTTCGGCCGACATGTTCACGACGTCGCCGCCCAGGCGCTTGCCGGCGAGTTCGAACGACGTGCGCGTGCGCGTCGAGTTCTCGAAGAACAGGTTGATGATCGTGCGGCCGCGCAGCAGGGTCGATTTCTTTTCCCTGGCGCGGTTTTGCTCGACGTAAGAATCGGAAAGATCGAGGAGGAGGGTAATCTCCTCGCGGGAAAGCCCCTCGATACCCAGCAGGTGTCGGGGGCGGAAGCGCGTCGGCGCTAACTGAACGGCGGACATTAAAGCGGCGTTATAAGCGCGCGCCCGGCCCCCCGCAAGACGCCGCTGCGAAGGGCGCGAAAACCCAGGAAATCCGCTAATCTGCGGTTAACCGGTTCGGTGGATAATCTTGGCCGAACCTCACGACTCGCGAGAACCCATCATGCCGGTCGTCCGCGACACGCCACCCAATTCGGGCCGTAAGGATATCGGCATCGCGCCGGAATCCGCGACGGCGTCGCTCGACCGGTTGCTGGCGATCGCCGAGAACCAGCACCAATCGCCCAAAGCGAAGGCCAAGCTGTCGCGTTTGCTGGCCGACGAATTGTCGCAATCGGTCGAGCGGCATTTCCAAGCGCTCGAGATCGCGCCCTGGGACGATGCCAAACCGAAGCGCTAGCGCGCGGCAACGTTTTTGGACCGGCCTCGTCCTTCGACAAGCTCAGGATGAGGCCTACTCCATAACCTCATGGTGAGCCTGTCGAACCATGAGGATTGCGCTAGCGCAGTTCGATTTCGAAGATCACCTTCGTGAAATCGTCGATCAGCGCTTCGGCGCGCAAGGTCCACGGGCCCGGCAAAGCCAAGGCCGCTTCGTCGATCCCGTAATAGCCGCGCCCGAGTATCGTCGGCTGGCGGCGCAGGCCTTCGATCCCGGCGGTTTTCGACGATAGTTCGATTTCGAACGCCTTGGGCTCGACCGGTGCGTTGCCGGTGTCGAGCAAACGCATTTCGAGGCGCGTGCCGGTCGTCTCGATCCACAGCAGCCGATTGGCTTGCGTGGCGATCAGCGACAAGCCGCCGCGCGGCGCTGCGGCCGCCGCGTGATCGTGATCATGGCTGGCGGGCCCGTGCAGATGCACGGCGGGCGGCGTGTGGGTCAGCATCGCGGTCGCGCCGATCAGCGCCAAGCCGAAAGCAAGATCGAGTTTGAGATTGCGGCCGAGTGCGGCGGCATCGCCCGCATTGGCGCGCGGCACGGCGTGGCGGCGGTTATGCGCGGCGATGGCGATAAGCCCCGCGAACAGCGCCGATTTGATCGCCATCAGCGCCGCATAACGGCCCAACTCGCCTTCCAAGCGCGGCACGCCCAGCCACAACGCGCTGACCGCGACGATGACGACGGCGGCGATTCCGGCGGGCGAGAACGCCGTGCCCCAGTGTGCTGCCGTGACCGGGCTCGTCCGCACGGCGTGGAACAGCGGCAGGAAGGCGCCGAGCCAGAACAAGGCGGCGACGCTGTGCAGCGTTTGCGCCGCTTGGATCGGCACGCCGCCGGCGGTCGCGTGGCCGGTCAAAGCGGTGCCGAGACCCGCGAGGATCAACGCGGCGAAGGAAGCGAGGCGGTTCGGCACGAAGGCCAAGACGATGCCGATCAACATCGCGACCGCGGCGGGTCCGGCACTGGAATGCCAGCCCGCGCGCCAAGCTTGCGCGGTCCAGGGGGCGGCGTCGGCGATGCGCGCGCCCGCCATCGCCGGCGACAAAGCGGCTGCGACAAATGCAACGAAAAGCGCGGCGCGGATGAGGCGTCGCGGGCCTTCGCGCGGCCCCGCATTGACGAAAGCGAGGAAGGCGACGCCGCCCACGCCGATGGCAAGGGCGAGATCGCGCGCAAAGCGCAACGCCATCGCAGCGGGCGTGCGCGGATCGAAGGCATGCGCGTCGGCGTCTTGCGGCGGGGCGGGCACGGCCGCATCGCCGATCGCGAAGCTGATCGTGCCCGCGATGGGATGCGTGTCGGCCGAAGCGACGCGCCAGACGAGGTAATAGCCGCCCGGCGGTAGATCGGCGGGCAGATCGATCACGATACTGTCGTTCTCGCTGCGCGCGTCGAGTTCGCGCTGGAGCGCCGGCCCGACCAAGCGGATCGCGGCGGGCGTGACGGGTTCGTTGAAACGCAGCGCCGCCGAACGGGGCGCGTCGGCCAGACGCGCCCCCTCGGCCGGTGCCGTTTCCAGCAACACCGCGTGTGCGGCTACGGGCCCGGCGGCGATCAGCAGCCAAGCGGCGATGAGGGAAACGAGCAACCGCATCTTACGGCTTCGGCGTCAGACGCAGGGCCGGCGACGGATACTTCAGATCGTGCGACGACTGACCCGCCGCCGGGATTTCGATCCAGCGATCGACGCCCTTTTCGCACTCGGCGACGGTCGGGAAATAGACGACCGTGTTCGGCGTGTTGGGCAGCGCGCCGCGGAAGACGAACTCGTCGTAATGCTCGTCGAGCAGCTTGCCGCCGCTCCATACGACTTCGGTGACGCCTTCGGTGATCTGGCCGCCATGGCCGTCGCTGATCGGCGTGGCGAGCTTGCCCTTGGTGGTGGAGAGCTGCCAGCCGGCCTTAGGCATCGGCTTCACGCCGGTCATGCCGTCGGGGATCTTCACGCGCACGGCGGTGATCGCCGAACCCGAGCAACCATGCGGCACGCGCATCACGGCCTTATAGGTCGTGCCGGCGATGGCTTGACCCTGTTCGAGGGTGATATGCGCGAAAGCGGGGACGGACAGTGACAGGAGCGCGGCCGCGCACGCGGCCGCGAGGATGTTCTTCGACATTTGGAAAGACTCCGGATCTTGAGAAAAAGCGAAAAGGTTTCTCAGACCGGAGCTGGGGGGCCGCGCGCGGGCGGGTTGACGAAGTCGGTTTGCGTTTGCGCGCGCGAATAGGCCGGCGCGTAAACGACCGGCGTCCAAACCAACGCGACCGTCAGCGACGGGTCGCGCGGCTTCAGCGCCAGCGGATCGGGGATGTGGCAAAGCGGGCAGCTTTGCGCGGCCAGGGCGGGATCTTGCGTTTCGCCGGTGTCGACGACGCAGAACACCGAATGGTCGAGGCCGCCCGCGTGGACGGGAACCGTATGCGCCACCGCCATCAGAATCTGGACGAGCAGCGCCAGGGCCGTGGCGTAGAGGCCCAATTCGCGTGTCCAGAGGCGGCGGAACGGATTCATGCGTTGGAAGGTTTCCCTAGGGGAAAGCTTCTAGCGGGAGATCTCGCGAAATACCAGCAATGCCGTCGCCCACAGCCCGCCCGCGAGCAACATTGCCGCCGCGACGCCCAAGATCAACGACAACCGGCCGCGCAACAGCAGGGCGACGACCATCGCGATCACGCCGACGACCAGCAAAATCGGCCCACCGAAATCCGGCGTCAGCAGCAGGCTCAAACGATGCCCCGGTCGCGCAACGCGGCGCGTTCGTCGGCGCCGATTCCCAGCAATTCCTCCAGCACTTCGTCGGTGTGCTGGCCGCAGACCGGCGGTGCGCGGCGATAGCTGGGCGGCGTCTTCGACATCTTGATTGGGCTCGCGATCAACGGCACGTCCACACCCGCCGCATGCGGCATCGTGATCTTCATGCCGCGCGCGACGACTTGCGGATCCTCGAACACTTGCGCGATGTCGTTGACCGGCGAACACGGCACGCCCGCTTTGGCGAGGCCTTCGACCCAATGCGCTTGCGGCTGCGTGCGCATGAATTCGTTCACCAGCCGCACGATTTCCCGGCGGTTGGCCACGCGCTGCGGATTGGTCGCGAAACGCGAATCGTCGGCGAGCGCGCCATGGCCCGCGAATTCGCACAATTTGCGGAACTGGCCGTCATTGCCCACGGCCAGAATCACGAAGCCGTCGGCGCATTCGAACACTTCGTAGGGCACGATGTTCGGATGCGCGTTGCCTTGGCGCTTGGGCACATTGCCCGAGACGAGATAATTGAGGCCTTCATTGGCGAGCCACGAGACTTGCGTGTCGAGCAGTGCCATGTCGATCTGCTGGCCTTCGCCCGTGTTGTCGCGATGGCGCAACGCCGCGAGGATCGACACGGCCGAATACATGCCGGTCATGATATCGGCGATGCCGACACCCACTTTATGCGGCTGGCCGCCCGGCGTGCCTTCGGCTGGCCCGGTGATCGACATGATGCCGCCCAAGCCTTGCGCCAGCATGTCGTAGCCCGCGCGCGGCGCATAAGGCCCGGTCTGGCCGAAGCCGGTGATCGAGCAATAGACGAGGCGCGGGAATTCAGCCGACAAGGTCGCGTAGTCGAGCCCGAATTTCTTCAGATCGCCGGTTTTGAAATTCTCGATGAACACGTCGGATTTCGCGATCAAGCGCTTGGCGATCGCTTGGCCCTCGGGCTTCGACAAATCCAGGCTGATCGAACGCTTGTTGCGATTGGCCGAGAGGTAATAGGCGCTCTCGCTCGTCGGCTTGCCGTCCTTATCGGTGACGTAAGGCGGGCCCCATTTGCGGGTGTCGTCGCCGGCCCCCGCGCGCTCGATCTTGATCACGTCGGCGCCGAGATCGCCGAGGAGCTGCGTGCAGGTGGGCCCCGCAAGAATGCGGGTGAGGTCGAAAATGCGGATTCCGGAAAGGGGCAGGGCGCTCATGGCCGCGCACCATGCCGCCCCGCTTTCCGTCATGCAAGTTCGATCAGACGGGGGCCGCGCGCCCCAGGATCAACTGGGCCGCTTGACCGAACGAGGTGGGCCAAGTCGGCGTTTGGGGCAAAGCTGCGAAGCGGCGGAAATCCGCATCCTCGCCTTCGATCGCATCCGCGACGATCTGTCCGGCGAGTGTCGTCAACGCCACGCCATGGCCGCAGAACCCGACCAGATGAATAAGCCCCTCGCGATCGGCGAAACGCGGCATGCCGTCGGTCGTGACATCGACCAAGCCGCTCCACGCGCGCGCGATCTTCGCCTGCGCCAAATCGGGCAACGCTTTGCGCAGCGCCCGGCGCAGCCATGTTTCGGCGAGCGGCGGATTGCCCCGGCCCGGCCAGCCGCCGGCCCCGAACTGCAAACGCCCATCGGCCGTGCGGCGCATATAGCGCAGCGCCGGGCTGGTGTCGTAAGCCGCACCCGCCGCCCAAACCGGGAATTTCGTCAGCGGGGCGGTTTCCAGCATGAAGGTGCGCACGGGGGCGAGCAGGCGTTCCGTGCCCGCTTCGAGCCCCGGCAGATCGACATTCGCCGCGAGCACGACGCGGTCGGCGATCACGTCGCCCTTGGGCGTGGCGACATTCCACTTACCGTTGGCGCGCGAAATCCCGGTCGCGGGGCGACGCTCATAGAGCGTGGCGCCCGCCGCTTTGGCTTGCGCGACGAGGGCGGCGACGTATTTCACCGGATCGATCGAGAAGGCGCGCTTGTCGATCAACGCGCCATGTCCGGCAAGGCCGGGTAAAGCGCGCTTGAATGCGGTCGCGTCGAGGATCTCCGCCGCGTCGTCGCCGAACACGTCGCGGCGCAGTGCGGCTTGACGGGCAAGTCGCGGCAGATCGGCCTTGGCGGCGGCGACGATCGCGACATGGTCGCGGATATCGCAAGCCTCGCCGGCGAGCGCGCGCACCTTGTCGAGCCCGCGCAGGCTGATCTGCCACAACTCGCGCGCGCGGGTTTCGCCGAACTCGGCGATCATCGCGGCGGGATCGGCGGCGTAGCCGGGCAGCACTTGGCCGCCATTACGGCCGGAGGCGCCCGCACCCGGGCGCGTGGCTTCGATGATGGCGACGTCGTAGCCGCGCTTGGCGGCGTGCAGGGCGGTCGACAAACCGGCATAGCCGGCGCCGACGACGCAGATTTCGGTACGCAGGGACTTCATGACACAACAATTCCGGCGGCCGGCCCGATCGGGGCCGTCCGCAGCTTTTCGATTAATGGAATGGATCGAGGGCGCGCGAAGGCGCGCTATTGAACCCTGCGGACGCTAACGGTCCGGTTCGGGCGAATAGGCGCTGCGCGATGCGATATCGCGCACGAAACGATCGAACATGAATTCATCGGTCGACATGATACGAACCTCAGGACCGATATAGTGACGCGCCATTGTGACAGCAATGCGGTCGGCGCTAAGTCCCTGAACAAACGCGCGAATATATAGGCTGACGAAGTTTTGGTTGCGCGCGACTCCCGGCGGGGCCGAAAGTCGCATCCGACATGGACATTTCGACCGATCCCGTTTTCTACGCCGTCGCCTTCGCGACCATTTTCATCATCTCGTTCTTCAAAGGCGGGTTCGGCGGCGGCTTCGCCACGTTGGGCATTCCGTTTCTCGCCTTCGTGATGCCGCCGCTCGACGCCGCGATCATGATGGCGCCGCTGGTCGCGTTCATGGACGTGTTCACGCTGAACTCGTTCCGGCGCGCGACGTGGAGCTTGCCCGATCTCAAAGTTCTGCTGCCCGCGTTGTTGATCGGGCTCGGCATCGGCTTCGTCGCCTTCGTTTATGTCGATCAGCATTTGATCGAACTCGCCATCGCGGCGATCACGCTGATCTTCACGATCCGCTGGTTCATCGGCGGCGGCAAATCGCATGGCACGCCGTTGACCGCGACATGGGCGAACGCGTTGCCCTGGGGCGCCATGGCCGGGTTCACGACCTTCGTGGCGCATTCCGGCGGGCCGCCGTTGAACATCTACATGCTGCGCCGCGGCCTCGACAAAACGATCTATGCCGGCACGTCGGCGGTGTTCTTCGCGGTCGGCAACGTGATGAAGTTGCCGCCCTATCTTTATATCGCCGGCTCGACGCCGCATCTGCTGTGGATGGCGCTGATCGTGTCGCCGTCGGTGCCGCTGGGCGTGTGGCTGGGGCGCAAATTCCACGACCGTCTCGACGGGCCGCAGTTGTATCGGATCTGCTACGTCCTGCTGTTCCTGGCGGGCTTGAAGCTCGCCTATGACGGTATACGCGGCGTCTTCTTCTAAAAATCGCGGTTGGTCGCGAGACGCATTTCCTCGATATCGAGTTCGCGCAGCAGCTTGTGCAGCACGCCGTCGCCGATCTCGCGTTCGCGGCGCAGCTTCAGCAAGCGTTTGCGTTCCGCCGCCAGCAGCGCTTCGCGCACATGGCGCGCTTGGGCGCGCGCTTGCGCGAAATCGAGATCGTCCTGCGTGGGCGCCTGTTCCAGCAACCGCGCCTGATAGATGCGCCGCAGCGTGGGCGCCAGATCCAGCGCCACGATATCGTGCTGGGCTTGGTCCTCGAGCTCGGTCAGGCCCGCATGCGCCATTTTGCGCCGCGCGATTTCCTCCTCGGCTTCCTCGTTGCGGTCGCCGCCGAATTTGAGCATGCGGATCAGCGGGCCCAGCGTCGTGCCCTGAACGATCAGCGTGGCGAAGATGACGGCGAAAGACAGGAACACGATCAAGTCGCGCGCCGGGAACGGCTCGCCCGCCGACGCGAGATGCGGAATCGCTTGCGCCGCCGCGAGGCTGACCACGCCGCGCATGCCGCACCATCCGATGATGATCGTCATCGCGATCGGCGGTTTGGGCTCGATGCGGCGCACCGCTTCGAACAGATGCGGGACATAGGCGTTGGGGAAAACCCACAGCATGCGGATCACGATCGCCGCCGCCGAAATCGCGCAGGCCCAGGCCAGCAATTCGGTCATCGAATAGGCGTTCAAGCGGCCGAGAATGCCGTCGAGTTCCAATCCGATCAGGATGAACACGATGGCGTTGAGCACGAAGACGATCGCGCCCCACACCATGTTGCTTTGCATGCGCGCTTCGGCACTGGCGAGTTCGGGCACGTGCCAGCCGATCACCAGACCGGCGGCGACGACCGCGAGCACGCCCGAGACGTGGATATGCTCGCCCAGCAGGAAGGCGAGATAGGGCACGATGAACGACGCGACGATCTGCAACAGCGTTTCGTCGAGCCGCTTCATCACCGCGACGGCGCCGAAGCCGATCGCGACGCCAAGCCCCGTGCCGCCGGCGGCGTAGATCGTGAACGTCGCCGCCGCTTCCCAGACTGAGAACGTGCCGGTCAGCACGGCGGCGAGCGCGAATTTGTAGAGCACGAGGCCGGTCGCGTCGTTGACCAGGCTTTCGCCTTCCAGGATCGCGACGATGCGCCGGGGCAGTTTCAAGCGTTCCATGATCGCGGCGGCCGCGACCGCGTCGGGCGGCGAAACGATGGCGCCCAGCAGGAACGCCGCCGCCCAGGGTACGTCGGGGACGAGCCATTTGAACACGAGCCCCACGCCCAGTGTGGTCGCGAAGACGAGGCCGATCGCCAGCAGCAGGATCGGCCTTATGTACATGCGGAAATCGCGCCACGACGTGTAGTAGGCGGAGGCGAACAGCAAGGGCGGCAGGAACAGCGCCAGCGTCAATTCCGGGTCGAGGCGCACGTCCGGCAGGCCCGGCACGAAGGCGAGCCCCATGCCCGCGATGACCAGCAGCACCGGATAGGGCAGGCGCAGCACGTCGGAAAAGCGGCCCAACGCGACGGCGACCGCGAGCATGATCAGAACGATTTCGAGCAGCGCCAAGGGTAAAGCCTCTGATAGACTCGCGCGGTGCCATGACCGACCGCCTCGACTCTATCCTCGATTTCCTCGCTCTCGTCGACCGTTTCAAGAAGGTCGAGCGCCGCGCGCTGCTGGGCGACATGTCCCGGCGGGAGAATTCCGCCGAGCATTCCTGGCACATGGCGCTGGTCGCCATGGTGCTGGCCCGCGAAACGGGCTTTACCGGCGATCTCGTCCGGATGCTGTCGATGGTGCTGGTCCACGATCTGGTCGAGATCTACGCGGGCGACGCCGGGGCCTACGACGTTGCAGCGCGCGCGGCGGCCGTGGCGAAGGAAGACGCGGCGGCCAAGAAGCTGTTCGGATCGCTGCCGCCCGATCTGGGCGCCGAATTCGACGGGCTGTGGCGCGAATTCGAGGCGAAGCAAACGCCCGAGGCGAAGCTCGCCAATGCCTGCGACCGGGTGCAGGGCTTCCTGCAATCCTATCTGTCGGAAGGCCTGTCCTGGGCGGAGATCGGCGTCACCCGCGACCAGACGCTGGAGCGCACCAGGCCCGCGCGCGAAGCGCATCCCAAGATCGAAGAGCTGATCTTGCGCATCTACAAACGCGCCGATGAAGGCGCGTTCTGGGACGCTTCGGGCAAAGCCGTCGGGCGCGGGAAGGGTGTCGCGCGATGACCGGCGCGCCCGAACGGATCGAGCTTCGGCTGCACACGGTCCGCCAGCTTTTCCAAAGCCTCGATCCCGCGCCGTTCCACGACAAAGACCTCGATCCCGACGCCGTCGCCTATATCGTCGGCCGGGCGCGCGATCTGCCGCACGACGCGGCCCTCGAACTCGCGATCGAGCTGCCGTCGGCGGAGGCGCAGAGCGAGGAGGTGCGTGGCCTCGAAACCGCGATCCACGGCTATTTCGAATGGCGCGAGGAGATGGCGTGGCGCGATCTGCGTTTGCGCCTGGAGGAAGGCCGCCAAGCCTTGTTCATGGGCTTGATGTTTCTCGCCGCTTGCACGCTGGCGCGCGAGATCATCGCGGCGGCGACGGACTCGCCCTGGCTCGCCTGGATCGAGGAGGGGCTCACCATCGTCGGCTGGATCGCGATGTGGCATCCGGTCGATATCTTCCTGTATCGCTGGTGGCCGATCCGCCGCGAAGCCCTGCTCAATCGCCGTCTTGCGCGGATGAATGTCGCGCTGCGATTCGTTCCGCCGCGCGCTTGACGCGGGTGCCCCGTCCGGCCGAAGCTCGCAGCATTCGGTTTGGGGGAGTCGAAATAATGGAAAAATCGATCTTCGGTTGGTACGGCTACACGTTTTCCAAATATGCGACCTTCGCCGGCCGCGCGCGGCGGACCGAGTATTGGTATTTCGCGCTGCTCAACACGATTGCGACGATCGCGCTCGCGATCGCCTTCGGCGACGAATCCGCGATTTCGCTGATCTTCTCGCTCGTTTTGATTTTACCAAGCATCGCCGTGGGCGCGCGGCGGCTGCACGATATCGGCCGTTCCGGCTGGTGGCAGTTGATTTGGCTGGTGCCGATTATCGGCTGGATCGTGTTGATCGTGTTCTTCGCGACCAATGGGCAGTCCGGCGACAACCAATACGGCCCCGATCCCAAGGTCGCCCCCATGCCAGAATTGTCGCCGAACGCCTAGCGCCCGATGCGCGGACCTCATGGTTCGACAAGCTCACCATGAGGTCTAAAGTTAGGCCTCACCCTGAGCTTGTCGAAGGGCGAGGCCTAGTTGCCGGTCCGACCTAACGCCCGATGCGCAGCCAGTCGAGATAGCCTTGCAGGATGAAGGCGGCGGCCATTTTGTCGACGACCTCGGCGCGCTTGGCGCGGCTCATATCGGCATCCAGCAGCGTGCGGGTCACGGCTTGGGTCGACATGCGCTCGTCCCACATGACCAGCGGCAGGTCGATCTTGGCCAGAAGATTGCGCGCGAAGGCGCGGGTGGCCTGGGCGCGGGGGCCGGCCGTGCCGTCCATATTGACCGGCATGCCCAAAACGAAGCCGCCCACGTTGCGCGCCTTGGCGAACGCGACGACCTGATCGTAATCGGCCGAGGCCTTGCGCCCGCGCCGGACGGTGTCGAGCGGCGAGGCGATCGACAATCCGGGGTCGGAAACGGCCATGCCAATGGTCTTTTCGCCCGCATCCAGCCCCATCAGGCATGATTTTTCGGGCAAATCGTCGATCAGGTCGGCGGGGTTGCGGATCGGCATCGTGGCGGCTAGAAGCTAGTTCCTGTTTTTCAATTCCGTACAGAGACATACCGTATGTCGTTGGACCAAGCCACCGTCGCCCGGATCGCCGTTCTGGCGCGCATCAAACTGCCCGAAGCCGATCGCGAGAAAATGGCCAAGGAGCTGTCGGGCATTCTCGACTGGGTCGAGATGCTGAAGGACCTCGACACGTCGAAGGTCGAGCCGATGACCTCGACCGTCGAAATGGTCCTGCCGCAACGCGCGGACAAGGTGACGGACGGCGGCTATCCCGCCGCGATCCTCGCCAACGCGACGGAGCCCGTGCGCATTTCCAACACCGAGGAAGCCGGCGGCTTCTTCACCGTGCCGAAGGTGGTCGAATAATGGCCGGGATCGTCGAACTGACCCTCGCGCAGTTGCGCGACGGCTTGCGCGCCAAGAAATTCTCGGCCGTCGAAGTGGCGGATGCCTATATCGGTGCCGTCGAGAAGGCGCGCGATCTGAATGCCTTCATCGTCGAAACGCCGGACCTCGCGCGCGAACAGGCGAAGGCCGCCGACGCGCGCTTGGCGAAGGGCGAGGGGCGCGACCTGGAAGGCGTGCCGCTCGGCATCAAGGATCTGTTCTGCACCAAGGGCGTGCAGACGACCGCCGCGTCGAAAATTCTGAAAGGCTACGTGCCGCAATATGAATCGACGGTGACGTCGAATCTGTTCGGCGCGGGGGCCACGATGCTCGGCAAGCTCAATCTCGACGAATTCGCGATGGGCTCGGCCAACATCACCTCGCATTTCGGCAGCGTGAAGAACCCGTGGAAGCGCAAGGACGGCAAGGATCTCGTCCCCGGCGGTTCGTCGGGCGGTTCGGCCGCTGCGGTTGCCGCGCGTATCGTTGCGGGCGCCACCGGGACCGACACCGGCGGTTCGATCCGCCAGCCCGCAAGCCTGACCGGCATCGTCGGCTTGAAGCCGACCTATGGCCGCTGCTCGCGCTGGGGCATCGTCGCCTTCGCCTCGTCGCTCGATCAGGCGGGCCCGATGACGCGCGACGTGCGCGACGCCGCGATCATGCTCAAAGCGATGGCCGGGCACGATCCGAAGGATTCGACATCGGTGCCGCGCGCCGTGCCCGATTACGAAAAGGCGCTGACCGGCAATGTGAAGGGCCTGCGCTTCGGGATTCCCAAGGAATACCGGATCGACGGCATGCCGGCCGAGATCGAGAAGCTGTGGCAGCAGGGCATCGAGTGGCTGAAGGCCGCCGGCGCCACGCCGGTCGAAATCTCGCTGCCGCATACGAAATACGCGCTGCCGACCTATTACATCATCGCGCCCGCCGAAGCGTCGTCGAACCTCGCGCGCTATGACGGCGTGCGCTACGGCTTGCGCGTGCCCGGCAACTCGCTGGATGAAATGTACGAGAACACGCGCGCCGAAGGTTTCGGCGCCGAGGTTCGCCGCCGCATTTTGATCGGCACCTATGTGCTCTCGGCCGGTTACTACGACGCCTATTATTTGAAGGCGCAGAAGGTCCGCACGCTGATCTTCCAGGACTTCCAGAAGGCCTGGGACCAGTGCGACGTGATCTTGACGCCCGCCACGCCTTCGGCGGCGTTCGCGATCGGCGAAAATCAGGACGATCCGCTGGCGATGTATCTGCAGGATGTGTTCACCGTGCCGGTGAACCTCGCGGGCTTGCCCGGCCTGTCGGTGCCGGCCGGGTTGTCGGCCGAAGGCCTGCCGCTGGGGCTGCAGCTCATCGGCAAACCGTTCGACGAGGAGACGCTGCTGCGGGTCGGCGGCGTCGTGGAGACCGCCGCCAACTTCACCGCGCGGCCGGGAGCGTAAACGATGATCATCGAAGGCAAGACCGGCAATTGGGAACTCGTGATCGGCCTGGAGGTGCATGCCCAGGTCGTGTCGAACGCGAAGCTGTTCTCGGGCTCGAGTGCGGCGTTCGGCGCCGAGCCGAACACGCAAGTCAGCTTCGTCGACGCCGCGTTCCCCGGCATGCTGCCCGTCATCAACGCGTTCTGCGTCGAACAGGCGATCAAAACGGGCCTCGGCATCGAAGCGACGATCAACGAAGTTTCGGTGTTCGACCGGAAGAACTATTTCTACGCCGATCTGCCGCAGGGCTATCAGATCAGCCAGTTCACGCGGCCTATCGTGTCGGGCGGGCGTCTGGTGCTGGACATGCCCGGCGGCAAGACGCGCGAGATTGGTGTGACGCGCCTGCATATGGAGCAGGACGCGGGCAAGTCGATCCACGATCAGCACCCGAGCAAGTCCTATATCGATCTCAACCGTTCGGGCGTGTGCCTGATGGAGATCGTGTCGGAGCCGGAAATCCGCACGCCGGAAGAGGCGGGGGCGTATCTCAAGAAGCTGCGCGCGATCCTGCGCTATCTCGGCACCTGCGACGGCAACATGGAGGAAGGCTCCATGCGCTGCGACGCCAACGTGTCGGTGCGCCGTGTGGGGGCGACCGAGTTCGGCACGCGCTGCGAGATCAAGAACGTGAACTCGATCCGCTATGTGATGCAGGCGATCGAATACGAAGCCACGCGCCAGGTCGAGTTGATCGAAGACGGCGGCACGGTGAAGCAGGAAACGCGTCTGTGGGACGTGTCGAAGGGCGTCACCCGGTCGATGCGTTCCAAGGAACACGCGCACGACTACCGCTATTTCCCCGATCCCGATCTGCTGCCGCTGGTCCTCGATCCCAAGGAAATCGCGCGCATCAAGGCGGCAATGCCGGAATTGCCGGACGCCAAGAAGGCGCGCTTCGTCGATCAGTACAAACTCTCGCCTTACGACGCGTCGGTGCTGGTCGCCGAGCAGGAGCAGGCCGCGTTCTTCGAGGAAGTCGCCAAGGGCCGCAAGGACCCGAAGCTCGCCGCGAATTGGGTGATCGTCGAACTCTTCGGCGCCCTCAACAAGCAGGGCAAGGACGTGATGAATAGTCCGGTGTCGGCCAAGAACCTCGCCGGGCTGCTCGACCTGATCGAGAACGACACGATCTCCGGCCGTATCGCCAAGGACGTGTTCCAGATCATGGTCGAGACGGGCAAGGACGCCGCGTCGATCGTCGAGGAAAAGGGCCTGCGTCAGGTCACCGATACCGGCGCCATCGACGCCGCGATCGCCAAGGTGATGGCCGAGAACGAGGCGAAGGTCGCCGAATATCGTTCGGGCAAGGTCACGTTGTTCGGCTGGTTCGTCGGCCAGGTGATGAAGGGCACGGGCGGCAAGGCGAACCCGGCCAAGGTCAACGAGATCCTCAAGGCCAAGCTGGCGGGGTAACCTTCGAACGCGGTAGACTCGAACCTTCCGCAGGTACGGGAAGGTTCGAGTCATGGCCGCGAAGAAGAAATCTCCCAAAAAAGCCGCGCCCAAGGCGAAGCCCAAGAAGCTTTTGAAGGCGACGGGCGCCATCAAACAGGCCGCCGTCAAATCGGCGAAGAAGGCTGCCAAGGGCGCCAAGATCAAGAAGGCCTCGGGCTACGAGCCCGCGAAGGCCAAGCCGTCGGCGCGGCTGGTGCTGTACGGCGTTCAGCCGTCGACGCCCAGCGGCAAAGTGGCGCTGATGCTGGCGATGGTCGGCGAACCCTACGACTACCGCCATGTCGATCTGCCGGGCGGGGCGCACAAGACGCCCGACTACGCGAAGATCAACCGCTTCCAGCAGGTGCCCGCGTTGGTCGACGGGGAGGAAGTCGTCGTTCAGTCGAACGTCATCCTGCAATATCTCGCCGAGAAATTCGGCAAGTTCGGCGGCAAAACGCCGGCCGAGCGCCGCCGCATCGCCGAGTGGCTTGCCTGGGATCTCGACAAGCTGACCACGCTGGGCCAAGTGCGGTTCATCCGCCGCTTCATGAAGCAGCCGGACCACCCGGCTTTGGCCTTCGTCGAAGCGCGCGCGCGGGCGTCGCTCGACTATCTCGACCGGCATTTGGGCACGAGCAAATTCGTCGCCGGTTCGCACCCGACGATCGCCGATATCGCGATCTTCGCTTGGATCGCCGTGGCGGAGGAGGCGGGCTTCGACCCGGCGCATTTCCCAAATATTCGGGATTGGGCGCTGCGCATGTTGAAACTGCCGGGTGTGGCGCATCCTTATGCGCTGCTGCCCACGGAAGATAAGGTGTCCAAGTGATCGAGCTTTATACGAACACGACCTCCAACGGCCGCAAGATCTCGATAGCACTCGAGGAATTGGCGCTGCCCTACAACGCAATCAAGATCGATACGCAAGCCGGGGCGAGCCGCACGCCCGAATATCTCCAGATCAATCCGAACGGCAAGATCCCGGCGATCGTCGATCCCGACGGCCCCAGCGGCCAGCGTTTCGTGATGTTCGAAAGTGCGGCGATCCTCGTCTATCTCGCCGACAAAACCGGCCGCTTGCTCGCGAATAAAGGTGCCGCGCGTTACGCCGCCTTGCAATGGCTGCAAGTCGAGGCGAGCGGCGTGTCGCCTGATGCGTTCTGGTTGTTCTATATCGGCCTTAAAGAGAAGAACGAGCAGGCCGCGACGATGCTGCGCACCGATCTCGCCCGGCTCTACGGCGTGCTCGACAAGCGCTTGGGCCATGCGCCCTATCTGGCGGGCGAAGAATTGACGATCGCCGATATCGCCCATTTCCCCTGGGTCGCCGGCGCTTCGGCGTGGCAGGGGATCGATCTCGCCCCCTTCGCGCATCTGCGCCGCTGGTACGACGAACTCGCCACGCGCGATTCCTTCCAAAAAGGCATGAAGATTCCCGCATGACCATCGATCTCTATACCTGGAGCACGCCCAACGGCCGCAAGGTCTCGATCCTGCTCGAAGAACTCGGCGTGCCCTACAAGACTCACGCGATCGACATTTCGAAGAACGATCAGTTCGCGCCTTCGTTCGTTGCGATCAATCCGAATTCGAAGATCCCCGCGATCGTCGATAACGATGGGCCCAACGGCAAGCCGTTCAGCGTGTTCGAAAGCGGCGCCATCCTGATCTATCTCGCCGAGAAATTCGGCAAGTTCCTGCCGAAAGACGCGCGCGGGCGCAGCATCACGCTGCAATGGCTGATGTTCCAGATGGGCGGCTTCGGCCCGATGCTGGGCCAAGCGCATCACTTCATGAAATTCGCGCCGGTGAAGGTCGAATACGGCATCGAGCGCTACGGCAAGGAAGCCAAGCGGCTTTACGGCGTGCTCGACAAGCATCTCGCGACGAACACGTATCTCGCGGGCGACGAATACACGATCGCCGACATGGCGACCTATCCCTGGGCCGCGCGCCACGAATATCATCAGGTCGATCTGGCGGCGTTCCCCAATGTGAAGCGCTGGTACGACGCGATCGGCGCGCGCCCGGCGGTCAAGAAGGGGATGGCGGTTCCTTAACCGCTTCAAAGACGCAGTCGCGCAACCAGCGATGCGCCGGGTCCGCGTCCAGGCGCGGATGCCAGATCAGCGACACGTCGATCGGCTTCGTCGGGAAGGGCAGCGCGAAAGCGTGCAGATCGCCGCGCAGCGCTTGCGTGTGCCGGTCGGGCACGCTGGCGACCAGATCGGTCTCGCGCGTCAGGGCCAGCGCCGCCGAGAAATTGCCGACGACGACGGCGATGTCGCGCGTCAAACCCTTCGCCCGCGCCGCGATATCGACCGGGCCGTCCTCGCGCAAGCGTCGTCCGACCAGGATATGGCCGCTTTTGGCGTAGCGATCCGCCGTGACCTTGCCGCGCGTCAAGGCATGGCCGCGCCGCACCACGCCGATCCAGCGATCGCGGAACAAGCGGCGCGCGCGCAATTCGGGGCTGGTCGCCGCATCGACCACGCCGGTTTCCAGATCGATGGCGCCGTCGCGCAGCGGCGTGCTTTCCTTGTCCGATTTCGCGACGAAATGCAGCCGCACGCGCGGCGCGTCGCGGGCGATGCGCGCGATCAACGCCGGGCCGAAGCTTTCGGCGAAGCCGTCGCGCGCGCGCAGCGTGAACACGCGATCGAGTTTCGACAGATCGAAATCGCCCGCCGGGCGCAGCATCGCTTCGCCGTCGCGCACCAGCCGGCCGACGTCGCGCGCCAGTTCGATTGCGCGCGGTGTGGGCACGAGACCGCGGCCCGCGCGCACCAGCAGCTTGTCGCCGGTCGCTTCGCGCAGGCGTGCCAGCGTATGGCTCATCGCCGAGGGGCTAAGCCCCAGGCGCGCGGCGGCTTTGGCGACGCTGCCTTCGGCGAGCAGCGTGTCGAGTGCCACGAGAAGATTGAGATCCGGTTTCGACATGTCGTTCCGTGCAGCTATTCATTGCGAATGTTGCATGAATCGATAGGCCCGGAAAGCGCCATACTGCGTCCGTGCCTAATATCGTAATTGAAGGATCGTGACGTGTCGTATCGCTGGGCTTTGGCCGGTTTGTCGTTGTCGATGGTGCTGTCGTCGCTGGGAACCAGCGTGGCGAACGTGGCGCTGCCCAATCTCGCCGCCACGTTCGCCGCGCCGTTCCAGGCGGTCCAATGGGTCGTCATCGCCTATGTGCTGACGGTCACGTGCAGCATCGTCGCGATCGGCTGGCTGGGCGACGCGATCGGCCGCCGCCGGCTGCTGATCGGCGGCTTGATCCTTTTCATAGCGGCGTCGGCGTTGTGCGGCATGGCGCCGTCGCTGGAAGCGCTGATCGCGGGCCGTGCGCTGCAAGGCTTGGGCGGGGCGGTGTTGCTGGCGCTGACCATGGCCTTCGTCGGCGACATCGCGCCCAAGGAACGCTTTGGCGCGGCGATCGGCTTGCTTGGCACGATGTCGGCGGTCGGCACGTCGATCGGGCCGTCCTTGGGCGGCGTGTTGATCGACGCGTTCGGCTGGCGGTCGATCTTCCTGATCAATCTGCCGCTGGGGGTGGCGGCGCTGTATCTGACGATCACGGGCTTGCCGGCGGACAAATCGCGCGACGGCGTGGAGCGGCCCGCTTTCGACTTCGCAGGCATCGCCGTCATGGCGCTGGCCTTGGGCGCCTATGCGCTGGCGATGACGCTGGGGCGCGGCGATTTCGGTGCGGTCAATGCGGGCATGCTGGCGGCGGCGGCGATCGGGCTGTTCGTCTTCCTGCGGATCGAAGCGCGCGCATCATCGCCCTTGATCGGCCGCGATCTGTTCCGCGATCCGATTTTGCGCGCGGGCTTCGTGTGCAGCTTGCTGGTGTCGACCGTGTTGTTCGCGACCTTGATCGTCGGGCCGTTCCACCTGGCGCGCGTGTTCGATCTGTCGCCGGCGGCGATCGGCGCCATCGTCGCGGCGGGGCCGATCGCGGCCGCCTTCGTCGGCGTGCCCGCGGGCCGCTTGGCCGATCGTTTCGGCGCCGGTCCCGTATCGCTCGCCGGCTTGGTCGGCATCGAAATCGGCTGCGTCTTGATCGTGACGATCCCGGCGGCATGGGGCCCGTTGGGCTACCTATTCGCGACGATGGTGATGACGATCGGCTACGCGCTGTTTCAGAACGCCAACAATGCGCATGTGATGCAAGGTGTCGATCCGAGCAAACGCGGGGTCGTCGCCGGGTTGATCAACCTGTCGCGCAATCTTGGCCAAGTGACCGGGGCCGCCGCGATGGGGGCGTTGTTCGCCTATGCCTCGGGCCCGGCCGACGTGCTGCACGCCGAACCCGCATCGGTCGATTTCGGCACGCGCGCGACCTATGGCGTCGCGACGCTGCTGATCGGTGCGGCGATCTTGTTCGCCGCGCGCAAGGCGGGGCTCAAACGGACTTGAATTGTTTGGCGAGTTTCAGCGTCTGGCGCTGATAATTGGAGCCGATATCGCGCCCGTAGATGCGATCGGGCGTTTGGGTCAGCTTCTCGTAGACGAAGCGGCCGACGACTTGCCCATGTTCCAGCAGGAACGGCACGTCGTGCGAGCGCACTTCCAGCACGGCGCGCGTACCCTGGATTTCCGAAGCGCCGCCGAAGCCGAAACCGGGATCGAAGAACCCGGCATAGTGCACGCGGAATTCGCCGACCGAGGTGTCGTAGGGCACCATCTCGGCGGCGTAGTCGTGCGGCACGCGGATTTGTTCGCGGCTGACCAGGATATAGAAATCGTCCGGGTTCAGGATCAGACTGCGCGTCTTGTTGCGCCGGATCGGCTCCCAGAATTCGGCCGCGTCGTAATGGCCGATCTTGGAAAGGTCGATCAGCGGCGTGTTGCGCCGCGCGCGGTAGCCGATCAGATCGGTTTCCGGACCTTCCAGATCGATCGTCACCATCAGGCCCTGGCCGATTTGGGCCAGCTCGCGCTTGTCGCCGGGCGCGAAGACGAGATGGAGTTTCTTGTCGAGGGCGGCGAGCGCCACGTCGTCGAAATCCGGCGCGCCGCGCCGCAAGCGCAGCTGGTTCAGCGCCTGGCCTTCGCGCGCCAGAATCGAGAAGGTGCGCGGGCTGACCTCGAGATAGAGCGGGCCCTTGTAACCGGCGGGCACTTTCTCGAATTCGCGCGCGCGGTCACTCAACAGCCGGGTGAAGATATCGAGCCGCCCGGTCGTGCTTTTCGGATTCGCGGTGCCCGCGACGTCGGCGGGCAGGTCCAAACGCTCGGCGAGTTCGACGATATAAACGCAGCCGCGTTCCAGCACCGCGCCCTTGGCAAGGTCGAGCGTGTGCATGGCGAGGAGCTTGAGCTTGTCCGCAACCTTGGCCTTGGGGCCGGGCAGGAAGCCGGCGGGCACACGCCAGGCCTTGGCGCCCAGGCGCAGATCGATCGACGCGGGCTGGATCTGGTCGTCGCGCAGCTTGTTGCGCGCCGAAATAACGCCCGATTTGAAGAACGCACGATAATCCTGCGACGGCAATATGCCGGGGCGGGCGGCGGTTCGGGGCAGGGATTTGGATTTTGCGGCCAAAGACTCGAATTCCCGTCGAAAACGTGGCCGCGCACGCTAACGACTTGTCGCCCCAAACGCAAAGGGCGCGGGGCCGATGGCGCCCGCGCCCTAAAACGGTCGATTCAGGCGCCGTTAGGCGGCTTGAACAGCGGCGTTGGCGGCCGGATGCATCGGACGGATGCTGTTGCGCGGGCGCAACGTGCGGCGCGGCAAAGCCGGCCCCCGGATCGCGACCAGCTCGCGCTTGGCGACTTCCAGCACCGAATGGATGCGGGTGTCTTCGCGGTCGATCACATCCATCGCGGTCAACTTGTTGTCGACCAGATCGAGCAGGGTGTCGATCACGTGGCGGCTCAATTGTTGGGACATCTCTTTGGCTCCTCTGGTCTTTCCGGCTTGCGCCGGACGTTTTTTGACAGGTCCGAAGACGGGTTTCCGATCCATCCATTTCGGGCAACCCAGTGCGGGTTGCGTGTGGATAAGATGCGCCGCATTGGTTAACGATCCCTAAAACTTGTTTGGTATTTTGATTCAACTGATTCAGGATTTGACGGATGTTGCAAAGAAGCAACGATCCGGCGCGCCGTGCGGGACGCGAAATCCGAAAAATCCCCAATGATCCGCTTGCGTTGACAGGCGGGGGGCGGGGCCCTAGAAGCGGTCCCGCATATGCCGTGTTAACCCACTCCCGGCGGAGGGGTGGCCGAGTGGCTGAAGGCGGCAGTTTGCTAAACTGTTATACTGGGAAACCGGTATCGTGGGTTCGAATCCCATCCCCTCCGCCACGACGCCCGAGCATCCCGAAAGGGATTCTCGGGCGTCGTGCTGAGTGGGATGTGGTGAACGAACCCTTGGTTCGGCCGTTCGCAACGCGAACGGCGCGAAGCGCCAGCGAAGTCCGAGCGACCGCGAGGAAAAGTCCGCGCCATCAGCGCGGATTTTCAATCCCATCCTTTCCGCCACAATGCCCAGGTCTCCGAGTAGGTGGCCTGGGCATTGTGCTGTTGGGGGAGGCGGTGAACGCGGCTGGCCCGGCGAATGCAAGGAATAGTGGTGGATTGTCGGCCTCGATGTGGACCTTGGGTTATGCAGGATCAGCGGCTTGAGATCGTTCGCCGGGAATTGGTTGCGACCGCGCGGTCCATCGTCGACGAGTTGGAATTCGGCGACACGTCGCTGACGCTCAAGCGTATTTGGGCCCAGGCGGGGATGAAGGAAGCGCGGATCCTGCGCAATCCCGTCGCGGCCGACATCAACGACGAAACCGTTCGGCGTATCTACGCCAAATTGGAGGCGGCCGGTGCATTCGCCCCCGGCGGACTTCGCCAAACCGCGTTCAAGCCGGAAACGCTGGGTACGGATCTGCGATTTTTCAACATCGTCGATCCGGTCCCCGATGGCGATTTCCGTTTCGCGATCTACGGCGACGGTGTCGCCGCCAGTTCGACGGCGAAGCTGCAAAGCGGGCGCATGTCCGATCTGGCGATGCGCCCGCAAGCCGGCCCCGGCCCGGCGCTTTTTCTGGCGAGCTATATGCTGGTGCTGCACCACAATTGCGCGGTCTACACGCGCAACGACACCTTGCCGTGGATTCCGGTCGCGCAGTGGGAGCGGCTGATGGTGCCGCTGTGGAGCCCCGGCGGTGAAGCGCGGATTTTGTCGGCCGTCGTCGGGGTGGGCGAGCGCATCCCGGCCCGCGCCCCGATCGGCTGGTCGCCGCCGTCCCCGGAAAAGTCGAGTTTTTAAGGCCCTTCGCCAAGCGCATCGGCGGCCGCTTGCGTGGCGTGATATCTTCGTTACAATTTTTGGTTTTCGAAAACGGGAGCTTGGGCGTCGTGCTGTTGAGGGGGGCGCTGAACGGACCCTTGGTTCGGTCGTACGCATCGCGCGCGGGCGGAGCGCCAGTAAAGTCTGAGCGACGCATCGAAAAAACCTCACCGTCAGCGCATAATTTCAACGCCAACCAAAGCGTGCCAGGAGATTCGCATGGGGTTTCTTGCTCTACCCTATTTTTTCGTCCAGCTAATACGAATTAGATTTTTCTTGCACAATTTTGAAGAATACATAAGTTTTATAAAATAAAATTAATACAGGAGCAGTGTGTGCCCACAAAGGTCTTCTTGAGTTGGAGCGGCGACTTAAGTCGGCAAATTGCGGAAGCAATCCGAAAGTGGTTGCCCACCGCTATTCAATCTGTTGCCCCATACTTCACACCCAGTGACATCGATAAAGGGGCGAAGTGGGACAATGAAATCTCTCAAGAGCTTGAAACGTCCAATTTTGGCATCATCTGCCTGACGCCAGACAATTTAAGCCAACCATGGATACTTTTTGAGTCGGGTGCTCTTTCAAAGTTTTTAAAGAAATCAAACGTATGCCCAATACTCTTCAACTTGGAGCCTGCCGATCTTAAAGGCCCACTTGCTGGATTTCAGGCGACAAAGTTTGAGAAAAACGACTTTAAAAAACTTTTTTCCGCAATCAACAACGCATGTGGTGACGCCAAGCTCAGCGATATGGTTCTAGACGAGGTGTTTGAAACCAATTGGCCAAGGCTCGAGAAAGCAATTATTGAAATTTTATCGCAACATTCAAAACGCCCAAAAAATAGAGAAGACAAAAGTGTTACTCGCGGTGACCGAGAAATTCTCGAAGAGATACTCGCCTTGAGCCGTCAGACAAGCTTAAGTATACAAAATTCAAATTTCAAGGGCCGTTCCCAAGCCCCACTTGTTCGACCGGCTGTTGATGATCTTTTGGCGGGTTTAGAGGTGATTCTTGCCAGCCTTAGTTGGGAGAATGCGCAGATACCGGATTTGGCCGTTGAGCGGGTCGAAAGATCAATCAGCTATCTTTTGAGGCATGCAGATATTGATCGCGAGCATCAAGCTCAATGGGAAAGAGTTCGCATGCTACTGATGCGAGGAAGTAGTCAAGCGTCAGAGAAGCGATTGGGAGATGTTTTGGAAAGCGAGCTAAGGAAGATGCGCCTGCGAAATATCGCAGCTAAAAACGACGATGGTGAACGTGACAAGTGAAAAAGAATTATATCAAATAAAACTAATTACAACTGATATTTCTATTAGTGACATTCTCAATCTAGGTGAACTATAAAAATCCGAAAGTAACTTTGCTTGCATCGATGTTTTAGTACATTTCGAAATACATTTTGGCCTAAGCCTGTACCGTGGGTCTGAATACCATCTCGTCCGCCATGACACCCAGGTCCCCGCGAAATTGGAGGTCTTGGCGTCGTGCTGAGAGGCCTTATTTAAGCCCCGAGCGCAGGAACGAATCGACGATCTGTTTTTGCAGCACGACGTAGAGCGCCAGAAGCGGCAGGCTGGCCACGCTCGCGGCCGCCATCAGCGGACCCCACTGATTGCCTTCCTGGGTCATGAACATCTGCAAACCGATTTGGATCACGGCGCTGTCCTGGCTGCGCGTCACCAGCAGCGGCCAGAAATAGTCGTTCCAGCTGGTGATGAACAACAGGATGGCCAGCGACGCCAGTGCGGGCTTCAGATTGGGCACGATCAGCGAGCGCAAGATGCGCAGATGCCCGGCACCGTCGATCACCGCGGCCTCGATCAGCTCGTCGGGGAACGCGCGCAATGCTTGATAGAGCATGATGATCGCGAAGGCCGACGCCGCGTGCGGGATGACGAGGGCGGCGAGCGTATCGAGCATGTCGAAACGCGTGACGAGCAGATAGCCCGGCACCATCACGACCTGGGCGGGGATGAGCCACGTCACGGTCAGCAGCGCGAACAGCGTTTGCGACCATTTGTTCTTCCAGCGCGCGAAGGCGTAGGCGGCGAGCAGCGCCGTGAACATCTGGGCGATCGTCGTCAAGGTCGCGACGACGGCCGTGTTCCACAACATTCGCAGAATGGGCACGCCGCCGAGGATATAGGCGAAATTGTCGAAGGTCGGATTCTGCGGCCAGGGCGTCGTCGAGAAGATCTCGTTGGGTGCACGCATCGCCGTCACGAGCATCCAATAAAGCGGCAGCACGGACAGAAGGCTCAGCGCGGTCAGCAGCGCATGGCTGCGGATCGCGGCGGCGCGCGGTTCAATGCGCATGGCGATCCGTATGGCGCAGCGCCCAAAGCCCGATCGCGGCGAAGACGGCGAAGGCGGCGAACAGCAGCATGCCGGCGGCCGTGCTCCAGCCGATCGCGAACGTGCCGAAGCCGTATTCCCACAGCAGGTAATAGAGATTCGTCGTCGCGTGGCGCGGCCCGCCTTGGGTCAGCACGTTGATATAGACGAAGCTCCATTGCGCGCCGTGCAGCACCGTCAGCACGGTCAGGAAGATGCTGGTGGGGGCGACCAGCGGCACGATGATGCGCCGCGCGATCTGGCCTTCGTTCGCCCCGTCGATGCGCGCGGCTTCGACCAGGCTTTGGTCGATATTGGTCATCGCCGCGGCGAACAGCAGGGTCGAGAAGCCGACGAGCTTCCAGCCGGTGATGAAGATGATCGTCCAGATCGCCGTTTCGGGATCTTGAAGGAAGCGCAAACTCGGCAGGCCGAGACTGCCGAGCAACTTATTCACGATTCCGTGATCGGGATTGAGAAGCCAACGCCAGACGACGGCGACGACGACGGGGGCGATGATCATCGGCACGAAAATGATCGCGCGATAGACCGCGCCTGCGCGCCCCACGGCTTCGCGCGTCATCAGCGCGATCAGCAGCGGCAGCGCCACGGTCAACGGCAACAGGCCGAGCGTGTAGATCACCGTGTTCCACGCCGCAATCCGCAGTTCGGCGAGGGCGAGCAGATTGCGATAATTGTCGAGCCCGACATAGATCGGATCGGCGGTCGGCAGCAGATTCCATTCGTAGAAGCTGAGCCGCAGCGCTTCGATCAGCGGCCAGTAGATCCAAAGGCCGAGCGTGGCGAAGGCCGGCAGCAAGAACAGAACCGGCGCCACCCAATCGGGAAGCCGATAGGCGGGCGCCGCCGGTGCGGCGATCCGGCGCGCGCCGGGAATGTCGAGCCGGATCGCGTCCGTCATGCGCGGGGCATCAACGCCTGGGCGCGGTCTTGCGCCTCGCGCATGATCTTGGCGACATCGCCTTCGCCGAACGCGGCTTCGTTGACGGCCGCGACTTCGATCCGCGAAATCTGCCGGTAATTGGAACCGGGGAACGATACCCATTGGTTGAGGCGCGCGAGCTGTTCGAGATTCGGGCGCACCATCGGATTCTCCCGCACCCAATTGCCGAGATATTGCGGATCGTCGACGATATCCAGGCGCAGCGGCAAGTAACCGATCTTGCTGGTGATGACGGTGTAGCCGCGCTTGGACGTCATGTGCTTGACGAGTTCCCACGCCGCGCGCTGCTTGGCCGGATCCTTCGCCAGAATGAACAGCGCGCTGCCCGAATTCGTCGGCTGCGCGGGCTTGTCGCCGAAGCCGGGCATCTTCGCCGCGCGCAATTCGAACTTGTCCTTCGCGGCGTTGAGGAACGCGCGTTGATAGACGCTGGTCGTCAGGATCATGCCGAGATTGCCGCTCATGAACGCGTCGCCGCTTTCGGTCTCGGCGATCCGGGCATGGGCACCCGACGCGACGAGATCACGCAGCATTTCCACGGCGCCGATGGCGCCCGGCTCGCCGAACGTCACGCGGCGGCGATCTTCCGACAACGCGCGCCCGCCATTCGACAGGAACAGGCCTTGCAGCAGCCAGTCGAACTCGGAGTAGACGCTGGGATAGAAGCCGTTCTTGCCGGTCGCCGCGCGCAGCTTCAACGCCGCCGCTTTGACTTCCGCCCAATTCGCCGGCGGCGCGTCGGGGTCGAGCCCCGCTTGCTTGAACAGCGTCGCGTTATAGAACAGCACCGGCGTCGAGAAGACATAGGCGAGGCCGTAGACCTTGTCGCCGATCGCGCCGAGTTTCAGCCCGGCGGGCACCATCCCGGCGGTATGCGCGGCCCATTCCTCGGGCGGAACGATGTCGGTCATCGGCTTGACGCCGAGATTGCGCACGACGAAATCGAGATCGGAGAAGACGAGCTGCGCCACGTCGGGGGTGCGGCCGGCGACCAAATCGGCCTGCACGCGCGCGAGGATCTGGCCCGACGCGACGGGCACACCTTCGACCTTGACGTTGGGCTGCGCCGCGGTGAACTCGCCGATCAACTCCTTGGTCGCTTCGGCGCCGATGCCGGCCGAGGCGAGATTGTAGTTGTAGTAGGTGATCGAAACCGGCGCCGTCGACGGCGGTGCGATGCGCTGGGCGAAAGACGCGGCGGGCGCGAACGCCGACGCCGCGAAGCTTGAGGCGCCCAGCGCCAAGGCGGTGCGGCGGGAGATCTCGTTGGTCATTCTAGGCGCTCCGTTCGATCAAGGCGTCGAGATGGGGGCGGGCGACGCGACCTTCGGTCGCGCGATGCAGGAAGGCGAGCGCGTCGCCGTCGCGCTTTTCGATTTCCTCGAAGGCGGCGGCGAGATAATCCGCGTCGGCGACGAGCACGGGCTCGACCGCGTCCGATTCCATCGGCACATGCCCGGCGGCGCTGGCGCGATCCCAATGCCGGTTGGTCGCGAGATAATCCGCAAGGATGGCGTCGCGCGAAACGCCAAGGGCCGCTTGCAGGACGGCGACGACGAATCCGGTGCGGTCCTTACCCGCCGTGCAATGCACGAGCACGGGGCCGTCCGTCTCCGCGAGGATCGCGTGGAACGCCGCGCCGAAGGCCGGGGCCGCGTCGTTCACGTAGCCGCGATAGGAGTCGATCATCAGATCGCGGATCTGCGCGGCTTGGATGCCGGGTTCGGCCAGCATCGCGCGCAGCTTGACCGATGTTTTGGGCTCGATCGGCGTCGCCCGGATGGCGATCGGCGCGTCGGCGAACTCGGCGAGCGCCTTCGTGCGTTCCGCGACGCCGCGCAGATCGACGATCGTCGCGATTCCCAGGCGCGCCAGCTGTGCGGCCCCTTCGGGCGTGATCCGTGCCGGATTGGCCGATCGGAACAAACGCCGGGCGGCGATGCTGGCGCCGTCGCGCAGTTTCAGCCCGCCGAAGTCGCGGAAATTCGAGACGCCGTCGATCTCGGCCATGTCGGCGATCGCGTTCACTTGGCGGCGGCCAGTTCGGCTTTGCGGGCGTCCATCGCCGCTTTGATCTGACGCACGTCGCCATAGGCCTCGGGGAAATCGGCGAGATCGAGCGGCAACAGACCTTCGGGCTGCACGAGCTTGGAGGTGAATTCGCCGTTCTCCTCCAGCGTCAGTTCGACATAGCCGACGATGTGCTCGCCGCCATGGGGCGGAATGAACCAGTCGGCGAGGGTGAAGGCGGTCGCCGGCGCCCAGATATGGCGCACGCCGTCGAAATCGCGCTCGCGATATTCGTGCAGATGGCCGCAGCACGCGACGCGCGGTTTCGTGCCGCCCAGTGCCGCCGTCAATTCGCCGCGCGCGCGGGGGGTGAGCAGATGGCCCGACATTTCGGTGTCGTCGGCCGATTGGATGAACAGGGGCTTGTGCAGGAACAGCGCGAGTTGACGCGTACCGAGACCGGCGACGGCATCGGCGATGAACTTCGTCTGTTCCGCGGCCGCGTCCAGGTCGCTGGCGAGCAGCTGGGCGTTGATGCCGAGCAGACGCCAGCCGGGAACGTCGCGCGTCCAGAAATCGGGACCGAACACGTCGAGCCAGCGCGCGCGCCGTTCGTCGTTGATCGGCTGTTTGCGCGCGGTTTCCTGCGTGTCGCCGATGTCGTGATTGCCCGGAATGGCGATCCAGGCGAGGCCGAGCGTATCGTGCATGTCCTTGGCGGCGGCGAGATCGTCGCGAAGATCGGCGCCGTTGACCGACACGTCGCCCGTGTTGATCACCAGATCGGGCTTCGCGGCGCGCAAAGCCGCCGTGGCGGCGGCGAAATTGTCGCGGAAAAACGGTTTGGTGAGTGCCAGATGCGTGTCGGTGATCTGCGCGATGACGAAGCTCATGGGCGTCTCCTCGAAATTCGCGCATACATTCGCGAATTCGGGTGACTTGCCCGTTTCAGCCGCGTGTTCGAATCATGACATCGCGCTTCGTTAGAGCGAGAACACCACGTCGGCGTAATCGGGGTGCTTGGCGTACCACGCCGCCATATAAGGGCATTTGACGACGTATTTGATGCCGCGCTTGCGCGCCGTATCGAACACGCCGCGGGCCAGGATCGACGCGTAGCCCTTGCCTTCGTGCGCGGGCGGCACGACCGTATGCGTCAAGATCAAATGGCCGCTGTCGTCCGGTTTGTAATAGGCCGCCGCAACGTCGCCGCCGCCGAGCGGCAATTCGAAGCGATGGCGTTCGGGATTGTCGATCACGTCGGCGGGGGTGCGGTCCGGCATGGCGTGATGCCTCAGGCGGCGGGTTGGACGAAGCGGCCGCTGTTGAAATCGTCGATCGCTTGGCGGATCTCGGCTTCGCTGTTCATCACGAACGGGCCGTAGCCGACGATCGGCTCGCCCAGCGGCGTGCCGGTCAGCACCAGCAGCATCGCGTCGTCCTTGGCGCGGATCGTCGCGCTGTCGCCCTCAAGGCTCAGCAGCATGCCCTTGGCTTCGCGCAATTCGTGATCGCCCGCGACCACGACCGTGCCGCCCAAGCCGATCAGCATCGTCGTGTGTCCGTCGGGCAAGGGTAGGGCGACTTCCGTGCCGGCGGCGATCTTCATGTCCCAGACATTGACCGGCGTGAAGGTCTTGGCGGGGCCGCGCACGCCGTTCAATTCGCCCGCGACGATGCGCACCGGCGCTTTGCCGCCGGCGAGCGGAACGGTCGGGATGTCGGCGGCGACGATGCCTTGATAGCCGGCCGGCGCCATCTTGTCCTTCGCGGGCAGATTGACCCAAAGCTGGATCATGCGGAACGGACCGCCGCTGCGCGCGAAAGACGGTGCATGATATTCTTCGTGGACGATGCCGCCGGCCGCGGTCATCCATTGCACGTCGCCCGGGCCAATGATGCCGCCATGCCCGGCGGAATCGCGATGCTCGACCTCGCCTTCATAAACGATGGTTACCGTTTCGAAACCGCGATGCGGGTGTTCGCCCACGCCGCGCCGCGCATTGGTCGGCTCGAACCGATGGGGCCCCGCATAGTCGAGCAGCAGAAACGGGCTGATGTGCTCCCCGAAACGGTCATAGGAGAACAGCGAGCGCACGGGAAACCCGTCGCCGACCCAATGGCCGCGATCGTTGCCGAACCCGCCGAGAACTTGCTTTTCCATCATCGTCTCCGATCGCCTGCGCGAAACGTCTAACCTATGTTTTCGGGCGGAATTTTCAAGGTCGCAAGGCACGTAGAGTTTCGCGGTTGGAACCGGCGTCCGCCGGGCGCATGATCGCGCGAACCAGTCGAACGGACGCATATTTATGCAGATTTTTCAGTGTCAGTCCTGCGCGCAGCGGCTCTATTTCGAGAACACGCTGTGCGAGCGCTGCGGCCATACGCTCGGCTATCTGCCGGACGCGGGCGTGCTCAGCGCCGTCGAAGCGGACGGTGCGGAATGGGTCGCGCTCGCGCGGCCCAATTCGCGCTATCGCTTTTGCCGCAATTGGGAGGACCGTGGCTGCAATTGGATGGTCGACGTCGTCGACGGTCACGAATATTGCGCGGCGTGCCAGCATAACCGGACCATTCCGGACATTTCGCTGCCCGCGCACCGGCAAAATTGGCGGAAGATCGAGAGCGCCAAGCGGCGCTTGATCTACTCGCTGATCCGGCTGGGTTTGCCGCATCCGACTTTGGGCGACGGCGATCCCGAGCCGCTGGTGTTCGACTTCCTCGCCGATCCGCCCGCAGGTCCGCAAGTGCTGACCGGCCACGACAACGGCGTCATCACCATCGCGCTGAAGGAAGCCGACGACGGCCGGCGCGAAGCGGCGCGGGCGTTGTTGGGCGAGCTTTATCGGACGTTGCTCGGCCATTTCCGGCACGAGGTCGGACATTATTATTGGGACAAGCTCGTCCGCGATCGGGGGGCGTTCGAAAGTTTCCGCGCCGTGTTCGGCGACGAGCGTGCCGATTACGGCGCGGCCTTGGCGCGCCACTATCGGCAAGGCGCGCCCGAGGATTGGCGCGAGGGTTTCGTGAGCGCCTACGCGACGATGCATCCGTGGGAGGATTGGGCGGAGACCTGGGCCCATTATCTTCACATCGTCGATGCGTTGGAGATGGCCGGCGCCTTCGGCGTCAGCGTCAATCCCGAAGTGGGCGACGAGGCCGGCGTCGAAACCAAGGTCGCGTTCGATCCCTATCGCGTGCCCGACGTGGAAACGCTGATCGACGCCTGGCTGCCGCTGACCTATGCGATCAATAGTCTCAGCCGAACCATGGGCGCGCCGGATCTCTATCCCTTCATGATCTCGCCGGCGGTCATGGAGAAGCTGCGCTTTATACATCGCGTTATCGCGCAGGGGCGGGCGGCTGTCGCCGGATCGTAACAAAGTCGACGCGTAAGCGTCACGCAACCGCCTTAGCGTCCGTTGCAATCGACGGACGAAAAGTGATTCACAAACCCAACGATATTTCGATCGACGCGGTCTCGATTCAAGGTTTGCGCTTCGCCTATCCGGGCGGCGGCGCGGCACTGGGCGAGATCGATTTGCGTCTTCAGCGCGGGCGTACGCTCGCCTTGTTGGGGCCGTCGGGTTGCGGCAAAACGACCTTGCTGCGCTTGATCGCCGGTCTGTTGGCGCCCACGCAAGGCCGCATCCTGTTCGCCGGCAGCGCCGTCGCCGATGCCGCGACCGGCGCGTTCGTGCCGCCCGAGCGGCGCAATCTCGGCATGGTGTTTCAGGACTACGCGCTGTGGCCGCATTTGCCGGTCGCGGGCAATGTGGCGTTTCCGCTGGAAATGCGCGGGGTTGCGCGCGCCGAGCGCGACGCGCGCGTCAAGGCGGCGCTGGCGCGCGTGGGCTTGTCCGCCTATGCCGAACGCCGCGTCTCGGACATGTCGGGCGGCCAGCAGCAACGCGTGGCGATCGCGCGTGCCATCGTCGCGGAACCCGATCTTGTGCTGTTCGACGAGCCTCTGTCGAATTTGGACCGGGAACTTCGCGAGACGATGGTCGGCGAGCTCGCGGCACTCGTCGCGCAATTGGGCCTCACCGCGCTTTACGTGACCCACGATCAAGGCGAAGCGTTCTCGCTCGCCCACGACGTCGCGGTGATGCGCGCCGGCTTGATCGAACAACTCGCACCGCCCGAGGATCTCGCCGGAAATCCCGGCAGCGCGCATGTCGCGGAATTTTTGCGCTTGGGCGCCGTCGTCGCGGTGACGCAGGAAAACGGCGTGTGGCGCTTGGCGGGCACGAATATCCGTTTGCCCGACCCGCCGATCGCGAACCCGCAACGTGTGTTGATCGCGTCGCGCGACGTGCGGCCGGGGGCAGGGGCGTTGGATTTGCGCGGGACCGTGCAAGCCTCGGTGTTTCGCGGCGACGGGCATTGGACGCGCTTGCGCGTCGGCCCGGCCGAAACCGGCTTCGATCTTTCCTTCCTCGCGCCGTCGCGCGCCGCGATCGGCGCGGAAGTCGCGCTTCATATCGATCCGGCGGCGTTGCGCTGGTTCGCCGACTGATTTCAGACAAGGAGATGAAAATGATCCGGAATATCCTGTTCGCCGGCGCGCTGGTTTTCGCGGCCGGTCCGGCTTTGGCCGATATCACCGTCTACACCGCCGGGCCCGGCAGCCTGATCGACAAGATGGCCGAAGGCTTCACCAAGAAGACCGGCATCACGGTCAAATCCTTCCAGGCGACGACCGGCCGCATCATGGCGCGCATCGAGGCCGAGGCTGCCAATCCCGTCGTCGACGTGCTGATCTCCGCGTCGTGGGATACGGCGAGCGATTTCGCCAAGCGCGACCGCTTGCTGGCCTATACGAGCCCGAACGCGGCCACGGTGCCGGCCTTCCTCAAAACCGAAACCGCCGTCGCGCAAGGTATTTCGGCGCTCGGCATCGCGTGGAATCCGGGCAGCAAAACGCCCAAGCCCGCCGAATGGGCCGATCTCACCAAGCCCGCGTATAAGGATCTCGTCAACGTGCCGGATCCCGCACAGTCGGGCTCGTCCTTCGAATTGGTCGCGGCGTTGCAGGCGCATGCGCCCGATCTCTTTAAACAACTCGCCGCCAACGGCGCCATCGTCGCGGGCGCCAATGCCGACGCGTTGAACCCGGTGATGCAAGGCGCCAAGGCCGCCGTGTTCGGCGCGGTCGACTACATCTCGCTCGCCGCCAAGGCGAAGGGCGAGACGATCGACGTGATCTTCCCGGCGTCGGGCACCGTCATCGCGCCGCGCCCGGCGATGATCCTCAAATGGTCGAAGAACCAGACGGAAGCGAAAGCCTTCATCGACTACATGCTGTCCGACGAAGGGCAGAAGCTGGTCGCGGACACGTATCTCATCCCCGCGCGCGCGGACATCGCCGCCAACCGGCCGTTGATGCGCGATCTGAAGCTGCTGGAACTCGACGTCGAAGCGGTCTATCGCCGCCGCGACGAGATCCTCAAGGACTTCGCCAAGAACTTCGCGAAGTGATCGCGGCAAGCGAGCGTTTCGGCTGGGCGGCGGCGGCGGGGCTTTGCCTCGTCGTCGCCGTGCCGGTCGCGTTCGTGGTGCTGCAGGCGATCTTTCCGGAGATCGGGGCGGGCTCGCTCGCCAAGCCCTTCGCGCATTTGCCGAAGCTGCTGGACGATCCAAAGCTGATCCGGTTGACGTTCAACACGCTGGCACTAGGTGTGGGCGTATCGGCTTTGGCGGCGGCGATCGCCGTGCCCTTGGCGATCCTGCGCGCGTTGTTCCGCGTGCCTTTCGCCAAGTTCTGGGACGTGGCGATGCTCGTGCCCTTCATGATCCCGCCCTATATCGCCACTTTGGGCTGGGTGTTGACGCTCCAGCCGCGCGGTTATGCCCAGCAGATTTTCGGCTTCCATCTCGGGCCGTTTCTGTTTTCGGTTTGGGGCATGGCGCTGGTCATGGCGCTCCATACGTTTCCGTTGGTCTATTTCGCCGTGTCGCGGATCGTCGAGGCGATCGGCGCGCGCTGGGCCGATGTCGCGCGCGTGTTCGGCGCGACACCCGGCCGCGCCTTTTGGCGCGTGACGTTACCTTTGGCGACGCCCGGCTTGGCAGCGAGCCTGTTGCTCGTCTTCGCCGCGACGATCGAGGAATACGGCACGCCCGCCACACTCGGCCGCCGCTCGGGTTTCGACGTGCTGGTGACCGAGATCGACCATCGCGTCGCCGACTGGCCGATCGACCTCGCCGGGGCCGCGTTCTTCTCGATGCTTTTGGTGGCGCTGTCGCTCGCGGCGTTCCTGATTCAGCGCGCGATCGTCGCGCGCGGCAATTGGGTGACGACAAGCGGCAAGCCGCTGGCGACGGATAAGCGCGATCTGGGTGCTTGGACATTGCCGGTGCTGATCTTGTTCGCGATCGTCGCGACGGCCGCGACGCTGATCCCGCTGGGCGGCATTCTGGCGACGGCGTTGTCGCGCACCGTTTCGGGCGGGCTTGCGTTCGGCAATCTCGGGCTCCAGCATTTCGCGGCGATTGGCAATGACGGGGCCGGGGCGCTACGCGCCTTGACCACCAGCGTGACGCTCGGCGTCGCGACCGCGCTGCTGACCGGCGCGCTAGGTGTGGGCACGGCCTATGTCGTGGCGAAGACGAAGTTCCGCGCGCGCGCGGCCCTGGACATGCTGACCGCATTGCCGCACGCCTTGCCCGGTGTCGTCGTCGCCGTGGGCTTGATACTGGCGTGGAACCAGCCCGCGTTGCCGGCAACGCCGTACGGGACGCCGCTGATCCTGCTGCTCGCTTATGCCTGCATCCTGTTGCCGCAGCCGGTGCGCTACGCGACGGCGGCTTTGGCGCAGATCGGCGACAATTTGGAAGCGGCGGCGCGCGTATCCGGCGCGAATGCTTTCATCGCGTTCCGGCGCATCGTGCTGCCGTTGATCGCGCCCAGCGTCGTCACGGCGATGCTGCTTGTCTTCGCCGTGGCGACGCGCGAACTCGTCGCATCGACGCTGGTCGCCCCGGTCGGCATGCAAACCGTCGCGACCTTCATCTGGAAGCAATTCGATCAGGGCTCGGTCGGGCTCGGCATGGCGATGGCGTTCGTCGCCATCGTGCTGACGACGATCGTTCCGTTGATCGTGATCGGTCTGCTCGGCCGGCGCGAAACCCTCGCCGGCCGAGGCGTATAGCCGATCAGGCGAGGGCGGCTTTGATCGTGACGGCGATCGGCGTGGTCGGGCGGCCGATCAGCCGCGACAGCGTGCGGCTGTCGTCGAACAACTGCCCCTTGGCCGCGTGGGCGTCCGCGTCGGCGATCGCCGTGGCGATACCTTCGGGCAGGCCGAAGGATTTGAGCGCGCCCGCATAGGCGGCTTGCGGCAGATCGTTGTAGGGGATCGTCTTGCCCGCCGCGCGCGACACTTCGGCCGCGAACTCCGCCATCGTGAAGGCCGTATCGCCCGCCAATTCGTAGATCTTGCCGGCATGCGACGCGTCGAGCAAAGCGACGGCCAGCGCTTCGGCATAATCGGCGCGTGCCGCCGTCGCGATCTTGCCCGTGCCCGACGCGCCGATCACCGCGCCATGTTCGACGGCAGCTTTCAATGCGCCGGTGTAGTTTTCGGTGTACCAGCCGTTGCGCAGAATGGTGTGCGCGACGCCCGATGCGGCAAGCGCCTTCTCGGTTGCCTGATGATCGAGGGCGAGCCATAGGCCGGACTCGAAACCCTTCAGGATGCTGGTGTAGACGATGCGCTTCACACCGGCCTTCTTCGCCGCGTCGATGACGTTGCGATGTTGACCGGCGCGGTCGTTGAAATCGTTCGACGAGATCAGCGCCAGCGTTTCCACCCCTTTTAGGGCGGCGGCGAGCGTTTCGGGCTTGGTGTAGTCGGCCGCGCGCGCTTCGACGCGCAGATCGGCGGCTTTGGCGGGGTCGCGCACGAGCGCGACGATTTTGGCCGCCGGCGCGCGGCGCTTGATTGCGGCGATGGCGAGGCGGCCGAGCGCGCCCGTGGCGCCGGTGATCGCGATGGTCATGATCGGTGTCCTTTTTCGCGTTGCGATGGATGGAGAGTTCGTTATCGAAGCGGAAAAGGAAAGTAGGCACGCGAAAGTAAGTAGCGTTCGCCGGGGCAACTTTCGCCGTATTGACGGTGTAGGACGATTGTCCTAAAAATTCTCAATGACCCTTCAAACCCGCGCCGAAATCGTCGCCAAGGCCGACGATCTGTTCTACCGCCAAGGTTACGAGCGCACGTCCTTCGCCGATATCGCGGCGGCGGTGAAGATCTCGCGCGGCAATTTCTATTATCATTTCAAGACCAAGGACGAGATTCTGGAAGCGGTGATCGAACTTCGCGCCGAACGCACGCGCGCGATGCTCGATTCCTGGGCGGCGGGGGCGGAGAGCCCGCGCGGGCGCATCGTCGCCTTCATCCGCATGCTGATCGACAACCGCGCCAAGATCATGCGCTTCGGCTGCCCGGTCGGCACGTTGTGCGGCGAATTGTCGAAGCTCGACCATGCCGCGCAGAAGGGCGCCAACAAGATCATGGCGCAATTCGCCGATTGGCTGACGGCGCGTTTCGTCGAGGCGGGCAAGCGCAGGAAAGCGCCCGACCTCGCCCGGCATTTGTTGGCGCGCGCGCAAGGCGTCTCGGCGCTCGCCAACGCGCTGCACGATGACGGGTTCATTCGCCGCGAAGTCGCGGCGATGGAGAAATGGCTCGACGGCGAATTGGGCGTGAAACGAAGAAGGGCAAGGGGATAATGGCCGGTACATTCATCGGGCCCGACGGCAAGCATCGTTGCCGCTGGTGCGCCGCGTCGCCGGAATACGTCGCTTACCATGACGACGAATGGGGCTATCCCGTCGGCGACGACCGGCGCCTGTTCGAAAAGATCTGCCTGGAGGGTTTCCAGTCGGGCTTGAGCTGGCGCACGATCCTCGCCAAGCGCGAGAATTTCCGCGCCGCGTTCGCGGGCTTCGATTTTCATAAGGTCGCGCGCTTCGGCGAACGCGAAATCGCGCGCTTGTTGAAGGACGAAGGCATCGTGCGCCATCGCGGCAAGATCGAAGCGACGATCAACAACGCCCAGCGCGCGATCGAACTCGAGAAGAGCGAAGGCTCGCTGGCCGCTTGTTTCTGGCGGCACGAGCCGAAACCGGATGAGCATGGCGCGCCGCAAACGGCATCGATTTCGGCGACGTCCGTGGCGCTGTCGAAGGATTTGAAGAAGCGCGGCTGGCGCTTCGTCGGCCCGACGACGATCTTCGCCTTCATGCAAGCGATGGGGCTGATTAACGATCACGCGGAAGATTGCGCGATGCGCAAAAAAGCGGCAAAGGCGCGCCGGGATTTCGTGCCGCCACGCGCAAATTCAAAGGAATAGCTGCAATCCGATTTTCGATGGTCGCAATCCGCCCGGCGCTCCCTATGTTCGGCTTATGTCGAACACCGATTCCGACGCGGCGCCGGGCTTGAGCCGCACCGCCGCTTTCGCCTTGGCCGCTGCCGCCGGTCTCGCGGTCGCGAATATCTACTACAACCAGCCGATGCTCGAAGTGATCGAGCGCGACTTGCCGGGGGCGGCGACGGCCGCGATCCCGACGGCGACGCAACTCGGCTACGCCGCCGGCTTGCTGTTGCTCGTTCCGTTGGGCGATATCGTGGAACGGCGCGGTTTGATCGTCGCGCATTTCCTGGCGCTGGCGATCGCACTCGTGTTCGCGGCGATGGCGCCGGGCGGCTTGGCGCTCGCGGCGGCGTCGCTCGCCATCGGCGCGCTCGCGGCCGTGGCGCAGCAGGTCGTGCCGTTTGCCGCACATCTCGCCGGGCCCGCCAAGCGTGGCGCCGCCGTTGGCTTCGTGCTGTCGGGCTTGCTCACCGGTATTTTGTTGAGCCGCACGCTGGCGGGATTCGTCGCCACACATGCCGGATGGCGCGAGATGTTCTGGCTCGCCGTGCCGTTGGCGCTGGCGGCGGCACTCGCGTTGCGCTTCCTGTTGCCGCGCAGCGTGCCGGAAGCGCCGCTGCCCTATCTCGCCGCGCTGCGCTCGATGGCGTCGCTATGGCTCGAATTCGCCCCCTTGCGCCGCGCGGCGTTGACCCAAGCCGCGTTGTTCGCGTGCTTCACGCTGTTTTGGACGGTGCTGCCGTTCCGGCTCGCCACGCCCGAATTCGGCTTGGGCGCGGATGTCGCCGGGTTGTTCGGCTTGATCGGCCTTGTCGGCGTCTTGGCCGCACCGTTCGTCGGGCGCTTCGTCGACAAAAGCGGCTCCGCCGCGACCGTGTTGATGGGCGCCGTCGTCACGCTCGCCTCGTGGATCGTGTTCGGCGCCTGGGCCGCGATACCGGGCATGGTGATCGGCGTCGTGCTGCTCGATCTTGGCCTGCAAAGCGCTTTGATCGCCAACCAACACATCGTGTTCGCGCTGCGCCCGGCGGCGCGCTCGCGCATCAACACCGTGTTGATGAGCAGCATGTTCATCGGCGGGGCCGCCGGTTCGGCCTTGGGCGTCGCCGCATGGAACGCCGGCGGCTGGTTCCATGTTTCGGCGATCGGTATCGGGTTCGGCATCGTCGCGGTCGTGATTCAAATTCTCGCTTTCCGGCGCCGCGTGGCGTAGACCTCCCCGAAAGGGAAGGGAAACGCCAATGAACGGAACCGAGAAGCCGCGCCTCGTCGCGCCCGCGAACACGATCGACAGCCATATGCATCTTTACGATGCGACGACGCCCGTGGCGAAGACGGCGGTCGTGCCGCCGCCGGTTTGGGCGAATGTCGACGCGTATCGCAAGGTGCAGGCGCGGCTGGGCATTTCGCGCGCGATCGTGGTGCAGCCTTCGGCCTATGGGCTCGACAATTCCGTGACGCTCGCGGGCGTATCGGCGCTGGGCCGCGACAAGGCGCGCGCGGTCGTGGTCGTGAACGACGCGACGCCGGCGGCCGAATGGCGACGCCTGACGGATGCGGGTGCGTGCGGCTTGCGCATGCATATGCTGCCCGGCGGCGCCGTGGGGTGGGAGGATATGGCCTCGCTCGCGCGCAAAGCGGCCGACATGGGCTGGCATATGCAGATGCAGATGGACGGCCGCCATCTGCACGAACGCGTCGACTTCCTGAAGACGCTGGCGTGTACGCTGGTCGTCGATCATGTCGGCAAGTTCCTGGAGCCGGTGACGATCGAGCATCCCGGTTTCAAGGCGCTCGCGTCGCTGCTCGATACCGGTCGCGTTTGGCTCAAGCTTTCGGCCGCCTACGAAGTGTCGCGCGCCGGCCCGCCGGATTTCCGCGACACCGGCGCGCTGGCGACCGAAGCCGCGCGCCTGGCGCCCGAGCGGATGGTGTGGGCCAGCAATTGGCCGCATGTCTCCAAGCTCGCCGATCCGCCCGACGATGCGGGCGAGCTCGATACGCTGCTCTATTGGATCGCCGATCCGGCGCTGCGCACAAAAATTTTGGTCGACAACCCCGCCAAGCTTTACGGCTTTACCGCCTGAGATCGCGGCCGCGTGAAAAGCGGCTTGACGCTTTGGCGCTTTAGTGTACCGTTTTACTAAATCGTTTTAGTAATCGCGATTCATCGAACGGGACACGGCACAAGCCGCGCCCAAAAAAGGGGAGAAACGCAATGAACCGTCAATCGTTCCTTCGCGGCGTCGCCGCGGCCGGCGCCCTCGCGCTGGCGGTCCTGGCGCCGGATGCGGCCGTCGCCCAGGCCAAGAAGCAGATCAAGATCTCGCACGCGACCGCCGTCGATCTCGGCAACGACAACCACATGGTCGCGTGGGTGATGCGCAACTACATCAACGAATACTCGGACACGCTGGACGCGCGCATCTACGGCGCCAATCAGCTGGGCGAGGAGCGCGCGGTCGTGGAAGGCATGCAGCTGGGGGCGGGCGCCACGTGCCATGTCGGCGGCACGGCGATCCACAACAACTTCGTGCGCCGCATGGGCGTGCTCGATCTGCCGTTCATGTGGCAGGGCTACGACCACGCGCACAAGGTGCTGGACGGCGAAGTCGGCAAGTCGCTGGCCAAGGAATACGAAGGCCGCGGCATCAAGATTCTCGGCTGGCAGGATAGCTGGGGCTATCGCAACGTCGTGACGACGAAGAAGGAGATCAAGACGGCCGCCGATCTGAAGGGCCTGAAGATCCGCACCATTCAGACACCGACCTATGTCGCGGCGCTGAACGCGATGGGGGCGAGCGCCACGCCGATGGCCTTCGGCGAAGTCTACACCGCGTTGCAGACCGGCGTGCTCGACGGTTTCGAACATTCGCCGCCGGTCGTGTTCACGGGCAAATACTACGAAGTCGCGAAATACGTGGCGTTGACCGGGCATCTGTTCGGGCCGACGGTCACCGCGTGCTCGATGCGCGAATGGCAGAGCTTCACCGACAAGGAGCGTCAGGTTCTCGCCGACGCGGCGAAGATGGCGCAGGACGTGAACCGCAATCTGTCGGCGCAGCGCGACGCCGAAGCGATCGACCTGCTGAAGTCGAAGGGCATGATCGTCACGACGATCGACAAGGCGCCGCTGGTTACGGCGGCGGCCCCCGTGCAGGACGAACTCGCCAAGCAGATCGGCGCCGAAGACCTGCTGCGCATCATCCGCGCGACGAAGTAACGAAACGTCGGCCGGCGAGGGGACGAAGCCCTTCGCCGGCCGTTCCGTTCCCACGGAGAATTTCCGATGCGTGCCGTGCTCAACGCCGTCGACCGCGCGATGGAATTCGCGCTGTTCGCGATCTTCCTGGCCTTCTCGCTGGTCGGGGGCTTGCAGATCTTCAACCGCTTCGCGCTGGGCCTGCCGCTGAGCTGGAGCGAGGAGTTCCAGAAATTCGGGCATGTGTGGATGGTGTTCATCGCCATCCCGGTCGCTTACCGCAAGGGTGCGCATATCGGCATGGACGCTATCCTGGTGCGGATGCCGCAAGGCGTGCAGCGCGCGATCGCGCTGATCATCGAAATCATGTGGCTGATCCTCGCCCTCGCGATCGTCGTCTTCACGATGCGGCTGATGGAAGTCGCCAAGTTCCAGGATAGCCCCGGCCTCGGCCTGCGCATGGATTGGGTCTATGCCGGCATGGTGCTGGGGTCGGCCTATCTCGCGTTGATCGCGCTGCGCCGCATCGTCGCCTTCTTCAAGCCGTCGCTCGCGGAGACGCTGGCATGACACTCGTTCTTCTTTTCGCGCTGCTGCTCGGGCTCATCACCGTCGGCATTCCGATCCTGCTGGTGATGGGCGTAGTCGGCTTGGCCGGCATGCTGACGCAGCCCGCGTTGGTGCCGGCGCTGTTCCCGCAAAAGATGTTCGCGATGCTGGACAATTTCAGCCTGCTCGCGTTGCCGTATTTCATTCTGGCGGGCGAGCTGATCTCGCGCGGCGGCATCTCCAAACGCCTGGTCGAATTCGCCGAGGCCGTCGTCGGCCATTGGCGCGGCGGTTTGGGCCATGCCTCGATCGTCTCGTCGATGGTCTTTGCGGGCGTGTCGGGATCGTCGGTCGCCGACACGTCGGCCATCGGTTCGATCCTCGTGCCTGCGATGAAATCGCGCGGCTACAAGCCCGGTTTCGCGGCGGCGCTGGTCGCATGTGCGGGCACGATCGGCGCGATCATCCCGCCGAGCATGACGATGATCGTCTACGGCTCGATGTCCAACGTGTCGATCGGCGGCTTGTTCCTGGGCGGCATCATTCCGGGCGTTTTGATCGGCATCGGGTTGATGATCGTGGTGGCGCTTTACGCGCGCCATCCCGATTTCCCCGAGCTGCGCCGCACGACCGGCAAGTTCATGCTGATGGTCGTGGTCAAAGCGGCGGTGCTGGTGTGGCCCGCATTGATCGCGCCGGTGCTGGTGCTCGGCGGGATTCTGGGCGGCATCTTCACCGCGACCGAAGCGGGCGTCGTCGCGTGCTTCTACGGCTTCTTCATCGGCTTCTTCGTCTACCGCACCGTGAAGCTGCGCGACCTGCCGGAGATCTTCGTCCAGGCCGGGATCACCACGGCGCTGGTCTCCGGGATCATCGGCGTGGCGGGCGCGTTCGGCTGGCTGCTCGCCTATCTCAATTTCAACGATCTGGTGCTGAACGCCATCGGCTCGGTCGCGGGCACGCGCATCGCCGTGTTGCTGATCATGATGGCGATCATGCTCGTGCTGACGATGTTCGTGGATTCGATGGCGATCCTGATCATCATGATCCCGGTCGCGGTCATCATCGGCCGGAAATTCGGCATCGACGATTTCCATTTGGGTCTGCTGATGGTGATGGCGACGCAGATCGGGTCGACCACGCCGCCCGTCGCCGTGCTGCTGTTCGTCGCGACCAGTATCGCGGGCTGTACCTACAACGAGACGGTGCGGTATTGCTGGGCCTTCATCGCGGCGGAAGTCGCGGTTCTGGTCCTCGTGATCCTGATCCCCGAACTGGCGACGTGGATTCCCCGGATGGTTCTCGGCTAGAACGGTTCCATGTCCAACATCAACGATGTCGCAAAACTGGCGAAGGTTTCCATTTCGACGGTGTCGAACGTCCTGAACGGGCGCACCGGCCAGATGAGCGAAGCCACGTTGGAGCGCGTGCAGCGCGCGGTCGAGAAGCTCGGCTACCGGCCCAATCAAGCCGCGCGCCAGTTGAAGACCGGCGAGGCGTCGATGATCGGATTGCTGGTGCCGTCGCTCGGCAACCCCAGCTACGGCGTCGTGGCGCGGGAGATCGAACTTGCCGCACTCGACCGCTACGGCTATCGCGTCGTCGTCGCCAACACGTATCGCGATCCCAAACACGAGCGCGCCTTCATCGACGATATGGCCGCGCAAGGCGTGCGCGGCGTGATCGTGATTTCGTCGCTGTCGGACGAATCCCATCTGGAGGAGCCCGCCGCGCGCGGCATGGTGGCGGTCAGCTACGACAGCCACTCGCGGCGCAACGCGCGCCCGCTGCTCGACTACGTGTCGGCCGACAACGTCGCGGGCGCCAAACAGGCGGTCGAGTATCTGGTCGCACTCGGCCACCGCACGATCGCGTTCCTCACGCCCGCAAGCTGGACGTTCAGCCGCGAGGAAAAGCGCGACGGTTTCGCGGCGGCGATCGACGCCGCAGGCGCGCGCGGCGTGATCATCGAAGGCGAGGTGACGCCCGGTTACGCCGACGCGGAGATGGCGGAGCTCGGTCAAAGCCTCGCCAAAAAGCTTTTGCGCCATCGCGCCAAGCCGACGGCGGCGATCGCGATCAACGACATCATGGCGATCGGATTGATCGCCGGGTTGCGCGCGGAAGGCCTGTCGCTGCCCGACGACATGTCGATCGTCGGCATGGACGGCATTCCCTTGGGCGCGTTCACCGCACCGCCATTGACGACGGTGAAGCTACCCGTACCCGAACTCGCGCGCACGATGGTCGATCGGATTATGCTGCGTTTGAAGAAACCCGAGACGACGCCGGCCGAATTCCGGTTCGCGCCGTCGCTGCTGGTGCGCGGTTCGGCCGTTCCGCCCGCGAAATCGAAGCGGAGTTGAGCCGATGCGCATTCTATTGACCCATACGCCGTCGTTCCGCGCCAATTACTACGGCGATGAAGCGGTCGCCCGATTGCGCGCCTTCGGCGACGTCGTTCTTCATGATAGCGAAACGCCGCTCGATCCGGCCGCGTTGATCGCCGCCGCCAAGGGTATCGACGTGATCGTCAGCGATCGGCAGACGGCCGCGCCGGCGGAAGTCTTCGCCGCGCTGCCCGATCTCGCCGCCTATGTCCGCTGCGCCATGGATATCCGCAATATCGACGTCGACGCGGCGTCGCAGGCCGGCGTGCTGGTGACGCGCGCGACCGCGGGGTTCATCGACGCGGTCGTCGAGCTTGGCATCGGCTTGATGATCGACCTCGCGCGCGGCGTCAGCGCTGCGACGAACGCCTATCATGCGGGTAAGCCGCCGGTCGTGCGTATGGGCCGCCAATTGTCGGGCTCGACGCTGGGCATCGTCGGCCTGGGCGCCATCGGGCGGCGCCTCGCCGAAGCGGCGCTCGCGTTGCGCATGAACGTGATCTTCAGCGATCCCGAAACCAAATCGCCGCCGCCGGGGGCCACGCAAGCGCCGTTCGCCGACGTGTTGGCGAAATCGGATTTCGTCGTGTGCCTGGTGCCCGCGACCGAGGCGACGCATCATCTGTTCGACGCGGCGGCGTTCGCGCGGATGGGGAAGGGCGCTTACTTCGTCAATCTCGCGCGCGGCGAATTGGTCGACGAGGCGGCGTTGGAAGCCGCCCTCGATCGCGGCCAGCTGGGCGGGGCGGCGATGGATGTCGGCATGGCGCCCGATCAAATGCCGATGATGCGCTTGGCCGCGCGCGCCGATGTGGTCGCCACACCGCATATCGGCGGGCTGACGCCGCAAGCGATCTCGCATCAGGCCTTCGACACGGTGCGCCAGGTCGAAGCGTTGGCGTCGGGCAAGATGCCCGATCTCGCGGTCAATCCCGCGCGCGCCACGCGGCTCGCCCGCTTCGGCATAAATTACTGATCGCCGGTCCAGGCCTGACGCGTATAGGTCGTCAGCGCCAGATCGATATCCAGCGCGATCGCCTTGGCGATGGCTTGCAGCACCTGCGACATATCCATCGAGTGGTAGTGAAGTGCGGCGAGGCGGATCAGCTCGCAATGGAAATAGTTGTAGCCGGCGATATAGAGATAGGGCGCCACTTTGCGCTTGTAGTGGACGGCGCCGATCCGGATCGATTGATCGACATATTCGTCGTTGAGATTTCCCGAAAACAGCAAATCCCAATGCCGGCGCTGTGCTGGCTTCAAATGCTTTTCGATATCGTAGTCGCGGAAGATGACCGAGGTCGCGGGCATCTGAAGGACGAATTTGTAGAAGTCGGAAATGAGATCGTCGAGATTGGCGAGGACCAGCGGATGAAACGCGCGCAAATTCGCGATCGTCGTATCGGTGATATTGAGCAAATGGATGCGTTTGCGCAGATCGAATGCCGGCATCGGCGCCCCTCCCAAGGTCGCGGAAACCCATTCATCGCTCAGTGATATGTAATCTATATCAGAGTTTTGGACAGCAATAAACCCCCGGTCTTGCGACCGGGGGTTCGATAGCGATGCGCCGCCGATTTAGATCGCGGGATCGTAAAGCCGCGTCTGGAACAGGCCGGTTTCGCGCAAAGCGCGAAACGCTTTCGCGGCGGCGAGCACGGCCAGATCAATCAACGGTTCGGCCAGCACGACCAGCATATAAGCGCCGCCGAACGACGCGATCTCGGTCAAGGTTTCGGCGCCGAAGCCGTGACCATACAGAACCCAGAACGCGACCCAAGCGACCACGCCGCCTTGATAGGCGACCGACAGCTTCAACGCCTGCGCGTAGCCGATATCGGTATAGGCCGTGCCCGGCTTCACCACGCGCTTGGCGAGTTTGGCGACCAGGAACAGCGGCACCAGCAACGTCGTGACGTTCATGCCGTATTGCGGCAGATCGGCGGGCGCGAAGAACAGGCTTTGCGTCGCGAGCCCCAACGCGAGACCCAGCGATGCGGGTGCCGCACCGAACAGCAGATAGAGCGTCGTGCCGAGGATGAGATGCACCTCCGACACGCCGACGGGTTCGTGCGGCAACTCCTCGAAGGAGCAGAACGTCGCGGCGGCGGCCAAAGCGGTGCGCAACACGATGGCGCCAAAGCCGTCATGCTTGGCCGCGTCGAGCGACAATTTTCCCGCATAGCCGAGACTGGCGATCGCGGTGCCGTAGCTGAGAACGATTTTGGCGCCGTCGACGACGCCCGGTTCGATATGCATTTGTTTTCTCCCCCGCGCACCCACCCGTGCGCAAAGTGGCCCGCATACGGGCCGGTTACGAAACGGCAGGGGAGGTCTCCTGGCTAGCACTTCATCGCCGTTTCGCCGCCTTCCCGGATCGGACGATCCAGTGGCCGTTGGCGAAAGGCTCCGCGCTTACAGTTGCGGGGGCAGCCGTGGCTTCGAACCACGTTCCCTTGACCCTACCGAAAACGACCGTAGGTCCGCGGCCGTGACCGCGTCAAGCTAGACAGGTTGCAGCTTGCGATGCGGTTCGGCCGGCAGATCGACGGCGATGGGATCGCCCGATGCGATGCGCCCGCCTTTATGCACGATCGCCATCACGCCGGCCTTGCGGATCAGCTCGCCGTTCGCGTCGCGGTCGAGCACGGCGGCGGTGAGACCCTTCTTGAAATTGTCGAGCTGCGCGCAAGGGTTGCGAAGGCCCGTGATCTCGATCTCGGGCCCGCCGGGAAAGCGCAACCGCGTGCCCGTGGGCAACGCCAGCAGATCGAGACCTTGGGTCGCGATGTTCTCGCCGATATCGCCGGGCTTGATGTCGAAGCCCTTGGCGCGAAGCTCGTCGAACAGCTCCGAATGAATCAAATGCACTTGGCGCAGATTGGGCTGCGTCGGATCGCGCGCCACACGGCTGCGATGTTGGACCGTGACGCCGGCATGCCCGTCGCCCGCCACACCTTCGCCGGCGATCAATTCGATCTTGGTCGTCGGCAGCTTCGAAAAATTATGGCCGGGCGCGGCGGCGACCGCGACGACGCGCCCGCGCGGGCCGTCCTTCCAGCCGCAGGCGCGCATGTTCACCTTCATATGGTCGGGCACGGGCGCTTCCGTCTTGATCGGTTCGCGGCGGGGATAGAGCGGAATCTTCAACGCGCGGGCGTGAAGCTGCAGCGGCAATTCCTTCGCGCGCGTCGCGGCCCCGCCATAGATCGGATCGCCCAGGATCGGGCAGCCGATCGCCGCCATATGCGCGCGCAGTTGATGCGTGCGGCCGGTGCGCGGTTCCAGCGCCAGCCATGTCATGCCGTCGCCTTCGCCGATCGTGCGATATTCGGTCAGCGCGTTCTGGCCCTTCGCGTCGATGCGCATCTTCCAGCCGCTGCGCTTGGTTTCCTTCAGCAGCGGCAGATCGACCTTGCCGTCCTTTTGCGGCGGCCGGCCGACGACGATCGCCCAATAGGTTTTGCGCACTTGGCCGTCGGCGAACAGCTTGCCGAGTTTGGCGAGCGCCTTGCGATGCCGGCCGAGGGCGAGGCAACCGCTGGTGTCGCGGTCGAGGCGGTGCGCGAGTTCGGGATCCTGCGGCAAGCCAAAGCGCAGCTGCCTTAGGTATGTCCCGAGATGATCGCCGCCGGAGGCGCCGGCATGTACGGCGATCCCGGCGGGCTTGTCGATCACCAGCAGCAGCGCGTCGCGATATAGAAGTCGAGATTCGAGATCCATGGTCGCCGGGAAACTACACCGCGCCGATGCCGTGGGGTAGGGTAGTTTCGAAATGGACTCCACTGCGACGAAGAACGACGCGCTCGGCGCCGTCTATATCCTGACCGGCGCCGTCAGCTCGGCCTTCGGCGCGTTGGCGCTCAAGCATCTTGGCGACGAGCTCGGCTGGGGGCAGCTTGTGGTTTTGCGTCACGCCGTGGCGCTGCCGTTCTTCCTGCCGCTGTTCTGGCGCTTGGGGCCGCGCTATTTCGCCACCAAGCGGCCGCTGTCGCATTTGATGCGCGGCGCGTTCGGCGCGTTCGGCTTCATCCTGTTCCTGCAAGCATTGATCAATATTCCCGTCGGCGACGCGGTGACTTTGTCCTACACGACGCCGTTCTGGTCGCTGGGTCTGGCGGTGATCGCGTTCGGCGAGCGTTTCGGGCCGGCGCGCGTGCTGGCGACGATGGTGGGCTTCACCGGTGTCGCGCTGATCGCGCGGCCGGGATCGTCCGATATCGGCGATCTCGGCTTCGTCGGCATCGCGTTGTTCTCGGCGTTTCTGACCAGCCTTGCGATGATGATGGTCAAACGTCTGTCCGCCAGCGAGCCGCCGGATCGCATCGCCTTCTGGTATCTTTGCACGGGCGTTTTATGCGGCGTGCCGTTCGCGTTGTTCGATTGGCAGCCGATCGCGCTCGTGCATGTGCCGTGGATCGTCGCGATCGGGGCGTGTGCGGCCGTGTCGCAATGGGGCTTGTCGCGCGGCTATGCGATCGGCACGTTTTCGAAAATGGCGCCGTTGGCCTTCGCCCAAGTCGGCGTGGCGACGTTGGGCGGCGTGTTGATGTTCGGCGAAGTGCCGCGCTGGACGACGCTCGCCGGCATGGTGCTTATCGGGATCGGGGCGGTATGGGTCGTGCGCGACCGCTCGGATCGCGCGCGCCGCTGAAGCGTCACTTCCAGACGAGTTCTTTGACGCTTTTCTTTTTCGCGGGCGCGGCAGCGCCTTCCTTCGGCCGGCCGACCGTCGGCGGCGTGATGATCTTCACGCCCGGACCCGGCGGCGGCATGACCGTGCGCGGCGTGGCGGCGCGCGGCTTCGCATCGCCGCCCAAGCGGCCGAGAATGCCGGACATCGTCATGCTCGTCTTATGCTTGTGCGCCTGGCCTTCGGCCGTTTCGGCGACGCGCTTGCGCTGATAGACGGGCAGGGAGTCGAAGGTGCGCTTGGCGCGATCGATATTGATGCCGGTCGGCCGCTCGGCCGCCAGCTTCACGAATTGATGGATCTTGGAGTGTTCGCCCAGGATCTGCCCGACCGAGCTCGCCAAAATCTGCAGAGCCGTCTTGTCGACGGCGGAGGTTTCTTCCGACTCCATCGGAGGCTAGTGTACCAATAAGCGTTGGTTATTCAACGCCGTTCCCGCGCAGAAAGGCTCCCCCGCGAATGCTCACGATCGGCCTGTTGATTTGCTCGAACATCTTCATGACTTTCGCGTGGTACGGGCATCTCAAATTCCCCAATGCGCCCCTGTGGCAGGTCGTTTTGATCAGCTGGGGCATCGCTTTCTTCGAATATCTGCTGATGGTCCCGGCCAATCGCTGGGGTTACGGCCAGTTCACCGGCGCACAACTTAAAACCATCCAGGAAATCGTGACGCTGACGGTGTTCGCCGGTTTCGCCGTGTTCTGGCTGGGCGAAACGCTGAAATGGAATCACTTGGCCGCGTTCGGCTGCCTGGTCGGCGCCGCGTTCTTCATGTTTTGGGAGTGAGGATGCTCAAAAGAAAAAGGGCGGATGCCCGGGACCAACCTGGCATCCGCCCGTGAGGCTCGGCAGTTCGGCCGAAAGGAGAAGCCGTGGCCTGCGAGACCAGAAGGGACTTGAAAGGGCTTGGGGTGGAGAGGAGCCTCGTTCCACAAGATGTCCGTCAAGTTCGATACGGATTTAGCTATAAATTTAGGTAAAGGTCAATAAGTTTTTACGTGGAATCTTCGAATTCGATAAAATATGAATATACATATCTATTTTCCAAATAGTTACAATGCGTTTTTAAACTCAAAACTTCAACCGCCAACGGCCCCTCTCGATAAAATACGGCATGGTTCTCCGCGTTCTCGCCCTGATGATCGGCATATTTCTCGCGGCGCCCGGCTTCGCCCAGGCGCCGCCCAAGACGATGGCCGATTGCCAAAAGCTCTACGACGCGGAGCTCAAGAAAGCCGTGACGGCCACGCAGCGGAATTTGCGCGAAAGCCAGCATCGCGCCGGTATCACCAAACTGCGCTGCGAACGTGCGGTCGAGCGGAAGATCTTTCAGGACAAAGCCAAGCAGAAGCGTTGAGGGACGCTCGATCGTCCCCGGCTCAATCTTCCTTGTCGTCGAAGCGCAGCAGGCGCGGTGCTTTTTCGATCACGACTTCCAGGATCTGTTCGGCGGCGACCAGGTCGGCGCGCGTGCGCTCGTTCAAGCGGCCGATATAGCGATCGGTCTCGATGCGATCTTTGGCGTGGTAGAGGCTGCGCAGTTCCGACTTGAACACGTCGCGCGCCCCCAGCGGCATCTCGGTCTTTTCCGACAGGATGCGCAGGAAATGAAGCGACGCGCTGACGATCGACGACAGCATGAAGGCGGTGAGTTCGTCGAATTTCTCCGACAGCGCTTCCGCCTTCTCGTCGCGCATGCGCTTCAGCTTGTATTCGATGACGATGGCGAGCGTGTCGAAATCGTCGACGACTTCGCGGAAATTCAGATAGGCGTGATACTTGTCCTGGCTCGCGTCGGCCGAGGCTTGGCGCGCCGCCATGATGACGCGCGTCGCACCTTGCTCGAGCGCCGTCAGCATCTCGCGGATCTTGGCGAGTTGGACTTCGTTCTGTTTGGCGATGTTTTCGGGCGTGAGCAGCATCAGGCGTCCTCGGCGACGCCGAGCTGCAACAAGCTCGGCGCGCGCTCGATGATGAGGGAGAGGATTTCCTCGGCCGTTTCGATGTCCTTGGCGGCGCGGCTGGAGATTTTCGTCCTGTAGCGGTCGAGTTCGAGCAATTGCTTGACCCGGTAGATCGACCGCAATTCGCCCAGAAGAATATCCTTCGACCCGAGCGGCAGATCGTTCTTCTGCGACAGGATTTTCAGGAAGTGCAGGCTGGTCTGCAGCGTCGCGGTCAGCATGAAAAGCTGCAATTCCTCGAATTGCCGCTCGAGCTGCGCGTCGCGCCCGCCGCGAAGGTTCTTGAGCCGGTATTCGATGACGATGGCCAGCGTATCGAAATCGTCGCAACGGTCGCGAAACGCCGAATAGGCGTGCCATTCCTGCTCGGTGATCTTGTTGGAGACGAGCTTGGCCGCCTCGATCACGCCGTCCGCGTGCCCTTCGAGCGCCGAGAGGAGCCCCTCGACCTCGGCGCGCGTATGTTGCGTTACCATTTTGCCGGCCATAACGGCAGAATGGCGGCGGACGCGGCTTGGCGCAACCAGTTTGCGACTTTCGCGAGCGTCCGGAATTCCTTCGCGAATCCGCCCGTTCGGCACACGGCACTTGAAGCCGCGCACGCGCATACCGATCTTGCTCGACAACGGCCGCGCAGCCCAAGCTCGAACCCATCCCCCGTTTTCTTCCTCGCGCGCCGATATTCGAAATCGCAAACAGGATTCCGGCCGTTTCGGCCGGGCAGGAGGCTCGATTATGCAAATGCAGCTCGACATCAACGGCCGCAAAATCGCGGTCGATGCGCCCGCCGACATGCCCTTGCTTTGGGTATTGCGCGACCAGCTGGGCATGACCGGCACGAAATTCGGCTGCGGCATGGCCCAGTGCGGCGCTTGCACCGTCCATCTCGACGGCCAACCCGTGCGGGCTTGCCAGACGCCGGTCGAAACCGCCGTGGGCGCCAAGATCGCCACGATCGAAGGCATCACCGACAAGATCGCCGCCGCGATCCGCGCGTCGTGGGTCAAGCTCGACGTGCCGCAATGCGGCTACTGCCAATCGGGGCAGATCATGTCGGCCGTGGCATTGCTGCGCGAGAACCCGAAGCCGAGCGACGACGATATCGACGCGGCGATGCAGGGCAATCTGTGCCGCTGCGCCACCTATCAACGTATCCGCGCGGCGATCCACGACGCCGCCAAGTCGCTGGCTTGAGGGGAGGGCACCACATGACCTTCATGGACAAATTCTTCGCCAAGCGTTCGGCGGCGTCTTTCCGCCCGTCGCGCCGCCAATTCCTGGCCGGGACGGCCGCCGCCGGTGCGGGGCTGACGATCGGCTTCCCCGCTTTGGCGCAAGCGCCCGCCGCCGCCGCCGTGCCGAACCCGTTCGCGGGTTACGTGCGCATCGGCACCGACAATTTCGTGACCGTGATGTCCGCCCATATGGATATGGGACAAGGCGTCTATAACGGCATCGCCACGCTGGTCGCCGAGGAACTGGGGGCGGATTGGTCGACGATCCGTGTCGACGGCGCCAGCGGCAATCTCGCCCTCTACGGCAACGCCGCTTGGGGCGGCGCCGCACAAGGCACGGGCGGATCGACAGCCATGTCCTCGTCGTGGGAACGCTATCGCCGGGCGGGCGCCATCGCCCGCACGATGCTGGTTTCCGCCGCCGCCAAGGCGTGGAACGTGCCCGCTTCCGAGATCGCCGTGTCGAAGGGCACGTTGTTCCACGCCGCGAGCGGCCGGGGCGCCACGTTCGGCGCCTTCGCCGACGCCGCGGCCAAGGAGCCCGTGCCCCAGAACGTGGCACTCAAATCGCCGGCCGAATGGAATCTGATCGGCAAGCCGGGCCAGCGCCGCCACGACAGCGCGCCCAAGACCAACGGCACGCATGATTTCACCATCGATCTGCGCTTCCCCGGCATGTTGATCGCGACGGTCGAACATCCGCCGCTGTTCGGCGGCAAGGTCGCGTCCGTCGACGCGACGGCGGCGAAGGCGGTGCCGGGCGTGGTCGATGTGGTGACGATCCCGACCGGTGTGGCCGTGCTCGCGCGCGACACTTGGGCGGCAATCAAGGGCCGCGAAGCGCTGCAAATCGTTTGGGACGAGACTTCCGCCGAGAAGCGCGGGACGGCCGAATTGCGCGCCGAATATCTCGCGGCGCTGGACGTGCCGGGCACGCATGTCGCCGATATGGCGGGCGATGCGCAAGCGGCGTTCGGCCGCGCGGTCAAAACGATCGAAGCGACCTACGAGTTCCCGTATCTCGCGCACGCGGCGCTGGAACCGCTCAACGCCGTCGTGCGCCGCCAAGGCGACACGATCGAGATCTATGGCGGACATCAGATCCCCGATCTCTATCAGGCGCTGGCGGCGCGCGCGGCGGGCACGACGCCCGACAAGATCGCGATGCGCATCATGAAGACCGGCGGCGGCTTCGGCCGGCGCGCGGTCGGCGACGGCGACGTGGTGATCGAAGCGGTCGAGATCGCCAAGGCGATCGGCTTCCGGGCACCCGTGAAGCTGCAATGGACGCGCGAGACCGATATGGCCGGCGGGCGCTATCGCCCGATGTATATGCACAAGGTCAAGATCGGGATCGACGCGCAAGGCCGCTTGGCCGGCTGGCATCATCGCATCGTCGGTCAGTCGATCCTGGGCGGCACGCCGTTCGCGGGCATGATCCAGAGCGGCATCGACGTCACCTCCGTCGAAGGTGTGGCGCACAGCGTCTACGCCATTCCCGATCGGCGCATGGAACTGACCACCACCAAGGTCGGCGTGCCGGTCTTGTGGTGGCGTTCGGTCGGCCATACGCACACCGCCTATGCGATGGAAACCGCGATCGACGAGGTCGCGGCCGCGACGGGCAAGGACCCGGTCGCCTTGCGTCGCGAATTGCTGGCGGGCAAACCCAAACATCTGGGCGTGCTCGAACTGGTCGCGCGCCAGGCGAAATGGAGCGAGAAACCGGCCGAGGGCATCCATCGCGGCGTGGCGGTGCATGAAAGCTTCGGCACCACGGTCGGCATGGTCGCCGAAATCCGCATGACGAGCGCCACCGAATTCAAGGTCGAGCGCGTCGTCGCGGCGGTCGATTGCGGTGTCGCGATCAATCCCGATCAGGTGCGGGCGCAAATCGAGGGGGCCGTGGGTTTCGGCCTTGGTTCGGTCTTGCGCGAGAAGCTGACGCTGGAGGGCGGCAAGGTCGTCGAAACGAATTACGACCAATATCGCCCGTTGCGCATCGACGAGATGCCGAAGGTCGAGGTGCATATCGTTCCGTCGAACGCGCCGCCCACGGGCATCGGCGAACCCGGCGTGCCGTTGATCGGGCCGGCGGTCGCCAATGCCTATGCGGCTGCGACCGGCAAGCGCATACGTGCACTTCCGTTCGAAACCGCGTTGGAGCAGGGAGTCTAGTTCAGGCGGCGTAAGCGGCGACGACGTCGATCAAGCGGTCGATCGAGACCGGCTTGGCGACGTAGTCGCTGCAACCCGCGGCCAAAATTCGCTCGCGATCGCCGCGCAGCGCATAGGCGGTGATCGCGACGACGGGAATGTCGCACAGATCCGGGTCGAGCTTCATTTCCTTCGCGATATCCACGCCCGATCGGCCGGGCAAATGGATATCCATCAGCACGAGATTGGGCTGGCTGCTGCGCGCGGCGTCGATCGCCGCTTCGCCGTCGCGCACGCGCAACGTCGTATAGCCCTGCGCTTCGAGCACGTCGCCGAACAGCTTCATGTTCAGCGGATTGTCTTCGACGATCAGTACGGTTTTGCAGGCCATCGGTGCGCGGGATGCTCGGGGGCAAAGGAAATCTTCCCGTCACCCTACACGGCACCTATGGACGATCTCTTAACGCCGCGTAACCATATGTAAGGTAAACGAAAACGGCCGACGGGTCGCCCCGCCGGCCGCAATTTTTCCGATGTTTCTTCCGATCAGGTCGGGATTTTGCGCAGCTCCATCGGCGGCAGGAACGCGTTGGTGTAGATCAGATCGTTCGCCGGCACCGGCGTCACGTTGAACGCGTCGCACAGACCGGCGAGCGAGCGCGTGAGACGCGCTTGATCGACATGGCCGATGCCGTGTTCGCGCGTCGTCGGCGTGGCGATCGACTGTTCCAGCACCATCTTGTAGCGCGGCAGCTCGACTTCCAGCGAGTTCAGCGACTGACGGCGGATGGCGGCTTCGACCGAGGCCTTCGGATCCTTGATCATTTCCTGCATCGAACGCGCCGTGGCGCGCGCGAAGCCGGCCGCGACCGTCGGATTGGCGGCGAGCCAATCCTTCTTCGCGAAGATGGTCGAGCCGAACAATTCGATGCCGGCGGTCGAGTATTGGATCCACTCGATCTGGTCGAGCGGCACGCCCGCGCGCACCATGTTGAGTGCCACCGACGACACGAAGCCCGTCGCCCCTTGCGCTTCGCCGCGCACGACCAGCGTCTCGCGCAGCGGGAAGTCGATATGGCGCAGAGTCACCTTCGACTGATCGATGCCGGCGGCCTTGGCGAACCACGGGAACATCTGACGGCCGGCGTCGGGCTCGGGGGCCGCGAGCGTCTTGCCTTCGATGTCCTTCGCGTTCTTGATCGCGCCCTTCTTGAACACGATGCCGTGCTGCATGACGTCCCACAGCACGAAGAACGATTGCACCGCCGTCGCCGGGTTGGTGGCGGTGAAGCGCGCCATCGTGCCGAAATCGCCGAAGCCGATATCGTAGGTGCCTTGCGCGACGCGCGTCACGGCTTGGCCCGAACCCGCACCGCCATCGACCTGCACGTCGAGACCTTCGGCGGCATAGAGCCCCTTTTCGACCGCCAGCAGGAAGTTCGATTGCGGGCCCCAGAAATCGACGTCGAGCGTGAAGCGCACCTTGGTGCGCGCCTGGGCGAGGGCGGGGGCCGCCAGCGTGAACTGCGCGGCGGCGGCCGCACCGGCGAGGCCGAGGCCGAAGGTGCGGCGTGAAATCTTCCCGGTCATGCTTGGTTTGCCTTTCGGTTTATGGGTTCGGACGGGCGCCGGCGAGAGTCCGGCGTCATTCCGTAGCCACCGATAAAGCAAACCCAGGGCCAGCCCGTTGCTGGCCCCATTTCGTATACTTAAGCCGATTTCTGCCTAAATTTTATTCGCCGTGCTTACGCGGCGAGCGACAGCGCGTCGGCAAAGGTTGCGGGATCGACATTGCCGCCCGAAACGACCGCAACGATGGTCTTGCCCTTGATCGGCAGCTTGCCGGCCAGAACGGCCGTGGCGGCGACCGCACCGCCGGGCTCGGCGACAAGTTTGAATTCCTCGAACAGCGTCGCCATCGCGTGCTTCACTTCGTCGTCCGTCACCGCGAAGCCGCCTTTGAGCAGCTTGCTGTTCAGCGCGAAGGTCATCTCGCCGGGCATGGGGGCGAGCAGGGCGTCGCAGATCGAGCGCGCATCGGGATCGTTCTTGAGCCGCGCGCCCGCTTCCAGGCTGCGCTTGGTGTCGTCGAAGCCCACGGGCTCGGCCGCATAGACCGGCACGCCGGGCAGGGCGCCCGACAGCGCCAGCGCGGTCCCCGAAACCAAGCCGCCGCCGCCGCAACACACGATGACCGCATCCGGCGTGATGCCCATCGCCTGGCATTGCTGCGCGATTTCCAAACCGACCGTGCCTTGGCCCGCGATCACATTGGGATCGTCATAGGGTTTCACGAGCGTGGCGCCGTATTTGGCTTGCAGCTCCAGGCCCATCTTTTCGCGATCTTGGGTGTAGCGGTCATAGGGCACGACCGTCGCGCCGAACCCCTTCGTGCGCGCGATTTTGATCGCGGGCGCATCCGCCGGCATGATGATCCAGGCGGGCATGCCGAGCATTTGTGCCGCGGCCGCGACGCCTTGCGCGTGATTGCCCGACGAAAACGCGACGACGCCGTTCTTGCGCTTGTCGGCGGGGATCTGGCTGATCGTGTTGTAGGCACCGCGGAATTTGAACGAGCCCGTGCGCTGCAACGGCTCCGCCTTCAGCAGCAAGCGCCCGCCCAGTTTGGCGTTCAGCAACGGCGCTTCCAGCAGCGGCGTTTTGACCGCGAAACCTTCGAGACGCTTGGCGGCGGCAACGACATCGTCGAACACGGGCAGGGCCATTGGATCCTCGCTAAAATCGGACGCGCGACTGTCGCGTGTGCGGGCCCATACGATCAAGGGCGAACATGTCGCCCGACAATTACTTCGCTTTCGCTAGCAACGCCGCCAGCGCCATACGGCAGACGGGCTCGTCCAGCGTGGGCGCGTGGCCGGTATCGGGGATTTCGACCTGCATCAGATCGGGCTTCGACGCCTTCATCTTGGCGAAGGTCTCGGCCGACAGCACATCCGACTTGGCGCCGCGCACGACCAAGGCAGGCAAGGCCGACGCCGCGCGCCACAACGCCCACAGATCGATCTCGGGATCGCCGCCGGGCTGAAGATTGGCCGCGATCTTCACGTCCCAATCGTAATGCAGCTTGCCGTCGTCGCCTTCGCGATAGGTGTTGCGCACCAGCTGATCCCAACCTTCCGGATCGTTCGCGAGAACATCCGGCAGGAATTCGCGCAAAGCGATCGACGCGGCGTTCCAATCGAGCTGCGGTCGATCGACGGCGATATAGTCGAGAATGCGTTTGGCGCCGTCTTGCGCGATGTCGGGGCCGATATCGTTGACGACGAGACCGGCAACCTGACTTGGCAACATCGTCGCCAAAGCCATCGCCAGCAAACCGCCGAACGACGTGCCGATAAGAACGAAGCGTTCGAGGCGTGCCGCGATCGTCAATGCGCGCAGATCGTCGAGATAATACTGCGGCGCGTAGGTCGCGATGTCGCGCGCGTATTCCGATCGGCCGCGGCCGCGCAGATCGGGCGCCACCACGCGATGGCCGTGGCCGGCGAGGCGTGTGGCGACCCAGTCGAAATCGGCGCTATGTCGCGTGAGGCCGGGCAGGCAGAGGATATCGGGCGTTTGGCGCGCGCCTTGCGGCGCCCATTCGGCGTAATGCAGCGACAACCCGTCGGCCGACGTGTAGCGCCGCGCCGATTTCATCCGCCGCGTTCCTCTTTCTTCGCCGCGTCCCACAGCTTGTCCATCTCGGCGAGATCGGATTCCGCCGGGGTGCGGCCGCGTTCGCGCAGCTTTTCTTCCACACGTCCGAAGCGGCGTTCGAATTTCGCGTTGGCGCCGCGCAACGCCGTTTCGGCGTCGACGCCGGCAAGGCGCGCCACGTTGACGAGCGCGAACATCAGATCGCCGACTTCTTCCTCGAGCTTTTTGGGATCGGCGATGGCGAGTTCGACGCGCAGCTCGCCGATCTCCTCCTCGACCTTGTCGAGGGCCGCACCGGCCGTACCCCAATCGAAGCCGACGCGGCTTGCGCGCTTTTGCAGCTTCTGCGCGCGCAACGCGGCGGGCAGGGCGAGCGGCACGCCGTCCAGCGCGCCGCCTTGCGCCTTCGCCTGGCGCTCATGCGCCTTGGTCGCTTCCCAGGCTTCGGTCTGTTCCTCGCTGGTCTTGTCCTCGCGCTTGGCGAAGACATGCGGATGCCGGCGGATCATCTTGTCGGCAAGGTCGCGCGCGACGTCGTCGAAAGCGAACGCCTTGTCTTCCTCGGCGATGCGCGAATGGAACACGACCTGGAACAGCAGGTCGCCCAGTTCCTCGCGCAGATGCGCCATGTCGTTCTTCTGGATCGCGTCGGCGACTTCGTAGGCTTCCTCGATCGTGTAGGGCGCGATCGAGGCGAAGCTCTGTTCGAGATCCCAAGGGCAGCCGGTCGCGGGGTCGCGCAGCTTGGCCATAACGGCCAGAAGGCGCGCCATCGGCGGCGCCGTTTTGTCGAGCGGGTCGGTCATGATGGGCGAGGGTATAGAGAGGCTATTGCGGTTTCGGTAGTGCCTTGGCGGGCAGGGCTGCGTTGTCTATCACGGCCCCCCGCCAATCCACGCCATCGACTTGGGCATGGCTTAAATCCGTGCCCGACAAGTCGGAATCGACGAAAGCGGCCCCGGTCAGGTCGGCATGCGCGAAGCGTCCATTGGCGAAATAGGCCGACGAAAACGACGCTTCGCGGGCCTTTGCGCCGTAAAAATCCGCCTGATCGCCGACGGCGAGCTGGAAATCCGCCCGCGCCAGCCGTGTTCCGGCAAAGTTCGCGGCGCAGAGATAGGCGCCTTTGAACGTGGCGCCGGTGAAATCGCCGTCCGACAAATCGTAGCCGGACAGGTTCGAGCCGGCGAAGGATAGCCGCGTGCCGGGCGGGTCGTTGGCACGGACCCGGCGGCCGAGCACGCCGATCGCGGCCTGCACATCGGTCTGGACCGGCAGATAGACCGTTTCGGCCGTCGCGGGCTGGGCGGGCGGCGGGCAGCGGTCGCGGACGAAGGCGGCGAGGGTCTGGACGATCGGGCCTTGGTCCTTCGGCCGGGCGCGGGCCTGGCGCTCCAGCGAGTACACGGCGCCGATCCGGACCTGGACCTTTTCGTCGCCAAGCCCGGCGAAGGCCTGGGCCATGATCTCCGCCGATTTGCCGATCTCGGTCGCCTCGGCCGTGCGCTGCTGGGCCTCGACCAACTTGCGCGCGGTCCAAGCGCGCCACGCCAGAAACGGCAGCACGGCCAAGGCCGCCGCCGCGACGGTCACGTCGCGCAGATCGGCCGCGTTCGCCAGCAGCCAAAACCAGAAGAAATCGAGATCGCTGGTCATCGGGGCGGGAGCGTAAGGAGTCGCCAAGCCCGCGTCCAACGGCCCGTACGAAGCCATTCCGTAAATCGCATAATGTATATTATCAAAAATATTAAACTAGGTTTTGAACCAGAGCTTTAGCTCTCAATCCATGACTTATTTCGCGGCTTGCGTCGCGTGGCGCCCGGCCACGTTCAAAACCAGCCCGTCATAGCCCGGTTCAACGCCGTGCGGCAGCTTGGCGGCCAGCGTGGCGTAATCCAGCCGATGGTTCATATGCGTGAGAACCGCACGGCGCGGCCCTACCCGTGCGATCCACTCCAGCGTCTGCTCGAGATGGCTATGGGCGAAGTTCGGCTGTTCCTGCAGGCAGTCGACGATCCAACTATCGACGCCGGCCAAGGCCGCGAACCCGGCCTCGGGCATTTCCTTCACGTCGGTCGAGTACGCGAAATCGCCGAACCGCAGCCCCAGCGTCGGGTCGCGGTCGCCGCCATGGATCTGCATGAAGGCCCTAACGTCGATATCGCCGATCCGGATGGTCTGGCCGGGTTCCAGCACCTTGGGTACCAGGACCGGCACGACCCAAGCGCCTTTGAGCGCCAATTCGTTCGGCGGGTCGAACGCGTAGCCGAACCGGCGCTTGGCCTCGGCCAAAGTCCGCGCGTCGCCATAGCAATCGAGCGCGCCGTTTTTGAGCCAATTCAGCGTCCGCAAATCGTCGATGCCATGCATGTGATCGGCATGTTCGTGGGTGAAAATCACCGCATCGAACTTGGTCAGGCCCGACGCCAAAAGCTGCTGGCGCAGATCCGGGCTCGCATCGACCAAAATGCGCGTGGTTGGGCTTTCGACGACGATCGAAACCCGGGTGCGTTTGTTCCGCGGATCGGCGCTGGAACAAACGGCGCACGAGCAGCCGACGAGGGGCACGCCGGCGGAGGCGCCGCTGCCCAGCATCGTGACCTTCAGGTTTTGGCTCACGCCGCTGCCGCCGCGGGCCGTTTGGCGCGCGCGAACAGCCTGTAGAAATTCTCGGTCGTCGCTTGGCCGAGTTCCTCGACCGTGACGTTCTTCAAGCCCGCCACGCAGCGCGCGGTGTGGATCACGTAGCTGGGCTCGCACGGCTTGCCGCGCATCGGGATCGGCGCCAGATACGGTGAATCGGTTTCGACCAGCAGCTTGTCGAGCGGGATTTCCTTCACCGTGCGGCGAAGATCCTCGGCGTTCTTGAACGTGACGATGCCGGAGATCGAGATGAAATAGCCGAGCTTCATCGCGTGCTGCGCCAATTCCAGGCTCGACGTGAAGCAATGCAGCACGCCGGTAACGCCTGGCAATTCCTTGGCCGCCCAATCGAGCAATTCGATCGTATCGGCCTCGGCGTCGCGCGTATGGATGACGATCGGCAAACCAGTCGCATGGGCGGCGCGCAGATGGGCGCGGAAATTCTCGCGCTGCGGTTCGCGCGGGCTTTTCTCGTAATAGTAATCGAGGCCGGTTTCGCCGATCCCGACGACTTTCGGGTGTGCCGCTTCGGCGACCAAGGCCTCGGTCGCGGCTTGCTCGTGCTCGGCCTCGTGCGGATGGACGCCGACCGTGCAGAACACATTCGGCGCACTCTCGGCGATCTTGCGCACGGTCTCGAACGCCGACAATTTCGTGCCGATGGCGAGCATCGTCTCGACGCCCGCCGAACGCGCGCGCGCCAACACGCCCGGAAAATCCTTTTGCAGTTCCGGGTAGTCGAGATGGCAATGGGAGTCGACCAAGATCATTTCTTGGTCCCTGCCCCCGGCTTCACCTCCGCCGCCGGATCGACATAGCGCGGGAACAAGCCCTGCGGCGCGGGCAACGCCGTGCCCGCGATCAGCACCTTGTCCCAAGCCGCCGCGTCGCGCGCATCAGCGGGAACGGCGAGCTGGTCGAGCAGCTTCGCCATCGTCGTGGGCATATAAGGCTGAAGCAACAGCGCCACGCGGCGCAGGATTTCCATCAGCACGTAAAGCACCGTCGCCATGCGCGCGGGATCGGTCTTGCGCAACGTCCAGGGCGCTTGCGCGTCGACGTAACGATTGGCCTCGGCGACGACCGCGAACACGGCGTCGAGCGCCTTGTGGAAACCTTGCTGCGCCATGTCCGCGCGCACGATCGGGAGCAACGCGGCGGCCTTGTCGAGCATCGCGCGGTCGGCGTCGGTGAATTCACCGGGTGTGGGCACGCAAGCGCCCGCGTTCTTGGCGACGAAGGACAGCACGCGCTGGCCGAGATTGCCCAGATCGTTGGCGAGATCGGTATTGGCGCGGCGGATCATCGCGGCGTGAGAGAAATCGCCGTCCTGGCCGAACGGCACTTCGCGCATCAGGAAATAGCGCACCTGATCGAGGCCGTAGGTCTCGATCAGTTTGATCGGATCGATGACGTTGCCGAGCGACTTCGAGATTTTCTGGCCTTCGTTGGTCCACCAGCCATGCGCGTAGACGCGCTTGGCCGTGGGCAGGCCGGCGGCGGCCAGGAACGCGGGCCAATAGACCGCGTGGAAGCGCACGATGTCCTTGCCGACCATATGGACCGAGGCGGGCCAGAAGGCCTTGAATTTCTCGTCCTCGACATTGGGATAGCCGATGGCGGTGATGTAGTTGGTCAGCGCGTCGAGCCACACATACATCACGTGCTTCTCGTCGCCGGGCACTTTGATGCCCCAGTCGAACGTGGTGCGCGAGATCGAAAGATCGTGCAGCCCCTGCTTCACGAAGCTGATCACTTCGTTGCGGCGCGTCGCCGGGCCGACCGCGTCGGGATTCTTCTCGTACCACTCGAGCAGCCAGTCGCCCCAATCGGACAGGCGGAAGAAATAGGACGGCTCCTCGACCCATTCGACCTCTGCGCCCGAAGGTGCGCGCTTCTTGCCGTCGGGCCCGGTCGTCAGTTCGGACTCGTCGTAATAGGCCTCGTCGCGCACCGCGTACCAGCCGTCGTATTTGCCGAGATAGATGTTGTCGTTGCCCTTGGGCGTCTTGCGCGCGGCCATGGCGCGCCAGATCGCCTGGACGGAATCCTTGTGGCGCTGTTCGGTCGTGCGGATGAAATCGTCGTTGGAACAGCCCAACGCCGGCAGCAACGCCCGGAAGTTTTGCGAAACCTTATCGGTGAAGGCCTGCGGATCGACGCCCGCCAGCGCCGCCGCCTTGGCGACCTTCTGGCCGTGCTCGTCGGTGCCCGACAGGAAATGCACGCGGTACCCGTCGAACCGCATGAAGCGAGCCTGCACGTCGCAGGCGAGCGAGGTGTAGGCGTGCCCGATATGGGGAACGTCGTTGACGTAATAGATCGGCGAAGTGACGTAGAAGCTTTTCATGGCAGGATATATGGCCCGCCCGCTAATTCCGTGCAAGCGCGGGTGAATTTGGCCGGGTTCTTGCTTCCTTCCGCGCATCATGGACGACATCGACGCCTATCTCGACCAAACCGCCGCGATTCTCGGTCTTCAGATCGATCCCGCCTATCGGCCGGGGGTTCGCGGCAACCTGGAACGCACTTTCGCCATCGCCAAGGCGGTAACCGAGTTCGAGCTGCCCGACGACCTCGAAGCGGCACCCGTTTGGCGGCCGGAGGGGCTGAAGTGACCCCGATCGAATTGTCGGCCCACGAGATCGCGCGCCGCGTCGCCTCGGGCGGCATATCGGCACGCGCGATCGTCGAAACGATGCTGGTGCGCATCGCGAGCCAGAACCCGGAGATCAACGCGTTCACCGACGTGATCGCGGGCCGGGCTCTGGCCCAGGCCGATGCGATCGACGCCAAGCGCGCGAAGGGCGAGAAGCTCGGCCCCCTCGCCGGCGTGCCCTACGCGGTCAAGAATCTGTTCGACATCGAAGGCCTGCCGACGCGCGCGGGCTCCAAGATCAATCGCGACTTGCCGCCCGCCACGCGGGACTCGTTCCTTGGCCGCAAGATGAACGAGGCCGATGCGATCTGCCTCGGCGGCCTCAACATGGGCGAATACGCCTACGACTTCACCGGCGAGAACGAGCATGACGGGCCGTCGCGCAATCCGCACGACCGCACGCGCATGACCGGCGGCTCGTCGGGCGGTTCGGGGGCGGCGATCGCGTCGGGCATGGTGCCGGTGGCGCTCGGCTCCGACACCAACGGCTCGATCCGCGTGCCCGGCGCGCTCTGCGGCATTTTCGGCTTGAAGCCGACCTATGGCCGCCTCGGGCGCAGCGACACCTTCCCGTTCGTGGGATCGCTCGATCATCTCGGGCCGTTCGCGCGCACGGCCAAGGATCTCGCCCTCGTCTACGACGCGCTCCAAGGCACGGACGCGGCCGATGCGGGCCAAACGGCGCGCGCCGTGGAGCCGTGCTTCGCCAATGTCGGGCTCGGCGCCGAAGGTTTGCGCATTGCGGTCGGCGGCGGCTACTTCGCCCAAGGCGGCGAACCGGCCGCGTTCGAGGCGGTCGCCCGCGCCGCCAAGGCGCTGGGCGCCACGCGCGAAGTGATCATTCCCGAAGCGCATCGTGCGCGTGCCGCCGCCTACACGATCACGACGGTCGAAGGCGCGCAGCTGCACGAGAAGCGCTTGCGGACGCGTGCCTCCGATTTCGATCCCGCGACGCGCGATCGCTTGCTCGCCGGTTTGATGGTGCCCGCCGCTTGGTACGTGAAGGCGCAACGTTTCCGCCGCTGGTACGCGGACCAAGTGCTGAAACTGTTCGCCGATGTCGACGTGATCCTGCTGCCGGCGACGCCATGTTCGGCGCCGAAGCTCGGTCAGGTGACGATGAATATCGGCGGCCAGGAAATGCTGGTGCGGCCCAATCTCGGCATCTACACCCAGCCGATTTCGTTCATCGGCTTGCCCGTGGCGCTGGCGCCGATCCACACCAAGGGCACCATGCCGCTCGGCGTGCAAATCGTCGCCGCCCCGTGGCGCGAGGATATCGCGCTGCGCGTTGCCTACGAACTCGAACGCCAAGGTATCGCGGCCGCCCCGGTCGCCGGACTCTAGAAGCGAGTGCCAAAGATGGAAGTCGATATTCCCGACGTGAAGGCCGAACTGACCGCGATGTTCGAGCGCTACGAAAAGGCGCTGACGACCAACGACGTCGAAACGCTCGACGAGCTGTTCAAGAACGCGCCCTATACGATCCGCTACGGGGCGGCGGAAAATCTCTACGGCTATCTCGAAATCGCGGCGTTCCGTGCCGCACGGCCCAGCGTGGGCTTGCAGCGCACGCTGGAAAAGACCGTCATCACGACCTACGGACGCGATTTCGGCACGGCATCGACGATGTTCCGCCGCACGCCCGGCCGTGTCGGCCGCCAGATGCAAACCTGGGTGCGCTTCCCCGAAGGCTGGCGCGTCGTTGCCGCGCAAGTCTCGATCATCGACGAACCGAAGGGTTAGCGCCGCAACTCGCTTTCAAGGACCGCCATTCCGCTTCCGTCATCGACGGTCGCGGTTGTGAGGGCCTGTCGGCCGCCGCCGCCCATTGCGCGCGAGCGGCGGATTCGGGATGCGTGGACAGATGGGCCAGTAGTCCGCCGCCGATCTTCGCTTCTTTGGCGTCGAGCTTGATGAAGAAGCGGCCCAGCGCGCGCGGATCAATACCCGCGGCGGTCATGATCGCATGTGCGCGTCGATCGGCAGCCTCCTCCACCTCCCGGCTATAGGTGATACCGAGCGCAAGCGAGGCCAGCCCCCCTAAGGTCGAAAAGAATATCGGATCGCCAAACACGAAACCAGCGACCGCACCGATCGCCACGCTGCGGGTCATACTGCGGACCGGATCGCGATGCTCGACATGTGCGATCTCATGCGCCAAGACGCCGGCCAGTTCGTCGGCTGTATCCGCGAAATCGATCAGGCCCGAGAAGATCACGACTTGTCCGCCCGGCAACGCGAAGGCGTTTTCGACATTTGCCGGGACGATCCACAACCGAATCGGATGAGGGACGCCGGCACGGTCGGCGAATTCGGTTATGACGCCTTCGAGGGCGCGACGTCCGGCGGTTCCGACGCAAATGTCCGGCTCGTTCTTTTCGGCAAGTTGCGTTGCGATGGTCGACGCGATACGCGCGCCGAAATCGCGTTCGAACGCCGCCGGGACCGTGCGCGCGATCCAATCCGCGAAAACGGGTATGAGCAGAAAAACGACGACAGTCAGGCTCGCGGCGGCGCCGGCGATCCAACCCGCCAGCTTACCGAACGCCGCGTATGATCTTTGCCGCCGCGCAAACCCGAATCCGGGCTGCACTTTCAGCGCGGACGACAAGGCGCGGTCGTCGAACGCGATACGATGCCGGGTATTTTGGTCGGGGATCAAAATCCCGCGAACGCCGTGCGCAGGTTCGCTGACGATCGACATACCGGTATAGGCAAAAGAGAGACGCGTCTCGTCGTCGAAGACGAGAGTCAGCCCGTCCGCCCCAATGAAACACGTCGCGGCGCGTTGTGCGGTCCCGCCATCGCTGATCCGGACCGGCCAGCCGGCGGTTTCAACCGATGCCGACATCGAAGGAATCCGCCAATCCCTCGCCCCGTGAAATGGTCTGCTCGGCTCCGGCGGCGATGCTATCGAGCAGTTGCGCGTTGACGACCGTTAGCGTGGAAATCAGATGCTTCACGATGCGCGGTCGTAGCCAAACATCGCGCAAGAACAGATAAATAAAAAAAGACAACGAAATTAAAGCGAATGAGAAAAGGATGCCCGCTGAAGCACTCAATTTAGGCCGCCCCTCGACGCCAAAATAGAGGGCCACAAAAAACAAAGTGACGACGCCAACCATCAATAAAATTCCGAAGACGGCGATATCGAGAAATATCCGCGTCGAACGGGCGGCGCTGACGAAGGATACCTCGCCAATGCGCACCGAGTTGGCGATCAATCGGAACATCGCCACGCGATACACGAGATAGCCGATGACCATCACCGCGAATGCCACTGCTGCGAGCGTGGCCGAAGGTAGCGTATCGAGAATTACCGCAGCGCCGCGAACGCCCGCGATGTTCTTTTCCCGAATGAACGCGGCGGTGAAGCCGACGGCGACCATTGTCACCACGGCGCTAACCCACACGACCATCCAATAAGGAAGCAGCTTATTGGATTCCGGTCCGTCGGAAAAAAAGCGATCGCCGAAGCGGGTGCGCTGGAGGAACCAGATTTCCCTTTTGAGCGATGCATGCGGCACCATCAGGAAAAACGTGAACGCCGCCATGAACGTCGTCTTGAAGTAAATCCCTAAATACTCGCCGTACCGGGCCTCGAGCGCGAAGGCGACACCACGCCAGCGCGTTCGCGACGCACGGTAGCGCCGCGCATAGAATTCGGCGGCGATCCACAAAAGCGATATGGCGCAAAGATAGGACCATCGTCCGAACTGCGCGATCGCACCGCCCGGATCGACGAAGCGGTAAAAGATTTCAAATCCGATCAGCAATGGCGCCAATATCGCCATGGCGATCAGAAACCCTTTGAACATTTCGAGCCCCGTGCCCGTGTATTCGAAAGGATCGCCACGCAGCACGACATTCGACCAAAGATGGCGCCGCCAATTCGTCCGCGCCCAAAAACGGTAGAAAAAAAGCGTGATCGCATTCAGGACGATATTTTTGAGGACAAGCCACGCCAAGCCTGACTGGCGACGATAGATGAATGTGGATTTCTCCGCGTCATGCGCGTCGATGCTGATCGCTTGATCGTGCATATTCCCCCGCCTCCGCTTGGATATTAGCGGAGCGTCGCCGGAATTTGCAAAACCTATAACAAAGCGCGGATGCTAAACCTTCGTTCTTAGGTTTACGCCGCCGCTTGCTGGAGCGCCCCGAACGCCGCGAGGATCGTTTGCTTGCGGTCGAGATTGAGGCCTTCGGCGGCCGCGCCCAAACGCCCGATGCGCTCCCACGCCTGCACCCAGGCTTGGGCGCCGCGTGCGGCCGCACGCGCGGCGAGCGCATGTTCCTCGGGCAAAGCGGCGGGCTGACCGGCCGCCGATTTGGCCAGGCGATGGACGAGCCCGCCCATCAAATCCAGCGCCGTGCGCAACGACGCCGCCGCATCCTCCCCGCCCCGCGCCAATTGATCGGCGAAACGCTGCACGGCCAGCGCGTCGAGCTTGGGCAGATCGGCGACCAACGCCAAGACTTCGCGATAAAGCTCGGCCCCGCCGCGATCGGCCAAATCCATCGCGCGGCCGATCGACCCGTCGGACAACGACGCGAGCACCGCGCGCTCGTCCGCCGGAATTTCCGGTCGATAGCGCGATAGCAGCGTGACGACCTTCGCCTCGGGCAGCGGTTGCAGGAACAGCATCCGGCAGCGCGAGCGGATCGTCGGCAGCAAACGCCCGGCGGCGTGCGTGACGAGTAGCAGCAGCGCTTGGGGCGGCGGCTCCTCCAGCGCTTTGAGCAGCGCGTTGGCACCCTCGGTGTTCATCTCGTCGGCGGCATCGACCACGACGACGCGCCAAGCGCCCTCCGCCGGCGTCATGCGCAGGAACTGGACGACGCTGCGCACGTCATCGACCGGGATCTCGCTGCGCATCTTGCCGGTCTTCGGATGGACCGTGCATTCCGCGACGCTCATGTCCGAATGCCCGCCCGACGCGACGCGGCGATAGATCGGATCGGCCGGCGACAGCGCGATCGACGCGGGCTGTGCAGGCGCGCCGAACAATGAATCGCCTTGCGGCTTGCTGCCTTCCGCCAACACGAAACGCGCGAAGCGATAGGCGAGAGTCGCCTTGCCGATGCCGCGCGGGCCGGCGATCAACCACGCATGCGGCAGCTTGCCCGAGTTCCACGACGAAAGCAGCGTCCCCTCGGCCGCTTCATGGCCGATGAGATCGGGATTGGCGCGGGGTGCGCGTTGGAATTCGCCGGGATCGGACATGTCGCGCCGACCTTAGCGCGCGGCGGCGAGCGTGGGAAAGCGTTTGACGAGGGCGCGCCAAATCCGCGCCTCGACCTGATCGAGCGAGCCGCGCGCATCGATCACGGCGCAGCGCTTGGGCTCCGCCTTGGCGATGGCGCGGAACCCCTTGCGCACGCGTTCGTGAAAGTTGCGCCCGAAACGCTCGAAGCGCGTCTCGGTGCCCGCCCTGGCGCCGGCACGCGCCAAACCGTCGGCGACCGGGATATCCAGGATCAATGTGAAATCGGGTTTGAACGCGCCCAGCGACGCGCGATGCAGCGATTTGACGAAGCCGGGCCCCAGCCCATGCGCGTAGCCCTGATAGGCCATCGTCGAATCAGCGAAACGATCGCACAGAACCCAAGCGCCTGCGTCGAGTGCGGGTTTGACGAAGCGGTTCACATGTTCGACGCGCTGGGCGTAATTCAGCAACGCTTCCGATTGCGGCGACCAGCGGCCGGGATCGCCTTCGACCAGCAGCTTGCGCAATGTCGCGGCTTGTTCGATCGAACCGTCCGCCGGGCCGCCGGGCTCGCGCGTGCGGCGAATATCGAGCCCTTGCGCCGCGAGGCGTGCGGCCAGACGCGCGATCTGCGTCGACTTGCCGGCCCCTTCCCCGCCCTCGAAGGTGACGAAGCGGCCGCGCGCGGTCATTTCCGCGCGCCGAAGACCAGATAATTGACGGCCGCACTCATCCGCCCGCCGAAGCCGAGTTTGTCCACGCCTTCCGACGCGACCAGCGGCACTTCGACCGGCGTGATGCCGGGGGCCGTCATCGTGACCTTGCCGAGCACCTGGCCCGCTTGGATCGGGGCCGCGACCGGGTTGTCGTAGACGATCTTGGCTTGGAGCTGCGGGCGCAGCCGGCGCGGCATGGTTATCGCCACGTCCTGCGCCGTCAGCAGCGACACGCCGGGCTTCTGGCCGAGCCAAATATCCGCGCGGTCGACTTCCTGACCCGCCGCGAAAAGCTTGTAGGTCTGGAACTCGCGGAAGGCCCAATCGATCATGCGCTCGGCTTCCTCGGTGCGCGAACGCATCGACGGCCAGCCGTTGAACACCGCGATCACGCGCCGTCCGTCGCGCCGCGCCGTGGCGGTGAGGCCGTAACCGGCCGCGTCCGTGTGGCCGGTCTTCATGCCGTCCGCCCCGGTGTTGCGATAGAGCAGCGGGTTGCGGTTGCCTTGCTTGATTTCCTTGCCCGTGCGCTCGTCGCGCCCATAGGTGAAATCGAGCTCGCTGTAATAATGAAAATATTCCGGGAACTCGTCGATCATCCGCTTGGCGAGCGTCGCGAGGTCGCGCGCGGTCATGTAGTGATCGGGATCGGGCCAGCCGGTCGAATTGCGGAAATTGGAATCGCGCAGGCCGATATGCTTGGCCTCGGCCGTCGCCTGCTCGGCGAAGGCTTCCTCGCTGCCCGCCAGGGCTTCGGCCAGCACGATGCATGCGTCGTTGCCCGATTGGATGATCATACCGCGGATCAGGTCTTCGACCTTCACGCGCCCGTTGATCGGCACGAACATCTTCGAGCCCTGCATGCGCCATGCGCGCTCGGAAACCGGCAGCATGTCGTCGAGCGCCAGCCGCTTTTCCTTGATCGCCTTGAAGACCATGTAGGCGGTCATGATCTTGCTCATCGACGACGGCGGCATGCGCTCGTCCGCATTGCGGTCGAGCATCACGAAGCCGGTCTGGTAATCCATCACGATGATCTGACGCGCCGTCATCTCCGGCACGCCGTCGGCATTGACGGCGGGCTGGCGCGCGGGTGCGGCGCGCAGCGTCGGGGCGGCCGCCGGCGGCTGCGCCTGACGCTGCTGCTGCTGTTGCGGGCGCGTCTGGGCTTGCGCCGTTTCCGGCGTCAGGACGGGAACGGCCGCCAACGCGGCGGCCAGGACGAGGGATAGTACGGGCAACATAGTCTCGCCTTTCAATCGACGACGATTCGCGCTTCGGGAACTTCGCTGCCCAATGTGGCCAAAACGCGGTCGGCCTCGGTTACATCGGTGATCGGTCCCAAACGCACCCGATAGATCTGTGCGCCGTTGACGCTGGCCGGGATCACCTTGGTCGAACCGTAGCGCGACAGGCGGACCGACAGGCGGTAGGCGTTCTCGTAATTTCCGAAAGCGCCGGCCTGAACCCACAAGGTCGACGCGCGCGGTGCCGTCTGCGTCAATGTCGGCCGCGCCATGGCTTGCTGATCGACCGGCAGTGCCGCGACTTCGCGCGAAACCGGCGCCGTTTGGCGGCCGTTGACGACCGGGGTGCCGCGCGACGATGCATTCGCGGCCGGGGCTTGCGGTGCCGGGGCCGGATCGGCCGCGGCTTGGGTCGGGATCGGGGCGGCGCGCTGGGCCAATGGCGGCTGGCGCGAATTGTTGCCGGCGCCGCGCGCGTTGCCGCCGGCGGGCGTTTGACCTTGCAGGATTTGCGAGGGCGGCGGCAACGCCGAGGACTGCACCGGCCCCGAGGAGGCGCGCGAGCCGGGCGGCGGCGGCAGGGCATCCGACGCGACTTCCGTGCGCGGCACGGCGGCGAAGGTGCGGTTCTCGTCGCGGCCGGTCAGGGCGGCCTTCAACTGGCGGCTTTCCTCGGCCATCAGCTCGACCTTCACGCGCGCGGTGCCCTGCCCTTCGAAGCCGAGCAATTGGGCCGCACGGCGCGACACATCGATGATGCGTCCGCGCGCGAAGGGTCCGCGATCGTTGACGCGCAGCACGATCGAGCGGCCGTTCTCGATATTCGTCACGCGCACGAGGCTTGGCATCGGCAGCGTGGTGTGCGCGGCCGTCAGCGAGTTCATGTCGTAAAGCTCGCCGTTCGCGGTCAGCTTGCCGTGGAAATCCGTGCCCGAACGCTCGCCGCCATAGAACGAAGCGATGCCGGTTTCGACATAGTTCCAATCCTCGGCCGGGTAATACCAAGCGCCTTGGATCTGGTAGGGATCGCCGACCTTGTAGATGCCTTGCGCGCGCGCGGGCTGTTCTTGCGCGGGCTCGGGCCCTTGCATGGATTTGACCGCCGTCGCCCCCAGTTTGAGCTGCGAGCAAGCGCCAAGAGCCAGCATGATCGCCAGCATTGCGCCGGCGCGAGTGAACGATGAAATCCGCATGGCGCGAACGATATAAAGCCGGCCCGGACCGGTCCTAAAAACGCGGCGAATCGCCTCGATTCGCCGAACCGCTAAAAATTAAACCTCGCCGATACGGTCGGCAAGGTGGCCGACCGACAAAGCGAAATTCACCGACCGGTTCCAGCGCATGATGCTGCGGAAATTATTGTAGACGACGAAGGCGCGCCCACCCTCGCCCATCGGCTGGACGATCGAGGCCGGCAGGTCCGGACCGGTCGGCAGATCGCCGCCATTGGGCATCCGCACGCCCAAAGCCTGCCATTCCGACAGCGGCTTGGTGACCTTGTTGTGGTCGACCAGATCGCGCGCGAAGCCCGCCGGCAAGGCGATCTGGCGGCCCCAATTCTCCGTCCCGCGCCAATTGGCCTTGACCAGATAATTGGCGATCGAGGCGAAGACGTCCGGCCGGCTTTGCCAGATATCCGGGTGGCCGTTGCCGTCGAAATCCACGGCGTAGGCCAAATAGGACGACGGCATGAACTGGCACTGGCCCATCGCCCCGGCCCAGGATCCGCGCATGTCGGACGCTTTGGCGTGGCCGCGATCGACGATGCGCAGCGCGTTGAACAATTCCTCGCGGAAAAACGCCGCGCGCCGCCCGTCATAGGCGAGTGTGGCCAGCGCCGCGAACACGTTGAAGCCGCCGGTATTGGCGCCGAAATTCGTCTCGATCGCCCACAGCGCCACGATGAAACGCGGCTGCACGGGGAAACGCTGGGTCACGCGGTCCAGCAGCTCGGCATTTTCCTTCACCCGGTCGCGGGCGTTGCGCACGCGCTGGTCGTTGACCACGCGGGCGAGATACTCCTCGAAGGTCAGCCGGATCTCGGGCTGGGCACGGTCGAGTTCCAGGACGCGCGCGATCGGCGAAACGCCGCGCAAGCCGTCGTCCAGCGTCGAATCCTTCAAGCCTTTTTGGCGGCCTTCGGCGCGCAAATCGCGCAGCCACGCGTCGAATGGCTGGTCGTTCGCCAAGGCGAAACCCGGCAGAGAAGACGCGGCGGCAAGACCGGCCAGAACGGTGCGGCGATTCGGAAAATACGACATGGGGAATTTCATGCCATGCCCCCTTGAGTCTTGGCAATGCGTAGCGCTTCGGGTTCCTTGCTATGTTGCCATTGCGGCAAAAAAGGGGCAGTTTCCCCGCACTTTGCGGAACCCGACGACAGAACTTCCCGATTCGACCTGCGCGCAAGCGCTGCTCGCCCGCGTGTTCGGCGCGCGTGCCGCCGCGGCGTGGATCGACGCGCCCATCGACGGCGCGATCAACCGCACTTTTCCGGTACGGCTCGACGATACGCGCTATGCGTTACGCTTGCGCGTCAACGAGGCCGGGTTCCGTTACGAAAAGGGCATCGCGAAATCCGCACTCGTCGGCGCCATCCACGCGGCCAAGCGCGACGGCGCGTCAGATCGCGATGCCGCCGCCGCGAAGCCCAACGGCAAGGCCCCGCCCCATGCCCCCCAGCTCCATCATTGGAGCGACGGCGACGATCTGTGGCCCCTGCCCTGGGAAATCGCCTTGTGGTGCCCGGGCGACGCGATCGGTGCCGCCAACGCCAAGCCGTCGGCCGATGCGCTCGCCCGCGCCGCGCACGCCATCGCCGATATTCACGCCGTCGCGTTCGACGGCGGCAAAGCGGACCTTCTCAATCTCGCAGGCCCCGATCAGGATTTCGCGTCCTGGGTTGGCGGCGCCATCGAACGCGAACTCGCGCGCGGCCCCGTTCCGGGTGCCATCGACGGTTATGCCCGCGCCATCGCGCGCAAGGCGAAACCCGCGGCGCGCTGGACGCTGGTGCATAACGATCTGCACGGGTTGCACCTGATCGACGATGCGGCGGCCAAGCGCTTGTGGATCATCGATTGGGACAATGCGCTGGTCGCCCCGCCCGAGCTCGATTTCGTCAAGCTGAAGCACTGGACGCGCATCGACGCCGCGACCGGCCATCTCTCGGCCGACGCGGCGATGTACGGTGCGATCCTGTCCGCGTACGAAGCCAAGACCGGGCGCAAACTCGACGCCGACGTGTTCGCCGCGTGCGAGGCGTTGTGGCTGCTGCGCGTCTGGCGTTTCGAAAGCGAACGGCGCGAACAAGGCCGCCCGACGCCGATCCTGTTCGCCGGCCCCGAAATCTATCGCGCGGCGCTGGACCGTTTGGCGGAGGCCGCATGAAAGGCGCCATCGCGATCATCCCGGCGCGCTACGGCTCGTCGCGCTTCATCGGCAAGCCTTTGGCGAAAGTCGCGGGCGTGGAGATGATTCGCCGCGTCTGGGCGATCGCCATGGCGGCCGAAGGTGTCGGACGCGCCGTCGTCGCGACCGACGATGCGCGGATTTTCGACGCGGTGCGCGGCTTCGGCGGCGAAGCGGTGATGACGCCCGAAAGCTGCCGCAACGGCACCGAGCGCACGCATGCGGCCGCCGTGGCATTGGGCTTGGGCGATGCGGACGTGATCAATCTTCAAGGCGACGCGGTGTTGACGCCGCCTTGGGTGATCGGCGCGCTGGCGAGCGAACTCGCGCGCGACAAATCCGTTCGCACGGCGACACTCGCCACGCGCATGGCGCCCGAAACGATCGACGTCTTGCGCAAGCAGAAGGCCGCGGGTCAAGCCGGCGGCACGACCGTGACCTTCGATAAAAACGGCGACGCGCTTTATTTCTCGAAGGCGATCATTCCCTTCGTGAAAAAGCCCGATGGCGCCCCGCCGATCTGGCGCCATATCGGCATTTACGCGTTCCGCGCGGAAACGCTGGCGGAATACGTGACGTTGCCGATGGGCGCGTTCGAGAAGGCCGAGGAGCTCGAACAGCTTCGCGCGCTCGAGAACGGCATCAAGATGCGCGTCGTCCCCTGCGATTATCGCGGCCGCACGCATTGGTCGATCGACAGCCCGGACGATCTGACCCAGGCCGAAGCGATCATCGCGCGCGAAGGCGAGTTGCTGCCCGTCTATGACGGCACGGCGAAGGTCGCGTGATGCGCCCCGGGATGCGAAAAGTCCTGTTCACCCGCCACGGCAATACCTTCGCGCCCGGCGAGAAAGCCGTGTGGGTCGGCTTGCGCAGCGATCTGCCTTTGGTCGCCAAGGGATTGGATCAAGCGCGGCTGTTCGGCGAGGCCGTGCGCGCCGCCGGTTTGGCGGTCGGCCCCTTGCGGTCGGGCCCGTTGAAGCGCACGCGCGAATATCTGCGCGTGGCATTCGACGCCGCACCCGAGATCGACGATCGCTTGGCCGAGATCGATTACGGCAAATGGGAAGGCCGCACGACCGAAGATGTCGCGGCGGAAGTGGGCGCCGAGATGGTCGAGGCGTGGAGCAAGCGCGGCGTGTGGCCGCGGTTGCAGGGCTGGAAGCCCGATCTCGACAAGCTGGAATCCAATATCGGCGAGGTGATCGCCGATCTCGCCGCGATGACCGAAGCGACGATCCCGGTCGTCTGTACCTCGCAAGGCATTCTGAAATTCGTCGGCAAGCGCGACGCGGAATTCCATGCGCGCGGTCTGTCGCAGGCCGATGGCAAGGGCATGGCGGTCGCGACGGGATCGTGCTGCGGCGTATCGATCGACGGCAGCCGCGTGCGCGTCGATTTCTGGAACGAAGCGCCCGCCCCCGCTCGTCTCAAGGCCTGGGCCGAAGTCTGATTTATTCCGAAGCCGGCGGCGTATCGGTCTGCGCCGGTGCCGGGGCGGCTTCTTCCGCCGCCGGGGCGGCGGGCTGCTCGGCCGGCGTTTCGCTCGCGGGCGTTTCGCCTTCGGGCTTCGGCGCTTCGGGCCCCGGGAACAGCGCGTCGGTGCGCTTCAAATACCAGTAATAGCCGAGGCCCATATATTCGCGGATCGCCTCGGACAGGTAATTGAGATTGTAGCCCAGGCGGAACTGGCTATCGAAAGGCCGCTCGGGATCGGTCGCGTAATCGATCGGATAGGGAATCAAATTCGGCCAGCCGGCTTTGCGGAACGTGCCGATCGCGCGCGGCATATGCCGGGCCGAGGTGATCAGCAACCAGGTTTCCTCGGGCTCCGGCTTGATCATTTCGAGGCTGAGGCGCGCGTTCTCGAACGTATTGCGCGACTTGTCCTCGAAGATGATCCGCGTGGTGTCGAGCCCGATGCGCGCGAAGATGCGGCGCACGACGTCGGCTTCCGTATCGCGGCCGTCGATCAATTCGATCGAGCCGCCGGTGAACACATGGCGCGCCATCGGATAGCGCCGGGCGAGTTCGACGAACGCGTCGAGGCGCGGGCTGCCGGCGGCGAGCAGCGAGGACGGCACGCCGCGCTTGCCGATCACGTCGTAATCGATGACGCCGCCGAGCACGAGAATGCCGTCGATACGCGGCGGCAGCGAGACGACCGGCGGAAACCGGTCCTCGATCGGGCGCAGCGCCATTTGTCCGATCGGATAGAGCGCCACGGTCGTGGTCAACAGGGCGGCGATGCACACGAGCATCCGGCCGAGCCGCCACCAGCGCGTCCACAGCACAAGACAGCCCGCGACCCAGATCGAAAGCAGCAAGCTGGCCGGTTCGGCGATCAGCCAGACCAGCTTGGAAAGCCAGAGTTGGAAGTCGATAGTCATTGCGGCCTGCATTGGGGCGGGCACTCTACGCGCCCGCACCGGCCCAGGGCAACTGACGGAAAACTCAAGCCAACCGGCGCGTTGCGGGCAGGCGCATCGCAACGCGCGTGCCCTCGCCCGGCGCGCTTTGGATTTCGAGCGTGCCGCCATGCAGCTCGGTCAAAGCCTTGGCGATCGGCAATCCCAAACCGATCCCGCTTTCCCGGGCGACGAACGGGCTATCGGCGACGCGCATATAGGGCTTTTGCGCGCGATCGATATCCTCGGCCGACATCCCCACCCCGCTATCGGCCACGCTGATATAGGGCCCGGCCGCGTCTTCGCCCGCTTCGACATGGATCGTGCCGCCGGGCTTGGTGAACTTCACCGCGTTGGACAAAAGATTGGTGCAGATCTGGCGCAGCTTGGTGGGGTCGGCCAGCACGCGCAGCGCCGGATCGGCCGCATGCGACAAGGCGATGCGTTTGGATTCCGCGTGTTTGCGCACCAGGCGCAAACTCGCCTCGACCGTTTCGGCGAGGCGCGACGGTTCCTCGCTCAACGGCAATTGCCCGACCTCGAGGCGCGAGAAATCCAGAATGCCCTGGATGACCGCCTGCAAATGGAACCCGGCCTGGACGATATCGTCGAGATAGCCGCGTTCGCGCGGGTCGAGCCGCGCCCCCGCTTTGATCTGCAAAAGCTCGGCGAAGCCGATAATGGCGTTGAGCGGCGTGCGCAGCTCGTGGCTCGTATGGGCCAGAAACTCGCTTTTGGCTTGGCCGATACGCATGGCTTCGTCGAGCTGCGCGCGCAATTGCTCGGCGGTTTCGGATGTCGCGGCGTTCATACCCGCCAGACTGGGCGCCGGGTGTTAAGGAAACGTGTCCATGGCTGGTTTTAGCGCCGTCGAAATTGTCGCAGGGTCCGGTCCGAGAATATGTCCGTCGGAACGCCGGCATCGCCGCGCCGGGCCTGGCGATAAGACGCGCAAATCCGGGAACTGGCGGCGGGCGCCTAAGCGCGCGGCTTGCGTCGCGGCGGGATTTTCCATAGGAACCGAGGACCGCACGCCGGAGGGGTGGCCGAGCGGTTTAAGGCACCGGTCTTGAAAACCGGCAAGGCGGCAACGTCTTCGTGGGTTCGAATCCCACCCCCTCCGCCAGATTTGCGCGGGCCCTTCGGGCCCCGGCAAATCTGGCGACGGGGATGCGGTGAACGAACCCTTGGTTCGACCGCGCGCATCGCGCGCGGCGCGCAGCGTCAGCGAAGTCCGAGCATCGCGAGGAAAAATCCGCGCCAAAAGCGCGGATTTTCAATCCCACCCTCTCCGCCATCGTTCCGTGGCCCCATTCGGGGCCAAGGAACGAGCCGCCATTGCGCCCGTCTATTTCAGCGGCAGAAACAACTCCGCGACGGCCTCATGCTCTGGCACCTCCGGAAAGAAGACGAGCCGCTGGCAATAGAGTGGGAAGTCGCGCAGTTCTTCGCCGCTGGCGGGCAACCAATCGCGATAGAGATACAGAGCGGCAGGCTCCAGATTGTCGGTGTTGCCGACGACGCGCAGCACCGCACAGCGCCCGCCGGGGATAGTGCCGGATTTGATACGCTCGCCATTCGCCTCGATCGGACGATCGATGCCCACGCAAAGATCCATGCGGTACTCGGTCGGCGGCGTGGTACGGGGGGCGGAATGGAAGACATTGAACGTCGGGTTGGTCTTCGGTGCCAATCCATTGGCCTTCCGCCAGGCGATAAATCGCCGAACGGTCGCGCCGATCGTGGCCGGATCACCGTGATGCTCCATGATAGCCACCGGAAGCGACGGCACATTGCGGATCGTTACGTCGTCGGTGTTAAAGTTAGCCTGCATGAGCTTGCTCCTCGCGTTGTCGAGAGGCCCAAAGGCCGCAAGCCACGGTTCCCAATCGGGCGCGTTCCTGAACGACGAAGGCGAACTCCCGAACCGTTGCCGAAAGGCGCGGGCAAAGGCATCCGGCGCGTCATAGCCGGCATCCATCGCTATTTCGGTGACGGTCTGCGCGTCCCTGTAAGCCAGCCGGTATGAAGCCCGCTTCATGCGGGCGAGCTGGACATAGCGATGCACGGACACACCGAAGGTTGCCGTAAACTGCCGGTGAAAGTGGAATTTTGATAAGGCCGCGACGTCGCTTAACGTATCCAAATCCAGATCGTCGTCGAGATGCCGGTCGATGTGATCCAGCACCCTCCGCATCCGGGCATGGTAGTTTTGAAGCGCCGTCTTTATCACCCTATCCTCCGTGGCAACGCCATCTAGGCGTTCCCGGATATGACGCGCTCGACCAATCTTGCGGTTTTGCAGCGCGAAAGCTTGATGGCAACGGCATCTCGCGTGTCAGGTCCGAATGCAAAGTGAACGGCCCATGGTTTCGACCGTACGAATGATCCCGGGTTAGTCGCGTTTTGAAGAGTTTTGTCGCAATAGACGGTCACTAGAGTCGGCGTGTCCGATCTCGAGAGTTGTCCCTTGCTTTGGCGGGGGCAACAACAGTTCGCTTATATGCACCGATCAATGGTGCGGCATTCGTTACTGCGTCTGGGGAAAAAATAATCGATTTGAGATTTTTCGATGTCGTATCGAGAAAAGAGCGCCATGTTATACGGTGCATTTAAACGCATGAATATTTCGTCAAATGCTTCACGAAATTTGAGTGCATCTTGAGGGCTTTCTAGCGCAAAACTTATTCTTTCCCAATTAGACATGGATTTCTCCATTTCCCATAGCTTATCAAAGTATCCAGCAAATCCTTATTTAGCAGTCATTCTCGCCATGGCACAGAACATCTACGACGATCCCAAATTCTTCGCGGGCTATACGACGCTGCGCCGGCAGAAGATCGGCCTCGATGGAGCCCCCGAATGGCCGCGTATGCGCGCGATGCTGCCGCCGCTGAAGGGCACGCGCGTCGCCGATTTGGGTTGCGGCTTCGGCTGGTTCGCGCGCTGGGCGCGCGAAAACGGGGCCGCGTCCGTACTCGGGCTCGATCTGTCGGAGAACATGCTCGCCCGTGCGCGGCGCGACACGGCCGACCCGGCGATCGAATATCGCCGCGCGGATCTCGACACGCTGGAACTGACGCCGGGCGCTTTCGATATCGTCTACAGCTCCCTCGCCTTCCATTATGTCGCCGATTTCCCGCGTCTCGTCGCGGCGATCCATCGCGGCCTCGTGCCCGGCGGCGCTTTGGTCTTCTCGATCGAGCATCCGATCTATATGGCGGCCGGCAAGATCGATTGGATCGACGGCCCCGGCGGTCGGCGAACTTGGCCCGTCTATGATTACGGGATCGAGGGCGAGCGGCGCACCGATTGGTTCGCCGACGGCGTGCTCAAATTCCATCGCACGTTGGCGACGACGTTGAACACGCTGATCGGCGCGGGCTTCACGATCGACCGGATCGACGAATACGCGCCCACACACGACGAAGCCGCCGCCGATCCGTCGCTGCGCACGGAACTCGACCGTCCCGGTCTGCTGCTCGTCTCGACGCGGCGATGAGCGCGCGGCACTGGTTCCTCGCGGCGGCGCTGTTCGCCGCATCGCCAGCCCACGCCGAAACGAAAACGATCTGCACGATCGTCGCCGACGCGGCGAGCGGCACGGTTCTGCGTCGCGAAGGCGATTGCGCGCGGCGCGTTCCGCCCGCCTCGACCTTCAAAATTCCGATCGCGCTGATGGGTTACGATTCCGGATTTTTGAAGGATGCCGCAACGCCCCGCCTGCCCTATCGCGACGGCGATCCCGCGTGGAACCCGGCGTGGAAATCGCCGACCGATCCGGCGAAATGGATGAAGGAGTCCGTCGTCTGGTATTCGCAGCGCGTGACGAACGCGCTGGGCAAGGATCGCTTCGCCGCTTATGTCCGCGCCTTCGGCTACGGCAACCAGGATTCCAGCGGCGATCCCGGCAAGGATAACGGGCTCGATCGAGCCTGGCTCACCTCGTCGCTCGCGATTTCGCCCGACGAACAGATCGCTTTCCTGCGCAAGCTGCTCGCGCGCGAATTGCCGGTTTCGGCGCAAACGATCGACAAGACCGCGGCGCTGCTCGATCAAGGTCCGCGCGGCGACGGCTGGCGCGTCTACGGCAAGACCGGCAGCGCCCCGCCGCGCAACGCGGACGGCACGCTCGACGCGACGCGGCCCTGGGGCTGGTTCGTCGGCTGGGCGGTCAAAGGCGAGCGGCGCGTGGCGTTCGCCAAGCTCACGCAGGACACGACACGTCCGCCGGGTGCGCCCGGCCCCGCCGCGCGTGATGCGTTGCTGCGCGATCTGTTCGGCGCCGGGGGGCCCTAGAAACCCGCGCGTACCTGTTCCGTTCCGGTCGCGATCCCAATACAGCACGGCGAAGCTCGTGGTATTGTATCCGCCGGTTCGCGCGTGCGAGAGTGATTCGCCGCGTAAAAACAAAAGCATCGCTATACGTTTAAGACTTTCGCCGCCCTTCCCCAATCGCCGATCACAGACGCTGATGGACGCGCCAACCAATCCGAGAACCGACGAAGAGACGCTGATCTCCGACATCGACCGCATCAAGCGGACGGGCAACACCGTTCCGCGCATGGCGGTCGTCCTGTCGATGAAGCGCTCGCAATGGTTCAACCGGCGGCGCGAGAATTTCTACGTCGTGTTCCACGCGATCCGCGAAATGGTCGGCCGCCTCGAAGGCAGCGTCTACCAGCTCGCCAATTTCGACATCGTCTTCATCTTCCGCGTCGACAACCCGAACCAGTTCGAAAGCGTGGTGACGGAGCTCGACGATTTGCTCCGCCGCCATTCGGTCGCCACGGGTTTGCCCGACGAGGAAATCGAAGAGAGCTGCACCTGGTACAATTTCGAAACGCAGTTCAACGATTTCCACGATTACGCGCGCGCGGCGCTGGAGGATTACAAGAGCCAGCAGGACGCGCGCACCCGCGCCTTGCAACGCGCCGGCGCCAACGCCCCGCCGCCATTGTTCGCGCAGAACTTCCAGGCCTTCACCGCCGCGTCGCTGTCGACGATGGAGGAGATTTTCGGCAAGTCCGACATCAAATCCTTCCTGCGCAACCAGCCGATCTGCATCGCGCTGACGGGCAATCAATTGCGCCCGATCTTCCGCGAGTATTTCTTCTCCGTGAACGACGTGCGCAATCTGATGCAGCCGCGCCTCAACATGCGCGGCCAGCGCGGGTTGCTGCAGATGCTGTTCCGCACCTTCGATCATCGCCTGCTGCGCGCGTTGCAGGAAGGCTATCTCGGCAAGACGTCGGGCAATATCTCGATCAATCTGACGGTCGAGACGGTGCTGTCCGACAAGTTCCGCGAATTCGACCAGCGCATCGGCACGTTCCTCGCCAAGGGCAACATCATCGTCGAGCTGCCGCGCTTCGACGTGTTCGCCGATCTTGAAGGCTACAACCGCGCGGTCGACGTGCTGCAGAAGGCCGGATACCGCACGCTGCTCGACGGGCTCACGCCCGACGTGCTGACCTTCTTCCGCCGCGCCGATCTGCGCGCCGATCTGATCAAGATGGTCTTCATGAAGGACCATGCCGAGGATTGGAAGATGCGCGGCCTCGGCGCCATGCTGGCCGAAGCCGACATCAACCGCGTGATCATGAGCCGCTGCGAAACGCCGCTGGCCTTCGAGCTGGGCCAGGCCGTCGGCATCCGGATGTTCCAAGGCTGGCATATCGACGCGCTGATGCGCGCCCAGGCTCCGGCGGTCGGCGCGCCCCGCCCCTGATGCGGCTCGCCGATCTTCAAACCCCCTGCCTCGTTCTCGATCGCGCGGTTCTGACGCGCAACATCGCGCGCATGAACGCCCGCGCGCGCGAGTTGGGCGTGACGCTCCGCCCGCATATGAAGACCGCGAAATCGGCCGAGGTTGCGCGCCGCGTGCATAACGGTGCCGTGGGCCCGATCACCGTGTCGACGCTGGCCGAGGCCGAGTATTTCGCCAAGCACGGCTTCGTCGACATGGTCTATGCGGTCGGCATATCGCCCGACAAGCTCGACCGCGCGGCCAAGCTGATGGCGGGCGGCGTCGATCTCAAAATCCTCACCGACGAGATCGGCGTGGCCCAAGCCATCGCCGAACGCGGCACGGCGTTGGGCGTCAAATTCCGCACGTTGATCGAGATCGAGACCGGCGGCGAACGCGCGGGCGTGCGGCCCGCCTCGCCCGAGCTCGATACGATCGGCAAGATTTTGGACGACGCCGGGATGCTGGCGGGCGCCCTCGCCCATGCGGGCCATTCCTATGGCGCCGACGGCATTTCGGAGATTCAGGAAATCGCCGAAGACGAGCGCGCGGGTGTGGTCGAGGCGGCCGAACGTCTGCGCGCGCAAGGCCGCAAGGTCGATATTGTCAGCGTCGGCTCGACGCCGACGGCGCTTTACGGCAAGCACCTCGCCGGCGTCACCGAAATGCGGCCCGGCAATTTCGTGTTCTTCGATCTGTTCCAGACCGGGATCGGCAGCTGCGAAATCGGCGACGTCGCGGTCGGCGTGCTGACCACGATCACGTCGCATCGCACCGCGCGCAAACAGATCCTGCTCGATGCCGGCGCGCTCGCCTTGTCGAAGGATACCGGCGCCAACCGGCATATGGAGGCGGGTTACGGCCTGCTGCGCCCGGCGACCGGCGCCTTGCCGGAAAAGCCGCTCGCGATCCTCGACGTGCATCAGGAACACGGGATCGCGAGCTACGCGCGCGGGCTCGATCAGGTCGATCCCTTCCCTTACGCCGATTATCCCGTCGGCGGGCGCGTCGTCGTGCTGCCCAACCATGTCTGCATGACGGCGGCGATGTACGATCGCTATTACGTCGTGGATGGTTCCGACGAGATCGTCGATACGTGGGATCGCGTCAACGGCTGGTGACGCCCGGGTATTTCGGGTTCGCCAGCGCCGTCCGCGCCCGCGCGTTTTCGCGGAGCGCACCCGCCAAACCTTGATCGCCATCGTGCTTGCCGCTGCGGATCGCCGCGACGAGTTGCTTGCCTTCCGACGGATCGACGCGCGGTGCCGCCTGCTTTTCCAAATCGCGTGCGGCGATCGACAGCGCGTTCGCGACCATCAGCGAGTCCAGACGCTTTTCTTCGGGCAGCAGCGACAGCAGATCCTTGATCAGCGCGTCGCGCGCGATGCCGAGCAGTTCCAGCGCGTCGGCACGGTCTCCCGGCAAGGAAGGCAGATCGAACCCGGGTGCGGCATCGGGCGCGATCTCGTTCAGCAATTCGAACTCGAGCTCGGCGATGCGCCGCCCGGTCAAGGCGAGATCGAGCGAGGCTTCGCCGCCGCCCACGAAACGCTCGCCCTGTTGGAGGGCGATCACCGCCCAGCGCGCATGGGCCATGATTTCCCAATAGCGCAAGGTTTCGGGGGCGATGGCGCGGCCGTAACCCGCCAGGAAATCCTCGCGGGCACCGATGCCGCCCGCCGCACGGTCCCAGCGGCCGAAGCGCCAGCATTTGGCGCAGAACCAGCCGAGATCCTCGTCCGGATCGCTCCAGCCCGCGAATTCCCAATCGAGAATGCCGGTCAGGCCCTCGTCGTCGGCCATGTAATTGCCGGTGCGATAATCGCGATGGCACAGCGCAACGGCGCCCTTCGCCGGCGCGTTCAGCTCCAGCCAGCGCAGCGCGACTTCCAGCGCCGGGCGCGGATCGCGATAGGTGTCGAGCCAAGCGCGATATTCGCCGATCGACGCCAAGGCGGGCGCTTTGTCCGGCGTCTTCAGAAACGAAAGATCGTCGCGCGGCGGCACGATCTTGTGCAGCTTGGCGAGTTCGACGCCCAGATCGCGCGCGAGCTTGACGCGATCGCCCGACCATTTGCGATCGTCGGTCAGGATATGGCCGAGTGCGGTGCCTTCCAGGCGCCGCATCACGTAGAACGGCTTGCCGATCACGCCCGCATCGGCGCAAGCGCCCAGCGGCTCGGGCACTTTGACGCCCGCGTCGAACGCGGCTTTCAAGATCGCGTATTCGGCGGCCCGGCTATGGCTGACGGCCACCCCCGTGGGCGCATCGGTGCGCAACACGCAGGGAATCACGCCTTCGTATTTGCCGCCGCGCACGCGCGCGTCGAAAGCCCAGTTTTCCTGAATGGCGCCGCCGGAGAGCTTATGAAGCCGCGCGACCTGAACCTGATTGGCGCCGAGTGCGCCGATCAGCCAGCCGGCGAGAACGGGCGATGCGGTCGCCGGATTCAGCGCCACGCCCAGAACTCCGTGCCTTCCTTGGCGAGGAATTTGGCGAGCACCATCTTGTGGACCTCGGAGGCGCCGTCGACCAAGCGCGCTTGGCGCGCGTAGCGATACATCCATTCGAGCTTCACGTCGCGCGAATAGCCTTTGGCGCCGAGCAATTGGATCGCCGTGTCGATCGATTTATGCAGCACGTCGGCGACGGCGACCTTGGCCATCGACACTTCCTTGCGCGCGAAATCGCCTTGGTCGAGTTTCCAGGCCGCGCGCATCGTCAGCAGACGGCCGATCTCGATATTCATCGCCGCTTCGCCCAGCATCCATTGCACGCCTTCATGGTCGATCAGCTTGGCGCCGAAGCTCTTGCGCTGTTCGACATAGGGCAAGGCGATTTCCAGCGCCCGGCGCGCCATGCCGAGCCAGCGCATGCAATGCGTGAGGCGCGCGGGGCCGAGGCGGATCTGCGTCGCCTTCAACCCGTCGCCGACATCCATCAGGCGGTCGGCATCGTCGATTTCCAGCCCGTCGAACTCGATCTCGCAATGGCCGCCATGTTCCTCCGGCCCCATGATCGGAATGCGCCGCACGATCCGCCAGCCCGGCTGATCGGCGTGGAACAGAAACGCGCTAAGACCTTTGCGCGTATCGTTCGACGTGCGCGCGATCAGGATGAAGTGCTTGGCCTCGCCCGCCCCGGTGATGAACCATTTGCGGCCTTTGACGATCCACTTGCCGCGCTTCTTGGTCGCGGTCGTCAGCATCATCGTGGGATCGGAGCCGGACCCGGGATGCGGTTCGGTCATCACGAAGGACGAGCGCACGCGCCCGTCGACGATCGGCAGCAGCCATTTCTTCTTCTGCGCGGCCGTGCCGACCTTGGCGAGCAGCATCATGTTGCCGTCGTCGGGGGCGGCGGAGTTGAAGGTGACGGGTCCGAACAGCGCGCGGCCCATCTCCTCGTAGCACACGGCCATCGACGCCATGTCGAACCCGGCGCCGCCATATTCCTTGGGCGTTTGCAGCGCCCAAATACCCGCCTTCTTCGCCTTGGCGCGCAGTTTGGCGAGCGTGTCGAGCCGCACGTTCTCGCCGTCGCCCCAATTGATGTCGTGATCCTCCAGCGGGATCAGCTCCTTCTCGACGAAGGCGCGGATCGCCGCGCGGGTTTTCTCGATCTTCGGGGCGAGGGCGAAATCCATGGCCGATCCTTACGGCTTGAAGAACGGCGCGTTGACCAGCAGCGTGTTTTCCATGCGCTGCAGCAGCGACGCGGATTTGACGAGATAGGCCTTCCACGCCGGATCGGCGCCCAGCGCTGCGCGGCGTGCGGCGCGGTCGGCCGCGTCCTTATAGGCCCACAGATGGAGGATCTGGTTGAGGCCGCCGATATCCGATTGGTAATAGCCGATGCAATTGCCGAGGATCTTCGACTGCACGGGCCAGCCTTCTTCCTTGTAGAGCTTGAAGAACTCGCCGAGTTTGCCGTGCTTGAAGGTGTAATTGCGGAAATCGACCAAGCCGTAGCCGCCCTGCCCGTGGCCTTCGGCCGGCCAGAACGGCACGTTCTTCATGATCGTGTTGCTCTGCGCGACGAAGGTGCCGGCGTTTTCCTTCATCCAGGCTTGCCAGACCGGATCGGCGTAAAGCGCGTCGCGCTTGGCTTGCCGCTCGGCGATATCCTTGTAGCCCCACAAATGGACGACGGTGTTCACGACACCCGTTTCGACCATGTAGTAGCCGAGCGGATTGCCGAGATGCTTGGTCTGCGTCGCGAAAGCCTGGGCGGCGTAATCGGCGAAATATTTCGGCACGAGACCCGGCTGGGCCGTGTAGGTGCGGACATCAACGATCATAGTTTCGGCAACTCCTTTAGAGAAAAGACAGCGTATGTCCGCCGTCGACGACCAGAACCGCGCCCGTCATGTAGCGCCCGGCATCGGCGGCGAGCAACAGCAATGCGCCGTCGAGGTCTTCGGGTTGGCCGAAGCGGCCCATCGCGACGCGTTCGACCATTTTGGCGCCCGCGGGCGAGCGCAGATGTTCGCGATTGAGATCGGTTTCGATATAGCCGGGCGCGATCGCATTGACGCGGATACCGTCCTTCGCGGCGGTCAGCGCCAGCGTTTGGGTCAGGCTGATGAGCGCCGCCTTCGCCGCCGAATAGGCGGGTACGCGCGCCGACGCGCGCAAGCCCAAGATCGACGCGATATTGACCAGCGACCCGCCATGGCCGTGCTTGCGGAACGCGGCGATCGCCGCGCGTGCGACCAGATTGGCGCCGTCGAGATTGGTGGCCAGCGTTTCGCGCCACGCCGGATCGTCGATCGCGGCGGCGTTTTCCTTGCGCGCGATGCCCGCATTGTTGACGACGACCGACAACGCACCAAGCTCGGTCTCCGCTTCGTCGAACGCGCGGACGACACTTGGCGCATCGGTCACGTCCATGGCGACGGGCAGCGCCCTTCCCCCGGCGGCGACGATCTCGGAAGCGAGCGCTTCCAAGCGATCGACGCGCCGTGCGGCGATGGCGACTTTGGCGCCGGCCTTGGCCAGCGTCCTGGCCATATGGGCGCCGAGGCCGGACGACGCCCCGGTCACCAGGGCGACTTTGCCGGCGAGGTCGAAGATCGCGCTCACTTGATGTCCTTCGCGCGGTCGCGCAGCGTGAATTTCTGGATCTTGCCGGTCGACGTTTTCGGCAGCGGGCCGAACACCACGAATCTCGGCACTTTGTAGCCCGCGATCCGCCCGCGCAGCCAATCGGAAATTTCCTTCGCCGCGACCGGCGACACGCCGGGCTTCAGCGTGACGAAGGCGCAAGGCGTTTCGCCCCATTTGGCGTCGGGCTTGGCGACGACGGCCGCTTCCATGATCGCGGGGTGCTTGTAGAGCGCTTCTTCGATTTCGAGCGAGGAGATGTTCTCGCCGCCCGAAATGATGATGTCTTTCGAGCGATCCTTGACCTCGACATACCCATCCTGATGGCGCACGGCGAGATCGCCGGTCCAGAACCAGCCGCCGCGAAACGCCTTGCGCGTCGCTTTGGGGTTTTTGAGATAACCCTTCATGATCGTGTTGCCGCGCAAGGCTATCTCGCCCAGCGTTTTGCCGTCGCTGGGCACTTCCATATCCGTATCGGGATCGCGCACGGTCAGATCGTCGGCGGTGATGTAGCGCACACCCTGGCGGGAGATGAGGCTTGCGCGCTGCTCGAGCGGCATTTCCGCCCAGCCCGTCTGCCATTCGCAAATCGTCGCGGGGCCGTAGCTCTCGGTAAGGCCGTAAAGATGCGTCACGCGAAAGCCGAGTTCCTCCATGCCCGCGATGATCGCCGACGGCGGTGCCGCGCCGCCGGTCGCGACTTCCACGCGATGGGGCAGTTTGCGCTTCACCTCGGCCGGTGCGTGCGCCAGCAGGTTCAGCACGATCGGCGCCCCGCACATATGCGTGACCTTGTGGTCGACGATCGCCGGGAAGATCAACGCCGGATCGACGCGGCGCAGGCAGATATGCGTCGACCCCAGCGCGGTCGCGGCCCAGGTGTAGCTCCAACCCGAGCAATGGAACATCGGCAGCGTCCAGAGATACACGCTCTCCGGCCGCAGTCCGAACGCCAGCGCGTTGCCGAGCGCGTTCAGATAGGCGCCGCGATGGTGATAGACGACACCCTTGGGATCGCCCGTGGTGCCCGAAGTGTAGAGCAGGCAGATCGCCTGCCATTCGTCCTCGGGCCAGCGGCCGGGATAATCGGGCTCGCCTTGGGTCAGGAAATCCTCGTACTCGACCGCGCCGAGCTTCGCCCCCGTCCCGTCATATTCGGGATCGTCGATATCGATCACCAGGGGCTTCGCCTTGCACAAGCGCAACGCCGCGTCGGCCGCGCCGGAAAATTCGCGATCGACCAGCAGCACTTTCGCGTTGGCGTGGTCGAGGATGAAAGCGATCGTCGCGGCGTCGAGGCGATAGTTCAGCGGATTGAGGATCGCACCCGCTAAGGGCACGGCGTAATGCGCCTCCAGCATCGCGGGAATATTCGGCGCCAGGATCGCGACCGTGTCGCCTTTCTTCACGCCGCGCTTGACCAGCGACGACGCGAAGCGGCGCACGCGTGCCGCCATCGCCGCATAGGTTATCGTCGTGCGGCCGTGGATCGTCGCGGCTTTCTTGGGATAGGTCGCGGCGGTGCGGAACAGGAAGGTCAGCGGCGTCAATTGGGCGTAATTCGCCCGGGTTTTGCCGAGGTCGAGCTCGTACGGGTCGGGCTTGGTTTTCGCGGCCACGGGCATTCTCCCTGTCGGTGCCGATTGTCGGGCCCGTCCCCCTCGCCCGTCAACCGCGAGGGTGCTAAGTTCGCCCCATGATCCGTATCGATATCGTCTCCGACGTCGTCTGTCCCTGGTGTTTCGTCGGCAAGCGCCGGCTGGAACGCGCGCTGGCCGCTGAAGCGCCCGGCGAAATCATCGTCGGCTGGCGGCCTTACCAGCTCAATCCCGATCTGCCGCCCGAGGGCATGGATCGGCGCGAATATATGCGCGCCAAGTTCGGCGAGGAACGGCTGGTCGAAATCCATAAACGCCTGACCGCGATCGGGTTGGAGGAAGGCATTCCCTTCGATTTCGACGCGATCAAGCGTTCGCCCAACACGCTGAAGGCGCATCGCCTGATCAAGCACGCCGAAGCGAAGGGCTTGCAGGATCAATTGGTCGAAGCGCTGTTCACCGGCTATTTCATGCGCGGACAGGATGTCGGCGACACGGCTACGCTCGCCGCCATCGCCGGCGAACTCGGCATGGATCCGGCGGGCACGGCGGCCTATCTCGACGGAGCGGAAGACGAAGCCGAAACGCTGGAGGCGATCGACTTCGCCCGCCAGATCGGCGTGCAGGGCGTGCCCTGCTTCATCGTGGAGCGCAAATACGCCGTCTCCGGCGCGCAGCCGCCCGAAGCCTTCGCCGAAGTCTTCGCGCGCGTGCGGGCCGAACGCGAAAACGCCTAGCGCTTGCGTAGCGCCCGGCGCACCAGCTTGTCCGCCTCCGCCAGGAAGAACAGCGCCGCCGCCGCCGCCGCGCAGACTGCCATCGCGCGCGCATCCAATGCCGCCGAACCGAAAATCGTGTGGAACGGTGCCGCGTAGGTGTAGGCCATTTGCCCGACGAAGCAGATCGTCACGCCGATCCAAACCGCTGTCGTGCCTTTCAGGCCTTCGATCGTCAGCGCCGGCCCGTGGGCGTAGCGCACCGAGAACAGATAGCCGATCTGCATGAACACGATGGTGTTGACCGCGACCGTGCGCGCCATGGCCGCGTCGTAACCGGCACCCAGGGCCCATTCGTGGACCGCGAAGGTGCCGAGTGCCATCGCCAGCGATATGGAGGCGATGCGCCACACCAACTCGCCGCCGATCAAACTCTCTTTCGGATCGCGCGGCGGCCGGCGCATCGCGTCCGGCTCGCCCGGTTCGAAGGCGAGCGCCAGACCCAGCGCGCCTTCGGTCACCAGATTGACCCATAGGATCTGCACGGGCGTGATCGGCAAAGTGACGCCGAACAGCACCGCCAAGGCGATGAGCAGCGCTTCGCCGCCATTGGTCGGCATCATCCACACGACGACCTTGCGGATATTGTCGTAGACCGTGCGGCCTTCGCGCACCGCCGCGACGATGGTCGAGAAATCGTCGTCGGCGAGGATGATCCCCGCCGCCTCCTTCGCGGCATGCGTGCCTTTGCGGCCCATCGCGACGCCGATATCCGCGCGCTTCAAGGCGGGCGCGTCGTTGACGCCGTCGCCGGTCATCGCCACGACTTTGCCTTGCGCTTGCAACGCGTCGACCAAGCGCAATTTGTCTTCCGGGCTCGCGCGCGCGAAGACCGCGCATTCATTGGCGACCTGCGCAAGCTTGGTCGTGTCGAGATCGGCGAGATCTCGGCCTTCCGCCGCCCGCGTATCGTCGGCGAGTTTCAATTCGCGCGCGATGGCCGACGCCGTGCGCGCATGATCGCCGGTGATCATCTTGATCTGGATGCCGGCCGCGCGGCATGCGGCGACCGCCTCTTTCGCGGCGTCGCGCGGCGGATCGACGAAGCCGACAAGGCCCAGGAAGCGCGGCGCGGCGTCGCCCGCACCTTGCGTGGCGAAGCCCAGCACGCGGCGGCCTTCGTCGGCCTGCACATCGATCGCTTGCCGCCAAGGGTTGAGATCGATACCGGGGCACATCGCAAGCACGGCTTCCGGCGCCCCCTTGATCCACGCCGCGCCATCCGCGTGGCGCGTCAGCATGTAGCGATGCGCGGCGTCGAACGGCAGCTCGTCGATGCGACGATGCGCCGCACGGGTCGCGACGGGATCGAGACCTTCGTTTTGCGCCCAATGGAGCAAAGCGCCTTCCATCGGATCGCCGACGACTTTCCCGTCCTTCACCTCGGCGTCGTTGCACAACACCGCCGCCATCGCGATTCCCGCCCGGTCGCCGACCGCGTCGGCGACATGCATTTCGTTGCGCGTCAACGTGCCGGTCTTGTCGGTGCAAATGACCCCGACCGATCCAAGCGTTTCGACGACCGGCAAGCGGCGCACGATCGCGTTGCGCTTGGCCATGCGTCGCACGCCGATGGCCAATGCGATGGTCAGCACCGCCGGCAGGCCTTCGGGGATCGCCGCGACGGCCAGACCGACGACGGCGAGGAACGTGTCGTCGATGGGGGCCGTGTGAACGAACGTGCCAACGGCGAAGACGATGGCGGCGCAGGCCAGAATCATGGCCGTGATCCGGCGGCCGAACGCGTCCATACGCTTGACCAAGGGCGACGGCGTATCGTCGACATCGCTCACCAGCCGGCCGATCTTGCCGAGTTCGCTCGCAGCACCCGTGGCGACCGCCACACCCGCGCCGGTTCCCGCCGCGACCAACGTCCCCGCATAGGCCATCGACGCGCGCTCGGCCAGCGGCGTTTCGATTGGCAGCGGCTCCGGCGATTTCACGACCGGCACGGACTCGCCGGTCAGCGCCGCCTCCTCGATCGTCAGTCGGCTCGCGCGCAGCAAGCGCAGGTCGGCGGGCACGTGATCGCCCGCTTCGAGCAACACGATATCGCCCGGCGCCACGTCGCGCACCGGCACCGACACACGATTGCCGTCGCGCAAGACGCTGGCGCTGGGGGCGGCCATCGCACGGATCGCGGCGAGCGCATCCTCCGCCTTGCCTTCCTGCACGAAGCCGACGATCGCGTTCGCGAGCACGACGGCGAAAATGACGCCCGCGTCGACGAAATGACCCAAGGCGAGAACGATCGCGCCGCTCACCAGCAGCACATAGATCAGCACGTTGTGGAACTGGCGCAGGAAGCGCGCCGCCGCCCCCGGCCGTTCGCGTTCGACCAGCGCGTTATGTCCGTATTTCGCGAGACGCGCCTTCGCCGCTTGCGACGTCAGCCCTTCGGCCTGCGCGTCGAGGGTTGCGAGCACTTTCTCCGAAGTTTCCGCGTGGAATTCACTCTTCATCCACGTAGATTACGCAATCGCCGCGTCAGCTTGCCAGCTTCGCGAGTTCGCCCAAAAATTTGCGCATGCCCTTCAAGCGATCGGCGGCCGTGTCCCAGGCGCGCATATAGACGAGCTTGTGATCGGGGCGCAGCTTTACAAGTTGCGGTTGCTTCATCATCAGGTCGACGAGTTTTTCGGGACGCGCGAATTTGTTGCGTCGGAAGCCGAGAACGGCCCCCTTCGGGCCCGCATCGACCTTGTCGACGCCCGCGGCACGGCACAGGCGTTTGAGCTCGATGATGTCGAGCAGATTGCGCACCTCGTCGGGCATCGCGCCGAAACGATCGACGAGCTCGGCGGCGAAGGCGTCGATCTCGCTGCGCTCGGCGAGTGTCGCAACACGGCGATAAAGGCCGAGGCGCACGGTGAGGTCTTGGACATAGGTCTCGGGGATCAGCACCGGCATGCCCATGCCGATCTGCGGCGACCATTCGTCCGCCGCCCCCTCCTCGCCCTTGGCGCCGCGCGATTTCGCTTGGCGCACGGCTTCTTCCAGAAGCTGCTGATAGAGTTCGACGCCGACTTCCTTGATATGGCCCGACTGTTCCTCGCCCAGCAGATTGCCGGCCCCGCGAATATCGAGATCGTAGGACGCGAGCTGGAACCCTGCCCCCAGAGAGTCGAGCGTTTGCATCACTTCCAAGCGCTTTTGCGCGGCCTGGGTCAGCACGCGGTCGCCGGGCACGGTGAAGTAAGCATAGGCGCGCAGCTTCGATCGGCCGACGCGCCCGCGCAGCTGATAAAGCTGGGCGAGGCCGAACATATCCGCGCGATGCAGCACGATCGTGTTGGCGCTGGGAATGTCGAGCCCGCTTTCGACGATATTGGTCGACAGCAGGATGTCGTACGTCCCATCGACGAAGGCCGACATCGTGTTTTCGATCGCCGTGGGCGGCAATTGGCCGTGCGCGACCGCGATTTTGCACTCGGGCACGAGGGTTTCCAGGCGTTCGCGCACGGCGCCCAAATCCTCGATGCGCGGCACGACGTAGAACACCTGCCCGCCGCGGAATTTCTCGCGCAGGATCGCTTCGCGGATCACCACGGGATCGAAGGGCAGCACGAAGCTGCGCACCGCCAAGCGATCGACCGGCGGCGAAGCGATCAGCGACAGATCGCGCACGCCGGTCAGCGCCATTTGCAGCGTGCGCGGGATCGGCGTCGCGGTCAGCGTCAGCACATGCACGTCGGAGCGCATTTCTTTGAGGCGTTCCTTCTGCGCCACGCCGAAATGCTGCTCTTCGTCGACGATGACGAGGCCGAGATGGCGGAATTTGACGCCCTTCGCCAGCAAGGCGGTCGTGCCGACGACGATCTCGACGGCGCCCGATTCAGCATCGGCGCGCGCTTGCGCTTGATCCTTGGCCGAGACGAGGCGCGACATTTGCGCGATGCGGATCGGGAAGCCTTCGAAGCGGCGCGTGAAATTGCGGAAATGCTGGCGCGCCAGCAGCGTCGTCGGCACCACGACCGCGACCTGCACGCCCGACATCGCCGCGACGAAGGCCGCGCGCAAGGCGACTTCGGTTTTGCCGAAGCCCACATCGCCGCAAACCAGGCGGTCCATCGGCTTGCCCGCTGCCAGATCCTCGATCGAATCCGAAATCGCCCGCGCTTGATCTTCGGTTTCCTGGAACGGGAAGCGCGCGCAGAATTCGTCGAACAGGCCTTCGGGCGCGGTGAAGCGCTCCGCCTCGCGCATCTGACGTTCGGCGGCGAGCTTGATCAGATGGTTCGCGATATCCGCGATCCGCTTCTTGACCTTCGATTTGCGCGCCTGCCACCCCGCCCCGCCGAGCTTGTCGAGCATCGCGCCGGCGTCTTCGGAGCCGTAGCGCGTCAGCGTGTCGATATTCTCGACGGGGACGAAAAGCTTGTCGTTGTCGGCGTAGAGAATGCGCAGGCAATCATGCGGCGCGTTCGCGACTTCGATGGTCACGAGGCCGTCATAGCGCCCGATCCCGTGATCGACATGCACGACCAGATCGCCTTCGGCGAGCGCCGAGGCTTCGGTCAGGAAATTCTCGGGCCGCCGGCGTTTGCGCGCGGCACGCACCAAGCGGTCGCCGAGAATATCCTGCTCGGTGATCGCGGCGACGCTGGCGGTCTGGAAGCCGTTCTCCAGCCCGAATACCGTCGTCGCGACGACCTGTTGGGGCAGTTTCTCGACCTCGCCCCAATTCTTCACGACCGCCGTTTCGGTCAGGCCGTGTTCGTGCATCAAATGCGCGAGGCGTTCGCGCGACCCGGCCGAATAGGCGCAGACCAACACGCGCTTGCCCGAAGCGCGTTCGGCCGCGACGCGCGCGCGCACCGCGTCGAACAGATTGGTATCGGCGGCCTTGGCGCGGTCGGCGGAGAAATCGATGCCCGTTTTGCCGCCCGCATCCAGGCCCTTGGCGCCCGGCGCTTTCGAGAACGGCGACAACGCGACGGATGCGCGCGCGGCCAGAATCGCGTGGAATTCTTTGGGGGCGAGATAAAGCGCGTCGGGCGGCAGCGGGTTGTAGGCCGACGCGCTCTCGCCGAAGCGATCGGCGTTTTTGCCTTTCGAGAAGGCCTCGCGGGCCAAAGCGCGCGCGTCGTGGAACTCCTGGATCTGCTCGAAGCGCGACGCCGCGGCTTCGTCGGCCTGCGGATCGAGGCTGACGACCGCGTCGGGCAGATAATCGAACAGCGTTTCGAGCTTTTCGTGGAACAGCGGCAGCCAATGCTCGAAGCCGCCATAGCGCTGGCCCGCCGAGACCGATTCATAAAGCGCGTCTTTGGGCGACGGGGCGCCGAAATTGTCGCGATAGCCGGTGCGGAAACGCTCGATCGACGCTTGGTCGAGCAGCACTTCGCTGACCGGCTTCAGCGCGAAGCCGTCCAAGCGGCCCGTGCTTTTCTGCGTCATCGGATCGAAGCGCCGGATCGCTTCCAGCGTGTCGCCGAACAGATCGAGGCGCACGGGCTCGGTCAAGCCCGGCGGGAACAGATCGACGATGCCGCCGCGCAGCGCGTATTCGCCCGGTTCGCGCACCGTTTCGGCCTTGCGATAGCCGTCGCGCACCAGGAAGGCGAGCAGCGCGTCGAGCCGCAGCTTGCCGCCGGTCTCGGCGCGGAACATCGCGCGGGCGAATTGCGCCTTGGCGGGCACGCGCTGGGTGATCGCGTTGACGGTCGTCAGAACGATCCGTCGGCCTTTGCCCGCATCGGGCGGCTGGGCCAGATCGACCAGCGCGTCCAAGCGCCGGCTGACGACCTCGCTGTTCGGCGAGACGCGGTCATAGGGCAAGCAATCCCAGGCCGGGAACGAGATCACCGTCGCCGGGGCCTGGAAGAACCGCAAACCTTCCAGCAACTGCGATACGCGGGAATCGTCGCGCGCGATATGCAGCACGTCGTTGCCCTGGCGCGCCAAAGCGGCCAAGGCGGCGGCGTCCACGCCGGGCGGTGCGCCCAGCAGGTCGAGCCGCTTGCCGCGTGCCAGTTCGTTGCTGAATGAAAGTGAAAGCAAAGTGTTACGGCACGAGTTTAAAGTTACGAAGTAGCTTTAGGACATCGGTCTCGAATTCGGGCGGCGGTTCCTCGCGGCCCAGCGCCCAATCCAAAATGACCGGATCGCCCGCCGCCAGCAGCGCCTCGTAGCGGTCCAGCTGGCCGTCGTCGAAGCCCGGCAGATGGGCCTTGGCGAAGGCGCCGAGCAGCAGGTCCGTCTCCTTCATGCCCGTATAAAGGCTGCGATGGATCAGGCGCTTACGGCGGATTTCGATCGCTTCGGGCATAAGGGCGGTCCGGCCGGAATCGGGGCATGGGTATAGCGCCTGCCGGGGCTTCCTGTCACCCTGCCCGCCATTATGCGTCCGTCGATTCTTTTTCCGCTCTTCGCCGACATCAAAACCCTGCCGGGTCTGGGGCCGAAAATCGCCGCCTTGGTCGAGCGCGCGGCCGGCCCGCATATCGTCGATCTGCTGTGGCATATGCCGACCGGCTTGGTCGATCGCCGCTTCTCGCCCGCCATCGCCGATGCGCCCGAAGGCGCGGTCGTCACCTTGCGCGTGCGCGTGGCCGAGCATTTTCCGTCGCGCCGCCGGGGCATGCCCTACAAAGTGCGCTGCGAGGATGCGAGCGGCGAGATCGACCTCGTCTATTTCCACGCCAAGGGCGATTACCTCGAAAAGCTCCTTCCGGTCGGCGCCGATCGCGTGGTCAGCGGCAAGATCGAACGTTATCGCGACGGTGTGCAGATGCCGCACCCGGATCACGTCGCCCCGCCCGAGCAATTCGAAGCGATCGCGACGGTCGAGCCGACTTATGGGCTGACCGCCGGGTTGTCGCCCAAGGTTCTGGTCAAAGCGATCAAAGCGGCCGTCGCCAAGGCGCCCGAGCTGCCCGAATGGGCCGACAAGAACTTGGTCGCGCAGCGCGGCTGGCCGTCTTGGCGGGCGGCGCTGACGCAAGCGCATGCGCCGAAGGAAAATTCGGATACGCAGCCCGGAACGGTCGTGCGCAGCCGCTTGGCCTATGACGAGCTTTTCGCCAACCAACTCGCCTTGGCGCTGGTACGTGCGCGCGACCGGCGCCGGCCGGGGCGCAGCGTCAAAGGCGACGGGCGTTTGCGCGAGAAGGTCCTCAAGGCCCTGCCCTTCAAATTGACCGGCAGCCAAACGGTCGCGCTATCGGAAATCCTCGGCGATATGGGCGCACCGGGCCGGATGCAGCGTTTGCTGCAAGGCGACGTGGGCAGCGGCAAAACCGTCGTCGCGTTCCTGGCGATGCTGACGGCGATCGAAGCGGGCTACCAAGCCGCGTTGATGGCGCCGACCGAAATCCTCGCCCGCCAGCATTACGAAACGATTCTGCCGCTGGCCGAAGCCGCCGGGATCGAAGTCGCCGTACTGACGGGCCGCGACAAGGGCAAGGTCAAGCAAGCGACGATCGAACGCCTTGCGGCGGGCCAAATCTCCGTCGTCGTCGGCACGCATGCGCTGTTCGAGGACGACGTCGCCTTCGACAATCTCGGCCTTGCGGTGATCGACGAGCAACATCGCTTCGGCGTGCATCAGCGCGTCGCCTTCGCCGCCAAGGGCGCTTCGGAAGAAGGCGGCGTGGATACGCTGATCATGACCGCCACGCCGATCCCGCGCACGCTGGTCATGTGTGCCTATGGCGACATGGATGTGTCGAAGCTGACCGAGAAGCCGCCGGGCCGCAAGCCGGTGAAGACCGTCGCTTTGCCGCTGGAGCGCATGGACGAAGTCGTCGAGCGCGTACGCGGCTTGATCGACAAGGGTGCACGCGTCTACTGGGTCTGCCCGCTGGTCGATGAATCCGAACTTGTCGACCTCGCCGCCGCGACCGAACGCTTTGCGGATTTGACCGCGCGTTTCGGCGAGGGCCGCGTGCAATTGATTCACGGCAAGCTGAAGCCCCCACAAAAAGACGCGGCGATGGAGGCCTTCGTCAACGGCCCGCCCGGCGTACTGGTGGCGACGACGGTAATCGAAGTCGGCGTCAACGTGCCTTCCGCGACCGTGATGGTGATCGAACACGCCGAGCGTTTCGGCCTTGCGCAATTGCATCAGCTGCGCGGGCGCGTCGGCCGTGGTGCCGCCGAATCCTCCTGCGTGCTGCTTTATGGCCAGCCTTTGGGCCAGACGGCGAAGTCGCGCCTGGAAATCCTGCGCGAAACCGAAGACGGGTTCCGCATCGCCGAGGAAGATTTGCGTTTGCGTGGTGCGGGCGAAGTGCTCGGCACCAAGCAATCGGGATTGCCGCAATTCCGCTTGGCCGATCTGGCCGAACACGCGGATCTGCTGGAAATCGCGCGCGACGATGCGCGGGTGTTGCTCGAAGCCGACCCCACGCTCGACAGCCCGCGCGGCAAAGCGGTGCGCACGCTGCTTTATCTGTTCGAGCGCGACGCCGCCTTCAAACTGGCGCGCACCGGTTAGAAAACGTATCTGCTACGGAAGCAGTCTTGGCCCGGCCTCGCCCTTCGACAAGCTCAGGGTGAGGCCTAAACCTTGAACCTCATGGTGAGCCTGTCGAACCATGAGGTCGGCACCGGCTAAAAGAACGCGAGCAGCGCTTCGATGGTTTCAAGCGGCGCTTCCTCGGCCAGGAAATGGCCGCACGGAAACTGTTGGCCGCGCACATCGCCGGCCCATTGTTTCCAAATCTCGATCTGGCCGCCTTTGTCGGTCGCCAGCCCCTTCCCGCCCCACAAGGCGAGCAACGGCGCCACGATCTTGCGTGTACCCAGATCGGCGCGGTCATGCTCCACATCGGTCGTCGCACCGGCGCGATAATCCGCACACGCCGCCGCGATCGCCGCCGGATCGCGAAACGCGGCTTTATAGGTGCGCATCGCATCGTCGCCGATCGCGTCGAAATCCTTCACCCAGGATCGGACCGTGTATTCGAGATAGCCGTCGGGATCGGCGGCGATCATGCGTTCCGGCAAACCGCCGGATTGCGCCAGGAAATACCAATGATAAGTGCGCAGGCCGATCGCCATATCCGCCATGCGGTTCCAATTGGAAAGCGTGGGCACGATGTCGAGCGTGGCGATCTTCGTCACCAATTCCGGATGGTCGAGCGCCATTCGGTACGCGACGCGCCCGCCGCGATCATGCCCGGCGACGGCGAATGTCTCGAAGCCGAGGGCGGCCATCAGCCCGACCATGTCGGCCGCCATTGCGCGTTTGGAATAGAGAAGATTCTGGGGATCGGGTTCGGGCTTGGACGAAGCGCCATAGCCGCGCAGATCGGGGCAGATCACCGTGAAGCGCTGGGCGAGCGACGGCGCCACTTTGTGCCACATCAAATGCGTCTGCGGATATCCGTGCAGCAGCAGCAAAGGCGGGCCGTTGCCGCCGATGCGCCGGAAAATATCGATATCGCCTACACGGGTGATGCCCGCCTCGAAACCTTCGAACATGGCGGAGAGTTTGTGCCTCTCCCCGCCGCCCCGCAAGCGTGACATAAGGGCGGCATGGAGCGTTTTCTCGATACCGCTGCGGGCGACGCGCAATTCGCCATCGGCGCTTTGCTGATGCTGCGCCTGATCGAGTACACGCTTGCGCGGCGCAACGCCGAAACCCATGCGACGGCGGGTGCGGTCGAATACGGACGCGGCAATCACCAGCGCGTGGCGATCCTTTACGGCGCGTGGCTCTTCGCCCTCACTTACGCCGCCGTCGAAACGCGCGCCTTATGGTGGCCGGCTTTGATCGCCTTCGCGCCTTTCCTGGTGCTGCGCCTCTGGACGCTGCGCGCACTCGGTGAGGATTGGCGTTTGCGGCTTTTCGCACCGCCGCCGCCCGCGCATCTGCGCCGACGGATGTTCTGGGCGACGCTGGCGGAATTCGCACTGCTGCCCTTCGCTTTCGGCGCGTGGTTCCTGGCGCCGATTTTTATCGCGGCCGGCGTTTGGATTTTGCGCGAGCGCGCGGCGCTCGAGGATCGCGCCGCGACGGGCGCGATCCCCGACGAGGCGCCTTAGTAGACCGGCGTGAGCGGCTTCTTGCCGTTCTTGACCGCGATCAGATTATCGACGACGAGATTGCCCATCGCGTCGCGCGTTTCATTGGTGGCCGAGCCGACATGCGGGGCGAGCGCCACGTTGTCGAGGGCCAGCAGCGCTTCGGGCACGCGCGGCTCGTCGGCGAAAACATCGAGCCCCGCACCCGCGATGGCGCCGGTCTTCAGCGCTTCGATGAGGGCCGGTTCGTCGACGACCGAACCGCGTGAGATGTTGACGAGGTAGCCCTTCGGCCCCAGCGCCTTCAGCACGCGCGCGTCGATCATGTTGCGCGTCGCCGCCCCGCCCGGCGTGATGACGACCAGCACATCGCACCATGCCGCCATATCGGCGATATCGGCGAAATACTTGAACGGCACGTCGGCTTGTTTGGAACGTCCGAAATAGCCGATTTCCATATCGAAGCCTTGGGCGCGCTTGGCGATCGTCTTGCCGATGCGCCCCAGCCCCGCGATGCCCATCTTCTTGTGATGGACGGAAGTCGTCAGCGCCTGCCCGCCTTTGAGCCAGCTGCCGTCGCGCACGAAGCGATCGGCTTGGGGGAATTTGCGCATGGCGCCCAGAACCATGCCCATCGTCGTATCGGCGACGCAATCGTTCAGCACGTCGGGCGTGTTGGTGACGGGCACGTTCGCGGCTTTGGCGGCCGGGATGTCCACGCCGTCATAGCCCACGCCGAAGCACGACACGATTTCAAGCTTGGGCAGCGCCTGGAACACTTCCGCCGGGACCCAGCCGCCGCTCGCCGCCACGAAGCGCGTGTCGGGATGCGCCTTGATGAACGCCAGGCGTTCGGCCGGCGAAGTCGGCGCCACCAGAACGTTGAACTCGGCGTGGAGGCGCGCGGTGGGCGTCGCGCGAAGCGATGTGAGGAGGATGCAATCGGGCTTGTTCGTCATGATGCGTTATTCCTTGAACCGCTTGATCAGCGCGTCAGCGCCGCGCGCCAGGATGCCCATATCGGCCCCGACCGCGACGAACTGGAAACCTTCGGCGAGGCGCTTTTTGGCTTCTTCCTCGTTCGAGGTGAGATAGCCCGCCGCCTTGCCCGCCTTGCGGATCGGACCCACGGCCGAGGAAATCGCCGCCTGCACGTCCGGGTGCATCGGATTGGCGAGATGGCCCATCGATGCGGCCAAATCCGACGGCCCGATGAACACGCCGTCCACGCCGTCGACCGCCGCGATCTCCGGCAATTGCTTCAGCGCTTCGACGGTTTCGACCTGCACCAGCACGCAGATCTCCTGATGCGCGGTCTTGAGATAATCCTTGATGCGCCCGAAACGGCCGGCGACCGTCGACGTGGCGACACCGCGAATGCCATGGGGCGGATAGCGCGTCGCGGCGACGGCTTTGCGCGCTTCCTCGGCGTTCTGCACGAACGGCACCAGCAAGGTTTGCGTGCCGATATCCAGCAGGCGCTTGAACAGCACGGGATCGTTCCAGGCCGGGCGCACGATCGGCGTGGCCGAGCCGCCGCGCAATGCGCGCTGGATCGCCAGCACGTCCGGCGGCTCGTTGGGCGAATGCTCCGTGTCGATCAGGATCCAGTCGAACCCGGCATCGGCGATCGCATCGGCCGCCATCGGCGAGCACAGGCTGCTCCACAAGCCGATTTGCGGACGGCCCTCTTTCAGGGCCTTCTTGAAGGCGTTGACCGGTAGATCGACCATGTTGCGCGTTCCCTTCGTTTGTTCTTCGTCAGCGTATCGCGGCCGCGATGCGCGCCACTTCGGCGCCGATCGAAGCCGAACTCGTAAGCCCCGGCGATTCGATTCCGTACAACGCGATCAAACCCGGCACGCCGTGCGTTTCGGGGCCTTGGATCACGAAATCGGGATTGGGCGCGCCGGCCGGCACGATCTTCGGCCGGATCCCCGAATAGGCGGGGATGAGGGCCCCGTCCTTGAGGCCGGGCCAATATTTGCGGATCTCGGCGTAGAAACTTTCGCAGCGCGACGGATCGACGTCGAAATCGATTTCGTCGATCCATTCCACGTCGGGCCCGAACCGCGCTTGCCCGGCGAGATCGACCGTGATGTGCACGCCTAGCCCGCCCGGTGCGGGCACCGGATAAATCAGGCGCGAGAACGGCGACTTGCCTTGCAGCGAAAAATAATTGCCCTTGGCGTAGTAAAGCGGCGGCACGGTTTCGGGCGGAATGCCGGCGATGGCGCGGCCCAATTTGTTGGCGCCGAGCCCGGCGGCGTTGACGACGAGCGAGGCCTTGAGGCGCATCGGCGCCGCCCCGCCCGTTTCCAGCACGATGCCGTCATTGGCGACCTGGCCGCCGAGTACCGGGGTTTCGAAGGCGAAAGCCGCACCGTTGGCTTCCGCGTCGCCTTGGAACGCCAGCATCATCGCGTGGCTGTCGACCACGCCGGTCGACGGCGAACGCAACGCCGCGTGGCAGGACAGCAGCGGCTCGATCTTGCGCGCTTCGTTGCCGTCGATCAGTTCCAGATCGTCGACGTCGTTCGCCTCGCCCTGTTTTTTGAGCTTCTCGAGATAGGCGACCTCGGCCGGCGAGCTCGCGACGATCAGCTTGCCGCAATTATGGGCGCGGATGCCGCGCTCGGCGCAGAATTGGTAGATGAATTTCTTGCCGGCGACGCAGTGCTTGGCCTTCAAGCTGCCGGTCGGGTAATAAATCCCGGCATGAATGACTTCGCTGTTGCGCGAGGAGGTTTCGGTGCCGATCGCGTCGGCCGCCTCCAACACCACGACTTCGCGCCCGGCCAGCGCCAATTCCCGCGCGACGGCAAGACCTACGATACCCGCCCCGACGACGGCGCAATCGATTGTTTCGATATCGGACATAACCGCTGAAAACGAGAGAAGTTGAAGAATCCGCCGGGCAAGGTAGAACAGTGCGATGCGTCTGAAAACCCTCATCCTCGCCGGTACGGCGCTGCTCATCTCCGCCTGCGCGCCGTTCTATCCCGGTCCCGCGGGTGTGCCCGTGATGGGTGTGCGCACGTTCTTCGGCCCCGACCATGTTTGCTCGCTGGGCGTGTCGCCGCCGATCGAACTCGACCGCGCGCCCGCCAACGCCGCGCGTTATCGCGTGCGCTACACCAATATCAGCGTGCTGATCGCGCCGACATTCGAGTATGAGACACCGGCGGATACGCCCGGCCGCATCGCGGAAGGCGCCTACGCCGATTATCGCGGCCCTTGCGTGGGCGAAACGTCGTCCTCGCAATATCGCGTCGAAGTGCTGGCGCTCGACGCCAATGGCCGTTCGCTCGCCTATGGCTACCTGATCGCCGTGGCGCGCAATCCGGGAATGATGACGCGCGGTCCCGTTTCCGAGCGCCCGCGTATGCCGCGCCCGCCGGAAGAAACGCGGCGCTAAAGCTCAGTCCTGATAGGGGCCCGGGGCGGCGTCGACCATGGCGCCCCAGATCGGGCCGACGACCTCGCCGGGTTTGCGCTGGCCGTAGACGATGGCCTTCTTCGCCGCCTCGTGCATTTCGCGCGTCGGGTATTTCGGCACGATGACGAAGCCGGCCTTTTCCAAAGCCTGGATCGCGGCGACCGCCTGCTTCGTATAGTTCTCGAAGAAATATCTCGTGTCGGCCGCGCGGATCGCTTTGGCCAGAATGGTCTCGGGCGTATCGCTCATTCGAACAGCTTGTCGATATCCGCTTGGGAGTTGGATTTCTCGACGTCCTGAGGTCCGTGCAGCACGACGCCAGCCCCTTCGTCGACGATATGGGTGGCGCCGTCTTCGGGCGAGGTTTCGCGCTCGATCTCGCTCGCTCCCCAGATCTCGAGCATGTTTTGCACGCGCTCTTCGATGAAAGCCAGCGTGCGCACGACCTTGTTGATGCGCTGGCCGGTCAGATCCTGGAACGAGCAGGCCTCGATGATGCCGGTGCACTGATCGGCGATTTCGTTGACGCGCGAAGAGGCGTATTCGTCGAGGCCGACCGAGTTCAGCTCGCGGACGATATCCTCGATCTTTTCCACACCGTCGAAAATGCGCGTGGTCGCCTCTTCGGTTTGCGACACGACCGACGACAGCTCGAACGTCGCGGAGGTCAGTTTGTCCTCCTGCGACAGCGGATGGCGTAACGCGCCGATCTCGCGCTTCGTCTGCTCGATGCGTGAGGCGATCCCCGTCACCTCGTTGCGGATGCGCTCGATCTCGGTGTGATCGACGTTGAGGAACCCGTCGAGCTTGCGCCCGAGATCCTGCACCTCGCCGCGCAGCGCTTCGATCGCCGCGGCCGTGTTTGGATCGGCCTGGGCGACGACGGTCGCGGCCGCCGGGGCCGGCGCCGCATGCCCGTTGGCGAGCGGACGGATGTCGCGCTTCAGAAATTTCTCGGCCGTGAAAACCGGTCGTTGCGGTACCGCCATGGTGCGCCTCGTGAAATCGCGGGTCATACCCCCATTTCTACGAGGGAAACCTTAGGCAAAGATTATCACGCGGGTCGTTCGCTTGGCGCGGGATAAAAAAATTCCCGACGCTAGAAGGGTTTGGCGAGCAGGGCTTTGGTCCCCGCCCCGACCACGATATTGACCGGGCTGGGGTCGAGGGCGGCCAGCCATCGCAAATAGTCCAGGGCTTGGGCCGCGCGTCCGAGGCCGATTTTGGTCCGGTGATTGAGCCCCACGAGGCTCAAACCGCTTAATATCCGCAAATCGAGGATCTTGGCCGGATTGCGCAAGGCGATCGTCGCGGCGTCGCCGCCGGCGAGCTGGACGAGGTCGAGGGCGAGATCGAGATTGATCCCGGTCTCTTCGACACCCCAGGCCGCGTCGAAATGCTTGCCCCACAGCCCGGCGAAACGGGCGAAATCGGCCTCGCGCGAGCCGAGCGCCTTGTCCGGCGCCTCGCCCGCATTGCCGCGCGTCGGGATATCGACGATCGCCGCGTCGCGCAAAATCTCGCAGCGCCCGCCCGAAATCCAAATCTTCAAGGCGAGATCGGGATCGGCGTAATGCTTGCGATAGCCTTCGTCGAACCGCCCCACGCGATCGAGATCGGCGCGCCGCACGGCGAAGTAATAGGGATAGAAATGGCCGAATACCGTGCCGATGTAATTTTCGCCGCCGACGACGCGCGGGAAACCGACCATACCGCCCGGTAGCGTCTCGAGCTTGGCGAGCGCCGCGACCAGCGCGCCGGGTGTGAGGCGCGTATCGTCGGAAACCAGGGCGACCACCTCGCCCAGCGCCGCGGCAAAGCCGGTATTCGCCGCCGCGATCGAACCGCGCGGGCTGGTTTCGGGGACCCAACGCACATCGGCGCGCGCGGGATCGAAGGGCGAGACGACGACGATTTCATGCGGCACGTCGCCCGCTGCCGCTTTGGCGGCATCGATGGCGCCGGGCAGCAATTCGGCGAAGATCGTCGGCAGAACGACGGAGAGTTTCATGCGTGTTCTCCGCCCGCCGGCCGGTTGTCGCGCCACCACGCGATGGTGCGCGCAATACCGTCGTCGAGGGCGACTTGCGGCGCCCAGCCAAGCTCGGATTTGGCCTTCGCGCAATCGAGCGCGATTGTGACCGGGATCGACGGCTTCGCCGGATCGGTCTCGATCGCAAGTTCGCGGCCCGTGCCGCGCACGATGCGCCGCGCGATGTCGATCACCGGCAGCGCTTGGCCCGAACCGATATTGTAGAGCGCGTAAGGCGCCGTCTGGCGCGTCAGCGCCGCCTTGGTCGCGCGCGCCAGATCGTCGGCGTGAATGAGATCGCGGCCTTCGCGGCCGTCGCCCCACAGCACGATCTTGCCGTCCTTCGCCGTCATCGCTTTGGTCAGCGTCGCGCCGAACATATGGCTGCGGCCGAGATCGAATTTGTCGAATGGGCCATAGACGTTGGAATGGCGGAATACGGTGAAGCGCGTGCGCCCGAGGCTCGCGTACCAGGCGCACATGCGTTCGAAATAGACCTTCGTCGTCCCTGCCCCGACATAGGCTTTGTGGAGCGGCGCCGCCGGGTCGAAATCCGCTTCGCTTTGCGCGCGATCTTTCGACGCGTACATGATCGAGCAGGAATACCAAAGCAGTTGGCGCACGTTGAGCCGATGCGCGGCCGCGAAGATGCGCGAATTCATCACCTGATTGTCGACGACCATCGACAACGGATCGGCCAGATGCGCCGCCGCCCCCGCCGTGGCGGCGGCGGCGTGCACGACGCTATCGGCGCCGTCGAGGGCGCGCATGACATCTTCTTCGCGCGTGAGATCGGCTTGGCGCCATTCGACGCGGGGATGGTCCCACGCGGCGCGCGTGTTGCGCACCGCGACGACTTGGAACGCGGGATCTTCGGCGAGATGAAGGGCGATGTTGCGGCCGACGAAGCCGGTCGCACCGAGGACGACGACACGAGACATGGGCGGGAGCTTACAAGTGCCGCCCGATTCCGTCAGTTCGTCAGATTGGCCGGGTCGTCAGATTTGAATATCGACCTTTTGGCCGCGGCCGGTCAGCGCGGTCGCGGAAGTGTCCGCTTGGGGCGACGCCGCCGCCTGCACGCCGCGCGCGATGATCTGCGCGGTGTTGTCGGTCACTTCCTTCGTGACCTGCTTGAACTGCTCGATCTTGTTCAAGCTCGCTTGGATGACCGGATAGAACGTGGCGGAAAGACCGGTAAGACCGTTGGCTGCCATCGGAATTCTCCGAAGCTAGGATTTCGTCCCGATCTTCCCGCCAAACCCGATCCAAGTCATCAAGTTTCGCGCGGAACTTATTTAAAATGCGTCACTTTTTCGCGGTCGTGCGCCGCTTGGTCTTGGCCCGTTTGGCGCGTTCGATGCCCTGACGGATCAACCGCTCCGCACCCTTGGTGTCGAGCCATTTGACGATCGTCACCCACTTGTTCTTCTCCAAGTCCTTGTAGTGTTTGAAGAAGTGGGCGATCTGCTCGAGCAGGATCGGCGGCAGGTCGTCGTATTCTTTGATGCCCTTATAGAAAGGGTGCAGCTTGTCGACCGGCACCGCGATGATCTTTTCGTCCGGGCCCGCCTCGTCTTCCATCAGCAAGGCGCCGATCGGGCGCGAGCGGATAACCGAACCGGGCACGACGCGCGCCGGGCCGACGACGATCACGTCGACCGGATCGCCGTCGCCGGACAGCGTGTGCGGGATGAAGCCGTAATTGGCCGGGTAGAACATCGCCGTGTGCAGGAAGCGGTCGACGTAAAGCGCGCCGGAGGCTTTATCGAGCTCGTATTTGACGGGCTCGCCGCCGGCCGGCACTTCGATGATCACGTGGACGTCGCTCGGCGGGTTCGGGCCGATCGAGATTTTGTCGATGTTCATAGCGCTCGGAGTCCCTGGGAAAAGGAGGCGCACCATAGCGATTTTGCGGCGCAGCGAAAACTGTGCAGATGCAAAAAATCGCGGATCATTTTACCGAAGTTCCGGCTTGCGGAACAAAATTTACGGGTACCTGCGTAGTTATTCGGACTTGCCCCCCTCTTGCAGGACTTTAGAACGATCCCAAGATTTGAATGATACGGGCTCCCGGCCCTTCCGCCGTTCAACCGCGCGCAAGGAGACGATCCGATGTTGTTGTCGAAGTTTCTCGCTCCCTTCGTCCGATCGGGCGAACTCACGGTCATCGACCCCAGCGGCGCGCGGACCCATTTCGGGCGGCGCGACGATGCCACGCCGGAAGACGAACCCCCGGTCGTCATCCGCATCGCCGACCGGATGACCGGGTTCAAGCTCGGGCTCAATCCCGGCCTTTATGCCGGCGAAGCCTATATGGACGGCACGCTGACGATCGAAAGCGGCACGATCTACGATCTGCTGGCGCTGGTGACGCGCAATATGGGGATCGCCGTCCAGGGCGGCGCCTTCGACAAATGGCGCCATCGCCTGGGGCCGATCCTGCGCCCGTTGCAGCAGCTCAACTCGCTCGCGCGATCGCGGCGGAACGTGGCGCATCACTACGATCTGTCGCGCGATCTCTATCGCCGCTTCCTCGATCGCGACATGCAGTATTCCTGCGCGTATTTCGAACGCCCGGATATGACGCTCGACGACGCGCAAACCGCCAAGAAGAATCACATCGCCAGGAAGCTGCTGCTGCGCGACGGCCAGCGCGTGCTGGATATCGGCAGCGGCTGGGGCGGTTTGGCGATCACCCTCGCCCGCCAAGCGCGGGTGGAGGTCTTGGGCGTGACGCTCTCCAAAGAACAGCTCGAATACGCGCGCATCCGCGCGGCCGAAGCGGGTGTCGCGAACCGCGTGCGCTTCGAACTGGCCGACTACCGCGAGATCAAAGGTCCGTTCGACCGCGTCGTGTCGGTCGGCATGTTCGAGCATGTCGGCGTGCCGAACTACGACACGTATTTCGCCAAGATCGGCGATCTGCTCGCCCCCGACGGCGTGGCGCTGGTGCATTCGATCGGCCGCGCCAACGGGCCGGGCGTGACCAATCCGTGGATCCGCAAATACATCTTCCCCGGCGGCTACTCGCCCGCCCTTTCCGAGACGCTGCCGTCGATCGAGCGCACGGGCATGTACGTGACCGACCTCGAGATCTGGCGCCTGCATTACGCCGAGACCTTGCGCCATTGGCGCGCGCGCTTCCGCGCCCAGCGCGACGAGATCGCAAAAATCTACGACGAGCGCTTTTGCCGCATGTTCGAGTTCTATCTCGCCGGCAGCGAATGCGCGTTCCGCTACCAAGGACACATCGTTTTCCAGGCGCAGTTGGCGCGTTCGGTTACGGCCGTGCCGGCGACGCGTGCCTATCTCTACGACGATGGGGCGAAGGCCGAAGCCGGCTTGGCGCGCGCGTCTTGATTTAAGCGGTCTGGATGTCGGCGTAGCTGCGGATCGTGCCGCGGCCGCGCGACTTGGCGGCATACATCGCCTCGTCGGCGTATTGGATCAGCAGCGGCAGATCGCGCGCATCGTCGGGATAGACGGCGATCCCGATGCTGCATCCCGCGGCGAGTTCCTTGCCTTCGAACAAGACCGGCGTCAGCAAAAGCGCGATCATGCGCTCGGCGAGTTTGGCGCCCATCGCGGCATCCTCCAGTTCGCCGAGCCCGACCAGAAATTCGTCGCCGCCCAGGCGCGCCAGCACATCCTTCTCGCGCGTCGATTGGCGCAGCCGCGCCGCGGTTTCGATCAACACCGCGTCGCCCGCGCGATGGCCGTACGTGTCGTTGATCGCCTTGAACTTGTCGAGATCGATCAGCAGGATCGCGACGCGCCGCTCGCCCGCCTCCGCCTTCGCGATCTGCGCACGCAAAAGGTCGAGACCCGCACGCCGATTGGCGATGCCGGTCAACGCGTCGAGATTGGCGAGGTCGGTGATCCGCCGTTGCTCGACCGCGCGCACGGCCTCCGCTTCGCGATCCATACGCCGCCGCACGACGAACGTGGCCATCGCGAAACCGAGCAGCGCCAGTGAAACGAGAGCGACGGTCGTCGCACTGCGCCAGGAATCGTGCACCCACGGCGCGAGGATCTCGTCGACCGAGATCGCGACGGACACGACAAGCGGCGAATTGTCCGATTTCCTGTAGCTCAGATATCGCCGGCCTCCGTCGATCGCCGATCGCAATTCGATAGTACCCGCCGACGCCTGCGGAAGATGCACGCGGAACAACTCGCTTTGCGAAAAATCCTGCGCGAGCGCGCTCGCGACGAAGGGATGGCGAACGAGAAGGATGCCGTTCAGGTTCTGCAGCGCGATCGCGCCGTCGCTGCCGATTTCGATACGTTCGAACTGACGCAGGAAGAACTGCATGTCGATCGACACGATGACGACGCCCGCGAAATTTCCCGCCGGGTCGAACAAGCCGACCGAGACGGGAATGAGCCAGCTCGGCACCTGAAGCCCGACGACCGGCAAGCCGATGCGCGGCGCGCGATCCGCCGAGGTCGAGTGATAGCGGAAATACTCCCGGCTGGAGAAATCGACGGAACCGGGCAGTTCCATCGCCGAGGACGCGAGCCCTTTTCCCGCGCGATCGAGCACGCGAATATTCCGGATGCTGCGCGAGCCATGCGCCAGCGAGACCAGAATCTGGCTGAGTTCGCGATCGGCGCTGTTCTCGATGCCGCGCCGCGCGACCAGGCCCGCGGTCAACAGCGCGGCCGCTTCGGCCGTCGTGAATACGCCTTCGACCGTCTGGGTCAGCGTCAGCGCGACGTTTTCGAGATAGGTCCGCCCGATATCCTCGGCCCGCTTGCGCTGTTCCCAGACATGCAAACCTTCGCCGGCGATCAACGCCATACAGGCCGCCATAGCGACCAGCAATATGCCGTAATGGCGAATGCCGGAGATTTTCAACATCACGCAAACGGGGGGACAGCGGAAGAATGGCGCACACGCTCAGATGGGCGCATACAATTCAGATTAAAGACGATCCCGCCCGTCCGCGCGATACGGAATTTTTCCGGTCATCGCCTAAAGGCGTATCTTGGCACCGAACGCGGCGTCGAATCCTTCGATTTCCGCCGGTTTTCCGAAAAGATAGCCTTGCGCCACCTCGCAGCCCAGGAACCGCAAGGCTTGGCGTTGCTCGTCGGTTTCCACGCCTTCGGCCACGCAACCCACGCGCAAAGTTTGCGTCATCGAGAGGATAACGGCGGCAAGGCTTTCGCGCGCCGTCGCCACGGTCAGCGGCGTCACGAAACTGCGGTCGATCTTCAACGTATCGATCGGGAAATCGGCGAAATTGCCGAGCGAGGAATAGCCCGTGCCGAAATCGTCGAGCGCGATGCGGAAACCCGCTTTCTTCAAGATCTGCAACTGACCGATCGCCCAGGGTGTCGTTTGCATCGCGACACCTTCCGTCACCTCGAATTCGACCGTCGACGGCGAAAGTCCGGCAGCGTGAACCCGTTCGATCAGCCGCGCCGCAAAACCTTGGCGGCCGAGGTCGATGGGCGAAAGATTGATCGCGACCGGCAAGGCGGCGGCACCGGCCTTGGCGCGCGCGCGCGTCCAATGGCCGAGCTCCGCCACGATGAAGTCGGTCAGCGGTTCGGTCAAACCCGTCGCCTCGGCGATCGGAATGAACTCGGCCGGCGACACCGGCCTTCCGTCGTAACGCCAGCGCAGAAGCGCTTCGGCGCCGATGACCTGCCCGCTGGCGATATCGACCTTGGGCTGGAGATGGACGGCGAAGCCCTCGCCGTTGGGCGCCGCGCGCTTCAACTCGTGCTGGAGCGCGAAGCGCCGATCGGATTCCGCGCGCATGGTCGCGTCGAACACGACGCTTTCGTGGCGGCGCGTGCGGCGCACATGTTGAAGTGCGGAGGCCAGCGCGCGCATCGTGGCGGCGGTGTCCTCGCCCGGTGCCGCGTCGAGATCCAACAGCGCCGCCGTCGCGGTCGACGAAATCTCCACGCCGTCGGTCGTATAGGCCGCCGTCGCCAGCGCATGCAGGCGTGCGGGATCGAGATGCGTCTTCTCGCCGATCAGCGCGAACGTGCCGTCGCCGATCATCGCCACGACCAGCGCCCCCATCTCGTAATCCGCGAAGGCCGAATAGATCGCGCGAAGGTAATTGCGCGCGATGCGCAAGCCATAGCCCGCGACGATACTGGCATGGGATTCGAGATGGACGAGCGCCACGCGCCCGTCGACCGGATCGACCGCGAAACGCTCGCCCAGCGCCGTTTCGAAGGCGTTCAAATTGGGCACGTCGAATACCGGATCGACATGCGCCATATGGTCGAGGCGATCGATCAGCGCCTGGTTCTCGAACCCGATGGCGATGTTGGTCGCGAACAAGCGCAACAAGGTCCGATCGGCGTCGGCGATGTCCCCGCCCGCTTCGATGACCGCGATCAACGTGCGGCCGGGCTGCGCGCCGAAATGCAACATCATGAACCCGCCCTCGACGACCGGATCGGCCTGGCGCGGCAAATCGGCGATCAGCTTGGCGAGCGTTTTGTCGGGCAACGCCGAAAGCGGCCGTCCCGCATAAGCGGCGAAACTGCCCGCAGCGCTGACGATCGTCAGCTCGTCGCCCGTGCCGGCGGGACCGTTGACGCAAACCAGCCCGTTGGGCGCCACGCGCAGCAAGGCGGCGATTTGGGTCAGCACGCCGCGCGAGAACAGCTCCAAATTCGTGCGCGTGAACAGCTTCGTGGCGCTTTCGACGATCATCTCGAGGCCTGCACGGCTGCGACTGATCGTGCGGATCTGGTCGTAGGCGCGGATCGTCGCGGTCAGAACGGTCAATAGCCGAGTCTGCGTAAGCTCCGATTTGGTGCGGTAGTCGTCGATCTCGTAGGACGAGATCACCGACACTTCGGGCGCATAGCCGGGCTGGCCGGTGCGCAGCACGATGCGCATTTCGCGCATCCCCGCTTCGCGCAGCTCGCGCACCAAACGCAAGCCCGCATCGGGCGATTCCATCACCACGTCGATCAGTGCGACGGCGATGTCCTTGACCTCGCCCATGCGCGCCCAGGCTTCGGCGGCCGAACGCGCGTGGACGAGTTCGATCGGCCGGCCCAGCACGCGCGCGCCGTTCAACGCGAAACGCGTCGTGGCATGCACGTCGTCGTCGTCGTCGACCACCATGACGAACCATGGCCGCGCGGCCCCGGCGGTACCCGAACGGTCGGGGGCGCCGTCTTCGGGGACGAGTTCCAGCAGATCGTCAGCCGGCGCGTTTGACATGTCCGACATCGTAAGTTCCTTCGAGTTGCCCTTGCGCGCCGGAGGGTGCGCGCAAAGGGATACGCATGGTCATCGTCGTGCCGCGGCCGATCTCGCTGTCGACTTGGATCGTGCCGCCCAAAACCTTGGTGACGATGTTGTGAACGATACTGAGACCCAGGCCGCTGCCGCCCTGCCCCAGCCTTGTCGTAAAAAATGGCTCGAAAATCCGATTGAGCAATCCCGCAGGGATGCCTTTTCCGTCGTCGCGCACGGAAATTTCGATCGCGTCGGCGCCGCTTTGGCGCGCCGCGACGACGATCGTGCCCGATTTGCCGTCGCCGATCCCGTGGACCTGCGCGTTGCCGACGAGATTCAGCAGCACTTGGCCAAGCGGCCCGGGATAGGAATCGAGCGGCGCCTTGGCGTCGATATCGGCGCGTAGCGTGACGCCTGCGCGCGACAATTGCGGCGCCATCGTGCCGGCGATATCGCTGACCAACTCGTCGATCCGGAACACGCGGCGTTGCTCGCTGGTCTGGTCGACCGCGACGCGCTTGAAATGCTGGATAAGGTCCGCCGCGCGCTGCAAACCGCGCATCAGGATCGCGGTGCCGTCGCGCAACTCGCCGATCAGCCGGTCGAGCGACGATTTGCGCACCTGCCCCGCCGCGAATTCGCGCGCGAAATCTTCGGTGCGTTCCGACAGCGTGCTCGCGACCGTCACCGCGTTGCCGATGGGCGTATTGAGTTCGTGCGCCACGCCCGCGACCAACCCGCCCAGATTGGCCAGACGCTCGACGCGCGCGAACTCCGCCTCCATGCGCATCTTTTCCTCCAGCGCCAGCACGCGCTCATGCGCGGCCTGGGCCGCCGTTTCGGCGAGCTCGCGCTTCTCGTTTTCGCGCAAGCTCTCGCGCCGATGGGATTCGAGCGCCTCGGCCTCCAGCAACTCGCGTTCGATGCCGGAGGTTTTGAAAACCTGGACGGCGCGCGCCATCGCGCCGATCTCGTCGCCGCGCGCCAGGACCGGCACCTGGACGCCCCAGTCCCGCTTTGCCAACCGATTCATGATCGCGGTCAAAGATTCGAGCGGCCGGATCACGCGCCATTCGAGTGCCAGGAACGCGACGCTCGCGGCCCCCAAGACCAGCGCGAAAATGATCGACGCCGCGATCACGCCATCGTCGGCGCGTTCCACGGCCAGATCGGCCTGGGCGCGCGCGGTCTGCGAGGCGACGGCCGTCATGTTCAACACCGCCTCGATCCCCAGCGTCGCGGTGTCGAACCATTGGGTCGCATTCAACGGATAGGCCTGGCCCGTGCGCCCGGCTTGGATCGCCGCGTCGCGCGCGCGCTGGAACTCGGCGGCGAAGATCAATCGCATCGTCGCGATATCGGCCGTTACGTTCGATGCGATCAACCGGTTGCGCAGCAGATTGTTGATCTGCCCGTTGGCGCGGATGATCGCGCCGTCGAGCAGATCGAGTTCCTGGATCGTGCGCAGCATCAGCGGTTCGTCGCGCGCGACATGCGCGCCGATGATCGCGCGCTGGCGGCCGGCGAACTCGCTGATCGCCCAAAGCTCGTTCTTCAGCGGCACGAAACCGTTCAACACGGGCTGGGCGGAAACATCGCCGAAATCGAGCGCCAAGCGCAGCGCATTGGCACGACCGATGGCGCGCGTCGCCTCGTGGAACCACGCATCGACACGCTCGCGCGGGCGCTCCTGTGCGGGCAGGCTCAGCAACCCGTCCGCCTCTTCGCGCGCGCGCAGAAGGCTTTCATGGCCGGCCTCGGCTTCGTCGCGCGCCAGCATCCAATCCGGCTGTGCCGGGATCGCGCGAAGTTTGACGAAGGCTTCGGCCAAGGCCGCATCCCCCGCCACGCGTGCCACGGCGATTCCGTCGCGCGTTTGTGTGGAGATCGTCTCCGGCCGATTGAGCGCGACGGCGGTCATCCCCCGTTCGCGCGCGCGCGCGGCCGTCGCCTCGATCAACAGGTCGGAGATCGCGTTGCTCTGCTTGGCAAGCAGCGCCACCTCGCGCTGCCGGATGGCATCGTGCGACATGTCGATCGCGAACCACAGCGCGATCGCCGTGTTTACACCCAGCAACGTCAGAAGTGTCAGACGAAGGCTCGCCGAAAACTTCATAGCGTATCCTTGCGCCGGAGGATCCCTCGGCCGACAAAGATCGACTTTTTCGAGCATTCGCGCTGACGAGACGTCATGCGATCTCCGGCGATCACGTAGGTTGTTGCATACCGATGTTCGTGTATTGCGGTGAATATAGTTCGATCCTGGATTTCCCATATTAACAAGTCGTAAAGAATCCTGCCTCTTTCGGGCAGGTTATGACAACTGCCAAAACGTCACCGCAAAGCATGCGGAAATACGATATCGGGTCGCTAAACGGCCAAAGAGTGCCGCGCGACGTTCCACATTACCTAGCGTTGTGGACGGGTCAGCTTTTCGGTTTCACGCCGGCCTGGACCAGCATTTCGGCGAGGCGATAGACGGAAATCGCCTGATCGCGCGCCGCGCGATACAGCATCAAATCCTCGGGCTCGATCGTATCCTTCCGCAAGGCGAAAACATCCGTTTCGTACCAGAAGGTTTCGTAACCGCCTTGATGCAGCGCCTCGCGGATCGCGACGCGCTCGGGCTCGGTGATGTGGATCACTTCGATTTCCACGAAAGACGGACGCCAGCCGAGCGCCCACCACGCCTGGAACAGCGTGAAATCATAGCCTTCGGTGTCGGTCATCAACACGTCGGGGATGGAAAATCCGGGTTCCGCCGCGTATTCGGCGACCGGCAGGCAATCGACCTCGACCGCCACCATCTCCTTTTCGACGTGCTGGAACTCCGCCATCAGCATGTGGCGCTGGATGATCTCGGGCCGGAACGAGGCCAGAACCGAGGTCGACGGCACGTTATAAAAGGTCCGTTTGCCGCCCGGCGCATCGGCGACGATCGCGACATTGCGCGGCGTGGCGCCCGGCCGATCGGCGTAGTTGGCCTTCAACGCGGCAAAAGGTACGGGCAGCGGTTCGAACAGCGTGCCGCGCCATTTGGGATGGCCGGTGTATTTGTAGAGCGGATCGCCCTTGGTGCCGTCGTTCGCGCCGATGACAAGGTAACGGACTTCCGGTCGCGTCTTGGTCAGCTTGACCAGATACGCGTCGCGCACCGCGTTGAACGCCTGATGATGATCCATGACGCGATGCTAATGCCCCCCCTCGCGTCGCGGCAATGGTCAAGCGGTACATCCGATCAAAGATCGCGTATCTCGATTCTCTTTCAGGTCCGACTTTTAATAAATTTGTTCGTTTCCGGCTTTATCCATTCGCCCGCCTCGAATCCGTGTCGTGCGCCGGCGGAACTTTAATTTGGCCTTCAGCCGGTCGTGGGAAACACCGTCGCGATCGGGACATCTCCCTCGGGGTGCTTCGATCGCGATGCCACGATCCACTGGCCATTCCAAGCCTTGGCTCTGGGCTCCATGTCTCAATATGAAAGGCCGGGCTATGTCTTATTTCTCGAATATCAGCATACTGAAGAAGATCCTCGTATGCTTTTCCTTCTTGATCGTCATCGCGCTGACGACGAATACGATCGTCTATACGAAAAACGCCTATATCGAGAAGACGGTGGGCTGGACGACGCATACCTACAACGTTCTTCAAACGATGGATGTCGCGATGGCGTCCATGGTCGATCAGGAGACCGGCGTGCGCGGCTATCTTTTGGCCGGCGAAGACGGGTTTCTCGAGCCGTATCGCAATGGCGGCAAGGCTTTCGCCGAAGCGTTCGCCAAGGTGAAGGCGCTGACGTCGGACAATGCCGCGCAGCAGGCGCGGCTCGACGAGATGGGGCGCCTCGCCGCGACCTGGCGCAACGACGTCGCCGAGAAAGAGATCGCGTTGATGTCGAAGCGCGAGACGCAGCAAGAGGCCCGCGCGATGGAAGTCTCCGGCGCCGGCAAAGCGTCGATGGACGCGCTGCGCGCCAAAGTGACCGAGATCAAAGCGGTCGAAGCCAAGCTTCTCGACACGCGTTCGTCCGATCAGAAGGACGCGTTCCAAGTCAGCGGCCTCACGACGATCCTCGGCGGCGTGTTCTCGATCTTGGTGGCCGTCGTTATGGGTTTCGTCCTGACGCAATCGATCTCGCGGCCGATCGTGCAGAGCCGGGATGCGATGAAGAAGCTGTCGGATGGCGACACGTCGGTCGAGATTCCCGGCCTGGACCGCAAGGATGAAATCGGATCGATGGCGCAAGCGGTCGGCGTTTTCAAAGAAAACATGATCGCGGCCGAAGGACTGCGCCGCGAGCAGGAGGAAATGAAGACGCGCGCCGAAGCCGATAAGAAAGCCGCGATGATCGCCTTGGCCGGCGATTTGGAGACCAGCGTCGGCCGCGTCGTCACCGCCGTTTCGCTCTCGGCCACGCAGATGCAGGATTCCGCGAATAGCATGTCCGCGACGGCCGAAGATACCAGCCGCCGGGCGACGATGGTGGCCGCGGCGTCGGAACAGGCGTCGACGAACGTCCAAACGGTCGCCGCCGCGTCCGAAGAATTGTCGTCCGCAATCTCCGAGATTTCGCGCCAAATCGCGGAATCGAGCCGGATCACGAGCCAAGCGGTCGACGACGTTCAGCACACGAGCAAGACCGTCGAAGCGTTGAGCCAAGCGGCGCAGAAGATCGGCACCGTCGTTCAACTCATCTCCGACATCGCGTCGCAGACCAACCTGCTGGCCCTCAACGCCACGATCGAGGCGGCGCGCGCGGGCGATGCGGGCAAGGGATTCGCCGTGGTCGCTTCGGAGGTGAAGAACCTGGCGAGCCAAACCGCGAAGGCGACCGACGAGATCAGCGGCCAGATCGCCGAGATCCAGACCGCGACGGGCGCTTCGGTCGACGCGATGCGGGGTATCGGCGAGACGATCGCCAAGATGAATCAGATCTCCACCGGCATCGCGTCGGCGATCGAGGAGCAAGGCGCCGCGACGCAGGAAATCGCGCGCAACGTCCAACAGGCGGCGGCGGGGACCGGCGAGGTCTCGTCCAATATCGCGGGCGTGACGCAAGCCGCCGGCGAAACCGGCGGGGCCGCCAAAACGGTCAAGGAAGCGGCCGCCGCTCTGGGCGGGCAATCGGACGATCTGCGCAAGACGGTCGATGTGTTCCTGGCGCAGATCCGCGCGGCCTGATATCGGCCGATCGGCCAACACACCGCGACACGACCCGATCGCGCAGCCCCGCCCCGGCCATTCAATCGGCTTGGACGGGGGGCGCGATCGGCGCGTGCGGCGCCTACCGCGACGCGTTCAGCAAAGGACCGTCCGCTCGATAAGATCGCGGAAGGCCGGCGCCATCCGCCGTTCGTCGGCGAGCCGTGTGAAGTTCGTTTCGACCTGCACGCGCAAGCCTTCGGGGTCCGCCATCATCGCCCATACGCCGTCGACGAAATCGGCGGGCGCGAAGGCGTTGCAATAGTCGATCAAGTCGTGGCTACCGGCTTCGCCGCGTTCGATCGCCAGCGCCACTTTGTAGAGGACGCTTTGCACCACGCGCTGCGGATTGACGAAGCGGATATGCGCATCGGTGCGATGCGGCGCCACATGAAGCCGTGCGCGGCTTAGATAGTTGTCGCGGCACCAGCCGGCCAGCGGATGCCCGACATGCTGAACGACGCCGACGCGGCCTTCGATGCGCTTTAAGATCTCGGCACGGCGCTCGGTCAGGGGGCCGGTCGCGATCATCGGAATATCGCGGCCGTCCCAATCGACCGGGTAGCGCGGCATCAATCGTTCGCTGAAGCCGAACGCGACCCGGCCCGTGCGCGCGTTGTGGCGGCCGCAGAAGGCGATCGACGTTTCCAGCAAGCACCAGACGAAGGACGCATTCTCGATCTGGGCGACGTAATCGCGGCCGATGTTATAAGGCATCCCGCCGTTCTCGAACCCGGACCACCCGAACGCGCCATCGTCGGCGATCTCCTCCGTCACCACCAAGCCGTAGGGAATGCCGTTGGCGATCAGATAGTCGAGCAATTCGGGCTGCAGGCGATCGATGAAGAGATGGAAACGATTCGGATAGAACCGATTTTGCGAGAACCTTACGACATGACCGGCATCGGCGATCCCGGCCATGAACAGATCGACCAGATCCTGCGGTGCGGTCGTATCGCCGCCGAAATTGACTGTCGATATTTCGAACTCGGGCGAGATCGCCATCGTATTGTGATCGTCTTCTAGAGGAATCACAAGATAGCAACCTAAACGGATTCTAAGATTATACGTGTACTTTTTAGATTGTTCGTTACAGCGTACAATCTATGCGATCAGAATCGATTACGGTCCGCTGGGCGGAACGGCGGTGCCGGAAATCCAAAAATGGAAAAGGAACGCCTTGGTGAGCGCGCCGGGACTCGAACCCGGAGCCCCAACATTAAAAGTGTCGTGCTCTACCGATTGAGCTACGCGCTCATACCAAGGCGGCGGGAACCTAGGGCTTCGACGGCCCCGGGTCAACCTCGCCGTCATGCTTATTTTCGAATATCGATCAAATGCTTATACGGCGGGCACGGCGTCCGACGCGGCGACGAAATTCCGGTAGCGTTCGGCGGCGTTGGTGAGATGCCGGCGCATCGCCCGGCGCGCCGAGTCGCCGTCGCGTGCCTGGATCGCCTCGGCGATGGCGCGATGCTCGTCGCGGATGCGTTTGAGATAGGCCGCCTGCCCCGCCGCCGTCATTCGCCAAACCTTTTCGTCGCGCCTTGGAATGACGAAACTGCCCATCATGCGCAGCAACTCGGGAAAATGCGGGTTGCCGGTCGCGCGCGCGATCTCGGTATGGAAGGCGAAATCCTCGTCGGCGGCCGAACGGCCGGAATCGATCGCGCTTTCGAAAGCCTGATGCGCGGCGGCGATCGCTTGCAGCGCCGGTTGCGTGGCGCGCTGGCAGGCCAGGCCCGCCGCTTCGGTTTCCAGCGCCAAGCGTAGCTCGAGCGCGTTGATCGCGGAATCGAGCGAGCGCAGCAACTCCGGATCGAGATGGAATTCGTCGCGCGGCGCGAGGGAAACGAAGGCGCCCGAGCCTTGGCGCGTGGTGACGAGACCGCGCGCCTTCAACGCGGCGACCGCCTCGCGCACCACGGTGCGGCTGACTTTCATGCCTTCGACGAGCTCGCGTTCGGTCGGCAAACGCTGTCCCGCCGGCCAGCGCCCGCTGGCGATCTCGGCCATCAGGCGATCGACGACCTCCTTCGTCAGACTGCGGCCGGGGCGCACGGGCGTCATCATGCCGGTACTTTCGGGCGCCGCCGCCGGGCCGGCCGAAACGGTGCTGGACTTTTGTTGTCGGGTCATCGTACAAATTTTTAGCACGAAGTTCCGGTCCGCCGCAAACGACGGCCCGGTACCAACAAAAGTACGACGTAACCAATACGCGACACGTGCTCGATAACCGGCCGGCGGGATCAACCCGTCCGGTCACAGGGAGGAGATCCAAACATGAAACGCCGCCAATTCATGACGGCCGCCGCAGCGTCGGCGATCGTCGCCACGACCGGTTCGGTCCGCGCGCAATCCAAGCTGGTGCTGAAGGCGACCGACGTCCACCCGCTCGGCTATCCGACGGTCGAAGCCGTCGTGCGCATGGGCAAGAAGCTCGAAGCCGCCACCAACGGCCGCATTTCGGTCGAGATGTATCCGTCGATGCAGCTCGGCGGCGAAAAGGAAATGATCGAGCAGGCCCAGGTCGGCGCCTTGCACATCGCGCGCATCTCGGTCGGCCCGATGGGGCCGCTGGTGCCGGAGATGAACGTCTTCAACCTGCCCTTCGTGTTCCGCAGTGCCGCGCATATGGAAAAGGTGATCGACGGCCCGATCGGCCAGGAGATCATGCAGAAGCTGACCGATCATCCCACGGCCAACCTCGTCGGCCTGTGCTGGATGAACGCGGGCACGCGCTCGGTCTACAACTCCAAGCGCCCGATCACCCAGGTCGCGGACCTCAAGGGTCTCAAGATCCGCATGATGGGCAACCCGCTGTTCGTCGACACGATGAACGCGCTGGGCGGCAACGGTGTCGCGATGGGCTTCGACCAGCTGATCAACGCCATGCAGACCGGCGTCGTCGACGGCGCGGAAAACAACGAGCCCAGCTACGACAGCGGCCAGCATTATCGCTACGCCAAATACTTCTCGAAGACCGATCACCTGATGATCCCGGAGATTCTGGTCTTCTCGAAGCGCCAGTGGAACGCGATGTCGGCCGACGATCGCGCCTTGGTCGGCCGCATGGCCAAGGAAGCCCAGTTGGAACAGCGCGCACTGTGGTACGAGGCCGAAAAGGCGGCCATCGGCAAGATGGTCGCGGCTGGCGTGATCATGAACGACGTGCCGAACAAGAAGGAGTTCCAGGATGCGGTGCGTCCCGTGTGGGACAAATATGCCGGTCAGCATAAGGCGCTGATCGACCGCATCCAGGCCGTCAACTAAGCGCATCGACGGGACGAGGGTCCGGCGGCTTCGCGCCGCCGGACCGATCCCCGCCCCATCCTCCTTCGAATACCGGCAGCCAACGATGCGTGAAACCTATTTCCGCGCGATGGACGCGCTACACAAAGCAAGCGTGTTTCTCGCGGGCGTGGCGCTCGTCGTCATCACCTTGATCATCCCGTGGGGCGTGTTCACCCGCTACGTGCTCAACAGCGCGTCGTCCTGGCCCGAGCCGCTGGCGATCCTGATGATGATCTGGCTGTCGTTCTTGTCGGCGCTGATCTGCTATCGCGAGCACCGTCATATCGGCGTCAACATCGTTCCCGATCTGCTGCGCGGTCGCGCGAAATACGCGCTCGGCCTGGCGGTCGAGCTTTGCATGCTGACGACCGGGCTGTTCCTGCTCTGGTACGGCGTCAAGCTGGTGCAGACGACCTGGTACCAGAGCATCGCCGAGTTCCCGATCATGTCGGTCGGCGTTTCCTATCTGCCCGTACCGATCGCGGGCGCCGTGACGGCGCTGTTGGTGATCGAGCGCGTGATGAAGGGCGATTTCTTCCCCGCGATCGAGGTCGAGGACGACCCGCGCGAAACCGTTTCGACCGAATAACACCGGGGACAGCACAGCATGGACGCGCTCGTATTGCTCGGCGGCTTCGTCGTCTTCTGCCTGATGGGCGTGCCGGTCGCCTATGCGCTCGGCCTATCGGCGATCTGCGCCGCCTTGTGGATGGATATCCCGCTGGAGGCGATCGCGCTGAAGACGTCCGACGGCATGGACGACTTCCCGCTTCTCGCCATTCCGTTCTTCATCCTGGCGGGCGCCATCATGGCCGAAGGCGGCATGGCGGCGCGCATCGTCAACCTCGCCAAGATCTTCGTGGGCTTCATCCGCGGCGGCTTGGCGCTGGTGAACATCCTGGCGTCCACGATGTTCGGCTGTATTTCGGGCTCTTCCGTCGCCGATACCGCGTCGATCGGTTCGGTGATGATCCCGCAGATGGTCAAGCAAGGCTATCCGCGCTTGTTCGCGGTCAACGTCACGATCTCCGGCGCGTTGCAGCCGCTGTTGATCCCGCCCTCGCACAACATGGTGATCTATTCGCTGGCCGCCGGCGGAACGGTGTCGGTGGCACACCTGTTCATGGCGGGAATCATCCCCGGGCTGCTGCTCGGCGCGTCGCTGATGATCCTGTGCCTCGTCATCGCCCATCGCGGCAACTATCCGAAGGGCGAGGTCATTTCGCTGCGCCAGGCGGGGCGCATCGCCTACGAAGCCGTGTGGGGCCTCGTGACGATGATCATCATCCTGGGCGGCATCCTGTCGGGCATTTTCACACCGACGGAATCCGCCGCCGTCGCCTGTATCTGGGCGTTCCTGGTCACCGTCTTCATCTATCGCGACTACAAGATCCGCGAATTGCCGCATCTGATCGGCCGCGTCGTGCGCACCGTCGGCATGGTCATGATCATGATCGGCTTCTCGGTCGCCTTCGCCTATATGATGACGCTGATGCGCATTCCGGCGAAGGCGACGGAGTTCTTCGTCGCGATCTCGTCCGACAAATACACGTTCCTGTTCTACATGAACGTCCTGCTGCTGGCGCTGGGCACGTTCATGGATTTGGCGCCGATGCTGCTGATCTGCACGCCGATCTTCCTGCCGATCATCGCGAAATTCGGCATCGATCCCGTGCATTTCGGGATCATCATGATCTTCAATCTCGGGATCGGGCTGATCACGCCGCCGGTCGGGCCGACATTGGCCGTGGGCTGCGCCATCGGGAAAGTATCGATGGAGCAAGTCTCCAAATCGATCATGGTCTTCTACATACCGATGCTGATCGTGCTCGGTTTGGTGACCTATATTCCGGCGCTGACCTTGTGGCTGCCCAAGCTGCTCCTGGGCTGATCCAGGCTTAGAGCGGCGCGCCGTTAAAGGGGAGCACGGGGTGCGATCGTCGGGATCGTCGGCGTTTCGGCGTCGATCGGCTGGCCCGCGAGCTTGGCGCGCACGGCCGCGACGGTCCGCGGCGACACGAAATGCGAGATGTCGCCGCCCAGGCGTGCGACTTCCTTAACGAAGCGCGAGGAGATGAATTGCTGACTCTCCGAGGCCATCAAGAACACCGTCTCGACCTCCGGCCCCAGGCGCTTGTTCATCCCGGCCATCTGGAATTCGTATTCGAAATCGGAAACGGCCCGCAGGCCGCGCAGAATGATCTTGGCGCCCATCTTCTCGGCGAACTGCATCAGCAGGCTTTCGAAGGGCACCACCTCGATACGCGCGGCTTCGGAGAGCGGCAGCGCCGCGACCTCGCGCTTCACCAGCGCCACGCGCTCGTCCAGCGTGAACAGCGGACCTTTGCCGGGATTGACCGCGACGCCGACGATCAAGCGATCGACCAGCGCGGTGCCGCGATGGATGATGTCGAGATGGCCGTTGGTCGCCGGATCGAACGTGCCGGGGTAAATGCCGATGCGCTTGCTCATTTGCCGTTACCCTCGCCAGCGTCGTCGCCCACTTCGGTCGCCGCCGCCTCGCCATTCGCTTCGTCGCCGCCCAGATCGCCAAGCCGCGCCACGGAAACCACGCGTTCGCCCTCGCCCACCCGGAACACGGTGACGCCCTGGGTTTGGCGGCGCGCGATGCGGATATCGTCGATCGGCGTGCGGATCAGCGTGCCGGCATCCGAGACGATCATCAATTGATCGCCCTCGGCGACCGGGAAGGACGCGACGACGTCGCCGTTCTTCTCGGTCAGCTCGATATTCGCGATGCCCGAGCCGCCGCGCCCGGTCTGGCGGTATTCGTAGGACGAGCTGCGCTTGCCGAACCCCTTGCTGGTGATCGCCAGCAGGAATTCCTCGGCCGCCGCGAGTTCGGCGTAGCGTTCTTCGCTCAACGTCACGGCTTGCGCGGCTGCGGCTTCGCCGTCGTCCGGCGTCACGGTGTCGGCCGTATCGTCCGCCCCGCCGCGGCGCGCGCGCGCCATTTTCAGATAGGCCTCGCGCTCGGCCGTATCGAGTTCGATATGGCGCAGCATCGTCATCGAAATGATCTCGTCGCCCGAGGCCAGTTTCTGGCCGCGCACGCCGGTCGAATTGCGGCTGGCGAAGACGCGCACGTCCGTCACCGGGAAACGGATGCACTTGCCCAGACGCGTGGCGAGCACGACGTCATGCCGGTCGGTGCAAGGCTGCACCGCGACCAGGCGTTCGCCGTCTTCCTCCAGCTTCATGGCGATCTTGCCCTTCGCCATGATGTTCTCGAAATCCGAGAGCGCGTTGCGCCGCACATTGCCCGCCGACGTGGCGAACATGATGTTGAGGCTGCTCCATAGCGTTTCGTCGCGCGGCAAGGGCAGCACGGTCGCGATCGTTTCGCCGTCGGCCAGCGGCAGCAGCTGCACCATCGGCTTGCCGCGCGCCTGCGGGTTGCCCAGCGGCAGGCGATGGCATTTCAGCCGGAAAACAAGCCCCTTATTCGTGAAGAACAGCACCGGGTCGTGGGTGTTCGCCACGAAGACCTGGCTGACGAAATCCTCCTCGCGCGTCGCCATGCCCGCACGGCCCTTGCCGCCGCGCCGTTGGGCGCGATAGGCCGACAACGGCGTGCGCTTGATATAGCCGGCATGCGTGACCGTCACGACCATGTCTTCGGGCGCGATCAGGTCTTCGATATCCTGGTCGCCATCGCCTTCTTCGAAGGTCGTGCGGCGCTTGTCGGCGAATTCCTCGCGGATCGCGATCAGTTCGGCCTTCAGTATCGAATAAAGGCGCTCGCGCGAGGCGAGGATGTCGAGGAAATCGGCGATCTTGTCGACGATATCCTTCAATTCGCCGAGGATCTTGTCGCGCTCCAACCCCGTCAGGCGTTGCAAGCGCAGTTCCAGGATCGCGCGGGCTTGTTCTTCCGACAGCTTGTAATTGCCGTCGACCACGCCGCGCCCCGGCTCGCCGACCATTTCGATATAGGACGCGATATCCGCGACCGGCCAGTCGCGCTCCAACAGGCGTTCGCGCGCCACGACCGGATCGGGCGATTTGCGGATCAGCTCGATCACCGGATCGAGATTGACGACAGCGACCGCGAGACCGATCAAGATATGCGCGCGCTTGCGCGCTTCGCGAAGTTCGAAACGCGTGCGCCGCGTGATGACTTCTTCGCGGAACTCGACGAAGGCCTGGATCAGCTCCTTGAGGCCCATCAGCTCCGGCTTGCCCCGGTTGAGGGCGAGCATGTTGAAGCTGAAGCTCGTCTGGAGGCCCGTGTATTTGTAGAGCTGGTTGAGCACGATCTCCGCGTTCGCGTCGCGCTTCAGCTCGATCACCACGCGCACGCCGTCGCGATCGGATTCGTCGCGCAGATCGGAAATGCCTTCGATGATCTTCTCGTTCACGCATTCGGCGATGCGCTCCAGCAGACGCGCCTTGTTCTGCTGGTAGGGAATTTCGGTGAAGACGATCGCCTCGCGATCCTTGCGGATTTCCTCGACGCTCGCGCGGCCGCGAACGATGACCGAGCCGCGGCCCGTGCGATAGGCTTCGCGAATACCGCCGCGCCCCAGCACGATGCCACCGGTCGGGAAATCCGGACCGGGAACGAGTTCGATCAGCTTGTCGAGCGAGATCGCCGGATCGGCGAGATAGGCGCAGCACGCGTCGATCACTTCGCCCAGATTATGCGGCGGAATATTCGTCGCCATGCCGACGGCGATGCCCGAGCCGCCATTGACCAGCAAATTCGGGAACACGGCCGGGACGACCGTGGGCTCCTGCGAGCTGTCGTCGTAGTTGGGCTGGAAGTCGACGGTGTCCTTCTCGAGGTCCGCCAGCATCAGCGACGCGACCTTGGTGAGGCGCGCTTCGGTGTAGCGCATCGCCGCCGCCGGATCGCCGTCCATCGAGCCGAAATTGCCCTGGCCGTCGATCAGCATCAGCCGCATCGAGAAATCCTGGGCCATGCGGACCATGGATTCGTAAATCGCGCTGTCGCCGTGCGGGTGATATTTACCCATCACGTCGCCGACGACGCGGGCCGATTTGCGATACGGGCGGTTCCAGTCGTAGCCCGCCTCCTGCATCGCGAACAGGATGCGCCGATGCACGGGTTTCAAACCGTCGCGCGCGTCGGGCAAAGCGCGGCTCACGATCACGCTCATCGCGTAATCGAGATAGCTGCGCTTCATCTCGTCTTCGATCGAGACGGGCGAAATGTCGGTCGGGCCGGGAACGTTGGGAGGCGCTGTTTCGGTCACGGGCCAGTCTACAAAACGAGGGCAAAAACGAGCGCGGAGTCTAGCAATCGCAACATGCGCTCACAACGTCGAAAACCGGCGCGTAACCGGCTGAAAATACGCGCGAATTCGGAGGCCGATTGGGGATAAAAACAAGGCCCCGATTGCGCTGCAATCGAGGCCCGTTGTCGATTCGGAAAAGCCGGGTTCAGGCCTTGGGCCGGTCGCTCACCAGAATGCCCGCATGGCCCCAATTTTCGCGTTCGACCTCGTCGATCACGATATGCGTGTTCTGCGGGTTCTTACCCAGCACACGCACCAGCGTATCGGTGAATTCGCGCACGATTTGCGACTTCTGTTCCTTCGTCGCACCGGCGGTCATCTTGATATTGATGAAGGGCATGGCGAGCGCTCAGAACGGCCAAACTTAAAAGGGGATGTCGTCGTCGATCGGGCCCGACGGCTTGCGCGAACCGCCGCCGCCACCCGACGAACGGCCGCCGCCATTGCCGCCGCCGCCCCCGCCGTAATCGTCGCCGTAATCGTCACCGCCGCCGGCACCGCCACCCCCCCCGCCGCCGCCCTTGCCGTCGAGCATCGTCAGCTCGCCACGGAAGCGCTGCAGCACGACTTCGGTCGAGTATTTCTCGGCACCCGACTGGTCGGTCCATTTACGGGTCTGGAGCGCGCCTTCGACATAGACCTTGGAGCCCTTCTTCAAGAAGCGCTCGGCGACTTCGCCGAGTTTCTCGTTGAAGATCACCACGCGGTGCCATTCGGTCTTTTCCTGGCGCTCGCCGGAATTCTTGTCGCGCCAGGTTTCCGACGTGGCGATCGACAGGTTCACGACCTTGCCGCCGTTATTCATCGAGCGCACTTCGGGATCGCGCCCGAGATTGCCGATGAGAATGACTTTGTTGACGGATCCGGCCATGTGCGACTCCCCACTAGAACGAAGCGGGAAATTGGCATCCGGGTGCGGGTTAGTGCAAGGCCCAATAGCCACGATCGAGCGCGCCGCGCACATCGTGCCGGCGCTCGGCCGGAAAAAGCTCGGAAATCCGGGCTTCCAGGGCGCGCAAACGCGGGGCGAGATCGTCGAGTGACCGCCAATCGGCCGTCGCGTCCGGCCCGTTCTCGGCGATCAGCGTGGCGAGCTTGGCGTCGCCGGGCGCGTAGATCGTCAGGAAGAAATGGCTCGGCACCGCCACGCCCGCCCCGATCCGGGGCGCGTCGACATGATCGTCGAAAACCGTGCCGACGATCACCCGAACCTCGCCGGTTTCCTTGGCGCGCTCGCGCACCCAGGCTTCGACCTGCGCCCACAGCCCGCGATTATGGTTGGGGTTCTGTGCCGCGACATTGCTGTACCAATAGCTCGCGATCTTGGCGCCCGGCGACAACCGTCCGGCCACGGCCGAGGGCACCAAATGCCCGCGATCGAAGCCCGAGCGGCGGAAATCGGCGTCGCGCGCCTGCAAATCCTTCGGCAGATCGGGATCGGGGGAGAAATCCGCGAGCCGCCCCGGCGAGCCCGCCAAAGCCTGGGCCCGGGTCAGCGAATAACCCGCCCAGGCGGGTGCACGGCGTGCGGGCGCAAAAGCGACGGCGAAAGACGCGCCGTCGCGCCCTGGGCGGCAGGTTTCGATCGTATCGAGACGTTCGACCGGCGGCGTCTGGGCCGCGAAAACCTCGCGACAGCCTTCGAAACGCGAGGGTTCGGCCCCGGCGGACGTCGCCAGGAAAATACTAAAAAGAGAGAAAGTAAGTAAACGCATTCGCGTTAAATAACAGGTTCCGGGACGGAAGAAAACGATCCACAGCGGCACTCGACCCCGTCGAAAACCCGCGACCCCCGCCCTATATTCCGCCCATGTCCACGAAATCAGCATCGGGTACGGCGCTCGGCGCCCTGTTCGAAGGTCCGCGCATCGCCGTTCGGGGTGCGCGCGAGCACAATCTCAAAGGCGTCGATGTCGATCTGCCGCGCGACTCGTTGGTCGTCATCACCGGCTTGTCGGGATCGGGCAAATCCTCGCTCGCTTTCGACACGATCTACGCCGAGGGCCAGCGCCGCTACGTCGAAAGCCTCTCCGCCTATGCGCGCCAGTTCCTGGAGCTGATGAGCAAGCCGGACGTCGATTCGATCGACGGCTTGTCGCCCGCCATTTCGATCGAGCAGAAGACGACGAGCCGCAATCCGCGCTCGACCGTCGGCACGGTCACCGAGATTTACGATTATCTGCGTTTGCTGTTCGCGCGCGTCGGCGTGCCCTATTCGCCCGCGACCGGCTTGCCGATCGAAAGCCAGACCGTCACGCAGATGGTCGATCGCATCCTGGCGATGCCGGACGGCACGCGGCTTTATCTGCTCGCCCCCGTCGTGCGCGGCCGAAAGGGCGAGTACCGCAAGGAACTCGCCGAGTATCAGAAGAAGGGTTTCCAGCGCGCCAAGGTCGACGGCAAGCTTTACGAAATCGACGCCGTCCCCGCCCTCGACAAGAAGCGCAAACACGATATCGAGATCGTGGTCGATCGCTTGGTCGTGAAGCCCGATCTAGGTCCGCGTTTGGCGGACTCGATCGAAACCGCGTTGGGCCTCGCCGACGGTTTGCTGTTCGCCGAGAACGCCGACAACGGCGAGCGCACGGTGTTCAGCTCGAAATTCGCCTGCCCGGTGTCGGGCTTCACGATTGCGGAGATCGAGCCGCGCCTCTTCTCGTTCAACAACCCCTTCGGCGCGTGCCCGGCCTGTGATGGGCTCGGCGAAAAACAATATTTCGATCCCGAACTCGTGGCGCCCAATGGCTTGCTGTCGCTCAATGGCGGCGTGATCGCGCCTTGGGCGTCCGACAGCAACAAATATTACGCGCAGACGCTGGCGAGCCTCGCCAAGCATCTGAAGATCGATCTCGATACGCCGTGGGAAAAACTCCCCGCCAAAGCGCGCAGCGTCATCCTGCACGGCTCGGGCGACGAGCCGGTGACGATGGTCTATTCCGACGGCTTGCGCGACTACAAGACGACCAAGCCCTTCGAAGGCGTCGTGCCCAATCTCGAGCGCCGCTTTCGCGAGACCGACAGCGCCTGGACGAAGGAAGAGCTGTCGCGCTTCCAATCGGCGCGGCCTTGCGAGGCGTGCGGCGGCCATCGCCTGAAGCCCGAAGCCCTTGCCGTCAAAATCGGCGGCCTGCATATCAGCGAAGTCTGCCAATTCGCGATCGACGAAGCCGCCAATTGGTTCAAGAAGCTGACGCCGCAACTCAGCAAGAAGCAGAACGAGATCGCCGTCCGCATCTTGAAGGAGATCAATGCGCGGCTCGGCTTCCTCGTCGATGTCGGTCTCGAATATCTCACCCTCGCCCGCGCCTCGGGCACGCTCTCGGGCGGCGAAAGCCAGCGCATTCGCTTGGCGTCGCAGATCGGCTCGGGCCTCACCGGCGTTCTCTACGTGCTCGACGAACCGTCGATCGGCTTGCATCAGCGCGACAACGACCGCCTGCTCGAAACCCTCAAGCGGCTGCGCGATCTCGGCAACACGGTGATCGTCGTCGAACACGACGAGGATGCGATCCGCGTCGCCGATTGGGTCGTCGATATGGGCCCCGGTGCGGGCGTCCATGGCGGCAAGATCATCGCGCAAGGCACGCCCGCCCAGATCATCGCCAATCCCAACAGCACCACGGGCCGCTATCTCGCCGGGTTCGACCAGATCGCGATCCCCAAGCAGCGCCGGGCGGGCCATAAGGGCCAGAAGCTGACGGTCAAAGGCGCCAAGGCCAATAACCTCAAGAACGTGTCGGTCGAATTGCCGCTGGGCACGTTCGTCTGCGTCACCGGCGTTTCGGGCGGCGGCAAGTCGACGCTGGTGATCGAAACGCTCTACAAGGCGTTGGCGCGCCGCTTGATGGGTGCACGCGAAATCGCGGGCGAGCACGACACGATCCTGGGCATCGATCATCTCGACAAGGTGATCGATATCGACCAGTCGCCGATCGGCCGCACGCCGCGCTCGAACCCCGCGACCTATACCGGCGCGTTCACGCCGATCCGCGATTGGTTCGCCGGTTTGCCGGAAGCCAAGGCGCGCGGCTACGGGCCGGGGCGCTTCTCGTTCAACGTCAAAGGCGGGCGCTGCGAAGCCTGCCAGGGCGACGGCGTGATCAAGATCGAGATGCACTTCCTGCCCGACGTCTACGTCACCTGCGACGCGTGTCACGGCAAGCGCTACAACCGCGAAACGCTGGAGATCAAGTATCGCGAGAAGTCGATCGCGGACGTGCTGGAGATGACGGTCGAAGAAGCCGCCGGTTTCTTCGCCGCCGTCCCGGCGATCCGCGAGAAGATGGATACGCTGGTCAAAGTCGGCCTTGGCTATATCCATGTCGGCCAACAGGCGACGACGCTGTCGGGCGGCGAAGCCCAGCGCGTGAAACTCGCCAAGGAACTTTCGCGCCGCTCGACCGGCAAGACGCTCTATATCCTCGACGAGCCGACGACGGGCCTGCATTTCGAGGATGTCCGGAAGTTGCTCGAAGTGCTCCACGCCCTCGTCGATCAGGGCAACACGATCGTGGTGATCGAGCATAATCTGGAGGTCGTGAAGACCGCCGATTGGGTGATCGATCTGGGCCCCGAAGGCGGCGGCAAAGGCGGACGCATCGTCGCCGCCGGCACGCCCGAGGACGTCGCGAAGGCGAAGGAATCCTTCACCGGAAAATACTTGGCACCCTATCTGGCGCGCGGCGGCATGGCGAAGAAACGCGCTTAGAAACCGTCATCCCGGGCAAGCCGTCGCATCTGCGGCGGCGCGACCCGGGATCTGGACCCCGGCTCTCGCTTTTGCTCGGCCGGGGTGACGGTCGGTGTTCAGCGCTGAACCGGCGGGCCTTCGGGCCGGTTATAGGGATCTTCGGGATCGATCGGCTCGCCGGGCAAAGGCGGCGACGGCTTCCAATTGCGCACGCGCAGCATCGCCGCCTGGATATCGACGTCGATCATGTTGCGGTTCAACTGGTCGCGCAGCGCCTGCGCTTCCGCCTTGATCGCCGGACCGCCGCGCTGGATCGCCATGGTCAGCTGGAAATAGGCGTTGATGCGATAGTCGACGCCTTGATCGCGGCCGAAGCCGATCTGCGCCAAGCGGAACATCGCCCCCGGATGGCCGCGCGCGGCGGCGAGCCCGTACCATTCCTTGGCGAGGTCGCGGTCTTCGGGCGTGCCGTCGCCGCGATAGATGCGCTCGCCCACGATGAAGCGCGCCTCGGTGTTGCCGAGATCGGCGGCGCGCTTGTACCAGACGAACGCCTTCTCGCGATCGGCGACGACACCGCGCCCGTCGTCGAGCAAACCCGCCAGATCCAGGATCGCGGGCGTGTAGTTGAGATCGGCCGCGCGTTGCAGATGATCGAGCGCACGATCGGCCGACAACTCCACGCCGCGCCCGGCGGCGTAGGATTTGGCGAGGCGATAATGGGCGGGCGCCCAGTCGCGTTGCGCCGACATCCGATACCAGCGCGCCGCCTCGCGCGGGTCGAGATCGATGCCACCGCCCCCGGTATCGGAAATGCTGCCGATGATGAATTGCGCTTCCGGATTGCCACGCTGCGCGAAGGGCAGCAGCAGCAGATAAGCGGGGCCGAGATTGTTTTTGGCGAACTCCGCCTTGCCTTGCAGAAAATCCTCGGCGATGCGCGGCGGCGGGGCCGGCGGCGGCAAGCGTTCGGGCACCGGCCCCGGCGTTTGCGCCAAAACCGGCCCGGCCAGCAGCGCGAGCCAAAGGGCGAGACGACGCATCATTCCTGGGCCGCGATCGCTTCGATCTCGATCATGAAATCGGGGCTCGCCAAGGCCGACACGATCATCAATGTCGAGGCGGGTGGACGGATATCGCCCAACGCTTTGTCGCGCGCCGCACGGCTGGGCAGGATATAGGCCTTATCCGTCAGCAGGATCGTGATCTTGATGAGGTCCGCGAACCCCATGCCGGAATCGGCCAGGATCGCGCCGATATTCGCCCACACCGCCGCCGCCTGCGCCTCGATCGTCTTGGGGATCGTGCCGTCGGGCAAATTCCCGACCTGGCCGGACAGATAAAGCGTGCGCGCCCCGGCTTTTACCTCGATGGCGTGTTGATAGCGGCCCGTGGGCTTGGCAATGGTCGCGGGATTATAGGTTTTCGGCATGCGTTGAACCTGACTCCATCTGACTGTAAGAGAATAGCAGATGACGCAAAAACCCGTACATGTGGTGGGCGGCGGCTTGGCCGGGTCCGAAGCCGCCTGGGCGCTGGCCAAGGCCGGCGTGCCCGTGATTCTGCACGAAATGCGGCCCGTACGCGGTACCGAGGCGCATCAGACGCCGAAATTCGCCGAACTGGTCTGCTCCAATTCCTTCCGTTCGGACGAGTGGGAAGCCAACGCCGTCGGCCTGTTGCACCGCGAATTGCGGCTGTCCGGCTCGCTGGTGCTGAAAGCGGCCGACGCGCATCGCGTCCCCGCCGGGGCGGCCTTAGCGGTCGACCGCGAGGAATTTTCCCAAGCCGTGACCGATGCGATCGAGGCCGAGCCCTTGATCGAAATCCGCCGCGAGGAAGTCGCCGGCCTGCCGCCCGAGGATTGGGGCAGCACCATCGTCGCAACCGGTCCGCTGACCTCGCCCGCTTTGGCGCAGGCGATCCGCGAAGCGACGGGCGAGGACTCCCTCGCCTTTTTCGACGCGATCGCGCCGATCGTCCACAAGGACAGCATCGACTTCTCCAAAGCGTGGTTGCAGTCGCGCTGGGACAAGGGCGACGGCAAGGACTACGTCAATTGCGCGATGGACAAGGAACAATACGAGGCGTTCATCGCCGCCTTGCTCGCGGGCGAGAAGACCGAGTTCAAGGATTGGGAAAAAGACACGCCCTATTTCGAGGGCTGCTTGCCCATCGAAGTGATGGCGGAGCGCGGGGTCGAGACCTTGCGCTTCGGACCGATGAAGCCGGTCGGCTTGCGCGATCCGGCGACCGAGCGACGCCCTTACGCGGTCGTGCAACTGCGTCAGGACAACGCGCTGGGCACGTTGTTCAACATGGTCGGCTTCCAAACGAAGCTGAAATACGGCGAACAGGCCCGGGTGTTCCGGATGATCCCGGCGTTGGCGAATGCGGAATTCGCCAGGCTCGGCGGCATTCATCGCAACACCTTCATCAACTCGCCGCGCGTGCTCGATGCGGGGCTACGTTTGAAAGCGCGGCCGAATTTGCGCTTCGCCGGCCAAGTCACCGGTGTGGAAGGCTATGTCGAGAGTGCGGCGATCGGCTTGCTGGCAGGCCGCTTCGCGGCTGCGGAAGCCTTGGGCCAGCCTTTCGCCCCGCCGCCGCCGGTCACGGCGTTCGGCGCGCTGCTCGCGCATATCACCGGCGGGGGCGACGCCAAAACCTTCCAGCCGATGAATTGCAATTTCGGCCTGTTCCCGCCGCTGGAAAACGTGCCGACCAAGGGCAAGAAGCATTTCGACCGCAAGAAAGCCCATGCCCATCGCGCGGCCGAAGCACTCGATACTTGGTTGGGACGATCAGAAGCGGCGCAGTGAATTCGCGAGCCACAGCCGCCAAATATCGGCGGGTGTGGGCTTGCGCAGTGCCGGATCGAACGGATCGTAATTCGCTTTTTTGAGGCGCTTGAGCGCCAAGGAAGCGACCTTGCCCGGCAAAGCGGCGGCGAAAATATCGCGCGGCGGTTTTTGCGCGCGCGCGTCGTTCAACAGTTCATGCGCCCGATCCGCGATGGGCTCGATCACCTGGCGCAAGGCCGGGCCCGCCTTGTTCTCGTGCAGCGCGTCGGTCGTGATCTTCGCCGCGTCGAGCAGGTCGGCGGGCAGCGGCGTGCGGCGTTGGCGCGCGAAAAACGGCAAAGCGCGAAGAATCCCCGCGAGCGCATAGGCCGTGCCGACCGGCTCGGCCGAGGGATGATCGCGGCCATAGGCGGCGCGCGAAATCGACCCGCCCACGCCCCGCGCGTAATCGACCATGTCGGCCAGCGACGCGTAAGGTTGATCGTCCAGATCGCGTTCGCGCGCGTCGATGGCGACGCGCAACGGTGCGAATTCCGGCCGGGCCGCCGCCAAGGCCAGAACGACGGGATGCTTACGGAGTTTGGTCCCCGCCTCGATCTCGTCCAGCGCCTCGCGCCACCATTGCAGCCGGATCTGGCCCAGCATCGGCTCGGACACCGTTTCGCGCACCCGGGCGATTTCGGCGTTGAAGGCGTAGACCGCGATCAAGCGGGCGCGCAATTCCCCGCGCGCGAACAGGGTCGTACGCCAGCGATCGGGGTCGGAACCCCGAAGGTCGCGGTCCGCATGGGCAAGGGTATCGTCCGACATGGGGTGCTATATAGACGGTGTACCGGCCGGAATCGACACGTGACAAGAACCCGCCAAACCGAGAATTTCCCCGTCGGCTCCTGGCTGATCGCCCCCGCCCATCGCCCGGCGGTGCACGCGTTCTATGCGTTCGCGCGCGCGGCCGACGATATCGCCGACGATCCGAACCGCGAGAATGCGGATAAACTCGTGCTGCTCGATGCGTTCGACGCGGCGCTGCTGGGGGGCGACGGGCCTGCGGAAGCGGTCGCCTTGCGCGAAATCCTCGACGCGCGCGGCCTGACGATCGATCACGCCCGCCATTTGCTGCAAGCCTTCAAGGCCGACGCCTCGGGCCGCAATTGCCGGACCTGGTCGGATCTCCTCGCCTATTGCCGCTATTCCGCCGCCCCGGTCGGGCGCTTCCTGCTCGATCTGCATGGCGAAAACCGCGAAACCTGGCTGGCGTCGGACGCGCTCTGCGCGGCCCTCCAGATCGAAAACCATCTTCAGGACGCCGCCGAGGATTGGTTCAATTTGCGCCGGCTTTACGTGCCGGGCGACATGCTGGCGCGGGCCGATTTGACCGAACGCGATCTGCTCGCGGCGCAAATCTCGCCCGCCTTGCGCGACGTTTACGACAAGTTGCTCGATCGCGTGGACGGGTTGAACGCCCAAGCCGCCGCCCTGCCCGGCGCCATCAAGGATCGGCGGATGCGGATGGAAGCGGCGGCGATCGTCGCGATCTCGCATAAGCTCGCGGGCCGTCTGCGCCGCCAGGACCCGCTGGCCAAGCGCGTCGCCTTGTCGAAGTTCGACAAGCTGGGCGCGGCCTTGACCGGGCTTTGGGCCGGCATCGCGAAATGACGAAAGCCAAGGGGTCCAGCTTCTATTGGGGCATGCGCCTGCTGCCCGAGCCCAAGCGCGGCGCGATGTTCGCGCTCTACGATCTCGCCCGCGCGATCGACGATGCGGCGGACAACGAAGCACCACTCGACGCCAAACGCCAAGCGATCGCCGATTGGCGCACGGAAATCGCCGCGCTGTATCAAGGGAAACCGTCTCGCGCCGAAACGATCGCGATCCTGCCTTATGTGAAGCGCTTCGACTTGCCGCGCGCCGAGTTCGACGCGTTGATCGACGGCCAGGAAATGGATCTGGATGGCGGCGCCTACGACGAGGCGCGGCTGGTGCTTTATTGCCGCCGCGTGGCGGGCACGATCGGCATGCTGACCCTCGCCATTTTGGGCGTGCGTGCCGACGATTACGCGACGACGCTCGGCGAAGCGTTCCAGCGCATCAATATTCTGCGCGACGTGGACGAGGATCGCGCGCGCGGGCGCGACTACGTGCCGCCGGGCACCGATCTTGCCGCCACGGCAACCGCGAAACTGGCAGAAGCCGAGCGTCTGCGTGACAGCCTCGACGTGCGCGCCTTGCGCCCCGCTTTGGTGATGACCGAGCTTTATCGGGCGCTGTTGGCGGCGTTGCTGCGCGGGCAACGGCGCTTGGGCCGTTTCGCCAAATTGCGCGCCGTCGCGATCGGATTGTGGAAAAGCCGATGATCGGCGTCGATGTCCATGTGATCGGCGCGGGTCTGGCGGGGCTTTCAGCCGCGTTGGATTTGGCCGATGCGGGTGCCCGCGTCGCATTGCATGAAGCCGCGCCGCAAGCCGGCGGGCGCTGCCGGTCCTTCGCCGACCAAGTGCTCGAACGCGAGATCGACAATGGCGGCCATGTGCTGCTCGGCGGCAACAAGGCCGTGTTCGATTATCTCGATCGCATCGGTTCGCGCGCGGAGATGGAAGCGATCGCCCCCGCCGCTTTCCCGTTCATGGATCTGGCGACGGGCGAAACCTGGTCGATCCGACCCAATGCCGGGCCGATCCCGTGGTGGATCATGGCGCCGTCGCGCCGCGTGCCCGGAACCCGGCCCGCCGATTATGCCGAAGCGCTCAATCTCTATTTCGCGGGCGAAAGCGACACGGTTGCGCGGCGCCTCGATCCCGACGGCCCGTTGTTCCAAGCGTTGTGGGAACCGCTTTGCGTGGCGGCGCTGAATACGAGCCCGCGCGAAGCGGCGGCCAAACCGTTGGCCCGCGTGCTGGCCGAAAGTTTCGGCAAGGGCGAAGCCGCGTGCCGCCCCTATCTGCCGCGAAACGGTTTGACGCCCGCTTTGATCGACCCCGCCGTGATGGCGCTGGCGCGCATGGGGGTGACGCGCCGCTTCGGCGTGCCGCTGGAAGCGCTGGCGGTCCAGTCGGGCCGCGTGACGGGTTTGCGTTTCGCCGATGGCGACGTTTCGGTCGGCGATGCGTGCGTCGTGCTGGCACTACCCCCGTATGCCATCGCGCGCTTGTTGCCGGATTTGAAGCTGCCGCAAGACATGTCGCCGATCGTCAATGTCCATTTCCGCTTGGACGCACCCGTCGAATTGCCCGGCGGCCAAAGATTGCTGGGCCTCGTCGGCGGCACGGCGCAATGGCTGATCGCGCGCGGCGACGTCGTCTCGGTCACGGTCAGTGCGGCCGACGATCTCGTCGAGCGGCCCAACGATGCTGTCGCGGCGATGATCTGGCGCGAAATCGCCAAAGCGTTGGGAAAGCCGCCCTTTCCCGTGCCGCCATACCGCACGGTCAAGGAACGGCGCGCCACGTTGCGCCTGACGCCGAAGGCGGAAGCGTTGCGCCCCGGCCCCCTGACCGCAACCCAAAATTTGTTTTTGGCGGGGGACTGGACCCAAACCGGTCTGCCCCCGACAATGGAGTCCGCGATTCGGTCGGGCCGAGCCGTTTCGCGCGCCATCCTGCAAGGACACGCTCGGCCCGCAACGATCCCCCGCGAGGCGCCGCATGACGGGGCCCGCCCAACGTAACGGAGTCTCAAAAAAATGGTCGATTTACTGGCGAAGCTCGGGCTCGATAAGCTCGAACGAGCCGTCATCTACGGCATCGGCATCGCGGTGGTGCTGGCGCTGCTGACCGGCTCGGTCTACTTCCAGCACCAATGGTTCGCGTTCTTCGTGCGCTGGCTGCACGTGTTGTGCGGCGTGATGTGGATCGGTCTGCTCTGGTACTTCAACTTCGTGCAGATCCCGTCGATGCCGAAGATCCCCGACGACCAGAAGCCGGCCGTCTCCAAGGTCATCGCGCCGACGGCGTTGTTCTGGTTCCGCTGGGCCGCTTTGGCCACGGTCGTCACCGGCTTGCTGCTCGCCTCGATGAACATGTACATCGTCCAGGCTTTGACGTTGCAGGCGGGCCCGTCGCGCCTGATCGGCGTGGGCATGTGGCTGGGCCTGTTGATGGCCTATAACGTGTGGATGATCATTTGGCCGAACCAGAAGATCGCGCTCGGCATGGTCGAAGCCGACGCCGACACCAAGAAGAAGGCGGCGCGCACGGCGATGATCACCTCGCGCGTCAACACGATGCTGTCGATCCCCATGCTGTATTTCATGGTGGCGGCGCAGAACGTCTCGACGAACTGATCGATCGATCCGGTTCGAAACGGAACGGGGCCCTTCGGGGCCCCGTTTTTTTGTGCGCGTCACGACACCAATCGTCACCCCGGCCAAGCCGATGCGCCAGCGTCTGCGCGAGCCAGGGTCTATGGCGTTGGGAATGATAGACCCCGGGTCTCGCTGACGCTCGCCCGGGGTGACGGCTGGGATATTGCTTCAGACCGGAACGAGACAAGCGGCGACGCGCCGTTCTTCCGCCAGCAGCAGATTGTAAGTGCGGCACGCGGCACCGGTATCCATCAGATCGGCGATCATGCCCGCGTCGCGCAACGCCTGACGCACGTCCGGCCGCACGAACAACGCGCGCTTGCCCATGCCGAGCAGCAGGATATTCGGCCGGTCGGCGAGATCGAGCAGCGGTTTGAAATCGTCGACGCCGAGTGCGGCGATATCCGCGAAATCCCAATCGAGAACGCGGTCGCCCAGCACGATGATCGGCCGGCGATAGACGACACCGCGGATGGAGATGCCGCCGCCGCCATAGCCGTCGACGAGCTTACGCTCCGCACCCGGTTCGGGCAGCGGGGCCGCCATCGTTACGGCGTGGCGGGCGTTGCGGCCTTGTCGGCGGCGCCCTCGGTCTTGCCCGGGGGCGGACCGCGGCGCAGCTTGTCCTCGCCCAGGAACAGCAGGATCGGGGCCGCGATGAAGATCGACGACGACGTCGCGAGGAAAATGCCGAACACCATCGACCAGGCGAACTCCTCCAGCGCCTCGCCGCCGAACAAGGCGAGCGGCAGCGTGGCGAGGAGCGAGGCGACCGACGTACCGATCGTGCGCGACAGCGTTTCGTTGATCGACAGGTCGATCAGATCGCGCAACGACATCGATTTGTATTTGCGCAGGTTCTCGCGCACGCGGTCGTAGACGACGACCTTGTCGTTGATCGAATAGCCCATCACGGTCAGCATCGCGGCGATCGCGACCAGATTGAACTGGAAGTCGGTGATCACGTAGAAGCCGATCATCTTCGTGGTGTCGAGCAGCAGCGTGACGACCGCGCCGATGCCGAACTGCCATTCGAACCGGAACCAGATATAGATCAGCATCGCGACGAAGCTGAGCCCCATCGCGGTCATCCCGTTGACGAACAATTCCTGCGAGACGGAAGCGCCCACGGCTTCGACGCGGCGGACCTGAAGTCCGGGGAAGGCCTCGGTCAACGCGCCGCGCACGCGTTCGACCGCGCGTTGCTGGGCGGCTTCGTCGCCCGGCTGGCGTTCGAGGCGGATCAGCACGTCGTTATTGCCGCCGAATTGCTGCAATCCCGCTTGGCCGACATTCTGTTGCGACAGCACGGCGCGGATCTTGGTGAAATCGGAATCCTGCGGCGTGCGGATCTCCATGACGATGCCGCCCTTGAAGTCGATGCCGTAATTCATGCCGGGGTGGAAATAGAGCACGACCGACAGGATCGACAGCAGCGCCGACACGATCAGGCCCATGAAGCGGCCCTTCATGAACTTGATGTCGGTCTTCTCCGGCACCAGACGCAGCATGGGGAAAAGCTTGATCATGATGTTCCCTTGCGCTCAGACCGGCAGACGATCGCGCTTACGCGCGCGCAGCCACATGACCATCATCAAACGCACGACGACGGTCGCCGAGAAGAACGAGGTGATGATGCCGAGCGTGATCGTGACGGCGAAGCCGCGCACGGCCCCGGTGCCGAAGGCGAACAGCAGCAGCATTTTGAGCAGCGTGGTCAAGTTGGAGTCCACGATGGTCGAGAAGGCGCGCGCATAGCCCGCCTCCATCGCCGCATAGGGCGTCTTGCCCGCCTTCACTTCCTCGCGAATACGCTCGTTGATCAGGATGTTCGCGTCGACCGACAGGCCCAGCGTGAGCAGCAGCCCCGCCATGCCCGGCAATGTCAGCGTGGCTTGCAGCAGCGACAAGCACGCGACGGTCAATGCCAGATTGACGACCAGACCGATGCAGGCGAGCCAGCCGAACAGGCCGTAGCTCCAGCCGATGAAGATGAAAACCATCGCGCCGCCGGCGAGGATCGAAATGATGCCCGCCTTGATCGCGTCCGCCCCCAGATCGGGGCCGACCGTGCGTTCCTCGACGATCGTCAGCGGGGCCGGCAACGCGCCCGCGCGCAGCAGCACCGAAAGATCCTGGGCGTCGGCGGCGGTGAAGCGGCCGGATATCTGACCGCGCCCGCCCAGAATGGGCTCGCGGATCACCGGCGCCGAGATCACCTTGTCGTCGAGCACGATGGCGAAGGGCCGGCCCACGTTCTGACGCGTCACGTCGCCGAAGCGGCGCGCACCGATCGTGTCGAATTCGAAATTGACGATCCATTCGCCGCTTTGCGGATTGGTCCCGGCCGAAGCGCGCGTAAGGCTCGCCCCCTCCACTTCCACGCGCTGACGCACGGCGTACATCGCGGGCTGGCCGTTGGGCAGCGTGTCTTTGTCGGCACGCAGCAGCAGCGTGCCCGGCGGCGGACGCTGGCCCGAATAGGGATCGAAATTCGGATCGAGCAGATGGAAGGTCATCCGCGCGGTCGTGCCCAGCAGGCGCTTCACGCGGTCGGGATCGTCCACGCCCGGCAGCTGCACCAGGATGCGGGCCGCCCCTTGGCGCGCGATCTGCGGTTCGTTCACGCCGGTTTCGTCGATACGCCGGCGGACGATTTCGATCGATTGCTGGATCGCCTGGGTCGCCTTGTCGCGCAACGCGGTTTCGGTCAGCGTCAGCGTGATCGTGCCGTCGGGCTGGGTCTGGATATCGAGGTCGGGCGTGCCGCCGCCCAGCGCCCCGCTGCCGACCATCACCACGATTTCGCGCAACAGGCGTGCCGCCTCGGGCGCTTGGCCCGCGTCGCGCACCTGGAACACGACCGTATTCTCGCGCGCCGAAACGCCCGCGATCTGGATATTGGCCTGGCGCATGCGCGCGCGGACCTGATCCTGGATCGAATTCAGGCGCTCGCGCACGACAGTCTGCATATCAACTTCAAGCAGCAGATACGACCCGCCGCGCAGGTCGAGGCCGAGATTCATCGCGGTGTAGGGCACGAAGCCCGGCCACCAGCCGGGCTTGGCGAAGAAATTCGGCAACGACATAAGGACGCCGGCCGCGCAAATGGCGACGATCGTCCACTTCTTCCAGGTCGAGAAGAACAGCATCGGCGGGTCGGAATCCTCAGCCCTTGACGGCCGAAACGTACTCGTCGTGACCCAGACGCGCGTAGAGCTTGCGCTTGACCGGATCCTTCAGCGTCTCGATCGCTTCGGCGGCCGCGGCGTCGCCCGCCTTCTTCTCGGCGGCGGTATCGACCTCGGCCTGGCCCGCATTTTCCGGCACGCCCAGAATGTCCCAATAGGTCGGGCCCGACGGCGCCTTCTTCTCGGCCTTGTCGTGCTTGTCGTCGGCGGCGACCGGCTCGGTCTTCGCGGTGATCTCGGCGATCATCGAACGGATGATGCGCACGCGCACGCCGTCGGCGATTTCCAGCACCGCTTCGCGGTCCGACACGACGCGCTGTACGGTGCCGATCAGGCCGCCCGTGGTGACCACGCGATCGCCGCGCTTCAGCGCTTCGACCATCGCCTTGTGGTCCTTCACCTTCTTTTGCTGCGGGCGAATGATCAGGAAGTAGAAAACGACGAAAATCAGAACCAGCGGCAAAAGCTGGATGATGAAGTCGCTGCCGCCGCCGCCCCCGGCGGCCTGCGCGTAAGCGGGGGAAATGAACATCGAAAACTCCGTCGTCTCGGGGAAAGGGATAAGGCGCGCGACTATAGCCACCTCCCCCCGAAAAGCAACACCCCCTCCGGGCCGGATTTTCCTTTCGGATTGACCACTTGGCGGACGGGGACTACCGTCGCGCCCCTGCCCTGGGGATGGAATCGCCGCATATGGATACGCGTAACGTCGAACAGCTTTTGACCCGCATCGCCGACGCGCTCGACCGGATCGCCCCGCCGGCGCGCATTTCGGCCGATATGGACGGTGCCGACGCCTTCGTTTGGCACGCCGAAGGGGCCCGCCTCGAGGCCGTCGCCAAGGTCAACCGGGTCGATATCTCGTTGTTGAAGGGCGTCGAGCGCCAGCGCGATCAGCTTTACGACAACACCAAGCGCTTCGCCGACGGCCTGCCCGCGAACAACGTGCTGCTGTGGGGGGCGCGCGGGACCGGCAAATCGTCGCTGGTCAAAGCCGTCCACGCCCAAATCTGCGCCGAGCGCAAACGCGCCGTCGCCCTCGTCGAGATCCATCGCGAGGATATCCCCTCGCTGCCCAAGCTGCTGGGCCATGTGCGCCAGACCGACCGGCGCATTGTGATCTTCTGCGACGATCTTTCCTTCGACGGTCAGGACGCCGCCTATAAATCGCTGAAGGCCGTGCTCGATGGCGGCATCGAAGGCCGCCCCGACAATGTCGTGTTCTACGCGACGTCGAACCGCCGGCATTTGATGCCGCGCGATATGATCGAAAACGAGCGCTCGACCGCGATCAATCCCGCCGAGGCGGTCGAGGAAAAAGTCTCCCTCTCCGACCGGTTCGGTCTGTGGCTCGGTTTCCACAACGCCGACCAGGACACGTATTTCGCGATGATCGAAGGCTATGCCCAGCGCTACGGCTTCGGCGTGCCGGTCGAGGAATTGCGCCGCCAAGCCAACGAATGGTCCGTGACGCGCGGCGCGCGGTCGGGTCGCGTCGCGTGGCAGTTTGTGGTCGACCTTGCTGGACGCCTGGGCAAGCGCGTGGATTAACCCGGCATTTTCTCGAAGCGTTTCAGCGCCGGGTCGAGATTATCCCACGCCAAGCCGCGCACGGCATACGTAACGAATTGCGGTGCGAAGCGTTCGGGCTCGTCCAGGCTCGCGGCGCGCACGGCGATCATCTCCGGCATCGCCGCGAAGGTCGTATAGACGGGCGAGCCGCATGTCGGGCAGAACGCGCTGGTTTTGACGTTGCCGCTATCGGCTTTGTTGTCCCAGCGCGTGGCCGTGCCCGTGATCGTCGCCGCCGCGCGCGGAAAGGCCATGTGCGAGCCATGGCCCGTACCGCTTTCGCGCCGGCAATCGATGCATTGGCAATGCAGCCCGGCCATCGGCTCGGCCGCGATTTCGTAGCGCAGCGCGCCGCAAGCGCAGCCGCCGGTATAGGGCTTGGTCATGGGCTAGCTCGCGTAACGATAGCGCGGACGCCAACCCGCCGCCCCTTCGGGCAGCAGATCAAACATCGGCCAGACGAAACAGAAATCGTCGCCGGGCGAGAATTCCTCGGCCGCCGCGCGGAAGATGCCCTGCTTCGTACGCTTCAAGGTCGAAACGCCCGGCAGCCAGCCCGATTTGGGATCGCGGAAGCCCAACGCTTGCGCGAAATCGCTACCCTTGTGGCTGAGCATCGGGAAGCGCCAGCCGCGCGACTTGGCGAATTCGGCTTGCTCGTCGGGCGCATCGGGGCTCGTGACGACAAACGGCGCGCGATTGGCGAGATGGTCGTAGACGCCGTTGAACCCGTCCGCCCACAGCGTGCAATAGGGGCAGCCTTTGCCCATGTTGTGGATCAAGATCAGATCGTCGGCCTCGCCGAACAGATCGGACAAACGCTTCTCGCCGTCGATGCCGTACAGCACATGATCGAGCACGGGCTCCATCGGGCGCTTGCGGCGCGCTTCGGTCATGCGCGCGCGGATCTCGCGGATCTCGCGGCGATAAACGTCGAGTTCGTCGGCCGCTTCGTTGCCGCTGCCGCAGCAGCCGGCTTGCGTGTTGTCGAGACTGGCCATCGTGGTTTCCTCCCTCAAATCGCCGCGTCGTATTCGGTGCGCAGCTTGACCCACGCCATATCGAAGGGCAGGCCCGCCTCGTCGCGGCCTTTGGGCACGAGGTCGATCAAACCGTAAGTCGGGTTGATCTGCTCGATGCCGCGCGCATAGCAGGAATAGGTGTGGAAGACCGCGCCGTCTTGCAGCTTGGCGAACACCGACACGCCGGGCAGATCGGTCATGTCCTTGGCGCCGGCCGGCTTGGGCACGAAATTGTATTCGGCCGATTTGTCGCCGGCGGTGAACTCCACGCCGAAATCGCGCGCGAACCCGTCGGGCCCGCAGGAATACCAGGGGAATTGCCAGCCGAGCTTTTCCTTGAACGCGGCGAGTTTGGCGTAGGGTGCACGCGAAATCGCGGCGAAGGCGATGTCGCGCGCGGCCAGATGCGGCGCTTGCCGGTCGAAACCGTCGGCCCACATCGAGCAGCTTTTGCAGCCCCGCTCCCATTCCGGCGCGAACATGAAATGATAGACGAGCAGTTGCGAATGCGGGCCGAACAGACCGGCGAGCTTCTTGACGCCGTCGGGACCTTCGAACGCGTAATCCTTCTCCACCCGCACCCACGGCATTTCGCGGCGCAAGGCGGCGATGCGATCGCGTTCGCGGGTCAGTTCCTTCTCGGCGTTCAACAGCGCCAGACGGCGGCGGCGCCATTCGTCGCGCGATACGATTTCGGCGGACAGGCTCATTTGCGCTTCCTCTTTTTCGGGGGAACGGGATCGGGCAAAGCCGCGACCAAGGCTTCGAACTGGTGCTGCCAGTATTTGGCGTAGCGGTTCATCCAGAGTGCGGCGACCTGCACAGGCTCCGCCGTCAGGCTGCAACGCGCGATGCGCCCGTCGCGTTCCTGCGCGATCAGGCCCGCCTGGACCAGAACTTGGATGTGGCGCGACACCGCCTGCAGCGACACGGGATGCGGGGCGGCCAATTCGCCGACCGTCGCGGGACCTTGTGCGAGGCGATCGAGCAACGCGCGGCGCAAGGGATCGCTGAGCGCGAAGAACACGCGATCGAGCGTGGCGTCTTGCGTCACGGGATCGGAAACGAGTTCGCGCAGAAAAGCGGGGCGGTTCATGCCGCCCTTACTATCAACCGATCAGTTGAATGTCAACGAGTTTGTTGAGTATCGTTCAGCGATCGAAACGCACGGTGAGTTTCAGCTTCTCCGTATCGTCGAAGCCGCGCTCGCGCGCGAGATCAACCAACGCGGCCGCGATCAGATCGCCGGGCACGCGCTGCGAATCTTTCTTGCGCAAGGTGATGGTGAAATTGGGGTTGTTCTTCTCGCCGCCCATGATGGTCACGCGCCCTTCCCCGCCATCGGTCGGCGTGAGGGTCAAGAACAGCGTAAGACCCGTCTTGGGATCGCGCAGGCGCTTCTCCTCGAACTCGCGGCCGTGGCGATCGCGCAGACGGCGCGTATCCATGCCGTCGGCGGTGCGCACCGTTTCGCCGTTCGCGGGCGCTTGCGAATTATAGGACGTGATCAAGTCGCCGAGACGCGCTTTCAAAGCGGCGTTGAGCCCGGCCATCCCCTGCAGGATCACCGCCGGATCGGTCTTCTCCTTGGCGGCCTGCGTCGCGCCGGCGGAATCCTTCGCGACGGGCGCGTCGGCTTGCGGCGCATCCGTTTGCGTTGTTGCCGTTTGCGTTGCTGCGCGAGCGGTCGTGGAATAACTGGTTGCGCCGCGCGAAGCGGCCGACATATCGATCATCGGAATTCTCCCGTCTCTGTCTGGGCATTCTGCCCAGCAATTATTGTCGGGGAGATACAACCTGCCGTCAAGCGGCGTTTGGCCGCCCGCATGCCGCCAGCCGGCGGCCCGTCCTCAATTCGACGCGCTTTGGCTGCCGAGATATTCGGCGGGATTCACGGCGCGCGTGCCGCGCCGCACTTCGAAATGGAGTTGCGGCGTGGCCACACCGCCGCTCGCCCCCACACGCCCGATGGTCTGGCCGCGGCGCACATTGTCGCCGCGCTGCACGAGAAGCTCGTCGGCATGGGCATAGGCGGTGACGTAGCCGCCATCGTGACGCACCAGCAAAAGATTGCCGAAGCCGCGCAACTCGTTGCCGGCATAGATCACCGTCCCTGCCTCGGCCGCCCGGAACGGCGTGCCGCGCGGGGCCGCGATATTCACGCCGTCGTTCTGCAAGCCGCCGGGCTTGGGCCCGTAATCCGACACGACCACGCCGCGCACCGGCCACAGGAAACGTCCGGCGCGCGCCGGGTCGACCGGCTCGGGCGCGGTCAAGGCCGAGGGCACCGGCGGTGCGGGCTGTGGGGCCGCTTGCGGGGCCGGCGTTTGCGCCGGTGTTTGCGCCGGTGTTTGCGATTGCGCGGGCGGCGGCGTCACGACGGCGACCGGCGGCACGCCGGCCGATGGCGGCGCCCCCGCCGGCGGCGCCGGCATCGGCTGCACGGCGACAGGCGGCGGCAGGGCCGCTTGTTCGACCGGGCGCTGAATGGGGGTTGGAATCGGTGCGGCGGCGATCGCGGTCTGCGTCTGCTGCGCGCTGCCCGGGATCACCAAGCGTTGGCCGATGCGGATGATGTAAGGCGCTTCGATGCCGTTGGCGCGCACGAGATCGGCAAGCGACACGCCGTAGCGTTGGGCAAGCTGCGAAGCCGTGTCGCCGCTGCGCACCTCGTGAACGCGCACCGCCGGGATCGTCAAGCGGTCGCCGGGGTTGAGCACATAGGGCGCTTGCAGACGGTTCGCGTCGATGATCGCGCGCGTGGGCACGCCCGAACGGCGCGACAGCGTGAACACCGTATCCCCGGGAACGACAATATGCGTCGTGCCCGGTTGCAGTGTGCCCGCGACCGGGGCGGCGGCGCGTTGTTGGGATTGCTGTTGTTGCGGCTGGGTTTGGGGGCGTCCGCCGACATAAACGGGGGCCGGCGGGCCGCCGCGCTCGCACGCGGCCAGCGCCAGCAGCGCCGCCAGGGCCGCGTATTTCAGGGCGGGCGGCCGCAACGGCCCCGCGCCTTCTAGTTGGGCAGGCCGGCCACCATCGGAACGAAGCGCACGGCGTCGAGTTCCTCGATGGTCGTCCGGCCGTCGAGCTTGCGCAAACGCACGAGTGCCTGGGTGCGCTTTTCGCGCCCCACGGGCAGGATCATCACGCCGCCTTCGGCGAGTTGATCGACCAGCGCCCCGGGAATATCCGAAGGCGCTGCCGTGACGATGATCCGTTCGAAGGGCGCTTGTTCGCGCCAGCCCGCCCAGCCGTCACCGAATTTGGTGACGACGTTATGGACGCGCAGCGTTTTGAACCGCTCTTCGGCCAGGACCATCAATTCGCGATGCCGCTCGATCGTGTAGACTCGGCGCACCATGCGCGCGAGCACGCAAGTTTGGTAACCCGAACCCGTGCCGATCTCCAAGACCTTCATGCGCGGCCCCGCCTCCAGGGCCTGGCTCATCAGTCCGACGACCGAGGGCCGCGACAAGGTTTGCGCATGGCCGATGGGCAAAGCCGCGTCTTCGTAGGCGCGGTCGCGGAAGGTCGGCGGCACGAAAACTTCGCGCGGCGTGCGTTCGATCGCGGCGAGTACGCCCACGTCGGCCACACCGGCCGCGCGCAACTCCATCACCAGTCGGATCTTGTGGTTGGGCGTGCTCATGCTCGGCCTTTCAAGGACGTCGCGAAGCGTTTCAATGTCGATTTATGCGTAAGGTCGAGAAAGATCGGCGTCACCGAAATCCAGCCGCGATCCGTGGCGTGGATATCCGTGCCCGCGCGCGTGTCGTGGCCGCGTCGGGCCGCACCGATCCAGAAATACGGCTCGCCGCGCGGATCCAAGTTGCGCACGATCTCGTCGCCGGTTTTGTAGCGGCCCTGGCGCGTGGCAGCGACGCCGCGCACGTTGGCCGCCGGCGCATCGGGGAAATTGACGTTGATCAGCGTTTCCTGCGGCCAGCCGAGCTTCAAGACCTGGCGGATCGTCTTCTCGGCGTGGTGCTCGGCCGTCGCCCATTTCACCGGATGCGGGGCGGTCAAAACCTGCGACAACGCGATCGACGGCACGCCCAGAATCGTCGCCTCCATCGCCGCCGCGATCGTGCCCGAATAGGTCACGTCGTCGCCCAGATTGCCGCCGCGATTGATGCCCGACAGGCAAAGCGTGGGCGGCTTGTCCTTCATGATTTCCTGGACCGCGAGCATCACGCAATCGGTCGGCGTGCCGTCGACCGCGTAGCGATTGCCCTTCAGCTTGCGCACGCGCAACGGCCGGCGAATGGTCAGCGAATGGCTGACGGCACTTTGTTCGGTTTCGGGGGCGACGACCCAAACGTCGCGCGACAGCTGGCGCGCGATCTTCTCCAACAGGCCGATTCCGGTCGCGCGATACCCGTCGTCGTTGACGACAAGAATGCGCGCCTTGGCAGGATCGATCGGCTTGCCGAACATGGCCCCTCGGTCGCGCGGCAAAATGGCGGGAACGAAGCGCGACTCCGAGTTTATACGTGAGGGCTCCGCGACGCGTCCACAGATCGCCGGAAGCGAATCCTTTTCAAGCGCTTAGCCCGGCCCATCCCTTCGACAAGCTCAGGATGAGGCCTCATGGTGAGCCTGTCGAACCATGAGGTCAGCCGAGCGGCCGGCCGACTTTTTCCAGCGCGCCCGCGCGCATCGTGGTGCCCGCCCCCGGCATTTGCGGCAGCTTGTAGTTCCCGCCGTCGACCGCGATCGGTTCGGCGAACCATTCGCGGATCCAGGGAATGTATTCGAGCATCGTCGACGCCGGATGCCACCAGGCGAGATGCACATGCACTTGCGTCATGTCGCCGGCATGCGCGCAAACCGGCAAGCGGCGGCCATGCGCCGCGTCGGCCACGCGGATATATTCGGTGATGCCGGCAAGGCGCGTGACGTCGGGCTGCACGTAATGCACCGCGCCCTGCCCCATGAATTGCTCGAACGCTTCGGCGGTGTAGATCTGCTCGCCCAGCGCGACGGGAATGCTGGTGGCGCGCGCCAACGCCGCATGCCCGGCGATGTCGTCGTACCAGAGCGGTTCCTCGAACCAGAACACGTCGAGCGCTTCGGCCGCGCGGCAAAAGCGCAGGCAGGTCGGCAGATCCCATTTGCCGTTGCCGTCGATCGCCATCGTCACCGACGGGCCGATCAGCTTGCGCACCGCTTCCAGGCGCTTCAAATCGACCGTCGGATCGTCGTGCCCGACTTTGATCTTGATGCGCCGGAACCCGTCGCGCTCGATCGCGGTTTTGCAGAGCTCGAGCATCTCGGGCAGCGGAATCGACAGCCAGCCGATATCGGTGTTGTAGGCTTCGAGCGTCTTCTTCGTCGCCCCGCCCAACAGCTTCCACAGCGGCACGCCCGCCTTCTTCGCGCGCAGATCCCACAGCGCGATATCGACGGCGGCGAGCGCGATATGCGTGATGCCGGCGCGCCCCACCCATTGCACGGCCGGATAGCGCGCGAGCTTGCGCCACAGCCGGTCGCCGTCCATCGCATCCTCGCCGATCAATAGATCGGCGTAACAATCACGGATGCACGACGTGACCAAACGATCCGACGGCAAATGCGCATGCGTGCCGGTGAAGCCCCAGCCTTCCAGACCGTCATCGGTGCGGATCACGCAGCCGACGACGCCCCAATGCGTGATGCTGTGCGTCGAATCCCGGATCGAGCCTTGCTGGATCGGGCAATGCGCGATGAAAGGTTCGACGGCGACGATCCGCATCGGCTTGCCTTCCTGATCGCCGCCCGGCCGGGCGTGAATTGCCGCTTAGCGCGATTGGTTGAAGTCGGTCTCGCCCGGCGGCGTCGTGCTCGCGGTGGTCGACGTTTCGACGACGGCCGCCGTTGCTGCGGCAGCGGCGGGTGCGGCACTGGGCGGCGCCGACGGCGCGGGCGACGGCGGCGGCGTCTCGCCGTTTTCGGCCGCTTCGGCGGCGGCTTCCGCCGCTTCGCGCTCTGCTTTGCTCTTTTCGATCCAGCGCCCGATCCAGACCGACGCCTCGTAGAGCATGTACATCGGGATGGCGAGCGAGAGTTGGCTGAACACGTCCGGCGGCGTCACCACGCCCGCGAAGGCGACGACGCCGACGACCGCATAGCGGCGCTTTTCGGCCAGGGTTTGGGCCGAAATCAAACCGACGCGCACCAGCAGCAGCAGCAGTACGGGCAATTCGAAACTGACGCCGAAGGCGAAGATCAGCGCCATGACGAGCGAAAGATACTCGCTCATCTTCGCTTCGAGCTGGATCGGCAACTGGCCGTCGGCGGCCGGCAATTCGAAACTGGCGAAGAATTTCAACGCGACCGGCAGCACGAAATAGTAGAGCAACGCCGAGCCCAGCGTGAACATCACCGGTGTGGCCACGATGAACGGCAGGAACGCGTTCTTTTCCTTGCGGTAGAGGCCGGGCGCGACGAACAACCAGACTTGGTTCGCGATCACCGGGAAGGACAAGGCGCAGGCCGTGAAGAACGCGACCTTGATATAGGTGAAGAAGGCTTCCGTGGGCGCGGTGAAGATCATCCGGCGCCCGGACTGGCCTTCGAACACGTGGTTCAAAGGCTGGACGAGAAAATTGAAGATGGGCTGATGGAAATAATAGGCGACGCCGAACGCGGCGATGAACGCGACGATCGAATAGAGCAGCCGCGTGCGCAGCTCCACGAGATGCTCCATCAGCGGCATCTTCTTGTCTTCGATATCGTCGGTGCTGCTCAAGACACGAAGCCTAGGCCTGTTTGATGGTGGAAGCGGCGGGCGTTTCCGGCACGGGTGCGGGCGTCTCGCTCGCGACGGCGGGGGCCGCCGGCAAAGCGGGGGCCGGTTCGGACGTCACGGCGGCGGGCGTCGGCTCGGCAGGCTTGGGCGTTTCCGCGCCCAGCGTCCCCAAATCGGGCGCCTGCATCGCCTTTTCGAGTTCGCCCTTGGGGTCGACCGCGTTCTTGATGGCGCCCGCGATGCCGCCGGTCGCGAAATCGGTCGCCTTGGTGACCTGCTTCTTGACCTCTTCGAGCTCGGCCTCGCGCACCATGTCGTCGACGTTGTTCTGGAACTCGCGCGCCATCATGCGCGCCTTGCCCACGAACTTGCCCACGGTCCGCAACGCGCCCGGCAGTTCCTTCGGGCCGATGAAGATCACGGCGACCGCACCGATGATCATGATCTCGCCCCAGCTCAGATCGAGCATGTCGTCCCCCGCCTCGTACCGGCGCCGTGGTCGTCGCGGATCAGACCTTCGACTTGTCGGAGGCTTCGGTCGTCGTCGTCGACTGGCCGGTCACTTGCGGGGCCGGCGTGGACGCGGCGGCGTCGGATTTCTCGCCCTCGTCTTCCTTCATGCCCTTCTTGAACGCCTTGATGCCGCCGGCGACGTCGCCCATCAGCTTGGGGATTTTGCCCGCACCGAACAGCAACAGCACGACCACCAGCAGGATCAGCCAGTGCCAAATGCTCGTCATACCCATCGAAATCGCTCCCGTGGTGGAGAGGTTGAGTTCCGGCCGCTAACGCGCTGATGGAACTAGGGTTCCGGGCGCGTCAGGGTCCAAATAAGGGGCGGAGTATGGCCGAGTGCGACGCCGCCCGCAACGTTCCTTACGTGTCCCGCATCAATTAGTTAGGCCTAGCTAGTTAGGTATGCCGGCGGCGAAGATAAAGGCCTCGCGCGGATCGAGTGCGACCGCCAGCACGTCCCCTTCCGCCGGCAGAAAACGGCCGGGCACGCGGGCGTGAAAATGCAGATGCGCATCGGGCTTCTGCGTGCGTCCCAAGCATAAATGCACCCAGGACGAACGGCCGAGCAAGCGCGCAGCAATCACCTTGGCGACGCAAGCGGGCTCCGCCGCCCCGTCCGCGATGTGCGACAGCTTCAGCGCTTCGGGACGGATCAACACCCGCACCTTGGCGCCGTCCGCCTGCCCCGCCGCATCGACGGCACCGAACGGTGTGGCAACCTTGCCGCTCGCGACATGGCCGACCCATTCGTTCACCTGGCCGAAGAAATGCGCGACGAAGGCGCTGGCGGGCTCGCCATAAACGCGATCGGGGGCGGCGAATTGTTCGATGCGGCCGTCGCGCATCACCGCGATCCGGTCGGCCATGAACATCGCCTCCTCCGGATCATGCGTGACCATCAGCGTTGCCGCACCGCTTTCCTTCAATACATGCAGCGTGTCGTCGCGGATCGTTTCGCGCAGACGCGAATCAAGGCCGGAGAACGGCTCGTCCATCAGCACGACGCGGGGGCGCGGCGCCAAGGCGCGTGCCAAGGCCACGCGCTGCTGCTGCCCGCCGGATAATTCATGCGGCCACGCTTTCGCATAATCGAGCATGCCGACTTGGGCGAGCGTTTCGGCGACGCGCGCGTCGCGTTCCTTGGCCGACAACGCGCCGATTCCGAACGCGACATTGCCCGCGACATCGAGATGCGGGAACAGCGCGTAATCCTGGAACACCAGACCGATGCCGCGCGCTTCGGGCGGAACGGCGCGGCCGGGCATGGCGAGCACGCGCCCGTCGAGCGTCACGCTGCCCGTTTGTAAATTCTCGAGTCCCGCAGCCAAACGCAGCAACGTCGTCTTGCCGCAGCCCGAAGGCCCGAGCAGGCAGACGAGTTCGCCGGGGGCGACCGACAATGTCACGCGATCGACGGCGCGGCGTGCGCCAAAGGCGTGGGAAATGTCCCGCAGATGCAGGCCGGGCAGATCGAGTTTGGCCGAAGTTCCGTCCATCGACGGAACCTATGCCAGTTGCGAAACCTTCGCAACCGACGACGTGGTCGCGTTACTCCGGCTTGCGCTCGGGGTCTTCGTCATCGACCGGGGCTTCGTCCGACGGTTCCTCGTCGTCGAAATCCTCGTCGTCCTCGTCGTCGTCTTCAAACTCGCTCTCGTCGTCGTCATCCATGTCGTCGTCGACGGCATCGGAATCCTCTTCGACGGCGGTGTCTTCGCTCGCGGTTTCCGCATCGGCTTCGACCGTTTCGGAATCCGTGCCCGCATGCAGCTCGACGATTTCGGCGGACGGGCGATCTTCGGACGCCATTTCGCGCTCGTCGATCGGGCCCTCTTCCTCTTCGGAGGCTTCGCCCATCGTGGGCGGCTCGGCGAGGCCGCCGTCTTCGCTGTAAGCGCTGACCGCGGGGCGCGTATCGAGCAAGCCCAATTCGCGCAGTTCCTTCAAGCCCGGCAGCGCCTTGATGCTGTCGAGGCCGAAATGTTCCAGGAATTTGTCGGTCGTCGCATAGGTGACGGGGCGGCCCGGCGTTTCGCGATGGCCCTTGGGCTGCACGAACTCGGCTTCCATCAGAATTTCGAGCGTGCCCTTGGACAGCGCCACGCCGCGAATTTCTTCGATCTCCGCGCGCGTGACCGGACGGCCTTCGGCGGTCTGATAGGCGACGATGGCGAGCGTTTCGGTCGCGGCCTTCGAGAGTTTGCGCGCGACGACGCGTTCGATCTTCAGCTTTTCGGCGACGTCCGACGCCGTGCGGAAGGCGAGCTTGCCCGCGACGCGCACGAGATTGACGCCGCGCGCCGCGTAATGCGCTTCGATTTCGTCGACGATGCCCGCCACGTCCACGCCCTTGGGCAGACGCTTGGCGATTTCCTTGACCGACAAGGCTTCGGACGAAGCGAAGATCATCGCTTCGACGACGCGCATGGCTTGGGCGCGCAATTCCTCGGGCGGCAATTCGACGATCGCGGCCGCGTCTTCCGCCGGTGCGGCCTCGCCGTCGACCGGAATGGCTTCGCCCTCGACGGGGACCGTTTCTTCGGAAGCCGTTTCTTCGGACGCGACTTCTTCGGCCGGAACGTCCTCGGCCGCAGGCGTCTCATCGACGATCGCGACTTCTTCGACGGCCACTTCTTCAACAACCGTCGCTTCTTCGACGACGGTCAATTCGACGATCTGCGCTTCTCCTTGCGCGGCGGCGGCGGCGGCGGCCGCTTCGGCGGCTTCCTGGGCTGCGGCTTCGCGGCGGGCTTTGCGCGCACTTTTACTCATTGCGGCACCGTACGGTCGGCGGGAAATTCGGAAACGGGGTTTTCGGGCGGGCGGCGCACGAAGATCGGCTGGAAATTGCCTTCCTGCCGGATCTGCAATCTGCCGGTCCGCACCAGTTCGAGCGTGGCGGCGAGCGTCGCCGCCACATAGGAACGTCCGATCGTTCCCGCCACGATATCGGGCGGCAGGAAAGTCTGGAGCGTCGTCCATTCGGGGATCGCCATGTCGCCCAGCATGCGCGACAGGCGTTCGATCGCCGCGTCCATCGTGTCGAGCTCGGTCGCCACGATCCGCAGCACCGGCTTGTCGGTGCGCTTGCGGTATTCGGCATAGGCCTTGAGCACGTCGATCAGGCGCACGTCCCATGTCTCGGTCGTCGAGACGGGCGCACCTTCGGGAATGCCGCGCACGAAGGTGTCGCGGCCCAATTGGGCGCGCGCCATCATGCCCGCCCCGGCTTCCTGCATCGCTTGCAAGCGCTGAAGCTGGTAGCGCAGCGCCGCTTCCATCTGCGCGGCCGTGGGCTCGGGCTCGGGTTCCGTCGGCTCGGGCGGCAGCAGCAGCTTCGATTTCAGGAACGCGAGCCACGCCGCCATCACCAGATAATCGGCGGCGACTTCCAAGCGCAGGCGCTTGGCTTCGGAAATGTAGGTCAGATACTGCTCGGCCAGCGCCAGGATCGACAGCTTGGCGAGATCGACCTTCTGGTCGCGCGCCAGCGACAGCAGTAGGTCGAGCGGCCCGTCGAACGCGCCGAGATTGACGACGAGCAAGCCCTCGCCCTCGGGCGTCGCTTGGCGGCGCTCGGGATCGGCTTCGAACTCGGCGGCGGTTTCGGTCGTCATATCGGCGGCGGGCACTGCTTTAAGATCGGGGGCTAAGCCCTTGGTCCACAAGATGCGGTGGTTGCGACTCGGGGCCACCACCTGCATCTTGGATACGCCAAAGCAAAACCCCGGAAAAGCGCAAGCTTATCCACAGGCTAACGGCCTGTTATGCGGCCAAAAACGCGTCCAGTTCCGCTTGGGCGGCGGCCGCGTCGAACGATCTTTGCGCACGTGACAAGCGCAACCGCTCTCCCGCCTCCACCCGCGCCATCGCGGAATCGTTCAGCGGGCGCGCGGCCACGGCGACCGCCTTCATCTCGGCGAAATCGCCGTTGCAGTGGAGAACCACGTCGCAGCCGGCATCCAGGCAGGCGCGCGTGCGCGCTTCGAAATCGCCGTCGAGCGCCTTCATCGAAAGATCGTCCGACAGCAACAGGCCTTGGAACCCGATGCGGCGGCGGATGATCGCTTCGATCGCCACGGGCGACGTCGTCGCCGGACGATCGGGATCGAAGGCCGGGAATTTCACATGCGCGGTCATGCCCCAGGGCAGGTCGGCCAGCGCCTTGAACGGCACGAAATCCGTGCGCTCCAATTCTTCGACGCTCGCCTCGACGATCGGCAATTCCAAATGGCTGTCGGCGCGCGCACGGCCATGACCGGGAATGTGCTTCAGCACCGGCAGCACGCCGCCATCGAGCAAGCCTTCCGCGACGGCGCGGCCATAGCGACCGATCGCGGCCGGATCCGATCCATAGGCGCGATCGCCGATGATGTCGTGCGCGCCGGGCACCGGCACGTCGGCGACCGGCGCGCAATCGACCGTGATGCCCACATCCAGCAATTCGCGCGCGATCAGATGAAAGTTGGTGCGCAAGGCCGCCAGCGCCGCCGCCTCGCCACGCGCACCCGCGCGCTCGACGAAGGTCATCGCGGGCGGCGCTTTACGCCAATGCGGCGGCTTCAATCGCGCAACGCGCCCGCCTTCCTGATCGACCAGTACCGGCGCATCCGCGCGGCCGACGCTCTCGCGCATATCCGCGACCAGCGCCTTCACCTCGTCCGGCGTGCCCACGTTGCGGGCGAACAGGATGAAGCCCAGCGGATCGACGTCGCGATAGAGCGCACGCTCCTCGGCGGTCAACGCCTTGCCCGCACAGCCATAGATGATCGCGGAAGGACGCATCGTCTCTCCTCTTCCCTATCGCACCACGTTGCAGCCGGCCCCGCGCGCGCGCAACGCGGCGCACGCGGCTTGGGCGGCATCGGCGCTGGCGAAACCGCCCGCTTGGATACGCCAGAACATGCCGCGATCGCCCAGATCGACGGTCGGGAAACTGGCGGTCAGATTGCCGAGCACGTCGCCGTGTTGGCGGCGCAGACGTTCCCATTCGCGCTGCGCATCGGCTTGGCTGCGCACCGACGCCAATTGAATGCGAATGCCGCCCGCGGCGGGTGCGGCCGCGACTTGCGGTGCCGGTGCTGCGGGACGCGTGACCGGCGCTGCCGGTGCCGGTGTTGGTGCCGGTGCGGCTTGTTGCGGACGCGGCGCCACGGGCGCGGGCAAAGTTGCCGGCGGCGGCACCGGTGCGGGGGAAGCCGCCCCGCCCGGCGGGATCGAGGCGCGCGGCGGTGCGGTTACCGGCACGGCGTCGGCCGTCGGCTCGACCTGCGGCGCATCGGGGACGACGACGCGCGGGGCCGGCGGCGGTTCGGGCACGGGGCGCGGCATCACGGCCTCGGGGCCGGGCAGCAAACGTTCGACCTGCCCGCCTTGCGCGGTTTGGGTGGTGGCGCCGCCCGAAGATTGCTGGCCGACGCGATTATAGATTTCCTTGTCCTGGAAAGGCACGTCGATGCCGCCGGGCTGGTCGGGCCGCGTTTTCATCGGCCGCGCATCGGCGCGCACGATCGGCAGGGAATTGGGATCGGTGACCCCATCGCGCGTTTCCAAATACGTGTAGGCGAGCAGCGAGCCGAAGCCGACAACGGCCGCAAACGCGAAAACCGCCGCGATGAGACGCCCCCAGCCGCGCTTGCCGCCGCTGCCGCCATTGCCGCGCGTGCGTTGGGGCCCGCCGCTCAACGGGGCGGGCTCGTCGCCGCTCGACAAGATCGGTTTGGCGCCTTCGGGCAGCATCGTCAGCGCAACTCCTCGGCGGGGGTCACACCCAGCAAGCGCAAGCCCGACGCGATCGTGATCCCGACATTCCGCACGAGGGCGAGGCGCGCAAGCGTCGTGTCGCGATCTTCGGGCAGCACGAAGCGCAAAGCGGGCTCCGCATTGCCGCGCGTCCACAGCGCATGGAACGCCGAGGCGAGATCGTAAAGCCAGAACGCGACGCGATGCGGTTCGCTCGCTTCCGCTGCCGCTTCCAGCATGCGCGGATAGCCAGAGATCATGCGCAGCAGCGCCAACTCGTCCGCATCGCCGATGCGCGACAAATCAGCCTTGGCGAGGGCGGCGTCCGACAAATCGATCCCGTCGAATGTCGCCTTCGCTTGGCGGAAGGCCGAATGCTGGCGCGCATGCGCGTATTGGACGTAGAAGACCGGATTGTCCTTCGACTGCTCGCGCACTTTGGCGAAGTCGAAATCGATATGCTGATCCTGCTTGCGCGTCAGCATGACGAAGCGAACGACATCCGCCCCCACTTCGTCGACCACATCGCGCAGCGTAACGAAGGTGCCCGCGCGCTTGGACATCTTCACCGGCTCGCCCTTGTCCAGAAGATTGACCATCTGGCAGAGCTTCACTTCCAGCGTCGCGCGGCCTTCGGACAGCGCCTTCACGGCCGCGTCCACGCGCTTCACATAGCCGCCGTGATCGGCCCCCCACACGTCGATCAACCGCTCGAAGCCGCGGCGATACTTGTCGAGGTGATAGGCCATATCGGCGGCGAAATAGGTCCAGGTGCCGTCCGACTTCGCCAGCGGGCGATCGACATCGTCGCCGAACGACGTCGCGCGGAACAGCATTTGCGGGCGCGGTTCCCAATCCTCGGGCTTCATGCCCTTGGGCGGCTCCAGCACGCCCGTGTAGACCAGATCGCGCGATTTCAAATACTCGATCGCGTCGTTGACGCGGCCTTTGCCGACGATGTCGTTCTTCTCGCTCGAGAAGACCTTATGGACGACGCCCAGCGCCTTCAGGTCTTCGCGAATGAGATCCATCATCGCGGCGATGGCGCGTTCGCGGAACAGCGTGAGCCATTCCGCTTCCGGCGCCGTTTGATACTTGGCGCCGAATTCGGCCGCGAGTGCCGCCCCGACCGGCTTCAGATAATCGCCGGGGTAAAGCCCTTCGGCGACCGGGCCGACATTCTCGCCCAGCGCTTCGCGATAACGGTGATGGACGGAGCGTGCGAGCACATCGACCTGGGCACCCGCATCGTTGATGTAGTATTCGCGCGTCACGTCGTGGCCGGTTTTTTCCAGCAACGCGGCCAGCGCGTCGCCGACGACCGCCCCCCGGCAATGGCCGACATGCATCGGCCCCGTCGGATTGGCGGAAACGTATTCGACGTTCACCTTCTTGCCGCCGCCCATCGCGCCGTCGCCGAATTTCTCGCCCAGCGTCAGGATGGAGCGCGCAAGGTCGCGCCAGATCTCGGGCTTGAGCTTCATGTTCACGAAGCCCGGCCCCGCGATGTCGGTCCCCGCCACGCGCGGATCGGCGGCGAGCTTCGCCGACAGCAGCTCGGCCACGTCGCGTGGCTTCATCTTCGCGCCCTTGGACAGCACCAAGGCGGCGTTGGTCGACAGATCGCCATGCGTGATGTCGCGCGGCGGTTCGACCACGGCGCGCGAGAGGTCGAGCCCGGCGGGCAGCTTGCCCTCGGCAACGAGAGCGTCGAGAGCCTTGGCGAGTACGGCGTGGAATTCGGCGAAGATATTCATGAGGGGATGCAAAGCCGTCGGTGTTCGTTTTGGGCGAAAAGATCGGTCATGCCGGCGATGTAGTCGGCGACCGCGCGATGGATCGGTTCGCGTCGTCGCCATTCCTCCGGCAGAAGGTCGGGCGCCGCGCAGTAACGCGCGAACAAGTCGCGCACGATCGCCTTGGCCGCGTCGGTGCGCTCGACGACCTTGGCGTGGCGATACATACGCGCGAACAGGAATTTTCGCACGCCTTCGATATCGGCGCGCATCGCGTCCGAGAAACCGACCAGCGGCTTGCCCAGGCCGCGCACCGCATCCGCGTCGCGCGGGCGCCAGGCGCGAAGGCGCTTGTGCGTTTCCGACAGCAAATCTTCCACCATTCGGCCGATCGCCTCGCGCACCGCTTCCGCTTGGCGGCGTTGCGCGTCGATATCGGGATGTTGCTGGCGAATTCCGGCGAAAATTGGCCCGAACAAAGGGGTGTCGGCCAAATCGTCCTCGCCGAACAACCCGGCGCGCAAGCCATCGTCCAGGTCGTGGGCGTTATAGGCGATGTCGTCGGACAAAGCCGCGACCTGCGCCTCGGCCGACGCATAGGTCGCAAGGTCGAGCGGATAGACGCGGTCGAACGCGACGATGGCGTGGGGCACGTCCGCGCCCGTCACCGGGCCGTTATGCTTGACCACCCCTTCCAAAGATTCCCAGGTCAGGTTCAGCCCGTCGAAGCCGATATGGCGGCATTCGAGCTCGGTCAGCAAACGCAGCGTATGCGCGTTATGATCGAACCCGCCGTGATCCCTCATCGCGACGTCGAGCGCATCCTCGCCCGCATGGCCGAAACAGGTGTGGCCCAGATCATGGGCGAGCGCCAAGCACTCGGTCAGATCCTCGTCCAGCCCCAAGACCCGTGCGATCGTGCGCGCGATCTGCGCCACTTCGATCGAATGGGTCAGCCGCGTGCGGAAATGGTCGCTTTCGCCCGCCACGAAGACCTGGGTCTTGTGCTTCAGGCGCCGGAACGCCGTCGAATGGATCACCCGGTCACGGTCGCGCTGAAACGGCGAGCGCAAGGCGCTGGACCGTTCGGCGTGGCGCCGGCCGCGGCTGGCGCGCCAATCGCAGGCATAGGGCGCCAAACCCGCGCGTTCGGGCGACTCGGATTTGGGTAAAGCCGTCATATCGGGCCAAGCTAGCGTCGCGTTACATACCCCGCAACGCCCTATATCCCCGGCTTTTTCCCGCTTTGTTCACGTCCGCGCATTGACATATCGGGGGGCGCTCCTTAACTCTGAAGGACCAAGGAGTTTCCGTATGTCCGATACCGCCCTCGCCGAAGCCCCGACCAGCCCCGTCGTCGTCACCGACGCCGCCGCCAAGCGGATCGCTTTCGTGCTGTCGCAGGAAGCCCAGCCCGGCATGATGCTGCGCATCGCCGTGTCGGGCGGCGGCTGCTCGGGTTTTCAATACGGCTTCACCTTCGACGATACGGCGAACGACGACGATCTGAAGATCGAAAAGGAAGGTGCCACGGTCGTCATCGACAACACGTCGCTCGAACTGCTCGGCGGTTCGCAGATCGACTATGTCGAGGACATGATTGGCGCCTCGTTCCAGATCAAGAACCCCAACGCCAAGAGCTCCTGCGGCTGCGGCAACTCGTTCTCGGTCTAAGTGTCGCTCAAGATCGCGACCTGGAACGTCAACTCGGCGCGCGCACGCACGGCGCATCTCACGCGCTGGCTGACCGATTTCGCGCCCGATATCGCCCTGCTCCAAGAATTGAAATGCCAGGACGGCGAGTTTCCGCGCCTGGAGGTCGAAGCGCTCGGCTACGCCGTCGAGACGCACGGCCAGAAAACCTATAACGGCGTCGCGATCCTCGCGAAGGGCCGCAAGATCGACATCGTGCGGCGCGGCCTGCCGGGCGACGATTCGGATGTGCAGTCGCGCTACATCGAAGCCGATATCGAGGGCTTGCGCGTCGCGTCGATCTATCTGCCCAACGGCAATCCCTGCCCCGGCCCGAAATTCGATTACAAACTCGGCTGGATGGCGCGCTTGCAAGCGCATGCCAAAACGCTACTGGCACTCGAAAAGCCGGTCGTGCTGGGCGGCGACTACAATGTCTGCCCGACCGACATGGATCTTTGGGACGTCAAGGCGATGGCTGGCGATGCGCTGGTGTCGCCCGAGGCCCGCGAAGCCTGGCGCGCCCTCGTCAATCAAGGCTGGACCGACGCGTTGCGCCATCGCCATCCGGATTCGCGGCTTTACAGCTATTGGGACTATTTCCGCGATCGTTTCACCCACGATCACGGCTTGCGCATCGACCATCTGCTGCTGTCGCCGGAAGCCGCCGACCGCTTGGGCGAAGCGGGTGTGGATCGCAATCCGCGCACGCAGGAAAAACCGTCCGATCACACGCCGGCGTGGATCGAACTGCGCGATTAGGTCTAAGCCGAAAGAGACGCGGCCCGGCCTCGCCCTTCGACAAGCTCAGGGTGAGGCCTACTTCCAAAAACCTCATGGTGAGCCTGTCGAACCATGAGGTTCGCGCGGCTCAGATCTTATACGCCAACCGCACGCCGCCCCACGGGCGGCCCTGCACGACGATCGGCGCCGAGACGTCCTTCATCAGCGTGAATTTTCCGCCGCCCATATCGCGGCGATAGGTCTGCACCAGAAAATCGGCGCGATTGCGCCCGGCGGCGAGGCCCACGCGATCGTTGAAGATGCGCCGGTTGCGGCCATTGGCCGTGTTCCACGCCGCGTCGGGCCCGTGCGGCTTGGAGAATTTGTTGTTGTGCGTGGGAAGGTACCCGTTGCGATCGACGGCGGCGCAAAACACGACGCGCGGATCGAGGTCGAGCAGCGGTTCCTGAATCGCCGGGAAATAGCGATCCGTCGTGTCGAGGAAACGCGTGCGCACCTGCTGCGGGTTGCTGCCCGGAATGGGCGCGTAGGTTTCGTCGAAAAGATCGTCGAGGCGGATCTCGCCGCGCGACACCGCCCCTTCCAAAGCCGCCGAGAGCTTGGCGGCCGCATCGCGCGCGGCGGCGATGAAGGGCGTGTCGATCGTTTCGACGCCCGAAGCGGCCGTAATTTGAATCAATCTTTCGCCCATCGAGACGAGGCGCGAAAGCCGTTCCTTCGTGCCGTCGATGGCTTTGGACGAGGCGGTCACGCCGTCGCCGCACGCTCCCATCGCGTCGAGCACCTTGCCCGAGCGCGCATCGATCTCGCGCACCGCCCCCGAAATCCGGTCGATGCGCCCGGCGACTTCGTCGACATGGGTGGCGATGTTGCCGATCACGCCGCCGATGGCGGCGGCCCCGGTCTCGGCCGATTGGGCGCGCGACTGGCTTTCTTGCGACCGGCCGATCAAACGTTTGGCTTGCTGGCCGAGTTCGGTGAGCGTGCCGCCGATTTCGGCCGTCGCTTCGGCCGTTTGGCGCGCGAGCGCTTTCACTTCGCCCGCGACGACCGCGAAGCCGCGCCCCGCCTCGCCCGCGCGCGCCGCTTCGATCGTGGCGTTGAGGGCGAGGAGATTGGTCTGGCGCGCGATCGCGTCGATTTGCTTGGCGACTTTGCCGATACGTTCGAGTGCGGTCTGCAGGCCGCCGAGATCGGTCGCGATTTCGCGCGCGGCCCCGACCAGGGCCGAGATATCGCCCATCGCGGAATCGACCTGGGCGCGCGAGGCGCCCATTTCGGCGGAGACTTTGCCGGCGAGATCCTTGGCTTCGTCCGCCGCGCGCGCGGCGTCGGCATTGGCGGCGGCGAGTTCTTGCGTGGCTTGGCGCGTTTCGCCGAACAACCCGACTTGGCGCTGAAGGGTGGATGCGATGTCGTCGATATAGCCCGCGACGTCGGCGAGCTCGACGCCCAACGATCCCGCTTCGACCGCCACATCGGTCAGCACGCCCGAATGCGCGCCCGCCGGTCCCGTCGTCCCGTCCATCGCAACCTCCCTTGGTCCGCAGTTCTTGCACGAACCCTTTACCGAAAGGATTCGTCCGACTTGGTTACCGACAGGTTAAGCGTGTCCGACGTTAAGGCGTTCGATCCGGAGTTTCAACGTATTGCGATTTGATGGGCGAAATTCTCGCCGTCGCCGATGGTCAGCGTCGTGAAACCCAGCAATTTCAGCAGGTCGAGGAAGGTGAACAACTCGTCCACGCCGTATTCGACGAACATCGGGCTGGTCCGCGACGCGGCCGTGAGCTGGGCGAGCAAGGCCCGCGCGCGATAGACCGTGTCGAGATGGCCCTTGTCCAAGGCCGAAATAATCAAACGGTCGCCGCGCTCGCCCTTGGCGAAAATCGCGTAGGACGGGCGATAGGGCGAGCTCAACTGCGCCGAGGTCAAGCCGTTGACGAATTCGAGCCGCTTGGAGCGATCGGAATCGATCAGCACCTTAGCGCGCGAGACGTAAGTCTCGGTCGAATGCGGCACCGGGTAGTAATAGCCCGCGTGCCGGTCGCGCTGCTGGGCTTGGGCAATGGGCGCCAAACCCGCGATCAACGCGACGGCAAGAATTGCGGCGCGGATCACGCGCGCGCCTGGAAGACGGGGCCATGCGGCTTCAACCGCAGACCTGGGCGCAGGCGCTTCCACACGAGATCGGCAGGATCGGCCGGGTTCGGCCCGGGCGACGCCACGACCAAAACTTCCTCCGCGATCGGCTGAAAATCGGCGCGGAAATGCACCGAACTTTTGACCGCGACGATCTTCTGCTTGATCGGCTCGATCCCGAGATGGCGGAACATCTCCTGATCCGCCGTCTGGACTTTATGGCTGGCGATCACGACGCGCACCCCTTCGGCCTCGAGCATCGCCATGGGCCCGAGCTTCATACGCGTACCGCCATAGAACGGGCCGGTGCACAGGAATTCGCCCGTTCCCACGCGCTCGACCTTGAACGGCCGTTCGATCGGCGCGACGCCCGGCCAGCCGGAGATCGCCCCCAGCTTGAACGGCGCGGTGTTCCCCGCCCCGACTTCGACCGCGCGCTTGGCCGATGCTGGATCGATCAACATGCCAAGCACGGCGTCCTTCGGCTTCAAGCGCAGCATCGCCGCGAGCAAGCCGGTCGTATCGCCGTTGCCGCCCGCCCCCGGATTGTCTTGCGTATCCGCGAGCACGACCGGTTTGCCGTTGCGCCCGCCGCGCGCCATGCCACGCGCGATCGCATCTTCGGGCGAATAGATCTCGGCGACGTAGTCGCGCTCCGCGTCCGCGACGACGTTAAAAAGCGCGTCGGTCGCGTCTTTCGCCTTGCGCGCATCCGCGCCGAAGCCGAACACCGATGGCGCGCAGTCGCGGATATCGGCGGCGGGAAAGCCCGAGCAATAGGACAGCATCGTGCCGCTGGTCGCTTCGATCTCGGCCAGGCGCTTGTAGATCGCGGCCCCCGGCTCGATGAACGTGCACTGGGCCGTGATCGGAATCATGAACGGCAATTGGCGGAAGAACTTCGCCGGCGGCGCGCCCGCCTTCAGCATCGCGTCCAGCAGATCGCAGGCGCGTTCGCCCGTGTCCGCCATGTCGATATGCGGATAAGTCCGATAGGCGACCATGCCGTCGGCCTGATCGACCATGCGCTGGGTGACGTTGGCGTGCAGATCGAGCGAGGCGACGACCGGAATGCGCGGGCCGACGACCGCGCGCACGCGGGCCAGGATTTCGCCTTCGCCGTCCTCCAGGCTTTCGGTCACCATCGCGCCGTGCAGGTCGAGATAGACCGCATCGACCGGCAGCGCCTTGGCGAGATCCTCGCACAGCGTTTTGACGACGCTTTCGAAAATCTCGTCGGTGACATGCGCCGACGGTGTGGCGTTCGCACAGATCAACGGCGCGAGCTTATGTCCGCGCGCGGTCGCCGCTTTGATGAAGCCGGCGATCGGCACGTTCATACCGGCGAAAGCCGGGGGGATCGCATCCCCCCGGATCATCGACGGCCAGCCGCCGCCATTCACGAACGCCGCGCGATCCGCCTTCGTGGGCGCGAAGGTATTCGTCTCGTGCTGGAACGTGCCGACGGCGATGCGGGCCATTTTTAGCTACGCGAGTAGTCGAAGGTTTCCTTCGAAGCGCCCGGATGCGTGACCGCACCCTTTTCCGCCGAGCCCACGGTCGTCGAATATTTCCAGATCGAACCGGATTGATATTCGTGCGGGCGCGGCTTCCAGGATTCCTTGCGCTTGGCCATCTCCTCGGCCGAAACGGCGACGTCCAGCGTGCCCTTCTCGGCATCGATGGTGATCATGTCGCCGTCCTTCAGCAGGGCGATCGGACCGCCGACCGCCGCTTCGGGCCCGACATGGCCGATGCAGAAGCCGCGCGTACCGCCCGAGAAACGCCCGTCGGTGATCAGCGCGATCTCGTCGCCCTTGCCCCAACCATAGAGGGCCGCGGTCGTCGACAGCATTTCGCGCATGCCGGGGCCGCCCTTCGGACCTTCGTAGCGGATGACCATCACTTCGCCGTCCTTGAGGTCGCGCTTCAGCACGGCGGCCAAGGCTTCTTCCTCGCGGTCGAAGCAGCGCGCCGGGCCGGTGAAGGTGAGCTTCTTGAGGCCCGCGATCTTCACGATGGCGCCTTCGGGGGCGAGATTGCCCTTGAGGCCGACGACGCCGCCCGTGGTCGAGATCGGGTTCTTGACGCGATAGACGACCTTCTTTTCCTGGTTCTCCGGGAACTTCACGTCTTTGAGGTTCTCGGCCATCGTCTTGCCGGTGACGGTGATGCAGTCGCCATGCAGGAAGCCCGCATCGAGCAATTCCTTCATCACGACCGGGATGCCGCCGACCGAATAAAGGTCGAACGCCGTGTATTTGCCGCCGGGCATCATGTCGGCGATGTAAGGCGTCGAGCGGAACAGGCGCGCGACCTCGTGCAGGTCGAAATCGATGCCCGCTTCGTTGGCGAGGGCCGGCAGATGCAAAGCCGCATTGGTCGACCCGCCCGTGGCGGCGACGACGCGCGCCGCGTTCTCCAGCGATTTGCGCGTGACGATGTCGCGCGGGCGCAGACCCTGCGCGATCAGATTCATGATCTGCTCGCCCGACTGGTAGCACCAGCGATCGCGGCTTTCATAGGGTGCGGGCGTGCCCGCCGAACCGGGCAGCGCCAAGCCGATGGCTTCGGAAACGCAAGCCATCGTGTTGGCCGTGAACTGGCCGCCGCACGCACCGCCCGTGGGCAATGCGACTTGCTCGAGATGCTCGAGCTCGGCATCCGTCATCTTGCCCGAGGCGTTTTTGCCGACACCTTCGAACACGTCGACGATCGTCACGTCGCGGCCCTGGAATTTGCCCGGCATGATCGTGCCGCCATAAATGAAGATCGACGGCACGTTCAAACGCACCATCGACATCATCAGGCCCGGCAGCGCCTTGTCGCAGCCCGCGAGGCCGACCAGCGCGTCGTAGCAATGGCCGCGCACGGTAAGTTCGATCGAATCCGCGATCACTTCGCGGCTGGCGAGCGAGGCCTTCATGCCCGCATGGCCCATCGCGATGCCGTCGGTGACGGTGATGGTGGTGAATTCGCGCGGCGTGCCGCCGGCCGAGGAAACGCCCTTCTTCACCGCCTGCGCCTGGCGCGACAAGGTGATGTTGCAAGGGGCGGCTTCGTTCCAGGTCGTGACGACGCCAACCAGCGGCTGGGCGATCTGTTCCTTGGTCAGGCCCATCGCATAGAGCATCGCGCGGTGCGCGGCACTGGTCGGACCCACGGTCGTGTGGCGGCTGGGCAGCTTCGATTTGTCGAATTTCGTCGCGGACATAACAGGACTCCTCCCGGGAACCGGACGCGACGTTACCGTTTCAAGGCCGCGTTGTTAAAGGGTTTTTGCCGGGGCGGGCTCGCGCATCAGCCATGCCGACAGCGCGCCCAAAACCGCCACGGCCAGCAAAATCGAGAACCCTTGCCCGTAAGCCTCGGCGGAATAGAGCCGCGCCCCGCCCGCCGCCAGCCCGCCATCCCAGGCGCGGTCGAGCAGCGCGCCGATGGAAGGTTGCAGCACCGCCCCCGACCCCACCACGGCGGTATTCACCAGCCCATAGGCGGCGCCGCTGGCATTGGCGGGCGAATGGTCGCGCGCATGGGCGTAGGCGATCACCATCGACGACGCGCACACGCCGTTGACGAACATCAACACGGCCAGAACGGGCAATCCCATCGGCAAATAGAGGATGGCGGCGAGCGACAGCGCCATCGCCGCACTGAGCAGGCGCGCCGCGCCAACGCGATGGCCCAGGCGATCGACCGAATAGCCGATCGCGGGCGAGTCGATCCCCCAACCCGCGAACATGATCGACGTCAGCAGTGCGGCCGAACCGCGTTCGAGCCCATGCGTCTGCATCAGCCACGGCACGGCCCATAATCCCGCGAAGGACAGCATCGTGCCGGTCATCGCGAAGCCGTAGCCCGTGGCGAGCCACGCGTCGCGCGAGCGCAGCACGCCGCGCAATCCGGCGGCGAAGCTCGCTTTCGCTTGGGTCGCGACGATACGCTTGTCGGCGATGACCGCGAAAATCCCGACGGCGAGGATCGCGCCGAACACCGCGAGCGCCCCCAGCGTGCCGCGCCAGCCCCAGGCATCGACCGCCAGCGCCAAAGGCGCTTGGCCGAAGATGGCACCGATCATGCCGAAGAGTTGCGCGAAGCCGGTCAACATGGCGAAGCGCGTGGGCGGGAACCACAGCGTGGCGACGGTCAGCACGCCGACCCAGCTGAACCCCGCACCGATGCCGACCAGCAAGCGGCCGAGATAGGCGATCTCGATCGTCGGGGCGACCGCGAAGATCGCGGCCCCGATCGCCGACACGCCGACCGCGAAGCTCATCAACCGGCGCGGCCCGAAACGGTCCATCAACATGCCGACCGGGATTTGGAGCGGCGCGTAGCCGTAGAAATAGAAGGCCGCGAGATTGCCGAGCACGGCGGCACCGACGGCGAATTCGGTCATCAACTCGCCGACGATGACCGACGGCGCCACGCGCTGCACGAACGCATAGGTGAAGAACGACGCCGCCAGGACGAAGGCGAAGACCGCGCGACCGCCGGTCATTTCAATAGGCGACCTTGTCGGGCTTGGCGAACCATTCGGCGAACACCGCGCGCGCTTCGTCGCGCAGCACGTTCGACGTGGGCAGATCGCGCTTGTCGATGTCCTTCGCGACTTCGACGTAGAAGGCTTCGTCGTCGAACTCGATCTCGGCCGCGTCGCGCCGATTGGCGGCGTAGCACATGCGCGCCGCGCGCGACCACAAGATGGCGCACAGGCACATCGGGCACGGCTCGCAGCTCGTGTAAACGACTGCGCCGGTCAGATCGAAGGTGCCCAGCGCCTTGCACGCTTCGCGGATCGCCACGACTTCCGCGTGGGCCGTGGGATCGTTGGTCGAGGTGACGCGGTTCCAGCCTTCGCCGACGATCTTGCCGTCCTTGACGACGACGGCGCCGAACGGGCCGCCCGCCCCCGACATCGAATGTTCGCGCGCCAATTCGATCGCGCGGCGCATATAGATCTCGTCCGTCATTTCTTCGCTTTCGCCGCGACCACGGCCGCGATCTTCTGCCCGAGCTGAGCGGGCGAAAAGGGTTTGACGACATAAGCGTCCACGCCGTTGTCGCGCGCTTCGACGACGAATTCCGGCGAGGCTTTGCCCGTCAGCATGATGAAGGGCATGCCCGGCCATTTCATGCGCACGGCCTTGAGCAGCTGCAAGCCGCTCATCTCCGGCATATTCCAGTCGGAAACGATCAGGTCGAAACGCTGCGTGTTGGAATTGAGCACGTCGAGCGCTTCCGCGCCGTCCTTGGCGGTGCTGACATAGGGCACTTTCAATTGGCGCAGCACCGTCTGCGCGATTTTGATCGCGAAGGCGTCGTCCTCGACCAGCAGCACGGACAGATTGGCGAAGAGCGGATCGCCGGGTGCGCCTTGTTGCGTGTTCATCAATTCACCGTTTCCTCGCCGGCCGCGACCGCATAACGGGCGCGCAACGCCGCGACACCTTCGGCCGCCGCGTCCGCCAATCTATCCGACGGCGCTTCCATCGTCGACCGGTCGCCTTTGTCGCCCGCCGCCTCGATGGCGTGCGCCAAGCGGAACACCCGCGCGAGGCCCATATTGGCCGCAGCACTTTTCAGCGAATGCGCCGCGCGCGTCCACACGACCATGTCGCCCGACGCGCGCGCTTGCGCGATTTGCGCGACCGCTTCGTCGGCACTCGCCGCGAAATCGTCGACCAGCAGCGCCACGGTTTCCGCGCCGATCTGGCTTTCCAGCGTGGCGATCACGCGCACGTCGAGCACCGCGTCGCTCGCCGCCAGAATCTCCTGCGTCGAAACGGCCGCCGCCGCCGGGGCCGCCGCGCGCAACGCGGCGAACAGCTTTTCCGGCACGATGGGCTTGGCGATGTAATCGTTCATGCCCGCTTCCAGGCAGCGATCGATATCCGACTGCAACGCGCCCGCCGTGGCCGCGACGATGCGTACGGCGCCGCGCGGCCCCGGCAAGGCGCGGATGGCCTTCGTCGCCTCGATGCCGTCCATATTCGGCATGTGCATGTCCATCAGCACGACGTCGTAATCGTTGGCGGTCGCCAGCGCCAAAGCGGCACGGCCGTCATTGGCGATATCCACGACGTGGCCGCCCGGCTTCAGCAGGCCCAGCGCCACTTTCTGGTTCACGATGTTGTCTTCGGCCAGCAGGATCCGCAGCGGCCCCAAATCGGCGCCCGCATCGGCCCCATGATCGATCTCGGCGGGTTCGACGCCGACCGGCAGATCGAGCGTGAAATGGAACTCCGAGCCTTCGCCCGGCGCGCTGACGACGCCGATGTCGCCGCCCATCGCGTTGACGAGGCGCCGGCTGATCGCAAGCCCCAAACCCGTGCCGCCGAAGCGCCGCGTGATCGAGGAATCCGCCTGTACGAAACTGCCGAACAGCTTCGCCTGCGCTTCCTTTGAAATGCCGATTCCGGTGTCGCGCACCGACACGCGCAGATGCACCCGCCCGCCGCTTTGCGAACCCGCCGCGACGATCGTGACGCCGCCCTTTTCGGTGAATTTGATCGCGTTGCCCGCGAGGTTCAGCAGCACCTGGCGCAAGCGCCCCGGATCGCCCTTCAGGAAGCGCGGCACGCCGGAATCGCAGCGTTCGAACAGGAAAATCCCCTTCTCCGCCGCTTTCGACGCCATCAGCGCGCTGACGTCTTCCAGCACGCGGCGGAAATCGAAATCGATGCTTTCGACGTCGAGCTTGCCCGCTTCGAGCTTCGAATAGTCGAGCACGTCGTTGAGGATCTGCAGCAGCGACTCACCGCTATCGAGCACGATGCGCGCATTCTCGCGCTGTTCGGTCGTCAAATTCGATTTCAGCAGCAAGCGCGACATGCCGATGATGCCGTTCATCGGCGTGCGGATCTCGTGGCTCATCATCGCCAGAAATTCGGACTTGGCCTTGGTCGCGGCTTCGGCCTCGTCGCGTGCACCACTGATCTCGCCCATGACGCGTTTGAACACCGTCATGGCGCGCGCCGTGTCCCCCAATTCGTCCTTGCGGTCGACATAGAGGACGTTGACGTCGTCGTCGCCGCGCGCGATGCGGCGCATCTTGCGGTTCAGCGCGTTGAGCGGCAGCACGATGTCGCGCACCAGCAACGCCGCGACCGCAAACAGCACCAAGGCCGTGCCCGCGATCACCAGCAGCAGGTAGTCGCGCGTTTCGTCGATGCGCGAGGCCGCTTCCTCGCGGAAGACGTAGCCTTCGTCGGCGGCGATTTGGGTCAATACCTCCAACTCGCCGCGGATTTTGAAGCCGAGTTCGCGGGCCGCGTCGGACACCGCCCCCTGCCCCGCCGCGTCCCGGGCTTCGTGAATGGCCTTCTCCCACGCGTCGAGACTGGTCAGGATTCCGGCGATCAACTCGGGCACGTCGGGCGAGGCCGAACGCTGCCCGGCGATGGCGAGATCCTTACGGAACTCCTCGACCAGCCGGTCGATCTCGCGCATCGCGGCTTCGTCCGGGGCCGCGCTCATCTCGTGTTCACGCCGCTGCAGAACGGCGAAATCGGTCTGCGCCAAGCGCGTGAAATTGATCGTCTGCAACGGCCCGTCGAACATCTGCATGGTCAGCGAGCCGAGCGTGCGCGTGGCGTCGAAGGCGCCCACGCCCAGCGTGGCCACCGCCGCCATCGCCAACAGGAACGCGGCGATCAGCTTGACGCGGAGCGACAGGCGCGACATGCGCTGCGGCGGCCTATTGCACGACGGTCACGGTCATTTCCATGCGCGGATGGATCCGGCAATTGACCGTGAAGGTTCCGGGGCGGCGGAAAACGACCGCGTTGCGGCTGGCGGGCGCCTGGCGGCCGACGTCGAATTCGCCGCCGGCGGTTTCGGAAAAGACGTTATGGCCGAAACGGTCTTCGTTGACGTAGACGATCTGACCGCCGGCCTTGATCGTCACGGCGCGCTTGTCGAAATCGATGTCGCGCTGGACGACCACGATCTCGGCCGGCGCATCCTGCGCGATGACCAGCGTCGCGGCGGAAAAACCGCCGCCGATGCCGATCGCCGTCGCCAAAACGGGCCAAAACTGGAAACGCATTCGCCGAACTCCCATGCCGGGTAGGATAACCCCATGCGGGAATTCGCGCAAAAGCGGCGGCGCGTTACTTCCAGAACGGTTTGCGGCGGCGAAATTCGTCCCAAACGCCCGGCAATTCGTCCAAATCGGACTTTATCCGGGCGGCGATCCAGCCCGTGACGATGCCGTCCGCGCGCGCCAAAACCTCCGGCGAGAGGTCCTTGGACGATTTGCCCAGGCGCGCGATCAGCGCCTTGGCGACGACCGCGTCGTTTAGCGCGCCCAGATGTTCCTGCACCCCGGCCAGCGCTTCGAGATAGGCGCCCGCCGCCTTTTTGGAATAGAGGCCGCGGAAAAACTCCGACGCATAACGCAGCTTCTTGCAGCGGATGCGAAGCTCGTGAAGTTCGACTTCTTCGAGATCGCCGATCTGCTGGCCCAGGCTTTCGACCTTGCGATGGAGCTTCTTGAGCGTGGCGGCGGCGAACTCCCCGGCCGGCAGCAACGCCCAGCTGCCCATCGCCTCGCGCCATGTCCCTTTTTCCCACCACGCTTCGACGTCGAGCAAAGCCTGGGTCAAACGCGGGCTCGCCAATGTGGCGGTCACCTCGGCATAGCTGCGTTTGCGCGCGCGGTCGGCGGCGGCGGCGACATTCGCCAAGGCCGGATCGTCCTCGACATGCTCGGCCAGCGGCTTCAGCAATTCGCTGCGGAACACGTCCCAATCGCGCGCTTGGCCGCAAGACGACGCGATCCAGCGCAGTTCCTCCGACATCGTCTTGCGCTCGTCCTCGGGCAACACGTCGCGGAACGCCGACAAGGCGGATCGCAAGCGGCGCAACGCCACGCGCAGTTGGTGGACACCCTCGACAAACGGCTTGCCGCGCACCAGCGATTCATTGGCGCGCATATGCCGGAAACACGCGCGGCCGATCAGCGCGAACGCCTCGGCGGTCGTGACTTCCGGCGACAAGCGGATCGGGGCGGCGCGCACCGCCGACGGCGCTTTACCCGCCCCCTTCTTGTCGAGCAGCGCATAGCCGCGCTCGGCCTTCGTGCGCGCTTCGACGCTGGCGGGCACGATATCCGCGATATCGCGCGCAAGACCGTAGAGATCGGCGGGATCGCCGTCTTTCAATTCGAGTTCGACTTCCGCGATCGGCGAACTGCCCTTGCCGGCCGAAATCTCGCCCTTGTCGAACGCCATCTCGATATCGGAAACGCCGTAGCGCACGCGCCAGGCTTGGCGGCGGAAATCGGTCGTGAATAGCGGCGCCAGACCGGCTTGGACTTTGGCTTTGCCCAGAACCTTGCGGACATTCTTGTCGCCGATCTCGGCGAGCCAGGCTTCGTCCAGCACCGGCGTTTCGCCGACGATCTCGCGTTCCCACTCGCCGCGCGCGAGACCGGCGATTTCCGGGGCGGCGGCGGTTTTGACCGTTTGAATGCGCCGGCGGCCGTCGCGGCGCACGCGCAAGGCAAGCTCGGCTTCTGCCAAGCGTCGGTCGGCGGTGTCGAAATAGGTGGTGACGTAGCGTTTGCGGGTCGGCGTTTTCGACGCGAAGAGCGTCGTCAAACGCGGCGAGCGGACCAATTTGGCAAAGGCTTCCGCCGGGACGGCGAGCTTCAGCTCAATCTCCGTCGCGTTTTTGGCTTCGCTCGACACTGCAGCGCCCTCGTTTGCCCGGCGCCGCAGACCTTAGGGGGCGCCCCGAAGGGCGGCAACTGGCAAAGAATTACTCTTTAATGACACGGCAGTTCCCCTGCAATTATAGAGAATTGCAGGGGTTTCTTAATCCAATACAGGAATTACATCGTGCCCGGGAACGCACCGCCGTCGAGCAGGATATTCTGGCCGACGATATAGCCCGCATGAACGCTGCACAGGAAGGCGCAAGCGGCGCCGAATTCCTCGGCCGTGCCGAAACGCTCGGCCGGGTTGGATTTGCGGCGCGCCTCGGTCACCTGATCGATCGGCTGGCCGGAGGATTTCGACGCGGCGGTCATCAGCGAACGCAAGCGATCGGTATCGAACGGGCCGGGTAGCAGGCCGTTGATTGTCACGTTGTGCTTGGCGACCTGGCGCGACAACCCGGCGACGAAGCCGGTCAAGCCGGTGCGAGCACCGTTCGACAGGCCAAGCTGCGCGATCGGCGCCTTCACCGCCCCCGACGTAATGTTGACGATGCGGCCGAATTTGCGCGCGATCATGCCGTCGATCGTCGCCTTGATCAGCATGATCGGCGTGATCATGTTGCTTTCGACCGCTTTGTGCCACGCGGCTTCGTCCCATTCGCGGAAATCGCCGGCCGGCGGTCCGCCCGCATTGTTGATCAGAATGTCGGGATCGGGGCACGCGGCGAGCAGCTTGGCGCGGCCCTCGGCGGTCGTCACGTCGGCGGCGACGGCTGTAACTTTCACGCCGTATTTGGCGCGCAACTCGGCGGCCGTGGCTTCGAGCGCTTCCGTACCGCGCCCGTTGACGACGATTTCGACGCCTTCCGCCGCCAGCGCGACCGCACAGCCCTTGCCCAAGCCCTTCGAGCCCGCGCACACGATCGCCTTGCGGCCTTTCAAACCCAAATCCATCTGACTACTCCTCGGATGTCGTGACGAAACCTTGCGCGGCGAGCACCGCGCGCGCAAGCGGAATGGAAATCGCGCGGCCTTGCGCCAAGGCCGCCTGGTCGAGCGCGTCGCTGACCCTTGCGACCGCGCCCAGCGAGCGTTCGAGCCGACGCGCCACGAAGCGCACGGTTTCGGGGGCCACGCGCAATTGCCGATCGGCGAAATGTTTGACGAGCACGGCTTCGACCAGCGCGTCGTCGGGCGCACCCAAGCCCACGGCGGGCAGCGCCTTCAAGCGCGAGGCGAGATCGGGCAGTTTCACGTTCCAGCGCGCGGGCGGGATGCGCGCCGTGATCAGCAAATGCCCGCGCCGTTCGGCGATCATGTTCAACAGATGGAAGAACGCGGTTTCGTCCGGCGCGTTGCGATCGGCGTCGTCGAGCAGCCATTCGCGCGACTCATCGAACTCGCCGGCGATCGGCTTGGCGGCACTGCGCGAGCGCCACGCTTGGGCCAAATGCGTCTTGCCGCTGCCTTCGGGCCCGTGCACGACCAAGCCATAGCTCGGCCAGTCGGGCCATGAATCGAGCCACGCGACCGCGGCTTCGTTGGCGGGGGCGACGAGGAAATCCTCGCGCCCCAGCGCCGGGCGATGCGGCAGGTTGAACGTCAGCTGCGTCGGGCTCATTGCCCCCGGCCGAGATAAAGCGACGAGCCGAGATAGCGTTTGAGCCCGTAGCGCAGCAACACGCCGATCGCGGCGGCGATGGGCACGGCCAGCAACACGCCCGTGAAGCCGAACAGCGACGCGCCCGCCAGGATCGCCAGGATCATCCACACCGGATGCAGGCCGACCCGATCGCCGACCAGATTGGGCGTGAGCACACTGCCCTCCAGCAACTGGCCGGCGGCGTAGACGCCCGCGACGATCGCGATGCCGACCCAATCGTCGAACTGGAAGAAGGCGATGGCAAGGCCCGTGACCGTGCCGAGCGTCACGCCGACGAACGGGATGAAGCCCAGCAAACCGGTCATCAATCCGACCAGCAGGCCGTAATTGAGGCCCGCGAGCGTCAAGCCCACGCCGTAGAAAATGCCCAGACACACGCAGACCAAGGCTTGGCCGCGCAGGAACCCGGCGAGACGCTCGTCGATTTCATTGGCCACGCCGCGCAGATCGCCGGCGTGATCGCGCGGCAGCCACGTATCGATCCGCGCCACGACCTTGTTCCAATCGCGGATCAGATAGAACGACACGACCGGCGTAATCAGCAGCAGCGAAATCAGATTGACGATAGCGATGCCGCTGGTCAGCACGCCGACGGCCGCACTCGCCACGACCGACAGCACTTGGCGTGCGGCGTCGCCCGCCCCGCGCAATTGCTGGGGATCGCCATGGCCGATCTGGGCGAAAAACTCCTCGAGATAAGGCCGGGCCCATTCGATGCCGTGGCGGATGACGACGGCGAGCCGTTCGGCAAGGCCGAAGATCTGCGTTTGCAGCACGGGCGCAAGCAACGCCAGCGTGACGCCGAAGGCTATGAAGAAGATCGCCGTGACGATCGCCGCGCCATAGGTGCGCGGCAGGCCGGCCTTTTCCGCGCGATCAACGACGGGGTCGAGCAGATAGGCGACCCCCGCCCCGACCAGGAACGGCAGCAGCACGGCCGAGAGCGCGTAAACGGCAAAGCCAAGCGCGCCCAGGATCGCGAACCACGCGACGAAGCGGCCCCAGGGAATTTGCGGCGAAGGCTCGGCGGTCATGACGGCTCCTCCTCCTGCGCGCTCATGATGCGCGTCCAGCGCACCAGATACGCGATGCCCGACGCGAATGTCGTAATTCCGGCCAATGCGATCAGCAGCCAGATCGGCGTATCGAGATCGAGCCCCAGCCCCAATTTCGCCAGCACGGCGGCGGCGAGCGCTATCTGCACCGTGGTGTTGAGCTTGCTCACATACATGGGATCGGCCTTGAACGTGCCGGTGATCACCACGGCCACCAGCGCTCCGCCGATGATCAGGAGGTCGCGGAACACGACCATGATCGTCAGCCACAGCGGAATATGCCCGATCCAGCCCAGAACCACGAACACCGAAACGAGCAGCGCCTTGTCGGCCAGCGGATCGAGATAGGAGCCGAGTTCGGTTTCCCAGCCGAAACGCTTGGCGAGGAAACCGTCGATCGCGTCGGTCAATCCGGCCGCGACGAACAGCCAGAACGCCGCCGGGAAATGCTGGTCGAGCAGCAGCCAAACGGCGATCGGCACCGCCATCAGGCGGCAGAACGACAGGATGTTGGGAAGATTGATCAAGCGGGTTCCGTCAACGCGCGCTCTGGCCAGCGCCAACGCCTTGCCCCGAAATCGCGATGATCCAATTGTCGCCGTCGGCGGCGAGCGTCAATTCGCGCTGCGCCATCGCGGCGCGCAAGGTTTCGACCGCGCCGTCGTAATCGACATCGGCGATCAAGCCGCCGCGCCCCATCGCCAGCACGTCGATATTGCGCACGGCCGCGACGTCCGCGAGACGCGCGCGCACCGCGACCCAATCGCGGATATCTTCGGCGCGGATCTGGACGCGCAGCGTGCCGCCCTGCCCCGCGCCCGTGCCGACCAGGACTTCCTGTTTCCAGCGCTCTTCGATTTCGTTCGCGGCTTCCTGCGCCAAACGCGTGAAGGCGGCTTCGAGATTCTCGCCCGGCTTCAGGGTTTCGATTTTCTGCCAGCTTTGATCCTGCGCGCGCGCGCCCACGCGATCGAAGGTCACGACCGCCAGCGTCTGGCCTTCGATCGTGTCGACCTGGACGCGCACGACGATCGCACCTTGCGCCTGATAGACCTCCGCCAAGCGGCGCAAGGCGGCCGCGTCGCCCGCATCGGCCTGGGCCGCGTCGAGTGTCGCGATATCCTCGAGATTGCCTTCGGGCACGCGGCGCGGCTGCAAGCCGTCATCCACGCCGAGCGCCACCCAAGCGCGCTTCCAGAGGTTTTCCTCCTCCCACAATTTGGGCATGCCGTTGTCGATCAGCAGCGGCACGATCAGCACGGCGCGCGCGCGGGTTTCGGCGTAGGCGATCTCGCGGGTCCGGAAAAGAGTCCGCACCCGTTCGGCTTCGAAGCGATAGGCCACACGCCCGATCCAGCGATTGCCGGTCGTGCGCTCGGCCTCGATTTCGTAGCTTTCCAGCAGCTCGGCGACTTGCGGTGCCGTCATCGCGGCGAGATTGCCGCGCCCGGCGATGGGCACCAGGCGCTCGACCAGCCGTCGCCATGCCAAGCGTTGGCCTTCGGACACGCCCTGATCGCGCGCTTGGGGGGCGGACGGCGCGGTCCGGTCGATTTCCACGCCGCGCACGGTGAATACGCCATCGGCCGCACGTTGGGCGTGCGCCGGCGGAGTCGCCGCCAACGCCACCAGAATCGCCAGTAGGAAGGCCCGCAGCGCCATCCCAACCCTTTCCAAAACCGATATTTTTCCGGCCCTGTTACGGGCGGCACCGGGGTGTTATAGCCGGTCCCGCAAAGGGGCGACAATGACCACGAACCGCTACTCCGAAGCCGGCGTCGATATCGATGCGGGCGAAGCACTTGTCGAAGCGATCAAGCCGCTGGCCAAATCCACCCGCCGGCCGGGTTCCGAGGCCGGATTGGGCGGTTTCGGCGCGTTATTCGACCTGAAAGCCGCCGGGTTCAAGGACCCGATCCTGGTCGCCACGACCGATGGCGTCGGCACGAAGCTGAAAATCGCCATCGAAAGCGGCCAGCACGACACGGTCGGGATCGACCTCGTGGCGATGTGCGTCAACGATCTGGTCGTCCAGGGTGCCGAGCCCCTCCTGTTCCTCGACTATTACGCGACCGGCAAGCTCGACGTCGCGGCCGGGACCGCGATCGTCAAAGGCATCGCCGAAGGCTGCCGCCAAGCGGGTTGCGCTTTGGTCGGCGGCGAGACCGCCGAAATGCCCGGCATGTATTCGAGCGGCGATTACGACCTCGCCGGTTTCTCGATCGGCGCCATGGAACGCGGCACGGGCATCGACGGTTCGACCGTGAAGTCCGGCGATATCGTGATCGGCCTCGCCTCGACCGGCGTGCATTCGAACGGCTTCTCGCTGGTGCGCAAGGTCGTTGCGTCCGCCGAACTCGCCTGGGACGCGCCCGCACCTTTTGCGAACGATACCCTCGCGCGCGCGCTGCTCGCGCCCACGCGCGTCTACGTCAAATCCTGCATCAAGCTGGTGCGCGCGGGCCACGCCAAGGCGCTGGCCCATATCACCGGCGGCGGCTTGGTCGAAAACGTGCCGCGCGTGATCCCCGATGGCGTGCAAGTTCAGATCGACGCCAAGCTTTGGACCCTGCCGCCGGTCTTCGCTTGGCTCGCGCGTGCGGGCAAGGTTTCGGCCGCGGAGATGGTGCGGGTGTTCAATTGCGGTGTCGGCATGGTGATGATCGTTGAGCCTGCGCACAAGGACGCGGCGTTGAAGCTCGCGCGCGAGCACGGCGAAACGGCGTTCGAGATCGGCATCGTCGCCGACAAGAAGTCGGCCGATGCGCCGGGCTGCGTCGTCGCCAATCTCGATAGCTGGAAGATCTGACGCGCATGAAACGCGTGCGGACCGCCGTGCTGATTTCCGGGCGCGGCTCCAACATGAAGGCGCTGCTCGACGCGGCGAAGGACCCGGCCTACCCGGCCGAAATCGTGCTGGTCGCCGCGAACGTGCCCGGGGCCGGCGGGCTCGACATCGCGCGTGCGGCCGGGATCGAAACCGCGACGATCGATCATCGCGGCAAAGGCGGGCGCGAAGCCTTCGAGCGCGAACTTCATGCGCGCCTTTTGGAAGCGGGCACGGAACTCGTCTGCCTCGCCGGGTTCATGCGGTTGCTGACCCCGTTCTTCGTCGATGCGTGGGCGGGCAAGATGCTGAACATCCACCCATCGCTGCTGCCCGCCTTCCCGGGCCTCGACACGCATCAACGCGCCATCGATGCCGGGGCGAAATTCGGCGGCTGCACGGTGCATTTCGTGACCAGCGAAATGGATGTGGGCCCGATCGTCGCCCAGGCGGCCGTGCCGATCCTGCCGGGCGACGACGCCCATACCCTCGCCGCCCGCGTTTTGGTCGCCGAGCACAAGATCTACCCGGCCGCCTTGGCCGCCGTCGCCTCGGGCAAAGCCGCGTCGTCCGGCACCGTCCCGACGGTCTATAATCCGCCTCTTTGACGAAAACCCAAGCTCGGCTATGTTCCGGGCGGAATTCACGAAACGGAGTCAGCTATGGCCGCCGCCCCGCAAGAAAACGACCCGAACTTCAAGCACGACATGACGCCGCATTTGGAAACCTGGGCGAATTTCAATTCGCTCGCCAAGTGGACGCTCGGCCTCACCGTGCTGCTGCTGATCCTGATGTGGGCCTTCCTGGTCCCGCACGGCGCGGTCCACTAAATCGGACGCCGCGCCATGCGCGCGTCGTGGAAGGGCCGCCTGTTCGGGGCGGCCCTTTGTTTTTTGAGTGCCGGTGCGTTCGCCCAAACGCCGCCGCAAACGATCGATTTCGATCCGTCGAACGCGTCGCTGGCCGAATGGTTCGGCCGCGTGGCGCTGCAATCGGAAAACCGCCAGGGCATCGAACGCCCGATCGTCAAATGGACGGCGCCGGTGCGCATCGGCGTGATGGGCGATCGCGTCCCCGTCTACCGGCCGTTCGTCGAGCGGCATGTCCAATTGCTGCGGCGGATCACCGGCCACGACATCCAGGTCATCACGGCGGGCCAGGCGAATTTCGTCGTCGTCTTCACGCCCGATATTTTCGCACAGCCGCAAGGCAATGTGCGCAATGCGATGCGCGCCTTGATGGGCGGCGACGACGCGGCGCTGGAAGCCTTCGTCGCCGGCCAGCCGCGCACGGCGAATTGCTATTTCAACGTCCGCGGCGGCGGCCAGGGCATCGCCGGCGCGCTGGCGGTCATCCCGTCGCAGCGCGATCCATCGACCGCGTGGCGCTGCATCGTCGAGGAAATCACCCAGTCGCTGGGGCTGTTCAACGACAGCGAGCTCAACACTTATTCGATCTTCAACGATCGTACGCCCTATGTGGACATGACGCCGCCGGACGAGACGATGTTGAAGCTGCTCTACGATCCCAGAATGCGGATCGGCATGCCGCCCGCCGATGCGAAGGCGCTGGCGCGGCGGATTTTGGACGAGTGGCGGCCGGGGCGCTGACGCGCGCGCCGCTCAATTCTGCGGCGGATAACGCTCGAACATCGGCAGATCGTGCGCTTCCGCCATCCACCCGATACGCTCGGCCGTTTGGATATGCGCGCGCGCGGGCAGCGCATTGGGATCGTCGAACGTGGCGCTCTGCACGTCGGTGATGCCCGGCAGGATCGCGGCGTTCGTATAGAATAACCCGGTGCCGCAATCGGCGCAGAAATAGCGCCGCCCGTCGGTCGAGGATGCGTAGGTTTTCGTCGCACCCTTGGTCGTCTTGACCGCGTCGGCCGGGAACATCGCCCACGCCACCATCGGCGCGCCCGAATGCCGCCGGCAATCGGAACAATGGCAAAGCGCATGGGTCAGCGCTTCGCCATCGATCTCATATCGAACGGCTCCGCAATGGCATCCGCCCGAGATCTTCATGTCCGATCAGCCGACGATTTCGAGGCCGGCGAAGAAGAACGCGACTTCGATCGCCGCGTTTTCGACGCTGTCCGAGCCATGGGCCGAGTTCGCCTCGATCGATTCCGCGAATTCCTTGCGGATCGTGCCGGGGGCGGCGTTGGCCGGATTGGTGGCGCCCATCACTTCGCGATACTTGGCGACGGCGTTTTCGCCTTCCAGCACCTGCACGACGACGGGGCCGGAGGTCATGAACGCGACCAGCGAGCCGAAGAACGGGCGTTCCTTGTGGACGCCGTAGAACGTCTCGGCCTGGGTCTTGGTCATCCAAATGCGCTTTTGGGCGACGATGCGCAGGCCCGACTTCTCGATGAGCGCGTTGATGGCGCCCGTCAGATTGCGGCGGGTCGCGTCGGGCTTGATGATCGAAAAGGTACGCTCGATAGCCATTTGTCTCGGATCCATTCTTAAAAAAGGGTCCGGGCTTATAGCCGCGCCGGGCCAAGGGGGCAACCCCCCGCCCTTAACCCCGGAATTACGGGCAACTGGTGCCGTTGGTGAACGAAACCGCGCCGCTGGCGCTGGTGCCGGAACAAAGGCCATTGCCGCGGGTATTGCCCGTCGAAGCGGCGGTGAAGGTGACGGCGGCGCCCGACAAGACGACGACGTCGTTGGCGGCGCTGGCGGCACCCGACGCGCTGAACGAATTGTTCGCGACCGTGAGCGTCGACGTCGTGGTGGCGACCAGCGCCCGGACCCCCGAGGCCGATCCCGTACCGGTGGCGGTCACGGTATTGCCGCGCAACGTTCCACTCGTATTGTTGCCAAACACGATCGCCTGCGCTTGGACGTTGCCGCCTTGCGTCGCCGTGATGCGGTTGTTGAGGATGCTCACGCCGGTGACGCCGTCGGCGACGAAGACGGCCCGAGCGACGGAACCGCCGCTGCTGTTGACGCTGATATTCAGGCCCGAAATCGTTCCGCCGCCGCCATTGAGCAGAACCGCGTAGTTCGTGCTATTGGTCGAGCTGATGCTCGCCCCGGTATTGACGGTCGCGGTCCGGCCCGAGGCGCTTTGCACCGTCAGCGTACCCGTCAATGTCTGGCCGGCGCGCATCGAAACGGTCCCGGTTCCCGTTTGGAAACTTCCCGACAACAGCACCGTGCTGTTGTCGCCCGCGTTGTCGATGGCCGTTGCAAGATTGGCGCCCGTCGTCGTCGCGCTATTGAGCACGGTGAACGCGCCGCCGCCCGCCTTCGCGGTCACGACTTCGGTCGCGCCGAACGTGCCCGCCTGGGCAACGATATCCACGTCGCGCACGATGGGATCGGTCATGCGCCGTTCCATCGGCGTTGCCGCACGCGCCGGGGCGCTGCCCCATTGCAGCGGAATACGCAGCCGCGCCGATAGGAAACCTTGCGACCCGCGCGGCGTGTCGCGCTGCCATTCCGCACCCAGCGACAAGCGCCCGCCCTGCCAAAGCCCCCGCACGTCGGCGAGGACGAACTCCGCCCGCAAACGCGGACCGGCGACGGTCGGGAGATTATCCTCGGCGAAACGATAACCGCCGGCGTAAAGCCGGAACTGCCGGCCGTCTTCGGGGCCGAAGATCGGCGCGCGCCAGCCGATCTCCGCGTCGAAGCCGCCCATCGCGCGTTCCTCGCCGCCGCGGAAGATCACCGTCGTGCCCGACAATTCCGCCGTGTTGAACTGATTGGCTTCGTAGACGCGCCGCCCCGTCGGCACATAGGAATTGGCGCGGAAATCCCAATCGAGCGACAGCGCCTCCAAGCCGATCGTGGCTTGCGAGAAATAATTATGCATCTCGGTCCGGCGCCGGTCGAAATAACCGTAGGCGCCGAGATTCCAGCCCGCGTCGAGCATATGGCGAAGGCCGACGCCGAAATTGCCTTCCTGGCTGGCATTGTCATCGACACGCGCACGCAGATTGCCGAACAGCAGCGTCCGCGCGTTCTGTGCCAGCGGCACGAATATGTCCGCTTCACCCAGATCGCGCTTGCTGCCGATCTTGCCTTCCAGATCGATATGCGCGCCCCATTTCGGCGGCTCGGCTTGGGCCGACACCCCCAACAGCGTCAGTAGGGCAACTATCGAGATTACGTTTTTCATCCGCTATTAAATTAGCGGCATTCAAGCAGAAATGGAAAGTGCGGTGAGCAAAATCGTCACCCAAAATTACGACCTCAGGTCGCGTTATGTGTGCCGTAATTTATGCCGCTTTTTCCCAGCCGCCGCTTGGGGTCTGTCGCCAATAAGCGAGCTCGTGGTTCTGCGCCTTCAGCGTTTTCCAGCGTGCGCGCGCGGCGGTGACGGCATCGTCGTCGTTGCCGTCGAAAATCTCGCAGACGAGTTTCCAATCGTCGGGCTGATCGACCGTCTGGCCGTCGATCAGTACCAATAGCCCCGCCCCGTTCGGGTTCTCGACCTTGGTGGTCAGCCAAATCGGCTGCTCGGCCGCAAACTCGTCCTCGCCTGCCGCCGGGGCGAGCCCATGCGGCAGGAACGAGCGCTCCTCGTAGGTCCAGAGTTGCAAGTCGAGCGCCTTGGCGCGTTCGGGGCTGCCCGCGACGACGACCGCGCGCTGTCCGCCCGCCAGAGCCTTTTGCAGGATGGCGGGCAGAGCGCGGTCGAGCGTCGACGACGTCAGGTGATAGAAGCGGATCTCGGCCATCGCCGCCCCTACTCACTTCTCCTCGTGCCCATCACTTCTCTTCGTAAACGTCGGCGACGAAACGGTCGAGCAGCCGCACGCCGAAAGCCGTCGCACCCTTCGGGCAGGTCGGTTTGTCCTTGGACGACCACGCGACGCCCGCGATGTCGAGATGCGCCCAGGCGGTTTCGCCCACGAAACGCGCCAGGAACTGGCCGCCGATGGTCGAGCCCGCACCGCGCCCCGCCGCGATATTCTTCACGTCGGCGGCCGGGCTATCGATGTCGCGGTCGTAGGCTTCGCCCAGCGGCAAGCGCCACAGATGCTCGCCGGTCTTCTTGCCCGCGGCGATCAGCTTGTCGGCGAGCGCGTCGTCGTTCGCCATGATGCCAGCATATTCGTGGCCCAGCGCGATGATGACGGCACCGGTCAGCGTGGCGAGATCGACCATCGCCTTGGGCTTGAAGCGGTCCTGCACGTACCACAGCACGTCGGCGAGCACGAGGCGGCCTTCGGCGTCGGTGTTCAGCACTTCGATCGTCTTGCCCGACATCGACTTCACGATGTCCGACGGGCGCTGCGCGTTACCGCCAGGCATATTCTCGACGAGGCCGACGGCGCCGATCGCGTTGACCTTGGCGTGGCGCGCGGCCAGCGCTTCGATCGTACCGATCACGGCGGCCGAACCCGCCATGTCCCATTTCATGTCTTCCATGCCGGCGGACGGCTTGATCGAGATCCCGCCCGTGTCGAACGTGACACCCTTGCCGACGAAGGCGATCGGGCGCTTGTCCTTGGCTTTGGGAGCACCCTCATAACGCAGGATGACCATGCGCGAGGGGCGCGCCGAGCCTTGCCCCACACCGAGCAACGCGCCCGCGCCGAGTTTCTCGAGCTGCTTCTCGTCGAAGATCTCGACCTTCACGCCGAACGAGGCGAGGCGCTTGCAGCGCTCCGCGAGGCTTTCGGGATAGAGGACGTTCGGCGGCTCCGACACCAGATCGCGGGTGAAATGGATCGCGTCGGCGACATGGTCCAGCGGGCCATGGACCTTGCGCGCGGCGGCGACGTCGGTGACCAGGAAGTTGATCGCCTTCAGCGTCGGCTTGGCGTCTTCCTTCTCGCGCGTCTTGTATTTGTCGAAGCGATAGCCGCGCAGCTTGGCGCCCATCGCGGCGTGGGCGGCGAATTCCGCGGCACCCAGCGGCGAACCCGGAATCTGCTCGGCCGATACCGTCGCCAGCGTTTCGCCCGCACGGTTGAGATGTTCGACCAGCTTGCCGCCCAAAGCTTCCGCGCCATTGGCGTCGAGCTTGTCGAGCTTACCAAGGCCCGCGAGCACGATGCGCGCGAAGGGCACGCCCTTGGGGGCGAGGATATCGAGCAATTCGTCCTTCTTGCCCTTGAAGCGCGTGGCACCCATCGCGCGAGTGATGACGCCGCCGGTCTTCTTGTCGAGCGCGGCGGCGGCGGGCGCCAGCTTGCGATCCTCCAGAACGGTCACGACATAGCTGCCGGTGGTCGGCGTCTCGGGCTTCGAGAATGCGATCTTCATGGGCGGAGGAGTCCTTGAGACAATTGGTGTTTGCCGTCCCGGCGCGGGTACCGGGTTGGCCGTCACAATAGCCGACCGGCATGGAAATAAAAGCGCGGCTCGCGTCATGTTCGACGAAAGTTCCGGCGGCGCGACGGGCGCGAAGGCTTATAATCGCGCGAATCCCATGTCTCGCATCACCGCCTATATCCTGCGCCAGGTGCTGACCACGGCGTTGTTCGTGCTGGTCACGCTGACCCTTGCGATCTGGCTGACCCAGTCGCTGCGCTTCATCGATTTGATCGTCAATCGCGGCCTGACGATCGGCGGCTATTTCTTTTTGACCACGCTGTTGATGCCGAGCTTCCTGGCGCTGGTCACCCCCATCGCGCTCTTCGTCGCCACGATGTTCGTCTATAACCGCCTGACCGGCGACAGCGAGCTCGTCGTCATGCGCGCGGTCGGCTATGGGCCGGGCCAACTCGCCAAGCCCGCTTTGCTGCTGGCGGGCGGTGCCACGCTGATCGCCTACGTGTTTTACCTGTGGCTGATCCCGACGAGCTTCGGCCAATTCAAAAATCTGCAAGCGGATATCCGCTCCGATTATTCGGGCCTGTTGTTGCAGGAAGGCGCCTTCACGCGCATCGGCGGCAACCTGACCGTCTATGTCCGCGAGCGCGAGGCGAACGGCGATCTGCACGGGTTGATCGTCCATGATTCGCGCGACCCGACCAATCCGGTCACGCTGCTCGCCGAGCGCGGTACCCTCGCCTCGACCGAAGAAGGCCCGCGCGTCATTCTGCTCAACGGCAATCGCCAGCAGGTCGATCGCGAAGCGGGCAAGCTTTCGCTGCTTTATTTCGAACGTTATTCGGTCGAGATCGGGCAATCGGGCGCGCAGGCCGAGTATCGCTGGCGCGAACCGGGCGAACGCTATCTGCATGAATTGCTGTGGCCCGATTACGACAACAGCAACGACCGGTATTTCGCCAACAAGCTGATCGCGGAGGCGCATACGCGCCTGTCGACGCCGCTTTACGTGTTCGCGCTGGTGATCGTCGGTCTCGCCTGCTTGCTGCCCGGCGACTTCAACCGCCGCGGCATGGGCAAGCGCGTGCTCGCCGCCGCGGCCGCCGGTATCGCCGTGCAAGCGGTGTCGATTGCGTTGCCCAATCTCGCCGCGCGCATTCCGGCGACGATCCCGTTCCTCTACGCGGTCCCGCTCGCGGTGATCTCGATTTCCGCTTGGGCCTTGGTCCAGGGTCCGCGCCGCAAGCGCAATCCCGGCCCGATGCCGGAGGCGGCGTAGCATGCGCGTCTCCACCACGCTGTCGGGCTATATCGGAAGGCAATTCGCGCTGGCGCTGGTCGGCTTCCTGGCCCTGTTCATGATCGTCGTCTACATGTTCGATGCGATCGAATTGCTGCGCCGGGCGGCCAGCCGTCCGGATGCGTCGACCGGGCTCGTGCTGCGCATGGCGCTGCTGAAACTGCCCTACATGGCCGAACAGCTCGCCCCCTTCGTCGTGCTGTTCGCGGCGATCATCACCTTCTGGCGCCTGACGCGTAGCCACGAACTGACCGTGGCGCGCGCCGCGGGCGTCTCGGTCTGGCAATTCCTGCTGCCGGTCGTCGCGGTCGCGGCGTTGTTCGGCCTGTTCAAGATCACGGTCATCAACCCTGCCGCCGCCGTGCTCTATGCGGGCTACGAGCGGATGGAAGCGCAGCTGCTGCGCGGCAGTTCCAGCCTGCTCGCCGTGTCGGAGAACGGGTTTTGGCTGCGCCAGATCGACGATCAGGGCAATTCGGTCGTCCATGCGCGGCGCGTCTCCTCGGCCGAGATGACGCTCTACGACGTCATCATCTTCAATTTCGAAGGCAAGGACCGCTTCATCGGCCGCGTCGACGCCGCCAAGGCCGTGCTCGCCCCCGGCTATTGGGACGTGTCGGACGCCTGGATCACCGCCCCCAACCGCCCGTCGCGGTTCGAGCGCAGCTACCGCGTGCCGACCAATATGACGGCCGAGCAGATACAGGATTCCTTCTCCTCGCCCGAAACGATCTCGTTCTGGGAATTGCCCGGCTTCATCCGCCTGTTGGAGGCCGCCGGCTTCTCCGCCACGCGCCATCGCCTGCATTGGCACCAATTGCTGGCGATCCCGCTGCTGCTCTCGGCGATGGTGTTGATCGCGGCGACCTTCTCGCTGCGCCCGCATCGGCGCGGCGGGACCAGCCTGCTGATCGGCTCGGGCGTGGGGACGGGTTTCCTGCTGTTCTTCGTCTCCAGCCTGGTCGGGGCGCTCGGCCAAAGTGCGGCCATTCCGGTCATCCTGGCGGCCTGGTCGCCGGCGGCCGTTTCGGCCATGCTCGGCGTCGCCCTGCTGCTCCATCTGGAAGACGGCTAGCCCTATTCCCTCCCTCTCCCGTATAAGACCCGCCATGAAGCGTCTTCTCGCCGGACTCGCCCTCGCCCTGGTTCTCGCCGCCCCGCCTTTCGCGGTGGCGCAAGAACAGCGCATCGTCGCCGTGGTCAACGACGACGTGATCTCGAATTTCGACATCGACGCGCGCATCGGGTTGATGATGATGGGGGCCGGCCCCGCCGACACGCCCGAAACCCGCGCGCGCATGCGCGCCCAGGTGCTGCGCCAGTTGATCGACGAGCGCATACAGATGCAGGAAGCAAGGCGCCTGGGCCTGTCGCTGCCGCGCGCCGAGATCGACAAGATATTGCGCAATATCGAACAGGCCAACAATCTGCCGCAAGGCGGGTTGGAGCGCGCCTTGCGCCAAGGCGGCGTGCCGCTGGTGGCGCTGGAACGCCAGATCGAGGCGACGCAATCCTGGCAGCGCGTGGTCAGTGCCCGCCTGCGCCCGACGGTCGAGATCGGCCGCGACGAGGTCGAGGAAGTGCTGCGCCGCTATCAGACCGGCGAGCCGGTTCAGGAATTCCAGCTCAGCGAAATCTTCCTGGCCGTCGATCAGCCCGATCAGGAAGACGAAGTGCGCGAGCGTATGGAAGACATCATCGCGCAGTTGCGCCGTGGCGTGCCTTTCGCCGTGCTGGCCCAGCAATATTCGCAATCCGCCTCCGCCGGCGATCAAGGCGATATCGGCTGGGTCGAGCGCGACACGCTGGACCCCGAAGTCGCCCCGGCGATTGCGGCGGCACAGCGCGGCCAGCTTGTCGGCCCGGTGCGCGTCGCCGCCGGTTTCTATCTCTACGCGATGCGCGAATCGCGCATCATCGCGCCGCCCAAGCCCGAAGACGCGCGCGTGGATCTCGCCCAGCTCGTCTTCCCCGCCGCCGATCCGGCCGAGCGCGAAGCCGCGAAGGCGCTGGCCGAAATGGTGCGCGAAACCGTGCAAGGCTGCGCCGATCTCGACCGCGTCGCGACGGAGGCCAAAATCCCCGAGCCGCAGCGCATCGCCGATCTGCGCGTGGGCGACCTGACGCCCGACATGCGCGCGCGCGTCAAAGATTTGGGCGTGGGCGAGTCGACCGAGGTGTTCAACACCGATCGCGGCGAAGCCGTCGCGATGATTTGCGTGCGCACCGAAGCGCAATCGAACGTGCCGACCGAAACGGATATTGAGGACAATCTCAGCCGTCAGCGGGTCGAGAATGCCGCGCGCCGCTATCTGCGCGATCTGCGCCGCGTCGCCGTGGTCGATATCCGGGCGTGAGCGACGGCCTTCCGCCGGTCGCGGAGACGGTCCGTAAATACGGGCTCGATGCGCGTAAGTCCCTTGGTCAGCACTTTCTGTTCGATCTGAATCTGACGCGGCGCATCGCGCGCAACGGCGGCGACCTTGCCACGGGCACGACGATCGAGGTCGGCCCCGGTCCCGGCGGCCTGACGCGCGCATTGCTGATGGAAGGGGCCACGCGCGTCATCGCCATCGAGCGCGACGCGCGCACCTTGCCGGCCCTCGCCGAAATCGCCGCCGCCTATCCCGGCAAGCTGGAGATTTTCGAAGGCGACGCGCTGGCGGTCGACGCGGCGGCCTTGGGCGAAGCGCCGCGCCGCATCATCGCCAACCTGCCCTACAACGCGGGCACGCATATGCTGCTCGGCTGGCTCGCCCGGCCCGACGCGTTCGAGCGCATCGTGATCATGCTGCAAAAGGAAGTGGTCGAGCGCATTTGCGCCGAACCCGGCGGCAAGGATTACGGCCGCTTGGCGGTCGCGGCCCAATGGCGCTGGCAAGCGCGGCCGTTGTTCGACGTGTCGCCATCGGCCTTCGTGCCGCCGCCCGCGGTGATGTCCGCCGTGGTCGAGATCGTGCCGCGCGCCAAGCCCTTGGCCGAAGCGGACGCGAAAATATTGGAGCGCGTCGTCGCCGCCGCCTTCGGCCAGCGACGCAAGATGCTGCGCCAATCGCTCAAATCCGTCGGCGACGCGGCGCGCATGCTGGAAACCGCCGGGATCGATCCCACGCGGCGCGCCGAAACGCTGTCGGTCGAGGAATTCTGCGCGCTGGCCCGCGCTTATGCGGCCACGACCGCGTCGCGCTCGGGATCGTAGCGCCACGGCCGGGGCGGCATTTTGCCTTTGCCCGCGCGATAATGATCGCCGTCGACGCGGATCGCCCCCATCTCGGCCAGCGCGTCCAGCCGATCGTAGAACGAAAGATCGCCCAGCCACGGCCGCGTCTCGGCTTGGCCGATCGCGCGGAACAGATCGTCGCCGCTCGCCGGACCGTCCGCCAATTGCTCCATCACGCGCCGCTCGGTCAGCGTCAGCCCGTCGCTGGTCCACGGGAATTCGCGCATCCAGCGCGCGAACGCGTCGGGCACGAAACGCAGCCCGCCGCCGATCTTCGCGCGCGCGATCGCGGCCAAGCGCGTGGGCACTTGCGTCAGCGCCGCCCAGGCGCGGCCGGCGAAATCGAGATCGACCGTATCGGGCGTTCGCGCCGCCAGCGTTTTGAAATCCTCGGGCGACAATTGGCCCAACCCGGCGAAGCGCGCGATCCCCGGCCATTCGTCGACGACATGCGCCGAAATCCGGTCTTCCGTTACGCCGTAGCGGCGCAAGCGTTCCAGAACGTCGAGCATTTGGAACTGATCGTAAAGATCGGCTTCGAACCACAGCACGAATTCGTCGCCGTTCCGGGCCGCCAGCGCCAGCATCGCGTCGCGCGCGGCGAAGGCCGAGGCGACGAGATGTTCGGGCGCCCAGCCGCGCTCGACAATGAACGAAACGCGCGCGGCGCGGAATTCTTCGCCGGTCGGATCGGGAAGCAATTCGCCGTCATGCATCACGTCGCGCCAGCGCAAGACCGGTGCGATTCCGGCCGCCGCCATTTTGTCGGCCGCGATATCGCCGTTGGTGACGTGAAGGATCATTGGCCGTCGCGCAGACGTTTGACGAAATCGCCCAGACCGATCTGGCGGTCGCGCTTGCAGCGCTCCGCCGTCAGGATCGATTGCACGCGCGCGACCGACGCGTCGAGATCGCTGTTGACGATGATGTAATCGTACTCCGGCCAATGGCTCATCTCGTCGGCGGCCTTCGACATGCGCGCGGCGACGACATGGGCGGGATCTTGCGCGCGCGCGTTCAAGCGGCGCTCCAATTCGTAGGTCGAGGGCGGCAGGATGAAGACCGACACGAGGTCCGTATGCGCTTCCTCGCGCAATTGCTGCGTGCCTTGCCAATCGATATCGAACAGCACGTCGAGCCCGGCGGACAGCTTCTCTTCGACGAAGCTGCGCGGCGTGCCGTAGTAGTTGTCGAAGACCTTGGCGTGTTCCAGGAACTCGCCGCGATTGCGCATCAGACCGAACTCCGTCTTGTCGACGAAGAAATAATCCGTGCCGTGGATTTCGCCCGGCCGCTTGGCGCGGGTGGTGGCCGAGACCGACATGGTGAGGCCGCTCTCGCGGCGCAGGATCTCGCGCGAGATCGACGTTTTGCCCGCGCCCGACGGCGAGGACAGAACGAGCATGAGGCCCCGGCGCGTGATATCGGCCATGTCCCTACTCCACGTTGGCGGCTTGCTCGCGCAGCCGATCGATCGCGGTTTTGAGGGCGAGGCCCGTGCGCGTCAGCGCGATGTCGCCCGATTTGGAGCAGAGCGTATTGGCCTCGCGGTTGAATTCCTGCGACAGGAAGTCGAGCTTGCGGCCGATCGACTTGCCCTTGGCGAGCAATTCGCGCGCTTGGCCGATATGCGCGGTCAAGCGATCCAATTCCTCGCGCACATCGGCTTTGACGGCCAGCATCGCCGCTTCCTGCGCCAAGCGTTCCGGCGAAATCGAATGCGTGCCGCCGATCAATTCGGCGATCTGCGCTTCGAGCTTCGCCTTGATCGCGGGCGCGCGGCTCGCGGCGTTGGCGGTCGCCTCAAGGACCAGCATTTCGATTTCGTCGAGTGCGGAAGCGAGAATTCCGGCGAGCGCCTTGCCTTCGCCCGCCCGCGCGATGGCGAGCCCGTCGAGGCATTGGTCGAACGCGGCCAGAATGCCCTTGTCGAGTTCGGCCATGCCGGCTTCGTCGAGGCCTTGCTCGGGCACGGTCTCGATCACGCCGCGCAGCCCCAGCAAACCGTCGAGACGCGGGGCGGCCGCGTCGACCTTGCCCTGCATGTCGTTCACCAGCGCGATGATCTGGTCCAGCGCCGCGCGGTTGATCTGCAATTTCGGCGCTTGGGGCGGGGTTTCGACCGCAAGATTGATCGTGACGTTGCCGCGATCGAAACGCTTTGCGGCACGCGCGCGAATTTCCGCCTCAATTCTGTCGTAACCCGGCGGCAAGCGGAGACGAACTTCGAGCCCGCGCCCGTTGACCGAGCGGCCTTCCCAAACAACCGCGCGGCCCAATACCTGGGCGGTCGCGCGCGCGAAACCGGTCATGCTGGCGAGGCTCATCGTCACTCCCGCGACTCGTCGTGGTCGAATTCCGTCCGACTTATACTCCGGGCGGCGAAAGGAACAATGCATGTGGCCCTGGAAGGCGATCCTCATCACCGGCGGCTCGTCCGGTCTCGGACAAGCCATGGCGCTCGAACTCGCGGGGCCGGGCGTTTTCCTGGCGATCACGGGGCGCGACAAAGCCCGGCTCGACGCCGTCGCCGACGCCTGCAAGATGAAGGGGGCGGCCGTCGGCGCCTTCCAGATCGACGCCGCGAATTTCACCGCGATGGCCGGACTGATCGCCGAGATCGAGTCGGAAATGCCGCTCGATCTGGTCATCGCCAATGCCGGCGTGTCGGCGGGTACGGGCGGCGGCGACGAAACCGACGAACAGATCGCCGAGATCCTCGCCGCGAACGTGGACGGCGTGATCGCCACGGTGCGGCCCGCTTTGACGGCGATGGCGCCGCGCGGGCGCGGCCAGATCGCGATCATGTCGTCGCTGGCGAGTTTCATCGGCTTCGGCGGGGCGCCGACCTATTGCGCGTCGAAAGCCTTCGTTCGCGTCTGGGGCGAAGCCTTGCGCGCCGATTGGCGGCCGCGCGGGCTCAAGATCAACGTGATTTGCCCCGGCTTCGTGCGCTCGCGCATGACCGCCAAAAACAATTTCAAAATGCCGTTCCTGATGGACGCCGACCGCGCGGCGCGGATCATGCTGCGCGGCCTCGCCGCCGACAAACCGCGCATCGCCTATCCCTGGCCGACCCATTGGGCGATACGGCTCGTCGCGGGCTTGCCGCAATTCCTGACCGACATGCTGATGGCACGGATGCCGAAAAAGGGTTAGCGGCGATTGCGCTCGATTTCGCGAAGCTTCGCGACATTGCGGTTATGCTCGGCCAAGTCGCGCGCGAAAGCGTGGCGGCCTTCCCCATCGGCGACGAAGTAAAGCTCGTCGGTCTGCGGCGGGTTGAGAACGGCTTCGATGGACGCGCGCCCCGGATTGGCGATCGGCGTGGGCGGCAGACCGGCGATCGCATAGGTGTTCCAATCGTGGCGCGTATCGAGATCGGCGCGCGAGAGCGGGCGCCCCAAAGGCGCCATCCGGTCGATGCCGTAAGCCACCGTCGGATCGGCTTGCAGGCGCATGCCCCGGCGCAGGCGATTGACGAATACGGCGGCCACCCGCCCGCGCTCCTCGGCATGGCCGGTTTCGCGCTCGACGATCGAGGCAAGCACCAGCGCTTCGGCAGGATCGCGCAGCGGCAAGCCTTCCGCGCGCTTGGCCCATAACTCGGCGAGCGTGTCGCGCATCGCGCGGGTGGCGCGCTCGACGATCCGCGCGCGCGGATCGCCCCAGGAATAGAAATACGTGTCGGGCAGCACGCTGCCTTCTTGCGGCACGGCGATCGGATCGCCCTCCAAGCCTTCGGCGGCGTTGAGCAGCGTCGCGATCTGGCCCGACATCAAACCTTCCGCGAAGGTGATGCGCCGCACGACCGCCTTGCCCGACGCGATCAATGCCGCGATCTCGCGGCCCGAGGCGCGCGGCGGAATGTCGTACTCGCCCGCTTTCAGCCGCCCGAGTTGGCCATCGATCTGCGCGCCGCCCAGGAACAGCCAGGCATTCGGCACGACGCGCTTGGCTTTGAGCAACTCGGCGATGTCGCGCGCACCCGATCCTTTCGGGATCAACACGCGCACGGTTTCCGCCGACGGTCCGGGCCCCAAATAGAGATTGGCCGCGAACCAGAAACCGGTCGCGGCCAATCCGAGGACGACGATGAGGAAGGCGGCGAAACGCGCCGGCTTCAATTCACGCTCGAGAAGATCACCGCCGCGTTGGTGCCGCCGAACCCGAAGGAGTTCGACAGGGCGTGGCGGATCTTGCGCGGCTTCGCCTGCTTGGGCACGAGGTCGATGTCGCAACCTTCCGACGGATTGTCGAGGTTGCGCGTGGGCGGCGCCACCTGATCGCGGATGGCGAGGATCGAGAAGATCGCTTCCACGCCGCCCGCGGCCCCGAGCAGATGCCCGATCGCCGACTTGGTCGACGACATGGACAGCGAATAAGCGTGATCGGCGAACAAGCGCTTCACGGCACCGAGTTCGATTTCGTCGCCCAGCGGCGTCGAGGTGCCGTGCGCGTTGATGTAGTCGATCGACGTCTTGTCGAGCTTGGCGTTACGCAAGGCGGCGGTCATGGCGCGGAAACCGCCATTGCCGTCTTCCGGCGGGGCGGTGATGTGATGCGCGTCGCCCGACAGGCCGTAGCCGGTGAGTTCGGCGTAGATCTTGGCGCCGCGCTTCTTCGCGTGCTCGTATTCTTCGAGCACGACGACGCCCGCACCTTCGCCCATCACGAAGCCGTCGCGATCCTTATCCCAAGGACGCGACGCGCGCTGCGGCTCGTCGTTGAAATTGGTCGACAGCGCGCGCGCCGCCGCGAAGCCCGCGACGCCCAGTCGGCAGATCGCCGCTTCGGCACCGCCCGCGACCATCACGTCGGCATCGCCCAGCGCGATCAAACGGCCGGCATCGCCGATGGCGTGGGCACCGGTCGCGCAAGCGGTCACGGCCGAATGGTTCGGGCCCTTGAAGCCGTATTTGATCGACACGTGGCCGGAGGCGAGGTTGATCAGCGCCGAAGGAATGAAGAACGGCGAAATCCGCCGCGGCCCCCGTTCCTTCAGCGTGATCGAACCTTCGTAGATGGACTGCAAACCGCCGATGCCCGAGCCGATCATCACGCCGGTGCGTTCGAGGCTTTCCTCGTCCGTCGGCTTCCAACCCGCATCCTCCACCGCCTGGCTCGCCGCGGCGATGCCGTAGAGGATGAAGTCGTCCATCTTCTTCTGTTCTTTGGGCGGCACCCAATCGTCGGGATTGAACTTCCCCGACGCGAGGTCGCCACGCGGCACCATCGCCGCCACTTTGGCCGGCAAATCGGAAACGTCGAAGGCTTGAATCCCCGCAAGGCCGGACTCGCCGGCCACGATGCGATCCCACGAGGTTTTCACACCGCAACCCAGCGGTGTGACCAAACCCAGCCCGGTGACGACGACGCGGCGCATAAGCGGCGGCGGTCCCGGTTAGGCCTTCGCCTTGCCGATGAAGTCGATCGCGTCCTTGACGGTCGAAATCTTCTCGGCCGCGTCGTCCGGAATCTCGATGCCGAATTCCTCTTCGAAGGCCATGACCAGCTCGACCGTGTCGAGGGAGTCGGCGCCGAGGTCGTCCACGAAGCTCGCCGCTTCCGTGACCTTGGCTTCTTCGACGCCCAGATGCTCGACGACGATCTTCTTAACGCGGTCGGCGATGTCGCTCATTTCTCGTTACCTTTCGATGTGGACGCGCCGCCTCGTGCGGAGTCGTCTGGAAAAACGGGGCTAGCTAACACGAATTCGCGGGTCATGGAAAGCGGGGGAAAAGTTTTCCCCGCCAATACGTTGCGGCCTAGATCATGGCCATTCCGCCATTGACGTGCAAGGTCTGGCCGGTGACGAAGGCGGCCTCGTTCGACGCGAGGTACAAAACGGCCGCGGCGATTTCCTCGGCCGTGCCCATCCGGCCCAGCGGAATGCCGCCCAGAAGCCGGGTCTTCTGTTCCTCGTTCAGCGCGTCGGTCATCGGCGAGACGATGAAACCCGGCGCCACGCAATTGACCGTGATGCCGCGCGAGGCGACTTCCTGCGCCAACGCCTTCGACATGCCGATCATGCCGGCCTTCGCGGCGGCGTAATTCGCCTGGCCCGGATTGCCGGTGACGCCGACGATCGAGGTGATGCCGACAATACGGCCCCATTTGCGCTTCATCATACCGCGCAACGATGCGCGCGACAGGCGGAAGGCAGCGGTCAGGTCGACATCGATGACCTTCTGCCAATCCTCGTCCTTCATGCGCATGGCAAGGCCATCGCGCGTCAGTCCGGCATTGTTGACCAAGATATCGACGCCGCCGCCCAAGCCCGCTTCGGCGTCTTTGAACAGCTTCTCGGTCGCCGCGGAATCCGACAGATCGCCGGGGACGACCACGGCGGCTTCGCCAATTTGCGCCTTCACGGCTTCCAGCGCTTCGACGCGGGTCCCCGACAGCGCGACTTTCGCGCCCGCCTTGGCCAACGCGATCGCGATCGCCGTCCCCAGGCCGCCCGAAGCGCCCGTGACGAGCGCGGTCTTACCGGTCAAATCGAACATGGGACGTTTCCTTACAGCGTTTTCGCGAAAGCTTCGATATCGGCGGGGCCGTTGAGCGCCGTGCCGACGACATCGGGCTCGATGCGCTTCACGAGACCCGACAGAACCTTACCGGCGCCGAGTTCGTAAAGCTGCGCCACACCCTGCGCCTTCATATAGGAAACGCATTCGCGCCAGCGCACGCGGCCCGTCACCTGCTTCACCAGCAGATCGCGGATCGTCTCGGGATCGGAGACCTGGGCGGCGGTCACGTTGGCAACCAGCGGCACTTTGGGCGGCGCCATTTTCGTGTTCGCCAGCGCTTCGGCCATCGCATCGGCGGCGGGCTTCATCAGCGCGCAATGGAAGGGCGCGGACACCGGCAGAAGTACAGCGCGCTTCGCACCCTTCGCTTTGGCGATGTCGAGGGCGCGTTCGACGGCGGCCTTCGCACCCGACACGACGACCTGACCCGGCGCATTGTCGTTGGCGAAGTCGCAAACCTCGTCCTTGCCGTCCGGATTCTTGCGCGCTTCGGCGGCGACTTCCTCGGCGGCCGGCGCATCGAGGCCCAGCAGGGCGGCCATAGCCCCCTCGCCCACGGGCACGGCGGCTTGCATCGCGGTCCCGCGCAGACGCAACAAGCGCGCGGCATCCGACAAGCTGAACGTGCCGGCGGCGGCTAGGGCCGAATACTCGCCCAGCGAATGCCCGGCGACGAACGCCACATGCTTGCCGAAATCGAGCTTCGCTTCGCTTTCCAGCACGCGCAGCACGGCGATCGAATGCGCCATCAACGCGGGCTGGGCATTGGCGGTCAGCGTCAGTTCTTCGGCCGGGCCTTCGAACATCAGCTTGGACAGCTTCTGCTTCAGAGCCTCGTCGACCTCTTCGAACACCGCGCGGGCGGCGGCGAAGGCTTCCGCCAGATCCTTGCCCATGCCGGGGGCTTGGGAACCTTGACCGGGAAACGTGAAAGCGCGCATGCGGAAATACCGTCGCGATGAGTGGGGAATTTGTCGGGAGGGCCGCTTGCGTACAAAGTGCCGCCCCCCGTGTCAAGCCGTCGCACCCGGTAGCGGCGCCATGGCGCCCCTGCTAGGACTCCCCGCCATGAAACGCATCGCCCTCGCCGCTTGCGCGGCCCTGCTCGCTTTCCCCGCTCTCGCCGCCGATATCAAGATCGACGATGCCTGGGCCCGCCCGACGCTCGGCCAGGCCCGCAACGGGGCGGCCTATCTGACGATCACGACGTCCGGCACGGCCGACCGCTTGGTCGCCGCCAGCGCCCCGGTCGCGGGCAAAACCGAGCTTCACACCATGACGATGAACAACAACGTCATGCAGATGCGCCCCGTCGACGCCATTCAGGTGACGCCGGGCACCGAAGTGAAGCTCCAGCCGGGCGGACTGCATGTGATGCTGCTGGACCTCAAATCCCCCCTCAAAATGGGGGATAAATTCCCGCTGACCCTTAAATTCGAGCGCGGCGGCGAGGTTCAGGTCCAGGTCGAGGTCCGCCAGCCGCGCGCCGCCGGCGGCCACGGGCACTGACGCCAGCCCGTTTTCGCCCCGCCTTGGCTTGCGTAGGGCCTGGAAACCGCCTATAAGCCGCGCCTCAACGGCGGACGGGGCCATATCCCGTCCGTCCTCCTTGCCCGTCTTGGCCGATCCCCATTGGATCGAGAGGCGGGCTGAGGGCCGGGTCGTTCCCATCCTGGGTGCGGCTTTGGTCCGTAAACCGAGCAGGAGATGCCAACGATGGCGTTCTACGAGAACGTGTTCATCGCGCGTCAGGACTTGGCGCAAGCCCAAGTCGACGCGCTCGCCGATCAAATGACCGAACTCCTCAAGGGGTTGGGCGGCGAAGTGAAGAAGCGCGAATATTGGGGTCTGCGTTCGCTGACCTATCGCATCAAGAAGAACCGCAAGGGCCACTACGTGTATCTCGGGCTGGAATGCTCGGGTGCCGCCCTCACGGAACTCGAGCGTCAGCTGCGTCTGAACGAAGACGTGCTGCGCTTCCTGTCCGTGCGCGTCGAGGAAGCCTTCGAAGAAGGCCCGACGGCGATGATGCAGAAGCGCGAAGATCGCGGCGATCGTGACGATCGCGGCTTCGGCGGCCCCCGCGGCGATCGCGGCGACCGTCCCCGCCGTCGCGATTTCGACGATGCAGCCCCTGCGATGGGAGTGAACTGATATGACCGGTCCCAGCAACGAAAATCCCGGCGCCGAGAAGGGCGCCTCCGGCGGCGGCTTCGGCGGTCGTCGTCCGTTCTTCCGCCGCCGCAAGTCCTGCCCGTTCTCCGGCCCCAACGCGCCGAAGATCGACTACAAGGACATCCGCTTGCTGCAGCGTTACGTGTCCGAGCGCGGCAAGATCGTGCCGGCGCGTATCACGGCCGTGTCGGCGCCCAAGCAGCGCGAACTCGCCAAGGCGATCAAGCGCGCGCGCTTCCTGGGCTTGCTGCCCTATCTGGTGAGCTAAGGACGGGAAGGAACGGTTCGCTTTCGGGCAAGCCGGGCCTTCGATGATCATGAAAACCCAAGCGTTGCTCATCGCAGGCGGTATGGGAGCGGTCAGCGCGGTCCTTCACGGATCGTTGATGACCGGTTCGCCCGCATCGTTCCTGCTGGCCTATCTCGCACAGCTGCCGCTTTTCGCGGCCGGCTTGTGGATGGGCACGTCCGCCGCCGGTGTGGCTGTGGTGATGGGCACGCTGATCGCGTTCGTGACCGGCGGCTTCGTGTTCGCCTTGGCCTATTTCCTGGCCAATGCGGGCCCGGCCTATGTGCTGGTGCGCCAAGCCTTGCGCTGGCGTCCGGCACCGGACGGCGGAATCGAGTTCTATCCGATCGGCAACGTGCTGCTGACCCTGGTCGGTCTGCTCGGCGCGTTGTTCGCGGGCCTCGTTTTCGCCTTCGCCGGACCGGAAGGCGGCTTGGAAGCCATGCTGAAGGACTTCATCGTCGAAGCCTTCCGCAGCTTGCGCGCCCCCGGTATCGACACTTCGCGCCTCGAACCCTTCGCGGAAGCGGTCGCCCGCTTCTTCCCCGGGATCGTCGGCGTGTCGTGGCTGTTCATGAGCGTGGTCAACGCGGCGCTGGCGTTCGCGCTGGTCAAGCGCTTCGCGGCAACGATCCGGCCCGTGCCGAAGATGGAGGATCTCGATCTTCCCGCTTCGCTGATGGGGCTGGTCGCGATCTTCGCGGCCGGCAGCCTGCTCGACGGGCTCGGCGGCTTCGTGGCGCGCAACATGATCGTCCTGTTCGTCGCCGTTTACGCGCTCGCGGGGCTTTCGGTCCTGCACGCGCTGACGGCGAAGCTGCAATGGCGCGGCGTGGCTCTGGGTGCGAGCTACGGCGCGATCATCGTTTTCGGTTGGCCCATCGCGGTTGTCGCCGTGCTGGGGCTGGCCGAACCCCTCACCCAACTCAAAGCGCGCGCCAAAGCGCGCCGCGCTTCGGAATAGAAAGACGAAGGAGACAACCCATGTCGCAGATGGACGTCATTCTGCTTCAACGCATCGAATCGCTCGGCCAGATGGGCGATGTGGTGAAGGTGAAGCCGGGCTATGCCCGCAACTACCTGCTGCCCGAGAAGAAGGCGCTGCGCGCCACCAAGGCGAACCGCGAATACTTCGACAAGCAGCGCGCCCAGCTCGAAGCCCAGAACCTGAAGGCCAAGGGCGAAGCCGAAGCGGTCGCCGCCAAGATGGGCGACACGTTCTCGGTCGTCGTGATCCGCTCGGCCGGCGAGTCCGGCCAGCTCTACGGCTCGGTCGCCACGCGCGACGTCGCCGAAGCGGTGACCAAGGCCGGCGTGACGATCAACCGTTCGCAGGTTCTGCTCGTCCAGCCGATCAAGGAACTGGGCCTGTTCAAAACCCGCGTGGCGCTGCATCCGGAAGTGTCGGTGACGATCACCGTCAACGTCGCGCAGTCGGAAGAAGAAGCGAAGCTCCAGGCCGAAGGCAAGGCCGTCCGCCGCAACGCGGACGCCGACGAAGCCCCGGCTGCGGAAGCCGCGCCGGCGGAAGCCCCGGCCGAAGCGGCACCCGCCGAGTCGGCCGCGGAAGAAGCGCCCGCCGCCGACGCCAAGCCCAAGAAGGCCAAGAAAGCAAAAAAGACCGAGGAAGCCTAAGCCCCTCGCTCTTCTCGCTTTCTCAGCGAACGAACGGCGCGTCCCTCGGGGCGCGCCGTTTTCGTTTGGGCAAGCGGTGCGGAGTTGTTCACACTATCCAGTGGATAACCTCGTGCCTCACGCAGGTCCCACGCATTTCCTTTGTTCCGCCGCCTGTCGCATCCTAAGGTCCGTCTCCCCATGGAAACGCCAGCCCGCGATAACGTCGTCACCCATCCCGCCGCATCCGAACGCGGCGATGCGGCACCTGCGCCGCGCATCCCGCCGCATAATTTCGAGATCGAGATGGGGCTGCTCGCCGCCCTGCTCGCCAACAACCGCGCGTTCGAGCGCGTGGGCGAAATCCTCGAACCCGATCACTTCGCCGACGGGCGCCACGGGCGCATCTATGCCGCGATCCGCAAGCTGGTTGAACAGGGCCGCCAGGCGAACGCCGCGACGCTCAAAAGCTATTTCGATCGCGACGAGGAGCTGAAGGATATCGGCGGCGCCGAGTACCTGGCGCGCCTGCAGGCCAATGCGGTCACGATCATCAACGCGAAGGACTACGCCGAGCGGATCTTCGATCTCTATCGCCGGCGCGAGCTGATCGGCATCGGCACGGATATCGTCAACGAAGCGCACGAGTTCGACGTCGAGGAAGATTCGGCCGCGAAGCTCGAAAAGGCCGAGCGCGCGTTGTTCGACCTCGCCGAAAAAGGCACGTCCGAAGGCGGGTTCAAGGAATTCTCGCGTGCGTTGGGTGTGGCCATCGACATGGCCGACAGCGCGTTCAAGCGCGACAGTGCCGTCACCGGTGTGACGACCGGCTTCGACGCGCTCAACGACAAGCTCGGCGGTTTCCACCCCTCCGACCTCATCATCGTCGCGGGCCGTCCCTCGATGGGTAAAACGGCCTTCGCCACCAAGATCGCGTTCAACGCCGCGCAGGCGCGCATGCGCTGGCGCGAGGATAATCCGCGTTTGGGCAACGAGCCCGACCCCAAGGGGGCCGAAGGCGGCGTCACCGCGTTCTTCTCGCTGGAAATGTCGGCCGAGCAGCTCGCCAATCGTCTTCTGTCCGAACAGGTCGAAGTCCCGTCGGACAAGATCCGGCGCGGCGAAGTCATGGCCTCGGATTTCGAGAAATTCGCGCATGCCTCCGCGACACTCGCCCGCCTGCCGCTATTCATCGACGATACACCCGGTCTGTCGATCACGGCCGTGCGCACGCGCGCGCGGCGCCTGAAGCGCACGCATGGCCTGGGCATGATCGTGATCGACTATTTGCAGCTGCTCTCCGGTCCGCCCGACGCGCGCGCCGAAGGCCGCGTGCAGGAAATCTCCGCGATCACCCGCGGCTTGAAGGCGCTGGCCAAGGAATTGGAAGTGCCTGTCGTGGCGCTGTCGCAGCTGTCGCGCGCCGTCGAGCAGCGCGAGGATAAACGCCCGCAGCTTTCCGACCTTCGTGAATCGGGCACGATCGAACAGGACGCCGACGTCGTGATGTTCGTGTTCCGCGAGGAATACTACCATTCGCGCGCCGAACCGATGCGCCGCCCCGAAGAGGACGATTCGAAATTCAACGAACGTCATCAGAAATGGATGGAGCGCGGCAATCTGATCCACGCGAAGGCGGAGATCATCATCGCCAAGCAGCGTCACGGCCCCATCGGCACGGTGCCGCTGAAATTCATCGGCGAGTTCACCAAGTTCGACAATCTCGACCCGGCCGAAATGGCCGGCTTCGGCGGCGATGGCGAAGGCTGATCCGGCGTCGCTGCTGACCGTCGATCTGGGCGCCATCGTCGCGAACTGGCGCGATCTTGCGGCGCGCGTCGGACCCGCGCGCTGCGCCGCCGTGGTGAAGGCCGATGGCTACGGTCTCGGATCGGTCGCCGTGGCGCGCGCACTTGCCAAGGCGGGCTGCCGCGATTTCTTCGTGGCGCGCCTCAACGAAGGCTTGGCCGTGCGCGACGCGGTGCCGGAGACATGCCGCGTCACCGTGCTCGACGGTTTGATGAAGAGCGAGGCGGAACTCTATCGCCGCCGCAACCTCACGCCGTCGCTCAACGATCCGGGCCAGATCGCCGAATGGTCGGCGCAGGCCAAAGCGGCGGGCGAAAAACTTGCCGCGACGTTGCATTTCGATACGGGGATGTCGCGCCTGGGCCTGACGCCCAAGGAAGGCGACGCGCTGTTGGCCGATCGCTCGAAGCTCGACGGCATCGCCCTCGCCTATGTGATGAGCCATCTGGTCTCGTCGGAGGAGCCCAACAACCCGATCAATGCCGCGCAATTGGCAGCGTTTAGGAAGTGGCGCGCGGCCTTCCCCGGCGTGCCGGCGAGTTTCGCCAATTCCTCGGGCATCTTCTTGGGCCCCGATTATCATTTCGACGTGACGCGGCCGGGCTGCGCGCTCTACGGCATCAACCCCACACCGGATCGGCCCAATCCGATGCGGGGAACGGCCAAGCTGGAGGCGCGAATCCTCCAGGTCCGCGAAATTGATTCGCCCCAAACCGTCGGCTACGGTGCGATGTGGAAAGCGACTCGGCCCACGCGTGTGGCGACGATCGCTTGCGGCTATGCCGATGGCTGGCTGCGCACGTTCCAGGGCAAGGGACAGGCGTGGCTCGACGGTCGGTCCCTTCCCTTCATCGGGCGCGTATCTATGGACCTGATCACAATCGACGTGACCGACGCGCCCATGGCGACGCAAGGAAAGATGGTCGAACTGCTGGGCCCGAACCTGCCGGTCGACACGGTTGCCGAAGCGGCCGGCACGATCGGTTACGAAATCCTCACGCGCTTGGGTGCGCGTTTCGCGCGGACCTATATCGAACCATGAACCCGCTCGTCCCGATCGGCCGTTTCGCGATCGCTTTCCTCCAGCGCATCGGCGCCGTGGCGTTCTTCGCCTCGCGCGCCGTGTCGCATTGCGTGCGCCCGCCCTTCTATCTGCGCCATGTCGGCTTGCAGATGATGGAAATCGGCTACTACTCGCTGCCCGTCGTTGGCATGACCGCGTTGTTCACCGGCATGGTGCTGGCGTTGCAAAGCTATACCGGCTTCGCGCGCTTCTCGGCCGAAGGGGCCGTCGCCACGGTCGTGGTCGTATCGATCACCCGCGAGCTCGGCCCCGTCATCGCGGGCCTGATGGTCGCGGGCCGCATCGGCGCCTCGATGGCCGCCGAAATCGGCACGATGCGCGTGACCGAACAGATCGATGCGCTCCACACGCTGTCGACCAACCCGATGAAGTATCTCGTCGCCCCGCGCATCATCGCGGGTGCGGCCATGCTGCCGTTGCTGGTGCTGGTCGCGGATATTATCGGCGTGTTCGGCGGCTATATCGTCGGCGTCTACAAGCTCGACTTCAACGCCGGCACGTATCTGAAGCAGACCTTCGACTATCTCGAGGTGATGGACGTCGTTTCGGGCCTCGTGAAGGCCTCGGTCTTCGGCTTCATCATTTCGCTGATGGGCTGCTATCACGGCTACAACTCCGAGGGCGGCGCGCAAGGTGTGGGCCGCGCCACGACCAACGCGGTCGTCTCCGCGTCCATCCTGATCCTCGTATTCAATTACGGGATCACCGAAATCTTCTTCTCGGGGCGCTGATCATGGCGACGCCGAAAATCTCCATCCGCGGACTTAAGAAGCGCTTCGGCTCCAAAGTCGTGCTCGACGGCATCGATCTGGATATCGGCGTCGCGGAATCCGTCGTCGTGATCGGCGGTTCGGGCACGGGTAAATCCGTGCTGCTCAAATGCATCCTGGGTCTGCTCGAGCCCGAAGAAGGCTCGATCAAGATCGACGGCCGGGAAGTCGTCGGATTGCGCGGGCGCGAACGCGAAGCGATCAACACGAAGTTCGGCATGCTGTTCCAATCGGCCGCGTTGTTCGACTCAATGCGCGTTTGGGAAAACGTCGCCTTCGGCTTGATCGCGGCGCAGAAACTGCCCAAGGCCGAGGCCAAGAAAATCGCGATCGAGAAACTCGGCCAAGTCGGCCTGCCGCCGCAAACGGGCGAGCTTTACCCGGCCGAATTGTCCGGCGGCATGAAGAAGCGCGTGGGCCTTGCGCGCGCCATCGCCACGCAGCCCGAGATCATCTTTTTCGACGAGCCGACGACCGGTCTCGACCCGATCATGTCGGACGTCATCAACGATCTGATCGTCGATTGCGTGCATGTGCTGGGCGCCTCCGCGCTGTCGATCACGCACGACATGGCGAGCTGCCGCAAGATCGCGAACCGCGTGGCGATGCTCTATCAGGGCAAGATCGTCTGGGACGGTCCGGTCGATAAGATCGACCATTCGAACAATCCGTTCGTCGATCAGTTCATCCATGGTCGCGCCGAAGGCCCGATCCGGATGCAGATCCCCGTGTGATGGCAAAAGCTTCGTCCCAATTCGTTTGCCAGGAATGCGGCGCGGTGACACCGCGCTGGGCGGGCAAATGCGAAGCCTGCGGGGCGTGGAACAGCATCATCGAGGAAGCGGTTCCCGAAGCGGCCCCCAAAGGGGTGTCGCCCAAAGGCGGGCGCAAGATCGCCTTCGTGGGCCTGGACGGCGAAAGCGACAAGGCCCCGCGCCGCACGACCGGCATCGCCGAACTCGACCGCGTGCTCGGCGGCGGTTTGGTCAAGGGCTCGGCCGTGCTGGTCGGCGGCGATCCGGGGATCGGTAAGTCGACCTTGCTGCTGCAAGCGGCGGCGGCCCTCTCCAAAACCGCGCGCGTGGCTTACGTCTCGGGCGAAGAAGCGGTCGATCAGATCCGCATGCGCGCGGCACGTTTGGGCTTGTCGAAATCGAACGTCGCCTTGGCGTCGGCCACGAATGTACGCGACATCCTGGCGACGTTGGACGCCAACGATGCGCCGGACCTTGCCGTCATCGACTCAATTCAGACGATGTATGTCGATCAACTCGACTCAGCGCCGGGTACTGTCGCGCAAGTGCGCTCCTCGGCGAGCGAGCTGATCCGCCTCGCCAAGCGCCGCGGCACGGCCGTAATCCTCGTCGGTCACGTCACCAAGGAAGGCGCGATCGCCGGTCCGCGCGTGCTCGAACACATGGTCGACACGGTGCTCTATTTCGAAGGCGAGCGCGGCCATCAATTCCGCATCTTGCGCGCCGTCAAAAACCGCTTCGGCCCGACCGACGAAATCGGCGTGTTCGAAATGACCGAGCGCGGCCTATCGGAAGTCGCCAACCCCTCGGCGCTATTCCTGGCCGAGCGGCGCGGCGAAGTTTCGGGTGCTGCCGTGTTTGCCGGCATGGAGGGCACACGGCCCGTACTCGTCGAAATCCAAGCGCTGGTCTCGCCCACCTCCTACGGCACGCCGCGCCGCGCGGTCGTCGGCTGGGATTCCGGGCGTCTTGCGATGGTTCTCGCCGTGCTCGAAACGCGCTGCGGCCTCGCCTTCGGGGCGGCGGATGTCTATCTAAACGTTGCGGGCGGTCTGCGGATCGCGGAACCCGCCGCCGATTTGGCGGTCGCCTCGGCCCTTGTCTCGGCGCTGACCGACACGCCCGTTCCCAACGAAACCGTCGTGTTCGGCGAAATCGGGTTGTCGGGCGAAGTGCGCGCCGTCGGCCAGACCGAAGCGCGGCTCAAAGAAGCCGCCAAACTCGGCTTCACCAAGGCCTTCGCGCCCCCGCGCGGCAAACGCGCCGTAAATGTTGCGGGCATGGCGGCGGTCGAAATGCGGCTGCTGACCGACCTCGTCGAGGCGTTGGGCACCCCGCCGCCGGGGCCGAAGCGCCAGACGGCGCCGGTGCGCGCGGTCTAGCGGGGTGGTAGCTTAAAGTCTCCGCCATGCCCGATTCGATGCCCATTTCCCCCTTCGACCTGGCCGTCATCGGCGTCGTGCTGCTGTCGGCGCTGATCGCCATGTGGCGCGGCTTCGTGAAGGAAGTCCTGAGCCTCGCCGCCTGGGCCGGCGCCGTGCTGGTTACCCTCTGGGGCCTCAATTACGCGCGCCCCTATGCCCGTGCCTTCATCGACAGCCAATTGCTTGCCGATGTCGCCGCCGGTATCGCGCTGTTCGTGGTCAGCCTTCTCGTGTTCGCGATGATCGCGCATGGCATCGCGGCGCTGGTCCATAAATCCAGCGCCCTGTCGGCCGTCGATCGCTCGCTCGGCTTCGTGTTCGGGATCGGCCGGGGCGCCATCCTGCTCGGCCTGGGCTGGCTTGCCCTTTCTTGGGCCCTGCCGGTCGAAAAACAGCCCGGCTGGATCCACGACTCGCGCACCCGTCCGGCCGTGGAATGGGTGGCCGAATTCCTGGTCGGTCTGGCGCCGCCCGAATTCCGCGGGCAAGTCCGCCAAGCGGGCCAGGATGCGGATCGCGCAACCCAGGCAATCAAAGCGCTCCAACAAGTCGGAAATCCCGCCGGAACAAGCACTTCGCCCCAGCCGAATAATCTCCCGGCCGGGAATGAAACCGGATATAAGTCCGACGACGCGATCGGGCAGTTGTTGCGCCGCACCGAACCGTCTAAATCACAGCGCTGAAACGTCATCGATCGAACCCGAAGGGGACTTCTCGTATGGACGGTGTTTTGCCGACGACCAATCCGTTCGACGACGACAAACTGCACGAAGAGTGCGGGGTCTTCGGCGTCTACGGCCACAAGGATGCCGGTGCCCTCACCGCCCTGGGCCTGCACGCGCTCCAGCATCGCGGCCAAGAAGCGGCCGGCGTCGTGGCGCTCGATGGCGCGCAGTTCAACACGCATCGCGCGGTCGGTCTGGTCGGCGACAATTTCAGCGCCCGCTCGGTGATCGACACGCTGAAGGGCGATCTGGCCATCGGCCATAACCGCTATTCGACGACCGGCGGCACGATCCTGCGCAACATCCAGCCGCTCTTCGCCGAGTTCGAATTCGGCGGCTTCGCGCTGGCGCATAACGGCAACCTCACCAACGCCGCGTTCCTGCGCAAGAAGCTGATCGGCCAAGGCTCGATCTTCCAATCGACAACCGATACCGAAGTCATCATCCATCTGATGGCCAAGGCCCATGGCGACGTCGTCACGCGCCTCGTCGCGGCGTTGAGCCAGGTCGAAGGCGCCTATTCGCTGACTTGCGTCGCCGAAGACAAGATCATCGCCGTGCGCGATCCGCGCGGCGTGCGCCCGCTGGTGCTAGGCAAGCTCGACGACGCCTATATCGTCGCGTCGGAGACTTGCGCCCTCGACATCATCGGGGCCGAATATCTGCGCGATTTCGAGGCCGGCGAAATGCTGGTGATGGATCGCAAGGGCGCGCGTTCGCTGCGCCCCTTCCCGCAGCACGCCAAGCGGCCTTGCGTGTTCGAATACATCTATTTCGCGCGGCCTGATTCGGTCGTCGAAGGCCAGAGCGTCTACGACGCGCGCAAGCGTATCGGCGCCGAACTCGCCCGCGAAAGCGGCGTGGCCGCCGATCTGATCGTGCCGGTTCCGGACTCGGGCGTGCCCGCGGCTTTGGGCTATGCCCAGGAAGCCAATATTCCCTTCGATCTTGGCATCATCCGCAATCACTATGTCGGCCGCACCTTCATCGAGCCGACGGATCAGATCCGCCATTTGGGCGTCAAGCTGAAGCACAATGCCAATCGCGCGCAGTTGCAGGGCAAGCGCGTGATCCTGGTCGACGATTCGATCGTGCGCGGCACCACCTCGCGCAAGATCGTCGAAATGGTGCGCGCGGCGGGTGCCAAGGAAGTGCATATGCGCATTTCCTCGCCGCCGACCTCGCATTCCTGCTTCTACGGCATCGACACGCCCGAGCGGCATCAGTTGCTGGCCGCGCGCCACGACGTGCCGGAAATGGCCAAGCTCATCGGCGTCGATTCCCTCGCCTTCATTTCGATCGACGGTCTCTACCGCGCGATGAACGAGAAGGGCCGCAACGCCGCAGCGCCGAAATTCTGCGACGCGTGCTTCACCGGCGAGTATCCGACCGAACTCACCGATTTCCAGGAACGCGGCGACAAGCCCGTACGCGCGAGCCTGCTCGAGATCGCATGAGTTTCCTCGCCACGCAGATAAGGCGTTTGTTCGACGCCGTCTTCGCCGTGGCTTTCGTTCTCGCCTTCCTGCAATTGCCCGTGTTCTTCGAGCTCTATCACCATCGGCTCGACGAAAAGCGGGTCACGATCGAAAATCTGCTGACCACGATGCGCGCCTCGCCAACGCCCGACGCCACCACCATCGCCCGCGCCGAGGCCGAACTGCCCGCCTTGCGCGCGCGCCTCGAGGCACTCGCCCAAGGCGGGTTCGGCCGCTTGCGCAGCTTCATCGATCTCGACATGGATGTCGCCAAGCGCGCGCTTGCCATGATGCAGCCCGGCATCCGCTTCGATCTCGACTCCCTCGGCTTCGGCGCGCTCGGCCTGCTGATGGGTTTGATTTTTTCCGCGATTCTCGCGGCGATCGCGCGGCTGTTCGGCCCGCGCCAAGACGCGGGGTATGCGCGATGAGCGGACTTCTCGACGGGCGTATCGCCGTCGTCACCGGTGCGTCGCGCGGCATCGGCCGCGCGGTCGCGTTGCGCTATGCGGCGGAGGGTGCGCATGTGGTGGCCCTCGCGCGCACCGTCGGCGCGCTCGAGGAGCTCGACGACGAAATCGGCAAGACCGGCGGCTCGGCGACGCTCGTCCCCGTCGATCTCAACGATCTCGACAAGCTCGAAGCGCTCGGGCCCTCGCTCTATCAGCGCTTCGGCAAGGTCGACATCTTCGTCGCCAATGCGGCCGGCCTCGGCACCGTCGGCCCTATCTCCCACCACGAACCCAAATTGTGGGAGGAGACGTTCCGCATCAACGTCCACGCCAATTTCCGGCTGATCCGCAGCCTGGAACCGGCGCTGCGTTTATCGGATGCGGGCCGCGCGATCTTCGTGACCTCGGGGGCGGCGCGCAGCAACACCGCTTATTGGGGCGCTTATGCCGCGTCGAAAGCGGCCCTCGAAACGATGGCGCTGACCTGGGCCGACGAGCTGGCCAACACCAAAGTGCGCGTCAATCTGCTCTCGCCCGGGCCCATCGCCACGCGGATGCGCGCGAGCGCCTTCCCCGGCGAAGATCCCGCAACCTTGCGCAAGCCCGAGGCGATCGCCGGCGCCTTCGTCGATCTGGCGCTGCCAAGCTGCACGCGCCACGGCGAATTGGTGTCGCTGCGGAATTAGTTGCGCGTTGCCAGGCGCAGGCCGAACGCGACTGCGACCATCCCGACCCATAGCTCGATCCCCGGCCATTCGCCGAGCCAGACCGCGCCGATGATCCCGGCGGTCGGGGGCCCGAGAGATAGAAAGACCGAGGTGCGTGCCGCGCCGATGGCTTTCAGCGCGACAAGCCAAAGCCAGTAGAACACGCCGCTGGAAACGCCGAGACCGACGACGGCGGCCCAGCCGGCCGCATCCAGATTCGTCGTCGCCCCTTGCGCAAAGCTCAACGGCGCCAAGGCGGCGAGCGAGGCCAGCATCGCGATCGTGCCGACGGCGAGCGGCGGATAACGGCCGATATAAGGCCGATACGCGACCGAGCATGCCGCCCCGATAACGGCGGAAAGCAGCACGGCGCCCGCCCCCAGCAGCGCGCCGGCGCCAAACCCATCGCCGGAAAGATGCCCGCTGAGCGCGATCACGACGCCCGCGAAGGCGCAGAGTGCCCCCAGCACGCGGTCGCGCGACAAGGCCTCGTATCCCGCCCAAGCGGCGAAAATCTGCGCGAGCAACGGAAACGTCGCGAACAGCACCGCGCCGTCGGCGGCGGGCACATGCGCCATGCCCCAATTCAGCAGCCAAATCAGCACGCCGAATTGCAGGATGCCGAGCGCCACCACGGCCGCGAAATCCTTCGCCGCCATGCGCCAGGACGCGCGCGCGGCCAGCGCGATCGGCACCATTACCGCCGCTCCGACCGTGTAGCGCAGCAAGGCGAGCGTGACGGGATCGACTTGCCCTGCGACCGCGCGCGTGGCGACGATCGCCGCACCGACCTGCACGCCGGTCGCGATGGCAATTCCCAACGCAATGCGCTCGGTGGTCATTTGCGCGCGAGATCGAGCGACCAATATTGGCCGACCAGCGCCTTGCCGAAGCTGCGATGCTTTTCCGATTTCTCCAACACGAAACCGCGCGCGAGATAGATCTTCCGCGCGGCGGTCAGGATGTCGTTCGTCCACAGCACGAGACGCTTGAATTTCTTCGCCTTGGCGAAGGCGATGACTTCGTCGACCAGCCGTGCACCTGTGCCGGTGCCGCGCGCGTCGCGGTCGACATAGAGCATGCGCAGCTTGGCGACCGTTTTGCTTTCGCGCACGCAAAACACCGAGCCGACGACGCGGCCGTCGCGTTCGGCAATCCACGCCTTCTCCCATTTCGGATCGAAGTCGCGGATGAACTTGCCGCAAATTTCGGCGACGAAGCCTTCGAACTCCCAGTTCCAGCCATATTCCTGGGCGTAGATCCGCGCCTGCCCGCCGATCACCGCCCCCATATCGCCGGGAACGGGATCGCGCAGCGTGACCGGCCCCGCCTCGCCGCCCAGCACGCGTTCGATCGTGCCCATCGCGCCGGTCAGCGCATCTTGCGACGCCGGCGACAAGGGTTTCAGCAGCGCCGAAATTCGCTTCTCCGTCCCCGCACGGAGTTTCCGGAACGCGATTTTGCCTTTGGGCGACAAGGTCAGGAATTGCCGGCGCCGATCGTCGGACGCGATCTTGCGCGTAACGAGACCCTTGCGCGCGAAGCCGGCCAGGATGCGCGAGAGATGTGCCGGATCGAGCCCAAGCTCGGCCGAAATCTCCGACGCCACGGCCTTGTCGCGCCGGTCGAGCTCGTAAAGCACGCGCGCTTCGGCGAGGCCGAAGGGCGAGCCGTCGAAGCGCCGGTCGAACACGCCGATCTTGCGAGTGTAGAAACGGTTGAAGCGGCGAATGGCGTCGATACGGTTCATCATCGGTTGATAGCATCAACCGATTGCTTGATGCCGTCAATCGTCGGCTTAGCGTTCTTCGACGTAGGGGTTTTTGCTGGCGCGCAATTGCAGCCGGATCACGGTGCCCGGCAGTTCGAACGTGTCGCGCAGCGAATTGATCAGATAGCGCTGATAATCCCCCGGCAAGTCGGGCATCTTGCTGCCGAAAAGCGCGATCGTCGGCGGCCGGGTCGAGACTTGGCGGCAGAATCGCAAGCGCGGGCGCAAGCCCCGCACCAAAGGCGGCGGATGGGCCTGGGTCGCCCCCGCCAGCCAACGATTGAGCTTGGCGGCCGGCAGATCGGTATTCCAGCGCTCATGCGCCGTCACGACCGCGTCCATCAGCGCGTCGAGCTTGCGCCCGTGCAGCGCCGAAACGGCGACGAAGATCACGCCTTCGACCTGCGGCATCGAGATTTCGATGCGGTCGCGCAGCTTGCGCAACGCGGCCTGCGCGTCCTCGACCAGATCCCATTTGTTGAGGCACACGACGATGGCGCGGCCTTCCTCGGTCGCCAGACGCGCGATCTGCAGATCCTGATTTTCGAGCATCGTCGTCGCGTCGAGCACCAAGACGCACACATGCGCCTCGCGCACCGTACGGATCGTCTCGCCGACCGACATCTGCTCGATCTTCTCGTCGATGCGCGCCTTCTTGCGAAGCCCGGCCGTGTCGATCAGCCGGTATTCGCGTTCCTTCCAGATGAAGGGCGTGGAGATCGCATCGCGCGTCGTGCCCGGCTCCGGGCTCGTCAGCATGCGGTCTTCGCCCAGCAGCGCGTTGGTCAGCGTCGACTTGCCCACGTTCGGGCGGCCGATCAGCGCGATGCGGATGGCGATATCGGCCAAATGCGGCGTCGTGCCTTCGGCCGGCGCCGAGCGCTTCTCGGCATGGCGATCCTCGACCTCGTATTCGACGATGCAGCCTTCGGGCGCCATCGGGCGCAACACCGAATGCAGATCGCTCAACCCGTCGCCATGCTCGGCGGAAATCGCCAGCGCTTGGCCAAGACCAAGCCCCGCGGCTTCCGCGACGGCGTAATCGGTCTTGTTGCTTTCGGCCTTGTTGGCGAGCACGAGCGTGGGCTTGCCCGCTTTACGCAGGAGGCGCGCAAAATGCTCGTCCTGCGGCGTGATGCCGTCGCGCGCGTCGATCACGAACAGCGCCAGATCGCAATCGGCGACGGCGCGCATCGATTGCTCGCGCATGCGCCCTATCAGCGAGTCCGACGGCGCTTCTTCGAGACCCGCCGTATCGATCAGCGTGAAACGAAGATCGTAAAGCTTCCCCGCCCCTTCGCGCCGGTCGCGCGTCAGGCCCGGCGTGTCGTCGACCAGCGCGCGCCGGCGCCCGGTCAAGCGATTGAACAGGGTCGATTTGCCGACATTGGGCCGGCCGACGATGGCGATGCGCCAGGACATTGGGTTCGTTTCTATCGGACGACGGCGATATCGCCGTCATCGGTCAGGAAGATGACGGAACGCTGCGCCGCGATCGGCGCCACGGAAACGGATCCGGGCAGCGAAATCCGCTCCTGCGATCCGCCGTCCTTGGGATCGACGGCCAGCGCGTAGCCTTCGGAATTCGCGACGATAACCTTGCCGCCCGCGACGACGGGCGAGGTCCAAATGATCCGATCGCGTTTGCGTTCTTCGTTCCGGAAGCGCGGCAATTGCACGACCCAGCGCACGCGCCCGTCGCGCCGCACGAGGCAGGCGAGTTCGCCGTTCACGCCCATCACATAGACGAAATCGCCCGCGACCCAAGGCTGGCCGAGCGAGCCGATTTCCTGTTCCCAGATGCGAGCGCCCGAGCGCAGATCGATCGCGACGGTGCGCCCGGCTTGCGAAGACACGATCACCAGTCCGCGATCGACGGCCGGAAGCCCGCGAATATCGGCCATCGCCGAAATCTCGCCCGAACGGATCACGCCCGACAGGGAATCCGACCACAACACGCGCCCGCCTTCGGCGCGCAGCGCGAAGATCTCGCCCGAGGAATAGCCGGCGATCAGCGTATTGCCTTCGATCGCCGGACTGCCCGCGCCGGTGAAGCCCGCACTTTCCGAAATGCCCGAATGGCTCCACAGACGCCGGCCGGTATTGGCGTCGATCGCGTGCGTCGTGTTGTCGATCGAGATGGCGTAGACGCGCCCTTGCGACACGGCCGGGCCCGACCGCGCCGGGGCGGTCATCTGATAGCGCCAGATTTCCTTGCCCGTCGCCGCATCCAGCGCCACGACCTGGCCATAGCCGGTCGCGAAATAGACGCGGCCGCCATCGACGGCCACGCCGCCGCCATGCCCGCCGCCCGAACGATCCTGCGCCGGTTCGGGATCGAAACTCCAAATACGAGAACCCGATTTGACGTCGAGCACGGTCAGATGGGAATCAGCGTCGACCGCGTAAATGCGCCCGTTGGCGACGATCGGCACGCCCGAAACGCGGCCCGAACGGCTATTGCCAGCCCCGACCGACGCGCGCCACGCGTATTTGAGGCCATCGACCTTGACGACACCCACACTGGTCCCCGGCGTGCCTTGCGGCAGCGGCCATTCGGCGACATCCATCGCCTCGGGCAGCGTCACGGCGATTTCCTGCGCGCGCGCATCGGGCTCGAGCTTGCGCTCCGCCCCCATCACCGCGATGCGGGTCCCCGGCAGCGGCGTCTTGCTTTCACCGCCGAACCAGCTGCAACCGCCCAACGCGGCCGCCGTCACGAGAAGTGGCAGAAGCAGACGCGCGCGCATCAGTTTCAAGAACCCAACGCCGCGAGCATTTCGGCCGCGCGCTGGCGCATGCCGCCGGGCGCGTTGAGATCGTCCGCGATCGCACGATAAAGCTCGCGCGCCTTGGCCGCATCGCCGGCGCGTAAGGCGGCCAAAGCGGCGGCCTCGCGGCCCGAATTGAAGAACGGATTGCCCGGCGTTTGCAGCGATGCGGCGGCCTGTTCGGCGGCGGCGCGATCGGCCGCATCGACCGACAGCAACGCGACGAGCGCCGAAGCCATGCGGCGGATTTCGGCGTCGAGGCCCGTATCGGCCGCGATGGCGCGATAAAGCGTCAGCGCTTGGGCAGGATCCTTCTCGGCGGTCAGGCCCGCTTCGCGCAAACGCGCGATGCCCTTATAGCCGCCGCTGCCGGTCTGGCCGAGTTCGCGGAATTCGGCGAGCGCCTTGTCCCGGTCGCTGACGAGCAGCGCGTCGGCGGCGGCGAAGCGCACGCCGTCGGCCTCCAGCGTCTTGCGCTGATGGTCGCGCCAGAACGAATAGGCGCCCGCGGCGACGACGATCGCCACGGCGGCGGCCATCACGTAGACGCCGTATTTCTTCCAGAGTTTCTCCGCGCGGTCGCGCCGGAGTTCCTCGTCGACTTCGTCGAAAACGTCCGCCACTTCGATCGTCCGCCGAATCTAAGAAAAAGAGGGTTGCGTGGGACCGGGAAGTTACCCCTTCGCGCGGCCCCGCGCCACCCTCAATAATCCAGGAAAAACGGCGGAATTACGGCCGCTTACCCGGTGTTTTACACCACGACGCGGATATAGCGGGCCTCGCGCCCGCGCGGCGTGCTGACATAGGTCGCGCGGACCGGGACGTCGGTATCGATCGACGGCACGCCCGAGCGGCGCAGACACGCGGCATTGACGAACACGTCCTTGCCGCCGTCATTGGCGCCCACGAAGCCATAGCCCTTTTCGGGGCTGTACCATTTGACGACGCCTTCGACGTCCTGCGCGCCGGTCATGTCGACGTCGTCGCGCTCGCGCCCGCCGCCGCCGCCCATCCGGTCGCGGAACCCGCCGCTGCGCGGCCGCGGCGCACCGCCGCCGGGACCCGCACCGCCGCCGCCACCCCCACCGCCGCCGCCGGCTGCGCCGGCGCGACCGTCGAGTTCATGGACGCGGACAACCTGCGGACCCTTCTTGCCGGGACCGACATCGCACTTAATCTTGGCGCCTTCGCCCGGCGGGGGCAGCCCCGCCTGTTCGAGCGCGGCAGCGTGAAGGAATACGTCCGGCGAACCGTCCGTCGGCGCGATAAAGCCGAAGCCTTTGGTCGTGTTGAACCATTTGACGACCGCTTCGACGGTCTTGGTCGGGCCAGGATTGAAAGGCGGCATAGGGTGTAGGGTGCTCCGAGGGTAAGTTCGATTGTCGGCAAGCTACTGAAACCGGCGTCCGAACGCCAGATATCCGTAAAGCGGGCCTAAAAGCCCGCATTACCGGCCTATATGGCGGGATCGGAGGCCGCTGCCAAGCCCCCTGCCCCCCTCAGCCTTCGACGATCGGCTTGAAACCGCCGAAGATCATCCGCTTGCCGTCGAACGGCATGTCCTTGAACAGCGCCATGCGCGGGTCGGCCATCATCTTCTTGTGGCCCGCATCGCGGGTCCGCTTATCCGGCCATTCCATCCAGGCGAAGACGATGCTCTCGCCGCGCTTGGCCTTCACCGCGCGGAAGAAATCGGTCCATTTGCCCTTGGGCACATCGTCCTGCCAGCACTCGACGAGGCGCAGCAAGCCGAAATCCTTGAAGATCGGCAGCGCGGTCGCCGCCATTTTGCGATAGGCCGCCTTGTTGCGGGTCGGCACCGCCAGGACGAAGCCCTCGACATAGCCCAGCTTCGCCGCCGCCGTTTTCTTCTTCGCCGCCATAGTTTCCTCCGTCCGTCGTCGTTCCATGCAATTTGACATGGTACGCGCGGACGGCGCAACTCGGGCGCAAAACTTAGGTATTGCCCTAAGTATTAAATCGGGCTACAGCGAAATCATGCTTCACGCCGCAACCCCTTCGCGAAAGCCACCCAGTCCCGCGCAGATCGACGCGATCTTCCGCGCGCTCGCCGATCCCACGCGCCGCAAAATCGTCGAGCGCTTGGGCGAAGGTGCGGCGTCGGTCAGTACGCTCGCCGCCGATCACCGCATGGCGCTGCCCAGCTTCGTCGAGCACCTCAAAGTGCTCGAAGGGGCCGGCCTCGTGCGCTCGAAGAAAACGGGCCGCGTGCGGACCTGCGAATTGGCGCCGGAAAAACTCGGCCTCGCGCAAACCTGGCTCGACCGCCAGCGCGCGATCTGGAACGCGCGTCTCGACCGCCTCGACGATTATCTCCTCGCCCTCAAAAAGGAACGCGGCCTATGAGCAGCATCTTCTTCGCCAAGCCCAATCCCGAACTCGACCTCGTGCTGGAACGCGACATCGACGTGCCCGTCGAACTCGTGTGGGAAGCTTGGACCACGCCCGAGCATTTCAAGCATTGGTTCTGCCCGAAGCCCTGGACCGTGTCGCATTGCGAGTTGGATTTGCGGCCGGGCGGCGTGTTCAACACCACGATGCGCTCGCCCGAAGGCCAGGAATTCCCCAACGAAGGCAGCGTGCTCGCGGTCGAGCCGTTGCGCCATCTCGTGTTCACCGATGCGCTGCTCGCCGGGTTCCGCCCTGCACCCAAGCCCTTCATGGTCGGCGTCCTGTCGCTGGAAAGGATCGCCAAGGGTACCCGCTACACCGCCATGGCGATCCACGGCGACGCCGACACGCGCAAGAAGCACGAGGACATGGGCTTCCATCACGGCTGGGCGACCGCGCTCGACCAGCTCGTCGAGCACATCAAAGCGACGCGAAACTGAGACGGAAGGTCTTCCAGATGCGTAAATTGGCGCTTCGCAAAGCGTTCACGCTGATCGAGCCGGGACCCGTCGTGCTGGTGACGACCAACGACGGCGCCCGGGACAACGTCATGACCGTCACCTGGACGATGGTCATCGGCTTCGACGCGAATTTCGCGATCACGACGGGCGGCTGGAATCATTCCTACGCCGCGCTGAAGAAGACGCGCGAATGCGTGCTTGCGATCCCGGCCGCCGATATGCTCGACGTCGCCGTCGGGATCGGCACGTGTTCGGGCGCCGATGTCGACAAGTTCGGGAAATTCGGCCTTACGGCGCGGCGCGGAAAACATGTCCGCGCCCCGCTGATCGCGCAGTGCCTCGCGAATATCGAATGCCGCGTCGTCGATATCGTCGAGCGCCACAACATCGTCGTGCTGGAAGGCGTCGCGGCCTATTACGACGCCGCGCGCAAGGAGAAGCGCATGCTCCATGCCGTCGGCGACGGCACGTTCGTCGTCGACGGACGCAAGTTCGATCGCCGCAAGACGATGCGCGCCAAGCTCCCTGCCGGGGTGTGACCGGCGGCGTGCTGAACTTTGGATGCTTGAATATCCCGGTTTCCTTCGCGATAGTCCGGGAATGCAACGCGATCCCCTCTCCGCTATCCTGTCCTTGATCGAAGCGCGCGGCGTCTATACCGGCGGCATCACCGCGGGCGGCAAATGGGCGTTTCGTGTACCCCCGCCCGAGCAGATCAAGCTGATGGTGATCGCGCGCGGCCAGTGCTTCATCGCGGTCGACGGCGAGAAGCGGCCGCGCCATCTGGTCGAAGGCGACGTATTCCTCAACATCGCGCGCCGGCCCTATACGATCGCGACGGATCTTTCGTTGCGCCCGCGCGACTTCGCACGGCTCTACGCGAACGCGCCCAAATGCGAAATCCTCGCCGTCGGCGGCGGCGAGGAGATCATGCTTATCGGCAGCCATATCGAACTCAACGAAATCGGCATGCGCTTGCTGAAAGGCGGCCTGCCGCCGATCGTCCATCTGCGCGCGAGCGATGCGGGTGCAGGCCAAATCCAATGGCTGATCCGCGAAATGATGCGCGAAACGGGCGACGCGATGCCCGGCGCCGAAACGGCGTGTTCGGGCATGGTCGAGCTCGTCTTCCTGCATTTGCTGCGCGCGCATATCGCCAAAGCCGGCGCGGTCAAGATCGGTTGGCTGCGCGCGGCCTGCGATCCGAAGCTCGCCCCCGCCCTCGGCCTGATGCACGGCGATCCGGCGCGCGATTGGCATTTGCCCGAACTCGCCAAGGCCGCCGCGATGTCGCGCACCGCTTTCGCTTCGCATTTCAAGACCGTCGCGGGCATGGCGCCGCTCGCCTATCTCACCGAATGGCGGATGCGCGTGGCCGAGCGCGAATTGCGCGAAAGCGCCAAGCCGGTCGCCCGCATCGCGCGGTCGGTCGGCTACACGTCGGAAGCCGCGTTCAGCACCGCGTTCAAGCGCGTGATCGGCCATTCGCCGCGCCGCCGGCGGATCGACGCCAAGATCGAGGCGCGCGAATTGGAAGACGCCTGAACGGGCCGGATTGCGATCACGCGCTCTTGATCTCGTCGGTCCACACGCGGAACGATTTCAGCGTATGCGGCCCGAAGGAATTGATCAGCGGCACGTCCGTCGCGTCGCGCCCGCGCGCGACGACGATCCGCCCGATGCGCGCGGCGTTGTTGCGCGGATCGAAGGTGTGCCATCCGCCCTCCAGATAGACCTCGATCCAGGCGCTGAAATCCATCGGCCCGGTGACCGGCACGCCGATATCGCCCAGATGGCCGTTCACGTAGCGCGCGGGAATGTTGAGGCAGCGGCAGAACGTCAGCGCCAGATGCGCCATATCGCGGCAGACGCCGACGCGTTCCTTGAAGGTCTCGGCGGCCGAGCGCGTCGCGCGCGCCTGCGCGTAGTCGAAATGCACATGGCCGTTGACGAAATCGCAAATCGCCTGCACGCGGCCCCAGCCGGGCGCTTGCCCGCCGAACATGTCCCACGCCGTCTGACTGAGCAGATCCGTCTCGCTATAGCGGCTGCCCATCAGATAGACGAGCACGTCGGACGGCAGCTCGGTGACGGGAATTTCGCGCGCCTCGGGCTTCACCACATCGGGCTTACCGTCGTCGACGATGATTGAATCGCCCCAGATCCGCAGATCGCCCTGCGGCGCCATCAATCGCCGGCAGCGATTGCCGAACATGTCGCGATAGATCGATGTCGGCACCTCGGGCAGCGTGCCGAAGGTTTCCGACGCTTGAAGCTCGGGTGCGCGATCCTCGTGCGCCGACAAAAGGCAGATTGCCGCCGTCGGTTGCGGAAAGCTCAAGCTCATCTCGTAGCCATAGCGGATCAGCATGAAGAAGGGTCTCCGTTTCGGATGTCGGGCGCGGTGCTTCGCGCAAGCGGGTCAAGCCAAACGCCTAAATCCCGATTTGGCCGCAATTAAGGCAAGTCCGCGATCTCGGCGGGTTTCCGGGCGTTTCGCGTAGAATCCGAAGGCCGCTCAGGCCAAGCCGATCAACGCGACAACGTAGACCAAAAGTAGCATTACGCATTCCGGGCCGAAGCCGAGCACGCGCCGCCGGGGGCGCAGCACGAGTGCGGCCGCGTAGATCGCCGTCATGAGGATGCCGACGGCGGAGAGATAAAGGCTCGTATCGTCGATCGCGGCATAGGCGGTCGCCCCCGCGCACAACGTCGCGACCGTCAATAACACGGGCAGCACCGCATTGCCGCCCAGAATATCGCTGACCGCGAGTTCGTTCTCCCCCGCTTTGGCCGAGGCCCAGCCGGTCGAGAGTTCGGGCAGCGACGTCGCCGCCGCCAGCACCGTGGCGCCGAACACGACGCCGCCGATATCGAAACGCGCGGCCAGCGCATCGCCGAACACTTCCAGCCCCACGCCGCCGGCGAAGGTCGCCAACGCGGCAAGGGCGAAGACCGGCAGCGTCGCGCGGTCGTGATCGCCGGGTTTCATCTTCTCGCCGCGGCCGGCATGGGTCGGGCGCAGGCGGCCGATCCACAGCAAGCCGCCGATCCAAATCGCGGGGGCGAGCAGATCGGGCAGCGATAGCGGCCCGACCGTACCCAGGCCCGCCAAAGACGGCCCCGCGACGACGAGCCCGAGCAACGCGATCACCAGCAGGCATTCGACGACCAGCGTGGGGCTCGCCGCGCGCGCGGCCAAAGGCGGGCCGGCGTTTTGCGCGCGATCCAGCACGACCAGCACCATCATCTGCGCCGCGGTACCCCCCAGAAGATTGCCGACGGCCAGCGCCAGATCGCCGCGCAGCGCGCCGCTGATCACGACCGCGACTTCCGGCAGATCGGTGACGATGGCGAGGATCAACATCCCGCCCAGCGCCTCGCCCAGCCCGTAGCGGCGCGACAGGATCGCGGTCGTATCGGCGAGCGGCTTGCCCGATTTCCAGACCAGCGCGGCCGCGAGGACGAACGCGGCGAACAAGACGAAGGTGGGAAGTTCGCGCATCGGGCGATCATAGCCGATCGCGCGGCGAAATCAGGTCGTTCCGTGATCGCGGAACCACGCGACGATGCTTGGCATGTCGCGTTCGAACCCGCCGGGGATGTAGATGTTCAGCAAACGCGCGGGCACCGCGCCGCGATTGCGGAAATCATGCGTGACGCCGGCGGGTGCGCGGATGAACGCGCCGGGCCCATATTCCGTCCAGCTCTCGCCGAGCAGGAATTCGATCCGGCCGTCGAGCACGTAAAAAATATCGTCGTTCGCCGCGTGGCTATGCGCGCCAACACCTTCCTGGCCCGGCTCGAGCCGCCACTCGGAAATGCTGTAGCGCGCCCCCGTCTCGGCCTCGTCGGCGAGGAACCGCGCCGAGAGCTTGTCGCCCAGCGCGTAATGCCGGCCCTGCTCGGCCGTCAGCGCGATCGGTGTTTTGGCGACGTCGTCGGTCATGCGGTTCGGCGTTAAGCCTAACCTTCCGCGAGCAGCAGCGGGTTCGGCCGGGGCTTCTCGATCCGGCGCAACGTATTCGTATCGCGATGGTCGAAGGCCGGCGTTTTGCCGCGGATCGCCAGATCGGTCCGCGACACGTAGCTCCAGCTGCCGTCGGCATTGAAGGTGATGTCGAGACGGTAATAATCCGTGCGGAACGCCGCCTCGAGGAAGGGTGTGGAACAAATCCCGAAGCTCGTGTCGCCGCGCTTCGCCTCGACGAAGATATGATCGTCGTCCGGCTTCGCTTTGCCGCCGGCGAGCACGACTTGCCCGCGCGGAATGGTGAGCGACTGCATGATCAGGCCTGTGGCCGGCTCCCACAGCCAATAGCCGACCTGATCGTGAAACGTGGTCGCTTCCTCGGGCGTGTTGATGTGAACGTGATAGCGCAGTCCATAAAGGAGCTGCGGGCCGTTCGCTTGCGGATCGATCGGCTCCATCCGGATCGTTTCGCGAAACACGCGCCGCTCGGGACCGTCGGCTTTCGGATTGATGTCGACGCCCTGATCGGACTGCCACACGCCGGCCAACCGCCGCAACGGGCCGAGATTGGCCAGCGTGTCCGGCGAAACATCGTCGGGTTCGGTATAGATATCGTCCGGAATATTGACCACGAATTTCCCTCTCAGAATCGTTCGGCGGCGGCGAAAGCGCGCTTAGCTTGGCGCAAGCGCGGGGCCGATTCAATTGGAAGGCGTGGGCGGGAGGCGTGGGCGGGCCGGAACCGCGATCTCAGGCGAGATCCGGCATTTCGTAGAGCGGCCGGATTTCGATCTCGCTCGGCCCCTTCATGGGATTGGGACAGCGTTTCGCCCAGGCGAGCGCTTCGTCCATATCCTTGACGTCCCACAGCCAGAAGCCCGCGACCAATTCGTTCGGATTGGCGAAGGGCCCGTCGATGACGCGGCGCTCCGCCCCGTCGAACGCGACGCGCTTGGCGTGGGAGGTGGGCTTCAGCCCCTCGCCCATGACGAGGATTCCAGCCGCGCGCAGATCGTCGTTGAACTTACCCATCGCGGCCATCATGTCGCGCGTCCACGCGTCCGGCGAGAACCCCTGCTCGCTCCACGAAGTCGCCTTCACCAGCACCATGACGCGCATTGTGGGGGCTCCCGATCACTCTCTACTTCACAGTTGCAGCGAGTTCTTCAACCGTCATGAAACACACGCCGAAGGTATTGGTTAGCCAATCCCGATTGTTATCATTGAATATGGAGTTTCCAGCACGGCGCCCACGATCATTCGTGCAGAGTATGTCGTGTTGATACGCAATATGTGCCGATACTGTCTCTGCATCCGCCCATTCCGCACAAGCGCGGGATAACCGGCGTTCGGCGCTTCGATCTCGCTTCCGAATTTCCCAACCACCCTCTGCGTCGAACGCAGCTTTACCAACGCCTCTTTGTTCAATTTGGTAGAAAGCATCAATTTCTCTTTGCTCCCGGACAGAGCGCTCTTGCTCGTCTTCGGCGACGAACTTGGCATTCCCTACGATTTCCTTTGGTCTTGGTAGACCCAGCCAATTTCCGCCATGGATCAACAAGATTCCGGCCGCAAATGCGCGCTCTAGCTTCTCACTTTGCTGCGCAGGGAGCCCCGGATGGCAGCTATCATCCGGTCCGAATGAGAAACGCAACATGGGTTTGCCATCGACAGAAGTGACACCAAAATCAGATCCCATATGAGGCTGCTGAAAATAACTATTTCGATTTTGCTTTTGGATTGCCTCAATCCGGAAGCTCGATGCGCAAATAAAGCCTTGTATCGTTCGTGCGCGTAATGCGGCAGCGATCACACCAAAGTTTGATGAAGGCGAAAATACGTCCTCCCAAGCATTTGAATCAAAAGTGACCCTCACTCGATATCTCCGTCGCCAATTAAAGAAGCAAATCTTCGATTTGGCCGGCACTAAGATTGGTCGGAAACTACGAAATCTTAATAATTTTGATTATTAAAACTGCAATTATGTTATATTTAAAATCTATTCATTGCTACACATCAACAAAATGTTGGGGAGCGAATAAATGGCGGTTTATGTCGTGACCTGGAACTTAAACAATGAACGAGATAACTACGCTCAAGCTCGTCGCGAGTTTATCGAGCACCTAAAAACGTTTGAGCACATCTATGATTCCGGACTCGAATCCGTTTGGTTTATCGAATCAGGAAATACAGCTAATCAGATTTCAGATTACTTATTAAAAAAGCTAGACAAAAACGACTGTCTATTTGTGACAAAACTAAACACCTCTCAGCATCAAGGATGGCTATCTAACGGCATTTGGAGTTGGATAAACGAGAGATTAAATAAATAGTTATTGGAACCAAAAACACGAAGGAGCCATCATGATTAAACTTGAAGGGTTTGATGAGTTACAGCGCATTTTCGCTGAAGCTCAGGAAGCGCTCAAAAAAATACATGGCGAACTCGGCGCGGTTAGTTTTGACCCGAACTCATCTCAAAGTGTTGAGGCTGCGATTTTCGATATGGAAAAACTAATTGATGATCGTATGCGCCCGTACAGCAAAAACGAAATCATTAAGCCGCTTATAGAGTCGACAAAAGAAGCATTTAGAAACGCTATTCTCGATCAAGCAAGGGATACAAAAAAATAGCGCCCATCACTCCCACTCAATGGTACCCGGGGGCTTGGACGTCACGTCGTAGACCACGCGGTTGATGCCGCGCACTTCGTTGATGATGCGCGTCGCCGTCGCGGCCAGGAACGCGTGGTCGAACGGATAGGATTCCGCCGTCATGCCGTCGGTCGACGTCACCGCGCGCAGCGCGCAAACGTAATCGTAGGAGCGTGAATCACCCATCACGCCGACGGTCTTCACCGGCAGCAGCACCGCGAAAGCCTGCCAGATCGCGTCGTAGAGACCCGCACGGCGGATCTCCTCGAGATAGACGAGATCGGCCTTGCGCAGGATGGCGAGCTTGTCGCGGTCGATGGCGCCGGGAATGCGGATCGCGAGGCCCGGCCCCGGGAACGGGTGGCGACCGACCAGCGTTTCGGGCAAGCCGAGCTCGCGGCCGAGATCGCGCACCTCGTCCTTGAACAGCTCGCGCAAGGGCTCGACGAGCTTCATGCGCATGCGCTCGGGCAAGCCGCCCACGTTATGATGCGATTTGATCGTCACCGACGGCCCGCCGATAAACGACACGCTTTCGATCACGTCGGGATAGAGCGTGCCTTGGGCGAGGAAATCGGCGCCGCCGACCTTCTTCGCCTCCTCCTCGAACACTTCGATGAAGGTGGCACCGATCAGCTTGCGCTTGGTCTCGGGGTCGGTGACGCCTTCGAGACGCGTGAGGAACATGTCGCTCGCGTCGCGATGGACCAGCGGAATGTTGTAATGGCCGCGGAACAGGTCGACGACCTGTGTCGCCTCCCCTTCGCGCATCAGGCCGTGATCGACCAGGATGCAGGTGAGCTGATCGCCGATCGCTTCGTGGATCAGCACGGCGGCGACGGAGGAATCGACCCCGCCCGACAGCCCGCAAATCACCCGGCCCTTGCCGACCTGGGCGCGGATACGCTCGATCGCCTGGCGGCGGAACGCCGCCATCGTCCAATCGCCCGAGCAGCCGGCGACGCGATGGGTGAAGTTCTTGAGCAGCGCCGCCCCATGCGGCGTGTGCACGACTTCCGGATGGAACTGCACGCCGTAGAACTTCTTCTCGTCGTTGGCGATGGCGGCGAAGGGGGCACCATCGGACGTCGCGACCACGCGGAAGCCGTCGGGCAGCGCCACGACGCGGTCGCCATGGCTCATCCACACTTGCTCGCGCGAGCCGACGGGCCAGATGCCGTCGAACAATTTGCAATCGCGTTCGATCGCGATGAACGCCTTGCCGAATTCGCGATGGTCGGAGCTTTCGACCTTGCCGCCGAGCTGGGCGCACATCGTCTGCTCGCCGTAGCAAATGCCCAGCACCGGCACGCCCGCGTCGAACACGAAGCCGGGAGCACGCGGCGTATGGCTTTCGGTCACCGAGGCGGGGCCGCCCGACAGGATGATCGCCTTGGCGCCGTAGGCCTTGAGCTTGGCTTCGTCGGTGTTGAACGGGTGGATTTCGCAGTAAACGCCGCTTTCGCGCACGCGGCGCGCGATCAGCTGGGTGACTTGGCTGCCGAAATCGAGGATCAGGATTTTGTCGGTCATGGTGCGATTTATCCCAGTCGGGCGGAGCGGACAAGCCCCGGCAAGGCGAGGGTTTTGGCGAGATCGGGCCAGCCATAGGCGGCTTGCGCCACGTCCTGGCCCCACAAGCGTTCGCGGCGCGTGGCGATGAAGCGCCCGCCCATGCGTTCGTAGAAATAACGCGCCGGATTGTCGTGCAGCACCCAGACATAAGCCTGGTTGAGGCCGCGTTCGCGCAACCCGGCGAAGGCACCGCCGATCAGCATGGCGCCGATCCCGCGGTTTTGATGGTCGGGATGGACGTAGAGCGTGAACACCTCGCCCGAGCCCAGCGTGATGCCGACTTGCGTAAACGGCGGGCGCGCGGGCCGGTCTTCGATGCGGCTGCGGCCGAAGCTGGTAATACCGACCACGCCGGCGCGATCGTCAAAGGCGACCAGAATGGGCGCATGCAGCGCCTTGTGCCGGATCTGATGGGCCCATTCGACCGATTGGCGGTCGTAATCCATGCCGACCAGCGTTTTGGGCGGCAGCAGCCCGGCATAGGTCGCCCGCCACGCGTCGACATAGACCCGCGCGATGCCGCGGACATGTCCTTGCGTGGCTTTGAGCAGCGTGACCGTCATGCGGGCGGCGAGGCCTCTTTACGTTCGAACACCGCGACGAAGAACCCGTCGGTGCCGTCCTTGGCGGGGCTGAGGCTCAGCGTCGTCCCCTCGCCTGCTTTGTCCCAGACTTTGGCGACGGGTACCGACGCAAAATCGGTTTGCGCGGCGAGGAACGCCGTTACCTGATCCTCGTTCTCCTCCGGCAGCACCGAACAGGTCGCGTAGATCAAGCGTCCGCCCGGCTTCACGAGGCGCGCGGCACTTTCGAGGATGCGCCCCTGCTTGGCGGTGAGTTCCGCGATCTCGTCGCGCGACAAGGTCCAGCGCGCATCGGGGTTGCGCCGCCAAGTTCCGGTTCCGGTGCAGGGTGCATCGACCAGCACGCGGTCGAACCCGCCTTTGTGCTTCTTCACCCAGCCATCGCGCTCGCTTTCCAGCAAGCGGCGCTCGACGTTATGCACCTCGGCGCGGCGCAACCGTGTCGTCGCACCGGCGAGACGCTTTTCCGACGTGTCGCAGGCGACGATCTGGCCCTTGTTCTCCATCGTCGCGGCGATGGCGAGCGTCTTGCCGCCCGCCCCGGCGCAGAAATCGCACACGCGCATGCCGGGCTTGGCATCGACCAGCAACGCGACGAGCTGCGAGCCTTCGTCCTGAATTTCGACGAGGCCGGCCTTGTACGGCTCGCTCGCCATGACATTGGCGCGTTCCTCGGTGCGCAAGCCCCAGGGCGACATCTTGGTCGCCTCGGTCACGATGCCCGCTTCCTTCAGCGCTTTGCGTGCCGCGTCGCGCTTGCCGCGCAGCATGTTGACGCGCAGATCGAGCGGCGCTTCCGTGCCCATCGCCGCCATTTCGGCGCGCGCACGCTCGCCGTAGCGCTGCGTGAATCTCTCGGCCGCCCAAGGCGGAAAATTGAAGCGCACCCAATCCGGCTGTTCGGGATGGTCGAGCGAACGGCCCGCGAGCGAGGCGATGCTCGCCTGTTCGTGGGCTTTCAGCGGTTGCGGATCGTAACGCTCGCCCGAGAAGGCGTGCTCGATGCGCCCCGCCTCCCAGCCTTCGACGATCGCGAGATAAGCGAGGATCCACGAGCGGCCGTTGGGCGCGAAGGGCACGCGCGCCGCCCCTTCGCGCACGCGCGCCAGCCACCATTCGAGCTGGGCGCGTTTGCGCAACACGCCATAGACCAGCGCCGAGGTCGCGGTGCGATCCTTGGAGCCGATGAAACGGCGCGCGCGGAAATAGTCGTTGGCGAGACGATCGGCGGGCGCTTTGCGGGCGTGAACCAGATCGAGGATTTCGATCGCCGCCGCGATCCGCCCGCCGGGTGTCATGCCGCCGAACCGCCCGAGTAGTTCGGCGCTTCGCGCATCAACGCGACGTCGTGGACATGGCTTTCGCGCAAGCCCGCGTTCGTGATCTTCAGGAAGCGCGCGTTCTTGCGCAGATCGGCGAGTGTCGCACTGCCCGTATAGCCCATCGCGGCGCGAAGCCCGCCGACGAGCTGGTGGATCACCGCACCCACGGGGCCCTTATAGGGCACGCGGCCTTCGACACCTTCGGGGACGAGCTTCAGCGTATCCTTGATTTCCTGCTGGAAATAACGATCCGCCGAGCCGCGCGCCATGGCGCCGACCGAGCCCATGCCGCGATAGGATTTGTAGGAGCGGCCCTGGAACAGGAACACTTCGCCCGGCGCTTCTTCGGTGCCCGCGAACAGCGAGCCGATCATCGCGCATTCCGCCCCGGCGGCCAGCGCCTTGGCGAGATCGCCCGAGAATTTGATGCCGCCATCGGCGATCGCGGGCACGCCCGCTTTCTGCGCGACCTCGACGCAATCCATCACGGCGGTCAGCTGCGGCACGCCCACGCCCGCGACAATGCGCGTGGTGCAGATCGAACCGGGGCCGATGCCGACCTTGACGGCGTCGGCACCCGCATCGATCAGCGCCTTGGCGCCGTCGGCGGTCGCAATGTTGCCGGCGATGATCTGGGTGTAGTTGCCGAGCTTGCGGATCGCGCGCACGGAATTGAGCACGCCTTCCGAATGGCCATGCGCCGTATCGACGACCACGATATCGACCTCGGCGTCGAACAACGCTTCGGCGCGCGCCAGGCCCTTATCGCCCACGCCCGTGGCGGCGGCCACGCGCAAGCGGCCTTTCTCGTCCTTCGTCGCGGCGGGGAAACGCTGCGCCTTCTCGATGTCCTTGACCGTGATCAGGCCGATGCAGCGATAGGCTTGGTCGACGACCAGCAGCTTTTCGATGCGATGCTGGTGCAGCAGGCGCTTGGCTTCTTCCTTCGACACGCCTTCGGTCACGGTGACCAGCTTGTCGCGGGTCATCAACTCGCTGACCTTCTGGCGCGGATCGCTCGCGAAGCGCACATCGCGGTTGGTCAGCACGCCGACGAGGCGGCCATTGGCTTCCGTGACCGGAATGCCGGAAATGTGGTTGGCCGCCATCATCTGCAACGCGTCGGCCAGCGTGGCGTCCGGGCGGATGGTCAGCGGATTGACGACCATGCCGCTTTCGAACTTCTTCACCTTGCGCACTTCCTGCGCCTGAAGCTCGATATCGAGATTCTTGTGGATGACGCCCATGCCGCCGGCTTGCGCCATCGCGATGGCGAGCGCACTTTCCGTCACCGTGTCCATCGCCGAGGACACGAGCGGAATGCCGAGTTCGATATTGCGGGTGATCCGCGTGCGGGTGGTGACGTCGCCGGGCAAAACGGCGGAGGCGCCGGGCTCCAGAAGGACGTCGTCGAACGTAAGCGCTTCGCGGATATGCATGCCGCCTCCTGGGGTCGCGGGAAGTGGCGCGCATCTATACACCCCGTTCGTGAAGATCGAAATGGGGTCGAATCGCGTTGAAATAACGGGGAAATCAGCCTTTGAAGCCGGTCGCGGCGAAATAGAACTCCGCCGACTCGGCCCGGCTGGCCGGCGGCTTGATGCGCTGCAGCTTGGCGAAGCGGCCCTGCACCGCCTTCACCAGTTTCTGTTCCTCGCCGCCCTGGCGCAATTTGGCGACGAAGGCGCCGCCCGGTTTCAACACTTCGCAGGCGAAGTCGAACGCGGCTTCGACCAACGTGATGATGCGCAGATGGTCGGTTTCGCGGTGGCCGGTCATCGACGGCGCCATGTCGCTCAAAATCAAATCGGCGGGGCCGTTCAGCGCGGCCTTGACCCGGTCCGCCGCTTTGGGATCGAGAAAATCGGCATGGAGCATGATGGCCCCGGGGATCGGGTCCATCTCCAAAATATCGAGGGCGACGACCATGCCCGCATTGCGTTCGATCATGACTTGCGTCCAGCCGCCGGGGGCCGCGCCCAGATCGACGACCTTTATGCCGTTGCGGAAAATCCGCGCCTTGGCGTCGATCTCGATCAGCTTGAAGGCCGCACGGCTGCGATACCCGGCGTCCTTCGCCTTGCCGACGTAAGGATCGTTGATATGGCGGCGCAGCCAGTTCTGCTGCGAGGTGGTGCGCCCTTTGGCGGTCTTCAGGCGGGCGGCGAGACGGTCGCTATTGCTCATAATACCCGCAATAGACCCATCAGAATGCCTTCGCGCAAGCCCCGATCGGCGACACGCAAGCGCCCGACCGGCCAGCGCGCGCAAATCCCCTCCAGCAGCGCGCAGCCCGCGACGACCAAATCGGCGCGTTCGCGCCCGATACAGCCGTGCCGCGCGCGGCCTTCCAGATCGGCGGCGGCCAGATCGGCCGATAGCGCCTTGATCTGCGCGAAATCGAGCCACGAGCCATCGACCAGCGCGCGTTCGTAACGCTGCAAGCCCATGGCGATGCCCGACAGCGTGGTGACCGTGCCCGACGTACCGACCATCTCGACATTGCCGGCGGCGACATGGCCGGCGATATCGTGGCGTGCGTCGAGTTCCGCCAAACGTGCCGAGATATCCGCGACGGCGGCTTGATAGGCCTCGCACGGGATTTTATCGGGGCCCAGGCGTTCGGCGATCGCGACCACGCCCAAGGGCAAGGATACGAAGTCGATCCGCCGCCAGCTTTCGCCGTCGCGTTCCAGCCACATGACTTCGGTCGAGCCGCCGCCGATATCGAAGGCGATGGCGTGGGGCTTGCCGGAATCGAGCAGCGACGCGCAGCCGGCCAGGGCCAGATCCGCCTCCTCGTCCGCCGCGATGGGTTCGAGTTCGATGCCCGTCGCTTCGCGCACGCGCGACAGGAAAGCCGGTCCGTTTTCGGCCCGCCGGCAGGCCTCTGTGGCCACCCCACGAAAACTGGTCACGCCGCGCCGGTCCATCTTGGTCGCGCAGACTTGCAGCGCGTCCAACGCGCGAGCCATCGCCGTTTCGGCCAGATTGCCGCTGCGCTCCAACCCTTCGCCCAAACGCACGATGCGCGAAAACGCGTCGACCACCCGGAAACCGTCCGGGGCCGGTTTGGCGATCAACAGACGGCAATTATTGGTGCCAAGGTCGAGCGCCGCGAGAATCGGCCCCTCGTCCCGTCTGGCTTGCGCCGTCTCCACAGAAGTCTCTCCCCAAGTCGTCGTCGCTATTTTGCCCAATACTGTAACCGGGTTTGACGATCCGGGCGAAGGACGATATAGACAGCGCCGCTCGGTCGGGGTTTCGCTCCGTCCGGCGGACGCGTCCCGCTGGGGGATCGTCTAACGGTAGGACCCCAGACTCTGACTCTGGTTGTCTAGGTTCGAATCCTAGTCCCCCAGCCAGCGGCGCCGGAACTCATTGAAATTACAGATAAAATAAACGCCTCGGCGGCCGCGCCGATTTGGGCGCGGCCCCGCTCGCGCGTGGCGCTTACGTCAGGTGCGGCTGAGCATCTCCGCGCAGGCGCGGGCAATGTCGCCCTTGCGCGCTTCGTTGCCGGGGATCGCCGCGAAGCCGCTCTTCTCCACGGCTTCGCCGCGCGACCAGGTGCCGATGGCGAGCAACTCGGTGACTTTGCGCGCGGAATCGTCCTGGGCTTTGAACCCGCTCACGCAGATCGGCGCCAGCGCGGCGATGACGGCTTGATTGGATGCGCTGCTGGCCATTTGCTGCGACGAACCGCCCGTCACCCAGCCGCCGTAACCGAAGCCGATAATGGCGAGTGCTACGGCGCCGGCGACGGCGCCCCAGACGAACGGGCTGGTTTGTTCGGGAATTTTGACCTTGAACATTTTTTGATCCTCGGCCCGCGATATTTCACGCGCGCTTCGATAGCGACTGCCCCGCCTCGCAGACTCGTCAATTTCGTTCGAAGTGAAGTGACACACGGCCGGCGGGAAGCCGTCGCGATACGATACGGAATGGAATTGCGCCCGCATGCGTCGGCGCAAGGCGGGGCCGAAAGCCGCCGCCGAAAACCGCCCCTGCATGTTGCTGACGGCCAATGACTGGCCGTTGAGAGCGGCGATGATCGCCCCAGGGATCATCCCGCTCGAAACAAGCCGGCACCCTACAGCAGACGCCGCCGACTTGATAGCGTCGAATGCCGCAGCGGCGCCGGGATCACATCATGCGCTGCGATTGCCGAACAACGCGAGCAATCCGCCGCCGATCACCGATGCGGCGCCGATGGCGATGTACCACATGGTCTGATCGCGATAACGGCCGGTCAGCGTGTTCGAAATCTGCTCGACCGGCGCTTCGGTCGCGTTGTAGGCGAAGCCGAGCAGGATCGCGCCGACGGCGACGAGGACAATTCCGATTATTCGTGCGTTGTTCATTGAGGGCCCTTTCCGAAGGTCCTGGACCGGGCGAACCGCCCGTTCCGAAATGCGTCGCGATCCTACGCAACGGCCGGCCTGTCGCGTCAGGGTCGGAAACTACGCATGCCCCGATAGAGGTAGTTTCCGAGGCTTACCGCGATGGGTGGTTCGCGCGTAGCTTCGCGATGACGTTCGGGACGGCGACGCCGGTCCCCATCGCCGAAACAGAATCGAGCCGTCAAATGAACCGTAGATTTCTCGTTCCCGCCCTCCTCGTCGCGGCCGTCGCACTCGGCGCCTGCGGCAATACGACCGGCGATCGCGCCATGAGCGGCGGCGCCGTCGGCGCCGGCGTGGGCGCGTTGGGCGGTTTGATGTTGGGCGCCCCCATCGAGGGCGCGCTGATCGGCGGCGCCGTCGGCGCCGGTGCCGGCGCACTGACCAAAGAAGATCAGATCAATCTCGGCAAGCCGATTTGGCGCTGAGCCACAAAGCAATCAGGAGTCAAAACATGCAAACGCCTTTCGCCGCTCTCCGCCTAATCGCCGCGATCGCCGCCGTCGCACTCGTCGCCGCGTGCGGCGGGCCGCCGCCGCATGCGCAGCACGCCAACGCGCCGCCGCCGGCGACGAACTATCAAGGGACGCCGGAACTCGCCGGCGCTTGGTACGAAGTGTACTTCGACACCAACAGCGTCGCGATCGACCAGCGCGGACGGTCGATCATCGGCAACGTCGCCTATGTGGTGAACAACGAACCGACGACGCGCGTCACGATCATCGGCAAGACCGATCGCGTCGGCACGCAGGCCGCCAACATGACGCTGTCGCAAAGCCGCGCCAACGCCGTGCGGACGGCACTGATCGCCGCCGGCGTGCCCGCGGGCCGCATCGATGCGAGCTGGACGGGCGAACTCGGCCAGGATCCCGCGACGACCGCGGATATCGCCGATCGCCGCAATCGCGTGGTCGACATTACGGTCATCAAAGCGCCGCGATAACCTTTCGTCCGCACATCGCGCGCGAAAGCGCCGCGTCACCCTAAAGGGCGGCGCGGCGTTTTCATTTCCGGCTGCCGCCGCTCCGGCCGTTTGAGACATCGATCTCGAACCGGCAAACCGTCGCGGCATTTGATGCTTCGTCGCAATGGCGCACCCGGCATTCCGGCCCCGCCAGCGCTTGAAACAGCCGTTCGAGCACGCCGACATGCCAGACGCAGCCCGGCATTTTGAGCGGATTGCGCTCGATGGTCAGCACGCAGGGCGCGCCGCTTTCGACCCGGAAGATTCCCGATCCGGCGAAGGTCCAAGCGTTCCGCTGGATCGCCTTGAGCAACAATCGCGCGGCGATCCGCGCCGGTAACGCCGCCAATATCGCCCGTACGACGGCCGGGATGCGGTTGCGCAGCACGTACTCGCCCGTCCGGCGCCCGGCATCGCGCGCGATCGCAGCGGCTTGGTCCGCCGGCAGCTCGCACCATAAGGCGGCGAACAAAGCCGCGGGGATCGCTTCGTCGATCATCGCCGCCGGCGGGTCGTTCAGCAGTGTTGGGCAATCCGCGCGGGCATAAATCCGCACCGCCGCGTCCTGCAAATCGGGCGACGCACGCAGTGCTTCGCCCAGCCGGATCACCGCATTGGGACCGATCCGTCCGGCGGGATGCGTGGGCATCCCCGCCCCCTCAATGCGGCCGTTCGGCGAGATCGGCCATTTGCTGCGTGCCGCCGCCGCACGCGACGACCGGTTCTTCGCGCGCTTCGCGCCTTGCGCGCGCTTGCGACGCGCGATCGGCCGCCGCTTCCCAATCGTCCATCTGGGCGGGTGCGATCTTGCGCGTCCGGTCGAAATTGAAGTTCACCTTCTCCTTCGACTGCGGGCCCCAATAGCCGGACTTGCCGAGATCGTAGAAGGTCCGCTGGAAACCGGCTTTGAGGAACGCCTTCAAACAGCCGAGCAGATAGCGCCGCCGGAAGCCGGTGCCGCGCCACGGATAGTGGAACAGCGCCTTGCGCGAATAGAAGCGCCGGTAGTTCTTCATCACGCCGTCGAGCAGCGATCCGCGCGACATCGCCGCGGGCGCCATGATCGGCGTGACGAAATTGTATTTGGAGAAGTCGAATATCTCGACCTTGTCCTTCAGGCTTTGGAACAGCGGCGTGAAGGGCCACGGCGTGTACATCGCCCAATTCGCCAGATCGGGCTGCCAATCCCACGCCATCTGGAAGGTTTCCTCCAGCGTCTCGGCCGTTTCGTTGTCGAGCCCGACGATGAATTGCGCTTCGGTGAAGATATCGGCTTCGCGCAGCAGGCGGATCGCCTGCTTGTTCTCCTCGACCTTCGTTTCCTTGTTGAATTGGTCGAGCTTCAATTGCGCGGCCGCCTCCGTGCCCAGCGACACATGGACGAGCCCCGCCTTGCGATAGAAGGGCAGCAATTCGCGGTCGCGATAGATGTCGGTCACGCGCGTGTTGATGCCCCATTTCACCTTGTCGGGCAGGCCGCGCTTGATCAGCTCCTCGCAGAACTGGACGAATTTCTTGCGATTGATCGTCGGCTCCTCGTCCGCCAGGATGAAGAAACCGACCCCCTGCTCGTTCACGAGTTTCTCGATCTCGTCGACGACTTTGATCGGATCGCGCACACGATAATCGCGCCAGAACTTCCATTGCGAACAGAACGAACAGGTGAACGGGCAGCCGCGCGCCATGTTGGGGATCGCCACGCGCACGCCCAGCGGCACGTAGATGTATTTCGACCATTCGAGCAGCGACCAATCGGGATTGATCGCGTCGATATCCTTGACCGTGGGGGCGGCCGGCGTGGCGACGATCTTGCCGTCGTCGATATAGGCCAAGCCCTTGATCGACGCGCGGTGCGAAAGCCAATCGCCCGTATCGATCGCGCGCACGAGTTCGCGGAAAATCTCCTCGCCCTCGCCGCGCACGATCACGTCGACCCACGGCGCTTCGGACAGGACCTGCTTGTACATGAAGGTGGCGTGGATGCCGCCGAGGACGCGCACCGCGTCGGGCACGACTTCCGACGCGATCTGCAGCACCGCCTCCGCCTTGTAGATCGACGGCGTGATCGCGGTCGTGCCGACCACGTCGGGCTGAAGCTCGTAAAGACGGTCGCGCAATTCGTCGTCCGTCATATGGTTCGTCATCGCGTCGATGAACGTGACGTCGCGAAAGCCGGCGTCGCGCAAATGCCCCGCGAGATAGGCGACCCAGGCGGGCGGCCAGTTCCCTGCGATCTCCGCACCGCCGGAATGATAGTTCGGGTGAACGAGCACGATCCGCACGGGCAGCCTCCCTTTTATGTGTCATCTTTAGTTGACACATCACGGGCGGCGGCGAACTGACATGGATCAACCGGCGGGCGGTCCTGGACTACCTAACTGGCCGTCGGATCGGATGCGCAAAAAACGGTGCATTTTGCGGCATAGATCGCGACTCGGTCGTTGACTTGGTAAACGGCCATTAACTATACTGATTGTCTTGAAAACCAACGCCACTGGAGAATCCCTATGGCAGCGACTATCTCGCAGGCCGCTCAGCCTGTGATCGATTTCCGCAATCAAAAGACGGCCGCGTTCCGCGACGTGACCGAAAAATTCGCCGAAAACTACCAAGGCCAGATCCTCAAGGGCGTGGCGCAAGGTAACGAGATTGCCAGCAACTCGATCGCGTCCCTCCAGGGCCGCGGCGCGAAGCTGAATATCTCCGCCTAACAGCGGCGTCTTTCCGGTACTGGGCCTTCCCGCACCGTCCCCGCCTCGGGGGCGGCTTTTGGACGTTCGCCCTGCGGCTTATTGTCGGGAAAACGGACGCACCCCCTTTAATCCGGCGCCAAAACCCTTATGTAGGACGGGTCTTCTTCGGGAACCCGTCCGCTATGTCGTCGACGATCGCCAGCAATACGCGCTTCTCCGGCACTTCCGCGCATTATTGCGAGGCGGCGGATCCCGCACAGCGTTTGGCCCTGCTCCACTGGGCCGATGGCGAGCGCCAGGCGGGGCTCGTCTGCGCGGACTCGCTGCATCCCGAAAAAGTTCCGGGCCTCAAAGACAAGCTCGCCGTGTTCGACGTGCGCGGCATGGGCTGCGACTTCAAAGTTTGCGGCGAAACCTCGAACGGCTGCTGCGAGATCGAAGCCATTCCCGATCCGGCGTTCTGCGATTTGCTGTGCGGCCAGTTCCGCGAGATCGTGCAAGCCCGCCAGCCGCTGCTGCACACGATCGAAGCCCAAACGCCGCAAGGCACGTGGCGCTATTCGCGCCTGTCGATCCCGCTGTCCAAGCGCACGGCCGAAGTCGGGCGCTTGTGGCTGGTGCTCGCGGGCTTCGAGGAATTCCGCGAGAAGGTTGTCCCCCGCGCCGCGTGATACAATTCGCCCTCGACGACGAATCGAGGATCGATCATGAGCGGCCCCATCTACACGCTGAAAATCTCGGGCGACGAAGCGCGGCTGATGATCTATCTGCTGCGCCAAGCGCAAATGAAGGGCGACAGCGCGATCGCCATGGGCATCGCCAAGCGCGATCTGCTGGCCCAGACGATGGACAACTACAAAAGCCTCGCCGACAAGCTGGAAGAAGTGACCGCCGGCAAAAAAGCCGCCAAGCCCCAGGCGGTGAAGAAATGGCTGCCCGGCCAGACCGTGCCGGTTAAACGCTACCGGACGAAGATTCCGCCCGCGCGTTGACCATCGCCGCGTAGGCCGCGTCGAGCGCCGCCGCGAGCCCCTTCCCGTCGCAAAGTTCGCTTGCCGCCATACGCGGCCGCAAGCCGTGGCGCATCGCCGCCAGCTTCGGCAGATCCCGCGCGGCATCGACTGCGCGCGCGATATAGGCTTCGACCGTATCGACGCAAAAATCGTCGAGCCCCAGTGCCGACAGCAGGCAATCGCCGTAGCGGCCGAGCGGCGGGCGCGCCCGCAAGCTGATCGTCGGCACACCCATCCACAACGCTTCGAATGTCGTCACACCGCCGTTATGCGGAAACGGATCGAGGGCGATGTCGATCTGGCCGTAAGCGGCCCAGGTCGCGGGTTGCGGCGAGGTGTAGACGAGATCGAGGCGATCGCCCGCGATCCCATGCCTTGCGAAGCGTGCGGCGAAGTCTTCGCGCACCGTGCGATCGACGAAGGGCAGCGCGTTCAGCGTCAGCCGCGAACCCGGCACTTGGGCCAGGATCGCCGCCCAGGCGGCGATCACCGCGTCGTTGATCCGCACGAGGCGAGAAAAACTGCCGAAGGTCACATGCCCCTTGGCTTGCGCGGGCAACTGCGAAACCGCCGGCATGTCGGGCGGCGGATCGAAGGCGAAGGGTGCGCGATCCAGGCGCCAGGCGCGTTCGGTGAACGCATCGTCGCTGCCCGGCGGCGCCATATGCGCATCGCCGAGATACCAATCCATGGCGCCCACGCCGGTCGTGCCGCCATAGCCAAGCCAGGTGACCTGCACCGGCGCCAAGCGCCGCGCGAAGGCTTTGAGCTTGGCCCCGGCGGTGTGCCCGGCGAGATCGACGGCGACATCGATTCCGTCTTCGCGCGTTTTGCCCGCCAGCCCGTCATCGTCGAGCGCTTGGCAATCGTGCCAGACATCGACGAGGCTGCGCAGCGCCGCCGCCTCGGCATCCGCCGTGCCGCTCAACGAATAGGCGTGAACTTCGATCTTCGCGCGATCGTGATGCCGGAAGATCGGCGAAATGAAATGGCGCAGCGAGTGGCGGCGCAGATCGGGCGAGACGTAAGCGACCTTCAAACGCCGTCCGCCGATCGGCGGTGCCGCAAGCGGCACTTCCGGCGGACAGAAACGCTTCGCCCACTCGGCGTAGAGGTCCTTCAGCGCCGCACCATTCATCGCCGGATCGTAATTCGCGGCGAACAGATCGTCGGTATAGGCGCTCTCCAACGCCGGATCGGCGGCTTTGGCGGCGGCGAGTTCGGCGCGGGCCCCTTGCACGTCGCCGCGTTGGATCAACACGCTCGCCAGGAATTGTCGGGCTTGCGCCCCTTCTTCCGCATCGTCGAGCGCCGCGCGCGCGAAAGTCTCGGCCTCGGCGAAACTTCCGAAGGCGAGCGCGCAGACCGCGCGCCGTCGCGCGATGGCGGGGCTTGGGGTGCCTTCGGCGAGTGCCGCATCCGCATCGGCATAGCGCCCGACGCGGATCAGCAAATCGCCCAGACGCAGGATCGTGCCTTGATCGGCGGGATCGAGCAGCCGCGCGCGGCGCCACGCATTGAGCGCGCCTTCGGCGTCGCCGCGCTGCGCCGCCGCCAATCCTTCTTGGAGCGCCGCAGCGGCGCCCCCCGGATCGGAACTCACGCCGCGGGCTTGGAGGCGATCGCCTCTTCCAATTCGTAGAAGGTAGGCTGGAGTTCGCTCGGCACGCTCTTGCGGCCGATCTCGGTCGAGATCTGCGGCGCGTTGCCCTGAAGATGCGCGACGAACGTGTCGCGGATGATTTCGTAGTACTTGAACTCGTCCTCGTAGCATTGCTTCAAGCGGCCGGCCATCGGGCCCAAAATGCCGTAGGACAGCAACACGCCCAAGAACGTGCCGACGAGCGCCGAGGCGATCAGGCCGCCGAGAACGACGGGCGGCTGGTCGACCGACGACATGGTCTTGATGACGCCCATGACGGCGGCGACGATGCCCAGTGCGGGGCACGCATCGGCGACGGTGGCGAGCGCTTGGGCACCGCGCAGCGTCTCGTGGTGATGCTTCTCGAGTTCCTTGTTGAAGATTTCCTCGAGCTGGTGGGCGTCTTCCACGCCCATCGACAGCATACGCATGTGATCGCAGATCAGCATGATCGCGTATTTGTTCGCGAGGATCTTCGGATACGCCATGAAGATGTTTGATTCGTCGGGCTTCTCGATATGCGGTTCGACCGCGAGCGTGCCCTTGGACCGCGCGAGCTTCAGGATCGTGAAGATGAGGCAGAGCAGATCGATGAAATCGTCGCGCTTGTATTTCGGCCCGCCGAAGACCTTGCCGAAATCCTTGAGCGCGTGGCTGATGATCGAACCGGAGTTGCCGATCAGGAACGTGCCCGCGGCCGAACCGCCGATGATCATGAACTCGAAGGGCAGCGCCTTCATGATCACGCCGAGCTTGCCGCCGGCGAGCACGTAGCCCCCGAACACGCACAAGAACACGAAAACCAGACCGCCGATCGCGAACATCGATTTCCTCCGCCGGTTCCGGAACCCCGGAACCTAGCATTGCCAATTCGGGGCCAAATTATGCGCCCGATGGTTAACGATCCGCAAACTCGCCCGAAAGGCGAAACGGTTCAAGCGATTAGCATGAACCGTTTTTCGGTTCCGTCAAGCGGACTCGCCGCTCCGGGGGGCCGTCGGCGTCGGCTCGACCGTTACGGTGATGTGGCTCGCCGGCGTTTCCGGGGCGGGTTCGGCCGCGCGCATCCGCGCTTGCATGGCGACCGAGACCGGGATCGAGCCCAAATAAATCAGGCCCAAAATCACCAGCGTCGCCCAGGGCGCGTTGAACAAGCCGGCGAAAACGACGCCCACGCCGACCAGCGACGGCACCATCCAGCCGCGCGGAATATGGACCTTCTTGGCCGAGAAGGTCGGAATGCGGCTGACCATCAGGAACGCGACGACAACCATCGTCAGCCCGCCGATTGCGGCCTTGTCGAACCAGCCCGGCCCCGCCTGGAAATGCATCATCAATGGCAGCAGCGCCAAAGCGGCACCCGCCGGGGCCGGCACGCCGACGAAGAAATAGCCCTGCCATTTGGGCGGATTGGGCTCCGCCAGCATGGTGTTGAAGCGTGCGAGGCGCAGCGCCATGCACACGGCATAGGCCAAGCACAGCATCCAGCCGACCGCACCCCAGGCGTTCAGCACCCACATATACATGACGAGTGCGGGAGCCACGCCGAAGGCGACGAAATCGGACAGGGAGTCGAGTTCGGCGCCGAATTTCGACGTGCCGTTCAGCAAGCGCGCCATGCGCCCGTCGAGCCCGTCGAGGATCGCCGCGACGACGATCGCCGTCGCCGCCCACTCCCAGCGTCCATCCATCGCGAAGCGGATGCCGGAAAGGCCCGCGCAGAGCGCGCCCACGGTGATCGCGTTGGGGATCAGGCGGTTCATCGTGCCGCCGCCGGGCAAGGTTGCGCGATCGCGCGCGCGCCGGCGGTTGCGGCCGAACATCAGCGCACCTCGCCCTGGCGCGGGGCTTCGCTCGATTGCAGATCGGCGAGCACGGTCTCGCCGCCGATCGCGCGTTGACCCACCACGACGAGCGGCGAAACGCCCTCGGGCAGATAGATATCGCAGCGGCTGCCGAAACGGATCAGGCCGTAGCGTTCGCCGGTGCGCACGGTTTGACCCTCGCGCAGATCGCAAAGAATGCGCCGCGCGACGAGACCGGCGATCTGCACGAAGCCGACATCGCGGCCATCGGCGAGCCCCACGCGGATCGACATGCGCTCGTTCTCGGCCGACGCCTTGTCGAGTGCGGCGTTATGGAAACGGCCGGGCTGATAGCGCGCGCGCAGCACCGTGCCGCCGATGGGCACGCGGTTCACATGCACGTCGAACACGTTCAGGAAGATCGAAATGCGCGGGCGCGGGCTATCGCCCATTTCCAATTCCGGCGGCGGCACGGCATCGACGATCAATTGCACCATGCCGTCACCGGGCGAGACGATCAGCCCGTCGCGTGTGGGGATCGTGCGCTCCGGGTCGCGGAAGAAATAGATGACCCACAAGGTCACCACCGCACCGATGGCGGCGAGCGGACCCCAAATCCAGCCGAGCACGAAGGTCGCGACGACCGAAGCCGCGACGAACGGGACACCCGCTTTATGGATCGGGGCCGCGACGGATTTCCACATATCGCTCATGAGATTAGAAGCCGCTGTTAATCTGGTTTCGAGATATTGAGCCGCATCATAACAAAGCCCGCTCCGGGCCGCTACCCCGGCCCGGTCGCGTCGGCATCGTTAAGGCGGTCAGTTCGTCTTGGGAACGGAGAAGATTTGGCCCGGATAGATCAAATCCGCGTTGCGGATCTGGTCGCGGTTGGCCTCGTAGATCGTCGTGTAGCGCAGGCCTTCGCCATAGATGCGCCGCGAAATCCGCCACAGCGAATTGCCCGGCTGGACGACGACGATTTGCTCGCCGGGCCCGGGGGCCGGCACCGCCGCGCGCTGGAACGGCGTTTCCGCGCGGGCGGCCACGCCCCTTCCATTGGCGCCGAGCTCGTCGGCGCGCAGCGTGTAATTGCCTTGGCCCAATTGCGGGATATCGACGCGCCATTGCCCGTCGGGCCCCACCACCGCTTCGCCCACCGGCTTGTTGTCGGCATAGAGGCGTACCGTCGCGCCCGCATTGCCCTTGCCGGTGACGGTCACGCTGCCGGCATCGCCGTAATCGATCGCATCGATCGACATGCGCTGGCTGCCCACACCGGGGCCGGGCACCTGCAACACCGTCGCGGGGCCGGTCCCTTCGGCGGGCAACAAGGCGACCAGCGGGCCGCCACCCGTCCCCGTCCCGCGCGGCGGCACGACGACCGCGACGTTGCGTTCCGACCAAACCGGACCTTTATCCGTGTCCATCCGCAGCCGCAATTCATGCGGTCCCGGGGCCAAAGGTTCGACGGTCACGAAGACCCACTCGCCCCGCCCGTCGGCGGTGACGCGGCCGATTTCCTTCTCGCCGTCCAAAATCGCGATCGGCGCATTCGGCACGCCGCGGCCGGCGATCACCGCCTCGCCCGTCGGCGACACGCGCACGACGTCGAAGGACGGGCGAACCACCGCAGCTTCCGGGGTGGCTGCCGGTGCCGATGCCTGCGGGGCCGGTGCGGGTGTCGCCGGCGCCGAAGCGACCGGCGGCGACGGGGTGCGGTTGGGCGGCGGGGGTTCGGGCACGAAGAAGCCACGGAAGCCCAGCAACAGCGCGACGACGACGCATAGCGCGCCGACGATCGCGATGATCGTGGTCTTGCTCATGGCGTGGCCTCGAGCATGGGCCCCCTCGCGGGACTCGGAAAATTCATCCCATTAGGGTAGGCCCGAACGGGGCCCAAACTCAATTCCCGGGAATCGTTCAATTTCCGCCGCGAACGCGGTGATCGATCGGCGGCAATTGGCGCAAGTAAGCGATCATCGCCGCGCGATCCTGGGGCGTGAGCTTCGACGTCGAATTCGCCACCACCTCGCCCATATCGCCGCCGACGGAATCGCCGTCCTGGGTCATGCCCATCGACAGCAGATCTTCGTAGACGCCCGGCGTCCACGAACCGATGCCGGTCGTCGGATGCGGCGTGATGTTCGGCACCTTGGTGCCCTGCCCCGCGTGGTTGAGATCGCCCGCATACATCATGTCGGTGCGCAAGCCGCCGAGCGGATTGCGCGGCGTATGGCATTCGGCGCAATGGCCCATCGCTTGGGTGAGATAGGCGCCGCGATTGATCTCCGCCGATTTCGCCGGATCGGGCTTGAATTCGCCGGGCGTGAAGAACAGCAGCTTCCAGCCGAATTGCAGGAAGCGCTGATTGAACGGGAAACCGATATCGTGCGGCTTGTTGCGGCGATCGGAAACCGGCAGCAAGAAGATATAGGCTTTGAGATCGCGCATATCCGCGTCGGTCATCTTGGTGAACGACGTGTACGGAAACACGGGGAAGTAATGCGCGCCGTCGGGGCGCCTTCCCTGGCGCAGCGCCGCGATGAAATCGGCATCCGTCCATTTGCCGATACCGGCTTCGGGATGCGCCGTGATGTTCGGCCCATAGAAATTGCCGAACGGCGTTTTGAGCGCCCGTCCGCCGGCGAGCAACGGGCCGTTATTCGCCGTATCGGTGTGGCAGCCCGCACAGCCCGAAGCGGCGAAGATGTATTCGCCGCGCTTCACGTCCTGGGCCTGAACGGCGCCGGCGGCGAAAACGAAAAACGCCGCGACAGCGGCGAAGATGGGGGTTCGAGTCATGTTCGGATTGTGAACGTCGCGCGAGGGCGCGTCCACCCCGCCCGCCGGGGAGAGGGTCTCCGGCGAGCGGGGTAGGGTCGCGTCCGCCGGGGGGTATTATTGCGGGCGACGGTACGGGGTGTGGCAGGCGCCGCAAGCCTGGCCGAGCTGCGGGAACGCGGCGCGGAAGCCGGCTTCGTTGTTGGCCGAGGCGAGCTGGGCGAGATTGGTGGCGACGCCCGCGGCGCGGTCCATCAGGCTGTCGAAATCCGCCTTCTTTTCCCAAACGGCGGGCAGTGCGCGCGAATTGTCGGCGGTGGAGCCGGCCGGGAACAGCGCTTTGGCTGCGGTCAGGTTCGTGGCGACGGTCTGGGCCTGCTGGGCGACGGCCGCACCGTCCCAGGGGCGTTCGTTGCGGATGACCGGCGCGATCTGTCCGACGGCGCCGCCGACCGCCTTCATGGCGTTCTGGCGCTGGGCGATTTCGGGAGCTTGGGCAAACGCGCCCGTCGCGGCAAAGGTCAGGCCCAACACAATGGCGGCCAGACGGAGGTTCGAGCGCATTCGGAGTCCCCTTTTGGGATGGGTTTGCTTTGGTATTGCGAGCCGTACCGCACGGCGGGAAAGCCGTGCTTAGGGAGATATACACCCCGATCCAGAGATTATTCCCGCGCCCCTTGTTCCGATCCGCGAACCGCTCTAATCAGACCGGCATCGCGGTAATTTTTCGGTGCCGGTCCATGCGTCAAATGCGTTCGGTTTGCGTCTATTGCGGTTCGTCGAACGAAGGTCCGGTTCTGCATCGGACCGAGGCGCGGCGTTTCGGACAAATTCTGGCCAAGGCGAAGATCGATCTCGTTTATGGCGGCGGGCGCGTCGGGCTGATGGGGGCCGTCGCCGACGGCGCCATCGAGGAAGGCGGCCATGTCGTCGGGATCATTCCCGAGCATCTGATGCGCGCGGAAGTCGGCCATGGCAGCGTGTCCGAATTGCACGTCGTGGAATCCATGCACGCGCGAAAGGCCATGATGTTCCAGCGCTCGGATGCGTTCATCGCCCTGCCCGGCGGTCCCGGCACGCTCGACGAAGTGTTCGAAATGCTGACCTGGCGGCAATTGGCGTTGCACGACAAGCCGACGGTGATCTGCAATCTCGGCGGCTATTGGAACGGACTGATCGGCTTGATCGACGGCATCATCGACGCGAAATACGCCAAGCCGTCGTTCCGCGACTTCTACAAGGTCGTCGACGGCATCGACGAAATCCTGCCGCTGCTGCGCGAGGAACCGCCGCCCGCGATCCCGTCGCAGCCGCAGAAATTCTAGAACCAAAAGCGCCAAGCGTAGACGAGCGTCATCACCGCGCCGATCGCCGTCACCAGACGGTGGAACACGAGCGGCGCGATGTAGCGCATCGCGAAACCGCCCGAATAACCGCCGATCAAGCCGCCCGCGAGCATGGCGAGTGTCGCGTGCCAATCGACGCTGCCCGACGCGACGAAGATCGCGATCGCGGCGGCGGAGTTCAGCGCGTTGACGAAATTCTTCAGCGCGTTGGCGGCGCGCAGGTCGGCGATGCCGCCCAGCGTGAACAACGAAAGATACATGACGCCGAGCCCGGCGCCGAAATAGCCGCCATAGATCGACACCGCGATCGACGGCGCCACGACGCCGCGCATGTCGGCCGCCGCGCCGTGGCGGCGGCGCTGCACATGGCGCTTTATCCGATCCGCGAAAGCGAAAAGCAGCGTCGCCGCGCCGATCAGCGCCGGCACGACATCCTCCAGCGCTTTTTCGGGCATCGCCAACAGAATCCCCGCCCCGGCCGCCCCCGCCAGGAACGCGCCCGCCATGATCCGCCGGACATATTTGTCGAAAGGCGGCAATCGGCCGCGATCGGCCATGGCGGCCATGAAATTCGCCGGTCCCAGCGCCACCAAATTCGACGCGACGGCGACGACCGGCGGCAATCCCGCCATCAACATGATCGGAAACGTGACGAGCGTGGCGCCGCCGACCAGCGCCGTAACCACGCCGCCCGCCAGCCCCGTGACGAAAAGCACCAAAAGAAGTTCCGATTCCATGCGGGCGAGAGACTAAGCTCTAGCGCGCCGGAAATCGCTGGAAACATACGGGGCATCGGTGTATTTCCGGGGCCTATTCCGCCGCTGGGAGAAGTATTTCCATGAAGAAAATCAAGGTCGCCAACCCGATCGTCGAACTCGACGGCGACGAGATGACGCGCATCATCTGGAAGTTGATCCGCGAACGTCTGATCCTTCCCTATCTCGATATCGATCTGAAATACTTCGACCTCGGCGTCGAGTATCGCGACAAGACCGACGATCAGGTGACGATCGACGCGGCGAACGCGATCAAGAAGTACAAGGTCGGCGTCAAATGCGCGACGATCACCCCCGACGAAGGCCGGGTGAAGGAATTCAATCTCAAGAAGATGTGGAAGTCGCCCAACGGCACGATCCGCAACATCTTGGACGGCACGATCTTCCGCGAGCCGATCATCTGCAAGAACGTGCCGCGTTTGGTGCCGGGCTGGACGCAGCCCATCGTCATCGGCCGCCACTCCTTCGGCGACCAGTATCGCGCGACCGATTTCGTCGTGCCGTCGGCGGGCGAGCTGACCATTTCCTTCGCGTCGAAGGACGGCAAGACGAACATCAGCCACAAGGTCTTCGACTTCCCGGGTTCGGGCGTGGCGATGGCCATGTACAACGTCGACGAATCGATCCGCGGCTTCGCGCGCGCCTCGCTCAATTACGGCCTCGCGCGCAACTACCCGGTCTATCTCTCGACCAAGAACACGATCCTCAAGGCCTATGACGGGCGCTTCAAGGACATCTTCCAGGACGTGTTCGACAAGGAGTTCAAGGACGCGTTCCAGGCGAAGGGCCTGACCTACGAACACCGCCTGATCGACGACATGGTCGCCGCGGCGATGAAGTGGTCGGGCGGCTTCGTGTGGGCCACCAAGAACTACGACGGCGACGTGCAGTCGGATACGGTCGCGCAAGGCTACGGCTCGCTGGGTCTGATGACCTCGGTGCTGACCACGCCGACCGGCGATTGCGTCGAGGCGGAAGCCGCCCACGGCACCGTCACGCGCCATTACCGCGAGCACCAGAAGGGCAAGGAAACGTCGACGAACCCGATCGCGTCGATCTTCGCTTGGACGCGCGGCCTCGCCTATCGTGGCCAGTTCGACAACACGCCCGACGTCAGCGACTTCGCCAAGCTGGTCGAAAAAGTGTGCATCGATACCGTCGAGTCCGGCTTCATGACCAAGGATCTCGCGGTATTGATCTCGCCCGACCAGCCTTGGCTGACGACGACCAAGTTCCTCGACAAGATCGACGAGAACTTGAAGAAAGCCTACGCCTAAGCCTTCGACGAAGGTTCCGGCCGCGAACGGCCCGGTGTTCCGCACCGGGCCGTTTCGTTGACGGGGCATTTCGTTGACGGCAACCGCGAAAGTTGCAGCCGCCGCGCCTTTCGCGCACTCTCGAAACATCGAACCTTTCGCGGGAATTCCGGCCAACCGTGGTGACCTCGTTCGTGCAACGCCCGACCTTCCTGCGCGCGCCCGATGGCGCCGGCGGCGGCGGCTTGCCGTTGGGCGAACACGTGCTGGTCGACCTCGAAACGCCCCTGCCCGCTTTCGACAAGCCCGGCGCCAAAGCCTATGCCGCCGTCGATAAGCGTTTCGCCGACACCCAGCACGTCGCCTTCGTGTGCGAACCCGACCGTTCGGTGCGCATCCGGTCGGCGCAGCGTTTGCGCGGCATTTCGCGCTCGGGCATGCTCGCCATTCTCGAAACCGGCGTGCTTCAGCGCCCCGGTGCCAGCGACGCCTATGCCGTCGTCATGGAAAAGCCGGTCGGGCCGCCGCCGCCGCGGCGCATGTGGTCGGGCTGGGCGCCGCGCATGCTGGTGCAAAGCTTCCTGAAGCCGGTCGCCCTCGTCCTCAAGGACATGTCCGATCGCGACGAGATCCACGGTTCGATCCGCCCCGACAACGTGTTCATGCAGGATACGCGCGGCCAATTGCTCACGCTGGGGCCTTGCGTTCTCGGCCCCGTCGGCTACGACCAGCCCGCCGTGTTCGAACCGATCGAACGTGCCCTCGCCACACCCGACGGCAAGGGCCTGGGCGGCGCGCTCGACGACATGTTCGCGCTGGGTATGACGCTCTATTGCTTCGCGACCGGAAAATACCCGGGCGAAGGCCAGAACGCCGACGCGCTGATGGCGCGGCGCATCGCCTATGGCTCGATCGGCACGATGATCGATACCTCGCAGATTCCGTCGGAGCTGTTCGATCCGATCACGGCGCTGATCGACGACGATCTCAAATCGCGCTGGACGCTCGCCACGCTGCTCGATTGGATCGCCGGGCGGCGGCCGACCTTGCCGACCAAGAAGACGATCGCGCGGCGCGGCTCGCCGCTCAAAATCGGCTCGGTCAGCGCGCTGGAACCGGCCGAACTCGCCTTCGCCTTGCATCGCTTCCAAAAGGAAGGCCAAGCGGCGATCGCGAACGACGACGTCACGAACTGGATCCGCGAAAACGACGTGCAACGCGTGGCCGCCCTCGCGGGCGAAGATAAGACCCAGAACAACGCCGCGCCGCCCGAAGTGATGCTGTCGCGCATGGTGATGCGCCTCGATCCGCAAGGGCCTTTGCGCTATCGCGATCTCGCCTTCCATCCCGGCGGGGCCGGTGCGGTCGCCCATGCCGCGATGCTCGATCCCAACAAGCGCGGCCAGTTGGAGGAATTCTTCTCCTGGCGCTTGGCGCATGTCTGGTCGAAAGCCGCCAACCCGTTCGGCCTGCTCGACGAGGAAGCGCGCAAATTGCTGGAGGTCGAGGACCGCATCTCCAACAAAGTCGACAAGCTGGAAGCGGCCCTTTACCGCCTCAACGCCGATGCGCCGTGCCTGTCGCCCGCCGTGCAAGGCAAATGGGTCGATCAGGCCGGCGATCTGCTCGACTTCATCGAGACGTCCATCGGCCAAGGTAAGCTGGATTTCGACGGCCATGTCGTCGCGTTTCTGGGGGCCCGCAGCGGCATCTCCGCCGCCGATATCGGCGCGCTCAAAAGTTTCGACGGCAAGGATCAGCGCCGTGCGGCCGCCGTGCTGAAGGCGTCGATGCGTTTCGCGGTCGATGCCAAGGGCAAGAAACTGCCCAACCTCACCCGGCTTTGCCACGACGCGGCCAAGACGATGATCAATCGGCTGAAGAAGCCGGAATTGCGCGAACGCAAACTCGCGGAATCCGACGCGCTGGCGAATGCGGGCGATATTCCCGGCCTCGTCGATCTGGCGACCGATCCCGACGTGTTCGGCCAGGATCAGGCCGAGTTCGCGGCCGTGAAATCCGAGTTCGACACCAATCAACGCGTGCTCGACCATCGCGAGGCGATCGTCGACGCGACGCGGCGCATCGGCCGCGACAAGGGCCAGGAAATAGCACTGGCCGTATTGTCGGCGCTGTCGGTCGGCACGTTGCTCGCGCAGCTCTATTTCTGGGTGATGGCGCGATGAGATCGCTCGGCTTCCGCGGAATCCTGATCGCCCTCGCCATTCTCGGCGCCACGGTCCTTGCCGTCGCGGTGCTGATCCTGAAGCCCGCGTTGCTCGCCTATATCATCGGCGTGTTCACGCCCTGCGCCGCCGTCTACATCATGGAAGGCAGCAAGCGGCGCTTCGCCTGGATCGGCTCGGCCGCGATGACGCTCGCCGCCGCCGGCCCCGTCGTGCTGGCGGGTTTGCTCGACAATACACGCTTCATCATGGGCGATATGTGGGCTTGGGGCGTGCCGGTCGCCGCGGGCATGGCGGGCACGGCCGTCGCCATCATCGTGCCCGCGATCGGCGAAGCGCTCACCACGCGCGAACAGAAGGAACAGTTCGCGATCCTGGAAGATCGTCAAACCGCCTTGATCGCCGAATGGGGCGAATCGCTCAAAGAACCGCTGACTCCGCCGGGTTGAGGTCCAACATGCCGATCTTGCGCAACGCGTTTCTCGCCCTCGCCGCCCTGTTGCCGCTCGCCGCTTGCGGCGGCGGCGGTGGCGGCGCGCAAGTCGCCGCCGACGGCACGCCCGTCCCGTCGCCCAAGGGCGATATCGTGTTGTCGAACATGGGCTCGTATCATGTCGGCGGGCGCGCGGTGACGATCGTCGGCAAACCGGTGCGCGACGTGCAGTTCACGCCCGGCGGGCCGATCGCGCGCATCGATCCCAACGGCACGTTCCTGGTCGAGCACATGTACGCGCAATGGTTCGAGCCGCGCTGGAAGCGCGGTGCGGCACCGCTGGTGATGATGCATGGCGGCGGCATGACGGGCGTGCAATACGAAACCACGCCCGACGGGCGCGACGGCTGGCTCAACTTCTTCCTGCGGCGCGGCTGGACCGTGCACAACGCCGACGCGGTCGAACGCGGACGCGCGGGCTGGGCGCAATATCCCGATATTTTCCGCGGCGAGCCGGTGTTCCTGGCGCAGCCCGAAGCGTTCGAACGCTTCCGCATCGGCGACGGCGCCGGCTCCTTCGCCAAACGCGAGGTGCTGGAAGGCAATCAATTCCCGGCCGACGCCTACGACCAGCTCGTGCGCCAGATGGTGCCGCGCTGGACCTCGACCGACGACGCGATCACGGAAGCCTATATCGCCTTGATCGACCGTACCTGCCCTTGCGTGCTGGTGGCGCATAGCCAGGCCGGGCAATTCGCCTTCCGCGCGGCCGAGGCGCGGCCCGACAAGGTGCGCGCGATCGTGGCGATCGAGCCGACGGGCTTCGGCGATCCCGGCCGTGCCGCCGAGATCAAAGGCGTGCCCGTGCTCGCGATCTACGGCGATTACATCGAACAGGATACGCGCTGGCCCGCGATCAAGGGCAACGGCCTGCGCTATTTCGAAGTCTTGCGCGCGGCGGGCGCGCATGTCGACGTGCTCGATCTGCCCCGCGCCGGGATCGCCGGCAACAGCCACATGCCGATGATGGACAAGAATTCCGATCAGGTCGCCGAGCGCATTCAGGATTGGCTGATGCGCCGCAACCTTTGGCGCTGATTCACTTCGGCGCGAACCAGCCCTCGACCTTGCCGCGCGCCCACGGCGCCACGAAATAGACCGTGGGTGCCGCGACGATCCACGAATAGAACCACGCATGCGTCCACGCCTCGAAGAACGCGGCGGGATCGGCGACAACGTCGCCCGGCCCCAGAACGCGGATCGTCGAAATGCCCGAAACGATCGCCGTCATCACGACGGTCAGCAGTCCGGAAAACGCCAGCCGGATTTTCAACGCAGTACTCATGCCGCCTTCACCTTCCGCTCGCGCCACAGCGCGTAAAGCCCCGCCGCCACGATCAACGCCATCCCGCACCACGCATAGAAATCCGGCAGATAGCCCCAGACGGCCCACCCCAGCAGCGTCGTGCTGATCAGCCCGGTATAGCGGAACGGCGAGACGACTGTCACCTCGCCCAAGCGCATCGACAGAACCATGCAATACATCCCCGTGCCCGAGATCAGCGCGGAGGCGAAAACCACGAACCACGCGAAGCCCGGCATCGGCACGAAGCCTTGCAAAAATGCGACCGCACCGCCGAACAAACCGACCGCCGTCAACGTCACGAGCGTTACGACCGCCGACGGCACGTATTGGGGAATGCGGCGCGTGATGACGTCGCGGAAGGCGCAGAGCAGTGCCGATATGAACGACACGACCAGCCAAATATCGAACCCGTCGGCGCCGGGACGCAAGATCAACAGCACGCCCGCGAAGCCCGCCAGAATGGCGCCGATGCGCCGCCAGCCGAAACGTTCGCCCAGCAGTGCGGCCGCCACGGGCAGCACCAGCAGCGGTGTCGCCATGTTGATCGTGGCGTTGAGGGCGAGCGGGATATGCCCCAGCGCCGCGATGAAACAGAACGCCGCGACCGCTTCGATCACCCCGCGCAACAGCGTGTGGGGTTCGATGAACGCGCGCGGAACGGCGAAGCCACCCGAGCGCCAAACCAGGATCGAGCCCGCAATGACCAGGATGATGCCGCGCACGAACAGCATTTGGCCGGCAGGCACGTCGGCAAGGGCCAATTTCATGATCGTGTCGGAGAAAGCGAACAGCGTCATCGCGGCGACGACCGCCAGAATGCCGTTACGGTTGCCGTGGCTCATTGGGCGCGCCCCGCCCGCACGCGGCTGCGATGCAGCGCGTAAATCCCCGACACGACGATCAGCGCCATGCCCGTCCAAGTCAGCGCGTCGGGCAGATAATCCCACAGCAGCCAGCCGGCCAAGGCCGAACCGATCAACCCGGAATAGCGGAAGCCGCCGACCAGCGACAGCTCGCCCACGCGGAACGCCGCGACCTGCAACGTGTAGCCGAAGGCGACGGCGAGCGTGGCGATGGCGATCAACACCCACCCGTCTTGCGTCATCGGCGTCCAGCCGGTCGCCGCCGTCCCGATCACGCCGACGGCCATCATCGAGGCCGACATCAGCAGCGTGACCAAAACGGTCGGTATACGCGCCGACAACATGCGCGTGATCGAATCGCGCAGCGCGAAGACCCAGGCCGACGCGAACGACGCCAGCAGCCACGGATCGACGCCCGCCGGCGACGGCTTCAAAATCAGAATCACGCCCGCGAAACCGGCGAGCAACGCCGCGATGCGCCGCCAGCCCACTTTCTCGCCCAGCAACAGCATGGCGAAGGGAATGGTCAATAGCGGCACGGCTTGGTTCAGCGCCGCCGCCGTCGCCAGCGGGATATGCGCAAGCGACAGCATGAACAGCATCGATCCCGTGACCTCGGCCGCCGTGCGCAGCAGCATCTTCGGATCGCGCAGCAGCGACAGATTCGCCAGCGCCCCCGTGCGCCACGCGAGCAGACCGAACAACGCCGTCGTGAGGACGCCGCGCAAGGCCAGCGCCTGGATCATCGGAATGTCTTGGGCGGCGAGTTTCATCGCCGCGTCGTTCGCGACGAAGATCGTCATCGCGCCGGAGAGCAGCAGCGCGCCGCGCGCGTTGTCGGAAAGCGCCATCGTTTCTTATTGTTCCTTGTTGCGCGCAAGCCGCGACGCGGCTTCGCGTTCGACCTTCGACTTCAGTTGCGGATATTCGTTGCACACGCGCCGGAAATCGTCCTGGCCGAGTTCGAGCAATTCGCAGGGCCATGCGGCGGTGACCGTGGCGCTGCGCGGCCCATCCGTCACCAGCGCGATTTCGCCGAAATAAGTGCCGGCGCCGAGTTTGACGTTCTTCGCCGGCACATGGACTTCGACCTCGCCCGACAGGACAAAAAACATCGAATGTCCCGGTTCGCCCTTGCGCACGATGACCGCGTCGCGCGGCACGGTGCGCGGGCGCAACAATCGCGCGACCGAGGCGATGACCGACGCGTCGAGTTCGGAGAACAGCGGCAGCTTGGCGACCAGCCGCCAGGTGACGAGAAAGTCGCGCTTCTTGAGTTCAACCGCGAAGCCGTTCGCCAGAATACCGGCCGGCACGGCGAACAAGGCGATGCCGATCAGGATGACCACACCCGACGCGATTTTGCCCAGCGGCGTCACCGGCGCCATGTCGCCATAGCCAACCGTCGCGATGGTGACGATGCCCCACCACATCGCATGCGGGATCGAAGCGAACGCGTCGGGCTGCGCGGTGCGTTCGATGTAATACATCGCCGACGAGGCGAGCAGCAGCAGCGTCAGCGTCGCGGCCAAGGCGGCCCCCATCGGCCGCGCTTCGGTACGGAACACCGACAGCACCAGATCGACGCCGGGGAAATAACGCGTGAGTTTGAAGACCGCGAAGAGTTCGAGAAACTCGCCCGTCCCGCCGCCGAGGCCCAAAACGATATCGCCGATCCAGAAGACCGCGACGGTCAACAGATCGATGGCCCCCAGCCATGACGTGGCGTAGCCGTAGCGCGCGCGCCAATCGGCCATCGCGCCGGCGTGATAACGCTCGGGTGCGGTCCAAAGCCGCAGCAGGTATTCGACGGCGAAAACGCCGCCGACCGCGATCTCGAGCGCGCGCATATCCGTGCGCAGCACGTCGCCCAACCCCGGCAAAGTGCGGAGCACGCCTTCCGCCAGCCATTCGACGATGAGCGCGACGAAAAACCAATCGCAAATGCGCCGCGCCGACGAAGGCAAACCGTCATCCTCCAGGATGCGGTAGACGCGCGCGCGCAACGATTCGGACATCGGCATTTTCCCAGGCGCCTTCTTAGCAGCCCGTCACGCGATCCGCCATGGGGCATGGCCGAACCGGCCTTGCATGAAATCGACGAACGCCGCCGTTTTCGGAACCCGGTTGCGCGTCTGCGGATAGACGGCCCAGATCGTCACCGGATCGCGCACGTGCCAATCGGTCAGGATCGGCACCAGGCGCCCGTCGCGGATGGCGTCGACCAGCGCGAAATCGCCCATCCGGATGACGCCCACGCCCGCGATCCCGAGATCGAGCATCGCGTTGGCGCTGTCCACGCTCGCCGGGCCGGTCACCTCCACGATCCCCGATTTGAACGGCCAGTGCGCCAGATGCGGAATGTCCGACATCGTCACGCAATCGTGATCGCGCAGATCCTCCGGCCGCTTGGGCGTGCCGCGCCGCGCCAGATACGCGGGCGACGCGCATATCGTGCGGCTCACTTCCGCAATGCGCCGCGCGATCAGGCGGTCGTCGACGACTTCGCCGATGCGGATGCCGACATCGTCGCCGCTTTCGATCAGATCGACGCGCTTGTCGACGAACGACAACTGCACGCGCAGATCGGGATTGCGCGCGAGGAACTCCGGCAAGGCGGGAACGAGCTGGTGATAGCCGAACGCGTTGCCGGTGTTGATCTTCAACACGCCGCGCGGCCGGGCGCGGAACCCCGCGACCTCCAACTCCGCTTCGCGGATATCGGCGACGATGCGCCGGGCGCGCGCGTAATAGGCCTCGCCCTCGGGCGTCAGCGTCAACGTGCGTGTCGTGCGCGCCAGCAAACGCACGCCAAGCCGCGCTTCCAATCGCCCGACGAGCTTCGACAGCGCCGACGGCGTGAGTTTCATCGCCCGCGCGGCGGCCGAAAACCCGCCCCGCTCGACCGCGGCGACGAAGGCCGCCATTTCCCCCGAATGATCCATTTGGCCCCCATTTGTGACGATGGTTCACAAATGATAGGCCAAAACCGGTGATTATCGCCAGACGCGAACCGTAACAAGCTCCGGATACGCAATCCCGTTACCGCCGTCCTGGAGCACCCCCAATGCCGCAAATATCCGCCGCCGACTACGCGTTCCACATCGCCGACGCGCGCCAGCTGCGCGCGCAGGCCTATGGCGCGGTCTTCGCCAAGATCGCGGCCTTGTTCCGGGCGGTGCCCGAGCAGATCGCGCCCGCGGCGTTGAACGACGCGTGCAAGCGCACGGTCATTTCCTGATCGTCGCCAGCCAGATCGCGGCGAAGGCGGCGGCCATCGACGCCACCATCGCGATCGTCACGACGCCGTAATCGCCGGTCGTCTGCCACAGCCATGCGCCGACGGCCGGTGCGGCGGCGCGCGCGGCGCTGAACGGGATCGTCAGCGCGCCGTTGATCGTCGCGTAGTCGCGCGGCCCGAACAGATCGGGCGCAATCGTGCCGCGCACGATGGTCAAAATCCCGTTGCCGGTGCCGTAGATCACCGCGAACAGGATCAACGGTAAGACCGTGTCGATCCCCGTCGCCAGCAATACGATCGCCGCGAAAATACAGCCCATCGAGAAGCGGGCCAGAAGCCGCGCGTCGGCGCGGGCACCCAATGCGATCAAGCCGATGCGGCCAACGACATGCATCGGCCCGATGATCGCCCAGACCAGCACGATCGTATCGGGGGCGACACCGCGCTCGCCCAGCAAGCCGATCAAATGGAATGTGATCGCGCCGACGACGATGTTGAACGCGAAATAGCTGAAACCCAGGCCCCAGAAGGCGGGAATCCGGATCGCGAGCGACAGCGCCGATTGCGTCGCCTCGCGATCGGCCGCTTCGGCCGCCGCCCCTTTGGCGCGCGCATTCCGCAGCCAATAGGCGTTGACCGGCACGGTGAATACGAGATTGGCGATCCCCAGCGCGATCAGCGTCGCGCGCCAGTCGAACGCCGCGCTGAAATAGTGCATCAACGGAATGAAGATCGTGATCGAGAAGCCGCCGATCAGCGTCATCACCAGGATGCCGCGCCGCCAATCGGCGACATTCGCCGCGACCACGGCGAAGGCGGCCTCGTAAAGCGTCGAAGCGAAGACGACGCCCATGACCGCCCATAGCAGATAGAATTGAAGCTTCGTTTCGACGAAGGCCCAGGCGATCATCAGCAGGCCGCCGGCGACGGCCCCGACGGTCAGCGGCCAGAATCCGCCATGGCGATCGATCCATTTGCCGATCGGCAGCGCGGACGTGCCGGCGACGACGAGCCCGAGCGTCAGCGCGCCGTAAAGCTCGGTCTTCGCCCAGCCGAGTTCGCGTTCCATCGGTCCGACCAGAACGACGAAGCTGTAATAGAAGGAACCGCCCGACAAAAGCTGGGCGACCGAGAGCCAAACGACGAAGCGCGTTTCCTTCATGCCGCGCGCCGCGCCGCCGTGACCGCGAGCATGGCGAGGAAGCCCGCCGACAGCAGCCCCAGCAAGATCAGCAGCACGCCGTCATAGCCGAAGACACCCCACAACGCCGCGGCGGCGACCGGTGCGGCTGCGGCGGCGAATTGATGGGGCACGGTCAAGGCGCCGTTGACCGTCGCGTAAGCGCGCGACCCGAAAATATCGGGTGCGATCGTGCCTTTGACGATCGTCATCAAGCCGTTTCCCGCCCCATGGAAGAACGCGAACACCAGCAGCGGGGCAAGCGTGGCGACGCCGGTGGCCAGCGTCGCCATGCCGATCAGCAAGCCCGCCATCGCCACGCGCGCGATAAGCCGCGCATTGATCTGCGATCCGAAGGCGAACAGGCTCATCCGGCCGGCGACCTGCATCGGCCCGATCGTCGCCCAGACCAGCATGATCGTATCGGGATCGACGTCGCGCTCGCCCAGCAAGCCGATCAGATGGAACGTGATCGCATTGACCGCGAAGTTATAGACGAAATAGACGAAGCCGAGGCCCCAGAAGGCCGGCCGGCGCATCGCGAGTTTGAGCGCGGATTCCGACGCGCCCGCGTCGGCTTGCGCCGCCGCTTCGCCCTTCGCGCGCGTGCCCCGCAGCCAATAGAGATGGATCGCGACGCAAACGGTAAGGTTCACGAGACCCCAAATCGTCGCCGTCCGGCGCCAGCCGAAAAGATCGTTGATGTAGTGGCCGAGCGGAATGAACGCCGTGCTGGCGAGTCCGCCCAGGAACGTCATGATCAGAATGCCGCGCTTCCAATCGCGGACATTCGCCGCGACGACCGCGAAGCCCGGCGAATAGAGCACGCAGGCGAGCACGGCGCCCATGCAGATCCAGATCGCGTAGAACTGCGCGGGCGTTTGCACGAACGCCCAGGCGATCATCAACAAGCCGCCGACGATCGACCCGCCGGTCATCGACAGCAACCCGCCATGCCGGTCCATCCACGCGCCGATGGGCAATGCGACCAGGCCCGAAACCATCAGCCCGAGCGACGCGGCGGCATAGATCTCGGTTTTCGACCAGCCCAGCTCGCGCTCCATCGGCCCCACGATCACCGCGAAGCCGTAGAACAGCGTCCCCCAGGAAATCATCTGGGCGAGCGAGAGCCAGATCACCAACCGCCATTCGCGCATCAAGAGAAACTTCCCTTCCCCGGGCCCGCGATGCAACATGCCGCCGACTCCTGGGAGAAACCAACATGCCCGACGAACGTGCCCGCACTCCACGCGAAAAATTCGGTTTCGCCACGCGTGCCGTGCATGCCGGGGCGACACCCGACCCGACGACGGGCGCGCGCTCGACGCCGATCCACCAGACGACCGCCTATGTGTTCGAGGACGCGGACCACGCCGCCTCGCTCTTCAATCTCCAGACCTTCGGCTATATCTACTCGCGACTGACCAACCCGACCGTCGCGGTGCTGGAGGAACGCATCGCCAATCTCGAAGGCGGGCGTGGCACCGTGTGCACCAGTTCGGGCCACGCGGCGCAGCTCCTCGCCTTCTTCTCGCTGATGGAGCCGGGCGACCGCTTCGTCGCCAGCCGCAATCTCTATGGCGGTTCGGTCACGCAGTTCACCCACGCGTTCAAGAAATTCGGCTGGGGCGTGGATTTCGTCGATCCGTCGGATCCTGCGAATTTCGAAGCGGCGATCGGCCCGAACACCAAAGCGATTTTCTGCGAATTGCTCGCCAATCCCGGCGGCGTGATCGTCGATCTGGAAGCGGTCGCCGCCGTCGCGCGCAAGGCGAAGATTCCGCTGATGGTCGACAACACGCTGGCGACACCGTTCCTGTGCAAGCCCTTCGATTGGGGCGCGGATATCATCCTGCATTCGACGACCAAGTTCCTGTCGGGCCACGGCAACGCGATGGGCGGTGCGGTCGTGGAAAGCGGCAAGTTCGATTGGTTCGCCTCGGGCAAATTCCCGTCGATGACCGAGGCCGATCCCGCCTATCACGGTTTGAAATTCGCCGAGACCTTCGGCGATTTCGGCTACACGATGAAAACGCGCGCCGTGGGCCTGCGCGATCTCGGCCCCACGATGGCGCCGCTCAACGCGTATCTCACGATCTCAGGCATCGAAACGCTGCATCTACGCATGACCGCACATGTGGCCAACGCGCAGGCGGTCGCGGAATTCCTCGCCGGCCATCCGAAAGTCGCCTGGGTGTCGTATGCGGGTTTGAAGTCGAGCCCCTATCACGCGCTGGCGAAGAAATACCTTCCCAAAGGCCCCGGCTCGGTCTTCACCTTCGGCGTCAAGGGCGGCTACGACGCGGGCATGAAGGTGGTCGAGACGGTCGAACTCTTCAGCCACCTCGCCAATATCGGCGATACGCGCTCGCTCATCATTCACCCCGCCTCCACCACCCATCGCCAGTTGACCGAGGAGCAACGCGTGCGCGCCGGTGCGGGTCCCGACGTCATCCGCCTGTCGATCGGCATCGAGAACGTCGACGATCTGATCCGCGATCTCGACACCGCTTTGGCCGCGACATGAAACTCAATCTCGGCTGCGGCAACGCCAAGCGCGCCGGCTGGGTGAATGTCGATAAATTCGCCGGCTGCGCGCCCGATCAAATCGTCGATCTGGAGCGTTCGCCGTGGCCGTGGGCGGATTCATCCGTCACGGAAGTGGCGCTGATCCACGCGCTCGAACATCTGGGCGCCACGACGGACGGCTATCTCGGCATGATCCGAGAATTGTGGCGCGTCGCTGCACCCGAGGCGCGGATCGAGATCGTCGTACCGCATCCGCGCTCCGACGCGTTCCTCAACGATCCCACGCATGTTCGCGCGATCACGCCCGACGGCTTGGCGTTGTTCGACCGCGCGCTGAACCGCGAATGGGCGAAGACCGGTGCTGCCAACACGCCGCTCGGCCTTCAACTCGACGTCGATTTCGCGATCGAGAAGGTCGATTTCCAGCTCACGCCGGAATGGCACAAGCGCCTCGCCGCCGGCGAAGTCGACCGCGCGGCGATCGACGACGCGCTCCGCCATTTCAACAATGTGTGCGGCCAGATCGCGATCGTATTGCGGGCCAAGAAGCCGCTGCGCTGATCATTCCGCCGGTTGTGCGGCGAGTTTGGGTTCGACGCGTGCGGGCTTCTTGTCGTCGGGCAGCAACAGCCCGAACAGCACGACCAATAGGCCGGCCGTCGCCATGAACACGAACAGCCAGAAGAAATCGCCGTAGGTGTTCTGCACCCAGCCCGCGACCGGCACGGCCATTGCCGCCACGCCCAGCGCCAGCACGAATTTGGCGCCGTAAGCGGTCGCCCGCCAGCCGGCGGGCGTGAAATGCGCCAGCATCGCGTTTTCCGACGGCAGCGACGCGGTGTTGAGATAGACGGTGGCCAGCGCCACAGCGAGCAACAGCCAGGATTCCGTATAAGCCGCGAGCAGCAAGCATGGCGTGACGATCAAGTAGCACGCGAGATAAACGCGCTTCATCGCGAAGCGATCGGCCAAACGCCCGCCGATCAACTGCCCGGTCGAGGCGACGAGATAGACCAACGCGACCATGGCGCCCGTCCCCAGCACGCCGTCGCCCAGCCCCGTCAAACGCTGTTCGAACAGCTTGGGCAGAATGACGCTGAGCGTCGAACCGACGAAGCCCACGCAGGTCATGGTGATCGACAGGATAAAGAAGGCCCGCACCGCGTCGCCCTTGCTGGGCTCGGGCACCGGCTTGGCGTCCACTTCGACGTCGGCGACCTTGCCCAGACGCCACGCGACCCAAAGGCCAAGGCCGAAAAGCACGGCGGTGATGCCCGGCACGATGAACGCCGCGCGCCACGAAATCGCATCCGTAAGGGCCGCCGCGACCAAGGGTGCGAGCGCGATGCCGAAGGAACCGTAGATCCCGTTCGCGCCCAGCGCCTGACCGCGATTTTCGGCCATGCGGATCAGCCACGCCATGCCGACGGGATGATAGATCGACGCGAACAAGCCGATCGCCGCGAGGCCGAACGCGACTTCGACCGGCGTGCGCGCCAAACCGGTCGCGATCGTCGCGGCTCCCGTGCCGATGAAGAAGATCGTCATCATGCCGACGGCCGACCAGCGATCGCCGAGCCAGCCCGCCGGCAGAGCGGCGGCGCCGAACAGGATTTGCCCCGCCAGCATCAGCACGATCAATTCGCCGTAGCTCAAGCCCCAGCTTCGTTCCAGCGCCAGCACGACGGTCGGATAGAGCATCGTCAGCAGATGCGAATACGCATGGCCGACGTTCGAAAAGCCGCGCGCCAAAGCGGGCGAGCCGGGAATGGGATGGGGCGACATGACGGCGCGCATTTTGCGCGCGCCGCCCGGACGACGCAAGACGAGGTCTAGGCGAAGCGCGAGTTGCCGGACGCGGACCAGTATTGCGCCAAAATCGCGACGCGCACGCGCGACGTCAGATTGCGCGGCGGCGGCGGCGGCACAATGTCCCGCAACAATTCTTCGACCCCTTGGCCGCGCTCGTCCGCGATTTCCTCCAGCGCCGCCCAGAAGACGGGCTCGAGCCGCAGCGCGATGCGCCGATCGCCGATACGAACGAAACGCGGCTCGACGATGTCGTCGAGCCGCCGCTTCGTCCCCGCCGCTTTCGCGAAGCGCGGGATGTGCCTAATGCTGGCCATCGGCCATCGCCGAGAGCATCGTTTTGATGCGCTGGCGCAGACGCACGTCGCGGATCGCGGCCAGACGGCGCGCGAGCTTCGCGGTTTCGTCGTCGAGCTTGCGTTCGGCCGCGTCGGGGATCGGGGCCGCGAAGGCGACCTTGGGCTTGCCCAGGCCTTCGAAGAACTCGCCCACCGGCAGGCCGAGGACCGCCGCGAACTGCCACAGACGCGACGCCGACACGCGGTTGGCGCCGTTCTCGTATTTCTGGATCTGCTGGAACGTGATGCCGCAGGCCTGCGCGAGTTCGGTCTGCGACAGGCCGAGTTCGATGCGCCGCTTGCGCACATTGCGGCCGACCTGCACGTCGACGGGGGTCGAACGGCGGGCGGCGACGCGATCGGCACTCTTCCGGCGGCCATTCAATTTCTTCGCGGCCATATGAAACTTCCTTTGTGCTTAATCGCGCCCCTTGCGCGATTCGACGGGAAATTGCGCCCGTCATCTGAACGCTCGCTTAAGGTTCCTGAAGCGCCGACGATATCGGATTGCAACGCCACCATCCGGCGACATCCCGTGGTCGTATGCCCTGATTTCACGCGAAAACCGCGCGTTTTTCACACGGGGGTAGCGTCCGCATGCATCACTGCGATTCATCGACGCCTTCGAATTTCGCATCCGTCGCCCCGAATGCGCGTAACAGACAACAGTCTGAAATGCCTCGACGAATGCGCTGCTCTTGGTGCTGGGGACGCGCTCGGGATAAGGTGCGCTTTCGAGCATCCCGCCGTTACAAAAAGATAAAAGTCCTCAGCATCAATGTCCGCACAACCCATTCCGTTTCCGGTGCGCCGCGTGTCGGGTTTCGACGAGCCGCCGCCCCCGCCGCGCGCCGCCGTAAAACCCAAAGGCCTGCCGCCCGCCCCCGGCGAGCCCACGGCGCTGCAACGCGCCTGGCTCGCGCGCGCCCTCGACCAAGCCGGCGGCAAGCTGCCGCTGTTCATGCAGGACGGCCAGAAGATCGACCCGCGCACGGTCAAATCCTGCCTCGACAAAGGCTGGTGCGAGCCATGGTATTCGAACCCGATGAAGCCCGATTGGCTCGTCTGCAAGATCACCGACAAGGGCCGCGCGCTGTTCGAGACCGCGGCCTGACGTGCCCGCAGCCTGAGATGAACGCGCCGGACAATTTCGCGCTTCGCGTCGCGCGCTGCTACCTGCCTTTCGCGGCCGGGTATTTCCTGTCCTATGCGTTCCGCGTGGTGAACGGCGCCATCGCGCCGGACATGACGCGCGAGCTTGGGCTCGATCCCGCCGCGCTGGGCGCGGTCACCAGCGCCTATTTCGCGACTTTCGCGGCGGCGCAGTTGCCGATGGGCGTGGCGCTCGATCGCTGGGGCCCGCGCCGCGTGGAATTCACGCTGCTGCTGTTCGCGACGGCCGGTGCAGCGATTTTCGCGCTCGCCGGCGGCGTGGCGGAACTCGCTTTGGGCCGCGCATTGATCGGCTTCGGCGTTGCCGCGTGCCTGATCGCGGCGATGAAGGCCAACACGCTTTATTGGCCGATCGAGCGTTTGCCCCTCGCCAACGGTTTGCTGATGGGCTTCGGCGGCTTGGGTGCGGGTACGGCCACGCTGCCGGTCGAATTGATGCTCGCCGCGACCAGCTGGCGTTTCGTGCTGATGGCGATGGCGGCGTTGACGCTGCTCGTAGCGCTGGCGATCTTTTTCGCCGCCCCGCGCGAAACCCCGCACCCGACCGGCGTGACCTTCGGCGCGCAATTGCGCGGCATCGGCAAGGTGCTGTCGGCGTCGGCGTTCTGGCGCGTGGCCCCGGCCACGACCGCCACGCATGCGGTCTATCTCTCCTATCAAGCCTTGTGGGCGGGCCCGTGGATGCGCGACGTCGCCGGGCTCGACCGGTTGGCGGTCGCGCAAGGTCTGTTCATGGTCAATGCGACGATGGCGATCGGCTATCCGCTTTTCGGCATACTCGCCGACCGCTTGGCCGCGCGCGGCATTTCCACCCGCACGATCTTCGCGGTATTCGTCGTGCTGTTCATGGTGGCGCAAATGCCGATGGCGGCGGGCTGGACGCAGAACCCGCTCGGTTTCTGGGCGCTGTTCGGCTTGACCGGCTGCGGCACGATCCTGGGTTACGCCGTCGCCACGCAAAGCTTCCCGAAGGAAATGGCGGGCCGCGTGGGCGCTTCGATCAACATGCTGGTCTTCGCCCTCGCCTTCGCCGTGCAATGGGGCATCGGCGTGGCGTTGTCGCATTTCCCCAGCGCCCCCGCCGACGGACACCGCGCCGTCATGCTGGGACTAATCGCGATGCAGGGAGCCGGCTGGTTGTGGCTTGTCTTGCGCCGCGCGAAAAATCAGCCACAATGACGGCCTTACACACCACCGGATACCGTGATGATCAAGAAGCAAAAATTTGAGTTCGCCATCTTTAACGAGGTCGTGCGCGACGCCGTGCGTCGGGGCGAACACCACAAGTTCTTCAAGGACGAGTGGCAGAACCAGCATTTCATCGAAATCGAAGCGTATAGCGAAAAGGACGCGACCACCCGGATCCGCTCGCGCTACCCCGAGGATCAGGGCTTCGTGATTATGGCGTGCAAGCAAGTCGGCTGATCGCGAAATTCCTGCTGGCGGCGGCCCTTCTGCTGGCCGTGCCGGCGGCGGGGCAAGAGCAACCCTCGCCACTCGACGATCCCGCCGGGTTCTGGCTGGTCGCGGAGACTGGGCCGGACGTCAACGAAACCCTCGCCAGCATTCCGCTGTTCGGCGCCAATCTGCGCACGCGCGTGGGCAATCCGCGCGCCGTATGGGACATCCGGCGCGAGAATGGCGCGCTGACGATCGAGATCCAGCCGCGCGGCATCGTGTTCAAGCCCGCGCGCTTCGCCGACGGGCATTTCACCGGCGATGCCGTCGATCCCGCCAATCAGCAGCAGCGCGTGAAGCTCGACGCGCGTTTGGCCGACGGGCGTTTGACCGGCAAGCTGATCTTCGCCGATTTCGAACTCGCGATCGACGGCCGCCCGCCTGAATCCGTCGAGGCCTTGCGCCAAGCCTATGCGATGACGCGCGCCAAGCTCGACGAATACGAAGGCCCCTACGCGCTGGCCGAGATCGAGCGCCTGCGCGCCGAAAACCTCGTGCTGATCGAACGCATCCAGCGCGTCGAAGGCGAGCTCGCGCGCCGGCCCGCACCGGCGAACGCGCGCGCGGCGCAAGCGGTTCCCGCGCAAACGGCTCAAGCGCCGCTGGTCGCAACGCCGCGTATTTCGACACGCGGTCTCGTCGCCGACGTCGTCACGACGCGCGCTACGGAATTGCGCGCCGCCGCCGACGCGCAAAGCGCCAATGTCGAAACCTTGCCCGCCGGGCGCCCGCTGGTCCGGTTGGGCGAAGCGACGGTCGCGGGCTGGAGCCTCGTCGCCACCGGCGGCGGCATGGTCGGCTTCGTGCCCAGCACGTCGATCGGCTCGCGCCCGCCGGTCACCGCCTCGGTCGCGCGGGCCCCGCGCGAAATCCAGATCAACTTCCCAGCCTGGGATCCCGGCCGCACCGGGCGGCGCATGACCGTGACCGATCCCGGCTTCGTCAGTCTGGTCGGCCGGGTACGCGGCGACGGCACGCTGACCGACCTCAAAATCGAAGACGCCCAAGTCGTGTTCAACGCCGACGGCAGTTTCACCGCCGTGGTCGAAGTGCCGCCCCAAGGCCGCCATGTCCGCATCGACGCGAGCTTCGGTCCAAACGCCGTCACGACCCTCGATTTCGATATCGCTGTCGGCGTCAGACAGCAATAATTTCATATACGTAGAAGCCGAAACTGACGCGGCATCGCAAGTCGTGTTAGGCTTCGTTTATGCCGGTTTTGCCGATCTCCGCGCCGCTGGCGGTGACGCCAGCGCAAATCCACACCCCGAACGCGCAGCAACAACAGCTCGCCGCGGCCCATGCCGGTGTGCAAACGGCCAATGCCCAGACCGCCAAGGGCCTGAAACAGGGGGCCGCCTCGGGCGGATCCAGGGGGACCCGCGACGGCACGAAGACCGGCGAAAGCGTCGATAACGACGCCAACGCCGTCGGCGCAAAAGCCAAGCGCGGCCGCAAACCGGCGAACGAGCACAAATTCGATATCGAGGCCTGACTAGGCCAGCGCGCGCTCCACGCGCAGCGCCAGCACTTCGGGCGTCACCGGTTTGACGATATAGCCGTTGGCGTTCAGCTCGCGCGCCCGGCGCACCAATTCGTCCGTCGCCGTCGCGGTCAGAAAGATCACCGGCAGGCGCGCCAGATGCAACGCGGGCAAAGCGCGCAGCGTTTCGACGAATTTCATCCCGTCCATCGGCTTCATGCCGATATCGCAGACGATCAAATTCGGCGCGGGATCGGCCGTCTCGAGATAGACGAGCGCCGCCGAACCGTCGGCTTCCGCCTGCACGCGACCGAAACCGAGCTGGACGAGCATGCGCGACACCATCGCGCGCACGACCGGGGAATCGTCGATCACCAGCACGCCGTACTTGGCGTAATTCGGCTCGTCCGCCATCACTGCCCTTCCGGCGCCCGCATCAAGACGGGCCGCGCCGCTTCGAGTTTGACGCGCAAGATTTCGGCCGAGCCCGGCTTGGCGCCGCCCGTGCGCAATTCCAATTCCAGTTTCGACGCCGCCTCGCCCAGCGCATGCGCGCCGACCGAATGCGAAGCGCCCTTCAGCGCATGCGCAACGTCTTGCGCATGCGACGCGTCGCCCGCACGCATCCGTTCGTCGATCGTCGCGATCTGGCGCGCGGCGTTGTCGAGGAACATTTCGATCACCTCGGCCATTTCGCCGCGCTGCGCGCCATAAAGCTTGCGCAGCACGTCGAGATCGACGTCGCGCAGCGGTCCCGTCTCGGCCGGCACGTCCTCCTCGACCAAGCCGGACGTATCGGCAATGCCCATGGCGCGCGCCAGCGCCGATCCCAGCATGCCGAGCGTGGCGGGCTTGACGACGAATTCGTCCATCCCGGCGGCAAGGCAGCGCTCCGCCTCGCCCGTCATCGCGGCGGCGGACAAGGCGACGATCGGAATGCGCCGGCCCTTGCCCGCTTCTTCCGCGCGCACGGCTTGCGCGAGTTCGAACCCGTCCATACCCGGCATATGCACGTCGGTCAGGATCGCGTCGAAGCGCCCTTCGCGCCACAGATCGAAAGCCTGCTTGCCGTCGGGCACGAGTTCGGCGCGATAACCCAGCCGCACCAATTGGCGCTGCACGACCGCGCGGTTGGTCGGATTGTCTTCCGCCACCAGGATGCGCGCCCCCGGTGCCGTGACGATGGCGCCGGCGGGGGCGGATTTGCGTGCGGGCCCGAATTGGTTGGCGAGTGCGCGCAGCAGCGATTCACGGCGCACCGGCTTCAGCAGATACGCGTCGAACCCGCGCTCCAACGCGCGTTTGCGATGGCCGCTCTCGTCGAACGCGGTCGCAAGCACGAGGCGCGTTTCGTAAAGGTCGGGCGTGCCGCGGATCGCCTCACCCAGCACGATGCCGTCGATATCCGGCAAGCGGAAATCGATCAGCGCCGCGTCGAAGGGCTTCCCGTCGCGCACCGCGTTTTCCATCGCCGCCAAGGCGGGCTTGCCCGCCGCGATCGTTTCGACCGTCGCACCGGCAGCGCGCAAATACATCGCGAAGGCTTCGCGCATCGAGCGATTGTCTTCGACCACCAGCACGCGCTTGTCCGTAAGGTCGGGCAGCGGCGGCATTTCGCGCCCCGGCGGCAAGGCGATCTGGAAATGGAAGACCGAGCCTTCGCCTTCGACGCTATCGACTTCGATCCGCCCGCCCATCAATTCGACAATGCGCATGGAGATCGACAGGCCAAGCCCCGTGCCGCCGAAGCGCCGCGTGGTCGAGCTATCGGCCTGGCTGAAGGGCTGGAACAGCCGCGTCTGCGCTTCCGGCGACAAGCCGATCCCGGTATCGCGCACGCCGATACGGATCGTGCCCGGCGGCGCACCTGCCACGGCTTCGACCGCGATGAAGACTTCGCCCGCCTCGGTGAATTTGATCGCGTTGCCGGCGAGGTTGAACAGCACCTGGCGCAAGCGCACCGGATCGCCCTTCACCGCGCGCGGGATCGCGGGATCGATGAAGGTCGTCAACGCGAGATCCTTGCGCCGCGCTTGCGGGATCAAGGTTTCGGCGACGCCTTCCACGATCGCGGCGAGCGACATATCCACGCTTTCGAGATCGAGCTTGCCCGCCTCGATCTTCGAGAAATCGAGAATGTCGTCGATGATTTTCAACAACGACGACGCGCTGTCGCGCACCACCTCGACCATCGAGAATTGCTCGCTGTCGAGATCGGTCTGGCCGAGCAGTTCGAGCATCGCCAGCACGCCGTTCATCGGCGTGCGGATTTCGTGGCTCATCGAGGCGAGGAAGCGCGACTTCGCCTCGTTCGCCGCCTCGGCGCGCCGGCCCATCAGCAGCAAGTCGCGTTCGAAATGCTTGCGGTCGGTCACGTCGACATAGGTCGACACGAACCCACCTTCGGGCATCGGGTTGGAGTGGACCTCCAGCGTGCGCCCGTCGGGGCGCGTCACCTCGAACGAGGATTTGCTTTCGCCCGCCCGCCAATTGCGGAACGCGGCCTGCACGTCCAGCGCGCCGCGCGCCACCATGAAGCGCGTCAGCGCCTTGCGCGGATCGGGCCCGGCGAGAAGTTCTTCGGGAACGGCGTAGAATTCGAGGAAGCGCTGGTTATAGGCGACGACGTTGAAGCCGGCATCGGACACCACGACGCCTTCGTCCATATTGTCGAGCACGGCGCGCAACAAGGCGCGCTCGCGCGCCAATTCCTTGCGCAACTTCGCAAGTTCGACATACGGATCGGCGTCGTCGGAAGCCATCTCAGCGCCGCGCGGGCGGCGGAACGGTCGGATTGCGGCAATCGCCGATCGAGCCTTCGGCGCACATCTTGCCGTCGGGCATGATCGCGCGGCTGATCTCGGTGTCGGATTTCAGATCCTGGTAGCGCAAGCCCGCGTCCTTCAGATTGGCGCCGGACAGTTTCGTGCCGAACAGCGCAACGCCCCCCATATTGACGAAGCGCATATCCGCCTCGGTCAGGTCGGCCCCACCCAGATCGGCCCCCGCCAGATTGGCGCCGCGCAGCTTCGCACCTTTGAGATTGGCGCGGCGCAAATTCGCCCCGCGCATGTCGCGGCCTTCCAGATTGGCGCCGGCGCATTGCGCATCCGGCCCCAATCGGCAGCCCGGGGGCAATGACTGCCCGACGGCGGGCGCGCCGAACGCCGCCATGCCCAATCCCACCAGCGCAATACTCGCGTAACGCATCGCCTCGATCGCTCCCCGGACCTCGAATTGCGGCCAGTGTCCCGGTTTCGCCGGAAAGGTCAATTCCGACGTAACGGAGGCCGGTTTCCTGCATTGTCAGGGTGTTACCCGGCCGGATGTTGACCGACTCGATAAAGAAATCTCATACATGAGTCTGGGAGTCGGATTCGCAACCTCATGCAGAACGAGATCGTCCTTCGTGCGATGGCCGCCGTTCTCGGACCGGATGACCCGGTCGTCCGGGATGTCGAGAAGGCTATGCGCACCGACGATGGTATGGACTGGCTGCTCGCCAAGGCCGGTTTCGACGGGTTGTCGCGCGACGTGCGCATGGAAATCCGCGACATGGCGCGCTGGATGGCCGAAGAGACCATCCGCGACAAAGACCTTCCGGCCTTCAGGCGATCCTGACGCCGCCGAAATTCGCAAATTGCGAATTTATTTAACTTAATCCGTAACTTCCGCGCGCCGATATACCTCGCCGAACTTGTTTGATGGCGCGGGATTTGCGATGCCTTAGCCCGGTTCATCCTCCGGGGACCTTTTCACTTGGCCGACACCGCCGGCGCAGACACCGAAACGCGGATCGCGTTCGGGCCCGAACACATGATCGACATGGGGCAACCCTTGGCGATGTTTTCGCGCGCCCATGCGTCGGCCTATGTCGCCCAGCACAACGAATTCGCCGACGTGCCCTTGATCGCCTATGTCTGCAACGATCTGCCGGGACCGCGCGTCGATGCGGCACGGCGCGTCCGCACGATCGAGCGCGCGGGCATGCTGCGCTTGTTCCATCACGGGCCGCTGCGCATCAAAGGCATGCGCGACCGCTACGCCTTCGTCTACGAACGGCCGTTGATGGGCCCGCCGCCGCGCGCGCTGTGGGGCCACTACCCCGTGCCGACGCTGATCAAGAATTTCCTGCGCCCGGCGATCGCGGCCCTGCAGAGCCTGTCGGACTCGCATGAAGGCCATGGCTCGATCCGGCCCGACAATCTGTTCGGCCAGGACAGCCGTTATTCGCTGCTCTCGCTCGGCCCCTGCACGTTGTGCCCGCCCGGCTACGATCAGCCCGCGATATTCGAGCCGATCGAGCGCGCCCTCGCCAATCCGATCTCGAAGGGGCCGATCGCCCCCGCCGACGATATGTTCGCGCTCGGCGTCACCTTCTATTGCCTGGCCGCCGGCCGCCTGCCCGGCGAAGGCATGGACCCGGCCGATTTCACGCGCCGCCGGCTGGAGTTCGGCTCGATCTCGACCATGGTCGATACGGGCGCCATGCCGATCGAGATCAAGGACGCCGTCGAAGGCTTGATGCAGGACGACGTCAAGCTGCGCTGGAGCATCCAGACGTTCTCGGAGTGGTGTTCGGGCCGCAAGCCCGAGGTGAAGCAGGTCCGCTCGCTGGGCAAGCGCGCGATGTCGATCCGCGTCGGCCCGATGACCTGCTACGGCCCGAAGGAAGTCGCCTTCGCGCTTCACAAACATCAGGCCGAAGGCATCCCGATGGTGCGCAGCGGCGTGATCGACAAATGGATGGTCGAGAACAACCCCAAGCGCGCCGCCGCCATGGCGGGCAAGGAATTGGCCGAGGCCGACAATCCCCAAGCCGCGATCGCGGCCGCGCGCCAAAGCGAGGACGACAATATCGCGCTCGCCAAAGCCATCGCGCGTTGCGATCCCGGCGGGCCGATCCGGTTCAAATCCTTGTCCTTCTATCCCGCCGGCGTGGGCGCCTTGCTGCGCGAAATCGCCAACGATCCGCCGCGCTGGGCGGAATTCGGCGAGGTGCTGAAGGGCAAGCTCATTTCCTATTGGATGAAGGGTGCGGCCGAATTCGGCTTGGTCGATATTGCGGCCAAGAAGCTGGAGGAGATCGAGCGCAGCTTCGAGCGCACGGGCAACAATCTCGAAGCCGCCCTCTACAAGCTCAATCCCGACGCGCCGTGCCTGTCGCCCAAGCTCGACGGGCAATGGACCGTGTCGCATGTCGATCTGGTGAAGCCGATCGAAGCGGCCTGCGCCGATCCCGACAAGCCCGGCATCGACCGCCACATGGTCGGCTTCCTGGGCGCCAAGGCCGACATTTCCGACGACATGCTGGCCCCTTGGTACAATCTCGGCAATGTCGACGCGAAGGGCGCGCCCAAGGTCCTAAAAGTCTCCAACAAGCTGCAATCGGAAGCGCAGGCCGAAACGCTGCCCAAGCTCGCGCAAGTTTGCCTGCGCAGCGCCGAGAAGCTGATCGAGGAAATCAACCACCCGAAGACGCGCGAGCGTTTGCTGGCCGAGGCCGAGCACCACGCGCGCAGCGGCTCGATCACCGGCATGGTCGACGTGGTGATGGACGAGGAGACCATCGCCAAGGACAAGCGCGATTTCGCCGAAGCCAAGCGCGAATACGATTCGATCGGCGTGGCGCTCGCCAACCGCGAAGGCCTGCTGATCCTCGCGCGGATGATGGGCCAGGAGCGCGGCACGGCGATGGCCTATATTCTGCTGAGCCTGACGAGCTCGGTCGGGTTCCTGGGCATGTTGTTCATGACGATCGGCGTGGGACGATGAACGAAGAAGCCCCCGCAAAGCGCAGCAGCAAGCTGGGCCCGTTGCTCGTCGCCGGCGGCATGGTGCTGATCTGCATCGCGATCGTGCTGATCCGGCCGATCCTGCTCGTCTATGTCGCCGGAATCTCGCTGCCCATCGCGATCATCTACGCGTTCGAAACGGCGCGCCCGCGTTTGCTGTCGGCGTCCTGCGCCACGATCGGTGCGGCACTCGCCGCGCCCGTGCTGCTCGCGGGCTTTCTCGACCACGACCGCAACGTCCATCTGGAGATGCGCTCGTGGATCGTGCCCTTCGCGGGCATGATCTTCGCCGCGATCATGGCCATCGCCCTGCCTTGGTTCTTCGGGCGCATGAAGACGAAGGAACAGGGCAAGGCGCTCGACCGGATGGAAATCCGCGCCCAGGAATTGCGCGAAGTGTGGGGCGATCGCCTCGACCGCCCGCTGCCGAAAGACGACGCGTCTTAGCTCACGTCCCGCAAAAGGTCGCCTGGACGATCTCGTGTTCGGCCGGCGGCGTTTTGTAGTCCGCATATTCCGGCCGGTCGTCGTAAGGCGCCTTCAACACATCCATCAATTCGTCGAACGGCGCCAGATTGCCGTTCTGCGCCGCCGCCAACGCCGCTTCGACGCGGTGATTGCGCGGAATGAAGGCCGGGTTGGCGCCCAGCATCGCGGTGCGCTGGGCTTCCGGCAGCACATCCTCGCGCGCACGGCGTTCGAGCCAGGCAGTCCGCCACGCTTCGAACCCGTCCAGCGTCAGCCCGTCGCACAGCAGCCGGAAGCTATTGGTGAAATCCGACTTCGTTTCGGCGAGCAGCGACAAGAACGCTTCGACGAGTTCGCGGTCGCCGTCCTGGGCGGTCAACAGGCCGAGCTTTCGCCGCATGCCCGATAGCCACGCCTGTTCGAACAGCACCGGAAACGCGTCGAGTTTCGTTTGCGCCGCTTCGACCGCGACCTTGCCGTCGCCTTCGACGATGGCGAGCAGGCATTGGGCGAAGCGCGCCATGTTCCAATGGCCGATGCGGGGCTGATTGGAATAGCGATAGCGCCCGCCATGATCGATCGAGCTGAACACGGTGTCGGGATCGTAGACATCCATGAACGCGCAAGGGCCGTAATCGATCGTCTCGCCGGAGATCGTCACATTGTCGGTATTCATCACGCCGTGGATGAAGCCCAGGCTTTGCCATTGCGCGATCAGCTTCGCGGTACGCGCGATCACGGCGTCGAGCAACGCCAGCACGCGATCGGGGCCCAACGCCGCCAACTCGGGATCGAAGCGTTGGATCGCGTAGTCGGTCAAAATCGTCAGGCCGTCGCGATCTTCGCGCGAGGCGAAATGTTCGAACGTGCCCACGCGGACATGGCCGCGCGCCACGCGCGCCAGCACGGCACCGGGCAACGGGCCGTCCTGACGCAACACGGCTTCGCCCGTCATCACAGCCGACAAGACGCGCGTCGTCGGCACGCCCAAGCGATGCATCGCTTCGCTGACGACCAGTTCGCGCAACACCGGACCGATCGCGGCGCGCCCGTCGCCGCCGCGCGAAAACGGCGTGCGGCCCGAGCCCTTCAGATGGATGTCGTAGCGTTTGCCGTCGCGCCCGATCGTCTCGCCCAGCAAGATCGCGCGCCCATCGCCAAGCTGGCCCGACCAATGGCCGAATTGATGGCCCGAATAGGCCATCGCCAGCGGCTCCGCCCCCGGCGGCAACGCATTGCCCGCGACGGTCGCGACGCCATCGGCACTCGCCAGCCAATGCGGATCGATGCCCAGGTCGCGCGCGAGATCGACATTGACGCGCAGCAAAGCGGGCTTTGCGACCGGCGTGGGCGGCAGCTTGGCGTGGAAGCGTTCGGGCAGTTGCGCGTAGCTGTTGTCGAAAACGATCGGGGGGGCTTGCATGCCCCTTCCCTACGCCTTGACGGCGCGCCAGGCAATATGCTCAGCGCGCGGCCGTCTCTTCGAAATGCCAGCCGCTGACGCCAAGCTCGGTTTCGAGCGTTTCGTCGTCGAGATCGACCTTGCCCGGGTTCAGCAAACCATGCGGATCCATCGCACGGGTGAAGTCGAGATCGGCTTGGGTCAGATTCTTCATGCCGACATTGCGGATCGACGTGGTATGCGAGTTGGCGACATGCGCGCCGCTCGCCTGAACGCGGCGCACCACATCCGCCATCTGCGCTTCGCTTTCGTAAAGGAATAGCGGCGAGCCGACGGCGACGAGCTTGCCTTGGGACTTTTGGAATTCGAGCCGAAACGGCATCGTGCCCGCGAATTCCGGATGAAGCCCCAGCAACTGGCCGCGCAGATCGTCGCCGCCGAACATCGTCTGCACGCTCGTATACTTCGTGTCCTTCTTCTGCACCTGCATCAGCGAATGGCCGTAGCAGAAGCGATAGAGCGGCTCGCCGTAAGGTCCTTGCCCTTCGGCGTGATCGTGAACGAGCCGTCCGCCATACTCGGCGGCGAGTTCCACGACCTCGTCGCGATGCTGGGCGGCGGCCATGGTCGAGATCATCGTGTGGCCTTCGGGCACGGCGGCCCCCAAAGCCGGCATCAAGCGCGCGATCGGCCATTCCTGCAGCGATAGAACTTTGAGCAGCAACGCGTCCTCGTGGCCCAAGCGCAAACCGGCTTCGACCGCCGACGCGAAATCGGGAAACGCGAAGACGAGTTCGCGCCAATCCCAGGCCGGCTCCAGCGGCATTTCGATTTCGACGATCAGGCCATTGGTACCATAGGCGTGATGCGCCAGCAGCACGTCCTTGCCGCGCAACTCGACCTCGCGCGGGCATTCCTCGATCGACAGCAGCTTGATCGCCGAGATGTTTCCGCGATCGCGCAGCAAGCCCCAGCGGATCGACCCGATCCCGCCGGAGCCCCCGGCGATGAACCCCGCGAGCGTCGAGACATGGCGGGTCGACGGATGAATGCGCAATTCCGTGCCGGCGGCGCGCAATTCCGCGTCGAGCACATCCGTATTCGTGCCCGCCAGCGCCCGCATGCGCGTTTTGTCGTGCGCGACGATGCCCGCGAAGTGCCGGAAGTCGATCGTGACACCGCCCGCCAGCGGCACCGATTGGCCGTAATTCGCCGTTCCGCCGCCGCGCGCGATCAACGGCATGCCGGTGCGAACCGCGGCGCGGATCAATGTCGCGATCTGCGTGCGATCCCGCGGAATGGCGACCGCGTCGGCGATCCGCCCGCGCAGGGATTTGCGCAGCAGCGGCGAGACCGAGGACCAATCGCGGCTCATCGCTTTGCGCGTTTGCAGATCGTCGATCAGCGGGATATCGCCGATCTCCGCGCGGAACGCGGCGAGACGGGCAGCGGGATCGATTGAGTCGCGCATGGGATTGCCTATGTAAGCGGCACTCGACCGGTCGAGGCCGTGATTCCCCGCAACCCAATGCAACAAGAACGCCAAAGGCTTGCCGCGAATCGGCTCTGGCATGCCGCTTGCTCCTTTTGGCGGCAGAGATCGTTCCTTTCGAGAATGGAGCCCGGCGATGAAATTGCGATTGGCGACCCTTCTGGCGGCCGGCTTGCTGGCCGCAATCCCCGCTTCGGCGCAGGAAAAGCTGAACTTCCTGTCGAGCTGGCGCGCCCAGGCCGAACATGGCGGCTATTACCAAGCGGTCGCCAAGGGCTTCTATAAGGCCTGCGGCCTGGATGTCGCGATCCGTATGGGCGGCCCGGGCACGGACGCCAAGGCGCTGCTGGCCGGCGGCGCGGTGGACGCGATGATGGGTTCCTACACCGACGATCCGTTCCGCCTGAACGAAGCGGGGTTCGAGGCGAAGGCGGTCGCCGCGTCGTTCCAGAAATCGCCGCAGATCTTCATGACCCATCAGGGCAACGGGATCGAGAAGATCGAGGATATGCGCGGCAAGCCGATCCTGATCGCGCAATCCGCGCGCACGACCTATTGGCCGTTCTTACGCGCGCGCTACGGCTTCCAGGATTCGCAGATCCGCCCCTACACGTTCCAGATGGGCCCTTGGCTCATCGACAAGAACGCGATCCAGCAAGGCTTCGTGTCGAGCGAGCCGTTCAAGGTGAAGACCGAAGGCAATGTCGATCCCAAGGTCTTCCTGTTCGCCGATTTCGGCTATCTCTCCTACTCGTCGCTGATCATCTTCCCGACGAAATACATCAAGGAGAAGCCGAAGAACGTGCAATGCTTCGTCGACGGCACGATCGACGGCTGGATCGATTATCTGAAGGATCCCGCGGCCGGGAACGAGTTGATCCGCAAGGACAACCCCGATAACACGCCCGAATTGCTGGCCTTCGCCGTCGAGACGATGAAGAAATACGAGCTGATCGTGAACGACGACGCCAAGAAATTCGGCATCGGTGCGATCACGGAAGAACGCTTCAAAGGCCATTTCGAAATGATGCGCGACCAGGGCCTGTACAAGCCGGATTTCGACTGGCGCTCGTCCTTCACGCTGGACTTCATCAACAAGCGCCGCGGCCTCTAAGGCGCATAAACGAAGATCGGGAGCGATCCTCATGCTGAACACCAAACAACCGGTGCTGCGCCGTTTCTGGTATCCCGTCGCGCGCGCGGCGGATGTGACGGCCGACAAGCCCTTCGGCTTCACGCTGCTGGGACAGAATATCGTCCTGTGGCGCCAAGCCGACGGCAGCGTGGCCTGCATCGAGGATCGCTGCCCCCATCGCTCGGCCAAGCTGTCGCTTGGCTTCCTGCAAGAAGGCAACGTCGTCTGCGGCTATCACGGCTGGACGTTCGACGGCGCGGGCAAATGCGTGCGCATTCCCCAGCGCGAAAATCCGGCCGCGACCGGCAAGATGCGCATCGGCGGCTATAAGGCCGCCGAACGCTACGGCCATATCTGGGTCGTGCTGGGCGAGCCGCTGGCCGAACTGCCGCATATCCCGGAAGCCGACGAGCCGGGCCTGCGCCATATCGATCAATTCTACGAATCCTGGAAGATCGGCGCGCTGCGTTTGATGGAGAATTCCTTCGACAACGCGCATGTCGCCTTCACGCATCGCAAAACCTTCGGCGAAGCGTCGGAGCCGATCCCGGCGAAGAACGAGATCGAGGAATACGAATACGGCTTCCATCTGCGCGCGGAAATTCCCGTGAAGATCCGCGGCGATCTCGCCTCCAAAGTGCTCAGCGCCGATCCGGGCGATACGGTGCGCAAGCTCAAGAACACCTGGTTCATGCCGTTCGTCCGGCGCCTGGGGATCACCTATCCCAACGGCCTGCGCCACACGATCATCACGGCGGCGACGCCGATGACCGACGATACGACCATGCTGGTGCAATGGTGCTATCGCTCGGACACCGAGGAGCAAGCGCCGGCGGCCGACGTCAACGCCTTCGACCGCGCGGTGACGCTGGAGGATAAGGTGATCCTCGAATCCTGCGATCCGGACGTGCCGCTCGACGATCGCTTCGAGCAGCATATGCCGTCGGACAAGCCGGGCCTCGTGATGCGCCGCAAGCTGCGCGAGTTGCTGGCCGCACACGGCGAAACCGAAGCCACGCGCCATGTGCGCCCGTCGCAGGCGGCGGAGTAACGCGCATGCTGCCCACGCGCCAGCCGATCCTGCGCCGCTTTTGGTATCCGATTTTCCGCGCCTCGCATCTCGACGACGGTCAGAAGCCCTTCCGTTTGCTGGGCGAGGATATCGTCGTTTGGCGCAAACCGGACGGCACCCTCGCCGCCATCGCCGATCGCTGCCCGCATCGCTCGGCCAAGCTCTCGCTGGGTTATCTCGACGAGACGGGCAATCTCGTCTGCGGCTATCACGGCTGGACGTTCGATTGCGCGGGCAAATGCGTGCGCATTCCCCAGCGCGAGAACCAGACCGCGACCGGCAAGATCGGCGTCGACGGTTATCGCGTCGAAGAACGCTACGGCCATATTTGGGTGGCTTTGGGCGAGCCGTTGACGCCGCTGCCCGAAATTCCCGAAGCGAACGAGCCCGGCTTCCGCCGCGTCGACCAGTTCTACGAGGAATGGAAGATCGGCGCGCTGCGCTTGATGGAGAATTCCTTCGACGTGGCACACCCCGCCTTCGTCCATCGCGGCACGTTCGGCAGCACGTCGCGGCCGCTGCCGGAGCAAATGCCGGTCGTGACCGAACATGCGAACGGCTTCGACTATTACGTCGAAAGCGAGGTCGACGTGCGCGGCGGCGATTCCGCCGAGGCGCTGAAAATCGCCGAAGGTACGACCACGCGAAAGCGCACCAATACCTGGTTCATGCCCTTCGCGCGGCGCCTGGGCATCACCTATCCGAACGGCTTGCGCCACACCATCGTCACGGCGGCGACGCCGATGGAGGATGCGCGCACGATGGTGATCCAGTTCTGCTTCCGCAACGATACGGAAGCCGACGTCTCGACCGAGCAGGTCATCGCCTTCGACCGCAAGATCGTCGACGAAGACAAGCTGATCCTGGAAGGCTGCAGCCCGGACGTGCCGCTCGCGGTCGTCGACGGCGAGGAGTTCCACATGCCGTCGGACAAGCCGGGCTTGGTGATGCGCCGGCGCTTGCGCGAATTGCTGGAAGCGCATGGCGAAACCGAATCGCGCGCGGTGCCGGCGTGATCGCGTCTCTTTGGTCGAAACATTCGCGTTGGATTCTGCCGGTCGCGGCGGGAATCGCCTTCCTCGCCTTCTGGGAATGGTCGGTCGCGGCGTGGAAAATCCCGAAATTCGTGCTGCCCGCCCCCAGCCTGATCGCGGCGGCGTTCTGGTCGGACGGCCCGTCGCTGCTCGGCTCGTTGTGGTTCACCACACGCGTGACGGTCGTCGCCTTCCTCGCCGCCGTCGTCACCGGCATGACTTTGGGCGTGTTGTTCACGCTCAACCGCACGATCGAACGCACGCTATGGCCCTATGCGGTCGTGTTGCAGGTCACACCCGTCGTCGCGATCGCACCCCTGATCATTATCTGGATCGGGCTCGACCGGCTATGGCTCGCGTTGCTGATCCTCGCTTGGATCGTCGCCTTCTTCCCGATCCTGTCGAACACGACGATCGGGCTTAGCTCGGCCGATCACGGGCTCAAGAATCTGTTCGATCTCTACGGCGCCTCGGGCTGGAAGAAGTTCCGCTATCTCCAGCTTCCGTCCGCCTTGCCCTATATCCTGGGCGGCGTGCGCGTCTCCAGCGGCCTCGCCTTGATCGGCGCCGTGGTGGCGGAATTCGCGGCGGGCTCGGGCTCGGCCACGGGCCTCGCCTGGCGCATCATCGAAAGCGGCAACATGCTGAACGTGCCGCGCATGTTCGCGGCGCTGTTGATGCTCTCGGCCTTCGGCATCGTGCTGTTCTACGCCACGATGTGGCTGCAATGGGCGCTGCTGCATCGCTGGCACGAGAGCGAAGTGAAACGCGAGAATTGATCGACATGACGACTTCCCCCCGACTGCCGCGCCGCTGGTGGCGCGACATGACGACCGCCGAATTCGCGCGCCTGCCGAAGGACACGATCGCCGTGTTGCCGGTCGCGGCCATCGAGCAGCACGGGCCGCATCTGCCGGTCTATGTCGACGCCTGCCTCAACGAAGCCGTCGTAACGCGCGCGGTCGAAACCATGCCGGCCGATCTACCAGTGACCGTGCTGCCCGCGATGCCGGTCGGCAAATCGAACGAGCATCTCGCCTTTCCGGGCACGTTGTCGTTCTCGGCCGAAACGCTGATCCGCATGTGGACGGAACTCGGCGAATGCGTGCATCGCGCCGGTATTCGCAAGCTCGTCATCGTCAACTCGCATGGCGGCCAGCCGCAAGTGCTGGACATCGTCGCGCGCGACCTGCGCGTACGCCTTGACATGTTCGTCGTCACTTGCGCGACCTTCTCTTTCGGCGTGCCCGATGGGCTGTTCCCCGAGCTTGAACTCACCCACGGCATCCATGGCGGCTCGGTCGAAACCTCGATGATGCTCGCGTCGCGCCCCGATCTCGTGCAGATGGAACACGCCGCCGATTTCGTGTCGATCTCCGTCGCCATGGAGAAGGAATACGAATTCCTGATGCCCGAAGGCCGGATCGGCTTCGGCTGGCAAACGCAGGACCTCAATCCCGCCGGCGCATGCGGCAACGCCAAAGACGCCGACGCCGCACGCGGCAAGGCCTGCATCGATCACGCCGCCGCCGGTTTCAATCGCCTGCTCGCCGAAGTCCATCGCTATCCGCTCGCCAACCTCAAGAAGTACGGCGCATGACCATGGCCGACGGTTCGCCCATTCCCGCCCGCCCGCTCGTGCGCCTCAAAGGCATCCGCAAGGTCTTCTCCAACGGGACCGAAGCGATCCGCGGCCTCGATCTCGACATCCATCCCGGCGAGTTCATTTCGCTGCTGGGCCCATCGGGCTGCGGCAAGTCGACGGCGTTGCGCATGATCGCGGGGCTGGGCGAAGCCAGCGAAGGCGAGATCGAATGGCCGACGGCAATGTACGATTCCTCGGGCAAGCCCGAGCGCGAGATCGGCTTCGTGTTCCAGGAGCCCACGCTGATGCCCTGGGCGACGGTGTTCGACAACGTCGCTTTGCCCTTCACGCTGAAAGACCGGCCGAAGGGCGAAGTGCCCGATCGCGTCGCCGAAGCGTTGAAAATGGTCGGGCTGGAGCGTTTCGCGAAATCCTACCCGCGCGAACTTTCGGGCGGCATGAAAATGCGCGTGTCGATCGCGCGCGCCCTCGTCATGCGGCCCAAAGTGCTGCTGATGGACGAACCGTTCGCGGCACTCGACGAAATCACGCGCTTTAAGCTCAACAACGATCTGTTGGAGCTTTGGAACAAGCAACGCTGGACGGTCGTGTTCGTCACGCACTCGGTCTATGAAAGCGTCTATCTGTCGACGCGCATCGTGGTGATGGCGGCACGGCCGGGGCGCATCGTCGGCGAGCTCGGCGTCGATGCGGGTTATCCGCGCGGCACCGCCTTCCGCACCTCGCAGCCTTATAACGATGCCTGTCGGCGCGTATCAGAACTGCTCGACGACGCCATGGCCGCCAATCCGGCCGGCGTCGACGAGCATTGAAGCTTAGAAGCTTCGCGCGGGATCCTGCGCGGGGCCGACGCGGCCGATGCCGGGGAGCTTGACGCCCAGGCCCAGCGGATCGATGCCGAAGGTCAGGCCCGCGACGTTGAACTCGACGCCTTCTTCGGCCGCGACGACGAGGCCGAGCAAGCCGAACAGCGAGAATTGCACGCCCGTTCCCGATAGCGCCGGTGCGGCGAGCGTCATGCCGCCGAGATAATCCTTGCCGATCGCCGTGGTCGGCAGATCGAGGCGCAATTCGGGCACGGCGCGCGCGACCATCGCGGTGAACGTGTTCGAATTCGGCCCCGGCCATAGGCCGTATTCGTTGCGATAGGGATAGGCCTCGGCCGCCGCGACCGCGCGAGCGATCGCCTCCTGCGTGCCCGGCCCTTCGAGATGCGCGTAAAGCTCGGGCTCGGCGCCGAACCAGCGCCGGTCAGGGGCACCTTGCGACACGGCCAGCCCGTCGCCACCCCAGCGCGAACGCCAGCCGACGATTTCGTAGGTCGTCCAGGCCGGCGCGTTCTCCGGCTTCACCGCGACCCAAGTATGGACACCGAACGCCCCGCGCCAACCGCGCGTGCGGGCACCATAAACGCGGATCATCGCCTGGCGCGCCACGGCAGGATCGGGCGCCAGACCCATCGCCTCGCGGCTCGCGCGCCGCCAGTCGTTGTTGTCGGACGCGCGCGACAAGGCGGTGATCCCGGGTCCGGCGAGAAGCACAGCCAAAACGAGCAAAACGGTACGGAGAATGCGGAGGGGGCGCATACGGATCATTCTACCCCGAACGGCGTACAAAACGCATCCTCGGCGCAAGAGTCCGGCTTGACTCCCCAACCGGTCCTGCACAAACTGGAACTACGTTCCGATTTATAACAAGGACGGCACGGGGGAAAGCATTTGGCGGCTACGCGCAAATCGGCAAGCGACAAGACGGCCGGCGGCAAATCCGCCGCGCGCCGCACGCTCGATATTCTCGATCTGCTGGCGGCCAATTCCGGCGGCATGTCGATCACCGATATCGGCGAGCGCTTGAAGCTGCCGAAAAGCGCTGTGCATCGTCTGTTGGCGATGCTGATCGACAAGGGCTTCGTCCAGCAGGATGCGAGCACGGCCGATTACGGCCTCACCATGAAGCTCGGCCTGATGGGATTGCGGCAATTCGCAGGCCTTGGCATCAGCGACGTGGCGCAGCCCATCCTCGACAAACTCGCGCGCGACAGCGGCGAACTTGCGCGCCTGACCATCGTCGACAACGAACGCCTGATCTGGGTCGCGAAGGCCCAGGGCGCGCGCTTCGGCTTGCGCTACGACCCCGACACGGGGTTCCTCGTCGCCTTGCATCCGACCGCCGTCGGGGCGGCATGGCTTTCGACATTGCCGGAGAGGGATGCGGTGCGCATCGTCACCGCCGCCGGCTTCCCGCGCGCCGCGCAATTCGGCCCGAATGTCGTGCGCACGATCGAGGCGCTGAAAGCCAAGCTGCGCGAAACCCGCGCGCGCGGTTATGGCTTGGCGTTGGAGGAAGCGGAACTCGGCACGGCGGCCGTCGCCGTCACGTTCCGCGTGTCGCCGCAAGCGGACGCGCCGGTCGCGGGCACGTTGAGCCTCGCAGGCCCCATCAGCCGCTTCCCGGCGGAGCGGCGCGCCGAATTCGCGCGCACCCTCGCCGCCGCCGCCCAAGAACTTTCCGCCATCTGGCCCTTGCGCGCCGGCCTTGTCGGCCGTTCGCCGGCCGCCCTTCCGCCGGAGCTCGCCAATGCCGTCTGACAGCCCAACTTATTCCGGTCCGCTGCCCTTCGCGCAGGCGTTGAGCAAGCTCGCCCTCGTCGCCGCCGATGCGCCGTTCACGCGCGACGGCCCGCGCGCCGACGTGGAGTATCGCGATCTGGGTCTCGCCGCCGCCAGCGGCGGCAAGATCGGCGCGAAGCATATCCGCGCGATCAAGCCGTTCCCGGGCGAGACCGGCTGGCACTGGCACGACATGACCGGCCATTTCGTGTTCGTCATGAAAGGCTGGATCGAGTTCGGCTATCGCGGACGCGAAGGCAAGATCACCGTGCGCGCGGGCGACTGCCTGTCGCAGCCCGCCGGTGTGGCGCATAACGTGCTGGCGCGCTCCGACGATCTCGAACTCATCGAGATCAACACGCCCGCGGAGTTCGGCACGTTTGACCTTCCGAAGACGGAGGCGACATGAACGCCCTGCTCGACTGGACGAAGCGGCGCGCAGGCCCCCTGATCGTCTTCGCGATCCTGCTGTTGCTGTGGGAATTCGGCGTGAAGCTGTTCGGCATCAAGGAATATCTGCTGCCGCCGCCGACCAAAGTCTGGATCGAATTCCTGAAGCGCGCACCCGCCGTGATGGATGCCGCCTACGTCACCTCGCGCCAACTACTCGCCGGCTATCTGCTGTCGATCGTCGTCAGCGTGCCGCTCGCACTGGTCGTCGCGCGCAGCCGCTTCGTCGAGCAATCGATCTATCCGGTCGTGGTTTTCCTGCAGATCATCCCGAAGATCGCGATTGCCCCCCTGTTCATCATCTGGCTCGGCTTCGGTTTCGCGCCGAAAGTGATCATCGTCTTCCTGCTGTGCTTCTTCCCGATCGTCGTGGCGAGCGTGGCGGGCTTCAAATCGGTCGATCCGGAGATCGCCGATTTCGCGCGCACCACGGGCGCATCGGAATGGAAGCTGTTCCGCACCATCCAATTGCCGCAGGCATTGCCAGATATCTTCACCGGTTTGAAGGTCGGGGCCGCGTTGTCGGCCACGGCCGCGATCGTCGCCGAATTCGTCGCCGCCGACCGGGGCCTCGGCTATCTGCTGCTGCAATATAACGGGCAGTTCGAAACGGCGATGGTCTTCGCGATCATCATCATCCTCAGCGTCATCGGCCTCGTCGTCTACTACGCCGTCGAATTGATCGAACGGCTCGCCATCCCCTGGCACGTCTCGCAACGGCCCGCGGGCGTGACCGGCGCTTGAACGAAAACAACGGCCATAAACAACGAACAAATCAAAAGGGAGAAAACGTCATGAAAATCACACGCCGCAAATTCGGCATGGGGGCTCTCGCCCTCGCCGCCGCCCCCTACGCTCCCGCGATCGCGCAGGCACGCGACGCCGTCTCGCTGCGCTTCAACTGGTATCTAGGCGGCCTGCACGTGCCGTTCTATTACGGCCGCGAGATCGGCGCCTTCCGCGACGCGGGCATCGACATCACGTTGAACGAAGGCCGCGGCTCGGCCAACACGGTGCAGGTCGTCGCCGCCGGGTCCGACACTTTCGGCATGGCGGATTCGTCCAGCCTGATCGGCCTCGCCGCGCGCGGGGCGGAGATCAAGTCGGTCATGTCGCTGCTGAACTCGACCGGCTTCTCGGTCGTGTCGCTCGCCTCGGCGGGCATCCGCAAGCCGCAAGATCTCGAAGGCAAGTCGCTGGCGGTCTCGCCGGGCGATCCGCTGGGCCAATTGTTCCGCGCCCTCGCCGCCCACAACAAGCTGGATATGAACAAAATCCGTTTCGTTCAGGTCGATCCGGCGGCCAAGGTTGCGGCGGTGTTGGAGAAGCGTGCCGATGCGCTGCTCGGCGGTGCGGACGATCAATACTTCCTGATCAAGTATCAGGGCCAGGAGCCGCACGCGCTGCGCTACGCCGATCACGGCGCCAATATCGTCGGCATGACGATCTTGACGCAGCTTTCGACCATCCGCGACAAGCCCGACATGGTCCGCCGCTTCGTGCGCGCCAGCGTGCGCTCGTGGGAGGAGTCGAAGAAGAACCCCAAGGCGGCCGTCGAAGCCGCATTGAAGGTCAAGCCCGACCTCAACGCCGCCTCGACGCTCGACCAGATGCTGGTCGATTTCGAATTGCTGGACTCGGCGAATTCGAAGGGCCGTATCGGCTTCGGCGCGCAGAAGGATTGGGATCAGACGCTGGATCTGCTGAAGCAGTATCGCGAATTGCAGACGACCCAGCCCTGGACCGCGTTCCACACCAACGAGTTCATCCCGAGTGCGTAACGACAACGACAAAATCGGTTCGTCCGTCGATATCGCGGGCGTGGCGCATGTCTTCCGGCGCGGGGACATGGTCACGCACGCGATCGAACATGTCGACCTGGCGATCGCGGCGGGGGAATTCGTCGCGATCGTCGGGCCCTCGGGCTGCGGCAAAAGCACGTTGCTGCGCATCGTCGCGGGATTGCTGCGCAACACCACGGGCAACGTGAAGGTAGCGGGCCGCGACGTGACCGGCCCGCAGACCGAGATCGGCATCGTTTTCCAATCGCCCGTGCTGCTCGATTGGCGCAACGTGCTCGATAACGTGCTGGTCCAGCTCGAACTGCGCGGGCTCGATCCCGCCAAGTATCGCGACGAAGCGATAAGGCTGCTCGGCAAAGTGGGGCTCGGCGACTTCACCGACAGAATGCCGCGCGAATTGTCGGGCGGCATGCGCCAGCGTTGCGCCATCGTGCGCGGCCTGATCCACGATCCGCCGCTGCTGCTGATGGACGAGCCGTTCGGCGCGCTGGACGCGCTGACGCGCGAGCAGATGCGCATCGACCTCGAAAAACTATGGCTCGACCGGCGCCATACGACGCTGTTCGTGACGCACGGGATTTCGGAGGCCGTGGCTTTGGCCGATCGCGTGATCGTCATGACGCCGCGCCCGGGCAAGATCGACCGCATCATCGACATCGACCTGCCGCGCCCCCGCAACAAGGAAATCATCGCCAGCGCGAAATTCTCGGAATATTGCGAAGAAATCACCGAGTGCTTCATGCGCCGCGGCGTCATCCAATATTGAGGCAAGCATCATGCTCCCCCGGCCTTTCTCCGGCCTGATCGCCGCACCCTTCCTGCCGATGAAAGACGACCAGTCGATCGATTGGGCGACGCTCGAACGCTACATGGATTGGATCGCGAACCAGAAGCCCGACGCGATCGTCATGAACATGGACGCGTCCGAAGTCGTCTCGCTCGACGACGACGAGGTCTACGAAGTCGCGCGCGTGTGTTCGCGGGCCATCGCCAAGCGCGTGCCCTTCCTGTCGGGGGCCGGCGGCGGATCGACCAAAGCGGCGGCGAAGAAAGCCGAGAAGCTCGCCAAATGCGGCGCCGAAGGCTTCGCGGTGTTCCCCGCCTTCCCGACCTTCTCGGGCGCGCCTGTTCCCGCCGATATGATCGTGCGCTATCACCGCGCGATCGCCGAGGCGGCGGGCCTGCCGATCATCTGCTTCCAATTCCCCAAGGGCTGGGGCCCGGATTACACGCCGGACATTCTTCAGGCGATGGCGGAGATCCCGCAATTGATCGCGATGAAGGAATCCTCCTTCGACGCGACGCAGACGCTCCAGGCGGTCGAAGCGGTGAAGCAATTGCAGCGCCCGATCGGCGTGCTGACCGGCAGCGATACGTTCATCTTCGAAGCCCAGTTGATGGGCTGCGACGGCGCGCTGATCGGCTTCGCCGGGACCGCGACGGCCGAACTCCGGACGATGATCCATGCCTGCCGCGACCGCGATCTCGCCAAAGCGCAGGCGATCTGGGACAAGCTGGGCCCCATCGCGCGCTATTGCTGGCGCGCCCCGATCCGCGATTTCCGCCCGCGCATGAAGGAAGTGCTGCGCTTGCAGGGCATCTTCCCCAGCGCGGCCGTCCGCGAACCGCAGCTTGGCATCTCCGATGCCGAGCGCGCCGAGATCGCGGCTTTGTGCCGCCAACAAGGATTGATCGGATGAGCCTCCAGGGTAACGGCGCGGTCGCGATCTGGCACGATATCGTTCCCGAAGGCCTCGCGGATTTCTACGCCTGGCATGGCGGCGAGCACATGCCCGAGCGCGTCGCGATCCCGGGCTTCGTGCGCGGCCGGCGTTACGCGGCACTCGACGCCGATCTCGGCTTTTTCAACATCTACGAAACGCGCGACGCCGCCGTGGTGGCGGGCCCCGACTATCGCGCGCGGTTGAATTCGCCCACACCTTGGACGCTGAAAGCCGTGCAGCATTTCCGCAATGTCGCGCGCTCGCTTTGCAACGTCGCGGTCAATCGAGGGGCGGCCGATGGCGGCCTGCTCGCCACATGGCGCTACAACACCGCGCCCGGCGGCGAGGCCGCACATGTCGCCGCACTCGGCCCCTTGTTCGACAAATTGATGGCGACACCCGGGATCGCGTCGCTTGCGGCCATCGTCGCCGACGAAGCGGCGAGCGGCGAAGTGAATGCGGAGGAGAAAGCGCGCGGCACGTCGAACGCGCGCCCGCGCGTGGCGCTGCTGGTCGAAGGCTGGGGCGACATCCCCGATTTCGCCAAGACCGTGCGCGAAATCCTATCGCCCGCCGCGCTGGCGAAACTGGGTGCCGTCGGCGCCGAGCCGGCCGGCATCTATCGCCACCAGATCACGCTTTCAAAATAGCGGCCCGATCGGGCGTGGCGCTCTGCGCGCCAAGCCCCGTGCAAGCGAGCGATCCGGCGGCGGCGGCGAAGGCCAAAGCCGCGCCGATATCCTTGCCTTCGGCCAAGGCGGCGGCGAAGGCGCCGCAGAACGTGTCGCCAGCACCTGTCGTGTCGACGACGTTCACCTTGCTGGCGGGTGCACGCCACACCTGACCGCCCTTGGCGGCGAGTGCGCCTTCAGCCCCCAGGGTGAGCACGATCGTCTTGCCGGTCTTGGCGAGATCGACGGCGAGCGCTTCGGGCGCATCGACGCGGCCCGCGACGTCGGCGATTTCATGTTCGTTGGCGATGACGATATCGGCGAGATCGCGCATTTCCGCCGCAAAACCGGACGACGGAGCGGCGTTGACGATCGTCGTCATGCCCGCATCCTTCGCTTTGCGCAACGCCGCCAGCGTTTCGCCTTCGGGCAATTCGCGCTGCGCCAGCAGAATGCCGCCCGCGACGGGCGCGAAATCGGCGGCGCGCACGTCTTGATTGGCGCCCGGCGACAGAACGATATTGTTGCGCCCGGCATCGTCGATGGTGATGAACGCCGCCCCCGTCGGGCGCTTGGCGCGGCGCAAGCCCGAAAGATCGACGCCCGATGCGACGAGATTGGCGAGCGCCAAATCCGCGAACGCGTCGTTACCGACCGCGCCGACGAGCTTCACCGCCGCCCCCGCCTTTCGCGCGGCAAGCGCTTGGTTGGCCCCCTTCCCGCCCGGCGCCAAGGCGACATCCTGGCCCGCGACGGTTTCGCCTTCGCCAGGCAGACGCGCGACGCGCAGCAGGAAGTCGATATTGATCGAACCGAAAACGACGATCACGCGATCAGCCCTTGAGCTTGGCGATCAGGGCCGGATCGACATTCACCGCCTCGCGCCCCGTGATCGGCGCGAAGCTTCCGGTGCGCGGCTTGGCGGGTTTGAACTTCACGAAGGCTTCGAGCATCGGCACGCCCGTGGTGATCCCGTCGAGCACGGGCACGGCGACGCGATGCTGGATACGCGCGGGCACGCCCGCCATAACCGCGCCCGTCAGCACGATCGCCTCGACCCAATCCTTTGCGATCAAATCGTCGCAAGCCATGACGATCTGTTCCTCGACTTCCGATTGGTCGCCGGGCGCATAGGGCTTGGACGTGTCGATCGCGCGCCAGCCGCCGACCTTGCCCGCGAGGCCCGTCGCATCGATCACGTCGCGATAAAGCCCCAGCACGCGCGGCCCGAACACGATAATCCCCACGCGCCCGCCCAGAATGGTCGCGGCGTGCAACGCCGCTTCGGTCATGCCCAGCACGGGGACGTCCAGCATTTCGCGCAGCGCCTTGGCGCCGGTGTCGTAGGACACGGCGATCAACACGCCATCCATGCCAGGCGCGTGCTTCGCCGCCAGATCGACGGCCGAATGCTCGCCGATCGCGTTTTCGGTGCGCGAACCGATCACCCGGCCGCCGAAATTGCCGGTCACCGCCTCGATCGTCGTTCCGGGCGACGCGCAAGCCTGCGCCGCCGCACGGACCTTGGAGGTGACGAAATCGGACGTATTCGCGTTGATCAGCAGCAGGCGCATGGCGGCGGAACCCTTTGGCGTGACGTTTGGGCCAAAGTGCCGAGGATCGCGATACCCCGCAAGGGGGATGAAAACCGGCCCCGATTTTGCTGATATCATCCCCTTTCGTGGAGGAGCGCGCGCAATGGGTCGTTTGACGGGTTTGAAGACGCTGGTGACCGGCGGCAATACGGGGATCGGGCGCGCCGTCGCCTTGGCCTATGCGCGCGAAGGGGCCGACGTGACCATCGCCTGGTTCGACAATCCGCGCGCCGCCGAGGCGACGGTCAAAGCCATCGTCAAACTGGGGCGCAAGGCGATCGCGATCCGCGCCGACGTGACCGACGAGAAGCAAGTCGACGCGCTTTTCGCCGCGCATAAGAAGTATTTCGGCCGCCTGGACGTGCTGGTGAACAACGCTGGCATCCAGAAATCGCAACCGATCGACAAGATGTCGGTCGCCGATTGGGACCGCATGATCGCCGTTCATATGCGCGGCGCCTTCCTGTGCGGGCGCGCCGCCGCCAAAGCGATGAAACCGCGCAAATCGGGGCGCATCATCACCGTCTGCTCGCAGCTCGGCTATATCGGGCGCGGGAACTACACGGCGTATTCCGCCGCCAAAGCCGGGTTGATCGGTTTCACGCGCGCACTCGCCAAGGAAATGGCGCCGTTCGGCATTCTGGTGAACGGCGTGTCGCCCGGCTTGGTCGATACCGGCTTCGACCCGCTGCCCGAAAAGGCCAAGCGCGACCACGCCGCCGCCCTGCCCTTGAAGCGCCTGGGCACGCCCGGCGACATGACGCCGAGCTTCGTGTTTCTCGCTTCGGCGGAATCGCGCTATTTCTGCGGCCAGCTGCTGCATCCCAATGGCGGCGAGATCATGCCCTGACGGGACGACATGCGCATCCTGCTGCTGAATCCGAACACCACGCCGGCGATCACCGAACTCGTCGCGCGCGAGGCGCGCAAGCTCTCGGCCCCGGGCGACGAGATCGTGCCCGCGACCGGCGCCTTCGGCGCCAAATACATCGTCACGCGCGCGGGCTACGCGATCGCCGCGCACGCGGCCCTCGACGCGTGGGCGAAGCATGATGCGCAAACCGACGCGACGCTGCTCGCCTGTTTCGGCGATCCGGGGCTTGGCGCCATCCGCGAACTTTCGACCAAGCCGGTCGCCGGGATGCTCGACGCCGCGGTCGACGCAACCGGCGGCAAGCGCTACGCGATCGTTACCGGCGGCGCGTTGTGGGAAGGAATGCTGCGCGAAATCCTGGCCGCCTCGGGCAAGGATAAGGCCCTCGCCGGGATCCGCACCGTGGCGCCATCGGGGGCGGAGATCGCCGCCGATCCGGACGCGGCGATCGCATCGCTGATCGACGCGATCAAGGATTGCGCGGCGAAGGATGGTGCGGAATGCGTGATTTTGGGCGGTGCGGGGCTTGCGGGTTTGGCGGCGCCGATCCGGGCGCGCACGAAGATCGCGATCGTCGATCCGCTTGAGGCGTCGTTGCACGCTCTCCAAAAAGCGAAAGCCGGCACCGCGATGGGCACGGTACCGGCTATCGCGAGCGACGGACTTTCATCCGCGCTCGCCGCCCGGCTGGGCGGCAAGACCGTCGTTTAGGCGCCTTGAATCGCGTCGGCGTGTTCGCGCACGCGCTGCTGTTCGGCGGCTTCCGATGCGGCGTCCTGCGTCAGCGCATCCTCGTTTTCGAGGATATCGCCCAACGTGGTATGCGACAGCATCTCGACGACCTTCGCCTCGACGCCGTTCCAGAAATCGCGTTGCAGACGGCGGATCGCCGGGCCGCCGGTGGCGGCTTCGGGCGCTTCGCCGCCCTCGGTCGCGGGACGGCCGGTTTCGCCCAAAGCTTGCAGCACGGACATGACGGTCAGTTCTTCGACCGGGCGCGACAGGCGGTAACCGCCGCCCACGCCGCGGCGCGATTCGACCATGCCGGCCTTCACGAGCTCAAACAGCGCGCTTTCGAACGAGCGGTCGGTGAGGCCCAAACGGGCCTGAATTTCGGAACGCTGCATCCGGCCCGGTGCGGGTGCACGGGCGAGAACGATCAGGGCGTCGATGGCCGCGAGAGCACGGCGGTTCAAATAGAGCATGTTCGCTTTCCCAGGCCAGTGGTGTGTCGCTGGGTATGCACTTCCGCCGATCGAGGCCATTCCCGCAATACGAGTGTCTACCTACACCTGCTCGGAGATTAGATCGGCGTACCGTCGGAACAACTCGACGGGGCCGCGGCAGCCGAGCTTATCCATCACCCGGCCGCGATGGATTTCGACCGTGCGCGGGCTGATATCGAGCTTTGCGGCGATCGCTTTGCTGGGGGCGCCGCCGAGCATATGGGCCAGCACTTCGCGCTCGCGCGGTGTCAGGCCGGCTAGACGTTCGCGCGCCTCGGCCTCCACGGCCGCCGCTTCGCCGCGCGCCTGCGAATGGCTGACCGCGCGCGATACGACGTCAAGTAGCACATCGGGCTCGACCGGCTTTTCCAAAAACTCGAAAGCACCGCTGCGTACCGCGCGCACGGCCAGCGGAATCGTCCCGAAACCGGTCAAAACGACGATCGCGGGTAACGGGCCACGCGCGCGCAAGGTTTCCAGCGCGTCGATTCCCTGTTTGCCGGGCAGCGTATGATCGAGCACCAGACACGCCGCCCCCAGCGCCTCCGCGTTGTCGAGCAGCGCTTCGACGGAATCGAGCGTGGTGACGCGATAGCCCGAGGTTTCGAACAGCATCGTCAGCGTGTCGCGCAACGCCGGATCGTCGTCGACGATCGCGACATGGGGTGCCGAGGGGAGATTTTCACTCATGGTTTTGCACCGGCGGGAAGTTCCAAGACGAAAGTGGCGCCGCCGCCGTTCGTCGCCCGATGCGACAAGGCACCATCGTTGAGTTCGGCAAGCGTGCGGCCGATGAACAGCCCCAACCCCACGCCGTCGTGGCGGCCGGTGACCATCGGTTCGAACAGCCGTCCGGCGAGATCTTCGGAAATGCCCACACCGTTATCGACGACCTCGACGCGTACGATGTCGTCGCCCGCCCCGAACGCGATGCGCACGCGCCCGCCCGCCCCGCGCGTGCGGATCGCCGCCAGCGCGTTGCGGAACAGATTGTCGAGGATATAGGCGATATGCGCGCGGTCGGCGCGTACGGGCACGGGCGGCGAATCCTCGACCGTCAACTGGCCGCGCGCCATCGCAGCCCCGCCATCGACGATGCGCGCCGCCTGACGCGCCGCGACGACCAGGTCGAACACGCTGGGCAAAGGCCCGGCACTTTGGAATTCCGCGCGCAAGGCGCGGATGCGCGCACTCGCCTGCTCGATCTGACTTTCGATCGTGCGCGCGGCGCGCAGCATTTCGCCCGTGCCGCCGTCGCGTTCCAATCCGCGCATCAACACGTGGCTCGCCGTGCGGATCGCGAACAACGGCTGGCTCAGTTCATGCGCGATGGCCGAGCCGAGCGCGCCCACGGCGGTGAGCCGCGCCAAACGGTCGCCCTCGGCGCGCGCACGCGCCAGATCGTCGGCCGAACGGCGGATATGCCCGACCGCCGTGCCCAGGATCAGCCCCGTCATCGCGACGACGACGATCAGCACCTGGAATTCGGAAAACGCCGTATCGGCCGCTTCGTCCTGGACGATGAACAGGATGATCGCGCATTGGATCGCGAACAGCGTGGCGAGCGTGGCCGACAACCCGCGCCGCACCGCGACCCACACGACCGGCAGAATGACGAGATAGGCGAGATTGGTCGTCGCCCCCGGCCCCAAAATCGCCATGCCCGCGAGCGTGACCGCCGCCGCGATGGCGCCGAACGTGTCGGCCGTCGCGATATCGCGCCAGCCTTCCTCCGCGCGCACGGCACCGAATTGCACCAGCACGGGCAGCATGACCGCGATGCCGGTCGCGTCGCCGATCCACGAACGCGTCGACAAGGCCAGCAGCAGCGACGGATCGAGGAAGCCGAACGCCGCGAACACGCCGACATGCAGGACCGCGATGCCCCCCGCCCCGAAAATCGCCAGCAGCATGAAGGCGAGTGCGGACATCGGCTCGGCGAAGGGAGCCGAAGCATCGGTGCGCGCGGCGAGCGCGTTGCCCAAAGCCGCATAGCCGACCGACAGCACCGCCGGCGTCACCCAGGCCGAATGCAGATCGAGCGCATAACCGCGAATCAAAATCCCCGACAGCGCCGCGGAGATGGCGATGGCGGGCAAAGCGCGCCAGCGCCAAACGAGGCCGAGGAACAGCGCCAGTGCGGCCGGCGGATTCCACAAGGTGAAGCCGAACGTCGTTTGCGGATCGATATTGCTGATCCAATCGGACGCGACATAGACCACGATGAACACGGCAAGCCGCGCCGCGGCACCGCTCACCCCCGGCCCGGACAAACCGGCAAGCCGCAAAATTCGCGCCTGTAATTCCATCGCGCAAAGCTAGGCGCGCGGGGCCCCATAAGCAACCCGGCCGCGCCCGAACGCGACGAATAAGTGTGCTTCCGTATGGCGTTGCGGGCCGTCCGCCCCCTAGACAGTCGATATGCGCTTCGCTTGCTTCGATCCGGCGGATAACGACGAACTGGGTTGCGACTGCTCGTTTTGCGGCGATCCGTCGCAAGATGGGCCCGTCGTGCCGCGCCGCGCCGCACTCGCCGGCATCGGTGCGGCTTTCGCCGCGTTGACCTTCGCACCTTCCATCGCCGAAGCGGCGCCTGCGCGCCTGCCCGCGACGCGCGGGCTTTCCTTCGTCAACGTCAACACGAACGAATCCTGGAACGGCGTCTATTGGCGCGACGGCAAGATCGACGAAGCGGCGGGCAAGGCGATCGCGCGCATTTTGCGCGACCATCGCACGGGCGCGCATGCGCGCATCAACGTGCCGCTGCTCGACGCGTTGTGGCGCGTGAACAACCGGCTCGACGCCGACGAGCCGTGGCGCATCCTGTCCGCCTATCGCACCGCGCGTTCGCAAAGCCAGATTCGCCGCGTCGAAAAAACCGCCGCGCGCCGTTCGATGCATACGCTGGGACGCGCGGTCGACGTGACGATGACCGGCCGTTCGCCCAACGCCATCGCCGCCGTCGCGCGGCGCGAGAAGATCGGCGGCATCGGCAATTACGGCAAGCGCGGCTTCGTCCATCTCGATACGGGCCCGTACCGCACATGGCGACGGTGACGCCCATGTTCCTGCGCGATCTGAAAACCCGGGAAGCGGCGACCGTCGCGGGTCTCGTGCTTTTCGTCGCGGTTTTCCTGGGTGCCATCTGGCTGCGCCAGCCCGACCGCAACGTAAACGTCGAAGTGCGCGAGATCGGCACTGTCGCCGCCAAGGCGCGCGATTGCGGCGTGCCCGAGCGGCAGATCGGCAAGTTCGTGGAGAAGCGGTTGCGCGACGTGCGCGACCGCAATCCGGGCCTGGGCACGTCGGAGCTCGTCGCCATGCTGCTCGAGCCGGTCCGGACGAGCGATCGCAATACGCCGTCGCGCGGCGATTGCGATCGCGTCCAGTCGGTCGTCGGCGGTACGACCTAAAGCGTCGCGCGCACCCGGTCGGGCGTGAACGGCAAGGCGGCAAGCCGCTTGCCGGTCAACGCGCGCACCGCGTTCGAGATCGCCGGTGCGATCGTGCCAAGCCCGAGTTCGCCCACGGGAAGCGGAATTTCCCCGCTGCGGATGATGTTGATCTCGATCTTCGGCAAACGCGACACGCGCAGCACTTCGTAATCCGACAGGTTTTGCTGCTGGACCGCACCGTTCTTGAACGTGATGCGCTCCGACAGCGCGGCCGACAAGCCCCAGACGAGCGAACCTTCGACCTGCTGGCGGATATTGCGCGGCTGGATCGGCAGACCGACATCGGCCGCGCACCACACGTTACGCACGGCGATGTTGCCGCGCGCGCGGTCGAGCGCCACTTCGACGATCGTCACCGCGATGGACTCGCCCAATTGCGGCACGCCCAAGCGCGACAGCGCGACGCCGTAACCGGTATCGCCGCGCGGCGCTTTGGGCCAGCCCGCCATGTCGGCTGCGACCTCGACCGCCGTGCGCGCGCGCCGATCCTTCAGCAGCTTCATGCGATAGGCGACGGGATCTTCGCCCGCGAGCACGGCCAGTTCGTCGATCATCGCTTCGATCGCGAAGGCGTTGGGCCCCGCCCCGATGCCGCGCCACGCCGCCGAGCGCACGCCCGGCGCTTCGTAGACATGCTCGGCCAGATGCGACGCGACGTCGTAGAGCGGCACGTCGGCATGCGCCATGACGATGTGATCCACACCGTTCTGCGCGTCGAGGCGCGGCTGACCGTAGACTTGCGTCACGACCAAATCGGCCGCGATGCGATGGCGCCAGCCCGCGATCTTGCCGCCCGCGTCCAGACCGATATCGATCTTATGCGCGGTCATCGGGCGGCAATGCGCGTTGGCGACATCGTCCTCGCGCGTCGACATCAGCTTGACCGGCTTGCCGACCGCCTTGGACACTTCGACCGCTTCGACGACGTATTCGATCTGGGCGCGCCGGCCGAAGCCGCCGCCCATCGGCATCATGTTGACCTTGACCTTTTCGGGCGCCACGCCCGCGGCCTTGGCCGCGTCGTCGCGCGCGCGCGACGGCCATTGCGTGCCGGTCCACACCTCCACGCCGTTGGCGGTGACCGAGGCCACGCAAGTCAGCGGCTCCATCTGAGCGTGATAGACGTAGTCGGTCGTGAACTCGCCCGACACGACGCGCGCGGCCCCTTGCAGCGCCGCGTTGGCGTCGCCCGACCGGCGGCCGACGACGACCTTCTGCCCGGAAGGATCGCGCACATGGGCGAGATACATCTCCCGCCCGCGATCGGAATCGAAATTCGAACCCGGGGCGGGCGACCAATCGACCTTGAGATCGGCGCGCGCGGCCAGAACGGTTTCGATCTTGTCGCCGACGACCGCGACACCTTGGGCGAGCGGCACGACCGCGACGATCCCGGGACGGCGCGTAAGTTCGGCGCCGTTATGTCCGCGCGGGGTCGATCCCATCACCGGCGAGCGCGCCAGCGTGGCGTAGAGCATGCCGGGCACTTGCACGTCGATCGCGTAGACCGCCTTGCCGGTCGATTTCGCCGGCACGTCCCAGCGGCGGACGTCGCGCCCGATCAACCGGAAATCGGCGGGCTTCTTCAGCATATCCGGACGGATTTCCGGCAACTGAGTCGGGACTTGGGCGAAAGAAGCGATCTCGCCATAGCCCAGTCGCCGATTGCTCGCCTTATGGACGACCGCACTCGGCTCGGTCGACAGCTCGCTCGCCGGCACGTTCCAACGCTGGGCGGCGGCTTCGATCAACACGCGGCGCGCTTGCGCACCGGCCGTGCGGATCGCCATCCAGTAGCCGCGCGTCGTGAGGCTGCCGACGACGAATTGCGCGCGGAAAATCGGATGGTCATAGGCGGCGGCGACCGGTGCGGTCTCCACCACGACTTTCACCCAATCGGCGTCGAGTTCCTCGGCGATGATCAGCGGCAGCGCCGTATTCGTCGCCTGCCCCATCTCGGGCGCCGGGGCGGCGATGCGGATCATTCCGTCGGTGCCGATCGAGATATAGGCGTTGAGGCGCGCGGGCGCGCCCTGCCCCATCACGTCGCCCGCTTCGACCAGGGCGAAGGCGAAGGCGAGGCCCGCCGACCCCTTCAAAAAGCCGCGCCGGCCGATGCCGGCGGCTTGCGTCGCGTTCTTGGTCATGGCGCTTACCTCCCGCCCGCGGCGCGTTCGACGGCCGCGACGATCTGGGCATAGCTGCCGCAGCGGCAGATATTGCCGTCCATATGTTCGACGATCTGTTCGCGCGTCGGCTTGGGCGTTTTCGCCAGCAGCCCCGCCGCTTGCATGATCTGTCCCGATTGGCAGTAGCCGCATTGCGGCGCCTGTTCGGCGATCCAGGCTTGCACCAGGCGATTATTCTCCCCGCCCGGCAAGCCTTCGATCGTCGTCACGCGCTTGCCTTCGGCTTGCGACAGCGGCGTCACGCAAGCGCGGATCGGCGCGCCGTCGAGATGAACGGTGCAAGCACCGCACGCAGCCACGCCGCAGCCGTATTTCGTGCCGGTCAGTTTCAGATGTTCGCGCAGCACCCACAACAAGGGTGTGTCCGGCGCCGCATCGATCTGCCGCACCTGTCCGTTGACGTTCAAATTCGCCATGTTCGAGCCTCCCGGGGGGTTATTCGTCGTTTTCCGACTTTATACTTTAGGTTTTCGTCGCCGACCAGCTTGTCGCTTGTCCTTCCTTGCCCGCGACCGAATAAAGCGCGCCGGGCGCGTTGCGGGTTTTCTGGAATTCCTCCAGCGTTTGCCCGCGCATCGCCGCGTAGATATGCAGGTTCGACACGCCGACGACGGCGCCGAGCTTCTCCAGCATGAAGAAGATCACGCCGTACTGGATCATGCCGCGCCAGTCCCGGCGCCGGATCAGATCGCGCTCGATCTCGGTGAGCTTCGCCGTTTCGAACTCGGTTTCCGGATCGGCGAGGAAACGCTTGCGCGCATCGGGCGCGATCAGCCCATGCAGAAACTTGTTGATGCGATAGGCCTTCACGCTGCGCTCATGCGTGAAGGGATAGGTCCCGTGCAGTTTCTCGATCCCGTCGAATTGCCGGGCGATATGCGCGCGCTGGCGTTCGGCCTGCGCCGCATCGGGCGCCGTATCGTCGACATCGTAGATCGCCGTCGCGATACCGGTCATCGACGGCAAATAATAGCTTTCGTGGCTCTTGCGCACCGACGCCGGCAACGCCCCGCGCATCACCAGCCACATGATCACTTCCGCGCCTTCGAACCCGCCCAAAGTGGCGAGTTCGGCGATGGTCATGCCCGCGATGCGCTCGGGATCGCGTTCGAACAGATCGAGGAAGCGGCGATCCCATTCGGTGTTGTTGAAACCCGCGCGCTCGCCATGCACTTGGTGGGACAAACCACCGGTCGCGACGACGGCGACGGAGATGTCCGCGGGGTAGCTTTCGATCGCGCGGCGCAGCGCCTTACCGAGCTTGAAGCAGCGCGCCCCCGACGGGACCGGCGCTTGCAGCACGCCGATCTGCAGCGGCACGATGGGCACCGGCCACGCGGGCTTGTGCTCCATCATCATGCACATCGGCGAGAACACGCCGTGGTCGATCGCCTTGTCCTGGAAGAAGGACATGTCGAACTCGTCGGCGACCAGCGACGCGCCGATATGGCGCGCGAGTTCCGGATGCCCCGGCAGCGGCGGCAAATCGCGCGCGCCGCCGCCCTCGTCGGCCACGCGCCATTCCGGACCGATACCCAGCGCGAAGGCCGAGTAGTGATCGAAGAAGAACGAGGTGATGTGGTCGTTGTAGATCACGACCAACGCGTCGGGCTTCTTCGCCTCGATCCAGGCTTTCAGCGGCGCGAAATCCTTGAAGATCGGCGCCCAGACCGGATCGGACGCCTTGTCCTTGTCGAAGGCGAAGCCGATCGTCGGCGTATGCGATGCGGCCAAGCCGCCGATGATCCGCGCCATGACGCCCTATCCTTGCTTCGCGTTCGCGCGCGCGTAGCGCTCATGCGCGTCGGCGATGGCGCGGGCGAAATCGCCGTTCGCCCCCGCCTCGTCCAGCATCTTGCCCGCTTCGCGCATTTCGGCCGCGCGCCGGATACCGTGGCGCTTCACGCGCGGCGGCATGTAGTCGATGATCTTCGCCCAATCCATGCCGGGATAGGACGCGGTGAGGCTCGCGAGCACCGCGGGCCACACGCCCGTGGCTTCGGTCGCGGCTTTGAGGTCGACCATGATCGCCTCCATCCCCTTGATGACGATGGAGCGGCAGAGTTTCGTCGCCGACGCGACGCCGATCTTCTCGGCGACCGCGTCGATCTTCATGCCCAGCGGATTGAGCATCTCGGCGACGATCTTCGCTTTGACGCCGCCCGCCAAGATCGGCACCGCGATCCCCGGCCCCGCGACCGGCGCCATGACCGCGAATTCGACGAAGCTCGCCGCGTCGCGCTGCAATGCGTCGGCGACCTGCCCCTTGGTCGTGGGCGAGATCGAATTCAGATCGACATAGATCTGATCGGGTGTGAGCGCATTGGCGCATTGGCGCGCGGCATCGACCGCGCGATCGGCGGTGACGGCCGAGATCACGAGCGAGGCGTCGCGGCACGCTTCGACATGCGAGCCGCAAACCGCCACGCCCGTTTCCGCCGCAAGGGATTTGAGCCCGGGCCCCTTCGCCGTATCGTCGAACAGCACATCATGCGCGCGCACGGCGACGCCATCTTGCGCGGCGAGTTGCTTGCCGAAGAGCTGCCCGACTTCGCCGAAGCCGATGAATGCGACGGTGAGGGTCATCGGTCCTCCGCCTCGTTCCACGGGCGATAGACGAGCCCCGCATCCGCCAACGGCTTGCGCATCGAATAAAGATCGAGGCCGAGCACGCCGGCGGCGAGCTTCGCGCGCTTGTCGGTTTCATTGGCGAGGCGCGCTTCGCCCGTTTTCAGCGTCGCGTCGATCTCGCGCTTCGGGACCACCAGCACGCCGTCGTCGTCCGCGACGATCGCGTCGCCGGGATTCACCAATGCGCCCGCGCACACGACCGGCACGTTGACCGAGCCCAACGTCGCCTTGACCGTGCCCTTGGACGAGATGGCGCGCGTCCAAACCGGAAAGCCCATTTCGTTGAGTGTCGCCACGTCGCGCACGCCCGCGTCGATCACGAGCCCCACCACGCCGCGCGCCTTGGCCGAGGTCGCGAGCAGATCGCCGAACATGCCGTCGGTGTTGTCGGCGGTGACGCCGACGACCAGCACGTCGCCCGGCCCGCATTGTTCGATCGCGACATGGATCATCCAATTGTCGCCGGGCTGCGCCAGCACCGTGACCGCCGAACCCGCGATGACCGCGCCCGGATGGATCGGCCGCATATAGGGCTTCATCAAGCCCGAGCGGCCCATCGCCTCATGCGCCGTGGAAACGCCCAAAGTGGCGAGGCGCGCAAGCTTATCGGCGGGCACGCGCGGCACGCCGGTGACGACGACGGGCTTCATCAGGCCAGTTCCTCGACCACGTCAGGGAAGATGCGCTGATAGGCTTCGGCGTAGGTCATCGGCTTGCCGGAATTGCGGCTGCCTTGCACGCCGCGGTTCAGCGCCACGCGGGTGTAGTACTCCCACAGATGCTTTTGTGCGGCGAGGATCTCGAAGGCTTGGCGCTTCGTCTCCCACACTTCGTCGATCTTCAGCAGCAGATTGGGCTTGTAGTTGCACTGTTCGGGCTGGTGCGGCTCGAACAGGAACACCGGCGGCGCCAAATAGCTGCGCGACGGATCGGGCTTGTGGCCGGCGGCTTGCGCAATGATGCGCGCTTCCTGCGCCACATGCGCCGCGTGCGGATGATCGAAATTATAGGGATCTTCGAGCGCGTGGGTCAGCACGAAGCTCGGCTTCACCTCACGATAGATATCGACGAGCCGGTCGAGCATCGCGTCGGTCGTGCGCAGCGGATAATCGCCCGCGTCAAAAAACTCGATCTCCGCGCCGAGCAACTTCGCCGCGCGCTCGGATTCTTCGTGGCGCTGGGCTTTCACGTCCTTGATATCGACGCCGGCTTTCTTCCACGCCCATTGGCTTTCGCCGCGCTCGCCATAGGCGAAGCACACGATCTTCATCCGATACCCGCGCTTGGCGTGCAGCGCGATGGCACCGCCCGCGCGCCAGACGAAATCGCCCGGATGGGCGGAAACGACGAGACCCGATTTCTGCGTGGACATAATTCGACTCCGATGCTGCGCCGTCGGCGGCAGGCGGCGGCGTTTCTCCCTTTGCGTTGGGGGAAACTTATCCGAACCGATCATGCGTGAATCAAATGCGTACTTCGCGCTGTTTAATGAATCGAATGCATCTAGGCGGCTTTGCGACGTTTGCCGGACAATTCGCGCACGATCAAACGGCGCAAATCGGCCGCCGGCTGCGACAATGGCGTCTCGCGTTTCGACACGATGCCGATCTGCCGGTTGACGCTGGGATTGCGCAATTCGACGACGCGCAGCGCCGAGATGTCGGTCGAATCCAGCGACAGGCGCGGCACCACGGCCATCGCCACGCCCGAGCGCACCATGCCGATCGCCGTGCCGATATGCTGCACCTCGTAGCGCCATTTGACGTTCTCGCGCCGGCTGCCCAGCGCGTCGTCAATCATCATGCGATTGCCGGTTTGGGTCGAAATCCGCACCAGCGGCTGTTCGGCGACGTCCGCCCAGGACGCGACGGCGCGCTCGGCGGGCCACGCCTTTTTGTGGCAGAGCAGCACGAAGGGATCGCGCGCGAGCGTTTGAATCTCGAAATCCCAGCGATGCGCGGAAACGAGCGTGACGGCGAATTCGACGGTGCCGTTCTGCACGAGCTCGGCGATTTCCGTCGCCGCGTTGTCATGGATGCGCAGCAAGGTTTCGGGATGTGCCTGACGGAACTGCGGCAAGACGCGCGGCATGAAACCCGCCGCGATCGTCGGCAGGCACGCGATCGACAGCCGTTCCTGGCGCACGCGCGCGAGACCGCGCAAATCCTCCAGCGACGCGCCCAAATCGTCGATCATCGACTTGACGCGCGGCAGCAATTGCAACCCGGCCGAGGTCAACGAAACCTCGCGCGTCGTGCGCGCCAGCAGCCGCACGCCCAGATCGTCCTCGATCTTGCGGATTCGGTGGCTCAGCGCCGTTTGCGACAGGTTCAAATGCGCCGCCGCCTTCTGGAAACTGCCGCGTTCGGCGATCGCCACGAAGGCGTGAAGGCCCAGAAAATCGATGCGCATGGCGTGTTTCTTCCCGAAATTCCCGAATTCGGCTAATGATGCATGAAATTCATATAACCAGCAAATCAATCCATTTTCGGAAATCGGGCCCGCCCCTTAGACAAACGCCAACGAGAATCTCGGGACAACGCCATGGCGCCGCGCGCGCAAATCGTATTTCTGCCGGGTTTATTATGCGACGCGCGGGTTTTCGCCGCGCAGATTCGCGCCTTGGCGCCGTTCGCCGAGACCAAGGTCGCCGATTTCACCAACGCCGCGTCGATCACCGAAATGGGCGAGATCGCGTTGGCCGCGTTCGAGGGCCCCGTCACCATCGTCGGCTTCTCGATGGGTGGGCGCGCGGCTTTGGAAGCGGTTCGTCTGGCGCCGAGCCGCGTCGAGCGCTTGGTGTTGATGGATACCGGCGCCCATCCGGGCAGCGACAAGGAGATGCCCGGCCGCTTGGCGGTGATCGATCTTGCCCACAAGGAAGGGATGCAGGCGCTCGCCGTCAAATGGCTGCCGCCGATGCTGCATCCCGCGCGCGAAACCGATCCCGCCGTGATGACGCCGCTGACCGAAATGGTCCTGGGCATGACGCCCGAGATCCATGAGCGCCAGATCCGCGCGCTGATGGGCCGGCCCGATGCGCGCCCGCTTCTGCCCAAGATCGCCTGCCCCACGCTCGTCATGGTCGGCCGTCAGGATCGCTGGGCGACGCTCGAACAACACGAAGTACTTGCCGCCGCCATTCCGGGATCGCGTTTGAGCGTGATCGAAGACGCCGGGCATTTCGCTTGTTTCGAGCGCCCCGAAGCGGTCAATAAGGCGCTGCTCGATTTCATGGGCTACGCATGACCGCCGACCGCATTCCCGATACGCCGTTGTTCGACCGCGCGCGCCAGCGCGCCGGTTACGCGCTCAACAAAGCGACGAAGGATCTGCGCATCCCCGAAAAGCGCGACGCCTATCGCCGCGATCCGGCGGCGTATCTCGATTCCTATGGCGTGCCCGAGGACGCCAAACGCGCCGCCTTGGCGCGCGATTGGCGCGAAATGGTCCGGCTTGGCGCCAATGTGTTTTACATTCTGAAGCTCGGCGCCATCCAGCCCGCGACGATGACCGAGATCGGCGCGCATCAAGCCGGGATCGAGCATGCGACGTTCCTGCGCGATCGCTTGGGGAAACGCTGATGGCCAAGTTGATCGGCGGATTGGGCTGTTCGCATGTCCCTTCGATCGCGATGGCGATCGATCGAGGGATCGCCGATACGCCGGATTGGAAGCCGTTTTTCGACGGCACCGTTCCGGGCCGCGAATGGGTCGAAGCCAATCGCCCCGATGTCGCCATTGTGATCTTCAACGATCACGGCAACGCCTTCTTCCTCGACCGCATGCCGACCTTCGCGGTCGGCTGCGCGGCGAATTATCCCCTCGCCGACGAAGGCTGGGGCCCGCGGCTGCGGCCCGCCTTCCAGGGCCATCCGGAATTCGGCTGGCATCTGGTCGACCGGCTGATCGAGAACAACTTCGATCCCGAGATCGTACAGGAGGTCGAGGTCGATCACGGCTTGCAGGTGCCGCTGGAGCTGTTCTGGGGCCGCCCTGATGCCGCATGGCCGGTCAAGGTCGTGCCGATCTTCGTCAATGTTATTCAGTATCCCATTCCGCTGCCGTCGCGTTGCTACGCATTGGGTAAAGCCTTGCGCGCGGCGATCGACGCGTTCCCCGGCGACGAGCGCTTCGTCGTGCTCGGCACGGGTGGGCTGTCGCATCAATTGCAGGGGGCGCGCGCCGGTTTCATCAACCGCGACGCCGACAAGGCCTTCCTGCGCGATATCGCCGCCGCCCCGGACCGGCTCGTGAACATGAGCCGCGAGGATTACGTCCGGGAGTTCGGCAGCGAAGGCGCCGAGCTGATCATGTGGCTGGTCATGCGGGGCGCTATGGACGCCCAAGTCGCGGTCCGTCACACTCACTATTTCGCGCCCGCTTCGATGACCGGCGTTGGTATGCTGGTGCTTGAAAACCAACCCAATCAATAATCCCACAGGAGGAAACCCCATGTTGAGACGCACTATCCTTCGCGGCGCCCTCGCCGCCGCCGCCCTTGCGGGCGCGAGCTTCGGCGCCATGGCGCAGGAGCCGATCCGCATCGGCCTGATCCTGCCGCTGACCGGCCCGTTCTCGACGACCGGCAAGCAGATTTCGGCAGCCGCCAATCTCTATGTCGCGCAGCAGAACGGCATGGTCGCCGGCCGCAAGGTCGAGTTGCTGATCCGCGACGACACCGGCACGGCCGACGTCACGCGCCGCATCGCGCAGGAATTGATCGTCAACAACAAGGTGACGGCGATCGCCGGCTTCGGCTTGACGCCGCTCGCCTTGGCGACGGCGCCGCTCGCCACCCAAGCTAAGACGCCGATGGTCGTCATGGCCGCCGCGACCGGCATCATCACCGAGCGTTCGCCCTTCATCATCCGCTCGGGCCAGGTCGTGCCGCAGATCGCCTATCCGTTCGGCACCTGGGTCGCCCAGCAAGGCATGAAGAAGGTCGTGACGATCGTGTCGGATTACGGTCCGGGCCACGACGTCGAGACGTTCTTCTCCGACGCCTTCAAGAAGGCCGGCGGCAACGTCGAAAACATCCGCGTGCCGCTCGCCAATCCCGACTTCTCGCCGTTCCTCCAGCGCGTGGCCGATTCCAAGCCCGACGCGCTGCTGGTCTTCGTGCCGTCGGGCGTGGGTTCGCAGTTCATGAAGCAATTCGTGGAACGCGGCCTCGACAAGTCGGGCATCAAGCTGATCGGCACGGGCGACGTGACCGACGACGACATCCTGAACCCGATGGGCGACGCGGCGTTGGGCGTCATCACCGCGCACCACTACTCGGCCGCGCATAACTCGCCCACGAACAAGGCGTTCGTCGAAGCCTTCGGCAAGGCCAATGGCGGTCTGCGCCCGAACTTCATGGCCGTCGGCGGCTATGACGGCATGCATGTGCTGTTCGAGGGCCTCAAGAAGACCAACGGCGAAGGCGGCGAGAAGCTGGTCGACGCGATGAAGGGTCTCGCCTGGGAAAGCCCGCGCGGGCCGATCTCGATCGATCCCGAAACGCGCGAGATCGTGCAGAACGTCTATATCCGCCGCGTCGAGCGCGTCGGCGGCGAGCTCTATAACGTCGAGTTCGCGACGATCCCGAACGTCAAGGATCCGTCCAAAACGAAGTAAGCCCACCAAACGGCGGCGGTTCCTTCGCGGGACCGCCGCCGTGTTTTTTCGCCGGAGTTCCCCCGCTTGACCATCCTGTTCGACGGCATCGCCTACGGCATGGTTCTGTTCGTCCTCGCATGCGGCTTGTCCGTGACGCTGGGGCTGATGAACTTCGTCAATCTGGCGCATGGCGCGTTCGCGATGGCCGGCGGTTACGCGGCGACGATTTTGATGAATCGCTGGGGCTGGCCTTTCGTCGCCACCCTGCCCTTCGCCTTCCTGGTGCCCGCCTTGATCGGCGTGGTGCTGGAACGCACGCTCTATCGCCGTCTTTACGACGCCTCGCATCTCGATCAGGTGCTGTTCACCATCGGCCTCGTTTTCATGGCGGTCGCGGGCACCGATTACCTGATGGGCTCGCAGCCGCAATTGATCCGCCTACCCGAATGGCTCAGCGGCCGCTTCGAATTCCTCGGCATGCAGATCGGCCGCTACCGCCTGTTTATCGTCGTGGTGTGCAGCTTGTTGACCGTGGCGCTGCAACTGGTGCTGAACCGCACGCGGTTCGGCAGCCGCTTGCGCGCCGCCGTCGACGATCCGCGCGTGGCGCGGGGCCTCGGCATTCCGGTCGAGCGCGTGTTCATGGTGACCTTCGCGGCCGGTTCGGGCCTCGCGGGGCTCGGTGGCGCTTTGGGTGCCGAACTGCTCGGCCTCGATCCGATCTTCCCGCTCAAATTCATGATCTACTTTCTGATCGTCGTGACGGTCGGCGGCACGACCGGATTGATCGGGCCTTTCGTCGCCTCGCTGATCCTGGGCATCGCCGACGTCGCGGGAAAATATTTCGTGCCGGATCTCGGCGCCTTCATCATCTACACGGTCATGATCGTCGTGCTCGTCTTCCGCCCTCGCGGCCTTTTCGTGCGGTCCTGACATGCCGACGAAATCCGCCGTTTCCCGCCTTTCCACGCTCGGCCGCTGGCGCTTGCCGGAAATCCTGTTCTGGCTCGCCGCCGCCGCCAGCGTGCCGTTGCTGACCGAGTATCATCTCGTGCTGACCGAGATCGCGATCATCGCGCTGTTCGCGGTGTCGCTCGATCTGATCCTCGGTTATGCCGGCATCGCGTCGCTCGGCCATGCCGCCTTCTTTGGTGCAGGCGCCTATGCCGCCGGATTGTTCGCGATCCACGTGACCAACGACCCGCTGCTGGGCCTCGTCGCGGGCGCCGCCGTCGCGGCGGTTTTGGGATTCGCAACCAGCTTCCTTGTGTTGCGCGGCGCCGATCTCACCCGCTTGATGGTGACGCTGGGTGTGGCGCTGGTGCTGGGCGAGATCGCCAACAAAGCCGGCAAGATCACCGGCGGCGCCGACGGACTGCAGGGCGTGTTCATGGCGCCGATCCTCGGCCGCTTCGAATTCGATCTGTTCGGCCATGTCGGCTATGTCTACTGCCTCGTCGTGTTCTTCCTGTTGTTCGTCGTGGCGCGGCGCATCGTCGTCTCGCCCTTCGGCCTGTCGCTGCTGGCGATCCGCGACAATCCGCTGCGCGCGCGGGCGATCGGCATTCCGGTCAATGCGCGCCTGACGTCCGTCTACACGATCTCCGCCGCCATCGCCGGTGTCGCGGGTGCCTTGCTGGCGCAGACCGCGCAATTCGTGTCGATCGACGTGCTCGCCTTCCATCGCTCGGCCGATGCACTGCTGATGCTGGTGATTGGGGGTACAGGCTATCTCTATGGCGGTATCGTCGGCGCCGTGGCGTTCAAGGTGTTGCAGGAAATCCTGTCCGTCTGGACGCCGCAATACTGGACCTTCTGGATCGGCGCGATCCTGGTCGCGATCGTACTGATCGGCCGCCAGCGCATCGGCAACGGCGTCATGGGCGTGTGGGCGCGCTTGCTGGGCAAAGGAGGCGCGGCATGAGCGCCGTGCTTGAAACCAACGCGCTGGTGAAGAAATTCGGCGGCATCACCGCCACGAACTCGGTGACGTTCGCGCTGGAAAAGGGCGCGCGCCACGCGCTGATCGGTCCCAACGGGGCGGGCAAGACGACGTTCATCAATCTGCTGACCGGCGTGCTGGAGCCGACCGCCGGCCGCATCATGCTCGACGGCAAGGACATCACCAATGTGAAGGCCGAGGCCCGGGTGAAAATGGGTCTCGTGCGCACGTTCCAGATCAATCAGTTGTTCGCGGGCATGACGCCGCTGCAGGCGCTGGGCGTGGCCGTGTCCGAACGCCAGGGGCGCGGGCGCGATTGGTGGCGCGTCGTCGGCACGAAAGCGAGCGTCACCGACGAAATCGTCGAAGTCGCCGAGCGTTTCCGCCTGACCGACGTGCTGGAGGAGCGCACGGGCAATCTCGCCTACGGCAAGCAGCGTTTGCTGGAGATCGCGCTGGCCTTCGCGTGCAAACCGCGCGTGTTGCTGCTGGACGAACCGGCGGCGGGCGTGCCCGAAGCCGAGCGCGCCGAATTGCTCGAGACCATCGCGCGCTTGCCGGACGACGTGTCGATCCTGCTGATCGAGCACGACATGGATCTCGTCTTCTCCTTCGCGAAAAAGATCACCGTGCTGGTCGACGGCACGTTGTTCGCCGACGGCACGGTCGCGGAAATCTCCAACGATCCGCGCGTGCGCGCCGTCTATCTCGGCGAGGGCGAACATGGCTGAACTTCTCGTCCTCAAATCCGTTTCGTCGGGCTATGGCCGCGCGAAAGTCGTAAACGGCATCGACCTGACGCTCAAGCAAGGCCGCTCGCTCGCCGTGCTGGGCCGCAACGGCACGGGCAAGACGACGCTGCTCAACACGATCATCGGCGTCACGCGCCATCTGGGCGGTGCGATCGAATTCGAAGGCCGCGACATCACGCGCCTCGCCCCCGAAACGCGCGCGACGTCGGGCATCGGCTGGGTCCCGCAGGAGCGGAACATCTTCCGCTCCCTGACGGTCGAGGAAAACCTGACCGCCGTCGCGTTGCCTGGGCCCTGGGACACGGGCCGCGTCTACGCGATGTTCCCGCGTCTGGCGGAGCGCAAACGCAATCTCGGCAACCAGCTTTCGGGCGGCGAGCAGCAGATGCTGGCGATCGGCCGCGCGCTGATGCTCAATCCGCGCCTGATCCTGCTCGACGAGCCGACCGAGGGCCTCGCCCCCATCATCGTCGACGAATTGATGGCGGCGCTGAAGTGCATCATCCGCGAGGAAGGCTTGGCGGCGGTCGTCGTCGAGCAGCACGCGCAAAAGATCCTGAAGCTGACCGACGATTCCATAATCCTCGATCGCGGCAGCGTGGTACATGCCGCCCCCAGCCGCGATCTTCTCGACAACCCAGCACCGCTCGAGTTGCATCTCGGCGTCGCTGCCAAACACTGATCCCTAGAACGGAGACCATCATGGCCAAGAAACCGCCCTTCCGCGCCGATCAGGTCGGCTCGCTGTTGCGCAGCGCCCCCTTGAAGGAAGCGCGCGACAAACACCACAAGGGCGAGATCGACGCCGCCGCGCTCAAGGCCGTCGAGGACGCCGAAATCAAGAAGCTGATCGCCAAGCAGGAAGCGGTCGGCTTGCAAGGCATCACCGACGGCGAGTTCCGCCGCGCCTATTGGCATTTCGACTTCCTCGAGGAACTGGACTCGGTCGAATCCGTCAACGCGGATTCCGGCATGAACTTCAAAGGCGGGGTGGGCATCGCCAAAGCGCTGAAGGTCACGGGCCGCGTGGGCTTCAATCCCAAGCACCCGATGCTCGACCATTTCCGCTTCCTCGCCGCCAACACGAAGAAGACGGCGAAGATGACGATCCCCGGCCCGTCGATGCTGCATTATCGCGGCGGCCGGAAGATGATCCATCCCGGCGTCTACGACGACATGGAGCGTTTCTACGACGACGTGGGCACCGCCTATAACAAGGCGATCCGCGCCTTCTACGACGCGGGCTGCCGCTATCTGCAGCTCGACGACATCTCCTTCGCCTATCTGTGCGATCCCGCCCAGCGCGAAATGCTGCGCTCGCGCGGCGACGATCCGGACAAGCAGCCGGAGATCTATGCCGGCATGGTGCGCAAGGCGCTGGCCGACAAGCCCGCGGACCTGACGATCACCATGCATCTGTGCCGCGGCAATTTCCGCTCGACCTTCATCGCGTCGGGCGGGTACGAGCCGGTCGCCGAAGTGCTGTTCAACCGCATGCCGGTCGACGGCTATTTCATGGAATGGGACACGGATCGCGCCGGCGGGTTCGAGCCGTTGCGCTTCCTGCCCAAGGGCAAGCATGTCGTGCTCGGCCTCGTCACGTCGAAGACGGGCTCGCTGGAAAAGGCCGACGACGTCAAGAAGCGCATCGACGAAGCGTCGAAATTCACGGCCAAGGATCAGCTTTGCCTGTCGCCGCAATGCGGCTTCGCCTCGACCGAGGAAGGCAACACGCTGGCCGAAGACGAGCAGTGGCGGAAAATGGAGATGATCGTCAACGTCGCCCGCGACGTGTGGGGCGACGTCTAAGAACGACCGGCGCCGGATGCGATCGTCAGATCGCGTCCGGCCGCCAGCCGCTGTCGAGCGTCAGCACCCCGCGCGCGCGGGAAACGCAAACGCACAGCTTGCGCCCATGCGCTTTTTCCTCGGGCGACAAAAACACGTCGCGATGATCGATCTCGCCCTCGCAGGCGACCACATCCATCGCGCACAGCCCGCATTCGCCCTTCCGGCAATCCGAAATCGCGTCGATCCCGGCCGCGCGTAGCGCGTCGAGCAGCGACGCGTCGGCAGGCACGTCGAACTCCAAATCATGGCTGGGCACGCGCACCTTGAACGGTGCCGCCGCCATCCGCCCGGACGATCCGAAGGTTTCCCAACGCAGATCGGCCACGGGCAGCTTCGCCGCTTCCCAAGCTTTGCGCGCGGCTTCCAGCATTGGGATCGGCCCGCACAAGGCCGCGAGCGTGCCGGGTTTCAGCCTGGCGAACGCGGCGGCGAAATCGATCTGGCCGCCGATGCGAAGTTCCAGCCGATCGCCCAACGCGTCGCGCAAGGTCTCGGCGAAGGCAAGATCGCGCTCGCCGCGCACGGCGTAGAGCATCCGGACATCCGCACCGCGCTTGGCGAGCATTTGCGCCATGCCGACGAGCGGCGTGATGCCGATCCCGCCCGCGATCAGCAGATACGCGTCGCGCCCGAACTCGACCGCGAAGGCCGATTTTGGCTCGGTCGCGCGCAAGCGGTCGCCCGGCGCCAAGCGCCACATATAGGCCGAGCCGCCGCGCGACGGCGAAACGCGCTTGACCGCGATCCGGTAGCAATCGCCGCCCGGCAGGCCGACCAGCGAATAGGACCGCGTTTGCGGCGCATCGCCGATCAATACACCGACATCGATATGCGCACCCGGCGCGTAAGGCAGGATCGCGCCGTTTTCCGGCACGATTTCGAATTCGCGCACGTCATGCGTCACGTCGCGAAAACCGCGCACGCGCGCGTCGATCCATTTGGCGGCTTGAGCCATGTTGCGCTCCCTACTCGCTCGCCAAGCGGATCAAGGCGCCGCCGGGCACGCGGTCCAACGCCGCGCGGCTGCGCACGGTCTGGGCGAAATTGCGCGCGGCGACGCGCGAATGCTCGCGCATCAAGGCTTCGGCGCGGGCCCCTTCGCGGCGCTCGATCGCCTCGAACACGCTGCGATGCTGTTCTTGCGCCACCAGCAGCACGCGGCGCGTTTCGGGCGTTTCGCCCTGGGTCTTGACGAAGGCGTTGGGCGAGGCGAACGGCAACGCGATCGCGCGTTCCATCTGCCGGTCCAACGCCGCGTTGTCGGCCATGCGCGCGATGGCGCGATGGAAGGCGGCGTTGTGCTCGATATAGGCTTCGAACGCGTCGCGGCCTTCGGCGATGGCCGCGACCGCGTCGTCCAGCCGCAGCAGGCTTTCGCGCATCGATTGCAGCGCGATCGTGCCCGCCCCGCGTTCGGCCGCGAGCCGCGCGGCCAAACCTTCCAGCGTGCCGCGCACCTCGATCGCGTCGAGCACTTCGCGTTCCGTGAAGCCGCGCGCGGCGTAACCGCCCGACGGGATCGCGTCGAGCAAGCCTTCCTCGGCAAGCGTCATCAACGCGGCGCGCACGGGCGTGCGCGATACGCCGATCTTCTCGACGATGGCGAGCTCCGACAGGCGTTCGCCCGGCCGGATCTCGCCGGCCATCAGCATTTCGCGCAACGCCAGCTGCGCGCGGATCGTTTGCGACGTGCCGCGATCTTCGGTTTTGGACGCGAGCGAAGCGGCCACGGCCCTACTCCGCCGCCGACGCGACGACGCGCGGGCGTTCGGCGGCGATCATCTTGTCGATCAAGCGCCGCGCCCACATCGATCCGGCGTCGATATTGATGTTGTAGAAGATCTTGTCCGGGTTCTCGGCGATGGCGATTTGCTGGGCTTCCAGAACGATCTCGTCCTCGCGGAAGATCGAGGCGACGCCGTCGCAAATCTGCGTGGTCAGCGCTTGTTCGTCGCGGCGATAGTTGCGCGCGAAGGCCCAGAAATAATGGCAGGTGCCGCCCGTTTCGGGCGTAATCGTGTTGAGCACGCGGCCTTCGACGCCTTGCGAGCGGTCGCCCTGCGGCGCCCCCGTTCCCGCCACGGCCACGCCAACGTCGATCACCACAGTCGCGGGCGCTTCGAACCGGATGATCTGCCAACGATCCACATTGCCCGGCTTACCGAGCTGGGCGCGCCAGAACGGCGGCGGCTCGATATCCTCCATCCAGCGCGTGACGGTCGCCGTGCGCTCGCCATGCGTCACGTCGAACGGCGTTTCGGCGACGGCGGCGTTGCCGATCGACGAGCCGTGCACGAAGGTCTCGTGCGTGAGGTCCATCAGATTGTCGATCACGAGGCGGTAATCGCATTTCGCGTGGATCAGGCGGCCGTCGCCCGTCCAGCCCGGATCGAGGTTCCAATGCAGATCGGGGATCTTGGCGGGGTCGGCCAAAGCCGGATCGCCCGGCCAGATCCACACGAAGCGATGCTTCTCCGCGACCGGATAGGCGCGCACGCAGGCCGACGGATTGATCGTCTCCTGCGAGGGCATATGCGTGCAGCGGCCGTTCGGATCGAAGACCAAGCCGTGATAGGCGCACACGACCTCGTCGCCGCGCAGATGGCCGCGCGACAGCGGCACGAGGCGGTGCCAGCACGCATCGGCCAGCGCCACGGGCTTGCCGTATTGGGTGCGATAAAGAACGAGCCGCCGGTCGCAGATCGTGCGCGCCAGCAGGCTGCGCTTGACCTCGACGTCCCAGGCGGCGGCGTACCAAGCATTGAGCGGATATGCGGGGGCATCCATCCCTGAATTCCTTATGTATACATAGTTGACGCCAAATTAGCCGTTTTGGCGCAAATCCGCAAGGCCGAGGTATCAAAAAGCCCCGGTTATCGGATTTTATGTATACCGGAAAGGGTTAGAAATCCTCGTCCCACTCGCTGGCCTTGGCCGAAGCGGCCGGTGCGGGCTTAGCCGCCGGGGCGGATTTGGGCTCCGCCGCGGCCGGCGCGTCGTCCGTCATGCCCGCGACCGGCGCGCCGGAATCGGCGACCTCGAAACTCGCAACGACCTCGACGAGATGCGTCGCCTGATCGGCGAGCGACGCGGCCGAGGCCGAGCTTTCCTCGACCAAGGCGGCGTTCTGCTGGGTCGCGGCGTCGAGATCGCTCAACGCCTTGTTGATCTCGGCGATCGAGCGCGATTGCTCGCGGCTGCCCGCCGCGATTTCGGGCGCGATCTCCGCGACCTTGCGCACGATCTCGATGATGTTCGACAGCGCGTCGCCCGCCGCCCCGGCGAGTTGCACGCCTTGCGCGACTTCGCGCGAGCTTTCGCCGATCAGATCGCGGATCTGCTGCGAAGCTTGGCGCGAACGGTCGGCGAGCGAGCGCACTTCCTGCGCCACGACCGCGAAGCCCTTCCCGCTTTCGCCCGCGCGCGCGGCCTCGACCGCGGCGTTGAGGGCGAGCAGCTTGGTCTGGAAGGAAATCTCCTCCATCACCTGGATGATCGCGCCGATGCGCGCGGACGAGGTTTCGATGCCCGACATGGCGCCGGTGACGCTGGTCATCGCCTGCCCGCCGGTTTCCGCGCGCGCCAGCGCGTCGGCCGCCAGATTGCGCGCGAGTTCGGAATTCTGCGCGTTGGTCGACACGGTCGCCGCGATCTCGCCCATCGTCGCGACCGTTTCCTGCAAGGCCGAGGCCTGGCGTTCGGTGCGCGTGGCGAGGTCGGCGCTGCCTTGCGAAATCTCGCTGGCCGCCGCGCGGATGGCGCCGACCGATTCCTTCACCTCGGTCGCGGTGCGCCACATGCGCAGCAGCGTCTCGGTTTCCTTGGCTTGGAGCTTGCGCTGTTCGATGGAGTTGCCGCGCAGGACCTCGACCGAGCGCATCAGCCCGCCGATTTCGTCGGTGCGCTCCGTGCCTTCGACCGGGTCGTCGAGCTCGCCCGACGCGATGCGCGACGTCGTCTTCTCTGCGACCCCGATATCGCGCGATACGCGCAGTACGCCCAGCAGCATCGCCAGCATGATCAGAATGGCGGGCACGGCCGTCGCCGCCGACATCCACCAGAAGCTCCACTCCGCCTGTTTGAGGCGCTTATTGAGCACGACGTCCAGCAGCCCGGACAGCATCGACCAGCTTTCGAGAATGCCGTCGAGTGCCGCGTCGAATTCGCCGCCGATTTGCAGCGCGCCCGGCGGGCTCGACAGCGCCGTCTCGATCGCCTTGTCGGTCCGCTCCAAACGCTGATGTAGAGTGCGTGTGTCGGGCAGCCGGGTGCCCCAGCCGCGATCGTTCTTGTCGAACAGAATGGCGCGCTGGATGTTGCGCATCTGGCGAGCCATCGTTTCCTGGTTCACGCCCGCCTGGCGTTGCAGCACGTCGAGCTGGCCCTGCAACGTCTGCGCGGTGACGTTTTTGCCCGCCAGCGTCTCGTCGAACAGGAACAGCCGGCCCATCAAATAGGCATAACCGCGCAACAGCGAGGGAAACACGTCGAACTGGTTCGTCAGCATCAACAGAACGTCGGTGTCGGGATCGCCGAATGTGTTGAACGCATCCGCCGAGGCGAACGACAACGCGCCGAATTGCACGAACGCCGCCTCGTGGACTTCGAGGATAGCTTCCGCCGTCAACTCGGGCGTGATCCGCAGCGCGAGGACGCGATCAACCGCCGGGGCGAGTGCGGGCACGTTCCCCGCCACGCCGAAATCCCGCAACAAGCGCTGCCGCGAAGACTCGATCTCGTCCATCGCCTTGCGCAGCCGGTCCTTCGCTTGCGCAAGCCCGTCGGCGTCGGCGGGACCGCCCGCAGCGGCGCGCAACAAGACCGCCTTGTGCCGGTACAACGATGCTCCCAGCGCGCGGATCGGCAGGATCTCCGTGCCGGCCACCGCGATCCGCTTGTACGAGTTTAGCTCCTCGTAGTTCTTCCACGTCACCGCGCCGAACAAAGCGGACGTGACGATCGCCGAAAGGACGATCAGGCCGGAGAGCTTCGTTGATATCCGCATGGGCCCGTCCTTAGGAAAGCGGTCCGAGGATTTTCGTCACGCGCGCTTCGAGCTGGTCCTGCGCCACCGGCTTGACCACATAGCCGTTGACGCCCGCCTGCACGACGGATTGCACCGTCCCGGAATCGTTGTTGCCGGTCACCATGATGACCGGCACGCGCTTCAGCACCGGGTGCGCCCGCATCATCTTCAACAGCTCCAGCCCCGTGCCGTTGATCATGTTCATGTCGGAGATGACGAGGTTATAGGGCCGCTTGCCCAATTCCAGATACGCGGCCTTGCCGCTGTCGGCCTCGTCGATCGTCTCGAACCCCATCTTGCGCAAATAGGACCGGATCAGCGCGCGCATGCTCGCCTGATCGTCGACCACCAAAACCCGCAGCGTTCTCGCCGGTACGCTCATTTCCCCACTCCCGTTTTGCCCGCCGCCGCTTCCAGCAGCGCCCCCGCGATGCGCGGCAGCGCCAATTGGCGCGAAGCCGCCCCCTCTTCCATCGCCGCGCGCGGCATGCCGTAAACGACCGACGTCGCCTGATCCTGCGCGATCGTGACGGCCCCCGCCGTCCGCATTTGCTTCAAGCCGTTGACGCCGTCGCGCCCCATGCCCGTCAACAGCGCCCCCGCCGCGCGCGGCCCGAACGCGGCCAGCGACGCGAATAACCGGTCGATCGACGGCAGATGGCCGCTTTCCTTCTCGCCATCGGTGATCCGGCAGACCGGCTTCCCACCTGCACCCTTCGTCACCTCGAAGCGCTTTTCGCCGCGTCCGATATAAACGTGGCCGGGCTGGATCGGCATGCCGTCCTCCGCCTCGACCACCTTCAACGGCAATTGCCCGTCGAGGCGCGAAGCGAAGCGTGACGTATAGGCGCCCGGCAAATGCTGCACGATCGCGATACCCGGCGCATCGGGCGGGATCGCGGACAAGACTTCGCCCAACGCTTCCACCCCGCCGGTCGATGCGCCAAGCCCGATCACGTCGAGCCCCGCATAACGCGCGGGGTCCGACGTATCGGCGGCGGCGGAAGCATGCGCGGCTTTGGGTGCGGGCGACAGGCCGCGCACGCGCGCCTTCGCGGCCGCCGCGACCTTGTCGCAAATCTCGCGCTTCAACGGCTCGATCGCTTCGGTCAGACGCTGCGTGGGCTTGGCGACGTAATCGAACGCGCCCAATTCCAGCGCGCGCAAGGTCGTATCCGCCCCTTCGCGCGTCAGGGTCGATATCATCACGACCGGCATCGGGCGCAAGCGCATGATCTTTTCGAGGAACTCGATGCCGTTCATGCGCGGCATTTCGACGTCGAGCGTCAACACGTCGGGCGACAACGCCTTGATCTTGTCGCGCGCGATGATCGGGTCGGGCGCCGTGCCCACCACCGTCAAACGCGGATCGGACGAAATGATCCCGGTCAGCAATTCGCGCACCAAGGCGGAATCGTCGATGATCAGAACGCGGGCGGGTTTGTTTTCAGATTCGGACATAGGCACTCGCGGTTTCAAGACGTTCCAAGGGCAGCGAACCGCGCACCGTTTCGGAGTGGCCGAGGCAGAGGATACCCCCCGGCGGCAATAGATCGACAAGCCGGCGGACGACTTTGGCCTGATCGGCTGTCGAGAGATAGATCAGCATGTTGCGGCAGAAGATCGCGTCGAACGGGCCCTTCATGGGCCATTCGTCGCCGATCAGATTATGCCGCTTGAACGTGACCAGCTTGCGCGGGCGTTCGTCCAGCGCGAAGCGATTGTCGGCGCCCTGCTTCAGAAATTCGCGCGCGAAACGCGGCAAACGGCCGACATCCTCGGGCGGATAGACCGCCGCGGCCGCCGTATCGAGCGCCGTATTGTCGACATCCGTCGCCAACACGCGCGCGTCGACGTCGCGCCGCTGGCCCAATGCGCGCAGCAGCAGGATCGCCATCGAATAGGGCTCCTGCCCGCCCGCGCACGCCGCCGACCACAGGCGGATGCGCTTGGCGCGCGCCGTCAAGATCGCCTCGAGATGCTTGTCGAGCAGTTTGAAGTGATGGATCTCGCGGAAAAAACGCGAATGGTTGGTCGTCAGCGCGTTGACGACGACATCCCACTCGGGATCGGCGTGATCCGCAAGCCGCGCGCGATAGGCGGCGAACGAGCCGAGCCCCAATTCGCGCAAGCGCGGCACCAGCCGGCGATAGATCAGCGCGCGCTTCGTATCCGGCAATTGCACGCCCGTGCGCGCGCGCATCGCGTCCGCGAAGAACGCGAGATCGGCGGGGTCGGCCTGCGGCTCGGCGGCGAAAGCGGATTGCGGACTCATGGCGGCGGACTTTCGCCTTCGGCCGCCGCGTATTCGCCGTGCGGGAAGGTTTCTTCGACCAGGCGATCGACATCCGTCACGCCCAGAATGCGGTCGGCCGCGAACACCACGCCCGCCATGAAGGGGGTGGCGTCGCCGCCTTCGATCGACGGCATGGGGGCGCGATCGCCGTCGCGCGCGGCGACGATATCGGTGACGCTATCGACCAGCAGCCCGACCGATCTTCCTTCGTGGCCGCGCACGATCACCACGACATGGCGCGCCCCGGGATCGGTCGCCCCACGCCCCAATCGGGCGGCGACGTCGTAGATCGGCACAATCTCGCCGCGGATATTGACGATGCCGCGCACATAGGCCGGCGTGTGCGGCACTTGCGTGGGCTCGGTCCAGGTGCGGAACTCGATCACCCGGTCGATGGGAATGAGAAACGTCGTGCCGCCGATCTCGAAGCTGACGAACTGGCTTTCGTTCCCCGTATTCGCGGCCGCGTTTTCGCTTTCCTTGGCCATCGTTCCCGCCCTCATCCCTCCGCCGCCGCGCGCGGCATCCGGCGGTTTCGCCCGTCCACCGCCGTCAGCGACGACAAATCCAAAATCAATGCCGGGCGCCCGTCGCCCAGGATCGTGGCGCCCGACACGCCGCGCACTTTACGATAATTGCGCTCCAAGCTTTTGACGACGACCGGCTCCTGCCCGATCAGATCGTCGACCTGGATCGCCACCGTCTCGCCGCCCGACGGCTTGACCAGAATGAGGATCGCGCGGGTCGGGTCGCTTTCCGCGTCCGCGACGCCGAATTCCGTCGCCAACGGCAGAATGCGCAAAATCTGCCCGCGCCAGGCGAGCATCGCGCCCTGATCGTCCATGCGCACGATGGCCGACGCTTCGGGGCGCAGGCAATCGATAATCGCCGAAATGGGCACGAGATAATTCTGCCGCCCGACCAGCGTCACCATCGCGTCGAGAATGGCGAGCGACAGCGGCAAGGTCAGCGAGAAGGTCGTGCCTTCGCCCGGCCGCGAGGCGAGCGCCACGTTGCCGCCCATCTCCTCGATCACCTGGCGCACGGCATCCATGCCCACGTCGCGCCCGGAGACCGACGTGACCTGATCGGCGGTCGAGAAGCCCGGCAGGAAGATCAACTCGTCGATCTCCTGGTCGCTGAGCATCGCACCGGGCGACACCAGCTCGCGCTCGATCGCCTTGGCCAGAACGCGCTCGCGATTGATGCCCTTGCCGTCGTCGACCAGCTCGATCACGACCTGCGCGCCGCGCTGCTCGGCCGACAGGCGCAATTGCCCGACCGGGTCCTTGCCGGCGGCGGCGCGCCCCTCGGCGTTCTCGATTCCGTGATCGATCGAATTGCGGATCAGATGGGTCAGCGGTTCGCTCAACCGCTCGACCACCGTCTTGTCGATCTCGGTATGGTCGCCGATGATCTCCAAACGAATGCGCTTGCCGGTCGTCTTCTCAAGGTCCCGGACCAGCGACCCGAAACGCGAGAACACCGCCTTGAGCGGCTGGGCGCGGATCGACGTCGCGGCATCCGCGACCTCGCGGATATGCTGGCCCATTTCGTCGAGGGCGCGGAATAGCGGGCGGTGCGCTTCGGGATCGAGACCCGAAGCCTGACGCGCTAAAAACGCTTGCGTAATAATAAGTTCGCCGACCATGTTACCAAGCCGCTCGAGCTTTGGCACATCGACGCGAACGGTCGCCACCGGCTTGTCGCGGGGCTTTGCCGGTTCGGGCGCGGCGGCGGCTTGCTTCTTCGGCGCCGGGGCGGCCGCGGCGGCGGCGGGTTTTTCGGGCTCGGGCTCCGGCGGCGGGGCTTCGGCCTCGAACTCGAACACCGCCAAATCGTCGATCATGTCGCGCACGTCGTCGAGATCGGCTGGCGGGGCGGCGGTTTCCAGCGTGCCGGTCCACGACCACGCGCAAACCATCGGATTGAGGTCGGCGAGCGGCGGCAATTGCCCCGCGATTTCGACCTGCAGATCGCCCAGCGCTTTGAGCACGCCCAAAATGCGCAACGGATCGATTCCCGCTTCCAGCATCTTGGGACCGGGGACGAAGCGGATTTTGTATTTGCGGCGCGGCGCTTCGTCGGCGGCGGGGGCGGCCGCCATTTGCGCTTCGAATTCCGCCATCGGGTCGAAATCGGCGGCGGGCGGCTTGGCGGCCGCGTCGTCTTCCAGCCCTGCCGCCGCGCGCAATGCCGCAAGGGCCGCCTCATAGCGCTGGGTCGAGGCTTTTTCGCCGTCGCGCGCTTCGTCCGACAATTGGCGCAGCACGTCGACGCCGTCGAACAACAGATCCACCGCCGCGTCGTCGAGCGTCGCCTTGCCCTTGCGCAGCAAATCCATATAGGTCTCGAAGACATGCGCGAACGACGCCATGTGGTCGAGCCCGAACGCCCCCGCCCCGCCCTTGACCGAATGGACCGCACGGAACAGCGCGTGGATCGCGTCTTCCGTGGGGGCGGCGCGCAAGGTTTCGACGCTGGATTCCGCCAGCGTCACCAGCTCCTCGCATTCGAGGAGGAATATCTGCCGAAGTTCCTGGTCTTCGGCGCTCATCTCAAACGTCCATCACGATGCGCGACATCAACGCGGTGAACAGGCCCAGCGTCTCGTAGGCGCCGCACAGCGCGTCGGAGGGTTCGAGCAGGCCGAACGGCAGCGTCTTGTCGGCGAAGGCGGCGGCCCCCGCTTCGATCATCTGTATCAAAGCGACCGACGGTTCGGCGACATGGCGGGCATCCAAGCGCACAGCTTCGCCGGCCGCCAGACGTTCCAGCAGCTCGGTCTTCAGCGCCGCGACGGTGATTGGATCGCCCGTCGCCGGCAATTCGATGGTCGCGTTCGCCGCGTCCCCACCCATATAAGCTTCCCCTGGGGCCGAATCCTCTCGCCCTTCGTGGGGGAAGATTACAACGCCGGTCGAAGCGTCCCGCAAGAATTTCCGAAATTTTTATGGATTTCGGATTTTGCGGGGGGCGATCAGGCGGGCCGGGTCGCGGCCAGGGCGGACAGGAAGGATTCCGCCCAGAACGCCGCCGTATTCGTGGAAACCACGTCGAAATCGGCGCGCCAGCGCGACACGCGCTCGTCCAAGGGCATTTCCAGGGCGCGTTGCAGCGCATCGGCGATCGCGTCGATGTCGTAGGGGTTGATGGTCAACGCCCCCGACAATTCGACCGCGGCCCCCGCGAATTCCGACAGGATCAGCACGCCGGGATCGTCGGGCGGCTGGGCGGCGACGAATTCCTTCGCCACGAGGTTCATCCCGTCGCGCAAGGGCGTCACCAGCCCGACGCGCGCGCGGCGATAGAACGCGGCCAGCGTGCCGCGCGGGAACCCGCGATTGACGTAGCGCAGCGGCGTCCAATCGAAATCGGCGTATTTGCCGTTGATCCGCCCCGCCGCCCCGTCGAGTTCGCGGCGCAAGGCGCGATAATTCGACACCTCGCCGCGCGAGATCGGCGCGATTTGAAGATATTGGACCTTGCCGCGCCAATCGGGGTTGCGCTCCAAAAACTCGCCATAGGCGGCGACGCGGTTGGGCAGACCCTTGGAGTAGTCGAGGCGATCGACGCCGATCGCGAGTTTGCGGTCGCCGAGATTGGCCGCGAGACGCTCGCCGTCCACCGATGGCTTGGCCGCGAAGGCGGCGAAGGCGGACGTGTCGATGCCGATGGGGAAAACGCCGGTCTGGAATACGCGGCCGAACATCTCGATCGTATCGCCCGCGCGCTTCTCCGGCGCGCCAAGCACGTCGACGAATTGAATGCGGTCGGATTCCGTCTGGAAACCGACCAGATCGTAATGCGCCATCGCCTCGACCAATTCGCGATAGACCGGCAGGCAGCGGAAGACTTCGGTCGCCGGAAACGGAATATGCAGGAAATAGCCGATCGGGTTGGTCACGCCGCGCGCGCGCAGCACCTTGGCGAGCGGGATCAGGTGATAATCGTGCACCCAGATCGTGTCGTCGGGACGAAGCTCGTTCATCAAGGCCGAGGCGATCCACTCGTTCGCCTCGAGATAGGCCGCGTAATCGGCGCGGCGATACTCGACAAGGCCGAGCCGGTAATGGAACAGCGGCCACAAAATGCTATTGGCGAAATTCGCGTAGAACCCGGCGTGCAACGCGGGCGTCAGCGCCACGCCGACGATTTCGGTGCGCCGCGAATGCCGGCGCTCGGGCGGCGGCGGCGTTTCCGCGACCTCCCCGCTCCAGCCCAGCCACAGCGACGGCCGTTTGGCCAGCGCCGCATTGAGCCCGACCGCGAGACCGCCGCCATTGCCGCCGCGCGTCCCGTGGCCGGGTATCCGATTTGAAATTACAACGAGCCGTCCCATACGCCCTCCCGCCAACCTCGGCTGAGCCGCATCGCGGCGCCGACAAGCCCCGCCATGCAGTAGGTTTGGGGGAAATTTCCCCAGTGCTCGCCCGAAGCGGCGAGAATGTCCTCCGAGAACAGGCCGAGCGAACTCGCCTGCGCCATCACGCGTTCGAACACGGCGCGCGCGCGTTCGACCTCGCCCGAAGCCGCCAAAGCCTCGGCGTACCAGAACGAGCAAACGACGAAGCTGCTTTCCGGTTTGCCGAAATCGTCTTCATGCGCGTAGCGCGCGATGAAGCCGCCCAGATCGAGCTCGCGCCCGATCGCGTCGAGCGTTGTGCGCAACCGCGGATCGTCGCCGCGCAGGAAGCCGACCATCGGCATGACGAGAACGGCGCCGTCCATCTCGCCGCCGTCGAGCGTGCCGACGAAAGCCTGGCGCTTGTCGTCCCAAGCGCGCGCGACGATTTCCGCATGCAGCTTGTCGGCGTCCGCACGCCACTGCGCGGCCGTGTGATCGCCCAAACGCTTGGCGATGCGCGCGAGCCGGTCGAGCCCCGCCCAGCACATCACCGCCGAATGCGTGTGGATCGACGTGCGGCCGCGATATTCCCAAATGCCGGCATCGGGCGTGAGCGCCACTTCGCGCGCGCGCTGACCGAGCTTCACCAGCTTTTGATAGAGCGACCAATCGCCCATGCGCGGCAAACGCTCGTCGAAGAACATCTGCGCCGCCGCCAGGATGACGCTGCCATAGACGTCGTTCTGCACCTGGAACGCCGCGGCGTTGCCAAGCCGCACGGGCTTGTGTCCGCGATAGCCTTCGGCGCGCGCGAGTTCTTCCTCGGGCGGCGGAATGCGCGCGACGATGGGATAAAGCGGGCGCAACGTGCCCGCTTCCGATTCACCCGCCACGTCGGTCGCGAAGCGGATGAATTCCTCCATCGTGCGCGTGGCGCCGAGCAGGTTCAGCGCATAGACGACGTGGAACGCGTCGCGCAGCCAGCAAAAGCGATAATCCCAATTGCGCGAACTGCCCGGCGCCTCGGGAACCGAGGTGGTGATCGCCGCGACCACCGCGCCCGTATCCTCGTATTGGCACAGCTTCAGCGTGATCGCCGCGCGCACGACCTGTTCCTGCCATTCGTAAGGCAGCGACAGGTAGCGCACCCATTCGAGCCAATAGGCCTCGGTTTCCGCGATCCAATCCACGCCCAAACGGGCGGGATCGTCGGCGAGCGCTTCGTCGGGGCCGAGCACGAAGGTCAAGGGAGTGAGCAGCGTGAACTCGATCTCGTCCTGCACATACGACAACGGCGCGTCGCTGGTGATGCGGAATCCGCCGCCGGGAAAGGCGTAGCGCAGATGATGGCTGCCTTGGCTCGACGACGGCGGCTGGCCGCTGCGCAGATCGCGCGGCCGGATGCGCATCCGGATGCGCGGTGTGCCGGCGGTGGGTTCGATCCGGCGCACGATCATCGGCGGGCGGAAAATGCGCCCGTGGCGTTTGAAGCGGGGCGCAAAATCGACGACGCGCAAGGCCGATTGATCGGCGCAGGTTATGCGCGTTTCCAGGATCGGCGTGTTGCGCATATAGCGCCGTTCGATCGAGCGCGTGCCCGCGGCCTCGATCGTCCAGGCGCCGTCGGGCGCACCGCCGTCGAGCAACGCGCCGAAGATCGGATCGGAATCCAAACGCGGATGGCACAGCCACACCAACGCACCTTCGGGATCGATCAAAGCGGCGACCTGGCCGTTGCCGATCATGCCGAGATCGAGAGTCTGCTTGCGATGCTTCGCGTTCATTTCCCCTCCGCGATCGCCAGCAGCGCCGCAAGAACGTCGTCGGGCGATTTCAACAGATGCGCGGCCCCCGGGCGTTGGGTGCCCACGCACACGCCCACGCCGCCCAGATCATGGGCCGCGCTGAAACCGTCTTCGTCGGGCGTGTCGTCGCCGATGAAGACCGGCCGGCGCCCGACGAAAGGCAGCGTCGCCATTCCGGCCCGCACGGCCCGCCCCTTATGGACGCCCGGCGGGCGCAATTCGATCGCGTTGCGCGCGATGACGAATTCAAGCTTCTCCGTCGAGGTTTCGACGAGCTTTGCCGCCCCGTCGCGCAGCTTGGCGAAGAGCGGATCGTCGGCGGGGAAATGGATCGCGATGACCGGATTTTTGAATTCGTAGCGGATGCCGGGAAAATTGGCGCCCAGCGCGCCGCACGCGGCCGCGATGCCGGCGAAGGTCGAATCTTCGATGCGGATATCCGAATGGCTTTCGCCCGGCAGGCGGATCTCCGCCCCGTGCCGGCCGGCGGCGGGCAGATCCAGCGCCAGCAGCTTGTCGATCTCCGACAACGGGCGGCCGGTGACGATCATCACCGCCCCGCCGGTCGCCTCGTACAGAAGACGCAAAGTCTTCGGTACGCGCGGATCGACGATCACGCTATCGGGTGTGGGGGCTGGGTCGACGAGGGTCCCGTCGAAATCCAGAAAGAAGGCGTCGTTTCGATTTGCGAATAAGGATCGAGTCATCACGGACCTAAAGTCCGCACGATCCGTGGTTTCGATCCATACGGGCGGACCCATAGGGGCCCGCACGTACTTGATCGACGGGCGCTATCGCCCAAGCGATCGGCGGCGCAAGATTTTTGGCCTTGCGCCGCCCGCTTGCCGTTAGACGACGCTGAGCTTGACGTCGATATTGTTGCGCGTTGCGTTGGAGTACGGGCACACCTGATGCGCCTTCTCGACCAGCGCTTCGGCTTCCGCCTTCGGCACGCCCGGCAGGTCGATCGCCAGGGAAATTTCCAGACCGAAGCCGCCTTCGACGCGCGGACCGATGCCGACCGTCGCGGTGACGGTCGTCTCGTTCGGCACCTTGGCCGTGCCGCCCTGCGAGGCGACGAACTTCATCGCACCCAGGAAACACGCCGAATAGCCGGTCGCGAACAATTGTTCCGGGTTCACGCCCTGGCCGTTGCCGCCCATTTCCTTCGGCACGGCGAGGTTGACACTGAACGAACCGTCCAGCGTGCCGGACTTGCCGTCACGGCCGCCGGTGGCGCGGGCGGCGGTGCTGTAAACGACTTTGGAAACGGCCATGGGAGTGTTCCTTTCGGTTTGGGTGAGCATTTAAAATCGGACGCGATTTAATCGCGTGCGATCTATATGACTCCCCTCCAAACGAGAGTCAAGCACTTGCGATTAGATCGCGCGCGATTTATTTATAGGTCATACATATGGAGCTTCCATTATGCCGGCCGCCCGCCCCGAACCCTTCGACAAAGGTTTGAATCCTTTCCTTTGTTTCGCCGTCTATTCGGCGAATTTGGCGTTCAGCCGGGTCTATAAGCCGTTTCTCGACGAACTCGGCCTCACCTATCCCCAATATCTCGCGCTTATTTCGCTGTGGGCGGAGGACGACCAAACCGTCGGTCAATTGGGCGAGAAGCTGTTCCTTGAATCGAACACCCTCACCCCTTTGTTGAAACGCCTTGAAGCCCTCGGCCATATCGAGCGCAAGCGCGATCCGCAAGACGAGCGGCAAGTCCGCGTGCGTCTGACCGCGAAGGGCAAGGCGCTGCGCGAACAAGCGCGCTGCGTGCCCGAAGGCATTCTCGAAGCGTCGGGCATGGAGCTTGGCGCGCTGCAAGCGCTCTCGGCCGAGATCACCGCGTTGCGCGAACGCCTGCTCGCCGCGGATGCGAAAAAGCCGCGTTGACGCATTCTTCCGCGCGGCCGATCAATCGATCAGAAAATTCGGTCTGGTTTTTCAGTCTCTGCGGGCGGAGAGTTTTCGCAAGTAAACGGTGCGCGACACCGTACAAGTGTATTGAACAGACGCCGGTGAGTTGTGCTTAACTCTCCGCCAGCAGGAGGGCGCGACGTGAGTGATTCTTTGGTGGCGAAGACGAAGCTTGGCGTTCTGAATGGCGCAACCGAGGGCGGTGTCGTCGCCTTCCGCAACGTTCCCTACGCCGCCCCGCCGGTCGGCAAACTCCGTTTCCGCCGCCCCGAAGCGCCCAAACCTTGGACGGGTACACGCGACGCCACGCAGCACGGCCCCATTCCGCCGCAGAACCGTTCGCGCCTTGCCGCCGCGATGGGCGATTTCACGCGGACGCAGGATGAAGACTGCCTGACGCTGACGATCTGGACGCCCAAGCCCGACGGCAAGCGCCGCCCGGTGCTGGTCTGGTATCACGGCGGCGCGTTCGTCTCCGGCGCCGGCTCGCTCGATTGGTATTCGGGCGCACGGATCGCCGAATTCGGCGACGTGGTCGTCGTCGGCGTCAATTACCGTCTGGGCGTGCTCGGCTTCATGCACAAGCCCGGCGTCGCCGAACCCAATCTCAGCCTGCGCGACCAGATTGCCGCGCTGGAATTCGTTCACGCCAATATCGACGCGTTCGGCGGCGATCCCGAAACGATCACCGTCGCGGGCCAATCGGCCGGCGGTCTGTCGGTCCTGGCGCTGCTGGCCCTGCCCGCCGCGCGCAAGCTGTTCAAGCGCGCGATCATCCAAAGCGCGCCGTTCGGCCGCCCGCTGCGCACGCCCGAATCCTGCCTCGAGCCCGCCGCGAAGATGGAAGAGTTCCTGGGCATCAAGTCGGACGCCCAATGGGCCGACGCGAAAGTGCCCGACATCCTCGCCGCCCAGCTCAAGACGATGATGCACTACGCGAAATTCGCCGACGTGACGCCGCCGTTCTGGCCGGTCGCCGACGGCGAATTGTTCGGCGCCGATCTCTTCCAGTCCGCAATGCCCGGTGCCGCCGATCGGGACATCATGATCGGCTACACCAAGGACGAGTCCGCCGCCTTCTTCGCCAAGGCGCCGCCCGTGATCGATGCGACGGACGCGCAAGTCGAAGGCCGCTTCCGCGATTTCTTCGGCGCCGACGCGCGCGCCGCGATGGCCGAATACGCGATCCGCACGGGATCGAACACGCCGGTATCGCTGATCTCCGCGATGGTCGGCGACGCGGCGCTGGCCGCCAAGTCGATCGGCTTCTGCGACGCGCTGGCGACGATCGGCAAGCCCGCTTACGTCTATCGCTTCGATTGGGCGGCACCGGGCAATCCGTTCGGCGCCTGCCACTGCATCGAATTGCCGTTCATGTTCGACACCCTGCCGACCTATCAAGCGCCGATGCTGGAAGGCGGCGACAAGGCGGGTATGACCGCGCTGGCGGCACAGATGCGCGACACCTGGGCCGCTTTCATTCGCACCGGCAATCCCAACGGCGCGCATCTGCCGCATTGGCAGCGTTACGACCTGACCGATCGCAAGACGATGCTGTTCGACGTGAACTCGCGCCTCGCGGAAGATCCGGCCGGCCGCAAGATCTGGCGCTACTGGCCGTGAGCGCCGCCGACGCGATCGTTTTCGACGGCGCGCGCCTGAAGCTGGGTGCCGAACAGATCTACGACTCCCTCGACTTCACCGTCCGCAAGGGCGAGTTCGTGTGTCTGCTCGGGCCCTCGGGCTGCGGCAAGTCGACGGCGCTGCGTATCGCGGGCGATCTCGTGCCGCCCGATGCCGGCCGCGTCGAAGTGCTGGGCAAGGCGCCCAAGGACGCGTGGCAGGATATCGCCTTCGTTTTCCAATCGCCCCGCTTGGTCGCGTGGCGCAACGCGTTGTCGAACGTGCTACTGGGCGCGGAACTTCGCTTCGGCCGTGCGGAAGGGCGTAAGCGCGCCGCCAAGGCGCGCGATCTTTTGGCCCTTGTCGGGCTCGCCGACAGTGCGGGCAAATATCCGCTGATGCTGTCGGGCGGCGAACGTCAGCGCGTCGCGATCGCGCGCGCCCTCGCGGTCGATCCGGCGATCATCATGATGGACGAGCCGTTTTCGGCCCTCGATCCCAATACGCGCCGCCGTCTGCGCGCCGAAATCGTGCGCATCTGGCAGGAAACCGGCAAGACGATCCTGTTCGTCACGCACGATATCGACGAAGCGCTGACCCTCGCCGACCGGATCGTGCTGCTGTCGAAGAAACCGACGCGCGTGCTGGAAATCTTCGAAGTCAAAGCCGCGCGTCCGCGCGCGTTGAAGGACGATCCCGCCCTCGTCGCGATGCACGACCGCCTCAACGAACTTTTCCGCTCCCTCGAACCCGACGCCCCCACCACGGAGGAATGACATGACCCTCGCTTTGCCCGGCCGCCGCGCCATTCTCGCCGGTGCCGCCACCCTGCTCGCCGCGCCGTCCGTCGTGCTCGGTCAGGCCAAGCCCAAAGTCACCTACGCCTATCTGCTCGACCCGGCCTATGACGCGGTCGTGTGGGCGATCCGCAACGGCAAGGTGCGCTCCGACCTGATCGACGTCGAAGCGACGGGCATGAACATCCCCACGCTGCTGCAAGTGACCGCGACGCGCCAATACGACGTCGTCATGACCGCCGTGATCGGCGTGCCGGCGGCGCTGTCGCGCGGTCTCGACCTGCGCATCCTGTCGGCGGCGCTGCATGCCTCGGCCAACGGCGAAGGCGGCGGCGTGTGGGTCAACAAGGATTCCGCGCTGAAGGACCCCGCGGCACTGAAGGGCAAGACGCTCGGCTCCTACGGCCTGCGCGCGACCGGCTACATGTTCGTGCGCGAAGCGCTCGCCAAGAAATTCGGCCTGAACATGGCGCTGGAAGGCGGCGACGTCCGCCAGGTCGAGATCGCGGCCCCCAACCTGCCCGCGTCGCTTTCGACCAACCGCGTCGACGCCGCCACGCTGATCCATTCGCAGGCGTTCCGTGCGCGCAGCTCGGGCGAGTACGTCAATATCTGCGAGACCGGCACGATCCTGAACGAGATCCACGGCCGCCTCGTCTCCGCCGTCAACGTGGGTTACGCCGACCGTCTGGCCGCACGCGCGGCGGAGTTCCGCGAGTTCAACCGCATGCTCAAGGCTTCGATCGACTACGCGATGGCCAACCGCAAGGAAGTGTTCACCGCGGTCGGCACGCAGGCGAATATCGATCCCGCGTTCTTCGATTGGTGGTTCGACCGCACGACCGACGTGCCCGCGATCTTCGGTCCCGCCCAGGCGCAGGCCGTGACGCGCGCGTGGGAGATCGGCCTCGCCTTCGGCATGATCCAAGGTGCACCCGCGGTCGATTCCGTGACCTGGGACCAGACGCTGCGCGGCTGAGACGTTGCGCGCCGACTCAACACAGGTAAAGGCGGCCGTCGCGGCGCTGTTCCTCGCCCTCGTGGTCGGGGGATGGTACGCCGCGTCGGCGCGCCTGCCGCCTTATATGATGCCCCCGCCCGACGCGGTGTTGCGCGCGGCAACACGCTTCTTCACCTCCGCGCGCGAAATCGGGCATCTGAAGGCGACTTTGTTCAATGTCGGCGTGGCGATCGCCATCGCTTTCGTGCTCGGCTCGGCACTCGCCCTGCTGTGCCATTACGCGCGCTTCGCGGGGCCGACGATCCACGGGCGGTTCAGCCCGTTCCTCAACGCCTTTCCCGGAATCGGCTGGACGCTGCTGGCCGCGATCTGGTTCGGCGTATCGACCGTGTCGGTCGTGTTCTCGATCACCGTCGTGCTGTTGCCCTTCGCGCTGATCAATCTGCGCGAAGGCTTGAACGCGCTCGACGGCGATATCGACGAGATGGCGCGCAGCTTCGGGCGCAACGGCCTGCGGCAGTTTCTGTTTATCGTCGTGCCGGCCCTATTCCCCTTCGCCATCGCCACGCTGCGCATCATGTTCGGCGTCGCGTGGAAGGTGACGCTGACGGCGGAGTTGTTCGGCGGCGGCGAAGGGCTCGGCTATCTCATCAATCTCGCGCGCCAGGAATACGACACGGAGATCATCTTCGCCGTCGTGTTCACGATCGTCGTCGCGGTCTATCTCGCCGATCGGTTCATCTTCGCGCCGCTCGAATTCGCCACGTCGCGCCATTTCGGCCGGCAAGGAAAGCGGCGATGAACATGTTCGCCCGCAGCCGCCCGCAGATCGCCGCAGATATCGCGGTGCTGCTCGCCATCCTCGCCTGGGCGTGGGGTGCGCGCGGTCTGCCGGATTTCGTGCTGCCCGGCCCGATCGCCGTGGGCGAACGCCTGATCGCGATGTTCGTGACGCCCAGTTTCCTGACGCACACATTCTCGTCGGTATGGCGCGTGCTGCTCGCGGTCGTGCTGGCGCTGCTGCTCGGCGGCGGCTTGGCGTTGCTCAATCGCGGCGTGCCCGCCCTGGATTGGGTGATCAGGGGCCTGACGCTGCCCTTCCTTAATTCCTTCCCGTCGATCGGCTGGGCGATCTTGGCGGCGATTTGGTTCCAGCCGGGCGACTTCCCGGTCGTGTTCGTCCAGGTCGCGATCCTCACGCCCTTCTGCCTGATCAATATCGCCGAAGGTTTGCGCCAGATCGATGCCGAGACGATGGAGATGGCGCAAAGTTTCACCCGCAACCGGACGCGCGCATTGGCGATGGTCGCGGCCCCGCTGCTGCTGCCTTACATCCTGGGCTCGCTGCGCATCGCCTATGGCATCGCGTGGAAGATCGCGTTGGTCTCCGAACTGCTCGGCGGCACGTCGGGTCTCGGCTATCTGATGCTCCAGGCGCAAGGCTCGGCCGATATGGCGACGGTCATCGCCGCGTGCTTGGCCATCGTGCTGCTGTTCGTCGCGGGGGAGAAACTCGTCCTCGACCCGCTCGCCCGAAAATTCGCGCCGAAGCGTTAAGCGCTATTTCGCCTTCATGCGCAAAGCGCCGTCGAGGCGGATCGTCTCGCCGTTGATGTAGCTATTGGCGACGCAGAACAGCACCGCGTCGGCGAATTCGCGCGCATCGCCCAGCCGCGCCGGAAAAGGAATATCCGCCGCCAGCGAGCGGCGCGATTCCTCCGGCAATTCGCCCAGCAACGGCGTCAGGAACACGCCCGGCGCGATCGTGTTGACGCGGATCCCGAACCGCGCGAATTCGCGCGCGGCCGGCAATGTCAGCGCGACGATGCCGCCTTTCGACGCGGCATAGGCGGCTTGACCAATCTGCCCGTCATAGGCGGCGACCGACGCGGTATTGACGATGGCGCCGCGCGCCCCGTCGGCGTCGGGCGCCAGCGTGCTCATCCGCGCGGCGGCCAAGCGCATCACGTTGAACGTGCCGATCAGGTTCACGTCGATCACGCGCGCGAACGCGTCGAGCGGCAGCGGGCCTTCGCGCCCGACGATCCGCCCCGCCGTGCCGATGCCGGCACAGTTCACGACGATGCTCGCCGTGCCGTGCGCCTCGTCGATCGCGTCGAGGGCGGCGGCGATCTCCGCTTCCTGGCGCACATCGGCGGTCAACGCCAAACCGCCGATCTCGGCGGAAGTCGCGCGCGCTTTGTCGCCGTCGCGATCGATCACCGCGACCTTGGCGCCATGCGCGGCTAGGCCCCGCGCGACCGCGGCACCAAGGCCGGAGCCCGCACCGGTCACCAGGGCCGAACGATTTTCGATTTCCATGACGCTATTTCCCGATGACGATCGTTGCCGCATCGTCCGCGAACATCGCGGCGACTTCCGCGTCGCGCAGACGCAACGCCACGCGCTGGTTGACCGAGCCTTTTTCCGTGAGCTCGCCCTTGGCGCGATCGGGCGGCGTGGCGAAGAAGCGCGCACGCGCGATCCGTTCCGACGCGCCGCCCGCTTTCGCGTTATACGCGGCTAGCGCTTTGGCGACCGCCGCACGCGCGGCCGGATGCGCGAAGAGTTCGGCGTCCGTGAGTGCAGCACCGTTCGGCACGACGCGTTCGATCGCCGGCCGGAACGGCACCAGCAATACGCCCAGCGCCTCGCGCCCTTCGCCCGCGATCACCGCGTCACTGACCATACCGTCCAGCGCGTCGACGATCCGCTTGCGCAGATTGCCGACGCCGACCCATGTGCCGGTCGACATTTTGAAATTCTCGGCCGTGCGCCCGTCGAAGAAGAAGCCTTTCGCCGGATCGGCGGCATCGGCGAAGCGCAGCGCGTCGCCGAGCTTGTAGAACCCTTCCTCGTCGAACGCGGAAGCGGTTTGCGCGGGATCGCGCCAATAGCCCGGCGTCACGTTCGGGCCTTTGAGCCGCGCTTCCCATTGCCCTTCCTGCGGCACGAGCTTCAGCGTGATGCCCTTCGCGGGAATGCCGACATTGCCCGGCCGATCCTGCGGATCGGTGCAGAACAGCGCGAAGGGTGCCGTCTCCGTCGAGCCGAGCCCCGTCGTCTGCAGGATTCGCGTACCCGTCGCCGCTTCGGCCTGGCGGTCGATCTCGGCCCAGAGATGCTCGCCCATCGCCGCACCGGCGTACATCAGCAGCTTCAGATCGCGGAAGAAGCTGCGGCCCAGGGCCGGCTCGGCGCGCATCGCCTCGACCAGCATCTCGTAGCCGGCGGGCACGTTGAAATACCAGTTGGGCGAGATCTCGGCGAGATTGCGGATCGACTTGCCGATATCGGCGCGCGTCGGCTTGCCTTCGTCGATGTAATAGGTGCCGCCGTTATAGATCGCCATGTTGAACACTTTGTTGCCGGCGGCGACATGGCTCCACGGCGCCCAATCGACGAAGACCGGCGGCTCGTTCCTCAAATACGTGTAGCAGTCGAGCACCATCGCCATATTCGAACACAGCATGCGCTGCGTCTGAATCACCGCCTTGGGCGTGCCCGTGGTGCCCGAGGTGAACATGAATTTCGCCACGGTATCCGGGCCGGTCGCGCGATGGGCGGCGTCGGCTTGCGCCGTATCGCCCGCGGAAATCAGATCGCGCCAGTCGCGGCGCCTTCCATCCCCACGCAAACCCAGATGCGGCAGATCGGGAAACACGCCACGCAACGCGGCGGCGTAGCGATCCGTATCGTCGGCGAACACCGCACCCGGCGTGGTTTGCGCGGCCACTTCCTTCAAACGTCCGAAACCGTCGCCCGCCAGCGAATAGCCGGTCGACACCGCCGCCGACGGAATGCCCGCATATTGCGCGCCCAACGCCATCAACGCATGCGCGATCGAATTGCCCGACAGGATCGCCAAGGGGCGCTCGGGCCCAAGCCCGAGTTCAAGCAGACGCTGCCCGATCGAACGGATCGACGCCCAGAGCTCGGCATAGGAAATGCGTTGCCATTCACCGTCCGGCCCGCGTTCGGCCATCCAAGTCCGGTCCGGCGCCACGGCCGCCCAATGCGCGATGCGATCGGATAGGCGATCGGGATAATCGGGCAACGCGCCGGTCTGCCGGACGAGAATCGATCCGTCCGCCCGGCGTTCCCAAGCGATATCCGCCCGCCATAATTCGACTTCGCGAAAGCCTATTCCGGCCATTCGGCGCCTCTCCCTGAAAATACTTTACATGGAAACAATCTCCGAAGATAGTATCTCCACGAAGAAGACGTCGAATTCCGGGAGGACCAACGCTTCATGCCGTTTCTCGTCACCGAATTGCGCGGCGACATCGCGTTGATCCGGCTTAACCGGCCGGACAAGCGCAATGCGATTTCCGACGCGGTCATCGGCGAACTCGAAACGGCGGTCGATTGGGCCGAACATCACGCGAAAGCCGGAATCGTCTACGGCGCCGGTCCGCATTTTTGCGCCGGTCTCGATCTCGCCGAACATGTCGGTAAATCCGCGTTCGACGGATTGCACGGATCGCGGCGCTGGCATCGCGCCTTCGACCGCATCCATCGCGGGCGCTTGCCCTGGTTCTCGGCGCTGCACGGTGCGGTGGTCGGCGGCGGGCTGGAACTCGCCTCATCCACCCATGTGCGCATCGCCGACGAAACCGCGTTTTTCGCGCTGCCCGAAGGCCAGCGCGGCATCTTCCTGGGCGGCGGCGGCTCGGTGCGGACCACACGCTTGCTCGGCGTCGCGCGCGTCACCGATATGATGCTGACCGGCCGCACGATCGACGCGGCGACGGCCGAACGCTGGAACGCCGTGCAATATGTCGTGCCGGCCGGCAAGGCGCTCGACATGGCGTTGGAGCTCGCCGCGCGCGCCGCCGGCAACGCCGATATCTCGAATTACGCGATCATCAACGCCCTGCCGCGCATCCAGGATATGGCCAGCGACGACGGGCTCTTCGCGGAAAGCTTCGTCGCCGCCCTCACCGCGACGAGCCCCGAGGCGGAAGCCCGGCTCAAAGCGTTCCTCGAAAAACGCGCGGCGAAGGTCGCCGCCCCCGGCGGCGGCGAATGAATCAATTCACGCGCGAGGAGATCGAGGCCGAACGCGTCGATCTGGGCGAGATCGAGACGACGCTCGGCTTCCTGCTGCGTATGGCGCAGCTGCGCGCCTTCGCGCATTTCTTCCGCGTGTCCGAACTTGGGCTTAAGCCCGGCGCGCTGACGGTGCTGTGGGTGATCGCCCTCAATCCCGGCTTGCGCCAAGGCGCCATCGCGCGGCGTTTGATGATCAAGCCCGCGCACATGACCAAGCTGGTGCGCGCGATGGTCGACGACGGCTTGATCGAACGCTACGTGCCGCCCAACGACCGGCGCTCGGTCCGCCTGTCGCTGACCAAAGCGGGCAAGGCCGCCTACGATCGCAGCCGCGTCGAAATGCGCCTGATCCATCGCGCCGAGCGCGCGTCGTTGAGCGATCGGGAATACGGCGATTTCGTCGCCTTGTTGCGCAAATTCGCGGGCATCGGAGCGCCCCTATGATCGATCTTGCGAACATCGTCGCGATCGATTTCCACACCCACGCCGAGGAACCGTGCGATTGCGCGCGCGACGACGGCTACAACGAATTCCAGGCCGGCATGGCCCGGTATTTCTGCAATCCCGCGGGCGCCAACGGCATGCTGCCGAGCGTCGAGCGCACGGCCGCTTATTATCGGGAACGCAGAATCGCCGCGGTGATCTTCCCGGTCGACGCCGAACGCGAGACCGGGTTCAAGCGCTACGCGAACGAGGAAGTCGCGCGCATCTGCGCGGAGAATGCCGACATCCTGATCCCGTTCGCCTCGATCGATCCCGCCAAGGGACGCGTCGGTGCGCGCGAAGCGCGCCGCCTGGTGCGCGATTTCGGCGTGCGCGGCTTCAAGTTCCATCCGACCATGCAGGGCTTCTTCCCGAACGATCGCATGGCCTATCCGCTTTACGAGGCGATCGCCGCCGAAGGCGCCATATCGCTGTTCCACACGGGGCAGACCGGCGTGGGTTCGGGCATGCGCGGCGGCATGGGGATGCGCCTCAAATACTCGAACCCCATCCATCTCGACGACGTGGCGGCCGATTTTCCGGATATGCCCATCGTGATGGCCCATCCGTCGTTCCCCTGGCAGGAAGAAGCGCTCGCCGTCTGCCAGCACAAGCCGAACGTCCATATCGATCTCAGCGGCTGGCGGCCGAAATACTTCCCCGAAATTCTGGTGAAATACGCCAACTCGCTGCTCAAAAAGAAAATGCTCTTCGGGTCGGATTGGCCGGCGATAACGCCCGATACGTGGCTCGCCGATTTCGCCCAAATGCCGTTCAAGGACGAGGTGCGCCCCCTCATCCTGAAGGAAAACGCAACGAGGCTATTGAACCTCAAATGAGGCGCACAGGGAGGTTATCATGCGAACGCTCGTCAAGCTTGCGGTCCTCGCCGTAGCGGGGTCGCTGACACTCGGCACTGCCGTCAACGCACGCGAATTGCGCACCGCCCCCGCCGCGCCGCCCGCCCATCCGGCGAACGGCGTGATGTACACCAACTTCGCCAAGTATCTGCCCGAGGAATCGCAAGGCCGTCTGACCGCCAAGATCCTCGGCCCCGAGGTCGTCAATCTCGGGCAGATGAAGGACGCGCTGCGCAGCCGCATCACCGAAGTCGGCAATCTTCTGCCGCTCTACTTCCCCGCCGATCTGCCGAACATGGCGCTGGCGGGCGAATTGTCGCTGCTGGGCACCAACCCGCAGGCGACGGCCGCCGCCGTCACCGAGTTCGTCGTCACCTGCGAACCTTGCCAGCGCGAAATGCGCCGCTTCGGCGTCGTGTTCTTGGGCTCGGGCGCGTCCGACGTCTACGAGATCATGACGAGCAAGCCGGTGCGCAAGCCCGAAGACCTCAAAGGCCTGCGCTTGCGCTCGGGTGGCGCGCCCTGGGCGCGGCTCGCGCAGCATTTCGGCGCGACGCCGGTGCAGATGTCGGTGTTCGATCAGTTCGAAGCCATGAACCAGGGCGTGATCGACGGCACGATGGCGTCGATCGCCGATCTGATCTCGTTCCGGCTGATCGAAACGGTCAAATATGTGACCTTCCTGCCGATCGGCCTCTATCAGTCGACGTCCAACTTCGCGACGGCGACGGCGACCTGGGACAGCCTGTCGGTCGAGGATCGCGCGGCGATGGCGCGTGCGGCCAATCGCGCCAACACCGACTTCACCCATCGCTGGGGCACGGAGATGGAGAAGGAAGCCGAAACCGCCGCCAAGGCCAAGGGCATCGAGATGATCCAGCCCGACGCGGCGTTCGTGGCCGCGTTCCAATCCTTCGCCAAGACGGAGCCCGAATCCGTCGCCGCCCTCAGCGCCAAGAATTTCGGCATTCAGGACGCGGGCGAACGCATCAAGCGCTTCCTGGCCTTGACCGAGAAATGGACCGCCATCGCGAACTCGGTGAACAGCGATCCCAAGCAGATGGCCGCGAAACTGCAGCAAGAAGTTTGGTCGAAGGTCGACTATTCCAAATACGGCATGTGATGCGGCACGCGCGGGGGCCGGCGAGATCCGGCTCCCGCGGTTTCGCGGAGGAAAGATGCGCCCCCTCGCCCGTCTCCACACGCTTCTGCTCGACACGCTGGTCTTGATCGGCGCGCTCGCGATCGTCGCGATGATGCTGCATGTGATCGTCGACGTGATCCTGCGCAACGTCAGCAACACGCCGATCCCCGCGACCTACGAGATCGTGACCAAGTACTACATGATAGCACTCGCCTTCGTGCCACTCGCCTTCGTCGAAGGGCGCGGCGGCATGGTGCAGGTCGAAGTGATCGACCCGTTCCTGTCCGCGCGCTTGCGCGACGCGCTGGAACGGCTGGTCGCCGCGTTGTCCGCCGCCGTCTACGGCACGCTCGCCTGGGTCACGCTGCACGACGCACTCGACGCGTTCTCGACCGGCGCATTCGTCATGGCGCAGACCTACCGGCTGCCGGTGTGGCCCGGTTTCTTCCTGCCGCCGCTCGGCTTCGCGCTGGCGACCGTCGCCGTCGTCATCCGAATTTTCCGAACGAAGAACATGGAAACGCCATGAGCGTCGAAACGGGTTTCGCGGGCGTCTTGCTGCTGCTCGTCCTACTGGTGCTGCGCGTTCCGGTCGCCATCGCGATGATCGTCGTTTCGTTCAGCGGCGTGGCGTGGCTGATCGGGCTCGAGCCGGCGCTGGGCGTGATCGCCAACACGCCGTATTCCTTCGTCGACAATTGGACGCTGTCCTCGGTGCCAATGTTCCTGATGATGGGCTTCGTCGCCTATCACGCCGGCTTGACGACGGGATTGTTCGAAGCGGCCAAAGCCGTCCTGCGCCGCATTCCGGGCGCGCTGGCGATTTCGGCGATTTTCGCATGCTCGGGCTTCGCCACGATCTGCGGCTCGTCCCTCGCCACGGCCGCCGCGATGGGCCGCATCGCGATCCCCGAAATGGTGCGCTCGGGCTATTCGCCCAGCTTCGCGTGCGGCGCCATCGCAGCGGGCGGCACGATCGGCGCTTTGATCCCGCCGTCGATCCTGATGATCGTCTACGGCGTGTTCGCCGAAACCTCGGTGCTCAAAGTCTTCGTCGGCGGCGTCAGCATCGGCCTGTTGACCGCGGCCGCCTATTCCGCCGTCGTGCTGATCATCTCGCGTTTGCGGCCCGATATTTGTCCGCCGCGCCCGCTCGACGCCGAAGGCATTTCGCCGCGCGAAGCGCTGGCGAAGATTTGGCCCGCTCTGCTGCTGATGGCGATCGTGTTCGGCGGGTTGTTCTCGGGCGCGTTCACGGCGACCGAAGGCGGTGCCGTCGGCGCCGTCGGCGCGATCGGCATCGCGCTCGCCACGCGCCGCTTGACCTACGACAATTTCAAGACCTCGCTGATCGAAACGCTGACGACGTCGGCCTCGCTGTTCATCATCGGCATCGGGGCGGCGATGTTCACGCGCTTCGTCGGTATGACCGGCTTGACCGGGTTCCTGACAAGCATGGTCTCCGGCGCCGATCTTTCCTACGTGCAGCTGATGCTGCTGATCGTCGTGCTCTATCTGATCCTGGGCATGTTCATGGAGCCGTTCGGCGCGATGCTGATCACGCTGCCGGTGCTGTTGCCAATCCTGCGCGTGCAGGGGATCGATTTCGTGTGGTTCGGCGTGCTGGTCGTCAAGCTCTTGGAGATCGGCATGATCACGCCGCCGGTCGGGCTCAACGTCTTCGTCATACGCAACGTCGCGTCGGAATACGCGACGACCGCTCAGATCTTCAAGGGCGTGACGCCGTTCTTCCTCGCCGATCTGCTGGTCGTCGCCTTCGCCATCGCGTTTCCGGGCTTCATCATGTACCTGCCCGCGATGATGTGATCAGCGCTTGGCGGCTTCGATCGCCGCCCACACGCGATAGGGCGTGAGCGGCATGTCGATATGCGTCACACCCAACGGCGCCAACGCCGAGCACGCGGCGTTGATCACCGCCGTCAGCGCGCCGACCGTGCCCGCCTCGCCCACGCCCTTGGCGCCGAGCAAATTGACCTTCGTGGGCACCGCATGCGTGGCGATGCGGATCATCGGCATGTCGGTCGCGCGCGGCATCGCGTAATCCATGAACGACCCGGTCAGCACCTGGCCGGTCGCCGGATCGTGGACGACCTCCTCGATCAGCGCTTGGCCCAGCCCTTGCGCCACGCCGCCATGGATCTGCCCTTCGGCGATCTGGCGGTTCATCACGTTGCCGATGTCTTCGACCGCCGCGTAGGACACGACCTCGACGGCGCCGGTCTCGGGATCGACCTCGACCTCGCAGACATGGCAGCCGTTCGGAAACGTCACCGCCGGCGGCTGGAAATGCACGTCCGCCGTCAAGCCCTCGGGCCCGGCGATTTCCGCCCAGCTCGCCGCGCGATCGGTACCGGCGATGCGGAACACGCCGTCGCCGAATTCGATATCGGCGAGCGCCGCTTCCAGTTTTTCGGCCGCGCGTTTCTTGCCGTCTTCGATCGCCTTGTCCATCGCCAACGCGACGGAAGCGCCGCTGACGCTAAGACCGCCCGAACCGCCGCTGCCCTTGCCGCTCGCCATCAGATCGGTATCGCCTTGGCGATAGACGATCTTGTCGGCGGCGATTCCCATGCGGTCCATCAGCATGTCCTGCCACACGGTTTCGAGACCTTGGCCGACCGACATGGCGCCGGTGAAGATATGCGCGCGGCCCTGCGCATCGATCTCGATCCTTGCGCCGTCGGCGCCCGGCTTCGTGAACGGACCGCCCGCGACTTCGATCGGATTGCAGAAGCCGACGCCACGCAGCTTGCCGTTCTTGGCGCTTTCCGCTTTGCGCGCTGCGAACCCGGCGAGATCGGCGAAGCCGCGCGCCGTTTCCATCACGGCCGGGAAGTCGCCGCTGTCGTATTCGAACAGGAACGGCGTACGATAGGGCATCGCGCCAGGCTGCACCAAATTGCGCCGGCGCAATTCGAACGGATCGATCCCCAGCTTGGCGGCCGCCAGATCGATCGTGCGTTCCAACACATAGGTCGCATCGGGCCGCCCAGCACCACGATAGGGCACGGTGGGTACGGAATGCGTGAACACGCCGCGCACTTCGGCCGTGATCGCCTTGGTGCGATACACGCCCGCGATGCCGCCGATATTGTTGATCGGCCCCGTCGAACGGCCCGACACGTATGCGCCGATATCGACGATATAGTCGACGCGGAAGGCGAGAAAATTACCCTCGGCATCGAGCGCCAAGGCGGTTTCGGCGTCCACGTCGCGGCCGTGATCGTCGGCGACCAGCGATTCCGCGCGGTCGGCGATCCAGCGCACCGGCTTGCCGAGTTTACGCGCGGCCCAGCAGGTCGCGATTTCCTCGCGTGTCGCTTCGGCCTTCAAGCCGAAACCGCCGCCGACGTCTTCGGCGCGTAAGTGGATCGCTTCCTTCGCGATGCCCAAAGCTGCGGCGACGCTGTCGCGCCAGCCGAAGGGCGATTGCGTGGCGGCGATGGCTTCCAGGCGCGCGCCCGCGGGCACGGCCAGCACGGCGCGGCCTTCCATCGGCGCGGCCGAAACGCGCGTGATCGGGCAGCGCAACCGCACGACATGCGCGGCGGATTTCAAATACGCATCGACCTCGCCCACGGCGCCATGGCGCCAGATGAAAGCGATATTGTCGGGGGCCTCGCCCCAGATCGGGGCGGCACCCGGTGCCAACGCATCGCGCGGATCGACGATCGCGGGCAATTCCGCGTACTCGGCCTCGATCGCTTCGATCGCATCCTGCGCTTGCGCTGGGGTTCGCGCGATCACGATCGCGACGGGCTCGCCCACATGGCGCGCGATCCCGTCGATCAGCACTTGGCGCGGCGTGAACGGCGCGTCCGCCCCGCCCGAGCGTTTCAGCGCGATCTTGCCGCCGGTGCGCAAGGGCCCGAGATCGGCGGCGGTGAAAATCGCGGCGATCCCCGGCATCGCCTTGGCCGCATCGACCGACAGGCGGGTCAGCTTCGCATGCGCATAGGGGCTGCGCAGAAATGCGGCGTGCAGGCAGCCTTCGGGAAGATTGTCGGCGGTATAACGCCCTTTGCCCAGCAACAGCCTGTCGTCTTCGATCCGCCCGCGCCGTACCATCGTATCCGCTCCGCCGTCCAATAAACCGGGGCCTATTAGACCCCCCGGACGGTGCCCGCGACAACGATAATCAAGCGGCGGCGGCGAATTCGGCGGCTTCCCCTTTCAGCCAAGCGCGGAACAATTCGACCTTGCGCAGGCCCAGCTTCGAAGCGGGGCATACCAGCCAATAGGCGAAGTCGATCGGAATCGCCTCGCCGAAGGGCTTGACCAGACGCCCGGCATCGAGATCGGCCGCCGCCAGCGACGCTTTGGCAAGAGCGACACCGCGCCCCAGCACCGCCGCTTCGATGACCATGCTCGACTGGTTGAACTTGGGCCCGCGCGTGGGATCGATATCCTTCGCCCCCGCCGCCTTCAGCCACATCGCCCAATTCGGGCAGGACGGATCCTCGTCCGGCCCGTCGTCGTGCAGCAGCGTGTGATGACGCAGATCGTCCACGCCGGAAAGCGGCGCCGCGCCGTTCAGCAGCTTCGGGCTGCACACGGGGAACACGGCTTCCTCCAGCAAGCGCTCGCTATTGACGTTCGGATAACCGCCCGAGCCGTAACGGATGGCGAGATCGACGCCGTCGCCATGAAAATCGCTGAGCGACATCGAAGCGCCGACGCGCACATCGATGCCGGGATTGGCGGCCTGGAAGGTTTCGAGGCGCGGCAACAGCCATTTCGCCGCGAACGATGGCGCGACCGAAACGGTCAGCACGCCCGAATCGCCCAGATTGTCGATCTGCTCGATCGCGGCGGCGAAGCGCTCGAACCCGTCGCGAATGCCGGGCAAGATCGCCTGCCCCGCGTCGGTCAGCAGAATGCCGTTCTTGGTGCGCAAGAACAGCGCGATCTGCAGCTGGTCCTCCAGCGATTTCAAATGATGGCTCACCGCCGCCGGCGTGACGCTTAGATCGTCGGCGGCTTTGGTGACGCTCATATGGCGCGCCACGGCTTCGAAAGCGCGCAACGCGTTAAGGGGTGGCAAACGACGACGCATGGGCGCGACCATAACCGCAGCAGGGGAATTCCGTCCGACAGAAATCCGAAACGCACGTTCAAGTTTTCTTGGAGCGCCGGGCCGAATATTCCTCAATCGGCGGCTTAGAACTCCTCAATTCACGCCGACGCGGCGCGGCGCTAAACACCCCCTCCCTTTCGGAGGTCGAACATGTCGAATATCAATCGCCGCGTCCTGTTGGGCGGAATCGCCGCCGGTGCCGCCGCCCTCGCCGCCCCCGCGATCGCGCAAAGCCGCGTCGTCGTGCGCGCGGGTTACATCCCCGTGCTGGGCGGCGCGCCGCTTTTCGTCATCGACAAGGATGGCTGGGCGCGCGACGCGGGCATCGATCTGCGCCTCGTGCAATTCGATAGCGGCCCCAACATGATCCAGGCGGTCGCGTCGGGCACGCTCGAAACCTATTGGGCGGGTGTCGCCCCGCTCGCCGTCGCGCGCGCCAAGGGCCTCGACATCCGCGTCGTCGCCGCGACCGCGACGGAAGAACTCGCCTTCGTCGCCGGCGGCCGCCTGCGCGAAGATATCGACGCCGCCAACGGCGACGCCGCTGCAGGCTTCAAGCGCTTCTTCGAAGCGACCAAGAAAGCCGCGCGCGTCGCCACGCAGCCCGCCGGTTCCGTGCCGAACGTCACGCTTCAGCATTGGCTTTGGGAAGTCGCGAAGATCGATCGCGCGCATGTCGAAATCGTGCCGATGGGCATCGACGCCACGCAGCAAGCGCTGCTCGCCAAGGCGGTGGACGGCGCCACGGTGCGCGAACCGGCCCTCACCATCATCCTCGACCGTGACAAGGGCGCGAAGCTGATCGCCTCGGGCGGCCAGATGCTGACCGACCAGCCCGGCGGCGTGTTCGCCGTGACCGGCGCGTTCGTGAAGTCGAACGAAGCTTCCGTGCAGAAGCTCGTCGACCTCACCGTGCGCGCAACCGATCTGCTGATCAACCGGCCCGAACGCGCCGTGCCGTCGATCCTGGCCGTGCTCGGCCGCGGCATCGTCGACGACGCTACGGTGCTGCGCGCGTTGCGCTCGCCCGGTTCGAAATTCACCGCCGATCCGAACAAGATCGTCAAATCGACGCAAGCTTTGCTCGAATACCAGGTGAAGGTCGGCGCCAACGACCGCGTTCCGCCGCTGGACGGGCTGTTCGACGATCGTTACTACCGCAACGCGACGCGCGCGGCGGGTTGAAACCGATGACCGACGCGGTCTTGCCGTCGCCGACCGAAACGCGTATTTCCACGCGCGTCATGACGCATTGGTACAAAGGCAAGACCGCGCTCGGTCTCGGCGGTCTCGCCGTCTTCCTGCTGCTGTGGGAAGCGGCACCGCGTTTCGGTTTGATCTCCACGCTGCTGCTACCGCCGCCTTCGTCGCTGCCCGGCGCCTTCTGGCGCGACGTGCAAAGCGGCGCTTGGCACGAAGCGATCTTGAATAGCCTGTCGCATTACTTGCTGGGTCTTGGCCTCGGTTCGGGCCTGGGCGTCGGCCTTGGCGTTTGGGCGGGCGTGTCGCCGCGTTTCGAATCCGCAACGACCTATATCGTGCGCATCCTGCGGCCGATCCCCGGCCTCGCCTGGGTTCCCTTCGCGATCATCTGGTTTGGCGTCAGCACGGGCGGCGCCACGTTCATCGTCGCGGTCGGCGTGTTCTGGATCAATTTCTTCGCGGCGATCGCCGCCGTGCAGGCGGTCGATCGCGATCTGATCGAAGTTGCCGACGCGTTCGGCCATCGCTCGATCGGCGCCAAGCTCGCCAAGATCATCCTGCCCGCCGCCGCCCCCGGCATTCTCGGCGGCTTGCGCACCGGCTTGGGCCAAGCCTGGATGGCCGTTGTCGCCGCCGAATTGTTCGGCGTGCCCGGCCTGGGCCAGCGCATGATGCAGGCGTCCAGCCTGCTCGCGACCGAGATCGTCGTCGTCTACATGCTGACCATCGCCGCCCTCTATGGCTTGTGCGATTACCTGTTCGTGCTGTGGCGCGACGCTTTGTTGAAGTGGAAGCCATGAGCGACGCCGCCATCACCCTTGATCGTCTCGGCCTGTCTTTCACAGGTGCTGATCGCACGACACTGATTTTCGAGGCATTCGATCTGCGTGTGTCGCGCGGCGAGTTCGTCGCCATCGTCGGCCGCTCGGGCGTGGGCAAGTCGACATTGCTGCGCATTCTCGCTGGCCTCGCCAAGCCCAGCGCCGGCAGTTTCGATCTGGCGCTGTCCGACAAAAAAGGCACGCGGCCCATCGCGCTCGTGTTCCAGGATTCACGCCTGCTGCCGTGGCGGCGCATCCTCGCGAATGTCGAACTCGGCCTCGAAGGCTTGGGCCTCACAAAACCCGAACGCCGCCAGCGTGCGGAAGATGCGCTCGCCCTCGTCGGCCTCGCCGATCAAGCGGGCAAATGGCCGCATCAGCTCTCGGGCGGTCAGCGTCAACGCGTGGCACTTGCCCGCGCGCTGGCGGTCGATCCCGATCTGCTGCTGATGGACGAGCCCTTCGCGGCATTGGACGCGATCACGCGGCGCTTTCTGCAGGACGAATTGCTGCGCATCCGCGCCGCGACGGGCAAGACGATCCTGTTCGTCACGCACGACGTCGACGAAGCGCTCTATCTCGCCGATCGCGTGGTGCTGCTGGCCGGCTCGCCCGCCCGCGCGCGCCTCGACCGCCGGATCGACGCGGCACACCCGCGCGCGCGCGACGCGCTCGCGTCGTCCAACCTCGCCCAAGATATTCACCGCGGGCTGGAAGCCTAAGCGCGCGCTGTCTTGTCGTTAACGATTTCCGCATAGGATCGCCCTCCTTTCGCCGCGCGAGCGGCGCGATTGGTAGAGGTCGATTTGAATATCGGAAAAGTCACGGCGGTTGTTCGCTACGGCACATTGGTGCTTATCGCCGCGATCATCGGGGCGGCCGCATTGCAGATCGTTCGCGATCGCCGCGGGACCCTAGATCAAGCGATCGTCACGGCGGAGAATCTCACCAATTCGATCGGTCAGAACACCCGACAGCTGGTCGACGGAATGAATCTGGTCCTCGCCGGATTGGTCGCCGATTTGCGGATGGATCAGCCGAACGACCTTGCGGCACCCGACATCCGGCGACGCCTCCTGCGTCAACGCTCCAAGGATCTGCCCTATACGAGTTCGTTCTATATTTTGGACGCCTGGGGAAATCCGATTGGAAGCTCGGAAGATGCATCCGCCGACGGTCCTTCCGCGCCTCAGCTCGCGATCTACGACCTCGCCAAGGCCGGCGGCACGGACGGCTTGATCGTCGGAAAGCCGTCGAAGACGCACGAACCGGACGGGCCGCCGAAGGTCACGTTTCATGTCGCGCGCCGCATCGTCGACGAACATGGCGTGTTTCAAGGCGTCATCGGCGCCGAGATCAATGTCAGCCGTCTTCAGCGGTCGTTCGAAGCGTTCAACGTCGGCGGGCTGGGCCTCGTCGCGCTCTATCTGACCGACGGATCGATCATCGCGCGCGCGCCGCCGCTGCCGCCCGGCCGGCGAAACGCCAACATCGTCAACTCGCCTCTGCTCCGCGAGCATCTGCCGCACCGGAAGCAAGGCGTCGCGACGTGGAAATACGCCTTCGACGGGGTTCGCCGCATCACGAGTTTCGAAGTCGTCGGGCAAAACGAATCGTTCATCGTCGTCGTGGCGCTGGACGAAAACACCGTCCTGTCGGCGTGGTACGACCGTTCGATCCTCACCGCCGCCTTCGCGATCGTTCTTTGCGCGACGACGCTGATCCTCGCCGCGCTCATGGTCCGCGCCTTGCGCGAACGCGAGCGCGCCAACGCGGTGACGCTTGAACGTCTGCGCGCGCTTTCCGCGGCGTCGGCCGATTTGCTGGCGATCCGCGACATTCCCGCCTTGCTCGACGCGGCGACGACCCTCGCCCGCGACCTGACCGACGCGCGCCTGTGCACGAGCATTCTGATGAAAGAAGGCTCGCACGTTCCGGCCAACCACGCGGTCTCGATGCACGATATCCACGCAAAATGGCGTGGTTTTCAAGGACTGCCCGACGGCAGCGGCATCTACGGCTTGGTGTTCCGAAACGCCAAACCGTTGCGCTTGACGCGCGACGCGTTCGAGAATCATCCCGGCCGCAAAGGCTTCGGCCCCAATGCCGCGGCTCACCCGCAGATCTCGGGATTGCTCGCCGTGCCGCTGCGCAGCCGGGAAGGTACGCCGCAGGGAGTCATCCTCCTCTCCGATTGCGCGCGCGGCGATTTCGACGCGACCGACGAATCGGTGGCTGAGCAGCTCGCGCGGGTCGTCTCCGTCGCGGTCGACAATGTCCGCTTGCTGTCGATGCTCGAGACGGCGCGCGCGCGCGCCGAATCCGCAACCGACGAGTTTCAACGCGTCTTCAACGCGATGTCCGACGCCGTCATTTGGATCGACGCCGAATGGCGCGTCTCGAAGATGAACGAGAACGCGGAGATCCTGTTCCGGCGGAACGCGCGCGAACTTGCCGAACGCGAATTGTGGGCCATGTTTCCGGAACTCGACACGCCTCTCGGCGCGGCGTTGCGCAACGTCATGGTCACCGGCGCGCCGATGGAAGCCCACGTCAATTTCGAGCCGCTCGGCGTTTGGCTGGACGTCCGCGCCTACCGCCATAAAGGCCGCGACGCCGATATCGGCGGAATTTCGATCTTCTTCCGCGATGTCAGCGAGCTTGTGCGCATCGAATCCCGCCTGCGGCACGCGCAACAATTGGAGGCGATCGGCAAGCTGACCGGCGGCGTCGCGCATGATTTCAACAATCTGCTGACCGTGATCTTGGGCAACGCCGATCAGCTCGCGGCGCGTATCGTCGACCCCCAGCAGCGGAGACTTGCCGAGATGATCCGCGCGGCGGGTATGACCGCCGCCGAAATCACCCAGCGGCTTCTGGCGTTCGCGCGACGCCAGCCGCTGAATCCGCGAACGATCCGCGTGCAGAAGAAATTGACGGCGCTGCGCCCGCTCCTTCAACGGACGCTGGGCGACGACATCCGCGTGGACATGAAAATCCACGGCGACCCGAGCCCCGTCGTGATCGATCCCGTTCAATTCGAAACGGCGGTGCTGAATCTCGTCGTCAATTCCCGCGACGCGACCCCGCGCGGCGGCGAGGTTCTGATCGAAGCGCGCAACGAAACGCTCGACGCGCCCCAAGCCATGGATGGCGATCACGCCGCTTCGGGCGAGTATGTCGTGGTGTCCGTCACCGACACCGGCTCCGGCATGACGCCCGACGTCCTCGCCAGCGCCTTCGATCCGTTTTTCACGACCAAAGAGATCGGCAAAGGCACCGGACTGGGGCTGAGCATGGTGTACGGATTCATGCGTCAGTCCCGGGGGCACGTGAAGATCGAAAGCGAAGCCGGCCGCGGCACGACGGTGAAACTCTACCTGCCCGCGAAATCCGACGCCGATCAGACGTCGCGATAGATCTCGTCGATATCGAAGCGGCGCATCGGCCCGGGCAAATCCCCTTCGTGATATACGATCGGCCCGTCGATGTAATCGATCCCCGCCGCGATCGCGCCAAGGACCTGAGGGCGGCCGATAAGACCGCGCACATAGCTCCGCAATCCGAGTTTCGCGGATTGCTCGGCGAACTCGTTCATCAAGCGCATGCATTGCGCGTCGTCCATTTGCCGCGGCGAGGCGAAACCGACGGCGCCAGCACCCGCGCCCGCGACCGGCGCCAAGCGGCGAAGTTCGGGCTGAATTCGCACGAACACCGAACGGCAGAACGGGCGCAGCGCGGAAACGCATTCGACGATGCGGCTCTGCGGCGCGCCGCGCGGCAATCGATCGACCTCCAAAACGAGAAGCTGGCGGACGGCATCGGGAATCTCGCGGCATTGCGCGAGATACGTCTCCCGGCTCTGGCGCGTGGCGATCGTCTCGAAGTCGACCGGCCAGCACAGCAAGACGCGATGCCCCTTGCCGACCAAATTCGCCAAACCGGTCAACGCGGCGCGCGCCAGAAAAATGTCGAACTCGACCGAACTGACCGTCTTGGCGTATTCGTGCCGAAGCTCGGTGTCCTCGAGCAATCGTCCGAAAACATTCATCGCCGTCGGTGCCGCGAAATACGTCGTGATCGCTTTTTGCTTCAGGCTCCAAACCGGCCGGTAGACGATCCGGATCAACGACAACGCTTTCGCCTTGTCGATCTTGGCGAACGAGAAATCGGGCATCCCGTTCTCGCCGCCCTCGCCGCCGCCGGATTCAGGCGCATCCGCACCGGAAGCTTCCCGCGCCGCGGCGTCGCCGCCGGTCAGGCGTTGCAGCAGGTCTTCCTTCGTCAGCGCGGAGAAGACGAGCGTTCCGTCCGCTTCGACCACGCATGTCTCGACTTGCGCGGCCGACTCCTCGAATTTTTCGCCGAGAAGCCTGCGTGCGATCTCCTCGGCGATCTTCAGGCAACGCGCTTGCGCCTGATCCCGATTCAACGTCCCGAACACGATCAGGAAACGAAGCTCGTCGTAGCGAAAATGAATATCCTCGGAACCGATGGCGTTCCGGATGCAATGGTCCGCGACGTTCTGCGCGCGCGCGGCATAGCGCGGCCACTCGACGCCGAGCTTTTCGCGGACTGCGCCCAGGCCGACGAGGTTGATGTTGCCCGACAGGACCGAGCGGCGCTCGCCCAGCACGCGCGACAGGCGGGCGATGAAATCGCCGGCCAGTTTTTCCGGATTGCCGGCGTCCGAGATATCGCGATCGATGGCCGGCGGCCGGCCGGCGGGCGCCGCCTCGGCCTCGGCCTCCGCATCCGAAACGCCGATCATCCGCTTGAGCCGATCGACGAAGCCGGGCTGCCGGGCAGCCACGTTACGCATTGGCTTCGAGCCGCGCGACCAACTCGACGAGTACGCGCGGCAAAAAGGGCTTGGCGAGCGTCGCGTTCGCGCCGAACGCCGTCGCGTGCGCCAAGAAATCCAGATTTCGGGTCCGTCCGCCGCCCGAAATCGCGATCAATTTCGTGCTTGCGTCCGTTTTGCGGATCCGGCGGATCGTCTCCAATCCGTCGGTCTGCGGCATTAGAATATCCGTAACGACGATTCCAGGCCGAAATCGCGCCATATCTTCCGCGACATTCGCTCCGTTCGACACGGCGTAAACATCGTGCGCGGCCGATTCGAGCGCCAAACGAAGCGTTTCTCGAACAAGATCGTCGTCATCGATCAAATAGATCCTGGCCATTGTCGTCCCATAAGCGCCGCTCCAACCGCGTGACTCGGTCTTCGACCGCGCCAGCGGCGGCGACACATAGCGCAACGAGATTGGTCACGACTAGGAAAACAATTCGTTAAGGGCGGACAGGCGCCGCAAGCCAACGGGACTAACGGCAATATTTGCGGCCCGTCCGTCGGAGATACTTCTTTTAAATCGCGCGACTAATTGGCGAGCGAGCCTTGCGTGCTGCCCTTCACCAGGAAGGGTTCGAGCAGCAGAAACAGCACCAGCATCGGCAGCAGCGACACGGCGGAGGCCGCCATCAACGCGCCCCACTCGACGAGATACTCGCCGGTGAAGGATTGCAAGCCGACGGTCACGACCCAATTCTCGGGCTTCGAATTCAGCGTGCGCGCGAAGACGAGATCGGCCCAGGTGACGATCGCGATATAGGCCGACGCTGCTGCGAGACCCGGGGCCGCCAGCGGCAGCACGATATGGCGGAAGGCTTGCCATTCGTTGCAGCCATCGATCATCGCGGCCTGCTCCAATTCGCGCGGGATCGCGTCGAAGAAGCCCTTCAGCAGCCAGGTCGCGAAGGGTACCGCGACCGCCGCGTTCGCCAGGATGACGCCGAGCTTCGATTCGATCAGCCCCGCCTTCGAGAACAGGATGAAGAACGGGATGATGATCAGGGACCCCGGCAGCATCTTGCTGGCGAGCAGGCCGAAGCCCATCGCCTGCTGCGCCTTGGTGCGGAAGCGCGACAGAGAATAGCCCGCCATCGCCCCCGTCGAGATCGTGATCGCCAGCGTGCCCGCCGTGATCATCATCGAGTTCGAGATCCAGGTGAGCAAAGGCTTGCGCGCGAAAACCTCGAAATACGCCGCGAACGTGATCTCGCCCAAGGGGGGCAATAGCGGCGGATTGCGCGACAGCACGATCTCCGTCGGCAGGATCGAGGTGATGACGATCCAATAGAACGGGAACAGCACGACGACGAGGCAGATCAGCGCCGTGGCTAGCAGCAGATAAGGGCGCCAGACCGGAACCGGCATCAGTGGAAATCCTTTCGGCCCCAGCGCATCGCGAGGAACGCGAGGCATGCGCAGAGGATCAGCATCAGCACGCCGATCGCGGACGCTTGCCCCATGCGGAAGAATTGAAACGCCTCCTCGTAGACCAGCAGCGACAGCGTCTGCGTCGCCCGCGACGGGCCGCCGCCGGTCGTGGCGAAGACGAGATCGAAATCCTTCACCACCCACAGGCCTTGCAGCACCAGCGCCAGCGCCGCCGCTCCGCGAATGCCGGGCCAGGTGACGTTGCGGAAAATCTGGAACGGGCTCGCCCCGTCCACGCGCGCGGCCTCGTACAGCGTTTGCGGCACCGACTGCAACGCGGCCAGCAGCGTCAGCGCGAAGAACGGGAAGCATTTCCAGATCGTCGGCAGTATCACCGCGAACAACGCCGTATCGCCATGGACGAACCAGGCGATATCCGTCGTCGCGAGGCCGATTTTGCGCAACTGCGCGTTCACCACGCCGTAGGAGGAGTCGAACATCCACAGGAACGCGATCGCCGCGACGACCCCGGGCACGGCCCAGGGCAGCAGCATCAAGCTGCGCAGCCAGCGCCGCCCGGGAAAGTCGCGGTTGAGCAGCAGCGCCAGCAGCAAGCCGATCAGAAACGCCGGCGCGATCGTGCCCACGGCATAGACGACCGTGACGCCGGCGGAATGCCAGACCACGTCGTCGGTAAGCGCACGCCAGTAATTGCCGAAGCCGAGCGGCAAGCGGTCGAGGCGCGCGACGTTCGGCGCGCGCCCCACCCGCAAGCTCGTCTCCAGAACCATGTAAAGCGGGTAGACGATCAAGCCCGCCACGAGCAGGAACGCGGGCGCCAGAAGCCCGTACGCGATATAGGTCTGACGCCGCGCGCCCATGCCCTTGCCCTCAAGCCAGCGGCAACGCGCGTTCCAGCTCGCGCTGGAGATTGGCGAGCACCGTGGCCGTCGTTTCGTCGGTCGAGATCAACCGCATCATCGCGCGGCCGAACAGCGACGCGTACTCGTTATAGCCTTCCTGAAGTGCGGCGTTCGTCGGGAACACCGATACGGCCGACGCCGCGGCGTCCATGACGATCTTGAGATGCGGCAAGCGTGCGGCCGCATCCGCCGGCAAAGCGCCGCGACGCGGGGCCGGTGCCGCCGACTTCAGGATGTACTCCGACTGCCATTTCGGCGACGCCGCGAGCTCGATGAACTTCCAGACCAGATCCTTCTTGTTGGCCGCGAGATTGGCGGCCATGTGGATCGAGTTCGACGTGCCGCCCGTCTCCTTCGGGAAGGGCACGCGCGCGACCTTGAGCGAACCGCGCACGGCTTCGGGCGCCTTTTCGACGAACGCCCAGATCCACGGCCCGTCGCGCAGGAACGCGGCCTTGCCGTCGATGAACAATTGACGGCCAGTCGCCGAGTTCATGCCCGGCGGCGCGTTGCGCATCGAGCGGCGATACTGCTCGACGACGGCGACGACTTGCGGATCGGTGAAGGCGTATTTGCCGCCCTTCACCCAGTCGAGGCCCTGCCCCATCAGCCACGTGCCCGCTTCGACCACCAGATTGGGATGCTCGACCGACGTGGCGACGAGGCCGAATTGGCCTTGATCGCGCTTGGTCGTCTTCTCGATCGCGTTGAGCCATTCGGCGGGCGTCTTGGGCACGCCCACGCCCGCTTCGTTCAGAAGCTTTTCGTTGTAATAGAGCACCGAGCCGTAGCCCATCAGCAGCACGCCCTGGGTCTTGCCTTCCCAGCGCATGTCGCCCTGCAACGGCGTCCAATTCTGCAGAATGTCCGTCTTGGCGATGCGATCGTCGATCGGCGCCAGCCAGCCTTGCGAGGCGAACGCCGCGAAGTTGCGCGTCGGCAGATGGACGATATCGGGCGGATTATTGCCCGCGAAACGCACCGTCAGCTGCTGGACGTATTGCGCGAAGGGGATCGAATAGAGATTGATCTTCACGCCCGCATTGGCGCCTTCGAACTCGGCGATCAGCGCCTTCCACCACGCCGACACGCCGGGTTCTTCGGCCTGCCAGGACGGGAAATCGAGCGTGATCGGCGCTTGCGCATGGGCGCGCGGCAAGGCCGCGAGCGTGGCGGCGGCGGTACCGGCCGCAAGCAAAGTACGACGTTTCATGGCTTCCTCCGTTTGAGTGTTTTTTCGATGTTTTTGATATCGGCGATCAGGCGATCGGACTCGTCGAGCCCGAATGGCGTCGGCGTATGGAACGGTGCACGTTCATAGGTGCGCGGCAGCCCCAGGCGCTGCGCCATCAGGCGCTTGCCGTAGGCGACAAGGCCGGGCAGCGAGCGCGTCATGAACACGATCAAGGGCAAGGCGGTCGCATGGAGGCGCTTGGCGTTTTCGATGCGCGCGGAATCGCCGCTTTGGAAATCCTCGAACAACGCGACCTGCAAGGCGACGCAATCGGGGGCCGGGATCAGCCCCGCCCCGCCGCTGCGCAACAGCGACAGGAACTCGATCCCGCCATGCCCGCCGAACGCGTCGACGCCACCGCCCAACGCGTCGAGTACACGCGCGATTTCGACCGACCAGCCCTCGGCTTTCAGCAAGCGGATATTCGGATGCGCCTTGCAGACGTCGACCAGCGCTTCGGGCGACAGGAAGGACGGCAGATTGACCGGATTATTCTGGATCGCGACCGGCAGATCGACCTTGTCGGCGATGCCGCCGAAATGGCGTTGCAAGTCGCGTTCGGGCACGGCCGGGCCCGGCGGCGGTTGCAGGATGACCCAATCGGCGCCGGCTTCCTTCGCATCCTTGGCGAATTGCACCTGCCCCGCGACGTCGGGCTCGGCGATCGTCACGGCATAGGGGACACGCTTGGCGATCTTCTTGCCGACGACGCGCACGAGATGCAGACGCTCCGCGGTGTTCAGCTTGTTCACCTCGGTGACGAGGCCCAGCACCGTGATCCCGTGCGCGCCCGCGTCGAGGCAATGTTCGACTTGGGCTTCCATCGCCGCATCGTCGAGCGTGCCGTCTTCGCGGAAGAACGCGTAGAGGACGGGATAGATGCCGGAAAAGCGCATCGCCCTAGCCGATCACGTAATCGAATACGGAGGCATGCGGCTCGACGCCCAGACCGGGGCCATCCGGCAGGATGTAATGGCCTTTCTCGCAACCCATCTTGCCGGTCACGAATTTTAGGTTCTTGTCGAAGATCGAGTGCTGATATTCGTGATACGGCACGCGCTTCAACGCCGACGTCGCCTGCAAGCTCGCCGCCATGAACACGCCGATGCCGATCGAGGCATGCGGGATCGTGTCGACATGGAACGCATGCGCCAAACGCCCGATATGCAGGAACTCGGTGATGCCGGTATGGCCCATTTCGGGCTGGATGATCGTCATCGTGCGTTTTTCGAAACGCGGGCGATACTCGAAGACCGTGCGCAATTCCTCGCCCAGCGCCAGCGGGCAGCCGATGCCGCGCGCGACGATCGTCTGGCCTTCGAGGTCTTCGGGCTCGCACGGCGCTTCGGCGAAATAGAGGTTATGCGCTTCGAGACGCCGGATGAGGCGGATCGCCTCGGCCGACGTGAACTTCCAATGCAGATCGACCATCAGATCGATCCCCGGCCCGACCGCTTCGCGCAACGCGGCCATCTCGGCGACGATGCCTTCGTCGGACACGGCGGCGGCGAATTTGATCGCCTTGTAGCCCTTGCGCACCCATTCGACGGCAAGGTCGCAGCGTTCCTTCAGCGTCGCCTTGGGCAGGCCCGAGACGTAAGCGGGCAGCGACGCATGACGGCGCCCGCCAAGCAGCGCCGAAACCGGCAAGCCGGTCTGCTTGCCATAGAGATCCCACACGGCGATATCCACGCCCGCGAGACTGTCGACGTAATAGCCGCCGAAGAAGCCGCGCACGCGCATCAGATCGTAGAGATCTTCGTGCAGCACCACGGGTTCGGCCGGGTTGCGCCCGATCATGACGGGACCGAGCACGTCGTCGATGATCGCCTTCACCGCATGCGGAGCGACGATGCCGTAGGTTTCGCCCCAGCCGATCTTCCCGCTTTCGGACGTGATCTTGATCAGCATCGACATGTCGCTGCTGGGATAGATCGAGCGATTGCCCTTGCGGATCAGATAGCCCTTCTCGTTGATCTTCTCGCCCTCGCGCAAAGGCCCCAGATAGGGCACGTCGCGCGGGATGGAGATGATGAAGGTCTCGACCTTCTTGATCGCATCGAAGCTCATTGCGCGGCCTCGCGAACCGGATGGCGGGTGAAAAGATCGGCGGCTTCCGCGATCAACGCGGCAAGTTCGACGTTGTCGCCCGCGTCGGGCACCGGCCCGGCGGCGCGCGAGGCGTTGGACCCGACCAGGCCGCGCGCTTGCAGCACGGTCTTGGTCATGCGCACGCGGAAGGTTTGCTGGAACAACAGCAGCGGCAGCGTGCGCGAATAAAGGTAACGCGCCTTCTTCGCGTCGCCAGCTTCGAACGCACGCACGATATCGACATGCACGTCGGCCATCTCGGTCGCGGGCATCGTGCCCGACGCCCCGCGCACGAGTTCGTCGATCAAGTAGCGCGCGCCCGCCCCGCCGAACACGCCGTCGAGCTTGCCGCCCGCCGCCGCCAGTATCTTGGTCACATGCTGGCCGCAAGGCAGCGTTTCTTCCTTCACGTAGCGCACGGTCGGCACGGCCAGCGCCACTTGCACCACCGCCTCGGGCTTCAGCCCCGCGCCATTGGGTGCGGGCGCGTTCTGCAACATGATCGGGATCGGGCAGTTCTTGGCGACTTGGCTGTAGAACGCGATATGCGCCGCGACATCTTGCCCTGCCTTGGCGGGCGCCATGATCATCGCGGCCGAGGCGCCGGCTTCGGCGCCTTCGCGCGCACGCGCCGCCGCTTCGTCGGGGTCGGCCGCACTGGCACCGACGACGAATTTGATTCGCCCGCGCAGCGCCTTGCCCAGCGCGGTGACGGCAGCTTTGCGTTCGGCCGGGGTCAATGTTTCGACCTCGCTCGCCATGCCGGGATAGACGAAACCGTCGGCGCCGGATTCCACGGCGAATTCCAGCAAGCGCAGCAGCGAGGCCTCGTCGACCGCACCGTTCGCGTCGAACGGGGTCGGCAGAACGGGGAAGACGCCTTTCAGTTTGCTCATTTCACGGCTCCGGCGGTCACGCCTTGGATAAACCAGCGTTGCAGGAATGCGAACGCGACGACGATGGGCGACGACGCGACCAGCGACGCGGCCATCGCCCCGCCCCAATCCGCGTTGACTTCGTTGAGATAGGACAGCAGCAGGCCCGGCCCGATCGTGCGCTTATCCTCCGACACGATCAGCGTCAGCGAATAGAGCAGATCGTTCCACGACCACATGAAGCCGTAGAGGAACACGGTGACGAGGGCGGGAACGGAGACCGGCAGCACGATCGTGTGGAAGATGCGCAGCTCCCCCGCTCCGTCGGCGCGCGCGGCTTCGATCAGCTCGCTCGGCACTTGGGTGAAGTAGCTGTAGAGCATGTAGGTCGACACCGGCAGGGCGAACACGATGTAGGACAACGTGAGGCCGAGATGCGTGTCGATGAGGCCCAACTCCGTGACCAGCGGATAAAGGCTGATCAGCAGCAGGCCGAACGGGAACACCTGCGCCGACAGCAGCAGCAGCATCGTCCAGCGACGGCCGGCATAGCGGAACTTGGCGAAGGAATAGCCCGCATACATCGCCAGCATCGTGTTGAGGGCCGCCGCCGATCCCGACACGACCAAGCTGTTGCGCAGCTGGTCGAGCAAGCGGCCGCGCCCGAACGCGGTGACGAAATTGTCGAGCACCGGCGCATTCGGCCACAAGGTCGGGATGATCCGGTAAAGCTCGGCGTTGCCTTTGAAGGCCGAAATCGTCAGCCAATAGATCGGGAAGAACAGGAACAACGCGATCGCGCCGAGCACCAGCGTGAAAACGACCCGTGCGCTGGGCGAAGAAAGATCGAGCATCACACGCCCCGCAACAGATGACGCAGATAATAGGCGGCGGCCGGCAGGATCGTCGCGACCCACAGCAAGCCGATCGCCGAGGCAAGGCCCGTGTCCCACTGGTCGAAGGCGCGGCGATAGACCTCGATCGACAGCACCGCCGTGGCGCGCACGGGGCCGCCGCCGGTCAGCGCGTAGATCGTGTCGAAATGCTGAAGGTTGCCGATCACGCCCAGCACGATCACGACCAGCAGCACGGGCCGCAAATGCGGCAGCACGTGATCGCGCAGCACAGGCCAATTGCCGGCCCCGTCGACGCGCGCGGCTTCGATCTGCTCGCGATCGAGGCTTTGCAGACCCGCCAGAAAGAAGGTCATGAAGAGCGGGATCGATAGCCAAACCTTAGTGACGACGACGGCGGCCATCGCCCCGTTGGGTGTGGACAGCCACGCGGTCGGATGGTCGATCAGCCCCAGTTCGAGGAACAGCGCGTTCAACAAACCGTAGCGGCTGTTGAAGATCCAGCCCCAGACGAACGCGGACACCGTCGACGGCAACACCCAGGGGATCAGCGACATCGCCCGGACGGCGCCGCGTCCCCGGAAAGGCTGGTTCAGGATCATCGCCCAGGCGAAGCCGAGCAGAACGGTGAAGCCCGTCGCCAAGCCGACATAGATCCCGGTCGTGATGAAGCTGCCGAGAATCTCCGGTGTGGACAGGATCATCCGGAAATTGTCGAGACCGATGAAACGCGGTACGGGCGTTTGCAGATCGTAGCGCGTGAACGCGTAGCCCAGCGCCCGCAGGAAGGGCCACGCGATCACGGTCGCGAACGCGATCAGGGCGGGGGCGAGGAACAGCAGCCCGACGCGCCGCTCCCCCGCTTTCAGCCCGCCCCATCGCGCGGCGGACGAGATGCGCGGCGGCGCCGGCATCGCGCCGCCCGCCGCCGCGTTTCCCGTGACTTGCGTCATGCCCGCCTCAGCCCCGGCGCGCCATCGACTGTTCCATACGCGACTGTATGGCGTCGACCGCGGCGTTGGCGTTCTTCTGGCCGAGCAAGGCCGCCTGCATTTCCTCGCTGAGGATCGTCGAGAGTTCCGGCCCGTTCGACCACACGCCGATCTCGTGCTTTCGCGTCACGCCCACGGCGGCCGCCCAATCCTTAAGGAAGTTGTCGTTGCGCACGATCGCCGAGTTGCGGCCCGACTTGGTGGTCGGCAGACCGCCAAGCTGCAACGGCAGCGTCGTCTGCACGCCGTCGGTGAGGAAGTTGCGCATCCAGCGCACGACGGGCGCGTCCGCCGCCACCGGCGCCGTCGCGAACATCGAGATCACCTGGCCCCATTCGACCGAACGCGGGGAATCGCCCGCGCGCAGGATCGGCGTCTTCATCGGCAGCACGAACGCGTCGGCCGCTTCGCCGCGGCCCGAGAAGCTGCGCGCGAAAGTGCGCGCCGCCGGCGCGTCGATATAGAAGGCGCAAGTCCCTTGCGCGAACAGACGGCGCGCGTCGGGGCGGTCGATTTCCGGCGCCACCAGACGGTCGCGCATCAGGCCGGCGATGAATTCGAACGCCGCGCGCGTCGCGGGCGAGTTGGCGACGACCTTGCCTTCGTCGTCGACCAAGCGGCCGCCATGCGCCCAAACGAGCAGCATGAGGTCGAGCGGGATCGAGCTGGGGTTCTTGGTCGCCATGCCGAACGGCACCGAATTGGGCACCTTGTCGCGCACCGCGAGCAATGCGGCGCGGAACTCGTCGATCGTTTCCGGCACCTTGGCGATGCCGGCCTTGGCCATGACTTCCTTATTGGCGACGAAGCCGACCGAGCCCGAGATCAGCGGCAGGCCGACCAGCTTGTTGGCGACGAGGCCGAGGCCCAAGGCGCCCGGATCGACCGCTTCTTCGACCGCCGCACGGCCCAGCAGCGCGCCGAGATCGACGGTTTCCTGCATCTGGGCGATCGCGGGCAGCCAGCGATCTTGGATCTGCGCCGATTGGGGCAGCGTGCGCGAGCGTTGGCGCAGCAGGATATTGCGCTGCATGTCGCCCCAGGCCGAACCGATCGGCTCGACCGCGATGCCGCTCGACGCCTTGAAGTCCTCGACCACCTTCTGGATGAAGGGGCGGTTGGGATCTTCGGCGAAATTGAAGCTCATGAACGTGACGCTCGCACCTTGCGCGCGAACGATCGACGGCATGGCGAGCGAGGCCGCACCGGCGGCACCCAACGCGACGAAGTTTCTGCGATTGATTTTCATGTTTTCTCTCCCAGGTAAGGTTTTCGTATTGGTTGAGCGGTTAGACGACGCCGCCGTCGATCACGTAAGTCTGGCCCGACGCGCGGCGGGCTTCCGCCGACGCGAGCCAAAGGGCGAGCCGCGATACGTCCGCGGGCTCCAGCGGTTCCTTGATGCATTGCCGTTCCAGATAACGCGCGAGCTTGGCAGGATCGTCGGCTTGCGCCCGCGCGGTTTGCTTTTCGGTCCAGATCATGCCGGGCGCGATAGAGTTGACGCGAATGCCCATCGGTCCGAATTCGCGCGCCAGCGATTTGGTCATGCCCATCACCGCCGATTTGGCGGTCGTGTAGGCGATCAAACCGGGGGCGCCGAACATCCACGAGATCGACCCCAGATTGACGATCGATCCCCCGCCCGCAGCCTGCATGCCCGGCGCCACGGCTTGCGCCGCGAAGAACTGGTGGCGCAGATTGACCGCCATGCGGTCGTCCCAATAATCGGGCTCGACCTTATCCGCCGCCAAACGCGCATCGTCGCCCGCGTTGTTGATCAACACGCGGAACGCGCCGAGCTTGGCGGCGAGATCGGCAATGCCCTTGCGCAAGGCCGCGACGTCGCGCAGATCGATCTTCAACGTCGCGACGGCGGATGCGCCATCGCGCGTCGCATCGGCGGCGATCTGCGCAAGGCCGGCTTCGTTGATGTCGATCAGGCCGAGCGTCGCCTTCTGGCGCGCGAAATGCGCCGTCAGCGACGCGCCGATCCCCGACGCCGCCCCCGTGATCAGCACCGGAAGGTTTTCAAGATCGGGATAGACGGCGCTCATGACGCCACCCGCAAACCGTCGGCCGTGAAGCGATGGATATCGTTGGCGTCGATCGTCAGGCCGATGCGCGCACCGACCGCAACATCGCGCCGCCCATCAAGGCGCACGATCACGGTTTCCGGCGCGCCTTCGACGGCCACATGGGCGAATAGATCGCTGCCGAGATGTTCGACCAGCCGCACATCGCCGGACAATTTGGCGCCGTTGCCGTCGACGAGCTTCAAATCTTCGGGACGCAAACCGATTTCGGCCGCGCGATCGCCCAGCAAACCACCGGGCAGCAGATTCATGCGCGGCGAGCCGATGAAGCGCGCGACGAAACGATTGGCGGGACGGCGATAGAGATCGAGCGGCTTGCCGACTTGTTCGAGACGCCCCGCATTCATCACCACGATCTTGTCGGCGAGCGTCATCGCCTCGGTCTGGTCGTGGGTCACGTAGATCATCGTCGTGCCCAGGCGCTGCTTCAGCGCCGCGATTTCCGCGCGCATATCCACGCGCAGCGACGCGTCGAGATTGGACAGCGGCTCGTCGAACAGGAAGATGCGCGGCTCGCGCACGATGGCGCGACCGATCGCCACGCGCTGACGCTGGCCGCCCGACAATTGGCGCGGCTTGCGCGCGAGCAACGGCGTCAGGCGCAGGATTTCGGCAGCGGCCCCCACGCGCTTGTCGATCTCGGCGCGCGGCGTATCCGCCAGGCGCAGCGCGTAGCCCATGTTCTGGGCGACACTCATATGCGGATAGAGCGCGTAGGATTGGAACACCATCGCGATGCCGCGCTTGGCGGGCGGCACGTCGTTGACGATCTCGCCGTCGATGGCGAGCGTGCCTTCGTCGATTTCGTCGAGGCCGCAGATCAAACGCAGCAGCGTGGATTTGCCGCAACCCGACGGGCCGACGAACACCGTGAACTCGCCGTCGCCAATATCGAGATCGATACCGTGCAGCACCTTGGCGGGGCCGAAACTCTTTTTGATGCCGGAAAGCTGTAGACGCGCCATTGATGGATCACCCTGCGAACGGCGTATCGGCTTGGCCGCGCACGCCGGCGCGCAACGCGAACACGCCGCCCGAGAGCGGCGCCTCCGCGAGCTGGCGTTGCGACATGCGGATACGCGCCGTCGTAATGTAAAGCGTCGAAAGATCGGGACCGCCGAAGCAGCAGCTCGTCGGGCGCGGGACCGGCAGCGTGACCACGCGATCGACCTTGCCGTCGGGGTTGTAGCGGGTCACGCACCAGCCGTCCCAATGGGCGCTCCATACGAAGCCTTCGGCATCAACCGTCAACCCGTCGGGAATGCCCGCATTCTCCGGCAATTGCACGAAGACGCGGCGATTGGCGATTTCGCCGCCGTCGAGATCGAAATCGTAGACGTAGATTCGGCGCGCGCCGGAATCGGTGAAGTAGAAGCGCTTGTCGTCCGGGCTCCAGCCCAAACCGTTCGAGATGTGGATGCCCTTCCCCATCGTCGTGACTTTGCCGTCCGCGTCGAGACGATAGAGCGCGCCCTCGCCCGGCGCCGTGGTGATCGCCAGCGTACCGGCCCAAAAGCGCCCGCGCCGGTCGCATTTGCCGTCGTTGAAGCGATTGCCGGGCTTGCCCGCCTCGGGATGCGCGATCGGCGTCAGCGTGTCCGACGACCAATCGAAAGTCTTGAAGCCGTTCTGCGTGGCGGCGAGGAACCCGCCGCGCGCGCGCGGCACGGCCGCGCCGATCAATTCGGGCATCGGCTTCGACACGAACTGCCCGCTTTCGGGATCGGCGAGGATCACCGACGGCGCGAGTATATCGACGAACAGCAAGCGCTTGTCGGCGGCCGACCACACCGGGCCTTCGCCCAGGAAGCAGCTCGACGGCACGGCGCAGCGCAGATCGTCGCGCTCGGGGCCCAGCGGACGGGGATTGATGGAGATCGACATGGCGAGCTGGCCGACATTGCCCGAGACGCGGCGCGCGGCTTCGATCGCGTCGCGGCCCAAGGCGTGAAGCCGGTCCACGCCCATGCGATAGGACGGCCCGACGATCGCGATCGCGCCGATGGCGATCGCGCGGTGATCGAAAATGGGGGCGGCGACCGAGCTGATATCGGCATGCTGCTCGCCGAACGAAACGGCGTAGCCGCGCCCTTTGGTGAGTTCGAGCTCGCGCGCGAATTCGACCGGATCGACGATCGTGTTCGGCGTGAAGCGTTCCAGCGACAGGCGGCTCACCATCGTCTGGCGATGCTGGGGATCGAGATGGGCGACGATCGCCTTGCCCGCCCCGCTGGCATGGGCCGCGACGCGGGCCCCCACGCCCAGCCCCAACCGCACGGCCTGGGCGCTGTCGCGCTGATCGATATAAAGGACGGAGGTATCGTCGAGGACCGCGAGGCGCACCGCCTCCCCGGTCAGATCGGCAAGCCTTGCGAGTTCGGGCGAGGCGGCCCCGCGCAAATCGAATTCGTTCCACACCCGATGCGCCATGCGGAACAGGCGGAAGCCCAGCCGATAGGTCTGATCGCGCTCGTCGACGCGCAGCAAGCCCGCCTCGACCAATGTGGCCAGCATGCGATGGGCGGTCGGCTTGGACAGGCCCGATTGTTCGGCGATCTCGACGAAGCGCAGCGGCTTGTCGCTTTCGGCGACGATATCGAGCAGCGACAGCCCCCGGCGCAGCGCCTGCGCGCCCGGGATTTCCCGTGCGGCTTCGCCTTCGCCGTTTTCGACCACGCTGAGCGTACGACCGGACATTTCTCTCCCTTTGCGGCGTGTGCCCGCCACCTGAGTTCCATATGACGGATATGAATTTCATGTCAATGCGAATGATTCGTTTGACGAAATGGGCGTGCACTTAAATCCGGATTATTTCGCGGTTTTTCAAATATTTATTTATCGAACATAAACCATATTCTTGAATTTCATTTTATGGCTTCATGTTCCACATCGGCAGGCCCATCATCCGTCCGGCTGGAATCGAAGCCGCCCACACCCGTTAGGCCCGATGTCGACGACCCGGATTTTCCGCAGCGCCCTGCGCCATTTCCCGCCGCCTTTGGGCGGGGCCGATCTGGCGGCGATCGGGCTGGTGCTTGGCGTTATCGCGCTGGCGGGCTGGCAACTCGCGGCGATGGGGGCGCGGATCGGCCATTCCGGCCTGCCGCCGGTCGATCTCGATCCCGCCCTGCTGCCCTATTACGCGCTGCGCACGCTGGCGCGCATGGGCGCGGCACTGACGCTCTCCCTCGCCTTCACGCTGATCTACGCGCCGGCCGCCGCACGCGACCCGGCGGCCGAACGCGTGCTGATCCCGCTGCTCGACGTGCTGCAATCCGTGCCGATCCTCGGCTACGTGTCGCTGCTGGTCGCGGGCGTTTCCGTCGCCCTGCCCGGCTGGGTCTTGGGCTACGAGGCGGCGGCGATCTTCGCGCTGTTCACCTCGCAAGCCTGGAACCTGACCTTCAGCTTCTACCAATCGCTGAAAACCGTGCCGACGGAATTGGCCGAAGCGTCGCGCGCCTTTGGACTATCGGCGCGCGCGCGGTTCTGGCGCCTGGAAGTGCCCTTCGCGATGCCCGGCCTCGTCTGGAACGCGATGATGTCGGTCGCCGGCGGCTGGTTCTTCGTCGTCGCGGCGGAAGCGATCTCGGTCGGCGGCGAAACCGTGGCGTTGCCCGGCATCGGCTCCTATATCGCCGCGGCGATCGACGCGCGACGCATCGACGCCGTGTTCTACGCGATCGGCACGATGGCGGTGCTGATCCTGGGCGTCGACTTCCTGCTGTTCCGTCCGCTGGTCGCGTGGTCGGAACGTTTCCGTCTGGAGACCGAGCCCGGCGACAAGCCGCCGCGTTCGATCGTGCTGACGCTGTTCCGCCGCGCGCGCGTCGGCCGCGTCTTGGGCCGCGCGCTGCTACGCCGCTTGACGCCCGCCGAAACCGCGACGGGACAACGCCAATTTCCGCCGCGCAACGCGCTGTGGAATACGATCGCGCTGATCGGCGGCGGCGGCGGCACGCTCGCCGCGATCGTATTCGTGCTCGGCAAATTGCCGCCGGATGAAATCGTCACGGCCATGCTGGCGGGCGGCGCGACGGCATTGCGCGTCACCGTGATGATCCTGCTCGCCGCCGCGATCTGGACGCCGATCGGCGTGTGGATCGGCCTGCGGCCGCGCTGGACGCGCGCGATCCAGCCGATCGCGCAATTCTTCGCGGCGTTCCCGGCGAATTTGCTCTACCCCGTCTTCGTCATCGCGATCGCGCGCTGGGGCTTGAACCCCGAATACTTCCTCGCCCCCCTCGTCGTTCTCGGAACCCAATGGTACATCCTGTTCAACGTCGTCGCGGGTGCGGCCGCGATCCCCGCGGAGCTTCGCGTCGCGTCGGATAATCTGCAGCTGCGCGGCCTGCTCTGGTGGCGGCGCGTCGCGCTGCCTTGCGTCTATCCCTATCTCGTCACCGGTCTCGTCACCGCCGCCGGAGGCGCGTGGAACGCGACCGTGGTCGCGGAAGTCGTATCGTGGGGCGAGCGGAAATTCGAAGCGACGGGCCTGGGCAGCTACATCGCCGCCGCGACCGATGGCGGCGACTTCCCCCGCCTCGTGCTGGGCATCGGCCTGATGTCGCTGTTCGTCGTGGCGCTCAACCGCGTGCTGTGGGACCCGCTCTATAAACTCGCCGTGCGGCGCTATCGCTTGGGATGATCGCCATGGAACCGCTTTTGGACGTGCGCAAGGTCGTGAAGACCTATTCGAGCGAGCCCGACGCCGAGCCCGTGCTCGACGGCGTCGAGTTCGCGCTGGCAACGCGCGAGATCGTCGGCTTGCTCGGCCGCTCGGGCTGCGGAAAATCGACGCTGCTGCGCTTGATCGCGGGCCTCGATTCCGCGACCGGCGGCGAGATCCGCTTCGCCGGAAACGCGGTCGACGGGCCCCAGCCCGGCATCGCGATGGTCTTCCAAAGCTTCGCATTGTTCCCGTGGCTGACCGTGCAGCAGAACGTCGAGCTCGGCCTTGAAGCGCGCGGCGTGGCGGAAGGCGAGCGCCGTTCGCGCGCGCTCGCCGCGATCGATATGGTCGGCCTCGACGGTTACGAGCGCGCCTTCCCGAAGGAACTTTCGGGCGGCATGCGCCAGCGCGTGGGCATCGCGCGCGCCCTCGTCGTCCATCCGCGCCTGCTGCTGATGGACGAAGCCTTCAGCGCGCTGGACGTGTTGACGGCCGAAACCTTGCGCACCGACTTCATCGATCTGTGGCTGGAGGGCAAGGCCACGACCGAAGCCGTGCTGCTCGTGACCCACAATATCGAGGAAGCCGTCGCCTTCTGCGACCGCGTGGTGATCCTTTCCGCCCATCCCGGCCGCGTGGCGTCGGAAGTCGCGATCCCCCTCAAGCATCCGCGCGACCGCCAGTCGCAGCCCTTCCGCGATCTGGTCGATCGCATTTACGCCGCGATGACCAAGCGCGGCGATGCCGGTCCCGGCAGCACGCGCCCGCCCGCGACCTTGGGCGAGAAATTGCCGCGCGTATCGGCCAACGAGATCGCGGGCCTGATCGAAGCGCTGGCCGAACCGCAACGCGCGGGCAAGGCCGATCTGCCCGAACTCGCCGACGCGCTGGGCCTGACGCTCGATACGCTGTTGCCCACACTCGAAGCGACGGAACTGCTCGGCTTCGCGCATTTGCGCGACGGCGACGTGCTGCTCACGCCCGAGGGCCGCGTCTATTTCGATACCGATCTGCTGCGCCGGAAGGAAATCTTCGCCACGCATCTGGCGCGCAACGTGCCGCTCGCCGCGCATATTCGCCGCGTGCTGGAAGAGCGGCATAGCCACACCGCGCCGCGCGCGCGATTCCTGGCGGAGCTCGAGGATTTTCTGGAAACGGACGAGTCCGAAGCCACGCTCGACGCTGTCATCGCCTGGGGGCGCTTCGCGGAGTTGTTCGCCTACGACGCCGAGCGCGCCGATTTCACGCTGGAGTGAGGCTCAGCGCGGCTTCGCCGGGCGCTCGCGCAGATAGCGCAGCAGCCCCGGGTGATAGTCGACGACCCGGTTCTCGTTCAAAAACTCCGCGCGCGTCTCGCTCGCGAATGGATGGATATCCTTGGCGGGATCGGGCGTATCCAGGATCGCTTTGACGATCGCCAGCGCCGTTTCCTCCGGCAGGTCCTTGTTCACGACCAGCAGATTCCATGACGCCACGGTCGCGAAGGGGCGCGTCTGCCCGCGATAGGTATTCGCCGGCACAATCGCGGGCGTCAAATACGGATAACGTTCGGTCAGCCCCGCCAGATCCCAAGCGGATAGCCCGATGACGCGCACGTCGCCCTTCTCGGTCACGTCGGCGATGGCGGGAATGGGACTGCGCGCCCCCACCCACAACGCGTCGACGCCGCCGTCGAGCAACGCGGCCCCTAGATTCGCGATCGAGCCGTTGACGAAAACGGGCTTGAGAAAAAGATCCTTGGCGGCCACGGCGAACAACAATTCGTCGGTCCCGCCGGCCGGCCCGACACCGACGCGCTTGCGGTCGAGATCGAGGATGCGCCCGATATCCGAATCGCCGCGCACCGCGATTTGGTATGTGCTGCGGAACGCCGGCAGCAGCGCGCGGATATTGGCGTAGTTGCGCCCTTGCGCGAATCCCGTCGATGTCGCCGCTTCCTGCACCGTCGGCAAGAAGGCGAGTCCGATCGCGGCTGCTTCGCGTTGAACGGCGGTCAGATTGGCGATCGATCCGCCCGATTCCACGGCGCGCATGCGCAACGCTGGATCGCGGCTGAGAAATGCAGCCAACCCTTGCGCGTAAGGCAGGAATGCGCCGCCCGCCGCCCCGCCATAGAGCGACAATTCGCCGCCTTGCGCGCGCGCCGGACCTTGCGACAGCAGCGATGCGCAGGCAGTCATGATCAATGCGCAACGCTTGAAACGATCGAAAAGCATGAACCGGATCATATCCGGAAATATTTCCCCCGGCATTAGCTAGTTCCGTCGAATGTTTCGCCCTTCCCGATTTCGTTCCTTCGCGGACCCGAAATCGGCACCCCTGCCGCATGTATTCTTGCGACTGGATGGGGTGTCGTGGCACCGGTCTGCCTTGACGGCGGACGGCACGCTCGCCAATTGAGCGTCGCATGACCGACGTTATTTATGATTCGACGAATCGCCGTTTCATCTGGCCGACGATCACCAGCGAACCCGTGCAAGCGCTCGCCGCGCATTGGTCGGCTTTGGCGAAGAACGGCCAGGTGCCGTTGCGCGAACGCTTCACGCCGCTCGACCTGCCCGCGCGCGGCTGGAAAAATCTGTTCCTGCTGGATCTCTGCCCGGCATCCGGCGATTTCCTGGTGCGGGTGCACGGCACCTACCTTGTCGAATCGTCGGGCGGCGATTTTACCGGCCGCCGCGTCAACGAAGCCGAGATTCCCGGCAGCACGCGCACGGCACTCTACCGCCTGATACATCGCATCGCCGAGATCGGCGCGCCGCAATATTACAAAGGCGAGACGCTGTTCCGGCCGCCGAACTGGATGCGCGACGTCGAACAAGCGCTGTGCCCGTTGGCGGACGAGAACGGACGCATCGTATCGATCATCGGCGCCGCCGAGTTCGCGCCGATCGGCAAGCCGGCCGAAGCGGCGCTCGCGGAATTCTGACGGCGCTTAGCCGTTCGGCCAAGCCTGCGCGATCGCGTCCGTCGTCGTGCGCCAAACGTCGGCATGCGCCGCTCCGATATGACGCAACGCATTGCGTAGCGCGCGCAATCGAAAGGGCTGCCCCGCGACGTAAGCGTGGAGTGCGACCCCCATGACCAAGCAAGGGCCCGACGCCGCTTGGGCGCGCATTTCGTCGAACTGCGCCACGACCATGTCGGCGAACTCGCTCGCCGAATGCCGGCGCGCGACGATGGCGTTCGAATCGTTGAGCTCCTGCGGATACGGCACGGCCAGCAATTCGCCCGCGCGCGTCTTCAACGCGACCGGTTGATCGTCCATGCACCAATCGAGCGAATAGCCGAACCCAGCCTCGCGCAGCAGATCGGGGGTGCGCTGCGTTTCGGCGATCCAAGGGCCTAGCCAGCCTTGCGGCGCCTTACCTTCGTGCGCGGCGATGGCGTCGCGCGCATCGACGATCAGGGCGCGCTCGCCCGCTTCGTCCAGCCCCGCCTGGCTCTCGCTGTTGGTGCGCCCATGCGCGACGATCGCCGCACCCGCGTCGCGATAGGCCGCGACGAGCGGCGCATGGCGATCGTAGATCGCTGAATTGACAAGCAGCGACGGCGGCAATCCGCATTCCTTGAACAACTCGAGCAGACGCCACGCGCCCACACGGTTGCCGTATTCGCGCCACGACCAGTTCAGCACGTCGGGCTGGCCGGAACCCGGCACAATATCCTCGCTCAACCCTTCGCCGAACGCGTAGCTTTCGAGATTGAGCGCCACATAGACCGCGAGCTTCGCCCCGCCCGGCCAAGTGCTGATGGGACGATGCGGTAGCGGCGTGTCGTCGAACCGGCCCGGATGCGCCAATCGCTTCATCGCGTCACCCGAACGACAGGCGCGGCAGCAGCAGCGCCATGTCGGGCCATATCCACAACAGCCAGATCAGCAGCAACATCATAATCAGGAAGGGCATCGTCCCGGCGATGACTTCGGTGATCGTGCCCGTGCCCCGAATACCCTGCACGACGTAGAGATTCATGCCGACCGGCGGCGTGATAAGGGCGAGTTCCGCCATCACGACCAGAAAGATGCCGAACCACACGGGATCGATGCCGATCGCCACAACCAGCGGGAATACGATCGGGATCGTGCCGATCACCATCGCCAGCGCGTCGAGGAAACAGCCGAGGATCAGATAGAACACGGTCAGGATCGCGATCATCTGCCCGGGCGACGCGCCGATGGACTTCACGTAGTTCGCCAAGGCTTGCGGCACACCCATCAGGCCCAGGACGAAGTTCAGATAGAACGCCGCCGCCGCGATCAGCATGATCATCGCCGTGATCGACACGGTCGACACGAAGCTTTCGTGCAGCATGCGGAGATTGAGCTTGCCGTAGCAGGCAGCCAACGCGAGCGCGACGACGACGCCGATCGCCGCGGATTCCGTCGGCGTCGCCCAGCCCGCATAGATCGTGCCCATCACCGCGACGAAGATCGCCGCCGGCGGCAGCAAATCGACGAGGCGCCCGACGCGTACCAGGAACGGGTCGCGTGCCTCGATCGGCCCCGCGAAGGCCGGGCGCCACTTGCACAGCACGATCACGACCAGCATGAACAGCCCCGTCAGAACGAGACCGGGCAATACGCCGGCGGCGTATAACCGGCCGACGGACGTGTTGGTCATGGCCCCGTAGATGATCATGTTGATGCTGGGCGGAATCAGAATGCCGAGCGTGGCGCCCGCCGCGACGGTGCCGAGCACCAAGCGCTCGTCATAGCCGCGATTGCGGAACGCCGGCAGCGCCACGGTGCCGATCGTCGCCGCCGTGGCGACGGACGAGCCGGACACCGCCGCGAACATCGCCGACGCGCCGATATTCGTGTGCAGCAAGCCGCCGGGCAGCGGGTTCAGCCAATCGGACAGCGCCTTGTACATCCGGTCGGTGAAGCCGCCGCGCACCAGGATTTCGCCCAGCAGGACGAACAACGGGATGGCGACCAGCACGAAATTATTCGTGGCGCCCCAGAACTGATTGCCGAAATTCATCACGGCCGGCGTGCCCAAGAACATCACGGCGCCGATCATGCTGATCGCGAACATGACGAAGGCGATATGCAGGCCGATCGCCATCAAGCCGATCAGCAGCATGAAGCCGATCAACGCGGTCGAGGGATCGATCATCGCCCTTCCTCCTTACGCGCTTCGAGTTCGGCATCGACTTCGTCCTTGGCCGTGGCCGGCCCGTAAAGCCGATTGAGACGACGGCGATCCGCGACCAGCAGATAAAGCGCATGCGCGGCATAGGCCGACGCGAAGAGCGCGAACAAGCCCACGCCGAACAGCCAGGTCGATTGCGGGATCCACAACGGCGTTTGCAGCGGGTTGGTCGCGACGGACCGGAATTCGATGCTTTCGGACAGCACATCCTGGCCACGATAGAGCGCGAAGACCGCGAAGCCCGCGAGCGTGACCATCGCGACGGCGTTCAGCACGGCCTGCCAGAACGCCGGCATGCGGATCAAGAACACGTCGATGCGCGTATGACCGCGCATGGCCATCGTATAGGACGCGCCGATGGCGGCGACGATGGCGAGCGCGTAGCCCCCGATATCGTCGATCCCTTGCAGGGAAAAACCGAAGAATTTCCGCCCCACGATTTCGACCGTGATCGCGAAGGAGAGAATCAGCACGCCGTAGCCGCAAAGGATCGCGACGAAGCGCGCGACGGGCACGGCGATCTTGCCGACGGGGTTTTCCATGGTCGTCCTTAAGTGACTTGAAGCTCGGGGAATCGGGGCGGCCCGGAACGGACCGCCCCTCTCCTTAACGCTTGCTCAGTCGATCTTGAAGCCGCGGACGCGACCGACGGTCGCGTTCCACGTCGCCGTGCAGGTCGGATCGACCTTGTTGCAGGTCTCCTTCCAGATCGGCAGCACGACGGCCGTGACCGCCGTGTTGATCTTCTTCTCGTCGGCGGCCGAAACCTCGACGAGCTTCATGTTGTACTTGGTGCCTTCGACGCAAGGATCCTTACCGATGTTGCAATTGACCGCATCGCCGTTGGCGCGATCGGCCAGATCCCACATCTGATCCTCCATCTTCTTGAACTCGGCCAGCACCTTCGCCTGCATCGCGGGCGAGTAGCGCTTCCAATGGTCGAGATTCATGAAGTGGCCCTGGACCGAGCCCGAGACCGACAGCGGCAGGAAGTACGACGTGACTTCCGGCCACTTGCCCGAATTGCCCGAGGTCGGCGAGGTCACGCCGCAATCGGCCACGCCGCGCTGGAGCGCGGGATAGACTTCCGAGAATTGCAGCGTCACCGGCGTGGCGCCGAGATTCTGGATCAAGGCGGCCATCGACGGCGTGAAGCTGCGGACCTTCAGGCCCTTCACGTCGTCGACCGTCTTGATCTCCTTGCTGCAATAGAAGACCTGCGGGCCGAATGGCCACAGCGTCATGACCTTGGCGTTGAACTTGGTCTGGAGACGCTGGTCGAACGCATCGCGATAGGCGTCGACCGCCGCGCGCAGCTGCTTCATGTCGGTCGATACGCCGATCAGATCGATGCCTTCGAAGAAGGGGTCGTCGCGCGAAGCCATGCCGATCTGCACCGACATGACGTCGAACGTGCCCGAGCGCAGCAGGCGCAGCGCGTCCGCCGCCTGGACGTTCACCACGTCCATCGGGTTGTAGTTGATCGTCATCGGAACGCCGAGCGAGGCCGGCAGATTCAGAAAGAACGGCTTTTCGATGTTGTCGACATGCTTCGTGTTCGACGAGAAGTTCCCGGCGATGCGCATGGCGTTGGGATTCTGCTGCGCCTGTACGGCCGGAACGGCCGCCAGACACGCGGCCAAAAGGCCGGCGGCTAACGCGAGTTTCATATCGGACTCCTTCCTTGACGTCTGCGATGAGGCACCGCCGGGCGCGGCGACAAAGCCGCCCCCAGCGGATCGGTGTCGCGCGGGGCGGCGTCGAGATCGAGCCCCGCGAGAACATGGTCGAGATGGCGGCGCATCAATGCGGCCGCCGCGCGCGGATCGTGCGCTTCGATCGCATCGACGATCGACGCGTGCTCGTCGGGCGGGCACGCGGATTCGCCGGTGCGATCATGCGCGAGGATCGCAAGACAGGTGATCGTTTCGTATTCGGCCAGCGTGCGCGCCATGATCGCATTCCCCGCCATCTCGGCGAGTTTCAAATGGAACTCGCCGGTCAAGCGCACCAAGCCGATCCGGTCGCCGCGCTTGCGCGCCGCATCTTCGGTGCGCAAATGCGTGCGCAGTTTGGCGATGTCCGCCGGCGTGGCGTTGGAAGCGACGCGCGCGACCAGCTCGATTTCGATCAAACGGCGCGCGTCGAACACGTCGGCCGTGCGCTTGGCGTCCGGCCAAGTAATCCGCGCCCCCTGGTTCGGCGACAACTCGACCAGCCCGGCCTGGGCCAGCTTCGCCAAACCCTGGCGAACGATCGTGCGGCTGACGCCGAAATAAGCGCCCAGCTTTTCTTCGACCAGCCGCGTGCCGGGCGCCAAACGATGCGATTGGATCGCCTCGACCACGCGCTCGAAAACGATCTCCGCCGTGGCGCCCGCGCGGCGCCCGCGCGACCCCGTTTTCGGCGGCTGCGTCGCTTTTTTTCGCCGAGTGCCCGCCGGGCGGGCGGCAAACGCCTTCGAATTCGGCATACCGTTCGTAATCCGTCGTTTCGCGTTTCCGGCCGGCGCCACATTAGCGCCTCCGCCGCCGCTCTTTGCACGTTCGGCGCCAATCGCGATTTATCGCGAAAATTGGACACATGATTGTATCCAATCCGGTGCGGGGGCCGCAAGAACGCCCGATAAACGACGCCTGCCATGCTGTGGCACGCGCATTGCTGATCCATTCCGACATCAGCACGCGCCGCCCCATCCCAAGCCGCCCGATAACGGGCGCCCATCCAGATCAGGAGAGCTTCATGACCGAACCGACCCGCCTTGCCATGCGCCGCCGTGGTTTCCTTGCCGCGTCGCTCGCCGGCGCCGGCATTCTCGCCGCCCCGGCGATCGTCCGCGCCCAGCCCAAGGAACTCGTCGTCGGTGGTGCGTCCAGCCAGCAGACCTGGACCAACGAGATCATGATCCCGGCCTTCGAGAAGAAGTACAACATCAAGGTCGTCTACGAGGGCACGCGCTCGCTCGTGAACCTCGAAAAGATGCAGAAGAACAAGGGCAGCCAATATCTTTCGCTCGTGCAGATGGACGACCCGGTGATGATCACCGCCGTCGCCGAAGGCCTGCTGACGCCCCTGCCCAAGGTCGTGCCGAACGCCGCCTCGCTGAAGCCGGGCGTCACGCATATGGACGGCATGTGGGTCAACTACCTGCAGCCCTGGGTCGGCATCGCCTACAACACGAACCGTATGGCGGCGCCGACGTCCTGGGCCGAAGCCTACGATCCCAAATACAAGAGCCGCGTCATCCTGCCGGGCCTGCAGAACACCGAAGGCGTGATGAACCTGTTCCTCGCCTCGTTCCTCAAGACCGGCAAGCCGATGGCCGAAGCGCAGAAGGATATGGACGCGGCCTTCGCCAAGCTGAAGGAAATGAAGCCGAACATCCTGATGGCCTATACGCAGGAAGGCCAAGCCTACAACCTGCTCGAACAGGGCGAGGCGTTCATGGTCTATGGCTCGATCTCGACGCTGGCGCTGGCGCGCAAGGCGAAGGGCGCGCCGATCGAATTGGCCGCCCCCAAGGAAGGCACGTTCTCGATGCCGTCGGGCGTGGCGCTGGTCAAGGACGGTCCGATGCCCGAAATGGCGGCCGCCTATATCGACCTGATGCTGAGCCCGGAAATCCAGGCGCAGCTCGCCGCCGCGACCTACGCGTTGCCGACCAACGGCAAGGTGCCCGCCCCCGCCGGTCTCGACAAGCTGGTCATCCACCCGATCGATTGGGCGAACGTGTCGACCAACCGCGCCAGCTGGGTGTCCCGCTGGGACAAGGAAATGTCGCTCTGATCGAACCCACGGCGAAGAAGCATACGATGACCGGAAACGAAGGATTTCTCGATGTCGGCGGCGCGGAGAAATCCTTCGCCGGCCATCGCGTGCTCAACGGCGTGGATATCAAGATCGCCCGAGGGGAGTTCGTCTCTCTCCTCGGGCCGTCGGGCTGCGGCAAGACCACGTTGCTGCGGATCGTCTCGGGCTTGATGGCCCCCGATCAGGGGCGCGTCAAACTCGACGGCAAGGACATCACCAACACCCCGCCGCATCTGCGCGATGTCGGCGTCGTGTTCCAGAATTACGCGCTGTTCCCGCATCTCTCGGTCGCGGAGAATGTGCGCTTCGGCTTGCGCGCGCGCAAAGTGCCGAAAGACCAGCACCAGGCGACCATCGATAAATTCCTCGGCCTCGTCCATATGTCGGCCTTCGCCGACCGCCCGGTACGCGGGCTTTCGGGCGGCCAGCAGCAGCGCGTGGCGGTCGCCCGCGCGCTCGCCGTCGCGCCGAAATTGATGCTGCTGGATGAGCCCTTCTCGGCCCTCGATCGCAAGCTGCGCGAGAATATGCAGATCGAGCTCAAAGGCCTGCTGCGTTCGCTCGGCATCACGACCGTTCTGGTCACCCACGACCAGGAAGAAGCGCTGGTCATGTCGGACCGCGTCGCCGTGATGAGCCGCGGCACGATCGAGCAATTCGCGACGCCGCTCGATATCTATCACAAGCCCAAGACGGGCTTCGTACTGGAATTCGTCGGCCATTCGACGCGCATCGCCGGCACGGCCGGTCCCGCCGAAGGCGATATTCTGGCCGTCGATACGAAATTCGGCCGGATCTTCGCCCAGGCCGGCTACACGCGCGGCTCCGCCGTCACCCTCGCCGTGCGGCCCGAGCGTATCGCGCTGGGCGCGCCGCCGCCGGGCGAAGCCGTCAATTATATCGACGCCGAAGTGAAGGAAATCATCTTCCAAGGCTCGCGCATCCATGTGCTGCTGGCCGGCCCGAACGGGGCCAGCGCCATGGTCGAAACCAGCGCATTGCCGCCGGGCCTTGCCATCGGGACGCAAACGACCTTGTGGTGGCGCCTGGAAGACACGCTGATCTATCCCGCCGAGGTCCAAGAAGCCGCATGACGACGAGGCTCCGCTTCGATCCGGTGTTGCTGCTGGCCCTGCCGGCGGCGATCTACATGGTGATCGTGTTCGCGATCCCCGTCGTCGTTCTGGTCGCGCGCGGCTTCATGGGGGCGGACGGATTCACGCTGTCGAACTACACGACCTTCCTGACCGAGCCGTTCAACTGGGTCGTCATCGGCAACACGCTGCGCGTCGCGTTCTGGACGACCGTGGTTTGCCTTGTCCTCGGCTATCCGACGGCGCTCGCTCTCGCGCGCTCGAAAGGTGCGGTGCAAGTCGCGATGCTGATCGCGATCATCCTGCCGCTGTCGGTCGGCGTGGTCGTCAAGACCTTCGCCTGGCAGATCGTGCTGCGCCGCGACGGCATCGTCGCGGCGCTGCTCGTCGCGACCGGCGTGTGGGACGAGCCCAAGCTGCTGCTGTTCACCGAAACCGGCCTCGTCATGGGCGCGGCGAACGTGTTCCTGCCCTTCATGATTCTGCCGATCTATTCGGTGCTGAAGCTCGCCGATCCGAATTTGCAGGACGCGGCGGCGACGCTAGGTGCTCCGCCCGTGTTCCGCTTCTTCAACGTCGCACTGCCGCTCGCCATGCCCGGCATCGTCGGCGGCGTATCGATTGTGTTCTCGCTCGCCACATCGATGTACGTGATCCCCAGTCTGTTGATCGGAGACCGCTTCCAAACGCTGGCGACGCTGACGGGCCGCGCCTTCCTGCTGATGCGTAACGAGGCTTTGGGCGCCACGACCGCGACGATCCTGCTGTTCCTCGCCGTCGCCATCGTCGCGTGCAGCGCGCTGCTGTCGCGCGGCAAGGGAGATTCGCGATGACCCTGACCGAACGCAGTGCCAATGTCGCCGTCTGGGTCATCGCCGCCGCGACGGTGATCTTCCTGCTGACCCCGCTGGTCGTTGCCGTCGTCGTGTCCTTCGGGTCGAGCAATCTGTTCACCTTGCCCCCGCCCGGCTGGTCGCTGCGCTGGTATCAGCGCCTGATGAATGTGCGCGGGCTCTCGAGCTCGCTGATCGTGTCGGCGCAAATCGCGGCGGTCGCCACGCTGGTGTCGATGCTGATCGGCGGCATGGCGGCAACGGCGCTGGCGCGCGGGCGCTTCGCGGGGCGCGAGGCGATCGCCGCGTTCCTCACCTCGCCCTTGATGCTGCCGGGCCTCGTGCTCGGCATCGCCTTTCTGCAAGCCTTCCGCTTCGCCGGTTTGCGCGACGTTTGGCTGAGCCTCGCCCTCGCCCATGTCGTCATCACCATTCCCTATATCGCGCGCACGCTTTATTCGGCGTTGACGCTGTTCGATTTCTCGCTGATCGACGCCGCGCGCACGCTGGGCTGTTCGGCGCCGCAAGCCGTCACGCGCGTGCTGATCCCGAACCTCGCGCCCGCGTTCCTCACGTCGGGAATCTTCGCCTTCCTGGCGTCGATGGACAATTACGCGGTGTCGATCTTCTTCACCAACGCCTGGACGAAGACGCTGCCGATCCAGATGCTGAATCTGGTCGAAGAACAGCCCGATCCGACGATCGCGGCGATATCCAGCCTGTTGATCGGCTTGGTGCTGTTGCTGCTGCTGCTCTGCGAACGTATGGTCGGCTTGCGCAAAATCGCGGAGATGTGATGCCCACGCCGACCGAACGCTTTCTCGCCCAGAACAAGTATCTGGCGGTGGTGACACCGTCGGGCAACAACGTGGTCGAGCGCGTGACCGCCGGCGTGCTCTCGCATTTCCCGGACGTCGTGCCGCTGCATTCGCGGACACCCGTCTTCGGCACCAGCGATCCCTTCCCCGGCAGCTACGATTGGCAATCGATGACCCGCGCCGCCGAATTGCTCGGCCACGCGAAGCCCGGTGTGATCGTGTGGAACGGCAGCAAAGGCGGCTCGGTCGGCCATAAGGTCGAAGAAGAGCTCGTCCAGCGCCTGTCCGAAACGGCCGGATGCCCGGCGACGACATCGCTCTTCGCGCAGATCGATGCGCTGAACGCGCTGGGCGCCAAGCGCATCGGCTTCGTCACCCCCTATCTCGATCCCTATCAGGCGAAGGTCGAAGCGAATTTCGCCGCCTTGGGCTTCCAGACCGTGTCGCGCTCCAATCTGCGCCTCACCGACAATCTCAGCTACGCCTTCGTGCCGCTCGACACGATCCGCGAACAGGCGCGCGACGCCGCCAAGGCCAAGCCCGACGTGCTGATCGGCTGGTGCACGAATTATCCCGCCGCGATCGTGGCGGCCGAGATCGAGGCCGAGACAGGCATCCCCTTCCACGACGCGACGTCGATCGTAATCTGGAAGGCGCTGAAGATGCTGGGCGTCGATCCCGCCCCTGCCGCCGCCGCGTGGGGCAGCGTGTTCAAGCTGTAATTATCCCTGCCCGCCGCGTCGCTGCAGGCCCACGTCGCGCGCCATCGCGCGCTGATACATTTGGCGATAGGCGGGTTCGAGCTTGGCGGCCTCGACGCGCAGCGCCGCCATATCGGCCGCGAGTTTGGGCGTGAGTTCGGCGATCTCGGCATAGATCGCCTTCTCGTCCAGCGTCAGCAAGCGGCCGTTATGCACGACGAGTTCGCCGTCGACGATCACGTCGCGCACCGACGACCCGGTCTCGCAGAACACGAGCTGGCGCTCGATATCGTTGAGCGGCACGAAGGCGGGCGTTTCGAGATCGACCAAAATAACGTCGCCCGCCGCCCCGACTTCCAGCTTGCCGAGCTTCTCCTTCCGGCGCGCGGCCCGCGCCCCGCCGTCGAACACCGCGTCGAGCACTTCCGGCGCGGACGGCCATTCGCGCCAATCTTCGCGCGCGATGTTGTGGACGAGCCCGGCGGCCTTGGCCGCGAGCCACAGATTATGCGTGTCGTCGACCGTCGCCTCGTCCGTGCCGAGGGCGATGGGCACGCCCGCATTGCGCAAGCGCCGCCATGGCATGATGCCGCTGCCCAGGCGCAGATTGCAGATCGGGTTATGCGCGATCGTGCAGCCCGATTTCGCCAGCACGGCGATATCCGAATCGTCGATCCAGATCGCATGGATGACGAGCATGCGCTCGTCGAGGAAGCCGAGATCGTCGACGTATTTGACCAGCGACTTGCCGAGCTTTTCTTCGCCGAAAACGCGCTGCGTCTTGGTTTCCAGGATATGCACGAAAAACGGCAGATCGCGTTCGCGCGACAACGCCGATAGCCGTGCGAAATAATCCTTCGTCACGCGATGCGGCGCCGAACACGACACGGCCGCGCCCAAACGGCCGCGCGCGGCACCGTGCCATTTGCCGACGAGATGCGCGTAGCACGCCATCAATTCGTCGGCCGACTGGCGCGGGGTGGCTTCCATCGCTTTGCGTGTCGCGTCGTCGATCAACTCGGCCAGAAACGGCTGCTTCTCGTATTCGACGATATTGGGCTGGTCGAGGGCGACCGTCGCGCGCATGCCGGAATCGCGATAGGCGGTCATCATCGCATCGATCGCATCCGGTTGCACGGTCGGCACGAAAAAAGCGTCGTCGAGCACCGTGGTGATGCCGAGTTTCAGCATCTCGATGGCGCCCAACGCCGTGCGCAGATAGGCGAGCCGCCCGGCCGTGGCGCCATCGGCCAGCGGCGGCACCTCGTAGAGCATGAAGACTTCGAGCGGATAGGAATCGAGGCAGCCGCGCATCAAATTGCCGGGCGAATGGATATGCGCGTTGATGAGGCCCGGCAGCGCCAGCTTGCCTTCGGCCATCACGACCTCCACGCCCGACGGCGGATCGGCGACTTTGCCGATCGCCGCGATCTTGCCGTTGCGGATCAGGATGTCGGCGGCGCTAAGCGAACGCGGCCGCGTGGGCGACGCGATTCGGGCGTTGCGGATCAGCAAATCGTGGGTCATGGTCGCCGCTCTTTTAACATAGAACGACGATTCCATGATCCCCGTTCCGTCCCCGCGCAAGCATATCGGCATGCTCACGCCGTCCTCCAATACGGTGCTGGAACCGGTCACCGCCGCGATGCTAGCGGGTTTGCCCGATGTGAGCGCGCATTTCGGCCGCTTCCGCGTGACGGAAATCTCGCTGGGTGAAAAGGCGCTGGCGCAATTCGACGACACGCCCATCCTCGCCGCCGCCGAATTGCTGGCCGATGCGCGCGCGGGTGCCATCGTGTGGAACGGCACGTCGGCGAGTTGGCTCGGCCTCGATACCGACCGGCGGCTTTGCGCGCGGATCGAGGAACGCACCGGCGCCAAGGCCGGCACCTCCGTTCTCGCGCTGATGGAACTGTTCCGCGCGTTCGCCGTTAAACGCTACGGCCTCGTCACGCCCTATCTCGACGACGTGCAAGGCCGGATCGTCGCCAATTTCGAACACGAAGGCCTGGCTTGCGCGGCCGAACGTCATCTGCGCGAAAGCGTGAACTACGCCTTCGCCGAGATCGACGAGGCGACGATCGCGCGAATGATCCGCGAGGTTGCGTCCACGAAGCCCGACGCGATCGTCATCCTGTGCACCAATATGCGCGGCGGCAAAGTTGCGGCAGAGCTCGAACGCGAACTCGGCATTCCGATTTTCGACACGGTCGCGACCGCCGTTTGGGCCGGTTTAAAGCTGATCGGCGAGAAACCGTCGCGCGTGCAAGGCTGGGGGCGCTTGTTCGAGATACCCTGATCGCCGCAGGGTTTTCGGAAATGTACCGGCGGTATCAAGAAAGTTTCGCTGGTGCGTGTCCGGTCCCGGCGGGACATACTGCCCATCCACGATCGCAGCGCCCGCCAAGGGCGCCGGTCCAGTACGGGAGAATACCGAAATGACTCTTCAACTCGGCGATATCGCCCCCGATTTCGAGCAGGACAGCACCCAAGGCAAGATCAAGTTCCACGATTATCTGGGATCGAGCTGGGGCATCCTGTTTTCGCACCCCAAGGATTTTACGCCCGTCTGCACGACCGAATTGGGCGAGGCCGCGCGCCTGAAGCCCGAATTCGACAAGCGCAACGTCAAGATCCTCGGCCTGTCAGTCGATCCGCCGGACAGCCACGGCAAATGGGCCGACGACATCAAGGAAACGCAAGGTCACGCCTTGAACTTCCCGCTGATCGCCGATGCGGATCGCAAGGTTTCGACGCTTTACGGCATGATCCATCCGAAATCGGACCCGACCGTGACCGTGCGGTCGGTGTTCGTGATCGCGCCGGACAAGAAAGTGCGTCTCACCCTCACCTATCCGCCGGCGACGGGCCGCAACTTCGCGGAGATCCTGCGCGTGGTCGACTCCCTGCAACTCACGGACAGCCATAAAGTGGCCACGCCCGCGAATTGGAAACAGGGCGACGACGTTATCATCGTCCCCTCGCTGTCGGATGCCGACGCCAAGGCGCGCTTCCCCGATGGCTGGAAGACGCTGAAGCCGTACTTGCGCGTCGTTAAGCAGCCCGGCGCGAAGTAATACGACGATGGCGGCGTCCCGGCCGGGGCGCCGCCGTCATCCGCCGAATTTCGCGATCCAATGGCGGGCGACATCGGCGCGCGTGGCGCACCACGCCTGCGCCTCGGGCCGCGTGACGTGGTCCAAGATGCGCTTCAACCCCGCCATACGGCCCGGCCTTCCGACCATGCGCAAATGCAGGCCGATCGGCAGGATGCGCGGCGTCTTCGCGCCCTCGTCGTGCAGCCAATCGAACGCGTCGATCGTATAGGTCGAAAAGTCGGAACCGAGCGCGAAACGCTGGAAGCCTTGGTGGAAATGCATGTCGTTCGTGTCGAACGCATAAGGCAGCACCAGATGGCGCTTGGTCGCGACTTCCACGAAGTACGGAAGTTCGTCGCCATATGCGTCGCTGTCGTAGAGGAACCCGCCCGCCTCGATCAGCAGATTTCGCGTGTTGGACGACGGCGCGGAGCGCGTGTGCCAGCCCACGGGGCGCGTGCCGGTCGTGCGTTCGATCACGGCGATCGTCTTGGCGATCGCCTCGCGCTCGCGTTCGATCGGCATGGTCGCATGGGTTTCCCAGCGCCAGCCATGGCAGGCGATTTCGTGGCCGCGCTTGGCCGCGTCGGTCGCGATTTCGGGCGAGCGTTCGATGGCACGCCCGCAGGACGACAGCGTGAACTTTACGCCATAGCGATCGAACAATTCGGCGATGCGCCAATAGGCGACGCGCGTGCCGTAATCGAAATGGGATTCGAGGCACGGGTCGGGCCGGCCGACCACTTCGTCGGCGACCTCGTAGACCTTCTCGTTGCGCTCGTCGCCGTCGGCGATGGAAAGCTCCGCCCCTTCCTCGAAATTCACGACGAAGGTGACGGCGACGCGCGCCTTGCCCGGCCAATCGGCGAAAGGCGGATTGGGACCGTAGCCGCGAAGATCGCGTGTCATGTTCAAACCGCCTCCATCATCACGCCGGGCCGGCCCGCGCGCGCCCATAAACGATCGGCGGCTTTTTGTGCCGCTGCGATCACGTCGTCGGCGTCGAACAAAGTCGGTCTGCCGTTTTCCATAACCACTTTGCCGTCGATCACCGATGTCGACACGTTCGGCCCGGTGCCGCTATGCACGACGATACCGATTCCGTCGACGATCGGGCGGAGATTCGGCGCCGCCGCATCCAACAAAATGAAATCGGCTTTGGCGCCGCGTTTCAACACGCCGATTTCGCCGTCCATCGCCAGCGCTTTCGCTCCGCCTTTGGTTGCCCAACCGAATACGGTGCGCGCATCGCACGTGTAGCCGGCCCCGCGCACGCGCGCGACGGCCAAAGCGGTGCGCATCGACTCGAACATGTCGCCGGTTTTGGTGTCGGTGCAGATGGCGATCGTTGCCCCGGCTTTCTCGAGCGCCACGATCGGCGCGATCATACCCGCCGACACATTGCCGACGGGCGCATGTGCCACGCGAATGCCGGCTTTGCCGACGAGATCGATTTCCGCATCGTTCATAAAGATGCAATGCGCGGCGACTAGATCGCCGTTCAGCAAACCGACTTCGTCGAGCAATTGCGCGGGCCCCTTACCTTCGCGCGCGGTGACGCGCTCGACCTCCATCGGCGATTGGGCGAGATGCGTATGCACCTGACGTCCGTCCTTCGCCGCGAGTTCGGCGACGATGCGCAGCAGATCGCGCGAACACGTATCGGGCGCATGTGGCGCATGGAAACAGCGAATGCGGCCGTCGGCCTTGCCGTCCCAGGCGGCGATCATGTCCTGGCTTTCGGCGAGCGTGGCCTCGCCCAGCTTGCGGTCATGATTCCAAGCGCCATCGGCCAAGGCGGCCGTGTCCGCGTCGTGAATGCGCCCGCCGACGAAGCCGCGCAAGCCCGTCTCCGCCAGCGCCGCCGCGCAAGCTTGGGGTTTGCGGTAGTAGTCGACGGCCGTGGTGGTGCCCATGCGCAGCAATTCCCACGCCCCCAGCCGCGCGAACAGATAGGTTTCCTCGTCCGACAGCCAATGGCCTTGCGGAATGCCCGGCGTGTAAGCGGGCGCGAAACCGAGATCCTCGACCATGCCGCGCACGATCATCAGCGGCGTGTGATTGTGTACATTGACGAGGCCGGGCATCAGGATTTTGCCCTTCGCGTCGATCCGCCGCGCCGCCATATAGGCGGCATCGATCGCCCGCGTCTCGCCGAGAGCGACGATGCGCGTACCCGTCACCGCGACGGCGCCGTCGCCGATCGCCTTGCCCTCGCCGGTGACGATGACGGCGCTCGCCACAATGAGGTCGCACGCCTCGGGAAAAGTCGTCGTCATACCGAGAATCCTTCGTCGCGCGCGATCAACGCGATCAAGCCGCCATTGTCGGGCCCGTGATGTTCCGCCCCGCCCGAGACGAAGCAGTATGAATGGCCGATCACCGAGGCGATCATCGCGCCATAGGCCGAGCGGCCATGGCGATGCGAATGGATATCGCCGTCGCCGTTCATCGTGTGGCGCGCGCCCCGGATTTTTCCGTCGCCCGGCGGGTCGCCCTTGGACAACGAGGCGACGATCCGCGCACTTGCGTCGGGCGACGCCTGCGGCGCGGCGGCGATGCCGAGCTTGGCGAGCACGGCGGCGACGCCGGGCGAGTCCAGCGGATCGCGCAGCGTGCCGGCCGCCACGCGCAAGCCCTTCGTGCCGCCGGACGCGTTGGCCAGCACGATCACCTGCTGGGTCGTCGTATCGTCGCGCGCGACGACGAATACACGGCCGCAAAACTTCGAGAAATCCTTGAGGAACGCGGCTTCGTCGATATCGCCCGCGATCTCACCCAAGGCTTGCGCCACGCCGAGCGAAACGGCGGCGCGCACGCGCGGCGATGAGGCGCCCATGGCCGCATCGGCCGGCGCGCGCACGATCACGAAGCCGACCTGCGACGGATCCTCGGCACCCGTCGCCTTCATCGCGGCGCGGACCATGTCGGCCGTTATCGACGCATGTGATTTGCGCGCCAGATCGCCGGGGGCGAGATCGCGTATATCCATACCCAGCGCCAAGCCTGGCTCGGTTCCCGTGGGCGGTGCGGCCGCGAAGACCAGCATATGCGGCGAGACGACGCCCTCGCTGCCGCCCGAGATCAGGACCAGTATCGCGCGGCGCAACGCCTCCGCTTCCGCCCCGTCCCCCGCAGCGATCGTCATACGCACCGCGCGATCGACGAAAAGCCGCGTCCAGTCGTTGTTCAGGCCGTTGCCTTCGGTCTTGCAGAACACCGCCTTGATGTCGGCAGCGGCGATCTTCCCTTGGGCCAACAAACCGGCAAGACCGGACATATCGTCGGGGTCGCGCATCGGAAAACGGTAGACGTGGCAGGCACTCATGACGGTCCGATCAGCAGGTTCCATGCCAGGGAAATCCCTTCCTGGCGCGCAAGGTGGCGTGCAAAGGCCTTGTTTGTATACATATTGCAATATTTGTGTGCAACGACGGCCTGCGGCATTGCTGCGCCTTGACGGGCCCAGCCCCCAGGGGCAATAACGCGTGTCGAGATCGGGGAGCTACAGAGTCGCAATGGCCGTCGTCAACATGCCGGGTGTCGGAAGCGGCGAAAACCGCCGCGAAGCGATCGTCGCCGCCGTGTGGGATGCGATCTGCGACGGCCGCCTGCCACCCGGTGCGAAGCTGGGCGAAGACGAGCTCGCGCGCATTTTCGAGGTCAGCCGCACCATCGTACGCGACGCGCTGAAGGAGCTTTCGTTCCGCGGCATCGCCGAGATTTTGCCCCAGCGCGGCGCCTTCGTCGCGCGGCCGACGGTGAAGGACGCCGACGACGTCTACGCCGCGCGCCGGGTGATCGAGGCCGCGATCATCGAGGACGTGGCCAAGAACTGCACCGCCAACGATATCCGCGCATTGCGCGCGCATATCGAATTGCAGGCCGCCGCGCGCAAGCGTCGCGACAAACGCGAATTCGTCCATCTCTCCGGCGATTTCCATTTGCAGATCGCGCGGCTGGGCGGCAACCGTATGCTGGCCGAGCTGCTGGAAGGCCTGGTCGCGCGCGCGGCGATCATCACCACGCTGTATCTGCCCGACGGCCATGCCTGCGTCGTGGACGAACATACGCGCATGGTCGATCTGCTCGCCGCCGGCAAGGCCAAGGAATGCATCGCGCTGATGAAGGCGCATTTGCAGACCAACATGCATGCGCATCATTTCGTCGAGGAAGCGCCGCAGCGCGTCGACCTGACGGCCGCGCTGTCGCCGAAATCGGCCAAGACCCGCGCTTAGCCTCTGTCGCGTGCGTCCAACGCCGCGCGAAAACGGCGATAGCCCTTGTCGTGCACCGCGCGGGCCTTCGTTTCGGGCCGCACGCGCGCCCCTTCCCGGCACATCGCCGCCCCGGCTGCCGCGAGATCGGGATAGAGCTTCGCGGCCGACGCCGCAGCGATGGCCGAGCCCAGCGTGACCGCATCGGATTCGCCCCCCAGGATCACGTCGCAGCCCGTGGCGTCGGCGTAGAGCTTGGTGAGGTAATCCGCCTTCGAATGGCCGCCGGTCAGATGCAATCGGTCGATCGCATAGCCCTTGGCGTTCATCGCGTCGACGATATGGCGCGTACCATAGGCGATGCCGACGGCCGTCGCGTGATAGAGCCGCGCCAAGCTTTCGAACGATGAATCGAGTTCGAGGCCGAAGATCGCCCCCTTCAACTCGGGTCGCGCGAGCGGCGAGCGATTGCCGCGAAAATCCGGAATGACCAGCATATCGGCGGCGTAATCCGGCGCTTGCGCCGCGATGTGCTTCGCCAGGATCGCATGGCGATTGGGGCCGAGATTTCGGCCTTCGGCATGCCAATCGAGAATATGGTCGAGCAAGGCGCCGGTCGCCGATTGCCCGCCTTCGTTGAGCCACAGCCCCGGCATCATCGCGCCGAAATACGGGCCCCACACGCCGTGAATGGCGCGGGGGCTTGACGACAGTGCCATGTGGCAGCTCGACGTGCCCGCGATCAATGCGATCGCGCGATCGAATTCGGCGGGTGCGGTGCCGGCCAATAGCCCGAGCCCACCCGCATGCGCGTCGATCAAGCCGACAGCGACGGCGATACCGGGTTCAAGACCGAGCTCGGCGGCGGCCTCGGACGACAAACTGCCCGCCCGATCGCCGAGCTGTGCTGCTTTCGCCGGGATGCGCAGTTTCGCCCACGCGCCGTCGAGGCCGATCGTGGCGAGGAAATCCGCCTGCCAGCCCGGGTTCTCGTGATTGAGATAGGTCCATTTGCAGGTCAGCGTGCAAGCCGATCCGGTCACTTCGCCCGTCGCGCGCCAGACGAGGAAATCGGCGAGATCGAGCGCCAAGCCGTAGCGCCGCCATTTCGCCGGCAAGTTCCGCTTGAGCCAGAGAAGCTTGGGCGTCTCCATCTCCGGCGACATCACGCCGCCGACATAGTCGAGCGCGCGATGCCGCGTGGCGGTGATCTCCGCCGCCTCGCCGATCGCGCGGTGATCGGCCCACATGATCACGTTCCAACGGTCTTCGTCGTCGGATACGCCCACGGGCGCGCCCGCCGCATCGAACATGGCGAGCGAACACGTCGCATCGAATCCGATGGCGGCGACGGCGCCGGGTTTGGCCCCCGACGCCGCCATCGCCGCTTTGACCGATGTCGCAACCGCGCGCCAGATCTCGCCGGAATCGTGTTCCGCGAAATCCGACGCGGGGCGGCGGATGGCGAAGGCGGTTTGCGCGCCGCCCAGCGCCTTTCCGTCGCGCGAATAGACGACGGCTCGCGCGCTCGTCGAGCCGACATCCACCCCGATCGTCAGGTCACCTTTCGTCATCCGGCAAGCTTACGCCGGCAGCAGCGGCTTCACGCGTTCGATAATCGCCCCGACCGCCTCGCTGGGGTTCTTGCGGCCGAGCACGGCGAGCTGAACTTCCTCGAGGAAGATCGTCTGCGCGCGCGCGGCTTCCGGGAAGGCCGGCAGCGGCACGCGGGCCCCCGCCAGCGCCTTCGATTCAACGGCCGCCAAGGGCTGGTCGGCCGCGAAGCCGGGGTCCTTATAGGTCGAGACGCGCACCGGCCCGTTGCCGTTGCGCGCGGCGCCGATCGTGACCGCCTTCGACGACATCGTGCGGATGAAGTTCCAGGCGAGATCCTTGTCGCGGGCGTTGCCCAGGATGCTCATCGCCCAGAACTCGACGACCGAGGCGAAGGGCACCTTGCCGCGCAAAGCTTCGGAGATCGGGAACTCGATCGCCTTGATCTTGCCCGGGAACTTCGATTGCTGCGGATTGTTGAGCTGCGCGAAGCGCGCGAAAGGCAGCACGGTGAAGGCCGCGCGGCCTTGCTGGATCCACGTCACCTGATCGTCGTTCGTCGTCGTCGCGAAGGTGCGCGGCAAGGCACCTGCTTTGAACAGATCCTGCATCGTGGCGAGGCCCTTTTCGAGCGCGCCGCGATCGGGCACCAGCTTCAGATCGCCGGAGATGAAATCGCCGCCGAAGGCGCGCGCGAAGGTGACCGGGAACACCGACAGATCGCTCGCCAGCACCATACCGGTGACGGGCGTGCCCGCCGCCGAGGTGAAGGTCAGGCGCTTGGCCTGATCGACGAGTTCTTCGAGCGACTGCGGCGGCGCCTTGATGCCGCGCTCCTCGAGCAGCGCTTCGTTGTAGAACAAGCCGATCGTCGCATGGCGGAACGGCACGGAGACGAGCTTGCCGTCGAAGCGCATCGCTTCGACGAGGCCGGGGGCGATATCCGCGAAGTCCTCGATCGGGTTGGCGCGCTGCAAATCATCGAGCGGCGCCATCAGCTTGGCGGCATCGCGCGTGGCGCGGCTATTGACCAGGAAGCCGACGCCGAAATCGGTGCTGCTGAGGCTCGCTTCGCGGAACAAGCGATCCTGCAACGGGTTGGAATCGAACGTCGCCCAATTGACTTCGGTCGCATTGGCGTCGCGCCACGCTTTGGTCAGGTCGCCGGCGGGGCCTTGCGTCAAGCTCGCCTGGTGCACGCGGTGGGCGAGCACGTTGAGCGTCTTGGCTTGGGCGCGCGCGCGGCCCGTGCCCGTCGCGAGGGCCGCAGCCCCCACGCCCATGCCCAAAGCCGAACGGCGCGTCATATTGAAAATCGTCATCGTTGGGTTCCTCCCGGGGGTTGTTTTTGAAGTCTCAGCCTTTCGTGGCGCCCGATGTCAGCCCCGCCACGAGATGGCGTTGCATGGCGCAAACGAATATCAGGATCGGCAATAGCTGGATCGTCACGGCGGCGAACAGCACGCCCCAATCGACCCCGTCGAACGAGCCGAGCATTTCGGAAACGATCAACGGTGCCGTCTTGGCGCGCGTCGAGGTGAAGACGAAGGCGAACAGGAATTCGTTCCACGCGAACACGACGACGAAGACCGACAACGCCAGCATGCCCGGCAACGCCAGGGGGGCGATGATCTTGGCGATCAGCGTGCCCCGCCCCGCCCCGTCGACCAACGCGGCTTCGTCGAGCTCGACGGGAATCTTGTCGATGAAAGCGCGCATCAGCAGCGTGCCCAGCGACACGAAGAACGTGGCGTAAAGCACGATCAACGTGAAATGCGTGTCGCTGAGGCCCAGCCAGTTGATCAGCGGGAACAGCGGCAGCGTCAGCACGATCGGCGGCAGCAAGCGCACGGCGACCAGGAACGACGCCGAGCGCGTGAGTGCTGGCGAGCGGAAGCGCGAATAGGCATAGCCCGCCATCGTCGCGACGATCGCCGTCAGCAGCGTGGCGCCGACGGTGACGATCAAGCTGTTCCACAGGCCCCGGAAGAAATCGGGCCAGCGGACGAGCAGCGCCGTGTAATGCTCCAGCGTCGGCACGAAGGCGAAGGTCGGTGGAACCGCGAAGATCTCGCGCGCCGGCTTCAGCGACGACATCGCCATAAAGGCGATCGGGAATAACGACCATAGCAGGATCGCCGCCACGGCGGCTGTCTTGCCCAGCGCCACGCCGATCCGGTCAGCGCGCATCGGAGGTCATGTCCTTGCGCAACGCGAACAGGTAACCCGCCCCGAGGACGAGCGAGATCGCCAGCATGATCCAGCCGGTCGCCGCCGCCTCGCCGAAAGCGTTGAAGCGGAAGGCTTCGAGATAGAGATAGACCGCGAGCACCTCGGTCTGGCGTGCGGGACCGCCCTGGGTCATCAGCCAGACTTCGGAGAACATCCGGAAGACGAAGATGTAGCGGAACAGCGCCGCGACCACGAGGGCGGGTACGAGCAGCGGCAATGTCACCTTGCGGAACATCTGCAACGGCGTGGCGCGGTCGATCAATGCGGCTTCGTAAAGTTCGCGCGGGATCGACAAGCGTGCCGCGTACAGGATCAGGAAGGTGAACGGCAGATGCAGCCAGATCGACAGCAGCGAGATCAACGCGAGCCCATGCGACGGCTCGATCGACCATTCCAGGATCGGCAGGCCGATCGCCTTCATCGCCACGCTGACCGGGCCGACATCGGGATCGAATAGATAGCGCCAAATGACGGCGGCGGAGACTTCCGACACCGCATAGGGTGCGAGCACGGCCGCCAGCAGCAAACCCCGGAACGGCAGGCCCGAGGCGAACAGCAACGCCATGCCGAGGCCGAGCAGCAGCTCCAAGTGCACGACCAGCGCCACGATGAAGATCGTGTTGAACAAGGCGCGCCAGAAATACGTGTCGTTCAGCACCTTCACGTAGTTGACGAGGCCGACGAAGCTCGGCGCCCGGCCGAAGGTCGAGTTCGTGACGCTGAGCCAGATCACGTAGACGGCCGGAATCACGATCACCGTCAGCAGCAATCCGTGCGCCGGCGTAATCCACGGCAAAGCCGCGGCGAATTGCCGTTTCGCGATCGTCGAGCCCATCGATCCGATTTCCGTCAGGCCGCCACGCGCGTGCCGCTCGCCGCGATCGGCGTCCAGCCTTCGATGGTCGAGCGATACATCGTGCGCCGATAGCCGGGATAATCGTTGATCGCGGTGTGCATCACGCACGGGTTGAGCCACATGCCCAGCGTGCCGGGCGCCCAGCGCAGACGGCAGTTGAACTCGGGCCGCGTCGCCACCTTGAACAGATAGTCGACGATCGGGCGCGTCTCGGCGGGCGTGAACCCCTTGATGCGATCGATGACGGAGCTGATGAACAGATAGCGTTCGCCGGTCACCGGGTCCTTGCAGACCAGCGGATGCTCGACCTCGAAGCTCGCGATCTTGTGCACATCGGCGCGCATCTTGACGCTGCCGTATTGTTGACCGAGAACGCCCTTGCCCGAATGGACGACGACGAAATCCTCGATCATCGCCTTCATCGCGGGCGACAGCGAACGATACGCCCATTCGAGGCTGGTGAAGCACGTGTCCCCGCCCACGGGCGGCACTTCGTGACCGTAGAGCATGGTGATGCCCGGCGGCTTGGCGAGCCAGGCGAGATCCATATGCCAATCCTCGCCGATCACCTTGCCGGTTTCGTCGGGCTCGCGGTTGAGGATCATCAGATCGTCGTAGCCGTCGATCGGCTCGTGCACCGGGTTGCCGCTGAACGGCCCCAGCGCGGCGCGCACCTGATGCACGTCTTCGAGTTCCATCTTTTGATCGCGGATGGCGAGCACGTGGTAGCGGTGGATCGCGCGCTTGAGGTCGGCCATCGTTTCCGGGCTGCGGTCGCGGGCGAGGTCGAGCCCCGTGATCTCGGCACCGATCGTCCCGGTCATCTGACGGACCTGGAACCGCTCGAATTTCGTTTCGCGCGCCATTCGCTTCCTCCCCGATCGCCGCCGCGTCATCGCGGCTGACTTACGTGCAAGTAAGTATCGGGGAATGGACAGCGCGAGTCAATCCCGCGCCGTCATGCCGCATTGCAAAATCGAAAAATCAGCGCCGCCAGGCGGCGGCGATCGCCCTTTCGAGGGCGCGGAACGTGGCGTCGACGCTTTCGAATCCGCCCGTGTCCTGGGTCGTCGGCGGGCACGCCTGCACGACGAATCGCACCAGCCGTGCGACGTCCGCGACCGGCGTCGCGGGCGCGAACTCGCCCGATTCGACCGCCTCGCGCGCCGCTTTGATCAGCGCCTTTTCGTAGACTTTGTCCACGCGCTCCAACGCTTGCGCCGCCAGCGGCCCGAGCACGGGAAGATCGAGGCGCAGACGCGCCAGCGGGCTCCACACATTGCGGTCGCCGCGCTTGGGGTTGTAGCGATCGTAGAACGCGCGCAGATCGGCGAGCTGGCGGCGCAAACGCACGGCGAAGCTTTCGCCCGGCCGCGCCCAATGCGACAGGATGCGCGCCTCGGCGTCCGTCGCGAACTGCGCGACCAACTCGGCCATCAGCTTGTGCTTGCCGCCGAAATGATGATGGACGTTGGCGCGCGTCGTTCCCGTCACAGCGACGATATCGGCGAAGCTGAAACCCGCATAGCCGTTGCGCACGTAAAGATCGCGCGCCACGCCGCGGATCAATTCGCGCGACTGGTCGGCGCTCAACCGCGCGCGGGGCTTCGTGGCTTTCGTTTTCGTCTGACCGCGCGACAACGCCGACTCCCTCGTTCACGTGCGGCCGTCACGATAGTGGACGAAGACGCGCGGCGCTACTGGCGCCAGCTGAGCGGGAAACTGCCCGAGATACCGGGCGTGCCCGACGAGGACGCGGTCGGGATCGCGGGCGGCGCCAGATTCAACAGGCCCGGCAAGATCGTGACGGGGGCGCCGCCGCCGACCGGCGTCACGGTGATCGATTGCACCGTGCCGCCCGACGTGTTGATCGTGATCGTCGTGCCCTGCGCGAACGTGCCGGTCCCGACCGCCGGCGTCGTGCCGCCGGTGCCGCCCGGCGTACCCGTGCCGCCGCCGGGCAGCGCGTTGTTGGTTTCGCTCCCGCCCTGCTCGCCGCCGCCGGCGGCGGGCCCGGCCGCTTCGGCCAGGATCGCGATCAACATCGCTTGCACCGCCGCGGGGCTCACCGGGTTGACGGTCGTCGCGTCGGTCGTCGCGGTCGAGGACGACGGCTGCGTGACCGTCGACGTCAGGATCTGGGTGATGAGCTGCGCCAGCGTCTCGGTCGTGACGGTCGACGTGGTCGTGCCTTCGTTGCCGCCCGGCGAGGTCGTCGCCGAATTGGCGATCGCCGCGCTGTTGAAGGTGAAGCCGTTGCCGACCGCCGTCACCGACGCGGTCGCCGGCGCGGTCCCCTGGATATCGCCGCCCACGCCCGTGAGCGCCAGCGCGCTGCCGAAATTATTGCCGCTATCCGTCAGCGTCATCGTGCCGGTGGCCGACAATGTCGACGAACCGCCGGTCAAAACGATCGGGCCGGACTGGGCGAGCGTGCCGCCGGCCGTCACCGTCAACCCGTTCGACGCCGTGACGGCGCCCAGCGTCAACGCGCCGGAATTCGTGATCGCGATCGAACCGGCGGTCGCCGTCAGCGACAAGGCGCCGCCGAACGCGTTCGAAGCATGGGTCAACGCGATATTGCCGGTCGCGGAAATCGACGACGGATCGGCGGCGCTCATCGCGCCGACCTGGGAGATCGAACCGCCGGTCACGTCGATCGTCAACGCACCCGTCGCCGAGATATTGCTCGCGACCATCGGGCCGCTTTGCGCCCAGTTGATATCCTGTTTGCCGCCCGACGCGGTCAGCGCCGTGGTCCCGCCGACGGAGTTCGTGAACCCGTTCATCGTGATTCCGCCGCCGGACGCCGACGCGACGAAATTCCCGTTAGCGGCGATCGCCCCACTTTGCGTGATGCCGCCCGCCATGGTCGCGAGGATCAGATCGCCGCCGGAAACGATGCCGTTGACGCCGATATTGAGCGAGCCCGCGCGCAGCGACGTGATGCCCGATGCGCCGTCCGCCTCGATATAGGCGCCGAAATTATTGCCGGCTTCGTAAAGCGTGATGCTGCCTGTCGCCGACGACAACGCCGTCGCCCCGCCGACGCTCAGCGTGGCGCCGGTGAGTTGCCCAATATTGTCGTGCGCGTCCCAGAACAGATTGCCGGTCGTCGTGATGCCGGTCACGGTGCCTGCGCTATCCGATGCGACGATCGAATCGGCGTAGCCGTTGCCCATCATCCGCACGTGCAAATCGCCGGCGACATTCGCGGCGATCTGTTCGAAATCGTTGTAGCCGACGCCCATGCCCTGGGTCAGATCGAACGTGCCGGCGCCGCGCAAGATCACGGTCTGCGCCGTGATGTTCGTTCCCGACGTCTGCATGACGCCGTTGGCATGCGCGTGCATCGTCACCTTGCCGCCCGTCATGTTAATATCGCCGTTCAGCGTGATACCGGCCCCTTCGAGATAGACCGGAACGCTCGCGCCGCCGAACAGGCCGCCCGCGCCGACGTCCAACGCGCCGGTCGTGGTGTCGCCGATGTGCAACGCGCTCGCGGTCACGAACGAAAGATCGCTCGGCAATTGCAGCGTGCCCGTGCCGCCGCCGATGCCGATCGTCGTGCTCGCGGTCACAGGCGCGATGGTCACGTTGCCGGTGGTCTGGATCGAGGCGCCGGTCGCGGTGAAGGCGGCCGTATTCGAATTGATGACGATGTTCCCGCTCGACGACGCGCCGCCGATCGTCCAGCTCGAGCCGCCGGTCGCGAAGCCGTAACCGCTCGTCGACGCGCCGGTGATCGATATATCGCCGGACGTGGACGTCACCGCGCCGCCAAGCGCCACGTATACGCCATGGGGGTCGGTCCCCGACGAAGTCGCCGTGCCGTTGAGCGTCAGCATCCCGCTCGTCGTCGATATCACCGAGTTCGCGTCCTGAACCGCGATCCCGACATTGCTGGTCGCCGCCGCGGTGCCGCCGATTCCTGTGACGGACACGTCGCCAGTGCCGGTGGCGCGGATCACGCCGTAATCGGTGCCGAAGACAAAGACGCCGACATTGTTGCCCGCCGTTGTCCCGCCGGTCCCAGTCAGCGTGATATTGCCCGAACCCGTCGTTTCGATGCGGCCATAGGTCCCCGAAATGCCGGTCACGACGATGCCGCGCGAGGCATTGCCGGAGCCGCCCGACGCCGTTGCCGTTATCGTGCCCGCGCCGTCGGTACTGATCGTGCCGCCGCCGATATAAAGTCCAGCATTGCCGCCCGCAGCGCCCAGCCCGCCGTTCGCGTTGATGGTGATCGCACCGTCGCGCGACGAAACAACGCTCGCCGCGCCCACGATGGTGACGCCGCCGTTGGCATCGCTCCCCCCGCCCGAATAGGTGCCGCCCGAGCCGTTTAGCGTGATCGTCCCGGTCGTCCCATCGCCAGCCGACGTGTAGCTGCGCACGATGCCGCCGTTGTAAAGGAAAATCCCGTGCTGGTCGGGGCCGGTACCGGACGCGCTCCCCTTGCCGCTCAGGCTGACGTTGCCGCCGCGCGATTCGATCGTTCCGCCGTTGACGAGAATGCCGGAGAAATCGCCGCCGCCGTTCGCGCCGGTCGAATTGGCGGTCATCGTGATGTCGCCGCCACCGGAATTGACCGTGATGCCGCTATTCACGGTAATTGTCCGGGCGGACGTCACGTTGAGCGTGCCGCTCGCCAAGGTCAGGTTCGCGCCGAAAGTTACGGCACCGCTCCCGGTCCCGGTCGATGTCAGAGTCACGCTTCCGCCCGTGCCGATCGTGGCGGGGCTGTTAAGCGTGAGCGCGCCGGCGGCGGAGACATCGAGGTTCCCGGTCACCGACAAGTCGTAGAGATCGGCATTGCCCGTACTGGTGACGACCAAATTCTGGCTCGCGGCGACGTTACGGAAGTTCAAATTTATGTAGGGTCCCGTGATCGTCGTCGTACCCGCGATCGAATTGGCGGCGTTGGACAGATTGATGCCGCCCGCCGTGGCGGTCGAGACGATGGTCAAGGCGCCGCCGAGAGTCAGAGGCGCGGAGCTGAACGAGATGTCGCTATCGACGTTCAGGGTCGTCGTTCCGGTACCGGTCGAGATAACGCCGGACGAGCCCATCGCAACGCTCGTCGCCGACGGCGCGCTCGCGTTGATCGTCAGCGTGCCTGCGCCGCCGACGGACAGAGTTCCGTTCGGCAACGAGACGGCGTCGTAGTCGCTCGCCGCCGCCGTGATCGTCACGTTGCCCGACGTCGAAGACACGATGCCGCCATCATTGAGATAGAGACCCGAAGAATTCGTGCCGGTGGCGCCGCCGGTGCCGGTGATCTGTAGCGTGCCGCCGGCGGTACCGGCGATCGTGCCGCCGAACTCGAGGAATACGCCGTGATTTTCGTAACCCCCGGCGCCCGTGCCACCGGTACCGACGACCGTCACACCGCCAGCACCGCCGGTGACCGCCGATCCGGCACCGGTAAGCATCACGCCGCGATTTGCGCCGCCCGTATTGGTTCCGCCATCACCGGTAATCGAGATGGCGCCTGCCGTGGCGGTTATTTGTCCGCCGGCCGCGACGACAACGCCGTTCTGACTGCCCGAAGCCGAATTGCCGCCTTGGCCGGTGATATCGATCGTGCCCGAGCCGGACGTCGAAATCGTGCCGCCAATGACATGGAGACCGTTGTTGCCGGTGCCGCTCGTGCCGCCATCCGCCGTGATGGTGATGGCGCCGTCGCGCGCGGTGATTTGGCTGCTGGCCCCTTCGACGACAACACCGCTGTTTCCCGTGCCCGCAAAAGTGCCGCCGACGCCGGTCAGCGTGATCGTGCCGGTCGTCGCGTCGCCGCCGCCCGTGTAGCTGCTGATGACGCCGCCGTTATAAAGGAAAATCCCGTGCTGGCCGGCGACGGTGGTGCCGGAGGCGCTGCCCTTGCCGGTGATGTTGATATTGCCGCCGCGCGACTGAACGGCCACGCCGTTGATGAACACGCCGGCGAAATCTTCGCCGCCGCCGGTCCCGGCGACGTTCGCGGCCATCGTGATATTGCCGCCTTGCGTATCGATATTCTGCCCGATCGAGATGTACCGGTCCGCCGTCAGGCTGACGGCGCCGCCAGACGTGGACAACGAACCGGTCAGCGTCATCCTGTCCGCGGACAAGGTCAGCGTCCCCGTCCCCATATTTACGGTGCCAAGATTGAAGCCGGCACCCGGCGTGGCGATATTCACGATCGCGCTCGAACCGGATTTAGAAATGATCAGCGTACCGAACGAGTTGCCCGCGTTCGTCGCCGTCACGTCGCCGGGGCCGAAGAAAGTGGCGGTGCCCGAGGTCGTGATCGACCCCGTACCTTGCGTGTAGCCGCCGTCGGCAATGACGAACAGATTGAACGCCCCCATCGTCAAGGCGTTGGTGAAGATGGCGCCCTGCGTACGGAGCGTCAGATTGTTGTTGAAGCTCGTACTATCGACCTGAATGTCACCCGTCTGGGTCGACGAACCGATTTGCACCGTCCCGAAGCCCGAGACCCAACCAAGCAGCAACGCCGACACGGCGGCCGTGCCCGAACCGCCATTGACACCGATAGTGGTGCTATCGGTCTCGCCGGTGAAACTGATCGTGCCGCCGCTGGTGCCCAGCAACGACAGCGTGGAGGCGGAATTGGAGATGCTGTTGCTGCGAAGTGTGAGATTTCCGGTCATGGCGGCGTCGCCGACCGTGGCGGACGAGCCGCTGAACTGGATGCCCGCGCCGGACGAACCCGCGATCCCGACCAGCGTCACATTGCCCGCACCCAGCGTGCGGACGATGCCGCCCTCGGCGATCTGGACGCCGGCGCTGTAGAAGCCGGCCCCAGTGACGTCCGAAGCGCCGCCCGTGCCCGTGATCGTGACGTCGCCGCCCGTCGCCGTCACTTCCGATCCGGCCAAGCCGATATAGACGCCGCGCGCCGCGCCCGACGCGGCCGACGTGCCGGTGATCTCAATGTTGCCGGTGCCGGTCGAGATCGCTTTGGCCCACTGAAACGCGACGCCGCCGTTGTTATCGGTCGCACCGCCCGATTGATTACCCGTGCCGACGAGTTTCAGCAGGCCATTTTGCGTCGTGAGTTGCACTTCCGTGCCGGTGGACCCGCCATTCAAATAGATGCCGGTGTGCGAACCACCCGAGCCATACACGTCGTAGGACGATGGGCCGCCCATCCCGTGCATCACAAGCTTGCCCGCACCGGCCGCCGAAACGGCGACGTTGGCGTCGGCGAAGATGCCGTATTGATTGTAGCCGGTGGTCCCGCCCTTGCCGGCGATGAAGATGTTTCCGCTCGTCGAGATAATATCGGCGGCGCTGGAAATCGACACGCCTTTGAAGTCGCCCGAAGCCGTGCCGAAAGTCGGTGCGTTCACCGACTTGTCGCCGGTCCACGAAGCGACGTTGCCCATAATCGCGATGTCGCCGGTCGCCGTCGTTAAATTCGCGCCGACGGCAACGCCCCGCGTCGCGGTGAGCGAGATCGACCCCGCACTCGTCGCCGTTTGGGCGCCGGTCACGTTGATCGTATCGCCCAGCGCGGTAAGCGCGCCGGTCCAGGAATTGGCTTGGCTCAGCGTAACGGTGCCCGTATTGCCCTGGATCGTGACCGCGCCGCCGCCCGCATCCTGGGTGATCGTGCCCGACTGCGTGAACCCCACGCCGCCGATGAAATAGGTGCCCGTGCCGAGCGTCGAGGTCTGGACGCTCGGCGTTACCGACGTGACGAGCGACACGTTGTCCGTCGTCGCCGTTCGGTTCAGCATGATGCTGCCGAACGTGTTGGTCGCCTCGTTGAGCGTGACCGCGCCCGTACCGCCGATCACCAGACTGGCCCCGCCCAAAATGCCGTAGGTCTGCGTGACGTTCCCGTTGGCCATCAGCGTGACCGTGCCGGACGTCGTCACCTCGCGGTTGAAAATGATGGCGCCGCTTGTCGTGAGCGTCAGCGCGCCGGTGCCGAGCGAAAGCGTTCCGTTGCTGGAGTTGTTGAAGAGCCCGCCGAGCGCCCCGACGCCGTTTCGCCCTTCGACCAGCATAAAGCCGTTATTCGTCGTGATCGCGCTGGTGATCGAGACGTCGCCGCCCGCTTGCAGGACGAGATTGAGGCTGCCGGACGAGGCGGTGATCGTCTCGTCGATATTGATCGTGCCGACGGCGTTCAGCGTCAACGTGCGCGTCACGCCACCCGTATAGGTGATCGCATCGTTTACGTTGATCAGACCCGTCCCGCTGGTCCCGCCGGTATCGGAATCGATGGTGACATTGCTGCTCGCCAACAGACCGGCCAACACGGTCCCCGTCATGTCGCCGCCAGCCACCGCGATGTTGAAGTCGTTAGGATCGATCAACAGCATGCCGTCGCGCCCATTGTACGCGCGCGTATCGACGGCGACCGAATTGCCGAACGTGATTTTGTTCTTGCCCGAGGTTTCGACGAAGCCGCCGTCGCCCGCGATCGTGCCGCCGCGCGCCGTGATGGTACCTTCCATGCGCGCCGTATCGTCGGCCCACAGCACGACCTTGCCGCCATTGCCGTTGAGCGTCGCGCTCGCGTCGATCACCGCCGCCGCATCCATATAAAGTGTGCGCGCGTTGTATTCCGTGCCCTGGCCGTGCTGGCCGCCGCCCGCCAGCACCGTCCCGCCGCCCGCTTCGCCCGAGGCGCGGATATCCGTGCCGGCCGCGAGTTCCACCCGCCCGCCGAGCACGGTGACGTTGCCGCCCTTGGCGTCGGCCTCGTTGCCCGACACGTCCAGACGACCGGCCACCACCGTCGTCCCGTTCTCGCCGCCGTCGATGACGATCTCGCCGTTCTCGATCCGCGCCGAGCGCGCTTCGACGATGCCCGTCACGTTGATCACGTTGTTGATCACGTCGCGCGCCGCGCGCGCGGTCATCAGCACGCGCCCGCCATTCGCCTGGACAGTGCCGCTATTCTCGACCAGCGCGTTCGCACCCGTCGGTGCTTGATTGACCGTGCCGGTCGACGCGAATTTCAGAAGCCCATCGCCGAAGAAATCCAGCGTGAAGGTCGGCGTGCCCGCCAGCACCACCGTGCCGCCTTGCGCGACGATCGTGCCCTTGTTCTCCACCGCCGCCGCCGACAGCACGGCGAAGCCGCCTTGGGCGACGTTGACGAAGCCTTCGTTGATCACGCGCGCGTTGACGTCGCCCGCGATCGAGAAATTGAGATTGCCGGCGAGGAAATCGGCTTGGTTCATCCGCGACGTGGTCGCGACCAGGCCGTTGACGTCGACCATCGACGACGGCCCGAAATAGATCCCCGCCGGGTTCATGATCACGACCCGGCCATTGGCCTGGATCGAGCCGAAGATCATCGACGGATCGGGGCCGATGACGCGGTTCAGCGCCAGCGAACTGCTATCGGGCTGGATGAAGCGGACGATATTGCCCGCACCCACCGAGAAGCTTTGCCAGTCGATCGACAGCGTCGAACTGTTCTGATTGATGGTGAGCTGGTTCGCACTTGTCTGCGAGATCGTGCCCGAGCCGCCGACCACATTGCCGCCAGTCGGCAGCGCCTGCGACTTGGCTGGGTCGGCGGGCAGCACCGCGAAGGGCAAGCCCAGTGCGGCCGCCCCCAACCCCCAACGGCGAAAACGCCCCCAGCGCGCGCGACGACGATGCGCCGCACGCCTCAAACCGCTGGTTTGGGTTTCCGACATCGTTGCGCCAAGTCCCTGCTTCTCGGGCGATCCGCAGATTTTTCCGTAGCCTGCGGTGTTCGGCATAAGATTTACCTATGCCGATGTATTTGTATAGGGCTTTAACGATATCGGTTCGGTTTAATTTTTCCGCGTTTAATCAACAGTTTGCGTGTGTTTTTAGGCGCGGGGTAGCGCCGAATCCCCAGCCCCTAACGCACGCTGCATCGAGACGGAATCCACCCAGCGCCCGAATTTGAAGCCGGCGGACTGAGAAACCCGGTCGAACGGGAGCCCAAATCACAGGGCGGCGAGGACTGAAGTCTCGCGATAGACCCCGCTAGAACGCCCAGCAGGCGCAGCCGAGCGCGCCCCAAAAGCTTTTCGCGTCACTCGCCGGAACGGCCCCGAAAGCCTGCGCATGCGCATGGCCATGCACCGAACAGGCATTGGCGCAGCCGCAAGACTGCGCCCGTGCGACGTCGCCCGAGGTCGCACGATACGTCGCGCGCTGCTGATAACCGCCGAATTCACGCACCGGCGACCAATCGGGCATCGGCGGCGGCAGAACGGGCGCAAGATCGGCGAAATCGCCGTCGCCATGCACGGGTTTGCCGCCGAGCAGCGTGAGGACCGACACGATCTCCGCGATCTCGTCCTCGGGCACGGCGAAGTAATCGGCCGACAGCACCGCGAGGTCGGCGAGCTGCCCCGCCTTGATCTGCCCCTTCTTGCCCTGCTCGTTCGAGAACCAGGTATTCGCCTGCGTCCACAGCCGCAGCGCCGTGGCGCGGTCCAAACGATTGGCGGGCGGATAAAGCCGTAGGCCGCCGACCGTGCGCCCGGTCGTCAGCCACGACAAAGAGACCCACGGGTTGTACGACGCGACGCGCGTCGCATCGGTGCCAGCCCCGACATGGATGCCCTTTTCCAACATCTTGGCGATCGGCGGCGTGGCTTCGGCTTTCGCCGCACCATAGCGCTCGACGAAATATTCGCCTTGATAGGCCATGCGGTGCTGGACCGCGATGCCCCCGCCCAACGCGGCGATACGGTCCATGTTGCGATCATCGATCGTTTCGGCGTGATCGAAGAACCAGTGCAAGCCGTCGAACGGCACGTCCTTCGCCACGCGCTCGAACGCGTCGAGCGCCCGGGTGATCGTTTCGTTGTAGGTCGCGTGCAAACGCCACGGCCAGCGATTGCGCGCGAGCAGGCCGACAACCGCCTCCAAATCGCCTTCCATATTCGCGGGCATATCCGGCCGTTCGATGCGGAAATCCTCGAAATCGGCGGCACTGTAGACCAGCATCTCGCCCGCCCCGTTATGGCGATAGAGATCGTCGCCGTCGCCGGGCTTCACGATCTTCGACCAACCGTCGAAATCGGCGAGCTCGCCCTTCGGCTTCTGCGTGAACAGGTTATAGGCGATGCGCAGGGTGAGCGCGTTCTCGCGATGCAGCTCTTCGACGATCTTGTAATCGTCGGGATAGTTCTGGAACCCGCCGCCCGCATCGATCACGCCCGTCACGCCCAAGCGATTCATTTCGCGCATAAAATGGCGGGTCGAGTTCTTCTGATACTCGGCCGGCAGTTTCGGGCCCTTGGCGAGCGTCGCATAAAGGATCGTCGCGTTGGGCTTGGCGAGCAGCAAACCCGTGGGATTGCCCTTTGCGTCGCGCATGATCTCCCCGCCCGGCGGGTTGGGCGTGTCCTTGTCGTAGCCCACGGCGCGCAACGCCGCCCCGTTGAGCAGCGCGCGGTCGTAGAGATGCAGGATGAAGACCGGCGTATCGGGGGCGGCCGCGTTCAACTCGTCGATCGTCGGCAGGCGCTTCTCGGCGAATTGATGCTCGACGAAGCCGCCGACGACGCGGATCCATTGCGGGGCCGGCGTCACCTGCGCTTGGCGCTTCAGCATGCGCATCGCTTGGCCAAGCGATGCCACGCCGTCCCAGCGCAGCTCCATGTTGTAGTTGAGCCCGCCGCGGATCACATGCATGTGGCTGTCGATCAGCCCCGGGATCGCACGCCTGCCGCCCAGATCGATCGTCTTGGCCGACGATCCCGCCAGCGCCATCGCGTCGCGCAGCGCCCCGACGAAGACGAAACGCCCGTCCTTGATCGCGACCGCTTCGGGATCCGGATTGGCGGGATCGAGTGTGGCGAAGCGGCCGTTATGCAGAATCAGATCGGCGTCCATGGAACCTCAAACCGGCCGGCGATCGGCCTCTTTCTTGCCGGGCAATTCGCCGAAGACGTGCGGCCCGCAATCCGATTTGAGCCACGATACCGTGACTCCCTCGCCCGCGATCAAGCGCTTGGCGATGGGCACGACCTGTTCGCCGATCAATATGCCCATCAATCCCAGCAACGCGATCACGGGCGGGGCGGGCGAACGCACGCCCAGAAGACCATAGAGGATTCCGACCAGAATCCCGACGGCCAGCGTGACGATATAGATCTGCACCCGCCCCTCCCGTTTCCTTACGCCTTCACCGGCGGCAGGACTTCGTGCTTGGACTTCGTGCGCTGTGGCGCCTTGTGGACCATCGTATAGGCGTAGTCCACGCCCATGCCGTAACCGCCCGAATGTTCCTTCACGATACCGATCACGGCATCGTAGGTGCCGCGATTGGCCCAATCGCGCTGCCATTCCAGCAGCACCTGCTGCCAAGTCATCGGCACCACGCCCGCCTGGATCATGCGCTGCATGGCGAAGTCGTGCGCTTCCTTCGACGTGCCGCCCGACGCGTCCGCGACCATATAGATCTCGTAGCCGCCTTCCAGCATCGCCGACAGCGCGAAGGTCGTGTTGCAGACTTCCGTCCACAAACCGGCGACGACGACCTTCTTGCGGCCGTTGGCCTTCAACGCGTCGCGGACCTTCTTGTCGTCCCAGGAATTCATCGACGTGCGCTCCAGGATCTTGGCGTCCGGGACGGCGTCGAGAATTTCCGGGTAGGTGTAGCCGGAGAAGGATTCCGTCTCCACCGTCGTGATGGTCGTCGGCACGTCGAACACGCGCGCCGACTTCACCAGCGCCACGACGTTGTTCTTCATCGACTGGCGATCCATCGACGCCACGCCGAACGCCATTTGCGGCTGGTGATCGATGACGATGAGCTGCGAGTTCTTCGGCGTCAGAACTTCGAGTTTCGGGTCGGCCATGTCGCGCCCTCCCTTACGACTTCGCGAATTCGAGAAGATCCGCGTTGAAGCGATCGACGTCGATCGCCGTCAGGCCGTGCGAGCCGCCGGCATAGACCTTCAGCGTCGCGTTCTTGACGATCTGCGCCGCGAGCTTGGCGGAATGATCGATCGGCACGATCTGGTCGTCATCGCCGTGGACGATCAGCGTCGGCTTGTCGATGCGCTGGAGGTCGGGCGTGTAGTCGACTTCCGAGAATTGCTCGATGCAGTCGTACAGGCCCTTGATGCCGCCCATCATGCCCTGCTGCCAGAACGAGAATTTCAGGCCTTCCGAGATCTTGGCGCCCGGACGGTTGAAGCCGTAGAACGGCGTCGTCAGGTCGAGAAAGAATTTCGAACGATCGGTGGCGACGCCCGCACGAATGCCGTCGAACACCTTCTTGTCGACGCCGCCGGGATAAGCGGGCGACGAGACCATGATCGGCGGCACGGCGCCGACCAGCACGACCTTGCCCACGCGCGACGTGCCGTGACGGCCGATATAATGCGCGACTTCGCCGCCGCCGGTCGAATGGCCCACCATCACCGCGTCGCGGATGTCGGCCGCTTCCATCACCGCCGCCAGATCGTCGGCGTAATGGTCCATGTCGTTGCCGTCCCAGGTCTGCTCCGACCGGCCGTGGCTGCGCCGATCATGCGCCACGACGCGGAAGCCGCGCTGGCCCAGGAACAACATTTGCTGGTCCCACGCATCGGCCGTCAGCGGCCAGCCATGGGAGAAAACGACCGGACGGCCCTTACCCCAGTCTTTGTAGAAAATGGACGTCCCATCCTTGCTTTTCACGGTCGGCATGGCGTTCTCCTGGTTTGCGTATGCGGGGGTAACCAAAGCGGGAAATCCGGCCATCAGGCCGATTCCGGTCGCGGCCGCGCCTTGCAACAGCGCGCGCCGGGATAGCGAAAGAAATTCTTCACGTTCGGGCATCATTATGTCCTTCTCGACGCACGGCGTTCTGTTCGCCGCGCGAAACTCGTGGCACATTGCGTCACCCCCCGTCGGCGAGCGAGTTAAGGCTTGCGAAAAGTTGTGAAATGACCCCCGACGACGGTTCCCGCCCAGATCCCGCGGCATTCCGCACGCCGGAAACGCGGCGCTTCGGCCCTTTCCTTCTCGACATCGGCGCACGCCGTTTGACGAAGGACGGCACCGAGTTGCGCGTCGGCAGCCGCGCGATGGATCTGTTGCTGGCGCTGGCCGCGCGCCCGGGCGAAACGCTGAGCCACGAAAAGCTGTTCGCCGCCGTCTGGCCGGATACGGTCGTCGAGGAAAGCAATCTGCGGGTGACGATCACGGCGCTGCGCCGCGCGCTCGGCGGCGGCGCGATCGAGAATATCCCCGGTCGCGGCTATCGCTTGGCGATCCCGCTCGCGCGCCCCGCCGCCCCCACGATTTCCGCGTCGGCCGCGCGCATCTACGGGCGCGAAGCCACGCTCGACGAGATCGAAACCCAGACGCGCCGGCGCGGCTTCCTGACGCTGACCGGGCCGGGCGGCATCGGCAAAACGACGCTCGCCGCGCGGGCGGCCGAAATTCTAGCGCCCCATTATCCCGACGGCGTGGTGTTCGTCGATTTCGCGTCCCTGTCGTCGCGCGCGGGCGCCGTCGAGCATTTGGCCGCGTTGCTCCAGGTGCCGACCGCCGAAGCACATGCGACGCGCGGCATCGTCGCCTTCCTCGCCGCGCGTCGCGTGCTGCTCGTCCTCGACAATTGCGAACGCGTGGTCGACGCGATGGCGTCGCTTTGCGCGGCCATCGCCGCGCAATCCTGCGGCACGCATATATTGGCAACGAGCCGCGAACCGCTCGCCGCCGCCGGCGAATGGGTGCTGCCGGTGGGACCGCTGGCACTCCCCGCGCCCGGACGTGCGCTCACCGCCCATGAAGCGCTGACCTTCCCCGCGATCCGGCTGTTCGCCGAGCGCGCGGCGGCGGCCGGCGCCAATTTCGCGCTCGACGACGACAACGTCGCCGACACGATCGGCGTTTGCGCGCGGCTCGACGGATTGCCGCTGGCGATCGAACTCGCCGCCGCGCGGCTGAACGCGCTGGGGCTTTCGGGCTTGCGCGACGGGCTCGACGATCGTTTCGCCATCCTGACGCGCGGCCGGCGCGACGCCGATCCGCGCCACCGCTCGCTCGCCGCGATGGTCGACTGGAGCCACGACACCCTCTGCGATACATCGCGCAAAGTGTGGCGGCGTCTCGCCGTGTTTCCCGGCGCTTTCTCGCTCGACGGCGCGCAAACCGTCGCCGGTCCGACGCCGGCGGGCGAAGGCGATTTCTCGGTCGTGGACGCGATCGACGATCTCGTGTCGAAGTCGCTGCTCGTCGCCGACAGCAACGGCGAAGCGATCCGCTATCGCCTGCTGGAGACGATGCGCCACTACGCGATACGCAAATTGAGCGATGCGGGCGAAGCGCCGCTGGCGCATGGGCGGCACGCGCGACACTGCCTCGCGCGTTTGCGCGCCGACGCGCCGCGCTGGAGCGACGCCGAATACGACGCCTTCGAACGCGCGCGCGTGATCGCCGACGTGCGCACCGCGCTCGAATGGGCGTTCATGCCGCTGGGCGAGCCGCGCATGGCGATCGAATTGATCGTCGCGTCCGCGCCGCTGTGGTTCCGCCAGTTTCTGGTTCCCGAATTGCGCGACCATTTGGAATGCGCGCAAGCGGCCGCGCGCAATCTCGGCGACATCGATCCGCTGATCTTGACCAAGCTGCATCTCGCCTTGGGGCACGCGATCTTCCACACGCGCGGTCCCGGCAAGCCCGTCCACGACGCGCTTTGCCAAGGCATCGACTATTCCGTCGCCGCGGGGGAAACGACGCTCCGTTTTCAATTGATCTGGTCGCTTTACGGCCATGCGGCGATGAGCGGCGATTACGCCGACGTCACGCGCCGCACGAACGAGTTCCGGGCCCTGCAGCACAGCGCCGGCACGCCGCGCGGCGAAGCCTCCATGCTCGATATGATGGCGATGGAAGCGACGATGTCCGGCCGCCACGCCGACGGCGTGCGCCATGCGCGCGCGGCGCTCGAACATCCCGCCGTGCCGCGCGGCGCGCGTCACGACCACGCCTTCGTCTACGACCATCACGCCGCCGCGGGCGCGCATCTGACGCGCGCCTTGTGGCAGGCGGGGCGCGGCGACGAAGCGCTTGCCGTGGCGCGCGAAACGATCGAGCGCGCGACGGGCATCGATCGGCCGTTCGGGCTCGGCTACGCGCTTGTCTGCGGCGCCTGCCCGGTCGCGCTTTGGGCCGGCGACCATGCGGCGGCGGCGCGCTATGTCGAGCTGTTGAGCAATCTCGCCGACGGTATCGCGCGCGATATGTGGCAATCGATCGCGCGCGGCTATCGCGAGATTCTGGCCGCAATGGACGAAGGCCGCGCCCCGGTCGTCGCCGATGCCGCATTGCCCGGCTACCACCAGGATACGTTCGCCACGATCCATTCCGCGTTGGCGACGGACGCGGTGCGCGCCCGCGCCATGGGCGCGCCGGTCTGGTGCACGCCCGAAATTCTGCGCATCGACGGTTTGCACCGCGACGCCGCGGGCGAAGCCGATGCGGCGCATGCCCTGTTCGGCCGGGCGATCGATCTCGCGCGCGAACAAGGCGCTTTAGCCTGGGAACTGCGCGCGGCGATCAGTCTCGCGCAATCGCTCGCCTGGCGGGGCCGCAACGATGCGGCGCACGACGTTTTGGCACCGGTCCATGCGCGTCTGACGCAAGGCTTCGAGACGCAGGACGCGCGGATCGCGGCCGCATTGTTGCGTGATCTGTAGTCCATGAATTTGTGCGGGGCCGCCCCGAAATGATCTAATTCGACAGGCCGGAAAGCCTCGACTACCGTCGATGTGACATGACCGACGCATCCGACGCTTTGAGCTGGTCCACCGCCGCGATCCGCGCGTTGCCCGCTTATCGCCAGCCGCAAACCTTCCACGATTTCGAAAATCCCGGCACGCGGCCGCGCCTTCTGAACCTCAACGAAAATCCCTACCCGCCCTCGCCCATGGCGATGGCGGCGGCGATCGAGGCGCTGCACGACGTCAACCGCTATCCCGATATCGGCGGGCGCAAACTCGCCGCGGCGGTCGGCAAACATTTCGGCGTCGATCCCTCGCTGGTCATCCTGGGCTGCGGCAGCGACGAGCTGATCCATTTCACGACCGTCATTTCGCTCGAACCGGGCGATGAAGCGGTCGTGCCCGCCCCCAGTTTTCCGCGCTACGCGCTATCGACGAAACTCGCCGCCGCCAAGCCGGTGCGCGCGCGCATCGACAAGAACGGCGCTTGCGATGTCGACGCGACGTTGCGCTCGATCGGCAACCGCACGAAGCTGGTCGTCGCCTGCACGCCCAACCCGCCGTCGGGCGGGATGATGGACGAAGCGGCGCTGAAGGCGTTGATCGACGGCGTGCCCGAAAACGTGCTGCTGCTGCTCGACGAAGCCTATGCCGAGTTCGGGCACCATGCGGGCGGGCCCGACGCGCTGAAGCTGCTGCGCAAGCGCAAAGGCCCGTGGATTTCGACGCGCACCTTCTCCAAGGCTTATGGCCTTGCCGCGATGCGCGTGGGCTACGCGATCTGCGGCGACGCGAGCGTGGCCGAAGCCTTGCGTCGCTGCCGTCTGCAATACAACGTGCCCACGCCCAGCCAAGCGGCGGCGGTCGCGGCGCTGGCCGATCAAGCGCATCTCAAAGCCTCGCTCGACAAGATCGCGGTCGAGCGCAAGCGCCTGACCGAAGGCCTGGTGGCGCTGGGTCTCAAGACCTGGCCGTCCACCGGCAATTTCGTGTCGATCACGTTGAACGGGCCGTCCGCACCGGTGATGACGGCGCTGGCCAAGGAAGGAATCCTGGTCCGCGATTGGCGCGATCCGGATTACATGAACGAGCTGCGCATCGGTGTCGGCACCGCCGACGATACCGACGCGGTGCTCGCCGCACTCGCCCGCTTGCTCAGCGGTGCGGCATGAGCGCGCCGCGCGGTTCCGCGATCCTCGCCGCCCTGAAAACGGCCGGCATCGAATTCGTCGTCGCCTTGCCCGATATCGTGACGAGCGACGGGCTGCTCTGGCCGCTTGCGCGCCAGAACGACATCCGCTTGGTGCGCATCTGCAAGGAAGACGAAGGTATCGGCATCTGCGCCGGCCTCGGCTTCGCCGGCAAGCGCTCGATCCTGATGATGCAACAGACCGGCTTGATGGATTCCGTCAACGCGTTGCGCGCCGTCGGCGTCGAATACGAACAGCCGATCGCCATGCTGGTCGGGTTGCAAGGCAAGGAGCCGGGCGTGTTGCCGTCCAAATCAGCCAAGGTTTCGGTCAGCGCGATCGAGCCGATTTTGGACGCGCTGGGTGTCGATCACGTGCTGGTCGAAACGCAAGAGGACGAAGCCAAAATCGCCCCGGCGTTCGAGCACGCGTTCAAAACTTCGCGGCCCGTTTGCGTGCTGATCGGCACATCGCCGCTCGCCGATGGAGCCACAAAATGATGCGCCGCGACGAATGCCTCGCTTTGCTGGCAAAGCGCGTGCGCGACGAAGCGATCGTCGCGACCTATCAGGCCGCGTTCGATTGGATGCGCTTGGCCCCGCGCGATTTGAACTACGTGTCCATCGGCGCGATGGGGATCGCGTCCTCGCACGGGCTCGGCCTCGCCTTGGGACGGCCGGATAAGCGCGTGATCGTGCTCGACGGCGACGGCAGTCTGATGATGAATCTCGGCTCGCTCGCCACCGTGGCCGACGCGAACCCGAAGAACTTCGTGCATCTCGTTTGCGTCAACGGCGTCTACGAGGCGAATGGCAGCCACCCGCTGCCCTCGGCCGCGAAGGTCGACTTCGCCGCGATCGCAAAAGGTGCGGGCATCGCCAATACCGGCACGATTTCGACGCTGGCCGAATTCGAGGCCGCGCTCGACACGATCCTCGCCGGCGAAGGGCCGATCTTCCGCGCGCTGAAGGTCACCGCCGGTGCCCCCAGCAAACAGGATTACGCCTTCATCCACGGTGCGGAAACACGGCAACGCTTCAAGGCGGCGTTCACGCGTTAGCGGTCGCCTTCGCCTCGTCCAGCAGCCATTTGCGGAAGGCCGAAATCTTCGGCTTGTCGAGCATGCGCGCGGGGCACACGAAATAGTAGTCGTAGCCGCTGGGCACGCTGATATCGAAGGGCTTCACCAAGCGCCCGGCCTTCAGATCGTCGATCACCAACGGCCCGCGCCCCAGCGCCACGCCCAAACCTTCGATCGCGCCCTGAATCGACATATTCGATTGGCCGAAGCGCCGGCCTTTCGCGAGGTCGATCCCGGTCACGCCGGCCGCGTCGAGCCATGTCGCCCAGCCCGGCTCGCGCCCGCCCAGGCGCAGTATGTCGTCGTGCAGCAGGGGGACGCGCGCGAGATCGGCGGGTTTGCGCAACGCCTTGGGCCCTTGCATCAGCTTGGGCGCGCAGACCGGGAACATGTCTTCGCCAAGGATTTTCTCGACATGCAGGCCCGGGTAATGACCCAGACCGTACCGGATCGCGACATCGGCCTCGTTCGCCGAGAAATCCGCCATCTGTCCCGACGTGGCGATCTCCAACTCGATCTGCGGATGAAGTTCGTCGAAACGGATCAAACGCGGGAACAGCCATTTGACCGCGAACCCCGCCAAAGTCGACACGACCAGACGCGGGCCGGTATCGGCGCGCGTCAATTCGCGGATCGTGCGCGCGACGATGCCGAGCCCCTCGCGGACGGAGACGGCCAGCGCCTCCCCCTTCACGGTCAGGACAATTCGTCGCGGCTCGCGGTGGAACAGCTCGAAGCCGAGATGGTCCTCGAGCCCGTGCACCTGGTGGCTGATGGCGCTTTGGGTCAGGCCAAGCTCTTCCGCCGCCAGGGTAAAGCTCTTGAGCCGGGCCGCCGCTTCGAACGCGCGCAAGGCGGCGATGGGCGGTAAATGAAGCAAGGGGGAGCCGGACATGAATAACACTCAATTGTAGCCAGGGGGAATCCGCGAGATAGTCTTACGGATTGGGTATGCAAGAAGCATCCCACATGAACGATTTCGATGGAAGAGCCCCGATGGCCTACGCGAAAGTCAACACGATCTCCCGCGACGACATCCCCGTAATCGACGCCGCCGCCCTTGCCAGCGACGATCCGGCCGTGATCGCCGAAACCGGCAAGGCGATGCGCGAAGCGGCCGAGCGGATCGGCTTCTTCTACGTCTCCAATCACGGCGTGCCGCAGGAGATCGTCGATGGCGCTTTCGCCGCCAGCAAGGCGTTCTTCGCGCAGGACGAAGCGACCAAGCGCTCGGCGCAGATCAACGAGCGCCATCGCGGCTTCCTGGCCGTCGGTCAGGCGAAAATGTATGCCGGCGCCAAGATCGACCTGAAGGAGAGCTTCCTGTGGGGTCTCGAGCTCGACGAGAAGGATCCCGACGTCGCCGCCGGCAAACCGCTGATGGGCCCGAACAACTGGCCGACGGCGCCGGCACATCTGCGCCAAGCCTTCTACGACTATTATCTCGGCATTTGCGCCTGCGGGCAGCGTTTGCTGAAGGGCCTCGCCTCCAGCCTCGGCCGCGATCCCAAATTCTTCGAAAGCGCGTTCGCCAAGCCCCTGGCGCGCGGCTCGGCGATCTACTATCCGCCCCAGCCGCCGGATATGGGCGAATTGCAATTCGGCGTGGCGCCGCACACCGATTACGGCGGATTGACGCTGCTGGCGCAGGACATGGTCGGCGGGTTGCAGGTGCTGGCCGCCGACGGGCGCTGGGTGACCGCGCACCCGATCCCCGGCACGTTGGTCATCAATGTCGGCGACCTCATGCATCGCTGGACGAACGGGCGCTTCTCGTCGAACCCGCATCGCGTGGTCAACGCCTCGGGCCGCGAGCGTTATTCGATCGCGGTGTTCTTCGACCCGCATCCCGACACGGTGGTCGATCCGCGCGATCTGCTCGACGACAAGGATCAGGCGAAATACCCGCCGATCACCTGCGGCGAATACATCGTTCAGCGTTTCGACAAGGCGTTCAAATACCGCCAGGGCGCGTCTTGAGCCACGTCGCCACCCATTCGGCGTAGGAGCGTTCGCAGCGCAGGATCCATTTGCCGCCTTCGCGCGACAGCAGCACGGAGATTTCGCCAAGGCGCGTGCGCCCGGCGAAATCTTCCGGCAGCTTGGCGAGATCGAGCGCAATGCCCTGCGCCAAAATATTTTCCGTTATTTCAAATACTTGATAGGCATCACTCACGTCGATTGTGAGCGCGCCTTCGGGCGGCTTCCCGGCCCAAAGCCATTGCTCCGGGGCGACCGGGATGGCGCCGGGACCGGGCTTGGCGCCGAGCACGAGGGTCAAGGTCTCAGCCACGCTGGCGCCCTCCGCTCACATCGTAGAACGCGGGTTTGACCACGATCGCGCCCGCCTGGCCGCCCGGCAACGACACGGAGACGGTTTGGCCCATCAGGGCGCGGCCGTTTTCCAGTAGGCCCATCGCCAGCGACCGGCCCAACGCGCCGCTCTGGCACGACGCGGTGACGTAACCCCGCCCCCGGGCTTCGTCCGCGCGCAAGATCGCCGCCCCTTCGGGCAGCACGAAATCCGGATCGCGCGCCAGCAGCCCAACAAGCTGCGGGCGCGGTGCGGCATCCGCCCGGTCGCGCAGCAAGGCCGCCTTGCCGATGAAATCGGGCTTGGCGGCATGGACGGCGAAGCCGAGGCCCAGGTCATCGGGTCCCGCGATGCCGTCGCCCTCGTGGCCGACCGAGATGAAGCCTTTCTCGATCCGCAGCACGTGATTGGCTTCCGACCCGACCGGAACGGCGCCGGTCGCAACGATCCGATCCCACAAGGCGGGGGCCGCCGAATTCGGCAGCAATATCTCGAACGAGAGTTCGCCGGTGAAGCCCGCGCGCGCGATCAGGCAACGCCGGCCGAACAGATCGATCTCCGCAATCCCCATAAAGCCGAGATCGCCGGGCGGAACGATCCCGGCCTTGGCCAGCGCGTCGCGCGCTTGCGGCCCGCAGACGACGATATCGGCCCATTGCTCGGTCACCGGCACGATATGCACGCGCAAATCGGGGCGTAGGATTTGGCGGCAATACTCGAAGCGTTGCAGACACGCATCGGCGTTGCCGGTCGTGGTCGTCACGAAATAGCGCTCGGGCGAAAGGCGGAACACGATCCCGTCGTCGAACAAGCGCCCGTCCTCGTGAAGCTGAAGCGCGTAACGACCGCGCCCCGGCGCCAAATCCGAGAGCCGCGTCGCGTAGACGAAATCGAGGAAGGCGGCGGCGTCCTTCCCGATCACCTCGAACTTGCCCAAGGGCGAGGAATCATAGACGCCGCTGGCGTTACGTACGGCGAAGCATTCGCGTGCACACGCGGCGTCGAGATTCTCGCCGGCCTTCGGGTAGTAACCGGGCCGGCGCCAATTGGCGCCGCTTTCGTACATCACCGCACCCGCGTTCTCGTGCCACGCGGTCAGCGTGGTCGTGCGCGACGGCTTCAGCAGCTTGCCCGTGGGCTCGGCCAAGACCGCGAATTCGGTCGGTACGAAAGGCGGGCGGAAGGTCGTGGTGCCGACCAGATCGGGGGTAACACCCTTCTCGCGCGCCAGAATCTCGAGCGCGTTCATGTTCGACAAGCGCCCCTGGTCGGGCGCCATGCCGAGCGTGGTGTAGCGCTTCAATAGCTCGACGCCGTCATAGCCTTCGCGCGCGGCGAGGCGCACATCGGCGGCGGTGACGTCGGCGCCGAAATCGACGAAGGCTTTGCCGCCCGAGGCGGGCGCTTCCCAGCGTGCGAGCAAATGATCCTGCGGCAGATCGATGCGCGTTTCCGCACCGTCATGCGGTCCTTCCGGCAGGAACGCCGCGAAATCGCGCGCATAGCGCAGCTTGCCGCCGGCATGGGAATGGAGATGGACGAGCGGCGTGAACCCGCCCGCCATCGCGATCACGTCGCAGGCGATGTCGCGCGATCCCGACCCGTCGAGCTTGGCGATGCGCGCCCCCCGCACCGGACAGCCGAGTGCCGCGACGACCGCTTCGCCGTCGCGCAGATCGATGACGGCCGGGACGGCGATGCCCATCTCGGTCAATTCGCGCGCCTGGCGATGACCGCTATCGTTGTTGGTGAACACGACGACCGATTTGCCCGCCGCCACGCCATGATCGCGCGCGTAGCGCCGCACGGCGGAGAGCAGCATCACGCCCGGCCAGTCGTTGTCGCGGAAGATCATCGGCCGTTCGACCGTGCCGGTGGCGAGGATCGCTTTCGCGGCGCGGATCTTCCAGGTCCGCGCCTCGATCGCCGTGTTCGGGTTGCGCTCGACCGCGACGAACAAGCCGCCTTCGTGCCGCGCGATCGCCAGCGTATCGCGCAACACGGTGACGCCGGGAATCTCCGGCACGTCGCCGTCATCGATCAGCCAGACGCGCCCGCCCGTTTTCGCCGCTTCGCGCGCGGCTTGCTGACCCGCGATCCCGCCGCCGACGACCAGCGTTTCGCAATGGGCGTAGCGTTTCTCGACGCGCATTGGTGCGGCGTCGATCGGCACCTTGCCGATCCCGGCCATGCGTTGGATCAACGGCTCGAACAGCGGCCAGAGCCGCCCGCCCGGCCCCATGAAGGTCTTGTAGTAGAAGCCGGCGGGCAGCAACGCGCCGAAACGATCGGCCAGCGCCCCCAAATCGAAATCGACCGACGGCCAGCAATTCAGCGGCCAGGCCTTCAAGCCGGCCTCGACGCGAAGCGTCGTCGCCAGCGCATTGCCTTTGGCCGTCCCGACATGGGCGTTGGGCTCGTGGCGGCCATAGCCGACGATGCCGCGCGGCCGGTGATATTTGAAACTCCGCGCCACGACGCGAATGCCGGACGCGAGCAACGCCGCCGCCAAGGGCTCGCCGCGACGCCCCGTGTGCCTGCGCCCGCCGAATTCGAATTCGGCTTCCTCGCCGGGCGGAAAGGGTTTGAGGCGATAACCGCTCATGATGCGAATTCGTTGGTCGCGGTGTTGCGGTCAAGGCGCAGCCAGTTGCGGCAGCCGTGCTTGTGCCACCAAAGCTCGGTGACCGGGCCTTTGGCGTTGTCGCGAAGATAGATCTCGCGCGGCGTGGTCTCGCCCAGGCACACGAACTCCGCCTGTTCGCGCGGGCCGCAATGGGGGCATGGGACAAGGCGCATGGCGATCAATCCCGGTTCGACGCGCCGGCGGTTTCGTACAACGGCCGGCCGCGTTCGAACCGCGATAAGGCGAAGCCGCCGATCAGATCGCTTGGCGAATCCTTGGCGATGAGGTCGGCGAATTCGCGCCCGGCCGCCGGGATCGCCTTGAACCCGCCCGAGCCCCAACCGGCATCGATATAAAGCCCTTCGACCGGCGTTTTCGACACGATCGGCGAGGTGTCGTGGCACAGATCGATCGCCCCCGCCCATTGGCGCAGCATCCGCACGCGGCCGAGAACGGGAAAGAGTTCGACAAGATGCGCGGTCACGCGCTCGATCGTCGTGAAGTCGCCGCGCTGAACGTAAGACGGTACGGGATCGGACCCGCCGCCGATCACGAGTTCGCCCTTGTCGCTCTGGCAGAGATAGACCTGGGCGGGCGAATTGACGATGCAGGACAGGATCGGCTTTAGCGGTTCCGACACGAAAGCTTGGAGCGGCACGGTTTCGATCGGCAACCGCAGACCGGCGGTCGCGGCGAGCACGCTCGCATGGCCCGACACGGCCAGCGCCACCTTGCCGGCCGCGATGAAGCCGCGCGCGGTTTCCACGCCCGAAACCTTGCCGCCCGTGCGAACGATCGCGCGCGCTTCGCAATTCTGGACGATATTGACGCCCAGCGCCGACGCCGCGCGCGCATAGCCCCAGGCGACGGCGTCATGGCGCGCGATGCCGGCGGTCGGATGCCAAGTCGCGGCGAGGACCGGCAAGCGCTTCTCGCCGTCGAGATCGAGGATGGGTACGCGGCGCTTGGCTTCCGCGGGCGACACGATATCGAAAGGCACGCCCGCGAGACGCAAGGTCGATTGGCGGCGCTTCACGTCGCGCAATTTGGCCCAAGTCTGGATCAGGTCGAGCTGCCCGCGCTCGGAAAACATCACGTTGTAGCCGAGCACGCCCGAAAGCTCGCGCCACAGCTTCAAACCCTCGGCGTGGAAACGGATCGATTCCTCGCGCAGATAATTGGCGCGGATCGTAACCGTATTGCGCCCGGTATTGCCGCCGCCGAGCCAGCCTTTGTCGAGCACCAGCACGTCGCGCAGGCCGTGGCGTGCGGCGAGGTTATAGGCGGTGGCGAGTCCGTGACCGCCCGCGCCCACGATGATCGCGTCGTAGCGATCCTTCAGCGGCCGTTCCTGCCAGGCCCGCTCGGCAGAACTTGGTCCCCGAAACGCGTATCGCAACAGATCGGCGAAGGAATAGGCGCCCATGCGGCTCAGTTTGCACAAGTGGGCGGCGTATCGCCATACGGCCGTTCTCATCGCGCGATGACCGGTCCTCATAGCCATGCCGAATAGCTTGACGCGCCGCGTATGCCGACTACTCTCGCGGCGAGAGGTTTCCGTCACCCAATCAAAAAAGGAGAAAATCGATGAATCGCCGCGATCTCGCCCGCGTGCTCGGCACCGGCGTCGTCGGTGCCGCCGCCTTGACCGTCGCCGGTCAGCAGGCCCAGGCCCAAGCCCCCGCCGCCGCGGGCGGCAAGTCCCGCCTGCACCAGATCCTGGAACGCGGCACGATGCGCGTCGGCACCACGGGCGATTTCAACCCGATGAGCTTCCGCGACACGTCGACGAACTCGTATCAGGGCTTCGACGTCGAGGCGATGACCCAGCTCGCGACCGATAGCGGCGTGAAGGTCGAATGGGTCCAGACCGAGTGGGCGCAGATCGTCGCCGGCATCGGCGCCAACCGCTTCGACATCTTCTCGGGCGCCTCGGTCACCATGCCGCGCGCGCGCGGTGCGGCGTTCACCCTGCCCTATTTCGAGTTCAGCTCGATCCCGATCGTCGCGAAATCGGCCGCGTCCAAGTTCAGCACCTGGGAATCGATCAACGCCGACGGCGTGCGCGTTGCCATCTCGATGGGCACGGCGTTCGAAGATCAAGCCAAGGCGCATTTCCCCAAGGCGCGCCTCGTCTCGGTCCAGGCCCCGGCGACCGGCTTCCAGGAAGTCCTGGCCGGCCGCGCGGACCTCACGCTCACCAGCAACGTCGAAGCCTCGTCGCTGATCCGCCGCTTCGACGCGCTGACCCTGCTGCCCGCCAGCGTCGAGCCGCGCAATCGCCGTCCCGCCGCGTTCATGATGGCGCAGGACGATCCCATTTGGCTGAACTACGTCAACACCTGGGTCACGCTGAAAGCGCGCGAAGGTTTCTTCGAGAAGCTGGAGAACAAGTGGCTTCCGAAGTCCTAAGCGCCAAGCAAAATCCGAGTTGGGGGAAAGCGCTCGCGGTTTCGGCCGCGGCGCTTTCTCTTTCGGGCTGCGCGCAGAATTCCTACAATTGGGGCTGGTACGTCGTCTCGCCGTTCGATCCGCGCGGCCTCAAGAACATCGCCTTTCTCGCCGAAGGTCTGATCGCCACGATCAGCATCTCGATCGTCGCGATCGTCATTTCGGTCGTGCTGGGGGCGGCACTGGCCATCGCGGGCATGTCGCGGCACCGGGCGCTGCGCGTGTTCAATCGCGGCTATGTCGAAGCCTTCCGCGCGGTGCCGATCCTGGTACTGCTGCTGTGGGTCTATTACGGCCTGCCGGTCGTGGCGGGCATCCAATTCTCGGTGATCGTCGCGGGCATCGCCACGCTGGCGATCTCTGACTCGGCGTTCGAGGCCGAGATTTTCCGCGCCGGCATCCAATCGGTCCCGAAGGGCCAGACGGAAGCCGCGTTCAGCGTCGGCCTGTCGCGCTGGCAGACGATGCGGCTGATCGTGCTGCCGCAAGCGATCCGCAAGATCCTGCCCGCACTCGGCAACCAATTCGTCTATGTGCTGAAGATGAGCTCGCTCATCTCCGTCGTCGGGTTCCAGGAACTCACGCGCCGTGCGCAGGAACTGGTGCTGATCGAGTACCGGCCGCTCGAGATCTACACGATGCTGGTACTCGAATATCTCGTGCTGATCCTGGTCGTGTCGTGGCTCGTCCGGCGCCTGGAAGCGCGCATGGCCGCCGAAACGCGCTAATCGGAATTCCGGAAGCGCTCGTATTCCTCGAACAGATCTTCTGCACCCAAAGCGATGAATTCCTCCCCCGCCGCGCGCGTTGCGAGCGCCGAATCCGAAATCACGCGCCCGTCGGGGAAGCGGCGGCGATAATCGGCCGCCTCGTAGTAATTGTCGCCCGCGTGTTCCAGCAGATCGTTGCGCCCGTGCGAAGGCGGCGGCGGCAATTGGAATTCCTGGATCGCCTCCGGCCACGCGGCCTGGGTGATCGCGATTTCCGACGGCGTGCCGTGGAAACCTTCGCTCGCCCCGTACAGCGCCTTGCGGCGCGCATCGACGCGCGGCAACTCCCACCAGCTTTTCAGCTTGCAGCGCACGCGCACGTCCTGGTCGCGGCCGGTCATCGACAACTCGGCGAAGAATTCCTGAAACGCCGCGCGCACCGGCGCCACATTGCCGCCATGGCCGTTCAGGAAATAGATGCGCTCGAACCCCGTGCGCGACAGCGACGCGATGTAGTCGCGCACCACGGCCATCAAGGTCGACGGGCGCAACGACATCGATCCGGGAAAGTCGAGATGGAACTGCGACATCCCGACCTGGATCGTCGGCGCCACCAGCACGCCCTTCTCGGCGCCCATCTTGCGCGCGATCGCTTCGGGGCAAAGATGGTCGGTGCCGATCAACCCTTCGGGCCCGTGCTGCTCGGTGGAGCCGATCGGCACCACGATGCCCTTCGAGCGGGACAGATAGTCCCGCACCTTGTGCCATGTCTGGAGTTCGAGGCGCATGCCGAGAGCTTACCTCAAATATGCTCCCAATCGTCGAGCTTGTCGGTATTGGGCGGCGAGAAGCCCAGAACGTCGCCCTGGGTCGTCACGCCCAAACCGTTCAGCAGCCGATTGGAATAGTTGAAATAGGCGCAGACCTGATTGGCTTCGAAAATCTCGGCGTCGCTCGCCCCGGCCGACCGCGCCGCGACGATATCGCTCTCCGCCATGGCTTGCGGCTCCAGCGTCAGCTTGCGCACATAGCGCAGCAGCGCCAGTTCTTTGCCGTCGAACATCTTCTCCGGCTGCACGGCGACGAAGGCTTTGTAGATCTTCTGGGCCTTCGCCTCGTCCTTCAGCAAGCGCGTGAGGCCGGCGAAGTGGTGCGCCACCGAGTAATCGCATTTGTTGGCGAGGCTGGTGTAGACGCCCAGGCATTCCAGGAACCACACCGGCAGCGTGTTGCCCGTGTGGTGCAGCACGCTTTTGTACAGCGCGCTATGGCCTTCCATCGTGTGCGGGCGCAGCGAGTGGACCTTCATCACGTTGTCGATCTTGCCGCCCGGGCCCTTCACGCGATCGTAGAGCTCGCGCAGATAGCCGGTCGACTCGTCGTATTGAAGCATTTGGATCCACGCCGTCATCGTCCACTCCGTTGTTTAAAACCAATTTCGGAATCGTAGCGGATCATAAGGCCGCAAATCGATTCCGGGATCGCGATCTTCGATCAATGCCGCCACGATCTTCGCGGTGATCGCGGCGAGCGTCGTGCCCAAATGCGCATGGCCGAAAGCGAAGATCGCCTTCGGCGTCGCGGGCGCACGGCCCAGCACGGGCAAGCCGTCGGGCAGCGACGGGCGGAAGCCCATCCAGAAACTGGCGTCGGCGGCGTTCAAGCCCGGCAGCAATGCGCGCGCATTGCCGATCAGCATTTCGGCCCGGCGCATATCGGGTGCTGCGTCGAGCCCCGCGAACTCGACCGTGCCCGCCAGACGCAGGCCGGTGTTCATCGAGGTGACGGCGTATTTGCCCTCCCCGTCGATCATCTGCGCGGGCAGTTCCATGCCGGGTGTGGGCAGATGCGCATGATAGCCGCGCTCCACGTCCAACGGCACGCGCGCACCCAGCTTGGTCGCCAAGGTTTGCGAATGCGCACCCAACGCCACGACGAATTGCTTGGCGTGGAACAAGCCGTTCTCGGTCACCAACGCGATCCCGTCGCTGATGGGTGCCACGTCGACGATCTTCGCGCGCTCGATCCGCCCGCCTTTCGCCAAGAACGCGGCGGCGAGCCCGTCGCAGAGCGCGCCCGGATCGGCGAAATGCCCCGCACCGGGCGCGTAGACCGCATGGCGGTAGCTTTCCGAAAGCATCGGCGCGAAGCGGTGCAGCGCCGCGGCGTCGAATTCCTCCAGCGTCACGCCGCGCCGGCGGCGAAACGCGTGTGCGGCCTCGGCGCCGTCGCGGCTTGCCCGGCTCGCATAGACATAGAGCAAGCCTTGCGCGCGGATCAGATGTTCGACCCCGGCTTCGCCGGCGAAGTCGCGCCAATCCTCCATCGACGTCAGCGTCAGGGCGGCGAGCGCCTTCGACATGTCTTCCGCATGCCGTGCCGACAACGCGAAGCGCAGCAACCAGGGCAGCAAGGCGGGCAAATAGCCGGGCCTTATCGCCAGCGGCGATAACGGATCGCGCAGCATCGACGGCACGGCGCACAAGGTCGAATACGTCGCCAAGGGCGAAACCCAACCCGGCGTGATGCCGCCCGCATTGCCCCACGACGTGCCGCGCCCCGGGGTGGGATCGAACAGCGCAACCTCGTGCCCGCGCGCGGCCAGCGCGAAAGCGCAAGACAGGCCGACCACGCCGCCGCCGGCGATCGCGATCGCCGCTCTGCCGGCACTCATCGGTGTTTGCCCATCCGCGTTTCCAACCGCGCGAAGGCCAGCGACAGCGACCAGCACAGCAGGAAGTAAAGCACGGCGATGATGATCCAGGTTTCGAACAGACGCGTCGTCGTCGCCGCGACCTCGTTGCCCAGGAAGGTCAAATCCTGGATCGAGATCAGCGACACGATCGACGTGTCCTTGACCAGCGAGATGAACTGCCCCGCGAGCGGCGGCAGTGTGCGCTGGATCGCCTGGGGCAGCACGACGAGGCGCAGCGTCTGCACGCGCGTCAACGCCATCGCCTTGGCCGCGTCCCATTGACCGCGCTCGATCGATTGTACGCCGCCGCGCACGATCTCGGTCACGTAGGCGCCTTCGAACAGCGCCATGCACAGAATCGCCGAAAGGATGGCGGGCAGCAATCGCGCGGGGCCGAACAAAGCCTCGATCGTCGCGATCGTGGCGGGCGAGGCGTTGCGCAACGCCACGTCGATGCCGATCAGCGGGACGATCTGGCTGGTCAGAAAGAAATAGACGACGAAGACGAAAACGAGCGGCGGCATATTGCGCACCAGCTCGACATAGGAACCCGCAACCAGCCGGAAGAACAGCGATTGCGAAATGCGCGCAAGGCCCATCACCGCGCCAATGAGTGCCGCCCCGATCGCCGACCAGATGGCGATGCGGATGGTCGTCCACAGACCGACCAGGATCAGATTGGGGACCCAGGCTTCCTTGGCGTCGTCGTAGCGCAGGATGAAGGGCCAGACCCGCGACCAATTCCAATTGTAGTTCAGCACCGTATTCGCGCGCCAAACCAGATAGGCGCACGCGACCGCGACCACGGCCAGGATGACCGCGTCGAGCAGACGAAAGCGCCGCCGGTTTTCGACCGGCGGCGCCATGGTGGAGACGTTCGAGATCACTGGGCCTGCTGGTCGCGCCAGTCGCGCGCCTTGAACCAATAGGCCTGACGCTCGGCGAGCCAGCCGTCGAGCGTGCGGTTCTGGATCCAGTTGTTGAGGAAGTTGAGCGAGTCCGGATCGCCCTTGCGCACGGCCATCGCGTCGGCCTGGCCGACCAGCGGCTCGGCGAAGGGACGGAACAGCGTGTTCGGGTTGTCGAGCGCCGCGAAGGCCGGCTTCGGCACCGTGCTGACCCAGGCATGCGCGCGATCGTTCGTCACTTCGAGCAAGGCCGGCGCGTCGTCATCGAACAGGCGCAACGTCGCGTTCGGGAACAGGCGCTGCGCGGTCGTCGCGGCCGAGGTGCCGCGGCGGGCCGACAGCGTGACGTTCGGCTTGTTGAAGTCGGCGATCGTCTTGAAGGCGCCGGCCATCTTCTTGCTGGCGACGACGTCCACGCCCGTCGCCGAATAGGGCGAGGTGAAGTTGACGGTCAGGTTGCGCGCCGGGGTGATCGTCATGCCGCCGATGATGAAATCGAACTGGCCGGCGATCAGGGCCGGAATGATGCCGTCCCACGCGGTCGGCACGAGTTCGAGCTTCACGCCCATATCCTCGGCCAGCTTTTTGGAGACGTCGACTTCGTAGCCGATCAGATCGCCCGACTTCGAGCGGAACGCCCACGGCACGAAGGTCGAGAGGCCGACGCGCAGCGCGCCGCGCTTCTTGATCTCCTCGATGGCGCTGGTCGCGGACAACGCCGCGCGCGCGTCCTGCGCCTTGGACGCCACCGGCGCCATTACCGCCGCGACGGCGATCGCCGTCAGGGCCAATTTCCTCAATCCGAACATGCTCCCCTCCTTTTGCTGGGACATGGTTTTCCGCCTCAACTTTTGAGACGGGCTTCGAGAATCCGCACCGCCTGCGACATCGCGACGGTGACGGCGAGATAAAGGCCGGCGACGACCAGCCAGATTTCGAACGTCATAAACGTATCGGCGATGACGTTGCGCCCTTCATTGGTGAGGTCGAACACCGCGATCACCGATACGATCGCCGAGTGTTTGACGAGCGAGACGCCCAAGCCCGTCAACGGCGGCAGCACGATGCGCAACGCCTGCGGCAACACGACGAAGCGATAGATCTGCGCGGGGCGTAGGCCCATCGCGCGCGCCGCTTCCCACTGGCCCTTAGCCACGGCTTCGATGCCGGCACGGAAAATCTCCGCCGCGAAGGCGCCTTCGAACACGGCCAGGCACAACACACCCGTCCAGTAGCGGTCGATGCCCAGGATCGGCGACAGGATGAAATAGAAGATATAGAGCTGCACCAACAGCGGCGTGTTGCGGATCGCTTCGATATAGACGCGCGACAGGCCTTCGCCGGCGATCGAGTTCGAGCGGCGCAACACCGCGACGATCAAGCCGATGACGACCGTCAGCAGCAGCGCCAGCGCGCTGATCTGCAGCGTGACGATCATCCCTTTCAGCAAGGGGCCGAGCCAAATCTCCCCGTCGATCTCGCGATAGAGATAGCGGGGGACGCGCGACCACTGCCAATTATAGCCCATGCCTTGGGCGCCGCGCACCGCGACCCACAACACGAAGGCCGCGAACAACAGGAACTGTACGGTTTCGCCCACGCGCCGCCACGGGAAAGCGTCGCGCGGCCGGGCAATCGTTTCACCCATTGCCCGGCTCATCGTCCCGCCTCGCCGCCGCTTCGTCCGGCCGATTTTGACGCTTCGTTCAAACCGCTCTCCCCGAGAGCCATCACAGTGAAACCAAAACGTCTTTCCGGCAACCGCTTCGCACGGGTTACCCCAGCAATTCTCTCGCCAGAAAACCGGCTCATGCGGTCATCGCCGGCCCTCATGGCGCGGCGCATCGCGCTTGCCCACGTGGCGGCAACGGCACATGCTGTGCAAGCCAAATAAACTCCTACGGCGAATAAATGCGTTTGAACGGAGGCGACGGCGATGAAGGCCCGAATTCTTTCGGCGGTAATCCTGGCTGCGGGTTTGTACGCGCCCATCGCCGATGCGGCGGAACTGCGCATCGGCGTCGCGGCGGAAGCCACCTATGTCGATCCGCATGCCCAGGCGATCGGCCCGAATTTCGAGCTGATGCTGCATATCTTCGATACGCTGGCGCGCGTCGGACCGAACGAGGAAATCCTTCCCGGCATCGCCCAATCCTGGCGCATCGTCGAGCCGCCGAATCTGTGGGAGTTCAAACTCCGTCCCGGCTTGAAGTTCCACGACGGCGCGCCACTGACCGCGCATGACGTGAAATTCTCGATCGAGCGCGCATCCAACGTGCCCGGCGCGCCATCGACCTATAGCCGGAACTTGCGCAATGTCGACGCGGTCGAGGTCGTGGACGACCTGACCTTGCGCGTGCGCACCAAGCGGCCCGGCCTGTTGCTGCCCGCCAATCTCGCCCAGATCGCGGTCGTCGATCGCCGTATCGGCATGGACGCGACGACGCAAAGCTACGCTTCCGGCAAATCGGCGAACGGCTCCGGGCCCTATCGCTTCGTCGAGTTCGTGCCCGGCGAACGCGTGGTGCTGGAGGCTAACCAAGCCTGGGCGGACGGCAAGCCGCGCTGGGATCGCGTCACATTGCGCTTGCTGCGCAGCCCCGCCGCACGCCTTGCCGCGTTGTTGACCGGTGCCGTCGATGTGATCAACGACGTGCCGCCCGGCGATATCGAAAAGCTGCAACGCGAGGAACGCGTGGCGCTGTCGAGCGGCTTGTCGAACCGCGTGATCTTCTGGGCGATGGACGTGGCGCGCGAAACCTCGCCTTTCGTCACCGGCAAGGACGGCGGCGCCATCGCTAACCCGATGCGCGATCCGCGCGTGCGCGAAGCGATGGCGCTGGCGGTCGACCGCCCGGCGATCGTCTCGCGCCTGATGGAAGGGGCCGCCGTCGAGGCGAGCCAGATCCCGCTCGAAGGTCATCCGGGTTTCCTCGCCGATCTCAAGAACCCCGCGCCCGATCTCAACAAGGCGCGCGCCTTGATGGCGACGGCGGGGGTCGCGAACGGCTTCCGCCTGGCGATCCACACGACCAATGGGCGCTATCTCAACGACACGCGCCAAGCGCAGACGATCGCGCAGATGCTGGCGCGCATCGGGATCGAGGCGAGCGTTCAGCCCACGCATATCGGCACGTATTTCACCCAAGCGCGGAACAAGGAATTCTCGTTCATGATCGTCGGCTGGGGCCACACCTCGACCGATCCCTTGCTGGTAATGCGCGAGACGTTCCACTCGACCGCCGCGAACAATTACGGCAGTTGGGTCGATCCGATATCGGACAAGCTGCTCGACGACGCCGACGTGGAACTCGATCAAGCAAAGCGCGGCCAAATGCTTGCCGAAGTCACCCGCCGCGCGGCGGCGGCGAACGTCGTTCTGCCCTCGCACTACCAGGTGAATTACTGGGCGACGCGCAAGGATCTGCGCTACGTCCCCCGCCGCGACGAAGCGACCGTGGCCGAAAGCGTCGTTCCCCGCTAGGCCAGATACTCGGCCTCGGTGAAGTCGCGCGCGAGGCGATAGACGTAGTCGCCGCGCGTGACCAGCGTGTTGGCGCGGCGGACCATGATCAGCCCGTCATGCGGCGCCGACAATTCGGCCGACGCGCGCTCGATCTCGCCGATCGGATGGATGCGCGCGACCGGCTGACCCTTGGTCACGCGGTCACCCAAGCCCACCAGCGGCTCGAACAATCCGTCGAGCGGCGCCATGACCAGCGATCCCGCCCCCGTGGGCGTGATCAGCTTCGTGTCGTGGAAGCGCTCGCGCGGCGGCGCTTCCGGCAGCACGCCGAAATGATGCAGCAGTCGCATCAAGCCCGCGCGGCCAATGGCGAGGGCATCGATATCGATCGACGCCGCACCGGGAAATTCGGTCGCGACCATCGGGATGCCCATCCGGTCGCATTGCGCGGACATCGAACGGCTATCCGACGTCGCCATCGCGCAGACCGTATAAGGCAGGCCGAAAGCGCGGGCGCCGTCGAGCTTGCGTTTGCGTAAACCCGCGTCGCCGCCGCCATGCAAATAGACGCTGGGCACATACATGCCCGTCGTGCCGCCCGAATGCAGATCGGCGGCGGCGTTCGTCATCGGCAGGACGACGCTGGTCAGGTAATGCGCGATCGCCGAGGTGGGCCCGCCATCGGCCTCGCCCGGAAAGGCGCGGTTGAGATTGCCTTGATCGAGCGGCGAGACGCGCGACGCCGCCATCACGGCCGGAAAGTTCAGCGCGGGCAGAATGATCAACCGGCCCGTGACGCGCGCCGGATCGAGATTGCGGATCAGATCGTGCAGCAGGATCTGGCCTTCGTATTCGTCGCCATGCGTGCCGGATGTCAACAGCATCGTCGGGCCGTCGCCATGGGCGATCACCGCCACGGGAATGGGGAGGATGCCGAAGGCGTAGCGATCGTCCGAATGGACGAGGCGCAGAAAGCCGAGCTGCTTGCCTTTGCTTGCGTAGTCGATATCGGTCGTCAACCGCGTGCGCGCCTGGGTCATTTTCCCCTCCGTCGAGGCGCCTACGATGACATTTCGTAAGCCGGGCGTTCAGTCTTTTTTACGTGCGGCGCCATGAGTTTGCTTGATCCTTGGATGAAACCAAACCGGCTTGCGCCATCGCCGTTCCAGGCGCCTATACTTTGGCACGCGGAGTGCACGCACATGTATGTCCAGCCACGACGCGATTTGGAGCCTCCTCGAATTGGATAGCGGTACCGCCACGCCTGAAAGCCGCCCCGCCGTCGGCACCGCGCGCCGCCGGCTGGAAGATTCGCGGCTGCTCGCGGGCAAAGGCGCCTATCTCGACGATTTGCCGGCGGCCGATACGCTGCGCGGCGTGGTCGCACGCTCGCCCTACGCGCACGCCAAGATCGCGCGGATCGATGCGACGGCCGCACGCGCCATTCCCGGCGTGGCGTTGATCCTGACCGCCGCCGATCTCGACGCCGATGGGATCAAGCCAATCCCCGCCCTTTCGGCCGTGAAGATCGACGGCACGCCGGTCAAGATCGTGCCGCCGCCCTTCGAATTGCTGGCGCGCGACACGGTGCGCCATGTCGGCGATCCCGTCGCCTTCGTCGTCGCCGAAACGGAAGCGATCGCGATGGAAGCGGTCGAGGCGCTGGAGATCGACTACGAAGAACTGACACCCGTTCTGTCGCCCGACGACGACGCGGCGCTGCCGGGTTACGAGATCGCGCTGGGCGATGCGGCTGCCGTCGATGCGGCCTTCGCCGCCGCGCATAAAATCGTCGAACTGGAAGTCGTCAATCAGCGCCTCGCCGGCGTGCCGCTCGAACCGCGTAACGCGCAGGGCGAACCGGAGGGCGAGCGCGTGACGTTGCGCACCGGCACGCAAGCGCCGCATCTGGTGCGTCGCGTATTGACCGCCGATGTGTTCGGCTGGCCGGAGAAGCAACTGCGCGTGATCGCCCCCGATACCGGCGGCGGCTTCGGCCTGAAGGCGCCGGTGATGCGCGAACAAGGCCTCGCCGTGTGGGCGGCAAAGAAGCTCGGCCGCAAAGTGCGCTGGATTTCGACGCGCAGCGAAGCCTTCCTGTCCGACACCGGCGGGCGCGACATGCGCACGCGCATCGCCGTCGCTTTCGATGCGAACGCGAAGATCCTGGGCTTGCGCGCGTCGGTCAGTGCCAATCTCGGCGCCTATCTTTCCTATTTCGGGCCCGTGCCCGCCAATATCGGCTTGGTCGGCATGATCGGCGTCTACGCCACACCGGCCGCCCACATCACCTCGCGCGCGCGTTTCACCAATACGGCGCCGGTCGATGCCTATCGCGGCGCCGGGCGGCCGGAATCGATTTACGCGATCGAGCGCGCGCTCGACAAAGCCGCGCGCGAATTCGGGATCGGCCCCGACGAGATCCGCCGGCGCAACGTCGTCCCCTTCGCCGCCCTGCCTTATCGCACGCCGATGGGTACGCTTTACGACAGCGGCGATTTCAAAACCACGATCGACAAACTCGTCGCCTTCGCCGACGTCGCGGGTTTCGCCGCGCGTCGCCAGGACAGCGAAGCGCGCGGCAAGTTCCGCGGCCTGGGTCTCGGCTGCTATATCGAGCGCGCGGCGGGCGGTGCGGAAGAAGCCGCGACCGTGATCCTCGATGCCGAGGGTGGGGCCGACGTGCTGCTCGGCACGATGACCCAAGGCCAGGGCCACGTGACCGCTTATACGCAGATCGTCGCGGATCGGCTGGGCCTCGATCCCGCGCGTATCCGCATCCATCAAGGCGACACCGATGTCGTGACGCGCGGCGTGGGCACGTTCGGCTCGCGCTCGCTGCCCGTCGGCGGATCGGCGCTGCAACGCGCGATCGACAAGGTCGTCGACGGCCTCACGCCCTTGGCCGCCGAACTTCTGGAAGCGGCCGCGGTAGATATCGAGTTCCGCGACGCCGGGTTTCGTATTGCAGGCACCGACCGCGTGATCGACGTGCCGCAAGTCGCCAAGGCCTTCCATGCGCGCCGCGAAACGGGCCAGCGTTTGCCCGGCGGGCTCGGCGCCGATCTTTCCGCGCAAGGCACGTTCCAGCCGGTCGAGCCGACCTTCCCCAATGGCTGCCATGCCTGCGAGGTGGAGATCGATCCCGAGACCGGCGAGGTCGCCGTGGCGCGCTATTCCTGCGTCGACGATTTCGGGAACGAGATCAATCCGCTTTTGGTCGACGGCCAGATGCATGGCGCGCTGGCGCAAGGCATCGGCCAAGCGCTGCTCGAACATTTCGTCCATGACGAAACCAGCGGCCAGCCGCTGACCGGCTCGTTCATGGACTACGCGATGCCGCGCGCGACCGATCTGCCGTTCTTCGATCTCGCGCGCAATCCCGATCCTTGTAAGAATAATCCGCTCGGCCTCAAAGGCTGCGCGGAAGCGGGTTGCATCGGCGCCCCGCCGGTCGTGATTTCGGCGGTACTCGATGCTCTCGCCCCGCTCGGCGTCAAACATATCGACATGCCGGCGACCCCCTATCGCGTGTGGAAGGCGATCGACGACGCGCGCAACGGCAAAGGTACGAATTAATGTCCAGCGTTTCGCTCAAAGGCGTATCGAAGACCTATGCGGGCGTCACCGCTTTGCGCCCGATCGACCTGGAAATTCCCCAGGGCGAATTCCTGACGCTGCTCGGCCCCTCGGGCTGCGGCAAGACGACGACGTTGCGTTTGATCGCCGGCTTCATCGAACCCAGCACGGGCCGCATCCTGTTCGGCGGCGACGACGTGACCGATCTGCCGCCCCAGAAGCGCGAGATCGGCATGGTCTTCCAGGACTACGCGCTGTTCCCGCATATGACCATCGGCGACAATATCGGCTTCGCGCTGACGGAACGTGGGCTTCCGAAAGCCGATATCGCCAAGCGCGTGAAGGAATTGCTCGAGCTCATCCGCTTGCCGAGCGTCGAGAACCGTTACCCCACGCAGCTTTCCGGCGGCCAGCAGCAGCGCGTGGCAGTCGCCCGCGCCGTCGCGCATTCGCCGCGCGTGTTGCTGATGGACGAACCGCTGGGCGCACTCGACCTCAAGCTCCGCGAGGCGATGCAGAACGAGATCAGCGCCATCCATCGCACGCTGAAGATTACGACCGTCTACGTGACGCACGACCAGACCGAAGCGATGAGCATGTCGGACCGCATCGCGGTGATGAACGACGGCGTCATCGAGCAGATGGGCACGGCGACGGAAATCTACGAACGCCCGAAAACGCGGTTCGTCGCCGATTTCGTCGGACAGATCAATTTGCTCGACGGGGCCGCGCACGGCACCGACAACGGGTTGCTCGCCGTGACGGTCGCGGGCACGACCTTGCGCGTGCCCGACACCGGCGCCTCCGGCACCGTTTCCATCGGCGTGCGGCCGGAACAAATGTCGCTGATCGGTGCGGGCGTTCCCGTCCCGGCGGGCCATAACGCCATCGCGGGCACCGTGCGCAGCCGGATGTTCGCGGGCAACCGCATCCGCTTTGAGATCGATGCGGGCACGGCCAAGCCGATCGCCATCGAAGCTCATCCCAACACGCCCACGGTCGAACCGGGGGCCGCGGTGCGCGCCGTGTGGAAGCCCGAACATTCCGTTTTGCTGACGCGCTGAAGGAGAAGAAGATCATGGGAGCGACGGCCGAAAAAATGGATGCCCGCGCGCGCGGCGTGCCCGTCATCGATATCGCGCCCTTCATCGACGGCAGCGACAAGGCGGGTGTGGCGCGCGCCGTCGCCAAGGCGTGCGAAGAAGTCGGGTTCTTCTGCGTCTCCGGCCACGGGATCGACGCGAAGCTGACCGATAAGGCCTTCGCCGTGTCGCGCGACTTCTTCGATCAGCCGACCGAGATCAAGATGAAGTCGAAGCCGGTCGGGGAGGTGGCGCCGCGCGGCTACGCGGCGATGGAATCGAAGGGTCTCGGCGCCACGCTGAATCTGAATGTGCCCAAAGATTTGCGCGAGCAATTCATGCTCGGCACGCTGGCCCCGATCGTCCCGGCATTGAAGAACGTCGAAGCCGCCCAAGGCTGCTACGCGCCGAATGTCTGGCCGGAAACGCCCGCCGATTACAAGCCGATCTTCACCGAGCTTTATCGCGCCTTCGAAAATCTCGCCGACACGCTGATGCGGATTTTCGCGCTCGGCCTCGATCTGCCGGAAACCTATTTCCGCGACAAGATCGACCACCATTTCAGCGTACTCGGCTCCAACCATTATCCGCCGCTGGAAGCGCCGCCGCTGCCGGGCCAATTGCGCACCGGCGAGCACACCGATTTCGGCAGTCTGACGATCCTCTTGCCGACCGCCGGTCCCGGCGGCTTGCAGGTGAAGCTCGCCGACGGTGCTTGGACCGACGTGCAACCGATCCCCGGCGCGCTGATCATCAATCTCGGCGACATGATGGCGCGCTGGACCAACGATCGCTGGCGCTCGACGCTGCATCGCGTGGCGAACCCGCCCGACCTCAAAGCCGCGATGAGCCGGCGCCAATCGATCGCGTTCTTCTGCCATCCGAATTACGACGCCGAGATCAAGTGCATCGAAAGCTGCACCGGCCCCGGCAATCCGCCGAAATATCCGTCGATCCTGGCGGGCGAGCATATGCGCATGAAGATGGTGAAGCGTTGAACCCGATCGGTCCCGTTCTGGCGGCGTGGGCGTCGAAGCTGCGCTTCGAAGACCTGCCGGCCGCCGTCGTCGCCGATTGCAAATACCGGCTGCTCGACACGCTGGGGATTGCCATCGCCGCGATCCCGCTGCCCATCGGCGTGACGATCCGCAAAGCGGCGCACGCCCTGGGCACCGGATCGGAAGCGACGGCGCTGGGCGAGAACGGCGCGAAATTCTCCGCCGCCACGGCCGCGTTGGTGAACGGCACGCTGGCCCACGCGATGGATTTCGACGACACGCATAACGAGTCGGTGATGCACCCGAGTGCCCCGACCATCGCCGCCGCGCTCGCCGCGGGCGAAGCCGCCGGAGCGAACGGGCGCGATCTAATCGTGGGTATCGCGATCGGCAACGAACTCGGCTGCCGTTTGGGCCTTGCCGCCCCCGGCGCTTTCCACGGCGTGGGCCTGCACCCGACCAGCGTGCTGGGCACGCCCGCCGCTGCCGCTGTTGCGGGACGCTTGTTCGGCCTGACGCCGGAGCAGATCGCCTGCGCCTTCGGCGTGACGGCAAGCCAAGGTTCCGGCGTGCTCGAAGCCTATGCCGACGGCACGTGGTCGAAGACCTTCCATCCCGGCTGGGCGGCGCATGCGGGCATCATCGCCGCGCGCTTGGCGCAGAACGGCTTCACCGGCCCCGCGACCGCGTTCGACGGTCGCTATGGCCTGTTTCACGCGCTGTTGCCCGCCGATACCAAGCTCGATTTCGATGCGACGACGCGTGATCTCGGCAAGGAATGGGTGACGCTGCAAACGGCCTATAAGCTTTATCCGTGCGCGCATTCGATCCACGCCTTCATCGAAGGGGCGGCGCGGCTCAAAGCCACGCATAAATTCGCCAATGCCGATATCGCGTCGGTGACGCTGACCGTACCCGATGGCTTCATCGGCCAGATCGCCGAGCCGCGCGCGGCGAAACTGGCGCCGCGTACGTCCACCCATGCGCGCGCCAGCCTGTTCTACGCGGTCGCGGCGACGCTGACCGACGGCGCGTTGACCAACGCGCATTACGAGGGCGATTCCTATAAGCGCGCCGACATTCTGAGTCTCGCGCAGAAGATCGCGCATGTGCCCGCGAAGATCGACGGCGCGATCAAATTCGACGGCACGGTCGAAATCGCGTTGACCGACGGTCGCAAGCTCTCGACCTATGTCGAGGAAGCCGACGGGACAGGCACGCGCATGCTCACCCCCGCCCGCGTCGTGGCGAAGTTCCGCGACACGGTGAAGGACGTGCTGCCCGCGGCGAAGATCGATCGCCTCGTCGCGACGATCGAGACTCTCGAGAAGCTGCCGAACGCGCGGGCACTGATGGAGATGACCGCGTGATCCGCCTCGTCGCCGAAAAGCTCATCGCCGAAGCATTTGCCCCGTTCGGCTTCGTGCGCGAAATCCCGAAAGGCGGTCTGCGCGAAGGCCCCTTCGCGCCGTTCGGCGATACGCGCCCGAACGCGCAGGTCAACGCGACGCTGATCTCCTGCCCTGCGCGCCAAGGCCCGCGTTCGATCCGCGATATCGAGCGGCATCTGCACGGCTCGCAATTCTTCATTCCGCTCGGCGGCGAACTCTCGCTGGTCGTGTTTCCCGCCGGCGACGAACCCGATCTCGCCAAGGGCCGCGCCTTCATCGCCGCGCCGAACCAAGCGTTCGGCTATCACAAGGGCGTGTGGCATGCGGGCGTGGCGGCCGCCGCACAAGAAGCGTCCGTCGCCTCGCTGCTCAGCCGCGACGGCACGCCGGCCGATGTCGACGAACGCAAACTCGCCGAAGCGATCGAAGTGGTGTTCCCATGACCTATCCCCGCGATCTGATCGGCTACGCGAACAAGCGGCCCGACGCGCAATGGCCGAACAAGGCGCGCATCGCGATCAACATCGTCCTCAATTACGAGGAAGGCTCCGAATACTCGATCCCCGACGGCGATGCGAATTCGGAGAACCAGCTGCTCGAAGCTACACCGTCGATGCCGCCGGGCGTGCGCGATCTCAACGCGGAATCGGTCTACGAATTCGGCAGCCGCGTGGGCTTCTGGCGCATCATGCGCATTCTCGAGGAATTCAAACTGCCCGCGACCGTGTTCGGTTGCGCATTGGCGCTGGAACGCAATCCCGAAGCCGTCGCCGCGATCAAGGCCGCGGGCTACGACGTTTGCAGCCATGGCTGGCGCTGGATCAAGCATTGGCTGCTGGACGAAGCGACCGAGCGCGACCACATCAAGCGCGCCGTCGCGTCGCTGAAAGCGTCGTTCGGCGAACGGCCGCTTGGCTGGTATTGCCGCACGGGTCCGTCGGTCAACACGCGCAAGCTGCTGCTCGAAGAAGGCGGCTTCGTTTACGACAGCGACTCTTACGCCGACGAGCTTCCCTATTGGAACCGCGAATACGGCAAGCCGCATCTCGTGATTCCCTATTCGATCGACACCAACGACACGAAATTCGCCAACCCGGCGGGCTTCGGCAACGGCGAGGAATTCTTCAGCTATCTCAAAGACAGCTTCGATTGCCTCTATCGCGAGGGCAACGCGATGATGTCGGTCGGCGTGCATTTCCGCCTCGCCGGCCGGCCGGGGCGCGCCGAAGCCTTCCGCCGTTTCCTCGATTACGCGCGCGGCCACGAGCATGTGTGGTTCTGCCGCCGTATCGATATCGCGAATCATTGGATCGCCAAACATCCGGCGTCAGGAGCACTAACATGACCACAGAAGAAACCCGTTGGGCGCGCGGCGCCTATCGCGGCTACGACGTCCGTCTACCCGCCGAACCCGATCATGAATTGACGCAGGTCGATGCCGGCACGCCCGGCGGCGAATATCATCGCCGCTTCTGGTTTCCGGTGGCGCTCGCCTCGCAGCTCGGCAAGTTCCCCGTGCCCATCCGAATCCTGGGCGAAGACCTGGTCGTGTTCCGCGACGGCGAAGGCCGTGTGGGCCTCGTGCACAAGGCTTGCGCGCATCGGCGCGCGTCGCTGGAGTTCGGGCGCATCGAACAGCGCGGCATTCGCTGCTGCTATCACGGCTGGCATTTCGACGTCGACGGCACGATCCTGGAAACGCCGGGCGAGCCGCCGACCAGCAATATCTGCAACTCGATCAGCCAACCCGCCTATCCGACGCGTGAGGTTAAAGGGCTGATCTTCGCCTATATGGGGCCGCCCGATCAGGTTCCGGAATTCCCCTATCTCGATTCCTTCGACCTGCCCGATCACGAGCTGATCCCCTACTCGATCCACTCGCCGTGCAACTGGCTGCAGGAAACCGAAAACGCGATCGATCCGTTTCACTCGGTCTTCCTACATGGCCGTGTCAACGGCCCGCAATTCCCCGGCCTCGAGCATTTCGTCGAATTGCCGGTCGTGAACTACGTGCAGCGCGATGGCGCCATCGTCTACAGCCATGCGCGGCGTGTGGGCGATCTCGTGATGCTGCGCTTCCACGATTATCTGATGCCGAATCTCGCCCAGAACGGCGGCATGTTCCAGAAATTCGAACAGCCGCGCTTCTTCGGCCGCACGAGCCTGACGAAATGGGTCGTGCCGATCGACAACACCAACAGCCGGAAATTCGGCTGGCGCCATTTCAACAACAAGGACGAAGTGCTGCGCCTGGGCAATCGCGACGACGTGGGCTGGGAGAAGGTCGATTTCTACGGCCAGACCGCCCATCGCTCGATGGAGAAGCGGCAAAGCGACCCCGGCGATTGGGATGTGTGGGTCAGCCAAGGCCCGATCGCGATCCATTCGCGCGAGTATCTCGGCAAGACCGACGAAGGCATCGCGATGCTGCGCCGCAAGTTGCGCCGCGATATCCGCGCGATCGCGCGCGGCGAGAAGATCGCGCAAGTCGCCGGCACGGCGCAGAACCCCTACCCGACCTATGGCGGCGATACGGTGCTGCGCGTGGCGAAATCGAACGATGACGAAGGCCTGATGAAGACGCTGCAAAAGCAGGTCGCCGAAATCTATTTCGCCCACGACCATCTGCGGGGCGAGGAACGCAGCGCCAAGATCAAGGCGGCGCTGGGCGAGGCCTTCCCGGATTCGAAGACCTAATCGCGGGCCGAAAATTCCGGCGGATCGAAGGCGCGCACTTCCGGGGGCGCGCCTTCGTATTTTTCGACCTCGACCAGCGCGGTCTGCGCGGCGCAGCCTTGGCCCAGCTTCGATGTCGGCCGGTCGGCGGTGACCATATTCGGATTGCCATGCGCGTCCAGCGATCCGATTCGGCCGCGTTCGACGGGATCGAACCAAGCACCCGTCGCGACGACGACCACACCGTCGCGTACGCTGTCGTCGATCCTGACACCCGCCAGAAACGCGCCGCGCAGATTATGCACGCGCACCACATCGCCATTCGCAAGGCCGCGCGCAGCGGCATCGTTCGGCGAAATCGCAATCGGCTCGCGGCCCGCAATTTTGGAAGCGCGGCTCACGCCGCCCGGATCGTATTGGCTATGGAGCCGCGTCACCGGCTGGTTCGATATGAGATGCAGCGGAAACCGCGTCGCGTTGCCGAGCCATTCGTCGGGCTCGCGCCATACCGGGTGGCCCGGACAATCGTCATAGCCGAAGCCTGCGACCGTTTCGGAGAAAAGCTCGATCTTGCCCGATGGCGTGCCGAGTTTCGCCGCGACCGGATCGGCGCGGAACTCGCCCAAAAACACGCGTTTGGATTTTGGTGCAGGCAGTTCGACGAAATCCTGCGCCCAGAATTGATCGAAGCCCGGCAATTCGGGATTGGCAGTGCGCGCTTGATCGTAAAGATGGCGCAGCCATTGGGCGGCGTCGCGCCCTTCCGTAAAGGCGTCCGCCACGCCCAGGCGCGCCGCGAGATCGGCGAAGATCGCGTAATCGTCGCGCGCTTCGCCAACCGGCCGCATCGCGCGCTTCATCGCGATCAAATAGGAATCGTCGCTCGCCCCGCCGATATCGTCGCGCTCCAGCGGCACGGTCGCGGGCAACACGATGTCGCAATGGCGCGCATGCGCCGTCCAGAATTGCTCGTGCACGATCGTCGTTTCGGGCCGGCGCCAGGCATCGATCAGACGGTTGATGTCCTGATGATGGTGGAAGACGTTGCCGCCCGCCCAGTAGACGAGCTTGATATCCGGATAGCGGCGGTGCTCGCCGTTATAGTCGTATGCGCCGCCGGGCTTCAGCAGCATATCGGCGATGCGCGCGACGGGAATGAAATCGGCGACCGCGTTCTTGCCTTGCGGCAAAGTCGGGCCCTTGAAGCCGGTCAGGCGATGACCGATCCCGTTGATCGCGGCATAGCCGAAGCCGATCCCGCCGCCCGGCAAACCGATCTGACCCAGTACCGACGCGAGCCCCACCGCCGCCCAGTAAGGCTGCTCGCCGTGATGGGCGCGTTGCAAAGACCAGCTGAGCGTCACCATCGTGCGCGTCGCGGCCATCTCGGCGGCGAGCGCACGAATGCGCGTGGCCGGCAGCCCCGATAGCGTCGAAGCCCATTCGGCGGTCTTGGGCACGCCGTCGCTTTGGCCGGTCACGTAAGCGAGATAGCGGTCGGCACCTTCGCAATAACGCGCGAGGAAGTCGCGGTCGTGCTTGCCGAGGGCGACGATCTCGTGGGCCAAAGCCAGCATGATCGCCGCATCGCTGCCCGGGCGCAGAGGCACCCACTCGACATTCGCGGCCGACAAATCGCCGCGCAACGGCGACATGTTGACGAATTTTGTGCCGTTGCGCGCGAGGCGTTCGATCCAATCGGCCGCGTCGTGATCGCCCACGCCGCCGGAATTCACCTGCGCGTTCTTCGCCGGCAAGCCGCCGAAGGCGACGAATAGACGGCAGGTTCCGTCGAGCCCTTCCCAGCCCGACACGTCGCGGAACACGCCTTCTTCGATCCCCAGCACGCGCGACAGGATCACGCGCCCAGCACCAAAGCTGTAGGAGCCGCGATGCGCGACATAGCCGCCGAGCGTGTTGAGGAAGCGATGGATCTGGCCTTGCGCGTGATGGAAACGCCCAGCACTCGACCAGCCATAGGAGCCGCCATAGATGGCGCTATTGCCGTGCTTGGAAATCGTTTCGCGCAGAATATTCGCGACGATATCGAGCGCTTCGTCCCACGGCAATTCGACGAAGGGCTCGGCGCCGCGCCCCTCACGACTGGCAGGCCCCCGCTTCAACCAACCTTTGCGGATCGCCGGTCGGCGCACGCGCGCGGGGCCGATCGCCGCTTCGACCATGCCAAGCCCGATCGGCGATGGGCGCCGATCGCGCTCGAACGGGGTAAGCACCGGCACGCCATCGGCGCCCGTTCGGGTGCGATAGACGCCCCAATGCGTCGACGTCAGCGTCACGCGACCGAGCGGCGCGGCAACGGCACTTTATCGATCGGCAGATCGCCGAAGCGCAGATAGCCTTCCTCCAGCGTCAATTCCTTGGCGACGATCATGCCGTCGCCCTGAACGCCGAAGGTCGGATCGAGCATCCGCCGCCCCTTGGTGCCCTTCGGATCGAAGGTCCATTCCTGGAAGCCCAGGATGTAGAAATTCAACATCACGGCCGGCTTGTCGTCGGCGCAGAACCAATGCGCGTTCTTCGACACTTCCGTCGTTTCGAAACGGTCGCCGATGCCGAACCAGCGATCGGTGCGCGTGCGCAGCAAAATCGTATCGGGGCTGAGGCGCGCGACGCGATCCCATTCGCGGGCGTAGACATTGCCGTGCAGCACGACCTGGGTGGAGATCAGGTTGTGATGGCAATGCGGCGGATGGACTTCGTGCGGCTCCAAATACAGAAGCTGCATCGTCCACGACTTCGCCGGCGTGGTCATCTGGTTCAAGACCTGATCGGTCTTCTCGGCCAGCGCCTTATCGATGAAGGGGCGTAGCTCGGCGACGAGGTCGATCGATTTGTGCAGCTCGCGGATACGGTCGATGTAATCGTCGGGCGTGATCTCGCGCCGTCCCAGCGCCTGGATCGACTTCTCCGCTTCCGTCCAGAGACGGTCGCGATACATGTCGATATCCGGCAGAACCGCGCCCGCGCGCGTGTTCATTTTCACGACCTTGCCCGACGCGGTTTTGATTTCTCCGGCCATGTCCCCGCTCCCTAAACGCTCATCACGTCGACCAGCATACGCTGGAAATGGTGCACGTTCTTCTCCCATACCGGCGAGAAGACGACCTTGTCCGCGACCGGCGATTGGCGCGCGATCTGCTGCTGCTCCCAGATCTTCATATCCTGGCTGCGGATGCCGCCGTAGTCGCGCATCTGGCCGGTTTCGCCCAGCCAACGCGCCAGCGTTTTCGCGCGCTGCTCGGCGAATTCCGGCGCCGTCGCCGCTTCGCCCACGAAGAAGAATCCCATTTTGGAGACGGTGCGGTCGGCCGCGATCGGATCGGCGATGACCGAGGCCAGATGATCCGATTGCAGCGTCAGCGTCATGTTCGGGAACACGACGCTGGTGCAGCGCACGCGCTTCTTGCCCTCGGGGAATGGGATCAGCGGCAATTGTCCGGCGGCGGGATAGAAATCCTGATCGCCGCGCCGCTTCAGCGTGACGACGGTGCCGAGCGGAATGGGCTCGGCGATCGGCTCGCCCGTCGCAAGGTCCAGATCGTCGGTGATCTTGGTGAAGACGTTCTTATGGACCCAGACGTGGTGATACGTCTCCCAATTGTCGTTCTGCATTTTCCAATTGCCGCGCCACTCCCAATCCTCGCGATGGGCGATGCGCGTGGCGCTCAGGTCGGCGCCTTGGATCAGATCTTCGAGCGGGCGGACATGCTCTTCGAACGGCGCGGCCTTGCCGTCGAGATTGATGAACACCCAGTGATGCCACACGGCCGTCCGCACCGGCACGAGGCCAAGCTCGGACATGTCGAGCCCGGCGCGTTCGTTGCCGTTTTTGGTACCGTCGAAGAACGGGGTCGATTTCAGCCGCCCGTCGAGATCATAGGCCCACGCATGATAGGGGCAGGAGAACTGCTTCAAATTCGAGCAAGGCTCGGTCACCATCATGGCGGCGCGGTGCCGGCACACGTTGTGGAACACCCGTATCGCGCCGGCACGATCGCGCACGAGGATGAGCGGAAGTCCTGCCGCCATGAGGGGAATCGCATCCCCCGGTTGCGGCACGTCGCTGGCGAAGGCCAGACACATCCAGGTGCGCGCAAATAGGTTTTTCTGCTCCAGCTTAAAGAAATCCTCGCTGGTATAGGCCGCCCCCGGCAGGCCACATGCTTGGGTAATCGGCTTGCGCAATTCGTCCAAAGCCGACTTGCCCAGGATCCGTTCGATGGCTTCCGCCGCTACCGTCATCGCCCCCTCCATGTTCTCAAGGAAATGTATGCCATTTCCGGACCAAGGCCAGTTAGATTTGGTCCGCGTTTTGCTGGGAAAGCTTCATGAACGGGGCTCGGGCATGAACGGAATTTTCGCATGAAGGCGCGTTTGACATGAAAGCGCGCTGGCACTGGATCCTACTGCCGTCGCTTCTGCTGTCGCTGGGCTTGCTGCTCGCGTCGCAGATCGCATTCTTGCGCGGCGGCTTCTTCCGCGATCTGCGCTTGGGCCGGATGGGCACCGACTTCACGCTCGCGAACTACGAGCGCTTCTTCACCGATCCGCTCTATCTCGACTCCCTGATGCTGACGGTGCGCCTGTCGCTGACCGTCGCGTTGCTCACGCTGCTCGTCGGCTTCCCGATCGCCTATGTCCTCGCACGGCTCAAATCGCGCTGGACGCTGGTGTTGCTCGCCGGGATCATCGCCGCGTCCTTCATCACCATCGTGATCAAGGTTCTCGGCCTCATCATCATCTTCTCCAGCGGCGGTTTCCTGAACCGCTTCCTGATGTGGACCGGCATCGTGTCCTCGCCCATCGCCATCGTCGGCAATCCCGGCGGCGTTGTCGTCGGCCTGATGCATTTCACGATGGGGTTCTCGATCCTGCTGCTCTACAGCGTGGTGCAGACGATCCCGCGCTCGCTGGAGGAAGCGGCCGAGATCCACGGCGCGCCGCGCTGGCGCGTTTTCCTGCGCGTGATCCTGCCGCTCAGCTTGCCCGGCCTCGTCGTCACCGGTTTGATCGTGTTCAATCTGTGCATGGGCGCCTTCACCTCGGCGGCCCTGATCGGCGGCGGCAAGGTGTTCACCCTGCCCGTGCTGATCCAACAGACGGTGATCAACCAGACGCGCTACGGCATGGGCGCCACGATCTCCGCGATCCTGATGCTCGCCACGCTCGCCATCAACGGCCTCTCCGTTTTGGCGATGGCCAAACTCGATAAGCGCCGGAGTGCCGTGGCATGAACCGCTATCGCGTCATCGCCCGCGCGCGGGGCGTCGCGTCCGTCGCCTGGATCGCCGCCGCCTTCGTGTTCTTGTTCGCCCCCCTGGTGGTCGTCGTCGGCGCGTCGTTCGACGGCGGCAACCGCACCTTCCTCAATTTCCCGCCGCAGGAATTTTCGACGCGCTGGTATTTCCAGATCGCGCCCGATCTGTTCCAGTCGCTCGCCCTCGCGATCGGTTTGGGTCTCACGACCGCGTTCCTCGCCAGCGTGCTCGGCGTGCCGGCGGCCTTGGGCCTCGTGCGCGCCGAATTCCGCGGCAAGGCGATCGTCGCGGCGCTGTTCCGGGCGCCCTTGCAGATCCCCGCCGTCGTTATCGGAGTTTCGTTCCTGAAGCTCTACTACTTGGTCGGCGACGTGTTCGGCCTGCGCTTGGTCGGCACGCTGCCGGGCTTGCTGATCGCGCATCTGTTCCTGGCGACACCTTACGTGATCGGCTCCGTCGTCGCGGTGTTGCAGCGCTTCAATCTGCGCCTGGAAGAAGCGGCGTTGAGCCTGGGGGCGTCGCGACTGCGCACCTTTCGGCGCGTGACGCTGCCGCTGATCATGCCCGGCGTCTATGCCGGCGCTATGTACGCGTTCCTCGTCTCGTTCGGCGACGTGCCGGTCTCGCTGTTCCTCGGCGGACCGGGCATGCAGCCCTTCGCGGCGAAGATCTTCAATCTGATGGAGTACGACTTCGATCCGTCGCTGCTCGCGATATCGACCTACATCATCGTCGGCTCGTTCGCGGCGATCTATTTCCTGCAACGCGCCATCGGTCTCGATCAGCTCACGCGCTCGGGCGGCGGCTGAACCGCATTCCCCGTTTTCCCCTCCAGGAGGTTTCCATGCGCAAACTCGGCAGACGTTCGTTTCTTGCTGGTGCAACCGCCGCCTCGGCCCTTCTGGCCGCCCCGGCGATCCGCGCGCAAACCCCGAACTTCGCGGGCCAGACGCTGCGTGTCGCCACGTTCGGCGGCGGCTGGGACCGCGCCGTGCACAAATACGCGGGCGTGAAGCTCGAAGCGCTCGGCGCCAAGGTCGAATACGTCACTGCCCCGCCGCGCGACAATCTCGCCAAGCTGATCGCCGCGCGCGGCCAAGCCGCCCCGTTCGACGTGGTCGAGATGGCCGACCTGACCTGGGTCGACACCTACGAGGCGGGCTTCATCCAGAAGATCAATCTCGACAACATCCCGAACCGCAAGGAATTGCTCCCCACCCTCGCCGACGAATGGAAGGTCGCAAGCTGGGCGACGCAGGAAGGCATCGTCTGGCATCCGGAGCGCTTCGCCGCCGCCGGCGTGCCCGGGCCGGAACGCTATCGCGACCTTCTGCACCCCGCATTGCAGCGGAAAATCGCGATCATCGACATCTCGCAGGCCGGTATCTCGCAATTGCTGGTCGGTGCGGCGATCGACGAAGGCGGCTCGCAGGAGAAAATCGACGCCGGGCTCGAATTCGTGCGCAAGGCGAACCCGTTCCAGTTCTGGCGCGTCGGCGCACAGGCCGTCACGCTGATGAATTCTGGCGACATCATGGCGTCGACGATGCACGCCGGCTTCGCCGTGCAGATGCGCCGCGCCGGCCTGCCGGTCAAGTTCACCCATCCCAAGGTCGGCGCGACCAAGCGCGGCCTGTCGAAGGAAGGCTGGCTCGGCGTCGTCAAGGGCACGCCGGTCGCGCGCGCGGCGGAGTTCTTCATCAACGAATACATCTCCTACGACACGCAATTCGGCCTGGCGACCGAGCGCGGCGTGGTGCCGATCAACAACCGCGCGCGCGACGCGCTGGTCAACGATCCGCTGCTGAAGGAGATGTTCTTGCTCTCCGAGGCCGACGTCGCCAACATGGTGTCCGTCGATTTCACCAAGTTCAATCTCGACGACGCGACGCAGCGCTGGTCGCGGATGATAACGAGCGCGAAGTAAAACGGAGCAAGCATGCGCATCGCGATCGTCGGGGCCGGATCCATCGGCGGTGCGATCGCGCATGCGCTGGCGCTGACGGGGCACGATCCCGTCGTCGTCGCGCGCGGCGCCACCAAGGCGGCGCTGGAACGCGACGGTTTCACGGTGACGCGCGCGGGACGGATCGAGAAATCCGCCCCGCGCGTCGTCGCCGATCCCGCGCAAGCGGGCGCTCAAGACATGGTGATCGGCGCGCTGAAGGCCCATGATTGGCCGGGCGCCGTCGATCTGTTCGCGCCGTTGATGGGCCCGGATACGCTGCTGCTGCCCGCGATCAACGGCTTGCCGTGGTGGTATTTTCAGCGCCAGGGCGGCGCGCTCGACGGCACGCATCTCGAAACGGTCGACCCCGCCTGCGTTCTATCGAAGCGTTTCGATCCCGCGCGCATCGTCGGCACGGTCGTCTATATGGCCGTGTCGCGTCCCGCCCCGGGACAACTTTTCTGGCCGACCGGCGAAAGGCTGGTGATCGGCGATGTCGCGGCCGGCACCGGCAACGCCGAACGCGCCGCGATCCCGTTACGCGAAGCCGGCCTCAATGTCGAGATCGCGCCCGATATCCGCCACGCGATGTGGCTGAAGCTGGTGAACAACGCCAGCTTCAATCCGATTTCCGTCCTCGCGCGCGCGGGCGTCGTGACGATCCTGCAAAACCCCGAATGGCGCATGATGGGTGCGGCGGCGATGCGCGAGATCATGGCGCTGTCGGCGGCCGCCGGCTGCGCGGTCGAAATCGACGCCGAAGCGCGCATCGAATCGATGCGCCGTCTGGGCGATTTCAAATCCTCGATGCTGCAGGATTTCGAAGCCGGACGATCGATGGAAATCGGCCCGCTGGTCGAAGCGCCGCGCGAACTCGGACGCTTGACGGGCGTCGCCACACCCGTGCTCGACGAACTCTCGGCGCGGATGAAAGCCTTCGCTTAGGCGGATTTGAGGGCTTTTTCGACTTCGCGGACCGTGCCCGCGGCCAGATCCATGATCGCGCGGGTACCGCCGCGCGCATGATCGGCGCCCTTGCCCGGGAACACCGCGCCGAATCCGCCGTCGAGGGCAAGCACGGCGAAGCCGTGGATCGCCGCCCAGGCCATGGTCATCTTGGCGACCGAGCGTTCGTTGGGGCCGTTGGCGCCCACGAGCAATTCGGCCATCGCCCCGTAGATGCGCTGATGGCAGGCGTCGAACGCCGAACGCAAGCGAATCGACGTGACGTCCACCACGTCGGAGCGGAACATCAACTGGAAGCGCGACCGATTGCCGATCGCGAATTCGATATAGCCCAACGCCGTTTCACGGAATCGCTTGGCGGGCGCCCCCGCCGTGCGCAGCGTGCGCCGTTCGATCGTCCGGCCGAGCTCGTCGAACGCCTCGGCGGCGAATTCGGTCAAAAGCCCCGCTTTATCGACGAAATGATGGGCCGGGGCCGCATGGGAAACGCCCGCACGGCGCGCGCATTCGCGCAGCGAGAAGCCTTCCACACCCTCGACTTCGATCAGCGCCAACGCCGCATCGAGCAGTAGGCGGCGCACATCTTCGGCCTCTGCAAGACTGGGGCGTCCGACCGGGCGCGGTTGCTTCAGCGCTCTCACTTCCGCAGACACTTTTTCCTCTCGAGACACCACTTGGCCTCAGAATTTATGCCCAACGCGAGGTCGCGTCCAGAATTCGTTTAGCATTTTGCAAATACGCAAACCGGTTGCTTCGCGCGGAAAATGCAGGGCCGATTCGGCTCACAACTTGCGTGCGACCGACGATGCCGCCATCTGCGCTTGCGAAACGCTCATCGATTGGAAAGCCTTCGTCGCCTGCAACAGCCAGCCGGAACGCTCGAACAGGCTCGCCGGGCCGAGCTGATCGCAAATGCTTTCGAACAGGCGCTTGGAGATATCGGCCGCCCGGCACAGCACGGCGAATTGTTCGGGCGAGCCGCTGCGCACCGTGCCGCGCACGATCTTCAACGGCTCCGACAGAAACTCGCTGACCGCGAGTTCCTTCAAATCGCGCCGCGTATCGGGCAGCGTGTTCAGGATCAGCGTCAGATCCTCCTCGCCTATTCGCGCCCCGCTGGCGGCGGCCTTGTCGAGCCGGCCGCGCAACGCTTCGGCCAAGTCGCCGGCGAGCTTGTCGCCGTCGAGCGCCGACACGACGATGCGGCGCAGTTTCGTTTTGTCGCCGCCGACGGCGGCGTAGAGTTTTTCGTGCACGCTTTCGATCGCCCATTCGAGCATCTCGAGCGCGATCGCCGCGGGCAGGTCGGGCCGCGCCGCCAGCGGCGGCTGCATGTCGCCCCACTCCTTCGCGAGTTCGGTGATACGCACGAAAGTGCGCTCGGAGATGCGGGCCCCCGCATTGGCGAGCAGCGATTTGGCGACTTCGGGCTCGCCGAACGCCATGACGGCGGAACTCACCACTTCCTCGACCAATTCGCGCTGCGCGATCGCCAGGCGATGGCGGATCGATCCCTTGATCGCGATTTCGATCAAGTCGGTATCCTCCAGCGACTGGCTGCGCAGCAGGATCGGCCAGGCGACGTCGATATCGTCCTCGGCCAAGGCGCGCACGATGCCGCGCGAGGCGCGCGAGTCCGACGCGAGCTCGTCCGCCAGCATTTTGCGCACCGGCTTTTCGACTTCGCGGATGATCGCCTTGACCAGCTCGATCAGCAGAATGCTGAAACGCGAGACCTTGTCGGAAACGCCCAGTTCCAGGATCAGCTTGGCGAGGGCGGCGGCGACACCGACATTCGATTGGCTGCGGTCGTTGGAGATCGACGAAAGAATCTCCCGCAGCTGGTGCATCAGCCTTTCACTGGTCATCGACCGTATTCCCGGAAGGACTTCCGCCCGTATTCCAATAGTTTCAGGGGCTTGTCTAGTTGATTTGCCGCGGTGCGACAAGGAATCTTTTCGCCGTCAATTTTGCGAAATGCGAAGCACGACGCATTCGGACGGGCGAGCGATCGGATCGGATAACGGGCCGGCCGCGCGGCGGCACCCGGTTCAATAGATGAGATCGTCATCGCCGCCTTTTCCACCCTTTGACAACACAATTTCGTCCCGTGACGCGAGATCCTTCGCCGTGTTGATCATGGCGCCTTGCGCTTCGATCACGTCGCGCGCGCGCACCGGCCCCAGCGATTCGATCTCCTCCTTCAGGAGTTTGCCCGCGCGTTCGGACATGTTGGAGAAGAACAGATCGCGCAACGCCTCGTTCGCTCCCTTCAATGCCAGGGCCAGTTTCGACTTGTCGATGGCGCGCAGCAAAGTTTGCACCCCGCCGGGATCGAGACGCGACAGGTCTTCGAATTTGAACATCAGCGCGCGGATCTTCTCGGCCGAGTCCCGATTGCGTTCCTCCAACGCCGTGGTGAAGCGCGCCTCCGTCGTCCGGTCGAGAGCGTTGAAGATTTCGGCCATCATCTCGTGCGTGTCGCGGCGGTTCTGCTTGGCGATATTCGCCATGAATTCGGTGCGCAGAACGCGTTCGACGTCCTCCAAAACCTCTTTTCCCACGCTTTCCATACGCAGCATGCGCATGACGACCTCCATCGCGAAGGCGTCGGGCATCGTCGCCAGCACGCGCGCGGCGTGATCGGGCTTGATCTTCGACAGCACGACCGCGACGGTCTGCGGGTACTCGTTTTTGAGATAGTTGGAGAGGATCGCCTCGTTGACGTTGGCGAGCTTGTCCCACATCGTGCGGCCCATCGGACCGCGGATCTCGTCGAGAATGTCGGACGCGCGCTTCTTGTCGAGGACCTTGCCGAGAAAGCGCTCGGCGGAATCGAACGTGCCGGCGAGCGAGCCCGTCGCCGAAATCTGATCCGCGAATTCGATGATCAGCCGTTCGATGATCGACGCGTTGACCGTGCCCAGCCCCGCCATGGTCTGGGACAATTCCTTGATCTCGTCGTCCGACATCAACGCGAAAAGCTTGCTCGCCACCTCCTCGCCCAGCGAGAGCAGGAGGATCGCCGCTTTCTCCTGGCCCGACAGGGCGCGGTAGTCGTCGAGAATGCGCATCGTGCCGGGGGCGGATTTGAATGCCGTCAGGATCGAGGGCGGGAATACGCGCGTAGTGTTAGGGATTAATATGGTCATTGTCAAATTATGGTCGAAATTTTCCGGCCGCGGGGCGTATCGCCGCAACCCCGCAAAGTTTGCGTTCGCGATTTGCGAAATATCGACTAACGCGCTTCTTGCGCCCGCGCCCAGGCGTCGATCACGGCTTTCGCGTCGTCGGCGCGATGGGTTTCCGACGCCAGACGCCGTTCCGCCATTGGTAGGCCAACCTGAACGCGCAACGAAGCCGCATCCATTTCGTAGGGGCGCTTGTCTTGGCCGAGATGCGCCAAGGCCGCGTCCGATTGTTCGAGCGTTACGGCGTAATAGACGCGCCCCACGCCCGCGACCAGCATCGCCGCGACGCACAGCGCGCAAGGTTCGCACGACGTGTACATCTCGGTATCCGACAGATCGACCGTCGCGAGATTGCGGCACGCGTCGCGGATCGCTTCGATCTCGCTATGCGACGTGGGATCGTGGCGCTGAACGGCGTGGTTGTAGCCCTCCCCCACGATCCGGCCCGCCTTCACGACCACGGCGCCGAAAGGCTCGCAGCCCTTCTCCGTCAGCGCTTGCGCCGACAATTCGATCGCACGGGTCATGAAGGCATCGACATACATGGCCGGCCTTAGCTCGCCAGCGCCTTCATTTCGGCATAGAGGTCCGCCTTGCCCTCGAAGCCGATGCCCGGCAGATCGGGCATGGTGATGTGCCCGTCGATCACGCGCACGCCGTCGGGGAAGCCGCCGTAAGGCTGGAACAGATCGGGATAGCTTTCGTTCCCGCCGAGGCCCAAGCCCGCCGCGATGTTCAGCGACATCTGGTGCCCGCCATGCGGCACGCAGCGGCTGGGCGACCAGCCATGGGTCTTCAGCACCTCCAGCGTGCGCTGGTATTCGCACAAGCCATAGGACAGCGCGCAATCGAATTGCAGCCAATCGCGATCGGGGCGCATGCCGCCATAGCGCAGCAGATTGCGCGCGTCTTGGTGGCTGAACAGGTTCTCGCCGGTCGCCATCGGGCCGGGATAGAACTCCGCCAGCGACGCTTGGACGTGATAGTCCAGCGGATCGCCCGCTTCCTCGTACCAGAACAGCGGATAGTCGCGCAGCATCTTGGCATAGGCGATCGCGGTTTCGAGGTCGAAGCGCCCATTCGCATCCACAGCGAGCTGGTTCTTGGGCCCGATCTCGTCGAGCACGGCTTCGATACGGCCGCGATCCTCGGCGATCGACGCCCCGCCGATCTTCATCTTCACGACGTTGTAGCCGCGCTCGAGATAGCCGCGCATTTCCTTGCGCAAAGCCGAGTTGTCCTTGCCCGGATAATAATAGCCGCCGGCGGCGTAGACGAAGACGCGCGGATTGGCGGTGCGGCCGTGACGCTCGGCGAGCAGGCGGAACAGCGGCTTGCCGGCGATCTTGGCGACCGCGTCCCAGATCGCCATGTCGAGCGTGCCGACCGCGACCGAGCGTTCGCCGTGCCCGCCCGGCTTCTCGTTCTTCATCATCGCGGCCCAGGCCTTGTCCGGGTCGATATTCTCGCCCGTCGCGTCGAGCAGCGATTGGGGATCGGCTTCCTTCAGGCGATCGGCGAAACGCTCGCGGATCAAGCCGCCTTGGCCGTAGCGCCCGTTCGAATTGAAGCCGTAGCCGACGACCTTCTTGCCGTTGCGCTCCACATTGGTGACGACGGCCACCAAGCTCGACGTCATTTTCGAGAAGTCGATATAGGCGTTGCGGATGGGCGACGCGATCGGCTTGGTGACTTCGCGGACGTCGACGATACGGATTGTCATTCGAGGGGCTCTCCCGGACAGGCGGATATGCCCTTATTGCCGGTGTCCGGCGCGCGGGGCAAGTTTTCGCGTCGCGGAACGGTTTATTTGCGCAGCTTTTCGACCGCCTCGCGCACATGCGGGTCGAGGCCGCTCCCGCCCGCGGCGAGATGCGCGACGATATCGTCCCGCATACTGGGCGCCCAGAATTTCTTCAAATGCGTCGCGATTTCGGCGGGCGCGCTTTCGCCCTGATGGGCGAAGAATTTGCCGATCTGATTGGCCATGTGCACGAGCTTCTCATGCGACATTGCGTGCCTCGCCCGCAACCACGCGCGCCGCGTGGGCGAAGACTTCAAACCCGTCGTCGCGCGCGATGCCGATCAGCGTGATCCCCGCCGCTTCGGCGGTGCGGATCGCCAGCGCCGTCGGCGCCGAGACGGCGACGAGCACGGGCGCCCCCATCATCGCGGCTTTCTGCACGAGCTCGACCGACACGCGGCTGGTCAGGACGACGATGCCGGTTTCCGCGCGACGGCCTTCGCGCGCCAACGCACCCGCGAGCTTGTCGAGCGCGTTATGCCGGCCGACATCCTCGCGCAACGCGACCAGACCTTCGCCGCAAACCCAGAACGCCGCCCCGTGCGCGGCATGGGTCAAGCGATGCAGCGATTGCGCGGCGGGCAACGCCGCGACCGCCGCCCGGATATCGGCGATGGTCACGCGGCGATCGGCGGTCACGACCGGCGGCGTCTTGGTCGCTTCCTTCAAACTGTCGATGCCGCAAAGACCGCAGCCCGTCGGCCCCGCCATATAGCGGCGGCGTTCGACGAAGGCGTCGGCCCGCGGTTCGGCCAGCGCCATGCGCAGCTCGATCCCCTCGTCCGTCGGGCGGATCTCGATTTCCTCGATCTCGGCGGGCGATGCGACGATGCCTTCGTTCAGCGAAAAGCCGAGGGCGAAATCCTCGAGATCGGCGGGGCTCGCCATCATCACGGCGTGGGTCGCGCGATCATAGGTGAAGGCGATCGCCGTTTCCTCGGGCACGTGGCGCGCGCCCGGTCGCGGCGTATCGCCGCGCCATACGGTGTTGGGCACGCGATGTGCCGGCTTGAATGCGTCGCTCATTCCGCCACCTCCGCCGGTTTGGCGATACGCCGCGATCGATCGGCATGCGCGCGATAGCGCGACTGCCAATCGCTCGGCCCGTTCGACGGCATGCATTGCACCGCCGTCACCTTGTATTCGGGGCAGTTCGTCGCCCAATCCGAAAAATCGGTCGTCACGACATTGGCTTGCGTGTCGGGATGGTGGAACGTGGTGTAGACCACGCCCGCCGCGACGCGATCGGTGATCAACGCGCGCAACGTCGTTTCGCCCGCCCGGCTGCGCACCGCGACCCAGTCTCCATCCCGGATGCCCCGCTCCTCCGCATCGTGCGGATTGATCTCCAGCCGGTCTTCCTCGTGCCACACCACGTTCGCGGTGCGGCGCGTCTGCGCACCGACATTGTATTGGCTGAGGATGCGCCCCGTGGTCAGCAGCAGCGGGAAACGCGGGCCGACGCGCTCGTCCGTCGCCACGTATTCCGTGATCATGAAGCGGCCCTTGCCGCGCACGAAGCCGCCGACATGCATGACCGGCGTGCCCTCGGGTGCGGCGTCATTGCACGGCCATTGGACCGAGCCGAGCTCGTCGAGCTTGGCGTAGGACACGCCCTTGAACGTGGGCGTCGCGGCCGCGATCTCGTCCATGATTTCGCCCGGATGCGCGTAATCCATCGTGAAGCCCAGCGCCTTGGCGAAGGCGAGCGTCACTTCCCAATCGCCCATGCCGTTGCGCGGGGCCATCACTTTGCGCACGCGCTGGATGCGGCGTTCGGCATTGGTGAAGGTGCCGTCCTTCTCCAGGAAGGTCGAACCCGGCAGGAAGATATGGGCGTAATTCGCGGTCTCGTTCAGGAACAGGTCCTGCACGATCAAGCATTCCATCGCCGCCAGCCCCGCCGCGACATGGTGCGTATCGGGATCGGATTGCAGGATGTCTTCGCCCTGGATGTAGAGGCCTTTGAACGTGCCGTGTACGGCCGCGTCGAGCATGTTGGGAATGCGCAAGCCCGGCTCCTTGTCGAGCGCCACACCCCACAGGCTTTCGAACATCGCGCGCGCACCGTCGTCCGATACGTGCCGATAGCCCGACAGCTCGTGCGGGAACGAGCCCATGTCGCAAGCGCCCTGCACGTTGTTCTGGCCGCGCAACGGGTTCACGCCCACGCCCGGCCGGCCGATATTGCCCGTCGCCATGGCGAGATTGGCGATCGCCATGACCGAGGTCGAGCCCTGGCTATGTTCGGTGACGCCCAGCCCGTAATAGATCGCGGCGCTGCCCCCCGTCGCGTAAAGCCGTGCGGCTGCGCGGATCGTTTCGGCCGCAACGCCCGCGAACTTCGCGACTTCCTCCGGGCTGTTGCGTTCCTCGGCGACGAACGCGGCCCAGCGATTGAACTCGGCGGGATCGCAATTCGCACGCACGAATTCTTCGTTCACCAGACCTTCGGTGACGACGACATGCGCCAGCGCCGTCAACACCGCCACGTTGGTGCCGGGCCGCAGCGGCAGATGATGCGCCGCCTCGACATGCGGCGTGCGCACCAGATCGATGCTGCGCGGATCGATGACGATCAGCTTCGCGCCCTCGCGCAAACGCTTCTTGAGGCGCGACGCGAAAACCGGATGCCCGTCGGTCGGGTTGGCGCCGATCACGACAACGACATCGGCGTGCTCGACGGAATCGAAATCCTGCGTGCCGGCCGAGGTGCCGTAGGTCGTCGATAGGCCATAGCCCGTGGGCGAATGGCAGACGCGCGCGCAGGTGTCGACATTGTTGTTGCCGAAGCCCGCGCGCACGAGCTTCTGCACCAGATAAGTCTCTTCGTTCGTGCAGCGCGAGGACGTGATGCCGCCCACGGCGTTGCGGCCGTATGTCGCCTGGATGCGCTTGAATTCCGACGCGGCATACGCCAGCGCTTCGTCCCAGCTCACCTCGCGCCACGGATCGGTGATCTTGGCGCGGATCATCGGATTCAAAATCCGATCCTTATGCGTGGCGTAGCCCCAGGCGAAGCGGCCTTTGACGCAAGAATGGCCGCGATTGGCCTTGCCGTCCTTGTACGGCACCATGCGCACGACCTCTTCGCCGCGCATTTCGGCTTTGAACGAACAGCCGACGCCGCAATAGGCGCAGGTCGTGACGACCGAATGCTCGGGCTGGCCGATCTCGATGACCGATTTCTCGGTCAGCGTCGCGGTCGGACAGGCTTGCACGCAGGCCCCGCACGAGACGCAATCCGATTCCAGGAACGTATCGCCCGCCCCGGCCGAGACGCGCGAACCGAAGCCGCGCCCTTCGATGGTCAACGCGAACGTGCCTTGCGTTTCCTCGCACGCGCGCACGCAGCGCGAACACGCGATGCACTTCGATGAGTCGAAGGTGAAATAGGGATTGCTCTCGTCCTTGGCGAGGCCGAGATGGTTTTCGCCCGAATAGCCATAGCGCACGTCGCGCAAGCCCACGGCGCCCGCCATGTCCTGCAATTCGCAATCGCCGTTGGCGGCACAGGTCAGGCAGTCGAGCGGATGATCGGAGATGTAGAGCTCCATCACCCCGCGCCGGAGCTGCTTCAAGCGCGGCGTCTGGGTCGACACGACCAGACCTTCCGCGACCGGCGTGGTGCAGGACGCGGGCGTGCCGTTGCGGCCCTGAATTTCGACCAGGCACAAGCGGCACGAGCCGAACGCGTCGAGCGTATCCGTCGCGCAGAGCTTGGGGACTTGGATCCCCGCCTCCATCGCCGCGCGCATGATCGATGTGCCTTCGGCGACTTCGATCTTCGTGCCGTCGATGGTGAGCGAGACGGTCTTGGACGAAGCACTCGGCTTCGTGCCGTAATCGGTTTCGTGGATCAGGCCCATGACCGGTCCTTCACTCGGCCGCGGCGAGCTTGCCGCCCGCGCCGAAATCTTCGGGGAAGTGATGCAAGGCGCTCAGCACCGGATAGGGCGTGAAGCCGCCCAAGGCGCAGAGCGAACCGAATTTCAGCGTCTGGCAGAGATCTTCGAGCAGCGCGGTGTTCGCCGCGCGATCGGTACCGGCGACGATCTTGTCGATCGTCTCCACCCCGCGCGTCGATCCGATGCGGCACGGCGTGCATTTTCCACAGGATTCATGCGCGCAAAATTCCATGGCAAAGCGCGCCTGCGCGGCCATATCCACGGAATCGTCGAACACGACGATGCCGCCATGGCCGATCAAACCGTTGCGCGCGGCGAAGGCTTCGTAATCGAACTTCGTGTCGAACAGCGCGCGCGGGAAATAGGCGCCGAGCGGTCCGCCGACTTGCACGGCGCGCACGGGACGACCCGTGGCGGTTCCGCCGCCGATGTCATCGACCAATTCGCCCAGCGTGACGCCGAACGCGGTCTCGTAAAGGCCGCCATACTTGATGTTGCCGGCAAGCTGGATCGGCATCGTCCCGCGCGACTTGCCCATCCCGAAATCGCGATAAGCGTCGGCGCCGTTCGCCATGATCCATGGCACGGTCGCGAGCGAGATCATGTTGTTGACGACCGTGGGCATGCCGAACAAACCGCGATGGGCGGGCAAAGGCGGCTTGGCGCGCACCGTGCCCCGGCGGCCTTCCAGGCTTTCGAGCAACGCCGTTTCCTCGCCGCACACGTAAGCGCCAGCACCAACGCGGATCTCGATATCGAATTCCGCGCCCAGCAGCTTGTTCGCGCGCGCGATGCGCAACGCGGCGTCGAGCGTGACGATGGCGTGGGGATATTCGGAGCGGATATAGACGAAGCCCTTCGTCGCGCCGACAGCGAAGCCGGCGATCGCCATGCCCTCGATCAGCCCGAAGGGATCGCCTTCCAACAGCATGCGATCGGCGAAGGTGCCGGAATCGCCTTCGTCGGCGTTGCAGACGATATATTTGCGCGCGCCGGGTGCGGCGCGCACCGTGTTCCACTTGATGCCGGTCGGGAACCCCGCCCCGCCGCGCCCGCGCAAACCCGATTGCGTCACCGCATCGATGGTCGCTTGCGCGCCGAGCGCGCGCGCGGCGTCGAGCCCCTTGAACGCCACCGGCGTCAAAGGATCGACGACGCCACAGCGTTCGAACGTCAAGCGCGTTTGGCGCGCGAGGAACGGGATCGCTTCGGTCGGCCCCAAAGCTTTCGCATGCGGCTTATTGGCGATGACGGCGTCGAGGATCGACGCGACGTCTTCCGGCTCGACCGGTCCGAACGCGACGCGCCCTTGCGGCGTTTCGAGTTCCAGCATCGGCTCGAGCCAATAGAGCCCGCGCGAGCCGGTACGCACCAATTCCAATGCGATGCCGCGCGCTTGCGCCGCCGCCTGCAGCGCTTTCGCAACGCCATCGGCGCCGACGGCGAGCGCGCCCGCGTCGCGCGGCAGGAAGAAGCGCAACGCGCTCATCGCACGCACCCGTCGATCAACGCGTCGAGCCGATTTTGCGTAAGGCGCCCATGGAGTTCGCCGTCGAGCATCGCGGCCGGTGCGGTCGCGCACAGGCCCAAGCAGAAAACCGGTTCGAGCGTCAGCGCCGCATCGTGGCCTTTGGCGCGCGCACTCGCATGTTCGACCAGCGCGTCGGCGCCGCGCGATTGGCAAGCTTCGGCCCGGCAGACGCGCAGCACATGGCGGCCCGGCTTGGTCGCGCGGAAATCGTGATAGAAGGTGACGACGCCGTGGATTTCGGCGCGGCTCAAATTCAGCGCCTTGGCGACCGGTTCGATCGCCGCATCGTCGATATAGCCGAATTCCTTTTGCAGCGCGTGGAGGATGGGCAACGCCGCCCCGTCCAACGCCTTATGCGCTTCGATAAGCGCGTCCGCGCGCGCGTGGTCCCAGGTCATTCGGGGCGTCCTCCCGGCGGGAATCATCCGCCCGAGGCCCGAAAAGGGTCAATAAATCAATCCCATGGTGCGATAGCAAAAACCTATCACCGCTCAGCGCACACCCAGAGTTTGTGCCAAGGCGCGCGCCTCGACCACCAGGGCCGCCGTCTGGGGCGTCATCGGCTCGCGATGCGGCACGACCAGCCCGATCGTCGGGTGGGTTTCGTCGCCGGTGATCGGGATCGCGCGGATCGTTTGCGTCAAACCGAGCGTCTCGGCGAGCTTCGCCGGCATCACGCTCGCCCAGCGCCCGGTGCGCACATGGGCGAACAGCACGATCATCGAATTCGACTCAAGCGTGGGCGGCGTCGGTTCGCCCGCCGCGCGCAGCATATGGTCGACGATGCGGCGGTTCTGCATATCCTGCGTCAGCAGGCAGAGCGGGATCTTCCCCACTTCGGCCCACGTAACGCTGTCGCGATCGCCCAGCGGCGCATCGGCCGAGGTGAGCAACACGTAATGCTCGCGATAAAGCGGCACGGTCTGCACGCGGCCGATCGGCTCGTTGTCGACATAGGTGAGGCCCGCGTCGATTTCGAGATTTTCGAGCAGGCCCAAAATCTCGACCGAATTGCGCGAGACGATCGTGAACGTCACTTCCGGATGGCGCTGGCGGAACGGCGTGGTCAGCGACGCGACCATCGCCAATGCCGTGGGCACGGCCGCGATCTTCAAATGTCCGGCGAGCCCGTGTTTGAGGGCGCGGATTTCCTGCCGCATGGCGCGGGAATCGCCGACGATGCGCCGCGCCCATTCCAGCACGCGCTCGCCTTCCGGCGTGAAACTGTGGAAGCGCGCGCCGCGATTGACCAGCAGCACGCCCAGCGTGTCTTCGAGTTGCTTGATCGCGGCGGAAAAGGTCGGCTGGGCCACGCGGCTCGCCTCCGCCGCACGGCCGAAATGCTTCTCCTGCGCCAATGCGATCAGAAATTCGAGCTTGTCGATCATGCCCCGTTCCGCTCCCGGGCAGGATCGTAGCGCGGCGGCGGCAATGAAGCCACCGCCGCGCGGGCACGCATCAAGCGGAGATATCGACCTTCTTCGCGTTCATCAGATCGGCAAGATAGGCCGACAGGTCGGTCGAAGTCGTATCGTCTTCGTCGTCATCCTCGGTCGAGGATTTGAGCAGATCCGTCAGTTCCTCGAGCGCCGATTTGGACGACGAACCCGACGCCCCCTTCGCCCCACCGCCAGGGGGCGGACCGCCCGCGCCACCGCCCGGGGGCGGCCCCGACGGACGCCCGCCACCCTGCGGCCCGTTGGCTTTCATGTTCGCCTCGAACTTATCGAGGGCGGCCGTGATCTTGTCGGCATCGTCCTGCGTGATCTTACCCGACTGCACGTCCGACGCGAGCTGCTTGTCGAGCGCAGCACGCATCGCCTTGGGATCGGGCGGCGTGCCGACGCCGCCCGACGAATTCGCCGTGGCATCGGTCGCGGACGCGCTTTGGCTTGTCGAGTTGGAGGACTTGCCGTTTTTGGCAAGCGCCGCCGCCAACGCGTTGTTGTAGCTACTGCTGGCGTTCAAAGAAGAAATCGACATTGCGGACTCCTTGGCGCTTCGGCGCCGTTGAAATGCAGCTTTCTGCTGCGGACGGAAAACATCGGCTGGAACGCGGACAACATCGCATGCCGGTCCGTCGCGGCCGCGTAACGAAGCGTGGCGATTTGTGACGCGGGAGTCGCGCGACAAGGCGCAGCACCGATCCTCGAAACTGAATTAGAAAATCCTGTTTTCATATTGAAATAGCTCATCTATATAAAAATTGTCACGACTAACATGTTAGCCTTGACATCACGTCCTCGCTCGCAAATGATCGGCGATACGGACAAACCAATAACGACGGGGGAAACACCATGCGCTATCTCGCCGCCGCGACGCTTCTCGCGTTCGCCATGGGCACGGCCGCCGCTTCGGCCGCCGAAACCATCCGCATCTTCGCCAACTCCGCCCACCAGGACGCCTTCACCGGCCGTCCCGGCGCCACCGAAGGCAATCTTCAAGTCGCGTTCGAGAAGGAAACCGGCATCAAGGTCGTGTGGGACACCGTTCCCTGGCCGCAGATGCGCCAGAATTTCCAGCGCGCGATGGCGTCGTCCTCGGGCGCCTACGACGTCGTCATGGTCATCAACGACTGGGCGACCGAAGACACGCTCGCCAAGCTCTTGCCGCTCGAAAGCCTGTCGCCCGCGATCGACGACAAGGACGACATCTTCAAGCCGATGCGCGACATGTTCACGTTCAAAGGGCAGCTTGTCGGCTTGCCGATCCGCTCCAACCCGCAGATCGTGCACTACAACAAAGCGATCTTCGCCGAGAAGGGCATCGCCGAGCCGCGCAGCTTCGCCGAGTTGATGGACGCCGCCCTCAAGGTCGCGGGCAAGCGCGCCGACGGCGCCAGCGTCTACGGGTTCGGCATCAAGGTCGCGGCCGACGACGACATGACGCTGGTGTTCAAGGCCTTCGGCGGCGACGTGCTGACCAAGGATTATCGCGTGCTGATCAACAGCCCGCAAAACGCCGCGACGCTGCAAAAAATGAAGCAGCTTTACGACGGCGGCGGCTTGGCCCCGAACTTCGCCACGACCGATACGGTCGCAACGCAAAACCTGATGCGCGAAGGCCTACTGGGCTTCGTGCTGTTCGGCGACAACTACTACAACCGCTTCAACGATCCGCGCAGCTCGCGCGTCGCGGGCCAGGTCGGGTTCTTCCCGATCCCCGGCGCCCCGGGCGCCGCCGGGCCGGCGAAGGTCGCGTTCTGGGCCGTCGCCCTGCCCGCTAACGGCCCCGCCGCGAACCGCGCGGCCGCATGGCGCTTCACGCAATACTACTCGTCCAAGGCCGCGCAAGTGCAGATGGCGATCAACGGCAACGGCCCGGCCCGCCGCTCGACGCTGGAGAACGAGCGCTTCAAGGCCGATGCACCCTACGCCGCCGCCTCAGCCGTGGCGCTGGCCAACGCGGTCGAAATCTTCCCCGCTTTCGACGGCACGCCGCAGGTCCAAGCGGTGGTGGCGGAAGAAACGGTGCTGGCGATCACCGGCCGCAAGCCGATCGCCGAGGCGCTGAAGACCGCCGAGACGCGCATCACGGCGATCGTCGCCGAGAAGCGTCCCGCCCGCTGACGCAACGGTTAGGAACGGCCGCGCCATGTCCGACTACAAAATCGCCCAGACGGGATTGAAGACCCGCGAAATCGACGTTCTCGTCCTGGGCGGGGGCATGGCCGGCTGCTTCGCCGCAATGGCCGCGCGCCGCGACGGCGCCTCCGTCGTGCTGGTGGAACCGACCAACGCGCTGGGCGGCCAAGGCACCGCCGGCGGTGTCGCCGGGTTCTGCGGCGACAGCGAACGCGTCAACGATCTGTTCGCCGAACTGGTTGCGCGCTTGCGCAAAAGCGGCCGGATCGATCCCTACGATCCCAACGACGACCGCCGCGCCTATGATCTGGAGATCTGCGCCTTCTATCTTCAGGAAATGGTCGCGGAGAAGGGCGTCGAAGTCTGGCTCCACGCCCGCGCGATCGACGCCCACGCCGCGAATGGCCATGTCGAAAAGGTTTTGGTGTCCTGCGGCGCCACGCTGGTCGAGGTGCGCCCGCGCGTGGTGATCGACGCGACCGGCAACGCGACAATCCCCGATATGATCGGGCTCGAAACGCTGCATTTGGGTGCCCGCAAACAATTGCCGATGAGCCTCTATTTCACGCTCTGGGACACGCATAAGCCGGTTACGCCCTTCCTGCCGGATTCCTGCCCGCGCTTCGACAACGACGACGACCTGCCGATGACGTCGCTGCATTGCTTCGCCGACGGGCGCGTCGAAGTGAAAATGAAAGTCGTCGGCTTCGACGCCGCCGACGGGTTCAGCCTGTCCCAGGCCGAAATCCATGCCCGCCGCCAGATGATGGGCCTCGTCTATTATCTGCAAACGCGCGGCTATCGCGGCCGCCACGGCGCTTTGGGCGGCAAACCACTCGATACGCATGTGCTCGCCTCCGTCTCGCGCAATATCGGCCAGCGCGAGGGCCGCCGGATCGTCGGGCGCTACACGATCACCGACGACGATGCGCGCACGTCCTTGCTGTGCGACGACGCGATCGCGGTCGGGACCTATCATCTCGACTATCACTGGACCGATACCGAGAAGCGCGCGGGTACGGGCATCACCGATATGGTCGAGCCCTATCACATTCCGCTAGCGGCGCTGATCCCGGCGGGCGCCGACAATATTCTGTGTCCCGGCCGCTCGGTCTCCGGCGAGCAATTGGCGATGAGTTCCTATCGCGTCATGGCGACATGCGCGCAAACCGGCTACGGCGCCGGGATCGCGGCGGCGCTGGCCGCGCGCGGCGGAAAATCGCTGACCGAGATCGATACGGAAGCGCTGCGCGCGCGCATCGTCGCGGGGCAACAATCGCTCGACCTTGCCGATTACGGCGATTATCTGCGCTGCTTGCGCTTCAGCGACGAGGCCTTACCCCTGCCCGCCCACGCCGCCCCGCAAGGCGCCAACGCGCCGCGTCGCGATTTGGGGTTGGCGCAAACGCGCGACGGCAATTTCGTTGTGGCGCGTTTGTCGACACCGACGCGCATCGAGCTTGCCTTGCGCCGCCGTACCAAATGGAAAGCCTGGGCCACGCTGACCAGCGACACGCCGCTCGCCGCGATTCATGTGGGGACGGATTTGCGCATGGCCGCGCAGACGACCGACGGAATTTGGGGCACGCTCGATGCCGCGCTTCCGCCGCGCGATGCGCGAAGTCCGACGACTATCGCCGCGAAATTCGTGCCCGGCGAAATCGCCCAAGCCGCAGCCCCCGATTTCGCCGATGCCACGAAGCTCGCCGGTTTCCAGCGCTTGGCGGCAGCGCATTGCATGCTGAACGACGGTGAAGCGATCCGCCTTGCCTTCGTCGAGGACGGGCTTGTCGCCCTCGCCCGTCAGCGCGGCACGTTGTTGCTGGCCCGTATCGCGGACAAGGCCGATCTGTCGTCGGAGCCTGCCTGCTTCGCCACCTCGGTCGGTGTGGCGATCACCTATCGCTTGGCCGACGGTGCGACGCGTTTCTGGGAAGGCCCGATCGAGCGTTTTGCCGCACCGAATGTTCCGCAGCCGACCGCCGCCGATCTCAAAGGCCGGCCCTATAAAGACCATCTGATCCTCGCCGCCTCGTGATCAAAGCACCGTCCAAAGCCTTGCACGCCTGGGCGCTGGTCGCCCCGCTTTACGCCCTGCTCGCGGCCGTCGTGGCATTGCCGGAGATCGTGGCGCTGGCGCTGAGCTTCACCGATTATTCGATCGGCCGCGATCCGCGCTGGATCGGCGAGGCGAATTATCTGCGCACGCTGGGTTCCGCGTCGTTCTGGGCAGCCGCCTTGCGCACGCTGATCTTCGTCGCCATCGCCGTCGTGCTCGAAGCCGCGATCGGCTTGCTGCTCGCCTGCCTGCTGATCCGCCGCGTTCCAATGCGCGGCCTTGCCATCGCCTGCCTGATCGCCCCCATCGCGATGAGCCACGCCGTCACCGCGACGATCTGGGCCTATCTGCTCGATTTCAATGTCGGCCCAGTGAACTACGTCACCAATCTGATGGGGCTCGGCCGCATCCCGTGGCTGACCGAGGCGGGCACGGCATTGATCGTCGTGGCGCTGATCGAGTTTTGGGCCGGCATGCCGCATGTGCTGGTCATGCTCTACCCCGTGCGCGCCGCCTTCCCGCGCGAGATCTACGAAGCGGGTGAGATCGACGGCGCCACGCCGTTTCAGCGCTTCCGCTACCTCACCTGGCCGATGATCCGGCCCGCCTTCCTGATCGCGGTCGTGTTCCGCATCATCATCACCTTCCGCGCCTTCGGCGTGGTGTGGATCTTGACCAAAGGCGGCCCGGTGGACGCGTCGGAAATCCTGTCCGTCCATCTCTACAAGATCGGCTTCGTCTATTGGGAATTCGGGCGCGCCGCATCGATCGCCTGGCTGATGCTGCTGCTGACCGCCGTGGTGTCGTCCTGGGCGATGGTGCGGCTCTATCGCGAATCCTTTGCCCCGAAGGCGGCAGCATGAACGACCAAGCCGAACGCGCAACGCCCTGGCAACTCGCGACGATCGCCTTCTTCGTTCTGCTGGCGATCTTTCCGATCGTCGTGGTCGCGGTGTCGTCGTTCAAGCTGCCGCGCGATATCTTCTCCTACAAGCCGATCGTGTTCTTCGAACCCACGCTCGGCAACTACGCGGATCTGTTCCGCAACTGGCCGAAATTCGCCGACGGCTTGATCAACTCGCTGGCGGTGACGGCGGGCTCAATCGCGCTGGTTCTCGCCGTCTCCCTGCCCGCCGCTTGGGCCTTTTCGCGCATGCCCCAACATGGCGGGGTTGGCAAATCGGCGATGTCGCTGTTCGCGATGAAGATGCTGCCGCCTTTGGTCATCACCGTGCCGCTCTTTCCGATTTTCAGCTCGATCGGCCTCGACGATTCCAAGATCGGCCTGATCCTCGTCTACGCCGCGATGGAATTGAGCCTGTCGGTGTTGCTGCTCAAAACCATGATCGACGGCATTCCGCGCGAGTTGGAGGAAGCCGCGTTGATCGACGGCTGTACGGGCATCCAGGCGTTCCGGCGCGTAACCTTGCCGCTGCTGCTGCCCGGCATCGTCACGGTCGCGATATTCACGACTTTGTTCGTGTGGAACGACTATCTGTTCGCGCTGGTGTTGACGACGGCACGCTCCGTCACCGCTCCCGTCGTGCTCGCCGATATGCTGGCCAGCATCGGCGAAGGCCGTTCGACCTGGGGCGAGGTTTTCGCCGCCGCGACGGTGCAATTGCTGCCCGTCTTGATCTTCACCTTCATCGTCCAGCGCCGGATGATGTCCAACGGCGCGGCCGGAGGACTTAAAGGATGAGCGAAACGCTCGATATTCCCGCGAAGCCGCCGTTGCAACGCGAACGCGGCTACGACGCGTTCGAGACCGGCTTGATGGAAGGTGCCATCCAGCCGGGCCAATTCCTGAGCCAGCGCGAAATCGGGTCGCTCACCAATCTGCCCGAACGCGCGACGCGCGAGTTGATCGCGCAACTGATCGGCGAAGGCCTGTTGGAGACGGCGCGCCAGCGCGGCTTCAAGGTCGCCAGCGTCGATGTGTCGCTGATCCGTAACGCGTTCCAGCTGCGCCGCTTCGTCGAATGCGGGGCGGTGATGGAGTTCTGCGCCAACGCGTCCGACGACGCGCTCGCCGCCTATCGCCGCGCGCACGAAGCCGTGCTGGCCGAGGTGACGCCGCAGCCCGATGCGGCGTTCCGCGAGCGTTATTACGCCGTGGATCGCGAGCTTCACGCGGCGATCATCGCCGCCTTGCGCAATCCGCTGATCGAGAACGCCTACCGCGTCAATGCGTTGAAAATCCGCCTGATCCGCCGCACCCAAGTGCGGCCCGAGCGCTTCATGGCGCTGACGATCCGCGAGCATCTCGCCATCGTCGAAGCCTGCGCGAAACGCGACCGTCATGCCGCCGCCGACGCGATGGGCGTGCATATCGACAACACGATGCATCGCGTCATGGGGCTCGAGTGACATGACATCGCGATCGTGGTTCATCACCGGCGGCACCAGCGGCATCGGCCGCGCCTTGGTCGACGCGGCACTCGCCCATAACGAGCGCGTGATCTTCACCGGGCGCAACGCAAGCGCGGCGCCGGCGCCGGGCCCGAACGCGCGCGGCCTCTCGCTCGACCTCGCCGATCCCGCGGCCGTCGCGGCGATGGCGCCGCATCTTGCCGATATCGACGTGCTGGTGAATTGCGCGGGCCAGGGCCTGCTCGGCGCGATCGAGGAAGCGAGCGAGAGCGAGATCGCGCGACTGTTCGAGATCAATTTCTTCGCCAGTTTGCGGTTGATCCGTTCCGCCTTGCCGCCGATGCGCGCGCGCGGCAAGGGCTGGATTGTCAATATCGGCTCCATGACCGCCCGCAAGGGCCCGGCGGGATCGGGGCTCTATGCCGCGACCAAGGCGGCGCTGCGCGCGATGTCGGACGCATTGGCCGAGGAAGTGCGTCCCTTCGGCATCCGCGTGATGGTTGTCGAGCCCGGCGCGTTCCGGACCGCGATCGCGGGAACCGGCCGTGTCGAAGCTGCACGGCGCCTGCCGATTTACGACGGGACCGCCGGCAAGCGGCGCGACGCCGTCCGCACGAAAGACGGCAAACAGGCGGGCGATCCGGTCCGCGCCGCCGAGGCGATCCGCGCCGCGATGGCGGCGGATATTCCGCCCGCGAACTTGGTGCTCGGCACGCTCGCGCACACGCACGCGGTGGCGTATGCGAAAGATACGCTCGACGAGCTTCGGCGCTGGGAAGCGGCCGCGCACGGCGCCGATTTTCCGTCCGGCGGACATTGACTCGGATATCGGCGATACCTAGAGTTGACGTCAGCACTGTGCCGCCGGTCCCCGCGTGTCGGGGCGACGCGAATCGCCGTCGTGCGGTTCCCAACGGCCAAGCTGCGGTTCATTCATAATCGGCCCGGGAGACCGGCGCGTAACGTCGCTTTGCGCGATGTTCGCCGCCGTTCGGGCCATAACAAGGGGAGTTCCGAGAATGATCTCGACCGATCGCCGCGGCCTGTTGATGGGCGCTTCCGCTTTGGCCGCCGGCGCGCTGGCGCCGCGCTTCGCCGCCGCGCAAAGCCCCGCCCCGCTCGCCCCGCAACCGGGTGCCTGGCGCAAATTCGAAATGACGACGGCGTTGAAGATCGCCGCCAAGAACGGCCAAGCCCAGGCTTGGATCCCGCTGCCGACTTTCGCGGCGCAGGATTGGTTCCGCCCCGAGGGCAATAGCTGGACGGGCAACGCCAAGGCGATGACCGTCAAGAAGGACGCGAAATACGGCGCCGAATTCCTGCATGTCGAATGGGATCCGGCGGAACGCGCCCCTGTCGTTGAGGTCGTCAGCCGCTTCTCGACCCGCGACCGTGCGATCGATCTCACCAAGCCGACGAACGTCACGCAGCTCACGACCGAGGAGCGCACGCTGAACCTGTCGGCGACCGAGTTGATCGCGACCGACGGCATCGTCAAGACGACCGCCGATCGCATCACCGCCGGCAAGACGACCGATATCGCCAAGGCCGAGGCGATCTATCAATGGATCGTCGAGAACACGGCGCGTAATGCCGCGACGCGCGGCTGCGGCATCGGCAATATCAAGAACATGCTGGAAATCGGCGACCTCACCGGCAAATGCGCCGATCTCAACGCGCTCTATGTCGGCCTCGCCCGCGCGGCGGGATTGCCCGCGCGCGACGTTTACGGTCTGCGCGTGGCGCCGTCGGCCTTCGGCTATCGCAGCCTGGGCGCGGGTTCGGCCAACATCGCCCGCGCCCAGCATTGCCGCGCGGAAGTGTGGCTCGACGGCTTCGGCTGGACGCCGGTCGATCCCGCCGATGTGCGCAAGGTGATCCTGGAAGAACCGCCGGGCAAGCTCGCCATCGACAACGCGGTCGTCGTTTCGGCGCGCAAGGCGCTGTTCGGCGCGTGGGAGATGAACTGGGCCGCCTACAACGTCGCGCATGACGTCGTGCTGCCCGGATCCAAGGGGCCGAAACTCGAATTCCTGATGTATCCGCAGGCCGAACTCGCCGGCGAACGTCTGGATTGCCTCGACCCCGACGCCTTCGCCTATACGATCACGTCGAAGACGATCTGACGATCCCGCCGCGGCGGTTCAACCGAAGCCGCCGCGGCAGAAGATCGCGACGTCGAGCGTATCGCGGCGGTAAACGCGCCCGATGATCGCGGCTTGCGCGTAATCGGCGGCGTGCAGCGCCGCGAGCGTTTGTTTGGCCATGGCTTCGGGCACCGAGGCGAGCAATCCGCCCGAGGTTTGCGGATCGAACAACAGCGCTTCCTCGACCGCATCTGGCAAAGCGCCGTTCTCCTCGCGGCGGAGCATGCCGCCTTGCACGGCGTTTTGCGCCGTCAATGTCGAGCGATAGCCCGCTTTGGCGAGATCGAGGGCGCCTTGCAGCAACGGGATCGCGCCCAGATCGAGATGCACTTCCAAACGGCCGGGCCGCAGCATTTCCATCAAATGCCCGGCGAGACCGAAGCCGGTCACGTCGGTCATTGCGTGCGAGGACGCACTAAGGATGGGCAACGCCGCGGCGTTGGATCGGCGCATCGCGTCGATCGCGGCCGTCGCGATACTCGCATGCACGGCGCCGCGCATATCGGCCGCCATGATGAGGCCAACGCCAAGCGGCTTGGTCAAGATCAACACATCGCCCGCGACCAGGCCGGTCTTGGGCTTGAGCGCTTCGGGCGCGGCACGACCGGCGACCGACAGGCCGAAAGCGAGCCCCTCGCCTTCGCCCGAATGGCCGCCGATCAAGGCGATGCGCTGCGCGTCGAGGGTTTGACGCGCACCCGCCAGCAACGCGACCAGATCGGATTCCACGGCGCGGGGATGCCCGCGCGGCACGGTCGCCAGCGCCAAGGCGCGCGTCGGATCGCCGCCCATCGCCAATACGTCGTTGATCGCGTGGAGGGCCGCGATCTCGCCGAATACATAGGGATCGGCGATCATCGCCGAGATCTGGTCGATGGTTTCGATCTGCGCGATTCCCGGCGCGATCTCCGTCACCGCCGCGTCGTCGCCCAGCCCGATCAAAATCTTGTCGCGCGGAGCCGGCGCTGCGGGCAAACGCGACAAGGCGCGCGATAGCGGATCGGGGCCGATCTTCGCGGCACAGCCCGCGCAGCGCATGGCGGTACCCGACGCGATTTCGTCGGCCGTCGCGGGCCTTGCCATATCGCGCCCGAATTCGGCGAACATCGCCATGAAGCGCCGGTCGATCGAATCTTTCCAGCGCCAGAGCTTGGCGCCCGTCCAAGCGAAATACGCCCCACGCCCCGCGATCGCCTTGCCGTCGCCGGTATTGAGCAGGACGAGAAAATCCTTCTGCGCCTTATGCGCTTCCAGCGCTGCGCCGGTCGCACGCGCGCGCAGATTCTTCGCCAGGATCGGCCCTTGGCGCACCGCGAACACACCCGCCTTCTCGCGCGGGTCGTCGACCCGCGTGGCGCAATCGCCGACCGCGAAGACATCCTCGCGGCCTTCGACCTGCAAGGTCGGGCCGATGGCGAGCGATCCGTCCGGCGTCAGTTTCAAGCCCGTCTTGGCGAGCCAAGCGGGTGCGCGTGCGGCGGTCGAAACGAGCGCCAAATCGGCGTCGTGGAAGCGCCCGTCTTCCGCTCGGACACCCTGCGCCGTCACTTCCGCCGCACGGAAGCCGCCATGGAATTCGATCCCCTGGCGGCGCAGAGCCAAGCGCGCCAACAGACGCACGCCCATGTTGAGCGTGGGCATCAGCTTGGCGCCGCTCAGCAGCGCCACTTGTGCGTCCGGGATTCCTTCGCGCGCGAGCCTTGCCTTCAACGCGCAGGCAAGCTCGAACCCCGCCGCCCCGCCGCCGACGATCGCGAAGCGTTTGGGGCGCGGGTTAGCGCGCAGCGCCGCTTCGAATTTCTCGAGGAAATTCGAGATCGGCTTGACCAGCAGCGCGTGCTCGGCGGCCCCTGCGATGGCCGAGACATCGGGGGTGATGCCGACATCGATCGACAACGTGTCGAAACTCAGCGCCGGGCGATCGGCGAAGACGACGCGCTTCTCGGCGAGGTCGAGACCGCTCGCCGGTGCGTGAATCAGCCGTGTGCCCGTGGCGCGCGCGAGGCGCCACAGATCGATATGCACATCGTCATGCGAGTACGTGCCCGCGATATGGCCGGGCAGCATGCCCGAATAGGGCGTGAGCAAGCGATCGGTCACGAGCGTCAAGCGCACGCCCGCCGGCCGGTCCATGCCGAAGGCGGTCATGACTTGGACATGCGCGTGGCCGCCGCCGACCAGGACGATGTCGTGCCGGATGATGTCGGTGCCCGGCATCATCCTTCGCTCCGGTCCTTATAGCATTCGGCGTCGATCCAATCCTTGAACGCGGTCTGCACCGCAGCACCGGTGACGAGGCCGTCGCGCCAATTCGGGATCGACGGGCGGACGATCAGCATCCAGCCTTTGCCGAACGCGTCGAGATTGAGGAACTTGGGCCGATTGTCGAGTTCGGGATTGGCCGCGACGACGATGCCGGGAAACGCCGCGCGCGCCGCCCCCACCCATTTGCCGCATTCGATCGTGGCGAAGGAGCGGTTCTTCTCGAAATCGCGGCCGATGCGTTTGGGCGTGAAGACCAGCACATCGCCCGCCAGCGAAATCGAAATCGGCGTGAACCCGGCGCGCAAATTGCCGTCGCCCAGATCCTCGTACCAGATCTGGTTATCGACGTCGTAATGGAGATGTTCGGGATACTCGATGCCGTCGATCGTCGCCATGGCGCGATCCTAATACGTCAATACGCGTCCGTCGCCTTCCATGATCCGCTCGATCATGGCGGCGGCCCCCATCAAGCCTTCGCATTCGGGGATCAGATCGTCCTTGGTGACGCCGAACAGTTCCAGATTGGCCGGGCACGCCCAGAATTTCACGCCGTGGCCATGCGCCTCGCGGATCCAATCGAGCACGCTGCGCGGGCTGTCGGGGCGCGTGCGCAGTTTCTCGGCAACCCCCTTCAGCAGCAGCTTGCCCGCGGTCGCCGTGCACACGACATCGACAGGGTAGTCCATCGCGGCGGCGACGGACGCGTGATAGAACGGCGCGCCCAGTTCTTCCGGGTTGCGCGGATCGGTGTTCATCAACACGATCAAGAGGCGGCGCATGATGCCTCCGTGCCGTAGACGAACGCATCCGTGCCGATCTCGCCGCGATACGCCGCATCGATCGCCGCGTTCTCGGCGTCGGTCAGATCGCCGGGTTGAGCCGTCCTGTCCAAGCTTGCGCACAGCGCGTCGGCGACCGCTTCCATGATCGCGTCCATCGGCGGCAAGGGCGTCAGGAATTCGGACAGCGACGCCACGCGCACCGGACCGGGCATCACCAGGCTTTTGGCGAAGGCTTCGCGATCGAGCGTGGCGACCAGCGTGCCTTGCAGCATCAAGCGCGAACCGGAAACAAGACCGCTGGAGCCGGAGATCTTCTCCCCGCCCACGCGCACGTCATGCGGCGGAACATACGCGGCGGGCGCCCCCAGCCGCGTCACGGCGGCGGCGATTGCGGTGCCCACGGTGGCGGCGAAGGCTTTCGGATCGCGCCCATCGACGAACAGATCCCAGGCGAGGATGCCGGGATCCATATAGACCGCCCCGCCGCCGGTCACACGGCGCGCGATTTCCCACGGGCCGTTGCGCGCCGCCTCGGCGAATTTCTGGCCGTTGCCGAGCAGCACGCAAGGCACATAGCGATGGAAGCGCAGCAACCCTTCGCCGCCGTATTCGGCGAGGGCCGCACTCGCCGCAACGTTCCAGCGAGATGCGCGCACACCGGTATCGACGATGCGCAAACGCGCGCGCATCATTCTTCCTCGATCTTGAGGCGCCGTCCCCATTTGTCGAAGAAATTGCCTTCGTTGAGCACGAGGCGATCCTCGTCGACGCGCATCTCGAGTGCGCGAAGCTGCAAGCGCGCGGTCGGATTGTCGAGACAGCCGCCGTCGTCGCGCGCGGTCACGGGGAAGAACGAAGCACCGGTCCAATCGGCCCCCGAGCCCGCGAACATCACGACGATGTCGTTCCACTCGATCTCGTCGCCGATGACGTTGAAATAGGTCGAGCACAGCGGCGTCACCGCCTTGGCGTCGATATCGACCAGCACGATCAGCGCGGTGAACTCGCCCGTTTCGGCGAATTCCCGCTTGATCCAGGCTTCGAAATCGTTGGCCTTGGATTTCGCCTTAGTAGTCGACACGCGGCGTCTCCGGCATGTTGTTGGCGAATAATTCCCAGAACGACGAGCCGAAGCGCGTTTCGTACCAGGCCTCGAACTTGGCGAGTTCGGCTTGGGTCGCTTCGTCGTCGCCCGAACGCAAGGCTTGCGCGACGGGCACGAACGCGTCGAGCGCTTCCTTGCGTCCGCCGTCCGCGTTCGGGGCCCAATCCAAGCGATCGGCGAGCGACAGGCGCGCACTCTCCCCCGCCTGATCGTCGCGTTCGACCGCGCGGACCACATCGGCGATGCGGGTCATCAGATTGAGCCGGCGGAACGCATGGCTGCGCGCGGCTTCGAGGGCGGCGATCTTCGCCGCCGCTTCGCGCCGATACGCATCTTCGCTTTTCGACGCCGCTTCGGCCGCTTGGCGCAACGATGCGAGATAAACGCTCATCGGGCCCCCCGGGAAGTTGGCGCCCCGGAAATTGGCGGAAGAGAATGGGAGTCGAACCCACCTAGGACCGGCTCGCGGCCCCACCCGGGTTTGAAGCCCGGACGCCCCACCGGGGACGAGTCTCTTCCGATTTTAAGCACGTTGGACTTGCCTTCTTCTTGCCCCAGCTTGCGGAACAGATCAAGTCGGTGCGGGTTGGGCCGGCGCAAATCGCCCTTGCGCAGGGTGACGCCGTGCCGATCGAAGAACTCGAGGATCTGGATCGCGACCTTGCGGCCGTTGTCGAGCCGGTCGCGCAATTGCGCGGCGGTGAAATTCGCGTCCTTGGCCTTGGCCGCGATATCGACGCAGATATCGACCATTTCGGCCACGGTCTCGCGCGGGAAGAAATGGTCGTGCGCGACCTCGTCGACCTTGCCCATGCGGCCGAGCAATTTGAGCAAACGGCGCACTTCGGTTTCCTGGACGATCAACAGCCCGGCGATATCGCGCACGCGCGGCGGGCGGAAACGCTCCGTGCCGGTGAGCAAGGGCGCCATCAACGCCCAAAGCTTTTCGTCGCTCGCGGTCAATTTGCCTTCATGGGTCGCCAAGCGCACCCAAGCGCCATCGAGCGAAATCTCGCCCGCCTTCGCCATCGCGCGCAAAGCCGTCAGGAAATACGGCGCGGCGAGCTTGATCTCCATCTGCAGGCGCAGACGTTCGAGCCCGATGCCCGGCAGATCGGGATTGTCCTTGTGATAGGTCTCGAGCGCACGGCGGATATCCTCGCGCAGCTTGGTCCAATTGGGCGCGGAGATCGCGATTTCGCCGCCCGACGCCGCGAAACGGACGACACCCAGGTTCCGGGCGATCGCATCGGCATGGTCGGCCGCGAGAACGCGGTCGCGCGCAAAAGCGCCGAAATCGACGTTGAACGGCGGCAATTCCAGCAAGGCCGCGAGCGCCTTGTCGGGATCGGCGAGCGACAACGCGTCGAGCTGCGCACGGCGCTCGGGCGTGCGGCGTTTGCGCGCCGGGGCGCGCAGATCGAGGAAGCGCCCGCCGCCGATCGTGCGCTGCGCCGAGACGTCGCGGATGACGAAGCGATCGCCCACGGCGGCGGCGATCTTCGCTTCGAGTACGATCTGCACATGCGCGGTCTTGCCGGGCGCCACGTCTTCGTCGTCGAGCAGCACGATGCGCGCGGGCACCGAGACCGAGGCGTGATGCAGGCGCACCGGCATCCATTGGCCGACGGGCTTGGGCTCGCCGCGCATCACCGTCAATTCGGCGTCGATGCGGTCGGTCGGCGCATGCAACACGCCATCGAGCACCACATCGCCCCGCGAAATCGCGTCTTTGGAAATATCGGCGCCCGTCAGACCGAGTGCGCAGCGATCGCCCGCGCGGCCTTCCTCCTCCGCGCGGTTCTGGGCATGGATCGAGCGCACGCGAGCGGATAGGCCCGAGGGGCTGACGACGACCGCGTCGCCGATTTTGATGCGCCCCGACAGCACCGTGCCGGTCACGACCGTGCCAGCACCCGCCAGCGCGAAGCAACGATCGACCGCCAGGCGGAAGCGCCCGTCATCGGGCCGGCGCGGGATCGCGGCCGACTCCGCGAACAGCGCCGCCTTCAATTCATCGATCCCCTGACCGGTGATCGACGACACGGGATAAATCGGCGCCCCCGCAAGCCGCGTATCGGCCAGCGCGTTCTCGATCTCGCGCGTGACCTCGGCCACGCGATCCTCGGCGACGGCGTCGATCTTGGTCAACGCCACCAAGCCGCGCTTGATGCCGAGCAACTCGACGATGGCGAGATGTTCGCGCGTTTGCGGCATGATGCCGTCATCGGCCGCGATAACCAGCACGACGAAATCGATGCCGCTGGCGCCGGCCAGCATCGTATGGACGAGCTTTTCATGGCCGGGCACGTCGACGAAGCCGACGATCTGCCCGTCGGGTGCGGGCAAATAGGCGAAACCAAGCTCGATCGAAATACCGCGCGTCTTTTCTTCCTTGAGCCGGTCGGTATCGACACCGGTGAGCGTGCGCACCAGCGAGGTCTTGCCGTGATCGATATGACCGGCGGTGCCGACGATCATGACGCCACCGCCGCTTGCGCGGCCGGCAGGAACGGCTCGGCGAGCTTGCTGCCATTGGCGGCGGCGCGCGTGAGCCACGCCAAAGCTTCGGCGGGATCGCGCTCGACGCCCGCGCCAAGATGAAGTGCGGCGCCGTACATCGCCTGCCCGTCGGCATCGTTGCGCAAAGCGGCCTCGCGCCACCAATGCGCCGCTTCGCGCGGATCGCGCGGAACCCCCAAGGCATTATGATGGATCATGCCGATGCGCGTCATCGCCGAGGCGACACCTTGTTCGGCCGCTTTCTTCGCCCAGCGCAACGCCTCGGCCGGATCGGCCGGCAGGTCTTCGCCTTCGAGCAGCAGCCAGGACAGCATGTCCTGGGCGAGCGCGTCGCCCGCCTCGGCCGATTTGCGATAGAGATCGGCGGCTTGCGCCACGTCGATGGGCACGAGTTCGCCCCGGAACAGCAACGTCGCGAGATTGCGCTGGCCGATCGGGTCGCCCGACGCGGCCGAAAGTTCGAGCCATTTGCGCGCGAGATCGCCGTCGCGCTCGACACCCATACCTTCGGCGAAACAAGCGCCGATATTGTTCTGGGCGCGCGCCACACCGGCATGCGCGAGCGGCCCCCAGATCGCGAGCGCGGCCTGATAATCCTCGCGGTCGGCGGCGTCGCGCGCTTGCACCATCTGCGCCTGAATGTCGATTGCGGCACTCATGGCAAAGCGAGCTTCGCGAAATTGGCGAGGAACGCGGGCTCGTCCTCCAGGCACCGGCAATCGAGCACCAGCGCGCCGTCTTCCAATCGGCCGATCACGGGGACCGGCAATTCGCGCAAGGCCGTGGCGAGCGCATCGAGCGGACGGCCCTTGATCGCCAGCCCCGCGCTTTTGAGCACCGAGAGCGGCATGGCGCCCGAACCGACTTGGCTTTCGCATTCGATGACCGAGACGGCGAAGCGCGGTCCCAGCACATTGCCGATCGGCCCGGCGATGCGCGCGGCAACGGCCGCGATCTCCGCCACCGGCCGTGCGATCAAGCGCAACGTCGGCAAACGCTCGGCGAGTTTCTCGGGATTGAGATAAAGCCGCAACGTCGCTTCCAACGCCGCAAGGCGCATCTTGTCGACGCGCAAGGCGCGCTTCATCGGGTTGCGGTTGATCTTTTCGAGCAGCGCCTTGGTTCCAACGATGAAGCCGGTCTGCGGCCCGCCGAGCAGCTTGTCGCCGGAGAAGGTGACGAGATCCGCCCCTTCCGCGACCGCTTCGGCCACCGTCGGCTCGTGCGCGAGGCCATAGCCGTCGAGATCGATCAGCGTACCGGAGCCCAGATCGTTGAGCATCGGCAGGCCGCGCGCATGCGCGATCTCGGCGACTTCGCGCGGGGGCACTTCCTTGACGAAACCTTGGATGCGGTAATTCGACGTATGCACCTTCATCAGCAGCGCCGTGCGCTCGCCGATGGCGCCCGCGTAATCCTTCGCGTGGGTGCGGTTGGTCGTGCCGATCTCGACCAGCGTCGTGCCCGCGCGCGCCATGATATCGGGCATGCGGAAGGCGCCGCCGATCTCGATCAACTCGCCGCGCGAAACGATCGTCTCCTTGCCCGCCCCGACGGCGTTGAGGCAGAGCAGCACGGCAGCGGCGTTGTTGTTGACCACGGTGGCGTCTTCCGCCCCCGTCAGCTTGCACAGGAGGTCGCGCACGATATCGTCGCGCTCGCCGCGCTTGCCGGTCGAAAGATCGTATTCGAGCGCCACGGCCGAGCGCATCGCATTCGCCGCCGCTTCGATCGCCGCTTCGGCCAGCAACGCGCGGCCGAGATTGGTGTGCAGGATCGTGCCGGTGAGGTTATGCACCGCGCGCAAACGCGGCCGGTCGGCCTTGTCGAGTAGCGCCGACGCGGCGGTCGCGGCGTCGGCCGCCGAAGCGCCTGCACCCTTCGCGCGGAACTCGGCGATGGCGGCACGCAACGCATCGACCAGCGCCGTGCGCCCGTGCTTGGCGAGTGCGGCCGCCGCCTCGGGCGCTTTCAGCGCCTCGTCCACCGACGGAAGCCGGCGTCGGGGGGAAATGCCGGTGTCCTCGGGGGCCATGTCAGTAGCCGAACAGGAAGGGGTTTACGGCGCCGCGTTTTCGGCCTTCCTCGCGCATCAGGATATCGAGGGCGAGCGAGGCCACGTCGTCGGCGACCGGATCGACCTCCGGGTGCTTGATCTGTTGCAGCGCCTTCACATAGCCGCCGCAAGAGGCGCAAGACTCAGCTTTCACCGCGCCGCCCGAACCGTCGACCTCGTGATATTCTATGCCCTTGGTCTCGCCGCACAGCGTGCATTTGATGCGCACATAGTTCCACTTTGTCGCGCAATGCGCGCACACGCAAAAACGGCTGCCATGCGAACCGACCCAGCCGACGACCATCGTCGAGACCGGCGACCCGCCGCAGGACGGGCACGCACCGGGGCCGATCTCGACCAGCTTATCGGCGTCGAGCGTGGCGGCCAGGCGTGCGAGATGCACCTGCAACGCGGCCGCGACGAAAATGTGATCGGCGAGGAATTCGATCTCGGCCGAATCCGCCAGCATGGCGCGGGCGAGTTCTTCGCGCCGCGTATCGTCGGCCGCGATCAAACGGTCGAGCGCGTCGCGCGCGGCCTGCGGCATGTCGAGTTCGGCCGCCGCCGCCAGCAGTTTGGCGAAAGTCGCCTTGAAGATGTCGTCGTAGACGAAGGCGTTGCGATCCAAAGGCGGCATCGCATAGGTCGCGGCGCGAGCTTGCGCGTCGGCATCCGGCCGCGTCACATCCGGCAGATCGCCGATCAGGGCGTTCTGGATATCGGCGATGCCGGCGAGGAAGAGAAGATAGGGTCCGAGCTCGTGCCCGTCCGCCAAGGCCCGGAACCGCGCGGCCCGGGCGGCGAACATCGCCGCCGGGTCCGGCAGTATCGCGAAAGGCGGTTTCGCCTCCTCCCCGATCGGTACCGAATCGTGAAGAGGATTTCCGCCTTTCGCCATGTCGAGCCCTCGATTTCGGGTCCCCGGGACCGGGGAACCCGTACGCATAGATACTAACGCGGATGCGGGATTTTGCTACTTGCCCGCACCCGTCGCCTTGCCGGCCACCAATTCGCGCAACCATTTGCGATGATGGCGCCACGCCCAGCCGCCGGTCACCGAGCCGCGCGTCATCGCGCGGATCGTGCCCTTGACCCAGATCGCCGCGTAAACATGGACGATCCAGACCGAGATGGCGGCGATCGCCGCCAGCGAGTGGACCAGGATGGCGTAACGCTTCTGGTCGATCGACGTGTATTGATAGAAATACTCGTCCCACACCACGACGCCGCTGGTGATCAGGATCAAGATCAGCGCCGACATGAACCAGAACACGAGCTTCTGACCGGCGTTGTACTTGCCGATCTCGGGCATGTTCTCTTCGTTGCCCGCCAGCACGTCGCGAAGCTTGGACATCCACACGTTATCGGTGCGGTTCCAGAGATTCGCGCGCCAGAAGCGGAAGAACAGCCCGAGGAAGCTGAAGAACAGCACGACGCCGATCCACGGATGGAGCATACGCGTCGTCTCCCCGCCGCCGAAGAAGGCGGTCAGGAAGAACAAGCTGGGATGGAACAGCGCGAGACCGGAAATGGCGAGGAGCACGAGGCTCCCCGCCGTAATCCAGTGATTGACCCGCGCGCCCGCCGAGTAGCGTTGGACCGTCGACGATTTCTCGTTATGGGTCGTACTCATTCGGCGGCATCCTTCAGTTTTTTCGCGTTCGCCTCGTCCTCTTCCGAGACCTCGTTGGGTCCGGCGACGACGTGGTGCATGAACCCGAACACGGCCATCAGACCGAGGGCGGCCATGCCCGCATATTTCACGGTCCCCTTCCACAGGCCGACGATCGGGCTGATCGACGGATTGTTGGGCAGGTTCGCGTAAATCTGCGGCTTGTCGGCGTGATGCAGAACGTACAGCACATGCGTGCCGCCCACGCCCGGCGGATCGTAGATGCCCGCGTTCTTGTAGCCGCGCGACTTGAGATCGGTCACGCGACCGGCGGCGTGTTCGAGCATCGCTTCCTTGGTGCCGAACACGATCGCCTGCGTCGGGCAGGATTTGGCGCAAGCCGGCGCCTGACCGACGGACACGCGATCGACGCAAAGCGTGCACTTATACGCTTTGCTGTCGGTCTTCGAGATGCGCGGGATGTTGAACGGGCATCCCTTGATGCAGTAGCCGCAACCGATGCAGTTCTCGGAAACGAAATCGACGATCCCGTTCGAGTACTGAACGATGGCGCCCGGCGAGGGACAGGCTTTGAGGCAGCCCGGATCCTCGCAGTGCATGCAGCCGTCCTTGCGGATCAGCCATTCGAGGTTGTCGGTCTCCGGGTTCACCCATTCCGTGAAACGCATCAGCGTCCAGGAGTTGGCGGTCAGATCGTGGGGGTTTTGATACTGCCCCACGTTGACGCCGACGTCTTCGCGCAGATTGTTCCATTCGAGGCACGCCGCCTGGCACGCCTTGCACCCGATGCATTTGGACACATCGATGAGCTTGGCGACCTTGATCTGGTGGCGGGCCGCGGGCGGGGTGAACGTCGTGGCCGAGCGGCGGACGATGTCCTGGGATTGAAGCGTTGCCATGATCTTCCCTCCCTTAGACCTGAGCGCCGGCGATGGGTTCGACGTCGACAAGGAACGCCTTGTATTCCGGCGTTTCGATGTTCGCGTCGCCCACGAAGGGAGTCAGCATATTCGCGCCGAACCCCTTCTTCGTCGCACCCGTGAAGCCCCAGTGAATGGGAATGCCCACGATATGCACCGTCTTCCCGTCGCAGACGAGCGGACGGATGCGTTTCGTGACCACGGCCTTCGCCTTCACGGACCCGCGTTTGGACCACACGCGCACCCAACCGCCCGACGCGATCTTCTTCTCCTTCGCGAGCTCTTCCGAGATCTCGACGAAGAATTCGGGCTGCAGGACGGCGTTGACCCAGACGTGCTTGGTCCAGAAGTGGAAATGTTCGGTGAGACGATAGGAGGTCGCCGCGTACGGGAACTCCTTCGAATCGCCGAACTGTTCCATATCCCCGCGGAACACGCGCGCCACCGGATTGCCCTGGATCTTCGGGGCGATCGGATTGGCGATCGGGGATTCGAACGGCTCGTAGTGCACCGGGAACGGGCCTTCGCGCATCATGCCCCGGGTGAACAGGCGCGACACGCCTTCCGGATTCATGATGAACGGACCCACATCCCGCGGCTTGGCGGTGGGCGCGATATCGGGGATGTCGAAACCGCCCCAATTCGTGCCGTTCCACCAGATCAGCTTGCGGCTTTCATCCCACGGCTTGCCGTCGATGTCCGCCGAAGCGCGGTTGTAGAGGATCCGCCGGTTCGCCGGCCACGAGAACGCCCACTGCGAATAGGCGCCCGTCTCGCCGGGATCGGCCGTGCCGCGCCGGGCCATCATATTGCCGGCCTCGGTGAAGCAGCCCGCGTAGATCCAGCAGCCGCACGCCGTCGTTCCGTCGTCGCGAAGGACGCCGAACGTCGGAACCTGCTTGCCCTTTTCGAGGACGAGCTTCGTCGCGTCGTTCGGATCGGGCACGTTCTCGACGACATAGCCGTTGAGTTCGCGCGCGATTTCCTCCGGCTGCGGATCGTTCGGCAGGCGGTAGGGCCAGTGCAGGTTGACGATCGGATCGGGGAACTTGCCCCCGTCCTTCTTGTACAGCGCCTTCAGCTTCAGATGCAGCTGGGACATGATCCAGATGTCCGTCTTGGCCTCGCCCGGCGGCTCCGCCGCGGGCCAGTGCCACTGCAGCCACCGCGACGAATTGGTCAGCGACCCTTCGTCCTCGGCGAAGCAGGTGGTCGGCAGCTGGATCACTTCCGTCTGGATCGACGCCGGATTGACGTCGTTGAACTCGCCGTGGTTCTCCCAGAACCGCGCCGTTTCGGTTTCCAGCGGATCGAAGACGACCAAGAATTTCAGCTTGGACAAAGCCGCCGTGAGCTTCCGCTTGTTCGGGAAGGACATCAGCGGGTTGAAGCCCTGGCAGAAATACCCGTTCATCTTGCCCTGGTGCATCAACTCGAACGCGCGCAGCACGTCGTAGGCCGGCACGTCGAGCTTGGGCAGGTAGTCGTAGGCGAAGTCGTTGTCCTTGGTCGCCGCGGCGCCGAACATCGACTTCTGGAAGGACACGAAGAACTTCTTGTAGTTCTGCCAGAAGCTCATCTGCCCCGGTCGCTGGGGCTTGAACCCGCGGGTCGACATATAGGCGTTGATGTCGGCCTCGCGATCCGTGGGCAGCGTGAGATAGCCCGGGATCAGGTTCGACATCAGACCGATATCGGTCAGACCTTGGATGTTCGAGTGGCCGCGAAGCGCGTTCATGCCGCCCCCGCGCACGCCGATGTTGCCCAGAATCAGCTGCAGCATGGCCATGCCGCGGATGTTCTGGGACCCCTTCGAGTGCTGGGTCCAGCCGAGCGCGTACATCGACGTCATGACCTTATTCTTGGCCGACGTCTCCGAGATCATCTTCGCGACGGTGACGAACTTGTCCTTCGGCGTGCCGCAAATACGCTCGACCATCTCGGGCGTATAGGTCGCGACATGCTTCTTGAGCAGGTTCCACACGCAACGCGGGTTCTGCAGCGTCTCGTCGACGACCGCGAAACCGTCCGCACCGAACTCGTAGTCCCAGGTCGAGCGGTTGTAGTCGCGACGCGATTCGTCGTAGCCCGTGAACAGGCCGTCCGAATACTCGAACCCTTCCTTCACGACATACGACGCGTTCGTGAACGCCTTGACGTAGTCCCACTGCACCTTGTCGTTCTGGATGCAGTAGTTGATCACGCCCATCAGGAACGCGATGTCGGTTCCCTGGCGGATCGGCGCGTAATAGTCGGCCACCGACGCCGAGCGCGTGAAACGCGGATCGACGACGACGAGCTTCGCACCGCGGTGCGCCTTCGCCTCGGTCACCCACTTGAAACCGCACGGGTGAGCCTCGGCGGCGTTACCGCCCATGATGACGACGAGGTCGGTGTTCTTGATATCGTTCCAACCATTCGTCATCGCGCCACGGCCAAATGTTGGGCCCAAACTGGACACCGTAGGACCGTGTCAAACGCGCGCTTGGTTGTCGAACACCACCATGCCGGCGCTGCGCACGACCTTATAGGTCGCGAACGCCGTTTCATTCGTCGTTGCGGAAGCGGCCAGGAAGCCGGTGGTCGTCCACCGATTCACGGTCTGGCCGTCGTTGTTCTTCTCGATGAAGTTCGCGTCGCGGTCGGCCTTCATCAGCTGCGCGATGCGATCCAGCGCGAAGTCCCAGGTCACGCGCTCGAACTTGTCCGAGCCGGGCTTCCGGTACATCGGATATTTGAGACGCGTTTCCGAATGGACGTAATCGAGAAGGGCGGCACCCTTCGGGCACAACGTGCCGCGATTGACCGGATGGTCGGGGTCGCCTTCGATATGAATGACGGCCGACTTGGCGTTCTTCGAGCCGTCGCCCATCGAATACATGATGATCCCGCACGCTACCGAGCAGTAGGTGCAGGTGTTGCGCGTCTCCGTGGTGCGCGCCAGCTTGAAGGGGCGGACGGCCTGCGCGTAGGCAGACTCCACCTCTCCGAAGCCGAGCGCACCGAGGGCGGTCCCGGCGATACCTGCACCGGTCCTCCCCAGGAAAGCGCGCCTGGAAAGCTGCATATTCATATGAAGGGTCGAGCCCCCTTTTCGATCGCTAGCCCTCAACGAGGGACGCCGGCGGCGAAACGTCGGTGCCTTTTTTACGAAGGCTTTCCGGGAATCTCCGCGATGATCTAATGGGTAAATTCGAACCGCTCACCTGTCAAGCTGCCGACGCTTTGGGCAGCGGGGATTTATCGTTCTATTTCTGTGACTTATACGCTGCGATGCAGCATAAGCCGGCGGGACGGCGGCCATTCCGTGCGCCCCTGCCTCAAACTCAATTCAATGAAATCATGTGCTTATTGAGGGATCTTATCGGCGACGGTTAGTTTTTCTAAATATCCCCAGGCCCCTCGCCGCAAGTCAATCGCATCGCTCCCCGAAAATTTATCATCCGGTCCGATGCGCGAGCGCCGTTATAGTTTTCGCATGACTCGGATCCCAGCCCTCGCCGCCGAAGCGCTCGAGAATCTTCTCGGGCACGCCTTGGCCGTGGCGAAGGGCGACGATGTCGCCGTGCTGGTCGAGCCGGCGGATGCGCGCCATTACGATCCGCGCGTCGCGCCCTGGTTGATCGCAGCGATCGAAGCGCGCGGCGCCAAAGCGCGGATCGTCGAGACGGCACCCGACGCCGATCCCGACGACATGCCGGAGAACGTGTCGCAAGCGCTGGCGCGTGCCGACCACGCGATCTTCCTGTCGCGCTTGGGCGACCGCATCCGCTTCAAGAAGCTTGCGGGCAAAGCGTCGCGCACGATGTGCTACCTGCTCGACGCCGCCGATCTGGAAACGCCCTTCGCGCGCGTGCCCTACGGCTTCCAGCAAGACGCGCATCGCGCGTTCTTGAAAGCGATCGCGGGCGCGCGCAAAGCCACGCTCGTTTGCCCGGCGGGCAGCGCGCTCCAATTCGATTTCGCCGATGGGCTCGACGTTTCGCGCTTCGCGAATTTTACCGTGTTGAATTTCCCGGTGATGATCTTTCCGGCGCTGTCGGCGCGTGCGGCCAGCGGCACGCTGGCGCTGACCCACGCGCTCACATCGACCTATACGCATCCTTATCCCGACGACGTGCAGCCGCTCGACGGCACGGTCGAGCTTTCGATCGCCAACGGCGCCATCGCCAAATTCGGCGGCGATCAAGCGGAACGCATCGAACGCCACTTCGCGCGCGTCGGCGCGCATTTCGGCGTCGATCCGTTGACGGTCGATTCCTGGCACGCCGGCATCAATCCCGGCACGACGTTCCGGGGCAAGGCGTTGGACGATATCCATCGCTGGGCCTCGGTCGCGTTCGGCAGCCCGCGCTACGCCCATTTCCATATGTGCGGGCGCGGCCCCGGCGAGATTTGCGGTCAGGTCTTCGATCCCACGATCGCCTTCGACGGCCGCGAATTCTGGCGCGACGGCGAATTCGTTTTCCTCGCCGGGCCGGAAATGGCGCCGCTCTACGCGCGCTACGGCGTCGATCCGGCGATCTTCGAAGGCCGCGCCGAAATCGGCGTGCCGGGTTTACGCCCCGCCGTTTGACGTTTAATTGGCGCCGTCGAGAAGACGGCGCGCGATGATCTGGGCCTGGATCTCGGCCGCCCCTTCGAAAATGCTCAGGATCCGCGCGTCGCACAGCAGGCGCGACACCGGGAATTCCAGCGCGAAACCGTTGCCGCCATGGATCTGCACGGCGTTGTCGGCATTGGACCAAGCCACGCGCGCGGCCAGCAGCTTCGCCATGCCCGCTTCCAGATCGCAGCGCCGGCCGGAATCCTTTTCGCGCGCGGCGTGATAGGTCAGCGCACGCGCCGCCAGCAATTCCGCCGCCATCATCGCGATCTTGTCGGCGACACGCGGGAACGCGGCGATCTTGCGACCGAACTGCGTGCGCGCATTCGCATAATCCAGGGCCGAATCCAGCGCCGCCTGGCCCACGCCCACGGCGCGCGCGGCGGTTTGGATGCGCGCGGATTCGAAGGTGCGCATCAATTGACGAAAGCCTTCGCCTTCCACACCGCCGAGCAAATTCTCCGCCTTCACTTCGAACCCGTCGAAGGCGATCTCGTATTCCTTCATGCCGCGATAGCCGAGGACGTCGATCTCCGTGCCCGACATGCCGGGTGCGGGAAAGGGATCGGCGTCGGTCCCGCGCGGCTTTTGGGCCAGCAGCATCGACAAGCCGCGATGATCCTTGGACGCCGGATCGGTGCGCACCAGCAGCGTCATCAGGTCGGCGCGCACGGGATGCGTGATCCAGGTCTTGTTGCCGTAAACCTTGTAGACATCGCCTTCGCGCACCGCGCGCGTGCGGATCGACGCAAGGTCGGAGCCGGTATCGGGCTCGGTGAACACGGCCGTCGGCAGAATTTCGCCCGACGCGATGCCGGGCAGAAAGCGCTGCTTCTGCGCTTGCGTGCCCGAACCCAAAATCAACTCGCCCGCGATCTCCGACCGCGTGCCGAGCGAGCCCATACCGATATAGCCGCGCGAAAGCTCTTCGGACACGACGCACATCGCGACTTTACCGAGGCCGAGCCCGCCATATTCTTCCGGCAGCGTCAGGCCGAACACGCCCAGTGCGGCCATCTTGCCGATCGTGTCGAGCGGAATATAGGCGTTGTCGAGATGCCAGCGATGCGCCTTGCCGTCGATCTCGGCGGCATTGAACTTGCGCATCTCCTCGCGCATCGCGCGCAAGGTGTCGTCGAGCGTATCTTGCGGCGTCTGCCCATTTGCCAAAGCCGCCGCGATACGCGCGCGCCGTGCCGGCGTGTTCGCTTGCGCCAGAAAAGCCTCGACCGGCGCCAATCGCGCGGCGATCTGCGACTGCGTCAAACCGAGATCGACGGGCCGAACGATCTCCCCCTGGCTCATCGGAATCCCGCCGGCGAGCTGGGCCATGTATTCGCCGAGCAGAACGCAAGCGAGATCGATCTCGAATTCGCCGGGTGTTTCGAGTGCTTCGAGATAGCGCGCGACTTGATCGATCGCGGTCGTATAAGTCGCGACCCAGGCGAGGCCATGAGTCGCGCGTTGCTCGGCATCGAGTGCGGGGCCGTTCAACCCCTCGACGCGCGCCGCGACGGCATGCTTGACGTCGGCGAGAATTCCCGCCGCCGCCGTGGCGCAGGCCGTCGCGAACGCGATCGACATCAGGCGTTCTCGGCGCCGATCGCGTCGATTACCGCCGCCGTCACCTCGACCGTGCGCGCCTTGCCGCCCAGATCGGGCGTGTGGAAACGCGGGTTGGCGGTCACGCGCTCGATCGCCTTCATCAGCCGCGCGGCCGCCGCCGCCTCGCCGATATGTTCGAGCAGCATCACGTTCGACCAGAACGTGCCGATCGGATTGGCGATGCCCTTGCCCATGATGTCGAAGGCCGAGCCGTGGATCGGCTCGAACATCGACGGGAATTCGCGCTCGGGGTTGAGATTGGCCGTGGGCGCGATGCCGAGCGACCCCGCCAGCGCCGCCGCGAGATCCGACAGGATGTCGGCATGAAGATTGGTCGCGACGACGGTATCGACCGTCTCGGGCTTCATCACCATGCGCATGGTCATCGCGTCGACCAGCATCTTGTCCCAAGCGACGTCCGGAAATTCCGCCGCGATCTCGGCCGCGATCTCGTCCCACATCACCATCGCGTGGCGCTGGGCGTTGGACTTGGTCACGACCGTCAGCTTCTTGCGCGGGCGCGAACGCGCCAGCTTGAAAGCATAGCGCATGATACGCGCGACACCTGCGCGCGTGAACATCGCGACGTCGGTCGCGACTTCCAAGGGCGATCCTTGATGCGCCCGCCCGCCCACGCCCGCATATTCGCCTTCCGAATTCTCGCGCACGATCACCCAGTCGAGCCGATCGGGGCCCACATCGCGCAACGGCGATTTGATACCGGGCAGAATGCGCGTCGGGCGCACATTCGCGTATTGATCGAAAGGCTGGCAGATCGCCAGGCGCAAGCCCCACAAAGTCACGTGATCGGGAATCTCCGGATGCCCGGCCGAGCCGAACAGGATCGCGTCGTGCTTGCGGATCAAATCGCGGCCGTCCACCGGCATCATGCGGCCGTGTTTTTTGTAGTACTCGCCGCCCCAATCGAAATGGTCGACGGCGAAGGCGAATTTGCCGTCGCGCTTGGCGATGGCGGCGAGAACTTCCACGCCCGCCGAAACGACTTCCCCGCCGATACCGTCGCCCGGAATCGCCGCGATCTTGTAGGTCTTCATTGGATGTTCCTGAATTGCGCCATCGAAAAGGGCCGGCTTACGGCCGGCCCCTAAACTCGCGGATCGAAAGTTCCGCCGTCAACTCCCCTTCACGCCGGCGGCGCGGATCGCCTCGCCCCAACGCTTCACTTCGTTCGCAAGATGCGCGCGCAGCGCATCGCCGTTCTGCTGCGCCTCCGGCACCGGCTGGATGCCCAGCGCCGTGAACCGGTCGACAACTTTCGCATCTTTCAGCGCCAGTTTCAAAGCGCCGTTCAGTTTCGCCGCGATATCCGCCGGCAATCCCTTCGGCGCCCACATCGCATGCCACGCGGAAACTTCGAAGCCGGGCATCGCTCCGGCATCCAGGGTCGGCAGTTGCGGCAGCGTCGCGACCTTGAATTTGGTCGTCACCGCGAATCCTTTGATGCGATTTTCGTTGATCATGCCGGCCGTATTGGTCGTCTGATCGCACATAAAATCGAACTGGCCGCCGATCAAATCGTTCATCGCCGGGCCGGTGCCGCGATAGGCGATGCCGCGCATCTGCACGCCCCATTCCTTCATCAGCATCAGCGAGCACAAATGCGCGGCGGACCCCACACCGGCATGGCCGTAGGTGACGTTGTCCTTTTCCTTGCGTATCCAGGCGATCAATTCGCCGATATCCTTGGCCGGTACGCCGGATTTCGCCACAAGCGACATCGGCACGTCGGTGATGCGGCCGATATGGTCGAAATCGGCCACCGGATCGTAGCGCAGATTCTCGTAGAGGGCGGGTGACGTCGCGTGCGCGATATGCCAAATCGCGATCGTGTAACCATCCGCCGCGCGTTGCGCGAGCCGGCCCATACCGGTGGTACCGCCCGCACCGCTCAGATTCTCGATCACGACGCTTTGGCCGAGACTCTGCGACATCGATTCCGCGACCAATCGGGCGACCGTATCTGTCGGACCGCCGGCGGCGGTCGGCACGATCAACGTGATCGGACGGTTGGGAAAAGCGCCCTGCGCAAAAGCGGGGGCTGCGATGCCGAACACCGCGACCGCCGCGAGTGCTGCCGTTTTCAAGTTGAATCCCATGTGCGATCCTCCCTTTCGCCGGGCGTGCGCCGCCCTGGCCATGCGCGCATTGAAGGCGGCGGCGGCTCTTAGAGCAATTGTCATTTCATTATATATTTTATTGATATAATTATTCATCATGGAACTCGAACAAATGCGCTGCTTCGCGGCGGTCGCGGAGGAACTCCATTTCGGCCGCGCCGCGCGGCGGCTGGAAATGCTGCCCGCCGCCCTCGGCCGACGGATCCGCCAGTTGGAGGACGATCTGGGCGTGCGGCTTCTGCTGCGCACCACGCGCAGCGTCGCGTTGACGCCCGACGGCGTCGCCGTGCTGGAAGGCGCGCAGGATATTCTCGCGCGCGCCGATGCGCTGGCGCGTGGTTTGCGCGAACGCGCGCGCCGTCCCGGTTTCACGCTGAAGATCGGCGCCATCGATACGGCCGCCGCCGGTCTGGTCCCCGACCTGCTGCACGATTTCCGCAAACGCCGGCCCGACGTCGTCGTGCAGTTGATCGAAGACAAAACAATCCGGCTTCTGCCGCGCCTTCTCTCGGGCCGCCTCGATCTCGCGCTGATCCGCCCGCCGGGTCAGATGGATCGCCGCATCGAGCACACGATGCTGTTCCACGAGACGCCGGTCGTCGCCGTTCCCGTCCGTCATGCCCTCGCCCGGCGACGGCGTATCGGAATCGGCGCGCTCGCCGACCAGCCGCTGATCGTGCCGGATCGGCGGTCGCGTCCGCATAGCCACGATTTGACCATCAAACTATTCGCCCAAGCCGGCCAGCGCCCGCGCATCGCCCAGGTGGCGGAGGAGAAGCAGACGATTTTGGGGCTTGTCGCCGCGCGCTTGGGTCTTGCGATCGTGCCGCGTTCGGCGGCGCGGCTCGGCGCGAGCGGAGTACGGTTCGTTCCGCTCGTCATCGACACGGCGGTGCCGCCGCGATTGCTGCCGCTCGCCGCGGCTTGGCTTCGCGGCGCCCGCGATCCGGTGCGCGACGAGATGCTTTCGATCTTACGATCGCGTCTCTCAACCTACGCCGTGAAAGCGTAACCGATTTAGACGCGCGGCCGCTCCGCCAGCGCCGCCGCCAGGATGAAGCCGCCGATCATCGCCACGTTCGTGATGAATTGCGCCATGTCGTGGAAGCGCGCCACCGGATCGTCGATTTCCCAGAAACGATGCGCGACCGCGTTGGCGAGAACGGTGAACACGCTGAGCGCCCCCGCCCCCAGCCACGTATAACGATCGAGGATCACGGCGGCGGACCCGCCGATCTGCACGACGATCGTCGCCGCCGCGAACAAAGCCGCCGGCGACAGGCCGAAATGCGCCATCTCGGCCGTCGCACCGCCGAAATCGTGCGCTTTGACCAAGCCGCTCGACCAGAACGGCAAGGTCAACAGAACACGGCCGAAGAACGCCATCTGCGGCATCGCCGCGACTTCACGGAAAATTTTCATGTCGCACCTTTAAAGGGAATCGCTTGCCGGTCCCTTTACGACATCTATTTCGTGCTGTCGCGCGCCACGATCGCAAAGGGGATCGCGCTCAATTGCGGCGCGGGTTCGCCCCTGATACGCGCAAGGATATTCCGCCCCGCGATATAGCCGATTTCGCGGCCGGGCACATGGACGGTCGTGAGCTTCGGCTCGATCACCGTCGCGATGGCGAGATCGTGGAACCCGGCGATGCCGAGGTCGCCGGGCACGGCGATGCCGCGTTTCTTGGCTTCCTGGATCGCGCCCACCGCGTAGATGTCGCTGGTGAAGAAGATCGCGTCGGGCTTCTCGGTCAACACCTCGGGAAGAATTGCGGCGCCGTCTTCGACCTGGGGCGCGGCCGGCGCACCGACGGTGAAGATCTTCAGCGCGGGCAAGCCCAGTTCCTTGAGCGCGCGGCGGTAACCGACTTCCCGTCGCCGCGCGCGTTCGTTGGTGCGCGACGGCCCGCTGACGAAGGCGATGCGCTTATAGCCGCGCCCCGCGAGCCACGCCGTCATCTCGTGCGCGGCTTTTTCGTTGGAATAGCCGACGACCATATCGACCGGCGAATGTGTCAGTTCCCACGTCTCGACGACGGGCACGCCCGCGCGCTTGAGCAGATCGCGCGCGCGCGGCGAGCGCGTGACGCCGGTCAGCAAAAACCCTTCGGGGCGGCGCGAAAGGAAAGCGGCGATCAGCGCGTCTTCCTCCTCGCTTCGATAGCCCGTCTCGCCCAACACAAGGTGATAGCCTTCGGGACGCAACGCCGCCGAAAGGCCGGTGATCGTATCGGCGAAGATCGCGTGCTGCACGGTCGGGATCAGGGCGGTGATCGTCTTGCCGCCGCCGCCCGCCGACAAGGCGCCGGCCAGCGCGTTGGGCACATAGCCCGTTTTATCGATCGCGGCAAGGATACGCTTCAGCGTGTCGGGCGCCACCTTCTCGGGGCTGCGCAAAGCGCGCGACACGGTCATGACGGTGACGCCGGCCAGCTTCGCCACCTCCGTCATGCGGGGGAAGCTCTGCGGGCCGGCGCCGAAACTACCCGATGCGGCGCCCTTCTTGCTCATACCGGGTGATTAGCATTTTCAGAACCGCGACGACCAGCGGTCGGTGAACAGCGGCAGGAACGCTTCGGGATCGAAGGGGTATTGCTTGGCGACTTCCGGACGGAACTCGCCGATTCCCAAGCCCGGACGATCGGGCACCAGATAGGTGCCGTTGACCGGCTTGGGCGCATGCTCGACCAGATCGAAGCGATACGGCACATCGTATTCGCAGAAGGATTCCTGCATGAAGAAATTCGTCGTGCAGGCGTCGAGCTGCACAGCCGCCGCCGTCGCCACCGGCCCGAACGGGTTGTGGAACGACACCGGCGCGTAATAAGCATCGGCCATCGCCGCGATCTTCTTCGATTCCAGGATGCCGCCGACATGGATGATGTCGGGCTGGAGCACGTCGACCTCGTGCGTCTCCAGCAGATTGACCATGGCGGCGCGGCTGGTGCAGCGCTCGCCCGTCGCCAAACGCGTTTTCATGTTGCGGCCGACGGCGGCGAGCGAGGCCGCGTTCTCGGGATCGCATGGTTCCTCGAACCAGAACAGATCGTACGGCTCGAGTTCGCGCGCCACGGCGATCGCCGCCCCCGGGCTGAAGCGCCCATGCGCATCGATCATCAGATCGACATTGGGCCCCACGCCGGCACGCACCGCTTCGACGATCGCGGCGGCACGTCGGATCGACGCCTTGTCGGGTTCGCGCCCCGCATCCTCGAACGGATCGAATTTCAAACCGCGATAGCCCTTCGCAGCGGCAGCCTTCGCCGCCGCACCGATCTCGGCCGGCGTCTTCCCCACGCCGTACCAGGCATTGGCGTAGGCCGGCAGCACGTCATGCACTTTGCCGCCGAGAAGCTCGTAAACGGGCCTGCCCAACGCCTTGCCGGCCACGTCCCACATCGCCATCTCGAGTGCGGCGGAGGCGGAGTTGATGATCGGCGAGTGCATGAACTCGTTGCGCAGAACGTCGTGCCACAGTTTCTCGACGCCGAAAACCGAGCGCCCGATCGCGTAGCGCACGGCAAGCTGATCGATCGCCGCCGCTACGGCCTGGGGCTGGTATTCGAGCGTGCCTTCGCCGATCCCGCGAATGCCTTCGTCGGTTTCGATCTGGGCGAAAACGCAGTTTCGCCAGCGCATGCCGACCACGAAGGCCGTGACCTTCGTGATGCGGCACGCGCGCTTGTCCTGTTTCAAGCTCGTGGACATCGATCCCCCCATTTTTTCGCGATCGCCGTCGCGCGAAAGCCATGTTATCGGTAACATTGATCGAAGTTCAACAACGCCGCGCGTACCAGCGCTGGTTGGGTCCGTGTCGCGCCCCCCCTACGGCTCGCGTCCGGACGAAATATTCACACGATTGCAATGATTTGGGCGCTTGGGGGGTTGCGCTTTCCCGCCGCCATACCCATTATATGTACATCCACCGACCACGGTGGATCGGCCGACTGCGGATGTACCAGCGGCAAGACGGCTCCCTCGCGGGGGCCGTTTTTCGTTTCGGGCCTATTTCAGATATTTGCGGAAACGCGCCAGCGAAAGCGCGAACAGCGCGGCACCGATCGCGGCCAGCGCCAGAAATTGCGGCCAGACCGCCGCGAACCCCGCCCCCCGAAACAGGATCGCCTGCGCCAGCGACACGAAATGCGTGTTGGGCGCCACGAGCATCAAGGTGCGGATCGCCTCGGGCATGCTTTCGCGCGGCGTCATGCCGCCCGACAAGATCTCCAGCGGCAGCAGAATGATGATCATCAGCAGCGCGAATTGCGGCATCGAGCCCGCCAGCGTCGCGATCGCGATCCCCATCGCCGTGGTCGCGAATATGTCGAGTGCGGCACCGGCCAGGAACAGCGCCAGCGAGCCTTCGATCGGCACCGACAACACGCCTTGCACGACGAAGACCAGCGACAGCGTCGACGCCACGAGCACGACCAACCCCATCGACCAGATCTTGCTCAGCACGATCTCCAGCGGCGTGATCGGCATGACCAGAAGATGCTCGATCGTGCCGTGCTCGCGCTCGCGGATCAGCGCCGCCCCGGTCAAGATGATCGACAGCATCGTGATCTGATCGATGATCGCCATCACCGCGCCGAACCACGACCGGTTCAAATTCGGATTGAAACGCGCGCGCAGAACAAGCTCGGCCGCCGCCGTGGCGTTCGATCGATAACGCTGCAGGAACGCCGCAACCTCGCCGCCCAGAATGCTGGCGATGAAGCCGCTGCCGCTGAACGCCTGAGTCACGCGCGTCGCGTCGATATTGAGCTGGATCGTGGGCTTGCGGCCCGCCAAAAGATCCGTCTGGAAGCTCGGCGGAATATCGATCGCGAATGTGTCGATCCCGGCATCCATCCGGCGATCCATCTCGCTTGGCGAGATCAAAACCGGCGCCCGGAAATACGGCGGATAGAACGCGGCCCCCAGGCGCACCGACAAGGGCGAGTTGTCCTCGTCGACGATCGCGATCGACGCGCGGTTCAACGCTTCGGGCGCGACCGTCGCCTGTGCATAGACCGCGAGCGTGAAAGCATAGACGACGAGAACCAACAGGATGGGATCGCGCGCCAGACCGCGCAATTCCTTGACGCCGAGCTCGAAGATGTTGGCGAGGCGCATCGGCTCAATCCGCCTGCTTCTTCAAAAGCCCGGCCGCCGCCAGCACGAGCAGCGGCGCCGTCACGGTCAGAACAAACAAAGGCGCGGCCAGATCGGCGAACCCCAGGCCCTTCGAGAAGGCACCCCGCGCGATGGTGACGAAGTAGGATGTCGGGAACACATTCCCGATCACCGCCCCCGCCCCTTGCAGCGACGACAGCGGATCGATGATCCCGCAGAACTGCACGGCGGGCACGATCGTCAGCACGGCCGTGCCGAAAATCGCGGCGACTTGGCTGCGCATGAAACTCGAGATCAGCAAGCCAAGCCCGGTCGACGCGCCGACATAGAGAAACGCGCCGACCGTCAGCGCCGGCAGGCTGCCGGTGAACGGCACGCGGAACAGGAACACCGCCACCGCGACGAGCAGCGCGAAACTGCCCATCGACAGCACGATATAGGGCAGTTGCTTGCCGAGCAGGAATTCGAGCCGCGTGACCGGTGTGACGTAGAGATTGACGATCGAGCCGAGCTCCTTCTCGCGCACGATGCTGAGGGCCGCGAGCATCGCGGGGATCAGCATCAGCAGCAACGGAATGACCGCCGGCACCATCGCAACCAAACTTTCGAAGGCCGGGTTGTAGCGAAAGCGCGTTTCGATACGGAAAGCCGCATCGGCCGAATTGCCGGCGCGGCGTGCGAGCCATTGCCCGTACACGCCCTGCACATAGCCGCGCAGCGTTTCGGCGCGTTGGGGCATCGCGCCGTCGATCCACGCGGCGATCTGGACGTTGCGCCCGCGCGCGGCGTCGCGCGCGAAATTCTCGGGGATCTCGATCGCCAGACTGATTTCGCCCGCGCGCATGCGCCGGTCGAGATCGGCGTGATCGACGATCGGCGCCTTCTCGTCGAAATAGCGCGATCCCGCGATATCGAACACGAAATCGCGGCTGACGGTCGTGTTGTCGCGATCCAATACGGCGAAGGACAATTTCTCGACGTCGAAATTGATGCCGTAGCCGACGACGAACATCAGAATGACGCTGCCGAGCAAGGCGAGCGTCGCACGCACCGGATCGCGGCGTAACTCAAGGCTTTCGCGCCGCGCGTAACTCGCCATGCGCCGCCAGTCGAAGCCGCGACGCGGCTGCGCGGCCGACACTTCCTGTCCGGCCATCGGCGTCGCCGGCGAAGGCGCCGTGGCGGCGTCTTCGAGATACCCGATGAACGCATCCTCCAACGTCGCCGCTTTGCGCGATGCGACGATGGCGCGCGGCGTATCGCTGACCAGCACGCGCCCGGCATGCATCAGCGAGATCCGGTCGCAGCGTTCGGCTTCGTTCATGAAATGCGTGGAGATGAAGATCGTGACGCCGTCGCGGCGCGCCAAATCGATCAGGATGTTCCACAGCGCATCGCGCGCCACGGGATCGACGCCGGAAGTCGGCTCGTCCAAAATCAGCAGATCGGGCGCATGGATCATCGCGACCGCCAGCGACAGACGCTGACGTATGCCCAGCGGCAGCGCGTCGGGCAACGCGTCCATTTCCCCGGCGAGATCGAAACGCGCGGCCGCGCTGGCGACGCGCGCTTGGATTTCGTCCGCCGGCAAGCGGAACAGCCGCGCATGCAGTTCGAGATTCTGCCGGACCGTCAGCTCCGAATAGAGCGAGAACGCTTGCGACATGTAACCGACGCGCCGGCGCACATCGATATCGCGCGGATCGATTTCGCGTCCGAACAGCTTCGCCGTGCCCTCGCTCGCCGGCAGCAATCCGGTGAGCATCTTCATCGTCGTCGTCTTGCCGCAGCCGTTGGAGCCGAGGAAGCCGAAGATCTCGCCCTTGCCGATTTCGAAGCTGACGCGATCGACGGCGATGAAATCGTCGAAGCGCATCGTCAAACCTTCCGCCGCGATCGCAATCTCGCCCGCGAAAGCCGCACTCGGCGGGATCGCGACTTCGCGATGGCCGGTGCGCTTGGCTTCGGGCAGAAGGGCGATGAAGGCCGCATCGAGCGTCGCCGCCCCGGTGCGCGCGACGATGTCGCCGGGCGGGCCCTTGTCGAGCACGCGCCCCTCGTCCATCGCAACGATCCAATCGAAGCGCGCCGCCTCCTCCATATAGGCCGTTGCGACGATCACGCTCATCGCCGGCCGCGCGCGGCGGATCGCGTCGATCAGATCCCAGAATTGCCGGCGCGACAAAGGATCGACGCCGGTCGTGGGCTCGTCGAGCAGCAGCAGGTCGGGATCGTGGATCAGCGCGCAGCACAGGCCGAGCTTCTGCTTCATGCCGCCCGAGAGCTTGCCCGCCGGCCGGTCGGCGAAGGGGGCGAGCCCCGTGCTCTCCAACAGGCTCGCGATGCGCCGCGCGCGCTCCGCCTTGCCGTGGCCGAACAGCCGCCCGAAGAAATCGACATTCTCGAACACCGAAAGTGTGGGATAGAGATTCTTGCCGAGGCCTTGCGGCATATAGGCGATGCGCGGGCATGCATCGCGCCGGTGCGTCGCGTCGCGGATATCGCCGCCCAGCACCGTCACCTCGCCGTGCTGCACGGCGCGTGCCCCCGCGACCAACGACAGCAAGCTCGACTTGCCCACACCATCGGGGCCGATCAAACCGACCATCACGCCCGCCGGGATATCGAGATCGATATCGTCGAGTGCGCGCGTGGCGCCGAATTCCAGCCGCAGCTTGCGCAGCCGGACGACCGGATCCGCGACGACGATGGTCATTGCGCGTCGACGACGTTGCGAAACCGTGCGGGCCACGCGGCACCGGGATCGAGCCGCACATAGGCGACACCCGGCAGCCCGGTCTTCACTTGCTCGATGTGTTTGCGCAGCAGCGCCGGATCGATACGCGCCTTGATGCGGAAGACGAGCTTCAGGCGTTCCTGCGCCGTCTCCACCGATTTGGGCGTGAATTGCGACACGTCGGCGACGTAGGAAATCCGCGCCGGGATGGCCATGTTGGGCAGCACGTCGAGCACGATGCGCGCCTCGGCGCTCAGCGCCACGCGCCCCGCCTGCTCCGTCGGCAGGAAGAAATTCATATAGACGTCGGTCAGATCGACGAGATTGAGGATCCGGCCGCCCGCCGCCACGACTTCGCCGGGCTGGGCGACGCGATATTGGATACGGCCGTCGCGCGGCGCCTTGAGGACGCTGTCGTCGATATCGGCGGCGATGCGCTCCAGCGTCGCTTCGACGGCGACGACGGTGGCTTGCGCGTCGACGATCTGCGATTTCGCCGCCGCGATCGTGGCCTCGCTCGCGGCGAGCTGGGCTTGCGCCGCCGCCAATGCGGCGCGCGCCCCTTGCGCGCGGGCGCGGTCGTCGTCCTGCGTTTGCAACGACGCGTGATCGCCGCGCACCAATTGCTCGGTGCGCGCCAGACGCCGGTCGGCCGCATCGCGTTCGGCCTGACGCTGCGCCACGACCGCCATTGCGGCCGTGCGCTCGGCCTCGCGCTGCGTCACCAGAATGCGCGCCGTTTCGACGGCGATCGTCGCGCGCTGCTTTTGGGCCTGCGCCTCGCGGCGCTGCGCATCGAGTTGCGCCGTATCCATCGTCGCGAGAATCTGGCCCGCCGTGACGAAATCGCCTTCCGCCGCCGCGATATCGCGGATACGGCCGGCGATCTTCGCCGCAATATCGATCTCGGTCGCTTCGATGCGACCGTTGCCGGTCGCGATACCGGGCGTCGCTTCGCTCGGCAAATAGCGCCACGCCGCGAAACCGGCGCCGGCCAGTGCGACGATCGCCACGACGATAAGGATGAGACGCGTAGATGCGCCGCGCATTGGGGGAACTCCTAGCGGATCGAGGGGAGGTTTCGATCCAGACTAGGGTTCACACCAATCGCCGCATTGATTCAGGTCAAGCCGCCGTCAACGCCTTGGCATGAAAGGCGATGTGATCGGCGACGAAGCTTTGAATGAACCAATAGGAATGGTCGTAGCCGTCGCGCCGGTTGAGGACGAGTTTTTGTCCCGACGCGACAGCCGCCTGTTCCAAGGCTTGCGGATGAAGCTGGCCGGTCAGGAACTGGTCGGACATGCCTTGATCGACCAGAATCGTGTCTTTACGCGGGGCTTTGCGCATCAGCTCGGATGCGTCCCACGCTTTCCACGCCGCGCGGTCGGGGCCGAGATAATTGCCGAACGCCTTCTCGCCCCACGGCACGGCAACGGGATTCGAAATCGGCGCGAAGGCCGAAATCGAACGCCAGCGTTCCGGCGCACGCAATCCGATGGTCAATGCGCCATGCCCGCCCATCGAATGACCGGAAATGCCGCGTGACCCCGGCAAGGCCGGGAAATTCGCTTCGACGATCGCGGGCAGTTCCGTATTCACATACGAGAACATCCGATAATGCCCGGCCCACGGTTCGGCCGCCGCGTCGAGATAGAAACCCGCACCCGTACCGAAATCCCAATCCGCATCCTCGCCCGGCAGGCCCAGGCCGCGCGGGCTGGTATCGCACGCGACGAGCATGATCCCGTGTTCGGCGGCGAAGCGCTGCGCGCCCGCCTTGATCATGAACGTCTCTTCCGTGCAGGTGAGGCCCGCCAGGAAATAGAGTGCCGGCACCTTCCCCTTCGCGGCTTGCGGCGGAACGTAGACGGCGAATTTCATCGCCGTCTTCGTCTCGGCCGAAGCGTGCTTGTAATAACCCAGCGTGCCGTCGAAGCAGCGATGGGCGGAGATCGTCTCGATCGCCGTCATCAGTAGATCACCACCGAGCGGATCGACTCGCCCTTCGTCATCAGATCGAAGGCGTCGTTGATCTTTTCGAGCGGCATCGTGTGCGTGATCATGTCGTCGATATTGATCCGGCCATCCATGTACCAGTCGACGATGTTCGGCACATCGGTGCGCCCGCGCGCCCCGCCGAAAGCCGAACCTTGCCACACGCGGCCGGTGACCAGCTGGAACGGACGGGTCGAGATTTCCTGACCGGCGGCGGCCACACCGATGATGGTCGAAACGCCCCAGCCCTTGTGGCAGCACTCGAGCGCTTGGCGCATCAGCGTCGGGTTGCCCACACACTCGAACGTGTAGTCGGCGCCGCCCTTGGTGAGCTCGACGAGGTGCCCGACGATATCGCCCTTCACGTCCTTCGGATTGACGAAATGCGTCAGACCGAATTTGCGCGCGAGCTTCTCGCGGCCCGGATTGATGTCGACGCCGACGATCATCTCCGCACCCACCATCTTGGCGCCTTGGATGACGTTGAGGCCGATACCGCCCAGGCCGAACACGACGACGCGCGAACCCGCCTGCACGCGCGCGGTGTAAAGCACCGCGCCGATGCCGGTCGTCACACCGCAGCCGATGTAGCAGACCTTATCGAACGGCGCGTCGGGACGGATCTTCGCCAGCGCGATTTCGGGCAGCACGGTGTAATTCGCGAAGGTCGACGTGCCCATATAGTGATGGATCGTCTTGCCGCGGCAGGAGAAGCGGCTGGTGCCGTCGGGCATCAAGCCCTTGCCCTGCGTCGTGCGGATCGCCTGGCAAAGATTGGTTTTGCGCGACAGGCAGTATTCGCACTGGCGGCATTCGGGCGTGTAGAGCGGAATGACGTGATCGTCCTTCTTCAGGCTCTTCACGCCGGGGCCGACATCGACCACAACGCCCGCACCCTCATGGCCCAAAATCGCCGGGAACAGACCTTCCGGATCGGCGCCCGACAGCGTGTATTTGTCGGTGTGGCAAATGCCGGTCGCCTTCACCTCGACCAGGACCTCGCCCTCGCGCGGGCCTTCGAGATCGACGGTTTCGATTTCCAGCGGCTTGCCCGCTTCCCAAGCGATTGCGGCGCGAACTTTCATCCTGGCGACTCCCTGATTCGATAAGGCGTCTGCTTTAGCAGAAGCCGTTTACCCATGTATACGCACACAGCCTATTGACTTCGCGGGCCCGCCAAGCGCTATATGTTGTCAGGCGACGGTTCCCGCACGGGAACAATAGGGAAGTCCGGGGTGGCTATCAGAAGCTAGGCCCGGCGCTGCCCCCGCAACTGTCAGCGGCGAGTTCGGCCGATCGAAACCACTGGGCAACCGGGAAGGTTCGGCTCCGAGCGAAGACCCGCGAAGCCAGGAGACCTGCCGTCGCCGGTAGGTTTGACTTCGGCCGGGGTGCGCCGTCGGGAAGCCGCGAATGCCGCGAACGGGATTCCCGTTGCGCGCCTTTGCGTTCCCCCGCCCTTCGGTCCAACGATTGAAGGGCAAGAAAAATGCAGAATCTCCTCGAGATCGGGCCGGGCCGTTTCGTCCGCCACACGCAAGTCATGCCGGCGCATACGCCGATGCGGCCGCAACTGGCGCTCGTGCCGCCGAGCTTGCGCATCGATCGATCGCGCGACACGCTGCTCACCGATTTCGGCAAGGACACGCTGAACGATCGCTATCTGCTGCCCGGCGAATCCTACCAAGACCTTTTCGCGCGCGTGGCGCGCCAATACGCCGACGATCCCGCGCACGCCCAGCGGCTTTACGACTATATGTCGAAGCTGTGGTTCATGCCGGCCACGCCGATCCTCAGCAATGGCGGTGCGGGGCGCGGCTTGCCGATTTCGTGCTTCCTCAACTCGGTGAACGATAGCCTCGACGGCATCGTCGGCACGTGGAACGAGAACGTGTTCCTCGCGTCCAACGGCGGCGGTATCGGCACCTATTGGGGCGGCGTGCGCTCGATCGGCGAGCCGGTGAAGGGCTCGGGCCAGACTTCGGGCATCATCCCGTTCCTGCGCGTGATGGACTCGCTCACCCTCGCGATTTCGCAAGGCTCGCTGCGGCGCGGCTCGGCCGCCGTCTATCTCGACGTGCATCATCCGGAGATCGAGGAATTCCTCGAGATCCGCAAACCGTCGGGCGATTTCAACCGCAAGAGCCTCAATCTCCATCACGGCATCAACATCACCGACGAATTCATGATGGCGGTGCGCAACGACGCGGAATTCGCGCTGCGCAGCCCGAAGACCGGCGCCACGTTGCGGAAAGTGAACGCGCGTCTGCTGTGGCAGAAAATCCTGGAGCTGCGCTTGCAGACGGGCGAGCCCTATCTGCTGTTCGTCGATGCCGTGAACCGTGGCCTCGCGCCGCATCAGCGCGAACTGGGCCTGAAAGTGCGCCAGTCGAATCTGTGCAGCGAGATCATGTTGGCGACGGGTACGGACCATCTCGGCAAAGACCGCACGGCGGTGTGCTGCCTCTCCTCGATCAATATCGAGACCTGGGCCGAATGGTCGGTCGAGCCGCGTTTCGTCGAAGACGTCATGCGCTTCCTCGACAACGTGTTGCAGGACTTCATCGACAACGCGCCCGGCAGCATGGATCGCGCGCGCTATTCGGCGATGCGCGAACGCTCGGTCGGCTTGGGCGTCATGGGTTTCCACTCCTTCCTGCAAGCCCAGGGCGTGCCGTTCGAAAGCGCCATGGCCAAGGCGTGGAACATGCGCGTGTTCAAGCATATCCGTGCGGCGGCCGACGCAGCGTCGGTGAAGCTCGCGCACGAACGCGGCCCCTGCCCTGACGCGGCCGAGCGCGGCGTGATGGAACGCTTCAGCCATAAAATGGCGATCGCGCCGACGGCGTCGATCAGCATCATCTGCGGCGGCGTGAGCGCATGCATCGAGCCGATCCCGGCGAATGTCTATACGCATAAAACGCTGTCGGGCTCGACCGCGGTCAAGAACCCGCATCTGCGCCGCCTGCTGGCGTCGAAGGGCCTCGACACCGACGCGGTGTGGAAGTCGATCCTCGACAACGAAGGCTCGGTCGCCCATCTCGACGGCTTGACCGACGACGAGAAAGCCGTGTTTCGCACGGCGTTCGAGATCGATCAGCGCTGGGTCGTCGAACTCGCGGGCGATCGCACGCCGTTCATCTGCCAGGGCCAGTCGATCAATCTCTATCTGCCCAGCGACATCGACAAATGGGATTTGATGATGCTGCATTGGACGGCGTGGGAGCGCGGGCTCAAGAGCCTTTACTACTGCCGCTCCAAATCCATCCAGCGCGCCGCGATCGCGGGCCAGACGGAAGCGAAGGTCGAAGGCCCGGTGCTGACGGGCAAAACCGATTACGAAGAATGCTTGGCGTGCCAATGAAGGATGCGATCATGACGAAGCCCGGCCTTCTCACACCCAGCCACAGCTACAAGCCGTTCCGCTATCCCTGGGCGATCGATTACTGGCGCCGCCAGCAGCAGGTCCATTGGATGCCGGAGGAAGTGCCGCTGGGCGAAGACTGCAAGGATTGGGCGGTCAAGCTCACCGATTCCGAGCGCAATCTGCTGACCCAGATCTTCCGCTTCTTCACCCAGTCGGATGTCGAAGTGAACGACAATTACATGGAGCGCTATTCGCGCGTCTTCCGCCCGACCGAGATCAAGATGATGCTGGCTGCGTTCTCGAACATCGAGACCGTGCATATCGCCGCCTACGCGCTGCTGCTCGAAACCATCGGCATGCCGGATTCCGAATTCGCCGCCTTCACCGACTACAAGGCGATGAAGGACAAGCACGACTACATGCAGCGTTTCGGCGTGGGAAGCGACGCCGATATCGCGCGCACGCTCGCCATGTTCGGCGCGTTCACCGAAGGATTGCAGCTTTTCGCGAGCTTCGCGATGCTGCTGAACTTCCCCCGCCGCAACAAGATGCGCGGCATGGGGCAGATCGTGTCGTGGTCGGTGCGCGACGAAAGCCTGCATTGCGAAGGCATGATCAAGCTTTTCCACGCTTTCGCCGCCGAAACGCAGTGCCTGACCCCGGCGGTGCGCGACGACATCGTCGATTGCTGCAAGACCGTCGTCGGCCTCGAGGACAGTTTCATCGATCTCGCCTTCGAAATGGGCCCGGTCGACGGCATGACGCCCGACGACATCAAGCGCTATATCCGATTCATCGCGGATTGGCGCCTGTCGCAACTCGGCTTGCCGACGATCTATCGCATCGGCGAGCATCCGCTGCCCTGGCTCAGCGAAATCCTCAACGGCGTCGAGCACGCCAATTTCTTCGAAGCGCGCGCGACCGAATATTCGAAAGGCGCCACGAAGGGCGCTTGGCACGGCGCCGAGGGCGTATGGGCGAATTTCGATAAACGCATGACGGGACGCGAAACAATCGTCTAATCTGCCCGCAATAATTCCAAGTTGGGGGAGACGGTTTCGATGACGCCAGGCGAGAAAATGCGCAGCTATTTGGCCCAGCCGGGCTTCGTGGTCATGCCCGCGATTTGGGACGGGCTGACCGCCAAGCTAACGGCCAAGAGCGGTTTCAAGACGGCCTTCTTGTCCGGTTCCTGTGTTGCCGCGAGCTGCCTGGGCGGCCCCGATCTCGATCTGATCGGTTTCGGCGAAATGTACGAAGCGCTCAACAAGGCGCGAAACGCCGCCCCTGATCTGCTGATCCTGGCCGATGGCGATCACGGCTACGGCAACGCGATGAACGTGCAGCGCACGGTCGCCGCTTATGGACGTGCAGGTGCCGCCGCCGTGCTGATCGAAGATAAGCTCACACCGCGCGCCTTGACCGCCGCGGGCAAGCCCTGCCTGCCCTTCGAAGAAGCGCGGATCAAAATCCGCGCCGCCGTCGCCGCCGCGAAGGAAAGCGGCATTCTGGTGATGGCGCGCACCGATTGCCGCCCGACGCTGGGCATCGACGAAGCCGTCGCGCGCATCGAGATGTACGTGGCCGAAGGTGCGGATATCACCTTCCTCGACTCACCCGCCGACGACGCGGAAATCCGCCGCGCGGTCGCCGCGTCCGGCAAAGCGCCGGCGTTTTCGGTGCTCACCCCCGGCCAGCCGCGCGCCGCACCGTCGCAAAAGGATGCCGCCGCTTTGGGCTTGAAGATCGGCACCTATCCAACCGGCATGTTGTCGCCCGCCATCGCCGGCATTCAGGCGGGGCTCGACGCGATCGGTTCGGGGGCCGCCGAAGCGCCGGGCGCTTTGCCGGGCAAGAAGCTGCGCGAAGTGCTGGGCTACGACGACTACGACGCCCACGCGAAGCAATTCGTCGTCTAAAGACGGCGCGCGTCGAACGGCGGCAGGAACGCGGGATCGTACAGCGTTTCCGCCGCCGGCGATGCGGGCAAACCGAAAGCGTCCTTCAGCAGCATTACGTTGCGCGCGATACGGACCGGATCGAGCGCGCCAAGGCCGATGCGTCGGCTTTCCTCGGTCGGCACTTGGTGATCGAGCACCCAGCGCAAATGGTCGCCGACGATCGCGGGATCGAGCGATTTGTCGCGCGCCATTACCGAGGCGACAGCCGGTGCCGGATCGCGCAAGCATTCGAGCCACGCGCGGTTGATCGCCGCGAGAAGTCCCTTCACCGCTTCCGGATGCTTGCGCGCAAAAGATGGTGCCACCATGACGGCGCTGGAATAAACGTCCAGCCCGTGATCGCCGTAATAGAGGATCGAGAATTCCGACGGCGTGCGGCCCAGCGCGCGCATCGCGAACATGATCGTCGCGTCAAAGCCCATCGCGCCGTCGATCTCGCCCGCCAGCAGGCGCTGATCGCGTTCGGCGGGCGTGCTCGGCACCAATTCGACCGTCGCGGGATCGATACCGGCGGCTTTCGCGAAGGCCGGAAACATCTTGAACCCGGTATCGAAGGGCGGCGAACCCAAGCGTTTGCCCGGCAGCTGCGCCGGCGACGTCAACGCTCGCCCCTTGAGCGAAACGATACACATCGGTGCTCGCGCATAGATGTTGAACATTGTCGTCGCGTCGGCGTCCGGGTTCTTCGCCTTTAGTTCGATCAACGCGTTGAAATCGCCGAAGCCCGCGTCGCAGCTCCCCGCCGCCAAAGCGGGCGGAATGGCGCCCGAGCCTTCGCCGATGTCGAATTTGATTTCGATCCCGGCGTCGCGGAACCAGCCGCGATCTTCGGCCAAAAGAAAGGGCGCGTTGGGGCCCTGGAATTTCCAGTTCAGCAAAAATCGGACGGGGATCACGCGGTCATACCCTTGTGCGCTGCAACGAAGACCGTCAGACTATAGCCGATCTCGTCTCGGCCTATGACCTTTTCGGAGGAGTTATGAAGCGCCTTCTCGCCGGTTTGATGCTCGCCGCTTTGGCGATCGCCGCCCCCGCCCACGCGCAAGACGCGAAGGCCAAGCTCGTTCAGTCCGGCACGTTGACGGTCGCGACGTCGGGTTCCGCCCCGCCCTTCTCGCTGACCGACGCGACCGGCAAGCTCGACGGGTTCGACGTCGATTTCATGAACCGCGTGGGCCAGGAATTGGGCTTGCCGGTGCGCTACGTGCAGCTCGACTTCGCCGGTTTGCTGCCGGGCCTCACGGCCGGGCGGTTCGACGTGGTCGCCTCGGGCGTCACGCGCACGCCGCAGCGGCTGGAGGCGAAGGAGTTCCGCCTGCTCTCGCCCTATATCGTCAATGGTGTTGCGATCACGCGGCGTGCGGCCGACAACGCCATCGCGGCGTGGAAGGACGTGTGCGGCAAGCGCATGGGCGGCGTGCGCGGCGGCGTGTTCCAGAAGACGGCGATGGAAAAACTGCCGCAAGGCTGCGTCACCGAAACGCGCGAATATCCCGGCTTCACCGAAATGCTGCTGGATTTGCGCAACAACCGCATCGACTTCATGGCGCATGACTTCCTCGGGCCCAACTACCAGATCGCCCAAGGCACGCAAGGCATCGCCGTCATGAACGACGTGCTCGACACGATCACGCAAAGCGTGGCCGTCAATGCCGCCAACCCGGCGCTGGCCGACGCGATCGAAGCTTTGATCGCCAAATGGCGCGCCGACGGCACGCTCGACGCGATGATCAAGAAGCGCTTCGGCGCGTCGCTGGGCTGGTCGGCGGTCAAGTAACCGGCCTTGACGTTCGACATCATCGCCGCCTGGCTGCCGCGACTGGGCCAGGCGGCGGCGCTGACTTTGGGTTTGTTCGCCGTCGTCGCTTCCCTGTCGGCGGCGGCGGGCCTGGCCATGGCACTGACGGCGCACAAGGCCGGTCGCGTCTATGCGGCGATCAGCTGGTTCTTCCGCGGCGTGCCGGAGCTGATCATTCTGCTGATCTGCTATCTGGGTCTGCCGCAGATCAAGATCGATCTGGGCCCCATCGGCTCGGCCATCCTCGGCTTCACGCTGATCGGCATGGTCTACGACTACGAAGTCTTCCGCGCGGCGCTGAAGTCGGTCCCGGCGGGCCAGTACGATGCGGCGCAGGCGCTGGGCCTGACGAAGCTTCAAACGATCCGTAAGGTCGTTCTGCCGCAAGTCTTCCGCATCGCGCTGACGCCGTGGATGACCTACGCGACCGGCGCGCTCAAGCGCATGTCGATCGCGTCGGCGATCGCGGTGTCGGAAATCATGCACGTGACCAAGCAAGCGATCGCGGTCACCGACATGCCGTTCACCTTCATCTTCTTCGCCTTCGCGCTGTATGCGGGCGTCAGCAGCCTGCTGATGCTGGGCGATCTCGTTCTCAATCGGCGCCTCGATTATCTGCGCCGGGGTGCGCAGGCGTGATGGATTTCACCGTCATCCTCGACAACGCCCCGATCCTGCTGCGCGGCTTCGGCTACACGCTGTTCGTCGCCTTCGCCACGATCGCGCTGTCGCTCGTCCTGGCCGTGCCGCTCGCCGTCATCAGGGAATCGAAATGGCCGCGCGCGGCGGCGATCGTCGCCGCCTATTCCTGGATCGCGCGCGCCACGCCCGCATTGACCGTGCTGTTCGTCACCTATTACGGCTTGCCGGTGCTGGGAATCTATCTCGAGCCGCTCGCCTCCGCGATCATCGGGCTCACGCTCGTATCGACCGGCTATAATCTCGAATTCGTGCGCGCGGGCTTGCGCGCCGTGCCGGCGGGCCAAATCGACGCGGCGAAGTCGCTGGGCTTGTCGCCCTATCGCACGCTGCGCCAGGTGATCCTGCCGCAAGCGATGGTCGTCGCGGTGCCGCCGCTCGTGTCCAACATGACGCTGATGGTCAAAGGCAGCACGCTCGCCAGCCTCGTCGCCGTGTCGGAACTGACCGGCGAAGCGGTGGCACTGATCGCCAGCACCTATAAATCGCTCGAGATCCTGCTGACCGTGGCGCTCGCCTATCTCGCGATCAACACGCTGCTTGCCGTCGCGCAAAGCCGGATCGAAAAACGCCTCGCCCGCCCGACCGCGACGGCCTGACCGCTCAGTTTCCGAACACGACCGTTTTCGCGCCGTCCATCAACACGCGGCGGTCGATATGCCACGCGATCGCGCGCGACAGCACGCGGCGCTCGATGTCCCGGCCCTTGCGGACCAGATCGTCGGGCGTATCGCGATGGCTGATGCGCTCGACGTCCTGCTCGATGATCGGGCCCTCGTCGAGATCGGCGGTCACGTAATGCGCCGTGGCGCCGATCAGCTTCACGCCGCGCGCATGCGCCTGATGATAGGGCTTGGCGCCCTTGAAACCCGGCAGGAAGGAATGGTGGATGTTGATGCAGCGCCCCGCCAATTTCGCGGCGAGGTCGTTCGACAGCACCTGCATATAGCGCGCGAGCACGACAAGATCGGTGCCCGACGATTGCACCAAGCGCCAGAGTTCGGCTTCCTGCGCCGCCTTGTTGTCGCGATTCACCGGCAGATGGTGGAACGGGATGCCCGCGAAATCGTGATGCGTATAGGTCTCGCGCGGGTGATTGGCGACGATCCCCGAAATCTCCATCCGCAGCTCGCCGATGCGCCAGCGATAGAGGATATCGGCGAGGCAATGGTCGAATTTCGAGACGAGCAGCATAACCTTGGGCCGCGTCGAGCCCGCAACGATGTCGTATTTCATGTCGAACTTGGCCGCGAGATCCTTCATCGCGTCACGGAACTTGTCGATCGACGCGTCCGGCTTCGCCGCGTCGAACGCCACGCGCATATAGAAGCGGTCGGTTTCGACTGAATCGAACTGGTTCGCTTCCCCGATATTGAATCCGCCTTCGAACAAGCGGGTCGACACGGCGGCGACGATGCCCGGACGGTTCGGGCAAGCCAAGGTCAGCAGATAATGTTCGCTCATCTTCGTTCCTGAATGACCAATCCAAACGCGGCGGCGCTCGTCTCCAGCCAATGCCAGAACGAGGCCGCGTTGCTGCGAAACACGGAGAGGCGCCATGCATCGCCCTCGCCACGCCACAGTATCACACCCATATGCGCAACGGTGGTGACGGCGACGGCGTCGGGCGCGAATTCACGCGGATGGAGATCGATGCCGATCCCCTTTTCGAGCGTCGCGACGGCGTCGCGGCCCGAAATCTCCAGCACGCCATAGCCGCCGCTTTGATCGACCTCGCTGGCCGATTCCGCGATTTCCGGTGCGACGGGGCCGAAAGCGAGCCATTTTCCGGGCCCGATGCCGAGATAGTCGGTACCATCGCGCGTCGTCCGTCTGGGGCCATCGCGCAGGCTTGGAATGGGGCCGCGCGCGATCACCGTCGCGATTTGCGGGACGGGCAATTCGCGGACGACGACGCCCGGGTCGCGCGTATCGCCCATCGGCCGCAGCAAGCCCGCGAAGGCGGTTTCGGCGGTCAGAACGATCGGATCAGCCACGCAGACGCTCCCCCGCCGGATCGACGAAAACCGGCGACACGATTTCGACGACCAAATCGCCACCGCGCACCGGATCGTAAGCGCGGACATGCTGGCCGATGCGCGAAGCACCACCTTTCAGAAAGCCGAGCCCGATCCACGAACCGACATGCGGCGAGTAGATCGCCGAGGTGACATAGCCTTCGTCGTTCGCCGTCGTCGCCGGCGCGCCAAGTGCGAGAAAATGCGCGCCCGCGCGCAAGCGCTGCGTCGTGTCGACCGGCTTCAAGCCGACCAGCGACGGCCGATCGGCGACGACGAGGGCGGGCCGCCGCGCCATTGTGCGGCCGATATAGTCCTTCTTCGTCGACAGCATTTTTCCGAGGCCGAGATCGCCCGCCGTGGTTTGGCCGCTGATCTCGTTGCCCGCGACATGGCCCTTCTCGACCCGCAGCACGCCCAGCGCCTCGGTGCCATAGGGCGTCGCCCCCGCTCTCATCAACGCGTCGAGCAGCGCCGTGCCATATTGCGTGGGCGTTGCGATCTCATAGGCCAACTCGCCCGAGAACGAGACGCGGAACAATCGGATCGATGCACCGCCGAGTTTCGTCTCGGCGCAGGCGAGATACGGGAACGCCGCGTCCGACAGATCGAACGCATCGCCCAGCAGGCTTTGCAGCAACGCGCGCGATTTCGGGCCCGCGACGGCGTATTGCGACCACGCCTCGGTCACCGAAGCGAGCGTCACCCGCAGATCGGGGCGCAGCACTTGATGGCAGAATTCCAGATGCTGCATCGCGCGCGCGGCATTGGCGGTCGTGGTCGAGACGATGAAATGATCCGGCGCCAAGCGCGCCGCCGTGCCGTCGTCGAATACGAACCCGTCCTCGCGCAGCATCAAGCCATAGCGCGTGCGCCCGACCGGCAAGGTCGAGAACGTGTTCGAATAGACGAAATCGAGGAACGCGGCGGCGTCCGGTCCTTGGACGTCGATCTTGCCGAGCGTGGACACGTCGCACACGCCGACATGCGCACGCACGGCCAAGGCTTCGCGCGTCACGGATTCCAGCCAGTCCTTTTCGCCCGGCAGCGGGAAATATTGGGGACGCAGCCATTGGCCCGTCTCGACCATCACGGCGCCGTGATCGACGGCCCAGCGATGGCCCGCCACATAGCGATAGGGCCGGAAATGCTTGCCGCGATGCGGGCCCGCCAGCGCGCCGATGGCGACGGGCGAATTGGGGGATCGCGCGGCAGGCGTGCCCATCGGACCGTCGCCCTGCCCCGACAACCGCGCCAAGATCGCATGGCCGATCACGCCGGAGGTCTTGCCCTGATCGGTCGCCATGCCGAGCGTCGTGTAGCGCTTGGCGTGTTCGGGCGAACGATAGCCTTCGCGATGCGCCAATTCGATATCCGCGACGGTGACGTCGTGCTGGAGATCGACGAAGGCCTTCGCCGACGATCCGACATGCCAGAAGGCCGTCACACGCGCGGCTTCGCTATCGGCCTTCGACGCCGCGCCCGAAGCTTTGGCGAAACCAAGATCGGCTGCCGCCGTCGCACCGGCGTTGTGGCCGCCGCGCAATGCGTCACCCAAACCGAACGCGCCTGCCGCCGCACCAACCGGCGCGCCGACGCGATTATTCTCGGCGGCGAGAAACGCCGCGTGCAGTGGCGCCCAAACCGGCTTGTCGGCGAGATGCGTCGCGATGCCGATGGCGGGATTGAAGCCGCCCGACACGGCGATCAGATCGGCCGCGAGCGTTTCGCGGCCATGATCGCTCTCCACGATCGCCGCGCGCACGCCCTGCCGCCCGCCGCTACTGCCGACGACGCGCCCTTCGATCACGCGAATGCCGCGCTTGGCCGCGCTCGCCATGAGGTCGGGTGCCACATCGTCCCGCGGATCGACGATCGTCGTCGTCGCACCGCTTGCCGCCAGAACGAATGCCGATGCCCAGCCATCGTCGCTGCTCGCGAACACGACCGCCCTGTCGGCAAGCCGCACGGCGAAGCGATTGACGTAACTACGCGCGGCCGAGGCCAGCATGATCCCTGGCCGGTCGTTGTCGGCGAAGGCGATGGGGCGTTCGACCGCGCCGGTCGCAAGCACGGCGCGTTTCGCGACGAACCGCCAATAGCGCTGGCGCGGCATGTGTGCGGGCGGCACGGGTAGATGATCGGCGACGCGCTCCAACGCGCCGAATTCGCCGCCGTCATAGGCGCCGAAGATTTGGGTACGCCGAAATATCCGCACATCCGGCATCGCTTGAAGTTCGAGGACCGCGTCCTTTGCCCAGTCGAGCCCGTCGCGGCCGTTGATGGTATGGTTCTCGGACAGCAAGCGTCCGCCCAAGCGGAAATCGTCGTCGCAGATGATGACCCGTGCCCCGGCGCGCGCGGCGGCGAGTGCCGCCGACAGACCGGCGGGCCCCGCGCCGATCACCAGCACATCGGCGAAGGCGATCGCGGTTTCATAGGTATCGGGATCGGCTTCGCCGCTGGCGCGGCCCAAACCGGCGGACCGGCGGATCAGCGGTTCGTAGAGTTTCTCCCAAAACGACGCCGGCCACATGAAGGTCTTGTAGTAGAATCCGGCCGACAGCAGCGGTGCGACGAAACGATGCGCCGCGCGGATATCCCATTCGAGACTCGGCCAGCGATTTTGGCTCGCCGCATCCAGCCCGTCGTAAAGTTCGATCGTCGTCGCTTTGGTGTTGGGCTCGCGCCGCGCACCGCCGCGCAACTCGACCAGCGCGTTGGGCTCCTCCGGCCCGGCGGTGAACACGCCGCGCGGCCGGTGATATTTGAACGACCGCCCGACCAACTTCACGCCATTGGCGAGCAAGGCCGAGGCGAGCGTATCGCCCGCCACACCTTCGTAGCGGCGGCCATCGAACGTGAAATGGCGCCGATCGGCGCGATCGATCGCCCCACCTTGGTCGAGCCGGCGCATCATCGCGCAAGCTCCGCGCCGTCGATGCGATGGGTGCGCGTGTCGCGCGTCACGACCAGCCACGTCCGGCAACCGGACGCGTGATACCAAAACTCGCGATGCGCGCCCGCCTTATTGTCGCGCAGGTTCACGTAGTCGTGGAACGCGGCCGCGTCATCCGTCGCCGGGCGCACGACATTCGCGTCGCCGAGATAGGAAAACTCCCGCGCGTCACGTTCGCCGCAATAGGGGCATGGAATACGCATATCGCCTCAATGCAGATTGGGCTGGGCGCCTTGGCCCTTTTCGTCGATCATCGCCCCCGTCGCGAAGCGATCGAGGCGATAGGCGCTCGCGACCGGATGGGGTGCGTCGCGCGCGATCAGATGCGCGAAGCACAGTCCCGACGCGGGCGTGGCTTTGAACCCGCCATAGCACCAGCCCGCATTCAAATAGAGCCCGTCGATCGGTGTGCGGTCGATGATCGGCGAGCCGTCCATCGACATATCCATGATGCCACCCCAGCTGCGCAACAGGCGCAAGCGGCCGATCATCGGCAGGATCGCCATGCCGCCTTCGCACACGTCTTCGACGACCGGCAAGTTCCCGCGCTGGGCGTAGGAATTATAACCGTCGATGTCGCCGCCGAAGACCAGCCCACCCTTGTCGGATTGGCTGACATAGAAATGACCCGCGCCGAAGGTGATCACGCCGTCGATCAGCGGCTTGACGCCTTCGGACACGAAAGCCTGCAACACATGGCTTTCGATCGGCAGGCGCAAACCCGCCAACGCGGCAACGCGCGAGGAATTACCCGCGACCGCGAGGCCGATCTTGCGGCCTGCGATCCGCCCGTGCGAGGTCTGCACGGCAATGGCGCGGCCGGTCGCGTCGCGCTCGATCGCCGTCACTTCACAATTCTGGATGATGTCCACACCCAGATCGCTCGCCGCGCGCGCGAAGCCCCAGGCGACCGCATCGTGGCGCACCGTGCCGCCGCGCCGTTGCAACAAGCCGCCCTTAATCGGAAAGCGCGCATTGTCGAAATCGAGCTGCGGCACGAGCTTCGCGACCGCATCGGCGTCGAGCAACTCGGCATCGACACCCTCCAGACGCATCGCATTGCCGCGCCGGGCATAGGCGTCGCGCTGCGCGTCGGAATGATAAAGGTTCAGCACGCCGCGCTGGCTGACCATCGCGTTGAAGTTCAGCCCTTGCTCCAAGCCTTCCCACAGCTTCAGCGATGTCTCGTAGAACGGGATGTTGCCCGGCAGCAGATAGTTGGAGCGCACGATCGTGGTGTTGCGCCCGACATTGCCGCCGCCGATCCAGCCCTTTTCCAGCAGCGCCACGTTCCGGACGCCGAATTCGCGCGCGAGGTAATAGGCCGTCGCCAAGCCATGCCCGCCGCCGCCCACGATCACGACGTCGTATTCGGGCTTCGGCGCCGCATCGCGCCAATGCGGCGTCCATTCGCGGTTGCCGGTCAGCGCATGGCGCAACAAGGAGAGGGCGGAGAATTTCATCGCCGCCATCAAAGCACGGATTCCGGCTTTTGCTTTCCTAAAAACGACTCTTTATTGTCGAAAACCGACATGATCGCCGCGCCCCGCCCCCAAATCGTCGCCTTCCTGCTGCTGCCTGGCTTCTCGCTGATGTCCTATGCGGCAGCGGTGGAGCCGTTGCGCGCCGCGAATCTTTTGGCGGGCAAAACGCTGTATCGCTGGCTCAACGTGGCGCTCGACGGGCCGGACGCGACCGCGTCCAATGGTGTGGCGTTCCACGCCGATGCCAAAGCGGGCGACAAGCTCGATCTCGACTGGCTGCTCGTCTGTGCGGGCGGCAATCCCGCCGCGTTCGTCCACGCGAAGGCCTTCGCCTGGCTGCGCGGCCTCGCGCGGCGCGGCGCGATGCTCGGTGGCATTTCGGGCGGCGCCTATGCGCTGGCGCGCGCCGGCTTGCTCGACGGTTTTCGCGCCACGATCCATTGGGACCACCTGCCCGCCTTCACCGAGGAGTTTCCGCGCGTCGCCGTCGAGCGCGGACTTTACGTGATCGACGGCAAGCGCGTGACCTGTGCGGGCGGTGTGGCGGCGTTCGACCTGATGCATGCGCTGATCGAACGCGCGCACGGCCCCGCCTTGGCCGCCGCGATCGACGATTGGTATCTGCACGGCCGCGCGCGTTTGGGCAGCCGGCCGCAACGCTTGAGTGCGGGCGAGCGATACGGTGTGGGCAACGCCAAGCTCGCCGACATTCTGGCGCGGATTGAAAAGCGCATCGACGATCCGCCGACGCGTAACGAGCTCGCGCGGCATGCAGGAATTTCGGTGCGCCAGCTCGAACGGCTGTTCGCGACGCATCTGCGCACGAGCGCCGCCAAACATATATTGAAGCTACGCTTGGAGCGCGCGCGGCGCCTGCTGCGCCAATCGCAGCGGAGCGTGGCCGAGATCGCGGCGATCTGCGGCTTCGTCAGCGCCGCGCATTTCGCGACCGCCTATCGGCGGCAATTCGGCTTGTCGCCGCGCGCCGATCGCAAAGCGGCTCAGGCCTTGTAGATGTCCTTATAAGTATCGCGCAGAACGTTCTTCTGGACTTTGCCCATCGCGTTGCGCGGCAGATCGTCGACGAAGATCACGCGCTTGGGCTGCTTGAACTTCGCGAGCCGGTCGGCGAGTGCGGCGACGATCTGGGCTTCGGTGACCGTGGCGCCGGGATTGCGGACGACCACGGCCGTGACGCCTTCGCCGAAATCCGCATGCGCGATGCCGATCACGGCACTTTCGAATACGCCCGGAATCGCGTCGATCTCGGCCTCGATCTCCTTCGGGTAGACATTGAACCCGCCGGTGATGATGAGGTCCTTGCCGCGCCCGACGATATGCACGTAGCCTTTGGCGTCGATCTTGCCGAGATCGCCGGTGATGAAGAACCCGTCGGGACGGAACTCCGCCGCCGTCTTCTCCGGCATGTTCCAATAGCCCTTGAACACGTTCGGGCCTTTCACCTCGATCATGCCGATCTCGTCGGGGGCGAGGATCTTGCCCGTCTCCGGATCGGCGACGCGCACTTCCACGCCCGGCAGCGGGAAGCCGACGGCGCCGGGCACGCGATCCCCGTCATAGGGGTTCGACGTGTTCATGTTGGTCTCGGTCATGCCGTAGCGCTCGAGGATCGCGTGGCCGGTGCGCGCACTCCATTCGCGATGCGTATCGGCGAGCAGCGGCGCGGAGCCCGAGACGAACAGCCGCATTCCCGCCGTGGCTTCCTTGGTGAGGCCGGGCGCTTGCAGCAAACGGACATAGAAGGTCGGCACGCCCATCAGCGTCGTGGCCTTCGCCATGCGCTTCAGCACGTCGTTGGCATCGAATTTCGGCAAGAATATCATCTTCGCGCCGGAGAACAGAATCACGTTCGACGCCACGAACAGCCCGTGGGTGTGATAGATCGGCAGCGCGTGGATCAGCGTGTCTTTGTCCGTGAAGCGCCAATAACCGATCAACGTCTCGGCGTTCGAGACCAGATTGTCGTGGGTCAGCATGGCGCCTTTGGAGCGCCCGGTCGTGCCCGAGGTGTAGAGGATCGCGGCGAGATCGTCGCCCTTGCGCGGCTCGGTGACGAATTCGCCCGGCAGCGCGTCGATGCCCGCGAGCAGCGAGCCCGAACCGTCGGCGCCAAGCGTGGCGACCGTGCCGCCGAGCTTGGCGGCGACGGGCTTCAGCCCCGCTTCGCGCGACGGATCGCAAACGACGATGCGCGGGCCGGCATCGCCGATGAAATATTCGAGCTCGGCGAGTGTGTACGCCGTGTTCAACGGCAGGAACACCCCGCCCGCGCGCACCGTCGCCAGATACAGCGCCAGCGCGTCGACCGATTTTTCCACCTGCACCGCCACGCGGTCGCCGGTTTGCAAGCCCAGCGCCTTTAGGCGATTGGCGATGCGGGCCGTGCGCGCGCGCAACCCGCCATAGGTGATCGGCGTGCCGTCGGGCAGTTCGATCGCGATGCGGTTCGGATCGGCGATGCGGGCTTCAAGGCGTGCGAAAAGATTGGCGTTCATGGTTCTGCTCTAACTGTAAAAGGCTATCAGGCGAACGGGTCGGCGATCGTCACGGACTGACCGGTCCGCGCGGATTCCTGCGCGGCCATGCCCATCGCCGCGGCCCACCAGCCATCGGCGAGGCTCACCTCCACCTTGCCCTTGCCGCGCACGACATCGGCGAAACGCTGATGCTGATAGAAGGTCGAGCCGTTATGGTCGCCGGCCGCGAGCAACGCGGGATCGACCGGCACTTCCAGCGTGCGCGGGCCTGCGGGATCGCGCGGGCTGACGACGACTTGCGCCACCGGTGCGGGCCCCAAATGCGCGGGCCAGAACCGCCCCGGCCCCGGCACATGGCATTCGATCTTGCCCGCCGGACCGACGGCCGAAATCTCTTCCTGATATTTCGAGCCCTCGGCGAACATGCACAGCTCCAGCATCGCCCGCAGCCCGGATTTGAAATCGACGATCGCGTAGGCGTGATCCCAAATGTCGGGCGTGCGATTGCCGATCCGCTCGTCGAGATGGTTCACGGCTTGGCCGCCGGAGGCCATCACGCGGATCGGATCCGATTGCGCGATATGTCGCATCAGATCGAAGAAATGGCAGCATTTCTCGACCAGCGTGCCGCCGGTGCGTTCGTTGAAGCGGTTCCAATCGCCGACCTTCTCCAGGAACGGGTAGCGATGCTCGCGGATCGTCAGCATCTTCACGCCGCCGGTCGCCGCGTTCACGCTTTCGATCAGCCGCGTCACGGGCGGCATATAGCGATATTCCATCGCGACCCAGATCGGGGCGGTGTAGCGCTTGCGCAAAGCCGCCACGCGCGCGGTGTCGGCGGCGCTGGTGAACAAGGGCTTCTCGACCAGCACGGGCAGCGGGCGAATCGCCGCGATCTCCTCCAACTGGCCGAGATGCTTGTCGTTGGGGCTGGCGATCAGCAGGCAATCGACGTCCTGGCGCTTCACCAACTCGGCAAGCGATCCGACGAATTCGGCCTTCGGCGCCAGCGCTTTCGACCGCGCGCGCATCCCTTCGTCCGGCTCGAAAATCGCCGTAATTTCCGCGTCTTTCAGCAAGGCGATGTTGCGCAAATGCTCCTGCCCCATCATCCCGCAGCCGATGACTCCGTAGCGCAGCTTCACCATGCCTCTCCCCGAATGCGTCGAACTGACCGTTGACGGAACATGCGCCGTCGGCGCAAAGAATGCGACAGCGAGAATAAAACTTCCATCAGGGAAACGCGCATGACGATCGTTCCGATCACGTCGCCCGACCTCGACGCCGCCGAGGTGAGCTGGTTCGCCGCCCTTTGTTCCGACGATTACGCCCAGCTCGGCGTGCCCGACGGCGCGTTGCGCTCGTCCTGGGAACATTGCTCGTCGATCGTGAAGGCGGCCGAAGGCTACGGCTTCCGCAATATTTTGTGTCCATCGTCCTATCAGGTCGGTCAGGACACGATGAGCTTCGTCGCGGCCTGCGCGCCGATCACCAGCAAGATCAACCTGCTGGCCGCCATAAGATGTGGCGAAATGCAGCCGATCATGCTGGCCCGCACGGTCGCGACACTCGACCACATGCTGAAGGGCCGGCTGACGCTGAACGTCATTTCGTCCGACTTCCCGGGCGAAGTCGCCGACAGCGCGCTGCGCTATCGCCGCAGCCACGAGGTCGTCCAGATCCTGCGCCAGGCCTGGACGCGCGACACGATCGATCACGACGGCGAGACCTACAAATTCAAGGGCGTCACGACCGTGCCCGCCAAGCCCTATCAGCAGAATGGCGGGCCGCTGCTCTATTTCGGCGGCTATTCGCCCGACGCGCTGGAGCTGTGCGGCGCGCAATGCGACGTCTATCTCATGTGGCCGGAGACCAAGGATCTGCTCGCCAAGCGCATGAAGGACGTGCACGAGCGCGCCGCCGCGCATGGCCGCACGCTCGATTACGGCCTGCGCGTCCACATGATCGTGCGCGATACGGAAAAAGAGGCGCGCGAATACGCCGAATATCTCGTCGCCATGCTCGACGACGAATACGGCAAGCTGATCCGCGAGCGCGCGCATGACAGCATCAGCCTGGGCGTGGCGCATCAAGCCAAGATCCGCGAGCTCGCCGACAAATTCGGCTATGTCGAGCCGCATTTGTGGACCGGGATCGGCCGTGCGCGCTCGGGTTGCGGGGCGGCCCTCGTCGGCTCCACCGATCAGGTGATGACCCAGCTCGAGGAATACCGGAAGATGGGTATTCGGGCCTTCATCTTCTCCGGCTATCCGCATCTCGACGAGGCGCGGCATTTCGGCACGAAAGTGCTGCCCAACCTCAAGACCTGCTCGCTGCCGCACGAATACGGGCGCGTGCCCGCGTCCACGCCCGCCACGCCGCTCGGCACCGGAGTCCGCCGCTAATGAACCGCATCGATCTGACGCCCAGCCTGCAACTCAGCCGCCTCGTCTACGGCATGTGGCGCTTGGGCGACGATACCGACACGTCGCCCAAGCACGTTCAGGCGAAGATCGAAGCGTGCTTGGCGCAAGGCATCACGACGCTCGACCAAGCCGATATCTATGGCGGCTACACGGCCGAGGCGATTTTGGGCGGCGCCTTCAAAGCCGCGCCGCATCTGCGGGCCAAAGTCGAGATCGTCACGAAATGCGACATCATCGCGCCCGCCGGGCGGCACGCGCATCGCCGGGTGAAGCATTACGACACCAGCGAGGCGCATATCCGCGCCTCGGTCGAAGCGTCGTTGCGCGAAATGGCGATCGAGCGGATCGATCTGCTGCTGATCCATCGTCCCGATCCACTGATGGACCATGTGGAAACGGGCCGCGCACTCGACGCGCTGATCGCCGAAGGCAAGATCCGCGCGGCGGGCGTTTCCAATTTCCGCCCCTGGGATTTGAGCCTGCTGCAATCGGCGATGAAGAACCGCCTGGCGACAAACCAGATCGAGGTGAGCCTGCTGGAAACGTCGCCCTTCACCAATGGCGACATCGCCTCGATGCAGGAAAAATGCATGGCGCCGATGGCGTGGTCGCCCTTGGGCGGCGGGCGGATCTACGCGCCCGAACACGCCAAATTGCGCGACGCTTTGGCCACGATCGGCGCGAAAGCGGGCATCGACGAAGCCGCCGTCGCCGTCGCGTGGCTGCTGCGCCACCCGTCGCGGCTGATCCCGGTGCTCGGCACCAACAATCTCGCGCGGATCGCCAAGATCGGCGACGCGCTGAAGCTCGAGATGGATCGCGAGACGTGGTTCGAGCTTTACAGCCTCGCCAATGGCAAGCCGGTCCCCTAAAGCCTTTCGGCGAAGAAGCGCAAAACGTCGTCGCGCATGCGCGGAGTTTCGACATGGCCCGTGTCGGGTTCGACATGGACACGCAGCGCATTTGAATCGCCGTAGGCGAGTTTGAGATCGGCGAGCGCGATGTCGATCGCTTTGGGCGGGGTCAGCGGATCCTTTGCCCCCATCGCCGCGTATTGCGGGCGCGGTGCGGCCAGTCCCGCGATTTGGCCCGTGCGCAGCTTCGGCAAAAGCCCCGGCACGGTCATGTAGATGCCATGCAGATCATGCCCGTTTTGCCGGACGAGCTCGCCCAAATCGGCGAAACAGCACAGATGCGCGAGTGCGGCGATGCGGCTGTCCAACGCCGCCAGCCAAAACGCGAGTGTGGCCCCCATCGACAGGCCGAACGCGCCGATGCGCTTGGCGTCCACGCCGTCTTGCGCCGCCAGCACATCGATGGCGCCGGCAAGGTCGTTCAGCATCTCGCCGAACAATGTCGTGCCGTTCCACAGATGGCGCTTGGCGGCGGCGGATTCCGGCTCGGTCGCGCGATCGCCGAAACACGGCATGTCGAGCGCCAACGCGACGATCCCCTGCCGCGCGAAATCGGCGGCATAGGGGCCGCGCAAGGCGGGCCGCCCATCGAGCAATTCGCGCGCGCCGATCTCGTATTTTGCGCCATGGGCATGGGCGTAGACGATCGCGGGCAAGCGGCGCCAATCGCCGGCCGGACCGGTCAAGAACCCGCGCACGCGCACGCCATCGGCGCGTTCGAGGATGATTTTTTCGGCGCGATAACCTTCGCCCGGTTCGGCCGCGCGCGAAATCGTTGTGAAGCGCGACGGCGCGAAGCCGCCGAGCAATTCCGCCAGCACCGCGCGTTCGCCGGTCACGCCGCCCCGGCCTTCGCGGTACGTGTAGCCAGCCGATCGATCAAACGATGCGGCAGCAATTTGTCGCCGGCGGGGGCGCCGGACCAAACGTTCTGCAATTGCTCGAAAATCGCGGCGCCATATTCGTCATAAGGGATATGGACCGACGGCAGCCAGGACGCGATCCAGTCGTTGAGCTTGCTGTCGTCCACGCCCGCGATCACGCAATGGCCCGGCACGGCGACGCCGTGTTCGTTCGCCAAGCGATAGACACCGTAGGCCATCAAATCGGAAACGCAGAACACGGCTTTCGGCCAGCCGCCTTTGGCGACCAAGGCCTGTGCGGCGAGATAGCCCGCTTCCAAATGCTGAAGATGCGTCGAGCCGGCGATGCGCACCGCGTCGCCCTTGTGGCCCGCCGCCGCCATCGCGGCTTGATAGCCTTTGATGCGATCGGCGATGGCCGACGACGCCAGCGACGTGTGCACGGCCGCCGGAACCGCGCCTTGGCGGAGCAAATATTCCGTCGCGAGCTTGCCGGCGGCGAAATTGTCGACGCCGACGAACGCCGTGCGCTTCATGCCGGCGGGCGCATGGCGGCCGACCAGCACGATCGGTTCGCCGCGTTCCAGGAACGTCGCCAGCATCGGGCTCGCCACCGCGGACACGACGATATAGCCCTCGACCGATTGCTCGCGCATGGCGGCGAGGTAGTAATCCTGCAATTCGGGCTCGTCATGCGTGTCGCACATCAGCATGACGTAACCCGCCGCGCGCAGCGCCGCTTCGGTCGACGAGGCGATGGCGCCCATCGCCGGGTTGTCGAGATTGGGCACGAGCATCGCGATCACCCGGCTTTCACCCCGGCGCAAAGCGCGCGCGATCTTGTCCGGCCGGTAATCGAATTCGTCGAGTAAAGCCCGGACCCGTTCGATAGTGCGCGGATTGGCGCGGTTCAGATGGCCGTTGACGATGCGCGAGACGGTCGAGACCGAAACGCCCGCTTTTTCGGCGATTGTATTCAGGGAGACGCGGGACGCATCCGGCTTGCGCGGTCGCTTTTCCATGCCCTCCCCCATTTTTTCGGCGTCATCGCCGGTTTGTCACCGAACGCAGCTTGACTCTTTTGGCAAACGTTTGCCAATCTATTTTCCAAGGCGACTCAACTCGCCGCCAATTCGCCAGCCGGTATTCCCCGGCGGCTGGGAGGACAACGATGAAGATCCAGAAATCCACGCTGGCTTTGTTCGCAACCGCGTCGCTGTTCGCGATGGCGACCGCCGCTTCGGCGCAGACCGTCAATCTGCGTTACCTGTGCTACGCCGATGCGAACGAATGCGATGTCGCGCGCGATCTGCTCGACCGCTTCGAGAAGGCGAACCCGACGATCAAGGTGACGGTCGACAAAGTCGGCTTCGCGGTGATCCGCGAACAGCTCGAAACGCGCCTGCAAGGCGGCGAAGCGCCGGATATGGCGCGCGTCACCAATCTCGGCGGCCTCAACAAATATTATCTCGATCTGCGCCCGCATGTGAACGCGGCCTATTGGGAAAGCAACTTCGCCACCACCCTGCCCTGGATGCGCGTGGGCGAAGCGGATAAGGGCATCTACGGGTTCCTCACCCAGATCACGGTCACCGGCCCGTTCGTCAACAAGACGATGTTCGACCAGACCGGCGTGAAAATGCCGGGTGCCGGCGCCACGTGGGACGATTGGGCCAAGGCGCTCGCGGACGTCCAGAAGAAGGGCAAGGTCTATGCGGGCATGGTGATGGACCGCACGGGCCATCGTTTCGCGGGCGTGTCGATCAGCTACGGTGCGAAGTATTTCGACGCCAAGGGCGTGCCGTCCAACGTCGTCGACGACGGCTTCAAGGCCGTGTCGGAACGTATGGTCCAGTGGCACAAGGACGGCTTGATGCCGCAGGATCTGTGGCCGGGCGCTTCGGGTGCGAAGTGGAAGAACGCCGGCGACATGTTCATCAACAACGATGTCGCGATGGTCATCTCGGGCTCCTGGATGATCCAGAAGTTCCAGTCGGATATCGGCGACAAGTTCGAATGGGTCGTGCCGCCGCAACCTTGCGGTCCGGCGGGTTGCTCGGCGATGCCCGGCGGCGCAGCGATGGTCGCGTTCAAGGCGACCAAGCATCCGGCGGAAGTCGCCAAGGTCATGGAGTTCATGGCCTCCGAAGCGATCCTGAAGGAATACTACGAGCGCACCGTCCAGATCCCCGCGCATAAGGGGATCGCGGAAAAGGGCCTGAATTACGGCAAGGATGTGGGTGCGGAATCGCAAGCGGCGCTGAAGCAATTCACCGCCGACTTCCAGAAGATCACGCCCGTCGCGCACCAGCTGCAAAGCTATCAGCGCAACGTCGCGATCTTCAACGCGACGGTGAACTACGTCGCGCAAGCGATCACCGGCACCCTGACCCTGCCCCAGGCCTACGCCAAGGTGCAGGAGGAGATCGACAACGCCGTGAACAAGTAAGGTTCCGGCGTACACGAAGGCCGGCGGCGTTCCTCCCGCCGCCGGCCTTTTTCTTTACCCGTCCAACGCAGGAAATAGATGCAGGTCCGGCCGCAAGCGGCACTCGAATGGCTCTGGAAGACCGCCGGCGACGTGCTGGACGGGCCGATGCGGGCCATTCAAAGCCATATCGGCGCGCACCGCATGGCCTATGTATTCCTGCTGCCCAACCTGCTCGTCTTCGGCCTGTTTTCCTTCTGGCCGATGATCCTGAATTTCTACATCGCCTTCACCGGCGGCCAGTCGGTCATCCTCGCCAATCGCCCGCTGATCGGGCTCGACAATTTCCGCGAATTGCTCGCCTGCCCGTCCTATCTCGATCCGCGCACCTGCGGCGTGGCCGGTTATTCCTTCTGGACGGGGCTGTGGAACACGCTGTTTTTCGCGCTGGTCCAAGTGCCGCTGATGATCGTCGTGGCGCTGGCGACGGCGCTGATCCTCAATCGCGACATCCGCGCGCGCGGATTCTGGCGCGCCGTCTATTTCTATCCGGTGATGCTGTCGCCGGTCGTCGTGGCGGTGATCTGGGATTGGATCTTGAAGCGGCGCGGCATCCTCAACGCCACGCTCGAAAACGCGGTCGAGACATGGAATTCGATCGCGCCGACATTCCTGATGATGGCCGATTATCGCGCGATCAACTGGTTGATCGACGCGCGCTCGGGCTGGCCGATGTTCTGGGTGATCTTCGTCTATACCTGGGCGCATCTGGGCTTCTATATGTTGATCCTGCTGGCGGGCCTCCAAGCGATCCCGCGCGATCTATACGAAGCAGCCCAGATGGACGGCACGTCGAAATCGCGCCAGTTCTGGCGCATCACGCTGCCGCTGCTGATGCCCACGATGATCGTGGTGCTGGTGCTGTCGCTGATCCGCGCTTTCCAAGTCTTCGACGAAGTCTACGTGCTGACCGGCGGCGGTCCCGGCCAGGCGACGAAGATGATGATCCAGCATATCTACGAAAGCGCCTTCATCGGCGACGCCAAACGCTACGGCATCGCCGCCGCGTCGTCGGTTCTGGTCGCGCTGCTTTTGATGGTGCTGACCTTCCTGCAGCTCGCCGTCACGCGCAAAAAGGCGGGCAATTGATGGGCATGGGCGACGTCATCCGCTTCCTGACCCGCACGCGCGGGCGCGGCCGGCTCCATTGGTCCGATTGGCTGACCTATGGCTATCTCGTGCTCAGCTTGCTGGTCGTGCTGTTGCCGATCCTGTGGATGTTCCTGTCGTCGGTCAAATCGCCGGCGGCCTTGGTCGAGAACGATCCGCGCATCCTGCCCTATACGCAGCTCTCCGTGCCCTCGCCGACCGGCGGACGCGATCAGAACGTGTTCGTCCATACGCGCACGGACGGCGGCACGGTCGACGTCGCCTTCGTGGGCCCGCGCGGCGTCAATGCGCGCGTCTACGAACTCGGCAAGCCCGATACGGTGTTCGAAGTGCCGCGCAACAGCCTCGCGCGCAAGGAAGTGGTCGATCCGCGCTGGGAGAACTACACCGAACCCACGCTCGGCTCGACCCAATCGCGCACGTTCAACTTCCTGCGCTATTTCTGGAACTCGACCTTCGTGACCGTGACGGCGACGCTGCTGACGCTGATCGTCAACGCGATGGCCGGCTTCGCGCTGTCGAAATACAAATTCCGCGGCCGCGACGCGATGGCGCTGACCATCGTGGCGACGCTGCTGATCCCGCCGACGGTCATCCTCGTGCCGCTGTTCATGACCGTGTCGTCGCTCGGGATGCTCAACTCGCTGTGGGGCGTCATCATCCCGACGATCGCGACACCGACCGGCGTGTTCCTGCTGCGCCAATACATGCTGACCATCCCCGACGAATTGCTCGAAGCCGCGCGCATGGATGCGGCGTCGGAATGGAAGATCTTCTGGCGCATCATCCTGCCGCTGGCCCTGCCTGCCTTGTCGGTCCTGGCGATCCTGTCGGTCATGTGGCGCTGGAACGACTTCATGTGGCCGTTGATCGTGCTGACGCAGTCGGAGGTCTTCACCCTCCAGCTCGGCCTTTCGACCTTCAAGGGCGAGCTCAACGACAACATGCATTATCTGCTCGCGATGACGGTGCTGACGCTTTTGCCGGTGACGCTGGTGTTCGTCTTCCTGCAAAAGCACATCACTTCGGGCATCGCCAATACGGGATTGAAGTGATGGCGCGGCTGGAACTCAAACAGGTCAAAAAAGCCTTCGGCCCGGTCGAGGTCATTCACGGCATCGACCTCGCCATCGAGCATGGCGAATTCGTCGTGTTCGTCGGCCCGTCGGGCTGCGGCAAGTCCACGCTGCTGCGGATGATCGCGGGGCTGGAGGACGTGACGACCGGCGAGATTTCAATCGACGGGCAAAGCGTCAACAACGTGCCCGCCGCCGAACGCGGTCTTGCGATGGTGTTCCAAAGCTACGCGCTCTACCCGCATATGAGCGTGCGCCAGAACCTGTCCTTCGGCCTCGAAAACCTCAAAATGCCGAAGGCCGAGGTCAAGAAGCGCGTGGACGAAGCCGCGCGCATGCTGCGTCTCGATGCGCTGCTCGACCGCCGGCCGGGCCAATTGTCCGGCGGCCAACGCCAGCGCGTGGCGATCGGCCGCGCGGTGGTGCGCGAGCCGCGCATCTTCCTGTTCGACGAGCCGCTCTCCAATCTCGACGCGGAACTGCGCGTGCAGATGCGCGTCGAAATCGGCAATCTGCATCAGCGGCTGGGCAACACGATGATTTACGTGACCCACGATCAGGTCGAGGCCATGACGATGGCCGACCGCATCGCCGTGCTGCGCGACGGGCGGCTCGAGCAATTCGGCAGGCCGCTCGACCTCTATAACCGCCCGGCCAATCTGTTCGTCGCCGGCTTCATCGGCTCGCCGCGCATGAATTTCCTCGACGGAACGTTCGAGGACGGCCATGTGCGCCTCAAAAGCGGCGAGCGTGTCGCGGCCGCATGCCAAGGCGGCAAGCCGGGCCAAGCGGTCAAGCTTGGCGTGCGGCCCGAGCATATTTCGTTGAGCGACGGCGGCACGCCGGACGCCACGCTGTCGGTCACGCTGATCGAACAGCTCGGCGGCGAATCCTATCTGCACGGCACGCTCGCCTCGGGCGAAGCGCTATCCGTGCGCCTCGCCGGTCAAACGCAGGTTTCACGCGGCGATAAAGTCGGCCTCGCCCTCGGCACGCCGGCCGCGCGCCATGTCTTCGACGCCGCCAGCGGCCTCGTCCTCGCCCCACTCTGATCCGGAACGACAATGCGTATTTTCCAGAACGTCACGGCGATCGCGCCGCATGCGCACGGCTTCGACGCTTCGCTCGAGGATGGCTGGCGCCTGCGCGTGCGCGCGATGGACGACGGCTTGTTGCGCGTCGTCGTCGAGCCGGCGAACGGCTTGCCGGTCGATCGCACATGGATGATCGCACCTGAAGGCGACGTGCCGTGGGAAGGCCGCGCGCGCGAAGCGACGACGGGCTTCGCGCCGCCGAAAATCGAACTCGCGCAAAAGCCTGGCGAGGCCGTGCTGACCGCCGGTCTGTTCCGTTTGACGCTGACCTGGGCGCCGTTGCGCCTGGCCGTCGCGCAATGGAAAGACGGCGCCTGGCGCGAATGGTTCGCCGATCGCGCGACCGGCGGTTTCGTGCGCGAAGACCACGGCCGCAAGCTGCGGCATTTCCAGATCCGCAACGCGGGCGACCGGCATTACGGCCTGGGCGATAAATCGGGCCCGGTCGATCGCACGGGGCGGCGTTTTCGCGTGTTGCAGCTCGACGCGCTCGGCTACGACGCGGAAATCGGAGATCCGCTTTACAAGCACATTCCCTACATGGCCGTGCAGTCGAACGGCGTCGCCGGCGGCATGTTCTACGACAGCCTCGCCCCGTCGGTGTTCGATATCGGCGCCGAACGCTCGAACTATCACGGCATCTATCGCTACGTCGAAGTCGAGGAGCCGGGCCTCGATCTTTGGCTGATCGCAGGCCCGGATATCGGCGCCGTCACGCGGCGTTTCACGATGCTGACGGGGCGCCCCGCTTTGCCGCCGCGTTGGAGCTTCGGTTTCGCCTTCACGACGATGCACCACGCCGACGACGCGAACGGGCAGAAGATCATCGCGGATTTCGCGGATCGTTGCCGAAAGGAAAAGATCGCGATCAGCGCGATCCATTTCGGCTCGGGCTATTCCAGCCGCGGCAAGCGGCGCTACGTGTTCACGTGGAACAAGGACAAGTTCCCCGATCCCAAAGGCTTGCTCGCCAAACTGCGCGAGATGGGCTTCCCCACGATCGCCAATCTGAAGCCCGTGCTGATCGACGACCATCCCGACTATGCCGAAGTCGCCAAGGCGGGCGGCTTCATCAAGGCAAGCGACGGCAAGCCGGTCGTCGAACAATTCTGGGACGGCATGGGTTCCTATCTCGACTTCACCAATGCCGAGACGGTCGGCTGGTGGCAGCGCCGCTTCGAGAAGCAGGTCCTCGACTACGGCTTCACGTCGGGCTGGAACGACAACAACGAATACGAGGTCGGCCGCGAGGATTCGATCGCGACCGGTTTCGGCAAGGCGCTCGACGCGACGTCGATCCGGCCACTGCACGCGTTGCTGATGACGCGCGCGACCTTCGACGCGACGCAAAGCCGCGATCCCGATCTGCGCCCCTTCACCATCACGCGCGCGGGCCCGGCCGGCATCCAGCGCTATGGCGAGACTTGGACGGGCGACAATTCGACGTCGTGGCATACGCTCAAATGGAATCTGCGCAACGCGTTGTCGCTGGCGCTGAGCGGCCAATCGAATGTCGGCCACGATATCGGCGGCTTCACCGGTCCGCGCCCCAATCCCGAATTGCTGTGCCGCTTCGTCGAGATGATGGCGCTGCATCCGCGCGCGGTGATGAATTCCTGGAAGCCGGACGTGGCCCCCGATTGGACGGCCGCGACCGTGCCGTGGCTCTACCCCGAAATCCTGCCGCAAATCCGTGCAGCGCTGGATCTGCGCACGAGCTTCCTGCCGGTCATCTACACCCTGGCGCATGATTATCACGCGACCGGCGAGGCGATGATCCGGCCGCTGTTCCAGGAATTCCCGGACGACGATGCGGCCTATGCCGATCAGGACGCGATGATGCTGGGCGCCGATATCCTGTTCTCCCCCGTCGTCACCGAAGGCGCCACGACCAAGACGCAGTATCTGCCGAAAGGCCCGGCAGGCTGGGTCGATTATCGCACCGGCCAGTTCCACGCCGCCGGTACAAGCGTGACCGTCGATGCGCCCTGGGGCCATCCGCCGATCTTCATTCGTGCGGGTGCCGCCTTGGTGCTCGCCGCATCGACGCCCGACGTGAAGCCGCATGATGCGCCGGCACGGCGCCTCTATCTCGCGCTGCCGCCCGGCGCGGGCAAATCGACCGGCCGCCATTTCGAAGACGACGGCGTCACCTGGGGCTTGCGGCGCGGTGCCGCGATGGACCTTTCAATTGCCGTCGAATGGACCGCGACGAATGTCGATATCCGCCTGACCGCGAAAGGCTGGCCCGCCGGCCAAGTCAGCGATTGGCGCATCGACGGAATTGGCACCCGCAAAACGACGCTGACGATCCTTAACACCTAGCGGCCGTCGAAAATATTTCGTCCGGCCCGTCGAAATGGCGGGGGCGAGCGGCTCTTCGGTATGGAAACGGCATGGGGCCGTAACCTTACCCCCCACGGGAGCACGCGATGCAATACATGATCGCCTTCTACGAGACCGACGCGCAGTTCAAGGAACGCACCGATCCGGCCAAATCCCAAGCCTATTGGGGCGCTTGGGGCGCCTATATCAAGGCAATGTACGAGACCGGCAAGGTCGTCAACGGTGCCGGCCTGCAACCGCCCGCGACCGCCACGACGGTCCGCGTGCGCAACGGCGAACGGATCGTCCAAGACGGGCCCTATGCCGACACGAAGGAGCAACTCGCGGGCTTTTTCGTGATGGATCTGCCCGATCTCGACGCGGCGCTGGCCTGGGCGGCGCGTAGCCCGGCGGCGTCCGCCGCCTCGGTCGAGGTGCGCCCCGTTCTGCCGCCGATGACATGACCGACGCGGAGGCCGCCCGGGAAATCGCGCATCGCACCGCGCAAGCGGCGGCGCGCGATTCTTACGGGCGGCTTCTCGCCTTCCTCGCCGCCCGTGCGCGCAACATCGCGGCTTGCGAGGACGCGCTGGCCGACGCGTTCCGCGCGGCGCTGGAGACCTGGCCGGTGCGCGGCGTGCCGGACAAGCCCGAGGCGTGGTTGCTGACCGCGGCGCGGCGCAATCTGTCGCATCTCTGGCGGCACGATCGGGTGCGCGACGCGGCCGTGCCGGACCTTGCCGTCCTGGCGCCCGACGAGGCGGCGGAAATCGCGGCTGCCGAGACGATCCCCGACGAACGTTTGAAGCTGCTGTTCGTTTGCGCGCATCCGGCGATCGACCCGGCGGCGCGCACGCCTTTGATGCTTCAAACCGTGCTGGGTCTCGACGCCGCGCGCATCGCCTCGGCTTTTCTGGTGTCGCCCGTGACGATGGGCCAGCGGCTCGTGCGCGCGAAGGCGAAAATCCGCGATGCCGGTATCGCCTTCGCGGTGCCCGAGCCCGCCGATTTGCCCGCCCGCCTCGAAGCCGTGCTCGCGGCGATCTATGCGGCCTTCACCAATGCTTGGGACGACGTCGCCGGCGCCGATCCGCGCCGGCGCGGATTGTCCGAGGAAGCGATCTGGCTCGCCCGCGTCGTGGTCGCGCTGCTGCCGGACGATCCCGAAGCGCGCGGTCTGCTGGCGCTGATGCTCCATTGCGACGCGCGCCGCGCGGCACGGCGCGACGCCGCCGGCGCCTTCGTGCCCCTCGACCGGCAGGATACGCGCCTGTGGAATCGCGACATGATCGACGAGGCCGAGGCGACACTCGCCCTCGCCGCCTGCGCGGGGCGCTTGGGCCGCTATCAACTCGAAGCCGCGATCCAGTCGGTCCATGCGCAGCGTGCGACGACCGGCCGGGTCGAATGGGCCGCGCTCGACGCGCTTTATGCGGGGCTCGTGGCGCTCGTTCCCAGCATCGGCGCGCAAATCGGGCACGCCGCCGCGCGCGCCAAAGTCGCGGGGCCGCGCGCCGGTTTGACATTGCTGGACGCGACGGATTCGGAACGCGCGGCGGCGTATCAGCCCTACTGGGTCGTGCGCGCGTATTTGCTCGCGGAAGCGGGCGACGCGACGCAAGCACGCGCGGCTTACGTCAAAGCGATCGGGCTGACGGAAGACGCGGCCCAGCGCGACCACCTCGTTGCGGCGATGCTGGCGCTGGGATAAGGCCGCGCGCGGCGCCGGCACGATCGGAGATTAGCGCGCCGGACATTCGCCCCGGACCGCATCGGCCAAGAGCTGCACCGCTTTCGATATCGCGAGATGGAAATAGATCCACAGCTCCGGATCGACGATCCGGCGCACGATTTCTGATGGGCGGCCAATTCGGATTTCGGATCGGACGGTTGATGGCTGGACGCTTCGTCCTATTCGGTTCACATGGGTGACTAACGTCCGCTTAAGGGTTCGCGCCTATATTCATACGGAATGGTTTCGAGCGTGAATGCGTTGGCCATCGGCACAACGAGCCCGAACGGAAATTCCGGAAATGTTGGCCGAAAAGCGCGAAAAGTTTCGGGTATCCGCCGGTGCGCGAGTCATCACCGCGTCGTCGCCCGTAAAAGCGCTATCGGCTGGATTCGGCGCGATTCTCGTTCTCACGCTTGGGATCATCGGCCTCGAAATCCGATCGAATTATAGCGATGAGATCCGCACGCACGAGCGGCTCGCTTTGAATTCCGCGAACAAGCTTCTTCTCTACGCCGACGGGATCGTCAATCAGTCCCTCATCGGCATCCGCAGCATCGGGCGCAATCCGCGCTCGTCGATCATCGAGATTCCGGGAGACAGATCGGCGCTCTACGAGAAAATCCGCGGTGCCGATCAGATCTCGCCCGGCATCATCGGCTTCGGCGTGACCGACCGCGACGGCATCTTGCACATGACGTCGAACGCGCCGGAGGAATTGAAAATCGACGTTTCCGATCGCGGCTACTTCAAGGCGCTGCGCGACGATCCGCAGATCGGCTACGTCATCTATCCGCCCATCGTCGGCCGCGCGACCGGCTTGAACATGATAACGATCGCCCACCGAATAACCGGCGCCGACGGCGCGTTCGGCGGCGTAATCGCGGCGCTTGTCGATCCGGCGATCTTCGAACGCTTCATGGGCGCGTTGCTGACCGAAAGCTCGGCTTTGGTCGATCGCCAAGGACAGTTCATCACCCGGATCGTGCCGGGACAATCGGGCAATCCGGGAATGTCGTTGTCCGCCGCCGGGCGCTTGCTGATGGAGGCGGCGGCGGCGAACGAAGGCATTTTCCATACGCGCTCGCAAGTCGACGGAATCGATCGGATCGCCGGTTTCAAAGTTTCCGCCGATCACGGCTACATCGTCACGGCGTCGTTCTTCCGCGATACGGCCCTCGCGAAATGGCACGCCGATCTCCGCCGCACGCTCGTCCTGGCGGGCGCGCTGATCCTGGTCTATCTGGCGTTCGCCGCATTCGCGATCCAGCGCGTCCGCGTAATCGAAAATTTGACCGAAGCCGCCATCTCGGCGCGAAACGAGGCCGAGATCGCGCGTGCCGTAGCCGAAGACGCCGACCGCTCCAAGTCGCAGTTCCTTGCGCATATGAGCCACGAGTTGCGGACGCCGTTGAACGCGATCATCGGCTTCGGCGAGATCATGAGCGGCGCGATGTTCGGGCCGCACGCGCAGCCGAAATACCAGGAATACAGCCGGAGTATTCTGCTGAGCGGCAATCACCTGCTGCGTATCGTCGATCGCATTCTCGATATCGCGAAGGTCGCCGCCGGAAAATGGGAGATGGCGGACGAGAATGTTCCGTTGGCGCGGATTTTTTCCGAAGCGGAGATTCTGCTCGGCGGCCGGGCCAGGGCCGCAGGCGTTCGGCTGGACTTCGACCGCGCCGCCGGCGATCTGACGCTGCGCGCCGATCCGCGCATCCTGCTGCACATCGTTTTGAATCTCGCGTCGAACGCCGTCGCCGCCTGCGCCGCCGGCGGCCATGTTCGCGTCGGGGCAAGGGTCAACGACGCGGGCGGCATGGAGCTGCGGATCGCGGACGACGGCGCGGGGATGACGCCGGAGGAAGTCGAACGGGCTTTCGAACCGTTCGAGAGTTCCGCGCATGTTTCCCGTAGCCCGTCGGCGGGAACCGGGCTTGGCCTTTTGCTGTGCCGAAAATTCGCCGATCTGCAGGACGCGACACTCGCGATATCCAGTGCGCGGGGGCAAGGCACGACCGTCGTCGTCGAGTTCGCGCCGGCCCGAAACTTGTCGAAGACGATCGCCGGCTAACGCTGCGGATATTCGCCCCGGATCGCATCGGCGAGGAGCTGCACCGCCGGTTTGCGCCGCCCCGCTTTCGATATCGCGAGGTGGAAATAGATCCACAATTCCGGATCGACGATGCGGCGCACGGCAAGGTCGAGACCGTCCGCGCCGACGAGCAACCCCATCGGCACGATCGCCGCCCCCACCCCTTGCGCGATGATCGGGCGCACGGCGACGAAATCGTCGATCTCGGCATAGATGTCGAGACCGATCCCGCGCTCGCGCGCCGCCGCGCGCACGATGCGGCCCAGCGCGTTTTGCGGGCTATGCACGAACATCGGATACTCGGCCGCGCGCGCGAAGGTGACCGTCTCGCCCTTCTCCTTCGGATCGGGGGCGGTCACCAGATAAAGCGGTGCACGCCCCAAATTCTCGGCGAAACTGCCCGAGGCCGGGCGTTCGGAGTTCATCACGCCGATATCGATCGCTTCGTTGGCGACCCAATCGATGATCTGCGAACTCGACCCGCCGCGCGCATGCATCTCCACTTTCGGATAGGCGCGCGTGAAGGCCGCGATGATCTTCGGCCCGTAGGGGATGGACACCGTGCCGGTCCAGCCAAGCCGGATCGCGCCATCCTTGCCCGTGCGTTTGGCGAGGAACTTCTCCTTCGCCCGGTCGAGCCCGGCGACATGCGGCTCGATCGCGTCGTGGAAAATCTGGCCGTCGCGCGTCAGCGACACGCCGCGCCCGTCGCGGCGGAACAGCCGCGCCGATAATTCGGTTTCGAGGAGCTTCACGTCGCGGCTGAGCGAGGGCTGCGCCACGCCCAAGCGGTTGGCCGCCCCCAGGATGCTGCCGGCCTCCGCGATCGCCAAAAAATGCTTGAGTTGCCGCAGGTTCATCGCGATTTTCCGCGCCGCCGGATATATAATTTTTATATATCTGAATTCGCCTTCCGCGTCTAGTTGGACCCCCGGCCGGTCCATATTGTCGCGGAATCGCAAATGGCTCGCGCGAGTCCAAGCGCAGCCGATGTCTTGGGAGGAACCAGACGAATGTTTCGCAAAAAAGCGATCGCTTCGGCGCTGCTGCTGGGCTTGGCCTTCGCCCTGCCCGCCCAGGCGCAAAGCGTGCTGCGCGTCAAAGGCGACGGCGACATCAAGCAGCTCGACGCGCTGTTCACGACGTCGTACCCGACGCGCGACATGGCGTATCTGATTTTCGACACGCTGTTCTCGGTCGACGCCAATTACAAGGCGCAGCCGCAGATGGTCGATAAGTGGTCCGTCTCCGACGACCGCAAGACCTATACGTTCACGCTGCGCCCGGGCCTCAAATTCCACGACGGCGCGCCGGTCACCACGGCCGATGTCGTCGCCTCGATCGATCGCTGGCTGCAACGCGACAGCATGGGGATGGAGATCGGCAAGCGCCGCGACTCCCTGACGGCCGTCGACGCGTCGACGTTCAAGCTCGTCCTCAAGGAGCCGTTCGATCGCGTGATCGAAGGTTTCGGGCGCATGACCGCCTATCCGCTGTTCATCATGCCCGCGCGATTGGCCAAGACGCCGCCGACGGAGGAAATCCGCGAATTCGTCGGCTCCGGCCCGTTCAAGCTGGCGGCGTCGGAATGGGTGCCGGGCGTGCAGCTCGTGCTGACCAAGAACGCGGATTACGTGCCGCGCAGCGAGCCGCCCTCGGCGCTCGCCGGCGGCAAGATCCCGAAGGTCGACCGCATCGAGCGCATCACCTTCCGCGACGACATGAGCGCGGTGAACGCATTGCTGGCGGGCGAACTCGATTACGTCAGTTCGGTGCCGCCGGAATTGCTGCCCGTGCTGCAAGCCGATCCCGATATCCAATGGGCGAAGGCGCCGATCCTGGGCAAGAACTTCCAGGTCATCATCAACCACACCCAGCCGCCGTTCAACGATGTGCGGATGCGTCAGGCGCTGCAATATCTCGTCAATCAGCAGGACATGATGACCGCGATCTTCGGCAACAGGAAAGACCTGTACGAGATCTGCGGCGCGTTGTTCATGTGCGGCGGCCCCTACGCCACCGATATCGGCAGCGAACGCTTCCTCAACCCCTCCGTCGACAAGGCGAAGGAGTTGATCAAGGCCGCCGGTTACGACGGCACGCCGATCGTCTATCTGCATCCGATGGACGGCAAGATTCAGCGCGACGGCGGCACGATCCTGGTCGCCGCGATGCGTAAAGCCGGTCTGGTCGTCGAAGACGTGCAGATGGATACGGCGACGATGTTCACGCGCCGCACCAACAAGGGCACGCCCAAGGAAGGCGGCTGGAACGTCTTCATGACCGGCTTCGCGGGCGACGCGTTGATGGACCCGCTGACCAACCCGTTCATGACGGGGGCTTGCGAAAAGGCGTGGATCGGCTGGCCCTGCGACACGGAAATGCAGAAGCTGTGGCAGGACTTCCTGCTGGCGGGCAACGACGCCCAGCGCCGCGAAATCGCGGTCAAGCTGCAAGCCAAGGCGAACGAGATCGTCACTTACATCCCGATCGGCCAGTACAACGACATCTCCGCCTGGCGCAAAAACGTGTCGGGCATGGTGCCGGGTCCGATCCTGACGCTGTGGAACGTCCAGAAGACCCGCTAAGTTCGGCGGGTTCTTCCGGATACGAGGACTGATTGGTGGCGCGTTTTCTGCTCTGGCGTTTGTTGTCGACGGTGCCGGTCATGTTGACCGTGCTGGTTGTGATCTTCCTGCTGCTGCATATCGGGCCGGGAGATCCCGCCGCCACTTTGGCGGGCGACAACGCGACGCCGGAGCAGATCGCGGGTATCCGCGCCCGGCTCCATCTCGACCAGCCGCTGATCGTCCAGTTCGCGATCTATCTGCGCCAAGTTCTGTCGTTCGATCTCGGCGTTTCCGTCTTCTCCAACCGGCCGGTCACGACGCTGATCCTGCAGCGCGCCGAACCGACCTTGATGCTGGCGCTGACGACGACCCTGCTGTCGGTCATCGTCGCCGTTCCCGCCGGCATCTACGCCGCCAAGCGCGTGGGCCGCTTCGGCGACTATGTCGTCATGGGCTTTTCCGCCCTTGCCTTCTCGGTACCCGTCTTCGTGCTCGGTTATCTGCTGATGCAAAGCTTCGCGATCTCGCTACGCTGGCTGCCTGTGCAGGGCTATCGCCCGCTCTCGGCCGGGCTGATGGCGTGCCTGACGAGCCTCACGCTCCCCACGCTGGCGCTGACCTGCCTGTTCGCCGCGTTGGTCGCGCGCATCACCCGCGCCACGATGCTCGACGTGCTGGCGCAGGATTACATCCGCACGGCGCGCGCCAAAGGGGCCGGCCGCTTCCGGATTTTGATCGTCCACGCGCTCAAAAATATCGGCGTACCCGTCGTCACGGTCGTCGGCACGTCCTTCGCCGCGTTGCTCGGCGGCGTGGTCGTCACCGAAAGCGTGTTCAACATTCCCGGTGCCGGCCGCTTGACGGTCGAAGCGATCCTGACGCGCGACTATCCCGTCGTGCAGGGTGTGATGCTCGTCTTCGCCGTCATCCTGGTCGGCGTCAATCTGCTGGTCGATTTGAGCTACACGCTGTTCGATCCGCGCATCCGCCATGGCGGTTCGCGATGAAACGCGGCCTTTCCTTCCCCATGGTGTTCGGCGGCACGGTGATCGTCGCCACACTGCTTTGCGCCCTGCTCGCGCCGATGATTCTGGGCTATAGCGACGATATCGTGATGACGCGCAGCATGCGCGCCCCCGGCGCCGAATACTGGTTCGGCACCGACAATCTGGGCCGCGACATCTTCGTGCGCACGCTGTCGGGCGCGCGCAATTCTGTCATCGTCGGCATCGGCGTCGCCGGCTTGACGCTGCTGATTGGCACGGCGTTCGGCCTGCTCGCGGGTTACTTCAACCGGCTCGACGGCGCCATCATGCGCATGATGGACGGGCTGATGGCGATCCCCGGCGTGTTGCTGGCGATCGCGTTGGCCGCGATCCTGGGCAGCGGACTTTACACCGTCGTCATCGCGATCGCGGCCCCCGAAATCCCGCGCACCGCGCGCCTCGTGCGCTCGGTCGTGCTGACGATCCGCGAAATGCCCTTCGTCGCCGCCGCGATTTCGGTCGGCTCCAGCACGCCCAAAATCCTGCTGCGCCATATCCTGCCCAACGCGATGCCCGCGTTGATGGTCCAGGCGACGTTCGTTTGCGCCTCCGCCATCCTGACCGAGGCGGTATTGAGTTTCTTAGGCGTCGGCACCTCGCCCGATATCCCCAGCTGGGGCAACGTCATGGCGGGCGGGCGGCAATTCTTCCGCGTGGCGCCGTGGGTCATTCTGTTCCCCGGCATTTTCCTGTCGATCTTCGTGCTGGCGATCAATCTGTTCGGCGACGCGCTGCGCGAACGCGGCGATCCGATGTTGTCGGGGCGCCGCGCATGACCGGCCCGCTTTTGGAAGTGCGCGACCTGCGCGTCGCGATGAACCAGGGCCGCACGCAAGTGCTGCGCGGCGTCGATTTCGATTTGGCCGAAAGCCGCACGCTGTGCCTGGTCGGCGAGTCCGGCTCGGGCAAAAGCGTCACCGCCGCCGCGTTGATGGATCTGTTGCCGGCGCATGCGCGCATCGACGCGGCGACGATGACACTCGGCGGCCGCCCCCTCGCCGGCATGCGCCGCGCCGAGCGCGACATGGCGATGATCTTTCAGGACCCGATGACCTCGCTCAATCCGGTCCTGACGATCGGTTATCAGCTGCGCGAGGCGTTGCTGCTCAAAGAAAAGGTCTCGAACGACGCCGCGCATGCGCGCGTTATGGACGTGATGCGCCAAGTCCGCATTCCCGATCCCGCGACGCGCCTCGCCGCCTATCCGCACCAGCTTTCCGGCGGCATGCGCCAGCGCGTGATGATCGCGATGGCCTTGATCCGCCGCCCGCGTTTGCTGATCGCCGACGAGCCGACGACCGCGCTGGACGTGACCGTGCAGGCGCAGATCCTGTGGCTGTTGCAGGAATTGCAGCGCGAGACGGGCACGGCGATCCTGTTCATCACCCATGATCTGGGCGTGGTCGCCGAAATCGCCCACGACGTCGCGGTGATGTATGCGGGGCGCATCGTCGAGCGCGGGCCCGTCGGCGAAATCTTCCGCGATCCGGCCCACCCCTACACGGCGGGTTTGATGGCCGCCACACTCGACCATCGCGCGGCCGGCGAAGGTCCCCGCGAACGCTTGGTCGAACTGCCCGGCACGGTGCCGGTCGCGGGCGAAGCCATCCCGGGCTGCGCCTTCGCGCCGCGTTGCGCTTATGCGCGCGGAACTTGTGCGAACACGCCGCCCGAATGGCGCAGCCTCACCCGCGCGCATGGCGCGGCCTGCCCCTATTTCCGCGCGCCCCAAATGGCCGGGAGCGTCGCACGATGACCGCGCCCGTGCTCGAAGCGGAGAATATCGTCCGTCACTTCCCGGCGGGGGCATCGACCGTACACGCGGTCAACGGCGTGTCGCTGACGCTCGCTCCCGGCGAGGTCCTTGCGGTCGTCGGCGAAAGCGGCTGCGGAAAATCGACGCTCGGCCGCATCCTGGTGGCGCTCGATCGGCCGACAAGCGGCGCCGTTCGAATGAACGGCAATGATTTATCGGGTTTAACCGGCACGGCCTTGCGCAAAAGCCGTGCGGGCTTCCAGATGATCTTCCAAGATCCCGGCACGTCGCTCAATCCGCGCTGGACGATCGGCCAGTCGCTGCGAGAACCGCTGGAGAATTTCGCCATCGGCACGCGCGCCGACCGGGCCGGACGCGTAAATAGCTTGCTGGCGCGCGTCGGCTTGCGGCCCGAATTCGCGGAACGCTATCCGCACGAGCTTTCCGGCGGACAAAAGCAACGCGTGGCCATCGCGCGCGCCCTCGCGGGAAATCCGCGTTTGCTGGTGGCGGACGAACCCGTCTCGGCCCTCGACGTTTCGGTGCGTGCCCAGGTCATCAATCTTCTGTCGGACCTGATCGCGTCGGGCGAGTTGGCGCTTGTCTTCATCTCGCACGATATCGGCGTCGTCGCGCATATCAGCACGCGCATCGCGGTCATGTATCTGGGGCGCATCGTCGAGATGGGGCCGACAGCGGACGTGCTGCGCGAGCCCCGCCATCCCTATACGCGCGGGCTGCTCGACGCGGTTCCGGTTCCCGATCCCGAACAACGCCGCACGCGCACGCCGCTGACCGGCGATCCGCCTAGCCCGATCGACCTGCCGCCCGGTTGCGCTTTCGTCGCGCGCTGCCCGCACGCGATCGACGCGTGCCGCAATGCCATCCCCGAACTTCGCGCCGTCTCGCCGGCGCGTTCCGTCGCCTGTATCCGCAGCGAAGAGATCTCGACCGATGAACTATGACAAGATCGTCCAGTATCCGCTCGACGTCGAACGCTCGGATTGGACCACCCAGCATTGGGAAGACGACGTCATCGCCGTCATCAAGCAAGCGCGCCGGCGCCGCTTCCAGGGACGGCCGATCGTGTTCTTCGGCTCGTCGTCGTTCCGCTATTGGATGCGGATGACGGAGGATTTGGGCCGGCTCGACGTGCTCAATCTCGGCTTCGGCGGCGGCACGGTCGAAAGCGCCTTGCGCTATTTCGACCGTCTGTTCGACGGCATCGACCCCGCCAAGATCGTGCTGTATTTCGGCGAGAACGACGTGGCGAATGACGGGCTGACCGCGGCCCAGATCATGACCGGCATGGGCCAGCTCGTGAAACGGATCGAGGAGCGCTACGGCGAAGTACCGCTCTATTACGTCTCGATCAAGCACAGCCCGAAGCGCTGGCTCTACGGCGAGGAATTCGATCGCTTGAACGAAGCGTTGCGCGACGACGCGGCGCGCGCGAACAACCGGCATTTCATCGATCTGACGTCGTGCCTGATCGGCCCGAATGGACGGCCGATCGGGCGCTATTACGCCGACGACCAGATCCATCTCAACGCCACCGGCTACAATGTGTGGCGCGAGAAGCTGGAAGCAACCGACGAACTCTGGCGCTGACGTTCACGCCGCGAGGGCGGGCACCTTCAACTCGCCGACGGCGCCGTCGATATGGAGCTTGGCGCCGGTGAGCGCTTGGAGTTCGTCGAGCGTCATGCTGCCAAGCTTCTCGCGCAGCACGAATTTGCCGCCGACGATGTCGATCACGCCAAGGCTTGTATAGACGCGTGTGACGCAACCCACACCGGTCAACGGCAGCGTGCAGCGCTCGACCAGTTTGGGCTTGCCGTCCTTGGTGACATGCTCGGTGATCACCGCCACGCGCTTGGCACCGTGCACGAGGTCCATTGCGCCGCCAACCGCCGGCACGCCCTTAGGGCCGGTGCTCCAATTCGCGAGGTCGCCGCTTTGCGCGACCTGATAGGCGCCCAGGATCGCGACGTCCAAATGCCCGCCGCGCACCATCGCGAAGCTGGTCGCGTGATCGAAAAACGCCGAGCCCGGCTTCAATGTCACGGCCTTTTTGCCGGCGTTGATCAGGTCCCAGTCTTCCTCGCCCGCCTTCGGTGCGGGCCCGAAATCGAGAATGCCGTTCTCGGTATGGAAGATCGCTTGGCGGCCCGGCGGCTGATACTGCGCGACCATCTCCGGGAAGCCGATCCCGAGATTGACGTAAGCGCCGTCCTGGATGTCCTGCGCCGCGCGCCAGGCGATCTGGGCGTTGGAAAGCTTTTCGGCGGTCATGGATAGCGCGCCCCCGCGCGGTTCAAATCTTCTTCCTGCGCCGGGTTCGGCACTTCGACGATCTTCTGGACGAAGATGCCGGGTGTGACGACGCTCTCGGGCGCGATCCCGCCGGGTTCGACCAGCTTCGAGACCTGCACGATCGCTGTGGCGGAGGCCATGCACATCAGCGGGCCGAAGTTCCGGGCGGCCGCGCGGTAGGTGAGATTGCCGTGCGTATCGCCGATCTCCGCCTTCACCAACGCGAAATCAGCCTTCAGCCAGCGTTCCTGCACGTAAGGCCGGCCGTCGAACTCGGCGACCGGCTTGCCCTTGGCGAGATCGGTGCCGTAGCTCGTGGGCGTATAGAACGCCGGGATGCCCGACCCGCCCGCCCGAATGCGCTCGGCGAGCGTGCCTTGCGGCACCAATTCCAGCTCGATCTTGCCGGCAAGATAGCGTTCGGTGAACACGACCGGATCGGCCGAGCGCGGGAAGGAGCAGATGAGCTTCGCCACGCATCCCGCTTCGATCAACGCGGCGAGGCCGACATGCCCGTTGCCGGCGTTGTTGTTGACGACGGTGAGGCCCTTGGGCCCCTTGTCGATCAGCGCATGGATCAGCTCGATCGGCGAGCCCGAGCCGCCGAACCCGCCGATCATCACCGATGCGCCGTCGCCGATTGCCGAGACGGCGTCGGCAAGGCTTGCGATTGTTTTGTTCAAGGCCGGGGGGCTCCTTGCCGGTCAGATGTCGAAGAAGACGGTTTCGCCGTCGCCTTGCAGAACGATATCGAAACGATAGACCGTCTTGCCACCCTCCGACGCACGCGCGCCGACCAGCGTCGCCGCCAAAGCGGGATCGCCCACGGCCTTCAGCGTCGGGTCGGCGGCGTTGGCGTCCTTCTCGTCCGCGAAATACATCCGCGTGTGGAGATGGATGTTGAGACCGCGCGCGAAGATCAGCAACGTGACGAACGGCGCATCCGGCGTTCCCGCGACCTTGCCGGGCTTCACCGTTTCAAAGCGATAGAGACCGGTTTTGAAATCGGTCGCCGCCCGGCCCCAGAAACCGGGCAGCTTGCCTTTGCTATCGGCCTGCCACAGCTCAAGCACCGCATCGGTCACCAGCGTGCCCGCACCGTCGCGGATCGTGCCTTCGATAAAAATGCGTTCGCCCGCCGCGTTGGCCGGGGCGGCGACGTCGAGCTTTTCCTGCGTGCGGACGTTCAAACCCGCGACCGACGGCAGCGTGCCGATATGCACATAAGGGCCGGCGGTCTGCGACGGCGTTTCGTTCAACGGTTCGATCGTCATGTCAGTTCCCCTCCGGCCGGTTTTCGAAGAAGGTCGAACGGCGGCCGCGCAGCACGATGTCGAAACGATAGGTCAGATGGTCGTACGGCCCCTGGTTTTCGAGATCGAGTTTCGCGACCAGCATATCGATCGCCGCCGCATCCGCGATCGTGTTGACGATCGGGCATTTGGCGATCAGCGGATCGCCCTCGAAATAGAACTGGGTGATCAAGCGCTGCGCGAAGGCCGCACCGAAGATCGAGATATGGATATGCGCCGGACGCCAATCGGAGCCGTTGTTGCGGAACGGGTACGGGCCGGGCTTGATCGTGCGGAAGGCGTATTTGCCTTCGGCATCGGTCAGCACGCGGCCGCAGCCGCCGAAATTGGGATCGATGGCGGCGAGATAGCCGTCGCGCACATGGCGATAGCGCCCGCCCGCGTTCGCCTGCCAAATCTCGATCAACGCGCCGGGCACGGGGCGCGCATTCTGGTCGAGCACGCGTCCATGCACGACGATGCGCTCGCCCACCGCTTCAGCACCCGTGCCGTAATTCAAGATCAGGTCGTGATCGAGCGGATCGAGACTCGCCGGACCGAAAACCGGGCTCGACAAATCGGCCGGCGATTGCGGCAGCGACAGCAGCGGCCGCTGCGGATTGCGCAGCACAGTCGATTTGTAGTTCGGCACGATCGATGCGGGATGCCATTTCCGATCCCGGCGATAATATTCGGTGTTTGCCATCGTTCCCTCGCTCCCCTCCCCGTCGCGCGGACGGGTCAATGCCCGCCCAGACCGCCGACCCCGATATGCCGTTCCACGGCGGCGGTGTCGCGGCGCAGATCGTCGCATCGGCCGGACCATACGATCCGGCCGCGTTCCAGCACCAGCGCCATTTCGCCGAAATCGAAGGCGAGTTCAAGGCGCTGCTCGACCAGCAGAATCGTCATCTCGCCGGACTTGGCCAAGCGGTCGATCGCCGCCATCACCGCGTCGCAAATGACCGGCGCCAACCCTTCCAGCGGCTCGTCCAGCAGCAGCACGCGGGGGCGGCCCAAAATCGTGCGCGCCATCGACAGCATCTGCTGTTCGCCGCCCGACAATTGGCCGCCGAGATTGCGTCGGCGCTGCGCCAGACGCGGAAACAATTCGTAAGCCTCGTCGATCGCCGCGCGCGGACGGTTTTTAAGACCGGCGATCAGATTTTCCTCGACCGTCAGCGTGCGGAAGATTTCGCGGGTTTGCGGCACGAGACCGATCCCGCCCAAGGCGCGCGCCGACGGGCCTAGCGCCGACACGCTTTGCCCGTCGACCCGGATATCGCCCGCGAAGCGCCGGCACAAACCCATGATCGCCGCCATCAGCGTCGTTTTGCCGACACCGTTGCGCCCGAACACGCAAAGCCGCCCGCCCGCCGGCACGCTGAAGGACAAATCCTCCAACACTTGCGAGCGCGCGTAGCCCGCCCCGAGGCCCACGATCTCAAGCGTCGCGGCTTGCATGGCCGTAGCTCCCCAGATAGGCCTCGCGCACTTTCGCATCGCGCGCCACGTCGGCGGGTGCGCCGTCGAACACTAGCTCGCCCGCGACCAGCACCGCGACGCGGCGGGCGAAGCGCATCACCAAATCCATGTCGTGATCGATCATCAATACGGCGAGCGTGGGCGGCAAGCGTTCCAGCGCTTGTTCGATGCGCGGCACGTCCGACGACGCGACCCCCGCCGCCGGTTCGTCCAGCAGCAGCACTTTCGGGCGATGCGCCAGCGCGATGGCGAGTTCGACCAAGCGCTGCTGGCCGTAAGCGATCTCGCCGACCTTGCGGCGCATTGCGTCGCCCAAGCCCAACGCGGCCAGGATCTCGTAGGCTTCGTCGTTGGCGGCGGAATCGCCGCCGAACCGCGCCAGGATGCGCGTGGCTTTTCCCGTGCGGCGCAGGATCGTCATCACGACATGATCGGCCGGCGTCATATCGGCGAACAACCGCGTGACCTGGAACGTGCGCACCAAGCCCCGCGTCACGCGCGCGACGGTGTCGAGACGCGTGATGTCCTTCCCCGCCAGAACGATGCGGCCCGCCTCGGGCGCCAAATGCCCGGTCACGAGATTGACGAAGGTCGTCTTGCCGGCACCGTTGGGCCCGATCAGCGCGACGCGATCGCCTTCGGCAAGCCGCATCGATACGTCGCGATTGACGGTCAAGCCGCCGAAGCTTTTGGTCACACCGGCGACGTCGAAGACGGCACTCATCGCCGCGTCTCCGATCCGCGCTTGAGATCGTCCACGATGCCCGCCAATCCACGCGGGGCGATCAGCACGACGCCGATCATCAGACCGCCGATCACGGTCATCCAATGGAACGGATTGATCGCGGCGACCTTGTGCTCGACCATCATGAACGCGACCGTGCCGCCCAGCGCGCCGTAGAGCGAGCCCACGCCGCCCAGCGCCAGCATCACCAGCGCATTGGCCGACAATTCGAACGACACGCCGTCGAGGCCGACGACTTGCGTCGCCAGCATGCCCAGCGCCCCGCCCACGCCCGCGATGGCGCCGGAGATCGCGTACATGCGCAGCAGAACGGGGCGGATCGCCACGCCGAGCGATTCGACGCGCACGAGGTCTTCCTTCGCGCCCCGGCACAGCATCGCGAAGGGCGAACGCGCGACGACCGCCAAAACGGCCAGAACGAGGATCAACAGGAAGATCGCGAACAGATAGGCGCTGCGCCCCCACAGATCGAAGGCGAACACGCCGAAGATCGGGGCGGGCATCATCCCCGCCAAACCGTCGCTGCCGCCGGTATAGGCCGACGCCTTGTTCGCCCCTTCCTGTACGAGTTGGACGAAAGCGATCGACAGCACAAGCTGCGGCAGACCATGCGTGCGCAGCAAAACGGCGCCCATCACGATGCCCGCGACGGCGCCCGCCCCCGCCCCGATCGATACCAGCAGAAACGGATCGGTGACGCCCGCACGCACGCAGACGATCCCGGCGGCATAGGCGCCGATCCCATACAGCGCCGCATGCCCCAGCGTCGCCACGCCGCAGAAACCGACCACGAGATCGAGCGACAGCACCAGCAATGCGATCGACACGATGCGCGTCAGCAAAGCAAGGCTGTCGGGGAACAGGAAATAGCCGGCGATGCCGCCTGCGAAGACGACGAGAATGCCGTAGGCATCGCGCTTATAGGCGGGCCAAACCCCAAGCGCCGCGTCCGACAAGGGCGGATGGCGCATCGTCATCGCGCGCGCCCCATCAAGCCGTTGGGATAGGCGAAGATCACGACGATGACGGAGAGATAAAAGAAGAAATTACCGAAATCGGGCACGAGATAGCGGCCCGTCACGTCGATCGCGCCGAGCAACAGGCAGGCGTAGAGCGAGCCGAGGATCGAGCCCGCCCCGCCGACCGAGACGACGACCAGAAAGGTCACGATATAGCGCAGCGCGTAGAAGGGCTCGATCGGCAGGAATTCCGCCCCGACCGCACCACCGAACGCCGCCAGCGCCGTCGCGACGACGTAGCAGCCGAGGAAATAGGCGTTGGTGCGCACGCCCAAGGCGCGCGCCATGTCGGGTTTTTCGATCGCGGCGCGCAGCTTGACGCCGAGCGTTGTGTATTCGATCGCGATCCACAACGCCGCGACCACGACGATGCCGCTGGCGATGACGAAGAGCCGATGCCCCGCGATGCTGCGGAAACCGAGATCGACCGGGGTCGCCAAAATCGGCGGCAAGGGGATCGTCTTCAGCGTCGGGCCCATCAGATAATTGACGATCCCGATGGCGGCGAAGGCGATGCCCACCGTCATCAGCACTTGCATCAATTCGGGCTTGCCGTAGATGCGCCGGTAGAGCAACGGCTCCAGCGGCAAGGCGATCAGCGTCGTGCCCAGAACCGCCAGTGCGATCCCCGCGAAATAGCCGAAGCCCAGTTGCATCGTCGCGTAGGAGGCGAGATAGCCGCCGATCATCGCGAAGGCGCCATGGGCGAGATTGACCACGCGCATCAGCCCCATCATCAGCGACAAGCCGATGCAGATGATGAACAGCGCCATCCCGTAGGCGACGGCGTCCACCGCGATACTGAAGAACGTGATCATACTTACGCGGAATTCCCTGCGCATCGCCGGGACGGCACCAGCCGCCCCGGCTTTACGCCGTACTTACTTCGCCAATCCCGGATCGCCCTGTTCGGGGAAGCTCTGGATCTCCTTGTTGATCCACTTGCCCGACGCGTCCTTGGCGACTTCGCGCAGATAAATGGTCTGCGTGATGTGGCGCGTTTCGGGATCGATCTTCACGGGCCCGCGCGGGCTTTCCCACGCCATGCCCTTCACCGCCGCCACGGCCTTCGCCGCGTCCTGCTTGCCCGCCGTCGCCTCGATCATCTTGGCGATGACGCGCATGCCGTCATAGGCGCCCACGGCCGGGAACGACAATTGATTGACGTCGCCCAACGCCTTGCCCGCCGCTTCGACGAAGGCGCGGTTGACGGCCGAGTCATGCGAAACGGCGTAGTGGAAGCCGGTCAGCATGCCCGAAGCCGCTTCGCCCAAGGCCGGCAGATCGGATTCCTGCGTCAAGTCGCCGGTCGAGAAGAAGCGAATGCCCGCCTGTCGCAAACCGGCGTCGTTGAAGGCCTTCACGAAGCCCAGCGTCGGCGGACCCGACGGCAGGAAGGCGAACAAGCCTTCCGCTCCCGCGGCGCGCACGCGCTGCATGATCGGGCTGAACTCGTTCGTGTTCATCGGCATGCGGATCGATTCCGCGACCTGCCCGCCCGCCGCTTCGATCGCCTTCTTGAAGGCGTTCTCGGCGTCGATGCCCGGGCCGTAATCGCTGACCGCCGTGACGAATCTCTTCGTGCCGCGTTCGATCGCCGCCTTGCCGAGCGGCGTGGCCGTCTGCGAAGTGGTGAACGAGGTGCGCACGACCAGCGGCGACGAATTCATGATCGCCGATGTCGCGGCGTTGAAAATCACCAGCGGCACGTTCGCTTGTTCGAGCAGCGGCGTGATCGCCAGCGCATCGGGCGTGAAGTAAACGCCGCCCAGATACTGGACCTTGTCGCGCACGATCAGTTCCTGCGCCAAGGCGCGGGCCTGCTGCGGATTGGCGCCGGGCAGATCGCGATAGACGATCTCGATCGTGTGCCCGGCGACGGACTTGCCGTTCTGCGCGAGATAGGCTTCGACGCCCGCCTGGAAGTTCTTGCCCTGCAAGGCGAAGGGGCCCGAATACGGCCCGATGATGCCGACCTTGATTGTGTCGGCCTGGGCCGCACCCGCAGCACCCGCCGCCAGCAAAGCGACCGCCGCGCCCAGGCGCTTCAGCCGCGAAACGAAATTGTTCGACATTGGGGGTTCCTCCTTATTTTGGTCGTTGGCGCCGGGGGACTTTAATAGGGCAAACCGACGTAATTCTCGGCCAAAGCCGCCGACGCATGATGCGATTGCGCAATGTAGTCGAATTCCGCCCGTCTTACGCGGCGATCGAACGATGTTTCCCCAGGAAACAAATGTAAAAGCCCGGTCATCCACCAGGAAAAGCGCTCGGCTTTCCATACCCGGGCCAAAGCGCGCGCCGAATAGGCGTCGAGCCCGGCATCGGAGCGATCGAGATAATGCTCGCGCAGCGCGTCGAACAGATAGCGCACGTCGCTGGCCGCGAGGTTGAGCCCCTTGGCCCCGGTCGGCGGCACGATATGGGCGGCGTCGCCCGCCAGGAACATCCGGCCGAAGCGCATCGGTTCGGCGACGAAACTGCGCAACGGCGCAATGCTTTTCTCGATCGACGGGCCGGATTTGACATGTGCCGCGACGGCGGCGGGCACGCGGCGGCGAAGTTCATCGAAGAACCTGTCGTCCGACCAAGCCTCGAGCTTCTCGTCGAGCGGCACTTGCACGTAATAGCGGCTGCGCGTGGGCGAACGCATCGAGCAGAGCGCGAAGCCGCGTTCGCCGCTGGCGTAGACGAGCTCGTGCGCGGCGGGCGGCGTGTCGACCAGCACACCCAGCCAGCCGAACGGATAGACGCGTTCGAACTCCTTCAGCACCCCTGCCGGCGCCGAAGCGCGCGACACGCCGTGATAGCCGTCGCAGCCCGCGATGAAATCGCAACTCAGTTCCTTGGCGACGCCGTCTTGGACGAAGGCGACGCGCGGGGACGTACCGTCGAAATCGTGGAGCATCACGTTTTCGGCTTCGTAGATCGTCACGCCGCCCGCGCGTTTGCGCGCGTCCATCAAATCGGCGGTGACTTCCGTCTGGCCATAGACGGTGACGGCCTTGCCGCCGGTCAAGCCCGCGATATCGACGCGATACGACGCTTCGTCGAAGGCGATCGAAAATCCTTCGTGGATCAAGCCGTGCTTGGCGAGCCGGTCGCCCGCCCCCGCCTCGTTCAGAAGATCGACCATGCCGCGTTCGAGCACGCCCGCGCGGATGCGCGACAGCACGTATTCGGCGCTGCGCCGTTCGAGAATGACGTTGTCGATTCCGGCGCGTGTCAGCAACTGACCGAGCAACAAGCCCGACGGCCCCGCCCCGATAATGGCGACTTGCGTGCGCATGGGATCCGCTTCCTCCCCGCCGCTTTGGTGCGGCATTGGGACGCATAGTGGTTGTGAATTCGCCTTGACCGCAATGGAGCATTCGATCAGCCTCTTGGACAAATCGAACATAAGGCGGCTCCATGCGCGACCAGGCGATTCCCGCGTTTTGGCTATACGGCGAACGGCGCGGCGACCGTTTCCCCGATGCGCTGCATATCGAAACGCTGGAACTGCGCAGTGCGGCGTATAACTGGCGGATCCAACCGCATCGCCATCACGACATGTTCCAATTCATGCTGGTCGAAAAAGGCGGTGGCGAAACGCGGGTCGACGGACGCGCCTATCCGCTGAAGCCCGGTACGGCCGTGCTGTTGCCGCCGTTGACGGTGCACGAGTTCAAGTTCCGCGCGGGCAGCGACGGGTTCGTCGCCAGTGCCGCGCGCAATACGATGCTGCGCTTGCTGAAAAACGAACCGGCGGCGGCGGCGATCCTGTCGCAGCCTTCGGTCGCCGCGATCGCGCGTCACGATCAGGCCTTGCGCGACCTCGGCGCCATCATGCGGTCGGCGCTGGCCGAATTCGCCGGCGGCCGGGCCAATCGCGATTTCGCCCTATCCGCCTATGCCGAGTTGATCGCGATCTGGTTCGCGCGCGCGGTGCGCCGCCATGTCGCCGACGACGATCCAGCACCGCCGCCGCGCGCCGATCTCGTCCGTCGGTTCATCGACATGGTCGAAGCGTCGTTCCGCGCCCATAAGCCGCTGACCGACTACGCCCGCGCGCTCGGGGTTTCGACCACGCATTTGACCCGGACCTGCCGCCAAATCGTCGGCCGGTCGGCGACCCAGATCCTGCAGGAACGGGTGATGATCGAGGCGCGCCGCGATCTGGTCTACACGGCCCTGCCGATTTCCCAGATCGCCTTTCAGCTCGGCTTCTCGGACCCGGCCTATTTCTCGCGTTTTTTCGCCACCCATGCCGGGACGTCGCCGAAAACCTACCGGATGAGCGGCTAGACTCGGCGCCATCCGCTTGGAATCGCGATGGATTTGCCACCTTGTCGGCGATGCCGGCGGGCTAAATTTCCTGTCAGTTCACTTTAGATTTGGGACATAAAATATTGATTTTAAATGAAGTAAAGAATCCCTCTTTTTCCATTTTCGAATTTTATCCAATATCCAATCAATGAACAGGGCGGCCATAGAACAGATCGTCGAACGGGGCGGCAGCCGGCATCGGACCGCGACCCAATTCGTCGTCGATTGCCTGCGCGAGGCGATCGCGACCGGCGCTCTGTCCGAAGGCGAAGCCCTGGTGCAGGACGAAATCGCCGCCGCCCTGGGCGTCAGCCGCACGCCGATCCGCGAAGCTTTGCGCCTGCTCGAAGCCGAAGGCTGGATCGACTTCCTGCCCCATCGCGGCGCCGTGGTCTCGACCCTGTCCGCCGACGAGATCCGCCAGATTTTCGAAATCCGCTTCGCGCTCGAATCCCTGGCCTTGCGCCAGTCGGTGCCGTTGCTCGTACCCGCCGATTTCGACCGCCTCGCCGGCATCCTGCGCGCGATGGACGGCGAAACGGAGGCGGGCGCGTGGCTCGCCTTGCACCGCGAATTCCATATGGGCCTGTATACGTACGCGAACGACCGCTTGCGCCGCCTGATCGAAGAACAGCACGACGCAGTCGAACGCTATCTGCGCATCGAATTCGTCGCGATGAACACCGCCGCCGACGACAGCGCCGAACACAACGCGATCCTGGCCGCCTGCCGCAACGGCGATATCGACGCCGCGATCCGCCTGTTCGAACCGCATATCGTGGGCGGCGGGGCCGATCTCGCCGACGCGCTCGACCGGCGCCGGAAAGGCATGGCGGCATGAGCCTCGATATCGCCCGCTTGCGCGCCGACACGCCCGGCACGGCCGGGCTGATCCATTTCAACAACGCGGGCTGCGCCTTGCCGCCGCGCGAAGTCGTCGATGCGATGACCGACTATCTGCGCTTGGAAATGGAGATCGGCGGCTACGAAGCCGCCGCGCGCATGAAGACGCAGCTCGATCGGCCCTATTCGGCCCTCGCCGAATTGCTGAACGCGCAAACCGACGAAATCGCCGTGCTGGAAAACGCGACGCGCGCCTGGGACATGGCGTTCTACGCCGTGCGCATGACGCCGGGCGACCGCGTGCTGACGACGCGCACCGAATATTGCAGCAACTACATCGCCTTCCTGCAGCGTGCCAAGCGCGACGGCATCGAAATCGACGTGGCGCCGAGCCTCGACAACGGCGATGTCGATCTCGCCGCGTTCGAAAAGATGATCGGCCCACGCACCAAGTTGATCGCGATCACCCATGTCGCGACCAGCGGCGGGCTGGTCAATCCCGCCGCCGCGATCGGCGCCATCGCCAAGCGCGCGAACGTGCCCTATCTGCTCGACGCCTGCCAATCGGTCGGCCAAATGGCGATCGACGTCGATGCGATCGGCTGCGACATGCTGTCGGCGACGGCGCGCAAATTCCTGCGCGGGCCCCGCGGCATCGGCTTTCTTTACGTGCGCCGGTCGATCCTCGACCGGCTCGATCCGCCCTTCCTCGACGATTTCGCCGCCGACTGGTACGCGGACGGCGATTACCGTCTGCGCGCCGATGCGCGCCGCTTCGAAACGCCCGAATGCAGCTTCGCCGCGAAAGTCGGCTTCGGTGTGGCGCTCGACTACGCGCTCGCACTGCCGATGGCCGAAATCGAAGCGCGCGTCGCTTCCCTCGCGGCCGCGTTGCGCGCGCGCCTCGCCGACGTGCCCGGTGTGACGATCCAGGATCGCGGCACGCGGCGCTGCGGCATCGTCACCTTCACCAAGGCGGGCATCCCCGCGCCTGCGCTCAAAGCCAAGCTCGCCGAACGCAAGATCAACGTCACAGTTTCGGTCGCGGAAGCCACGCGGCTCGATCTGATCCCGCGCGGGATCGACAAAATGATCCGCGCCTCGGTCCACTACTACAACACCGAGGACGAGATCGCGCGTTTTGCGGAAGCCATTGAAGCCTTGGCGCTGGAGGACGCGCGATGACGGATGCCGCCAAATTGCGCGCGCTGATGGCGTCGTCGCCGTTCCACGATTTCCTCGGGCTCGAGTTGATCGAACTCGATCCCGCCGGCCCGTCGGTGACGCTCGGCGCCAAATGGCGGCCGGGGTTCGAGCGCGAGGCCGGTTCCAAGCAATGGCATGGCGGCGTGCTCGCCGCGGTGATCGACGTCGCCGGCGCCTATGCCGCCTTCGCCAAAACCGGGCGCGGCCTGCCGACGGTCGATCTGCGCATCGATTACATGCGCCCCGCGATCGATACCGATCTGCGCGCCGAGGCGAAAGCCTTACGCGCCGGCCGCACGCTCGGCACGGTCGACATCGCGCTGCGCGACAAGAATGGCATCCTCGTCGCCGCCGGACGCGGCACTTATTTCACGCAATCGGTATCCGCATGACCGTCCATCTCGATCATATTCTTTGGGGCACGCCCGAACTCGCCGCCGGCGAGAAGCTATTCGAGCAATTGTCGGGCGTGAAGCCCGGCCCCGGCGGCATTCACGAAGGCTTCGGCACGCGTAACGCGCTGCTGTCGATGGGCGAAGGCTTGTTCTTTGAAATTATCGCACCCGATCCCGCACAAAATTTGAACGGCAATCGCGGCGGCCGTCTGGCAAAACTCGGCGGCCCCGGCCTTACGGCGCTCAGCGTGCGCTCGGACGATTTGCCCGCGATGGAAGCGGCGGCGAAGAAACTGGGGCTGCCGGTGCGCGGGCCCATTCCCGGCGGACGCACGCGCGGCGACGGCGTGCGGCTCAATTGGGAAATCCTCTATTTCGGCGAAGGCCAGGATGCGGACATGATCCCCTTCGCGATCGACTGGAAAGGCTCGCCGCATCCCGCGAGCACCACACCGGGCGGCATCGGTTTCAAATCGGTCGTCGCCTTGCATCCCGATAGCGAACGTTTGTCGGCGATCTACAAGGCGCTGGGAATCCCCGTGCCCGTGCTGCGCGGCGATCGCGCCGGGTTCCAAGCCGTGCTGACCAGCCCGCGCGGCGATATCACTTTGACGACGGCGGCCTGACCCATGCGCGCTGTCGTTATTCACGAACATGGCGGGATCGACCGGCTGACCTACACGCCGGATTATCGCGATCCGCCCTTCGGCGAGGGCGACGTGCTGGTGCGCGTGCGCGCCTGCACGCTCAACTATCACGACGTGTTCACGCGGCGCGGGATGCCGGGAATCAAGATTCCGCTGCCGTTGATCATGGGCATCGACGCGGCGGGCGATATCGCCAAGGTCGGGCCGGGCGTGACCGGCTTAAAGCCCGGCGACCGCGTGCTGATCGATCCGATCAATCGCGTCGAACGCGGCTTCATGGGCGAAACCTTCGACGGCGGTCTCGCCGAACTGGTCCGCGTGCCCGCCCATATGTGCATTCCCCTGCCTTCGTCGATCGGCTATGCCGAGGCGGCGGCATTGCCCACCGCCTACGGCACCGCGCATCGCATGATCCTGGATCGCGGCAAGCTGAAAGCCGGCGAGACGATCCTGATCCTGGGCGCGTCCGGCGGCGTGGGAACATGCTGCGTGCAGCTTGCCAAGCGCGCGGGCGCCAAAGTGATCGTCGCCGCGTCGAGCCAAGACAAGCTCGATCGCCTGAAGGCGCTGGGGGCGGATGTCGGCATCGACTACGCGACGCAGGACTTCGTCGCCGAGTGCCATCGCCAATTCGGGCGCGCGCGCGTGTCCAAAAAGGACGAAGGCGGGATCGACGTCGTGGTGAATTTCACCGGCGGCGACACATGGACCAAGGCGCTGCGCGTGTTGCGCCGCGACGGACGCATGCTGACCTGCGGCGCCACGGCCGGATACGATCCGAAGGAAGACATTCGCTACATCTGGACGTTCGAGCTCAACATCGTGGGCTCCAACGGCTGGTCGCGCGAGGACGTGACCTCCCTGCTCGCCATGCTGGGCGACTTCACGCTCGAGCCCGTGTTGCATCCCGAGAGATTCCCGCTGGAACGCGCAGCCGACGCGATGCGCGTGCTGGAGGAACGCAAGAGTTTCGGAAAAGTGGTGATCGAGCCATGACCGCAACGCTTGCGCGCATTGACCGACTTTCGCGTCCGGTCCAATCTTTGCTTTCAACCGTATTCATCTTCATCCCGGGCGCTTGCGCCCATAGAAACGGAGAGCCGCGATGAGAGTCCTCGCCAAAGCCTTCGCCGGGTTCCTCATGCTCGCGGCGGTCGCCACCGCCGCCGACGCGAAGACCCTGCGCATCAACGTGACCGGCGATCCCGCGATGCTGGATCCGATCACGTATTCGGAACTCGTGGCCGGGCGCGTTTTGCGCAACGTCTACGAAGGCTTCACCGATTTCACGCCGGACGGAAAGATCGTCAACGTGCTGGCGGAATCCTGGACCGCCCTGCCGGGTGAGCACGGTTTCCGCTTCAATCTGCGCAAGAACGTGAAGTTCCATTCGGGCCGCGCCTTCACCGCGAATGACGTGAAATACACGCTCGAGCAGCTCGCCGCGCCCGACACGAAAGCGGGCATCGGGGCGGGCTACGTCGCGCGCATCGTCGGCATCGAAGACGTGAAGGGCGGCAAGACCAAGGAACTTTCGGGCGTGAAGATCGTCGACGATCACACGGTCGAAATCCGCTTCACGAAGCCCGACGTGCTGTTCCCGATCTATCCGATCTGGTTCATGGATTCGGGCATCGTCGCCGACAAGGGCGCCGATTGGGTGCGCAGCGTTTCGGCCGGCACGGGCCCGTTCAAGTTCAAGGAATGGCGCCGTGGCGCGTTCGTCGAGATCGACGCCAACAAGGATTATTGGGGCAACAAGGCGAAGATCGACGCCGTGCGCTTCCTGGTGATCCCCAACGGCGACACGGCGCTGGCGCAATACGAAGCGGGCGAGCTCGATGTGCTCGACGTTCAGGAAAGCACCATCCGCCGCGTGATGCGCGACACGAGCAAGGACAAGGAACGCCAGGTCGTGCCGCGCGCGCAATCGCGCTTCCTCGCCATGAACCCGCTGGTCTACGCGCCGTTCAAGGACAAGCGCGTGCGCGAAGCGATCTCGCTGACGATCAACCGCGACGGTATGATCCGCGGCTTCTACGACAACGCCGCCTTCCAGCTGCACGGCATCACCACGCCGGGCGTGGCGGGCTATTTCAACGATCTGCCCAAGCCGAAATACGATCCGGAAGCCGCGAAGAAACTGCTGGCCGAAGCGGGCTTCCCGGGCGGCAAGGGCCTGCCGCCGATCGACATCTCGTCCACCGCCGTGTTCAAGGACGAGCTGACCTACTACGCCAACGAGCTGAACCGCACGCTGGGCATGCAGGTCAACGTCAACGTCGTCGAGCGCGCCACGTTCATCCGCGCGATGAACGCGGGCGAAGTCGCGTTCTTCCCCTGGGGCTGGACCTCCGGCTACCCGGACGCGATGTACTACCTCGAGCAGATGTGGCACTCGAAGAGCCCGTATAACCGCGGCCGCTGGTTCAACGCGAAATACGACGCGTTGATCGACGAAGCCACGGCGACGGTCGACGACGCCAAGCGCTTCCAGCTCTACCGTCAGGCGGAGATGGTCTACATCGAGGATTTCGGCGCGGCTCCGTTGCCGATGGTCGCGGCGATCGCATTGGTTAAACCGAACGTCACGGGTGCTCGCGCCACGCCGTTCGGCTTCGATCGCTTCGTGTTCGCCGAGATCAAGTAAGGTCAGGGAAAGGGGCCGGCCAATATGCTGCGTTTCGTCGCATGGCGTTTGGCCGGCCTCGTTCCCGTTCTCGGGATCGTGCTGGTGGCGACCTTCCTCGCCACCTACGCCCTGCCGGGCGATCCCGTTCTGGTCATGCTCAGCGACCACTCGTCGAATGTCGAGATGGCGAACCGCCTGCGGGCGGAATACGGGCTCGACCAACCGCTGTGGAAGCAGTTCTTCAACTACATCTCCGGCGTCGTGGTCGGCGATTTCGGCATGTCCTACCGCTACGTACGCATCCCGGTCGTCGAGGTGCTGTCCGACGGGATCAAGATCAGCCCGATCCTGGCGCTCGCCGCTTTGGCCGCCGCCGCCGCGATCGGCATCGGGGCGGGTATCCTCGCCGCGATCAAGCGCAATTCCGGAATCGACACCGCAATCATCCTTATTCTGGTCGCCGGGCTGTCGATCCCGAACTTCGCCTTCGCGACCTTCTTCGTCTACATCTTCTCGATCAAGATGGGCGCCCTGCCCGTCGCCGGCTGGGGCCGCATCGATCAAGCGATCCTGCCCGTGGCGATCCTCGCCATTCCATCCGCCGCCTATATCGCGCGCCTCACCCGCACCTTCATGCTGGAAGTACTGGGCCAGGATTACATCCGCACGGCGCGCGCCAAGGGCCTCGCCGAGCGCGTGGTGATCGCGCGCCATGCGTTGCGCAATATTTTGGTTCCGCTGCTCACGTCGATGGGCATCATTTTCGGCGGGCTCATCAGCGGCACGTTCGTCGTCGAGACGATTTTCAACATTCCCGGCCTCGGGCGGCTCGCGATCGATTCCGTGTTCGCGCGCGATTATCCCGTCGCGATGGCGATCGTGATGCTGTTCACCGCCTTCTTCGTGCTGATAAATCTCGCCGTCGACGTCGCCTACGCGATCATCGATCCCCGCATCCGTCAGCGTATGGGCGTGAAATGACCGCCGCCACTCAGGCCAACCAATATCCGCTCGACGGCTGGCGCTTGGTCGTGCGCCGCCTCGGCCGGCAGCGCAACGTGCTGATCGGCGGCGCGATCGTGTTGTTCGTCGTGCTCGTCGCGGTGTTCGGGCCCTCGCTCATGATGCACTCGCCCGAGGAGACGGACCTCTTCAATCCGTGGTCGCCGCCGACCGCGCAAAATCCGCTGGGCACCGACAAGCTCGGCCGCGATATCCTCAGCCGCCTCGTCTATGGCGCGCGCGTCTCGCTGCTGGTCGCGGGCGCGGTGCTCGCCATCACGCTGACCGTCGCCGCCATCCTCGGCATGATCGCGGGCTATATGGGCGGGCGCATCGACGCCTTCCTGATGCGCTTCGTCGATATCATGCTCGCCTTTCCCGAAGTCGTGATCGCGATCCTGATCGCGTCGATGATCGGCTCGGGCGTGGTGACCGTCATCATCTCGCTCGCACTCGTCTGGTGGCCGGGCGTCACGCGCTTGACGCGATCCTTCGTCCTGGTCATCCGGGAAGAACTCTATATCGACGCCGCGATCGTCGCGGGCACGCCGACCTGGGCGATCTTCCTGCGCCATTTGCTGCCTAATATCGCCGCCCCGTTGCTGGTGCGCGCCTCGGTCGGTGTGGGTTTCATCGTGATGGCGGAAGCCACACTCTCGTTCCTCGGCCTCGGCATCCAGGAACCCGTGCCGAGCTGGGGCGGCATGATCCGCGACGGCCTGCCCGCCTTGCGCACCGATCCCTATCTCGCGATCTTCGGCAGCCTGGCGCTGGGCATCACGATCATCGGCTTCAATCTGTTGGGCGACGGCTTGCGCGACGCCCTCGATCCCAAGCTGCAGGGCCGCTGATGGAAACGCCGATCGTCGCCATCGAAGGTCTCAGCGTTACCTTCGCCACCGAAAGCGGTAAGCGCGAAGTGCTGCGCGATGTGAGCTTCGCCGTGCCGGCGGGCGAGGTCGTCGGCGTCGTCGGCGAAAGCGGCTCGGGCAAGTCGGTGACGGCTTTGGCCGTCATGGGCTTGCTCGGCGCGCAAGGTTCGATCACGCAAGGCCGCATTATGTTCGACGGCCAGGATCTGGCGCGGCTCGACGCGAAAGCCTTCCAGAAGATCCGCGGCAAGCGTATCGGCATGATCTTCCAGGAGCCGATGACGAGCCTCAATCCGCTGCTGACCGTCGGCTTCCAGGTCGCCGAAGTTCTGCAAGCGCATTTGGGCATGGACGCCGCGCAGGCGCGCGCCGAAGTCGTCAAATGGTTCGGGCGCGTGGGCATCCCCAACCCGGATCGGCGCTTCGACGAATTTCCGCATGCGCTGTCGGGCGGCATGCGCCAGCGCGTGATGATCGCGATGGCGATGGCGTGCCGCCCCGCCCTGCTGATCGCCGACGAGCCGACGACGGCGCTCGACGTGACGATCCAAGCGCAGATCCTCGCCCTCATGAACGAACTTCGGCGCGATTACGGCACGTCGATCCTGCTGATCACCCACGACATGGGCGTGATCGCGCGCATGTCGAACCGCGTCGTCGTGATGTATGCGGGCGAAGTCGTCGAAACAGGCAGCGTGCGCGACGTGCTGAAGGCGCCCGAACATCCTTATACGCGCTTGCTGCTGGCCGCGATGCCGACCGCGCGCAAACGCGACGCGCATCTGCCTTTCATTCCCGGCACGATGCCCGCCCCCGGCAATCTGCCGCGCGGCTGCCGCTTCCATCCGCGCTGCCCGGATGTCCAGCCGACTTGTTCGCAAAGCGAGCCCGCGTTGATCGAAAGCGCCAAGGGGCGTTCGATCCGCTGCCCGGTTTCGGCGGGCTTGGCGGAGGCCGTACGATGAACCCGGTCCTGGAAGTCGAAAATGTCGGCCGCCGCTTCGAAAGCCCCGGCCTCAACCCGCTGATCGCGGTCGATGGCGTCAGCTTCAAACTCGCGAGCGGCGAGACGTTGGGCATCGTCGGCGAGTCCGGCTGCGGCAAAAGCACCCTCGCGCGCATGGTGCTGAAGCTGCTTTCGGTCAGTGCCGGCCGCATCCGCTTGGACGGGGCCGACATCACCGACCTGCCCGAAGCGCAAATGCGCCCGTTGCGGCGCGGCATTCAGGCCGTGTTCCAGGATCCGATGTCGTCGCTCAACCCACGCATGCGCGTGCGCGACATCGTCGCCGAACCGATGCGCGCCGCCGGGATCGACGCCGCGACGCGTGAAGCGCGCGTACGCGAAATGTTGTCGATCGTCGGCTTGCCGGCCGATGCTGCCGAGCGCTATCCGCACGCTTTCTCCGGCGGGCAACGCCAGCGCATTGCGATCGCGCGCGCGCTGGCTTCATCGCCCAAACTCGTGGTGTGCGACGAAGCGACCTCGGCGCTGGACGTATCGGTCCAAGCGCAGGTGTTGAATCTGCTGGGCGAACTTCGCGCGCGCTATGGCCTGTCGATGCTGTTCATCTCCCATAATCTCGGCGCGGTGCGTTACATCGCCGACCGCGTTGCGATCATGTATCTGGGCCGGATCGTCGAGATCGGCCCGGTCGGCGAAATTTTCGACAAGCCCGCACATCCCTACACCGAGGCGTTGATCGCGGCCGTGCCCGAGCCCGATCCCGATTTACCGGTGCCAGAAGCGCTGCTGGGCGAAATTCCCAATGCGCGCGAGCGGCCCACGGGCTGCCATTTCCATCCGCGCTGCCCGAAAGCCCAAGATCGTTGCCGCGTCGAAGACCCCGCCTTGATCGCGGGCGCCGACGGCCGGCAAATCCGTTGTCACTTCCCGAATTGAGGTTCGCCATGCCGATCGTCGAACGCACGCATTACTACGCCAAGCCGGGCAAGGCGGCGGAGGTGCTGGCGATCCGCCGGCGCGCCTGCGACGTGCGCCGCGCGATCGGTCTGGCCGCCGGCCGCGTTTTCGTGCGCGCCGACGAAGGTGCCGGCCGCGTGCCCGACGTCACCTGGGAATGCGAATTCCCGACCAAGGCGGCGCATCAAGCCGATCTCGACGCGCGCGCGGCGAGCCCCGATTTCGAAGCGGTGCGCAAAACCATGGGCGCTGCGATCGATGCGTTCGATCGCGTGATCGTGGCGGAGGACGAAGCGGAACTGCCCAACGGCATGCGCCCCACTTCGCTGCATGCGCTGCCGATCGTGCCGCGCGAGATCAAATTCAAATCGGACGGGCGCGAGCTCGCCGGCTATCTCTATCTGCCGCCGGGCGACGGTCCTTTCCCTTGCATGGTGCTGAACCATGGCAGCGGCATCAATCAAGGCACGCTGGATGTGAGCCGCCCCGCCACGGCCTCGACATTGATGTCGTGGGGCATCGCCTCGTTCCTGCCGCATCGGCGCGGCTACGGCAATTCGCCCGGCGCCCCGTGGCGCGAGGACGTGAAGGCCGAGTTCGGCACCGACGCATACGACGACCAGCTCGCCACGCGCCTCGACCGCGAAAGCGATGACGTGATCGCGGCCCTGGCGACAGTCGAAAAACTGCCGGAGATCCGCAAGGATCATATCGGCGTGATGGGTTCGTCCTTCGGCGGCACCAACACGCTGTTCGCCGCGTCGAAATGCGACCGCTTCCGCTGCGCGATCGATTTCGCGGGGGCGGCGATGAATTGGGACCGCACGCCGCGCTTGCGCGAAACGATGATTGCGGCGGCGAAGAAAGTGACGATGCCGTTGTTCCTGATCCAGGCGGAGAACGATTATTCGATCCGCCCGACCAAGGAAATCGCGGCCGCTCTCGCGGGCAATGGCCGCGTCGTGTGGTCCAAGATCTATCCCGCCTACGGCTTCCTGCCGTGGGAAGGTCATCTGTTCGAAAGCACGGCCCAGAAATTCTGGGGGCCGGACATCCATCGCTTCCTGGAGCTTTACCTATGACCGACACCAGCCGCGCGTGGATCGAAAATCTGACTTGGCCGGAAGTCGCGGCCAAGATCGAAACCTCGACCGTGCTGATCCCGATCGGCGCGCGCGCCAAGGAGCATGGGCCGCATCTGCCGATGCAGACCGATTATCTGGTCGCGCGAGCGCTATGCGAAGGTGTGGCGAAATCTTTGCCGGTGCTGATCGCCCCGGTCGTCGATTTCGGCTACTACCCCGCCTTCGTCGAGTATCCCGGCAGCCAGCATTTGCGGCCCGAGACGTTCCAGGCCGTGCTGCACGACATCATCGACGGTTTGATCCGCCACAAGGCGAAGAACATCGTCATCGTCAACACGGGCGTGTCGACCGAAGGCCCGGTCACGGTCGTGGTGCGCGAGACGCTGGAACACAAGAACGTGCGCATTCCGGTCGCGCATATCCGGGCCCTTGGCAACGCCACGCGCGGCATGATGAGCCAGAAGCTCGGCGGCCATGCCGACGAGATGGAGGCCTCGCTGATTCTGGCGATCGCGCCCGAGCTCGCGCATATCGACCGCGCGGTCGAGGATTACGGCAACGCGTTGAGCGAGCCGAAGACCGTGTTCTACATCCCCACGATTTTCCGCGGCAACGCCAAGTCGACGCCCGATTACAGCGTGTCGGGCGCACGCGGCGATCCGCGCGGCGCCACGCTCGAAAAGGGCCGCGCCACGCTCGACGCGATGGTCGCCGATCTGGTCGACGGTTTGCGCAAGCTCGGCCTATGACGCAGGACTACGACGTTATCGTCGTCGGCTTCGGTTTCGCCGGCGGTGTCGCCGCCATCGAAGCGCATGATGCCGGCAAGCGCGTGCTGCTGATCGAAAAGAACGCGATTCCGGGCGGCATCTCGGTCTGCTCGGCGGGCGGCTTGCGCATCGCCAAGGATGCAAGCGACGCGATGGCCTATCTCGTCGCCACGAATGGCGGCACGACGCCGGAGCCCGTGCTGAAAGTATTGGCCGACGGCATGACCACGCTCGCCGATTACGCGCGCGGGCTTTGTGCGCCGGTTGGCGGCACGATCGGCTTGAAGCCGAACTCGGGCAATTACCCCCTGCCCGGCTACAAGACATTCGGCTTCGCCTATGTCGAAGCGCTCGACGGTTTCGACGTCGCGCGCGATTACGCGCATGTGCGCGGTGCCATCGAAGGGGCGCGCTTGTTCGAAGTCGTGCGCCGCAACGTCGCCCATCGCAAGATCGACGTGCAACTCGCCACGCGCGTCGAACGCCTGGCGAAGACCGGCGATCGCGTGACCGGGATCGTCGTCGCCGGAAAGACGATCGCCGCGAAATCGATCGTACTCGCTTGCGGCGGGTTCGAAGCCGATCCCGAGATTCAACGTCAGCATTGGGTGCTGAAGCCCGTGCTGTCGGCCGCCGTCGATTTCAACACCGGCGACGGGTTGCGCATGGGCCAAGCCGCGGGCGCCGGGCTTTGGCATATGTGGCACTATCACGGCTCCTACGGGCTTAAGCATCCCGATCCGGATTACAAATTCGGAATCCGCGTGAAGCGCCTGCCCGATTGGAACAACGCCGAAGGTTTGCGCGGCGACGTGACGATGACCTGGATCCTGCTGGATCAAGACGGCCATCGCTTCATGAACGAGTACGAGCCCTATATGCAGGATACCGGGCATCGGCCGTTCGAGCATTACGACACGTCGCGCCAGAAATTTCCGCGCGTGCCCGCGATCATGCTGCTCGACGCGGAGGGCCGCGCGCGCTATCCGATCAGCGCGCCGACTTGGAACGACGAAGCCGTCGCCGCGAAATTCGGCAAGCACAGCCCGCGCGATCTCGACGCCGCGATCTTCGCCGAAGATGAAACGCTGGAGGCCGTCGCCGCGCGCCACGGCATCGACGCCGAAGCGTTGAAGAACAGCGTCGAGGCCTGGAACGCCGCCTGCACCGCCGGGAACGATACCGCGTTCGGCCGCCCGGGCGGTTCGATGTTGCCGATCGGCAAAGGCCCCTACTCGACCGCCAAAGTCTGGCCGGTCGTGTCGAACACCCAAGGCGGCCTGCCGCACGATCCCGAACAACGCGTGCTCGATCCCTATGGCGCGCCGATCCCCGGGCTCTATGTCGCGGGCGAACTCGGCAGCGTGTTCGGCCATCTCTATCTCTCCGGCGGCAACATCGCCGAAAGCTTCGTCGGCGGGCGCATCGCCGGCCGCAACGCCGCCGCCCCATAAGGAACGACGCCCATGCCCATTCCGTCGCGCAATCTCGGTAAGTGCTTCGACGCCGCCGCCGCCCCCGACAAGGTCGCGATCGTCGAATTGCGCGATCCCGCCAATCCGCGCGCGATCACCTATCGCGCGCTCGACGAGAAATGTAACGCCGTCGCGCGCGGCTTGTTGAAGCGCGGCTATAAGCGCGGCGACCGGATCGGCATTCTGTCGCTGAACCGCCTCGAATATCTCTACGCCTATTTCGGCACGATGCGCGCGGGTCTGGTCTCGGTGCCGATCTCGTTCAAGCTGGGCGCGGAGGTGGTCAAACACATTTCCGACGACGCGCGATTGAAGGCCGTGTTCCACGATACCGACCGCATTCCTGTCTGCCCGCCGGGTGTGGCGCGCATCGGCTACGACGATGGCGGGTTCGACGCGCTGCTCGATCCCGGCGCGTTCGACACCGTCGAACCCGATCCCCGCGAACTCGCCATGCTGCTCTATACGTCGGGCTCGACTGGCATGCCCAAGGGCGTGTTGCTGTCGCACGACTCCCAGCGCTGGTCGATGGAAACGGCGGCGAAGCTCTATGGCGAGCGTTCGCATCATCGCTATATCGTCGGGGCGCCGATGTTCCACATGAACGCGACGATCAGCGTCAAGGGGGCACTCGCCTCGGGGGCGTCGATCGTGTTCCTGCCGGCGTTCGACGCCAAGGTCTATGCACGCGCGATCCAAGACCATCGCGTCACCTGGCTTACCTCCGTGCCGACGATGCTCGCGCTCGTGGCGAAGAAGAAAGAGCTGCTGTCCACGCTCGATTTCTCCTCCGTCACGAACGTGACGATGGGCTCGGCGCCGCTTACCCAGGCGCTGATCGACAAGATCCAAGCGCTGTTCCCCAAGGCGCTGATCAACAACAGCTACGGCACGACCGAGGCGGGCCCGGCCCCGTTCGGCATCCATCCGAACGGCATTCCGCGCCCGTCGCTCGCTTGCGGCTATCCGGTGCCCGGCAGCGAAGCGGAACTGCGCGAAGGGCCGAACGCCGACGAAGGTGTGCTCTATATGCGCAGCCCCATGATGATGGAGGGCTACAACAATCTGCCCGAGAAGACCGGCGCCGTGCTGAAGGACGGCTGGTATCGCTCGGGCGATATTTTCCGCCGCGACAAGGACGGGTTCTTCTATTTCGTCGGCCGCGCGGACGACATGTTCGTGGTCGGCGGCGAAAATGTCTGGCCGGGCGAAGTGGAGCGCCTGCTCGAACGCATGCCGGGCGTCCATCAGGCTTGCGTGGTGCCCGTGCCCGACGACATCAAGGGCGCCATTCCCTTCGCCTTCGTCGTGGCTTCGCCCGGCGCCAACCCGACCGAAGCCGAGATCAAGCAATTCGCGCTCGCCAACGGCCCGGCCTACGCGCATCCGCGCTTCGTCGCGTTCCGGAACGAAATCCCGCTGGCGGCGACGAACAAGCCCGACCGCAAAAAGCTAATCGCCGAGGCGGAGGGCTTGTCGAAAGGCAAGCGGCCGACGCTATGATCCGTCTGGACGTCGATGGCGCCTATGGCGATGCGAGTTTTGCCACACGGCTTGCCGCGATCAGCCGCGACATAACACCCGACAGCTACGGCGAAGGCGCATTGATCCGCGAATGCGAAGCGAAGCTCGCCAAGGCGCTGGGTAAGGAACGCGCGGTCATCTTCGCGACCGGCACGCTCGCCAATCTCTTGGCGCTCGACCGGCTCTGCGGGCGCGATGCGCGGCGCGTATTGCTGCATCCCGATAGCCATATCCTGAACGATACCGGCGACTCCCTGGTCGCTGGTGCCGGTATCACGCCGATCGTCGCATCGACCACCGGACCCGGCTTCGCCGCCAAGGCGCTGACCGATGCGCACGCCCGCGCGCAGGACGGCAAAGTCCGCCGCAGCATCGGCGCCCTCGTCATCGAAACGCCGGTGCGCCGCCGCCATGGCGAGATGTTTCCCGCCGCCCAGATGGACGGGGTGATCGCCGCCGCGAAGAAGGCGAGTGTCGCGCTGCATTTGGATGGCGCGCGCTTGCCCATCGCATCGGCTTCGCGCGGCATTTCGATGGCGGATTTCGCCGAGCCGTTCGACACGGTTTATCTGTCGCTGTGGAAGATGCTGGGCTTGCCCTTCGGCGCGGTGCTCGCGGGGCCCGCCGTGTTGCTCGACGGGATCGAACGCGACCGGCGCCTGCATGGCGGTGCCTTGCCGCAATTCTGGCCGATCGCGGCATTGGTCCTCGCCGAGCTCGACAGACTGGAACCGAATTGGGCGCGCGCGATGGTCTGGCGCCAGATTTTCGAGCGCGCATTGACCGAGGCGGGGTTCACGCTCCGCCCGTCGGGAACGGAAACGACGAGCACGTTTTGGCTGGTCACGCCCGGCCCAGCCGCCGCATTCAAAGCGGCCTGCAAGCAAGCCGGGATCGTCTTGGGCGAAGCATCGGGCGACGCCGTATTGCTGCGCGCCAATCCGACCGTTCTGGAAGTGGATCCCGGCGAATTGGCCAAGCGCCTCGCCGGGATAAAGGTTTAAGCCGCGCGTTTGCGCGCAAGGCGCATCGCGGCCGGAATAGGCTCGACGATCGGCACGGCGAAACGCGGTGCGAGTGCGCGTGCCGCCACCGCCAACGGCCCGCCGCCGATCACCACCGCTTGGGCGCCGTCCTGCGCGATGGCGGTCTCGCACGCCTCGCCCAATGCCGCTTCCAACGCCGCCGGCTTGGCCATCAATGCGTGAACATCGCCCGGCGTGAGACGCACGCCCGTGAATTGCACGGCCAGCCCCAGCGACGCGGCGCGCTTGCCGATCGATTTGACCAGCAGCGGCGTGGTGGTTGCCACAGCGAAGCGCCGCCCGCCTTCACCCGCTTCCAGCATGCTCGCTTCCGCGATGCCGGTGACGGGCACGGCGCAGGATTTGCGCACGGTTTCGAGGGCGGGATCGCCGAACGCCGCGACGATGGCACCGTCGAAGCCCGAGAAGTCGAATTCGGCGAACAACGCTTCCACCGCCTCGGCGGCTTTTGCCAGCATCGGCTCGTCGACGATCAAGGGGACGCCGAATGCTACCGTCGCGGCGATGATCGTATCGCCCGGGGCCGCTTCGCGGGCGATCGCCGCCATCGCGTCGGTCGTGCGCGTATTGGTGTTGGGGTTGATCAGCAAAAACTTCATGGCCCGGGATTGCAGCAAGCGCCATGCCAGCCGGGGCGAAGCCCCTTGTCCGGCGGGTCCGGCTGGCATAGTTTCGCCCGCCGCATCCGTGCGATTCCTGGCCCGCCCTCGAAGGATTTGTTTTGACCGAACCCGCCGCCGCACCCGAAGCCGGCGCGCCCCTCCCGCGGCGCACTTTCGCGATCATCTCGCACCCCGACGCCGGAAAGACGACGCTGACCGAAAAGCTGCTGCTGTTCGGCGGCGCCTTGCGTCTCGCCGGCCATGTGAAGGCGCGCGGCGAAAGCCGGCGCACGAAATCCGACTGGATGGAGATCGAACGCTCGCGCGGCATTTCCGTGTCGAGCTCGGTGATGACGTTCGAGCATAACGGCATCCAGTTCAATCTGCTCGATACGCCGGGCCACCAGGATTTCAGCGAAGACACCTATCGCATCCTGACCGCCGTCGATTCCGCCGTGATGGTGATCGACGCCGCCAAGGGCATCGAAGCGCAGACGTTGAAGCTGTTCGAGATTTGCCGCCTGCGCGACGTGCCGATCCTGACTTTCGTCAACAAGATCGACCGCGAAGGCCTCGACCCGTTCGAATTGCTCGACGAGATCGCCAGCAAGCTCGCCCTCGACGTGTCGCCGGTATTGTGGCCGGCCGGCATGGGCGGGCTGTTTCGCGGCAGCTACGATCTGCTGCAGCATCGCTTCTACAAGCCCGGCGCCAACGGCGTCTTCGCGAGCGAAGAGCAGCTCGACGGCTTCGACGATCCGCGTTTGCCCGAATTGATCGGCGATTCGCGGCTGTCGGCATTCCGCGATCAGGCGGAGTTGGCGCTCGCCGGCTATCCCGCCCTCGATCTCGAATCCTATCGCGCGGGCCATCTCACGCCCGTGCTGTTCGGCAGCGCCTTGAAGGATTTCGGCGTCGCGCAATTGCTCGATCGCGTCGCCAATTGGGCGCCGAGCCCGCGCCCGCAACCGGCCGTGCCCGAGGCCGTGATGCCCGACGAGGATCACGTCTCCGGCTTCGTGTTCAAGGTCCAGGCGAATACCGACCCGAACCACCGCGACCGCGTGGCGTTCATGCGCGTATGCTCGGGCCGCTTGAAGCGCGGCATGAAGCTCAAGCATCCGCGCAGCGGCAAGGCGATCTCCGTCGCCAGCCCGATCTTCTTCTTCGCGCAGGAACGCGAAGTCGCCGACGAAGCCTGGCCGGGCGATATCGTCGGCATCCCCAATCACGGCACGCTGCGCGTCGGCGACACGCTGACCGAAGGCAAGGCGCTGCGCTTCACGGGCCTGCCCAGCTTCGCGCCCGAAATCCTGCGCCGCGTGCGCCTCGACGACCCGATCCGCGCCAAGCAGATGCGCAAAGCCTTGCAGGATTTGGCCGAGGAAGGTGTGACACGCCTGTTCCGCCCGATGCTGGGTGCGGACTGGATCGTCGGCGTCGTCGGGCAGCTTCAGCTCGACGTGCTGACCTCGCGCCTCAAAAACGAATACGGCGTGGCGATCCATTTCGAACAAGCGCCGTTCGAAACCGCGCGCTGGATTTCGTCCGACGACCCGGTCAAGCTAAAGGCGTTCATCGACGGCAACCGCTTCGCGGTCGCGGAAGACAACGACGAAGCGCCGGTTTTCATGGCGCGCAATTCGTGGGACCTTTCGCGCACGACGACCGACTGGCCGGCGATCCGCTTCAGCTCCACGCACGAGCGCGCCTGATGACCACCGAGCCCATCCTTTATTGCGACGGCGCCTATCTCCCCGAGAGCCAGGCGCGACTTTCGACGTTTGATCTCGGCGTGCAGTTCGGCGACGGCGTTTACGAGGTCGTCTCGGCGTGGAAAGGCCTGATCTTCCGCTTGGAGGACCATCTCGACCGCTTGATCGATACGCTGCATGCCGCGCGCATCGACACCGGCCTGTCGCGCGAAGATTGGCGAACGATCGTGCGCGAGACCGCCAAGCGCAACGGCCTTTCGGACGCCGCGATCAAGATCATCGTGACGCGCGGCTTGCTCGCCCCCGGCAATCCCGATCCACGCGCAGCGAAACCCAGCGTGCGCGCCTTCGCCACCCCTTACGCGCATCTCGGCACGCCAGAACAGCGCGCGAAGGGGATCCGCGTGCAGATCGGCCATCAGCGCGGCATGGCGCCCGATACGCTCGATCCGCGCTACAAGCATACGTCCCGTTTGCAGTATCAGCTGGCGAAGATCGAATCGCTCGACAGCGGCTACGACGACGTCGTGTGGCTGTCGGCGCAAGGCTTCCTCGAAGAAGCGCCGCGCTCCAATCTGTTCCTGGTCAAGAATGGCGTGTTGCGCACGCCGACACTGGGCGTGCTGCACGGCATCACGCGCATGACCTTCTGCGAATTGGCGGCGGCGCTGGATATTCCGGTCGAGACCGGCGCGCTGACCGCGTTCGATCTGTTCGCGGCGGACGAAGCCTTCACCTGCTCGACCTCCGGTGCCGCTTTGCCGATCCGCGAAGCGGCGGGACGCACGATCCGCGGCGGTGCCCCCGGCCCGATCACCGCCAAGCTCAACGCGCTGTATTGGCAAAAGCGCGAAGCCGGCTGGCACGGCACGAAGATCGGCTGAGATCTATTCGGCGGCGGCGTAGTCGTCGAGCACGGCGAAGATCGCCGCTTCGATCAATGCGCCGGGCGTCGCGGCTTTGCCGGACGCGCGCAACGCGTCGATCTGCGCCGGGAAATACTGGCTGACCAGCGTTTCGGGAATCGCCGCCGCGCGAAGCCGGGCCAGCATCTCGCCGACCGCTTTCTCCGCCGCCGGCGTTTGCCAGTAATAGCGGATGCGGTCGCTGTAGCTGAAGTGCCGATCGATGCGCTGCTTGGCGTCGTCGCCATGGCAATGGCCGCGCCAATAGCCGGGCTGCGCCTGCATGACCGCTTCCATCGCATCGGGCAAGGAAGCGCCCGGCCGGTCGCGATGCAAGATCGCGTCGATCGCATCGAGCGCGTAAAGCGCTTCGCGCAGCGCGAAGGTCAGCCCCGGCCCGACCTTCAACAGCGCGAAACCATCGCGCACCAAGGCTTGAAGAGCGGCGCGCGTTTGATAGTCGGTCGAATGCGCTTCGAACACGAGGCGCTTATGCCGGTCGAGCACTTGGCGCAAATGCCGTGCCTTGGCGGGATCGTAGGCGACGACATTCTCGATGCCGAATTCGACGCCCGGCTGCACGACGATGCCGATCGCGCGTTCGAACGCGCCGCGCAAACCCGCCTTCGCGAACGCGGCGTCATGCGCGGCGATGGTGCTTTCCGCCGCTGCGGCCGCAGTCGGCGTCAAGCTATCGATGCGCTCACGCGCCCCGCCCGGCGGCGGCACTTCGGTGCCGATGATATAGACCGGTGCGGGCAACCCGTTCGCATGCGCGGCCTCTTCCGCGACGCCGGCGAGGCTCGCCGCACGCGCGGCGATAATCGCTTCGGGCACGGCTTCGCCGTCATCGGCGCAGGCCATGCTGGCGTCGAGATGGATCTTGCGGAACCCGGCGGCGGCATAGGCGGCAACCATCGCGCGCGCCTTGTCCATCGCCGCGTCGGCCGAAAGCTTGGTCCACGGGTTCGGGCCCAGATGATCGCCGCCGAGAATCAATTGGTCGGCGGGGAGCCCGCATTCCGCCGCCAACGCTTCGGCGCGCGCCCGAAAGGCGGCGGGCGTCAGGCCCGTATAGCCGCCGTCTTGATTCACCTGATTGCAGGTCGCTTCCACCAGAACCGGCTTGGACTTTGAAGCACCATGGCGGAAAGCGGCCGCAAGGACCTTGGGATGGGCCGAACAAACCGACGTCAAGCCCTTGGGCTTTTCAGCTTTTCGGGCTTCGGCGAGGGCCATCAGGGCATCGGACATGGCGGTCAGGCTTTCCAAACGCGGGCGCGAGATCGGTGTTTCGCCGCGTATTTCGATCACGTTGTCACTCGATTTTCATCAAAATAATTCACAAACGATCACGATCATGATTGACCGTGATCAAATCTTCGATCAGGCTTCACAAAATTGAAACTTTAGCCGCCGTCCCGCAAGCGCCATGCAGCCAGACCGCGATACCGTGATCCGCCAACACCTTTATACGAAGGGTCAGGCGTCGATTCAGGAACTCGCGGAGGTCGCGCAAGCCTCGCTCGCCACCATCCGCCGCGACCTGCTACGCCTCGAAGACAAGGGCATGGTCGAGCGCACGCATGGCGGCGCGCGCATCGCGGGCAAGGTCGGGCTGGAAGTCGCGTTCGAAGCGCGCGAGTTGCAGAACATCGCCGCCAAGAAGGCCATCGCCCAAGCCGCCTATTCCCGCCTGCAACCGGGCACGAGCGTGATGCTCGACGCCGGATCGACCGTGCTGCAACTCGCACGGCTGCTGCGCGTCGCCCCGCTGCCGCTGACCGTGTTCACCAACAGCCTGGTCGTGGTGCAGACGCTGAACGGCGTCGAGGATTTGCGGCTGACGCTATTGGGCGGCCAAGTGCGCCCGGAGAACCATTCGCTCGTCGGGCCGATCGCCGAAGCGACGATCGAGCGTTTGTGGTTCGATCAATTGTTCCTCGGCGCCAGCGCCGTGCAGGACGACGGCACGTTGTCCACGCCCGACGCGGCGGAAGCCAGCATCAATCTGCGCATGCTTCAGCGCGCCACGCGGCGCTGCATCCTGGCCGACGCGACCAAGTTCGGCCAGACCGCGACCTATGGCGTGGCGAAGCTCGATGCCGCGACCGATCTTATTTCCGATGCGGCGCTGGATTCACGCTGGCGTGCGCGCCTCGCCGATTTCGGGCTGAACGTCACGATCGCCGATGCGTCGCCGGACGAGGCCACGCATGCTTAACCGCGACGAAGAAGTTGTGCTGGGGATCGACGGCGGCGGCACGAAGTCGCTGCTGGCGGCCGCGACGCGCCAGGGTGCCGTCACGGCGCTGCTGCGCGGGCCCGGTGTCAATCCGTTCGACGGCACCGATTGGCGCGAAGCCTTGGGCGAAATTTTGGCGCGCGCATCGGGCTTGCGGCCCGTCGCCGTCGCCGCCGGCCTGCCCGGCTATGGCGAACATGCGGCGTTGAACGCGAAGCAGGAAGTCGCCATCGCGCAAGCTTTCGCCTGCCCGGCGCGCGTGCATAACGACGTGCAGATGGCCTATGACGGCGCGCTCGGCGACCGGCCCGGCACGCTGGTGCTGTCGGGCACGGGCTCGATGGCGTGGGCGCAGGACGGCGCGCAGATCGTGCGCGTCGGCGGTTGGGGTCATGGCTTCGGCGACGAAGGCAGCGCCTATTGGATCGGCCATCGCGCGGTGACGCTGCTGAGCCATGCGCTCGACGGCCGTCTCGACGCTCCCGATTTCGTCCGCGCAATGCTGAAGCTGATCGGCAGCGCCGATCGCCCCGATCCCGACAAGGCGTTGACCGAATGGTTCTACGCCCTGCCCCATCCGCGCCCGACGATCGCGGCATTGGCGCAAGGGATCGATGCGATCGCCGTGTCGGGCGACGCGACGGCGCGGCGCATCTTCGACGAAGCCGCCGACGAACTCGCCACCCTTGTGCGCACGGCGCGCAAACGCTGCCCGCAAGCGGACGATGTTTGGAGCTACGCCGGCGGCAGCTTCGCCTCGCTTGCCTTGAGGACGGCGATGGCCACACGTTTGGGCCCGCCCCAAACACCCGCCTTGCCGCCGATCGGCGGTGCGGTCTGGCGCGCCGCCAAGATGGCGGGCTGGCCGATCGACGCGGCGTGGATCGCGCGCCTCGCCACGTCCCTCGCCGCCTTCAAACCCGCTTCGATCAATCTTCACGCCGTCGACGAAAGATGAGAACGACCATGAACGCCACCGAACGCGTCATCCGCGAGCAATTCGATTTTTGGCGCCGCGCGCCCAATGCGGCGTTCACCGCCGAAGCCGGAAAAGCCTACGCGGTCGTCGGTTGCGGCACGTCGGTCCATGTGTCGAAGACCGTCGCCGCCATTCTGTGCCATCAGGGCTTCGACGCGCGCCCCGTCACCGGCAACGAATGGACGCGCCGTCCGCATGACGCCATCGCGGCATCGATCAAGCCGGACGTGCTGGCGTTTTCGCGCAGCGGCGAGTCCAGCGAACTCGTGCGCGCCGCCATCGCCAGCCGCAAGGCGGGCCTGCACGTCACCGGCTTCACCTGCACGATCGATAGTTCGCTCGCCCGTGAGTCGAGCCGCTTCGTCCATGCCCAAACGCATGCCGAAGAGGATATCGTCATGACCAGTGCCGCAAGCCTGCTACTGTTGATGGGCATGCGCTTCGCCGGCCTCAATTTCGATATCGATGCGGCGGCGAAGACGGCCGAAACGACGATGAAAGCGTTCGACGCCAAGCTCGGAAATGTGCTTGGCGAGCGCTCGCATTTCGTGTTCCTGGGCGGCGGCCCGCTTTACGGCATCGCTTGCGAAGCGGGTTTGAAGCTCCAGGAAATGAGCCTGAGCCAGACCGAGGCGCATCATCCGCTGGAATATCGCCACGGCCCCGTCAGCCTGATCGACAAATCGTCCTTCGTGACGATGCTCTATCACCCCGACACGCTGGCGGAGGAATCGCTGCTGACAGAGGAACTTCGCGCCAAGGGCGCCTTCGTCGTCGGCTTCGGCGGCCCGGGCGATCTGTCGTTCGATCTGCCCGCCGATGCGCTGACGCGCGGGCTTATCGTTTTGCCCGCGCTGCAAATGCTCGGCGAGCGTCGCGCCCAAGCGCGCGGCATCGATTCCGCCGTGCCCCGCCATCTCACCAAGGTCGTGCGTACGGCCTGAACTTCCGACCAACCGAGCAACGACAACACCAAAAAGAGGAGAACAGCATGAAGGCAATCCGACTGTCCGGCACGCTTATCGCCGGCGCCATCGCATTCGCGGCGTTCGCCGCGTCCGCGCAAACCAAGGAAGTCGTCATCTACACCGCCGCCCCGGGCGCGGTCGTCGATGCGCTGACCGACCGCTACGCCAAGGAAACCGGCGTCAAGGTCCAGGTCGTGAAAGCGGGCTCGGGCGATCTGATCCGCCGCGTGCGCGCGGAAGCCGCCTCCCCCAAGGCCGACGTGATTTGGAGCGTCGGCGGCGAGCAGCTCGAATCCAACAAGGATCTGCTGGCCGAATACACCACGTCGGAAGACGCGGCGATCCTGCCGGCCTACAAGATCAGCAAGGCGTGGTCGCCCTATAGCGGCATTCTCGCGGTCTTCTCGGTCAACACCAAAATGTTGAAGCCCGCGGAATATCCGAAATCGTGGAAGGATCTCGCCGATCCGCGTTGGAAGGGCAAGATCACCTCGGCCCGTGCCGATGCGTCGGGCTCGGCCTTCCAGCAATACGCGACGGTGCTGACGATCTACGGCAACGAAGGCCCGGCGATCTACAAGGCGATCCTCGACAACATCAACTTCGCCACCAGCTCGGGCGTCGTGAACCGCCTGGTCAACGACGGCGAAGCCGCCGTCGGCATCACGCTGGAAGACGACGCGATGCAATACAAGAAGAACGGCGGCCCGATCGAGATCGTGATGCCCGGCGACGGCACGTCGACCGTGCCGGACGGCATGGCCCTGATCAAGGGTGCGCCCTCGGCCGAAGAAGGCAAGAAGTTCATGAACTGGGTTCTGTCGAAGCCGGTTCAGGACTACGTCGTCAAGGAAACCAACCGCCGCTCGGCGCGCATCGACACGCCCTTCCCGGGCACGCCGATCACGTCGATCAAGACGATCGACTACGACATTCTGAAGATCGCCGCCCAGCGCGACGATCTTCTGAAGCAGTGGCGCGCGATGGCGGTGGGTCGCTAAGCGCATCATGAGGATCGAAGCCTTCAGCGAAGCCAAGCGCGCCGACGCCCCCGACACCAACGAGGACGCGTTCCTGATTCTGCCGGGACGCGCCTATGCGGTGATGGACGGCGTCAGCGACCGGATCGGCAGCCGTTACGACGGCGTGCTCGCCGGGCGCTACGCTTCGCAATTGCTGCGGCGGAGCCTCGAGGCCTGGTTGACGGGCCCCGAAGCGAAGCTCGACGATCCGTGGGCGGCGGTCGAAGTCGCGACCGCCGCGATCCGCGGAACGTATGACCGGCTCGGCCTGACCGACGCCGTGCGCGGCGATTGGAACCGGCAGATGGCTTCGACCCTCACGCTCGTCACTTTCGCCGGCGACACCGCTTATGCGGTGCTCGTCGGCGATAGCGGCCTGCGCATCAACGGCAAGACCGTGTGGCGCGAGGACAAGGATATCGACACGATCTCCTCGATGCTGCGCCGTTTCGCCTGGCCGGTCATCGCATCGCGCGTTGCGGCCCCCGACGAGCGCGAGCGCCTGTCGCGCAAGGTTTCCTGGGGCGGCACGCGCCATGCCGATGTCGAAGGCGTGATGACGGCGCAGGAAATGGCCGAGGTCGAAGCCAAGACGCTCGAATTCTGCCGCACCGAACTTTCCCATGTGCCGCGCGCGGAAGCCGAGAAGATGGTTTTCGGCGGCATCGTGCACGGCCAAGGCGGCTTCCAGAACAACGACGCCGCCGTTTTGGGTTACGCATCGCTAAACGGCTTCAATATTCGCCGCGACAAGATCCGAATCGAATCGCTTCCCATCTCCGATATCGAAACGCTGGAGCTTTACAGCGACGGCTATTTCGAGCCCGGCGACGCGTTCGGAATCGATTCATGGGAAGCGAAGTTCCGCGACATCGAACGCCGCGATCCGCACAAGATCACCGAAATTCTCGCCCCGCGCGGGTCGCTCGCCGGTCTGTGGACCGACGACCGCACCTATCTCGGGATCATTCGATGACCGGAGCGTCCGGCCCCGTTTTTGCGTACATTCCGGCGCCGATCCGGGCGCCCAACCGATAGAGTCCGAACCGCCATGACCGCACTCAGCCTCCGCGCGATCCACAAATCCTACGGACCCGGCATCAAGGTCCTGGACGGCATCGATCTCGAACTCGTCTCGGGCGAGTTCTTCACCCTGCTGGGGCCCAGCGGCTGCGGCAAGACGACCTTGCTGCGCATCGTCGCAGGGTTCCACCAGCAGGATAGCGGCGAAGTGATCGCCGACGGCGTGAAGCTCGATCCGCTGCCCGCACACAAGCGCGACATCGGCATGGTGTTCCAGGACTACGCGATCTTCCCGCATTTGACCGTCGCGCAGAACGTCGCCTTCGGTTTGAAGGCACGCAACCTGCCCGCCGACGAAATCGCCAAACGCGTCGAGGAAAGCCTCAAGACCGTGCGCCTGGCCGATTACGGCGATCGCTTGCCGTCGGCGTTGTCCGGCGGCCAGCAGCAGCGCGTGGGCCTCGCCCGCGCCATGACCATCCGTCCGAAGCTGCTATTGATGGACGAGCCCTTGTCCAATCTCGACGCCAAACTGCGCGTCGAGTTGCGCGAAGATATCCGCGAGATCCAGCAGCGTTTGGGCATCACCACGATCTACGTCACGCACGACCAGGAAGAAGCGCTCGCCGTTTCCGACCGGATTTGCGTGATGAATGCGGGCCGCGTCGAACAGCTCGGCACGCCTTACGACATCTACAACCATCCCAAGCGCCGCTTCGCCTCCGCCTTCATCGGTACGATGAATTTCCTGTCGGCCGAGCTGACGGCGAACGGTGCGCTGCGTTTGGGCGGCAAGGAATGGCGCCTGCCCGGCAAGGCGGCGCCCGGCCCGGTCGAACTCGCTTTCCGCCCCGAAGCCGTGCGCATGCGCGGCGTCGGGCAAGCGGAAGGTATCGCGCTCGCCGGCAAGATCCTCAAGACGACCTATCTGGGCCGCGAAGCGGTCCACACGGTCGAAACGCCCGAAGGCACGGTGCTCGTCCAAGTCGCGAGCCCCGCGCGCAGCGAACTCGACAAGGCGACGCACGAAGCCGAGCTTCACCTTCCCGTCGCGGATATCGTGTTGTTCCGCCCCGACGGCGCACGCGTCGAGTTCGCGCAATGAAGCGGCGCGATATCTGGACGCCGGTTCTGATCGCCGCCTGGGCGATCGTTCTCGGCTTGCTCGTCTGGCCGCTCGGCAAAATCCTGCTGTCGAGCTTCGTCGTCGACGGCGAATACACCTTCGCCAATTATCGGCTGATCTTCTCCGAACCGCGCTTCCTCAACACGATCGGCAATACGTTCCTGGTCGGCTTCGGCGGCATGATCGGCGCGCTGATCCTGGGCGTGGGCCTCGCCTTCGTCGTGTCGCGCTTCGAAATCCGCGGCCGGACGGCGATCGAAGTTCTGGCGCTGATCGCCATGGTCTCCCCGCCTTTCATCGGCGCCTATTCCTGGATCGTGCTGTTCGGCGCCAACGGCCTCGTTCGCACGTCGCTGGCCAGTATCGGCATCGACATTCCGCCGATCTACGGCACGCCCGGCGTGATCATGGTTTTCGCGCTGAAATTCTTTCCGCAGGTGTTCCTGATCACCTCCGGCGCTTTCGCGGCCGTCAGCCGTTCGCTGGAGGAAGCGGCGGAGAGCCTGGGCGTGTCGCCCACGCGCCGCCTGTTCACGATCACGCTGCCGCTGATCATGCCCGCGATCACGGCAAGCGGCCTGCTCGCCTTCGTCATGTCGATCGCCGATTTCGGCACGCCGCAGATCATCGGCCGCGGCCTTCAGGTGCTGGCGACCCAGGCCTATATCCTTTATTCGGCCGATCTCGGCTCGAACCAGGGCCTCGCCTCGGCGATCAGCTTGATTCTGGTCGGCATCTCGATGGTGTTCGTGCTGTTGCAGCGCTGGATGATGCGTCGCGACATCTATCACAACAGCGGCATGAAGCGCGCCGAACGCCGCCCGATCGCGGGTTTAAAAAGCGCCTATCTGCATTTGGCCGCCTACGGCCTCGTGCTGCTCGGCTCGATCCCGACGATCACAGTGATCTACTATTCCTTCCGCCGCACGCGCGGGCCGGTGTTCCAAGACGGGTTCGGCCTGCAAAGCTACGAACGCGTGTTGCAACGCCTGTCCGATCCCATCGTCAACACGCTGATCTATTCGGCGATCGCCGTGGTCGCGATCGTGGTCGTGGGCACGCTGCTCGGCTATCTCATCACGCGTCGCCGTTCGCTGGCGACCGGGGCACTCGACGGAATTTTGACCGTGCCTTACGTGGTGCCCGGCGTCGTCATGGGTATCGCCTACGCCGCCGCGTTCAACGTGGCGCCGCTGGTGCTGACGGGCACGGGCGCCATCATCATCCTGGCGATCTTCATCCGCCGCCTGCCCTATACGGTGAGCTCCGTCGGTGCCGCACTCCGCCAGATCAGCCCCAATCTCGAACAGGCGGCGATGAGCCTGGGTGTGCCGCCCGGCCGCGCCTTCCTGAAGGTCACGGCGCCGCTGCTGATCCCGGGCATCGTTGCGGGCGCCATGATGAGCCTCGTCACCGCGATGAACGAACTCTCGTCCTCGCTCGTCCTCTATATCGGCCGGACGATCACCATGCCGGTGCGCATCTATATCGCCGTGATCGACGGCGAGTACGGGATCGCGGCCGCGCTATCGACCATCCTGCTGGCGATGACCATCGTCGCGATCCTGGCGATGTCCTACGCCGCGAAGCGCCAGTATAAAAGCTGAGTCCCATGCGTATCCCGCCCGACACCGCAAGCTGGTGGCTCGCCCCGCGCCGTATCTTCGACGGCACGGCGTTCCGTGAGGGTGTCGCGCTGCGCATCGAGAACGGCAAGATCGCCGCGACCGGCCCCGTGACCGGCGAGGCGCCGGTGGTGGAATGCGACTTCATCGCCACGCCGGGCTATGTCGATCTGCAAGTGAATGGCGGCGGCGGCGCCTTGTTCAATAACGCGCCCACGGCCGAAACGCTCGCGATCATCGGTGCCGCGCATCGCGCGCGCGGCACCACGTCGTGGCTCGCCACTTTCATTACCGATACGCCGGACCGGCTCGACCAAGCGGTCGATGCGGTGATCGCCAATGCGGGCGCCAACGGCGTCGCGGGTATGCATATCGAAGGCCCGCATCTCGCCCCCGAACGGCGCGGCACGCATGCCGCGCAATATCTTCGCCCCTTCGACGACCGCACACTGGCAAGCGTCCGGCGTCTGCGCGCGGCGGACATCCCGACGATGCTGACCTTGGCGCCGGAGCGCGTCGAGGCCGGCACGATCCGTCGCCTGACCGAAATGGGCGTCGTCGTCTCCGCCGGGCATACGGCGGCGAATGCGGCGCATATCCGCGCGGCCTTGGATGAAGGGTTGCGCTGCTTCACCCATCTGCACAACGCGATGACGCCGATGAATTCGCGCGAGCCTGGCGTGGTCGGTGCCGCACTCGACAGCGACGCCTTTTGCGGCGTGATCGCCGATCTGCATCACGTCTCGGCGACCACCTTGCGCGTCAGTCTGCGCGCACGCCCCCGCCCCGACCGGATGTTCCTCGTCTCCGACGCGATGTCGACGGTTGGCGGGCCGAATTTTTTCGAGCTTTACGGCCAGCGCATCGAAGTGCGCGACGGAAGGCTGGTCAACGCCGAAGGCTCGCTGGCGGGCGCGCATATCGACATGGCGGCTTCCGTGCGCAACGTCGCGACGGCGCTCGGCATGCCCGTCGAGTGCGCATTGGCGATGGCGACCTCCATCCCGGCAGCGGCGATGCGCCTCGACGGCAGGATCGGCGCGTTCGTGCCCGGCGCGAAAGCCGATATCGTGCTGCTCGACGACGCGCTGAACCTGCGCGACGTGCTCGCCTGACGCCGGTTACGGTTTCGGACCGTTGGCGATCCAGTGCGCGGCGATATCGCGCCGGCGTGCCACCCACACGCGGTCCTTCAGCGATACGAGATCGTCGAGGAATTTGTCGAGCGCCCAGAACCGCGCCGGGCGGCCGATGATGCGCAGATGCAGGCCGACATTCAGCAGGCGCGTTTCGCCCTCGTCGCATTCGGCCAATAGGATTTCGAGCGCGCGGCGCAGATAGGACAGGAACTCGTCCGCCGTGCGGAAGCCGGTCGGGTGATAGAACTTCATGTCGTTCGTGTCGAAGGCGTAAGGCACGACGAGAATGGGCTTCGGTCCACTCGCCTTGTCCCAGTAAGGCAAATCGTCGTCGAGCGCATTCGAATCGTAAAGAAAGCCTTCCTCGGCCAATAAGCGCCGCGTGAATTCGCTCTGGCTCGACCGGCACATGAAGCCGACGGGCGTTTCGCCGGTCACCGACGCGATCGTGTCGCGCGCGTGACGGATCAATTTGCGCTCGGCTTCCGCGTCGTCGAAATCGAAATGCGCCGCCCAGCGCCAGCCATGCAACGCGGCTTCGTGGCCCGCCGCGATACTCGCCTTGGCGAATTCCGGCAAACGCTCGACCGCGCGGCCGCACATCATGAAGGTGGTCGCGATCTTGCGCTTTTCGAACGCGCGCAGGAACCGCGGCAAGGCGGCGCGCATGCCGTAGCCGAAGACTTCCTCCAGCGTTAGATCGCGTTTGCCCGGCGGCACGATGCTTTGCACCTCGCCGAAGACCTCGTTCTTCGGATCGCCGTCCCCGACCGCGAATTCCGCCCCTTCCTCGAAATTTACGTTCAACGAAACGGCCAATCGCGCGCCGTTCGGCCATACGATCTTCGGCTTGTCGAAGCCGTAGCCGCGCAGATCCCGGATGCGCGCGCTCATCAGACCAAAGCGCCCAAACGCACGCACGCCGCGAGATGTCCGGTCGAGACCGGCGCCAAACCGGGAATGCCCGTCTTGCATTCCGGCGCCACATGCTTGCAGCGCGGCGAGAAGGCGCAATCGACAGGTGCGGTCGCCAAGTTCGGCGGCGCGCCGGGAATGGCTTCGAGCCGCTTTCCGCGCATCGATCCGTGGACGGTCGAGGACAGCAGCCCTTGCGTATAGGGATGCGAGGGCGAGCGGATCACGTCGCGCACCGTGCCGCTTTCGATCACGCGGCCGGCATACATGACCGCGATCTTGTCGGAGACTTCGACCGCCACGCCCATATCGTGGGTGACGAAGATCACGCCCATCCCCATCTCGCGCTGCAACTCGCGCAGCAGCAGCAGGATCTGAATCTGCACCGTGGCGTCGAGCGCCGTGGTCGGCTCGTCGGCCAGCAGCAGCTTGGGCTTGCAAGCAAGTGCGAGCGCGATCATCGCGCGCTGGCGCATGCCGCCGGACATCTCGTGCGGATAGGCGTCCAAGCGCCGTTTGGCCGACGGAATACGCACGCGGTCGAGCATTTCCAGCGCCCGGGCCATGCCTGCGACCTTGTCGACCTTCTCGTGGCGCATCACCGCTTCGGCGATCTGCTCGCCCACGGTGAATACGGGATCGAAGGCGAGCATCGGCTCCTGGAAAATCATCGACACGACGCTGCCGCGATAGTCGCGCGTCGCCGCCTCGTCCATCGCCATCACGTCGTGACCGGCGACTTCGATCTTGCCGGTGATATGGCTGCGCTTGGGTGGCAACAGGCGCAACAGCGCGCGCAACGTTACGGATTTGCCAGAGCCGGATTCGCCCAGCAGGCCCATCACTTCGCCTTGCGCGAGCGTCAGGTCCACGCCGTTGACCGCATGGACGGTGCGATCGGCGCTGCGGAACAGCACGCGCAGATCGCGCATCGTGACGAGATCGCCGCTCATGCTTGTGGCGCCATCCGCGACCATGATGTTTCCCTCTCGTAAGCCGCGCCCAGCGCGAACAGCGTCGCTTCGGCGAAAGGCCGTCCGGCCAATTGGAAGCCGAGCGGCAAGCCCGCCTTGTCGAAGCCGCAAGGAACGGACAGCGACGGCAGGCCCAGTACGTTGAACGGCCGGCAAAGCCGCGTGAGAGCCGCCAGCAACGGCCCCATCGCCGGGCCGCCGCCGACATCGGTTTCCGCGATCGTCGGCACGGGCCGGTCGCTGACCGGGCAGAGCAGCGCGTCGCATTGGCCGAACACGTCGGCGACGAAGCCCGGGATCGCGGCCGCCCGGTTGCGCAACGCATCGAGATAGGCGACCGCCGGATTGGCGAGGCCGGTCGACAGACGCGCGCGTACCTGATCGGAGTACTTCCCCGGCATATCGGCGAGCCACGCGCGATGCGCGCTGGCGGCTTCCGCCCCCGTGATCATCGTGCCGGCCGCGTTGATCGCGTCGAGATCGGGCATCTTCACGGGCACGAGCTTCACCCCCAGTTTCTCGAAGATCTTCGCCGCCGCTCCGATCGCCGCGGCGACTTGGCCGTCGATATTCTGGTCGAAATAGCCTTGCGGCAGGCCGAGGCGCATGCCCGCAACAGGTTTGCCGCACGCAGCCTCGTAATCGTCGACCGGCACCGACGACGCGGTCGTATCCTCCGGATCGGCACCCGCGATAACGCCCAGAATGCGAGCGGCATCGGCCACGCTGCGGGTCAACGGTCCGACCGTGTCCATCGACCACGACAGCGGCATGGCGCCCGCCTTGCTGACTCGGCCCCAGGTCGGTTTGATCCCGACCAGACCGTTGCAGAAGGACGGCATGCGGATCGAACCGCCAGTATCGGAGCCCAACGCCCCATAGACGATGCGCGCCGCGACGGAAGCGCCGGAGCCCGACGACGAACCGCCGGTCATATGCGCCGGGTTCCACGGATTGCGGCAATGACCGTAATGGTAGTTATGGCCGGTCGGGCCGAAGGCGAATTCGGCCATGTTAAGCGTGCCGAGATCGATGGCGCCCGCCGCGTCGAGGCGCGCAAGCGCCGTCGCGGTCGTTTGCGCCTTCCAGTCGCGGCGAATGGCCGAGCCGCAGCTCGCGACACGGCCCTTGCGATAATACATGTCCTTATGCGCGAGCGGCACGCCGTGAAGTTTGCCTTTAACGGGCGACGCATCGGCGCGCTTGGCGGCGTCGAGTGCCGCGTCCTCGCCCAGCGCGATGAACGCGTTGATCTTCGGCTGCCACGCTTTCGCGCGCGCGATCGCTTCCTGCGTCAACTCGACCGACGAAATCTTTTTGGCCGCAACGGCATCCGCCGCCTCGACCAATGTCCAATTCGCCGGATCGGTCATCGTGCACGGCCCTTGTCGAGGGCGGCCGCGTAATGCGCGGGCTCGACGTCGAAATCGACGCGGAACGACGCGATCTTGGCGAGCGGTGCGGCCAACGATATGGCTGCCGCCTCCGCCTGTTCTTGGGGCAAGGCGATGCCCAGCGCCTTCGCGGCGGCGGCGATGGATTGCGGATCGAGACTCATGCGGCGCTCCCGGCTTTGGAATGGCCCGACGAAGCATCGGCCATATGGCACGCCACGCGATGGCCGGGATCGGCCGCGGTGGAGGCCAGCGCGGGTATTTTGGCGCCGCAAACGTCTTCCGCAAAGGGGCAACGCGTGTGGAAGCGGCAGCCGGACGGCGGGTTGATCGGATTGGGCGGATCGCCGGCGATCGGCGCTTCTTGAGTACGACGATCCGGATCCATCGACGGCATCGCCGACAGCAAGGCGTGCGTATAGGGATGGCGCGGATTGTCGTAAAGCTCCTCGACCGGCCCGATCTCGGCGACACGGCCCAGATACATGACCATCACCCGATCGGCCATGTAGCGCACGACGTTGAGGTCGTGGCTGATGAACACATAGGTCAGGCCGAATTCCGACTTCAAATCCTGGAGCAGGTTCAGCACCTGCGCCTCGACCGATTTGTCGAGCGCCGAAACGGATTCGTCGAGCAGCACGAGACGCGGCGCCAACGCCAACGCGCGCGCGATGTTCACGCGCTGGCGCTGACCGCCGGAAAGCTCGTGCGGATAGCGCCGCCCGAACAGATTGGGATCGAGCCCGACCTTGCCGAGCAGATCGCGGGCCCGGCCGCGCGCCTCGCCGTCGGGCAAACCGTGGACCTTCGGGCCGAAGGCGATCGAATCCTCGATCGTCAAACGCGGATTGAGCGAGGCGAAGGAATCCTGGAACACCATCTGCACTTGGCGGCGCAATTCGGTCAGCGTGATCCCGCCATCGACCGCCCCCAGCGCCTGGCCGTCGAACAATACCTCGCCCGAATCAGGCTCGATGAGGCGGATCAGCAAGCGCGCGGTCGTCGACTTGCCGCAGCCGGATTCGCCGACGATGCCGAGCGTTTCGCCCTTCGCGACGTCGAAATCCACGCCGTCGACGGCTTGCACCAAGCCCGTGGTACGGCCCAGAAACCCGCCGCGGATCGGGAAATGCTTGACGAGATTCTTGACCGTCAACAGCGGCTGCGCGGGCCCGCCGAGATCTTCGGTGGTTTCGATGTTCATCGTCAGACCTTCACGTCCATCGCCGAGCGCAACGCGTCGGAGAACAGGTTGAAGCAGATCGACACCGCGAAGATCATCGCCCCCGGTAAGGCGGCGACGTAAGGCTGGGAATAGATCGCCGTGCGCAGCGTGTTGAGCATCAAGCCCCATTCGGCTTCCGGCGGTTTGACGCCCAAGCCCAGGAACGACAGCCCCGCCGCCAGGATCATCGACACGGACACGAGCGAGGTGGCGTAGACGAAGACCGGTCCCATCACGTTGCCCAGCACATGGACGCGGATGATCGTCAGCGCCCCCGCCCCCGACGCCCGCGCCGCATCGACGAAATCGAGCGAGCGCGTTTGCGTCGTGACGCTTTCCGCGACGCGCGCGAGCGGCGGGATGAACACGACGGTCAGCGAGATGATCGAGTTGAGGATGCCCGCCCCCAGCGCGCCAGATATCGCGATCGCCAGCAGCACCGACGGGAAGGCGTAAAACACGTCGATCGTGCGCATGATCGCCATATTGGTCTTGCCGCCGACGAAGCCCGCGATCACACCCAACGCCGTGCCGATCACGAAAGCGTTGAGCACCGGCACGATGCCGATGAACAGCGACAGCCGCCCGCCATAGAGCAGACGGGTCAGCATGTCGCGTCCCAGTTCGTCGGTGCCGAGCGGATAGCCCGGCGTGCCGATCGGCCGCAAGCGGCGCAGCATCGCGCCGCGATAAGGATCTTGCGGCGCGATATAGGGCGCGAAGATCGCGGCGAGCACGATCAGCAACAGAATGGCGAGACAGATCATCGCCAGCTTGTTGCGCATCAAGCGATGGAGCACGCCCGACCAATAGCCGCGCGAGGCGGTGGCGGGGGCCGTTTGCTTCTGCGCCTTATCGGCGGTCGCGGCGGCGGCGGTCATGCGCGTTTGATCCGGGGGTCGAGCCAGGTCTGAAGAATGTCGACCAGCAGGTTGAGCGTGACGAAGAACATCGCCAGCACCAGGATCGTGCCCTGGAGCAGCGGCAGATCGCGTTGGAAGATCGCATTGCCGAGCAGGAAGCCCGTGCCCGGCCACGCGAACACGGTCTCGATCAGGATCGACCCGCCGAGCAGATAGCCGAGTTGCAAGCCCATCACGGCAAGCCCGGTCGGCGCCGCGTTCTTGACGACATGGAGCAGCACGCCGCGATCGGTGAGGCCCTTGGCCCGCAGCGCATCGACGAATTCCTGGCTGAGGATATCGGCCACGAGGGCGCGCACCGAGCGCGCGACAATGCCCAGCGGAATGACCGACATCGTCACCGCCGGCAAAATCAAAAAGCGGATATGCGCCCAATCCCAGGCCCAATCCGCCGAACCGCCCGGCCCCGCCCCGGTCGCCGGCAGCCAATTGAGCTGCACCGAGAACACGATCACCAGCACCATGCCCATCCAGTAATGCGGCAAGGATACGCCGACGATCGACAGGCCCGAGGCGACGCGATCGATCCAGGTATCGCGCCAGTAACCGGCGACGAAGCCGAACAAGCCGCCCAGGATGAAGCCGATCAGTGCGGCCAGCACGGCGAGCATGAAGGTGTTGCCGAGTGCACGCCAAACCTCGCTCGCCACCGGCCGGCCCGTCGCGAGCGACATGCCCAAATCGCCGCCCAAAGCGCGCGTGATCCAGAGCGCGAACTGGACCGGCAACGGTTTGTCGAAGCCGTAAGCGGCGCGCATCTGGTTCTGCAGTTCGAGCGAGGCATCGGCCGGAAGTACCGAGACCAGCGGATCGCCCGGCGCGATATGCACCATCAGAAAACAGACAAGGCTGACCCCGAGCGCGATCGGCACGGCGTAGATCAGGCGTCTCAGCAGATATTGAAGCATCAAGCCCCCGACGGCGTTTCCTGTTGGAACTGCAAGGCAAGTGCCACCGTCATCAGCGCCGCGCCATATCGCGGCATTGGCACGCCGACAGGCAAGCGCCGCGCTTGCGAGCCTTAATTTTGAGCAGCACCCGCCCGAGACGGCGCGCATTCGCCGAAATTCCGCTCGTCGCCATGGCGGGCACGAAACTTGAAGGACAGGCGCAATCGATCAACCCAGGGGGGTCTATGCTTCAGTCCAAATTCCTCGCGGCCGCCGGTCTGGCGCTCGCATTGTCGGCCGGCACCGTCTTGGCGCCCGGTAACGCGCAAGCGCAGGGCACGCTGCGCATCGGTATGACCGCGTCCGACATTCCGCTGACCACCGGCCAGCCCGACCAGGGCGGCGAAGGCCAGCGTTTCACCGGCTACACGATCTACGATTCGCTGATCAATTGGGATCTGACCAGCGCCGACAAGCCGTCCGATCTGGTGCCCGGCCTCGCCACGTCTTGGGCGGTCGACGCGACCGACAAGAACAAATGGATCTTCAAGATCCGCGAAGGCGTGAAGTTCCACGACGGCTCGACCTTCGACGCAGAAGCCGCGGTCTGGAACTTCGAAAAGCTGCTGAACCAGCAAGCGCCGCAGTTCGACCCGCGCCAATCGGCGCAAGGCCGCACGCGTATTCCGGCGATCGCGTCCTATCGCGCGGTCGACAAATACACACTCGAGATCATGACGAAGTCGCCCGACGCGACCTTGCCCTATCAGATCGCCTGGATCATGAATTCCAGCCCGGCGCAGTGGGAGAAGGTCGGCAAGTCGTGGGAAAATTTCGCCAAGACGCCGTCGGGTACGGGCCCGTGGAAGCTGACCAATTTCGTGCCGCGCGAGCGCGCCGAGATGGTTCCCTTCGCCGAGTATTGGGACAAGACCCGCGTGCCCAAGCTCGACAAGCTTATCTTGATCCCGCTGCCCGAAGCTTCGGCGCGCACGGCGGCTTTGCGTTCGGGCCAGGTCGACTGGATCGAAGCGCCCGCCCCCGATGCGATCCCGTCGCTGAAATCGGCGGGTTTCGCGATCGTCACCAACGCCTATCCGCATAACTGGACTTGGCATCTGAGCCGCGTCGAGGGCAGCCCGTGGAACGATATCCGCGTGCGCAAGGCCGCCAATCTCGCGGTCGATCGCGACGGCATCAAGGAATTGCTCAGCGGCTTGGCCATCCCGGCGCAAGGCTTCTTCCCGCCCGGCCATCAATGGTTCGGCGAGCCGAAGTTCAAGCTGAAGCACGACCTCGCCGAAGCGCGCAAGCTGATGACCGAGGCGGGATTCTCGGCATCGAAGCCGTTGACGACGAAGATCCTGATCGCGCCGTCGGGCTCGGGCCAGATGCAGCCGCTGCCGATGAACGAAGCGGTCCAGCAAGGGCTGGCCGAAGCGTGGATCAAGGTCGATTTCGAAGTCGTCGACTGGAACACGCTGATCAATATCTGGCGGGCGGGCGCCAAGCACGAGACCTCGCGCGGCGCCACGGGGATGAACTACACCTACTTCATCCAGGATCCGTTCACCGGCTTCATCCGCCATCTGCAGGGCAACCTCGCCCCGCCGGCGGGCACCAATTGGGGCTTCTACAACGACCCCGATATGGACAAGCTGTTCGATCAGGTGCGCAACACCTTCGACAAGGACGGCCAGACAGCCGTCCTCAAGAAGATCCACGAGAAATACGTGGACGAGGCGCTGTTCTTGATGGTCACCCACGACGTCAACCCGCGCGCGATGAGCGCCAAGGTGAAGGGTTTCGTGCAGGCCCAGAACTGGTTCCAGAACTTCTCGTCGATCACGATGACGCCGTAACAAGCGCCATCCTTCGAAACGGCAAGGCCCGCATCTTGCGATGCGGGCCTTTTCGTTTCGTCCATACGCGGGATTACTTCTTCGTGATGTTCCAGTAGACCGGGATCGCGGCGTTCAGAATGCCGTCGACGCTGGTCCGCACGCCGCGCACGAGGTGCAATTGCGCCGCCGGCCAGTACGGCACGGTTTCCACCGCGCGCAGCTGGATCCGCTTGGCGATCTCGACCTTCTTGGCGTGGTCGGGTTCGTTGGAGAACGCGGTGCGCAGCTTCTCGATCTCCTCGTCGCACGGCCAGCCGAACCACGCGCGATCGCAGTTGGACCGCAAGCCCAGATGCCCGGCCGGGTCCATCATGTCCGCCCCCGTCGGGCCCGACATGAACAGCGACCAGCCGCCCTTGCCCGCAGGTTCCTTTGACGCGCGCCGTCCCACCAGCGTGCCCCAATCCATCGCCTGCGCATCGACCTTCAGACCGATCTCGCGCATCAGCTGCGCGGCGACCAAACTGAACGTGTTGGTCGGCCCGGATTCCGTAGCGTGCAGAATGACCACCGGCGTGCCGTCATAGCCGCTTTCGGCGATCAATTGCTTGGCCTTGCGGATATCCGGCTTCACCCAGCCCGCATCCGTGAAGTAGGGCGAGCTGCACATGAAAAACGACGGGCAATCCTTATAGAGGGCCGGATCGTTGACGAAGGCGCGCGCGAACGCCTCCTGGTCGATCATGTAGCGGATCGCCTGACGGATCTTCGGGTTGTCGAACGGCGGCTGGATCGTGTTCATACGGAACACCATCTGCATGCCGAGCGAGTCTTGCGCGCGGGTGCGGATATTCGCGTCGTTCTTCAACGCCGGCAGGAAATCCGGCGGCACTTCTTCGAGGATGTCGATCTCGCCCGCGCGCAGCGCGTTGATCGCCGCCTGCGCATCGGGGATGTAGCGCCATTCGACGCGATCAACCTTGGCGAGCTTGGCGCCCGCAAGGCCGCTGGCGGCGTCGGCGCGCGGCACGTAATTCGGGTTCTTGACGTAGACGACCTTGGAACCCGGCACCCATTCGTCGCGCTTCATCACGAACGGCCCCGACCCCGTCGGATCGGTGATCGCCGTGTTGGCGGGCGTGGCCGCGATCGACGCGGGCATGATGAAGGGCACGTTCGAGCTGGGCTTGCCCAGCGCGTCGAACACAAGGCCCCAAGGCTGCTTCAGCCGCAGCACGACGGTCTTGGCGTCCGCCGCTTCGAGCTGCGCTGTCACGGCCTTCAACTGCTGGCCCAGACCGTCGCGCTCCATCCACCGATTGAGCGAGGCGACGACGTCGGCCGAATTCACGGCTTTGCCGTCGTGGAAGGCGAGCTTGTCGCGCAGCACGAAACGATAGGTCAGCTTGTCGTCGCTGACCGTGAACGTATCGACCATCTGCGGCTTGACGTTCAGATTTTCGTCGAGCGCGAACAGCGTGTCGTAGACCATATAGCCGTGATTGCGGACCATGTAGTCCGACGTGATCACGGGGTCGATCTGCTTCAGATCGCCGAACGGCCGCACGCGCAGCACGGTTTCGGCTTGCGCGGCGTTGGCCGCCGCGAAGAGAGCCGCCGAACAGACGGCGAGCGCCAATTTCCTTGTCCAACGCATCGGTTTCATCCTCCCTGGTTTGTCGTTGTCGTGTTGTGGCAGGCGACTTCGTGGCCGGGCGCGATCGCGCGCATCGGCGGCGATTGCGCGGCGCAGATCTCGGTGGCGAGCGGGCAGCGGGCGCGGAAACGGCAGCCCGAGGGCAATGAAGCCGCACTCGGCACCTCGCCCGTCAACGCCGCGCGTTTCTTGCGGAATTGGGGATGCGTCGCGGGGATGGAAGCGATCAACGCGCGCGTATAGGGATGGGCCGGGGCTTCGAAAAGTGCTCGCGCGGGCGCGCGCTCGACGATGGCGCCCAAATACATCACCGCGATGTCGTCGGCGATATACCGCACGACGGCGAGATCGTGCGAGATAAATAGATAAGCCACACCGGTTTCGCGCTGCACGTCGCGCAGCAGATTGAGGATCTGCGCGCGGATCGAGACGTCGAGCGCCGCGACCGCTTCGTCGGCGACGATCACCGCGGGCGACGACGCCAAAGCGCGCGCGATCCCCAGACGCTGGCGTTGCCCGCCCGAAAGATTGCGCGGCAGGCGCCCCATCATGCCGCGCGGCAGGCCGACTTGATCGAATAACCGTTCGACGCGCCGCGTGCGCCCCGCCGGATCGAGCAATTCGAAATTGATCAGCGGCTCGGCGACGATCTCGGCGGCATTCATCCGCGCGTTAAGGCAGGCGGCGGGATCCTGGAAGACCATCTGCACGCGCTGGCGGCGCGTGCGCAACGCCTCGCCGCGCAATTGCGTGAAATCCTCGCCTTCCAGCCGCACGCTGCCCGCACTGGGCGCCGTCAGACGCAGGATCATCCGGCCGATCGTCGTCTTGCCGCAGCCGCTTTCGCCCACGACGCAGAGCGTGCGCCCCTTCCCGATCGTGAAGCTGACATCGTCCACCGCACGGATCGTCCGCTTGGCGCCGAGGCCGAGAAACCCGCCGCCCAACGTGAATGTCTTGGTGAGGTTCACCGCTTCGAGAACGACGCTCATTTCCCCGTCCCCCCGAAAGGCGGCGTGCGCCAGCACGCGGCGAAATGTTCGGGCGCGCGGCGGCGGAATTCGGGCAAACGCGTTCCGCAATCGGCCAGCGCATAGGCGCAGCGTTCGGCGAAGGCGCAACCGTCGACCATGCGGCCGGGTGCGGGCATGCCGCCCGGAATCTCGATCAAGCGATCGCCCTCGGCGAAGGTTTGCAGATGGCGGATCGATTGGATCAACGCGGCCGTATAAGGATGCTCGGGCGCGTCGAACAAGGTCGCGACCGGCGCTTGCTCGACCGCGCGGCCCGCGTAAAGCACCAGCACACGATCGGCGATTTCCGCCACGACGCCCAGATCATGGGTGATGAGCAGCACGGCCGTGCCCAGCTCGCGGCGCAGATCGTCGATCAGCGACAGGACCTGCGCTTGGATCGTGACGTCCAGCGCCGTCGTCGGTTCGTCGGCGATCAGCAAGGAAGGGCGCAACGCCACCGCCATCGCGATCATCACGCGCTGGCGCATGCCGCCGGAAAGCTGGTGCGGATATTCGCGCGCGCGGCGCTTGGCGTCGGGCACTTGGACGAGGTCGAGCAGATCGACCGCTTGGCGTTCCGCGTCGCGCGCCGACGTGCCGCGATGCTCGCGGATCGTTTCGGCGATCTGATCGCCGATCCGCTGCACGGGATTGAGCGCGCTCATCGGCTCCTGGAACACCATCGCGATACGGTGACCGCGCAAAGCGCGCATGCGGTCGGGCGGCAAAGCCAGCAGATCTTGGCCTTCGAACATCGCGCGCCCGGCGGTCGGGCGCAGCTTCTTGGGATCGAGCAAGCCCATCAGCGCCAGCGCCGTGACGCTTTTGCCGCTGCCGCTTTCGCCCACCAGGCACAACGCCTCGCCCGCCTCGATCCGGAAGCTCAGATCGCGCACCAGCGGCCGCGCGGCATCACCCGCGTTCAGCGAGATTTCCAGTCCCTGCACGTCGAGCAGCGGGGCCGTCATTGCGCGTTCTCCGGGTCGAGCATGTCGCGCAGCTCGTCGCCGATGACGTTGATGGCCAGGACCAGTATCGTCAGCGCGATCGCCGGGAACACCAGGATCCACGGCGCAATTTCGAGATATTGGCGGCCTTCGGCCATCATGTTGCCCCAACTCGCGACGTCGGGCGGCGTGCCCGCCCCCAGGAACGACAAGATCGCCTCCAAGATCATCGCGGCGGCGAACACATAAGTCGCTTGCACCAGCACCGGTCCCGCGACCGACGGCAGGATGTGGCGCAGTAGGATCGTCGACAGGCGCCCGCCGCAAATCGTCGCCGCTTCGACGAACGCCAATTCGCGCAAGACCAGCACGCCCGCGCGCACGGTGCGCGCCATGCGGGGGATCTCCGGCATGCTGATCGCGGCCACGATCACGACCGGCCCCGCCCCGATCAGCGCCACCAATGCGATCGCCAGCAGAATGGCCGGTACGGCCATCACCGCGTCCATCACGCGCATCAGCACCATGTCGAGGGCGCGGATATAGCCGGCCAGCAAGCCGATCGACACGCCCGCGAGCGTCGTCAACGCCGCGACGGCGAGCCCCACGCCGAGCGAGATTTGCGTGCCCCAGAGCGTGCGCGCGAGGACCGAGCGGCCGACATGATCGGTGCCGAAGGGCTCGACCATCGAGGGCGGTCGCAGTCGCCGCAGCGGGTTCAATATCGCCGGATCGAGCGGCAGAAACGGCACGATCAGCGCCAGTGCCGCAAATGCCGCGACGATGCCGACGCACAGCAAGAACAAAGGCCGCCGGCGTAACGCGGCAAAATTCGCGAGCGGGAGCGCGCTTTCGGTTGCGGCCATCGGTCAGTACCGGATCCGCGGATCGATCGCGGCGTAGATCAGATCGACGCCGAGATTGACCACGACATAGACGGTCGAGAACAGCAGGATCAGCGTCTGCACGACCGGATAGTCGCGGCGCAGGATGGAATCCGCCGTCAACCGGCCGAGGCCGGGAATGCTGAAGATCGTCTCGGTGACCACCACGCCGCCGAGCAAAGCGGCGAAACCGATGCCGACCACCGTGACGACGGGGACGGCGGCGTTGCGCAACACGTGGCGCACGAGGACGCGCCGCTCCGCGAGGCCTTTGGCGTGGGCGGTGCGCACGTAATCCTCGCGCAGCACTTCCAGCACCGCCGCGCGGGTCACGCGCGCGATCAGCGCGATATAGAGGAGCGACAGCGCCAAGGCGGGCAGCGTCAGACTATGCAGGCACGCCCACAGCCCTTGGGACAGCGGCACATAGCCCTGCACCGGAAACCAGCGCAGCCCCAGCGCGAAAGGATAGACGAGCAGATAGGCGACGATGAACACCGGCAGCGAGAAGCCGAGAACGGCCGTCGTCATCGACACGCGCGCGACCCAACCGCCGGGTTTGTAGGCGGCAACGAGGCCGAGCGGCACGGCGATCACAACGGCGATACACACCGTCATCGTCGCGAGCATCAAGGTCGGCTCGATCCGCTGACCGACGAGCTGGGCAACCGGAATGCCGGAGAACAGCGACTTGCCGAAATCGCCGCTGGCGAGGCGCAACGCCCAGGCGACGAAACGCTCGGCCAGCGGCCGATCGAGTTGCAGCGCCGCGCGGATCTGCTGGACTTGCTCGGGCGACGCGAAATCGCCGGCGATCACCTGTGCGGGATCGCCCGGGATCATCGTCAAAAGAAAGAAGACGAAGACCGCGACGATGCCGAGCACGGGTATGGCCGAGAGCAACCGGACCGCGATATAGCCCAGCAAGCGATCCTCCTTCGCATAGTTAATCGTTTTTTTGACTTTATCCGCAGTCGATCGAAACCGGCAAGATGAATCTCACATGCCGGTTCAATCATATGAAAAAACGATGTTTATTGATGGCCTTGGAACTTGCCGAAGATCATTCGGCATTCTACAATTTGGAAAATCGTTTTTCTGGAGGGGACTCCGATCGCCGAATTACCGACAATTCGCGAAGTCGCCCGTCTCGCCGGCGTATCCGTCGCGACGGTGTCGAAAGCGTTGAACGGCACGGGTTTCGTCAGCGAGGAACTGCTCGCCCGCGTCGTCGCCGCCGCGAATCAGCTCGGCTACGCGCCGCACGCCAGTGCGCGCAGTTTGCGCAGCGGGGCAAGCCGCATTCTCGGCTTGCTCGTCGCCGACATCACCAACCCGTTCTTCCTGACGCTCGTCGATGCGCTGGAAAAGCGCGCGAGCGAGGCCGGCTATTCGGTCATCCTGTGCAACAGCGCCGAGGATCCCGAACGCGAGCGGCGCAATCTTCAACTGCTGCTGTCGCAGCGCGCCGACGGCATGATCCTGGTGCCGACGCGCGATAGCTGGGCCGGGCGGATCGCCGCCCTCACCCGCCTGCCTTTCCCCGCGATCTTGCTCGACCGGCGGCTCGACGGGCTCGATTTCGATTCCGTCACGATCGACAACCGGATGGCCGGCGCGCTCGCCGCCGAACATCTCCATGCACTCGGCCATCGCAAGGTCGCGGTCATCATGGGTTCGCCCGAAATGGCGATCGCGCGGCATCGCGTCGACGGATTCCGCGAAGCCTTCGCGCAGCACGGGGTTTTCCTCGAGGAAAGCTTCGTCGAGAAAATGGCCTTCGACGAAGCCGCCGCCTTCCGCGCCGCACAGCGCCTGATCGCAAGGCAAGACCGGCCGACCGCGATCATCGCGACCAACAACCATCTGGCCCTGGGCATGCTGCGCGCCGTCGCCGATGCCGGATTGTCGGTGCCGCGCGATCTATCGGTGATGGCGATCGACGATCTGCCGTGGTTCGACGTCATCCGGCCGCGCGTCAGCGTCGTCGTGCAGCCCTCGGAGGCGATGGCCAATCGCTGCATGGAAACGCTGCTCGAGCGCGTGCGCTCGGCGAACGGGCGCGTACTGCCCGCCGAACAGATCGTTCTGGAACCCGCTTTGCTCGTCCGTGATTCGACCGCGCGGCCGATCGAGAATGCGACCGCTTAGAGTTTGGCCGCCACGATCGCGCGCAATTTGGCGAGATCGGCCGAGAACAGGCGGATGCCTTCCGAAAGCTTCTCGGTCGCCATCGCATCGTCGTTGAGGCGGCGGCGGAATTCCGCCTCGCTCAATTTCGGCTCGGCGGCTTCCGTCGGTTTGGCGGGGGCGACCAGCTTGCGCGGCAGATCGCCCTCCTGTGCGGCCAATTGATCGAGCAGCGCGGGACTGATCGTCAGACGATCGCAGCCGGCCAAAGCTTCGATCTCGCCGGTGTTGCGGAACGAAGCACCCATCACGACGGTCGCGAAACCGCGCGCCTTGTAATAGGCGTAGATGTTGCGCACCGAGACGACGCCCGGATCGGTTTCCGCGTCGAACGGGCCCTTGCCCGCCTTCACGTGCCAATCGAGAATGCGCCCGACGAAGGGCGAGATCAGGAAAGCGCCCGCTTCGGCGCAGACGATCGCCTGGGCAAGGCTGAAGACGAGCGTCAAATTGCAGTCGATGCCTTCGCGCTGAAGCACTTCGGCGGCGCGAACACCTTCCCAGGTCGCGGCGAGCTTGATCAGGATGCGCTCGCGCCCGATGCCGCGCGCCTGATAACCCGCGATCACTTCGCGCGCCTTTTCGACCGACGCCTTCGCGTCGAACGACAAATCCGCGTCGACTTCGGTCGAGACGCGCCCCGGCACGATCTTCGCGAGTTCGGCGCCGAAATCGACGGCCAAACGGTCGCACACGGCGTGGATCGCCGCGTCGCGCGGCAAGGAGGATTTCTTGCCCCAAGCGATCGCCGCGTCGACGATGGCCGACGCCGCCGGGTTCTCGACCGCCTTCAGGATCAGCGACGGATTGGTCGTGCAATCGACCGGCTTCAGGCGGCGCACCGCGTCGATATCGCCGGTATCGGCGACCACGGTCGACATGCCGCGCAGCTGATCGAGCTTGGATTTCTTGTCTGTCGTCATCGTCTCTCTCTTCCGGAATCGCACCTCGTCGCCCGAGTCCCATAGCACGTCCGGCCCCGGGTTTCGACGGGGGCCGTTCGGGGCTAGAAGATGTCGAAATCCACGCCTTCGTCGGCCTGGAGGACATGCGCGTCGTAGAGACGATCATAGCCGCGCCGCTCGATCTTTGCCGGTGCGGGCAATGCCTTGCGCCGCTTTTCGAGCTCGGCATCGTCGACCAACAGATCGAGCTTGCGCTCGGCGACGCTGAGCTTGATCCGGTCGCCGTTCTTGACCAGCGCCAACGGCCCGCCCACGGCCGCCTCCGGCGCCACATGCAGCACGATCGCGCCGTAAGCCGTGCCCGACATACGCGCGTCCGAGATGCGCACCATGTCCTTGACGCCGGCCTTGGCGAGTTTGCGCGGGATCGGCAGATAGCCCGCCTCCGGCATCGCGGCCGCACTACGCGGCCCTGCGTTCTGCAGCACCAGAATATCGTCGGCGGTGACGTCGAGATCGGGATCGTCGATGCGCGCGGATAGATCCTCCAGCGAGGAGAACACGACGGCACGGCCCTCGTGTTCCAGCAATTTCTTGTCCGCCGCCGCGCGTTTGACGATGGCGCCGCGCGGGGCCAGCGTGCCGAACACCGCGACCAAGCCGCCATCGGGATCGACCGGCTCGGCGCGCGGACGAATGATCGTGCGATTCACGTGGTCGGCCAGCGGTTCGTCGATCAGCTCGCGCAAGGTCTTGCCCGAGACGGTCGGCACGTCGAGATGCAGCAGATCGCGGATTTCCCTCAGCACGGCCGGCACGCCGCCGCCCGCGTGGAAATCCTCCATATAATTGTCGCCGACGGGTTTGAGGTTCACCAGCACCGGCGTTTCGTCGGAAAGCCGGTTGAGGCGGTTGAGATCGACCTTCACGCCCGCGCGCCGCGCGATCGCCGTCAGATGGATCACCGCATTGGTCGAGCCGGAGATCGCCAGCAACACGCGCCACGCGTTCTCGATCGATTTCTCGGTGACGATATCGCGCGGGCGCAACGTCGTCGTGCCGATCAACTCGACCGCGCGCTTGCCGCTTTCCTCGGCATTGCGCAAACGATCTGCATGCACCGCCGGAATCGCCGCGGAGTTCGGCAGCGACATGCCCAGTGTCTCGGTGATGCACGCCATCGTCGAGGCCGTGCCCATCACCGCGCAAGTCCCCGCCGTGGTGGCAAGGCGTCCCTCGACGACGTCGATCTCCGCCGCATCGACATCGCCCGCACGATAGCGCGCCCAGAAGCGGCGACAATCGGTGCAAGCGCCCAAGCGCTCGCCTTTGTGGCGCCCGGTCGACATCGGTCCCGCGACGACCTGCACCGCCGGCACGTTCGTCGACACCGCCGCCATCAACTGCGCCGGTACGGTCTTGTCGCAACCGCCGAGCAGCACCACCGCGTCGATCGGCTGGGCGCGGACCATTTCCTCCGTGTCCATCGCCATCAGATTGCGGAATTTGAGGCTGGTCGGGTTCAAGAACACTTCGCCCAGCGACGTGGTCGGAAACTCGACCGGCAAGCCGCCCGCCATCAACACGCCGCGCTTCGTCGCCTCGACCAATTCCGGGAAATGGCGATGGCAATTGTTGAAGCCGCTATAGGTGTTGGCGATGCCCACGATCGGCCGCGCCAGCGCTTCGCTGGAATAGCCCATCGAGCGGGCGAAGGACCGGCGCAGATACGCCGCGAATTCCGGGTCGCCGTAGTTGGTGAGGCCGCCGGCAATGCCTTGCTTCGTCGGTTTCGTCATGCCCCTTTCATAACATCAAAAGCGATTTTCGTGCACGATGCGAACGCGCTTGCCTTGCGCCAAAGCGGGTCACAATCTGCGGCGTGAAACTTTGCGCGAGGGGACGGTATCTCGATGACCAGCACCTATGACGCCGACGAACTGATCGACTTCGCGACCGACGTTGCGCTCAGAACCGGGCTGGATGCCGACAAAGCGAAGATCGTCGCGGAGATCCTCGTCGAGGGCGACTTGATGGGGCACACGACCCATGGGCTGCAATTGCTCACGCCCTATCTCGCCGCCGCGAAGTCCGGAAAAATGAAGGTGACCGGCGCGCCGACGGTTATCGCCGACCGCGGATCGGCCCTCACCTGGGACGGAGATTTTCTCCCCGGCCCTTGGCTGGTCGTCCAAGCGATGGAAACCGCCTTCGCGCGGATCGCGACGCATCCGGTCGTCAGCGTGGCGATCCGCCGGGCGCATCACATCGCGTGCCTCGCCGCCTATCTCAAGCGCGCGACCGATCGCGGCCTCGTGATGCTACTGACTTGTTCCGACCCGTCGGTCGCATCCGTCGCCCCGCATGGCGCCGTCGCGCCGCGCTATACGCCCAACCCCTTCGCGGCGGGATTTCCGACCGGCGGCGATCCGGTGCTGATCGATATCAGCGCGTCGACCACGACCAACGGCCTGACCGGCCGCATGCACCGCACCGATCCCGCCGCGCGCTTGCCCGGCCCTTGGCTGGTCGGGCCCGACGGCCAGGGCAGCGACGATCCCGCCGTGCTGTTCGGCCAGCCGCCGGGGGCGATCCTGCCGCTCGGCGGGCTCGATCTCGGCCACAAGGGATTCGCGCTGGGCCTGATCGTCGAAGCGCTGACCTCCGCCTTGGCCGGGTATGGCCGCGCCGACGGCGAAACCAATTGGGGCGCCTCGGTCTTCCTCCAAATCATCGATCCCAATGCCTTCGGCGGCGGCGACGCGTTCAAGCGCGAGCTCGGCTGGTTCGTCGATTCTTGCCGGACCGCGCCCGTCGCACCGGGCAATCCGCCCGTGCGCATTCCGGGCGAACGCGCCCTGGCTTTACGCAAGCGTCAACGCGCGGACGGCGTCGCCTTGCATCCGGAGATCATGCCGGCGCTTGCTAAACTCGCCGCCGACGCGGGTATCGCGCCGCCCAAGCCGCGCGGCGGCTGAGACAATCCGTTGTCAGTCGCGCGGCCGAGCGGACATCGCCAGCGTATACTCATCGGCGCGGCCTTCATAAACGATCTCGGCCTTGCTCGCCCAAAAATTGGTGTAGTGGATCAGCGGCACGATGGCCGCTTGATCCATCGCTGCCTTGGTCGCCGCTTGCAACAGCTTTTCACGCGTGGCGTCGTCGACCTCAACCAGCGCCTTGCGGATCGTTTCGTCGATCGCGGAATCGGAAAAGCGTCCCCGATTATTGGCGCCCAGGCCGCGCTCGCGATCGAAGCTGTGGATCAGCACGCGCAAGGCGGACGACGCCTCGCCGCTGACGGCCGCGTAGCCGATCAGGATGAAGCTGAAATCCGGCACGGCGGAGCGCGTCAGAAAAATGCTCGGTGGCATCGTCTCGACCTTCGTCTGCACACCGATACGCGTCAGCATCTGGGCGACCGCTTGCGCCGCCGCGATATCGCCGACATAGCGATTGCTGGGCCCGTGCAGGGTGATGCCGAATCCGTTGGGATATCCCGCCTCGGCTAATAGTTTGCGCGCGGCGTCGAGATCCTGCGCACCAGCCTTTAGCGACGGATCGTGCCCAAAGAAGCCCGGCGGCACGAGCTGGGCGGCAGGCGAACCGACACCTTCCAGCACGCGATCGGCCAATGCGTCGCGCGCCATGGCGAGTGAGAACGCCTGGCGCACGCGCGCGTCCTTGAACGGATTGACCGGCAATGGCTTGCCGTCGAGATCAGTCGCGAAGGGCGTTTGACCACGCGCGGAATCGAGCGACAGGAACAGCAAGCGGTTCGACGGCGCGTCCGCCAAGCGGAAACGGGAATTGGCGCGCAATAAGGCGAGCGATGCGGGCGGCACGTTTTCGATGAGATCGACGCCATCGGCCAACAATGCCGCCACGCGCGTCGCGTCGGCCGTCAATACGCGGAACTCGACACGGGCCCAAGGGGCGACGCCGCCCCAATATGAATCGTTGCGTTCGAGCGTCAGCCGGTCGCCGCGCGACCAGCCCGCGAAGCGATATGGCCCCGTCCCGACCGCGAGCTTGCCGGCCGCGAAATCCTCCTGCTTCGTTTCCGCGTGCAGCTTGGCCGCCAGGATCGCGATCACCGACAAATCGGTCGGCAAAGTCGGATTCGGTTCACGCGTCGTGATGCGCACCAGATGCGCGCCATCGATCTCGACCGACGCGATCGAACGCAGATAGGGCGCGAAGGACGATGGACTCTTCTCCACCTTGCACGCGCGGTCGATCGAGAATGCGACATCCGCCGCTTCGAACGGCGTGCCGTCGTGAAAACGCACGCCCTGTCGCAGCGTGAATTCCCAAACCGTCGGCGACGTCGCGCGCCAAGATACGGCGAGGCCTGGAGTCAGCCGCTGATCCTTGTCTTGATGAACGAGCCGGTCGTAGAGATGCCGGCCGATCGCGTTGTTCGGAGAGAACTGATGATATTGCGGATCGAGCGAATCCGGCTCGACCGCGAGGCCGACACGCAGTGTCTGCGCGATGGCGGGCGACGCAACCACGACGAGCGCCGCCAAGATAGCAGTCCGTAAAATCTTGAAAATCGACATCGAAAAATCTCCGATCAAGCGATTTGGGTTCGATACATGGTGCGTTCTTCGCCCGGCGGATAGCCGCCGGCCGCGCGATGCGCAGTGCAGCGATTGTCCCAAAGGACGAGATCGCCAAGACGCCAACGATGGCGATAGAGATAGGCGTCGGCGGTCGCATGGGCAAAAAGCCGCTGCAACAACGCCTCGCCCGTTTCGGGCGACGCATCAGCGACACGCACCGTGTTTGTGACGTCAAGATAAAGCGCTTTGACGCCGGTCTCAGGATGCGTCAGCACCAGCGGATGAATGACGTCGGGCAGACGCGCGCGCTGCGCGTCAGTCAACGGCGCCGTATTCTGCGGATTGCGGCCGCCCCACGAGAACACGGCCGACGCTTCGTCGGCGATAGCGCGATCCTCCGACGGCAGATCGTCATAAGCGCGCGCGGTGTCGACGAACAACGTGTCGCCGCCGGACGACGGCAACACGACCGCATACAGCGCCGTCGCTTTGCAGGGCACGCGCTCGTAGGACTGGTCGGTATGCCAACCGGTCCCACGCGCGGCGCCCTTCGGATCGATGATGCCGGTCTTTGGATTGCGGTTCGAGATGATCGAAACCGCCGGAAATGCGACGTGGCGGTACTGTTCCAGCGCATGCTCCACCAGCCGTCCGAACAACGACGCCGCTTGCGCAAAGCCGCCGACGTCGAGATTCTGGTCGCGGAAGATCAGGACTTTATGCGCCAGAAACGCCTCGTCGATGCGCTTCTTATCGGCAGCCGCGATCGGAGCGGAAAGATCGATCCCTTCGATCGAAGCACCGAATCCGTTCACCTCGGACAGGATACTGAACGCCGCCATTAACCTTCACCTTGCGCTCTGGCCCAGGCTTCGAGCACGGCCTGCGCGTCCTCGGCACGGTGGGATTCGGACGGCATTTTGCGTTCGGCGGCGGGCAAGCCGACCTGGGCGCGCAATTCCGCCGCCGTCATGCGATAGCGGCGCTTGTCCTGCGGCAGATGCTTGAGTGCGGCCCAGGATTGCTCGAGCGACACCGCGTAATAGAGCCGCGATATGCCCGCAATATGCATCGCCGCGACGCAAAGCGAGCACGGCTCGCAGGACGAATAGAGATCGCAGCCGTCGAGGTCCTTGGTGCCGAGCTTGCGGCACGCATCGCGGATCGCTTCGACCTCGCCATGCGACGTCGGGTCGTGCAACGCCAGCGAGCGATTCAAACCTTCGCCGACGATCTTGCCGTCTTTGACCACGATCGCGCCGAAGGGCTCGCAGCCCGCTTGACCGAGGGCGCTGTGCGACACTTCTATCGCGCGCTGCATAAACGCGTCGTCGTACATCCCCGTTCCCTTTCCTAACCGGCCGCGACGCGCTTCAACCCGACCGCGCGGTCGGCAAGCAGCAGCAGGATCGCGGTCAACACGATCAACGCGGTCGAGATCGCCGCGATCGACGGGTCGGCCCCTTCGTCGAGATACTGGATCATCTGGATCGGCAGAGGGCGCACCCGCACGCTCGCCACGAACAGCGAGATCGAATAATTGTCGAAGGACGACAGGAAGCCGAATACCGCGCCGGTGAACATGCCCGGCAGCAAATTGGGCGCCACGATCCGCAGCATGGCGCCGGGATAGGAAAAGCCCAGCGTGCGCGCGGCATCGACGATCGCGGGATCGATGCCGGACAGTGAAGCGGTCAGCGTGCGCATGACGAACGGAATCGCCAGCACGGTATGGCCGATCAACAGCAGCGCGAAGGAATCCATCACGCCGAACAGGCGTGCCGCCTGCAACAGCGCGATCCCTTTGACGATGCCGGGCAACATCAAGGGCGAGAGTACGAGCAGGCGCACGGCCTCGCTGCCCCGGAAGCGGCCGAAATGGATCGCCAAGGCGGCGAGCGTGCCGAGCACGACGGCCGAGAACGTGGCGATGCAAGCGACGCGCAGCGATACGCCCAGTGCGCGCCAGAATTCGTCGAGCGGGCCGAGTGCCAAATACCAGCGCAGCGACAAGCCGTTCTTGGGCAGATCGAAGCCGATCGTCGGCGACAGCGACACCGCGACGACCAGCGCCAGCGGGGCGAGCATGAAGATCAACGCGGCAGCCGCGAGCCCCGCCATGACGATACCGGTAACGCCTTTGCGCCTCATACCGGCTGCTCCGCGCGCCGGGACAGGCGATTGGCGCAAGCGACGACGCCAAGCGACAGCGCCAGCAGGATCGTCGCCGCGACCGCCGCGCCGGCGCGATCGTTAAGCACATAGGCGTCATAGGCGCCGCGCGCCAGCACGCGGAACCTGTCGCCGATCAGCAGCGTGGGCACGACATAAGCCGAAATCGCCTGCGCCGCGACGATGGAGAATCCCGCGACGATGCCGGGAAACGCCGTCGGGATCACGACATGGAACAGCGTGAAGGCCGGCGAACAGCCCAGCGACGCCGCCGCTTCCTCCAGATCGCGCCCGCGCTCGGCCAGCACGGCGAAGACGGGCAGAACGGCGAAAGGCAAAAACGCGTTCATCGAGCCGATGAACAACGCGGTGCGCGTAAAGATCAGGCGGACGGGCTCGTCCACCACGCCCATCATCAACAACAGCGTGTTGACCGGACCGTTGCTTTTCAGAATCAGCGTGATCGCGAAGGCCTTGACGATGATGCTGGTGCACAGCGGCAGAAAGGTCAGGACGATCAGCGTGACCTGCATCCGCCGCCCGGCGCGCGCGATGGCATAGCCCAGCGGAAAGCCGAGCGCCGCGCAGACCAGTGCGGTGACCACGCCATAGACGAAGGTGTTGAGCACCATCGTCCGATTGCCGTCCTGGGCGAAGAAGGCGGCGTAGCGCGAAACCGAGACGCCGCCGCCGTCGAACAGCGCCGCCCCCAGCACGACGCAAATCGGCACGACGAAGGCGAAGATCAGGAATACGACCGGCGGCACGGCGAAAAGGGAGACGGCGGCGCGCCCGAATGAATCGAGCCGCCGCCTTTCCCCGCCCAGCGTCATCGCCGCATTCGTCATCGATCAGGCCAGCGCCGCCGCGTAGCCGGGCGCGAATTCCGCCCGCCGCTTGCCCCAGAACAAAGGATCGAGCGAAACCAGCTTGTCCGCCGCGACGACGCCAGGATCGAGTTCGACGTCGCCGCGCACCGGCGAGTCGAAGGTCTTCTGCATCATGATCTTCTGCACGTCGGCATCGAGCATCGCGTCGATCACCGCGCTGGCGAGCGACGCGTTCGGCGCCTTCTCGACCAGCGCCAAGCAGTTCGGACTGCCGAACGCGCCGTCCTTGGGCGACGGCAGATCGATCGGCATGCCCTGGCGCATGCGCGGATAGAGGACCGAGGAGAACAGCCCGACCACGGCATGCGCCTCGCCTTGCTCCAGCAACATGATCGCCTGGGGCGAAGCGGAGAACACGTTCAGCACATTGGGCTTCAACGCCTTCAGGCGCTTATAGGCGGCCTCGATCTCGTATTGCGCTTGCGCCAGCGGCTTGCCGGTTTCGACATGGGCGGCCGCCGTCATCATCATCGGGCCTTGCGTCAACGCATAAGCGGGCACCAGCAGCTTGCCCTTGAAGCGATCGGTCCAGATATCGCTCCACGTCTCGATCGGCGGCTTCACCTTGTCGGTGTTCACGCCGATGGAGAAGCGCGCGACTTTGAGCTGAACCCAAAGCTTGTCGGCGGGCAGGCTGCCGGGCAACAGTTTGGCGAGGTTCGGGATCTTCGCGCCGTCGAGCGGGGCCAGCAATCCTTCGCCCATCGCCGTCACCATATCCGTATCCGGGAACCAGGTGATCGAATGCGTCGGCGCGCTGCGTTGCGCGATCAGCGTCTGGATGTGCTTCACCGAGATCGAACCGTCCATGATGATCTTGGCGCCGGTGCGTTTCTCGACGATCGGCTGAACGTCGGTTTCGAACATCTTCGCCTGGGCCGACGGGCCGGCGATGACGATCTCGCGCGCCTGCGCGCGGACCAGCGACGGTGCGGTCAAGGCCGTGCCGGCGGCGAGACTGGCGGCGAGAAACTGGCGGCGCTTCATGTCGAACTCCTGGGTTGGGATCAGGCCGTTTCGTCGGCCAGGGGGAAAAGCCGGGCGGCGTTCGTCGCCCATTGGAATCGCATCGACAGGCCCGGCGCGCAGCGATCGGCGGCGGCCGCGTCGATCTCGGCGATCAGGCGATCGCCGCCTTGCGTTTCGGCATGAACGAGCGCACGCGAACCGGAGAACACGACATGCCGGATCGATGCGACCAAGCCCTCGCCATCTTCGGCGATCGCGATCCGCTCCGGCCGCACGCAGATTGCGACCTTGGCGCCGCGCACGAAATTTCCGGGGGCACGGGTTGTACCCAGCATGGTGACGACTTCGCAGATGCCGCCATCGCAGGACGCGATCTCGCCCGCCAGCACGCTCGACTGCCCGACGAAATCGTGCACGAAACGCGTGGCGGGCGCGGCGTAAAGGGTCCTTGGTGCGGCAAACTGTTCGATCGTGCCTTTGCGCATCACCGCGACGCGGTCGGATACGGCCATCGCCTCGTCCTGATCATGCGTCACGAAAATCGCGGTGATTGCGCGTTCGACCAGCAACGCGCGCAGATCGACTTGCATCGCCTCGCGCAGTTTGCGATCGAGCGCGCTGAACGGCTCGTCGAGCAGCAGCAAGCGCGGCGACACGGCCAACGCCCGCGCTACCGCCACGCGCTGCTGTTGGCCGCCCGAGAGTTGGCGCACCGGGCGGTCGGCGTAATCCGTCATCCGTACCAGTGCCAGCATTTCGCGCACGCGCGCCGCGATGCCCTCGCCCTTCACGCCCTTGGCTTTGAGACCGATGCCGACATTGCCCGCCACACTCAAATGCGGGAACAGCGCGTAGTTCTGAAACACGACGCCGATCTCGCGCTTGTGCGGCGGCAAGGCCGTCACGTCGATGCCGTCGACCTCGATCCGTCCCGCATCCGTTTCGACCAGACCGGCGATCGCGCGCAGCAGCGTTGTCTTGCCGCAGCCCGAGGGCCCGAGCAGCGACACGATCTCGCCTTTCGCGACGCGCAAATCGACGCCGTCGAGCACGTCCGTCGCGCCGTAGCGTTTGCGCAAGGCGGCGATGGACAGATAGCCGTCCGTCGTGGTGCGCAAGGCGGATCCGTCGGGGGACAAGGCGGGCCTAGCGCGACTGGGTCTGGGTGCGGATCAGTACGCGGCGCTGTTCGGGCGGGTAACCGCCGGCCGCACGGTGCATCGAGCAGCGATTGTCCCAGATCACGAAATCGCCGACCGACCAATAATGCGCGTATTGGAATTCCGGCTTCGTGTAATGGGCGAAGACGCGTTGCAGGATCGCCTCGCCTTCCTCGACCGGCACGCCCTTGATCTCGACCAGATTGCCGGGATCGGCGTAGATCGTCGGCCGTCCGCTTTCGGGATGGATGGTCAGGATCGGATGTTCCGCATCGACCATCTTCTTTTTCTGGTCGTCGTTCAGCTTCATCGCCCCGGCGAATTTGCGCCCCGACCAGCGGAAGATGCCGGTCTTGCCCGCCAGCGCGCGGCGCAGATCGGCGGGCAGGGTCGCGAAGGCGCGGTAGCCGTCGGTGAAATCGGTGGCGCCGCCGACCGACGGCATTTCAAGGGCGAGCAACGCCGTCGTCTTACCCGGGCGGGGATCGTAGCTGCGATCGGTATGCCATTCGCGCGAGCGGTTATAGCCGAGCGGATCGGGCGCGCCGTCCGCACGCACATTGGTGATGTAGGAAACGCCCTTCACATCCGGATGGTGATACTGATTCAACACATGCTCGACGACTTCGCCGAAGCGGTTGGTGAAATCGTAGAACGCCTTCGGATCGGGACGCTGACCGGGAATGACCAGCACGGGCGTTTCCAGAAACTGCTCGTAGATCGCGGCGAACAAAGCGTCGTCGACCTTGCCGATATCCACACCCCGGATACGGCCGACGAAGCCGTCGACGATCGGCTCGACGACGAATGGGCGTTCGGACGTCACGGGGGCAGCGAGCGCTGTCATGCGGGCACCTTTTTCATGGCACGGCGGGAGGCGAGCATGCGGAACAGCATGTGTTCGCCCGCCAGGACGGGAGGAAACTCCGGCGTCTCGCCGGGCGCGAGACACGTGGGAACGCATTCGACCAACGCGTCGGCGTTGACCTTGAAGAAATAGCCCATCGATTGGCGCGCGCTGCCCGCGTGCTCGGGCGGCGGATTGGCGACGCGATGAAGCGTCGCCTTCCAGCGCCGGTTGGTCCAACGCTCCAGCAGATCGCCGAGATTGATGGCGAGCGTGCCGTCGGGCGGGCGCACGTCTTCCCATTCGCCATCCGGATTCATCACCTGCAAGCCGCCGGGCGAACGATCCGCCGCCAGAATGGTGAAGCCGCCGATATCGGTATGGGCACCCTGGCGCAATTGGCCGGGCTTGGGCGGGATCGCCTGGGCCGGGTAGTAGCCCCAATTGGCGGTCGAGCCGTGATGGTCGATTTTGTCGGCGAACCAATTCTCCGGCAGCCCGACCGCCAGCGCCAAAACGCGGCACATCGTGTCGGCGAGCTTTTCCATCTCGGCGTAGAAACGTTCGAACGTCGCGCGATAATGGGCGGGCTCGGTCGGCCAGATATTCGCGTGCTCGGCCCAATCGATGAAATCTTCGTCTTCGAAATCGGGCAAGCGCAGGCGCACGGGCTTGCGCGGGCTGGTGGGCCCCGCGAGGAACTCTTCCTTCAGGTCGCCATGCTCGACCTTTTCGCGATAGGCGGCCGTGCGGCGCAGTTCCTTCGCGAAATAGCCGCGAAACACCTCGCGCGACGGTGCGGCGAACGGAATTTTCTTCTCGAGCGGCAATTCGAAGAATTCGCGCGCCGTCGCGAAGCATTGCGGCAGCAGATCGTCGGGCAGACCGTGCCCTTTTATCAGGAAGAAGCCGTTGGCTTCGCATGCCGCCGCGACAATCTTCGCGACTTCGGCCTTGGCGACGGGATCGCCGGTGCGAAACGGCGTCAGATCGACGATCGGGAACGGCATGGCTCAGACCTTTCGAAGGGCGGGCGCACGATTTGCGCGCGGCAAGGGTGCGCCGAGGCGCGGGCTGGGCGGCACCCAGCGCCGGTAATGCGCGTCGAGATACGGGCGCAAGCTATCGGCCATCGCGGCCGCATCGACGTTACGCGTACGTTTGGACTCGCGCGCCGATACGGCGGCAAGCGCCTCGGCGCGATCGAGTTCGGGCACGGCGAACTCACCGTCGCGATAAAGGATGCGCCCCTCGACCATCGTCAGGCGCACGGCTTCCGCCGACATCCGCTTGGCGAGCAATTCGACATCGCTGGGATCGGGGTCGGCGTAGACGCCGCGCAAGGTCGTGAGATCGACGGCGACCAAATCGGCGCGCCACCCCTCGCGAATCTCGCCGACCTGTGCGAATCCGCCGGCTTTAGCGCCGCCGACCGTCAGCGCACGCAGCCACGCCGTGCCATCCGGTGCGGGCGGCGCTTCCCAACCGTCGCCGCGCGCCAGCGCCCACACAAGCCGCGCCTCGCGCCAAATATCCTCGCCGTCATCGATCGAACGCCCGTCGGTGCCGATGGCGATCTCGATCCCGGCGGCGATGTAATGCGCCGTCGGCGCTTGGCCGACAGAAAGATTGAGATTGGAGCCCGCACAGCGCACGAGCGTGACGCCCGCCTCGGCCGCGATCGCGACGTCGTCTTCGTCGAGCCACACGATATGCGCAAGCGATACGCGATCGTGCAACGCACCCAAGCGGCGCAACCGAGCCAATACGCCTTCGGGGTAAAGCCGGTCGCAGGCGGCACGCTGCGTCCAGCTTTCCAGGCAATGGTAATGCAGCATGATCCCCCGCGCGGCGGCATCCTTCGCCAAAGCCTCGAACGCCGCATCGGACAGCCATTGCGGCCCCGACGGCCCGTAGCCCAGCGACAGGCGCGCATGGCCGGACCATTCGGGCCAAAGCGTGTCCATCGCCGCGATGGTCGCGGCGGCGTCCGGTGCATAAGGCGGCTTGCGGCGCGAAACGATCAGGTCGCGCAGATCGCCGGGCAAAGAACGCTCGAACGCGGCTTCGTCCGTTTCGGGATAGACGACATGCGCGCGATCTTGGGCGCCAAGACACACGAGGGCGCGCAAACCCGCATCGTCGTAGGCACGCAGCATCGCGCCGGCCTCGCCCGCCAGATCGCCCGTGCCATACGGGACATTGCCGTGCACGCAGGCCGTGACGCCCGACGCGATCATGCGCTTGGCGGCAAGCAGCGTCATTGCGTAAGGGTCGAGACGCCCGCGCCCGATACGCGCATGCAGCGAGGTTTCGAGCCGTTCGTCGGCGAAGCCATGCTGGAAATTGGTGATGCCGCGTCCGTGCTGATGCGCGTTGACCGCACCGGGGATCAGCATTTGTCCGGGAAGCTCGATCGCCGGCCCCTGCCCGCGTGGCCTGATCGCAGCGATACGGCCCGCTTCGACGACGATCTCCAGCCCCGAAGCGGCGCGGTGCCCTTCGGGCAGCAACACAAGTTCGGGTGCGAGGATCGTCGCGTCGCTCACGATACGTCCATCCGGCGCAAGCCGATCGCGCGATCGACGACGAGCAGCACCGTCACGGTCATCGCCAGCAGGATGGTCGAGATCGCGGCGATGGTCGGGTCCGCACCGGTTTCGAGATAATTCAGCACCTGCACGGGCAGCGTGCGCGCCGTCACGTCGACCAGAAACAGCGAGATCGAGTAGTTGTCGAAAGACGCCAGAAACGCGAAAGCGCCGCCGCTGACCACGGCCGGGGCGAGATTGGGCAGCATCACTTTGGCGATCGCGCCCGGCCAGGTCGATCCCAGCGTGCGTGCGGCATCGAGCATCGCGTAATCGAACAGATGTAGCGACGCCAACAGCGTGCGCGTGATGTAAGGCGTGGTGATCGCCACATGGGCAAGGACGAGGCTGATTGCCGCGTCGCGCAAATCGATCGTGCGGAACGCTTGCAGGAAGGCGATGCCAAGCACGAGGCCCGGCAGCATCAACGGCGCGGTCAGCAGATTGGCGAGGATCGCCGCACCCGGAACGGCACGCGTCGAGATCGCGATGGCGGCGGGCACGGCGAGCGCTACCGCAATGCCCGTCGCGACACCCGCGATCCAGGCCGAAGTCGATAGCGCCTCCCAGAAACTCGACTGGCGACCGAGGCGCTGATACCAGCGCAGCGAGAACCCATCCCACGGCAAATCGAAGATCGCCGACGGCGAGAACGACACGAGCGCCGTGACGACGATGGGCGCGAGTAGAAAAACCGCGACGACGGCGATCCAGACTCGGCCGAGACCGACGATGGCCGCGTTCATCGCGTGCTCCCCGTGCGGCTCACGCGCGCGGCGAACAGCACCATGCCCGAGCACAAGGCCAGCAGCACCAGCGCCAGCACGGTGCCCTTGGCGAGATCGTTGGTGACCAGAAACGCGTGCGCGATCGCCTTCGATAGGACTTTGTGCCGTTCGCCGATCAGCAGCGTGGGCATCACATACGCGGACGCGACCAGTGCGAATACCATCGCGAAACCGGCGAACACGCCGGGCAAGCTCAACGGCAGCGTGACGCGCAAGAAACGATCGAACGGCCCGCTGCGCAAGGTGGCGGCCGCGTCGCCCAGCGCCGGATCGATCCGCCGCAGCGCGGCGTAGATCGGCAAAATCATGAAGGGCAGCATCATGTTCGCCGTGCCGAGATAGAGGCCCGGCACGGTGAACAACATGCGGATCGGCGCGTCGATAATGCCGAGGATCTGAAGCGTCTTGTTTACGACACCGGTCGTGCGGAACAAAATGGTGATGCCGAAGGTCTTGACGATCGCGCTCGCGGTCAGCGGCAGCAGCGTGACGATCATACCCACGGCCTGCGCCCAACCCGGCAGGCGGATCAACGCCAGCGCGAAGGGATAGGCGATGGCAAGGCAGATCAGCGTGACCGACGTCGAATAGAGCAGCGTGTTGCCGATGACGCCGAGATAATAGGGATCGCCCAGCACCTCGACGAAGGTGGCGATCGACGCCGCCTCGCCGCCGAACAAGCCGGTGCCGAACAGGCCCGAAACGATCAGGAAGACGACCGGCACGACGAAACCGATCGTCATCCAGGTCGCAGCCGGCAACGCCAGCCAGATACCGGGAGACACGCGCGCGGCCATGGGGTCAGCCGCGCGCGCGCCCGTCTTGCCGCGAGATCAAATCGCGATCTCCCGATCGAAGCGCGCCATCCACGCGTTGCGATGCTGTGCGACGAAGCCCCAATCGATCACCGTCAGCGTCTTGGGATCGGCCACGCCCGGCGGCAACGGCACCGACGGGTTGGTCGGGGAATCGTAAAGCTTCTCCGCCCACACCGTTTGGAACGGCACGTCGAGGCATTCGTTGATGAACGCGTCGGCGAGTTCGGGTTGCGGGGCTTTGGCGATCTTGGCGATGCCCGACGGCATGGCGAAGGACCCTTCCTTCGGATGGCCGAGATCGATGGGCGCGCCGTCGCGCTTGCGGAACAACGTGTAGGACGAGAACATCCCCGCCCCCAGCGTCGCTTCGCCGGTTTCGAGCAGATTGGCGACCTGCGCCGAGCCGTTATAGACGAGCAGCAGATTCGGCTTGATCGTCGCGAGTTTCTTGAAGGCCGCGTCGATCTCGAACTGCGCTTCGGCGATCGGCTTGCCCGTTTCCAGGTGCGCGGCGGCGGCCAGAATGAACGGGATCTGCGTCGCACGCACCGACGGGATCATCACCTTCTTCCGGTACGCGGGATCCCACAGCGACGCCCAGGACGGCGTGCCGTTGGGCGCGTCCTTCGTATTGTAGGCGATCGACGCGCGCGGCCACTTATAGGAAAGCCACCAGCCGTCGCGCACGATGGCGTTGGGCACGATCTTCGACATATTGGGGATGTTGGCGGGATTGAGCTTCTCGATCAGGCCTTCGTCCTGGGCGAGGATCATCACCGGATCGTCCATCAGCACGACCGAGAATTGCGGCCGGTCCTTGACCGCCTGCATCTTCTTGAGGTTCTCGAGCGAGCTGGAGCCGTCGTAGAGAACGCGGCAATCGTATTTCTTCTCGAAGGCCGGAAACACGTGCTCGCGCATCACGTCGGTCTGGCCGGCGGGACCGCCGACGATCAGATCGCGGCGGCGCGACTGGCCCAAGGCGGGTGCGGCGAGTGCGGCCGTACCGGCGGCGGCAAGGCTCAGAAATCGGCGGCGATCGGTACGAAGGATGGATCGGGTCATGGGGAGGAGCTCCGTCAACGGGGATCAGGCGGCGGCGTCGGTCTTCGGGCGGGTGCGCATCATCTTCGCGCGGATGTAGTCGCCCGCTTTGACCGGGGGGTACTTGGCGGGATTGCCGGGGCCCGCACAATTCGGCAGGCAGGCGATCTCCGCATCGACATGCGGCTTCTGGAAGAAGCACAGCGAGAAGCGCGGCGTGGTGCGCGCGATCTCGCGCGGCGGATTGTCGACGCGATGCAGCGTCGAAACCCAACGATCGTTCGACCACTGCGCCATCAGATCGCCGAGATTGATCGCGACGGCGCCTTCGGGCGCTTCGACGCCGCGCCATACGCCATCGCGCCCGCGAATCTCGAGCCCGTGGGTCGAGCCGTCCTGCACCACGACGGTCAGCGACGTCGAATCCGTGTGCGCGGGAATGCGCATCTGGCCGGGCTCGGGCGCCACTTCCTGCGCCGGGTAATGCACCCAGGTGCAAGTGCTGGCATGACCGTCGAAAAACGGCGCGAAATAATCCTGCTTCAGGCCCAGCGCCATCGCGCAAGCGCCGTTAAGCGTGCGCGCGAGCCCATCGACCGCGCGATAGAATTCCTCGAAATTCTTGCGAAAGCCGATCGGCGCGCCGTCCGGTTCGCCCGGCCAGATATTCGGCGCGTACATCCCTTCGAACCCGGCGGGGGCGGGCTTGCGGTCGGGCGCGTCGAACTCCAGCGCCGAGATCATGAAGGCTTCCTTATAGTCGGCGACCTTCGATCCTTCGGGGCCGGCTTCGCGATAGCGCGTGCCCATCTTCTCGTAGCCGCGGAACACGTCGGAGCGTTTGGGCGTCGCCGCCAGCTTCGTCGCCATATCCTGCGCGAAATATTTCCGCGCCAAGGCGAATGAATCCGCGAACTGCGATTTCGGGATCCCGTGGCCGGTGACGACCATGAAGCCGATATCGCGACACACCGCGTCGATGCGCGCGGCGGTCGCGGCCATCCCCTTCGCGTCGCCGGCCAAAAATGGCGCGATATCGATCAGCGGCAATTGCACGAAATCCCTCCTTCGCGTTGCGTACAAGGGTGTTCAGCAACGCGCGTGCCATCGCACGGGACGTCGGGCAAACGCCGATGATTGCGATTGAATCCCGATTTCGCGCCGGATCCTTGGCGCGACATCCGGAACCGCGCTGGCCGTGCCGCAGGCATGTTGTCTACAAATTCACCAACTGTATACGATCTTGAAAATTGCAGACCGTTCGCGTATTTGAATCCGGAATATCGGGGAGCGTTTCGCGATGGCAGAGACAGAGTTCGAAACCGACGCGTCGGGATCCTTGCGTCCCGTCGCAGCACGCATCGTGCGCGCCCTGATGGACGCCGTACTCGACCGCGCCTTGCCGCCCGGCATCAAATTGGGCGAGGAAAGCATCGCGCGCCAATTCGATACCAGCCGCGCCACGGTGCGCGTGGCGTTGCAGCATCTGGCGCAGCTCGGCATCGTGACGATCGAACCCAATCGCGGCGCGTTCCTCGCGCGCCCCAGTGCGCGGCTTGCCGCCGATCTTTACAGCGCGCGCCGTACGATCGAATCGCAGATCGTCGTCGATGCCGCACAGCGTTGCACCGCCGCCGATATGCGCGACATGCTGGCCCATATCGACGCGCAGGAAGCGGCGGCCAAAGCGCGCGACGGGCGCGAGCTCGTGCGTCTGCGCGGCGATTTCCATTTGCTGATCGCGCGAGTGGGCGCGAACGCCGTGCTCTACGACTTGCTGGCGCGAACGCTGCCGCGCTGCGCGTTGGTGCGCGCGCAAAGCGAGCACGATCCCTTTTCCGACCGGCCGGTGGAGGAGCATCGCCGCTTGGCCGGCCTTATCGCCAAAGGACAGGCCGACAAAGCCGTGGCGCTGATGCGCGCGCATTTGACGATCAACGAACGGCAATTGCGCTTCCCCGAGCCGGCCGAAGAATCCGCCGATATCATCGCGTTGATCGCCCCTTACGCGCGTGCACCGAAGGACAAAGCGGGGCGCGGCGCGGCATAGGGTTTGCACAACCCCGGGGGATGAACATGCTCTCCCCCATCGCGCTCGCCGGCGAACTTCGCGTCCGCGCGCTCGAAAAATCTTTCGGTGCCGCCCGTGTGCTCGACGGCGTCGATCTCGACGTCGCGGCTGGCGAATTCGTCTCGCTGCTCGGCCCCTCGGGGTGCGGCAAAACCACGTTGCTGCGCATCGTCGCCGGCCTCGTGCTGCCCGATCGCGGACGCGTGACCCTCGCGGGCGCCGACATCACCGACCTGCCGCCGCATAAACGCGATGTCGGCGTGGTGTTTCAAAACTACGCGCTGTTCCCGCATCTCGACGTGGCCGGCAACGTCGCTTACGGCTTGCGTGCACAGCGCCGGCCGGATGCGGAGATCAAGCGCATCGTCGAGCGCATGCTCGCCCTCGTCCATCTTTCGGATTTCGCCGGACGGTCGGTGCGCGGCCTGTCCGGCGGCCAGCAGCAGCGCGTGGCGGTGGCGCGGGCACTCGCGGTCGAGCCCAAATTGCTGTTGTTGGACGAGCCGTTCAGCGCGCTCGACCGCAAGCTGCGCGAGGCGATGCAGATCGATCTGCGCCGCTTGCTGCGCGACGTCGGCACGACCGCGATCTTCGTGACCCACGACCAGGACGAAGCGCTGGTCATGTCCGATCGCATCGCGGTGATGAATGACGGCCGTTTCGAGCAGATCGATGCGCCCGCCGCGCTTTACGACAAACCGAAAACCGCCTTCGCCCTCGATTTCGTCGGCCGGTCGACACGGCTTTCGGGCAAAGTCGCGGCGGCCGGCAACGGCGTGCTGGAGATCGACACGGCGATCGGCCGCCTGCGGGCACCCGGAAATTTCATGCCGGGCTCGCCCGTCATCGTCGGTATTCGGCCGGAGAAGATCGGCTTCGGCCCCGTCGACGGTCCGGCCAATACGTTGCGCGCCCGCGTATCGGAGATCGTCTTCCAAGGTTCGCTGCTGACCGTGCATTTCCGCACGGCCGAGGGCGATCGCGTGTTGCTGGAAGCGCCGCACGGCACCGCGACGCCGTATGGTGTGGGCGAGGAAGCCGCGCTGCATTTGCGCGAGGCCGATACGCTGGTCTTCCCCGCCGCCTAGTTCGCCGTTGCGGTCGCCGCGGGGGCGATGGGCATGCGCGTCGAACGTAGCGCGGCGATCGTCACATGCGGCGCGCTTAAGGCTGCGCCATGACGACCGAGGCGCCTTCTTCGGATGTGCCTGCGACCGCGCGGAAAGCCGCGAACAACTCGCGCCCCCAGCCATCGGCGTCGCGCGCGGGATCGAGGATCGCCGGTTCACGCGTCGCGATGTCGGCGAGCACGTCCAACGTGCCGGCTTCGGCGTCGATGCGGATCATGTCGCCGTCGCGCAAGCGCGCGATCGGCCCGCCGGCCGCGCCCTCTGGCGATAGATGGATCGCCGCGAGGACCTTGCCCGAAGCGCCCGACATGCGCCCGTCGGTCACCACCGCCACGCGCTGCCCGCGATCCTGCAACACGCCCAAAGGCGGAATCAGCTTATGAAGTTCGGGCATGCCGTTGGCGCGCGGGCCTTGGAAGCGCACGACCGCGACGAAATCGCCGGTCAATTGCCCCGCCCCGAACGCAGCCAGAAGCTCGGCCTGATCGGCGAACACTTTCGCGGGCGCTTCGATCCGCCGGCGATCCGCCACGACGGCGGAAATCTTCGTCACCGCGCGGCCGAGATTGCCGGCGAGGATGCGAATGCCGCCTTGCGCGTCGAACGGTTCCGACATCCCGCGCAGAACGTCGCGATCGGCGCTGTCGCGCGGCGGCTCGCGCCATGCCAAACGGCCGTTGTCGAGCCAGGGTTCGCGCGCGTAAGCGCCAAGTCCTTCGCCCATCGCCGTCGTCACATCGGCGAACAGCAACCCGCCGTCGATCAATTCGCGCAGCAGGAAGGCCGTGCCGCCCGCCGCGGCAAAGCGGTTCACGTCGGCGTTGCCGTTGGGATAGATGCGCGCAAGCAAAGGAACCACGCGCGACAACGCGTCGAAATCGTCCCAATTGAGTTCGATCCCCGCCAAACGCGCCATCGCGATCAGATGGATCGTGTGGTTGGTCGAACCGCCGGTCGCCAGAAGTGCGACGATCGCGTTGACCCAGGCGCGTTCGTCGAGCATTTCGCCCGTGCCCTTGGCCTTGGTGCGGGCGAGTTCCACCGCGCGGCGCGCGGCGGCATCGGTGAACGCCGCGCGCAAGGGCGTGTCCGGATTGGCGAAGGCCGCCCCCGCGATATGCAGGCCCATCGCTTCCATCAGCAGCTGGTTGGAATTCGCCGTGCCGTAGAACGTGCAGGTTCCCGGTCCGTGATAGGCGGCACTTTCCGCCGCCAGCAGCGCCGCGCGATCGACTTTGCCCTCGGCGTGGAGCTGACGGATCTTGCTTTTCTCGGAATTGCCCAGGCCGGAGGTCATTGGCCCGGCGGGCACGAAAATCGCCGGCAAATGGCCGTAGGACAACGCGCCCATCACCATGCCGGGAACGATCTTGTCGCACACGCCAAGGCACAACACGGCGTCGAAAATATCGTGCGACAGCGCGATCGCGGTCGACATGGCGATCGTGTCGCGGCTGAACAGCGACATCTCCATGCCTTTGCGGCCTTGGGTCACGCCATCGCACATGGCGGGCACACCGCCCGCGACCTGCGCGACACCGCCGGCTGCGCGCACGGCGTGCTTGATCGCCTGGGGATAGGTCTCGAACGGTTGATGGGCCGAAAGCATGTCGTTATAGGCCGTGACGATCGCCACATTGGGCGCATCGCCCGCGACCAGTGCCGCCTTGTCGTCGGCCGGGCATGCGGCGACGCCATGCGCCAGATTGGCGCAACCGATCTTGCCGCGCCCGGTGCCGGCGTCGCGCATGCGCCTGAGGCGCGCGAGGTAAGCGGCGCGCGATTTGGCGCTACGGGAAGCGATCGCGGCGGCGGTCGATTCGACGACGGAATGGAGCGTCATTGAAGTTCCTCATGCATGTGCGGCCGTCGCGTGCGATCGCAGCCATCGCCGCCGCCGATCCCCAACTCCCGGCAACATAGCGCTTGGGCGATTCGCTGGCACGTTTCGATATGCCCGGGCGCCGTTAAGCGCTCGCGCGACGCATGATCGTGAAGCCGACATCCTGGACGCGCGGCACGTCGTCTTCGCCGCGCATCCGGCGCAACAGCGTCTGCGCCGCCAAACTTCCCATATTGTAGCGATCGACGCGCACCGTCGTCAGCGCCGGCACGATGATCGCCGCGAAATCGAGATCGCCGAAACCGGCGAAGGCCAGATCGTCCGGCACTTTGAGGCCCCGGCGCTGGCATTCCTGGATCGCCGCGATGGCGAAGGTGTCGCTGGCGCAGAAGATCGCGTCCGTATCGGGCTGCAGCGCGAGGATTTGGCGCAAACCATCGGCGGCGTAGGACGCGCGCAACGGCCCGATCACGTCGACCGGTTTGCGGTCGAGTTCGGCCATCGCCGCGCGATAGCCCAGCGTGCGGCGCGTCGCGCGGTCGTTGCCGTGCGACACCGCCCCCATGAAGGCGATGCGCTTATAGCCGCATTCGGCCAGGAAATGCGTCATGCGCCGCGCCGCTTCGTGGTTCGAAATCCCCACGACGCAATCGATCGGTTCCTTGCCGAAAATCTCGCTGATCTCGACGACGGGAAGCCCTCGCGCGCGCAAGGTCTCGCGCATGGCGTCGGATTCCGAGAACGCCTGCAACACCATCCCGGCCGGCTGCCAGCCCAGCATGTTCATCACCTGCCGGCCTTCGTGGTCGCCCGACAATTCGCCGGGGCTGACCAGAAGCTGATAGTCGCTGGTCGAGAACACGTCCGACATGCCCTGGACCTGTTCGGCGATGCCGAAATTGATGATCGGCGGCGCCACCGTGCCGACGATACGGCTGGCGGCGCGCGAAAAACTGCTGGCGAGGCGGTTGAGCACGAAGCCCATTTCGTCGATCACGCGCAGCACGCGCGCGCGCGTTTCGGCCGATACGAGTTCGGGTTTGTTGATCACGCGCGAAACGGTGATCGGCGACACACCCGCGCGTTTGGCGATATCGTAAAGACTGAACGTGCCGGACGCGCCGCGCGCGGCAGATTTACCCGTCCCGTTGTTATTCGCGTCGGCCATGTACCCGTCCAGAATCGCCGGGGGCCATTATAGGCGGAAGCCGAGGAATTCGCGCAGTTCCGCCGTGGCAGGGGTATCGAGGACTTGCCGTGTCGGGCCGATCTCGCCGATCCGGCCTTTATGCAGGAAGGCGATCCGGCGCGAGGCCGCCCGCGCGAAGTCGATTTCATGGGTGACCAGGATCATCGTCACGCCTTCGGCCGCCAGCAGCGAAAGCACGTTCTGGACCTCGCGGACCATTTCGGGGTCCAGTGCGGACGTAACCTCGTCGAGCAGCAGCAAGCGCGGCTGAAGGGCCAGCGAACGGGCGATCGCCACGCGCTGCATCTGTCCGCCCGACAAGGCGCGCGGATAGGCGCCCGCCTTTTCCGCGATGCCGACTTTCTCCAGCATCGCATGCGCGATATCGCGAGCCTCGGCCTTGGCCATGCCGCGCACTTTGCGCAGCGCCAGCGTCACGTTGCTTTCGACCGACAGATGCGGAAACAGATTGAAACTCTGGAACACCATGCCGATGCGCTGGCGCAGTTCGCGTTTGCGCGCCGTATCGGCGATGTCGATCCCGTCGACGACGATGCGCCCGCCATCGGCCGTATCGAGCCCGCCGATACAGCGCAGCAGCGAGCTTTTGCCCGAGCCCGAACGGCCGATCAGCGCCAGCACTTCGCCCGCCTCGACGTCGAGATCGATGCCGGCGAGGACTTCGTTGCCGCCGATCCGCCGGCGCAGTGCTTGGATTTCAAGCAACGCCATGGAGCCGCCGTTCGAGATAGACGCTGAAGCGCGACAGCGGCAGGCAGATCAGGAAGTACAGCACCGCGCAGATGCCGTAGACGATGAAGGGCTGGAAGGTGACGTTATTGATCGTCTGGGCGATGCGCATGATTTCCGCGAAGCCGATCACCGACAGCAGCGACGTCGATTTGACGATCTGGACGAGGAATCCCACCGTCGCGGGCAGCGAGACCAGCAAGGCTTGCGGCAGGATGACGTGGAGATATTTCTGGAAATGGCCGAGGCCGAGCACCTCCGCCGCTTCCCATTGCGTCGCCGGCACGCCCTGGATGCAGCCGCGCCAGATCTCGCCCAGGAACGCGCTGGTATAAAGGGTGAGTGCGATCGCCGCCGAGCTCCACGCGTCGAGCCGGATGCCGACGAAAGTGAGACCGAAATAGATCACCAGCAGCTGGATCAGGAACGGCGTGCCCTGGATCAGATTGATGTAGCCGATCATGGCGTAGCGCAGAATCGCGATGCGCGATACGCGCGCCAAGGCGACCGCCAATCCGACCAGCCCGCCAGCGACGAACGCGAATAGCGACAGCAGGATCGTCCATTGCGCGGCACGCAGCAGCGAGATCACGTCGAGCCAGGCGAATTCGCGGAACATCGCCCTACCCCTTGATCATCTTGAGATGGGCGTAGATGAAACGCCGGGAGATCGCGTAGAGGATCGCCTTCGCCGTCAAGCTCAAAACCAGATAGATGGCGAGCACGGCCAGATAGATCTCGAAGCTGCGGAACGTGCGCGACTGGATGGAACTCGCGACGGCGGTCAGCTCCTCCGCACTGATCGTCGAGACGACGCTGGTGCCCAGCAACAGCACGATGAACTGGCTGGACAAAGCCGGGAACGAAATCACGAGCGCGGGGCGCAACAAAATCAAAAGATAGATCTTAAGATCGGTGAGCCCGAGCGAGCGCCCCGCATCGACCAGTCCGGCCGGCACGCCGAGCAGGCCCGAGCGGATGATCTCGATCGTATAAGCGCCGAGATTGATGCCCAGCGCCCAAACGGCCGCGGTGTTGGGCGACAGCGGCAAGCCGATGCTCGGCAAGCCGAAATAGATGAAGAAGAGCTGGACGAGTAGCGGCGTGTTGCGGAACAGCTCGACATAGCCGCGCACGATCGCGATGCCCCACCGGGGCCCGAAGCGCAGCACATAAGCGCCCAAGATGCCGATCAGCAATCCGCTCGCCATCGTGACGGCGGCAAGACGGATCGTCAGCAGCACGCCGTCGAACAGCAGCGGCCAGTTGGCGAACACGGCATCGAATTGGAAGGTGTAGTCCAACGCCTCGCCTTCCCCTTTTCGCCGAAATCCGGGTGCGCGGTCCCGCGCGCACCCGGCCGGTCCCTTAGAACACCGGCAGTTCCGGCAGTTCCTGGTTCATATACTTCGTGCGCAGGGCTTGCAGCTCGCCCGTGTTCTTCATGAAGTAGATCGTGGTGTTGAGCCATTGCAACAGGTCGGTCTGGCCCTTGCGGATGCCGACGCCCTGATGGAACGAGCGCAAGGTGATCTTGTTCTCGTAATCCTTGCCGGGCTGGCGCTGGTTCATCTGCTGCGAAACCAAGCTGCCCGTCCCGACCACTTCGGCCTGGCCCGACAGCATCGCCTGGATCGCGGCGGATTCGTCGTCGTAGCGCATGATGTTGATCCCGGCGATATTCGCATCGGTCAGGATCGTGTCCTGAATCGTGCCGCGCGGCACAGAAACGCGCTTGCCCGCCAGATCCTTCAGCGTCTTCACTTCGGTCGCCTTGGGGGCGACCAGCACGCTCGCCTCGAAGCTATAGGGGATCGAGAACCAGATTTGCTTGGCGCGTTCCGGCGTGATCGAGAACAGCGAGATCACCATATCGACGCGGTTCGAGATCAGGAACGGAATGCGGTTCTGCGTCGTCACCGGCACCAACTCGACCGGAACGCCCATATGCTTGGCGAGTGCGCGCGCCATATCCGGCTCGTGGCCCTCGGGCGAGCCGTCCGCACCCATGCGCCCGTAGGGCGGCGTGGTGACGTCGACCGCGACGATCAGCTTGCCGCGCTTGACGATGTCGTCGATGGTCTGCGCCGACGCGGGCGCCGCGGCGACGAGCGCCATCGCCAATGCGGCCAGCGACGCCTTCAAACTTCCGAGAAACGTCATTACTTCCTCCCTCTCTTCTCCAGCAGGCCTGTCGCGGCCCGTGCGATATCGGCTTCCATCAGCCCGTACTTCTCCTGAAGTCCGGGCACGGAGCCGCATTCGATGAACTTGTCCGGCAAGCCGATACGCGCCATTGGCCGCGCTACCCCCGCGTCGAACAGCGCTTCGGCGACCAGCGAGGCGAGACCGCCCGACACGACGTGATTCTCCGCCGTCACCACGCAGCGCGCGGCGGCGGCGAATTCGGCCACCGCCGCGGCGTCGAAGGGCTTCAGGAACGGCACATGCAGCACGCCCGCCGCGATACCCTTGGCTTGCAGCGCATTAGCCGCCGCAAGGGCGCGCTGGGTCATGAAGCCGGTCGAGACGATCGCGACATCGGCCCCTTGGCGCAACGCCGTCGCCTTGCCGTGGCGCAGCTTATAGGTCGCGGGATCGAGGACGACGGGCACGAGGCCGCGCAGCAAGCGCACATAGAACGGCCCGTCGGTCGCCAACGCGACGTCCACCGCCTGGGCAAGGTCGGTCGCATCGCACGGATCGATCACCGTCATGCCGGGGATCATGCGCACCAGGCCCGTATCCTCGATCGCCTGATGCGTCCCGCCATAGCCGGTGGTGAGGCCCGGCAGACCGGCGAAGATCTTCACGCCGAGATGCGAATGCGCGCAGGCGATCGCCATGAAGTCGTAGGCGCGGCGCGTGGCGAACACGCCATAGGTCGTGCAGAACGGCACGCGGCCGATCTTCGCCATGCCGGCCGACATGGCGATCAAATTCTGCTCGGCCATGCCGACATTGTAGAAACGCGACGGATGCGCAGTCGCGAACGGCATGATGTCGGTGTATTTGCCGAGATCGGCGGTGAGCCCGACGATTCGATCGTCCCGCGCGGCCGCGGCGGCCAGCGCCCTACCGAACGGCGCCTCGACGGTGGCGCCTTCCACCGCTTCCTGTTCGCCCATCCCGAGCGTGCGACGCGCTTCAGCCACCGGTTGCCTCCAACTCACGTTCGAACTGATCCCATTCCGACGCATCGACGCGGATGAAATGCGCCTTCTCGCGCTTCTCCAGCGTCGCCACACCCTTGCCCGGCAGCGTGCGCAGCACGATCGCCTTGGGCTTGCCGTCGCGCGCGCGCGCCGCATCGAAGGCGACGAGCAAAGCCGGGATCGAATTGCCGTCGATCTCCTGCACATCCCAGCCGAAGCCCGCCCATTTCGCGGCGACGGGTTCCATGTCGAGCACGATGGCGCCGTCGGCCTGGATGCCGTTGCAGTCGATCAGCGCCACCAGATTGTCGGCGCGGAAGCTGGATGCGGCCATCGCCGCTTCCCAGGTCGAGCCTTCCTGCATTTCGCCGTCCGACAATTCGACGAAAATGCGCGCTTGCGGGGCAAGATTCTTGATCCCCACCGCCATGCCCACGCCCAAGCCCAGACCATGCCCCAGCGAGCCGCCGGTGATTTCCGCACCCGGCGTGGTGTCGATGGCGCTCATCTCCAGCCGGCTGCCGTCGCGACCGTAGCTGTCGAGTTCGTCGTGGCGCAGCACGCCCGCCTCGACCAATGCCGCCCACAACGCGATCGAGTAATGGCCGGTCGACAGCAAGAAACGATCGCGATCGAAGCGTTGCAGATCGTCGGGCGAGTAGCGCAGCTCGGAGAAATAGAGCACCGCCATCATGTCGGCGATGCCCAGGCCCTGGCCGATATAGCCCTGCCCCTGCCCGCGCGCCATGCGCAGCATGTGGCGGCGAAGATTCTTCGCACGCCCCGCCATCGCGGCGGCGAAATCGTTGGTGTTGCGTGAAGCGCTTTGCGTCATCGTCAATCGCGGTCCAGGCCGCCGGAAAGGTTGAGACGTTCGGCCACGATGTAGTCGGGCGCGTCGAGGGCGAGCCAGATCGCCCCGGCGGCGACCTCGTCGCAATCGGTGCGCCGTCCCAGCGGAATGCGGGCCGTGCGCTCCGCCAGGAACTTTTCGATATCGCTGCGCCCTTCCAGCTTCGCGAAGGCGATTTCGGTGTCGCGCTGCATGGGCGTATCCATCATGCCCGGCGCCACCGAATTGACCCGCACGCCGAAGGGTGCGAGTGCGACCGCCGCCGCGCGCGTGACGGAGTCCAGCGCCGCCTTCGTCGCCGAGTAGGCGGTGTAGTTGGGCAGCGCCATGCGCGAAGCGGGCGACGTGATGTTGACGATGCGCCCTTTCCCGGCCGCCTTCATCGCGGCACCGGCGGCACGCATGGCCAGCGCCACCGCGCGCAGATTGATCGCGTAGGTGCGGTCCCAGGTTTCGGCCGTCATCTCGGCGAAGCCTTCGCCACGCCCATAGCCCGCGTTGTTCACCAGAATGTCGATGCGCCCATAGGCGGCCATCGTTTCGGCGATCATCGTTTCGGGCCCTGTCGGCGTCGACAGATCGACGGCCAGATAGACGGCCTTGCCGCCGGCGGCGGTCAGCGCGTCGGCCGTCGCGCGCCCGCCTTTCGCGTCGATATCCGCGATCACCGCGCGGCAGCCGCGCGCGGCCAAGCCCGTCGCGATCGACCGGCCGAGGCCGCCCGCCGCGCCCGTCACCACCGCGACTTTTTCGTCGTTCGTCGTCATCCGAGCCCCTTCACTTCGCCAAAGGCCGATACGCGATCGCCTCGATCTCGACCTTGCCGTCGAGCATCAGGGCGGATTTCACGCAGGAACGTGCGGGCGGGTTCTCCGCGAAATACTCGCGATAGACCCGGTTGAAATTCATGAAGTCGCGCGGATCGTCGAGCCAGACGGTCGTCTTCACGACATCGGCGAGCGTACAGCCCGCTTGGGCGAGCACGTCGCGGATCGTGTCCAGCACGCGGCGCGTCTGCGGTTCGATCCCGACCAGATCATGCGCGCCGTTGGGATCGATCGCGGTGACGCCGGAAACGAACACGAAATCGCCCGCGCGCACGGCGCTGGAAAACGGCATGCGATGCGCGCCGGCGAGCACGACCGTATCGCCGTAGCAAATCTTGGCGGCGGCGGATTTGCGCAATGCCGTCTTACGGACGGATTTCGATCGGGGTTGGACAGCGGCCCTTGGCATTTGACGGCACTTCCTCCTGCCCGCGCGGGTGGATTGGCACCCCCGTCGCGGTTCGGCTGATCGCACCAGAACGGTACTTCAGTCCGAATGACATCGATATCATTCCCTATAAAACGCAAATGATACCGATGTCAAACAGTTCGTTGGGCGTGAAAGAACGAAGGCAGGGGCGCCGCCGCCCCTGCCCCGCGAAACTCAATCAATGCGTCGATCGTTTTCGAATTCAGCCGCGAAGGCCGTCAATCGAAGAAGTCGGAATCGCCTTCCGTCAGATACTTCTTCGCCTTTGCGGGGATGAGATTCACGCCGAGACCGGGACGATCGTAGACGTCGATCAAGCCGTTCTTGACCGGCATGCCGTCGAAGCCTTCGGTGATGTCGTACCAGAACGGCTCGAAGCGCGCCGGATACTCGAACGCGATCAGATTGTCGGGCAGCGTCGCGCAAACCTGAATGAGCGACGCCAAGCCGAAGATGCCGTTCGCCGTGCCATGCGGCGCGATCGAGATGCCGTAGAGATCGGCATACTCGGCGATCCATTTCAGTTCCGCGATGCCGCCGACGTCGCACGGGTCCGGCCCGATCACGTCGACCGCGTGACCGTCGATCAGCGTCTTGAAGTTCTGGCGCAGATAGATCTGCTCGCCCGTGTGGATCGGTGTGGTCGTGTGCGGCGTCACTTCGCGATAGACGTCGGCGTTCACGTAGGGAACGTAGTCGCCGGTGATCATATCCTCGATCCACAGCAAATGCAGATCTTCGACCGCCTTGGCGAAGCGCAGTGCGTCCTGCTTCAGATAGCCCGGCCCCGCGTCGACCGCAAGACCGTAGCCCTTGCCCAGCGTTTCCTTGGCCGCACGCACGCAAGCGACGAGATGGTCGAAGCCCTGCTCGCTCATCAATCCCTTGTGCGGATAGGGGAACGGCGCATCGCGCTGGACCGCACCGTAATGGAAATCCGGGAAGTCCGCGACCATCGACGAATGGAACGAGGTCGGCAGCTTGAACATCGTGAAGCCGCCTTCCAGCGACATCCCGTATTCCGCCCATTTGCGATAATCGTCGGGCGTGTGGCCGACCTTCGCCTCGTGCTGATAGAGCGTGCGATAGGTCCGCACCTGATCGCGCACCTTGCCGCCCAGCAAACGATAGACCGGCAGATTGGCGGCCTTGCCCGCGATGTCCCATAGCGCGATTTCGATCGCGCTGACGGCCGCGCCGAACGGCTTGAAGCCGCCCCGCACGCGAATGCGCTTCATAATCCGCTCGACATTCACCGGATCCTGGCCGACCAGCCAGGATTTGAGCTGCAACACGATCGGCTGCATATAAGGCTTGGGCGTTTCAATCTGGCTCCAGCCCGTGATGCCTTCGTCCGTCGTGATGCGGATAACCGGGCTATTCGCGATCACCGCGCATTTGATGTCCGTAATCTTCACAGCATCCTCCGAATTCTTTTGCCGGCCGCGCTCAATCGAAGAACGCCGCGTCTTCCGCCGCGAGATAGCGTTTCGCCCGCTCGGGCACGAGGTCGACGCCCATGCCCGGCCGATCCCACACCTCGATCATGCCGTTGCGGATAAGCGGATTGGGCAAGCCGTCGACGATGTCGTACCACCATTCGGGATCGCCGACCGGGCATTCGAAGGCGATGAAGTTATGCGGCAAGGTCGCACCGACTTGCACGAGGGCCGCCAGACCGAGCAGGCCGTTGCCCGTACCATGCGGCGCCATCAGAATGCCGTGCAGATCGGCGTATTCCGCGATCCATTTGAGTTCCGCGATGCCGCCGACGTCGCACGGATCGGGCCCGACGACGCGCACGGCCTGCCGCTCGATCAGATCCTTGAAATTCTGGCGCAGATAGATCTGCTCGCCGGTGTGGATCGGCGTCGAGGTCGATTGCGTCAGATCGCGATAGACGTCGGCGTTGACGAACGGCACGTAATCGCCGGTCAGCATGTCTTCGAGCCACATCAGATGATGCTTCTCGACCGCGCGGGCGAAGCGGATCGCGTCGGGCAGCATCCAGCCGGGGCCGCAATCGAGCGCGAGCCCGACCTTGTCGCCGAGCGCTTCCTTCATCGCCGCGACGCAATCGAGCGTATAGGCCATGCCGCGTTCCGTCATCGGCCCGCGATCGAGCCAGCCATGCAGCGAGCTTTTCTCGACCTCGCCGTAGAAATAGCCCGGCTCGTTCTTCATCGGGCTGTGGAACGAGATGCCCTGCTTCACGATCGTGAAGCCTTCGGGCAGCGCCATCATCCGCTTCATCTCGTCGGCGAAGTCCTCGGGCCGATGGCGCGCCATCGGTTTGCGATAGGCGCCGTTATAGACGCGCACCCGGTCACGCACCTTGCCGCCGAGCAGCTTGTAGACGGGCACGCCCGCCGCCTTGCCCGCCACGTCCCACAGCGCCATTTCGATGGCACTGATCGCCGCACCATAGGGTTTGAAGGCGCCGCGCTGGCGGATGCGCAGCATCGTGCGCTCGACATCGGTCGGATCGGCGCCGAGCAGCGGTTCGCGGAATTGCAGCACGAACGGCTTGAGATAGGGTTTGTACTTCTCGACCTGGCCGAAGCCGCTGATGCCTTGGTCGGTGACGATCCGCACGATCGGGCTTCCGCCGATCACGGCGCATTTCAAATCGACGATCTTCATGTTCTTCGCCTTTTCCCGTCCGCTTACTCGACCACGTTCGCCGCAAGATACTCGCGGTTCATCTCGATGCCGAGACCCGGCGTTTTGTTGAGTTTGAGACTGCCGTTGGAATTGTCGAGCGGCTTGTCGATGAGCGGATCGTATTTCGACAGATTCCACTCCGACGTTTCGAGCTTGTAGAAATTCGGCACCGTCATCATCACTTGCGCGCCGGCGACGACGTTGATCGGGCCGGCGGCGTCGTGCGGCGACACGGGAATGTAGAACGCCTCGCACAGCGTCGAGATTTTCTTGAGTTCGCTGATCCCGCCGGTCCAAGTGACGTCGGGCATGATGTAGTCGGCGAGCCTGTTTTCCAGGATCGGCACGAAATCCCATTTCGTGTGGCCGCGCTCGCCCCACGAGATCGGTACGTTGACCTTCTCGCGCACTTGCTTCAGCGCTTCGACGCTTTCCGGCGGGCACGGCTCCTCGAACCAATCGATCTGTCCGGCCTCCTCCAGCGAGTTGCACAGGCGGATCGCGGTCGGCACGTCGAAGCGCCCATGGGCGTCGATCAAAAGCTCGATATCCGGCCCGGCGGCTTCGCGGATCAACGCCGTCAACTCGGCGGCCTTGCGCTGGTCCTTTCGCGTCATGCTGCCGTCGAGATAACCTTCGCGTTGTTCGCGCGCGCGCCCATCGACGACCGGCCCCTGTTGCGGAAACGGATCGAATTTCAGCGCGGTGTGACCCGACTTCACGATGTCGCGAATCTCGGCGACGACGTTTTCCTTGCTCGTGAATTTGCGCTGATCGGGATGGGTGTAGAGTGCGATCTCGTCGCGCACGGGACCGCCCAGCAATTCGTAGATCGGCTTACCGAGCACCTTGCCGCGGATATCCCACAGCGCGATATCGATCGCACTGACGCATTCGACCGCCGCCCCGCGGCTGCCCATATAGGTGAAGCTGCGGAACAGCTTGTGCCACAGGCGTTCGATCTGTGCCGGATCTTCGCCGACCATCATATCGCTGATCCGCCGCAGCATCGCGGTGAGCGCGCGGTTCGCGATCTTGGTCGTCGTGGTGATCTCGCCCCAGCCCGAGACGCCCTCGTCGGTCTTCACCTCGACGAACAGGAATTCGCCCCAGTAAGACGCCGCCGATTTGATGAGCCATGGCTCGATTTTGGTGATCTTCATTTTTCCGCTCCCCCCTGACGACTTGTTTCTTTGTAACACCGACGAAACATCGCCCTTGCCCGGGCGGATGTCGCGGCTGCGTCGATCATTTTTAAGGTCGCTCGCCGGATCGGCCGCGCGAAGGCACGGCATTTCCCCTCAAACCCCTCAAAATCAGACGGGCGCATATCATTTTTCCGGATATACCGTATTACGAAATTGACTCGCAATATGACTTCTGCAACCGTGACTCAAACGGGGCACGCATAAGCGCGCTCCGGAACCAAGAACGATAACGAACAGCGCCAACGTCAAATGGGCGGCGGCGTAACAGGAGGAAACGGAAGCATGTCGCAGGTTCACCTCGGCCGCGCCATCCGGCGTGGCGTTTCGATGGCTTCAATCGCGGCGGCGCTCGCCGTTTGGGGCCCCGCATCGGCGCAAGCCCCCGTCGATCTCAGCAAATGGTCGCCCGAATATGTTCGGTCGATCGCCGGCACGCAGGATTACGACACGGCCGCCGATTGCGGCAAAGTCACGCCGCTCGATTACAAAGGCCGGGTGACGTTCTGGTACCAAGGCGCATTCGAAGGCGATCCGGACCTTCTGCGCCAGTATTATCGCGATTTCTTCACGACGTTCCGGAAGACCTATCCGAACATCGATCTGCAGGATCAAGCGCTCACCTATAACGACCTGCTGGACAAGTTCCGCACGGCGCTGCTCGGCACGGCGGGTCCGATGGTGGTGCGCCTGCAAATCCTCGGCGGCGTCGAGTTCGCCTCGAAGGGCTATCTCCAGGAATTGAAGCCCGAAGATATCGGCCTCAAGACGCAGGATTTCTGGCCCGGCGCCATGAAGTCGAACATGTGGAAGGGCAAGACTTACGGTATCCCGACCAATAACGAGACGATGGCCCTGATCTGGAACGCCGACCTGTTCAAGCGCGCCGGGCTCGATCCGGACAAGCCGCCGGAAACCTGGGACGACGTCGTTAAGTACTCGAAGCAGATCAAGGACAAGACCGGCGCCGCCGGTTATGGCCTGGTCGCGCGCAAGAACGCGGGCAATACGCCCTACCGATTTATGCCCCAGCTTTGGGCCTATGGCGGCGGCGCGTTCGACGAAGCGGCGGCGAGCCCGAACTACTCGCAGATCCAGATCAACACCGCGGCGAGCAAGCGCGCCCTGCAAGCCTCGTACGACATGTTCGTGCGCGACAAGTCGGTCCCGGTTTCGGCGCTGACCAACCAGCAGGCCGACAACCAGCCGCTGTTCCTGGCCGGCCAGCTCGCGATGATGATCTCGCATCCGTCCGACTACGACGTGATGCACGATCTGCGCAAGAAGGCGACGGGCAGCGACGCCCAGACCGCGCAGAACGTCATCGACAATATGCGCTACGGCTTGATCCCGAAGGGACCGGACGGCAAGCGCGCCGTCGTGTTCGGCGGATCGAACATGCACATCCTGAAGCCGGAATACGTGGACGGCGGCAAGGTCGATCAGCCGGCCGCCAAGGCGCTCGTCTGCTTCTGGACGAGCCCCGAATGGTCGCTGAAGATGGCCTATGCCGGTTCGAACCCCGGCAACCTCAACGGCTTCAAGACGAAGTGGATGAAGGAGCGTCTGGAGAACATCAAGTTCCTGGACGTCACCACGTCGATGCTGCCCTACGGCATCCCGTTCCCGACGATCCCGGAAACGCCGGAGATCATGAACATCATCGTGCCCGACATGTTGCAGAACGCGTTGACCGGCACGATGACCGTCGATCAAGCCGCCGAAGACGCCGCCAGAAAGATCAAGAACGTCATGAGCGGCAACAAGCTCTAACGGACATCACCCGCGGGACCGGCGGCGCAAGCCGCCGGTCTTTCGGTTTGGCGAAAAGACGGGCTTGGCAAACATGACGATACGTACGAGCGACGCACCGGCGAGCGGCGCACCGGCACGGGCGGTCGCGCGCGGCGACGGCGTCCTGCGGCGGACCTGGATTCATCGCGCCGATTATCTCTATGTCCTGCCCGCGATCGTCGTGATGCTGATCGTCATCGCGTATCCGGTCTATTACACCATCGATCTTTCGTTCTACAGCACGCCGCCCAGCCTGCAGCTGCGCGACAAGATTTTCGTCGGCTTCGACAATTACAAGACCATCCTCGAAAGCGAGGTGTTCTGGCGGGTGACGCTGAACACCTTCATCTGGACCATCGTTTCCACCGCCAGCGCCTATATCCTGGGCCTCGGCTGCGCGCTCTGCCTGCACCAGGCCTTTCCCGGCCGCGCCGTGATGCGCGCCATTCTAATCATTCCCTGGGTCATCAGCGCGGTCGCCGCGTCGTATATCTGGAAGTGGATCTACCACTCGAACTTCGGCGTCATCGGCGCCGTGCTGGTCGAGCTCGGGATCATGGATCGGCAGCCGAATTTCATCGACGACGTCAATTCGGTGCTGGCGTCGCTGATCGTCGTCAATGTGTGGCGCGAATTCCCCTTCGCGATGATCATGCTGGCCGCCGGGCTGCAAACCGTGCCCGACCAGCTGCTGCGCGCCGCGAAGGTCGACGGTGCGGGCGCTTGGCACAGCTTCTGGCACGTCACCTTCCCGCATCTGCGCGGCGTGTCGATCGCCACGATCCTGCTGCTTGCCGTCGCGAACTTCAATTCCTTCATCGTGACCTGGATCATGACCGGCGGCGGCCCGTCCAACGCCTCGCATATCTGGATCACGCATATCTACGAGATCGCCTTCGGGCGTCAGCGCTGGGGCATCGCCGCCGCCTACTCGGTCATCCTGTTCCTGATCGTGATGTCGCTCGGCTATTTCTACGTGCGCGGCCTTGGCGGTGCGGAGAAGGAAGGCGGCGGATCATGAGCGACGCCGTGCCGCCCCGGACCCGCGCCGGTATCGATCTCTGGCGCTGGGCCGGCCGCATCTTCCTGACGGTGATGCTGCTGTTCACGCTGCTGCCGATGGTTTGGATGTTGCTGACATCCTTCAAATCGGGTTTCGCGGCGCTGCAATTCCCGCCGCAATGGTGGCCGAAGGAACCCACGCTGGCGAGTTACCGGAAGCTGCTCGATCCGACCAGCAGCGTGGGCGAGGATTTCCTGCGCTTCTTCTGGAACAGTCTTTTCGTTTCGACCCTGTCGACGATTCTGTCGGTCATCGTCGCCGTACCGGCCGCCTACGCCTTCTCGCGGTTCGACTTTCCGGGCCGCAAGTTCCTGTTCTTCGCCGTGCTGTTGCGCAACATGTTCCCGGCGGTCGTGTTTCTCGTGCCGCTGTTCATCTTGATGCGCCTGCTCGGCCTGATGAACACGCACGGCTCGCTGATCTTGACCTACCTCACCTTCGGCCTGCCGCTGGCGATTTGGCTGCTCAAGGGCTTCTACGACAACATCCCCTACCAGCTCGAACAGGCCGCGCGCATCGACGGCGCCACGCGCTTCCAGGCCTTCGTCATGATCATCATGCCGCTATCGGTGCCGGGCATCATCGCCACGGCGATCTATTCCTTTATCGGCGCCTGGAACGAGTACATCTTCGCCTACACGTTCATCAACCGGAACGACCGCTTGACGCTGCCGATCGGCATCCAGCGCTTCTTCTCGGAAAGCTCGTCCGACTTCCCCGGCCTGATGGCCGCGAGCTTCATGATGAGCGTGCCGGTCGTCGTCCTTTTCCTCATGCTCCAGCGTTATTTCGTCCGCGCCCTCACCGAGGGCGCGGTCAAACATTAGAAGGTTCGCCGTATGGCCGATGTCGTCCTCAAAAATCTCGTCAAGACGTATGGCGCCTATACGGCCGTCAACGACGTATCCCTGACGGTCAACGACGGCGAGTTCGTGGCGCTCGTCGGCCCGTCGGGCTGCGGCAAGACGACGACGCTCAATCTCGTCGCGGGGCTCACGTCGCTCAGCTCGGGCGACATCGTCATCGGCGGGCGCGTGGTCAACGACGTCGACCCGAAAAACCGCGACATCGCGATGGTCTTCCAGAACTACGCGCTCTATCCGCAAAAGACCGTCTACGCCAACCTCGCCTTCCCGCTGCAGATGCGCAAACTGGGCCGCGAGGAGATCGACCGCAAGGTCAAGCAGGCGGCGCAGATGCTCGACATGACGCATCTGCTGGAGCGCAAGCCGCGCGAATTGTCCGGCGGGCAACAGCAGCGCGTGGCGCTGGGCCGCGCGCTGGTGCGCGATCCGGCCGTGTTCCTGATGGACGAGCCGCTGTCCAATCTCGACGCCAAGCTGCGCGTGCAGATGCGCTCCGAGATCAAGCGCTTCCATCAGGACCTCAAAGCCACGATCATCTACGTCACGCACGACCAGCTCGAAGCCGTCACCATGGCCGACAAGCTGGCGGTGATGAGCGGCGGCTTCCTCCAGCAATACGACGCGCCCGCCAAGGTCTTCGCCAATCCGGTGAACATGTTCGTGGCAAGCTTCATCGGCAGCCCGGCGATGAGCTTGATCCCGCTCGAAGCCTCGACGCGCGACGGCGGCGCGGTGCTGACCGGTGCCGAAGGCTGGACGGTCGCGCTGTCGCCCAAGAACGCGCGCAAGGTGCAGCGTGCGACGGCGAGCAAGGTCGTGCTCGGCGCGCGCCACTCGGCGATCAAGCTGTCCACGACGGCCGCCGCCGGCGCGGTGCCGGCCAAGGCCTATACGGTCGAACCGACCGGCGACGTCACCTATGTGCAGGCGCTGCTGTCGGGCGCCATCGTGAATATCTCGGTGGCGCCCGACGTCGCCGTCGAAGCGGATCAGCCGATCTGGCTCGAATTCGACCAGGAGCGCATGCATTTGTTCGACGGCACCACGCAAATGGCGCTCAAGGCGGATTGAAGCGGAAAGTTCGAGTATGACGACGAAACTGAAGATCACGGCGATCAAGCCCTATCCCGTGTGGGTGGGCATTCGGAACCAAATGCTGGTGAAGGTCGAGACCGACCAAGGCGTTTTCGGCTGGGGCGAAAGCGGCTTGAGCGGGCGCGAAAAGGCCGTCGCCGGCGCCATCGAGCATTACCGGGAATTCCTGATCGGCCAGAACCCGATGCAGATCGGCCGGATCTGGCAGGAAACCTATCGCAGCCAGTATTTCGAAGGCGGGCGGGTGCTGCAGGCGGCGATCTCCGCGATCGATATCGCGCTGCACGACATCAAGGGCAAGGTGCTGGGCGTGCCGGTCTACGAGTTGCTCGGCGGCAAGCAGCGCGACCGCGTGCCGACCTTCGCCTCGACCGGCGACGAGGCCGAGGGCGACGTTGCGATCGAACGCGCGCGCCAGCTCGCCGCGCAAGGCTGGCAGGCCATCCGCTTCTTCCCCGTGGGGCAGAAGAGCCGCGACATTTTCGAGCCGCGCGAATCGATCGGCCCGACCGCGCGCATGCTCAACAAAGCACGCGAAGCCTTGGGCGGCGATCTCGTCCTCGGGATCGACTATCACCACCGCCTGTCGGTCGCGGAGGCGGCGAGTTTCTGCGCCAAGCTCGGGCCCGATACGCTCGACTTCCTGGAAGAGCCGATCCGCGACGAAACGCCCGAGGCCTATGAGTCGCTGCGCACGCTGACCCACGTGCCCTTCGCCATCGGCGAGGAATTCGCCAGCAAATGGCAGTTCCTGCCCTATATTGAGCGCGGCATCCATCAGTTCAACCGCTTGGACGTGTGCAATGTCGGCGGCCTGACGGAGGCGATGAAAGTCGCGGGCTGGAGCGAAGCCCATTACGTCGATCTGATGCCGCACAACCCGCTCGGCCCCATCTGCACGGCCGCAACCGTGCATTTGGCGGCTTCCATTCCCAATTTCGCCTGGCTGGAAACGCGCGTCCCCGAAGCCAAAGGCTTCGACAGTGCTGAATATTTCCCCGTGCAACCGCGCCTCGACCGCGCCGACTATCCGGTCAGCGATCTGCCGGGATTGGGCGTCGAGGTCAACGAGGCGGCGATCGCCGCGCAAAGCCTGCGCTTCTGGGAGGCGCCGCATCTCAAGCGGCGCGACGGTTCCGTCACCAATTGGTAGTTCGAACAACCGAGGTCAAAATGACGCGTTCATCGGACATCGTGCGCCCGCCCAAGGAACTGATCGAAGGGCTCAAGAATATCGGCGCGGCGACCGTCGCCGGCACGCTCGGCCATATGGGTTTTAAGAATCCGCATATGGTGGGCCCCGTGGCGCAGAACGCCGGCAAGTCGATCGTCGGCCCGGCGCTGACCTTGAAGTTCATGCCGCAGCGCCCCGACCTGTTCAGCGAGGGCGAGTACGCCGATCCCGAAACGCAGCTGCACCGCCACGTGCTCTATCACGTGCAGGAAGGCGACGTCGTCGTCGTGGACGCGCGCGGCGATATGAGCTCGGGCGTATTCGGCGACATGATGTCGACCTATTTCAAGGGGCGCGGCGGGGCCGGCATCGTCATCGACGGCTGCATGCGCGACTGGCCGAATATCAAGAAGCTCGATCTCGCCTTGTGGCTGCGCGGCTGGACGCCGAACTACCATGTGCAGACCACGATCTTCCCGATGGAAGTCAACGTGCCCATCGCCTGCGGCGGCGTGACCGTGATCCCCGGCGACATCGTCGTGGCCGACGACGACGGCGTGGTGATCGTGCCCGTGTCGATGGCCAAGGCGGTCATCGAGGAGGCGAAGAAACACGCCGAGTGGGAGGAATTCTCCCGCATCAAACTGACGCAGGGCGAATCGTTGCAGCGCTATTACCCGCTGCATCCCGACGCCAACGACGAGTATCAGGCCTGGCGCAAACTCAACCCGATCGGCGGCAAGAAGCGCTGATCGACGCCCCGGCGCCCCCTCTCCCGCCGGCGGTCGTGATTTCACCTGTAAGCGCATCCGCGAACGCGGCGGCGCGTTGAAATCCCGTATTCGGCCTTGTTTGCCGGCCGGCCGCGGAACATTATCGGCGGGCCGGTCGAACGACCCATCCGTCGAGGGAGAACATTTTGTCCAAGAAGCTGCGCGGCGTGATCGCCGCGATCGTCACGCCGATCGACGCGCAAGGCGAACCCGATTTCGACCGTTTCGCGCGCGTCGCCAAACATCTGCTCGACAATGGGTGCGACGGGTTGAACGTGCTCGGCACGACCGGCGAGGCGACGTCGTTTTCGCTGCGCCAGCGTTCCGAATTGATGCGCAAAATCGCCGCATCGTCGCTGCCGCTATCGCGCATGATGGTCGGTACGGGTGCCGCCGCCGTCGAGGACGCGGCTTCCTTGTCGCGGCTTGCGGGCGAGCTTGGCTTCGCGGGCGCCCTGCTGCTGCCGCCCTTCTATTACAAGGGCGTGCCGGCAAGCGGCATCGTGCGCTATTTCGACCGCATCGCGGAAGCGACGAAAGCGAGCGACATGCCGCTCTATCTCTATCACTTCCCCGCGCAGTCGGGCGTGCCCTACACGCTGGCGCTGATCGAAAAGCTGTTGAAGGCCTTCGGCGCCCGGATCGCCGGGTTGAAGGATTCGTCGGGCCACATGCCCTATGCGCGCTCGGTCGTGGCGCTGTCGAAATCGCTCGACGTGTTCCCGTCGAACGAAGCCTGCCTGCTCGATGCGCGCAAAGGCGACTTCGCCGGCTGCATTTCGGCAACCGCCAACACCAACGCGCCCTATTGCGGCCGCGCCTTCCGCGAAGGCGACGAGACTGCGCATCAAACGGCCGTCGCCATCCGCAAACTGTTCGACGGCAAGCCGCTCGTGCCCGGCGTCAAAGCGCTGACCGCGCATATTCTGGGCGACGATGCGATCGCGAAATTGCTGCCGCCCTTCGACGCGCTGAATGCCGCCGACCGCGACGCCGTGATCGAGGGTTATCGCAAACTGACGGCCTGACGCGCGGCGAAACTTCGAAACGCCGGAGGATCAGCGCGGCGCGAGTTTCAATCGCATCACGATGTCGCGGCCGTGATTGCCGAAGCCCTTGCCGAAGATGTTCACGCCGCCGGGACGCTTGGCTTTTTCCTGGATGCCGACGCGCAACCGGATCGAGTGATGGTTCGGCAGATCGAGCTTCGACAAGCCGATGCTCGAGATGCGCTTGCCGTTGACGAAGGTGCCGTCGCGGCTGATCCGCCATTGCGTCAAATCGCCGTATTGCGAGCCTTCGAGCTTCCACCAGCGCGGCGTGAAGCGTCCGCGCCGATCGCCGTAATCGCCGGGTGCCGTCCAAACGCCGACATGGACGTGATTGACCCACAGCGAAATATCCGACGGCCAATTCTTGTTGGTGCCCGGCACTTCGGAGGACAGCTCGAGCTCGAATTCCAGCGCCTCGACCGTGCGGTTCATCAGTTTGGCGTTGTTCGGAAACTTGTATTCGACATAGCCGCGCCCGAACCAAATCAGCGCCGCCTGCACGCGCGCGGGATCGAGGAACAGGTCGGGCACGTCGAGCACGCCCATGATGCGCTCGGTCGAGCAAATCCCGCAGGGGGCCGAAACTTCGCAGCTCGTGTAGAGGCCGAGCGGCATCTCGACCTCCACGACGTTGCTGTCGCGGCTCGGGCGCTCGGGCGCCAATTGGATGACGATCTCGTCGAACCGGGCCCAGCAGATCTTCTGCTGCCCCTTGCTGGCTTTGCCGAGCGACGTTTCGATCAGCTCGGCGTCGGTCAGGATCTGCACGTTGGTCGCCACGGTCGATTGCGGCAGCTCCAGCGCTTCGGCGATCTGGTTGACGTTCAGCGGACCGGTCCGGCGCAAGAGCTGCAGAATGCGCACGCGGATCGGCGAGGCAAGCCCGCGCACGACCGCGAATTGACGCGCGGGATCGACGGCGAGGAAGCTATGCGTCGCTTCCCCGTCGGCGCCGGCCCCCGCCGCGATATCGGCGGGGCCGCGGCGCGAGTCCGATCCGGCGAAGGCGGGATGCCCCGCCCCGCCGGATGTCTCGCCCTTACTTCGTCGACTCGAGTCGGATGACATTCCACGAGGCCGGTTTCAGCGTCATCGTCACCGCTCCATCCGCCACCGTCACGCCTTCCAGGCGCTTGGGCGACACGCGATCGGGAGCGTTCTTATCGTTGACCGCCGTGAGGCTATCATGCCGCAACTCTTCGGCGACCGCGACCTTCATTCCGCCGAAGCCGCGCATATCGACCTTGACCTGCATTTCGCCCTTCAAATCGCGGTTGAGCGCGAACAGAGTCAGCGACTTGCCGTCCTCGCCCGCGACCGCCGACAGTTTCAGATACGGCGCCTTGACCGGATAATACAGGTCCTGATCGCCGCGCGGGTCGTAATACGACGCATCGTAGATATCGCTTTCGATCCGCGTGCGCAGCACGTCGCCGCGGCCATAGCGGCTCATCTGCGCGAAGGGATGGAAGATCGTCTGGCGCCACGCGGGCCCACCCGTCTCGGTCATGATCGGCGCAATCACGTTGACGAGCTGCGCCAAGCACGCGGCCTTCACGCGGTCCGCGTGGTTCAGCAAGGAAATGCACGCGCCGCCGAACGCCAGCGCGTCGGCCATGTCGTAGATTTCCTCCAGTATCTCCGGCGCCACCGGCCAGCCCGGCTTGATCCGGTTGGCGCGCGGGCGGCGCGTGCGATACCAGACGTTCCATTCGTCGAAGGACAGCATGATGCGCTTGGACGAGCGGCGCTTGGCCGACACCGCGTCCGCGATCGCCACGACCTCGTCGATGAAGCTGTCCATCAGATCGGGGCTGGCGAGCATCGCCGCCGTGTCGCCGTTGTAGTTGTTGAGATAGGTGTGGAGCGAGATGAACTCGACATGCTCGAACGTCTCGTCGAGCACCTCGTCTTCCCACTGGCCGTAGGTCGGCATCGTCCGGCCGGACGAGCCGCACGCCGCCAATTCCACCGACGGGTCGATCCAGCGCATCATCTTCGCGGCTTCGCGCGCGACCGCGCCGTATTGGCGGGCGGTCTTGGTTTCCATCTGCCAGGGCCCGTCCATTTCGTTGCCCAGGCACCAGAACTTGATGTCGTGCGGCTTTTCCCAGCCGTGCTTCTTGCGAAGGTCCGAATAATACGTGCCGCCGGGATGGTTGCAGTACTCGACCAGATTGCGCGCCGCGTCGCCGCCGCGCGTGCCCAGATTGACCGCCAGCATCGGCTCGATATTCGCGGCCTTGCACCAATCGACGAATTCGTTGGTGCCGAACGTGTTCGGCTCGGTCGAGAACCAGGCGAGGTCGAGGCGCGCGGGACGATCCTTCACCGGGCCGACGCCGTCCTCCCAGTTATAGCCCGAGACGAAATTGCCGCCGGGATAGCGCATGATCGTCGGCGCCAATTCGCGCACCAGCGCCAGCACGTCGCCGCGGAAGCCGTTCTTGTCCGCGGTCTTGTGACCGGGCTCGTAGATGCCGCCATAGACGCAACGGCCCAGATGTTCGATGAACGCGCCGAACAGGCGGGGATCGGTGCGCCCGATCGTGAAGTCGCGGTCGAGTAGAACGGATGCTTTTCTCATGGCGTTTCCCTGACTTGCTTGACGTTGATTCGAGATATCTAGCGCGCGAACAAGGGGCGCTCGCCGGGGACGAGCGGTTCGAGCACGGATTCCTTCAGCGTTTTGGAATAAGGATGCTTGGGATCGGCGAGGATGGTCCGCGCGTCGCCGCTTTCCACCACCTTGCCTTTTTGCATGATGATGATGCGATCCGAGATCGAATACGCGGTCGCCAGATCGTGCGTGATGTAGATGATCGACAAGCCCAGTTCGTCGCGCAGCTTGCGGAACAGATTGACGATCGACGCGCGCAGCGACGCGTCGACCATCGACACGGGTTCGTCCGCGATCAGCAGCGACGGGCCGGACGCCAAAGCCCGAGCGATCGCCACGCGCTGCAACTGCCCGCCCGACAATTCGTGCGGATAGCGGCCTTTGATTTCGGCGAGCGACAAACCGACTTGGCGCAACGCCTTGTCGGCCCCCGCCTGCATCGCCGCTTCGGTCTTGGCGCCGGCGAAACGCTGGCATGTCGCGTAAAGATAGCGATCCAGGCGCTTCAAGGGATTGAACGCCTCGAACGGATTCTGGAACACCGGCTGGACGGAAGCCATGAAGGCGTGACGATCGGCACCATCGCGCAACGTGGCGAGATCGCGCCCCTTGAAGCGCACAACGCCGCGCGTCGGCGTTTGCAGCGCCAGGATGATCCGCGCCAAGGTCGACTTTCCCGAGCCCGACTCGCCGATGATCGAGAAGATCTCCGGCTTCGCCGTTTCCAGCCGGAAACTGACGTCGATCACGGCCTCGACCTGCGTGCGGGAAAACAAACCGCCGCGCGTGAAGGTCTTGGAGACGGAATCGAGTTCGAGAAGGGCTCCGGTCATGGCGTGGCCTCCACGCGGTCTTTCTCGAAACAGGCGACGCGATGGTCCGGCGCCACCTGTTCCATCGGCGGGACTTCCACGCGGCAGCGTTCCGTCGCGAACGCGCAGCGCGGGTGGAAGCGGCAGCCCGAGGGCGGATTGGCGAGGCTGGGCGGCGTGCCTTCCAAACCGCTGCGCGGTCGGTCGTCGCCGATGCGCGGCAACGAATGGATCAAATGCCGCGTATAAGGATGGCGCGGACGTGCGAACACGTCGGGCGTGCGCGCCTCCTCCACCAATCTTCCCGCGTACATGATGCCCAAGCGATCGGTGAGATGCGCGTGAACGCCCATGTCGTGGGTCACGAACAGCACCGACGACGCCATTTCCCGCTGGATCGAGCGGAACATCGCCAGCACGTCCTTCTGCACCACGACGTCGAGTGCGGTCGTCGGCTCGTCGGCGATGATGAATTGCGGCCGGCAGATCGTGGCGAGCGCGATCGTCACGCGCTGGCGCATGCCGCCTGACAATTCATGCGGATAGGCTTTCAGCACCGAGGCCGGCAGGTTGACGCGCGCCAGATGCGCCACGACCGCCGCTTCGAACCCGGCCTTGTCGAGGCCCATATGCCGGAAAGCGAAATCGAAGAACGAGGTGCCGATGCGCCGCACCGGGTTCAGCACGCTCATCGAACCTTGCATCACGTAGGAGAGATGCCGCCAGCGCACGCGCTCGACCAGATCGGCCGGGGCGCGGTTCAGGCCCATCGTCCCGTCCATGAAGCTGAACTGGATCTCGCCGCCGACGATTTCGAGCGGCGGGCGCATGGCGCCCGCGATGGTCTTCACCAGCGTCGACTTGCCCGAGCTGGACTCGCCGGCGAGGCCGTAGATCTCGTCCTTGCGGACTTCGAAGGTGATGCCGTCGACGGCCTTCACCTCGCGGTCGACGCCGAACAGACGCAGGCGGTACCAGGCGCGCAGATCGCGCACCGCGACGACGGGGCCGTCGGCCGTTTCCGGCTTGGCGGCGGGGTTTCGCATCGCGGCGCTCATTCCTTGCGCCCCCCGCCCCGTTCGAGCCTAGATCGCGGGTCGATATACTCGTTCATCGAGATGGCGAGCAGATAGAGACCAATGAACAGCATCACCACCAAGCCGACCGGGAACGCGATCCACCACCACACGCCGGCGACCACGGCGCTGTGCTGGTTGGCCCAATAGATCATCCCGCCGACGCTGGGCCGGTTGATATCGGTGAAGCCGAGCACCGCGAGCGTGACTTCCAGGCCGATCGACCAGTTCATGTTGTTGAGCGAGGTCGAGAACACGATCGGCAGCACGAAAGGCAAATGTTCGCGCGACAGGATTTCATGCGTGCGCATGCCGGAGAACACGGCCGTCTGCGTGAATTCCCGATGCCGGAGGCTGAGCGCCACGGAGCGGATCAGCCGCGCGTCGTAGGACCAGCCCAACAACGCGGTCAGCACCGCCAGCATCACCCACGACATGTTGTCGCGCATGACGAAGTAGAACAGCACCAGGATCGGGAACAGCGGGATGACGATGAAGGTATCGTTGATCGACATCAGCACCCGGTCGATCCAGCCGCCGCGATAGCCCGCGAGCAGCCCGATCGACAGCGACAGGATGCGGCTCAAAATCGCGACCAGCAGGCCGAAGGCCAGCGTGTTGCGGATCGAATAGGTCAGCAGCCAGAACAGATCCTGCCCGCGCGACGTGGTGCCGAACCAATGCGCGCCCGAGGGCGGCACGTCCATGGGTGCCACGAACTGGTCGAGCGGCGGATAAGGCGAGACGAAGGAGAGCAGCGCCATCGCCACGACCACGCCGGTCATGAGAATGCCGGCGAGGAACTCGCCGTTGTAGCGCAGGAGATCGCGAAGAACGACGAACATTGTTCAGGTTACCGTGACGCGAGGGTCGATGAGCGGATAGATCAGGTCGATGACCAGCACCGCGATTGAAACGCCGACGATCGACACTGTGGTCACGCCGAGGACGAGGCTGTAATCGCCGGCGTGAACGCCGTCGACCAGCAGCGAGCCGATGCCCGGATATCCGAACACGCGTTCGGTGATCAAAGCGCCCGAAAAGACGTGGCCGAGCGAAATCGCGAGGCCCGTGACCTGCGGGGCGATGGCGTTGCGCATCACATAAGCGGTCAGAATGCGCCGCTTCGACACGCCCGCGAGTTCGGCGTAGACGACGTAATCCTCGGTCACGACGTTCGACACGAGGCTGCGCATGCCGACGAACCAGCCGCCGAGCCCGACGAGCAGCAGCGACAGCAGCGGCAGCATCGAATGGCGCGCGACCGACAGGATGTATTCGGACGACCAGCCGCGCGCGACGTTCATCTGCGAACCGCCCGAAATCGGCAGGACCGGCCACAGATAGCCGAACACGATCAGCAGGATGATCGCCGCGATGTAGTACGGCATGGGATGCAGCGCCATCGCGACGATGCCGAAGCCCTTAAGAATACGGCTGCGGCGGTAATAGCCGGCGAGACCGCCCAGCAGATTGCCGATGATCCAGGTGAGGATCGTGGCCACGCCCAGCAGGCCGACGGTCCAAGGAATGGCGCGGCCGATCAACGCGGAGACCGGCGACGGAAAGGCGGAGAGCGAGGGGCCGAAATCGGCGACCAGCACGCGGCGCCAGAAATTCAGATACTGCTCGATCGGCGAACCGGTCAGACCGTAGAGCTCGCGCAACGATTGGCGCATCGATTCGATCGCTTCCGGGGCCGTGTGCCCGAAAGCCGTGGCGACCGAAACGGTATGCTCCACCGGATCGATCGGCGTGGCGTGCGTGATGATATAGGCGATGTTGATGCCGATGAAGACGACCAGCAAAAATTGCAGAAACCGGCCGAAGGCATATCTGGCATAGGCGCGCATATGCGTGTGCTTTCCCGAAGAACGTGAAGTCCGCCCTTCCGGCCGGCGCGCGGGCTTCGCACGCCGGCCGGTCGGAGCGGATGGTCGCTTACTGCTTCGGCTTGATCTTCACGAACATGTAGCGGGAGTTACCCCAGTTCGGCACCGGATTGGCGTACGGGTTGTCCGCGGTCGGGAAACCGGTCCAGTAGGTTTCGTCGGCCACGGTGAACACGTTGTACGACATCAGCGGGATCACCGGCATTTCGCGCGTCGCGAGCTTGACGAACTCCTTGCCGAGTTCGATGCCCTTGGGATCGTCGAAATCGATCCCGCGGATCTGTTCGATGATCTTGTCGAGCTCCGGATGCGACCACCGCTGCCAGTTGCGCGAAGGCTGCGACTGGCCGGGTGCCGCGACATAGGCCGAGTGCCAGCTGTCCATGAAGAAGGACAGATCCTGGTGACCGCCCCACGTCTCGACGCTCCAGCTCAAGATCACGTCGAAATCGCCCGCCGCGCGGCGCGTGAGCAGCGTGCCCGCCGCCACGTCGACGCGCGCGTCGATCCCGAACTGACGCCAGCTTTGCGCGATCATCGAACCCGCACGGGTCATGATCGGACGCGCGTCGCCTTCCACCACCACGCGGATGACGAACGGCGTGCCGTCGGGCTTGAGCCACTGATTGCCTTGCTTGCGGAAACCCGCGCGCTCCAGCAATTCGGTCGCCGCCTGCGGATCGGGCTTCCACCAGCCCGTGCCGAAGGCCTTCGCGATATCCTTCGGATCGGACGGGATCTGGTTGCCCATCGACGGACGCAGACTATCCGCGATCTGGCGCGCCATCGTCCGGTCATACGGCTTGATCTTGCGCTTGCCGGTGTCGATCTCGAAATCCGCGAGCCAATCCTGCATCGCGTTGTGATACGTCTCCGGATGGCGGCCGGTCGGCGGCACGTGGATCGGCGAGATCGTCGCCGCCCCGCGATAGGACGCCATCGACACCGCCTTGATGTCGACCAGCAGCGTCAACGCCCAGCGCACATCCTTGTTCTTGAACATGTCGAGCTGGGTGTTGAAGATCGCCGACGGCAGCGTGGGATCGGGATGCCCGAACGGGAAGCCCTTGAACCACGCTTTCGACGTCGGGTTCTGGCGCGCGAGGGTGAACATGCCTTCGGGCGCGATGTCGTGGACGACGTCGAGCTCCTTGTTCATCTGCGCGATCACGCGTTTATCCGGCGGACCGGGATCGACATAAGCGAGATAGCGCGGTGCCGGCTCGCCGAAGCGGGCGAGCGACGTGCGCTGCCAATCCGAGCGGCGCTGCCAGATATACCATTTGCCGTCCGGGTCATGGCTGTGCAGCACATAGGCCGACAGCGAAACCGGCTTCTCGAAGGCGAACTTGTTCGGGTCTTCGGCCTTCTCGAAGATGTGCTTGGGCGCGATCCAGATCGCGTTCCAGCGCACGGTGAACAGCGAGTGGAAACGCGAATTGGGGCGCTTCAACTTGAAGATCACCGTTTCGGCGTCCGGCGTTTCGACCGTTTCCACCGCGTTGGCGAGCACCGCACTCCAGCGCATGCCGGGCGTCTTCACCATCATATCGACGGTGAACTTCACGTCGGCCGAGGTGAATTCGACGCCGTCGCTCCAGTAAATGCCGCGGCGCAATTTCACACGCATCTCGGTGAAATTGGCGTTGTACACGGGCTTCTCGGACGCGAGGGAGTTATCCCACACGCCGTCGATACCGCTATTGGGATCGATATACCACAGCGTGTCCAACGCGGCCTGTTGCAAGCCGTTGGATTGGCTGTTGGCGTTGATCGCCCAAATGTTGAACCAAGCCGCGTTCTTGACCGTTCCCTCGGGGTTTTCGAGGATCAGGAGCTGATTGCGCGGAATGTCTTTCGGAATGCCTTGCGCGCTCGCGGGCTGAATCAGCCCCCAGAACGTCGAGCCTGCCAATACGCCGGCGGCAAGCCATCGTGCGGCGGATTTCATGGGATCCTCCCGTATGTTTTCCGCGCGAACGTCGCTCGCGCGTTCTTTTTTCTGATCATCGTTCGGTGCGGAATCCGCATTCGAATCCCGACGATCGAGCAGGATCGTATGGATGCCCTCCGGCGATGACAATCAAAGAACGGGTTTATACCGGAATCTACGATATGAACCGGGATGCCGCATCGCGATGCCGCGAATGTACGCAAGACTTCTGGTAGTGTTGCGCCGCAACGGCGTTCGGATTTGACGTTCTACTTATCAGGACCGAACATCGAGCGCGCATATAAAACGAAATGGGAGAAGACGATGATCTATCGCGGCGTGTTTCCGGTGGCGCCCACGGTGTTCGATGCGGATGGGCGTTTGGATCTGGAAGGCCAAAAGCGCTGCATCGATTTCATGATCGATGCGGGCTCCAACGGCATCT